>Ga0164243_10000003_pt1 | contig 1061027 bp, 888 predicted proteins | sample OricompcompostOP_FD_108781 | JGI IMG/M metagenome (GOLD analysis project Ga0164243, IMG submission 108781) | Organic Plus compost microbial communities from Emeryville, California, USA - Original compost - Organic plus compost (OP) | ecosystem: Engineered > Solid waste > Mixed feedstock >... | reverse complement strand
GTTCCGTTCTCTAACTGAAATTCAACATTGTCCAATGTCGGTAGGATTTCTTTGATTTGTTCAAGTGTCATAAAAATAAGATAAGATTTGAAATTTATATTAAATTATACATTGCAATATTACGATGATAAGGGTCAAAAAAATATTAAGAACAGCAACTGGTTACTTTTACCTCTTGATTGAAAAAAGCATTGAATTCCTCTTGAATTTGTTTCCAAAGTTTTTCATCAATGCAATAACATACGGATTTACCCTCGATTGTTCCTTGAATGATACCTATACTCTTTAACTCTTTTAAGTGCTGTGAAATGGTTGCCTGTGCTAAACCCAATTCATCAACCAAATCATTGCAGATACAGGCTTTCTGATTGATGATATATTGGAGAATAGCAACCCTTGCTGGATGTCCAAAAACTTTAAACAAAGAAGCGAATCTGTTCTGTTCGTCCGTAAATATTTCTGATTTTGTAATTCCCATGATTATGATTTTAATATCGCAATATTACGATATGTATTTGAAACTTCAAAATAATGTCTAATTTTTTAAGCTTGTCATCTGCTATGTCGATGAGAGGAGGGAGGGGCAGGCACAAACCGAAATGTTTGACAAAAAAGCTGCGTTATCGTTATGTTTAGTTTTCATTATGTTCTCCTGTTACTTTTTTCTCTCCGTTCCCGTTGTGCCGCTCGCTACGGATGTTACTACTCAAAAAGCTGCCGAAATGCTTGGCTGTTCCCGCCCTCGTTTGATTAAGCTGTTTAAATAAGGCGATTAATCAAGAAATAATCTTACAACAACAATAACTTAATAACAACACGGTAAGTTTACAAAAACCCCTAATAGTATTTATCCTTTCGCCCATTCAAGCTCAGCCTTAAAAAAATAAGGTAAACGCTCATTGTTTGCATGAATTTTAAATTCGATTTTTTATATTTCATGCAAATTTCAGATATTATGTAAATAAAGCAATTGATGATGGCAAAGCTGGATGAACTAAAAAGACATTTAAAAAAAGGAGAAGTCTACCGTAGGACAGACTTGACTCAGTGGTCTAAATCGGTGGACAGGCATCTTGATGCGTTGCTAAAGGATGGTACACTTCAGAAACTTTCCCAAGGGGTATATTATTATCCTAAAGAAACTGCTTTTGGCAAAACGCCACCGGAAGAAGAAGTCTTGGTTCGTAGCTTTTTGAAAGATGACCGCTTTTTGTTGACTTCACCAAACTTATATAATAGTTTGGGTGTTGGCACAACCCAACTGTACAATCTAAGGAGAGTGTATAATCACAAACGGCATGGTGAATTTATGCTCGGCAACAGGAAATTCGATTTTCAGATCAAGCACCATTTCCCGAATAAGCTCACCCCCGAATTTCTTTTGGTAGATTTGGTCAATAACCTTGACAGGCTTGCAGAGGACAAGCAGGAAGTTTTAAAAAATGTCTTAAAAAAAGCCGAAACGATGGATGTCAATAAACTTGCGTATTCTGTTGCCCTGTACGGTGCAACCAAAACCAAGAAAATATTGGCGCCGGTTCTTTCTAAAACCCCACATCGCAGAAATGCCAAAACGGTCCAATATGCCCACTGATTACCCTCACAACCACAAGCAATTTGCGGATTTGCTGCGTATTATTGAGGACGAAACAGAGATACAGGCCGGACTGGTAGAAAAGGACTATTGGATTATGCATACCTACCCACAAAGCTAAAAGATTTCCAAAATTAGACTTTGAAATTCCCATAGCCGAAAATCAAGCGTTTCTGCTTCATGATACAGAATTGCGAAAATCCTTTAAGAATAGGCACCAAAGTTCAGCCGCTCTTTACGATAAAGGTCAACCCGAATTTGACCTGTTCATAGATAGAATAGGAGAGTATGTCGAAAAGCTTTAGAGAGATTTTTTTTCTGATTCCAAAAAGCACAAACTATAATCACTTTTTCGATAACGATAATTCATAGACAATATTTCCATTCCTATCCTTCTTTTTAGTAAGGTCCAATACCCAATTCTGTATCCGTTCTTCCGATATGCTATCAACAGGTTTTTAAATATTGGTTAGTGTGCTTAACTAAAATTTGTTATGTAGTGATGTTTTGCGAAACAATTCTTATTCTCCCGTTCCATAAACAAACCTCGCATCTCCATCCTATCTTCCATAAGCGTTATAGTTTTACCATCGGAATCTTCGGCGCTAGCCGTTTATAAACGCTTATACCCGTTTATAAACGTTTAAAAATCGGCTAATGCTCTTCTCATTTTCGATGTTTGTTTCATCAATAATATTTTACTTAAAACCTTTTATAATGATGAAACAGAAAAAACTGCAGCAGTATATTGACATTTTGAGTGATTTTGGCTGGAAGTGGTATTTTGGCGAAGAGAACAAAATCAACCTCATTAACTTTTTGAACAGCCTGCTGGAAGGAGAGCACGTGGTGAAGGATCTCCACTATATCAATGTTGAAGAAGATGGTGAAGACTCGGACGAGCGGAAGGTGGTCTTTGATCTCCGTTGTGTGGGCGAGGACGGAGAACATTTTCTAGTGGAAATGCAGTTACAGAACCAGAATTTCTTTTTCGACCGCGCTGTTACCTACACCTCGCGTACGATCAGCCGTTTGGCCAAGAAAGGGCGGGAGGGCAATAGCTATGAACTTCCTTCGGTTTATTTTGTTGCTGTACTGGGCTTCCGGTTGGACAAGACCAATCTGGGGAAATATTATTACAGCGCGAAGATTGTGGACGAATTCGATAACGAGATGCTATATCCGAAGCTGAGTTACAAGATGCTGGTCCTCCCTAATTTCAATAAGCCGCGGGAGGCGCTGCCAACGCTCCTGGATCAATGGATGTACCTGATGAAGCATTGCGATGAGATGAACCAGTTGGTTAACTATTTGGATAAAAGAATATTCTCGCGTATCTTTGAGATAGGAGAACTGGCCAATCTAACGCCGGCGGAGAAGATGGCATATATATCTAGCTTAGACAGGAAACGGGATTATAATAACACGTTGGCTTTTGCAAAGCAAGAGGCTAAGGCTGAAGGATTGCAACAAGGTAAAGCTGAAGGAGTGGAGCAAAAAAGCTATGAAGTGGTGCGAAATCTGCTCATAGCCAACCAATTTACTGTCGGTGAAATTGCAGGTTTTGCTACCGTGACAGAAGAATTTGTAGAAGAAGTCCGCGCTGACTTATCTGAGGAAAAATAATTACGCAGATAAAAAACTGAAATAGCAATTCGGCGATAAAATATATTGAACAGGCACTTTCTGATAAAGGAGATGCCTGTTTTAATTTCGGACTGGAAGCTTATTTTCCCGTCCCGCTGTTTGGAATAATCCGTAACCCTACAGCACATAAGCCAAAAATAAAGTTTGTCATTTCGGAGGAAGATGCTTTGGACATTATGACTATTATTTCATACGTTCATAAAAGATTAGACAAAGTTGTATAATTTGCCGTCTTAAATTGAAATATAACGTTTCTAAAAACGAAGATATTTGATATATGCAATATTTTTGAATCAAGAAATGCCCTATTAATTAAGGTGTTTATATTCATTTGGTGTATACCCAGTTTTTAGTTTGAATAATCTCGTGAAATGTTGTTGATATTTAAATCCGAGCTCATAAGCCACTTGGCTTATTGATTTTTTGTTATCAAAAATTCTAGATTTTGCTTCGTCGATCAACTTATGTTGTATATAATCAAGTGCCGTACTACCCGTTTCCTTTTTTATCAGATCTCCAAAGTAGTTTGGGGATAAATTCAATTGTTCTGCACACCATGTGACGTTTGGAAGGCCTAATAAAGTACCTTTTTCTAATCTGAAATAATCAGTTAACAGTTCTTCAAAACGCATCAATATATCTTTATTAACGCTATTCCGCGTAATGAACTGCCTATCATAATAGCGCATACAGTAATTTAGAAATAGTTCTATATTCGAAACAATAAGGGTGCGACTATGCTTGTCGATGTTCTGATCAATCTCTTCCTGTATTTTTTTTAAACAGGCCACAATAGTCACGCGCTCTTTTTTGGATAGATGAAGTGCTTCTCTCACCTCATAGGAAAAGAAGTTGTATTCTTTTATTTGTTTACCCAAGGAGGTTCCCTGAATAAAATCTGGGTGAAATACCAGTGCATAGCCAGTCGGCCGTATTTCTTTCCCACCACTATCAACGCTATAAAGTTGGCCGGGAGAGATAAACACTAAAGTTCCATCCTCATAGTCATATGGCTGCAAGCCATAGGTTAAATCTCCACACTTAATGTCTTTCAGGAATATAGCGTAAACGCCGTACTGCACCTTTGAGTTCAACACAACTGGAACTCCGTCAAACTTCACTACGCTCACTAGCGGATTTAGTGTATCCGCACCAACAGAATCATTGTAGTGTTTAACACTATCAAACTTTTTAATTATTGACATACAGCATTTTATTTGTTCAACAAATTTAGGGAAGTTGGACTTTATTTCAGCATGCTCAGCCACAATCCGTAAAACTGGTAAAAGAATCTGTGGATTATATAAAAGCGTATCTACATAAGTAGAGACCTTTGTAAGGTAAATTAAATACAGTATCTAAAAAAAGATAATATGAAAGAAATGGAAGATAAAGTTGCGCTTGTAACAGGTGCAGCACAAGGTATCGGGTTTGCCGCTGCAAGAGCTTATGCTGAAGCGGGTGCATCCGTTGCGTTAGCTGATTTAAGCGAAGAATTGGTAAATAATGCCGCTGAACAATTGAAGTCCGAGGGTTACCATGTTATTGCGATTGTGTGTGACGTTTCTGATGATACACAAGTTGAAGCAATGGTCAATAAAACAGTCGAGGCCTTCGGTAGGCTGGATGCTGCATTTAACAATGCCGGTATCCAGAATAAATTGGCCGGCGCAGCTGAGCAGACAAGAGAAGATTTTGATAAGGTAACCGGCGTAAACCTTGGTGGGATATGGAGCAGCATGAAGTATGAACTGCAACAAATGAAAAAACAAGGCTCGGGTGCCATTGTCAACTGTTCATCTATTGGCGGCATTTTGGGTGGGAACCAACGAGGAACTTATCATGCGGCAAAACACGGTGTCATCGGATTGACCAAAAGCGCAGCGATCGAATACGCCAAACAAGGCATTCGCGTCAATACCATCTGTCCGGGCATCATCCATACCCCAATGTTGGACGGCATGATCAACGGTGGCCAGCAAGATGTACTTGATGCGATGCTGGAAACTGTTCCAAGTGGACGTTTGGGGCGACCAGAAGAAATTGCCAGTGCAGTTCTTTGGTTGAGTAGCGATGCCGCAAGTTTTGTCATCGGTCATACATTGGTGGTCGATGGTGGATTCAGTATCCAATAGTTAAACTAGCACATAGGACAAAATGGAAAAAAGTCACAAAAATTCGAGAAGGAAATTTATTCAGCAAACTGCCATAGCAGGTGCGGGGCTAATGCTTGTCAAACCGCTCGATATTATAGCACAAAAAAATAGTTTAAAATCGATGAGTGAACATATCAAATCAAAGGGGTAGTGCAGCATTCGTGAGCTGGTGTTACGGGCAGGCCGGATTACCCGAACCACGTAATCCGTGGAGCCCGGCTTTATTTCCAAATGCGCGCACATATTGCAGGGGCGACGCTTGCCTTCGCCCCGTTACGCTGACCCAGATAAATCCAGCCGATGTCTTCGGTATTTATGGCGCAAGCGTCCGACGTATTAACCATGTTGGATTCGTAAAAGACGTGCAGGGTAAATACCTCATCACGATTGAGGGTAATAGCAATAACAGAGTAGAATCTAAACGACGGCATCTGGCTACGATATATGCTTTGGCAGATTGGGTAGGAGGTAAGCCATGAAAAGGATGTTATATATGTTCTTGGCTGTATGGGGTACGTGCTGGATGGTTTCATCCTGTAGCACGCTACGCAAAAAGATGAACAGCGCGGAGCAACACAGGTTTGCCTATACGCATACGGCCTTTGCTTCGGATAGTGCTGTGCGGTATTGGTACTTTGCTTCCGATTCGGCTTTTTCCTACCATCCCGATAGCGGCTTGCGCACACTTTCCGGGAGACTGCTGGGCTGGGAGCGTCGTGTCAGCCTTAGACTAGAGGAACACACATTGGATAGCGCTAGCAGTTACCAACATAGCGCAAAGGAGTTGGCCCGGGATAGCCGCAATCCGGGGGTACTGTGCAGTATCGTGTTTTTTTTGTTGTTGTTCTTGGGTTTGATTGTAGCGTATCGTAGATTACCACTTGTATTACTCATATTTGAATTTTTACAATAATTTTTTGACAGGTTTTAAATGTACGGAAAAATAACGTACATTTGTGTAATTAATTGAAAGAGTTATGGCTACGTTAGTAAACGATAGGATTGATGTACGTATCAGTAAGGAGCATAAAGAGCTTATAAAGTATGCCGCTGAAATCAGTGGTTTTAAGACGGTGTCAGAGTTTATCGTGACTTTGGCAAAAAATGAAGCTACTCGTATCATAGAAGAGGAAACTAAAATTCTAAAATCTATGGACGACAAGGTTCTTTTTGTCGAAACCTTACTGAACCCACCAGCGCCAAACAAAGCACTAAAGACAGCATTAAAAGATTATAACCAATTTTCCAACTTATCATCCGATGACCTTAAAGGTTTTAGAAAAAAAGCATAACCGAAAAGGTTTTTCTTGTGGTGTTGTCGAGCTGGATAACTACATTAAACAATACGTTAGCCAAGATGTGAAACGCAAATTGGCTGTTTGTTACGCTCTCGAAGATGAGCATGCAAATGTAATTGCCTATTATACGTTATCCTCTGGCAGTGTTGATCTGAACGATATACCTGACGACCTTAAAAGTTCATTAAAGTACACTGAAATTCCGGTTGTGATTATCGGCCGTCTCGCAGTTCACGTTGACTATCAAGGCAAAAAATTAGGACAAATTTTATTAATTGATGCACTAAAGCGTATTATGGAGATCAGTGCTCTTGTGGGGAATCATGCCGTGATCGTAGACCCGATTAATGAAGCTGCTGAAAAATTTTATTCTAAATTTGGTTTTATCCAGTTGAAAGACTCCAAACGGATGTTTCTGCCATTAAAAACAGTCGCTGCATTATTTGAATAAGCACAGTGATAAAGCATAAATATCTACGTTTGTTTTAGTTAATTGCATTTCAATTATATAAATTTTGTTGTGGACAAAAAATAGCGGAAATCACATAAACTTAATATGGATAATTTGTAACCACGTACTAAAAGTTTTAACTTGTATCAATTTTTAAGCAACGCAAGTGAAATGTCTTTACAGCCACCATTAACCGAAGAAGAATTCTTGTCTTTTCAGGAAGGTGATGAACGTCTTTTCGAATATGTTTATGAGGTGTATTTTGATATGGTCATCAAAAAGGTTTATCGCCTGTGCAAACAGGTGGCTGTCGCCGAAGAGATTACACAGGAATCCTTTGTGCAGCTCTTTTTACATAAAGAGAAGCTACAAGATGCAGCGGGTATATACCCCTATCTGTATGTGGTATCGAAACGATTGGCCATATCGCATTTCCGCAAAAAGGTAAATCAGGAAGAATATGAAACCTATCGTGCGAGTAGTTGGGAAGAATCAACGGACGAGAACCAGAAAAGAATAGAAGATAGGGATTTGAGTGCTATGATACAACATGTCATTAATGAACTTCCTCAACAGCAACGGATCGTGTATCAAATGAATAAGCTGGAAGATAAATCCTATCATGAAATAGCACATATCGTTGGCCTTTCGAAAAACACCGTGCGCAACCACATCGCGACAGCCACCAAAATTATACGGCTTAAACTCAATAACCTCCTTTTTCTGCTGTTTTTTATAAAAATTTTATTTTTTATCTAGTACTTTTTTTGATGCTGGGCGTGTATCTCTATAGAAGCACAGCTAAAAATGAGTAAACAGCACCAATTAAAGGCGTTAATTATACGGTATCAACAAGGTAAATGTAGTCCGGAGGAGATTCAGGAACTCCGCACGATGCTTGCTGCGCCCGAGAATACCGAACTCCTCGAAGAACTGTATGATTCCTTGCCCGATGGATTGCTGGACGATAACCTGTTGCAGCAGAAAGCAGATATTTATCAACAAATTTTACAAGATGAGCGTGTCCGTCGGAAGGTGAAGGAATCCGGATCGATCCATAAGCTGTGGTGGCGGAAACCTTGGGTAGCCGTAGCTGCTGTGGCATTGGTGGTGATGGCGCCATTTTTATATCATAATCTGTCATCTCTCCATACACCTGGCAATACGACTGCAAACAGCTTGGCGGGTGATATCATAGTCCCGGGAGGCGACCGCGCCCGTATTATCCTGGATGATGGCTCGGAAATTAATCTGGAACAAATTCAGGGAGATACGGTAATCGTTCAAAATGGCTTTTCTATCGTTAAAGACGAAAACGGTACGATTTATTATCGCTATGATGATGCACAAGCCTTGGCGCAAGCTGCCCTCCACAATACGGTAGTGACACCCAAAGGTGGTCAATATCAAGTGGTATTGCCAGACGGTACCCGTGTTTGGTTGAACGCCGAAAGCAAGCTGCGTTATCCGGTGTATTTTGGTGGGGACAAACGGGTAGTCACGTTGGAAGGAGAAGGCTATTTTGAGGTAGCAAAGCAAGAACGGGATGGTAGACGGATTCCGTTTATGGTGAATACAGGCGCGCAAGAATTGGAAGTCTTGGGAACAACGTTTAACGTCCAGGCCTATGGAGAGGATATTCAAACCACCTTGGTGGAAGGGAAGGTACGTTTGGGCCATGGCGCAACAGGTAATGAGGTTGTATTGCAAGCAAACGATCAGGCAGTACTAAACAAGCAAACCCAGCAGTTTAACGTCGGAAAGGTGGATCCGATTTATGCCACCGCTTGGAAGAATGGGAATTTTGCTTTTCGCAAAGCTTCCATCAGCGAAGTTATGGAAAGTGTTGCCCGCTGGTACGATGTGGAGGTCGTGTATAATGCCGCGGTTGAAAATAGCCAATTTACGGGGACAATTTCCAGATTTGAACAGATAGATAATTTGCTTGCGCTGATAGAATTGACAGGCAGCGTTAAATTCAAAATAGAAGGAAGGAGGGTCGTCGTGGAAGAATAAGGTTTACTTCTTCATGAGACTAAAAAAAACAGGAGCGGTCGTAACGCCCCTGGTTTCCGTCTTCATGACTAAAGATTGAAAAATAACTACAGACTAATTAATAATCAATCATATACAAATGTATAAAAAAAAATATGCAATTCTCATGAAATTGGGTCTAGCCATTCCATTGTTATTAGCCGCCAATCTACACGTTAGCGCATTAACATTCGGACAGACATTTACCTTAAAGCAGAACAAACTACGCGTAGAACAATTGTTCAACGAATTACAACGTCAAACGGGGTACAATATTTTTTATGACGAATCGATGGTGCCGGCAGCAGCTGTGCTAAACGTTTCTTATAACGGTGCTGCCTTACAAACGGTATTAAAAGATATTTCGGATAGATACCAATTGGCATACAGCATCGTGGGGAAAAATATCGTACTGAGCAGACGCAAGACTTCAGGATCTACCGCAATGGTAGCTCGAGAAATAGAAGAAACTGTACAGCAGCGAACGATAACAGGTGCCGTTGTCGACGAAAGTGGACAGCCGCTGAGTGGTGTGACAGTTCGTGAGATTGGGCATGAAAACCGTAGCTCCACCGATGGCGAGGGGAAATTTGTTTTGCAACTGCAGGGCGCAGATGGGCTGCTACGTTTTTCCTTGGTAGGCTATCTATCCAAGGAGCAGCGCGTTGGAGCTTCCGACAATATGGATATCAGGTTGGAACTCGATGTACAAGAAGTGGACGAAGTCGTCGTGGTGGGATACGGAACGCAAAAGAAGGAGAATCTTACCGGAGCGACTACGGTGGTCGATTCCAAGTTATTGCAGAGCCGACCTGCTGCAAACGTGTCATCGCTGCTACAAGGTACTGTTCCGAACCTGCAAGTTACCTTCGGTTCGGGAAGACCGGGAGCTTCCGGTAGATTTAATATCCGGGGGGTCAACTCGATTTCCAGTGATGCAAAACCATTAGTCATTATCGACGGTTTTGAAGGCGATATCAACCGTATTAACCCGAATGATGTGGAATCGATTACCGTACTGAAAGATGCGTCTGCAGCAGCTGTATATGGTGCACGTGCCTCATATGGGGTGATCTTGGTAACGACCAAAACCGGGAGTGGAAACCAAGCGAGTATCACCTACTCCGGGCAGACTTCCGTCAGTGCACAAACCACAAGCACGGATTTTGAAACCCGCGGCTATTATTCAGCGGCTATTAATGACTTGTTTTTCTCCAACTACGCGGGATCCAATTATACGCGGTATACGGATGACGACTATTATCAACTCTGGCTGCGACGAAACGATGAGACGGAGCACCCGGATCGGCCTTGGGTAATCACAGACGATCGCGATGGGCGTGAAAGCTATGTGTACTACGGCAATACCGATTGGTATAATCACTTGTTTGACCTAAGAAGACCGATGCATACGCACAATCTCAGTGTGAATGGGGTTTCCGAAAATATAAAATACAGCTTGTCGGGGAACTACTATAACCAAGACGGGGTTTTTCGGCAGAATAACGACGATTTAAAACGTTATAATTTACGCTCCCGTGTCGATTTTACGGTGAACAAATGGTTGGATATCAATACAAACCTGTCGTATTTTAATTCGGCTTATGCCTATCCGGGGCCAAGTGGTGTCGATAATAGTTTTAGCGCTGCTGTGGTGCACGGGCTGGCAAGTATCGTTCCGGTGAATCCTGATGGCACGCAGGTGTACCAAACGAGTATCAGCAATTATAACCTGATGGATGGTTATGCGGCACTGCTCGGGCAGGATCTTCACCGAAACATGGATAAGATCAGTGAGTTTTCGCCAACGATTGAAGCGGTGATCCGGCCTTTCAAAGGTTTCGATATTCGCTCAAGCTACCGGTTTATCCACTACAATTACCAAACCATGAATAAGTCGGCAAACATTGCGTATTCTAAATATCCGGGAGAGGTATTGAATATCACATCTGGTATTGGCAATGACCGTTTGTATGAAACGCAGGTTAACCATCAATACCAGGCAGTGAATACGTATGCGACCTATCAAACCCGCTTTAACAACAGCCACGATTTCAAGATCATGGCGGGATACAATTACGAGACGAAGCATTTGAAAGATATTAAAGTGGCGCGGAATGGCTTGCTGAGCGATCAGCTTATTGACTTCGAAGTGGCGACTGGCGATGTGTTGGAAATCAACGGCGGGCAAAATGAATATGCTTTGTTCGGTACATTCTATAGGCTCAATTATGGTTATCAGGATAAATATTTATTCGAAGCTGCGGGCCGATATGATGGTACGTCGCGCTTTGCGAAAGGGAACCGATTTGGCTTCTTCCCTTCGTTCTCCGCTGCTTGGCGTGTAGATAAAGAAAGCTTCTTTGAAGCATGGGATCAAAATGTGTTAGATGCTTTTAAAATAAGAGCATCATATGGTTCATTGGGCAATCAGCAGGTGGGGTACTATGATTACTTGCAGACCATCAATGCAGGGAATGTATCCAAAGAGTATTCTTTTGGTGACGTGATGGCTCCTTATGCGCAAGAAAGTCGACCTAACGCGAGCGATTTGACATGGGAAACCGTAAACACGACGAATATAGGGCTTGATGTGGAGTTGCTGCGATCACGATTATCCCTTACGGGGGATATCTATCAACGCGAAACGTTGAATATGCTGACAGCCGGGAGAACAATTCCTGCCTACTATGGAGCAGATTTTCCGTTGGAAAATGCTTCTGATTTGTTGACCAAAGGTTGGGAGGCGAGCGTGAATTGGAGAGACGGGTTTGATCTGGATGGGAAACGTTTCAACTATTATGTGGGTGCAGGTGTAGGGGATAATACCTCGAAGGTGACGCGATTCGATAACCCAAATAAAAGCTTAGCCATCAAATTCTATGAAGGGCAGCAGCTGGGCCAGATTTGGGGTTATGAAGTGAATGGGTTCTTCTTGTCGGATGAAGAAGCGGCCAATTATGATGTGGACCAAACATCGGTAAATACCATCATCAACACGTCGGCAATTGATCAGGGGTTACATGCCGGTGATATGAAGTTCGAAGACTTAGATGGAGATAAGGTAATATCGCTCGGCGATAATACGGCCGATAACCCAGGTGATCGTCGTGTTATTGGAAATTCTTTACCACGATATAATTTTAATTTTCGGTTAGGTGGTGACTGGAACAATATCGATCTTTCGGTTTTTGTACAGGGGATAGGGCGCCAAAACTGGTATCCGCACCGGAATGCTTCATATTTTTGGGGCCCTTATGCACAGCCTTATTCGACATTTATAGGCAAGGATTTTTTAAGCCGAGTATGGAGTGAGGATAATCCGGACGCTTACTTCCCTCGCCCACGGGGCTACATCGCATTGAATGCGACGAACCGCTCATTGGGCGTTACAAATAGCAAGTATTTGCAGGATTTGGCCTATATGCGTTTGAAGAATGTGACGGTTGGTTATTCATTGCCGCAGAAAGTGGCGTCTAAAGCAGGCCTATCGAGGCTTCGGGTATATTTTAGTGGCGAGAATTTACTGACGTTTACCAAGCTGGAAAGTAAGTATATAGATCCTGAACAGGCCGCAACAGAGAATACGTACGACGAATCGACGAGTCACGCCAAGATTTATCCTTGGGCAAAGACGTTTACATTTGGTTTGGATATTAGTCTTTAAAACAGAACGTGATGAAAATGAATTTAACTAAAATAATATTGGGGATAAGTTCCGTAGTGTGTCTGGTATCCTGTGATCTAGACAAGGTGCCTTTAGCAACCCTTTCACCGGAAACGTATTTCTCTAACGAAGAAGAACTTCGTTTGTACAGTAACAAGTTCTATGAAGATATTGTGCCAAGTGCTTCGAGCGTATTCAGCGATCGGGCGGATGCGATTATTTCGACACCTTTAAATACGGAGGTATCGGGTCAACGCACAGTACCTGCAACCGGTGGAGGATGGAGCTGGTCAGCCTTGCGACGGGTCAATTATCTTTTGGAAAACTCGCATCAAACGGATGATATAGCGGTTAGAAATGAATATGATGCGTTGGCCAAGTTTTTCCGTGCTTACTTTTACTTTGAGAAAATGAAGCGGTTTGGTGATGTGCCTTGGTTTAACGAAGTATTAGGTTCTGATGATGAACGACTGTTTAAACCGCGCGATTCGAGAACCCTCATAGCAGATTCCATTATGCAGGATCTGAATTTTGCGATTGAGCACTTGCCTACAACGAAAGATGTGTATCGGGTAAATAGATGGACGGCGCTCGCATTAAAATCACGGGTAGGTCTATTTGAGGGCACTTTCCGGAAATACCATGGTATTGGCGATGCGGAAAAATATCTGCAGGCCTGTGTAACGGCGTCGGAGGAGTTGATAGACAATGGTGGATACACCTTGTATACGAGTGGAAGTGCACCTTACCGCGATCTCTTTGCAACCTCCGATGCGCGCGCTCAGGAGATTATCCTGGCGCGGCATTATGATGCCGGGCTTAACTTGACGCATAATGTCCAGAATACGTCCAACTCCAGTACGGTCGGACGTCCGGGTTTATCGAGGAGCTTTGTAAATACGTACTTGACGACAGGCGGACTTCGGTTCACGGATCTTCCCAACTATAATACACTCGAATTTGTGCAGGAAATGCAAAACCGGGATCCACGTTTGGCGCAGACGATCCGTACACCGGGATACACCAGGATCGGTGGAGGAGCCGCCGCGCCTAACCTGTCTTTTGCACTAACGGGTTATCATCTTATCAAGTATTCCATGGAACCACAATATGATGCTTATAACAGCAGTTTCAACGATATGCCCTTGTTCAGAATTGCAGAAACCTATCTGAATTTTGCCGAGGCAAAAGCGGAATTGGGAACGCTGAATCAGGCAGATTTGAATAAGTCGATTAATTTACTCCGCGCGAGGGTGAGCATGCCAGCGCTAAATCTGGAACAAGCGAATGCAAATCCTGACGCCTATTTATTGGATGCGGAAACGGGATTCCCGAATGTGGCACAGAAAAATACGGTGCATACCGGCGTCATTTTGGAAATCAGGAGGGAGAGAGGGATCGAATTGGTGATGGAGGGACATCGGTATTACGATATGATGCGCTGGAGAGCAGGCAAGTTGTTTGAAAAGCCATTTCTAGGTATGTACTTTAGCAGGTTGGGCGACTTTGATCTGGATGGCAATGGATCGGTTGACCTCTGTCTGTATCAAGGGACAAGACCGGGATCGTCCGCCAGTCTTTTTATGGAAGTAGGAAAGGATATCGTGTTGTCAGAGGGCAATAAAGGTCATGTTTTGGCACACGGCAATATCAATAGAACATTTGATGAGGATAAAGATTATCTGTATCCTATCCCTACAGAAGAAATTAATTTATCGAACAAGATATTGGAACAAAATCCGGGATGGTAACGATTAAAAAATATTCGAATGAAAAAGCATAATCTATTTATTGTATTATTTTTAATAGGTTGTCTTACAATAGTCGCCCCACTTGGTGGATGCAGTAAGAAACTACTAGATAATTCGGAATTCGGTAATTTGTTGCCTGAACTCCAAGAACCGCAACCGCCGGTTACCCACGAAACGTTAAAGGATAAGGATGGATGGATAAGTGATACGCTTGATAATGGTTTGATACATTATCAGTTTGCGAAATATATCCAAACGCAAACCGCTAATCAGTTTGTCAATGTAATGGAACTTGATCTGACAAATCCAGACTACGAATTGGAGTTTGTTTCGTTGGGGGATCGGGATACCTTATCTGCTGTTGCGGAAGCTCGAGGTGCCATCGCCGCAATTAATGGTACGTATGAGATCGAAGCGAGTTATATAAAGGTTAATGGAAATGTGGTGTCGCCCGTTACTTTGACGGAAGGGCATTTGCGCTTTTGGAAGCATGAGGGGGCTATATCGTATAATGCAGGTCAAGACCTGACTATTGGATATGGTACGAAAGAGAGCTATGCACAGTCTCCTTACCTGAATATTTTTTCGGGTTCCCCCATGCTGATTGATGATTACAAGCGGGTAGGAGAAGATTTTATTGGGGATGTAACGGGAATAAATCTAAATAGCCTGGATTATGAAGACTATCGCAGGCATCAAGGTGTAAGGCATCCCCGTACCGCGGTTGCATTAACCGAAGATAATAAACTCTTGTTGGTCACGATCGATGGTCGTTTTACGGAATCGGCGGGCATGACCGCAAAGGAAGTAACCCAGTTTTTGACGAATTATTTCGCGCCACAATACGCACTGAATATGGATGGTGGCGGCTCCACAACCATGTTCGTCAAGGATAAGGGGTACAAAGGTGTAGTCAATTATCCTACGGATAACGGCGTTCGCAATCATTATGGGCAACGCCTCTTGCGGACGTTTATATTGGTCAAAAGGAAAAGTGGCAGCAACGAGCAGTTTGCGGGAGGGGATGGTACAGCGGAAAATCCTTATTTGATTGCTACGGCCAATCATTTGCAAAGTATGCATGCGCTAAACTGGAGCGATACCGAAACGAATCCCTATTATTTTAGGCTGACAGCGGATATCGACATGGCCGGACGTAACTGGAAACCTGTTAATAATGTTGATCCGTACTTGAAATACCTACACTTTGATGGAAACGGGCATGTCATTAAAAACTTAAAATCTACGGATGCATCCTATGCGAGTTTGTTTGGGGTATTATTCGGCTCATGCAAGAATTTAGGTCTTGTTAACGTGGATATACAATCGACAAATGGTGGTGGTGCTTTTGCCGGATATCTAGGTCTCCGTGGACCGGATAAGCCTGTTAAGGTCGGTGTGATAGAAAACTGTTTCTCTACAGGTAAAGTTACCGGAACAGATGCTGTAGGTGGGATTGCCGGTAATGTCGGAAAGGCAAACGGTGGAAAAACAAGTTTCATCGTTAACAGCTTCTCCACAGCAGATGTAATCGCAACAAATTCAGGCAGTAGTAATAGTCGAGCAGGTGGTTTGGCAGGTATTGTCTGGGATGGCGGTAAGGTGGATGATAGCTTCGCTGCGGGAAAAATTCTTTCCAACACGAATTCCGGCCGTGGTGCGGGTGGTGTTTTAGGTTGGACAGATGGTGATGTGAAGGGATTGATTGCTTTTAACCCAACGGTAGAAAATGTGGGGAATGGTTTGGCAGGTCGTGTGGTTACCAATATGGGATCGGTAGGTGGTGTGATTGCGCAGGGCGAAAATTGTTGGGCGTCTGAGGAGGTTGTTGTGATTAAAAACGGCACGCCGGTTCCGTCATCTAGCTTCAACACGGGCATCGTTACCGAGCGAGATACACCTTATGACGGCCAAACAAAAAGCAAGGCATTTTTGAGTGATATAAATAACTATCAAAACGTGTTGGGGTGGAAACTGGGGCCGCAAAACCCTTGGGCCTCCACTGTAAATAGTAAAGGATATCCCATTTTGCAATGGTTGTTTTTAAGAGGCGATTATGAATCATATTATTAGGAACTGTCGGTTGTAATTAACGTTCGAGTTCTAGTTATAAAGTTTTAATGGTATAGAAAAGGCAGTCCGCTTGGACTGCCTCTTCGTATCTCGACAATGGTCGGTTTTGGAAAGGTATTTGTGATTAAAAATTTATTTTAAAGAATGTGCATCAACATAGGTAAAGGCAAATGATCAGTGGCTTTGCGCCATGCATACAGAATCTGATTTAGAGAAGTAAAATTTATTTGAATGGGGGCAGTGAAATTTGTAGCAATCTATTGATTTCTTGTTGGAGTGTCTCCTGTTCTACTTTGGATTTTGTCAAATCAATTGCCCTTGTATAATGTTGAATTGAAGCATGAACGTCTATGCTCGAATATAAATAGCCCAGGAGTTCATGGTAGTAGTTGCTCTCCGAAAGATTTAGCTTTTCTACCTCCTTGATGGCGTTTTCGTTATCATAGACTTTAGAGAAAGCAAATGCTCTATTCAAGGCAGTAACGGGTGAATATTCAACAAGTATAAGTTTGTTGTATAATTGTAGAATGTGTTCCCATTTGTTATTATCGGTGAAGGTGGTATGCCAATAAGCTATTCCTGCTTCCAAGTGATACGTTGAAATTTCTCCGCCATGGCAGGCTTCGACCAAATAGTAATTTCCCTTGTCGATGAGTGATTTGTCCCAGAGACTTTTGTCCTGTTTGTCAAATAGAATGGCTTCCCCGTTTACACCTGTTCTGGCATCCAATCTCGAACTCTGAAAGCACATCAAAGCGAGTAAAGCATTAACTTTGGGTGAATTGGTCAACGGGTTTTCAGTCAAGAACAATGTTAACCTGACGGCTTCGGAACATAGTTCCTTTCTAATAAGCTGATTGTTGGTTGTGGAAAAGTAACCCTCGTTGAAAAGCAAGTACAATGTTTTTAGTACGGTGTCCAGCCTTGTTTTGATATCCGTTTCAGTTAGCTGATTAGTTTGAGCCTTGTCATTCCGCAATTTGGTCCGAGCTCTTTGCAGCCGCTTTTTGATGGTCTCTCGATTTGTCAAAAAGGCGTTGGCTATTTCTTCTACGCTAAAACCACATAAGATTTGAAGTGCCAAAGAAATTTGGGCTTCTATTGGGTTGGCAGGATTACATACAGCAAAAATCATCGCTAACTGGCTATCTGCAATGATCTGATGATTAATTTCAAAATCTTTTTCTAATTCAATTTCAACGGATTTTGCGGTGTCCTGTATTTTGTTCTCGAAGATAGATTTATGTTTGAAATAGTCTTTGATCTTGTTTCGGGCTACTGTGTATAGCCATGCGGTCGGGTTATCGGGTACCCCGTTGATAGCCCAATGTTCAGATGCTTTTAAAAATGTATCGCTGGCAATATCTTCTGCAATTTCGATATGGACCAAGCCAAAATGACGGCAGAGTACAGCCGTCATTTTAGCATATTCCTGTCGGAATAAATGCGGTAAAAGTTCCTTATGCGATTTTGAATTAATCACGTCGTAAAACTTCCCGCACTTCAATGCTTCCACCTACTTGGTCAAAAATTGGATTACCTTTTGCCATTTCTACCGCTTCGTCAATGGTATCAGCGTTTACGATGATATAGCCACTTATAAATTCTTTGATTTCGGTATAAGCACCGTCCGTTATGACATTGTTGGGTTTTACCGTTTTCGCACTTGCTGCGAAGGGTAAAAGCGTATTGCCTTTATCTGCTAGTTTGTTTTGCGAGGCGATACCTGCCAACCAATTCATCCTTTCTTGCATTTGTTCGGGAGATGGTTTGAAATCGGAAATGTCTTTCAGTCTGAAAATTAATGCAAATTCTTTCATTGTTTTATAAATTTAAATTAAATGTACTCTAATGACGACCGAGTTCATGGAATGGGGACAAATATAATGAATGAAAGAAAAATAGTATTAACTTTATTGATAGCAATCGGCAAATATTGGTTACAGATGGAGCAGGAAAATATAAAAAAAAATACCGATGCCCGAAGCGAAGGACAAGATCAGGATCTTAAACTTTACCGTGCCGAGATATTATTGGCAAAGTTGAAGGAGAGTGAATCAAGGTTGCGGCTGGCAATCGATTCTACAAAGTTGGGGACCTGGGACTGGAACCGGAAGCGAGGCAAAGTCTACTGGTCTGCTGAATGTAAGAGAATTCTGGGGCTCGGCGCAGCGGATCATATTTCTTTTCAGGAGTTCCTGGGACGGATTGATATCGCAGACCGCTCGGCTGTTAACGCTAGAATGAAGGAAATCATTTATAGCCGTGATGAAAGCCATGTCGATGTGAGATATAAAGTCAAAAGATTCGACGATGATCGCCTGCGCTGGATTAGAATTCAGGGAACCATTTTTATCGATGAAAACAAGAGACTGAGTCGGTTTATCGGTACCCTGTTAGATATCACCGATACTGTTCAGGCCGACGAGCGAAATGCGATGCTTGCAGCAATTATCGCCTCGTCCAATGACGCCATAGTGGGTAAAACCATCGATGGAATAATTACGAGCTGGAATAACGCCGCACAGAAAATATTTGGATATACGCCCGAGGAAATCATTGGCAAATCCATCATGACCATTATACCCGAGGACAGAAAAGCGGAAGAGCATTATATCCTCTCTAAATTACGGAATGGCGAAAGTGTTGAGCATTACGAAACAAAGCGACTCACAAAGGCCGGACGACTTATAGACGTATCGCTGACGATATCGCCTATAAAAGACGAATCGGACAAGATTATCGGTATCTCTAAGATAGCGCGTGATATAACAGACAGAAAGCTGGAAGAAAAACGGAAGAATGACTTTGTTGCGATGGTAAGCCACGAACTCAAAACACCGCTCACATCGATATTGCTGTATGTCCAGCTGCTGGTTAAAAGGTCGGTGAAAGTCGAAGATCCTTCCTTTCTGAGTATGAGCACGAAAATCGAAGCGTATGTGAAAAGGATGATCTCGATGATAACAGATTACCTTGGACTCTCGCGGATTGAAGAGGGGAAGATTGACATTCAGAAGACGCATTTTGAGCTGAAACCGTTAGCTGATGAAGTGATGGAAGAAGCACGTCTAATGAGTTCCAAGCATGAGCTTAAAATTGAGGGATGTACGACAGTAGAGGTTTGTGCAGACCGTGAGAAAATGAGGCAAATACTGATAAACTTGGTCAGCAACGCCGTGAAATATTCGCCTTCAGGCGGTCTCGTAACACTGGGTTGGGAAAGTACGTCGGACAAGCTGCGGATTTATGTAAAGGATGAGGGTCTAGGTATCGCGCCTGACGACCAAACCAGTTTATTCAAGCGGTTCTACCGTGTTCATGATGACGACCGGCGAAATATTGCAGGTTTTGGTATCGGACTATATCTGGTTTCGGAACTTGTACGCTTGCACGGTAGCAGGATCGAGGTAGATAGTAAGCTGGGCGAAGGATCCGTTTTTTATTTTCATCTAGGCCTAAATATCACATAAACTTAATACCCGTAATTTGTAACGAGGTTTTTAATTGGTATCTAAACGATTGGCCATATCGCACTTCCGGATATTTACAACTTATGAGATTCAGACCTTTTCCGATAGTTTTTTTATCATATCTAATGTTTCTTCCCAGTTTTTCTCCGAATGTTTGTACATAATTTCTGTAGGAAATTCACTGTGTGATAATTTCAATAAGGTTTTTTCCTTCGTTGGCTCTAATAGAAATTCAATTTTCGAATAATTTTCTGGCTTATCTGGAAGCCCTGAAAAACCGCTCCAATAAGAATACGCAAATGATCTTTCTTTATCAAAACGAATGAGCTTTCCTTTGTCCTCATATTTCTTCCCTTCCCACGTGAAAGTAAATATAATATCACTTTGTGGAACCCATTCGCTTTTTGTGTCAACACCTAACCATTGTTTTATTTCTGCCGGATTTGTTAAAACAGCCCATATGGTTTTTGGGTCCGCTTTTATTTGTCTTTCTTTTTTAATTATCATAAGATTCTTATTTTTTTGGTTTCATTATTAGTGATTTAAACGACCAATAACGCATCTACAATTCGAAATAACACAGTAGCTAACATACAAAATTTATCGGAAAACAGACACCAAAAATTTGCCCAATATCGGGAACTAGTAATAGTGATTGAGAAACAACAGCTTCTCCTTTCATAACCGAATAAATAAAAAGAGTTTAATACTTTCTGTTCATCAGAATACTGCAAGTTATGTTTTGAGATGCTGGAAATAAATTCTGCATCTCAAAACTACTTGCTGTTGCAGATGGTAAAGATACCCCTTCGATGTCGGTCGTATAACTATTTTAATCGCCTCTTTTCCCCAGTTAAAACTGATACGTCAATGGTTGCAATATTACAGAAGTTTCTTCCTTGGTCATTAAAATTTAATTTTTGTGTTAAAGGTGTCATTTCAAAAACGAGCTTTTGTTCCTCATCACTCAATTTCTTTTGGTAATTAACTTTAATTTTTTTGTGATTTAATGTGTTTTCTGAAAACAGTGATACAACATCCTTATTCGAATAATCAGTTAAGTGAATTGCTTGTCGCAATTCCGTTAAATATTCGTTATTGGGTACTGTCTTTATAATAATTCCATCATCTTTCAACAAACGATTAAATTCGCCGTAATTTGCAGGTGAAAGAGTATTCAAAATTACGTCAATACTATTCTCAATTATTGGAACATTTGCAATATCCGATACTAACCACATTACAGATTTATCACTTCGACTCGCAATCGTAACACCATCTTTTGAATTATCAATGCCAATAGCATTGTATTTTAATCCCACCTGTTTTAAAGCCGAGAGAATGTTCAAGAAAATAGCACCATCACCACACCCCATGTCTAAAATGGTAAGCCGTTCATTTTGTTGGTACCTTTCTATAATCGTATTAATGATAAGCTGTTCTACACCCTCAAAAAAGCCATTCTTAATTATCTGCTTTCTTGCATTAAATAAGGACTTGTCATAAATAGCATTTTTACTTCTTCTTAAAAGGTTTAGGTAGCCCGAGTTCGAAAAATCAAAGCCGTGATTTCTCTCACAAGTAATGTATTTTATACAATCAGTGAACCTTGTTTTGCAAATAGGACAACGTAATAAGCACAACATTTCAGCAGAAACAGCTATATTGTTTTTATTCATTTTTTTCTTATTCTTAAAAATTAGACAATAGAAATTCTACAACTATCCAAGAGGATGTTATAATTGATTTGAATTCAGCCTATGGTCTAAGAATATAGAATAAGAATGTTCACTGTTATTTTCTGTTTTTGTTCTTTACAAAAGTAAACAAATTATTAATGCCTTATTCAGTTTGTTACCCAATAAATCAGCTTTGTTGTATCAAATGCTGTAAATCGGGATTCCTGATACCATTCCGCTTTCTATAACGTAACGTGCGATTTTTATCGCCTTAAATCTTGGTGTGCGTCCTTCGTGAGCTCGTGCTATGGACACGCCGGAGTACCCGAGGTATGGCGGAAGCCAAAATCATTCGTTTTGCTAGGGAGGATAAAAGAATATATAGTACCTTTGGTGTATACACTAAAAGAACATACTATGAAACGTATAATAAAAAGCCTTTTAGCAACAAGTTGCGTTCTATTGGTCTTAAATCTATCTGCGTGCAAGTCCAAAAAAATCGTCGTTAATCCAAGTAGTCAGATTGAACAGGCACCCGTACAGAAAGAGCCCGTAGAGGTCGTGGAAGAACCTGTCATTGCGCAGGAAGAACCCCCTAAAGATCCTGAACCGGTGGTCGAAAAACCGAATTTCAATTTCAAGAACATTCTGTTTGAATTTGATTCCAGTGTACTCAAAACCGAGTCCTATAGGGTGTTGGACAATATCGTCCGAGAAATGCAGAAAGATCAGTCGGCCAAGTTTATCATCAATGGTCATTCATCCGTCGAGGGTACGGCCGAATACAACCAATCGCTATCTGAAGACAGAGCCAATGCGGTCAAGCTATATATCGTCAACGCCGGAGTGCCATCCGAAAATCTTAGTGCAAGAGGATTTGGTGCCTCCAAACCGGTTGCATCCAACGATACAGAAAGCGGGAGGGAACAAAATCGTCGAGTAGAAATAGCGGTCGTAGAATAGCATAATAAACTATATTTTTTGGGTATCGGTTGGTACTATATTCGTCATTGTTTTTTTTGTGGTAAGGAGGAAATGAAAATACTATTTCTGCTAAGTTTAACTTTGCCTTCGTTTTCGAGCGCTTTCAAGAGGCGGGAAACAACCACACGTGAGCTGTTCAGCTCATAGGCAATCTCTTGGTGTGTTTTGTTGATCGTATTGGACGAATTGATCTTAGCTGTTTCTAAAAGGTAGTTGTAAAGCCGTTGATCCATTTTTGTAAATGCGATATTATCGATAGCCGATAGCATTTCGTTGAGTCGTTCGTTGTAGCTTGAGAACACAAAAGTGCGCCAGCTGTGGTATTTCGCCATCCATGTTTCCATGTATTTGATGGGAATCATAGCAACGAGTCCATCAGTTTCTGCGATTGCCCGGATTTCGCTCTTTGTTTCGCCCATGCAACAGGCCAGCGTCATGGCGCAGGTATCTCCCCGTTCTATAAAGTACAATAAGAGTTCGCCTTCATCGAAGTCTTCCCGCATGATCTTGATGGCTCCGTGGATCAATAACGGCATGGTTTTAACGTATTTGCCAATGTCGATCAGGACGTCGCCTTCCTTAAATTCGATGAGCTTTGCGACCGATGTTATTTCGGCAATTAAGGCCGGCTCGAATATAGCGCCATATGCGTCGTGAATTGGTTCTTGGTCTTTTATATCTTGTGTGTCCATCTTTGCTATTTAAATGATAGGCTAAAAATAATGTTTCTAGCCCAGAAGGCGAGCAACAATAGTCATAACTTTTTGTTATAGCCAATAAATAAGTATCATTTTAATGTCATTGCCGTTTTGTTGAAGTTTGTACCATGAAACAAAACGATAGGGATGAAAAAACATTGCCGGATGTTGGGGTGATATTGAGAAATCTAAACCGTTTGGTGGCACTCTGTATTATCCTCTTGATTTTGATAGCTGTTTGGGTTCAGAGGAATGCAAACAGTGCGAACGAAAACGCTTCAGAAGATCGGGATAGACAAACAGAAATAGCGATCATTTCGGATGATTTTGAAATTGCACCATTTGACGATACGGAAGAGGGTAGGATGGCGGAATATGGTCATCAACTGATTACCGAGACTTTTGCTTTGGTGGGGCCAGAGACAGCGCTTGCTGTAACGGGGAATAAGTTGTCCTGTTCGAGTTGCCACCTTAACGGCGGAACAAAACCGTATGCGGCACCCTATATCGGACTTAGCGGGGTGTTTCCTATCTATATCGGGCGCGAAAATAAAGTGGTATCGCTCGAAGAACGGATCAATGGTTGCTTTGAAAGAAGCATGAATGGAAAAGCAATTGCGGTGGACAGTAAGGAAATGCGCGCGATGGTTAGTTATATCAAACACGTCAGCAAAGAGGCTCCTATTGGTAAAAGGATAGCGGGCCAGGGATTTGTAGATTTTGAAGTGCCCGATAGGGCTGCGGACCGGAAGAAAGGGGCTTTGATCTATGAGCGTACCTGTTCGTCCTGTCATGGCGTGAATGGCGAAGGTATGAACGGTACAGTCGGTAACCGAGAGGGGGGATACATTTACCCTCCATTATGGGGAGACGACACCTATAATGATGGAGCGGGAATGGCCAGACTGATTACGGCGGCCAAGTTTATAAAGGGAAATATGCCGCTTGGTGTAACACATAAAGCACCATTATTGAGTGACGAGGAGGCGTATGATGTGGCAGCTTACATCAACAGCCACAGTAGGCCGATAAAAGCAAATAAAGAGTTGGATTACCCCGACCGATCGAAAAAACCCAAAGATAGCCCGTATCCACCCTACAACGATAATATACCGCAAGAACAACATCAGGTTGGACCCTTTAATTTTTAAGATGAATTATTTACATAATATACTAGTGATATGAAAAAACACACATTGATTTTACTCACTTTTCTCGCGATTTCAGGTGTAATGACACGTGCTAACGCGCAACAGACATTGGACCAGAACAAATTGTATCAAGGTGCTGTCGCTAAAGAACAGATCTATAAGGTTATCTATCAAATGGACAATGCTTCTCCAGAAATCATCAAGAAAACGATAAGAAATATCAACAATCTGCTGAAAGACCCCAGGCTTAAAGGAAAATTGCAGATTGAACTGGTCGCTTTTTCCGGAGGTACGGAGGCTTATCGAAAGGGGAGTGAATATGAGGCTGCTATCAAAGGATTGATTTCGCAAGGCGTTATTGTTGCGCAATGTCTGAATACGCTTCAGGAGCGGAAGATAGACAAAAGCGAACTGTATGATTTTCTTGCGTACGTGCCTACTGGAAACGGAGAGCTTGTTATTAGAGCAAACGAAGGATGGATAATTATTAAACCGTAAAACACAAAAAGGAATGAAAATAGGCTGCAATCTTATCTACTATGTCTTCGCTCTGGCTTTTGCCTTATCGGTTACTGCCAACGCACAGGATCCTCATCGGTTCGACCCGCCTTGGAATACGCCCCCATCATCGGCAGTCGAATTTACGATACAGGGAATAAATAACGTTCCCGATTTGTACGGGGATATCGTGGATCCACAATTGGTCGTTTTTTTTGCAGGAAACCAATTCATGTGCATAGACGACCTATTGGCGGGTTTCAAAAAAAAGCACCCTCATATTGAACGTATATTTGCAGAAACATTACCCCCAGGCATATTGGCCAAACAGATTGAAGGGGGCTCATTGACGATTGGGAATCTTCGGATTACCCATAAACCCGATGTGTATACCGCAGGAAAGTCGAGGATGGCATTGATGGAGGAACATTTCAGCAGAATCGAAACGTATGCTTACAATAAACTGAGCCTAATGGTACCACAGGGTAATCCTAAAGGGGTGCAGAAATTGGCAGACCTAAGAAATACAAATGTACGGGTAAGTATGCCCAACCCGGCATGGGAAGGTATTGGTCGGCAGATAGAAGCTGCCTATCGAAAGGTTGGTGGAGAAACACTACACAGGGCTGTGATGGAAAAGAAAGTAAAGGATGGTTCGACTTACCTGACACGCATACACCACAGGGAAAGTCCGTTAAGGATACTTCTTGGAAGCAGTGATGTGGCTCCGGTTTGGACGTCGGAGGTGGTTTATCAAAAAATGATCGGACATCCTGTAGAAGAGGTGAAAATTCCGCAGGAAGAGAATATACGGTCAACTTATCGTGCAGGCAGACTCAAAAATGCGCCGAGACCCGAAGCGGCGGACCTGTTTATGGAATACCTTATTTCCGACGAGGCAAAGCAAATTTATAGAAAGTATGGATTTGAAGTAGATTAGGGTTTGATATGGATTTTTTGTAAAATTGGTTATGATAAACGTTGATTTCAAGATACTGGTTTTTATATCGGCAGCTAAACACCTGAATTTTACAAGGGCTGCGAAGGAGATGAATATCTCCCAGCCTGCCGTAAGTAAAAATATAAAGGAACTTGAAGCACAGGCAGGTCGTAGCCTCTTTGAACGAACAGGGCAACGTATTAGGCTGAACGAAGCAGGTCGTCTTTTCTTTGAATATGCCATGCGCCTAGTGAATGTTTACGAAACCCTCAATGGTGAATTAGGTTTACTGGACGGTATCTTGTTAGGGGAATTGCGTTTGGGAGCGAGTAACACGTTATCGCATTACATCTTGCCCAACATCTTGGCCGATTTCCATATGGCGTTTTCGACGATTAGTTTGAAAGTTCTTCACGGCAATTCACGGATGATAGAAGAACTGCTGCTGGATAGAACAATTGATCTCGGGGTAACAGAAGGGTTGTCTGACAATCCTTCCATGAAATATGAAACATTCATTAAAGATGAAGTGGTACTCGTTACCCGTTCGGAAAATCCTAAATTAGGGCAGGTAGATTCCTTCCATCCCCAAAAGCTTTTGGACCTGGAATATGTTTTGCGTGAAGATGGTTCTGGCACGAATGAGATTATTCGCAAAGCACTGACAACCGTAAATATAGATTGGCATGCGCTATACGGGAAGGTATATCTGGCAAGCACGGAAAGTATTAAAAATTTTCTTTTAAAGACGGATTGCTTTTCGTTCCTTTCGGTTCATGCAATCACAGGAGAGCTGCAAAACGGAACACTTCAAATTGTCGAAGTAGAGGGGCTTAATATCGATCGCAATTTTTACTTTGTACGCCCACACGGTGTCATCGGCCATCTTCCTGAAACTTTCCGAAAATTTGCGTACGAACGATTTGTGAAAAATGGACTTTTCCATTCCGAAGGAGGTCTTGTATAAGGTAGGATGCGTATGGTGGTAGCGAACGTTTAAAATCGACGGAGAACCGAATGGGAAAAAATATTACCTTTGTTCTATGGTTGTAAAAACTGCAGAATTTATCACGAGTAATACCGATGTGCGGAAGCTTCCGGAGCCATCGTTACCGGAGTATGCATTCATCGGTCGCTCGAATGTGGGGAAATCATCGTTAATCAATGCGATGGTGAACAAAAAGGATTTGGCGAAAACATCGCAGAAGCCCGGTAAAACGCAACTTATCAATCATTTTATAATCAATAAGGAGTGGTACCTTGTGGATCTTCCGGGATATGGGTTTGCGCAAACGTCCAAGAAGAATCGTGCAGAATGGGAACGCTTTATCCGAAAGTATTTAACGCAACGGGAAAATCTGCAGTGTATTTTTGTGCTTATTGACAGCCGACACGAGCCGCAGAAGATCGATTTGGAATTTTGTACATGGTTAGGGGAACAGGGGTTACCTTTTTTGTTGGTGTTTACCAAGGCAGACAAGCAGTCTAGTTTGAAATCGGATCAAAATATAGCGAAATTTAAGAAATCACTCCTAACTTGGTTTGAGGAAGTGCCACCTATTTTCCTGACTTCTGCCGAGAAAAAGCAAGGTATGGAAGCGATTTTGGCGATGATAGACGATATTAATAAAAATTTTGTTTTGCCTACTGTTGAGCAGTAATAATTATGAAGAAGTACATGTCTCTTGTGCTGTTCGCACACAGCGTCTTTGCTTTGCCTTTCGCTATTATCGGTTTTTTTCTGGCTATACAAACTACAGAACACGACTTTGATTGGAAGAAACTTTTGCTGATGCTGGTGTGTATGGTAGCCGCCCGCAATGCAGCTATGGCTTTTAATCGTTTTTTAGATCGTGATATTGATGCTAAAAATCCGAGAACGGCTATGCGTGATATTCCTGCGGGAAAAATTTCAGCTAATAACGCGCTGATGTTTACCATCGTGAATGGCCTCCTTTTTATAGCGGCAACCTACTTTATCAATACACTGTGTTTTTATTTATCGCCCATTGCTTTATTTGTAGTGCTGTTTTACAGTTATACAAAGCGGTTTACGCCGTTGTGTCATATCGTATTGGGCGTGGGGCTGGGATTGTCGCCTATAGGCGCCTATTTGGTTGTGACAAACCAATTTGATATCGTGCCGATATTCTATGGTATCGCCGTAATGTGTTGGTCTGGCGGATTTGATATTATCTATGCCCTGCAAGATGAAGAATTTGATAAAGAAAACGGTCTAAGCTCCATTCCAGCTTATTTTGGAGCAAGAAGAGCGTTGCGTATTTCGGAAATTTTACACGTGATCTCATTTGTATTCGTATTGCTACCGGCTTTTTATATGCCTGTAGGATGGTTTTATTATCTGGGTGTCGTGTTTTACGGTGTTCTATTGATATATCAACATCGTATTGTCAGCCCCACAGATCTAACACGTGTAAACCGTGCATTTATGACGACCAATGGTGTGGCTTCTGTGATATTCGCGGCGTGCTATTTATTGGATATTTTGTTTTAAGATACGAGCCGGTTACGCGCGTAGTTATAAATTCTGATTTTTATGTAAGTTTGAGAGGAGAAGAAAGATATGTCACAGATTACGATAATTGATTTGGCGGAGAAGTTAGGGCTGTCTAAGTCTACCGTATCCCGGGCATTTCGGGATAGTAGCGACATCAGCCAGAAAACAAAAGAACGTATCCTGGCAAAAGCTGAGGAACTGGGTTTTTCGCCCAACTTGTATGCAAGCAGTTTACGGGGAAATCGTAGCCAAACGATTGCCATTATTATTCCTGAATTTGGAAACAAGTTTTTCAGCCAGGCAATAAAGGGGATCGAGTTGGTCGCTCGTTCAAAAAAATACCATACGTTAATATACGTTACAGATAGTAGTGTGCAGAATGAAGCTTCTATCGTACGTTCGTTGGTAAATGGTCGTGTAGATGGGGTGCTCATTTCTGCTTCGGGAGAGGGCAAAGATCATAGCCATTTACAAACGTTGGTAAATCATGGTATACCCACGGTGTTCTTCGATAGAAGTTATGATGACTTTCAAGGTCATTTTGTTACCGGTAACGATTTTGAGTCTAGCCGACTTGCTACGCAACACCTTATTGATAGTGGATGTAAGAATATTGCCTATCTCGTGATTAATCAGAAGGTCTCTATTGGGAAAATCCGGATGGATGGTTATAAAAAGGCGATAGAAGATAATGGGATACCCTTTCGGCAAGAACTGATATTGGACACAGAGAATGACGAAACGAAGAACAAGGCGGCAATTAAAAATTTAATTAAGCAACATAAACCCGATGGGATTTTTGCTTCTGTAGAACGACTTGCGATATCGACAATTCGAGTAGCAGGGGAGGAGGGGGTACGGATTCCAGAAGATTTGAAATTGATATGTTTTTCGTGTCTGGACATTGCGGATTTATTAAATCCATCGCTAAGTGTGGTAAAACAACCTGCGTTTGCTATGGGAAAACAAGCAGCCAGTTTCCTTATTCAGACGCTAGATGAGCCTTCCGAGCTCCACCGGCAACAAACCACCTTGTTGCAATCCAGTCTTATTTTCCAAGATTCCAGTCGTGGTGTTTAAATTTTTGAAAAAAAATATCTTTTACTTTGTATTCTTCCCGAAACATTTTATCTTTGATATGTTTCGGGAACATTCCCGAAGCGCTAACAGTTATAGAGGAATCACAAGAGTAAGTTTAGTATAGGATACTCTCTTCTTCCATAATGTGGTAAAATGGAGTTTTTTTCGGGAACATTCCCGCTTTTGTCAGCTGACCGTTTTGAGGATGAAAACGTATAAGAATTTAGGGTATCTTTTAATTATACTGAGTTGGATCGTAGCCTGTAAAAAGGATGTGAAACCAGGGATAGATCCTATGGATGAAAGCACGGAGCAGGGGCTTAAAAACGGTGTGACAATTGACTGGGATAAGCAGGAGGTAACGTTTGCACTTACCGCTCCGGATAAATCTTCTGCCTTTTTAATAGGGGATTTCAACGATTATAAGGCAACCGAAGATTATGCGATGAAACGTACACCCGACGGGAATACCTGGTGGATTACGTTAAAGGATCTAGATTTTCAAGACAACTATACATACCAATTCCTAATAGATGGACAACTTCGGGTTGCCGATCCATATGCTCGATTGGTGCTAGATCCGAATTATGATTCGGAAGGGGTACCCAACGCGCATCTACCGGGATATCCGCAGGGTGCTACAGAAGGTATTGTTTCGGTATTGTCGTTAAACAATTCGACGTATGCTTGGCAGACGACTACATTCAACCGTCCGGATGTATTCGATTTGGTGATTTATGAATTGCATGTAAGGGATTTTCTGGATCAACGCAATTATGCAACATTAAGAGATTCTATTGCTTATTTGAAGCGATTAGGCGTAAATGCGGTCGAGCTGATGCCTGTACAGGAGTTTGAAGCGAATTCCAGCTGGGGTTATAATCCGTCCTTTCATTTTGCTTTAGACAAATATTATGGTACCACAAATGAGTTGAAAGCATTTATTGATGACTGCCACCGCGAGGGAATTGCTGTCATACTGGACGTGGTATTGAACCATGCATTTGGACAGTCGTCAATGGTCCGTTTATATCAGCAATCGGGTTCGTTGTCAACCAATCCTTGGTTTAATATTACGCCTACGCATCCGTACAATGTGGGGTACGACTTCAACCATGAAAGTCTGTTTACACAGCAGTTTGCCAAAGATGTTATTGCATTTTGGATGGAAGAGTTTAAGGTGGATGGTTTTCGTTTTGACCTTTCCAAGGGCTTTACACAGAAAAATTCGGGCATAGATCAGAGCGACGGGGCGGTACAACAATGGTCTGCCTATGATGCAAGCCGTATCGCGATATGGAAAAACTACAACAATTTTATTCGGGAACGGGATCCGAACTTCTATGTCATTTTAGAACATTTTGCAGAAGATCGGGAGGAAAGGGAATTGGCAAATGAAGGCATGTTTTTATGGAACAATTTGAATTATGTCTTTAATGAAGCCACCATGGGATGGAATGACAACGCTGATCTTAAACGCCTTTTCGCTGATGCGCATGGTTTCGAGAAGCCGCAATTCGTGTCGTATATGGAATCGCATGATGAGGAACGTTTGATGTACAAAAACCTGCAATATGGTAACAAGTGGGGTAGTTATTCGACCAAGGAGTTGGTAACAGCATTGGAGCGTATGAAACAGGCTGCGGCATTTTTGCTTTGTGCACCCGGCCCAAAGATGATATGGCAATTTGGAGAACTGGGCTATGATATCTCGATTGATGAAAATGGTAGAACGGGCGAGAAACCTTTGAAATGGGATTATTTAAAGAATCCGAATCGCTATAGCCTGTTTGCACATTACGCTAAGCTGATCGGTTGGAAACGTCACAATGCGATTTTTAGAGAGGGGATCGTCGACCACAACGTAGCTGGCGCTGTGAAGTATTATCTGTTAAAGGATGGTGGACAGGAGGTGCTTGTGGTCGGGAACTTTGACGTGGTGCCCCATGACCTTACTGTTCCGACAGATTTACGAAACAAGTGGTATGATAACTTGACGGGATCAGCGCTCGATTGGCATGCGACAAGTTCAATTACTCTAGCAGCGGGACAATATTATATATTAAGCATAAATAAACTGAACAATAAATAATAATTAAACTAATCACATGATGAATAATTTTACATTACGCAGCGTAATGGCCATGAGTTTCCTGATGTTGCTTAGTACGCTCACATTCGCGCAGACGGCTCGTTTACAGGGTCGGGTGGTAGATAGCGAAGGTGTGGGTGTAGCGGGAGCGACTGTTTATCTTCTTGGCCAACAAACTTCTACATCAACGGGTGCGGATGGTGCATACGCTCTGGGGAATATCACGCCTGGTACGTATACGGTGATCGCAAATATGATCGGATATGATCAGGCAGACCGTAGGATGGATGTCGTCGTGGGCGACAACGCATTGGATATCACGTTAACATCGTCTATGAGTAGTCTGGACGAAGTGGTGGTTATTGGTTATGGTACCCAAAGGAAGGGAGATTTAACGGGATCGGTAACAACGGTATCTTCAAAAGACTTTCAGAAAGGCCTGATTACCTCGCCAGAGCAACTTATTGCTGGTAAGGCAGCGGGGGTGCAGATTACGACCAGTGGTGGTCAACCTGGTGGTGGGGCTACCATCCGGGTTCGTGCGGGCGCATCATTGAATGCGAGTAACGATCCTTTGATCGTTGTCGATGGGGTTCCTTTATCGACGGGGGAAATTTCGGGTGTTGGAAATCCATTGAGTCTAATCAACCCAAATGATATTGAAACATTTACTGTATTAAAGGATGCGAATGCCACGGCAATCTACGGATCACGTGCATCTAATGGGGTTATCTTGATTACAACGAAAAAGGGTACCAGCGGTAAACCGTCTTTCAATTTCAGCTCGCAAAATTCGTGGGCGCAGGTTGGGAGAAAGGTAGATTTACTCTCGGCTGATCAAATCCGGGAATATGTGCATGCAAATGGAAATGATGCCCAACGTGCATCGTTGGGGGAAGCGAATACGGATTGGCAGGATGAAATCTATCGTGGAGCGTTTGCATCGGATAACAATCTGAGCGTAGCGGGAGCTATTAAACCCAATTTACCGTATCGTGTATCGTTAGGCTATCTGAACCAACAGGGAATTTTAAAGCGCGATCATATGAAACGTACTACAGGGGGAATAAACTTTGCACCTAAGCTTTTTGATAATAGCCTGCAAATTGATATCAATCTGAAAGGGTCGCTTTCCAAGTCGCAATTTGGCAATCAAGATGCGATTGGGGCCGCGATCCAGTTTGACCCAACGAAACCTGTACATACCGAAAACCGGTTTGGTAATTATTATGAATGGACGCAATTTAACAATGATACGGGGGTAGGCGATCCAAACCCGAATGCTCCACGAAATCCGGTGGCGCTCATTGATCTGAAAGATGATAACGGCGAGGTGGCAAGAAGTTTTGGTAACATTCAATTCGATTATGCATTGCCTTTTCTTCCCGAGTTGCATGCCAATTTGAATCTCGGATACGATGTGTCCAGAGGGCAGGGTGGTGTTTTTATTCCCGAATATGCAGCTTCAAATATTAATACGAGAGGAGAAGTTAGCCGCTATAAAAAAGAAATTACCAATACAGTAGGTGAATTTTATTTAAACTATACGAAGGATTTAACCGCTATTCAGAGTAATATTAACGCTACTGCTGGTTATGGTTATTATGATAATAGGTCGAAGGAGTATAATTTTGACCGTACAAGTGCGGATGGCACGGTATTGAGTACACCGATCTTTCCTTTTGACATTCCGCATAGCCGTCTTATCTCTTATTATGGTCGTTTAATTTATACGTATTCTGACAAGTATATCTTTTCGGGTACGTTGCGTACGGATGGGTCTTCGCGTTTTAGTGAAGAAAACCGATGGGGGGTATTTCCTTCCGTGGGTGCTACTTGGCGCATCAAGGAAGAAAGTTTCTTAAAAGACAACAATACGGTTTCTGATCTGAAATTGCGTTTGAGCTACGGTGTGACCGGCCAGCAGGATGGTATTGCAAACTACGCTTATTTACCGAACTATGTTCGCAGCATGAACGAGTCGTTGTATCAATTTGGTAACCAATTTTATAATATGTACACGCCGGTAGCCTACGATAAAAATATACGGTGGGAAAGTACGGCAACATATAACGGTGGAATCGACTATGGTTTCCTAAACGGACGTTTATCGGGTAGTGTGGATGTGTATTTCAAAAAGACCAAAGATTTATTGAGTACGATACCTATTCCTGTGGGAACGAACTTCAGTAACCTACTCTTGACGAATGTTGGTAATATGGAAAACAAGGGGGTAGAGTTTAGTTTAAATGGTGCAGCCATCCGCAAAGATGATCTCAACTTGGATTTAGGATTTAATTTTACGTATAACCATAGTAAAGTAACTAACCTAACCGCCGTGGACGATCCAAATTATCTTGTTGAACAAGGGGGTATATCAGGGAGCACGGGTAATAACATACAAGCCCATGTGGTGAACCACGTGCCCTACAGCTATCGTGTCTATAAACAAGTGTATGCAGAAGATGGTAACCCGCTAGAAGGAATCTATGAAGATATGAACGGTGATGGTATCATCAATGATAATGATCGCTATTTCTATAAATCGCCGCTTCCGGTGTATATGTTGGGCTTTACGGCGCAACTGAATTATAAGAAGTGGACGTTGAACACGGTATTACGCTCTAACATTGGAAATTATGTGTATGATAATGTGTCTTCTAATTTTGCAAGCCGTTATAATGTGCTGGATCCGAACGGACCGATAAATAATGCACCGACAAGCTTTCTAGGAGCGCAATTCGAGCAAAAGCAATACAACAGTGATTTCTATATTCACAACGCATCATTCTTAAAAATGGATAACCTTTCGGTAAGCTATGCTGCTGGAAATATTTTCCGGAATGGTAGCGGCCGACTGACTGTATCTGCAAATATGCAAAATGTATTTACGGTAAGTAAGTATAAAGGGGTGGATCCGGAAATAGACGGTGGTATCGATAATCGTTTTTATCCAAGACCAAGAACGTATGTATTAGGTGTAAACTTAGATTTTTAACCGTTAACTGAAGAAAAATGAAACGTACTATATTTTTAGGGATAAGTGTAGCGCTAATCTTGACAGGTTGTAGTCAGAATCTAGATTTGGCGCCCACAAATGATATTACGGCGGATGTGGCTTACGGCTCGCCGGAGGGATATAAAAATGCTTTAGCAAAGGTATATGGTAGCTTTGCCCTGACCAGTGGAACAGGCCCAGGGGATAGTGATCTAGGGGGAATTGATGCGGGAACATCTGATTTTTTGCGTCTTTACTGGAATGCACAGGAACTGACCACGGATGAAGGTATTTGTGCATGGCTAGGCGACCCGGGGGTAGCTGATCTCAATTACCAGACTTGGAATTCGAGCAATATTATGCTCCGAGGGCTTTATACAAGAAGTATTTACCATATCACGGTGATTAACGAGTTTTTACGTGAAAGCACAGACGAAAAGCTGGCAGGGAGAGGCATTACGGGAGATGATGCGACAACTATTGCCCAATATCGTGCAGAAGCTAGATTTCTACGTGCTTATCAATATTGGGTGCTTATGGATCTATTTGGTAATCCTCCTTTTATAACGGAAGAGAATGAAATAGGTGTCACGCCACCTAATCAGATTACGCGATCTGACCTCTTTACATATGTGGAAACCGAGCTTTTAGCTATCGAAGAGTTATTAGCGGCTCCTCGGCAGAATGAGTACGCGCGTGTTGACCAAGGGGCGGCTTGGGCGTTATTAGCGCGTTTATATTTAAATGCCGAAGTGTATCTTGGACAAGGAAATGGGAAGTTTACCGAAGCGGTAACTTACTCTTCCAAAGTTATCGATGCGGGCTATAGTCTAATGGAACAGTATCAACATCTTTTCTTGGCTGACAACGATCAGAATAACCCCGAGATAATTCTTCCGATTGCCTATGATGGTATACAGACGCAAAATAACGGCGGGACAACATTCATTATCAACTCATCTGTACATGGTTCTATGACACCGGCAAACTTCGGTATCCCGGGTGGGGGATGGGGCGGTAATCGTAGTCGCAGCACGCTACCCGGCACCTTTGACGATGTAAGCGGAGAGACCGATACGCGGGCGATGTTTTTTGGTTCGAATCCGAATATTGAAGATCCTGCTGTATTCACAGAGGGCTTGGCGGTGACGAAGTTTAGCAATAAAACGTCCACCAATCAAGATGGTAAGTCGATCAACGGCACGTTCGTTTCTACTGATTTTCCATTGTTCCGTTTGGCTGAACAATATTTGATATACGCGGAAGCCGTGTTGCGTGGCGGATCTGGCGGTAGCAATACGCAGGCCTTGGCTTACCTTAATCTCCTTAGAGCGCGTGCCTATGGCAACGCTTCGGGTAATTTGAGTACCATCTCGTTAGATGTGGTGTTGGACGAGCGCAGTAGAGAATTGTATTGGGAGGCTTTCCGCCGGACGGATTTGATTCGTTATGGACGGTATACGGGTGGAAGTTATCTATGGCCTTTTAAAGGTGGGCAAGCATCCGGAAGGGCCGTCGAGTCGTTTCGCACGCTTTTCCCTATACCTGCGGCGGATCTAATCGCGAATCCAAATCTGGAACAAAATACAGGGTATTAATACAGTATATATTCAAATAAGAAAATAATGAGAACGTTTAATATAATGGCATGTATTGCTGTACTTTTTGGATTACTGGGTGTATCCTGCAGCAAAGATGAAACCAAACTGGTGGCGGTGCCGGGTGATGGTGCTTCGTTACAGGCTTCGGTATCTTCGGTGGTACTTACGAGAGAGAATGCGGATGAGGAAGCATTAGCAATACAATGGGAACCTGCTGATTTCGGGTTTAATGCCGCTATTAGCAATGCGCTGCAAATTGGATTGAAAGGACAGAATTTTGAAGGTGCGAAAGAGATCGCTTTTTCAGCTGGCGATGATCGTTACAGTTTTAATACGCTTGAACTCAATGCTTTGTTGCTCGCTATGGAGTTGCCTGTAGACGTAGCGACAGATCTGGAACTGCGGTTAAAGTCTAGTATCTCCACGTCGTTTACGCCTCTTTATTCCAATACGTTGCCGTTGGCGGTTACGCCTTATGCAGCGATTAGCTATCTCTATGTGCCGGGGGCCTACCAAAAGGCTATCCCGCCAGGAGCCGAATGGGCGGTCGAAACGGCCGAAAGTTTGATCTCACCAACGAGTAATGGCATCTACACGGGTATTATTTATTTTCCAGAAGCGGATTCGGAGTTTAAGGTGACACCTGCACGCAGTTGGGATGCTTCATATGGTGATGATGGTGCCGGAAGAATATCATTAACGGCGTCTGGAAATATCAAGGCACCTCGAGCGGGAAATCTGGAGCTTACGGTAAATACCAATGAAAATACGATTTCTTTTAAGGATCATAGTTGGGGAATTGTCGGCGACGCAGCTGTTAGTTGGGATGACGATACGGATATGCGTTACGAAAACAGTACGCAGCTGTGGAAGATAACCGTAGAGCTGACGGCTGGCGAGATGAAATTCCGGAAAAACCACGATTGGGGTACAAGCTACGGTGGTGCGAACGGTACGTTAAATGATAAAAACATTGCTATAACAGCAGCAGGTACATATGATATTACTTTAGACCTCGTCAACTTGACATACACCCTAGTGAAGAAATAATAGGTAATTAGATAAATAAATAATAATAATGAACAACATCAAGATAGCGATCACTCTATTATGCTCGATGTTATGGGTTGCCTTTGCACAAGGGCAATCCATACAACGGGCGGAACCCCTGCATTGGTGGGTTGGTATGCATAACCCGGAACTGCAAATCGTGTTATACGGTTCGGATATCGGAGATTGTGAAGTGAAATTGCCGAAGGCCGGCATGCAGTTAAAAAAGGTTCAGCAGGTAGAAAATTCAAATTACCTTTTTCTGGATGTCGAAATTCTGGGGAATGCGCAAGCAGGAACTTATCCCATTGAGCTATACAAAAAAGGTAAGAAAGTGTTAACCCGAGATTATGTGTTGAAGGATCGGGACAAAAATCTCGTGAAAGCACAAGGTGTGACAGCTGCTGATCTTATTTATTTGATCATGCCTGATCGGTTTGCCAACGGCGATCCCAGTAACGATTCGGTAAAAGGTCTGCGTGAAACTGTGGTGAACCGAGACTCGATGTATTATCGACACGGTGGTGATCTTCAGGGGATTATCAATAACTTGGATTACCTCGAGGATTTAGGTGTTACAACGCTTTGGATGACACCTGTTGTGACCAACGATATGCCACAGGCTTCTTACCATGGCTATGCCAATACAGAAAACTATGAAATCGATCCGCGTTTTGGAACGGTGGATACTTACCGTGAGCTCGGAAAGGAACTCCATAAGCGTGATATGAAATTGGTACATGATGTGGTACCCAACCATGTGGGGCTTTATCATTGGACCGTGATCGATCGTCCGTCTTCGGATTGGCTACATGAATGGGATACGTTTACACAAACAACCTATAAAGACCAGACGATGTTTGATCCTTATGGAACGCAGGCAGACAAGGATTTGATGGAAAAAGGATGGTTTGTGAGAACGATGCCGGATCTAAACCACCAAAATGAAAAGATGCAGAAGTATATTACGCAAAGCCATATTTGGTGGATTGAAGAGGCGGGCGTTGATGGGTTTCGCATCGATACGTATCCCTACAATGATTTGGCTTTTATGGGACAGTGGACGGATGCGATCCGCTCGGAATATCCCAATTTTTCCTTTTTTGGAGAAACATGGGTAAACTCCGTCCCTAACCAGGCGTATTTCTTAGGTGGGCAAAAGGTAGGACAAGATGTGGATACGAAATTGGAGGGGGTAACGGATTTCCAATTAACATACGCCATAGGTGATGCTCTTAACTTGGAAAAAGATGGGGCTAATAGATTGTACAGTACGCTAAGTGGTGATTACTTGTATCCAAATCCTTTAGCGAACGTGATTTTCTTGGACAATCACGATAAAGACCGTTTCTTTTCAACGGTAGGAGAAGATCTGGAAAAATATAAAAGTGCTTTTAGCTGGTTATTGACCTATCGTGGTATTCCACAGATGTATTATGGTGCAGAAATATTAATGAAAAACTTCAGTAGACCGGATGGCTTGGTGCGGGATGATTTTAAGGGTGGTTTTCCGGGGGATGAAGTGAATAAGTTTACGGCTGAGGGGCGTACGGAAGCTGAAAATGACATGTTTAATCATGTGCGTACATTGGCGCAATATAGAAAGCAGACGGCTGCACTACAGAATGGAAAATTGTTGCATTATGTGCCGCAAAATGATGTATATGTGTATTTCCGGTATAACGAAAAGGAAAAAGTAATGGTGCTGATGAACTGTGGTGATGAACAACAGGATGTAGCATTAGCTCGTTTTGACGAGGGTATCGGCCAGTCTAGTCAGCTCAAAAATATTTTAACGGGTCAATCTTCGGATTTACCAAAAAGCATTGTAGTGAAGGGGAAACAAACGTTGGTATTTGAACTAAAATAACGAATGAAGGCAAGGGAAATAGTAGACGGAGTAGCTGCTGTCATATTTGATTTGGATGGGGTTTTGGTGGACACGGCTGTGTTTCATTATCAGGCTTGGAAGCGACTGGCAAAACAATTTGGTTTTGATTTTACAGAGATAGAAAATGAACAATTAAAGGGAGTGAGTCGGGTGGATTCCCTGAATCTTATTTTAAAGTGGGCAAATAAGGAAGTGTCTGCGCCGGAGAAGGAACAATTGGCATCGTTGAAAAATACGTGGTATCTGGAGCTGGTGGAGAACATGAAGGAGGGCGATGTGTTGCCGGGCACGATAGACTTATTGACCTATTTGAAAGCAACTGATAAAAAGATTGCATTGGGCTCGGCGAGTAAAAATGCGGTACGAATTTTAGAGAAAACCGGTATTCGACATTATTTTGATGCGATCATTGACGGGAATGCGGTCAAAAATTCTAAACCTGATCCGGAAGTTTTCTTGAAAGCCGCTACGGCGGTTGGTGTAGCGCCTTCGGGTTGTGTTGTGCTGGAAGATGCGCAGGCAGGAATTGATGCGGCAAGGGCCGCCAATATGCAGGTGATAGCCGTAGACAAGTCTTATTCGCTGTCTAACTACGATGTGCGTGTCGACGATTTGTCGGAAATATTGATAAGTGACTATTAACAAAGAACATGAAGAATTATATCATACACGATCCTTGGCATATTATTGAAGATCAGTTTAGAGCAGAGCACAATGAGTTTTCGGAAAGCATTTTTTCCATTGGTAATGGCCGGATGGGACAGCGGGCGAATTTTGAGGAAGCGTATTCTGGAAAAACGATGCAAGGTTCTTATCTAGCCGGTGTGTATTATCCTGATAAAACAAGAGTGGGTTGGTGGAAGAATGGCTATCCCGAATATTTTGCTAAAGTAATCAATGCCGTGCAATGGATTGGGTTGGACGTTCAAATTGACGGTACAGTACTGGATTTGGCGAAATGTGACATCACCAGTTTTGAGCGCCGTCTGGATATGAAAGGGGGTGTTCTTTATCGTACGTTTAAGGCAAAAATGCCTAATGGTACGGAAGTGGAAGTGACCGCTAAGCGGATGTATCATCTGTTTCAATCAGATACAGCCTCCTTGCAGTATACGCTACGTGTCTTAAATTCGGATGCAAGCGTGTCTATTTGTTCTTATTTAAATGGTGATGTTGTTAATCGGGACAGCAATTACGATGAACGCTTCTGGGTACCTGTTGTGGAAGATATTCAGGATGACCTGGTACTGGTAACGGAAACCAAGAAGACGCAGTTTCGTGTAGAAGCGCGTTTGCGAAACGTGTTTTATGTTGGTGGAGCGGTACTGCCGCCGGGCAGAAAGCGAAAAGAACAACTCTACGTGGGCGAGGAGTTGCATACGCATTTGAAAGCTGGTGAATCGGTACGTATAGAGAAATATGTGGCGATGGTCAGCAGTCTCAACCATCCTTTAGATGAGCTATCGGAGGCTGTGCGGAGCAGTCTGGAAAAAATTGCGTCCAAGACCTTTGGTGAATTAATACAATTGCAAACAGACGCTTGGGCACGCATTTGGGAGGAAAGTGATATACAAATTGAAGGGGATGTCGCTGCACAGCAGGCTATCCGATTTAATATTTTCCAGCTAAACCAAACGTATACAGGCGAAGATGCTCGGTTGAATATCGGACCGAAAGGTTTTACCGGAGAGAAATATGGCGGGGTAACTTATTGGGATACGGAAGCATATTGTTTGCCTTTTTATCTGGCGACACAGGAGCCTAGGGTGGCCCGTAATCTGTTGCTCTACCGCTACCAGCATCTGGAAAAAGCTATTGAAAATGCGAGCAAGTTAGGGTTTAGTGATGGGGCGGCTTTTTATCCGATGGTTACTGTCAACGGGGAAGAATGCCATAACGAATGGGAAATTACGTTTGAGGAAATCCACCGGAACGGTGCTATTGCTTTTGCCATATACAACTACGTTCGGTATACGGACGATCGCGAATATTTGGCAACGCACGGTTTGGAGGTGTTAATTGGGATCAGTCGTTTTTGGGCGCAACGTGTTAATTGGAGCGAGGAGAAACAACAGTATGTCATGTTGGGGGTAACCGGCCCGAATGAGTACGAGAATAATGTAAACAACAACTGGTATACGAACAAAATTGCTGTATGGTGTTTGCGTTATACATCGGATGTCATTGCGCAGGAACAAACACATCACGAGGATCGCTTATACGCGTTGTTGTCAAGACTGGATTTTAAAGCCGAAGAGGGTACAAAATGGCAACACATCATAGATAATATGTACCTTCCGGAAGATAGTGACCGTGGTGTATTTCTGCAGCAAGATGGTTTCTTGGACAAGGAGTTGATTCCGGTGGCGGAGCTCCCTGCTGAAGTACGGCCTTTAAATCAGCATTGGAGTTGGGACAGAATATTACGTTCTTGCTATATTAAACAGGCGGATGTCTTGCAGGGTATTTATTTCTTTGAAGATGAATTTGATGGGGACACCATTCGTCGTAATTATGACTTCTACGAACCGCTAACGGTTCATGAAAGTTCGCTGTCGCCTTGTGTCCACGCGATTATCGCGGCTAAATTAGGCAAGGAAGATAAGGCGTATGCATTCTATCTTCGTACAGCGCGACTTGATTTGGATGATTATAACAACGATACGGAAGATGGTTTACACATCACGTCGATGGCAGGTACGTGGTTGGCTATCGTAGAAGGGTTTGCGGGTATGCGGGTGCGGGAGGGACAATTACATTTCCAGACTTTTATTCCAAAAAACTGGCAAAGCTATGCTTTTCATGTACAGTATAGGGGAACTAAATTGTATATCCGCGTAAACCAGGATGATTTTGAAGTCAAAAATCTATCGGATACGGAAATTAGTATTATATTTAACGGTGAACAGCTTTTGATAGAACCTGAATGGAAATCTTAAATCCCTTTCATGAACAATATACGCGTTAAACCTGCTTTGACTGTAGCTCAGATCATCAATATGAGTATGGGCTTTTTAGGGATCCAAATGGGATTCGCTTTGCAGAATAGCAATGCTTCCCGCATTCTGCAAACATTTGGTGCTGATGTGGAGCATTTGTCTTTATTTTGGCTCGCTGCACCGATTACAGGAATGATTGTACAACCGATTATCGGTCATTATAGTGATCGTACATGGACAAAGATGGGCCGGCGACGGCCTTTCTTTCTGGTGGGGGCCTTGTTAACGGCAATTGCATTGGTCTTGATGCCTAATATCGCCTTGTTCACGGCGATACTGCCGCCCTTGTTGATCGGTGCGGGTATGCTGATGTTGATGGATGCGTCGATCAATGTAACGATGGAACCTTTTCGGGCACTTGTAGGAGATAACCTTCCCAGTTCCCAACGAAGTTTGGGCTTTTCGATTCAGACTGTTTTAATTGGCGTAGGGGCGGTAGTTGGTTCTTGGCTGCCTTATGTGTTTGCGGAGTATTTACAGGTGCCTGCAGATGGGGAGGACGGTATCGTGCCGCAAAATGTAATTTATTCTTTTTACTTCGGTGCGTTCGTATTGATAGCGACTATTCTGTGGACTGTTTTCACAACAAAAGAATATGCGCCGAAAGAGCTGGAGTCTTTTGTGGCGGAGGAAGAGGTCGAAGCGGAAACTCAATCGTCAACGAGTCATCATTTGGGTGCCATCTTTCAGGATTTCAAACGGATGCCGTTGACTATGAAAAAGCTGGGATGGGTGCAGTTTTTCTCTTGGTTTGCGTTGTTTATGATGTGGGTGTACATGACACCGGCTATTGCAGAACATGTGTTTTATAAGATGGATGGAGAACGTAATCGACTTTTTGCGGAAGCGGGCAATTGGGTGGGGGTGCTTTTTGGTGTATACAATGGTGTATCTGCTATATATGCTATCTTCTTACCGCGGCTTGCGAATCGATTTGGACGAACGAAGATACATGCGATCGGATTGGTAATAGGTGGCGTTTCGTTGATTTCGATACTCTTCATTTCTTCGCCGAACGTCTTGTTGTTAACGATGCTGGGGGTCGGTATCGCATGGGGGAGCATTCTCTCGATGCCTTATGCTATTCTAAGCGACAGCTTGCCGGCTCGGAAAATGGGTGTATATATGGGGATCTTTAATTTTTTCATTACGTTTCCGCAAATAATATGTGGCTTCTTCGGCGGCATGATTATTAAATATATTTTTGGCAGTGAACCAATATATGGGATTGTGTTGGGAGGGGTGTTTATGCTGCTAGGTGCTATTTCCGTATGGCGGATTAAAGAATAAATAACGGAGATTATTGATCCCCGTTATTTTTATTCATAAACACAAACTTACCGTCGAATACATCGAGCTGGATAACAGCATCTTTTGTTATTTTACCCGAGAGGATCTCTTTAGATAGTTCGTTGAGTACGCGTTTTTGGATAACCCGTTTCAGAGGTCTGGCACCGTATACCGGGTCGTAGCCCAATTGTCCTAACCAATCAAGTGCATCTTCGCTTGCGGATAAGAATATATTTTGCTCGGCAAGCTGTCTCTGTATGTTTTGAAACTGCATGCGTACAATATCGCCAATTTCATCCCGGCTCAACGGTGTAAACATGATCACTTCATCGATCCGGTTCAGAAACTCTGGTCTGATAGACTTCTGCAAGAGTTCAAACACGTCGTCTTTGGTTTTTGCAATTACTTCATCCCGGTTGTTATCGTCCAATTTGGAGAAATTCTCTTGAATAATATGCGATCCGGTGTTGGAGGTCATAATGATGATCGTATTCTTGAAGTTGACGACACGCCCTTTATTGTCTGTTAGATGTCCGTCATCCAATACTTGTAATAAAATATTAAATACATCTGGGTGTGCTTTCTCTATTTCGTCTAAAAGAACAACGGAATATGGCCGACGACGGACGGCTTCGGTTAACTGTCCGCCTTCTTCATAACCAACGTATCCGGGAGGCGCTCCAATTAATCTGGAAACAGCGTGGCGCTCTTGATATTCTGACATATCAATCCTTACCATGGCCTGTTCGTCGTCAAATAGAAACTCCGCCAATACTTTGGCCAGCTCCGTTTTACCAACACCGGTTGTACCGAGGAAGATAAAAGAACCAATCGGTCGTTTCGCGTCACTCAATCCTGCTCTGGAACGACGTATGGCGTCAGAAATGGCTTCGATGGCCTCGTGCTGGCCGGCAACACGCTTGTGGAGTTCTTCTTCTAGATTAAGCAGCTTCTCGCGCTCCGACTGTATCATCTTATTGACGGGGATACCGGTCCAGCGGGATACGACATCGGCGATATCTTCTGAGGTGACTTCTTCTTTCAGCATACGACTGTCTTGTTGCTTCTCCGCAAGTTCAACCTTCAGTTTCTCTACTTTATCTTGTGATTCCTTGATTTTTCCGTAGCGTAATTCGGCTACTTTACCGTAATCGCCGGCACGCTCCGCCTGTTCGGCTTCCAGTTTATAATCTTCAATATATTGAATTTCTTGGTTCACTTGATCCACCAAGCTTTTCTCCGATTGCCAAGCGGCTTTTAGCGAATCACGCTCGTTGGAAAGGTTGGCGATGGTCTCTGAAAGCTCACTGACTTTTTTCTTATCATGCTCCCGTTTAATGGCTTCCCGTTCAATTTCCAATTGCATAATGCGTCTTTCGAGTTCATCGACCTCTTCTGGAACGGAGTCCATCTCCAGCCGTAGCTTAGAGGCGGCTTCGTCTATCAGATCTATCGCCTTGTCTGGCAGAAATCTATCGGTAATATAACGCTGCGATAGTTCTACGGCGGCTATGATAGATTCATCGAGTATACGGACCTTATGGTGTGTTTCATATCGTTCTTTTAAACCGCGGAGGATAGAAATAGCATCTTGTGTATCTGGTTCTTCGACCATAACCTTCTGGAATCGACGTTCCAAGGCTTTATCTTTTTCAAAGTATTTTTGATATTCATTCAGGGTGGTTGCACCAATTGCACGGAGCTCACCACGGGCTAATGCTGGTTTTAGGATGTTTGCGGCATCCATAGCGCCTTCACCACTGCCGGCACCTACCAAGGTGTGGATTTCGTCAATAAATAAGATAATTTCTCCATCGCTATCTGATACCTCCTTTACCACGGCTTTCAGACGTTCTTCAAACTCGCCTTTGTATTTCGCCCCCGCGATGAGTGCACCCATATCTAAGGAGAACACCGTTTTTGATTTTAAATTTTCTGGCGCGTCTCCTTTGATGATCCGATGCGCTATACCTTCTGCAATGGCTGTTTTACCGACACCGGGCTCACCAACTAGAATCGGATTATTCTTGGTACGGCGTGATAGAATTTGCATCACGCGACGAATTTCTTCGTCGCGACCGATAACGGGATCCAACTTTCCGGACTCTGCAAACTCATTGAGATTGCGGGCGTATTTGCCGAGGGCATTGTAAGTCGCTTCTGCATTCTGATCGGTAACCCGATTATTTCCCCGGAGTTCTTTGATCGCAAGCTTCAGGTCTTTCTCGTTTACGCCTTGATCTTTCAATAGGGAAGCTGTTTTATCGCTCGAGGAAAGCAAACCTAAGAGAATGTGTTCGATAGAAATAAACTCATCATGGAACTCTTTGAGGTAACTTTGTGCTTTTTGCAATACCGAAGCCGATGCCGTACTAAGGTATACGTTGCTTCCACTTACCTTTGGAAGTGAGGCGATCTGTTTGTCTGCCTCTGTTTCCAGATAGGGGGTGTTTACGTTTAACTTCTTTAGTAGATGACCGATAACGTGCTCGTCCACGGTGAGGAGCGCTTTTAATATATGTACGGGCTCAATCGCTTGCTGTTGATTGCCCGACGCAATTTCGGAAGCTTTTTGTATAGCTTCCTGTGCTTTGATTGTATAGTTGTTAAAGTTCATGTGTTATAATTATTTATAAGTCTTTAAAAGGCCATATGGTATATTCAGATTATCTTCGATGAGCTTGCTATGCTCCGTTATACTTCATTCGTAAGGTAATCGTGGATGTAATCATATCTATTTAAAAACTATGTAGTATCTTAATTTGATGTCCTTTTATTGCTAAACAATTTAAGTGCCTTTTTGATTTTAGATTTTTATTCGGAAATTATGTCATTTTAAAATAGAGGGTGGATGTCAAAATGTCTTGTGTTGATTTTTGACTTTGCTGAGTGTAAGGCGGATAGCGAGTTTTTTAAAAAAGTACTTGCATAATAGAAATAGAACTATGATATTTGCATCACCAAATCGGAAACGATTTAAGCCTCCTTAGCTCAGCTGGTAGAGCAACTGACTTGTAATCAGTAGGTCATTGGTTCGATCCCGATAGGAGGCTCAAAAATACCAAAGCAATACGGCGATATGCCAAGATGTGATGGTTACCGCGCTCATAGCTTAACTGGATAGAGCACCTGACTACGAATCAGGAGGTTAGGGGTTCGACTCCCTTTGAGCGCACAAGCGAAGCCTAATTCGTTATCGGATTAGGCTTTTTTTTGAACATAAAATAACAACTTATGCTAAACCTCGTCTTATTCGGTCCTCCCGGTGCAGGGAAAGGTACTCAATCAGAAAAACTCATTGAAAAATACCAATTGGTTCATATTTCTACGGGCGATATTTTTCGCGCGCATATCAAAGGCCAAACAACATTGGGTCAGCAAGTTAGTCAGATCATTGCCGATGGTAATCTTGTTCCTGATGCGATCACCATCGCGATGCTGGAAGAGGAAATTAGTAAGAATCCGCAGGCTAAGGGATTTATTTTTGATGGATTTCCTCGTACAGTGGCACAAGCAGAGGCTTTGGACGAATTTATGGAATCGATCAATGAACGCATCACAGGTGTCCTGGCACTGGATGTAACCGAAGAGGAATTAAAGCAGCGTATTGCGAAACGACAGGCGATCTCTGGCCGTGCAGATGATGCTGCGGATAAGTTGACAAAACGTATCGAAGAGTATTTTAATAAAACTATACACGTATTACCATATTATGAAGGACAGGGCAAATTGTCGAAAGTAAATGGTATTGGTGACATTGATACCATTTTCCAATCGTTGACAACGATTATTGATCAGTATTAATTCTCCAGCAAAAAAAAGGAATAGCATTCTAGAATATGGCTCAGGGCTCAAATTTTGTGGATTATGTGAAGGTGTGCTGTCGCTCTGGACATGGAGGAGCTGGTTCGGCCCACCTACACCGCGATAAGTTTACCGCCAAAGGTGGACCGGACGGTGGTGATGGGGGACGCGGTGGCCATATCATCCTAAAGGGTTCTTCGAATCATTGGACGTTACTTCATTTAAAATACCGTAAGCATATCATTGCGGACAATGGTGGGCCTGGATTAAGCGCATTGCGTACTGGGGCTAATGGCAAAGATGATATATTGGAAGTGCCCCTAGGAACGGTTGCTAGGGACGCTGAGACGGGTGAGATTTTGTTTGATATTACGGAAGACGGAGAAACGAAAATATTGACTCCTGGTGGAAAAGGGGGATTGGGCAATTGGCACTTCAAGTCTGCCACGCAGCAGACGCCTCGCTTTGCACAACCGGGTCTTCCTGGAAAGGAGCAATGGATTATACTGGAACTGAAGGTACTGGCCGACGTTGGGTTGGTCGGTTTTCCGAACGCGGGCAAGTCTACATTGTTATCTGTCGTATCTGCAGCTAAACCTGAAATTGCTGATTATCCATTTACTACGTTGGTGCCAAACCTTGGTATTGTTGGATATCGTGACAATCGATCGTTTGTGATGGCGGATATCCCTGGGATTATTGAAGGTGCGTCGCAAGGGAAAGGTTTAGGTCATCGATTCTTACGCCATATTGAGCGCAATGCCGTCTTATTATTTATGATTCCGGCAGATACAGATCGAAGCATCGCAGAGGAATATGATATTTTATTGCACGAGCTAACGGCTTATAACCCGGAGCTTATGGATAAACCGCGCCTATTAGCTATTACAAAAGCAGACATGCTTGATGATGAACTCGAAACGGAGATGGCCGAAACATTGCCAAAAGGAATCCCTTCACTATTTATATCTTCTGTATCGGGTAAAAATATCCAACAGCTGAAGGATGCTATCTGGCGAGCGATTAACGACTGATAGCTGATCCTCTTAAATGATTGGAAACAACTTACTTTCTACCTCGATCTTATAGTTTTCATTAAGGTAAGTAAAAAAAAGCTTATTTGTGCTATTGTCGTTTTGCTCGATGAGGTAGGGGATAACGACCATGCCTTGCTTTAAATGAAGTTTGTAGTACCCAAATAATGTGTCGCGGTTTTTCTGAACTGACTTTATTTCGGATATGCTTACGATATCTCTCATTAAATTAAAAGATAAGGGTTGATCCTTTATATAGTCAACCAAGACTTCATATGTTTCGGGATTGAAGTAAATGCGCTGATCTTTAATGTATTTAACGTGATTGGCATAAACAAAAAGTTGACCAATAAGATAGAGGCTTAAAGGAATAAGCAGCCAGAGTATTTTAATTTTCATTCCTAAAACCAATGTGATCAATAGGAGTAGGAAGCCTATTCCAACTGTTCGCAATGTACTTCTTGTTACGCGGTTTATCAATGGAGATGAGGTGTCTATAACGACAAAACGTTGCCGCTGGCTGGCTTTAATGATAGACGTATTGCTTGCACTTGTCGTCAACATAAACTTTCTGGCGATAAGGTATACCAAAAGTCCGATTAAAGCGATAATAATAAAGATCTTCATCTCCTTGTTTGGGAAAAATATGTAATCTCTTGGTATTTAATATTGTTCAGATTCATTGGGATAGTTTCCGGACTTCACATCTTCGGCATATTTTGTCGCCGCCTCTACGATACCGGTGTACATTTCCATATAGCGTCTTAAAAATTTCGGTTTGAAGTCTTTAGTGAAGCCAAGCATATCGTTTACCACGAGTACTTGTCCGTCACACCCGTTTCCGGCACCGATGCCAATGGTAGGAATCGAAAGTGATTCACTGACTTCTTTCGCTAGTTTTGCGGGTATTTTTTCGAGCACAATAGCGAAGCATCCTACTTCTTGCAGTGCCAATGCGTCTGACTTCAGTTTCTCCGCCTCTGCTTCTTCTTGTGCACGAACACCGAAGGTGCCAAACTTATTAATGGATTGCGGCGTAAGACCGAGGTGCCCGCAGACGGGGATACCCGCATCAATGATTTTTTTTATATTATCCAAAATCTCAACACCACCTTCGAGTTTCAATGCGTGAACGCCAGATTCTTTCATCATCCGAACAGCTGATTTGAAGGCATCTTCAGGGGTGCCTTGGTATTCACCAAAGGGAAGGTCTACTAACACCAAGGCTCGTTTTGCACCTCTCGCTACGGCACTGGCATGATATATCATGTTGTCTAATGTGATAGGCAAGGTGGTTTCGTATCCTGCAAAGACATTCGCGGCGGAATCGCCTACTAATAAAACGTCGATACCTGCTTCGTCTAATGCACGCGCAGTAGAGTAATCATATGCGGTGAGCATACTCACTTTTTCACCATTCGCTTTCATGGCTAAAATGGTGTTCGTTGTTACTCGTTTGATTATTTTATTTACTGACATTGCTTATAGTTTGAACAGACAAAGCTAATAAAAAGTTATAGAAGTCGAGGATGTTAAAGGTATTTCTGTATTTTTGCGTTTATGCAAAAAAGCGACAATCGTTTATTTAAATTTCCGAAATTTCAAGATCTGATCCTTTTTGAGGATGATAACCTCATTGTTATCAATAAGCCCCCGTTTGTAGCGTCGTTAGATAACAGGAGTGGGGATGAGGTGAATATCTTGCGCCTTGCAAAAAAATACTATCCGGATGCGCAGGTATGTCATCGCTTGGACAAAGATACCTCGGGTTTACTCTTATTGGCTAAGAACCCAGAAACGTATCGTTTGGTTTCTATAGAATTCGAACGTCGGCGTGTAGATAAAATTTATCATGCTGTTATCGGCGGGACACATGTGTTTACTGATCTATCTGTAGATTTACCTATTTTGAATCAAGGGAATAAAAATGTTTCTATCGATCGTGCCAATGGGAAACCGGCCGAAACGATCTTTAATTCTATACAGTATTTTAGACATTTCACGCTTGTGGAGTGCAAACCGATTACGGGACGTATGCACCAGATCCGTATTCATTTGGCTACTCAACGAGCTGCTATTGTGGGGGACGAGATGTATCGCGGTAAACCAGTTTATTTATCTCAGATTAAGAAAAGGGGGTTTACATTGGCAAAGGGGGAGGAGGAACAACCTATTATGAAACGTTTTGCTTTACATGCGCACCAGATTCGCTTTTCCATTGAAGGAAAGGAATATAATTTTGAAGCGCCCTATCCAAAAGATTTTGCTACCTTGTTAAGGTTGTTGGAAAAGTTTGATAGTTAATAGGATGATCCTTTAAGTGTACGCTATGAGCTTTATGATGTAGAAATCTTAATAAGGGAAACTTGAGGATCAAAAATCTAAATAAGATGAATAAAAAGAAAATTTGGAAAATAGTTAGCAACATCATATTTGTAGGATTGATCGTTTTCTTAATCCTACCGAGTGGCCGTACGTGGATACAGCAGGGATTGATGAAGATTGGTCTATTTAAGCCTAAATTGGAGGCACCTCGAGAGGAACAGGTGCAGGCTACGGAAGGTGAAGAAGCGCCATCGACTAGTAAATACGCTGGAGTCGCTTTTTCGGATGATAATGGAAACGTGGTAAACGTGCCGGATTTGGAAGGAAAAGTTGTTTTCTTGAATTTCTGGGCTACTTGGTGCCCTCCATGCAAAGCGGAGATGCCCTCTATCCAAGTGTTAAAGAATAAATTTAAGGGCAACGAACAAGTGGCTTTCCTTATTGTCGAGATAGAAGGGGAAAAGGAAAAGGCACGCGATTTTATGAAAAAGGGTGATATGGATTTACCTATTTATTACCCGGAGAGTCAGATTCCGGGGGAATGGTTAGGGGGCGCTATTCCAACGACTGTTATTCTGGATAAAACAGGAAAGATCGCGGCAAAACACGAAGGTATGGCGGATTATTCCCGTGCTGATGTGTCGGACTTTATTACAGAATTAATTCATCAATAAGAATGAACAGAGCAGCGTTAGTTCAACAAATTAAAACGAAAAAAAGCTTTTTGTGTGTAGGTTTGGATACCGACCTTACTAAAATACCTCCACATCTGCTGGACGATGAAGATCCTATATTTTCTTTTAACAAGGCGATTATTGAGGCGACTGAAGACCTTTGTGTAGCCTATAAGCCTAACATTGCTTTTTACGAATGTTACGGTGCAAAAGGATGGCGATCATTACAAAAGACATGGGAAATCCTTCCAAAAAACTGTTTGAGCATTGCTGATGCCAAGCGGGGTGATATCGGCAATACGTCTACTAGATATGCAAAGGCCTTTTTTGATCAAGAGGTATCGGGTCTGGGGTTTGACGCGATTACTATAGCTCCTTATATGGGGCATGACTCTGTAATCCCGTTTTTGGAGATTCCTAATAAGTGGTCTATCGTGTTGGCATTGACTTCTAATCCCGGGAGTAATGATTTCCAGAATTTTACTACGCCATCTGGCTTAGCGTTATTTGAACAGGTGTTGATAAGGGTAAGGGAATGGGGTACACCGGAAAATACGATGTTTGTTGTCGGAGCTACCCGTGGCGAGGGTTTTTTAAAGGTGCGACAGCATGTCCCGGATCACTTTCTACTGGTGCCGGGTGTTGGAGCGCAGGGAGGTTCTCTACAGGAGGTGTGCCAATATGGTATGAATAAAGAGTGTGGCTTGTTGGTAAATAGTACCCGCGGTATTATTTATGCATCTAATGGAAAGGACTTTGCGGAACGGGCACGAGAAGAAGCTTTAAAATTACAGATGGAGATGCAGATGGAGCTGGAAAGAGCTGAAATAATTTTGGCACAATAATTACTTGTTGCTAGAGCATAAGAACAGCAACTTATGTATATCCGATTTGTATATTTTATCATCTTGCCTCTAGCATTGTTTTTTGCTTCCTGTAGTTCGATATATATGCCCAATGTGCCGGCAACGCCTATGTTTCAGGGAAAAGGGGAGGTGCATGCCGCTGGCCATGCCAATGTCAAAGGAAACTTAAGCGGAAATGTGGGGGTAGCGGTGGGAAACCATGTCGCCGTCATAGCAAACGGATCTTATATTAATCAGGGTGAGAATAATAATAGAAATGAGCTTTTTAAGCAACATTTGATTGAAGGTGGTATAGGATATTTCACTCGAATTGGCAAGGAAAAGAGACAGGTACTGGAGTTATATGCGGGTTATGGTATAGGGTCTTCAACAGAAATAGATCGTCGGGCTTCTACAACCGGTATGACGCCGGTAGAGACAAGAGTAACAGATTTCGATAAAATTTTTGTTCAGGTGAATTACTCCTCGACTCGTAAACGGAAATTAAATTTATTCGGCAAACCACGCGAGTTGAACTATGGTACCGCAATCCGTGCAAGTCGGGTGGCGATGCAAGATTTTACAATTAACGGTCTAGCTAGTCCAATGGAAGAGGCTTTGTTTATTGAGCCACTATTTTATACCCGTATGGAGTTGAATAGGGGGTTTCAGATTCAGTACACGAATGGCTTTAATTTTAATGTGGTTGATAATACTTATCTAAAGGCTGGAAATGCCGTATTTACGTTAGGTTTGACGTACCACTTTGGTGGAAAAAGAAATAAAAAGGGAAAATAACAAATTAGATATGAAAAGAAAGAATATGAATATCCTATGTATAATGTTTATAGGATTACTATTGAGTGGTTGTGCAATTAATAAAAAACAAATTGACGCACTTGCGAATTGCGACTACACGGTTGAGTCTCTTCAAGATATCCGTTTGGCGGGCCGAGATATGGATAGCTATACCGGTAAAGAGGGTGTGAATTTGGCGTCTCTTCCAGGAATTGCCGTGGCTATGTTACGCCAAGATTTACCTTTGGAGGCGAGAATAAATATGAAAGTCAGTAACCCTACGACTACCACTACTAAAATTAATTCTTTTAAGTACTTAATTGAAATTCAGGGAAAACCGCTTTTTGAGGGAACCGTAAATGAAAATCTGCATTTAGCAACTGGTGAAAGTACCGTCGTCCCCTTGACCTTCAAAGCGAATATCTTCGGCACAGCGAAAGAAAACGGCGTGGAAAGTGTATTAAATGAGCTTTTTACCAGAAAAGGAGAGGGTTTTCTAGTTCTTAAAATAAAGCCGTCTATTAAGATCGGAAATAGCAATATTTATTACCCAGGTTATATTACGGTAGATAGAAATCTGGCGAAAAGCATTGGAAAATTAGTTATGTAGTATTTTCGTTCTTTTTTTAGAAAAAAGAACGAAAACCGAACGAAGTGAGCTCATGAACGCTAAAAATAAACACGTGTTCATAAAATCGTCGCTTCGGATATTTGAAACAGGGGTTCATGCTAAGGATGAGTTTCTACAAACTTCAAATATTCGGATGCGACCTTTTAATGTTAAAGGAGAGGTTGTGCAATTGTATGATCAAACGTGATTAATAAAGAGTTACTGTGAGTGCGGACTATATCGGCCTTGTATTTTTTCGCGGCCATCTTGATGTAGACTATCCCGTATAAAACAGAATGTTGTTTGAACGAAGTGAGTTTCATTCTGTTTAGGAATAGACAAAGAAAGATAGCGAAAACATACTCAGCCTTGATTTATGGATTCTTATTTATTTTGGTATCCATGAGCTCACTTCGTTCGGTTTTTTGCTTCGTTTTTTCATCAAGGGAAAAATGAAGAAACCAATTAATCCCTATTAAACGTATATCCCACGGTCCATTCAATGAAATCAGCCTTCCCTTTATGGGCTTTGATGGAAATGCCGGCATTATAATTTTTGTAAACATAATATCGGGCTCCTGCTCTTAAAAATACAGGGTTTATTTCACCGTTGAAATTTCGTTTATGAATATAGTATCCCACGTTCCCATTCAATACGAGGTTGCGATTTAATACGTGCACTAAATAAAAAGAGGGTCCACCGGATAACTTAGCACTCAGTTTACCGCTATCGTCTCCCGCGATTTCATCGTAGTTGCCAGAAGCCGAATAGAATATGTCGAAACCACCGCCCATTCTCCACTTGTGCGACACATGCTTACTGGCATAGGCACTTATCGTCGTCTTAAAAAAACGCTCGTCCTTGTCTTTATCTAATTGTTTCCAACCTGCCCCGTAGTTAATGTGGTATAGTATTTTATTGCTATAGGGCTCTACCTTGCTTTTGTCAGGAAGAACGGTCTGCCCATTGGGTTGATAGGTAATCGAGGCTGTAAGCGGAATCAAATTAACGCCTTTGTTGGGCAACCGAAGAGCGCCATTTGAAAAATGATGATAGGCTAACCCCAGACCTACACGCCAATTCGGATTGATTTTATATTGACTGCGTATACCGAAATCAATAAAAACATTATTCTTGGCGCCGATGACGACATTCAGGGGATTAGTTTCTGGATCGTAAGGTTTAAAGTTACCTGAAATACCAAGTCCGATGCGATAATCGAATCCCCAGCGTTTGTTTCTCAAGTTTCCAAACGGTGATTGCATAAATCCATATATTGCATAAGGGCTGCCAATAATATCGGTGTTAAAGGTACTACTATAAAAGCCTATTCCGTATATAGGGTTATTGTACAATGCAAAATAAGGGTCGTTTGACTTCTGGATTTTCCAACCTATTTTTAAATTGACGCCATTATAATAGGCACTTTCAAAAGTGGTGCGCCGTATATCTTTAGCAGCTAGTATCCCCCCGTTTTCCATCTCCAACTCTATAATAAATGCGTTCTTTACGGCCGGAGTCAGAGGTGCGACAGAGTCTGTTTGTGCGCATAAAGGTAAAATCGCGGTCAATAACACGGATGTTAATACTATTTTTTTCAATATTTTCTCGTCAATAATCATGAATTGGTGCCAAAGATATTATTTTTTTTAACGTTATACTGCTTGGTTTTGCGTGTAATCGGCGATATTTCAGTCATTTTATGCGATTGTTTACGCCTATTCTTTTTTGTAACTTGATTGTTGTAAAAAAGGCTTAGTGTATTTTTTACAATATTATTCCTATATTTAATTCCGATTTGTAAAAATCTAGATTAATGATGGTACAAAAGGTAAAGAACGGTGTAATTATTTTTACGTTAGTGACGGTTAGTTTACTTTCAAAGGCACAGCAAACGCACGAACGTTATATTCAAAAAATTGAGGGAACTCATCTGGAATTTTCTATGGAAGCTATTCCTGGGGGAATATTTCTTATGGGCAGCGATAAAGATGGTAAAACGGATGAAAAACCGATCCATAAAGTAGAACTTGACCCGTTTTGGATGGGCACTTATGAGGTGACTTGGGATTTATATGAGCCTTTTGTCTACAAGGATTTAGAACAGACCATAGCTGCCGATGGGAAAGTGGCGGAAGAAGTTGATGCTGTTACGCGCCCCACAAAACCTTATTTAGACATGACTTTTGGCATGGGAAAAGAGGGGCATCCTGCATTGGCGATGACACATTATAATGCTATTCAATTCTGTAAATGGATTTATATGCGTACAGGTGTATTTTACCGGTTACCAACGGAAGCTGAATGGGAGTATGCTTGTCGTGCCGGGTCTACGTCCGAATATTTTTTTGGGGATGATGCTTCGCAGTTAGACGACTATGCGTGGTTCGCAGCGAACAGCAACGAAAAAACTGCGGCTGTAGGAACAAAAAAACCGAATGCTTGGGGATTATACGATATGGTTGGAAATGTGGCGGAGTGGACTTTTGATCAGTATATAGCGGATTATTATGTGCAATTTGAGGGCAAGACAACTAAAAATCCGGTTGCTGTGCCTACGGAACTATACCCACATAGTGTAAGAGGTGGCTCTTTCGAAAGTCAAGTAGATGATCTTCGATCAGCTGCCCGTATGGCATCTGATCCGATATGGAAGCAGTTAGATCCCCAAATACCAAAATCGAATTGGTGGTTTCCAGAAGCTCCATTCGTGGGACTACGTCTTGTTCGTCCGGTCAATACGCCATCGCAAGAAGAGATAATGGCTTATTACAATCAAGAGCCTATAAAAGATTTTTAATAATTTAGATTATAATACCTGAACTAATGCAACATTTTAAAAGAAGAGATTTTATCAAAGCGGGATCTGCACTAACTGGAGCTGCTGCATTGTCTTCCATGCCGGTGTCTGATGTGTTCGCTGCGGGAAGCGATGTTATCAAGATCGCATTAATTGGTTGTGGCGGACGTGGGACCGGCGCGACATTTGATGCTTTTGCTTCTGGACAAAACATTAAATTGGTCGCGATGGCGGACGCCTTCGAAGATAATTTGGAAAAGACGTATCAAACTATAAAGGAGAAGTTTGGTGACAAGGTCGATGTGCCTGATAGTCGTAAATATGTCGGATTCGATGCTTACAAGGAAGCGATTAAAGATGCCGACGTGGTATTGCTAACGACTCCTCCTGGGTTTCGTCCTATACATTTTGAGGAGGCGGTAAAGGCGGGTAAGCATATTTTTATGGAGAAACCCGTTGCTGTGGATATTCCAGGTATAAGAAAGGTGCTTGCGGCAGCGGAAGAAGCCAAAAAGAAAAAATTAAATGTTGTGGTAGGGTTACAGCGACGCTATCAGACGAATTATCGGGAAGCCATCAAACGTATACAGGACGGTGCTATCGGAGATGTGGTTTCTGGACAGGTTTATTGGAATAGCGGTGGAGTATGGGTTAGGCCACGCAAACCAGAGCAATCTGAGATGGAATATCAGATGCGCAATTGGTTTTATTTTAACTGGCTTTGTGGTGATCATATTGTTGAGCAACATGTGCATAATATTGATATAGCCAATTGGGTAAAGGGAAAATACCCTATTTCTATTCAAGGAACGGGCAGTAGAGCTCATCGTACCGGAAAGGATTATGGTGAAATCTACGATAACTTCGCTATTGAACTCACCTACGATGATGGCGCTGTGGTGTATAGCCAATGTAGACATTTTGAAGGTGTGTCCAATCGTGTAGATGAAACATTTCAAGCTACCGGAGGAAGGGCTTATCTCTCGGCGGGCAATCAAGCTGTGTTGTGGGATGCAAAAGGGAATGAAATATACCGTCATGATCCGAAAGGGAATCCCAATGCGTATCAACAAGAACATAAGGAACTTTTTGCGGCAATTGCGAATAACGAATATGCTTTTGACGACACCCAATACGGGGCATACAGTACGCTGACTGGCATCATCGGTCGGATAGCCTGTTACACAGGTAAGGTCATCAAATGGGATGAGGCGATATCCTCGACAGTTGATCTATCTCCTAGTGTGTATGCTTGGGACGCGTTGCCTAGTATCGTTCCGAACGAAAATGGGGAATACCCTTATGCTATACCTGGAAAGAACACGGAACTTTATATCTAAACGTGTTTAAAGGTGTAATTATATTGTATTTGATAACTTTAGGTTGTTCTGCTTATGCACAACAACCCAAATTTATTATTGATGGGCAGGCACAAGGTACTTCTTACGGTATCCAATACTATGCACCAAATTCTGTCGTTTCTAAAAGAGAAATAGATAGTGTGCTGAGCGTTATTGACAAGTCCATGTCTCTATATGATAACCAATCGCTTATAACGGCTTTTAATAAAGAAGATCAAAGTATAGCGTTGGATGAGCACATGACGAATGTATTAAGGCGTTCGTTCGAAATAAACCGTATATCGAAAGGAGTTTTTGATATTACTGTGATGCCCTTAGTGGACTTGTGGGGATTTGGGCCAAATCGTGCTAAGGAATTTCCGCAACCACAGACAATTGATAGTGTATTACAATTTGTAGGAATGAATAAACTCACGTTAAATAGCAATAATATTTTAACTAAAAAAGATAGGAGAGTACAGATTGATTTAAATGGAATAGCACAGGGGTATTCGGTGGATGTTATTTCTCAATTATTGGACAGCAAGGGTATTGAAAGCTATTTGGTGGAATTAGGTGGGGAAATAAAAGTAAAAGGTTATAAGGATGTTCATGTTCCTTTTGAGATTGCTATCGAAAGTCCTAAAAACGGAATGTATTCGGATGTTATATTACAGTTGGCAGATAAGGCGGTGACTACGTCTGGAAATTATCGACGTGCTTTTAACCTTGATGGTCGACGGATTCATCACCACATCAATCCAAGCGATGGCTATCCGGTGCAAAACAGCGTCACGAGTGTTACGGTTATTGCACGTACAGCGATGGATGCAGATGGTTATGATAATGTTTTTATGGCAATGACGCCAGAAGAAGGTGTAAATTTAGCCGATAGCTTAAACGACATTGAGGTCTATATTATTTATGAGGATAATGGTCAATTTAAAGAAGCTTTTTCGGCAGGATTTCATCAATATATAAGGAATAATTAACCGATTAAATTTAATATAATGAAACGAGGAGATTTTATAAAAAGTGGAGCGGCACTTATTGGAGGTGCAACGCTTTTAGGAAATGAAACGATGGCAACAACAACACAAAATAAAGAGGGAAATACCTTCCAGTTAGATTACGCTCCACATCAAGGCATGTTTTCGACGACAGCGGGTAAAAGCTTTGTGGATGAAATCAAATACATGCACGAACTGGGCTTCCGCAGCATCGAAGACAATGGTTTACCGACCCGACCGGTAGAAGAACAAATCAAGATAGGAGAGACCTTGGCAAAATTGGGGATGCGCATGGGCGTATTTGTTGTACCTAAAGGCGGAAATGGTGCGAATACATTAGCTGCAGGGAAACAGGAACATATCGACATCTTCTTGAAAGGATGTAGAGAATCGGTGGAAGTTGCAAAACGTGTTAACGCTAAATGGGTGACAGTTGTCCCCGGTAATTATCAACGTAATTTACCCATAGGTGTACAAACGGCTAATGTGATTGAGGGATTAAAACGTGGTGCGGAAATTTTTGAACCTGAGGGTATTACTATGGTACTAGAGCCTTTGAGCGACACGCCAGATTTATTTCTTCGTTATACTGATCAAACATATGAGATTTGTAAGGCGGTGGGAAGTCCGTCTTGTAAGATCTTATATGATGCGTACCACCAGCAAAAAAATGAAGGAAATCTTATCAACCTTATGGACATGTGCTGGAGCGAAATTGCTTATATCCAAGTAGGAGATAATCCAGGAAGAAAGGAGCCTACGACTGGAGAGATCAATTATAAAAATGTATTCAAATGGTTGAAGGAAAAGGGATACACCGGGATTGTTGGAATGGAACACGGCATGTCAAAATCGGGTGTAGAGGGAGAAAAATCCTTGGTTGCCGCTTACCGAGAGGTGGACAATTTTTAAGTGCATTATATAATATAAAGGAGAAGTAATATATTTATACAGAAATAAACCTATTTGCAGATGTCAACATCCATAAGATTTAAATTGTCGTTTATGATGTTCCTCGAATTCTTTATTTGGGGAGCATGGTTCGTAACGTTAGGAACTTTCCTAATTCAAAACTTACAAGCAGAACCGTTTCAAATTTCCAATGTATTTTCGACGCAATCACTCGGCGCTATTATTGCGCCTTTTATTATTGGTATGATTGCTGATCGATATTTTAATGCGGAAAGAATTCTGGCTATATTACATTTAGTTGGTGCCGTTCTGATGTTCCAAATGTATAAGGCGACCGATATCGCTACTTTTTATCCTTATGTTTTGGTGTATATGATTCTTTATATGCCTACATTAGCATTGGTGAATTCGGTTTCTTTCAGACAGCTAACCAATCCAGAAACTCAATTTTCAAGTATTCGTGTATGGGGTACAATTGGTTGGATTATAGCTGGTTTGGCTATTAGTTTCTTATTTCGATGGGATTCGCCCGAAGGTGCACAAGAAGGTGCTTTACGGAACACTTTTTTGATGGCAGGTATCGCTTCTGCTATATTGGGACTGTTCTCGTTCACTTTACCTAAAACACCTCCGATAAAAGTAGATTCGGTGGATAAGCCATCATTTGCTTCTATCATTGGATTAGATGCTATAAAACTGTTGAAAGATAGAAACTTTTTGATTTTCTTTATTTCATCTATCTTGATATGTATACCCTTAGCTTTTTATTATTCTAATGCCAATCCTTTCTTGGTAGAAATTGGTTTGTCAAATGCAACGGGAAAAATGGCTATTGGACAGGTTTCCGAGGCTGTATTTTTATTATTACTTCCGGTGTTGTTTGTTCGGTTTGGTTTTAAAAAGACTATTCTAATCGGGATGCTGGCATGGGTGGTGCGTTATCTTTTGTTTGCATATGGAAATGCTGGCGATTTATCGTTCATGTTAATTGTCGGCATCGCTTTACATGGTATATGCTACGATTTCTTCTTTGTTTCGGGACAGATTTACACAGATAGTAAAGCTGGGGTGAAATATAAAAGTGCGGCTCAGGGGCTGATTACCTTAGCAACCTACGGTGTGGGGCAGTTAATAGGTTTTTGGGTTGCTGGTTTTATTGGAGACAAATATCAAAGTATTAAAGAAACAGATGTGGCTGCGTTTTGGCAACAAACATGGATTGTGCCAGCCGGTATTGCATTTGTTGTCATGATATTGTTCATGATTTTATTTAAAAATGAGAAAATAGAGAGTAAAACAGTATAAACAACAAAACTAAAAATAGAAAAGTATGGCAGATAATGTATACGATGCAATTGTCATCGGATCAGGAATCAGCGGTGGTTGGGCAGCGAAGGAGTTGACGGAGAAAGGGCTGAAAACCATTATGCTAGAGCGTGGGAGAAACGTTGAGCATATAAAAGACTATCACGCGAATAAAAATACGTGGGAATATCCGCATAGAGGGGGACGGACCAAACAAATGGAGAAAGATTATCCCGTGTTGAAGCGAGATTATCCATTGAATGAGAAGAATTTAGATTTTTGGGTAAATGAAAAAGAAAGCCCTTATACAGAAAAAAAACGGTTTGACTGGTATCGCGGCTACCATGTGGGGGGTCGTTCACTTATGTGGGGACGTCAGAGTTATCGTTTTTCTGATTTAGATTTTGAGGCAAATATAAAAGATGGCCATGGTACAGATTGGCCGATTCGGTACGCTGATATCGCACCATGGTACAGCTATGCAGAGAAATGGGCGGGTATTTCTGGTAACCGTGACGGTTTAGATGTATTACCAGACGGTGACTTCCTGCCAGCAATGGATTTTAATGTGGTGGAGAAAGATCTAGCTGCTCGCTTGCAAAAAGAATACAGTGGAAAACGCCACTTTATTATGGGGCGAACAGCGAACATCACTAGACCTCATCACGGACGTGTTAACTGTCAATATCAAAACCAATGTTGGTTGGGATGTAACTTCGGCGCTTATTTCAGTACGCAGTCTTCGACATTGCCTCCGGCTATGGCAACGGGAAATTTAACGCTTCGTCCGTTTTCTATTGTAACACGTATTCTATACGATAAGGATACGCAAAAGGCAACAGGAGTAGAGATTGTTGATGCAGAAACCAATAAAACATATGAATTTCATGCGAAAGTTATCTTTGTATGTGCTTCGGCATTTAATTCGACATGGGTATTGATGAATTCAGCTACCGATGTTTGGGAAGATGGTTTAGGAAGTAGTTCTGGCGAGCTTGGTCATAATGCCATGGATCACCATTTTCGTTGTGGTGCCGGCGGTACAGTGGAAGGTTATGAGGATAAATATATTTTTGGAAGGCGGCCAACGGGCTTATATGTGCCTCGCTTTGTAAATATACCGAGCGATGATAAAAAGCGCGATTACGTTCGTGGATTTGGTTACCAAGGCGCTGCAAGCCGTGGCAGATGGCAGGGTGAAGTTGCTGAAATGAGCGTTGGGGGCGATTGGAAAGATGCGATGTTGGAGCCGGGTAATTGGAGTGTTGGTTTTGGCGCATTTGGCGAAATATTGCCTTACCATGAAAATAGGATCTATCTCGATAAGGATAAAAAAGATAAGTGGGGCTTACCGGTGTTGGCGATGGATATGGAAATTAAGGATAACGAATGGAAAATGCGTCCGGATATGATGAATGAGATGAAAGAGATGTTGGAGAAAATCGGCGTTAAAAACGTTCATACCTACGATAATACGTATGGATTTGGTCAGGGAATTCACGAAATGGGTACGGCCCGAATGGGAACTGATCCTAAAAATTCAGTTTTGAATAAACATAATCAGGTTTGGGATGCAAAAAATGTGTTCGTGACTGACGGAGCTGCCATGACATCGGCAGCTTGTGTCAACCCGTCATTAACGTATATGGCATTAACGGCACGTGCGGTCGATTTTGCAGTGAGCGAGCTTAAGAAAGGAAATCTATAAATCAGCTTATCTACGATAAAGTATCAAATCATGAAAGAAACAAATAGTTCAAGAAGGAATTTTATAAAGAGCGCAGCTTTAGCTGCGGCAGGTTTTATGATCGTCCCGCGGCATGTCCTTGGTGGGAATGGGTTCATTGCACCAAGTGACAGGTTATCTATTGCTGGAATAGGTGTGGGAGGCAAAGGACATGGGGATATTATGTCTTTTCATAAAAGTGGGAAAGCAGAGATCGCATTCTTATGCGATGTTGATGATCGTCGTGCGGCAGGAACCGTTAAAAACTTTCCGAAAGCGAAATACTACAAAGATTATCGGGAAATGTTGGACAAGGAACATAAGCATATAGATGCTGTTTCGATTTCTACTCCTGATCATGGACATGCGATTCAAACCTTAGCAGCCATGGAATTGGGTAAGCACGTATATGTGCAAAAACCGTTAACGCATGATGTTTGGGAAGCGCGTGTATTAACAGAAGCGGCAAAAAAATATAAAGTCGTAACACAAATGGGGAATCAGGGTGCTTCCAACGATGGTCCCAGAGAGATTAGGGAATGGTATGAGGCTGGTTTAATAGGCGATGTACACACCATTTACTGTTGGACGGATAGACCAGTATGGCCGTCGGGGATTCCTTGGCCGACACAAACAGCACCTGTACCAAATGAGTTGGATTGGGATCTTTGGCTGGGAACGGCTCCGTATAAAGACTATATTGAAAAATTGGTGCCATTCAACTGGCGAGGTTGGTGGGATTATGGAACTGGTGCGTTAGGGGATATGGGATGCCACCTTTTGGAAGTGCCTTTTAGTACCTTAGGCCTTCAATATGTAAAGGATGTGCAAGCTACTGTAGGTACCATCTATGTAGATGAATTCAAACGAGGCTATTTTCCGGAAAGCTGTCCACCGTCAAGTCACGTTACCATGACCTTCCCTAAAACCGAGAAAACCAGTGGGCCAATTACATTACATTGGATGGATGGGGGGATACAGCCCGCACGTCCAGATGAATTAGAACCTAATGAAGTTTTCGGTGATGGTGGTAACGGTATCTTATTTGTTGGAACAAAAGGAAAGCTGTTAGCAGATACTTATGGTGATAATGCCCGATTGCTTCCAACGAGCCGTAAAGAAACTGTGGCGCAGAAATATGCTCGTGTTCCGGGTAAAGCAAGTGGCCATTATGCGCAATGGGTAGAAGCTTGTATCGCTGGCTATGGAAATATGGAAGTAAGTGCGCCATTTGAGATTTCAGGCCCGCTTACCGAAGCAATCCTTATGGCTAACCTAGCGATACGCGGTGCGGATCTTAAGGTGGACAATAAATTTCCTGGAAGGAATCTTAAATTACTATGGGATAAGGATCAAATGAAAGTAACTAACTTTGACCTGGTAAATCAGTTTGTGAAAAGGGAATACCGTCAGGGATGGGATATAAATTATAATATTTAATTTTAAGCAGATTAAAATGAATAGAAGAGAAGCAATTCAACGTGTGGCCATGCTTATCGGAGGCTCTGTTATCGGAGCTAACTTATTCTTAGAAGGGTGTACAAGACCGGCTTCTAAGGATGTCGCCGTATTGTTTGAAAAAGATAAAATGAATTTTCTAGGAGATCTTGCAGAGGCAATTTTGCCAAAGACGTCTACACCCGGCGCAAAAGAAGCTGGTGTGGGTGAGTTTATCCCTGTCATGATCCGAGATTGTTATGATCCACAAGATCAGAAAGCTTTCTTAGAAGGGTTAGATGGTGTCGATGCGAAAGCAAACACGGAATTTGGAAAAAAATTCCAGGAACTGTCAAAAGAAGAGCAGTTACAGTTTGTTAATATGTTGGATAAAGAAGCCAAAGAATTCCAAAAAGAAAGAGGCCAGAAACAACGTGAACTCAATGAAGAGGCAGAAAAAAATGGAAAGAAAGCAGAAGATGTGGAACAACTTCCAAATCATTTCTTTCACATGTTAAAACAATTAACATTGACCGGATTTTTCACTTCAGAGGTTGGCATGACCAAAGCGTTACGCTATGTTAAGATTCCAGGAAAATACGACGGTAACTATCCGTATAAAAAAGGCGACAGAGCATTTGCATAATAACGGAAGTATGCACTAGACAGTGAATGTCAATTTGCGAAACATCCAAACGAGATATATCTTGTTTGGATGTTTTTTTATAGAGTGACCTATGGTGCAAATAAATGTTAAAAATCAAGCAATATTGTAAAGAAATTGTTGTTATGTATAAAACATTAGCATCAAATATTTATATTTAATAGACGCTTTTAAGCGAGATTAATTTAGTGAATTAAATAAATAAGCCCTTACTATATGACAGCGCAAATTATCGAAAAAGAACGTATTGGTGAATATAAAATCATTCCGGCCGAGGTAGACAACACAGCTGTATTGTATGATAAGTTACGGTCAGCACAGCGATTGGGAAATGAGTTTAAATCCAAAACAACTATTGTCTTCCAAACGGAGGATGGGCCTAAACGAATAGAGACTACTGTTTGGTCATTGACGGACCGGTATATCCAGATTAAAAATGGTGTCCTTATCCCGTTAAAATCAATTATCAAAGTTAGTCTTTAAATACCAGGTCGATCAAAGGATGATCGGCCCGCTTTGTATTTATATGCTTTTTTAACATATCCCTTTTCGGCTTTATTTTATCACCAAATATTATTTGTCACTAATATATACCTCATTGCTTGTCAATTGTTTATGACACCAACCTTTAGTTTTAGTTTAATTTAAGGGCTGTCAAAATAGACTTTATTTGAATTTGTTGCCAAATTAAATTTTGTACTCGACATATTTGAAAAGTAATAATCTATTTATCAGATATTTAATTTGTTTATATAAACAAATTATTCATACCTCTCATAGGCAGATATAAATGTTTTACGCATTTGTTTAAATTGTTCGATTACATGGGTGATAAACTCCTCATCTATTAATTCAAATACGCCATTCACACCGCCAACAACATCGGTCTCTGGTAGTTTATAAGATTGCTCCAGTACACCCTGTTCAAATTTAACGATGAACTTTTGGTTCATCGAGAAAATAGATATTTTACAATCGGGATGGGGGAGTTCTGCTATTATTCTCATATAGTAAAGATTAGATAAAAATAAAGCTCCACAATGAAATTGAGGAGCTTTCGAATTTACAATGAATTCTGGATTAAACCAATCCTTGTGCCTTCATCGCGGCGCCAACTTTAATGAAGCCTCCGATATTTGCACCTTTTAGATAATTGATATATCCGTCTTCTTCCTTGCCGTATTTTAAACAAGTTTTATGGATGTTATCCATAATGCCTTTCAAACGGGCATCTACTTTTTCCGCTGACCACTGCTGCCCAATCGAGTTCTGTGACATTTCTAAACCGGAAACCGCGACGCCACCTGCGTTGGCAGCCTTGCCCGGTGCAAAGTGGATCTTTGCTTTATGGAATACTTTAATTGCCTCTGCGGTGGAAGGCATATTCGCGCCCTCAGCAACGCATACACAACCGTGTTTGACGAGTTGCTTGGCATCTTCATGATCCAGCTCATTTTGTGTAGCGCAAGGAAGGGCAATATCACACTTGATGTGCCAAGGGGTTTTGCCCGCGTGAAATGATGCTGCTTTAAATTTCTGTGGGTATCGGGATAATTCCCGTCCTAAAGTACTTACATAAGATAGTTTTTCTAACGTTAATCCCTCGGGATCATGCAGTGTTCCTGTGCTATTCGATAATGAAATTACTTTTGCGCCTAAATGTATGGCCTTTTCTGCGGCGTAATAGGCCACATTACCTGCGCCTGAAATAGCTATGGTTTTTCCTGTAATCTCTTCGTCTATATTTTCAAAAATACATTCAACAAAATACAGTAATCCGTATCCGGTGGCTTCAGGACGGATAAATGAACCTCCCCAGTGTTTACCTTTTCCTGTCAATACGCCTGTAAAATTATTCTGAATACGTTTATACTGCCCGAACATGTAGCCGACCTCTCGTTCACCCACACCTATATCTCCAGCAGGAACATCGGTTTCCGCTCCGATATGGCGGTAGAGCTCTGTCATGAAACTTTGACAAAATCGCATAATTTCCATATTCGACTTGCCCTTTGGATCAAAGTCTGACCCACCTTTTCCTCCACCAAGAGGTATTCCAGTTAAGCTGTTTTTGAATACCTGTTCAAACGCCAAAAATTTTAATATACTTAGGTTTACCGTGGGAGAGAAGCGAAGTCCTCCTTTATAAGGCCCAATAGCGCTGTTCATTTGCACGCGGTAACCGCGATTTACTTGAACTTCATTTTTATCGTCTAGCCACGCTACTCGGAAAGAAACAACGCGCTCTGGCTCGATAATGCGCTCTAATATTTTTAAATCACTCCAAGTTGGGTGACGCTCGTTAATATAAGGTATCAAATCTTCAGTAACCTCGGCAACAGCCTGTAAAAATTCCGGTTCGTTTGGATTCTTCTCCTCAACGTATTTAATAAACTTCTTAAAGTTAAGTGACATTTGTTATTAATTATAGTTGTTATTTTCCCTCAGATTGCTAATTTATTAAAAAAAAATGAAAAACTGCGACGGACCTTTAAAATAGTGCATTTAGCAAGGTTAACAAATTGGTAGCGAAATCGCATGAATAGAGGATGTATATAATCTTCTATTTAACATAATGTCAATTATGAATCTTATACAAACACTGCATATAAGAAAAGAAAAGGCCACACTTATTATCAGTGTGGCCTTTTTTTGTTTCGCTTGAAGGTTAAAATTTAAGCTACGTCTTCGATCATTAAAGCACCGACCGTTAAATTTGTTCTTGGGTCAATTAATATACCTTGCGAATTTTCAGGAAATTCGCGGTTTAAATCAAAGATAACTTCGCCAGCGGCTTTAAGTTCAACTTTCGCAATATCGTTGAGGCTGATATCGGTCTCGTATTGTTTGTTCTGTGTATTTACATCAAATTTATATAAAACGTCAGCCACTTTGATTTTCGTGACGGTCGTATGGTTTTGAAGCAAATAAACTTGATCTTTATCTAAAGGTTTGTTGTCAAACCAACAGATGTTAGCTTTAAAATTTCTTTCTGCTAACGGTGGATAAGACGCAGCCACCAGGATATCTCCTCTCGAAATGTCGATGTCATCGGCTAGATGTACGATAACAGACTGACCATTTTGTGCTTGATCTAATGATTTTTCAGCGAATTCGATACTTTTCACCGTGCTTCTTACGCCACTAGGAAGTACAATAACTTCGTCTCCCGTTGTTAGCCCATCTCCCAAAACACGGCCGGCATATCCTCTGTAATCGTGTAAATCTTCTGTCTGTGGACGCACTATCCATTGCACAGGAAAGCGCCAAGGTTGTGTTTTTTTGTCGTCTATGCTAACTGTTTCTAGGTAATCTAATAACGAAGTTCCATCATACCAAGCTATTCGTTCGGAACGGCTTACAATATTATCACCTTTTAATGCCGAAACAGGAATAAAATCTACATTTTCGAGACCTAATCGGTTTGCTAAAGTCATGTAATCCGATTTTATTTTTTCATAAACAAACGGATCAAATCCAACCATATCCATTTTATTGACACAAACGAGAACCTTTTTCAATGATAGTAATTTCGCAAGGAACGAGTGACGCTTCGTTTGTTCGATAACGCCTTTGCGCGCATCGATTAGGATGATAATCAGTTCAGAGTTTGACGCGCCAGTTATCATATTACGCGTATATTGTATATGGCCAGGCGCATCCGCAATAATAAATTTTCTTTTTTCTGTTTGAAAATATTTATATGCGACGTCGATCGTAATTCCTTGTTCGCGCTCCGCTTTTAGGCCATCTGTTAAGATAGCAAGGTCAACAGTTCCATCATTATTTTTTCTGTTGGCCTTTTTTATTGCTTCTAACTGATCGTCTAAAATGGAATTTGTATCATATAACAATCTACCAATCAACGTACTTTTGCCGTCGTCTACAGAGCCTGCCGTTATAAATTTCAGTATATTCATTTCTCTCTAGCTTACTTCTTTAAAAATATCCCTGTTTTTTACGTTCTTCCATCGCAGCTTCCGAAACTTTATCATCCATTCTTGCTCCTCTTTCGCTTACGGTTGAAACCCTAATTTCTTCTATAATATCATCAAGCTCCGTCGCTACCGAATCTACAGAGGCAGTACAGGTCATGTCGCCTACTGTCCTGAAACGAACAGACTTATGCTCTACAACATCATCTTCATCGATCTGAAGGAATGATGCTGTCGCCATCCATTGCCCATTGCGCAAGACGACATCTCGTTCGTGACTAAAATAGATAGAAGGTAATGCTATATTTTCTCTTTTAATATAGTTCCAAACATCCAATTCTGTCCAGTTTGAAATCGGAAACACACGCACATTTTCTCCTTTATGAATTTTACCGTTTAGGATACTCCATAGTTCAGGACGTTGACGTTTTGGATCCCATTGTCCAAATTCGTCACGTACAGAAAAAATACGTTCTTTTGCTCTCGCCTTTTCCTCATCCCGACGAGCCCCTCCTATACATGCGTCAAAACCGTATTTCTCAATCGTATCCAAAAGTGTAACGGTTTGTAGAGAATTTCGACTTGCATTTTTCCCCCTTTGTTCTACAGCTTTTCCTTGATCGATACTTTCTTGAACCAATCCGACAATGAGCTTCTCTCCTAACTGTTCAACCAACCAGTCTCTAAACTCAATTGTTTCTGGGAAGTTATGTCCAGTGTCGATATGGACAAGCGGAAAAGGAAATTTACCTGGGCGAAATGCTTTTTTAGCCAAATGGACTAATGTTATTGAATCTTTTCCCCCTGAGAATAAAAGTGCAGGATTCTCAAATTGTCCGGCTACCTCACGCAGAATATATATTGCCTCCGCTTCTAAATGATCTAAATAATCCATTTTCTATTTATAATCTGTTGACTGTTTTATTGTGTAACATGTAGACCACATTCTTTTTTACTCTTATCTTCCCACCACCATCGGCCAGCACGGAAATCCTCACCTTCACGTATTGCCCTTGTACAAGGCTGACAGCCTATACTCGGAAAACCTTTGTCATGTAAAGGATTATAAGGTATGCCATTTTTTCGCAGAAAGTCTTCTACCTCTTTTAATGTCCAATGGAACAAAGGGTGTATTTTGATAATATTGTTTGCCGCATCCCACTCTACGTTTTCCATACCTTCTCTATTGGAAGACTGTTCTGCTCGGATGCCGGTAATCCATATTTCAAATCCTTCTATAGCTCGATGTAAAGGCTCTATTTTACGGATATAGCAACATTCCTTTCTGTTTTCTACTGATTCATAGAAACTGGACGGTCCCTTTTCTGTGACCATTTTCTCTACATTGGCGGTATTTGGATAGTAAGCTTTGATCGGAAGTTTATATTTTTCCAACGTTCGGTTCCATACATAATATGTTTCAGGGAAAAGACGCCCTGTCTCCAATGTAAAAAGGGAAATTTCTTTACCTGACTGCGCAATAAGGTGTGTTACAACCTGATCTTCTATCCCGAACGATGTAGAAAAAACCGTTCTTGAACCATATTTTCGTTGTATATGTTCAACGATTTCTGCTGCATTCAAGTCCTGTATTTCTCGCTTAATTTGTGCTATCATACGATTTCTTAACTAAAACATCTTTTGTATGCTCATTTAGAGCACGTACTTTTTCTTGAAAGTCGCCCTTTAAATTATCCCTTAACTGTCCCATTAACTCGAGTGTTTCATCGATTTCATCCGGAAGCAGTTCGTTGAGAAACTCCTTGAGTCGCTTGGCCATTGTGGGAGATTTACCATTTGTGGATATTCCTATTTTTAGATTACCTTTTTGGACTACTGAACCTAAATAGAAATCGCATAGTGCAGGTTTATCCGCTACGTTCAATAAAATGTGATGTTTGCTAGCTATCCGACGGATTTGCGCGTTCAATCTCGTGTTGTTTGTTGCTAGCATGATTAAATCTACGTTTTCAACATCGCTTTCATCAAAAGCCCGCTCCGAGACTTGGATATTCAACTTCTCTTTAACGAGCGCATGCACCTCCGGACTCACTTCTGTTGCCACAATATGTATTTTCGCCGCAGGTGAATTTGCTAAAATTGCCTCTAATTTTTCCAATCCAACATTGCCAGCGCCCACCAATAACATTTTGATCTGATGAAGTTTTACATATATGGGAAACAAGTTGTTCATGCTAAACAGAAAGTGACGGAAGTTCTTTTTTTAAATTTTCAAATGCATGGTGTTTAGCTACGACCTCGCCCAAAACGATAATCGCCGGAACACCAACTAGACTCCGCTCGGCTTCTTGTAAGATATTATCTATTCGTCCTAAAGCAATTCGTTCGTTTGGTAATGATCCATTTTGTATTAGTGCTATCGGTAGTTGGCCTTTGTCATGTTGTTGATAAAAAGCAACAATCTGCGCTAATTTAGCATATCCCATAAGCACTACAACTGTAGCATTGGTGTGTACAGCCGATTGCAGATCGTCCGACAAACGTCCATCCGATGTAGCGCCCGTAATCACCCAAAAACTTTCACTGATTCCGCGATATGTTAAAGGAATCTGTTGTAATCCTGTCAAACCTACAGAAGAAGATATGCCCGGTATTACAGCTGTAGGGATGTCGAACCGTCTGACGTAATCTATCTCTTCTCCTCCCCGTCCAAATACAAATGGATCTCCCCCTTTTAAACGTACGACATGGCCATGAGTCAGTGCATAATCGACAAGAAGTTTATTAATGTAATCTTGCGACGTGGATATTCTTTCCGCTCTTTTTCCTACATAAATCAATGTACAAGATGACTTTGCATAAGATAATAGTTCTTCGTTCACCAAAGCATCATATAGGATAACATCAGCTTCTCGTATGGCCTTTATTCCCTTCAAGGTGATCAATTCTGGATCTCCCGGACCCGCTCCTACCAACGTCACTTTTGGTACTATATGTTTGTTTTCTTGTTGCATGACTATTTTTCCAACACAGCTTCTCGCTGTGATTTAGTTTGTTCTAGAAATTGTTGTGCTTGTATAAAATATGCTTGCGCAAACTCTAACGTCGGCTCGTTTTTACTGATCTGAAGAACTACATCTGCAAAACTCTTTTGTTCAAAATCAAATTCTCCGGTTTCTACAAAATGTGTGTCAAAGTCTTTGATAATACCAATCTGTGTGCTGCTGTGTATTTGTTTATCCAATAATAATGCTTTTGCGCTATTAATAAAGGAACTGTACGTATGGTAGATCCCATCAGCATATGCTCCCTCCTTTATGGATAAATCCGCATAATGCAATTTCTCTTGTGAGTCCACTAACAGGGCGGCAACAAGGTCGATAATCACACCGGCACATTCGCCTACACCTATCGCACGTATGAATTCTGAATCTTGTCCCCAGTCCACATACTCGTCGTCCACTACTGTACTTTGATCCGCCAATGGTTTCAAAATCTGATAGAAATAATCTTTGCCTAAACCATCGTAATAGTCTAAGAAACTCTTATAATCATTTGCCTTGGCGCTATAATCATCAAGTACGGTTCGTAATACCTGCGGAGCACGTTTAGACGGAACTTTGATTACTTTATCAGCAGCGCGGCCCTCGCCATTGCCAACAGCGCCGCCTCCCAACAATACTTGTACTGTAGGCATAATCTTTCCGTTGACTTTCATAGAGCTACCATGAAATCCGATATGCGCAATACCGTGTTGGCCGCAACTGTTCATACAGCCCGAAATTTTTATCTTGATTTCTTTGTTGTGAATAAAATCGATATATTCTTCATAAATAACAGATTCCAGCACACGGGACAACTCCATAGAGTTCGATATACCTAGGTTACAGGTGTCGGTTCCCGGACAGGTGGTTACATCGGCAACGCTATCATGTCCAGGCTCTGTCAATCCTAATGTGTCTAATGCGAGAAACAATTCAGGAAGGTTGTCATATGGAACATATTTAAGCAACAATCCTTGGTTGATCGTAACCCGCATATCATCCGCGATAAGATGACGTACAGAGGCCACCAGCTTACGAGCGATATCGGTAGACATATCTCCAGTTTTAGCCTTTATGAATACGCCATAATATCCCGGCTGCTTCTGCTCAAAAATATTTGTTGTTCTCCATTGTTCATAGGCCAATTGTCTACTAGCAGGAATTTCTACTTTAATTACTGCAGGAGTAGGTGGAATAGGCTCTAGGACAGTATCTCGATCAATTTTATATGTCTTTACTTTATTCGCGACCTGTTCTTCGGCAGCCATTTTTACAAATTCATCAAAACCGACTTTATTCAATAAGAATTTTAAACGCGCCTTATTTCTGTTAGAACGTTCTCCATATATGCCAAATACACGTATAACCGACTCCGCGAAAGGAATAATATGATCCTCGTGCATAAATTCCGAAACCGCTTGCCCGATATAAGGTTGTGCCCCTAGACTTCCTCCAAGTACGACTTTGAACCCTCTAATTTCTTGGTCATTTTCGTATCGCACTTTTGGAATAAAGCCAATATCATGAATAAAAGAAAGTGCCGTATCCTCTTCACTGGACGAAAAACCAAATTTGAATTTTCTTCCTAACTCCGTACTAACAGGGTTGCCTAAGAAATACTTAAAGAAACCATGTGCATAGGGAGCGACATCAAACGGCTCATTGGGATCTATACCTGCGACACAGGAAGCGGTGACGTTTCGCACCGTATTACTACATGCCTCACGAATGGTGATATCATCTTCAGATAATTTAGCCCATAACTCTGGTGTTCTATCCAAACTCACATAGTGTATCTGAATATCTTGACGGGTCGTAAAATGCAGGTTTGAAGAAGCATATTCATCAGACACATCAGCAATCTTAAGCAGTTGCTTAAATGTCAACTTACCAAATGGAATTTTGATGCGTACCATCTGTACACCGGGTTGACGTTGTCCGTAGATACCACGTGCCAGTCTTAAAGATTTAAATTTATCTTCAACTATCTGCCCTTCCCTATAGGCACGAATATTCTTTTCTAAATCGATAATCTCTTGTGGAACAACCGGATTTTCTAACTCTGTTCGGAAACTTTGCATGAACCTAAACTCTTTTCTATTTACGAATTCTCTAATTTACTCCTCAATATGGCTACATTTTATCAATAGCACATGGGCAAAGTTATAAAATTTTTATCTATTAATAATACAAAATCTACCAATTTAGTATATATTTGTATGAGGTTTTCCGAAGAAATTCAAATGGAAGTTCAGTGAAAATTCATAATTATTTAATATTCAGCTTTTTATTTATATTTCTATTCATTTCATGCGCGACCAAAATTAAAGAAGGGTACGAAGAAAAAAAGGCTATATGGGAAATAGATATATTTCCGGAGCATTTGCTTTATACCCAATCGTTGTATTATGGAGTGAAGATTTTAAAAGGGAGTATCCTCATGTACGGTTTAATATTTCGGCAGGTGGCGCTGGCAAGGGTATTTCCGACGTGTTATCCAAAATAGTGGAAACTCAATTGCGGAATGTCGGTTTGTGGGAGGAGGTCAAAGATCGTTTGGATGCCTCAGCAATTCGGCTTTCGAGAGGGCTGCAACATTTGATAATCTGACTTGAATTAGCATTTAATAATATACCTGTTATTTCTCAAAATATCGACGTTCGATTAATGTAAGGTTACGTTCTTCCTCTTCCGCATGATCCATTGCCCCTACTACCGGACATTTACCGGTTACTCCCCGAACGATCAAGGCTCCTCCCAACGTCACGCCCGACAACGCTCTCAGCGGCTTTTTGATTATTTTCTTTAGGCTATATCCCAAGATAAAGCCTCCCGCAATAACAGAAAGCATACGTTCTGAACGCCCTATTGTACCATGTTCACAGGCATCATCCAGTTTAGTTTTCATTTTGTCTACCGCTTGATCTATAATTCCCATAACGTATTTTTTAAATAGAACAGTTTATTTGTCAAAAATGTTTTGTTGTCTATGTTAAAAATTGTACTTTTTGGCATCCAAACAGATAAAAATGAATATTCATGTAAAAAAACATTCTGGAGAGTTGGTGCCTTTCGAACCGAAAAAATTGAGGTACTCCCTTTCCAAATCAGAAGCATCAGAAGAAGAAGTTGAAAAGGTTTTTCGAAGCATACAGCCTCGCCTCTATCACGGTATAACCACACGTGAACTTTATGAATTGGCTTTTGATTTATTAAGAAATCACCGCGATTCTTATGCCGCCAGATATTCTTTGAAAAAAGCTCTTCGCGATCTAGGACCAGAAGGCTTTTATTTTGAAAAATGGATAGGTAAATTGTTTGCCAATGCAGGGTACCAAACGACTACGGGAAAAACTGTACAAGGCCATGCCGTGACACACGAAATAGATGTAATTGCCACAAAAGGAACAACGATGTTAGCCATCGAATGTAAGTTCCGAAACGATGTAGATGCAAAAATATCCGTCACTACGCCCATGTACTTCCTTTCGCGAGTAAAAGATATTAAAGAGCTATCCTTTTCTTTTTTTGAAACTTCTCAACAATTTACCGATGGCTGGTTAGTAACGAACGCCTATCTTACCACAGATTCTATTCGTTTTGGCGAATATTATAACCTGAACATGTTAGCCTGGGATTATCCGGCACAGAACAGTATTAAGAACCAAGTAGACGATTTAGCACTTTATCCAATAACCTGTTTAACGAACTTAAATAATGCAGAAAAGTCGGCCTTACTCAAAAATGGCTGTATCCTTGTTCGCGATCTGGTGGAAAACCCCGATTACCTACAATCATTGCAAACAGCATCCTCTCAAAAAAATCGAATTTTAATCGAAGCTCAAGAATTAATTCACCAACCGGTTGAGAGCGAGAAGTAGTTTCTTGTCAACGTCGTTTTCTTCTAAAAATAAAATAATTTTAACACATATTTAACATCATTTAACGAAAAAGACGTCATATTTGTACTAATATATTTGGTTTTTCAGAATAAAAACATTACATTAACTCAAGTGTATTATTTAAAATAATGAAGTTATGAGAACGATGGGGTTTGTTATTCAAGATATTCCGGCAGAAGGGAAAGAAACATCGCCAACGGCAGCGATTATTGTAGGTGCTATAATACTGCTAGTTATTATTATTGTGCTGTATAGGAGACAAAAGCGAAGATTTAATGATTAAAAAAGCGGTAGAAAGTTGTCTACCGCTTTTTTTAATCATTAGTCTGCACGTTTTAAACCAAACTTTTCAATTTTATGATATAAGTGACTACGTTGGATGCCAATATCATCAGCGGTTTTTGAAACATTCCATCCGTTTTTATCCAATTTAAAGTTGATAAATTCTTTTTCAGCATAATCTTTAAAGTCTTGAAAAGATTCAAATTTATCAAAATGTAGTGTTTGATCTGTCTTATGATTCGGACTTTCCACTACCGCTATATGGTTATTCGACGGATTAGCATATAATGCGACTTCCTTTTCTGTAATTTTTTTATCACTTAGGATAATCAATCGTTCAATCATATTCCGCAATTCACGAATATTTCCTGTCCAAGGCAATTCCTGCAAGGCTTGCATTGCTCCTTCGGTGATCTCTTTTGTAGGTGTATTATACCCTCCACATATCTCTTCGCAGAAACTGGAGGCAATAATCGGAATATCTATAGTACGTTGCTGCAAGGAGGGCACATGAATCAAGATAACACTTAAACGATGGTAAAGGTCCATTCGGAAATTGCCATTCTCGATTTCTTTTAGCAGGTCCTTGTTCGTCGCGGCAATCACCCGAACATTCACATCAATTTCCTTTTCTCCACCTACGCGTGTGATTTTGTTTTCCTGCAATGCACGTAATACCTTCGCTTGTGCCGAAAGGCTCATATCACCAATTTCATCTAGAAATAACGTCCCACCATTAGCTTGCTCAAACTTTCCGATACGTTGTTTTACGGCAGAGGTAAACGAACCCTTTTCATGTCCGAACAGTTCAGATTCGATCAATTCGGAGGGAATTGCGGCGCAGTTGACCTCGATTAAAGGTGAACTTGCTCGAGCAGACTTCTCATGGAGCCAGTGTGCTACAAGCTCCTTTCCGGACCCGTTTTCTCCAGTTATCAAAACACGTGCTTCTGTTGGCGCTACACGATCTATTGTTTCCTTTATAATACTGATTGTTGGCGATTCACCTAGTATCTCCTTGGTTTTGGAAACTTTTTTCTTTAACACTTTAGTTTCTTTGACCAAGACACCTTTTTCAAGGGCATTACGCACGGTAATCAACAGTCTGTTGAGATCGAGTGGTTTTTCCAAAAAGTCGAAAGCCCCTTTTCGAGCGGCTTCCACCGCTGTCTCAATGGTACCGTGACCGGAAATCATGATAAAGGGCGTATCACTGATATTTTGCGCCTCTGTCAGGACCTCCATGCCGTCCATTTTATTCATTTTGATATCACATAGAACGAGATCTATTTTTTCCTTTTTAAGAATATCCAATCCATCAAACCCGTTATCGACGTCTAGCACTTTGTAATCTTCGTATTCCAATATATCGCGTAACGAGCTCCTTATAGGTCGTTCATCGTCGATGATTAAGATTGTGGTCATTTATATGTTCAACTTGGTGAATAACTAATATAAGTATCTTTATTAAAAAAAAGAAGCAAACCTTGTAAGCCGGGTTCTGTATCCGCATTTTTTGGACTTCTATCATTTATCTAGGCCTGCGTTTGCACACAAGCTCAATCAACCTACCCATTACGAATCCCGACAGGTCGAGAGAAGACGAGCAGCCTTCGAATTTCGTAATCTATTTGGTCTTTCAACACACGAGGTTTACCGTAATGCATGTCACCATACAATACCGTGAGCTCTTACCTCACGCTTTCACCCTTACCTTGAACTTGTCAAGGCGGTATCCTTTCTGTGGCACTTTCTGTCTCTTATTTACATAAGAGCCTTCCCGTTAGGAAGCGTATTGCTCTATGTTGCCCGGACTTTCCTCTCTCCTGCCCAAGGGCAAGACAGCGATAGAACCAGTTTGCTTCGGCACAAAGTTAAGAAAATTATAAATCCTGCGCAATTAGATAACCGGAAGCCCAAGCCCATTGAAAATTATAACCACCGAGCCATCCGGTAATGTCCACGGCTTCTCCTCCAAAATAAATCCCGGGATGCTTTTGAGCCTCTAATGTACGCGGATGAAGTTCTTTCGTCGAAATTCCACCCCGCATCACCTCCGCTTTATCATAACCTTTATCTCCTGCTGGTTTCACCTCAAATTTATGTATAGTGTCACAAACAGATTTGGCATCCACTTTACTGAGCGATGCAATCTTCAGGTCAAGAGGGAGGTGTTTTCTCAGAGCTTCCACCACCTTTTTTGCAAAATAGTTGTTCAATAGCTGTCCTACCGTACGTTTTCCTCCTGTTGCCCGTTCGTTTTTGATTAATTCATCCAGATAGAAGTTCGGCAGTAGGTCTATCGTAAAGGTCTCACCGGCACGCCAATAAGATGATATTTGTAAAATGGCTGGGCCACTCAATCCCCAATGGGTGAACAGGATATTTTCTTCAAAACTGACTCTATCGTTATAAACACGCGCATAAACACTGTTTCCTGCCAGCGACGCATACCACATCGCATCTTTTCCCGTTATGGTTAACGGCACCAGTGCTGGTGCGGTATCCACCACAGACAAACCGAATTGACGAGCTGCTCGCAAAGCAAAATCGGAAGCACCTAGTTTGGAAACAGGTAAACCTCCCGAAGCAAAAACTACTTTCTTACAAAAAAGTTGTTGCTCAGTTCCTTCCCGTACAAAAGATACAGTGTACCCTTCTCCGTCTTTTATAACAGATTTCACCTCCGTGTGCATCCAAATATCTTGTGCAGTTTGATATAACAACTTCGTAAATACAGCGACGATATCTTTGGCCTTATTTGATCTCGGAAAAAGTTGTCCGAGTGTCTTTTCCTCTCCTTGAATCCCGCCGAAGGTCTCAAAGAAGGAAATGGTGTTCTCCACTGTCCATCGGGAGAATACCGTGTGCAAAAAATGTTGGTTTTCTGTCACAAAGTTCTCAGACGAGGTATAGAGGTTGGTAAAATTACAGCGCCCCCCTCCCGAGATTAAAATTTTGGCACCGGGTTTATCATTTTTTTCCAGCACCAACGTACGTTTACCTAATAATCCGGCCTGCGCTGCACACATCAGCCCGCAAGCGCCTCCTCCGATAATGATTGCGTCGTATTTCATTTAATAAGCGATCAATTCGTCTTTAAGCGAAATAACACGTTGTTCTGTCCAAGATTGTTCTGCTGCTTCTAAGATACGGATAACGTCTCGGGCCTGTTGCGGTATTATCAGGAGTTCTGCATCACCATTTAATACAGCTACTAAGTTGTGGTAAAAATCTTGTCCTGTCCCTATTTCACTGGGTATTGTCTCACGTATATCCTGTTTATTTTCCAGTATGTTCAGCGTTCCATATATGTGTTCCGATTCCACTCCCCATTTGGGATGCTCGTGTGGAAAAGCCCCCTTGCGTAATAACTCTTCCTGCGGATCTACGCCTCGTTTCACGAACGAGCCTTTCAGTCCATAAAGTGAAAATCGCGGTGTAGGCTCCTTTGCCAACATCTGTCCGAACAAAGAAACCTTGCGCGTAGGATAACTTAAAATAATCTCAAAATCATCAACTGCTTTGGCATGTTCGCGTTGTTTTCGCAAATCGGCAAAGACAGCATCAGGCTTCCCAAACAATTGCAACGCCTGGTCTATTAAATGTGCACCCAAGTCGTAATGAATACCGGAACCCGGCAAATCTTGTTCTCGCCAAGCTCCCTCTCGTAAGTAGTTTCGAAAGCGGTCGAAACGTGCTTGATAATTGACAACCGGACCTAACCTTTTACTTTCTATTATTCGTTTAACTGTCTTGAAATCAGAGTGAAACCTAGCATTGTGATGAATAGTTAGTAGCCGTTCTTTTTGTTCAGCTAGCGCAATCAACTCATCCGCTTCGGCCGTGGTGTTTGTAAACGGCTTTTCGACAACAACGTGCTTTCCAGCATTCAGTGCTTGCTTTGTTAAAGAGAAATGTACATCATTGGATGTGGCAATTACCACGATATCCACTAGCGGATCATCGATGATTTCATCCGTCGTTTGTACAGCAATAGCTTTCGGGTATTTACTAGCCAAAATCTGTTGCTGTTCCGGTTTTCTCGCGGTTACTTTATACAATTCAAGAGCCGGATTTCCAGCAATAAAAGGTGCATGAAAGACTTGTCCTCCTATCGAGAATCCAATTAATCCTATTTTATATTTTTTCTGCATAGTTACACAATTGTACAATCCCTCATTAATCTCTGATGTCAGATCAAAAATTTTGAAATATGTGGCAATCCATCCTTAGCACGCCCCTTCCCTTCCGAAATTTTTCAGCGACGAGTTTTTATCTTCTTTTACCTTAAAAAAGGAAGATAAAAAACTACATTCTCTCTGGCACCTGGATACCTAATAACCGCATACTTTCCGAAATAACCCGTGCCCCTATCGCCGACAAGTGTAGACGGAAATTCTTCACCGTATCGTCCTCGGTTTTTAAGATGCTTTCTTCGTGATAAAATTTATTGTAAGATTTAGCTACTTCATAAACGTAATTCGCGAGCTGCGCAGGCGAGAACTCGTTTGCCGAGGCTTCCAATACCTCCGGATATCTGCTTAATGTTTGTATTAAGTCTTGTTCATAAACAGATAATTCAGACGGCGTTCCTGAGATAACAGAAGAATCGAACGATGCTTTGCGTAAAACGGACTTAATACGCGCGTGAGTATATTGGATAAAAGGCCCTGTATGTCCCTGAAAGTCAACAGACTCATTGGGATCGAACAACAGCCGTTTCTTAGGATCTACCTTTAGCAAGAAGTATTTTAAAGCGCCCATGCCGATGGTATTATACAACGAAGATTTTTCCTCATCCCCCAATCCCTCGGTTTTTCCTAATTCTTCCGTACGCGTTTTGGCCGTTTCTAGCATTTCGGCCATCAAATCGTCTGCATCAACCACTGTTCCTTCCCTCGATTTCATCTTTCCTGATGGTAAATCCACCATTCCGTAAGACAGATGGTATAATCCTTCTGCCCAAGATCTTCCTAATTTCTTTAAGATGAGAAATAGGACCTTAAAGTGATAATCTTGTTCATTACCCACGACATAGATAGATTCATCCATCCGAAACTCGTCGTATTTGAGTTGGGCAGTACCTAAATCCTGGGTTATATATACCGACGTGCCATCTCCCCGTAAAACCAGTTTTTGATCCAATCCTTCATCCGCTAAATCGATCCATACCGAATTGTCTTCTTTTCGGAAGAATACACCTTTGTCTAATCCTTCTTGGATAATATCTTTGCCCAGCAGGTAGGTGTTCGATTCATAATAAAACTTATCAAAATCAACTCCCAATTTATTGTAAGTTTGCTCAAACCCCTCGTATACCCAGCCGTTCATGGTTTTCCATAACCGAATAACCTCTACGTTATTCGCTTCCCATTGTTGCAACATTGCCTGCGCCTCTTTTATCAAAGGAGCATTCTTTTTCGCTTCCTCTTCTGTCTGCCCCTGCTCTTTCAATAAGTGGATTTCTTTTTTGTATTCCTGATCAAAGATAACATAGTATTTGCCAACCAAATGATCGCCCTTCAATCCGGAAGAGACTGGTGTTTCCCCATTTCCATATTTCTGCCAGGCGAGCATCGATTTACATATATGGATGCCACGATCGTTGACTAGGTTGGCTTTTACCACGTCATACCCATAAGCTTTTAATATTTCTGCAACCGAGTAGCCTAATAAGTTATTTCGTATATGCCCTAAGTGAAGCGGTTTATTGGTATTGGGAGAACTGTATTCCACCATGAGTTTCTTTCCATTCGACGGAAAAGAACCGAAAGTAGGACTCGCTAATGTCGTGTTGACTAGTGTTACCCAGTATTGATCCGAAAGGCTAATATTTAAAAAGCCTTTTATCACATTGAAATCTGATATCTCGTCCACGCGGACCTTTAACCACTCTCCGATATCTTCACCTGTCTGCTCAGGCGATTTCTTGGAGAAACGTGTTATCGGGAAAACTACCACCGTAATATGCCCTTCAAACTCCTTGCGGGTTTCCTGTAAAGTCACCTGCGATTCGGGAATATCCGCGTCATAAAGCTCCCGCACTGCTTGAATTGTCTGCGCAATTAAAGTCTGTTGAATAGAATTAGCCATGTAATTATTTCGTAATTTTTATAACTTTCTGATAATGAGATAGAAAAATATACCCCTATATAGCAGGGTATTCATCATGAAAGTATATCTTTGCCAAAAATAATAAAAAATGCAGAGCTATCAGGAATTTCTTGACTTAAGTGTTGGTTTTCCACAAGACGGATTCGAGGTTATCGACGACGAATTGTATTTCCATGATTTGAATTTGATGGAGATGATAGAGACGTATGGCACGCCATTGCGTTTTACCTATTTACCTATCGTCAGCAAAAAAATCCAACAGGCAAAAATTTTGTTCCAAACAGCCATTTTAAAAAATGACTACAGAGGAAGTTATAAATATTGTTATTGTACCAAATCATCCCATTTCAAACATATTGTAGAGGAAGCGCTTAAAAACGATATCCATTTGGAAACATCGTCCGCTTTTGATATGCCGATGATTGATTCCTTAGAGCGTGCTGGCACGGTAACCAAGGATATCACAGTGATTTGTAACGGGTTTAAAACTTACCAATATAAGCAATACATTGTCGATATGATTCATGATGGGTATACGAATATCATTCCCGTTTTGGATAATAAAGAAGAATTTAATCTTTATGACGATGAGATTGAGTTGGATGAGCCCTGTGCATTGGGTATCCGTATAGCATCCGAAGAGCAGCCTGATTCTCAGTTTTATACTTCGCGCCTGGGGATTCGTTCAGAGGATGTTATTGATTTCTATAATAATAAAATTGCCGCTAATCCTAATTTCAAGGTTAAGCTTCTACACTTTTTCATTAATTCGGGTATATCTGATACCCCCTATTATTGGAACGAGCTGGAGAAATATGTTACCCTTTATTGTAAGTTTAAGAAAGTAAACCCCGAACTCGATACCTTAGATATTGGTGGTGGTATGCCATTCAAAGATTCTTTGGAGCACAATTTTGACTATGAATATATGGTGAATGAAATCGTTAACCGTATCAAGCAAATCTGTGCGCACCATGAGGTGATGGAACCAGATATCATCACCGAATTTGGGAAATATACTGTTGCTGAAGCATCGGGTATCCTGTATAAAGTTCTAGGTCGTAAACAACAGAACGACCGAGAGAAGTGGTTTATGATCGATGGATCATTTATCACCAATCTGCCTGACGTATGGGCATTGAACCAAAAGTATATCTTATTACCGATCAACAATTGGGATTTTGAGTATGAAAAAGTGAATTTAGGGGGTATTACCTGCGATGGTCAAGACTATTATAGCCAAGAAGCTCATATGGATTCTATCTTTATGCCCAAAACGCGTAAGGTGCAATATCTAGGGTTCTTTCATACAGGCGCCTATCAAGATGTTTTGAGTGGTTATGGTGGCATCCACCATTGTCTACTCCCTTCGCCGAAGCACGTCCTTATCCGCAGAAACCGAGATGAGACTTTTAATTTCGAAGTGTTCGGAGAGGAACAAAACTCCAAACAGGTAATGAAATTGCTAGGCTATCAGTAAGGAAGTATAAAAAGCATCGGGATGGCCGATGCTTTTCTTTTTGCTCGATACTATATAGTATTTAACGCACGGCTTAACTCTTCGTAAACCAAATGGCATAAAGTTCATAGTTTGGTGGGTGTAACGGTATGAGTTGTTTCTGATCCGTTCTCCTTTTTACACCCAAGACTTATAGACACTAATAAAACACTCATCGCAAGTTTAGTAAATAGGTTTTTTATGATTAAAAGTTTAAATAAATAATATGTATATATTCTTTTAATCTTATATAACCTGAAAAACCAATTGTTATCCCTCTCCCCTGCAAAAAAAGGTTTTCACAGATCGTATAATTTTCAACACAGCTCAAATGCAGATTTGCGCCAAGAGCTAAATTACTTCAGAGTGAATAAATAAAGTGAGGCTAAAATGTAATTAAAATTCGGTAGGAAAAAAGTGCGCTTGAAGGGAGTCGAACCCCTAACCTCCTGATCCGTAGTCAGGTGCTCTATCCAGTTAAGCTACAAGCGCGGACTTTTATGTCAATGACAACGATATTTGTTGTTGCATTTGATGATGCAAATATCGCCACTTTTTCCGTCTTTCCAAATTAATTTTAAAAAAAAGATACTGTAAACACAGCAGTGGTATGTATATTGTTGATTAAAAAATAATTACATTCGTATTAAATTTACAAACATGACCGAAAGCTTAATAAAAAGCAATAAAATACGTATTGGAGATATTAGTATCTCCTATTATATAAAAAAATCATTAGTTACATCATCCAAAACCATTATATTTTTACACGGCTTTCCTTTTAATAAAAATATGTGGCGAGACCAATTGCAAGCCTTGCCGGATGACATTACGGGAATCGCGCTGGATATTCGTGGGCATGGTTTATCGACCAGCGGACATGGCTTTTTTTCCATTGATGTTTTTACAAAGGATATTCGAGTGTTTATGGAAAAACTGGATATCCAACAAGCGATATTCTGTGGAATTTCGATGGGGGGATATATTGCCTTGCGAGCCTATCAATTATTCCCGGAAAAGATATCAGGTCTTATCTTAGCCGATACACACAGCAAAGCAGATACCAATGTCGGAAAGCAAAAGCGATTTGATAGTATTCAGGCTATTCTGAACCACGGACGCCGACCGTTTTCGATTGGCTTCGTGGAAAATGTGTTTTCTACTCATAGCATACAAGAGAACCCAGAAGCTGTCGAGTATATCAAAAGCGCCATTCGCAGAAATAGCGTACGTAGCATCTGCTCCACCTTATTGGCATTGGCAGCAAGAACTGATACGAGCGATACCTTGGGTGCTATTAGCGTACCTGTACTCCTAATTCGTGGTAGCGAGGATCGGATTACCTCTGCACAGGATATGCGGGATCTAGAAGAAGCAATTTCGGATGCGCAGTTTGTGGAGATTGCTAGATGTGGTCATCTACCGAACATGGAAGCACCAGCGGAATTCAATGAGTTATTAGCGGAGTTTGTGGTTAGGTTGTAAATGTTCTACTTGCTATGTTATATCCCAAATCAATCAATTCCGACGCCCGATGAAAATCCCAGATTTCCGCCGCGTTATGAGGAACGTCTACCACGTAATCGGGGGGGGATAGTTCGAGCGTCAGCGCGGCTAACCGTCGGCGCATGGCGAAGTACGACTCTACCAATAACGCCCGTGCGGTAAAGTTTGGAGCGGCGTTCGTTTTGTCCTTAATGGGCATCCCGTCTAAATTTACGGCGATGATCAAGTTTCTTTTTTTTGACACATAATTAAGAGGCAGCGGATTTAAAACACCGCCGTCCACTAAAAAGCGATCTTCAACAGATACGCCTGTAAAAACACCTGGAATAGCGATCGAAGCACGTATAGCGGCATATATGCTTCCTTTCCGAAACACCATTTCTTGCTCATTCTCCATATCTGTGGCTATCGCCGTATAAGTCAAAGGTAAGTCCTCTATGTTAATGTCTTCAAACACTTCATGCAGGTTATTTAGCACGCGTTCGCCTTTTAACAAGCCATAGCGGGGATTTGAAAAATCCATTAGTTTAAAGACTTGTCCTCGTGTTAAGGTTTTCATCCACTCCCCTAGTTCGTGTAAGCGCTTATTCGCATAGGCACCCCCAACGAGGGCGCCTATAGAACAACCAACTATCTCGTCGATCTCATAGCCTTGCTCTTCCAAGTATTGGATGACGCCTATGTGTGCGATGCCTCGGGCACCACCACCGCCCAGCACCAGAGATACTCTTTTTTGCTTTTTAAAAATCATCATCTATGTATTGAGACTACTCTCAACCTGGTTAAAATTATTTTACAGGGATCTTTTGTAAGATTTCCAATAAGAATCTCCAGAACTTTTGTACGGAAGATATCGACACGCGTTCCTGTGGAGAATGCGCTCCTAAAATGGTCGGACCAAACGAAATCATATCCATTTCTGGATAATGGCTACCCAATATACCGCATTCCAACCCAGCGTGACAGGCGACAACATGGGGTTTTTCGCCAAACAGATTTGTATAGATTGACCGTAGAACCTCAAGAATCTTTGAATCCGGATTTGGTGTCCAGCCCGGATAATCACCGGAGAGGGTAACCTCTGCATCCATCAGTTCGAAGCAACATTTTAGCGCATTCGCTAAATCGACTTTCGAAGACTCTACCGAAGAACGCGTTAGACATTTAACCGTAATCTTTCCTTTCCCTACCTTGACTCGTGCTATATTATTCGATGTTTCCACGAGATTATCAAAATTGCCACTCATCCGGTAAACGCCGTTTGGTGCCGTATAGAGCGTTTGGATTAATTTCGTCTGTACCGCTAGCGGCAATACGTCATCAGTTGGCATTTCACAACGCTCCAATACGATTTCAAGATGTTCATCGACTGCGGCCAACTCTTGTTTTATTGCCGCACTCTCTTGTGCTACAACTGATAGGAGCAGTTCTGCAGTTGTTTTCTCGGCAGCGAAAATTGCTACACTCTCCCTTGGAATAGCATTACGCAATCCACCGCCGTCAATACTAGTCAAACGAATATCCAACGGCAATAAACTATACAATAGACGATTGATTATTTTATTGGCATTTCCCAACCCTTTGTGAATTTCCATCCCTGAATGTCCGCCATGCAAGCCTTTCACGGTTAATCTAAAACACACAGCGTCATCGTCCATGGTTTCTGGGAGGTATGTGCGACGGGCCGTCACATCCACACCTCCCGCACAGCCAATATCAATTTCTGTATCTTCTTCTGTATCGAGATTTAATAGAATTTCACCTTTTAGCAAATTGGGCTGTAACCCCTTGGCACCGGTCATACCTGTTTCTTCATCTATGGTAAACAACGCTTCGATAGCAGGATGTGCAATATCTTCCGATGCCAGTATGGCCATGATGGCGGCTACGCCCATCCCGTTGTCGGCTCCCAACGTGGTTCCTTTCGCCTTGACCCAGTCGCCGTCGGCAAACATCGAAATGCCTTGAATGTCAAAATCAAAATCCGTATCGTTGTTCTTCTGGTGAACCATGTCCAAATGGGATTGAAGGACAACTGTTTTTCGATTTTCCATTCCAGGGGTAGCTTTCTTTCGGATAATCACATTCCCCACCCTATCCCGTATCGACTCTAACCCTAACCGGGTACTAAAATCGAGCATAAACTGAATGACCTGTTCTTCTTTCTTTGAAGCACGGGGGACGGCGTTTAACGCTTTAAAATAAGTCCATACCGACTTCGGCTCTATTTGTTCTAACATCATGTGTATTCTGTTATCGTTTTGTTCAAAAATAGCGATTTTATCAGGATTATGGAACTCGCTAGTTTCGCGCATCTTTGCTGAAAGAAAAGAAAAATAGTAGATTTAAAACATAACTTATAATCATGAAGAAAAGTGACGATGATAATCGAGAAATGTGCAAAAAAGAATAACAACATGAAAAAAACAGAAAAAGAAAAAATGATTGCTGGCGAGTTATACCAAGCAATGGGAAAAGAGTTAATGGAAGAACGGCAATACGCCAAAGAACAACTCTTTCAATATAATAATCTCGAACCGTCCAAAATAAAAGCACGAAATCAAATTTTAAAAAAGCTATTTGGCAAAACCACCAGCCGTTTTTTTATCGAGCCTCCGTTTCGTTGTGATTACGGTTACAATATATATCTAGGTGACAATTTCTATGCGAATTACAATTTAATCATCTTGGATTGCGCTCCGGTTATAATAGGCGACAACGTCATGATAGGCCCCAATGTCTCGCTTTTCACGGCAGGACATCCCGTACACCACGAACCTCGCATAGCCGGCTGGGAATTTGCAAAGCCTATCAATATCAGCGATAATGTTTGGATCGGTGGACATACGGTAATAAATCCCGGCGTGACCATTGGGAAAAATACGGTGATTGGTTCCGGATCGGTGGTAACGAAAAATATCCCAGAACATGTGGTTGCTGTAGGAAATCCCTGTCGGGTAATTCGTGAAATCACCGACAGAGACAAAGATGTTTTATAAACTAGTTTTTGTCTGCGGACAGGCGTTTGATCTCCTGTAGTAAAATAGGTAGCCCCGGGTACACCATCCCGTGGTTATATCCCTGAAACTCCAGGAGCTTGGTGTGTTCGTGTCCAACAATAGATAGCATCCGTTTTAGGTAGGCATTTTCTTCATAACGTCCCAGCATCTCCAATTCACGATCGCCCGTCAACAACGTTATGGGCGGTGCATCTTTCCGTACCCAAAACAAGGGAGCTAATGCATCAATCGTCGGCTGCTCCTCTTTAATACCCTGTTCGCTGCGCGCGGTAAAATGCGTAATGGTCTGTGCGCTGAAGGGGATAATGCCAGCTAGCTGGTCTGCATCCATTCCTTCTGCCGCTAAATACGTCTTGTTCAACGCCAGCATCAGCGCCAGATAGCCACCTGCCGAATGACCAGAAACAAATATTTTTTCGGTATCCCCTTGGTATTTACCGATATTTTTCATAGCAAAAGATGTCGCTTTTGCGGCATCGCGAATGATATCTTCGACTTTCACCTGTGGAGCAAACCGGTAGCCTATGCCGACCACAACGAGTCCCTTTTCTTTTAAGAAAACGGGTATTTCTTTTTTACCGCCGGTTAGTCCGCCACCATGAAACCAGAGTACAACGGGCACATTACCGCCCGACGTAGGATAATGTATATCCAATTTACATTGTTCTTTCGCATAATCGGAGGCCGTTTCACCGACATAGCTGATATTTTCAGCCGTTTCATAGCGAGTTTCCTGTGTATAACCGATAGACCCAATCCCTAGCGATATAAAAAGTAAAATTAAAAGTCTCATAACATTTATTTACTGCGTAATAGATAGATAATCAAAATAGTAGATAATACAAAGCTAGCAATAAATCCCAACCAGGAAAGAACAGGCATTCCTAAAAGTATATATCCTACCCTGCCGTGCGCCAAAATACTTGCACCAACACCAAATGTCATAGCAAGTATAGATAAAAGAAATTTATTACCTATACGGTGAAAAATCAGCTGCATACGGTCAAAGTCGTGAATCTTATGATTTAAGGTCAACTTATCCGATTTCGTTTTCTCCAACAACGTAATCAAATCTTGCGGCACTTCCGTGAGCAGCTCTTTCGCAAATTTACCTTTTTCCAAGAGTTGTTTCCTCAGATAGTCGATCGATGTTTTTTCCTTCGCTATTTTCTTAGCGAAAGGTTTAATGCTTTCCGGAATATTCAGTTGGGCATCCAGTTGTCTTCCGGTGCCTTCCAACAAAGACACACCACGTAGTAGAACATAAACAAAATCCGGTAGTAAAATGCTATTATATTGAAGTACCTTGTTAAGCTTCCGAAGCATCACCGATATGTCGATATCCTCCAATGAATTCTCTTCGATCATCTGAAATATCTCGTAAGCATCGCGTTCCAGCTGCCGTTCGTCTTCAATATGATGGACCACAGCCAGTTTTTTCACATTCCGAATAAGATCCTTCGCATCGTTTGTCAAAAAATTGATAACCATTGCTTCAATGATATCTCGATCGCGAGGTATCATGAATCCCATGGAGCCAAAATCGATGAACGCAACCTGTCCCTGCTCATTAACAAAGACGTTGCCCGGATGCGGATCAGCATGAAAAAAACCATGTTGGAGAATCTGCTCTAGATATAAATCCAAACAATTCTGTAAAATTGTTTTCGGGGCAATGCCCAACAAATAAAGCCCATCGATGTCGTTAATTTTAACACCCTCTACGTATTGCATACATAAGATCTCGTCGTTGGAATATGCTCGATAAGTTTGTGGTACATATATATTCGTATCTCCTCTAAAATTCCGTCGGAAACGTTCGATATTATTCAGTTCGTTCGTAAAAGACAATTCGTTGAGTAACGAATTAGCAAAGGATTGAACTATTTCAGAAAGATTAATTTTCTGGATCACTTCATATTTATCGCGAAGCAGTTTCACCAAATCACGTATAAAATCTAAATCAGCATGTACTATGTCATTTATTCCTTCTCTTTTCACTTTCAAGACAACTACCGTCCCATCTTTTAATATCGCACGATACACTTGTGCGATAGACGCGGCAGCAAGCGGTTCTTCATCGATATGGCTAAAATGTTCAGCTACGTCTATATCAAAGGCAGTGTGAAGCTTAGTCCTTATATCAATGACATCCGTTGGAACTTCGTCCTGCAACTTAACGAGCTCCTGCCTTAAATCACGAGGAACGATATCTGCCCTATTACTGAGAAGTTGTCCGAGTTTGATAAAAGTAGGGCCTAGTTCTTCTATAGCGGCACGGACGCGGACATTAAAATCATCTTCGAAAATTCGTCGCGTATGGGTATTCCATAGAAGAAAGCTATCTGGAATGATACGGTCAATATTGGAACGTGATACAACCTCCGTCAATCCATGTTTCGATAATACACGAAGAATATGCCCTATCCGCTTGAATTTATAGATGCCATACATACCTTAATCTTTATAGGTGTCTATACCGATGACTTCGGTAACCTTTTCACTTAAACGCGTAATGTCCGATTTAAGGCCTACCATAATTGTCAGAAACTGTATAGGGTTACCTTCAATTTTTCTAAAATTATACATATACCCTATTTCTCCACCGATAAAAAAACCCGGAAATTTATAATCTGCGCCCGTTCCTATCTTGGCCGCTACTGTCAATGAATTCTTGTTAGCCATTCGCAGTTTTTCTCCAACAATATTTCCTCTAGGCTCCACCACTAGTCCCGCGACCGGCCCAAAATAGGCATACGTATTTAACCGTTGGTATTGGTGTCTTCTCCCCGCCGCTAGACTAAGCATATAAAAGTTCGTTCGGCCATTTTCTATCATATAGTTATATTTCGGATCTTCTTGTTGCTGATCATAACGAAATGTTAACATGTACAGTGTAGGGCTAAGGAAGTAACGCCTGTCTTTCAATGCAATATCCAAACCAGCACTCCCCGAAAACAACTTCGTCCCCAATACATTTTTTGATTTACCCAACGGAAATGAAAGCCCGGTTCCACCCATATAGTAAATCTTACGATAGTGTAAGCTATCTGTTTCTGTTTGGGCTGACACCATACAACAGATAACACATAGCAAAAGTAGGATAAATAAGACTCTCATGAAACGGATACATTTGTTTGTAAAACAATCAACGACTCCGAAATGTTTTACAGCTAGATTAAGTAACTTTTACTTTGTGGTCCTTGGTTAAACAACAGGTCCACTATACTAAGATCAGGTAAAAATCCGTGCTTGTCTTCAAAGACTTGATAATAAGGTTTCGCGTCTTGCAGTATACTGGCTTTTTTGGGATGAATCGTTTCACGATAGTCTAAAGGTTCTATCCGAGGGGTATACGCTTCCGTAAACGTCAAGGAACGCGGTGTTTTTAAGCATTTTAGGAGTAGTTGTAATTGCGCTATATTAAAATCGAAAAGATAATCATATCGTTGTTCATAAAATCGTACGAAATCGTCTTCATAATATTCAAAATACGCTGAACTACGATAAGCTGTCTGTATACTAAGCCAGTGCAAACGCTGCCAGTTAAAGTCATAGTTAATCCGAATATCTTTCATACGAACATGGTCTTTTCTTCCATGCAAAATCGGAACGATAAGGTCTAATATACCATTTGCCGTTGCTATCTTTGCCCTAGTTCTATACGTCTGTTTAGGATAGTGTTCGAAACGCTCCATCACAAGTGGCTGTTCACTTTGTTGTATGGTATGAAAATAACTGACAGGAGGTAAATAAAATGCAGGTAAAAGCAACGGTGATTCCATGTATTTTAACTAATTTAGGCAAATTTAAACTTATTTTAGGAATTTCCCCTAAAAATAGGTTCTTAATGGTAGAGGAGTTTTGTATAAATTTGTACCTTATTCCGGAAGAGTGACCGTATTCATGAGACCATTTAGATTTATTCACGCTTAAATAATAGGATGGATAAACAAGATAGTCTCATCTTTAAAGCAAATTGCAGAAAATGAAAAAAAAAAGTATAGATATATTCCTATATATGCTCTCACTGTTACCTTTTTGGGTACTGTATGGCATTTCCAATGGAATGTATTATCTTCTTTTTTATATTATTCGTTATCGACGAGATGTCGTATGGCATAATTTAAGAAATTCGTTTCCCGAAAAGCCCGAAAAGGAGCGCTATCAAATAGCGAAGAAGTTTTATCGTTTTTTTCCTGATTTAGTCGTAGAGTCAATTAAAATGCGAACCATGTCGGCAGAGGAAGTACGACAGCGGATAGAGCTCCTCAATCCGGAAGAAGTGTACCGACATTTTGAAGAAACCAAAGGAATTATCGGCGTAACGGCCCATTATGGCAACTGGGAACTTAGTATTTATCGTCTATCGCTGATGACGGATTATCCGCGACTTGTAATATATAAACCGCTTAACAACAAGAATTTCAACGAGGTTTATAACGGTTTACGTAGCCGTTTCGGCGCTACTATGGTACCGATGAAGCAAATTTTACGTCACATCGTTCGATTGAAAAACACTGCTCATATCAGTATGTTCGTCGCCGATCAAACACCAACCTATCAAGACTCCGACTATTTTATGGAATTCTTGAACCAAGAAACATTAGTATATACCGGTACAGAACGTATTGCCCGACTGACGAATAATCCGATCGTCTATTGCCATATTGGGCGTAAAAAAAAACGTGGACATTATTTTTGTAAATTCACCACTTTGGTTGAAAATCCTAGCGATTATCAGCCGTATGAAATCACGCAATTGCACAACCGTTTTACGGAGGAAATAATTAAAGAACAGCCGGAATACTGGCTGTGGACACATAGACGTTGGAAAAGAAAACGCAGAATATGACACATTACCCCAAAGTCGCCGTTGTTATCTTAAACTGGAACGGGAAGTTTTTTTTACAAAAATTTCTTCCCTATGTATATAATAGTACTTACCCTAATATCGAATTCATCGTCGGTGACAATGGTTCTACCGACGATTCTGTAACCTTTGTCCAAGAGACATATCCCTCTATTAAAATTATCAAGAACGATCAAAACTACGGTTTCGCAGGAGGGTATAACGAGATACTCGAACATGTCGAAGCAGATTACTATATTCTTCTAAATTCTGATGTAGAAGTGACGCCTAACTGGATAGAACCCGTTATCCGTTATTTGGAAACAGAACCTGGTATGGTGGCTGCACAACCCAAAATCCTCGCTTACCATGATAAGAGCCTCTTCGAACATGCCGGTGCTGCCGGAGGATATATCGACGCATTAGGTTATCCATTTTGTCGGGGCAGAATACTCCACGAAGTCGAAACAGATAAACAACAATACGATGATAACCGAGAGATTTTCTGGGCAACGGGAGCCGCTTTATTTATCCGCGCCGATGTATGGCGGGAAGCTGGTGGATTCGACGACGATTTTTTCGCACATATGGAAGAAATTGATTTATGTTGGCGACTGAAACGAATGGGGCACCGCATAGGATACGTAGCCGATTCGATCGTATACCACGTGGGCGGTGGAACCCTAAAAACGAGTAATCCCAAAAAAACCTATCTTAACTTCCGTAATAATCTACTTATGGTGCAAAAAAATGCCGGTTTTTTTGCTTGCTGGTGGATCATATTCGCACGTTTATGGTTGGATTTATTTGCTTTGATTAAATTTTTGATTGACGGTAAACCACGTGATGCTTGGGCCATTAGCAAAGCGCACCAATATCTTTTCATGAACCTCTTCAAAAATGCGAAAAAGAGAAAACGCTATGTAGCAAAAGAAAACAGAACCGGATTGTACAAGAAATCTATTATATGGGATTTTTACGTAAATAAAGCGCGAAAATTTTCCCAATTAAAAAACAGGGATTTTTCTTAGATTGATATGGTTGCACGCCATAACGCTAGTCTTGATCGTATACATTATCTCCAATATATGCCGCAGAGAAGACGAACCGGTTTGTATTTTGCTTATGGCCGCCCAATGGACGTTTTTTTTGTTTACTTTTTTTGAGAGAAAAAAAGTAATAGCTAAGTTTGTCCACTATGTTTGCAGATATTCAAGAAAAAATAACGCAGCTAACAAAGGAGCTAAACGAATATAACTATCAATATTATGTATTGGCTCATTCCGCTATATCAGATTACGATTTTGACATCAAGCTGAAAGAGTTAGAGATGCTAGAAAAACAATATCCGCAATTTAAGGACCCTAATTCTCCTACGCAAAAAGTAGGTGGGGATATCACCCATAAATTTAATACGGTAAAACATCGCTGGCCAATGCTATCATTAGGGAATACCTATAATGAACAGGAGTTACGTGATTTTGACGAACGTGTACGCAAAATTGTGGGAGACCATGTGCAATACGTTTGTGAACTCAAGTTTGATGGCCTTTCGATTTCTATCACATATGAACAAGGTAAGCTTGTCCGCGCTGTAACTCGTGGTGATGGTACACAAGGTGATGAGGTTACCAATAATGTCAAAACAATCCGAAGTATTCCCCACTCCCTAGAGAAGAATAGCTACCCTGATCTCTTTGAAATACGTGGCGAAATATTTATGCACCACGCGGCTTTTGAAAGGCTAAATAAAAAACGAGAAGAAAACGGTGAACCAACTTACGCGAATCCGCGCAATTTCGCCTCAGGTACTATAAAGTTACAAGATCCGAAAGAAGTAGCGAAACGTCCGTTAGATTGTTTTCTCTACTTTTTATATGCTAACCAGAGGGATCGGATTTTCGACAGCCACTGGGATAGCATACAAGCGGTTAAGAGCTGGGGATTCCCTATATGTGAGCATACGAAATTATGCCAAAATATAGAAGAAATATTGGCTTTTATTAATTTTTGGGAGGAGATGCGTCATCAGTTGACTTACGATATCGATGGTATAGTTATCAAAGTGAACGATTACGCCCAGCAGGAAGAACTCGGTTTTACCGCAAAATCACCACGTTGGGCCATCTCCTATAAGTACAAAGCGGAACGGGTAGAGACGTTATTGAAGAGTATTACCTACCAGGTCGGACGTACAGGTGCCGTTACACCGGTAGCCAATCTGGAACCCGTTTTATTGGCGGGAACTACGGTGAAAAGAGCGTCTCTCCATAATGCGAATGAAATAGCACGGTTAGATCTACATGTTGACGATACGGTTTATGTCGAAAAAGGCGGTGAAATCATACCGAAAATCATCGGTGTCAACAATGAAAAACGTGCTAAAGGCACCCCTCCCATTATTTACCCAACGGCATGTCCGGAATGCCATGAGCCGCTCGTCAGGCAGGAAGGAGAAGCCGTACATTATTGTCTCAATGAAGCGGGGTGCAGACCACAGATTGTCGGTAAGTTACAGCATTTTATCGGCCGGAAAATGATGGACATACAAGGCATCGGCAACGAAACGATAGAAACGTTCTATTCCCTTGGCCTGCTACATAACATCAGTGATATTTATTCTTTAAAGGAACACCGAGAAGAACTAAAAACGCTTGATAGATTCGGGGAAAAATCTATCGAAAATATGCTGACGGGTATCGAAAATTCCAAGAGCAAGCCTTTTGAAAAGGTTCTATTTGCTTTGGGTATTCGTCATGTTGGCGAAACTATTGCAAAAAAATTAGCATTGCATTTCAAAAGTTTAGATAACTTAGCGCGAGCTAATGTTGACGAGATCGCTGAGGTACCGGATATCGGAGTACGAATTGCAGAGAGCGTTTATCATTATCTCCGAGACGAACGACATATACAAGAACTTAACAGACTAAAGTTAGCGGGTCTGCAGTTTGAAGTAGAAGAACAGGAAGTTGTGGTTGCCGGCAGCAATTTAACGGGCAAGACATTTCTAATCTCTGGCGTATTTGCGGATTTTTCCAGGGAGGAACTAGCACAACTTATTGCATCTCACGGTGGGAAAATGGTATCTTCAATATCGGCAAAATTGAATTATTTGGTGGCAGGTGATAAAATGGGTCCTTCAAAATTAGCAAAAGCGGAAAAATTGAAAATACCGATTATTTCGGATAAGGAAATATTGGGAATGATTAATCAGAATACATAAAATAATATATATCGTAATACAATGAATGAGCTTCGAGGAGCGGGTGTCGCGCTGATTACACCGTTTAATATGGATGGAACAGTTGATTATGGATCATTAGGCAATCTAATTGATTACCAAATCAAGGAGGGTATGGACTATTTAGTTGTTTTAGGTACCACAGGAGAAACAGCTACACTAACGACCGACGAGCGAAAACAGGTTTGGGAATACACGGCCGAACGTGTTGCAGGACGACTGCCTTTGATTGCTGGTATTGGAGGCAATAATACGCAGGAAATTGTAAAGCAAGTCGATCAATTTAATCACCGTGGCTACTGTGCAATTCTTTCGGTGTCTCCTTATTACAACAAGCCTACACAAGAAGGTATATATCAACATTATAAAGCTATTTCCACCGTATCTAAATTGCCGATCATTTTATATAATGTCCCCGGCAGAACGGGGAGCAATATTTTACCGACGACGGCTATTCGTTTGGCGAACGACTTTTCTAATATTATTGGAATCAAAGAAGCCTCTGGCAATTTTACACAATTCAGTGAAATCATGCGTGATAAACCAAACGATTTTTTATTGATTTCAGGAGATGACCCAGCTACATTGCCCATGATGGCATTAGGAGCCGTAGGAGTTATCTCCGTTATCGGAAATGCTTATCCTAAGAATGTAGCGACCTTGGTGAAAGTATGCGCCGATGAAAACTACGTGACGGCCCGCGAAATACATGGGGTTCTATTAAAGATCACTGATTTGTGCTTTGTGGAAAGTAATCCCTGTGGTGTTAAATATATTCTAAAAAAACAAGGCATTATCGATTCTGACACTGTTCGGCTACCACTAGTATCTGTTGGATCTCACACGCAGGAATCAATTGAAAAAGAAATGGCGATAATCCCTAACTAGCGTAGCTACAAGAAAAACGACAGTAATCTACATTGTATATACATCGAAAAAATAGCTGATTCTGGGGATTACTTCCAGTCAGCTAATTTATTATCTTTGCTCGACAAAAAATAAACATGAGCAAAAATACGGGTGTATATACACAAAGATTTTTCCTTTTCCTTTTTCTGACAGCCGGTTGCTTATTATGGAGTAGCTGCTTCGATCTGGTCGAAGAGATTGACATGAATCATAAAGGAGCGGGTACCATCAAGGCAACGTTAAACCTAAGTAAAAGTCGTACAAAGGTCGCATCCCTTCTGAAAATGAAGCAGTTCAACGGTATCGATATACCTTCAGAGACTACGATTAGACAGGAAATGGAGAAGACTGTTCGTATGCTGAAATCCACCCAAGGAATCAGCCAAGTGCAGTATAATTTGGATTTCCATAATTATATCGCAAGTTTGTCCTGTCATTTTGAGAATGTGCAAGCGTTGAATGAATTTAGTAAGACCTTGTCCGACCAATTCAAAATACAGATTACAAGTTACAACAGTTACCGATACGACCCTTCCTCACAGACATTTAAACGAACATACAGCTACACAGACGGTCTGGCCAAAGAATTCAATAAGATATCGACCGAGGATCAAAACCTATTCAACGATGCCTACTATACCAACATTATGCGTTTCGATAAGAAAGTTCAATCACAAAGTCATCAACTTGCAAAGATATCGGCAAATAAACAAGCGGTTCTTTTAAAGGTAAAAGCGATTGATCTGATTAAAGGCAAAACTAATTTAACAAACACAATTACCCTTGTAAAATAAGAAAATAGATACATGAAGTTAAAAAAAAATTATATCGTTACATTAGTAGCGCTGTTTAGTGCTGTTAGTGGTTACGGACAGCAAGATCTTGTCCAACGGGTACCCGAAGAAGCATCGTTTGTAGTCGTTGTCAATAATCAGGCTATTGTGAAGCATAGTTCCTTCGAAAAAATAAACCAAGTTTTGCATAAAGCCGGTTTATTTAAGGAAATCAACAAGGAGACCTTACAATTAGAAAGTATATCGGACCTGGATCTATCCTACGACAGAAGTGCTTATATTTATAAAACCGATACCGATAGTTCCTATTACATAGGTATCCTACTGCCGTTAAAGGCGGACCATCAGGTAGGTCATAATCTATTCCATAAGTTGAAACCTCTTCCGGTATCACAAGGATACGAGCGTCGTGTCACTACCGACGGAAAAACACAGGTCGCCTGGAATAATCATAGTTTACTAATTTTAACTGGAGATGTACACCGTTATTATTTCGATAATGATTCCGTAGCACAACGATATGGCTTGGAAACCCAAGACTATAGTTATGCTTCGCCGAGTACGTACGACTATGACTATTTATCTTCCGACTCCACTGATGATGCCTACGCATTAGCCGACAGCGTAGATACTACCTGGGAATCTTATAATTTTGACGACGACACTAGTTATGATGGGGCTAACACGGTCGATAGCGTTGTAATCCCTCCTCCTGTAAGGATTGATACCGGATACACGGATTATCTCGCTTATGATAGTTATTCAGATTCTACGTATCAAAAGGAAATGGCCCGGAATGCAAAAAATGACTCCCTGCGTAATGCAGCATTCGTATCGTGGCTGGCACAGGATTTCGATCGTCATCTTCATCCTAGCAGAAATGCCTCTTCACACAGATTTTTAAATAAGTTTGACAGGAAAAATACGTTGGTACATGTTTGGGTAAGAGACCTCGTTGGGTTTTATAGAGAGGCGATGCCCTATTACATGTCGAGTATGCAACTGGGCTATGGTATGGAAAACTTAATCTATGCATATCAGGATATAGTGTTCGATCTAGTACAAGATAAACATACTTTAAAGATAACAGGTTCCATGGCTTTGAATGACGAAATGGATAAGTTAGTCAGGCCCATATACAAAAATAAGATGAACCGTAAATTTTCGAAATACATCCCTGAGAATCACATTGGATATTTTTCTATCAATTTTAGCATGGAATCCTACCTTAAAAGTTTCCCTATCCTGATGGAACAATGGGGTGGATATTCATTGTATGCTTATCAGGATATAGCGGGTATTGTAGCAACGGCTTTTGATGTTATCTTAGACGAACAGGCAATTGCAAAAGTAATCGGTGGTGATCACCTTGTTTTTATAAGTGAGTTAAAAAAGGTGGAGAAAGAATATATTGATTACGAATACGATAACGATACTTTTGATTATAAAGAGATTAAAAAAACGAAAGATGATTATATACCGACCTTTCTGTGGATGTTCACGTCCAAAGATCAGCGGATTTATCAAAAGGTATTATCGTTAGGCGAGTCTAAAGAAAAAGTTATAAAAGCGGATGGCATTTATAAGATAATAGACACACCAAAATCCGAAATTATCTATGTGTTATTTAAAGACGATATCGTATTTGTGAGTAATGACGAAGATCAACTTTCCGCAATACAGACAAATAGATTTCAAGCATCGAAAGATAGAAATATAAAAAGACAAATTTTTTCTCATAACATGACCGCGGTTACGCACCTTGCCGAAATTCCGAAAACGCTTAATAGGCTGGGGATTCCGACCATTAAACGCTGGGACAATACCGTTAAAAGTCTTTCTCAATATGGAGATGTAACGATTACTGCCGGGGCTGCCAAGAAAGGAAGAATAACGGGCGAGATCGCGATTGACTTTCCTAAAAAAGAAACGAACGCCCTACAGTATCTTTTAGAGGAATTGTTGCACGTAATAGATTAACCATATTGCGATTCTGATGAAAAAGATTATATGGTTTTTAATCTTCATTGTACTATTGGTGGCAACGGCGCTACTGACATGCTACCTCATTCGAAAATATAAAGCGTTGAACCAGTATGTCCACCCCAACAGTGAAGCGGTGGCAACTATCGCACTCGACGATCTGCTACTCGATAACTTGGGGCAGTTATTGGAACGACATACACCGGATAGCACAGCATCAAAACCGGGATGGTTGGAGATGAAAAATTTGTGGCGTGCGGGTATACATATACCCGCACAAGTCCACTTTTTCAGTGTTAAAGATAACCCGCTTACATTTTTCACCATTCAAAAAATCGCGAACGCTGAAAAATGGAAGACATTTGTAAAAGAACAACAAATCGATTCCATAACACATATTTCTCCTTATGTGTCGATTCTATACGATGACAAGTATTTGTTGATCGGCTTGACGGCAGTCCCAAAGGATCTGAATACGGAAATACAAACGATTTGGAACGGAAAGGACGCGTGGACATACGTACGAGATATTTCATTTCCTTCTTTTGGAGATCAAAAAGTTCATCATTTCTCTTACCGTCATACCGACGGAACTTTTCAGCTTTTTGCCGATAAGTCTGGCGATAAAATTATCTTAAAGGGCGAATGGCATTTGACTACTGCCTTACCCCCCAATATACAAATGTGGCAGCGAGAAAGAAACAATGCCTTTATATGGCTACAGAGTAGTCTCCCCGCCAGTGAAACTCCCTTTATCCTGAAAACCTTATCTGTTTTCTCACCGATCGAACCCGATAGATGGGCACCTAACATGTATAGCTATACAGATTTGCTAGTTAGTTCGGATACCACCGTTCAACAAGATACGATTATCACATACGACTACGATGAAAATTTTAACACTATCGAGAAAAAAGAAATACGAAAAATAACCGTGCCTGTCATCGAAAGCACCTGGCAAGGAAATCAGCAACTCGCTACATTACTGCCGGATAGATTATTTTACCGCTTTTATAAACAGGCGACAGATAATCGGGTTTTATTGTCTACAAAAACAGACACTGCTCCCCATTCATCATTCGTAGCAGCACCTGGTCCATTCCTTGTTAGCATAGACTTCCGCCATCTCCCCACTTCTTGGAAACTTGGTGAACTACAATCGCTACACGAACAAGCGTTTCAAATCGACATAGAAACATCTATATTGGACAAAAACAGGTTAGGAATTACCGGAATGATTTCCGGCTATAAACCCCAGGTACCGCATGGTCGCCCTCTTCAAAATCAAAAGCGACATAATGAACGCCAGACAGCTCCGTAAAAGAATAAATAGTAGATACCAAAAATTGTTTGGCTCCCGCTGTTCCCATTTGTTGCGTTAACACAGCGCTCTCAGGAATTTCTAGAAAAACAGTGTCACCCGAGGTCTTTTGGTAGCTAACCTGCACATTAGGCCAAGTGTTATTCACTATACTTTCCACACTTTCAGTGGTTAAGCTATCTGCTGGAATTTCCCTTACTTTAACCGGCTTGAAATCTTGGATGGTCGTATCATATTGGTATTCCCAAAATGCATCTTTCGGCGTATAGATAAACGGATTTTGTGCAGCTGACCTGTCATCCACTGCTCCCGTATCAGCAGTATCCTCATCCGGCTGTTTTGATTGATTACAGCCCGTGATCAGAACCAGTAATCCGATAAATATTACCTTAATACGCATGCTACTACCCTCTTTCTTTGTTGGAATAAACGTATTAATCCTAAATATGTTTAGGATAAAACTAAAAAAAGGCTTCAACCGGGGAGATTAAAGCCTTTTACTAACTAACCAATTATTAACCTAAATTATGAATTGCTTATAATATGCAACCATCGTGCCAAACTTTCCATTTTTTAATGCGGGTTTTGTCCATTTTTAATCCGTAAATTTGTCCCATGGAGCCTCAACAGATTTTAAATAGGATGCAAATTGCCGCATTAAACCCCATGCAACACGCAGTCCTAGACAATTATGACAGTACAAAAGACTTCGTTTTACATTCGCCTACTGGAAGTGGTAAAACACTTGCTTTCGGTTTGTTGTTGGCGAAACACCTAAAAAAAGATAAGCAGGGTATACAAGCTTTGATATTGGTACCCACGCGTGAATTGGCATTGCAAATAGAACAAGTAATGCGTAAAGTGCTTACGGGCTACAAAATAACGTGCGTATACGGTGGGAACGATACTAAGACGGAACGCAATAAACTGCGTGAAGCTCCAAGTGTGTTAATAGGTACACCCGGTCGGGTGATGTATCATATCGAAAGGACATATATTGATGCATCCACTATACAGACACTGGTCTTAGATGAATTTGATAAATCGTTGGAATTTGGATTCCAAGGCCAGATGGAATATATCATCGAACAATTGCCACAGTTGCGACATCGCATACTCACTTCAGCAACAAAGATGGTTACTATTCCGGCGTTTACGGGAATCGGTGATTTTGTTACGGTCGATTTTTCGACTGATGCAGACACAACTCCCAAGCTTACGATCAAGAAAGTAATTACGCCCGCACAATATAAATTGAGTACATTGTTTAAATTACTATGCAAAAATGGCGAAAAGAAAACGCTTATTTTTTGTAACCACCGAGAGGCTGTAGATCACATTAGCAAACTGTTGGAAGATCGGGAAATTATACACGATATGTTCCATGGTGGCTTAGAACAGGAAGATCGTGAGCTTTCTTTACTCAAATTCCGTAATAACTCCAATCGTATTCTCATCACCACGGATTTAGCCGCCCGTGGATTGGATATTCCAGAAGTAGATGTCATTATACATTATCAATTGCCTTATAAAGAAGATGCTTTCATTCATCGGAATGGTCGAACAGCGCGTATGCAGGCCAGTGGTGAAGTGTACGTTATCCTGAAACCGGAAGAAGAATACCCCTACGTACCGGAAGATAGTGAAACTTTGCTTTTAGATGAGGAGTATCCTCTCCCACCGAACTCACCTTTTGCAACGCTTTATATTACCGGAGGTAAAAAAGACAAAATAAATAAGATAGACATCGTCGGTTTTTTATTAAATTTAGACGGAATATCCAAAGAACAGGTCGGGATAATTGAAGTCAAAGATAAAGAATCCTACGTAGCCGTAGAACGTGCTGTAGCAGCTGGTATCATCAAACAAGCGAATAATCAAAAGATTAAGGGTCGGAAGATACGTATTGGGAGGACATAGCTTTTACTTGCTCAATACCTTTAAGGCATCCTTAAGAGAAGCTACAAAATTAACGTGCGTTCCCTTATTGCTTTCATAGATAAAATCCTTTAGACTTTTGCTTGTGACTCCTGAAAAATCGCCTATAATGATGAGAAATATACGGTAATTGGAAAATTTCTGAAGTATTTCTCCAGCCATTTTATTTTTTAAATCGAAGAAATCAGGTGTCATATTTTTCTGATGAATAATCATCTTATCAAATCCTTGGTAATAGACATTTCCCAATAAATCCAACGCATCTTCGACATGGTGGATAATGACTTCATCGGTGATTATCTCTGCAATTTCCTTATCATTTATTTTATGTGCTTGAATGTTCATCATTTTTTCTGCCTATAACCATGTTATCATTCTATATACTTCAAAACCTCCGTCGGAACTAGTGCCGAAACGTCGCCATTATGCGACAAAATATCCCGCACAATCGTCGAAGAAATATGAGCTAATCCAGATTTTGCCATCAGAAAATACGTTTCTATTTCGGGCGCAAGCAAGAGGTTGTTCTGCGCTATCGCATTTTCAAATTCAAAGTCAGCTGTATTGCGCAAACCACGAAGCAAGTACTTCGCATCTATTTCTCTACAAAAATTAATTGTTAAGCCCGAAAACTGCCTCACTTCTACCCTTTGATTAGCCTGAAATAAATCCGAAATGGCATTTACTCGCGTATCAAAAGGCATTAATCCCTTCTTAGTGCTATTTATCCCCACGGAGATAACGATCTTATCGAATAACGATAGTCCTCTCTCCACGATATTTTGATGAGCATACGTAAAAGGATCAAATGATCCCGCAAAAACAGCGATTTTCATATCCGATAAAGATAAGGTTTACGAATTCAGTTTATAAAAGCTAAATGAGGAATAACCATATTTCCTTGTTTCTGTATACTGTGGCGATTCATCCATTTTCCGAGTAGAGGGATGTTCAATAACCATCATTCCTTCTGGTTTCAAAAGCTTATTCTCCATAATCAGGTTCGCTAATTGCGGTAAAGCCGGTAAATCATATGGTGGATCGACAAAAATAAAATCGTATTGATTTTTACATCCGACAATAAATTTCAACACATCCACTTTCTTTGTTTCAATAATATCGGTTTGCAATTTCTTCGCCGTTTTCCTAATAAATTGTAAACATTTAAAATGGATGTCAACGGCTTCTACCGATAGCGCTCCTCTGGAAGCCAGTTCAAAACTGATATTCCCCGTTCCGGCAAAAAGATCAAGACATTCGCATTCGTCTAGCGAAATTCGATTATCCAATATATTGAACAGCGCTTCTTTAGCGATGTCTGTGGTGGGGCGAACGGGTAGATTGGCCGGTGGAGATAATCGAAGTCCCCCATATTTTCCACCTATGATACGCATAATGGTGCATCTGCTATAAAATTCAACCTGTCTATTTCCTGCTGCACATCTTCATCATCAGCACATAAATCTGTCCGGCCTCGGATAAACTCTATTCGGTTTGCAAAGTGGCCAAGTGCCATACTATAATCATGTTGCGCGTCGACACCCGAAACCAATATCTTATGCAATTTGATATCTAAGTCAAACGCTTGACAAATAGCTAATACGAAATAGTTTAAGTCGTCGACATGCAGTATATCGAACATATTATAAAACAAGAAAGTTCCATTCTTAAAAGCAAACAGCGCTACCTGCGTATTACTAAAATGCGCGCCCAATACAGTGCCTTGCATTGGAATGTGTGCTTGTATCTCGTCTAAAAGAATCTGAAAATCGGCTACTAGTTTAGCATGCGGGAATATTGCACGCCAACGGTTATACAACAGTAGATCATATTGATAACAGGCTGTTATCGCTAAATTATCCAAACTATGAGTTTGCGTTCTGTCAGTGTGACTATCCAGTAAAAACGTCTGATATAACGATTGATTTTCCGCTTGATATACATCTTTTGGGACGAACACTAGGCTTTGCGCCGGCAGACTGATGAACACATATTTAAACGGCAAACCTAACAATTTAATAGCTTCTGCATCAGGTTCATTCGACGGGTAACGAAACATCGCTTGAACCTGATTGGATTCGTCGACGACGATTAATGTATCTTCTAAAAAATCTGCTCTTACGAACAGCTTATACTGCGGTATATAATGTAAATGGAAATTCTTTGATGTGTATTTCATACGCTGGGTTGTTGAAGTCCCTCAACAAAATTAGCTTTTCCAATCGATATGACCAACCTTTTGCATAACTTTGATTATGCACATTCAGAACCTGCTTATTCAACAGTTTGTATGGGAGCCTACGCAGCAGCAGCAGGAGTCGTTTTTGCTGTTAGACGAGTTCCTGACCACCTTCCTTCCGAGTACGTGCTTTGTTCTGAAGGGGTACGCCGGTACAGGAAAGACGACGATTATAGGTGCATTGGTAAAGGTGTTGCCAACACTTCGAAAAAGATCAGTTTTATTGGCTCCCACAGGAAGAGCTGCAAAAGTGATGCGCCATTATTCTGGAAGAAAAGCATTTACTATCCATAAAAAGATATATCGAAAAAAAAACGCTGCTACGTTAGAGATGGATTTTACCTTAGCAGAAAATTTACATGAAGACACACTATTTATTGTAGATGAATCATCTATGATTTCCAACTCTGGTGAACTGTTCTTTTCCCGGAGTTTACTAGACGATCTGATCCAGTATGTACAATCAGGCCAAAACTGTTGCCTTATCTTTGTTGGAGACACAGCACAATTACCGCCAGTAGGCATGTTGGAAAGTCCAGCCTTGGATCCAAATTATCTCGAAACAAACTACCATCTACGCGTTTTCCATTATGAGCTTCGCGAGGTTGTGCGGCAGGAAAAAGCGTCAGGCATACTTTATAATGCTACCAAAGTGCGAAACGACATCCATTTGGAAAATCAGGATGACGGGCAACCCTTTCCACAATTCCATACCAAAGGATTCACCGATATCTTCCGAATGAATGGCGATAGGTTATTGGAAGGATTACATTACAGCTATGATCATTTCGACATCGAAAATACCATCGTGATATGTCGATCCAATAAATCGGCCAACTTATATAACCAACATATCCGAAACCAGATTCTCTTTCGCGACGAAGAAATTACCGGAGGCGACTTAATAATGGTTGTACGGAACAATTACTATTGGCTACAACAACACGACGAGAAAAACAATGGATTCATTGCCAACGGTGATTTGGGGAAAGTTCGGAAGGTCAGCAATATACATGATCAACATGGCTTCCGTTTTGCAGATGTTTCGCTGGAATTCATAGACGATGACGAATTAGAACCGGTAGTGTGTCGTGTTTTACTTGATAGTTTGCATGTGGATGCACCAAATATGCCTCGAGAACAGCAGCAACAATTATACGAATCGATTGCGCTGGACTATACAGACATACCGACCCGAAAAGATCGCTTGGAAGCCATTAAAAAAGACCCCTATTATAATGCATTGCAAGTTAAGTTCGCCTATGCCATCACCTGTCATAAAGCGCAAGGCGGGCAATGGCCTTGTGTATTTGTAGATCAGGGGTATTTAAACGATGAAATGCTCAACACCGAGTTTTTACGTTGGCTTTATACCGCTCTTACTCGAGCCACCACACAACTGTTTTTGGTTAACTTTAATCCTAAATTTTATGGAGAATAAGGACTTTGAACCTGAGCTTGTTCGATTTCTAAAAGTCGGTATACGGCAATACCAAGCAAAATCATTTAATTTGGATTTCGTGCAGAAACAAGGTTTTACCGTCGCCAATCTGCTGACGTATTCTTATCATCCGGACAATCAAGTTTCTTTTCGGGCAGCATGGTTGCTCGAACATATTTGCCTACAACAACCTGCGCTCATTGTTCCGTTATATAACACCTTCCTTACCGAATTGTCAAAGCAGAAACATTGGGGAACCATCCGGAGCTATACTAAAATCGCGATGCTGGCTACCGATCTTAAAACAGCTATCCCGCAAACCCACGTTCAGGAAAAAATTTTAGTAGAACAAGCGTTCAATTGGCTAATTGATCCGAAGTGTCCAGTGGCAATTCTGGTTAATTGTCTCGATATATTGTGTAATTTACGCACAAATAACCCATGGATCACCGCGGAATTGAAAGAGCAAATTCACCATCTACTCAAAAAACCAACGCCGGCACTAGCTAGCAGAGCAAAAAGGGTATTGAAAAAAATCGATTAAAATAACGTATTTCCTCGATAGAAAGTGTTCTTTCCTAAGTGTTTGAAAGCCATTTCCGTGCATTCACGACCACGGGACGTACGCATGAGGTAACCTTCCTGGATCAAAAACGGTTCATATACCTCTTCAATTGTGCCTTCATCCTCCCCTACAGCTGTAGCGATTGTTTTCAGCCCGACGGGGCCACCTTTAAATTTATCGATGATGGTGGTTAGAATCCGATTATCCATCTCGTCAAGTCCATTTTCGTCAACGTTCAGTGCATTCAGGGCATATTGTGCAATAGCTTTATCAATGGATCCATTACCTTTGATCTGCGCAAAGTCCCGGGTTCTTCTGAGCAAAGCATTGGCAATACGAGGTGTTCCCCGACTTCTCCTTGCAATCTCATAGGCTCCCTCTTCGGTAATCGGTGTATTTAAGATATGTGCCGATCTTAGGACAATAGTAGTCAATAACTTGGCATCGTAATACTGAAGTCGTGAGTTAATTCCAAAACGAGCGCGTAATGGAGCAGTTAACAGCCCAGATCGCGTGGTTGCACCGATCAATGTAAACGGATTTAACGAAATTTGTACCGACCGCGCATTAGGACCGGTTTCTAACATGATGTCAATCTTGAAATCCTCCATTGCGGAATAGAGATATTCTTCCACCAACGGGCTCAAGCGATGTATCTCGTCGATAAACAGAACATCTCCTTCCTCCAGATTTGTCAGAAGACCGGCTAAATCTCCCGGTTTATCTAATACCGGACCCGAGGTGATTTTGATATTTACGCCCATTTCATTCGCAATGATATGGGATAATGTGGTCTTGCCTAAACCAGGAGGGCCGTGTAGCAATACATGATCTAGCGCCTCGCTACGTAGTTTCGCAGCTTTGACAAAAATAGAAAGGTTTTCTAATATTTTCTCTTGCCCCGTAAAATCCTCGAAAACCTGCGGACGCAATGCCCTTTCTATATCCCTATCAATGGAATTTAATCTTTCTGGATTCGGATCAAGATATTCATTCATATATACGCGAAGTTAACTATTTATATTTCTTAAACCAACTTTCTACTTTTAGTTGGATAACCCCAAAAAAAGCCTCGCGGAATATGCGCGTACTCATCTTAGAAACTCCTTCAGTGCGATCAGTGAATATAATAGGTACTTCTACGAGTTTGAAACCATATTGGATGGCCGTAAATTTCATTTCAATCTGGAAAGCATAACCGATAAACTTAATATTATCTAGCGGAATTTTTTCTAACACCTTCCTGGAAAAACAGACAAAACCAGCTGTAGCGTCCTGAATAGGGATACGCATAATAAGCCGTACATATGCGGATGCAAAATAGGACATCAATACCCTACTCATAGGCCAATTCACGACATTAACACCTTTTATATAGCGGGAACCAATGGCCATATCGGCTCCATCCAGACATGCTTGACGCAGACGTATTAGATCGTCCGGATTATGGCTAAAATCTGCATCCATCTCATAGATATAAGTGTAATGGCGTTGCAAAGCCCATTGAAATCCGTGGATATAAGCTGTTCCCAATCCCAATTTACCTACTCTTTCCTTGATAAACAGGCGATTGGGATATTCCTTCTGCATAGTCTTGACAATAGCAGCCGTTCCATCCGGCGAATTATCATCTACAACCAAAACGTCAAACGGAACGTGTAAAGAAAAAACCTTCCGAATAATTTTCGCTATATTTTCTTTTTCGTTGTATGTCGGAATAATGACTAAACTATCTACCACGTTCGCTGAAATATGAGGTGATTTTTCTTAATCAATGCCATGCGTCATTTTTCGCAACTTACCGCTGAAGACCAACAATAATAAAGCCGCTACAATGGGAATGGATGCAATGATGTAAAAGAATATTGACATGGAATATTCTTCAGAAATCTTATCAATATACGATCCGGTCATTCCCGCAATAAAATTCGCGATAGCAGATGCGGTAAACCAAAGTCCGAAAAGCAAGCCCACAAATTTCTTCGGTGAAAGCTTACTAATATACGATAAGCCTACCGGTGATAAACAAAGTTCGCCTGTCGTATGGAAGAAGTATGCAAGTATCAGCCACACCATACTAACCGTAGCTGTTGTTGCTCCCTTCGGAATGGAGCTGGCGCCAAAAGCTAGAGCAACAAAACCTACGCCCACCAGCAACAGCCCCATAGCAAATTTTACGGCACCCGAGGGGTTCCATATTTTCTCCCACATTTTACTGAAAGAAGAAGCTAATGTAATGATGAAGAAGGAGTTTAAGATCTGAAACCAGGAAACCGTCACTTCTGTTTGTTCAGCACTGAATTCTCTGTATACCTTCCAGATGCCTAGTCCCCAAATGATCGCAAACGACAACGCCGTAAACATAATCGTTAACGGATAAGCAGAAGCAATTTTTTTAGAGAGACCATATAATACCCATGTGACGATTATAATTGGGAAAATGGTCAACGCCGCATCGATCCATTTAAAAGTTAGTCCGGTACTACCTTCCAAAACCCGTTGTGTATAATCTTTGGCGAAAATTGACATAGAACCACCGGCCTGTTCAAAAGCGAAGAAGAAAAACACACTGGCCAACATCAAAACCCCGGCGACGATGAGGCGATCCCGAACGACATGTTTAGGTGTCTCTTCGTCTGTAAGCTTCTCCACATGCTCTTCGGGTTTATGTGTTGTATCGGGCTTCTCTCCTATAATACCAAATATCTTTTGTGCAAAAAAGAATTGTAGCATACCAAAGAACATGAATACGCCAGCCAGACCGAAGCCATAATGCCAACCAATTTTCTCACCGATATAACCACATAACAACATGCCTAAAAAGGCTCCCGCATTGATACCCATATAGAAAATAGTGTAACCAGCATCTTTCTTTGTACTGGTGTCGGGATACAATTGTCCCACCATCGAAGAGATATTGGGTTTGAACAAACCATTTCCGAGAATCATTAAAACTAAACCCAAGTAAAAAAAGTTATCTCCAAACGTTTCGAAAGCCATAGACAAGTGACCCAAGGTCATGGTTAAAGCCCCAAGTAGAATTGCTTTCCGATAACCTGTGAGCTTGTCGGCAATCATCCCTCCGATCAACGGCGTAAGATAAACCAATCCCGTATACCAAGCATACAGTTGCATAGCCTCTGCATTTGTCCATCCCCATCCGCCTTTCGCAATTTCTGTGATAAGAAAGACCGTTAACAAGGCACGCATCCCGTAGTAGCTAAAACGCTCCCACATTTCTGTAAAAAACAGCACAAACAAACTAGCGGGATGTCCCATCACCATTTTATGGTCAATGCCCTGCTTTGCTAGGTGATTTATCAGGACTTGGTCTTCTTTTTCTTGATTCATCTGTTAAATTTTTCTTATAAAAATTCAAAAACTCTTAGGTTTCTCCTAATTGATTTTGGTTACTTTGCTACAAAGAAAATAAAAATTCTGGTTTTTCCCGTAATCTCCATTTTTTATTTTGTAAAAATTCGATTACGGGATAACTTAACTTATAAAGATTTAAATCGTTCCAAAAGTTTTTTAGTCGCCAAGATACCTTCTACTTCGGATAACCTTTTGCCTTCATATTCAATGCCGACATAGCCCTTAAAGCCTGCCTCTTTCACAATTTGCATCATGCGTTGATAGTCGATGCCCGTTTCGTTCCCATTCGCATCAAAATCATGAGATTTAGCACTTACACCTTTGGCATAAGGCATTAAATCCTGAACGCCCTGATAACGGTCGTACTCATAGAAATTACCAAAATCAGGCAAACTTCCGCAGTTTTTCTTGCCCACCTCTTTCAACACGCCCGCCAGCCAATCGCCATGTGAGGAAATACCACCATGGTTTTCCACAACCACATTAATCTTTGCTTTTTTTCCGTAGTCCGCCAAGGTCCCCAAGCTATTCACGACACGTTGTGCCACCTCTTCCGGCGTCCCCTTTCCTGCGGCATTTACACGAATAGCCTTACACCCTAAAAAAGCAGCTGCGTCTATCCATTTATAATGATTGTCGACGGCTTGCAACCGCTTTGTATTATCTTCGTCACCTAGATTCCCTTCTCCATCAACCATAATTAATACATTCTTCACGCCGTTGTCCTTCGCACGGTTATTTAAATCTTTAAGGTAAGTCATATCTTTCGCCTTGTCCTTAAAGAACTGGTTTACGTATTCTACACCATAAATATTAAATTTCTTGGCGGCAAATTCTGGAAAATCAATATTTTTTAAGTCTCCAGCAAATAAAGTCTTGTGTAATGACCATTGTGCCAACGAAATGTCAAACCACGATTTTTTTGCGGCAAATACGTCCAACGACGGAGCTATCACTACGCCCGCTGTGGCCAGTCCCAGGTTTTTTAAAAAAGTTCTTCTTGAGTTCATGGATTTAAAGGTTTTATTAAATATTAGCCCACCCAGACGTTAACACATCGGCAATATGCTTAGTCTTGACGGGGAGTTGATGTTTATCTATGTAAGCTTGTATTTGTAATAAACAAGAGCTATCTGTTGAAATAATATAGTCAGCTTTTACGGCCATGGCATTTTTCACCTTTTGCTCGGCCATCGCTGCCGATATACCCTCAAATTTCACAGCGAAAGTTCCCCCGAATCCACAACATGTTTCTTGATCGCGCATGGAAACGACCTCAAGACCACCTACTTGGGCAAGCAATCGTCGCGGTTCATCTTTAATTTTACACTCCCTTAATGCGGCACAAGAATCATGATAAACTGCCGTCCCAACTAATTCCGCACCAAAATAATCTTTTTTTAACACATTTACCAAAAAGTCGCTCAGTTCGTAAATATTCGATTGGATATTACGGCAGCGGTTATGTACTGTAGTATTCGTAAAAAGGTCGTCGTATCCATTTTTAATCATGCCGGTACAAGAGGCGGATGGGGATACAATGTAATGATCTTCAGAAAAATCGTCAAGAAATTTAAGTCCCACCTTCTTGGCCTCATCCCAGAACCCAGCATTGTATGCCGGTTGTCCACAACACGTTTGCTTCGGATTATAGACTACTTCGCAACCCGCCTTCTGAAGCAACTTCAATGTACTGAAAGCCGTTTCTGGATACACTTGATCTATAAAACAGGGTATAAATAATTCTACTTTCATAACGTCATCGCTTTATTAAATCGCAGCAAGCGAAAAAGAAGACCACAACCAATGATAAAAAATACAGAAAGAAATAAAGCAGAGTAACGTATGTTGTGGGTAAACTGCTCTATCAATCCAAACGAAAACAAACCTAACACGATAGCTAATTTTTCTGTAATGTCATAAAAACTAAAAAAAGATGTCGTATCCTTGATATTTTCGGGAAGAAATTTAGAATACGTCGAACGTGATAGAGATTGCACCCCGCCCATCACTAACCCGACCAAGCACGCTAAAATGTAAAACTCAATTTCAGTTTTTATATAAAAGGCAGACACACATACCCCGATCCAAACAAACACCACAGCAATCAAAACCTTAATATTCCCAAATCTCATAGAGAGCTTGGACATGAAAAAAGCACCGAATATGGCTACTAATTGAATTAACAATATGGTAATAATGAGTTTAGAACTCTCGAGCTGAAGCTCTTTAGCACCAAATGCCGCTGCCACGATCATTAAGGTTTGGACGCCGGCGGCATAAAAGAAGTATGCCGGTAAAAATCGGCGAATACGCTGCATTTTTTGAATACGGCGCAATACGATGCGATACTCAATAATAACTGTACGAAAAACTTTTTTTGAAGCCCGAACTACTGACTTTTCGTTATTAGGAAGCGCAAAAAATGGAATTGTCGAAAAACCAGCCCACCACAGTCCCACCAGTAAAAAGGATAATCGGGGCCCAAAGGAGGGATCCGTGATACCAAACCAATCGGGCTTTAAAATAAACACCAAACAGATTAACTGTAAGGTTACGCACCCCACATAACCATACGCAAAACCCTGTGCACTCACACTGTCCTGCTTATCTACCGTAGCGATTTGCGGTAAATACGAATTGTTAAATAAAACGCCTCCAATATACCCCATAGCCGCCAAGCTGAACAAGACTACGCCCAATTCTAAGGTTTCCAATCTAAAAAAGAAAAGTCCCATACAAGCTATCGCACCGAAATACGTGAAGAACATCATCATGGTTTTCTTTTTTCCCTGTACGTCAGCATAAGAAGAGAGAAAAGGCAGCACACAAGCCATGAAAAGATAAGAAAAAGCCAGCGCGAAGTTGGAAAGAGCGGTATTGACAACCTCTAATCCGAAAAAACTAACCACATCGCCTTTTTCCGCAGTTTGCGTGATGGCTGTGTAATAAGCCGGAAAGATGGTCGATGTAATGACCAGATTATAAGCTGAGTTCGCCCAGTCAAACATGGACCAAGAACGAATCAAGCGTCTGTTGTTTTTTTCAATGACACGCATAAATCAAAGCGAAGATACTATATGTTAGCAGAAAATTAAAAATTCTTCCGTATAAAAGTTATGATCCCCGCGACTTCCTGACGAACTGTCTTTGGGGTGCCCATAAAATTATTATGAAGAAAGGAAAACACGAAATTACGCCCGCTCCGCGTTTGCATATAACCACTCTGACAATATACTCCCTTAAGTGTACCTGTTTTTGCCCAAACAAACGGCACGCCACTATCTAATTGGTAGGTGTTTTTCAAGGTACCTTCCAAACCGCCTGTAGCAAATAAATAATGAAGATCATCTACTTCGCTGACTTCTCGGCGGATCATCAGCAGTAAGTCCACTAAAGCCCTCGGCGTAACTTTATTATAAGGTGATAAACCACTACCATCGTAAAGATCGATCTTATCCATAAGATAAGTTTGAAAAAAGGCGGTCATATCTTTTCTCAGACGAGCAGTGAGAAATGCATTGTATCGATTTAAAGCGACAACCATCATTAACTGTTCGGCCAAAAAGTTATCGCTGGTCAACATCATTTCGCGCAAAACATCTCTTGTAGCAGCAGAATACAGCGTATCTAACTTTACTGGTCTAGGATAGCTAATGATTTCCACTTGCTTATGTAAGGTATCCTGCAGTAATTCTACAAATAGCTTATCGGAATATTTGAAAGGCTTTTGGCTGACATAACGGTTGGGGATGTTGGCATTACTAAGTAAAAACGTGTTATCATCCCATTTCCGACGAATCCGGAAACGACTGGTAGTCGTTTCATTCCCCGCGATATCGTCCTGAAAACGCTCCGGGAAAACGTAAAGTTCACTCCGTATGTTTCGGAAAGTGGCCACGTTGCCATAAATAGGGAACGTAGCTATTTCCGGTTGATAATATTCGTCGTAATCTTCCATGGCCCATCCCATCCGGTAAAAAGGCTCGTCTGCAGACATATCGCCTACATAAAACAGCTTCTTATCCGTCGCTACTAAAAAGTCATACACTTTACGCGTACCCAAATTGGGATGTAAGAAGGTCGGATCACCAGTTCCCCAAAACAACAATGAATCACCCTTTTCAATATAATGGAGAGCAGGAATTGAATCATTTAAATTTTGGAGAACTGTAAATAAAGTAAATATTTTGGTATTGGAAGCTGGCGTAAAATGCTTATCCTCATTCGTTCCGAACAAAAATTGATGCCGGTCCAGGTCGTAAAGGCTAAAACCAAAAATATGTTTTTTTAATATAGGTGATTGCTCTAAACGACTCCTTATAAGGGAGGTATCTTGTGAAAACGCAGCATGAAGAGAAAAGAAAAATACAAATAGAGCAATTAGCAATTTATTCATAAGTGTGCTTTAACACGTACTTGATCCCGCCGACAATATGCTTTTGGAACAAAACTTCATCAAAAGATTCCTCCGTATGTCCGAGCCCCGTATAAAAAGTACGGCCACCATCAAACTCTCTAAACCAAGCAATAGGATGAAACTTCCCCATCGTTCCACCTGTATAGCTTTGCTCATCGAGTGTCATCAGGACATGCAAACCAGGCTGTATGTCTCTAAAATCGTACCATTCATCTTTATGCCACCAAATTTTTGATAAGTGCCTTGTTGATAGATGCGTACGGTCGACAACATCAATTTTAGCTTCTTGCACGGCCGGATGCTTTGTAAAATAACCGCCAACCAATTCACCATACCACGGCCATTCAAATTCCGTATCGGATGCGGCATGTATACCGACAAATCCTTTACCCTCACGGATAAAGCGTTGAAAATCTGCTTTTTGCTCATCATTAAACAGATTTCCAGTGGTGCTCAAAAAAATGACCGCTCCAAATTGATGCAAGCTATCTACGCAAAAATAGCGTGCATCTTCGGTATGCACCGTTGCGATTCCCTCCTTTTGAAGGATTTTCTTTACTGTTTCCACGCCTTTTGGAATACTCTTATGCCTAAAACCTGTTGTTTTAGTAAAAATCAGCACCCGTTCCTGACTATACGCGGTAACTATCTGTCCAAAAAGAAGAAGATTTATAAATAGTAAGACGTGTTTCATGATGCATTCTTATTTTTATAAAAATCTAAACTCTCTATAATCAATTCTTCTACTACGTATCTATCGTAATCGCATTTTCCAATTTCAGACAACAAAGCAAACCCAAGTTTTTTACCGTCGTTCTTTTTATCATTTTGCATCAAAGCGATGAGTTCTGGATATATCTCTTCGGTAAAAGTATAGCGTTCAAAACGACTATCGAATGACGCCACTACTTGCGTCAGGTCTTCTGCCGAAAGGCCATTTATTTTATGCGCGATATAAGCTTCACAGATCATGCCCAATGCAATCGCTTCACCATGTAAAAGTGGATTTTCATCATGTATAAGGGAGTAAGCCTCCACCGCGTGCCCAACCGTATGTCCAAAATTTAAAATTTTTCGTAGTCCACTTTCGGTCGGATCCTGTGTAATAACTTCATTTTTTATTTCGACAGAACGGAAAATGATATCATCTAAAGGATCACTGCTCAGATCAATGTCTTTAACACAGAAAAACAGCTCTTTATCACGAATCAATCCATGTTTAATAATTTCTGCAAACCCTGAGCGCATTTGGCGATCATCCAAGGTTTCCAGAAATTTTCCACTGATAAAAACAGCCTGAGGTTGTGTGAATGTACCAATAATATTCTTTATATGGTCTAAGTCGATCCCCGTTTTCCCACCAACAGAGGCATCTACTTGCGAAAGCAGCGTTGTCGGAATCTGAATAAAGTCAATTCCTCTTTTAAACGTGGAAGCAGCAAATCCTCCCATATCAGTCACAACTCCCCCTCCCAAATTTATCATAAGCGCTTTTCGATCGGCACCAAAATCGAGCATAGTCTTCCAAACACCAATACAGAAATCGATATTTTTATTTTCCTCTCCCGGATCGATTTCAATAATATCGTAATCTGTTATCTCGGAAAGTGCAGATTGTAATATGGGTAAACAATGATCGTTCGTGTTTCGATCAACCAACACCAAAATTTGGGAATAGGCGCGCGAGGTAACGAATTTCGCTAAAGACTCGAGGTTGTTTTCGAAAAATACCGAATAGCCAAGACTGGCAATTTGTTTTGTCATGTATTGCGATGTTTGAAATATGAAAGCACTAAATTAAACAATTTTTACTTGCTGTCCATCAAATTCAATGATGTCTCCCACTTTTACTTTTAATCTTTTTCTAAAATCTACCTGGCCGTTGTATTTAACCAACCCCTCTTCAACAACAAGTTGTGCCATCGCGCCATGTTCCACCCAATTCATCACCTTTAATAGCTGGATTAATTGGATATAGTCCCCCTTTAACGAAAATGTTTGCATAATGCTATTTCTATATTATTTTTCATCCGTCTAATTGTCTTTTTATTGCCATAAAGCAGTAAGAATTCTTCAGCTCAACGTGATTGAATAAAACCCTTATTATACGGTTCTGTAAAGATACATGATCGAAAATTAATCGATCAATAATATCCGTAAAAAAAAGGATAATTCCCGTTAATTATAAAAGGCTTGTCGACCATTGAAAATAGATAAAGACATGAAAATAATTAATTAATTTTGGCCGTTATTATTTTACACATATGATACCTGTTCATAATTTGGTTAAACTGGATTTTAACAACACTGAAATTGCCTTTCGGAATAAGTCTGATAAAGATTTGGAAAAAGCATACTGGCTTTTTAAAATAGTTGCCAGTAATAGTCTTATCAAGATAGGCACCCCTCTGACGAACTTCGCTTTAAAAATTGGGCTGCCTATCCAAGGTATCATTCGAGAAACCATTTACAAGCAGTTTTGTGGTGGAGAGTCTATCGAAGGATGCGAGCGGGCTATAACGGAACTGGGACGAGCTAACGTAACAACCATTCTAGACTATTCCGTAGAAGGAGAAGAATCGGAAGAAAGCTTTGACCAAACCTGTTCCGAAATTTTGCGTACCGTAGATTACGCCCGAAAGAACAAATTGATATCGTTTTGTGTTTTCAAGCCTACAGGCTTGGGACGATTTGATCTATTGACCAAAGTAGACGCGAGGCAACCACTATCTGATCAGGAAAAGCTGGAGTTCACAAGGATCTATGAACGCATAGATGCCATTTGTAGCGCTTGCCACGCTGCCGATATACGCGTGTTGATAGACGCGGAACATTCCTGGATACAAGATACGATCGATGACTTCGCTCGGGAAATGATGGAGAAATACAATAGGGAACGTGTAATCGTATATAATACCTATCAGTTGTACCGCCATGATAAACTAGCATCTCTGCAGGCTGACTTCGCATATGCTCAAACACAGAACTTCTATTTAGGTGCAAAAATTGTCCGAGGAGCCTACATGGAAATCGAACGCGATCGTGCGGCCAAACTTGGTTACCCATCGCCTATTCAACCTAATAAGAACGCAAGCGATCAGGATTATAATGAATCCATCCGGTTTTGTCTGAGCCACATCAACCGTATCGGTTTGATGGCTGGAACACACAATGAAGAGAGCGCTAGACTGTTGGTAGAGGAAATGGCCTTACGCGGCATATCGCCAGCTAATGATCATATCTTCTTTGCGCAGCTATTAGGTATGTCTGATAATCTATCATTCAATTTAGCAGAAGCGGGTTTCCGTGTCGCGAAATACATGCCTTACGGACCTGTAAAAGCGGTAATGCCCTATTTATTCCGTCGCGCACAGGAAAATACGTCTGTAGGCGGTCAGACGAGTCGGGAGTTAAGCTTAATTTTAAAGGAAAAAGCTAGAAGAAAATCGTAGTTTTGCGGCATGAATGCTGAATCAAAGAAGAAATTTAACATCTTACAAGAAAAATCCAAACCATTTAAAGCACTACTATATGATGTAGACGGTACACTAGCCGATAATATGCCTGCGCATAAAGCGGCTTATGTAGCGGCAGCAGCTCAATATGGAATAGAATTGGACGCTAATATTGTAGAGGAACTGGCAGGATGGCCGACAGTGGATGTCGCGGCGGAAATTGGTATACGCTACCAGCGAGACTTAGACACAATGGACTTTGCCCGAACAAAATCCCGTATTTTCATGGATCAGTTTATCCGTCACACAAAACCCGTGGATTATGTGCTGCAACACCTATTGGAGAATGTCGGAAAAAAGAAAATTGGACTAGTCTCTGGCGGATCACGCTCTACCCTAAATGTTACTTTGGAGGTAATTGATATTATTGGAAAATTCGAAACACTAGTATGTGCCGGTGATACGCCAGCGGGTAAACCCTCTCCGCAACCCTTTCTCTTAGCAGCTGAACAACTTGATGTAACGCCTGCGGATTGTCTTGTTTTTGAAGACGGAGATCCCGGCGTTCAAGGTGCCATCGCTGCAGGTATGAGTTGGGTACGCATCGATAAAATATAAAAAGTATGGTTGGCCTTTTGTACTAAAAGCTCGTCATAATTCGTATTCCACCGTTTGTGTAATTCATATCGGCACGCTTAAATTGGCCTACCGGGAGTTTCACAAATGGTTCGATCGAAACTTTCAATGTTCTACCCATATTTACACGACGGCCGACAGAAAAATTAACAAAGCCCCCAAAACCATTGGTATTTATATTTTCGTCATTACTCACTTGCGTAGTCTCTACGGTCGTCACCGGATTTGCAACAGGCTTTTCTGAATCGGATGCACTGGAATAGGTCGGTATACCCGCCGATTCTTCATAATGGTCAAATCGTTCTTGCGATAATACCGCCGCATAAGAAACACCTCCCGTGGCATAAAACTCTTTTGTCACATTATAGCGGATCTCCAATGGAATATCCAAGGTTTGCACCTTGCCTGTTACCGCATTTAAATTAGGAATGAAAAAACTGTTGGTCCGAAGAGAAGAAGCTTCCTTAGAAATCAAATTATCCGTATTTTTAATAGGTGCAGCTGCTTCCTTCATCTCTGCCCCTATCTCCTGTACCTGAGATTTTAACATACTAACCTCATATTGATTAAACGAAGCCCCTGTACGAACTGCGATTTTATCATTTAATCTGTAAGCAAAAACAAGCCCTCCACCCAGATCAAAACTCTGATCGGTTGTCGAGGGACTTACGAAAGCACCCAACTCGAATCGATCGGTAAGACGCAATTTCTTAGGAGCTAAATGATGGGCAGATTCACGCTGATGAGCAAAGTTAGGATCAAGGGGTTCTCCTGCTATTAAATCGTCATCATATGGCCATACGGCAACTGGCCTACTATCCTGTCGATAGGAAGGTAAGCGATCAGGTGTTTGAATCTTTGCAACTCGCAATGGCTTGCTGTTCAAATGTGGTAACTCCATTGCCTGCAGGTCCATTTTATGCAGCATTTTCCTATCCTTCTGCGTTTCCTCGATATCTTTCAGATTGCTCGATGATGATAAGCGGTTCAGCCCTCCCATCGTTGTTACGCGCTTATCTGGCTCTTGCGGTAGAGGTATTGTTGGTGCAGACCAACTTTTTTCCTGTTGGGTTTCAACAACCTTTACAGATTCGTTTGATCCCTTCCAATCATGAAACAAGAAAATAAGACTAGCCAAAGCCATGACCGCCGCCGCCACCCACGGTAGTGAAAAGTAACTCACCCTTCTGGCTGAATCATACTTTGCTCTATATGCTTCCCAAGCCCCCTCTCTATAAGGCAGTTCCTCTGCATTTTTTAGCCCTTCTTTGATGAGCTCTATAAGTTCCTTATTACGATCTTTCATGTTTCTCTTCGCATTTATGAATGTATGTTTTGCGAAACACTAAATTCTTCTATATACAATTTTCGTAAGCGTTGTTTAGCTCGCGTCAAATATGTTCTGGATGTACTTTCCGGAATGTGGAGCATGGTGCCTATTTCTTCGTGCGAATACCCTTCGATCTCAAATAGATTAAAAATAGAGCGCTGGATATCGGGTAATCGTGTCAATAGTTTCATAATATCTTCGACAGCTAATCTATCTGTCATTACCACTGTATGCGATCTCATCTCTTCGTCCGACGTATCTTCTAAAAAACTGGTGGGTTTCCTTGTCCGCAATAAATCGATTGACGTATTTACGGCAATACGCGCTAGCCAAGATCGAAATGTTTTCTCTAACGCCACCTCATCCGTATGCATTTCAAAAGCCCCGATTTTCCTAAAAGCTTTCACAAAACTCTCATTAACAGCTTCTTCCGCCTCCATTTCCGAGCTAACATAACGAAGTACTACAGCCATTACATATCCGTAATATCTTTTATACACAAACGATTTTCCTCGTTCACTTTTGTCCACAACACAATTTTCCAAAGCCTCTCGTAGGGTCAATGGTCTCGCCTTCTTCCAATATTGCTGAACAATTTTCACTTAAAACCGTCTGTTCGGGTATGCCAATTTAACGAATTAATCCTTATTTACCAGAACAGCGTCCTAACATTCTGCCATATACCTCATATTTTTTAACTTAAACGTAGCGTCGTTCCAAAATGCTACAGGTAAAAAAGATGCTTGTAAAAATGAAGGAAATATTTTAACTTGCTATATCATATAAATCTTAGAGTTATGAGAAAGATATTATTCCCAACAGACTTCTCCAACGCTGCCAACAATGCGTTTGTCTATGCTTTACATTTGGCGAAGGAAATGGACGCCAGTTTATACGTCGTCAATACTTATATGCAACCCGTGTTATCTGCTACGCATGCCGGACAGCCAGAGCTGGTGCCCGAGGTATACGAAAACTATGAATTGCATCAATTTGAGAATTTTAAGAAACACACTGCAGATCTCCATAAGATGGCCGAGGATTACAAATTATCGGATGTTCCGCTGACTTTTCTTTTTGAAGAAGGCACCGTCGTAGCGAATGCGCAACGTATTATTGAGAGCGAGGGGATCCATTTGATAGTTATGGGGACAAATCGTGCGGACGGTGTCATTGATAAAATTTTTGGATCGAACACGCTAGGCGTTATTCGTGGTGTTAAAGTACCGGTTCTGTCCGTTCCTAAAGAGGCAAAATATGACGGTATTAAGGAAATTTTGTTTACAACACTTTTTAGAGAAAAAGACGAAGCCGCCCTACGTCATATCATGGAAATTGCTGATAAATTTGGCGTAAAGGTTAAGTGCGTGCATGTGCTCAAGGAAAAAAACACCGATATTATTGCGATGACCGATCGCTGGCAGAAAATATTTCCGCATGATAATCTTGAATTTGTGTTATTAGATATGGACCAATCTATCGAACACACACTAAACCAATATATCGAACAGCATCGCGTCGACCTCCTATGTGTTGTAAAGCGAAACAAAAGTCTATTGGAGCGGTTATTCAAATCCAGCATGAGCAATCGGCTTCGCATGCATACAAATACAGCAACGTTGGTCTTGCAAGAAGGAGATGATCCTGGGGCATTTTAACGCCCCCTCATTCTGGTTCTATATTCTTCCAGAACGACTTCGAGCTGTTCTTCTTGAGTTAAATCAGAATTATCCAAGATAATGGCATCCGCTGCCTGTCGCAACGGACTTTCTTCACGCGTACTATCCATATGATCTCGATGAGCTAAATTTTCTTTCACTTCATCCATAGAAACAACCTCACCCTTAGCCAACAGTTCTGCCAATCGTCTTTCGGCACGAACCTCAGGAGTCGCTGTCATAAATACTTTCAGGTCTGCATCAGGAAACACCGTCGTACCTATATCACGTCCATCCATTACAATATTTCGGCGTTTACCTAAGGCTTGTTGTTGTTTAACCAAGGCATGTCGTACATCCTTAATGGCACTTACCTCACTAACTTTCTCAGAAACATGCATTTGACGAATTTCTTCCGACACATCTTCACCGTTTAAGAAAATTCGTACACTATCTCCTTCGGGTACAAAATCGATATGAATCTCGTCCAAAGCGGCCCTAATTTCGGCTGGATTAGTCAAGTTAATGTGCTGTCTCAAAAAATACAAAGTAACGGCACGATACATTGCACCACTGTCTATGAATACGAACTGGAGCCTCTTTGCCAACGCTTTCGCAACCGTACTTTTCCCACAAGACGAAAATCCATCAATTGCGATGATAAAATTCTCCCGTTTCATTATTTGCTGCTTCGATTACTTTTTTGCTTTGCTTGTACCTTTTTTCTTCGTTGTCTTTTTAGCCGTAGCCGTTTTGGCAGCAGCCTTAGCTTTACCTTTCGGATCCGCCTCTGCCCACTTCAACACATCCTCGTAGGTAATTTTATCTATTTCCGTGCCTTTCGGAATTTTCACATTTTGTTTGCCAAAGCGGATAAAAGGCCCCCAACGACCATTTTCGATTTGGGCCTCTGAATTTTCAGCAAACACGCGAATAACCTTTTCCTTATCCTTCTGGCGTTTTTCCTGAATAATCTGTATAGCCTCTTCTTCCGTCACATCCATGGGATCTCTTCCTTTAGGCAGCGAATAAAAAGCACTAGCATGGCGAATATAAGGGCCAAATCGTCCGATCGCAACCGTCATTTCTTTTTCTTCAAACACCCCTGCCTTTTTAGGAAGCTTGAACAAGTCCATTGCTTCTTCAAAGGTGATCGTTTCGATCATCTGTCCTTTACGTAAAGAGGCGAAACGTGGTTTTTCTTCATCGTCGGCAGAACCGATCTGCACCAATGGGCCAAATCGCCCAACCCTTACACTCACTGGTTTTCCGCTTGCTGGATCCGTTCCCAACTGCCGTTCGTGGCTTGCGCGGTCGGCATGCTCTAGTGTATCTTGAATCCCCTGGTGGAATGGTCCATAAAAGTCTTTCAACATCGCTGTCCATTCCTTGCCGCCATGGGCAATCTCATCAAATTCTTTTTCTACTTTTGCGGTAAAATTATAATCAATAATATCATGAAAATGTTCTACCAGAAAGTCATTTACCAACACGCCGATATCGGTAGGAAACATTTTTGATCGTTCGGCACCGGTCATTTCCGTCTTTATTTCCTCTACCACTTTATTGTCGGCTATCTGTAATACGGTATATTGCCTTTCTTTACCGTCTCGGTCTTCCTTGACAACATAACCTCTATTTTGTATCGTAGAGATAGTGGGCGCATAAGTAGAGGGGCGTCCGATACCTAATTCTTCCAATTTCTTTACCAACGAGGCTTCTGTATACCGTGCCGGCGGGCGAGAAAAACGCTCAGTAGCATGCATAGCCTGTAGGTTCAACTGTTGGTCTTTCTCGAGCGGTGGCAACAAGGTATTTCCATCATTCCGCTCCTGGATGTTATCCGAATCCTCATCAGTAGATTCCATATACACTTTCAGGAAACCGTCGAATCGCATCACTTCCCCTGTAGCCACGAGTTCTTCTTGACGCGTAGATATAGATATTTTCGCTGTTGTTTTTTCAAATTCTGCTTCGCTCATCTGAGACGCGATAGCACGCTTCCAGATTAATTCATATAGGCGACGTTCCCCATGGTCCCCTTCAACGGTATGTTGTGAAAAATAAGTTGGGCGGATTGCTTCGTGCGCTTCCTGTGCACCGGCAGATTTCGTTTTATAACGACGTAGTTTATGATATTTTTCACCATAAGCATTCACAATTTCCTGCTGTGCCGCCTGGATAGCGGTATCGCTCAAGTTCACCGAGTCTGTACGCATGTAGGTTATCCGTCCCGCTTCGTATAGCCTCTGCGCCACCTGCATCGTGCGTGCGACAGAGAACCCCAACTTCCTGCTGGCTTCTTGTTGCAACGTAGAAGTTGTAAACGGAGCAGCCGGCGAACGTTTTGCAGGCTTCTTTTCCAACGAACTAACGGCAAAAGCAGCTTGAATACTATCTTTCAAAAAGGTTTCAGCGTCAGTTTTATGCTCAAAACGTTGAGGCAGCTCGGATTTAAATTGTTCTTTTCCCTCTTCTGTTGTAAATTGTGCTACAATTTTAAAAGAAGCCTCTGCCGTAAATTTATTGATTTCCCGTTCACGTTCTACAATAAGGCGTACAGCAACCGATTGAACACGCCCAGCCGATAAGGACGGCTTAACTTTTTTCCATAACACGGGAGAAAGCTCAAATCCTACCAAACGATCTAATACCCTACGTGCCTGTTGTGCATTCACCAAGTTATAATCAATTTTCCGAGGCGCTTCAATGGCTTTTACAATCGCCGGTTTCGTGATTTCGTGGAAAACAATACGTTTTGTTTTGTCATCTTTTAACGATAGCGTTTCGTATAAATGCCAAGAGATCGCTTCTCCCTCCCGGTCCTCATCGGAAGCCAGCCAGACGGTTTCGGCATCTTTTGCTAATTTCTTTAACTCACTGACAACCGCCTTCTTATCAGAAGGTACTTCATATTTTTGTTTAAAATTATTTTCGACGTCAATCGCATCATCCGTTTTTACTAAATCACGGATATGACCATAACTGGATTTCACCAAAAAATCCTTTCCCAAATACCCTTCTATTGTTTTTGCTTTCGCCGGTGACTCTACAATCAGTAAATTTTTCGCCATTTATAATGAATGATTTTTGCAAATAAAGGGATTTCAAAATGGAATGCCAATAATTTTCATTTATTTTTCTTCCTTATGGCTGATACAAGCTGTGTTTTTTAAATAAACGAACTTAAAAGGGTATCGGATCGACAAGAGAGAATCGTGTATCGTATTGTTTATCACCTCGCAACAAGGTAAGTCGTACGGTCTCTCCCGGACGAGACTGCAATGCCGACATAATCTTCGGTAAAGTTAATCGTCCTACCGATTTCCCGTTTACCTTCAGCAGTCTATCACCTATCTGTATTCCAGCGGCGGCGGCGGGAGAATTTTTTCGGACGCCTGCTATACGAAATGTAGGCTGTAGCACAAATGCATATTGGAAAGCATCGTTTGTAAAATTAATGGTTATTCCTTGATCGGGCTTCCCCTCATATTCCTGTTTTTTTGGTAATCCGGCTTTCACTAGTTCTTTTTTCCAGACCATGCCGTCATGCCGCACTTCCACTCCGGCCATATTAATTAAAAATGGTTTTGTAAATATTTTATTTTTACGCAGGTATAGCACATTTTTTCGGTAGTCGATCAACAAATGAAATCGTTGTAGTACTTGATTTCCCACCGAACCTATTCTATTTTGTGCAAGCTTACTCATAAATAAAGCATTAGAGTCTGGATAAGCAACAATAGGATATTCTAGCACAAAATCTGCTATGGTGACTTTCCGAATACGGTTTCGCTTTCCATACACTGCACCATTAAACCCTCGGCCAATATACTCTTCTACATAAGGTTCTTTAATATGGAATTCTGGCAGCAAAAAAGCAAACAGCATCAAAGGCGTCGTATTCCCCATATCCAACAACATCTTTCCTTTTACCCACAAACTGTCGATCAACATGTTAGCTCCTATATACGGTCTTGCATTTTCTATAGTTAGCGGAACGCAATTATATTTTCGAACAAGTTTCTCATACTTATAATCAGGTGGAAATAGCGTCATACGTTGTTTTTGATAATCCAACTTTACGGCGAAGCTGTCAAAAAACTTAGATCCCAGTATACCGTTGATGGCCACACCAACATCACTGGAGATATCCAATTCGGTGCCTTGTATGACATAAAGCCAATGAAGGGAATCTACCGCAACCCCTCCTACCTCAATCACATTGTCGGTAGACAAAATCCCCTCAACACCGTCTTCTATACCAATACCGCGGAATGTCATTTTGCTTTGGTTCTTCAGGTAAAGGGAATCCTCCGTATTGATAAACAGTATTGTTTCTTTCACGCCGGTATCGAGCAAAAAGGAAAAAGGGATACCATTGATAGTCAGCGGCACTAACACAATATTGTTCACCAACTCAAACTTGAAAGATGCCGGTTTATGGTCAGGAAGCTGAAATATCCCTTGTGATTTCGCGACACAAGATATACAGAAAATCACTATGCAGATAAACCATCTCATTTTTTGCAAATACATCCGTTCCTTCATACGAAGATAGAAGATTGTCCCTATAAAATAAACATTTTATATATCTTTGGAGCAATCACTTATCAGCAAACTGTTAACGCTACACATGAGAACATATTTTAGGTTATTGCTATTGATCGTCACGACAACAGTGTGGTCGTGTAACCACGAGCAGGAAACAACATCGATTGATCCCGCAGAACAACAACGAGCAGACTCCATCGAGTTGGTTCGGAAAGCCGAAGAGGAAGCGAAAAAAAGACCAAAAACAGCTGACGACATCGATCTGACCAAAGATTTTTCCTACGATAAGCATACCTTGGAGGAAACCTATCCTTATAAGGATACTACTCGACGTTTTCAATTACATAAAATCAAAGAAAAACTTGCGTTTGTAGAAAATTTCCAACGTACACCGGCTTCTTACGGCATTTTGCAAAATCGAAAAAATAAAAATCGAGAAGCCCCGTTAGTAAAGAATTTTCACCGCAATGAATATAAGCTTATTTCCGACTCGCTGGGTACCGAGCGCTATCAGGCTGCTCCTCTATATGTCGTGGGAGAGAAAGAAGCACCGACCATGTATGGTCGAGATGGAGCCCTAGCAAAATTGCTAAGCAGCGATACATTGGATATGGTGAAGGTGGAAGGTGTCTCTTTTTCAGGAATTTGGGAAACTCCAAAGCGGTACATAAAAGCGATCGGCGATTCGGTTACATTCCACCGCATAGCATTTGTAGACGTAACCAACCAGAATATCCTCACCGCCGAACGTATTGGTGATTGTAAATGGGTAATCCGAAGCATGAATCCAGCAACTTCTGGCGTTCACAAACCTCCTTATGCCCATGAAACGCCGTTGGGATTATTTGTCGTCCAGGAGAAAAAGGCTAAGATGTTTTATTTAAAAGACGGAACAAATACCATTCATGGTTACGCTCCATATGCGAGTCGATTCACTAACGGGGCTTATATACATGGGATACCCACACAAAGTGTTCATGCGGCTATTATTGAGCATAGTTGGTCATTGGGAACCACGCCTCGCTCCCATATGTGTGTACGTAACGCCTCCTCCCATGCTAAATTTGTATACGATTGGGCAAAAACATTTAACGCATTGGTTATCGTCATTGACTGATATTTATATTAATTTAACATTTTGAAAATCAAATTAATACTACCTTTGCAACTGGAATAAATATTTTTTGCCTATGCGTAGTTTAATATTGGTGCTGTTGACGTCGTTTTTAGTGAGTTATATACCGACCAGGCTATCAGAACATCTCTCCAAAGAAAAAGCAATCCATACTGTAGTAGAAAAAGAACCCCTTCCAAAAATTGACGAAACAAAACTCCTTTACCGCAAAATGAATTTGGAGTTTATTTTACAATATGACGCCTTCGAGCAGGCGATGCAGGGCTATCAAACGCTACAACCCAGACAAGACCATATCCTAACGGTTATCGATTTTACGTTACCCTCGACCGAAAAAAGAATGGTTGTAATGGATATGAAAAACGAAAAGGTACTCTATCATACGATTGTATCCCATGGCCGGAACTCTGGCGATAAATATGCGCGTGCTTTTTCGAACAGACATGGATCTTTTCAAAGTTCACTAGGTTTTTATGAAACCGAAGGGACCTATCAAGGAGGGAATGGCTACTCCCTGGTGCTTAACGGACTCGAAAAGGGTATCAACGATCAAGCCAAAGCAAGAGCGGTAGTTATTCATGGCGCAGATTATTGTAGTGAATCCTTTATTAAATCGACTGGTCGTTTGGGCCGAAGTTACGGATGTCCAGCTCTTCCACGAGAACTCAATAAGCCCATTATCAACACCATAAAAAACGGCACACTGCTCTATATTTATGCAGATAATCCAGAATATATGGCAAGTACAAAAATTGTCCACGCCATGCCTGATCCAAGTCTTCTAGCCCAACACGATATAGGTAGCGATAGTCTAAGTACACTGAATTAAATTTGCTCCGTACAATCTGGCTTTACGGGAATTAACCCGCGTGAACGGAACGTCTATTGAATACTATAACCGCCGTCCACAACCAATATATGACCTACGACAAAACTCGCCATATCGCTGCAAAGCCAAAGCACCGCATTGGCGATCTCTTCGGGTTTTCCCAAACGGTTAGATGGAACGCTTGCCACCATCGGTGTGTGGATAAATACAGCTGCAGACGATGGCGGTGGCTAAACAAAAGTTATTGAGCGACGACGAGACCATTAACGAAATCGCCTATGAACTGGGGTTTAAATATCCAGCACATTTTACCAGAACCTTTAAGAAAAGTACGGCTATGACACCTATAGAATACAGGTCGTTAAATTAAGCGGAGGCCTTCCTTTTAATCCAGCTCTTTTAACACCTTTGCCGGGATACCGCCGACAACCGTATTGTCCGGCACATCTTTGGAGACGACTGCTCCCGCAGCAACTACTGCATTTTCGCCTATGGTAACACCCGATAATATGGTCGCCCCTGCACCAATCCAAGCATTCTTTTTAATGTGAACATGGCCTGGGATAAGGGACTGCCTTTCAGCGGGTGTAAGCGGATGTCCTTCGGATAGGAGACTGACCTTAGGTGCGATGAGCACATTATCTTCTATAGTGATGCCTCCCAGATCCAGAAATACGCAATCGAAATTGATAAATACGTTTTTACCTATTTTTGTATGCTTGCCATAATTGATGTACAAAGGTGTAAAGACCGTCACGCTCTCATCCATATCGCTCCCGGTAATTTGGCTGAGCAAAAGCCTGATTTCAGCAGGATTCGAAGAGTTGTTCATCTGGATAAGCAATTCCTTAGTAGCATAAGATTCATCGCGCATTTTATGGGCCTGCGGGTCGTCTGGCGGTATTGTCTCACCCCTTCTTAATCTTTCAAAGACATCTTTTGTGTTTTCCATTATTATTTTTTTAGTTTAAATCTATCTCGACCAGCGAAATACGTATAATCATCGCTTACTTTTGGGTACGCACTTAGACTATGCCGAGAATCACGTGTCCGAAAGATTGCGTATTTGCCCCAAAAGCGGACATCAGCACAAAACGTTCCACACCATTCATTTTAGCTATTTCGGCGAATTCTAGTTGATAATCATGGTCTACACGCCAATACGTTAACCGTGACAAGACTAATTCTTCAAAGATGCCATATCAATAACAAAACGATACTTTACATCACCTTTCAACAGTCGGTCGTACGCCTTATTGATATCTTGTATCTTGATCATTTCAATATCTGAAGTGATATTATGCCGTGCACAGAAATCAAGCATTTCCTGTGTTTCTGCAATGCCGCCGATCATGGAGCCGGCAAAACTTTTCCGATTAGGGATCAAGCTGAATGCGGCAACAGGAAGCGGATGCTCAGGAGCGCCGACCAACGTAAGAGAGCCGTCCCTTTTCAATAAACTCAGGTAAGCATTGATATCATGTTGGGCTGAAACGCAATCCAAAATAAAATGCAGCGTGCCCGCATTTCGTTTCATCTGTTCTTCATCGCTAGAGAGAATAATTTCGTCCGCTCCCAAACGCTTAGCGTCTTCTACCTTAGTAAGCGATGTCGTGATCACGACCACATGAGCCCCCATTGCTTTTGCTATTTTTACCCCCATATGGCCTAAACCGCCAATGCCAACAATTCCTACTTTTTTCGCTGGTCCGACATTCCAATGTCTCAACGGGGAGAACGTTGTAATACCAGCACATAGCAATGGCGCGGTAGCTGCCAAATCCAAATTCTCCGGAATTCGTAAAACAAAACCCTCATCCACGACAACACGCTCAGAATATCCTCCAAATGTTTGTTGGTTCAGATGCTTATCATGTCCGTTGTACGTTTGGATATTGCCTTTTTCACAATATTGCTCCAATCCTTCCTTACAACTCCCACATTCCCGGCAGCTATCAACCATACAGCCTACACCCGCCAAATCGCCAACCTTGAACTTTGTAACACCGCTGCCGACCTTTGTAATCCGTCCCACAATTTCATGTCCTGGAACGTTCGGGTAAACTGTACCGCCCCATTCGTTACGGGCCGTATGCAAATCGGAATGACAAACGCCACAGTACAAAATATCAATCTCTACATCTTTGCCCGTTACGTCCCTACGACTGATGTTCATCTCTTTTAAATCTGCTTCTGGTGCAGCGGTACCGAATGCTTTTACTTGATGTGTATTCATTTTCCTTCTTTTATTGCGTCTTACTTTATGTAGCTTTTTACGAAAACTCCAGTATAAGATAACAATTTGATATTTATTATGGTAAATATTTTTGCGAAAAATGTCTCTAGTTTATCAAAAATGAACAAGGTGTCTTCACCAATTTCATCCAATATGAATAATCGGCAAATGACCATTCTGGCGTTTTGTTTAAGGATTAAATACGAGCAACATGAACATCGCAAATAAAACCAAATGCATTATTCCCACAAAAGGCGTTGTCCGTTTTCCTAGAAACGTCATCAGGCTTAAAAGCAGCGTAATGAAGAAAAGAATCATCTCAGTAGCAGTAAGTCCAAAAAGAACAACCTTTCCAGAAATTAAACCAATCGTTAATACCGCTGGAACTGTAAGCCCTACCGTAGAAACAAATGCACCATGGCAAAGATTAATAGCGCGTTGAAATTCATTGTTTAATGCAGCTTTTATTGCCGTCATGGATTCAGGTGTGAATACAATAACTGCAATAAGTACGCCTCCCAACTGGGGTGGAAGATTCGCCGCTTCAATACCAAAATCAACAACAGTGGCCATATGATGTGAGAGCAATACAATAGGCAATATCATAGCCAAAAGAACAGCTGTACGAATAAGCATTTCCCTTTTGTGAGATACTTCTTTTGCTTGTCCATTAAGATTATTGGTAGAAGGTAATTTACGATCTTTAAAGAGGATCTCCATAGATCCTGCGTTTGGTTGAACGTATAAATGGCTGTAACTCCTCGTTTGAAATGCTAGAAAAAAACCGTAGAGAATAACGATTAGTGCGGAAAGACCAATAGCTTGGACTGTTGAAAACATCCCGTTTCCAGCTCCCTCGATGAAGTTGGGCAATAACATCGAAAGCCCGCCAAGCATAATAATCATGGCTATGTACGTCATGGTACCCTGCGTGTTATATTCTTGCTCACCATATTTTAAACCGCCTAAAAGAATACATAAACCAATAACGAGATTCATAATAATCATCATTACAGAAAAAATGGAATCCTTTCCAATAGTCGGGAATTCACCCGGCCCTAGCATCACCGCCGAAATCAAAATAACTTCGATCGAAACAATTGAAAGGGTGAGTATTAACGTACCATAAGGTTCTCCCAATTTATGAGCAAGTTCATCGGCTTCTCTTACTACTCCAAAAGCGGCTCCAATGATCGTAACCAAGAGTACAACAAAAATTCCCACCGCCGTTGCATAAGTCATTCCGTTGCCCATCAAAAAATTTCCCCATAGAGCGAACAATACCACGACAATCCAAACTATTAACAGTCGTACCCAAGTCTTGGCAGGGATAATATCCCTTAACGATACGTTATTTGTTTTTGGTTCCATCACCTCCTTTATTTTTTCTACGCAAAATTAACCATAGGAAACAAGAAGATATTTATCCTATGATAAAAAATTGGATTATTTTTCGCTGCGTATTCTGCTCAAGCTCACCTGCGTTATTCCCAAATAGGATGCAATATGTTTCAGGGGTACTCGTTTCAGAAGGGCGGGTTTATTTTTCAGCAAATCATAATATCGTTGTTTGGCAGAAAGTAGTTCGCGCGAAATAACGCGATGCTCAATTTTCAGTAATTCTTTTTCTGCTAACTTCCTTGCCCAATTGGCAACATCGATGTCCTCTCGGAAAAGTTGTTTTAACTTAACGATTTCTATCTGATAAAGATCGCAGTTCTCCAACAGCTCGATATTTTCATATCCCCTCTCCCCCTCGACATAGCTCTTCATCGATAGCAGAACCTCTCCTTCTTCCCCAAACCAAAAAGTGATTTCTCCATTTTCATGTTCGGAGTAAGCTCGTACAACTCCGTTTTTAATAAAATAGATATATTTTTCTACCTTGTGCGCTTCAATAACGATTGTACTTTTGAGTAAACTAATTTCCCTTACTAGTTCTCTTATCTTTCCTTTAGCTTCTTCTCTTATTGGATAAATATCGTCTATAATTTGGTTAATGTCCATGCTATAAGTCATTCTTGTCTTTATTAATATAATTCTTGACCGGCCCTAAGAGTATACAACATACTGATATCTTTTAGAGATGCCGTATTCTGATGCGGTTCAAGGTTTTTGATCACACGTTATCCGACAATATTACTTCTTTTTTCTTAAAGTGTCTTCTTTATAATCCAGTGTGGCAGCTAGAGATTGGATTAATTACCCCATCCATTTTTAAAAATGTAAAATATTTTGATAAGACAATGGACCTGATAAACAGTTCATTTTGAGCAGCGGAAAGAACTTAGCGAAGAACTTCTTTACCAAATAGACATCCATCAACGACAGTATGAGGCACCAGTCTATTAAGAAGTCGGACCTCGACGTCTCTATGTTCTCTGTGTCAGATACTATGAGAGGCATCAACGTAGCGTCGAAGGACGACAATAAAGCATTGACATTACGCAAGACATCATGGAGGTATGCAACTGTCACACAGAGGAGCTAGTATAACGCATAGATATACCGACACAATGTGCCGAGGGGGCTCTTGCCGACATTGAGGGACGACGAAAGATGTCTGATGGATTTCATTGCCCTCTTGATGGTCGTAGAAAATGTATATCGTTACCTCAACATGCTCATGAGAGGCATCGTCAGGTCAAAGACATACCACAATAGGCTCTTGAAGTGCCGCAAAACGACAGGGGAGTGTGACGTCCATGAAAGGTAATCGGCATCGGTTTAGAAATGTTGGCAATCGTTGAAACTTGACGTCTTCTTTCTTTATCACGTAAAGATGCGAGCTGCTAATCCAACGCGAGGCAAATATCTTTAAAATACCCTTAAGAAACGAAAAAGTCATTTTCCCTTACGGAAAAACGACTTTTTTATTGAAGTGCGCCCACCTGGGCTCGAACCAGGGACCAAAAGATTATGAGTCTTCTACTCTAACCAACTGAGCTATAGGCGCAGATTTTTGAAATGATCAAAACAGATATTGTCGTTCCGTTTTGACGATGCAATTATCGATATTTGTGAGGAGAAAACAAAATTTTATAGACAAAAATTTTAAAATATTATACTTGATTACCACAATGTTATTTTTATGGTGAATTTTGTTCCTCTCCATTAAACTTTTATATCCTTGGATATCAAAAAAGTAAATGTTTTTTGCGTTAAAAAGAATAGAATTTCAAACGTCACGTATTTCATAGTCCCTAAATACAAGTCGAAGAAATACTAGGAAAAGGATGTAATAAATATTTATGGAATAATTTCTTTTAACATACGAACCATTTATTTATCTTTGCACACACAAAAAATAAAAGGACACGAAAGGAGGTATTTAACAACATGATTATCGTAAATGTAAAAGAAGGAGAATCTTTAGACAGAGCGTTGAAACGTTTCAAGAAGAAGTTTGAAAAAACAGGTGTACTACGTGAGCTTCGTTCTCGTCAAGCATACGAGAAAAGATCAGTGACCCGTCGTATCCAGCGTAAGAAAGCAATCTACAAACAACAATTAAATCAAGAGGTTATTTAATCTTGTTTGATACGATAAAAGTAAAGAGGCAAATTGTTTGCCTCTTTTTTTATACAACTAAGCCTTTAAGTAAAGATGCATAATCATGTACCATTTTGTCCCACCCGAAGTGATTTAAGGTGTATGTACGAAAAGAATGTCGTTGCGATCGTCCAGCGTCTTGATCTTGAATTGCATGAGACCAAGCCTTTGCATTTTCTGGTTCCACCTGTATTCCATTTTTCCGGTGTACGATTGCGTCCGTAATTCCTTCCAATGCAGAAGCTAGAACTAACGCGCCGCATGCACTAGCTTCAAGACATACCAAACCAAATCCCTCCATGTCACCTTCCACCCTAATATTAGGCATTAAAAACGCTTCCGTATGACTCAAAAGAATCACCAATTCTTCCAAAGGTAGTTTTCCCAAATGCGTAACCTTTTCTCCGTATATCGGATGGTTCAACAAATTACAAAGCTCTGCTTGATCTGACGGGTATCCCATAAATAGCATATATAAGGTACGCCATCGCACAGGTAAACGCGACAATAATTTCTCCATCTTTGACGATTCTCTAGAAAAAGGTCCCGCCATAACCAAATGGTATTCGTCCGGAAGCAACGGAAGCACTTCCCGGATAAACCACGAAAAGCCTTTACGTTTGACAGGTCGACCTAATGTGACCAATATTTTATGATGAGCCGATAAACGATATTTTTGTTGAAAATGCGTCCAAGCTTCCGCATTCACTCTGGGCTCCAACTGTTGGTCAATACCATTTAGTATCACCGAAACCTTTTTTTCATCTATTCCACGTCTAATTGCCGCTGCTGCGGTCGCATGACTTACCGCCACGATGTGGTCGTATTTATTAAAGCGCGGTAAAATAAGACGCTGATAGATCTTGAGCGGAAAAACTACATCTAGACCGTGAACTGTGACCACTCTACGTAAATGACTGTAACCGACGTGCCAAAGACTAACAGCTGCTATCAAGCCGTCATTAAAATGTATTATATCGATCTTCGGATATCGATGTATCATCGATAATATACGTCCATTTAATTTACGAAAAAACTGAAAGTAACTTTCTTCTCGTGTATAGACGATTTTTCGCACAGTGGCATACGCACGCATCCCTTCAATCAGTTCGTAACTTTGTTTTTCCATGCCTCCTGTAGCCGGAGGATACTTGTGACTAACGAACAGTATTTCCATCTTTCAAAATTTTAAAGGAATCAATTTTACGGATAAAAATATAACAAATTGCCCCGACTATGATCCAACATAACTGGCGTGCACGACGTAATATCGAGACAGTTACCCATACGCTCGCAGCTTGGATGCTAATACTTGCTAAAAGTAACTTATTACCTAATTCCTCTATTCCAAGCTGCCCCGGGATAAATGCACCAACACTTTTGAAGAGCATAACTCCCATATCCATCCATACGCTGTCCATTAATTCGATATCATAATTCAGAAAACGAAGGATAAGATAAAATTCCAAACCTCCAACTACCCAATGGAGAAAAAAGAAAAAATAGGACCACCAAAACAACTTTTTTTTATGCTGGAAAAAGTACTGAGCCTGCGTAGTTAGTTTATAAAGTATCCTGCGAAAACGCTGCCATATTGAACAGCAATCTTCGAGGTTCGGCAACACCTGATTACGCTTTCGATTAAGCAAATAAAAAAAAAATATTTTAAACAAAAGTAACAATCCAATCAATACCGCTATGCCATATCGTCCAAAGGTCTGCAGTGAAGTTGCTATGGTAGCTGCTAACCAACAGAGGGAAACTGCTAAAAGTAACTGTTGTGATAATAATGCGGTAACGCGCGACACGACTACCGACTCTAACGCTCTGTCTTTTGAGATCGAATAGGATTTCAGTAATTCATTCTTGAGCATGTCCCCTCCCACTACACTCGACGGGTTGTAAAGCCCCACCGTTTCGCCAACTTGGCGTATTCCAAAGAGTTGCCATAAAGAAATGTTAGAGCGTTCTGATCCCAGACAGATCCACCAACCCATTGTGCCAAGTGTATACGCTATAAAAGTAACCAACAGGATAACAAAAAATCCAGACCCGATTCTGCGAAGCCCCTCCCAAACAAGCACAAAATCAACTTGGAGGATAAATATCATGATAGGAACCACGACAAAAGCTAAGATTAAAATTTTAAAACCTTTTCTATACATCAACAGGCTGCCCAAACTATACTTTTATTTGATTGCAACCCCAACCTGGTGACTTCCTCAAAATAACGGTCTACTAAGTTGTTCCAATCTAATCTTTGTGCGTAGGCAATGCCCGTATCGCGAATAAACTTATGGAGTGTCGGATCCTTTAGTAACATCTGAATATAGATAAGAAAATCCTCAGCCGATCTGGGTAGACACTTATAACCTGTTTGTCCATGACGCACTAAATCGGCACTTCCTCCCCCATCGGCGATAACACAAGGCAGACCTGAAGCCATAGCCTCTACGACCACATTTCCGTAGGTTTCTGAAATTGAAGGAAAAACAAAGATATCTGATGAGGCGTATAATTTTGAAAGATCATTATGAGATAGTTTTCCTAAAAATATAGCCTTTGGCATTTGTCGTTTCATCTCCTCACCTGCCGCTCCATCTCCGGCTACAATGAAATTATGTGGCAGATGCGATCTTTGAAGCCGTTTATAGATCTCTATCAACGTTTGTATATTTTTTTCCCAGACTAATCTACTGGCAAATAATATGTTTGGCATATCGTTGCCGGTTAGATCCCGTATATAGGCAATATTTCTTTTTTGAGGATTGAAGAGCGTTAGATCAATGCCACGCTGCCATAAAGTCATTTTATCGTTTTCTACACCTAAATCTTCCAGCTGTTTTTGCATCGAACACGATGGCACATACACGACATCACAATTATTGTAAAACCGTTGCGTGGCTGATGTCATCCAGCGTTGTACAGGCTTAATAAGTGCAGGCATCTTTCGAAAATAATAAGGTATATACGAAAGAAAGTTAGTGTGGTATAGACTAATAATCGGAATATTTCGTGACCGGGCATAACGCAAAGCAAAAAATCCTAGCAAAGAGGGCGTCGCAATATGGATAACATCTGGTTGAAAACGATCCAATTGTTGCTTAATCTGCCCTCTTACCAACGCGGGCAGACTAATACTGTAATCTGCGTTTAAACCTGTGTTGAGTGTAGGTATACGAATCGAAGCGTGCCCATCCATCTCCTCAGGGCCTGTTCCATAAATAAAAAAGAAAGAAAAGCGCTTTGGATCTATTCGATTGATGATTTGAAACATGGTCCGAACAGCACCATCATACTCCTCGAACAAGATCTCCGCAAAAAAAGCTACCCTTATCATATACTTTGCTGTTTGTTTTTACGAAAATAAACATGTCATATTTTCTTAATAGAAACTGAATATTAATGATTTATGAAATTTCAACTACTTAATTTACCTCTCATACATCATTTTCATACAGAAGCATAATAAATGATTTACGAATACCTAACACAAGTCATTTAATTTTGATATATAAAAAACACACACTCGATATGACCTCGCATAGAAAGAAATATTGGCGAAAAGTTTTATCTGTTTCGTTCCTCCCCGTTATTTGTGGGCTTTATTTCACGAAAACCACACACTCCCATACAAATGCGGCCTCGTATATCGACGGAAACATAATAACACTAGAGGAACTTAATAGAGGTCAACTATCATTACTAACTTACAATGTCGCGGGTCTGCCCGATTTCCTATCTGCTGCTGTAAATTCACGGGCAAAAAGCATGAAAGAAATTTCAAAAAAAATCAATCATTTTGATATCGTCAACGTACAAGAAGATTTTCATTATCATCATGAACTTTATGAAAGCGGGAATAATCATCGATATCGAACCGAACATAAAGTAGCAGTACCCTACGGCGATGGTCTCAATACCTTTTCCAAATATCCGATTCAAGAAACGCGGCGCATTCCTTGGCAACATTGTAATGGTTCTGATTGCTTGGCAGCCAAAGGGTTTTCATTTTCCCGTATTGTTGTAGCCAAAGCTGTTAGCATTGATGTCTACAATATTCATGCAACAGCCCAGGATGATAACAAAGCTGCTCACGCTCGCAAGAGGAATATTGAACAGTTGGCCGACTATATCAACACACATTCTACCGGAAACGCCGTTATCGTTATGGGTGATTTTAACGCACATTTTGCAGCTGCTTGGGATAATCTACCATGGTTTGTTGATCAGACTCAGGTAAAGGATGTTTGGGTCACTCTCATGAGAAACGGAACAAGTCCGCTGCCTTACCAAACTTTCGTTCCAAACGATAAGCTGGCATTAACAGATGCTTGTGAAAGTATCGACAAAATCTTTTTTCGGAATAGTGCCTTTATCAAATTCACTCCTCAAAAATACAAAGTTGAAAAACAATATTTTACAGACAGAGACGATATACCGCTTTCTGATCACTATGCAATATCCTGCGTACTACAATGGGAGATAAAATAATCCATTTCATTTAGGTACGCATCAATCTACCTTCGTAAAATCAGCAATCAATTCATGTGTTTCTGCCTGGATCTCCTTCGGGAGTTCTCGAAATAGTTCTTGGTCCAAGCTTAACAAATTCTCTTTTTTATATATTTCCGGCTTAAAGAAACAATCGCGTAACGAATTTACTTTTGATTCCTCTGACGTGAAATACGTCTTAAATTTTCCTTCTATTCTCTCAACAATCTTGTCAAGTTGTTCTTGCGTAATTAGACTAGTCTCCATATTTGAATTTTATATCATTACGAAACTAAAATACTAAAGCTTCCTCTATTAGAAACTGAATCCGAATGAAATTGTTCATTCAATAGACAACATCTTATTCATTTTATGGAAAACAACGTAAATACACATGCTGCCCAGCTGCACGATCTTATCCAGATCCTAACAGAACGTCTTAAAATTTACAGTGCGGCTATTTCTTGTGCAGACGTCGACAAGGATATACGTTTGATTGCATTCTTAGAAAAATGTATGCAACTAACACAGCAATTCAAATCGGAGCTAAATGGCGTTTTAGCAAAAGAAGACAGCCCATTCGCTAAAAAACAATGGGTTTCTGGTAGCCTGTATGCCCGTTGGCAAGAAGAAAGACCATCCTTGAAACCAATCGGACGTCATCAAATAATTGAAGTGTGGGAAAAAATGGAAAACGCCCTGCTTCATATTTTTCAAAATATTCTTACCGAACCCAGCAGCTTTACACAAAACACGACGGCCCTGCTAAAAAGTCAAGAAATGCTTCAGCAAGAGATACTCGAACAAATAAAAGACGCAAAAAATAGAACATAAAAAGTCGTTAATTTTTGTTAAGGGCAGGTTAACTGGCATTTCAATTGTAACGTATACAAAACAGTTGAGATTTACTAAATTAAATTGTATGAAAACAAGTATTAAAATTTTGAGTTTATTGTTTATTTCATTTATTGCATTCAGCTCTTGTAGCAAAGACGATGACCCAGCGGACAACGACTTGTTTTTGGGAAAATACGAAGGGGCCGTATCCTTCAATGGTTCTGATGACGAAGATGTATCGGAGCCAAACGGTTCGGTCACCGTCACCAAAGTCGGCAATAATTATACATTCAATTTCTCGAATGGTATTCCAACTTTAGGCGACATCGTAATGGAAAAAGGAGACAACAGTACTCTTGTATTTCAAGACGGAGAACTCGGAACTATACGAATTACAGCTTCCAGTTTAAATATTGCGTATGCCAGAGATAATCGTGTATGGGCAGCCGACTGCTCTAGATAAAATGGAAACATCAAACGAAAGAAAGCCAATCTAGGATTGGCTTTCTTTCGTTTGAAAATGTTTATTTTTACAACATGGATGTTACGAAACGATTTAATAGAATCGTTGCTATTTATTTTCAACTACAAGCAAAACCTGTCATACGAGCGCAGGATCTTGCGGAACAATTTGACGTTAGCCAACGGACGATTTACCGTGATATAAAAGCCTTGGAGCTGGCGGGTATCCCCATTTACGGTGAAGCTGGTACAGGCTATGGGTTGGTCGAGGGCTATCGTCTACCACCTGCTAAATTTTCTAAGCAAGAAATATTGACTCTCGCTGCCGCAGAAAAGTTGATGCAGAAATTTGTTGACCCTGATTTATTCCGACACTTTAGTTCTGCACTCAATAAAATCAAAGCCTATCTCCGCTACAATGATAAGCTAAATGTGACCTTCTTGGAAGAAAATATGCTAATGGGGACACTAGCTCATCGATTTAACGAAAATGTGCCTTCTGCCTTATCGATACTATTTGAAAGTATTGCCCAACACCAAATGGTAGATATGGAATATCAAAATAGTTTGTCAGCCACGGCCATGCATCGCGAAATTGAGCCTGTAGGCGTGTTTCATCAAGGAAACTATTGGTATTTTATGGCCTATTGCCACCTGCGAAAAGATTACCGTCAATTCCGCATCGATCGGATTCACAAAATTCAGCTGACCTCTACAGCTTTCACTAAAGTGCATAAGCCATTAGCTTATTATCTGAAGAAAGAAGAGCCTATCCCAGCAGTAACCATAAGGATTGCCCTACCACTAGCATATGCTCGTTATATGGAGTGGGAACGTTCATATTATGGATTCGTATCGGAAACAATAACCGAATCAGAAGTTATTATGACCTTTGCGTGTAGGAATATGGAACAAGAATTTGCGCGATGGTATCTTATGTTTGCAGATCAAGCTCGGATTTTAGAACCGAATAGCCTAAAAGAACGTGTTAGAGCACTGCTAACGAGTATTCAGATTTAATGTATTTCACAAAAAATGCCCTACGTTTCTAATAACGTAGGGCACATTGCCAAATGATAATCCAGTGCTATTTTATTTTGTTCTTTCCCAGAAAAATGGAGGCTCGATACCTAGCGCACGAAGATAGACAAAACCTTGTCCGCGGTGATGAATTTCATTGTCGATAAAATACAACAGATTGCTATAAATAGGGAATTTATATTCTCCGAATAAATTGTGCTCCAAATGGAAATCTTCTTCCGGGATCCGGTTGAATAATTCTATAATTTTTGGCGTATCTGCATCCCATCTCGCCAAAAGATCGGCTTTGGAGTGCAGTGCCAATTTATGGTTGTATGGCTGATCATTTCTTTCTACGGTTCCCCGCAATCCAGGTTCTGCAATAGATAATAGCTCCATAATTAATTCTGAAAACGGTCGCATACCGCCAATTGAAAATTCAAAAAGCTCTTTTTCCGGAAATTTCTCCAATGTACGACGAGTTAAATCGCGATGACCCAACCAATGTTTTAAAAATTCTTCTTTCGTTAAAATTGCTGTGGCTTCCATATTATTAAATAATTAAAAATAAATAAATGAATAAATAATCTGTTTATCAGTACACTTTACTTCAGCAAAGGTATACGACCGTTTGACAACTGTTTGTCAGTAGTATCCACATCCTTTCGATATATCGATAAAAATGATTAAAAATTAGTTTTAAAGCATAAATATTGTATATTTGCACTCCGAAAAGAGAGGTGTCTGAGTGGTTGAAAGAGCAGACCTGGAAAGTCTGTATACGGGATGACTGTATCGAGGGTTCGAATCCCTTCCTCTCTGCTAACCCAAATAAATAAAGCCCACCGTAAAGGATGGGCTTTATTTTTAATCACACCAAAATACGCACAAAGTTCAATAAGTGTACTATAAGATTAAGTCCATTATTACTAATTTACTCCTGTATCGTCCACACCAATTTATCTGTAGCATATCCCGAACGTTTGGCATACGCCAAGTACTTTTGTTTGATATCTTCCGGTATTGTTTGATTACGCGAGAGTATCCACATATAATCGAGGTTCTCACCAAAGACCAAAGCGTGACGATAATCATCATCCACCATCACGACATTATATCCCGAATAGAACGGGCCGAAAAAAGAAACTTTTAGAGCTCCCTCTTCTTCACTTCTTACAAATTTTGCCTTACCAATACTTTGCTTATATTTCTCTTTTACCATATCATATCCCTGATTGTTGACCCGGATACTTCCGTCGTCGTTCAACGCATAGGACGCGATGACATTTTTGAGGTTCTTTTCCCAATAAAAATCTATTCGTGCGATCTCAAACCATTCACCCAAATATTTATCTTTTTGGAAACCCTGTACCACCGCCACGTTAGATTTAACGGGCTTTAATAAATTATATAATGTCGTGCCAGCAGCTACGGCCGTTAGCAACAATAATGATCTTTTTCTGTCCATATACACTAAACCCAAAACCATTATAAAAGTTTGGCTATTAATTGATAGTTTTGAAAAACCTTCTCGAGACATACAAGAAGGTTTTTAGTGAATATTAGGGGTAACATTTTCAGCAAAGAACATTGTATTCAAAAGAAGAAGCAAAGAAATTAAAAGAGCAATTTTGGACAAACTTCGGTCGGTTTATGTCCCCGATTCCAAATGAAGAAGGGTTAAAAGTCAATTGGGTCAACTATAAAACTGGGATTAAGCATCTTTACTTTCGTATGGAGGTAGATAATAAAACCGCAAGCATCTATATTGAAATCAGCCATCCGGACAAAGGGATACGGGAACTGATGTTTACACAATTCCAAGAATATAAAACGATACTGCATGCAGAACTGGAAGAAGAATGGATATGGACTGAAAACCATGATGATGAATACGGCAAAACCACCGCCCGTATCGGAATAGAGCTCAACAAAAAAGCTTCCGTTTTTAAAGTGGAAGACTGGCCGACTTTAATTAGTTTTTTCAAACCTCGTATTATTGCCTTAGATCGCTTTTGGAGTAATGCAAAATATGGGTTTGAACTATTTAAATAGCACTTTTATTATGATATCGTTGTGCTATCACTGTAACGACCAGTATCTGGAAAGCATGAAAAATCATCAACGGAAGAAAATATAGACCTGCGCTAGCAGAATGGGCGAACAAAAATTTGCCGAATACCGAACCGTGGGTCAATGATTTTTTAGATCCGCAGAATAACGCTGTTATAAGGTCTTCCCTATTGAATTTAAAGACAAACTTACTTAATACATATATCAATCCGTAAACGAGTATAAACAGCAACACAACGCCGGCAAAAACCCACAACAGATATAACTTCCCCGTGCTTTCAAACACCCCACTTACAAATGACTCGGCAAAGCTGCTATACACAATAAGTAAAATAATAGATTTATCAAACAGCGTTAATTGTCGATTATATTTTAAAGCCCATTTACCAAAATACGGTTGCAATAGTAGTCCTGCAATGACGGGCATAATAATCTCCTTTATCAATCCCCAATACACATCGCCGAAAACATCCATCTCACCAAAGTCGAGAAAAAATTGCATCCATAGGGGTGTAATGACCACGCCTATCAATCCTGATATACTGGCGTTGAAAATTGCCGCCGGAATATTCCCCCGAGCTATGGAAACCATGACTACGGATGAGGATACGGTAGATGGCAATGCAGCCAGAAAGAAAAACGAGAGCCAAAAATCCCGCTGTAATTCACTGTGGACAAACGGATAAAATGGTAACAATAGCAGTGGAAATAAGACAAAGGTAGCTCCTTGTACCAACAGATGAAGTTTCCAATTGCTCAATCCTGTTTTCAATTGCCGAAAACTTAACTTTAGCCCATAGAAAAAGAAAATTAATGATACACCAACGCTCGTAATCCAAGTCAGTATTTGCCCATCACGCCATAGGTAAAGCTGTGGAAAGAAATAAGCTAGTACAATGAAGCAGAGCAAGGCTAGAATAAAGCCGTCAAATTTCAGTTTCATAGAAGACGAAGATACGTTTTTTATCGAAACAACTTTTTCTTAACTTCGGTGTGTCGAAAAGACCAAATTATGATGCGTTACAACAACATTTCAGGTATTGACTTCGATTCAATTTTTAATAACTGGAATAAAAAGGTATATCATTATGCGTTGGGCAAAACAAATTCGAAATATATCGCAGAAGAAACGGTACAACGTGTTTTCATTAAATTATGGAAAAACCTCGCCGAAAAAGATATTCCCGTCAATATAGAAGCACAGATTTTTACCATATCAAAAACGATACTTCTCGATGTCGTCAAAGAAGAAACGAATAGACGAAAATTACTTATCGATAATAAGAAAGAAGTATGGAGTGAGAGTCCGTTCGATATTTTTCAAACTAAAGAACTTGATTGTCGGATTCAAAGAGCCATTGAATCGATGCCAGCAACGCGAAAAGAAATCTTTCAATTAAGCCGTTTTGAACATCTTTCCTATAGAGAAATTGCCGACAAGCTATCCATTTCTCCAAAAACAGTGGAAAACCATATTCATTTAGCACTTAAAACGCTTCGTCAGATTATCTTTAGGACTTCATTCATCTTATTTTACTTTTTCTTTTAGGGGTATCTTCATTTTCAATCGTATTACCTATGTATGAGGCTCACAAAAGAAATTCTGGAAAGATATCTTAAGGGTAATTGTTCTGATGACGAGATAACATTTATTCATGAAAATATCGATAAAATAAAAAATCAAGCAGATATTTTATTTTCGGAACAAGAATGGAATGATGCAGATAATCTATCGGAATATCCCAATGCTGAAGAAATAAAAAAAAGAGTTGTAGACCATATCGAAAACCCCGTTCGCAAACATCGAATTCAAAAACGTCGAATGATTGTATCCTGGTCGATTGCAGCCTCTGCCATTTTATTGATAGGTTCCCTATTTTACATTTCCCAGACCAGCATAAAACCGACTGTAGAACAAGAGATAGTATCATCGCATGAAACACCTGCTAGGGACTCGCCAACCAACCTTTATTATATCAATTCAGGAAAAGATGTTATGCACATTACGGTTTCCGACGGCTCTTCTATATCGCTTTATCCGCAATCGGAAATCAAATTTTCTGAGCATTTCGATGAGAAAACTTCCAGAGATTTCTCCTTAAAAGGAAAAGCTAAATTTTCCGTAGCGAAAGATAAGAACAAACCATTTCACGTACACTCGACAGGCATGACGACTACAGCAATTGGCACTGTCTTTATTGTGGATGAATTTGCGTCATCCATTACGCAGGTAAAGCTTTTAGAAGGTTCTGTAGAAGTAAAACCAACAGTACTTAAGAAACAGGCTTCGATCGGGCATATATTAATGCCAAACGAGGAGATAAAAGTTGATCATAAAAGATCCAGAGTACTACACACCACCAAGCTTGCTTCCTCACCAACCGAACGAGGAGGATATTTTAGAGAAACATCGGAGAAAATCATTTTTAAAAACCTAGCATTGGAAGAAGTCTTCTTGATATTGGAACAAAACTACATGATTAACATACGCTATCATAAAGATCAAATAAAACGAAAATTCTACACAGGTTCATTTAATCAAAGTAAAAACATATATAAAGAAATCCTAGATGAAATCAAATATTTACATGAAATCGAATTAGAGGTATACTAATCTTTGAAATAAAATTCACTAAATAAAACAAATTATGAGTAAATCGCCAACAAACGCGTCCAAGCTGTTGACTATGCTTCTGCTCGGCTTGACGAAACCTAAAATGAAGTGGACTGTACCGTTGTCCACTCTTACTATCATGGGAATAGGTAATGTAGCTGTCGCGCAGACTGCTGCCTCCGTGAACGGTGTGGTGAGGGATGCACAAGGCAATCCTATTCACGGCGCAACGGTTACGCTACAAAACACATCAACAACATTTAAACAGGTTACAACGACAAGCGAACAAGGTACGTTTTCATTCAGTAATATCCCCGAAGGAAACAATTACAGCTTATCCGTTACCTCGTTGGGTTATAAACCTAAAATATTAAGTGGCTATAATATTGCTCTTCATGATAAGGTTGCTATTACCGTTGACTTAGATGCGGAAGCCGAAAACATAGATGAAGTTGTGGTTACGGCGCTCGGTATCAAACGGGAGAAAAAGGCACTTGGTTATACCGTCGCGGATCTTAAAGGAGATGAGCTCACACAGGGGAAAGAAGCGAATGTAGCCAACGCCTTGTCTGGGAAAGTTGCGGGTGTGCAAGTAAGTCGGGCAGCGTCGGGTGCCGGCGGATCCTCGAAAGTGGTTATACGTGGCAATAACTCACTGATTGGAAATAGTCAACCGTTGTATGTGATAGACGGTGTGCCCATTGACAATCAAAACATCTCCTCCCCCACGCAATCGGGTGGTACAGATTACGGCGATGGTATAGGTAATATCAATCCGGAAGATATTGAAAGTATGTCCGTACTAAAAGGACCAAATGCGGCTGCGCTATATGGACAACGTGGTAGCAACGGTGTCATTTTAATCACCACCAAATCCGGAAAAGCTGGGCGTACCAATGTAAACTATAATACCGATTATTCACTAGGGACTGGATTAATATTGCCCGATTTTCAAAACGAATACGGACAAGGACTTAACGGCACCTTTACTCATTTCCGACGGGACGACGGTAGTGTTGTTCCAATGGCGACGGCTATCACAAACGGATATGCCGGTATTCCCAAAATGAGTGCTGGCCGCGATCGTACTACCCGGGCCAGCTGGGGACCTCGTATGGAGGGTCAGACCTACGAGGACATATATGGTAATATTCTTCAGTTAACCCCTCAACCAGACACATATGAGTCATTCTTCCAAACTGAAAAGCAATTTATCAACAATATCGGTGTAGATGGCGGAAATGACCGTGTAAATTACAGATTCTCTTATGCTAACACCAAGGTCGATGGCTATATACCGACCAATACCCTAAATAGGAATAATTTTGGTTTACGGACACAGGGAAAGATCACGGAAAAGTTTCATATTGACGTAAAAGCCAATTATATCTTGCAAAATGCGAAGAACCGACCAACACTCTCTGATGCAGCAGACAACCCGGCATATTTATTTATCAGTCAACCCCGGAGTTTAAGTAACCAAATTATGTCGCAATACAAATGGACTGCAGATGACGTAGCCAAGCAATTGGGATTTTCCGGTGTTACCGAAGGACTGGAGAAAACTTATGCGACCAACAGTTCGACTGCCAACCCTTTTTGGACTATTCATGAGAATCATAACGAAGACCGCAGAGATCGTGTAATAGGTTTATTGCGGTTATCATATGACTTTTTCCCATGGCTGAAGGTCACGGCGACGGGTGGAACGGATTTCTATACCGATCAACGATTTCGATACAGACCGATCAACACCTATCAAAGTTTGAACCGGAGGGGCGATATTCGTGAGGAAATTATTCGATCAAGAGAAAATAACTACGATATCTTAGCCAGCACAAATTTTGATCTTTCCACTGATTTTAAACTGAATGCGAATCTCGGAGCTGCTCACCAAAGCAGATACATGCGATTAACAGGAAATACCGGAAATCAGTTTATCGTTCCGGATTTGTTTGTGATCAATAATACAACAACGAACTCCTACCTGTTTGATCTGATTGAGTCACGGATCAATTCAGCTTACTTTTCCGGACAACTCAGTTACAAAGACTACTGGTTTGTGGACTTCTCAGCGAGAAATGATTGGTCGTCTACCCTATCCAAAAATAATAGCTCGTTCTTTTATCCGTCAATTAGTACGAGTTTGGTTCTGTCGGATGCGCTTAATTGGCAATCTAATGCCTTATCTTACGCTAAAATACGAGGTTCTTGGGCACAAGCAGGTAGCTCGGGTAATCCCTATCAATTGACAGGGGCATACAACCTTAGCCAATACACACATGGTGGCATCCCCATGGCTTCCTATACAGACATTATCCCCGATCCTGATTTAAAGAATGAACTGACTACATCTATCGAAGCAGGAGCAGATCTACGATTTATCAATAATCGGGTTTCATTCTCTTTTACCTACTATCAAGCAAAAACAAAAAATCAAATATTAGATGTACCAATTTCACCATCGAGCCTCTATGTCCGAAACAGGATAAATGCAGGAGAAATCAGTAACAAAGGAATTGAATTTATGGTTAGTGCAACGCCAATCAAACTAGAAAACGGATTTGAATGGAATACCGTCTTTAATTTTAACCGAAACAGAAATAAGGTCGAATCACTCTATCCCGGTGTGGAAACCTTCCTGTTAGCAACCGATAGAGGTATAAACGTGGTTGCCGAAGTAGGTAAGCCGTTCGGACAATTAATCGGAACCCAATTTGCGTGGATAAAAGATGACCAAGGAAACAGGCTAATCGATGCAGACACCGGATTGCCCCTACGAACAACAGGACGTGTAGAAACCGATCTGGGTAATGCACAACCCGATTGGTTAGGCGGCTTTGGCAATACATTTACCTACAAAGGCTTTACATTGTACGGATTGGTAGACATCCGTCAAGGTGGTATCGTGTTTTCCCAATCAAACCGAGAACAGATTGTTTATGGCACAAGCAAAAAAACACTTCACGGACGCGACGGCACTTATATAGCTGATGGCATAGTTGCCACTCAAAACGGATCGGGAGAATGGATAAGTACTGGTCAGAAAAATGAGAAACAAATCACGGCACAAGATTATTGGAACATGGTTGCTAGCGATAAGGAAGTCATGGTATCCGAAGAGATGATTAACGACATGAGTTATATTGCGATGCGCGAAATCAGTCTATCCTATTTCTTACCGGCCAAATGGATGCCGACGAAAGCTATACGGTCAATAAAATTCGGACTATACGGAAGGAATCTGTTCTATTTCCAACGTAAAACAGATGGTTTTTCTCCAGAGGCTTCGGCCTTTAATGTCCATAACTCATCTATAGGCATAGAATCTACCTCCTTGCCCATGATGAGAAACTTTGGGTTCAATATATCGTTAGGTCTTTAATCTCCATCATTATGAAAACATCATTATTAAAAAAAGCTATATATATAAGTTTCTGCACAGCAGCCTTTGTTTCTTGCACCAAAGACTTTGAACAAATAAACAAACCACCTACCTCCGTGACTTCGGTGGATCCGGCTCTTTTAATAGCAAGAGTCCTACGCGACGGTACTTTTCAAGAATCGGGGGAACTCCCTAATAATAAATTTGGTTCATGGGTGCAGCACTGGGCTGGTGGACCAGTAGTACCTGTGTCTCGGTATTTTGAAGGGCCAGAAAACCTCATCTGGTCGCAACATTATGCATTATTACGCAATATTGTGCAGATCAAAGAAGAATTGGCGGGACAGGAAGATGTACCCTCCGGCAGAAGCAAGTTGGCAATTGCTGAAATATATGAAGTGTATTTGTATCAGCGGTTGACCGATTTATTTGGCGATATTCCTTATTCAGAGATCACGACATCTCATCAAGAAATCAACAGAACACCTAAGTTTGATAAACAGGAAGAAATTTATCCGAGTTTAATCCAAAAACTAGATCGAGCATTGGGCAAACTCACATCGGGAGATGATTCTTACGCAACATCGGATTTCTTCTATAGTGGTAATATCGACAAATGGAAAAAATTTGGAAATTCCCTAAAGCTACGTTTAGGAATGCGAATCCGGTATGCTAATCCCAACTTGGCGGAGCAAACTGTAACAGCTGCTATGACCTCTTCTTACGGTTTGCTTAGTAGTAATAGCGACAACGCGACGGTGCCTACATATAACGATGCACAAGCAGAAAATCAAAACCCTATTTTACGCCAAAACGTAACGGGGAGTTCAGATTTGAGGTATTTAGCCAATACATTAATAGATCAACTCAAAGATTATAATGATCCTCGTTTGCCAATATTGGCGCAACCAGTTACCATCGAAGGCACACAGGTATATCAGGGTATTGGTGTCGCGCTTACCGATAATCAGCTATCGGAGTTAATCCGTGCTAACTTTTCAACGCCTAACAGATCGACCTGGTTTAGCCTTTCACACAATCCGATTCCGGGTTATGCGATGACATATGCAGATATCTGCTATTATAAAGCAGAAGCTGCTCTATTGAACTGGGGGGCATCCGCAGATGATGCACATACATTTTTTATGGATGGCGTTAAAGCTTCTTTTGCATTGGAACCGTATAACCTCACCAGTATACCTACCTCATACGAACAAGATGTATTGAGTTTTACAGGTTTATCCACGGAACAAAAATTAGAAAAAATAGCTATCCAAAAATGGATTCAATTGTTTGGGCGGAATATGGAAGCATTTGCAGAGTGGAGAAGGATGGGCTACCCGACATTAACACCTGGTCCAAATCCAGGTTCAACAAACGGTAGGATTCCACGCCGAGGTATTTATTCCAGCGAAGAGGCCGAACTTAATAAAGCGAACTATGAAGAAGCTGTAGGTCGAATGAGTAACGGTGATTCCTTTCTATCGAAGGTGTGGTGGGATCAAAACTAAAAAAGAGCGGGGTGCAATTTGAAGTGCACCCCGCTTGTTTTATATTCTCTTTAAGATAATTTACCTAATGCTTCCTTTATACGGCGCAACGCTTCTTTCAAGGCATCATCCGAAGCTGCATACGAAAGACGAATATAATTGTTATTTCCAAAAGAATCACCGCCAACCGTGGCCACATGTCCCTCATTGAGTAAATATAACGCCAGATCCGAAGAGTCTTTAATTACATTCCCATGAGCGTCTTTCTTACCAAAAAACGAACTGATTTCAGGGAAGAAATAAAAGGCTCCTTCTGGAAGATTTGTTTTCACGCCTGGTATATCATTTAATAAATCATATACCAGTTGACGTCTGCGTAAAAATGCTTCCTTCATTTCATTAACACTTTCCAATCCATCACTATAAGCGATAATACCGGCCCGTTGTGCAATGGAACAAGTGCCTGAAGTAGTTTGTCCTTGCAATTTATCATTAGCAGCAGCAATTTCCTTATTGGCAGCTATATACCCTAAACGCCAACCTGTCATGGCGAAAGCTTTGGAAAAACCATTTACAATGATGACACGGTCACGGATGGCCTCAAATTGGGCGATGGATTCATGTTTGTCGATGAAATTGATATGTTCGTAAATTTCATCGGACAAGATGAAAATATTTGGGTGTTTCTCGAAAACTTTAGCCAGTGCCGCTAACTCATCCTTGCTATAAACAGAACCTGTTGGATTACAAGGCGAAGAAAACATAAACAATTTAGTTTTGGGCGTAATAGCTGCCTCCAACTGTTCCGGCGTAATTTTGAAATCCGAATCGATATCGGTATCGATAAATACGGATTTTCCCTCTGCCAATACAACCATCTCTGAATACGAAACCCAATATGGTGTAGGGATAATAACCTCGTCACCGGGGTTGATCAGCGTCAAAATAACATTAGAAAGTGATTGTTTTGCACCGGTAGAAACCACAATTTGCGAAGGTTCATAGTCCAAACCATTTTCATTCTTTAACTTATTTACAATGGCTTGGCGGAGTTCGGGATAACCCGGTACCGGAGAATAACGTGTATAGTTTTCGTCTAGCGCTTTCTTTGCTGCATCCTTTACATTATTGGGTGTGTTAAAGTCTGGTTCCCCTACACTTAAACTAATAACATTGATGCCTTTAGAAGCTAACTCGCGCCCTAATTTTGTCATTTTTAAGGTCGCTGATTCGGATAAATTGTTAATCCTATTTGATAAATATGATGTCGTATTCATGATAATACAAACCTAAATAAAATGCTTTGCATTCACGAATGCCAATGGCAAAAAAATCAAGAGTAATTCATTTTTAGGTGCACTATAATTGTATATAGTATAAAAGAAATTTATTCTGCTATACGCTGTCTTCGGGGAGTCTTTCAATAGAGAATACATATACATATTATCAAAAGGAAATCATAAATTTGTCTCTATGGATTCGCGGAGAAAGTTTTTAAAGAAAATCGGGACTGGTTCACTCTTACTTGGATTACACCCAATTTATGCCCAACAGATAAAACCTTTACAGAAAACGGAAAACAAACCTATCGTTCTATCCACCTGGGATTTTGGGTTTAAAGCGAACGCCGAAGCATGGAAAGTCCTTTCCACAGGAGGGCGCGCATTAGATGCTGTGGAACAGGGGGTGCGCTATACGGAAGCGGATCCTACAGAACGCAGCGTGGGCTATGGCGGACGCCCAGACAGAGATGGCAAAGTAACTTTGGATGCCTGCATTATGGATGAAAACGCAAACATTGGATCGGTGGCTGCTTTAGAGCAGATTAAACATCCCATATCCGTCGCCCGGGCGGTAATGGAAAAAACACCGCACGTGATGCTCGTGGGGAATGGCGCGTTACAGTTCGCACAAGAACAGGGATTTCCACTCGAAAACCTGCTGACAGAAGTTTCCGAAAGGGAATGGCGCGAATGGCTCAAAACAGCGAAATACGAACCTGTTGTCAATATGGAGAACCACGACACCATCGGCATGATTGCATTAGATGCGCAAGGTAATCTTTCCGGGGCCTGCACAACCAGTGGTATGGCTTTTAAAATGCACGGACGGGTCGGTGACTCCCCTATCATTGGAGCCGGACTATATGTAGACAACGAGGTGGGTGCTGCTACCGCTACCGGACATGGTGAAGAAGTTATCCGAACAGTCGGTTCGCATTTGGTTGTTGAATTGATGCGTCAGGGACACACTCCTCAAAAAGCGTGTGAAGAAGCTGTCAATCGGATTATTAAATTTACGGAGAACCGCAAGAAAACGTTGGATAACATACAAGTTGGATTTATTGCGCTGAATAAACAAGGGGAATATGGCGCGTATTGCATACATGGCGGTTTTAATTACGCGAAATATGACCATGCTGGAAACGAACTTATATCTTCTCCCCACTATCTCAAATAAAGATGCCAAAAATAGAAATTGCCTGTTTTAATATAGACGCAGCGCATATAGCACAACAGTACGGCGCTGACCGCGTAGAGTTTTGTACCGATATGCAAGTCGGCGGAACAACTCCCGATTTGCAGGAAACAGAAATCGTACGTCGTGAATTACATATCGCGCTTCATGTGATGATACGACCCCGAGGTGGGAAGTTTGTGTATTCGGAGGAGGAATTTGCACAAATGAAAAACGATATCCTAACGTATAGCGCATTGGGTGTGGATGGCTTTGTATTTGGTATCTTAGATGAGACGGGAAACATAGATAAGCAAAAAAATAAAACATTGGTCGAGCTAGCAGGAGGCAAACCTTGTACTTTCCATAGAGCGTTTGATGAAGTTTCCGATAGTGTCCAAGCATTAGAAGATATTATTTCCTGCGGTTTTACTACCGTGCTCACCTCGGGATGTGCACCGAATGTAGATTTGGGGCAAGAAGAGTTGAAGCGTCTTGTACAACAAGCGCGTGATCGTCTTGTAATCATGCCCGGAGGCGGTTTGCGTTCCACTAATATTAGACGTATTTGGCTAGAAACAGACGCAGCGTATTTTCACTCTTCGGCTATCACCGACGGTTCGGAAACAGCGGTCGTTGAAGAAGTAAAGGCGTTAGTGAAAGCGGTTAACTAGAAAAGTCATTGGACTATGCAGGCTTTTAGCATGATGCGATATACTTCAAACCTAGCCGCAAACCATAACCGATTGCTATACCGATCACGAAACTAGCCAAGGTACCTACGAGGATATATTCTGTAAACTTGGTGTCTTTTGCATTTGTTAAGTCACCGAAACGAAAGATGGATTTTGCTCCCAAAAGAAATCCTATACCCGACAAAAAACCAACGTGTATAAAGAGGACGATCAGCAACCGTTCCATAATACCAATGAGCATACCCGCATCTACGAGCGAATTTTTAGGTTTCGTGACCACATCGGTTTCGGATGTCCATTTACTAAAGAAAACGCGCAACGCTATCGGGCTAACAAAAACAATCAGCACAAAAGTCAATACATATAGCAAGCTTTTTGCAGAAAGTAGCGTTTCCCAGTCGATCGGTAAACCATATTTATATAATACGACAACAATTAGAGATAAAATATGTAGCGTCTGATCTGCCATAAACAGTAAAAACGCACGACGCGTATTTTTTTTTTCAAAATAAATCTTTCCACTGTCTATTAATAGGTGTGCGCAGCTTATAAACAATATAACTTGCCATTGATCAGAGAGTTCGGGAAGAAAGAATATAATTAATAAAGCGGTGTGTAGGGCAATATGTAATAATAAATAACCAATATGCTCTTGTCGTTTCTGTACCCATTTTTTGGGTTGCAGTACAAAATCACCTATAAAATGAGCTAGTAGCAGCTTTAAGAATAGCAGACTCATAATGCTAATATTTCTTTTGTACAATAATCTAACGCGCGTTGTATTTTAGCAAAGCTCGCTTTCTGTAGTTCGGTACTTACTTGACTTTGATATTTCTTATCTAATATTTTGGCCAATTCCGCTTGGTTAGCATTTTTATGTTGAAAAGCTGCTTTCACGGTTTCTGCCATATTTGGTGTCCAACGTACAGTCAATTCTGCCGTTAACGGTAAGATGACATTACATAATGCATCAAGCTTAGGATAGGCTGATTTAAAAAAAATGGTTTCCTTTTTTAGTTCTTCAAAAGCTTCTCCGGAATAGATAAGTGCAGAACCAAAAGAGTTCTTAATGTGTGGGGCATCATATTCCTTCATTCCGATTCCAATGCCAATTCGTGCATCTAAATCAAATGCTAACATCGTAGCCTTAATATAGAAAGTAGCTGTTAATACATTTTGAGGTGTAAGTTCCGCTTGGAAACTATCTCCACGGAAGATATCAAATCTGTCAGAATATAGCCCTATAGCCTCCTCCAAAGCCGGCATCCATATTTTCGGCTCCAAGGAGCGCGATTTGATTATATCACCTGATATTACAGCTATCATATATCGTCTTTTACTCAAATATAAATATAGAATAGCATATCAGCAAAATTACTGATAATTAAAATTATCAGCGAAAATGATAATAAATCGAATTATCACTAAAAACAATGATAATTCGATTTATCATTAAAAACAGCCATATATTATACGACAATGTTGATGATCTTGCCTTTCACGAAAACAACCTTTTTTACGATTTTTCCGTCCAAATAGCGTTGTACATCCGCATTCGACAAAATAATTTCCTCGACCGCTTTCGTATCTAAATCTAACGGCAACGACAGGTTCATTTTCATTTTTCCATTCACGGAAACCGGATAAGCAAATTCTGCTTCTACCAAGTACTCCGGGTGGAAGGCGGGATACGGTGCATACGATATTGTCCCTGCTTCGTTCCCCAATAATGCCCATAACTCTTCGGTGATATGTGGAGCATAGGGCTCAAGAACAATAATAAGGTCTTGTAATATTTTACGTTTATTGCATTTCAAATCAGTCAATTCATTTACGCAAATCATAAATGCCGATACGGAAGTATTGAACGAGAAACGCTCTATATCCTCTTCTACCTTTTTGATAATTTTATGCAATGCCTTATATTCCGATTTGGTAGGTTCATCGTCTGAAACAAAGAGATTTCCTTCCGCATCATGGAATAAACGCCACACTTTACGTAAAAATTTATATACGCCCTCAATACCATTTGTATTCCAAGGCTTTGATTGTTCCAATGGACCTAAGAACATTTCGTAAAGACGGAGCGTATCTGCACCATATGTTTCTATAATGTCGTCAGGATTAACCACGTTAAATTTAGATTTCGACATCTTCTCTACTTCGGTACCGCATATATATTTGCCATTCTCCAAGACAAATTCTGCATTCACAAAATCTGGACGAAACGCTTTAAATTTCTCCGTATCCAGCACATCATTATAGACGATGTTAACATCCACGTGCAAGGGAACCGTATGGTATTGGCTTTTCAAGCCATAGGAAACAAAAACGTTTGTTCCTTTACCCTCCTCATCCAGCACCCGGTATACAAAGTTAGAACGTCCTTGAATCATCCCTTGGTTGATTAACTTTTTAAAAGGTTCCTCTTCATTATGATATCCAAGATCTTTCAGCACTTTGTTCCAAAACCTGGAATAGAGCAAATGCCCGGTAGCATGCTCTGAGCCACCAATATATAAATCTACAGCTTTCCAATAATCTACAGCCTCTTTAGATGCAAAAGATTCCTCATTGGTCGGATCCATATAACGAAACCAATACCAGGAAGAGCCAGCCCAGCCCGGCATCGTGCTCAGCTCGTAATCGTATTTTCCTTGATACTTCCACTCGTCAGCTCTACCCAAAGGCGGCTCACCTGTTTCTGTGGGTAAGTACTTATCTACCTCTGGTAGTAAAAGAGGTAACTCATTCTCATCTATCAAATAAGGTAGTCCGTTTTTAAAGAATACCGGCACAGGTTCTCCCCAATAGCGCTGGCGGCCAAAAATGGCATCGCGCATCCGATAATTTATCTTGGCCTTACCTAACCCAAGACCTTCAAGACGTTTGATCAAAGCCGGTACAGCTTCTTCGTATGTCATGCCGTTGATAAAGTCCGAATTAATATAGCGCCCATCCTTTGTTGGATCAGCACTCTCTTCTATATTTTGTGCATCAGAAATCGGAATAATCGGCAAATTAAAACGCTTTGCAAAAACATAATCCCGTTGATCTCCAGATGGGACGGCCATTACCGCACCCGTCCCATATCCCGCTAAAACATAATCTGCAATCCAAATAGGCACGTCATCCCCAGTCAACGGATGCTTGGCATACGAGCCCGTAAAAGCCCCTGATACCGTCTTTGTATCCGCCATTCGATCTAATTCAGATTTTTTTGCTGTTTTTTCTTTATACAGCTCAATTTCAGCACGTTGATTATCCGTAGTTAAAGTATCAACCAATTCATGTTCTGGCGCTAACACAATAAAAGAAACCCCGAAAATTGTATCCACGCGCGTAGTAAACACTTCGATGTCATTCAACTGAGGCAGTAGGAATTTAACTAAGGCACCTACCGATTTCCCTATCCAGTTACGCTGCATTTCTACTAACGGCTCCGGCCAATCGACCGTATCCAATCCCCGCAACAAACGATCAGCATACGCCGTTATACGCATCGACCATTGCATCATTTTTTTCTGTTCTACAGGATAACCTCCTCGTTCTGACACGCCGTTAATAACTTCATCATTAGCCAACACCGTTCCTAATGCAGCACACCAATTCACCGTGCTTTCTCGCAAGTAAGCCAAGCGATATTTTAACAACTCCCGTTGCTGCTCTTCTTCCGAGAAGCTATTCCATTCGGTTGCTGTAAAGGTTAAAACATCCTCATCACAAACGGCATAAGTACCTTCGGAGCCAGCTGTTTCGAAACGATTTATTAAACTGTCAATTGACTCTGATTTATCAGCCTCCTTATTATACCAAGCATGGAACAACTGCATGAAAATCCACTGTGTCCATTTGTAATAATCGGGTTCCGACGTGCGCACCTCCCTTGACCAATCATAGGAAAAACCTATATTATCTAGTTGTTCCCGGTAACGTTTAATATTTACTTCTGTCGTAACGGAAGGATGCTGTCCCGTTTGAATTGCATACTGTTCAGCAGGTAACCCAAAGGAGTCATACCCCATCGGATGCAACACGTTAAAACCTTTTGATCTCTTATATCTAGCGAAAATATCGGAGGCAATGTAACCGAGCGGATGCCCAACATGTAGTCCAGCACCAGACGGATACGGAAACATGTCTAATACGTAATATTTGGGTTTATCTGTTGTCTCAGCAGGTCTAAAAGTACCATTTTCGGCCCAAAACTGTTGCCACTTCTTTTCTAACGATCGATGATTGTATTCCATAATGATTGCAGCTAATCTGAAAGAGATGCGAAAATAGCTATTTTACATCAATTTAGGTATAAAAGTTTTGAGAATGGGCAATAAAATCTATCTATCGAATGTTAAATGTCTAGGTAGTAAAGTAAATTATTCGTGCGAATTGTTTCTTAAATGCGCATTATTATTTACTTTCGCATCATAATACTAGATTAAAAAGAGCGTATGTCGACTTACGAAGAAGGTTCACCAAGAAAGAAAACAAAATCTGTTTATGTATCCACGGTTATCAGTATAGCCTTGGTATTACTGATGACAGGATTGTTAGGTTTGATTTTGGTCCATGCTAAAAACCTATCCAAATATGTCAAGGAAAATATCGTCCTCAATATCATTGTAAATGACAACGTAAACGAAGGCGATGTATTGGCTATGCAAAAAGATCTCGAAAAGGATCCTTATGTTTTGCGTACAGAATATATTAGCAAGGAACTCGCTGCTAAAAATCTAAAAGAAGATCTCGGTGAGGATTTTGTAGAATATTTGGGACATAACCCCTTATTGCCCTCCATTGACGTATACCTAAAAGAACAGTATGCTAATACAGATAGTATACAGACTTTTATCCAGAAATCGGCTAAAAACAGCCGTGTGAAAGAAGTGGTATTTCAAGAATCCCTCATTGATATGGTCAATAAAAATATCCGTATCATTGGAATTGTTGTGTTAGGATTCACCATTGTATTGTTAGTCATCGCCGTTGCGTTGATTAATAACACCATCCGTTTAGCTATCTACTCGCAAAGATTTCTTATTAAGAGCATGCAACTTATCGGTGCCACGAAGAACTTTATTCGAAAACCATATTTATTATATGGTATATTTCATGGTTTGTTGGGTGCTTTGATTGCCATTTTGTTATTAATATTTACTTTGCAATTTGCGCAAAAGCAGATTCCAGATTTGGTGTTTTTACGTAATTGGTACGAGTTTGGGGCAATATTCCTTATCGTAGTCGGTCTAGGTATTGTAATCTCTGGTTTCAGCACTTACTTCGCGGTAACAAAATATTTGAGAGCTAAATCACATAGTCTTTATAGATAATGATTAAATAATACACGCTAAGTGATGACAAGTCAAACTATAAATGTATAAAAAGTGAACTATAAGGTGCAATCGTATTGGACCATTTAAATCACGAAGAACGAAATATGTCGGAAAAAAAACAACATCATACTACACAGCCAAAATCAGGCTTTGTTTTTGAAAAAATAAACTATCAACTGTTTGTTGCGAGCGCACTAGTGGTTATTCTGGGTTTCATCCTCATGATGGGCACAGAAGATATCTACAGCTTTACAAAAATAACGTTAGCTCCTTTCGTAGTTGTCCTCGGATTCGCTTTAGGATTCGTGGCTATTTTATACAAACCCAAAAACAAAAAAAATAATTAAGGATGACCTATTTTCAGGCGATTGTCTTGGCAATCATTGAAGGATTAACAGAATTTTTACCTGTTTCTTCGACAGGTCATATGATTATCGGGACAGCATTAATGGGGATGGAACCCTCTCCTTTCGTCAAGCTATTCACCATCGTTATTCAACTTGGCACAATTCTTTCCGTTTTGGTTTTATACTATCGAAGGTTCTTTAAATCGCTAGACTTCTATTACAAGTTGATGGTAGCAGCTATTCCCGCTTCCATACTCGGCTTAATACTTAACGACTTTATTGACTCTCTTCTCGAAAGTCCATTGATGGTAGGGGTGATGTTGGTTATTGGTGGTGTTATCTTATTATTCGTAGACAAATGGTTTAACAGACCACAAGTCGATAATTCAGACGATATTTCCTACAAACAAGCGTTCATTATCGGATGGTATCAATGCTTGGCATTGATACCGGGAACCTCACGTTCGGCGAGCACCATTGTTGGCGGCATGACACAAAGCTTAACTCGTAAGGCCGCCGCCGAGTTTTCCTTTTTTCTAGCTATTCCAATGATGGCAGGCGCTTCAGTTGTTAAACTTTATAAGTTTCTTAAAGAAGGGCATGTTTTTACAGGAGAAGAAATAAACCTCCTTATCGTTGGTAACGTGATTGGTTTTGTTGTCGCGATTATCGCTATTAAAAGCTTTATTAGTGTATTAACAAAATACGGTTTTAAAGCGTTCGGATGGTATCGTATTATTGTAGGACTCGTAATTATTGGTTTATTATTGAGTGGACATAGCCTGGAAATTATATAAATGACAAACGTAGAGGAAACTGCATCTTCCTTATTTGATTTTGCAGAAGGTGAGGTTCTATTGGTTGATAAACCTTTGGAGTGGACGAGTTTCGATGTGGTAGGGAAACTTCGCAATAGCATGAAACCCCAAAAGATTAAAGTGGGACATGCAGGCACTCTTGACCCCTTGGCAACCGGATTGCTGATTATCTGTACAGGTAAATTCACAAAAAGAATAGATTCTTTTCAGGCTGAAGATAAAGAGTATACTGGTGTTATTACATTAGGTGCAACCACTCCTTCTTATGACTTGGAAACAGAGATCAATCAAACGTTTGATTACACACCTATTACCGAAGCTGAAATTTACGAAACAGCACAACAATTTATCGGCGAGCTTGAACAATATCCACCTGCTCATTCGGCTATAAAAATAAAAGGTGAGCGCGTGTACGAAAAGGCACGTCGTGGAGAAGAAGTAGAATTGAAGGCGCGACACATTGTAGTTAACAGTTTCGAAATAGTAAAAATTGAAATACCACATGTGTATTTCAGAATCACCTGCTCCAAAGGAACCTATATTCGCTCCATCGCGCATGATTTTGGAAAGGCGTTAGGAATCGGCGCACACCTTAGTCAGCTTAGGCGAACCAAAAGCGGCGATTTTCATGTTGAAAATGCTTGGAATTTGCAAGATTTGATCGAAAGAATTAAATTACACAAAACATCGTTTCAACAGCAACCAACAACTAATAATAAATAGTCGTCCTTGCATGAGCTGCCTCCCAAACTACATGATTGATTCAACTCATGCAAGCTGAATTACAATTAAAAAGGAAATTGTTTTAAAAAACAACCGAGTGTAACGAGCTCATCTATACAATTGAGGTTTAACACGCATAGATAACTATTTTAATGAAAATATACAAAAGTTTAGATGAATTTGAACCATTATCGAATGCTATCGTAACCATCGGTACATTTGACGGCGTGCATATAGGTCATCAAAAAATCTTATCCAAATTAAGGGAATGCGCTGCAGAAAGAGATGGTGAAACGATCTTACTTACTTTTTTCCCACATCCTCGACTAATAATTAATCCCAACGACGATAACTTACGTCTTATCAACGATATAGAGGAAAAAACACATCGATTAGCGCTCTCTGGAATAGATCATTTAATCATTACGCCTTTTACACGGGATTTTTCCAATCAAACGGCAGAGGAGTACATCAGTAACGTCTTGGTTGGTCGGTTAGGCACCAAGCAGATTGTGATCGGCTATGACCACCATTTTGGCAAGGATAGACAAGGTTCCATCAAAGATTTGAAAGAGTTAGCAGAAATATATGATTATACAGTTGAGCAGATCCCGGAACAGGATATCGAGGATGTTGCTGTGTCGTCGACCAAAATACGAGAATCCTTAATCAAAGGGGATATCGAAACAGCCAATAAATACCTCGGCTATCCATTTGAATTGACGGGGACAGTAGTGCGTGGAGATCAAATAGGACGGGAAATAGGGTTCCCTACGGCTAATCTCAATGTACACGAAACGCATAAGCTCATACCTGCGTATGGTATATATGCTGTAGAGGTAGAAATATATACAAACTTGTCCACCGTCCATACAGGAGAATATGTCGCTCCACAGCCCGACCGTATAACCAAAGGAATGGCATATATTGGAACCCGACCGACAGTAGATGGCATGAACCGGAAAATAGAAATTAATTTGCTGGATTTTACGGATGATATCTATTCAACAACCTTACGGGTCAAGTTTCTAAAATTTATCCGACACGACCAGTGGTTTGATTCGTTAGACGCAATGCGAAGCCAGATCAAGAAAGACGAAAAGAATATTCGGGAATATTTCGGTATAGCAAATTAAATCTCTACTGGATAGAAGACTTGCCCGAGATTATTCAGGCCTGTCAAATCAACAGGTTTCAGAAATATGCCAAATACCGCCGAGCCGGAGCCTGACATAGAAGCATAAATAGCCCCTTGGGCATATAGGGCCAATTTGATATCTTTCACAACCGGATGCTTTTCGACTACAAGTTCTTCAAAATCGTTTTTAACATAAAATTTCCAATCTTGTATAGGAAGTTGCAATACATCTCTCAAATCTTCCTCAGCAGCACACGGAGTGACGCCTTTGTAGGCCTCCGCGGTGGCGATATTTACCGCTGGTTTAATGAGTACTAAAAATTTATCCGATAGATCGAGCGAAACAGCAGATAAATCCGTTCCGATCCCTTGGGCATATAGGGGTTTGTTTTGAATAAAAAAAGGACAATCTGCCCCCAATTTGGCAGCCTCTTCTTCCAACTCTAGATCAGAGAGTCCAATATCAAATTTTTCATTAAGCATTTTCAACACAAATGCGCCATCTGACGAGCCTCCCCCTAATCCCGCTCCATAGGGAATCTGCTTATGTAAATGGATATGTACCGACGGTAAACTAACTCTTTCGTCTAATAATCGATAAGCCCTTAAACATAGATTATTATCCTCTGTCGGCAAATGCAATCCAGTAATTTCCAACGTCGTTCTCGCAGTAGATTCCTTCGATGTGATTTCTATAATATCATATAACGGAAAAGGATAAAATACCGATTCCAACAGATGATAACCGTCCGCACGCTTGCCCACGATATTCAGTCCTATATTTATTTTAGCATTCGCGAATGAAATCATAATGCAATATTACTTAACTTTCGTTATAAAATATAACGTAGTTTAAGAATAAAGGAACGATGTCATTAATCAATTTTTTCATCTTCTTTTTCCCCGTGAAAAAGAAGCAAAAACCTCGTCGCTTCAGATATTTGAGATAATGGATAGTACGAAGGATGAGTTTCTACATACTCAAACATCTGGATGCGACAATTAAAGTTAAGGAAGGAATCATGCAATAGCCCCCCCTTTTTTAACCTCTAATGCCACATATAAACTATTCTCGATGCGGGGAAAGTGCCGGGTAGTGGGACGCATCAAAATTTTGAAATATGTAGAAATATTATAGATGCACTATCTATCCCATCAAAATTTTAAAGTGTCGATTTTTTTGTTTAACTTTTTTTAGGTAAAAAAAGTAAAAGCCACGTCGCGGTTTGAGCGACACAAAAATATTAATCGTTCGTTAAACCTCAACAACGAAGGTTTCAAGAAGCTTTTGCTAGAAAGCGCTTGAGTTTGTAACTTGCAGCATTCGAAAGGCATTGTATGGTGATTCGCACAATAAGTTTGTTGTTTTCTTTACTCGTAGGCGTCTGTTGCTATGGACAATCCATTTCGTCTATTGGAAGCCCGTATGTCCAGAATTATACCAAGTCACAATATAAGGCAGGAAACCAAAACTGGAGCATTGATCAGGGAGCGGACGGTGTCATATATGCGGCAAATAGTGACGGTGTGATTGCATACGATGGCGCATACTGGGAGATATATCCCTTGAAAAATAAAACGGGCGCGCGCAGCGTACGTGTGGGACGGGACGAAAAGATATATGCGGGGGGTAAAGAAGAGTTTGGTTTTTTCGAAAAGAGGAAGGGTAAACTTCATTATCACTCCCTAACACACCTCGTCGAGCCGGAGATCATCCAAAACGATGAAATATGGAAAATTCTCGTCACCGGTGATTCGGTTATTTTTCAATCGTTTTCCAAGTTTTATCTTCTACATCACGATAAAATAACAACACATTATGGAAATGGCGAACCATTCCTCTTTGCGCATCAAGCCAGAGAACGTATATGGCTGGAAAAGATTCCCAGCGGATTAAGTATTTGGGGACGTAATGGTTTTATACCATTAGAGACACGACTGACCAACGTATTGGTGCTTCTCCCCTTTAACGAAAATGAAACATTAGTTGGAACAGCAAAAGATGGTCTCTTTTTGTTGAATGATAATGGGAAGGCCACCCCATGGAACACGAATCCCCTATTAAATGAAATTCTTAAAGAAGCCCAAATAAACAATGGCATTCAAATAGACAATAATACATTCGCGCTCGGGACCATAAAAAACGGTATCCTCATCGTCGATAAAACCGGAACAATACGCCAACATATTCACAAGCGAAATGGCCTCCAAAATAATACTGTACTCAGCATGGTCTTGGACAAACAAGGTAATATATGGGCAGGTTTGGATAATGGTATCGATCGTATTGAAATTAGCTCTCCATTTTATTACTATAAAGATATTTTTGGGGAACTAGGCACAGTATATGCTATCAAAGTATTTCATGATAAAATATATCTCGGAACGAATCAAGGTCTGTTTTATAGCCACTGGGAAGCAGACAGCTATACCCAGCAACTTCAATTTCGGTTCATCCCTCATTCACAAGGACAAGTCTGGTCATTAGAGATATTCAATAATCAACTTATCTGTGGGCACAATGATGGTACTTTTATAGTTCAAGGCAATCGGATGGAGCGAATATCAACGTGGACAGGTGGTTGGCAAAATATCCAACTTAGACCAAACGCGCCGTTTTTCATACAGGGTAATTACACGGGGTTAGCTTTATTTGAAGACCATCAAGGATGGCAATTAGATCATAAATTTGAAGAACCGAAACAAGCCGTTCTTCAGCTTTATCCTTGGGAGAATATGACCTTTTGGGCGGTTTTTAACAACAGTATTCAACTGATAGAACTATCGACGGATAATCCGTCGATCAAAACGCTAAAAACTTTCTCTTTCGCGGAAGATTTTCCCAAGATCCAACGTGTTACGCCTACCAACATCCGAGGCAATACGGTTTTTGCGACCGATAAAGGCTTTTTCACGTACGACAGGGTATTGGCCAAGTTCGTAGTATATGACGACTTAAATAAATCGCTCGGTTCTTTTGCTCATTCCTCCGGCATTAAGGAACGTGACAATACCACTTACATTTTCATCAACGACGGACGTTTTGCGTTAGTTGAATGGAAAGAAAATACAATCCGTATTGATTCTGCAACATTTAATGTATTAGAAAACACGGTTATGAAAAACTACGAAAATGTCGAGTTTGCAGCAGATCGGTTTCTTTTTGCACTAGATAATGGCTTTGTTGCCTATAACCCAGATTTCAATCATAGTATACCCATTGAAAGTCCGGTTATAAAGGGAATACAAGATATTTCTGTGACGAGCAATGATTCCATTCGCTATCTCGAAGTGGATAAGCCCTTTTCATACAATCATAACAATATACGTGTCTTATTTTCCTCCCCATGGTATTCCAGTACACCTCTCAAATACCAATACCAACTAGGGGGACACCATAATAAGTGGTCTAGTCCTTCGGAAATACCCTATATTGATTTCACAAATCTTTCGTGGGGAACTTACACGTTTAAGATTAGGGCAATTTCCACCAACGGACAAATTTCAGAAGTCAGCCAAATTACGTTCACCATTGCTCCCCCATTTTATCTCCAATGGCCAGCGCTTCTTCTATATCTAATTATTTTGGTATCAATCATTATGATGATCCGACAACGTATTATTGAGAAAATAAAACAAGACAAGCTTCAATTAAGACAGAAACTTCGTCGTCGGCAGGAGGAGTTGTTACGCCGCGAAGCGGAACAAAATGAAAAAAAACTCATGCAGTTAAAAAATGAGCAGCTGGAGCATGCATTAGCTCAAAAAAGTCGGGAACTTACCAGTGTCGCGACTAATATCGTCTACAAAAACGAGTTATTGAGTAATCTGCAGGAAGAGCTTTTCAACATTAAGGACAGAGATGGCAATAAGCTATCTGTCGATCAGTTGCAAAAAATAAACAAACTGATGGACAACGCACGGAGCGATGAACGAGATTGGGATATATTTGAAAAGAGTTTTAACGAGTCGCACGAAAACTTCTTCAAGAAATTGAAATCCGACTATCCAAGCTTGTCTCCAAACGATCTTAAACTGTGTGCCTACCTGCGCTTGAATATGTCGAGTAAAGATATTGCCTCTCTATTAAATATCACCACACGTGGCGTGGAGGTGCGTCGCTACCGCTTACGTAAGAAATTCAATCTGCCGACCGAGAAAAACCTTAGTGAATTTCTTTTAGAACGTTAAAATAATACATCAAAACTACTACATTCCAATAGTGTACAAATCACACGAACCATTACAATATGCGCAACCCATAAAATACCACAAAGATCTAATAACAAGCGAATTACACAAACGAAACACAACAATATTAGCAGTATTTCACACATAGAGTAGTAATGTATAGGACGATAATTTCCACTTAAAACCAATACATCACATCTTTGTTATCATTATAAACACGGTGTTACAATAACCCGTTATTGTGTCACGATTATAAACATAACAAACTAATTCTATGAGGAATTTATTTATACTTTTTTTGTTTTTAACCACTACCCTATCCTATGGATACGGACAGGTTAAGACCATCACCGGAACAGTAAAAGACAGCCAGTCTTTAATAGGCCTTCCGGGGGTTACCATCTCTAAGTCGGATGGAACTGGAAGCCAAACCGATGCTGCTGGGCAGTTCTCTATTGACGTCAGCCCAACAGACTCTTTAACATTTCGTTTCATCGGTTATACACAGCAGACAGTAACCGTCGGTGATCAAGAGGTGCTTGATGTCTTCTTAATCAGTGAAGATCAGGCGCTAGAGGAGGTTGTTGTTATTGGGTATGGTACGGCTAATAAAAACGATTTAACGGCTCCAGTTACAGACGTCGATGTTGAGAGCCTTACTAAAAGGACTACCGCTAATCCCATGCAGGCATTACAAGGAAGTGTCTCTGGTGTGCAAGTTGTCACTACCGGTGCTCCCGGCAGCAGTCCGACTGTTCGTATCCGAGGGGTAGGTTCGTTGAATAACGAAAATCCCCTGTATGTTGTGGATGGCATGTTTGTCGATAATATCGACTTCTTAAATTCCAATGATATTGAGAATATGTCTATCTTGAAGGATGCCTCTGGTGCAGCTATCTACGGTGTCCGTGCAGCGAACGGCGTGGTGATCATTACAACTAAAAAAGGTAAGATGAACATGCGGACGAGGGTAAACTATGAAGGTTACGTGGGGTTTCAAAGTTCTGTTAATATGCTCCGAATGGCAAACGGAGAAGAATATGCCGCCATGCAGCTTGCGAAACGCACACGAGGAGATTCACTTTACGTAATCAATTCTATTGAACAATTTGGTGGAAACGGATTGGTACCACGCTCCAATACAGATTGGTATGGCGAACTATTACGAAATAATGCACCCATGCATAGTCATTCTTTGGATATCATGGGGGGTACAGAAAAGATAAATTATTCCTTTGGCGCAAACCTACTAGATCAGGAAGGTATTATGGATGCCCAAAATAATTACAAAAGATACAACTTACGTTTCCAGATGGAAGCACAGGCGTTTGATTGGTTAAAGCTGGGTTTTACAGCGCATTTGAATAATTCAACTCTTTTCTCGCCAGATAACGGTGCATTTATGTTGGCTTATTATGCTTCACCCTTATATCCGGTAAGGGATCCCGACAATGTCAATGCTTATCCAGAAAATTTCGCATCGTCTACCAGCATCGGATACAACAACGGTGTCTTTAATAATCCAGTTGCCCAGGCACATTATAACTATGATCGGACAAAAGCATTCCAAGTATTGCCTTCAGTCTACGCAGATGTGAACATATGGGGTGATAAACTCAAGTTCAGAACGCAATTAAGCCAACGCTTGGCGTCCCATCATAAATACGACTATACGCCAGAATATTATGTGGATAACACACAACGTTCACAATTATCCAAGCTGACATCCGTGCAAGATCGGTATACGAACTACATTTGGGATAATTTGCTCACCTATACTGATCAGGTCGATGACCATAACTGGAGTGTTTTGTTAGGACATTCCGTGCGGGAAGATAGATGGCGCAAAACCCAAGCTTCTGCGGATGATATTCCGGCAAACGAAGAAAGCTGGTATGTTAATCTGGGTACACGGTCTATAACAGGCTATGAAGAAGCTGGAACGCGAAACGCCGGGCTCTCCTATTTTGCCCGGGGAACGTATGATTATAGGAAAACCTATCTCTTAACAGCAACTTTTCGTGCGGACGGTAGTTCTAAATATCAGACGAAATGGGGCTACTTCCCCTCTGTTGGTCTGGGATGGGTGCTAACAAACGAAAAATTTCTACAGGGACAGGATTTCCTAAACTTTCTGAAGTTAAGAGGTAGCTGGGGTAAGCTAGGAAATGACGGTATTAATGCCAATGCGGGCTACGCGCAGTTAAATATTGGTAACGATTATTCGGGTATCTTCGGTAGTATCGGTCCCGGAGCCGGATCATATATTCCGGGATATACGATCGAAACGCAGTATACCAACGTTGGTTGGGAAGTGGTGGAAGAATGGGATTTCGGCTTGGACTTTACTATGGCAAATGAACGATTAAAGGGATCCGTAGATTATTTTCACCGCTTGACACATGGTTTGGCATTTAATCGTACAAGAGCGCTTCGCGGCGGCACATTATATGGTAACTTTGGTGATGTTGCAAACAGTGGTTTTGAATTTAACTTGAATTGGTCAGATCGTTTAGGAGATTTCGGATACCGTATCGGTGGCAACCTGACCACATTAAAAAATGAGGTAAAAGATTTGGGAGGAATAGCCTACCTGATGGGCGGACAGACCACTCGTCCAGTTCGTACAGAAGTGGGAAAGCCCTTGAATTATTTTTATGGGTATGAGGTTATAGGAATATATCAAAACCAAGAACAGATTGACAACGACCCTATTACCGCGGGAGAAGATGGTATAAAACCTGGTTATTTTATCTATAAAGATCAAAACGGCGACGGTATATTAGATGAAAACGATAGAACCGATATTGGAAGTTACTTGCCGAAGATCACCTATGGTTTTAATATGGGTTTTGACTATAAAAACTTCGACCTGAGCATAGTTTTCCAAGGACAGGCGGGCAATAAAATATTAAACCAAAACCGAGCGGCACGTAGTCAATTCTCCATGATGAATGGTGATGCCGAATTTGTGACCAGTTTATGGAACGGTGAAGGTTCTACGAATAAATATCCTTCGGCAGAAGCGACTACAAACGGTTATAATTTCCAGGCCAGTAGTTTCTGGGTAGAAAGCGGCTCCTATCTACGTATACAAAATATCCAGTTAGGCTACAATTTCAATATTGGAAAAGATGATAAACAAACGCGATTTAGAGTCTTTGCTACGGCAGACCGTCCGGCCATCTTTACAAACTACAGCGGCTTTACACCAGAAGTTACGGGAGATGGTGTTGCAGGCCTAGGGTATGACTTAAGTATTTATCCTGTCTCAGCAACATACAGTCTTGGGATCAGAGTTTCCTATTAATTTTAATCAAGTTGATCATGAAAAAATATATCAATATAGCATTATTCTCTTCTTTAATCCTGTTCGGAAGTTGTTCTAAGGATTTTCTGGACCGGCCGATGGAAAACACTGCACCGGCTGAAACTGTCGATTATACTGACTTGTCCTTAATGTATCAACCCGTTTCAGGCGTGTATCGAACTGCTTCCAAAGGAGCTCCCGGGTTTATACATTGGATCGATGTAGCTATGCGTGCCGTGCGCGGGGATGATTTGGATAAAGGGAGTACCGAAAGCGACCAATCAGGGCTGGATGAGATAAAAAGGTTTAGAAACAATGCGTCCGTACAGGCCTTCTGGGGTCTAAACAACTGTTGGACAGATTACTACGGAGTAGCTTTCTTTGCTAATGAAGCACTCCTGGAACTGGATAAATTTGCCGAGCATATTCCAGCTGGAGATGAAACCAACCGAGCATTGAATAATCGCTACAAAGCGGAGGTTCGTTTTATCCGTGCCTTTGCGCATCTCATCGTATCCCGTGTGTTTGGCGATGTTCCTATCTTGGTTGACAATGCCGTAATAAACGAGGTGGAAAAAAGTACGGTAGAACAGGTGCGACAGTTTATCATTGATGAAATGAACGAAAGTGCGGATGCACTTGAAGATGCTATTCCGAGAAATGCCCAACACGTAGGAAGTGTGACGAAATATAGTGCCCTCCTCCTCAAAGCCAAAGCCGCAAGTGATATTGCAAAAAATGACAATGGCAGCCCCTATTGGGACATCGTATTGGATGCAACAGAACAGATTATCGCAAGTAATAAACTGCGGTTGTATGATGACTTTTACGAACTGTTTAAAATGCCTGGAAAAATGAGCACAGAATCTCTCTATGAAATGCAGTATAGCGATTTTGGGAATTCGTCTGGCACAGATGTAAGACCCGCTGAATTTTTTGCTTTCCAAGGTCCTTCGGGCAACCAGCAAGGAAGCCCGGTGGCCGGATGGGGATTTATGAAACCATCTCAAAAAATCATCGATTTTTTAACTGAACGTGGAGATGATATTCGATTAAAGACTACGGTCCTGTATGCTGGAGCGAATCCCAGCACTTTCGTCGAAACTTCGAGCGGTGATAAAGTATACGGCAACACAAACGGACAAATACATTTTAATGGAAAAGCCTATTTACCAGCCAATCAAATGACCCCGGGACGGACAGCCTACGGTTCGGACAACAACGTTCGCGTATTCCGTTACTCCGATGCATTATTGCTCAATGCCGAAGCGAAGATTCGGAAAGGACAAAACGGAGACGCACCGCTAAATATAGTTCGGGAACGTGTCGATCTAAACCCGATTACGGGAGCAACGTTAACAGATGTACTGGATGAGCGACGTGCCGAATTTGCTTGCGAATGGTGGGGGGAACGCTATAATGATCTTCTGCGTACGGGAATGGCCGAGACAGTACTTGCCGATTATGGATTTACATCGGCTGCACAATATCTACCAGTACCACAAATTCAAAAAGATCTAAACCCCAACTTACAATAAAATAAGTATCAAATAAAACACGTACGGGAATACCTTTCGTACGTGTATCATTTTATATTATGAAAAAACATATAATATATTTAAGTATTCTCGCCGGTATCCTGTCCTGTACCTCTCCAAGCAGGACAGAAAACGATACCGGCAAAGAAACTGAATCATCAGACACCACCCTTTCCGACGATTCTTTAATAAATCTTGTCCAAGAACAAACCTTCCAATATTTCTGGGATGGCGCTGAACCCAACTCGGGATTAGCGAGAGAACGTATTCACATCGACGGCGAGTATCCCCAAAATGATGAAAATGTCATTACGATTGGTGGAAGTGGTTTTGGCCTTATGGCGATTTTAGTAGGGATTCATAACGAATTTATTACGAAAGAGGAAGGACTAGCGCGCTTTGAAAAAGCGCTGAACTTTCTCGATAAGGCGGATCGCTTTCAAGGCGCTTGGTCACATTGGTATTTCGGAGATACCGGCAAATCAAAAGCTTTTAGTGAAAGTGACGACGGCGGCGATATTGTCGAAACTGCTTTTATGGCACAAGCACTGATTGCCATTCGCGAATATTATAAAAATGGTAGCGAAGCAGAGAAAGAAATTGCTTCCAAAGCCGACGAGCTATGGAAGGGTATCAACTGGGATTTTTACCGAAATGGGAAAGATGTGCTTTTTTGGCATTGGAGCCCGAAGCATGGCTGGGGTATGAACCATGCTATTCAAGGATTCGACGAATGCATGATTGCTTATATTTTAGGTGCTTCTTCCCCTACACATGCTATTCCAGCAGAAACCTATCACAAAGGTTGGGCACGAGATGGCGCTATTCGGACGGCAATTACGAAATACGACATCCCAACGGTCGTTAAGCACAACGCAAAAGAAGGTGAAGTCGGCCCGCTATTTTGGTCGCATTATTCTTTTCTGGGTTTAAACCCGAATGGCTTATCTGATCAATACGCTAATTATCAAGACGTAGTAACAAACCATGCTAAAATTCATATTGCCTATGCAGAAAATAACCCCAAAAACTTTGAAGGTTATGGAGCAGATAAAGGCTGGGGATGGACGGCAAGTTATTCTACAAATGGTTATAATGCCCATCATCCAGACAACGACCCTACCGGTGTGATTTCTCCTACCGCAGCCATTTCATCTATTGCCTATACGCCCAAAGAAAGCATCAGCTTTATGCACTATTTAAAAGATAGCATTGGCGATAAAATGTGGGGTAAATACGGTTTCTATGACGCGTACAGTGAATCCGAAAATTGGTATCCACAGCGCTACCTTGCCATTGACCAGGGGCCGATGGTGGTGATGATTCAGAATTATAAAGATGGATTTATCTGGGATCTTTTCATGGGTGCACCAGACGTGCAGGAGGGTTTGAAAAAATTAGGATTCTCCATGCCCAAGTCAAAATAGTAAAATTTGACCTATGTTTACAAACAAAATAAAAACTTTAATTTTCGTCTACATAGCGTGTATAACTTCCCTTAGTTCATACGGTCAAACAGATGCCCAGCGCCCTAATGTAATATTTATTATGAGCGACGATCATGCGGAGCAAGCTATCAGCGCATACGGACATCCCATTTCCCAAAAAGCGCCAACACCCCATATTGATCGTATCGCCAACGAAGGAGCATTGTTTTTAAATAATTATTGCAGTAATTCGATTTGTGGCCCTAGCCGAGCGGCGATACTAACGGGTAAACACAGCCATAAGAACGGATTTATGCAGAACGGAAATAAAGGTTTCGATGGTACCCAACAGACACTTCCCAAAATACTACAGCAAAACGGTTATGAAACCGCAGTCATTGGAAAATGGCACCTCATTTCGAAACCAACAGGTTTCGATCATTGGGAAATTTTAAACGATCAGGGAGATTATTACAACCCCTATTTTATCACAGAACAGGATACGGTTCGGCATATGGGCTATGTCACCGATCTGATTACCGATCTCACCAAAGACTGGCTAGCGAGCCGGGACAAAAACAAACCCTTTTTCCTCATGATGCACCATAAAGCCCCGCATCGCAACTGGGTGCCTGCCGAACGGCATTACAAACTTTATGAACACACGACCTTCCCCCTACCCGAAACGTATTTCGATGATTACGAAGGGCGATACGCGGCTTCGCAACAAGAAATGAACGTCTATAAAGACATGTACGAAGGTCATGATCTGAAGATGGTAACCGGTATCGACTCAGACACTTTATTGTACGACCCTTGGCCACACGCATTCTTAGAAACCATGACGCCCGCAGAACAGGAACGCTTCTTCGCGGCTTACAGAGATCGTAACAACGATTTCTATACCACAGAACGTACCGAAAAAGAAAAAGCTATCTGGAAGTTCCAACGCTATATGCAGGATTATCTAGCCACCGTTAAATCGGTTGATGAAAGTGTCGGTGCGATTATGGACTATCTTGAAGCTACCGGATTGGACAAAAACACCATCGTTATCTACACCTCTGATCAAGGCTTTTACCTCGGTGAACATGGGTGGTTCGACAAACGATTTATGTACGAAGAATCTTTTGGTATGCCGCTGCTCATGTCCTATCCCGAACATATCAAACCGGGCACCACGGTAGATGGTTTAACACAGAATATCGATTTTGCCCCCACCCTATTGGATATGTGTCAAATTGCCATACCCGATGACATGCAAGGGAAATCTTTCAAAGCACTCGTACAAAATGGAAAAACACCGAAAGATTGGCGAAGATCACTCTATTACCATTATTACGAATATCCAGGCTTCCATAGCGTTCGTGCACATTACGGCGTAAAAATGGAACGGTACAAATTAATGCATTTCCCAAAGGAGAATCTTTGGGAGCTCTATGACCTCAAAAACGATCCCTCCGAGATCAACAATATATACGGTCGACAAGGAACGGAGAAAATAACGGAAGAATTACAGCAAGAATTGCTGATGTTACAGGATAAATATGAAGTGGACAAAGAATATCGATAAGACCTGGCTCACCTTATTTTCCCTCCTGCTTGCTACCATGGGACATAGCCAGGACATGCGAGCAGACACCTATTGTAACCCATTAAACTTGGATTACACCTACATGATCTATAATGCACATCGCGACATATCCTATCGTTCGGGCGCAGACCCCGCTGTCGTGGAATTCCGGGGTGAATATTATATGTTCGTTACCCGCTCTATGGGTTACTGGCATTCTACCGACCTTCAAAATTGGAATTTTATAACACCAGAAAAATGGTACTTCGAGGGATCCAATGCCCCAGCGGCACATAATTTCAAAGATTCCATTCTGTATGTTACGGGCAATCCATCCGGCCATATGAGTGTGCTGTACACCAATGACCCTAAAAAAGGAGACTGGAAAGCCACTCCCTCCATCATTAACAACTTGCAAGATCCCGATCTATTTATCGATGATGACGGGCAAGCTTATATGTTCTGGGGTTCATCCAACAAATTTCCGATCCGCGGGCGTAAATTGGATAAAAACAAGCGGTTTATTGCCGATTCGGTTATTGTCGAACTCTTTAACTTAGAACCGGAAATACACGGGTGGGAGCGTTTTGGTGAAAACCACGCCGACACGGTACTGAGCGGTTATATTGAAGGTCCTTGGCTTACCAAGCACAACAACAAATATTACATGCAGTATGCCGCTCCGGGCACTGAATTTAATGTTTATGGCGATGGCGTATATATAGCCGACCAACCGCTTGGCCCCTATACCTACCAGGCGCATAATCCTATTTCGTATAAGCCGGGAGGCTATATGAACGGTGCGGGGCATGGCAGTACCGTTATTGGGCCCGGCGGGCATTATTGGCATTTCGCCACCATGGATTATTCGGTCAATATGACCTGGGAAAGGCGACTCTGCATGTTTCCCACTTTTTTCGACGAGGACGGCATCATGTATACCGACACCTATTTCGGAGATTATCCGCGTTATGCCCCTTCTGTGCCGAATAAAAGAGGAGCGTTTAGAGGTTGGATGTTGCTGTCTTATAATAAACCCGTCCGTGTATCATCAGCACAAGATGGCTATGATGCCTCGGCATTGACCGATGAGATCGCAAAGACGTCTTGGTTAGCCGAAAACAATGATGCTAGTCAATGGGTTATTGTCGATCTGGAAAAAACGGCAGATATTTATGCGATCCAAATCAATTATGCCGATTACCGGTCGGATATGTATGGACGCATCAAGGGATTAAGACATCGCTATACATTGGAAGGTTCCGCTGACGGCGAAAACTGGTTTAAGATGGTTGATAAGAGTAACAGTTTTAAGGATACACCCAACGACTATATCGAGTTGGAATCTGCCGTATCGACACGTTATATTCGTTACAAGAATATCGAGGTACCTACTCCTCACCTAGCTATGTCCGAGATCCGTATCTTCGGAATAGGAAACGGTAAAAAACCTGCTCCCGTTAAAAATTTTCAGCTTGAGAGGCAGATGGATAGACGTGATATTTCGCTACACTGGACAAAACAAAACAACGCACAAGGTTATAACGTGCGTTGGGGCATTGCGCCGGATAAATTGTATAGTTCCTGGATGGTTTATGGTGATAATGAACTCTTGTTAAAGTCCTTGAACACCGATCAAACCTATTATTTCGCGATAGAGGCGTTTAATGAAAATGGTGTTTCCGAATTGTCCGCCATCACTAAAATAGAATAAAGATAGAGATAAACCCTATAAATAAGGATCACAATCATGAAAGGATTAACCATATGGATGCTTGGTCTTGCGCTCTCATGGAGCGTTAGTCTCAAGGCCCAAACCGATATTAAAATGGATCAGTTCATTTCGGAGCTCATGGGTAAGATGACGGTAGAAGAAAAAATAGGACAATTGAATCTCGTTACCGGAGGCGAAGCCGTTACGGGATCAGTAATATCTACCGGTGTAGAAGCTAAAATAAAAGCAGGTGAAATCGGCGGTATCTTCAGTATGTCTTCACCAGCTAGAATACGGGCTGCACAGGAGCTTGCGGTTAAACACTCCCGCTTGGGTATACCCATTATTTTCGGCATGGATGTTATTCATGGATATAAAACCATGTTTCCTATTCCGCTCGGTTTGGCAGCCACGTGGGATATGGATCTTATTCGTGAATCAGCTCGTATAGCCGCGGTAGAGGCTAGTGCAGACGGTTTGAACTGGACCTTCTCCCCGATGGTTGATATCTCGCGAGATCCGCGTTGGGGGCGGATATCCGAAGGAAGTGGTGAAGACACTTACCTTAGTTCGCGCATCGCAGCCGAAATGGTGAAGGGATATCAAGGTGATGATCTCGCCGCAAACAATACGTTGATGGCCTGTGTGAAACACTTTGCGCTTTATGGTGCCGCTGAAGCTGGAAGAGATTACCATACAACAGATATGAGCTTACATCGTATGTATAATGAATACTTCCCTCCGTACAAAGCGGCTCTTGATGCCGGTGCCGGAACGGTCATGACATCATTTAACGATATCAATGGTGTGCCTGCTACAGCAAACAAATGGCTAATGACGGATGTTTTGCGCAACCAGTGGGGATTTAAGGGGATGGTCGTTACCGATTATACTGCCATCAATGAACTGATTGATCATGGTTTAGGCGATCTACAAGCTGTGTCCGCACGAGCGTTGAAAGCAGGTGTACATATGGATATGGTTGGCGAAGGCTATCTAACGACCTTAAAAAAGTCATTGGACGAAGGAAAAGTGATGCGGGAGGAAATTGATGAAGCTTGTCGGCTTATATTGGAAACAAAATACAAGCTGGGACTTTTTGATGACCCATTCCGCTATTGTGATGAAGAACGGGTGAAAACCGATATCCTCACCACAGCCCACTTAGCGAAAGCTCGTGAAATCGCGGGTAAATCTTTTGTTCTTTTAAAAAATGAAAACAACACCCTACCTTTAAAGAAAGAAGGTACATTAGCACTTATCGGCCCACTAGCGAATACCGGTTCCAATATGCCGGGCACTTGGAGCGTGAGTGCCGATCTGGAAAACACCCCGAGTTTATTGGAAGGCATGCAAGACGCTTTGGGTGACAAGGTTAACATCGTGCAACATTTAGGCGCAAACCTACTATCGGATGCCGCCTACCAAGAACGCGCCACCATGTTCGGGCGCACCATACCTCGAGATGACCGACCAGAAACTGAAATTATTGCGGAAGCCCTACAAGTAGCAGAATCCGCTGATGTTATCGTAGCCGCATTAGGAGAATCTTCCGAAATGAGTGGGGAAAGTTCCAGTCGTACAAAATTGGACATTCCCGACACGCAAAAGCGGCTATTGGAAGCTTTATTGGAAACGGGAAAACCCGTCGTACTGGTTTTGTTTGCCGGCCGACCATTGACATTAACCTGGGAGCATGAACACGTTCCCGCTATACTGAATGTGTGGTTTGGTGGGACTGAAACAGGTAAAGCGGTTGCCGACGTACTCTTTGGCGATGTGAACCCTTCGGGTAAGCTACCAGCTACCTTTCCGCAGAATGTGGGACAAATTCCGTTATATTATAGCGCAAAAAATACCGGTCGTCCACTGGCAGTCGGAGCTTGGTTTGAAAAATTTCGCTCTAACTATCTTGACGTAACGAACGAACCCCTCTACCCTTTTGGGTATGGCCTAAGCTACACCACGTATACATACAGTGACATCCAGTTGGACAAAACCAACATGAAAGCCGATGAAAAGATTACCGCAACAGTTACGGTGACAAATAGTGGAAACTACGATGGCGAGGAAGTAGTTCAGCTTTATATTCGTGATTTGGTGGGTTCGGTGACGCGTCCAGTAAAGGAGCTTAAAGGATTTCAAAAGATTTCTCTTAAAAAAGGCGAGAGCCAGAATGTGTTTTTTGAAATTGGGGTAGAAGATTTAAAATTCTACAACGGTACGCTCGAGTTTGTCGCAGAACCGGGAGATTTTAAGTTATTTATTGGCACAAATTCGAGCGATGTTAAAGAAGCGGATTTTTCGTTGCTCTAACACAAAGCCCCCATTATGTCAAGTGACATAGCGTCTACCTCCATGTAATTAACGACAAAGTCACGTGACATAATGATAAAAGCAAAATACAATATCGCTATGTACAGGGACAAAACCGCTATGTACAGGAACAAAACCGCTACCTACAAGAACAAGGCGATCAACTACATGTACTTAACGGGAAAGTCATGGTACAATCTCGGTATGTAACATGCATGCATTGCAAACGCATGTCACATCATGAACAACTCACGTAACAAGATCGTTAACTCAAATGACTTAGCGATCTTGTCATGATTCAATACCGACGTGTACTGTGCAGGCATTCACATGTACATGTACATAATGGTGGTGATTCTTCTATCTGCAACGAATAGTATGACTATTTCTTTTAGTGTTCTTCGTTTTTTCGTACTTTTACTTACTTTCAATGTAAAACAAACTGTATCAAAATAAAAGGCATTTTATTTTAAATGAACGAAGAGACAAATTTTCCGAACGGAAATCCAAATCAGAGCCAAGACCATCAAGAACACGAGTTAAATTCGACAACTATCCCCCTATCGGGCTTGTATGAAAATTGGTTTTTGGATTATGCATCCTATGTTATACTGGATCGTGCTGTACCACATATCAACGATGGATTTAAACCGGTACAACGTCGTATCCTCCATTCATTAAAGGAAATGGATGATGGACGTTATAATAAGGCGGCTAATGTGATCGGTAACACCATGAAATATCATCCGCATGGAGATGCGTCGATCGGCGACGCCATGGTACAACTGGGGCAAAAGGATTTACTGATTGACTGTCAAGGGAACTGGGGGGATCCGATCACCGGCGACTCCGCCGCTGCTCCTCGTTATATAGAAGGTCGTTTATCTAAATTTGCCAACGAGGTGACGTTTAATCCGGACACCACGGAATGGCAATTAAGTTATGACGGACGAAATAAAGAGCCTGTTACCTTACCCGTGAAATTCCCACTCCTACTGGCACAAGGTGCGGAAGGTATCGCGGTAGGATTGGCGACTAAAATCATGCCGCACAATTTTATAGAGCTAATTGATGGTTCAATACAGGTACTGAAGGGTGAACGTCCGAATTTATTCCCTGATTTTCCAACAGGAGGATTCGCCGATGTCTCTAATTATAATGAAGGGCGTCGGGGTGGAAAAATTCGTGTACGAGCGCGAATAGAAGAACGGGATAAAAAAACGTTAGCTATTACCGAAATCCCGTTTGGGACGACAACAGGTGGACTAATCGAAAGTGTGGTTACTGCGAATGAAAAAGGTAAAATCAAGATTAAAAGAATCGAAGATAATACGGCAAAAAACGTCGAGATTATTGTACATTTGGCACCGGGTATTTCACCAGATGTAACTATAGACGCATTATACGCCTTTACTGCGTGTGAAACATCCATTTCACCAAATACCTGTGTCATTATTGACAACAAGCCGCACTTTATGAGTGTAAACGACATCTTGATCGAGAATACAAAACAGACGAAGGCGCTTTTAAAACGGGAGCTTGAAATTAAACTCCACGAATTGCAGGAGAAAATATTTTTCAGCTCATTGCTTAAGATTTTCATTCAAGAAGGCATGTACAAACATCCCGATTATGAAAATGCAGGCGACTTCGATACCGTTGTAAAAGCCCTAAGTAATCTTTTTGAGCCATTCTTTGATCAATTTTACCGCGCGATTACACCGGAGGATTATAAGAAACTTATCGATAAACCGATGAGCAGTATTACCCGCTTTGACGTGAAGAAAGCTGACGAGCAGATGAAATCACAGGAAGATGATATAAAAGTAGTCAAGAAGAATCTACGCAATTTGACCGATTTTACCATTGATTGGTTTGAACATCTTCGTAGCAAGTATAGTAAGGGGCGGGAACGTAAGACCGAAATTCGTGTTTTCGACAAGGTCGAAGCCTCCCAAGTTGCACTTGCTAATGCCAAACTTTATGTGAACCGCGACGAGGGTTTCATCGGAACCAATATGCGTAAAGATGAATTTGTATCGGAATGTTCGGACATCGACGATATCATCGTCTTCCGCGCCGATGGCAAGTATTCGGTAACAAAAGTACAAGACAAAGTCTTCGTTGGAAAAGATATTATCCACGTCGCTGTTTTCAAAAAAGGCGATGATCGTACTATTTACAACGCAATTTATAAAGATGGCACATCGGGTACAAGCTACGTCAAGCGATTCGCCGTTACAGCCGTAACCCGTGATAAGGAATATGATATTTCAAAAAGTACAAAAGGTTCGAAAGTACTTTATTTCACGGCCAACCCAAATGGAGAAGCAGAAATTGTAAATATACAGTTAAAACCGCATTCAAAGTTACGTAAACTCACCTTCGATATTGATTTTGCAGAAATTGCTATCAAAGGTAGAGCATCTCAAGGCAACATTGTTTCCAAATATCCGGTTAAAAAGGTCTCTTTTAAAAACGCAGGCGTATCGACACTTGCGGGTCGCAAAATATGGTTTGACGATGTGCTTCGCCGCCTTAATGCAGACGAACGTGGCCGTTACTTAGGTGAGTTTGACGGTGATGATAAAATCCTGTTGGTATATCGAGATGGTTCCTACGAGTTCTCCAGCTTCGATCTCAGCAATCATTTTGATAGCGACCTTTTGCGCATGGAGAAGTTTGCACAGCAACATGTGTATACTGCTGTTCATCAAGATGGTAAATCGGGAACGTACTATGTAAAACGTTTTAAGTTCGATGATCAGCCCATAGGAAAGCGTGTTTCTCTAATCAATGAGACTCCGGGTTCTAAACTTATCGTGCTGACAAACGGCACAACCCCCATAGTCCGCGTGAATCTATTAAAAGGGAAAACACAAACACCGGAGACACTAGAACAATCGCTAAACGAAATCATCGACGTCAAGGGTATGCGCGCTCAGGGCAATCGTCTGTCGTTTCATACCGTAAAGAAAGTTAAATTGATTTCAGAGGAAATCGATTTAACAGAGAAACCAGAAGAGCAAGCTGGCAATGAGGTTCGACCCCAGGTTGAGAACACGGAAAAAGAAATTGCCATGGAGCCACAGAAACAAGACACAACAGACGACAATGACAAGGTTTCCATGGAAAAAGTGGAAGAAAACGTGATCGTACAAGATAACGAGAATGATGAAATCAGCCTAGAAATTACAAATCCTGAAGACGTTAATCTCGATGATTCGGGGCAGACGTCATTATTCTAGCTTTTTCTTTTCTTGATATACATCAATGCATAGCATTTATTTTTGCCTGATATTTGTAACGTTCAAAAAAATTAAAAAATAAATAAAATTATGGCAACATGGAATTTAGATAACGCGCATAGCGAGATCGAATTTAAAGTAAAACACATGATGATTTCAAACGTCAAAGGATATTTTCACGACTTTGATATTGCAGTGGATGGAAATGCAGAAGATTTAACACAGGCCACCGTCGACGTATCCATTAAAACTGCCTCTATTAACACGAAAAATGAATCGAGGGACGAACATTTACGAGGAGGTGATTTCTTTGATACAGAGAATTACGCAAATATCCATTTTAAAACAACAGAGATCAAAAAAATAGATGATGATGAGTATCAACTAATCGGTAATTTAACCATAAAAGATGTTACGAAGCCCGCGACTTTCGTGGCTGAATTTGGTGGTTTGGCTAAAGATCCGTGGGGTAACCAAAAAGTCGGATATACGGTAAACGGTAAAATTAACCGTCAGGATTTTGGATTGACTTGGAACGCTGCTTTGGAAACAGGTGGCGTGATGGTTAGTGAAGATGTTAAATTTTACGCTGATCTACAGTTCATCCTTTCTTAAAACAAAAATTAAAAATAGAGATGCCACTTCACTCTCTGCATCTCTATTTTTTTATATATGTTCTTTATAAACCAATCTGCGGATACCCTGCTCTAGTTCTACACGGTCGTTCTCAGATAGTACAAACAGCTTTTCTACCATTTCTTTCAATTCATTCAATTGCGCTAATGTCCGTACGCCAACTGCCGCGACATCTACAACAGGATGACTGAAAACGTACGCCAATAAAAGATGGGATTTACTGATACCCAATGACAAAGCCAGCTTTTCTACTTTGCGTTTTGCACGCCCCACTTCTCCAGAAGTTAACTGTAAATAGTCTGCTATCGGTTTGTCCATCAATAGCCCCTGTGTTAAGGCACCACGACTGATAACAGCAATATTCTTCGCCGCTAAGAGTGGAAATACAATTTCCGGCCTGCGATCTAACAAATTAAATTGCATCATGACGCTCACGATATTGGATTTCTTGGCATATTCCCGAATCACATTCGGTCGTATGGAAGAAAGCCCATAGTAACGGATTTTCCCTTCTTTTACTAATTGTTCAAAGGCTTCGATAATTTCGTCGATCGGATCGTCTATTGTTCCACCATGCAATTGGTATAAATCAATATAACTGGTATTCAGCCGAGCCAACGATGCATCCACCGCCTTGATAATATAAGCTTTAGAAGCCTTCCAATCCCATGTACTACCATCAGAACGCCACTGGTTCCCGACTTTCGTAGCCAAAACTATTTTATCACGGTTCGATGCCAATGCCTGGCCAATCATATCCTCATTCATGCCCCGCTCATATAGATCAGCCGTATCAAAATAATTGACACCTAATTCCACTGCTCGATGCAGAACCTCAACATTCTGTTTTGTTGCACCTCCTTTCAAAGACATCGTCCCCAAACCAATTGGCGCAACGTATAATTCGGAATGTCCTAGTTTTTTCAATGTTATCATGGTTACTAGATTAGTATGAAAACATGAAGCGATGATGTAAATCTCTACAACGTGACGGGAACTTCCTCTCCATGTATCTCGAGTAGTTCAATTTCAAAAATCAACGGACTATACGGTGGTATATCCGTCCCACCACCGCGTTCACCATAGCCTAATTTGGAAGGGATATATAACTTGTACTTCGCCCCACTGGACATTAATGGAATACCTAATTGCCAACCTCGAATCACATTTGATAAATCAATATTCAACGGTTCTCCCCGTTCGTATGAATTATCGAAAACTTTCCCATTTGCCAATGAACCTTTATAATGTACAGTCACTTCCGCGTCACTGGTTGGTTTTGCTCCACTGCCCTCTTGGATTACCTCATAATAAAGTCCATCTTGTAAATGCTGCACACCGGCCTTTTTCTGAAGGGTATCAAAAAAAGTCGTTTCTTCTTTTTTAAGTACATTGATTCTTTCCTCCGCAGCTTTTGCAAACGCTCCCTTAATAATTCGTATCCCCTCTTCTTCACCAATTAGTTCATCTTTTCCCTGGATAGCATCATTTACGCCTTGCAAAAAACTTTCTGTATTAATAGCAATACCATTGCTTGCCAGCGAAGATCCCACGTCCTTTCCTAACGCATAAGATACGGAGTCTGTATTTGATTTTAAAACTTGCGCCTGCGTTACGGACAAAGCCGTACATGTAAGCGCCATCGCTAAGAATCCAACTTTCTTTATATTCATTGTCTATGTTTTTCTACTATATTCGTCACAATTTCCCTTGTCATATTGGGATAATCAACCTTAACTTTACTTTTACTGTTCAGCCATGCTTCGATAGCATAATCAAATTTTTTTTTCAAGCTACCAATTACCGGAACGCCTATTTGCTCCAAAGCTGCAGCGTTCAAATGTTGTTCATACTGGTTTTTCATTGGAATTACCAGTAACTTCTTTTCTAAAAACAACGCTTCCGCAGGCGTTTCAAATCCTGCACCACAAAGCACACCAGCTGCATTTGCCATACTTTCTACAAAGGTATCACTCTGTATGGGATTAATGGTTACATTTTTAACCGTAAACTTACTTTTATTATGTTTAGAATATACATCCCATTGGATATCCGGAAATTTCGAGAGATTTTTTAATAGATGCGCATCGTCATACGAAGGTAAATAGACGGTATAATGCCCATGATCCTTCGGGTCGAGCTGGCGAACAGACTCCCTAATAACGGGGGTATAAATATGTTCGTGGTACGATTTAAAATGGAATCCGTACGACGTGCTGGAAGGAGCATAGTTTTTCATGATAAACTTGCCCAACATATCTGTCTCCTCAGGTTTGGGACTAGCGGGGTGTAGCGCGGCAATCTGATGACTCAACCCTATACATGGAGTCTCACGTGTTTGACAGGCCCATGCCGAAATGGGCTCAAAGTCATTGAGGATAAGGTCGTATTTTTCTATAGGCAAACTATTGATCTCTTTTATAAACCTTCGAACGGTAGAACTCATGAAAGTACGCCACAAATCAACGCCTCCTGATTTCCCAAAAATAAAACTCAACCCATGAAGACGATATTTGACCGGAAATGGAAGGTCTATATCTGCCTGGATACCACTGACCAGCACATCTACTTCGCCCAAGGTCTGCAATATCGGAATGATATCTAACGCCCTACATAAATGACCATTTCCAGTTCCTTGTACGCTATACAATATCTTCATTATATTGCTTTAATTTAAATGCCCAAAGTACTAAATTTCCACTAATTTAGGAACGGACAACCGATAATTTAATATAAAATTATTATCTTTCGAACAGACCATATATACGAGTGAATTATGTACAGTAAATTTTATTACCTCCTTGGAGTGATCATGACCTTCCTATTTAGTTCATGGGGTTTCTATGCTCATAAAAAAATCAATCATTCAGCGGTATTCACATTGTCTATACCATTAGCGAAGTTCTACAAGCAACACATCGACATAATCTCTGAAAAATCCGTAGATGCAGATAAAAGATGTTATGTTGATTCGTTGGAATCTCCTCGACATTTTATTGACGTAGAAGAGTACGAAGGTAGCCACGTAGATTCTATTCCCGTACATTGGAGTCAAGCTAAAGCCAAATTTCAAGAACGTAAATTACACGCACGGGGAGTGGTGCCCTGGCAGATTTACTTCACATACCAGAAACTAGTAAGGGCATTTAGCGAAAAAAATATTAATGCCATTATACGTCATTCCGCCGACCTCGGTCATTATGTTTCCGACGCGCATGTACCGCTCCACACAACAAGGAACTATAACGGACAGTTGACTGGACAAATCGGTATTCACGCATTCTGGGAGAGTAGATTACCAGAGATGTTTGCTGATGACTATAATTTATTCGTCGGAAAAGCCTATTACCTTGATAGTCCCCTCGATTCGGCCTGGACCATCGTGCGAGAGAGTAACGCGTTGGTAGATTCCGTGTTACTATTGGAAAAAGAACTTTCCGAAACATTTCCTAAACATTTCCAACGAAGCTATATTACCCGAAATAATATACTTATTTCAACCTACTCGGATGCGTACGCGAACGCTTATCATCAACGCATGCAGGGAATGGTCGAAGATCGTATGCGAAAATCGATTCTGCGGACAGGTTCCTTTTGGTTTTCTGCTTGGATAGACGCAGGACAACCTATTTTAGGCAATACCGATAGACCCGCGGAAAAGGTTGATCATATACCTGTCGAAAATCGGAATATTATCGGGCGCCCAGAGTGGCATTAGCGCATTTTTATCATTTCTTTACGCAATATCTCCAACGATTTCTCCATCTCGGGTTCATTTAAATGGCCGAATCCTAGCCGCATTGCAGATAAGACACTGTTCTGGAATAATAAATTCTTTGGAATAAATAAATCTTCTTTTTGACAGGAATTTGCTAGTTGAAAGAGAGAAAGTCTTCTATCCCACCTTGTCCATAACGCTAAGCCGCCCGAAGGTTTTTGGAACTCTACCGCGTCGTTAAAACGCGTTTCTAAAATTTCACAGAATAGATCTCTCCGTTCACGGTATATTTTCAAGGATTTTTTATGATGTCGATGAATTTCCCCCTCCTCAATCATTTCACCTAAAGCTTGTTCCATAATGATATCTCCTTGTCTATCGATAATTCCTAGATATTTACGCATTTCTACAATAAGATTATCCGGGGCGACGACAAAACCTCTCCGAAAAGCAGGTGCAAGCGATTTTCCAAAAGCCCCTATATAAACAACCATCCCATTAATATCGCCGCTTGCCAATGGCATTACAGCCATCTGTTCGTATTGAAAATCATAGTCGTAATCATCTTCAACAATAATGAATCCATATTCTTGCGACAACTGTAATAATGCAATTCGTTTTTGTGCAGATAAAGTTACTGTGGTCGGGTAATGGTGATGAGGAGAAACATACACCATTCGCACTTCACCCGGATTAAAGTGTGTACGGATATAATCTACATCAATACCGCTTTCGTCGACGGGGATTGTGCGCACCCATGCCCCCGCTTTTTGAAAGACCATGTTCGCGGAAAACATACTCAAATCGCCAACCAAAACTTGATCACCCTTCGAAAGCAAGATTTGAGAAATAATATACAAACTCATTTCCACACTGCGCGTGATGAGTAAATTATTTTTTGAAATGTGCAGCCCCCTCGAAAAATTCAAATAGTTGCTCAATTGTTCTCTAAAATACGCGCTCCCCTCCATATTATAGCTTGTAAGACGTTTCAGGTTATGCTTACGTTTCATCGACGCACTGTACCAACGGGAAAGGTTCTGCATTTGTGTGAGCCGTATGTCTGGCTGTCCGTCATTAAAAGCCAAATGATTGTTGGAAAATTCAAAGGGATTATCCAGAATGGTAGATTGTCGAAATGCAAAGCCCGTGCAGAAAGGATATTTTGCCAGCGAAATCAATTTTTGGTATGGCTTGTCAATCTTGATCTGATGAGATTGATTGATGACAAACGTCCCCTTGTTCGGCCGTACCTCCACCCACCCCTGTGCTTCAAGCTCATCATATACCGCAATCACCGTCTTGCGGTGCACATGTAATACCTCGCTTAGTGCTCTCGTTCCAGGTAGTTTCGTACCCACCAATAAATATCCACGTTGTACAGCATTTATAATTTGTTGGGAAACTTGCAAATATATCGGCTGTACAGATGCACGGTCTATAAGTATAAAATTCGAAAACAAATCTAAAACCGGACTACTCATCTTATTAAAATTGGAACCATATAACAATCCGGAAAGATAATACTTTTGCCGCATGAAATTCATAAATAATCACCAGATATTATTAACCATAGCATTTTTACCGTTGTGGGGACATGCACAAGAAGCAAAACTAGACAGTATTCAAGAAGTGATCGTCCACGCAAACCGATTGCAAATTCCTTTTAGTAAAGACAATAGAAATGTGGAGATTTTAAATGCGGAGCAAATTAAGCAGCTACCGGTTAAAAATTTGAACGAAGTACTTGGGCTTTTAAATGGCGTTGACATGCGACAGCGTGGCCCTTTCGGAACCCAGGCAGATGTCAGCGTTGATGGAGGGAGCTTTGAGCAAACATTGGTATTGATCAATGGCGCAAAGGTGTCTGATTCGCAGACCGCCCACCACAGTCTAAATTTACCTATTCCGTTAGATGCAATCGAAAGAATAGAGGTACTTCGTGGTGCAGCAGCGCGGATTTATGGCATCAACGCTTTAACTGGAGCAATCAATATCATCACCAAAACAGTTGATAAAACCTCGATCCAGGCCAATGTATATACGGGGAGTTCATTTAAAAACAGAGATGAAGAGAATAAAGAGGGTATTTACTATCACGCTGGCACCCAAATTGGAGCTAGCTGGTTTGGCGACAAACACCAGCATCAACTGTATTATAACAAAGAAAAATCCAATGGCCAACGCTACAACACAGCGTCTCAAAACGATAAAATATTCTATCAAGGAAATCTGGCAATAGATGATTATAATGAAATGGAATGGCTAGGAAGTTATATGTATAATCGTTTTGGAGCTAATGGTTTCTATGCGGCGCCCGGAGACAGAGAGTCTGAAGAAATTGTGGAAACCGTCTTTGCTTCTGTAGGCGCCAAACATCAGCTTTCCGAAAATTTCTATCTTAGTCCTCGGATAACTAATCGTTACAACGAAGATGATTACCGTTATTTTAAGCATAACCTTTCTTCAGCACGATCGCTTCATTATACCAATGCTTTTTCTATGGAACTGAACAGCCGGTACCAAACCACATTTGGTGATTTCGGATTAGGATTGGAATCACGTTTTGACCGTATAGCCAGTTCTAATATGGGTAATCATGATCGAAGTAATCACGGTGCTTATGCGGAGTTTAGAACCGAGCAGATAAAAAACATGACGGTCAATGTGGGGGCATATATTAATTATAATACGCAGTATGGTTGGCAAGTCTATCCGGGTATCGATTTAGGATATAGCATAACATCAAATTGGAAAATTGTGTTCAATACCGGATCCAGCCAACGTATTCCCTCTTTTACGGACCTTTACTTAAACCAACGTCCGGGAAATATTGGTAATCCAGATTTGTTCTCGGAGGATGCCTGGCAAACCGAAGGAGCCATCAAATTCCAAAGCGCTAATTTTATTGCTCATGGAGGATATTTTTACCGGAACATCCGAGACTTTATAGATTGGATAAGAACAGACGTCAACGATCCCTTCCAACCATTTAATATAGGTAAAAACCAAGTACACGGGATAAACACCAATTTTCTCTACACCTTTCAAGCAAACGATATCCGGTACAGGATAAATTTGGGATACAACTATCTGTACGCCTCTTTGGAGCAAACAGACGGGGTTATATCTAAATACAGTCTGGAAAATCTAAAACATCAGGGGAAACTACTCTTCATGGCGAACAATAGCATTTGGAATGCCTCTATCGCCAATCGCTTCCAGCAGCGCATATCCGACAAATCCTACTTTTTAACGGATTTACGAATTGGATATAGCTTTCCACTTTTTTCGATATATGCCGATGCACAAAACATCTTTGATATCACATATATCGAAACAAGTGCTATCCCGATGCCTGGACGGTGGTATAGTCTGGGTATAAAATATGAATGGGGCGGCTAATGCCCCACCTTTTACCGACAATATGATAGCTTTTACCTAATTTTTAGACTTATTTACCTAAATATCCTCCCATCTTTTTCCCTTTCCTCTTTATTTTGTCGTAACATAACACGAAACAAATGGGATGGCTTACAATTTTTAAAAAGAACAAAGATACACGAAACGTAGCTGAAGTTCCATCCGTTCCGGATAACGTATCACCAGCGTCTGCTGTGAACAACAAGTCGCCACTCAACGGCGCATCCGTACACGATGAGCAAGGTATTTTTCTCATTTATAATTACCTGCAACAGGATTTTGAAACACGAGGATATAACGATGCACTGACCAGCCCGGATGAAGGCTATCGAAACGATAATTTAAAATTGATTAAATACGATCTGGAGATTTTAATCCATCAAGTCAGAACCTATCATGATTCACTCATGAAGGACATCGAGTTTCACATACATTCTCGTGAACGCGCCGGACTCGTAGATTTGGTTGATGAGTTAAGAATCAAACAAACGGATCTAGTCGATCATATAGATAAGGTTAGGACATTTGAACAAGCATTGCAAACGGATACAGGTCTGTGTGAGCGTGCGATCCTGTCGTACAAACGAGGCTTTATGAAAGGCATGGCTTCCATCACCCAAGCCTATTTATTAACGAAGAAATTTTAAGCTTATGAAGGACTGGTGGTTAAAATTCGGATGTTTTTTAACGGGCTTTAATTATAATCTCGTTAAAAACTCCAGTGAGCAATCGGCAAAAAATGTCAAAAAATACACTTCTGCCATGTTGCTTATTGTGTTGGTGTGGTTTTTCATCGGTTATAGTTTCGCGACGCGCTATCTCCACTTGGCAATTTGGGGTGGCGTATTAGGAGGGCTATTGATGAGTTTTGTTGTTATCCAGATAGAACGCATTATTATTCTATCGACACGCGTCAGTACCTGGTCCAGCCTATTTCGAATATTACTTGCTTTAGTAATGTCTATACTGGGTGCTTTTATTATGGATCAGATTACCTTCAAAGACGATATTGAATTGCGAAAAGCACAGGTCATGGATGAGCGTGTAAAAATTGCCGTCAAACAATCAGAAGAAGATATACAGAAACAGGTTCAGGATCTAGACACCATGATTGCCGTCGCCAATTCAAGATACGAGACCGTAAGCGAAGACCTTAAAAAGAATCCGGTCATTGTAACCTCGTACACCAATCGTAGTGTCACCAGGGATAGCGAAGGAAAGGAAGTGAACAGCACGCAGTCGACAAACAAATCAGTCATGGAGAACCCGAAAAAACTAGAGATGGAACAGTTGCACAAACAGATCGAAACGCTACAAAATAAAAAATTTGCGCTTGCGGCTTCGATTACGTCTATTAAGGAACAAAAAGAACAGGAGTTAAAAGCTTCCACCGGTTTTCTGGATGAACTGACGCTATTGCACGATGTCGTCACTTCTTCCTCCATAGGATTATTTGTTTATTTGCTTTTTCTATTCTTTTTTCTTGCTATTGAATTGTTTGTACTGGTCATGAAATTAACCGACAGCGATTCGGATTATGATAGACTACTTCGACATCAAACAGATATCCGCATGCAAATGTTAGAGAAACTCCGCATACCTTAAACAAAGGTATATTAGAAATTGTTATTCATATATATTAAATATCTAAAAACAAATAAATTATGTCACTTAAAGAAACATTTATCGTAAACGGTGAAAACTTGCTAAAAAAAATCAAAGAGATTATTGCCGAGGGCAACGTCACTAAAATTAGTATCTCAGATAAATCTGGAAAAGAAATCATGAGTTTCCCTGTCACTATTGGTGTAGTAGGCGTCGTATTTGCTCCTATCTTTGCTGCCATAGGCGCATTGGCCGCACTTCTTACCGAGTGTAAAATCACAGTGGAAAAACGAAAAGATGACGACGTTCCTCCTCCCAATGAGTCATCAGCAGAAGAGCCACCTCAAGAAGAAGGAACTATTGTAGAGGTAAAGTAGACGCATAAAACTATTTGTCGATTAACATGTTATTATTTAACAAAAGACAAAATAGTTATGTCGTTAAAATTTGAGTACAGCGTACATATTGCTGACAGCCCGTTCTGGGCGTTTGCTATCCATGATGGCCATCAAATTGACCCGGCTGTCGAGCAATTTATGCTATTAGATGAAACCCAACGTTTACGAGAGGAAGATCCATATACGGCCTCGATGGCAGAATTGGGTGTTAATCAACTCGTTGTCGGCACCTCTCGTTTTCAATTAGATATTAACCGAAAAGAAGAGGACGCCGTATATGTTCACCCCGAACAAGCATGGGGATTGAAAGTTTGGGAAAATCTACCGTCTACTGTTTTAAAACAGTGCCATGACGAGTATAGGAATTTCTATCAAAGCGTCGATCGATACATACAACAAACTATCGACCAGCATGGCTTTTTTGTTGTTTTTGATGTACATACGTATAATGCCCAGCGAATCAGTAAAAAACAGTCCATAGATAAACCCGCCAATCCACAGATCAACTTAGGTACACATTACAATCGTGAAAAATGGAGATTGGTAATTGATAAATTTCTAGATAGTGTGCGAAGTCAGCAACTATTGGGAGAAGCAATTGATATTCGAGAGAATATAAAATTTAAAGGCGGTTATCTCGCACAACACATTCTCCAAAAATTTGGTGAACGAGGTTGTGTTTTATCAATTGAATTCCGAAAAGATTTTATGGACGAATGGACAGGACTTCCCTATCAGCCTGTTATTCTAGAATACAAACAGCTGTTACTCCACACATTAAAAGATTTGCAAAAAATAGACATATATGGAGTTTAAAGATAAAATATTGCCCCAGCTATTACAGGCAATTAAAAACAGAACACCAATACACAAGCAAATCCCCAATAAAGGAAAAATAGTTTTCAACAAGATCGTTCCTTACCTGTTTATTTATCGTATACCCGATTCTGGCAAAGATTACGTGCTATCGGAATTAACAAAGTCTGAATTAGCCAGTATACTATTTTTACCAAATAGTGTTGATGATCAAGTAAACCTATGGGTTCCGAAATTGGCAACGGCACTAGCAAATGAGTTTGGCACTTGTTTGCTCATTGAAGTATGGAGTGCCACCGAGGACCAAAAGACCGATTTTGCCATTCATCTTTCACAGAAAAATGCATTGGTATTAGCAGAGTATCTAAAGAAAAATATAGAAACGGAGGCACCGGAGATCTCGGTTGAACTCCAGAAAGAAACAAAATTACCGCGTCCGCCTAGACTTCCTCTTTTGGTAGATACGAACGATACAAAAAATAATATCGTCCTGTCCCTAGGGATATCGGTTCGGAAAAGATATGAAAATATTGATGGCACACGTTTACCATTACTGGCTCGGGCTTTTCGAGAATCTTTAGCAAAAGGTCTTTCGCGCTTATTCTTTGAATTTGTGCGGCTGTATACGACGGCGAAGGCTGCGCATTTTAAGATGAAAGGCCAAGAAAAGCTTAATGCAGAGATATACGACATCGACCGTGCATTAGCGAAAGAAAGCCAAAAGTTTGATTTTTTGTTATTAACGACCCCAACCAACTCACATGAAGCGTGGCTACAATTTAAAAAAGATAAATATAGAAAAGCGCCGGTTTTTCATTACCGTCCGATTCCGATCGATCCGGATATCGTGAAACGAAATCTGTATGATCTACGTATCGAGGATATCTATGATCCAACGATAGCCTATCTTTTTAGGGATAAAAGGCGTGAGCTTGATGACATGATGACCATGCTCGCGTCTCGGGGAACTTCCGATTTCAAATATGGAAGTTTAATGGTTTTTGGAAATGTTGATGAACAACTCTATGGACTGGCAAAGGCCGTTCTTACCGTCATCGACAGCATCACACAACCTGAAAGACACGAACCGGAAGATGATTTTTTAGATGCCAAAGCGTTTGCACAACTAGCAGAAGAAGAAATATCTTTTCTCCAACAACAATCCGCTGGTTTTAAAACGAGTGTGCGTGTACGTGACGATATTGCCGGTGTTATGGTCAATCATGGCGTTTTAAATATAAGTAAACAATACAAAATAAGTAAACGGAGAGCACAAGCATTGATTCAACATGAAGTGGGCACCCATATCATCACTTATTTCAACGGAAAAGAACAACCATTTAGTTTTTTCAGGCTGGGTGTTCCGGGATACGAACAACTTCAAGAAGGACTTGCAGTACTTGCAGAATATTTGGTCGACGGGCTCACCAACGAGCGATTACGCATATTAGCCGGACGAGTGATCGCCGTACGTCATATGCTGCTCGGGTATTCTTTTGTAGAAACATTTGACATGTTGCACGAAGAATATGCTTTCGGCACCGGCACAGCCTTTACATTAACCATGCGGGTATATCGCTCGGGCGGACTCACGAAAGACACCGCTTACCTCCAAGGGTTTAAAGAGCTTATTCAATATATCCAAGAAGGTAAAGATTTAGATCTTCTCATGATCGGTAAGATTCGGGAAGACTATTTGCCCATTGTGCATGATTTAATTCAACGCGGCATACTGAGCCCCCCACGTATTAAGCCGCGTTACTTACAGGCTCCCTACACAGATAAACTAAAGGATTTAAATCAGTTTGCCAGTATTTTTAAAATGATTAATTACTAGATACAATATATGAACATTGCATTTTTAATCAACCAAACGCACAAAGAGGAAACTATTTTTACAACTACTTTGCTTGCTTTCAAAGCCCACAAGCGTAGGCATACGGTATTTTATATAGGATTAGCTGATTTTACGTATCGTAATGAACATAATATCGGTGCCCACTGTCGAGTAGTAGAATCATCGGAAAACATAGACAATCAAGAAAGCTTTCTACAAATAATACGTAAAAAAGAAAAGCAGTATATCGACGCGTCGCAAATGGATGTATTATGGATTCGCTACGACCCTGTCGTAGATATGATCAATCGCCCGTGGGCACCTCCTACTGCATTACAATTTGCGCAGCTTATAAAACGTCAAGGAACTTGGGTCATCAATGACCCGGACAAGTTGATAGCGGCAACCAACAAGTTATATTTGGAGTACTTTCCCAAACAAATTCGTCCGAAAACGATGATTACCCGCTCTTACGAAGATGTTGTCAATTTTTTAGATAAGCAAGACCATCAAATTATCCTAAAGCCACTGACCGGCTCCGGTGGAAAAAACGTCTTTCTAGTAAAGAAAGATGAACGGCACAACCTAAAACAAACGGTCGAAGTGATTATACGCGATGGCTATTTACTTGCGCAAGAATATCTGCCGGAGGCAGCTAATGGGGATATACGTTTTTTTCTTTTAGATGGCGACCCCATACAAATAGACGGAAAGTATGCATGTGTTAACCGCGTACAGCAAAAGGGTGATATCCGAAGCAATATCCATCAAGGTGGAAGAGCCCAACATGCGCATATCGACGATACTATTTTAGCCACAATTTCCCAAGTCTCTGAAAAACTTAAAGAGGATGGTATGTATTTCGTAGGGCTTGATATCGTGGGAGATAAAATAATGGAAATCAATGTCTTTAGTCCAGGAGCGCTCAATTTAGCCTCGAAACTAAACAACGTAGATTATGCAGATATCGTTTTAGATAAGATCGAGAAACAGGTGGAGAAGCAGAAGAAATAAATGCTTTCTGTCATATTTTTTTGCTAAAAAACTGCCGTTCAATAGAATTAAATTGTTATTTTTAGCAAGAACCTAATGACGTGTTTTATGTTTACTAAATTAATTGCTGTAGATAATCAAAAAATTGGCACTGTCGATTTTTATGCATATGTGATTAAAATACAGAACGACGAGGTCGGTTTTGCCATTTTTATTGATGAACTTCCGACCCCGTTACTCTATTTTTACCGCGATAGTATAGACAGTATAACATTTAAAATTGATAACGAACAGTTTTTAGGTATCGTCAAAAACAGTAAGTTTCCTAGCGAAAAGCGAAAAGAACTCTATAAAGAATTTGAGTTCTTTCTGCGCACAATGGAACAACGCGCCACTGCTTACTTATTTAAAAATGCCACGGTGAAATATATTACGAACTCACGTGATATTATCCGGTACAAAAATTATTATATTTCGGCTAGCATCGATTAGTTCAGGATCAGAACTTCTACTCTTCTATTTTGCTGACGACCTTCTGGTGTTTTATTATCGGCGACCGGATTCATCTGCCCCAAACCTTGGGTGCTGATACGCGATGGCGAAACACCTGCATCCTCTAAAAATTTCTTAACCGAATTTGCTCTTTTTTCAGATAACCATTGATTATAGCCTACTTCGCCAGTAGCATCGGTATGCCCATCCACACGCACCTTTTTCGCTGTATCGTTGATCAACAATTTCGATAGTTTACTCAACTCTATCTTTGCCTTATCCGTTAGAAAAGAAGAGTTGGTCGGAAACAGAACATCGGAGGAAAGCGTAAATTTAATTCCTTCGTCTGTACGAGTAGCATCTTTAAACTCACCTTTTACATTTTTTAAGCCGTCGTCCGTTCCATCCTTGGAAACAACCGCGCCAGAATTAACCATAATAGCTTGTTGCTTACAAGACGTTACACCAAGAGCAACGATAACGGAAAATGCCACAGTACCTAGATATTTCATGAAATTTGCTTTTTTTAAGTATTCCTGTAAAGGTAGTAATTTTCATCTTAATAAATTACGCGTTAGACCTCTAATCTATAATGAAATCGTTCCACTCGGTTGTCCTTTGAAGACGTGCAACCAAATGTTCTTTATCGATTATCCGCTCCGAATAACTTCGTTAACAATGCTTTTATTTCTGGTATTTCTTTGTATAAATTCCATATCAATCCGGAGCGTGCATTTTCTATACAAACGGTAATGGCAGCTTGATTTGTGGCAAAATACTCGTCCGAAACGTCGTTATTTCGTAAATCAAGCCATGCTCGAAATCCATATTCCGTAAAAAAGTTCTCTCCGTAATTATTATACAATGCCAATACGGCTTTTTCACCTTCATCCTTCAACATAAATATAGAAGAAGGTGCAATAGCTGGATTTATACGGTAGCTTCCGATACTATCCATACGTTGATAGAACCCCCACACATCAGAGTTGGTGGATCCTACGCCTATTTCATTATCCCGACGTTTACGCACTTTAATGTAATTACCTATAGCTTCTTCATAATTGACATTGCTATCGCGCAATAACTTCGGATCGATGGTGAAAAACGGTTTATATAAATCTAATAAAGTTGATCCGGAAAAACCAAATACTAGATGTTCTCCATACATCATCGTATCCTGAAATACTGAAACTCTGGGTGCCATATTCTCTGTTCTCTTTTGCAAAGGATTCATAGCAAACCGTAAACTCCGCATAAACGTCATGACCGTATCTCTAGCCAAACTATCCATCTTATTATAGTCTGAGGAATAGGTCAAATCAATATATTTAACACCATTTTCATATGCCGAAAGGGGAATAGCATATTTGGGAGAGCTCATGGCCAATAAGTACGCATTCATAGATTCGTTGATCCCGCCAAGGGTTGGATAGTGATAAGAAGGGTCAACTAGTGATATTTTTTCTACCAGTACGTCGTTATATCCCTCAGCTAATAACTGATTCCATTTGATATTTTCCCAAAGGGCCGTTATTCGTTTTCGCAGATCTACTTCTACAGCCTCTTCCTTTGAAAAATACTGACGCGCTACCAATAACGCTTCTATCATCGAGGATGTAGCCAGTATATCATAAGTTGCCTCATTATTACGGTGCTCCGGCAAACCTGTACGGCCATCGAAATAGGCTGGGAAGATCCCTAAATGATTTTGTGCTTTTGCTAGAAAATACACCATACGAGAAATTCGTCCTACTGCCAACGATCGGTTAATCCGCTCTTTTTCCACTCCTACAATAAGACTTAAGATGGCATTCCCACTTTCCTTTACCGATACGACAGCACGCTCTTTCATACGAAATGGCAAATACATTCCGCTGTTAATATCATAATTTTCTGCAAAATAATTGACATGTGTTTCTTGTACAAGATCCAACAATTCCGCTTTCTCCAACATTTTCGTCTTTACCTCTTTTATTTTGGAGAATGGTGATTCTTCGTAATCGTAATCTACCCAAGCTATTTTATAATAATAGGTTTTATTCACCTCGGGCACATAGTCCAGACAACCTTGCATCGATATAGGACGTATACCCACTGCCTTAAAATTTTCGTTATCTTCAGACCGATAGATTTTAATATAACGGATCGAAGGGGTTAACGGCAATTGCCATTCCAAACGGACTTGTTTGTCATAAGCTATTGCAGAAGAGAGTATGGCGGGAGAAGAGAGTTTTACCCGCGAAACATCTTTTGTCAAAAACTCTACCTGGTCAATAAAAAGATGATGCATCTCGTCGTCAGCGGCATTCTGGGTAAAACGAAGCGCCCTAATCGATTCTTTGACGTGTAGATTTTTAAAATCGGCTATTGGAATCCGAACATCAATCCATTTATTGTAGTCGAAATGCTTGACATAAGACCCCAACTGCAGCTGATTTGTCTCGGACTGCTTTTGTTGGATACTTATTTTCGGGAGATTATCCGTCTTTGTGTTTTCAGACTTAATAAACAACTTAAGCACAAGGTAGTGTGAACGCTCGACTTCGTAATGGAGCTTTTGTCGACTATATTGTAGATCGACTTGCCACTCGCTGTTCACAGCAGACTTGTATTGTAGAGAAAGTGCATTACCTGGCGTGAAATACAATGTATCGGATACCAATAAGTGATGATTCAAATTCTCCACCCAAGAATACCCGGTATAAGTTACCCTGCTTTTAGCATAGATACCTTTTACTAAACTATTGTCGAAAACAACTTCGGGGTACGTATCGGCATATCCTCTTTCCAAAGTGGCGATGCTCCCCATTAACACCAGAACAAACAAATAGAATTGCTTCATAACAAATATCGATCTTCGACAAAAATAAGCAAATATTACACCATTTAATTATTATCAGCTACTTTAAAGGCCTAGGTAAGAAAAATATTACGCACATTTTTAGATGGTTAGCATTCTTTGTATTAAAAAGCACAAAAATAATTTCAGGAATAAGATTTTCTCTCTATATTTGCATCGTCGCAAGCGAAAGTAGCTCAGTTGGTAGAGCACAACCTTGCCAAGGTTGGGGTCGCGAGTTCGAATCTCGTCTTTCGCTCAGTTGCCTAGGTGGTGGAACTGGTAGACACGCAGGACTTAAAATCCTGTTCCCGTTAAGGGAGTGCGGGTTCGATTCCCGCCCTAGGTACAAAGGGAAGCAATACAAATGTATTGTTTCCTTTTTTTATTTATAGAAATTGTGAATTAAAGTACTGTCGATAGATTGTATTTCAGGCGATCAGTATTATAAACCTCGGTCATAAAGTGATAGAATTTTGCATATTTTTCTTTGGGATATGTCCCTTCAAACAGTCGGATCATCCGATAACTTGTCAATACACCGTTTGATACCGAAGTACGAAACTCATATATCCCCATCTCCGTTTCTAGCCGCTTATTGACTGGTATCACCGAGGTGTCGATACGTTCTGGCAATGTATAATGTAGGATGTCAATATCTATATATCCACGATTGATATACAAATTATTAATCCGATTTCGTGTTGCCGGTATGGATCGTGTCCGATTAAATATATTTGGATGTAGAATGGCATGTGCTCCTGACATTACCACATAATTTTTTATCTTAAGATCCAATGTTTCACAAAAGGCAATCGAATCTTTATCTTCTGCAATTATTTCGTAATCAATTTTCTGAAAACTGATGTTATCTATGTCGTACCAGTTCTTTAAGTTACGCAACTGATCCGATTGATTTAAAAAGGCATTGTAATAATGGTTATCAAACTGTGCTCCTTTAAATGTGGTCGTTAAATGGCCTTCTAATGAGCCATCTTCCAATATTTTAAAATGCCCCTCTCTATACTGTAGACTTTCGTCATCAGAAAATTTGGGCGTACGCAGAAGCTTTCCCCCTTCTTCTGAGCAAGCGATAACTAATCGATCGTCTGTGAAATCGCTCAGGAATCCAAAGGGAATTTTCTGATTGGTACATTCCAGCCAAGTCGTATCATTTTCAAAAGGTATACATAGAATAATATGGTTTCCATCGGACACATTTGCAAAATCGGCCGTAATATCTCTTTTATACGCTCCTGCCTCAACAACACAGTAATAAGAAGGAATATCAACGATATCTAATAAACTCTGCATATAGTTAACCAAGGCTTTACAGTCGCCATACCCTAGCTGATCCACCGTTTCGGCAGGAAAGGGCTCGATTCCTCCAATCCCTACTTGAATACTGATGTACCGCGTTTTATCTTGCATATATTTATATAGTACTTTCGCCTTATCTTTGGGTGAATCGACACCTCTTGTTAATTCTTGTACATGCCGAATAGTTGTTTCGGGTAATCTACGTTTATCTGCTAACAGCTGGTCATAATTCCATTTACCAAACTCTTGCCAATTCTTAAATTGGCCTGTTTTCCTGAAGTATTGAAAATTTTCGGGTACAATTCTGATACGCGTCGCTTGAAGATATCGTGGAGGGCTATAAGGTTCAGACCGAAGAGCAGGAATGCTTTTTAACTTCCAAGTATAAGTCTTCGTTTTTCCGAGTTCCTCCACGAACGCTTGTCCATCATAATTTTGCTGGTGTATACGAATCTCATCTGTCGGACGACACCGAAAAATGTAGCTACTCTGTTCAATCGCTACGTCATAAGCATAATCCGGCATCCAAGACGGAATCAGCAGGTTTTGGTTCTCGTTAATTTCGACACTGTAAGCAATGGTGTACGGATAGCTATACACGGATGGATTATACGCTTTCATCCGGGTATCATCATATAGATTACTTTCACCCGAAGCACTTCTATCTCGAAAGTCTTTCAGGGAAAACTTTCCGATTGAAATACCAAATTCATTAAATATCTCCCCCTTTACGCCTCTTATTTTTCTTGACCTATTATAATATAGCTCGATTCCTCCATGTTCGTCTCCATTTCGATTATAAACAGTCACCGCGCGCGTTATCCGGATAGTCATATCGTTGATATCTCTCATATCAATTTCTATCTGCTCGTTTCTAACCGTTGCGTCCGCGCGTTCTTTCAAATGTTCATCAATTAGATCTACAGCATACCTATTTTGTCCCATTACACACAGGTAAACAGTACCGGTCAGTAAGAGCGCTAGCCAGAATCTTCTTGTCATAGCCTATTTTTTTATAAACGCAAAATCTACTTTCTGATGTTGAATTATTCTAGAGTAAAACTCTTTGAGATGAAAATATTCTTCGACCTCATAAATAGCTTTATTCAAGCTCAAGTCTTGTTTGAGCACTAAATTACCTTCAATGTATTGCGAGCGAAAGGTGTATCTCGCCGCGGCCTCTGGAAGCGTTAAAGCAACATTTTTTGGTTGACGTTCCATAACAAATCCCTCGGGTAAATGAATAGCGATGGAATAGGTTTCTTTCTGTCTAGACCCGAGGTCTACAGGATAATTTCTTTCTTCCAAATTAAAGGGATTTTTTGTCACCCCATTAATTAATATAGGATTAAGAGCAAAATGATTCCCGTGTATGTTATCCCTAAAATCCATACTGATTTCGTAACTTTCGACAAGGTCGTTATCCAGGCTATCCAATTGATAGATATTTCCATCTTCAATTTGCATATTGGCCGAGTTGTTCATTCGCTCTTCAATATAGCTGTCCAACGATGAAAATTTCCGAATATAATTTCGATGATTCAGCGCATCTAGCCCCTTGTAGATAACCCGAAGCTTTCCTTTGAATTGACCTGTTTCATCTATTTTTCCAGTGATATCAAAATGCGTTGATGCGTCGATCTCATTTTCTAGCTTTATCCATTCGGAAGATTTTTTTGAATAAATAATACGCCCACTTCCGTTAATACACCGCAGGGGTAAAAGACCAAAGGGAAGATTTTCTTCTGATGCATCTAAAAAATACTTTTTGCCATTCACTCGAACCTGCGCTACCAAATAATTGAAATCTGATATTACGGGGTGTATAGTTTTCGGCAGACCATTTTCCCGAGTAGATACCAATACAGGGTATGCTTCAATTCCTGCCGCAGCACAGGCAGAAATCAGCGCCAGATTAATATCTCCAATATTTCCGTTTCTTCTTTCTAAAGCATCTTTTACACCAAATTGACTGTATTTTCCGTATACCTTATTCCACCTGATCTGGCTTTTTATGTATTCGTATATTTTACGAGCCTTATCTTCCTCAGAATCATTCTCTGTATATATCCTGGAAAGAATATGCTTAAAATTATTTTCTCGGTTAATCTGCCCACCAAACGAACGATTAGTCAATAACTCCCTATCGACATCCTTCCACTCTTTCGTAAGGTTCTGGCGCGCTCCACTTGTTGAATAATATTGCATAAGCTCGAAGTTGATCGCCGACTTATAATTTTTGGCCGCCAGCATATAACTTTCTTCACGGAAGGCAGGGATATCTGCCATAACATAGGTTAATTGTGAACAATCTTGCCGACGTCCGTTCAACAAGAAATAATCTTTTAGCAATTTTGATTTTTGGTCAGTTAATTTATAAGGGCCAAGGAGTGTTACATTATAGTTGTAGAGAGCCGGGATTATCGCCGTATATTCACTATAAAGTTTAGGTATATCGTCTTGATATTCCCACGTCCTGTAATTAAAAATATCGGGCGATTTTATCTCATACTCAATATCAATAATACAGTTTTCCTGAATGTTCGGTAATGTGAATTTGCTCAGGTTTACAAATTCATTGATTTTTTCGTGAAAGATGGCTCCCTTATCCATCTCCACGGTATGTATCTTCCCGTCTATATAATGTGTATATCCGCGAATATCATCCACGGTCTCAAATTTATTTCCGATTTTATAGAGGGGAATAACGTAATTGGCTTCTTTAAACCCTTCTTTATCCAATATCTTAATCCGAACGCCATAACGATGTATGACACGTAACTCCCTTTCTACGTCGTCCACCTGAATATCCGATTTCCCTTTTTCAATGATAATCACCGCATGTGACGTGGAATCTATTATCGGTGAATTAGGAATTTCGAAATCGCGAAAAGAAATTGAAGGCAACCCACTCGTTTGCGCATAAGTGTCGGATAAAAGCACTTGCAAAAACCATACAAGGGCAAGGAGTCTGTATATCATAATTAGGTATTTTTTTGTGAATATAACAAAAAAATACCTTTAATATAACTGTACCACTTTTTTTAAAACAACCCTGCCGTTGTCCCTGCCATTGTAATCATTTTCAGTCCTTTTTAGTATAAGCAATGGACGCTAAATTACTACCCAAGATTTTTCTTTACCCAGTCGGCGTAAGCATCAATCACCTGTTTGAAAAATCCCTGACTCTTTTCTAAAACCTTCCCATTTTCATCAAATAGTTCGTGAGCACTTCCTACATATATCTCTGGTTGCTGCATCACGGGCATATTCAGAAACACCAAGGATTGACGTACCGTATGGTTAGCAATAGAAGCGGCTAACGGACTTAAAGAGGCACTCGCTACTGCGGAAGGCTTACCATCCCAAACGCTTTGACCATAAGGTCGAGATGCTACATCTAAGGCATTTTTTAACACCCCGGAAATAGAACGATTATATTCGGGTGTGAACAAAAAAATACCGTCATACTTTTTAATCTTTTCTCGAAAAGCCGCCCATTCCGCGGGAGGATTATCGTTGTCTAAGTCTTCGTTATAATGTGGTAATTGTCCGATTTCTACAATTTCCATTTCCAAACTGTCGGGAGCCAACCGAATCAAGTTTTCAGCTACTTTCTTATTGAAAGAATCTTTGCGAAGAGATCCCACTAGGGCTGCGATTTTGTATTTCATAACTGTTCATTTATTTAACTCACATAAATTCATTTTTTACTCAATATAATTGGAGCATCTATATAAAAGGTATATACAACTTTTAGTCCAAATTTGTGACTAACACCCTAGGCAATTGAAAACCAGGATTACTTAGCTAGCACTTAGGATAGCTTCGGCAACCCTTTCTCAATATCCAAACGTCTGTTTTCGTATTATTTTGGAAGCTTCAGATTATTCCCTAGCTCCGCCACCGGTTCATCAATATCAAATCCCGGATTATCCGTTGCGAGTTCAAAAAGAACACCTCCGGGCTCCCTAAAATATAAGGAGAAGAAATAGTCTCTATTTATTTTAGAGGTTACATTGAATCCAGCTGACAATATTTTCTCTCGATACTCCATCAGCACGTTATCGTCCTTCACGCGGAAAGCAATATGGTGATTCGTTCCCGCAGCATTATACCCTTGAGGGCCAGACGGATCTTCAACAAGATCCACAAGATTTGCTGTATCTATCGCACTCGTCGCAAAGCGAAACCTGTTGTCCTCCTGCTTTTGCAGTTCGTACCCCAATATACCTGTCAATACGTTCGATGTAGCTTCTGTTCTTCGCAGTGTCAAAGTGACGTTATGAAACCCTTTCAACCCTACATCTTTGTTAATATCTTCTGTCGTCCATCCTTCGCGGTTATCGCTTGTATGGCTTTCGATAAATTGAAGCTGCAATCCGTCAGGATCTCGGAAAGAAATAAGTTTTTCTCCAAAAACACGGTATTCCTCATAAAGGATATCTTTCTTTTTTAGCCTTTCTTTCCAAAAATCTAATGCGCCGTGCGGAAGAGCGTATCCGATATGTGTGGCCATCCCAGTCCCATTTCTACCCTGATTTACCCCTTCCCACGGAAAGAAGGTGAGAATAGTTCCCGGAGTTCCAGTTTCATTACCGAAATAAAAATGATAGGTTCCCGGATCATCAAAATTCACTGTCTTTTTTACCAGACGTAGTCCTAACACCTTCGTATAGAAATCCAGATTTCGTTGGGCGTCGTTGGCGATTGCAGTTATGTGATGCAACCCTAATATGTTGTTTTTCATAACAATTACGATTTATTACATGACGAAGATACCGTTTGTTGAATAGAAAAAAATTGATCTAGGTTAAGAAGAAGGATTTTTGTTTATTTGTAGCGGTATCTGAAAATTTCCACCATAGGATATCCATAACTTGACAAATTAAATTCAGCAAGTTTCGGGTTTTAAAAAAGCTCTTTTCTGCTGAAATTTGTTAAAAAACAAGACGGATGAACGCACAACAAGAACTTGATTATAACAGAATTGCTGAGGCAATTGAATATATCAGAAATAATTTTAAAGCACAACCTACACTTGACCAAATTGCTGATAATGTTCACTTAAGTCCTTTTCACTTTCAACGATTGTTTAGTGAGTGGGCAGGAACGACACCTAAGAAGTTCCTTCAATATATTAGCATTGGACATGCTAAAACATTATTGAAGGATAAACAAGCAACTCTTTTTGATGCGGCTTTTGAAACTGGACTTTCAGGGACAGGACGACTACACGATTTATTTGTTAAAATTGAGGGAATGACTCCTGCCGAATATAAACATGGTGGAAAAAGTCTTATTATTAATTACGACTTTGCGAATAGTCCCTTTGGAAACCTCCTTGTGGCCTCTACATCTAAAGGGGTTTGCTATATGGCTTTTTACATCGATCAAACCAATGCAATCATTGATTTAAAGGAAAAATTCCCGAACGCTGAATTTCAACAAAAATCGGACTCCATACAGCAAGATGCTTTGTCTATTTTTCAAAATGATTGGAGCAAACTCGGAGACATAAAATTACATTTAAAAGGAACAGACTTTCAATTGAAAGTTTGGGAAACACTTTTGAAAATTCCAATGGGGCGACTTTCTTCCTACGGGAACGTAGCGGAACAACTTGGTAATCCAAATGCATCAAGGGCGGTGGGTACAGCCATTGGAAGTAACCCTGTGGCTTTTCTAATTCCGTGTCACCGGGTAATCCAATCGTCGGGTAATACAGGCGGTTATATGTGGGGTAGCACAAGAAAAACGGCAATCATTGGTTGGGAAATTGCAAAAACAAAAATGATCGAAGAATGAAGCTATTTGACGAATTGATTGATAGAAAAAAAAATTGGTTGCCTCACGATGGGACAGTAAATTATTACGGGAAGCTATTCAATCAAAAGGAGGCCGATGGTTATTTGGAAAAATTACTAGAGACCATTGATTGGCGATATGATGAAGCAATTATCTTTGGAAAGAAAATTGTCACCAAGCGAAAAGTGGCCTGGTATGGTGAAAGACCTTTCGAATACACCTATTCCAATATAACCAAATTAGCATTGCCTTGGACAAACGAAATTTTGGAACTCAAAGAAATAGTAGAAAATGAAACAAATGAAACGTTTAATTCCTGTTTGCTTAACCTTTACCACAATGGAAATGAAGGTATGGCTTGGCATAGTGACGGCGAAACGGACTTGAAAAAAAATGGTGCTATCGGCTCATTGAGCTTCGGTGCGGAACGTAAATTTGCATTTAAACACAAAAAAACTGGGGAGAAGATAGGACTCATTTTAGAACACGGCAGTCTATTGGTAATGAAAGATACCACACAGAATCACTGGTTTCATAGGCTTCCTCCTACTAAAAAAGTAATAACACCAAGAATAAATCTGACATTCCGAACAATAGTCGAATAATCCGGATCTTAATTCCCCTTCTGGTTCTCTCTCAATTGGCGTGAATAGAAATGCTTAGAAACAAAAAGGCTTCAATCTTTCGGCTGAAGCCTTGCGGAGAGTGAGGGATTGGTTTAGCCCCACAACTCCAAACTCAACCCTAAACCTTCTGGAATCGAACCCTCACAATGCAAAAAATCCCTCATCTCTCGATGAAGGATTTTTCTGCGGAGAGTGAGGGATTGGTTTAGCCCCACTACCCCAAGCTCAACCCTAAACCTCCTTCGGATCGAACCCCAGCCAACCCTTCTGGTTCTCATCCCTAAACGCTATAAAAGTAAAAGTCCATCTTTTGGATGGACTTTTACCTCGCGGAGAGTGAGGGATTCGAACCCCGAACCTGTGACAGTTAACGGTTTTCAAGACCGCCGCATTCGACCACTCTGCCAACTCTCCGCGACAAAAGTACAAATTTTCTCTTTCATGCAAAAGTTTATTTCAAATTTCTAATATATCAAGAAAGGCGTTTTTCAAACCAGCATGAAGACTACATGTAAAGCACAAAATATATCTTTGATGTGCAAGCAGTTAGTTTAAAGCTAGTAAAAAGCAGTCATTTTATTTTGCAAAAACAAGCTTAATTGTATACTTTTGCTACTTCAAAGAAGGCGCCAATAGCTCAGCTGGATAGAGCAACGGTTTTCTAAACCGTCGGTCTCAGGTTCGAATCCTGATTGGCGTACTTAAAAAGCTGTTCTTTTTATTTAGAACAGCTTTTTTTATTATTATCGGTTCTGATTCAGTTACATTACCTCGATTACCGTACCTTCTTCCAATGGATGTGATACACAAATTAAACAACGACCATTTTCCACTTCCCGATCCGTTAGCACCTCATTGTAATCCATACGTACCCGACCTGTGGTACACTGTGATATACAAGTGCTACACATTCCAGACTTGCATGAGTATGGTAGCTTGATTTTATGCTCTAACCCTACATCCAGTACTGTTTTATCATACGGAACAGTCAATTCATATTCCATTCCCTGAAAACGAAGTTTAATGCCATAGGAAGTCATATCCACAGGTTCCTCTTCCCTTTCGTCATCATCTTCCTCTTCTTCTGGGAAATAGAAGGTTTCCTTCGTTATATAGCTATCGGGAATTCCCATACCCAATAGTGTAAACCGGACTAAGTCCATATAGAAAACGGGACCGCATGTAAAGAAAAGTGCCTCACCGTCCGACGGCATCTGTTCCCGAACAATACGGATAAGATATTCCCTATTTAAACGGGCGTGTAAAAGGTTCTTAGAACTTGAAAATATCCACTCTATCTCCAACCGATCAGGGTACTTCTTTTGCCATTCCAGCAGCTCTTCACGAAACACCGTACTTTCTACAGTCCTATTACTATATACCAGCATCACCCTCGTTTTGTCTTCGCCCATAAGCGCGGTTTTCAAAATCGAATATAGCGGGGTTATTCCAACACCAGCAGCGAAAAGAAACAATGTGCACTTGCGGTCTCTTTGGGGTTCATAGTAAAACAACCCCTGTGGTTCTAATACATTAATAATGTCACCTATCTTAACTTGATGATGCAAAAAACGAGATATTTCACCATTATCAACACGTTTCACGGTTACAGCAAGCGGTTCTTCTACATCAGGGGAACTACTGAAGGAGTATGATCGCCGTACTTCTCGTTCGCCAAAAGTAAAAGAGACAGTCAGAAATTGTCCCGCTTTGGGTTTTGGATAATGACCAGATAAATCTTTAAATATTAACGTAACAGTATCATTTGGTTGATATATAATGTTTGAAATTTCAAATTTGTACATGCCATAAAAGTAGCTTAATTATTGAAATTAGTCAAATAGATAGCATCTATAGGACATAAAAAATCCCAACAGGAAAACCTGTTGGGATTATATTTATCCATATGTATCTATTAAAGCTTACGCTTAACTTCTACTTGCTCATAGGCTTCTACTATATCTCCCACTTCTATATCATTGAAGCGATCGATATTCAAACCACATTCGTATCCTTGTGCCACTTCTTTGACATCGTCTTTAAAGCGTTTCAATGAGGCTAGCTTACCCGTATGAATAACCACGCCATCACGGATAACGCGAATATCATTGTTCCGATTGATTTTACCTTCACGAACCATACATCCAGCAATGGTACCAACTTTCGAGATTTTAAATGTCTCTCGAATTTCGACCTCAGCGACAATTTTCTCTTCATACTTCGGTGCTAACATACCCTCCATCGCCGATTTTAACTCTTCGATGGCATCATAAATAATAGAATACAACCGGATGTCAATCTGCTCATGTTCCGCGAGCTTTTTAGCACCTTGTGTCGGACGCACTTGGAAACCAATGATGATGGCGTCTGAAGCAGATGCTAGAAGTACATCGGATTCTGAAATTGCCCCCACCGATTTGTGAATAATATTGACTTGAATCTCATCCGTAGATAATTTAAGTAGAGAGTCAGACAATGCTTCAATGGAACCGTCCACATCGCCTTTTACAATAATATTCAATTCCTTAAAGTTACCGATAGCTAAACGACGGCCGATTTCATCTAGTGTAATATGCTTAGTAGCACGCATGCCCTGCTCGCGTTGCAATTGTAGACGTTTATTCGCCACTTGCCGCGCCTCCGATTCGCTTTCCATAACATAAAGCTTATCCCCCGCGGTAGGTGCTCCAGCCATACCTAAAATCTGTACCGGCACGGAAGGTCCAGCTTCCTTCACGCGTTCACCACGCTCATTCGTTAAGGCTTTTACCTTACCGGAATGTGAACCAGCAAGAATTGGGTCCCCAACACGTAATGTACCCGCTTGTATCAATACTGTAGTAACAATGCCCCTGCCTTTATCTAACGCAGATTCAATCACCGAACCAACAGCACGCTTTTTTGGATCTGCTTTTAAATCCAGCATATCCGATTCCAAAACAACTTTCTCCAATAGCAGGTCGACATTTTCTCCTGTCTTTGCAGATATTTCTTGGGCTTGGTATTTACCCCCCCAGTCTTCCACCAGAATATTCATACTCGATAATTGCTCGCGTATCCTATCCGCATTAGCACCTGGCTTATCTACTTTGGTAAAAGCGAAAACGATAGGTACTCCGGCCGCCTGTGCATGGTTGATAGCCTCTTTGGTTTGTGGCATGACGGCATCATCAGCAGCGATAACGATAATAACAATATCTGTCACTTTCGCACCACGTGCACGCATCGCTGTAAATGCTTCGTGTCCCGGCGTATCCAAAAATGTAATTTTGCGGTCGTCTTCCAATTTCACCGCATAGGCACCGATATGCTGCGTAATACCACCAGCTTCACCTTTCGTTACATTGGCCTTACGAATATAATCTAATAACGATGTTTTACCGTGGTCAACGTGTCCCATGACAGTTACAATTGGTGCACGAGGAATTAAGTTTGCCTCATTATCTGGCTCCTCAAGCTCCGTAATTTCCTCATCTTCCGGTTTAATAAATTCGACTTGATAGCCAAACTCTTCCGCTACAATCGCCAAAGTTTCCGCATCCAAACGTTGATTGATAGACACAAACATACCCAAACTCATACAGGTCGAAATAACCTGGGTAACCTGCACATCCATCAAGTTCGCTAACTCATTTGCGGTTACGAACTCCGTAACACGCAAAATTTTGGATTGTGCTGCTTCCTCCATTGCAGCCTCTTCAGCAGAAAGTGCTATATCGTCGCGTTTCTGACGACGTAATTTGGCACGTTGCGCGAATTTACCCGATTTGCCGGCGCCGCTCAGGCGAGCCAAGGTAGCCTTGATTTGGTCTTGGATTTCTTTTTCTGAAGGTTCCTCTTTAGGCGTCTCTTGATGACGTCCTTTTGCACGATGATCATGACGTCCCTTGCCGTGGCCATGTTGTTGATTACCTTGCCCCTGCTTATTATAACCGCCAGCCTGCTGTCCGCTTCCTTTATGGAAACCGCCACCGCTACGATTAGTATTTCCTTCACCCGCACCTCTTTGCCCTGCTACAGCATTAGGGTTGACGGGTGCGGTTTTATTCGAACGTTTGCGTTTGCGTTTGTTGTCATTGATATGTGACGGACCTGAGGAGGACGCTACAGGTTTACGTTCCACTGGAAGTTGAATTTTTCCAACTACTTTAGGCCCGCTTAGGGTTTCAGAACGAGCACGTATCACATCGCCCTGAGGTCTTTCAGACACAGCAGGTTTTTGCTCTTCCTTTACCGGAGGTTTAATTTCTTCAGTTTCTTTATTCATGTTAGCCGCAGGCTCTGCTTTTATTTCTTGTTTTTGCTCTTCTTTTGGCCGCAGATCCTTTGTATCTTCTTTCTTAGGTTTCACTTCCTGTTGAGGTATTTCCTTTTTGGGCTGTTCTACTACAGGTTTGCTTTCCTCTTTCTTCACTTCCTGCTCAGCAGGTTTAACTTCTGGTTCCGCTGTCTTAAGAGATGTTTCTTGCGCGACATCTTCCTTTTCAGATGCTTTCTTAGATTTACCCCGTTTTAGGCTGTCCAAATCAATCTTTCCAACCACTTTTAATGGACTGCTAGCAACCTCTTCTTTTTCCGGCGCTGCAGGCTCTTCCTCAACGGGCTTCGTGGACTCAGACACGGGTGCTGAGCCCGACTCCTTAATCAGAACTTCCTTAGACGTTATATTATCTTCTTCTTGAATATCATCTCTAGATTCCGTAGGATTTGCTCCACTTGGTCCAGCAGTAGACTCATCGCGACGAATTTTACCGATGATAATTTGTTTGGCTTCGTCTTTTACGATTTTATCTCCTTGAAATTCTTTTAGAAGGACAGTGTACATATCTGGAGACAACTTAGTGCTAGGCTTGGATTCTACATCAAAACCTTTTTTTACCAAGAAGTCAACAGCTGTACCTATCCCAATGTTAAGTTCTTTTGCTGCCTTTAGCAAGTTTATGCTTTTTCCTTCTGTCATCTATTATTTACCTTCTATAAATTTTAATACTACAAAAATATGTTTTTTTACACTGAAAAAACAATTTCCGTCCAATTGTTTTTTCAGTGCATAAATACAACGAAACCCTTATTCGAACTCGGCTTCAAGGATCCGTAAAATTTCTTGTATGGTATCCTCCTCTAAGTCGGTGCGTCTCACCAGTTCTGCTTCTGTCAATGCTAAAACTGATTTCGCCGTATCTAGGCCAACACGTTTCAATTCATCGATAATCCAGCTATCGATTTCATCTGCAAATTCTTCAATATCTACATCTTCTTCTACTTCGTCATTCTCTCTATATACATCAATTTCGTAACCCGTCAATTTACCTGCAAGTTTAATATTATGGCCACCTCTACCAATGGCCAACGATACTTGATCAGGCTTAAGATAAACGGCAGCCGTTTTGTTCTCATCATCAATTTTGATTGAAGAGATACGTGCAGGGCTTAATGCACGTGTGATATATAAGTTGTTATTTGCTGTATAATTGATTACATCGATATTCTCATTGCGCAGTTCTCTAACGATACCATGTATACGAGAGCCCTTCATACCGACACAGGCTCCTACCGGATCTATACGGTCATCATAAGATTCCACGGCAACTTTTGCCCTTTCTCCAGGTTCCCGAACGATTTTCTTAATGGTAATCAGTCCATCAAAAATCTCAGGCACCTCCAATTCGAACAGACGTTGTAAAAATTCAGGGGCAGTACGAGAAATGATAATTTTGGGATTACTGTTCATCATATCAACCTTAAACACTACAGCCCGAATACTATCGCCTTTTTTGAAATAATCAGCTGGAATCTGCTCTGTTTTCGGAAGGATTAATTCGTTTCCGTCTTCATCCAACACCAAGATCTCTTTTTTCCATATCTGATAAACTTCACCAATTACTAATTCCCCTTCACGATCCTTATATTTCTTGAAGACTTCGTCTTTTTCCAATTCTAATACTTTTGAAACCAGTGTCTGACGTGCAGCCAAGATCGCTCGTCTACCAAAGCTTTCTAACGTAATTTGCTCGATATATTCATCGCCTACCTCCAAATCTGGGTCATATCGGCGCACATCGGACAATTCGATCTCCAGATCATCGTCTTCTGAAAACCCATCTTCCATCACCACCCGCGTTCTCCAAATTTCCAAGTCGCCATTATCTGGGTTTACGATCACGTCCACGTTCTCATCTGTTCCAAAACGCTTGCGTATCATACTCCGGAACACCTCTTCCAATACTGTAATAACGGTTGGGCGATCGATATTTTTAAATTCCTTAAACTCTTGAAAAGAGTCGATCAAATTGATATTGCTGCTCATTTTTTATTTAAATGAAATTAACACCTTTGTTTCTTTTATATTATCCAATGGAATTTCAGTCTCCTTTACGGTAGCTTTCTTCCCCTTTTCTTTTGTTTGTACTTCTACGGTAATGCTTTTATCATTCACCACGATCAGTTTTCCTTCTAATTTCTCATCATCTGAGCCTTTTATACGAATATTTCTTCCAATATTTTTTTGGTACTGTCTTAGTGACAGCAAGGGCATATCGATACCTGGAGACGAGACTTCCAAACGATAGGCACGATCAATCACATCCTCTTCTTCTAAATGAAAACCTACATGACGACTAATTTGTGCGCAATCCTCAATAACTATTCCCTCATCTCCATCCACTAATACCTCCAAAAGACCACTATTGTGCATCTTAATCTGCACAATAAATAAATCTGGCCTGTCGGCAATCTTTTCTTCCACCAGTTCTCGTACTCTTTCCTCTATTTGCATACCCTAATTTCGATACGTGAATTAAAAACTTTTCATTTTGGGAATAAAAAAGGGGGCATACCATGCCCCCTCTTATTCAGATTATACAAAGGTATACATATTATTTTAAATAGACAAATGGAATTTATTTGTTATCTACAACCGATTTGATAGTTTTTTGCATTTGCGCCATCATAGAGGTCAATGTTTCCATTGTAGGCTCAGGACTTGGCTCGGGAAGTTCTGTACTGATAAACGCTTTCGCTTTCCATATCTCGATAATATCTTCTGTACTTACCCAGTAAGGTTCATACGTCTTATTGTCGGAAATAAGCTTTAAACCTTTCTCCTCTTTAAATTTATAGGCGATGCGCTTATACACTACCCCTTCCTCTTTCGATACAATTACGTATGTTTGACCAGATTTGATATCATGCCAATTTTCCACATATTCGCCAATAATAATACTTCCTGACGGTAGCGGCAACATGGAGTCTCCTTTGATTTCAAATGCGCGGTAGGTTCCTTGGTTAAACATGGGCAACGAGAATTTAGGTAAATCTGCGACATATTCCGGATCTCCATATCCATTTAAATAACCCGCACTGGCTTTAACCGGTACCAGTTCAATATTTTCTCGCTCATTACCGTCTACAGTTATGCTTAGTACACGTAAATTAGATGCATTGCTTTTAGGTTGGGGACGCCATTTTTCATCGATGGCATCATGCGCTAACTCATCCATTGTCAGATCATAAAACTGGGCTATTTTTCTGAGCAATTCATACTTCGGTTCAGCACGGTCCTCTTCATAAGCGCCTACAGAAGCCCTTTTTATTTCCAATGCATCAGCAAATTGCTGTTGCGTTAGTCCTTTCCTCTTTCTTAAAAACTTAAGATTCGATGCAATATTTGACATTTTTTTCTAAATAATTTTTATTTACTAAAATAATTAGTATTATTGTGCCAATAAAATTAGCAATTAATATTTAAACAACCAAATTTATTAGTATATAATCAGTAATTGACACATGAAAGCACATATTGTATATATTATTACAAATAGTAACCGAGCCTATTTAGAAGTGGGGTGCTGTACCGATATAACTACATGCTTACAAGAATTTCGTTCTGCAGCATCCGGGTTTCTCCGTCAAAAACCTCCATTAAATAACATCGTATATATAGAAGCATTTCGCGATGAGGAAAAAGCAATGGCTTACCAACATACCTTACGTCAGTATACACGAATGCAGCGGGAAAAACTCATTCGATTAAAAAACCCCAATTGGCTAAACCTATGCTATCGACCCTTGTCAACGCTGTCCGCGAGACTACCAACCCGGCATGAAGTTTAACCCGAACGTACCAAATTTCGTTCTAGAAGAGACAAAAGGTATCGCATAATATGGCTCGAGGATCATAGCGCCAAATAAGTTTACGCGCATAGATATTCCTGCACTGAATACCGGCACGCGATAATTCCTATCGTATCCATACACAGGCATCCCATTTTGATCAAGCATCGGTGTTCCATCCTGGTTATATTGGGGCACTCTTGGTTTCTTATCTAAATTGCTCACGATCTTATTACCGTTATTCCAAGCTAGTCCAGCATCAAAGAAAAGGTTAAGGTCGGAAAAAAGCAATCCTGATTTTATCGCGGCAAGCTTTTCTGGACCTGTAAACGGGAGCCGTATTTCAAAGTTACCGACCAATACGCGAGATCCCATCAAATCATCAAAAGAAATATTTCCAACGCGGCCGCGGCTTAGATTATCATACCCCCTAACAAAAAATGGATAACCGATATAATTCCCACGCAAGCGATTTTCATCGTCACCTGAGCGAATATAAGCGTAAGCTCGCGCAGCTATTGTCACGGGCTGGAAACGCAGATAACGTCGCAGATCAACATTATAAGCCCGCATATTAATATCGCCAAAATATTGTCCTGCCGATAAACGGTAACGAAACCCCTGTAAAGGAGCTGTCAATCCAAATATGGAGTTATCCCCAACAAAGGCTGCACTAACTTGCTGCATAACAAGGGGGTCTAGGCTAAACCCAAGCAAGTTCATAGCTTCCTCATTCGACAGTCGCTTACGATCAACAAAACCGAAACTAAAATAACTTTGCTGCCATTTTTCCACGCTATAACCGTAGCGAGCCAAGGCTCCTCCTATTTCAAATCGATGGTGTCTATTGAAAGGATACGCAACAAAGGCATCAAACTGCGTCTCGAATTGACGGATAATATAATCGCTTAACACCAGTTCCTCTCCCCGACCTAAATCGTCCATTTCATAAGCTCGAAATCCACTGCGATAGGGAATATGTGAAATAGAACCGCCCCAATTCCAACGACTTCGCTGGTTTACATAAGCCACTTGCCCGCCGAAATCCTGAACTTCTCCATTAATATTTAACGTAGAATAAATCTGATTATACCCTAGAATATCGGAGAATATCCCAAATATACCTCCCGCCATTCCGGCCCCATAGCGTGTGCCAACGGTCATCCCGACACCCGAATTAGCTAAATAGTCCAATTTAAATTTTGAGCGGTAGGGAATAGGTCTTATCAGAGCAGTATCAATTCGTCGATAAGCGTTAAAATTTTGCAGGTTGGTGTTGACAACGTTAACTCCCCGATCTATATTTGGCGGTAGCATAGCTGCCGTAAAATCGGCAGTATGTGCATCCATTGTTTCCGGTTCGAAGTCAGAAGCATTTGCCTTATATATACTATATTGATTTCCTTTAAAATACGAATATACAATATCATCATTGCTCGAGATACTCATTGCTGGCGAATATTCGGTAATACCACTAATCCCCGTAAAATAATCAGTCAGTCTTTCTACCACGTTGTCATTCAGTGAATAGCGAAACATATTGCGATAGCCATCACCATTGGATAGGAAATAGATGTGTTTTCCATCTCCAGAGAAATGTGGATTTAGATTATTTGCTCCCGGGAAAACATCTATGGTCGTAACTTCTTTTGTAGCTACATCAATCGTAGCCATTCCCATTGGAATATCAACAGAACGGGAGGCACTTTCTAAAGACATCCTATCCGTGCTAAAAACAATCGCTCCTCCATCCGGAGAAAAGCTAGGCTGGAAGTCGGAATACTTATCCTTCGTCAACTGTTCCAACTCTTTTGTCTTAAAGTTATAAATGTAAATATCACTTTGTCCATCGCGCAAACCTGAAAATGCCACGCGATCTCCATCCGGTGCAAAGTTAATATTCGTAAATTCAACGATATCGCCCATTGCTTCGAGCGCAACCGTTTTTCCTGTTTGAACATCAATGATCATCAATTTATTTTTGCCTTCGCTGAAAATACTAAAGGCGAAATAGCGACTATCGGCCGAAAAATCTCCTGCCGATTCTAAGTAGCTAAACTCATCAATATCTTGATTCGTTGTCCTGCTTCCCAACTTTCTCAATATCTCACCCGTTTTCGCGTCAGCTAAAAATAGATCAATACCGAACAGATCTTTCTCCGACATAAAAGCGACTAAACGTCCATCTGGAGAAATCGCAGGTGCGACATTCATACGGCCTCCATTCTTCGACGTAATTAATGCTTCCCCTATAGGACGAGAAGTTGTATCTTTACCCAACGACTTAAAAGTCGATTCCATTGTATTCCGCCATAAGGTAGACATGGTCTGCGCATCATAACCAAAAACGCGACGTATTCCCATTTCATAACCATATTTTGCCGTTTCCATAAACATCGGCATGATGACCGTATCGCCATAAGTGGCTCCGATAAAAGCTAAAAAAGCTTGACCATAACGATAAGGAAAATAATTATAAGATTGTTCTGTCAATTGCTTTAAGGAAGGAATATCATTTCTGGCATAGGCATCCCGCATCCACATCGCGGTAAATGCATCCTTCTTCCCAATAGACAGGTATTCTGCCATTCCTTCCACCATCCATAGAGGGATATTTCCGACATTTTCCAAACGTGTCGTATCCCTACCTTCCATCAACATACGAAATTGGAACGCGTGCACCATTTCATGTCCCAACACGTGTCTCGTCTGATGATTAATCTGCATTATCGGCATCACCACGCGCTGCTTAAATGCTTCCGTCACCCCACCTGTACCGACAGATATTTCACCAGATATAGCCGTTGTCTGCTGAAACTCCGGATGGTTGTTATATATAATAAGCGGATTTTTGCGTAAAAAAGTATCCTGAAACACTTGTTGATGCATATTGTACCAAACCTCCGATTCCTTTGCCAACCATGTCATCATACTATCGTTTTTAAGATAGCTATACATTTCGAAATGCGGTGTTTCCTTCACATTGAAGTCTAATTTCTTATAACGCATTTTATTTTGACCAAAATATTGCGCAGAAGCAATATACGGTACAAGCAATAGCAGCAACATTGCCACAATCGTCTGTTTGATATTCGTAAAACACCCTTTAGCGTACATATTCGTTTTTTTTATCTGCTTTTTAATCGTCCGATATAGAAATGAATATTTCATATGTATATACTAGTTTGTTGTGGCCATATGGAATATCCCATTATTTTCCTGCATGTCTGTGTGATGAACTCGTGGATATTTCATAATTAAAGATTAGTCTTTCCTCAAAAATACAAATTATCTTTCTATTTCAGCTTCTCCTGTATTTTCTACTTCTGGTAATGTTATTAAGATTTGTGCATCGCTATCTTTTGTATCTATCTCTGCTGTTATACTATCGTTTGGTGCTTCTATTCGAATTCGTGGGCTAGGGCAATTATATTTTTTCTCAATCTCCACTTTCGGGTCCGGAAATCTTCCTTCAGTCACTCCTAATTCCGGGCGTTTGTAGAGCGCCTCCATAAATGTCGCATAAATGGGCAACGCTGTTTTAGATCCTTCTCCAGTCTGTGAACTTTTAAAGCGAATACTCTGCTCATCACACCCTACCCAAACTCCAGCAACTAAGTCTTTGGTAACCCCCATATACCAGCCATCTACATAGTCCGATGAGGTGCCTGTTTTCCCTCCAACTTGATTTTCATTATCAAAGAGATCCCATTCCCACAACGCTTGCGATGTTCCGCCCGGCTCTTCTATCGTACCTCGCAACATATAGGTCATCAACCAAGCATTCTCTGGGTCTACTACTTGCTTTTCCGTTGTCTGAAAAGACGCAATCAGCTTTCCGCTATTGTCATAAATCTTTGACACCAAAATCGGATCAACCCTTTTGCCTTCATTCATAAATGTCGCATAAGCATTCACCATTTCAAACACGGATACATCGTTTGAACCAAGCCCTACCGAAGGTACAGACTCCAAATGGCTCTCAATTCCGACACGGTGTGCGGTTTCCACAATTTTATCCCAGCCAACGTCTCTCGTTATTTGTGCCGTTATCGTATTTAAAGAACGAGCCATCGCCCAACGAAGCGACATATTACGATAAGAAAAACTCCAATCTGCATTTTTAGGCTCCCAAACCTCCTTTTCTCCTTCATTATTTATAAAATCTAATCGTACAGGCTTGTCTTCATATGTATCACAGGGTTCCATGCCATTTTCCAATGCTGTGAGATAAACAAAAGGTTTAAAGGTAGAACCCGCTTGTCGCTTTGCCTGATTTACATGATCGAATTTATAATAACGGTGATTAATACCGCCTATCCAAATTTTAATTTCTCCGTTGTAAGGATCCATGGCCATCATTCCAGTATTCAACATACTCACATAATGTTTCAGTGAGTCCATCGTTGACATTTCGACGTCCTTATCTCCCGCCCAAGTAAAAATTTTCATTTTTTTGGGCTTTCGCAAGAGTTGAAACACCTGCTCTTCATCGTCGTTGTATTCGTTCATCAATGCAAGATATATCGGTAATTTTCGAGCTTTCTCCTCCAAAAATCCGGGGATTACTTCTCCATTTTTATCTCGCCAAGGCTCCTCGTCTCGCCAAGTATTATCCAAGCGTTCCTGCAGTCCCTTCATCTGCTTAGCTACCGTTTCTTCTGCCAATTGTTGCATTCGCGAATCAATAGTCGTATATATTTTTAAACCCGCTGTATAAATATCAACACCTTGTTCTTCACTCCACCTCTCTAACCATTTTTGAACCGCGGCCCGTAGGTAAGAATCGTTTGTCCCCTCTCGATCAGGGTTGTTGATATTCAAACCCAATGGTTCTTTCGAAAATGTATTGTACTGCTCCCCATCGATATATCCTTCTTTCTGCATTTGCTTCAACACAATATTTCTGCGTTCTATGGATTTATCTGGATTACGGATCGGATTATAGAGCGTCGTTCCCTTTAACATTCCAATAAGTACAGCCGATTCAGAAGCAGATAATGCATTTGGTTGCTTGTTGAAATAGCGTAAAGAAGCTGATTTAATACCATACGCGTTGTTACTAAACGAAACGGTATTCAGGTACATAGTAATAATCTCTTTTTTTTGGTACTTACTTTCTAGTTTATAAGCTGTCATCCACTCTTTAAATTTCGTCACGCCCATTCGGACAACCGGGATACGACCAAGTAATCCCTGAGACTGATTATATCGTGTACGGTATAAATTCTTCGCAAGCTGTTGTGTGATGGTACTTCCTCCACGCTTATCGCCTCGTATTGTAGATAAAGCACTGGAGAACAGCCCTATAAAATCTACCCCGCTGTGCTTATAGAAACGTACATCTTCAGTCGCAATGAGTGCATTTAATATATTTTTTGAAATGCTATCATAGGCAACAGGGTCTCTATCTTCTTCAAAATACCGTCCTATCAATACCGAATCTGCGGTATACAGTTCAGAAGAAACACGAAATGTTGGCAGGAGAATATCTTTTTTCGTCGGGGAATATCCAAACAACCACAAAAAGTTTAGCTGCACAGCACATACCAATAGAATAAGGCTATACACCGTAATGAAAAAATAACGGAAGAATTTGTTTTTAACCCTTTTAAACATACGGTAAATATGGAAATTGTTTTTTTAAAAACAGCTATGGAAGGCGAAAAAACAGAATACGGTTTTTGAAATTAACGTAATTTAACGTTTCCCGTATACGCAAATCTCATCTCTATATAAATTACCTATCAATAATTATACCTATGTTAGATTGTTGCCGATATGGTATACTTTAGTTTTCTGATTTATTTAAGTATTTTTACCCTGCAAAAGAAGCACAGAGCATGTTAAAACAGACGTTACAGCAAAAGTTATTACAGAAACTCTCACCTCAACAAATTCAGTTTATAAAACTGTTACAGGTGCCTACCGTCTCTCTCGATGCCCGCATCAAGGAGGAATTGGAGGAAAACCCGGCGTTGGAAGATGGGAGTTTGGCAAATATGAATGACCCCGTAGAGGAATACCCAGACCATGACCCCGATGATAACTTTGAAAACCAAGAAAACGACTTTGAAGAAGAATTCAGTGTAGACGAATATATACAAGAAGATGATTATAACGATTACTCTACTAATTATGGAGGCGACGATGACGAAGACAGGAAAGAAATCCCTATAGCTGTCCAAGATTCGTTCTTTGAGTCATTGCAAAATCAATTGGATTTACTTGCTTTATCAGATAAGGACTATCTCGTCGGGCAGCAAATCATCGGTAGCCTCGATGATGATGGTTATCTAAGACGTCCAATCCTTTCGTTGATTGATGATCTCGCATTTTCACAAAATGTAATTGCAGAAGAAACAGAGGTGGAAACCATACTTAAGTTGATTCAAGATTTTGAACCTGCGGGCATCGGGGCACGTGGCTTACAAGAATGTTTACTTATACAACTACGTAAGAAAGACCAAAATAATCCGATCATTAACCAAGCCATTAGAGTTGTAGAGGATTACCTGGAAGAATTCACCAAAAAACATTACGACAAGATCGAAAAACAATTAGGCGTAAATTCAGAAGAGCTCAAAGATATCCTCAACGAAATACTCAAACTAAATCCGAAGCCGGGTGATTCTGGGGCTTCTGCAGGTAAACAACTTCATGTTATCCCAGATTTCCATATTATGAATAATGATGGAACACTCCATCTCACGCTTAACGGAAGAAATGCACCGGAACTACGCGTGTCTCGTTCCTATCAAGAAATGTTTGAACACTACGAAAAAGCCGAAAAAACAGATAAGAAAATGAAAGAGGCTGTACAATTTGTCAAGCAAAAACTGGATTCTGCCAAATGGTTTATAGACGCGATCAAACAACGACAACAGACCTTATTAAAGACGATGAACGCGATTATGGAGTATCAGTATGACTATTTCCTCACAGGGGATGAACGACTCCTTAAACCCATGATATTAAAAGACATAGCAGACAAGATTGAGATGGACATTTCAACCGTATCACGTGTTGCCAACTCTAAATATGTGCAGACTGAGTTTGGAACTTTCCTCCTAAAATCATTTTTTTCCGAAGCTATCCAAACCGATTCAGGAGAAGAGGTTTCCAATAAGGAGGTAAAGAAAATATTAGAGGAATGTATTGCTAACGAAAATAAACGTAAACCGTTGGCAGACGAAAAATTAACAGAAATCTTAAAAGAAAAAGGATATACCATTGCCAGACGCACTGTAGCTAAATACCGGGAAGCGATGAATATCCCCGTAGCCAGATTGAGGAAGGAGCTTTAAGCCCTCCGATGGATAACAACAGTTGATTTCCAGGACAATGGACTCGATGGATAAAAGGAATGTATTTCGCTATTTAGTGGCAGGTGGCGCTGCCCTCGCAGTGGTACACGCTTTGGGTCGTTTTTCATTTACCCCTTTGCTCCCCTATTTTATTGACGATCATATGCTAACGGTCACACAGGGTGCTGATCTAGCCACGATCAATTATGCGGGTTATTTAATCGGTGCGCTCATTGCTGTGCGTTATTCCGGTCCGAATGTTATCAAAAAGTTTTTACTTATTGGTCTTTTAGGAAATGCACTCGTAACTGTTATGCAGTGCTTTGTACCACAGTTTGCCTGGCTTCTAGTTCTTCGTCTATTTAATGGCGTATCAAACGGAATTGTATTCGTTTTAGCACCCGCTCTACTTTTAGAATGGCTGATTACGAAGAACAAAGCACATCTTAGTGGTTTGGTTTATTTTGGTGTCGGAGGTGGGCTTTTGGCTGGTGGTATCTTAGTAGACAGTACAGCCTCCTATTTTACTGCAGAATATCGTTGGATTCCGGTAGCTATTGTTTCTGCCGCTTTGGCGATATTTAGTGCTTTTCGTTTCTACCAACTTAAGGTACAGCCCATTGATTACAAAGCATCAAATAGAGCTAAAGCTACGCTTTTTGATCACCGCAGTATTCCTTTATTTCTCTCGTATATTGGTGCGGGCTTGGGCTACATCCTTCCCATGACATTCCTACCTACCCTTGCTCACGAAACCATGCTCGCCGATAGTTTACTCGTTAAAAATGTTTGGGTAATCACCTCCCTATCCTCCCTTCTTTTTATCCCCTTATGGAATGGGATTGGTCATCGATTCGGAGATCGGATTAGCTTGATCTATACCTATATTTTACAGGCACTTGGTGTGGGTTCGATATTGTTGTTTCCCTCCACCTGGGGCATCTTCATTTGTGCCATTTTTATTGGCGGTAGTTTTTTAGGTTCTGTCATGTGTACACAACGGCTGGCCCGATATTTTCAACCACATCAGGGACCGAGATTATCCGCTGCCCTTATCGCCATTTACGCTGGATCACAACTCATCGGCCCTTGGCTTGCTAAAGTGTGGATTGAGCATGGGGGAACCTTATTACAAAGTTTTGCTCTAGGATTAGGTGCTTTTATCTGGGGGTTATTCTGGACATGGCGAACGCCTAAAGCTTAAAACACGAAGTATGGACAAGCTGCGACCACCTATTATTGATTTGTCCCGACACCGAATGTTGCACCAACAACACCAAAAACACGAGTATGATTATTCTATAATTACTTTTAAGTTAAAAGCAAAAACTAATGATTCCGACGAGACCTCTAGATTCGTACCTTAATTATCCAGTATAAATCAAGTAGAGATCAAGTAAGGATGAAGTATGGATGAAGTACTATTTGCAATGTACTTAATTTGTATTTGATACTTAATGATATTCTATGATCTCCCCTTACTTCTTGTCAAAATAGCACCAAAAATTAACTATTAAGTTAATCACAAATGATTCTAAAATAACAAAAGATCAAATCGGCGACTAACCACAGCTAAGAATCCGTTCGGACATAAAAACGAACCTTTTCAACAAAGTATTGTTCTTATTAATGGGAACAAAAAAAATAAAATGAGAGCTATTTGGACCGGAGCAATAGGATTTGGATTGGTTAATATCCCCGTTAAGATATATAGTGCTGTGCAAAGCAGTTCATTAGATTTAGATATGTTGGATAGAAAAGATAAATCGAACATCAGATACAAACGTGTAAACGAAAGTACCGGCAAGGAAGTCAAATGGGAAAATATTGTCAAAGGGTATTTGCTTAAAGAGAAGTATGTTATTTTAGAAGATACCGACTTCGAAGAGGCCAGTCCGGAGAAAAACAAAATGATTAATCTACATTCTTTTGTCAAGATGGATGAAATAGATAGCATTTATTTTGATACGCCTTATTATTTAGAACCTCAAAAAGGAGGAACGAAAGCGTACCAACTTCTCCTTAAAGCCCTTGATAAAAGTAAGACGGCGGGATTAGGTTCCTTTGTCATGCGCAATGTAGAGCATCTTGCCATTGTGAAACCCTATGAAAATATGCTATTGCTCAATAAAATTAGGTTTGAAGAAGAAATCCGATCGACAGATGATTTAAGCTTACCGGGTAGTACGCGATTAAAAAAAGAGGAGATGGATATGGCTCTTCAGCTCATTAAACAGCATAGCCAACCTTTTGATATATCAAAATATAAAAATGAATATACGAGCGAGTTGTTGAAAATTATTAAACAAAAAGCGAAAGGAAAACATACCTCTATTCGTAAGATGAAAGTGGAGAATACGAAATCAACAGATTTATTGAATAAATTGAAGGCGAGTTTAGCCTAAAGTTTAGCCAGCACCTGTTTTATATTAACCGCGCTATCCCACAAAGATGCCCAAGGATCGTCCACCTCTTTTACTCGTTTTAACATCGTCTTGATATTGTAATCAGCAATACGCAATTTAGGCGTTAATTCATCCCATCGCAAAGGTGCACTGACAGTCGCTCCTTCTTTGGGACGTAAAGAATAAGGTGCTGCAATGGTCTGCCCGCGTCTGTTCTGCAAAAAATCCAAATATATCATCCCCTTTCTTTTTTTCGGATTTCTCACTACGCTTGTCGAATCAGGATGTCTTTCTTGAATCATTTGAGCGACTATCTCAATAAAATCTCTCGCCACGTCGTACGTATATTTCTTTTTTAAATAGACGTAAATATGGAATCCTGTGGATCCGGAAGTTTTCAAAAAAGCCGGCACTTTCAGTTCCTCAAAAATTTTGTAGGCTGTCGTCGCCACCTGTATAAGCTCTTGAAAACCTGCTCCGTTTGGATCTAAATCCAACACAGCAAATTCTGGGTATTCAGGCTTTTGGTAGGTCGAAAGCCAGGGATTAACTTCGATGGATCCCAAATTAGCGATGTAAAGAAGCGTAGCTTTATCATTGCAAATGATATAATCGGTATCCTTCCCCGTACTTTCCGAAAATATAGGTACTGTCCTTATCCAACTAGGAATATTGTCCGTGTCCACATCTTTTTGAAAAAAACCTTCTGCAGCGATCCCGTTTGGAAAGCGGTGCATAGATATCGGTTTATTCTTGATAAACGGAAGAATATAATCAGCCATTTGCTCATAATATGCAATCATTTGCCCTTTAATATAATGCTCTTTTGGCCAATACACCTTATTCAAATTCGTGAGTTGTACCTTTTTACGACCTATCGTTATTAAATCTTCTTTTTTTTCATTTTTCATAGGACTCTCTTTTTCAATTTCTTGCGCATCTTTATCCTGTCGCAACCCTTTGAATACGGGGTGACGTAAACGACCATCGGTTGTCCACTCGCTATAGTACACCTCACATACCAGCAACGGCTGTAACCAAGTAACTTCTTTCTCTTTCGCGACCGTCACGTCCTCCTCAAAAGGTTTATATCCACTCTCATGCTTATGCATAGCGGTATATATATCTTTAAGGCTCTTTGTATTGAATCCCGTACCACAGTTACCTATATATACAAGTTCTCCGTCTCGATAGCAGCCTAGCACTAAAGCCCCAAAAAATAAGCGGCTTCCTTGGGGTGATGTATAACCGCATATAATGGCTTCTTGGCTATTCCGTAACTTGAATTTTGACCAAAAACTACTGCGTTTACCTTGCAAGTAGCTACTATTGACATCTTTTGCAATAATTCCTTCCCATTGTTGCTTTTTGGCTTTTACCATAGCTTGTTGGGCTGTACCTTGCAAAATGTGTGTTAACCGGACAACTTTAGGTTTCTTTAGTCTACGGAACAATAAAGCGAGTAATTCTTCTCGTTCTTTAAGTGAATACTCCGTGACATATTCGTCTTCTAAATGAAGTATATCAAAAACATAATAACGTAGAGTAAGGTTGCTCGGAATAGGTTCCCCACTGGCTATCAATTGAAAATGTGCATTCTGTTGCTTGTCCTCCACGACAACTTCTCCATCAAGCCATGCCCGTCTATCCAAAGAAGATAGTTCTGTCACCAAAGATGGAAACAACGTGTTCATCTCTTTCCCGTTTCGCGAATAAAGTTGCACCCCCTCTTCGCTCCGTATAGCCAACAAACGAAATCCATCATATTTTTTTTCGTACCGCCATTCTTTTCCTTCTGGGAGATGTTCTGCCAATTTTGCCAGCATCGGTTTCGGTAATTCCTCCGTTTTATTTTTTTGGCTAACTTTTTGAAGCTTTTTTGAGACGCGACCTTTTTTCTCCTTCTTAAAATCTACACCGGCCTGCTTAACCTCTTTTTGCACGTTATCTTCACTGTTGTACGGTTCATCCCATGCATATCGATCTCTATGTTTTATAAGTAGCCAGGCATGATCTTCCTGCCCTTTCATCCGTACCAATGCAAATTCCCCACGAAGAATATGTCCTTGCAATTTAAATTTTAGCGAACCTTTCTCTAAATCCTCTAAAAATTCTCTTGAATTCTTTGCTTCTGTAAATTCATAATACCCTGAATCAAAAATAGTGACGACACCTGCGCCATAATTACCTTTGGGAATAATCCCTTCAAAAGAAGCGTAATCTACGGGATGATCTTCGACTTGCATGGCCAAACGCTTATCTTTAGGGTATAACGACGGTCCCTTGGGAACAGCCCAACTCTTCAATACGCCATCTAATTCCAACCGAAAATCATAATGCAATCGCGAAGCATGGTGCCGTTGTACGACAAATCGTAACTTTTTTGCATTATTGTTATTTCGTTTACCCCCACCTTGTGGTTCTCGTGTCTGCTTAAAATCTCGTTTCTTGTTATACGCAGCAAGCTTTGCCATACTTTTCTTTTATGGAAGTAAACAAGCTGATCATCATAAGGTTTTAAGATTTCATCGCTTGTTGTTATTTATAAAAACTTGCCTTATGCAAAGTACCCTATTCGAAAAATTATATAATATTGTATGACGAAAAGCTATAAAAGTATCGTAAAGAAGAATGTTAACATAAAAAGACTAGATGATGAAAAGAAACATAACACGTTTTGCTTGGACAGCTCCGCTATTCGTTGCCCTGCTCTTCAACAACCCGCAAGTGATTGCGTATAATCACGATATAGATGTTACATCTATTAAACAAGACAGCAGCCACGAAATTCAAAAACTACTCACGCATTACGAAGAGACGGCAGCGCGTTTAAAGGAGAGTACCAAGGGCCTTACAGAAGAACAGTTGCATTTCATCCCAGGAGAAGATCAATGGTCTATCAGCCAATGCTTGGAGCATATCGTTTTATCGGAGCCCATGATTTTTGCTATGTTCAAACAAGAAATTTCAAAACCTACTTCATCCGAAACGCCTTCAGAACCGAGCAACAGTGACGAAGAAATTATCAAAAGCATCACAGATAGAAGTGAAAAATATCAAGCACCCGAAATGCTTAAGCCTACTGGTAAATACAAAACTGTGGAAGAAGCTTTGACAGCTTTTAAAAATGGGAGGAAAGAGATTCTCGATTATATAAAAAATGCAGATATAAAAGCATTAAGAACCCATATCAGCCAAGGACCAGCTGGTCCAGTGGATGGCTACCAAAACTTACTGTTTATAACAACGCACTCTGATAGACATATTTTACAGATAGAGGAAATTAAAGCACGTCCTGATTATCCAAAAAAATAAGCAGCACACAACATTCGTTAAAAACTGTTAATCAAATGAAATTCGACAATAATAACATATTATATACCGTTATGTAAGTACTTCATAATTTAGGTTTATAATTGGTTAGTTAGTTAAAAAATACTGGAGTTCCCCGCTCCAGTATTTTTTGTTTAATACTTATCAAAATTTTTCTAAACATCTCTTTCTCTACACTGTTTTATATATAGGCTACATAAAACATTACAGAAAAAATCAATGCATTCATTAAAAACATCTATTATGCAGACAATCGATTTGAAATTACTAAGGGAGTTGACGGCAGTGCAAGGTATACCTTGTATCTCATTATACATGCCTACCCACCGGGTACACCCAGCGAATGCAACGGACCCCATTACTTTTAAAAATCTTTATAAAAAGACTGTGCAGTATATCCAGAACAATGGTCTCCGTCAACATGAGAAACTTATCCAACCATTGGAAAAACTCATAAACGATAAAACATTTTGGGATCATAATGATGAAGGTCTAGCAATTTTTGCATCTTCCGAGGGTACGCAGATATTACGTTTACCCGAGAAAGTTAAGGAAATATCTTGTGTAGCCGACTCCTTCTGTGTCAAGCCATTATTTAAAATATATCACGAAAACCAATCCTATTATCTTCTTGCGCTGGGTTTGGACGACGTTCAACTTTATAAAGGCAACAAATATCAGCTTCAAAAGCTAAATATAAAAGATAATGTGCCTACAACCATGAAAGAAGCCTTGGGTAATGAATTAACGGACAATCATCTACATGCTTCGGTCGTACAAGGCGCCGGATTGCATGGGTATATGGAAAAAAGCCAAGAAGAGGATATTGACATGGATCGATTTTTCAGAAAAATCGATCAAGCTATCCTCGAACATTTTCCTATTCCTCAGAATATTCCGTTAGTGTTAGCTGCGCTCCCTGAGCACCATAATCATTTTCTGCGGATAAGCAAACATACCAATTTGTCCCGTATTCATCTACAGATCAATCCGCAGTCCTTAAGCAATACTGTTCTGCTAGAAAAAGTACAGAAAATATTCGATAAGATACTCGAAAAACAAAAAAAAGAACTTGTGGAGCGTTATCAACTTGCCGTTGCGGAAAACCTAAGTAGTTTGGATATAGGCGACGTCGTAAGAGATGTTATAGACGGAAAAGTTGATATATTTTGCTTTGCAGATGATACATCCATCGATGGACATATTGACATCGACAATCGCAAAATAGTACAAAATAATGGACAACATACGGACGTTATCAACGAATTGGGACGTATGGTGTTCACCTATGGTGGTAGTGTGATCAGCCTTAATGAAAACGAGATGCCATCCGAGACCGGCGTTTTCACCATCAATCGCTATTAAAAAAGGAAAATGAAAAATAAAACAGTAATTCTGGCATAGACATTGCATATATTATTGTATTCATAATTTAGGTTAATAATTGGTTAGTTGAAAATTCTGGAGCTCCCCGCTTCAGAATTTTTTCTTTATGTTATTTGTATATTTAACCCACTAAAAAATAAGAATGAAACATTTTTTTACTGACCTATTTGAATATAGCCATCATTGTAACCAACAATTGGCGACCGCTATATCGGAAAATAAAAATATCGTATCGGAAAAAACGGTAAAATTATATAGCCATATCATTAGTGCACATCAAATCTGGAACAACAGGATTGAACCCCGACAAAAGATCTTCGAAGTGTGGCAAGAGCACTCCGTTAAAGATTTTCAAGCAATCGACATGATGAACTATAGCGATTCCATTTTTCTATTGGAACGGTGTGATTTGAACAAAATAGTAGATTACAAAACCGGGCAGGGACACGTACTCGTGTCCAAGGTACAGGATATACTTTTTCACGTCATTAACCATTCTACGTACCATCGTGCACAAATCGCTACCGAATTCAGGAACATTGGTATTGCTCCCCTAATGACAGACTACATATTATATAAAAGATGACAGTTGCAAAGTACGATAGTTATATTTATATCTATTTACCGATACAAAACTTCCCAAAAATTGTACCCAAAATATCCCGATCAACATCAATATCTCCCGTGATACTGGAGATATGGCGCAAGGCGGCACGTACATGATGGGCAAGCAAATCCCCAGGAAGTTCTTCATCAAATCCCCGCTCCACCTGCTTGAGATCAGCGAGTGCCTGTTCTAACGCTTCTACATGACGGGTATTGGTGATAATCTGTTGATCTTCGACCGCCATTTCTCGAATTTTTTCCAGAAGCACCTTTTTCAACCCTTCCACACTATCACTATCCTTTGCAGATATAGCGACGAGTGAATCGCTATATTCGCTGAATAACGCATCCTTAATAATGGAGTCCATTTCATTCGGATGATACCCACCTTGCAAATCAATTTTATTACGAACCAAAATAACAATAAGGCCCGGGTAATAAAGTTCCTTGACCTGTTCGATCACCTCATTTGCCACGCTGTCTTTATCATCATACAAATACAATAGCACCTTCGCCTGCCGAACCTTTTCTTTTGCTTTTGTTACACCGATGGCCTCAATAGTATCTATGGTTTCACGAAGACCTGCGGTATCGATAAAACGAAAGGTGATTCCGTCTAGATTAATGGATTCCTCTATAGTATCTCGGGTAGTTCCTGCAATATCGCTAACAATAGCTCGTTCCTCGTCAAGCAATGTATTGAGCAACGTTGATTTTCCCGCATTGGGTTTTCCAATTATCGCAACCGGCACCCCCTGCTTTATAGCATTTCCGTAGGCAAACGAATATATAAGCTTAGCGATATGGATCTTAAGCTCCTGCACCAAAGCGACAAATTGTGTCCGGTCTGCAAACTCCACATCCTCTTCTCCAAAATCCAATTCAAGTTCTAGAAGTGCCGTGAAATTAATTAACTGTTCACGCATTTCCTGTAGTTTATTACTGATTCCACCACGCATTTGGTTCATCGCGATTTCGTGAGAGGCTTTGTTTTCCGAGGCAATAAGATCGGCTACTGCCTCTGCTTGCGACAAATCTAAACCACCGTTTAAAAATGCGCGCAATGTGAATTCCCCTGCCTGTGCAGCTCGCCCCCCCTTCTTAATCAACAAATTGATTAAACGCTCAATAATATACTTGGAATTATGGATAGAAATTTCGACCACATCCTCTTTGGTATAGGAATGCGGACCTTTAAAAAGGGAGACTAAGACCTCATCAATTATTTCTCCTCCGTCCCGTATTGTACCGAAATGAATCGTATGGGAGGGTTGATTTTGCAGGTCTTTTCCTTTGAATACTGCATCCGTAATTGTAATCGCTTGTGAGCCCGACAAACGAACGACCGCAATGGCTCCATTTGCTCCGGGAGACGTCGCTAACGCCACAATTGTATCTTTCGAAACTAATCCTGTTGACATGTTGCAAAGGTACGTTTTTTATGTGTACGCGCTACAACTCATAAAATTCAATCGGTAATCCGTCGGGGTCGGCAATGAACGTAAATTTCTTTCTAGTATTTTCATCCGTACGGATAGGTTCATACGCTATTTCCTGTTCTTCTAAAGCACGAATAGTCTCATCCATATCCGATACTTCAAAGGCCAAATGTCGTAGTCCGGTTGATTCCGGATACGAGAGGCGTTCCGGTGGTGAAGGGAATGAAAATAGTTCGATGATATATTGGTTGTTTAGTGTTAATTCTGCTTTATACGAATCACGTTCAGTACGATAGATCTCTCGTTGCAATTCCAAGCCTAAAATATCACGATAAAAAGACAGGCTACGGACATAATCGCTACAGATAATGGCAATATGGTGTACTTTATTTAACTTAACCGCCATGCCCTATAAAAGTTGAAAGATATCCTGTACCCCCAAGAGTTTGCGAGCAGTGAATCCTTCTGCATATCTAACCTGAATATTCCGACCTAATTCCGCCGCTCTACCTCGCGTAGATTCCATAAAATCGGGATTCGATATATACGTCTGCGGCTCATTGTCATCTACGGACACGTTAAATTGCGTCGTATAAGCTAAAATAGACTGTTCTTTCTTTTCCCAAAACGCTGTAATATCCAGTATAATGTTCGGTTGGATATATTTGTCCTGGATCACTTGCAATTGAAGCCGTGGACGAAAAGCCTCCTGTATCTGTCCCTCATCAACCGTTTTGATCCGGCGGAGTCCGCTTAAAAAAAGTGCGTCATTCACCAGTTTGCTTGCCCGTCCATGATCGGGATGACGATCGTCCAATGCATTTGTTATGACAATTTCGGGTTGATATTTACGGATTGCACGGATAATAACAACCTGACTTTCTTCATCATTGGTAAAGAAACCATCGCGTAGGCCGAGGTTTTCACGAACTTGTACGCCCAAAATATTCGCAGCTCTCGTTGCTTCCTGTTGTCGGGTTTCCGCGGTTCCACGCGTTCCCAATTCGCCTTGTGTCAAATCGATAATACCCACCTTCTTACCTGCAGCAACGTATTTTGCAATCGTTCCCCCAGCTCCTAATTCAGCATCATCGGGATGAACGGTCATCACCATTAAGTCCAACTTCATAGTATCCTTCTATTTGCTCCAAAAGTAGGCATTTCAAGAAAATTTGGCAAATGAACAGAAATGATTACGAATATACTACGCGGTTATCAACTTTTCTATTTTCGTGATCAACCTCTTTGCTTGGGGGGGTGTCACACTGTAAAAATAGTCTACGACCTCCCCTTCCCTATTGACGAGATATTTGTGAAAATTCCAGAGAGGTTTGACGTTTACTCTTCCGTTTAGATTCTTGTCGGATAAAAATTTAAATAGAGGATCACAATGTTCACCAATAACATGTACGCGTTTGAACACAGGGAAAGTAACCTGTTGCTGTAAACGACAAAAAGTTTCGAGTTGTAAACCGGTCATCGGTTCCTGCCCTCGAAAATCATTGGACGGAAAAGCTAAAATTTCAAACCCCTGTCCCTTGTATTGTTGATATAATTTTTCGAGCGACTTAAATTGTTTAGTAAAAAAGCACTTGCTAGCCGTATTGACGATCAATAGAACGCTACCGGAATAATCTTGTAACGATTTCTTTTCTCCGTTAAACTGTACGCCATGAAAATCATAAACCGTCTGCATAAATATTCCTTTCCATTAGGTTAATAATTATATAAATTCTTTATAGGACGAATGCGTTCATATCCTCGGATAATATTTTCAATTTCATAATCTTCTACCGGATCATAGACCGATTTAAGGTTATGACCAAACACTTTGGCCACCGATTGATAGAAGAAAGCCGAAAGACCTCCTTTCATCTCCCGTACAAGCTCGTAGCTACTATTGCCAGTTTGACGCTGGACCAACTTGATCAATATAGCGCCTTGCGAGATACTTAGATTTTTTATTTCCGTTCTAAACTTCTCTTTTATTTCCTCTTCACACGCTTTAATCAAACGCCTTTCCTCTCTTTTAGAAGATACTAGTGCAATGTCACGATCAAGTTGTTCATAACGCTTCTGCGCGTATATGGCATAGGGTAAAACCCGTAATACATTGCGCTCTAAACGGAGGTATTTTAGACGATCCTCTTTTGTTTTAAATGTTCTCCTTGCAGTAACGACCACATCTTCAATAGGGAACCAAGGCACTATCTCCCCGCTCTCCAAACTCGTGGTAGGATAGTTTTGCATAATTTCCCCCTCTCCGTCTCCATAATGAGGGACCTGCAAAGCTTGGCCTCTACCTACACACGGCATCAGAAAAATCAAAAATATCCCCCATACAAAAGACCGTTTCATCCTCTCTTAAAAAATATTAATCTATTTCCAAGTTTGTAAAAAAATCGCTATATTTATCTATTGTTTTCCCCCTGTTTTCATACAAGTGAAAAAACAATAATAAAATTACGAACAAAAAAATATAAAAGCAACTTTTTTAGTGTGTATATGGAAGAATTCGAGATTGATATAGAGGCAGAAAACAAGGAAATTAGAAAGAGATACCGCGCACTACTCAGGGCTTGCAAACCCACGTTGCAACGAGGCGATAAACAAGAGATCCGTAGAGCATTTGATCTGGCATTAGAAAGCCATAAAGATATGCGCCGTAAATCGGGCGAACCATACATATACCACCCTATAGCCGTTGCACAGATAGCAGCGGAAGAAATAGGTTTAGGAACGACTTCCATCGTATGCGCGTTACTGCACGACGTGGTAGAAGATACTTCTATTACCTTACAGGAGATAGAAGCACAATTTGGCAAGAAGGTAGCTCGCATTATTGATGGGCTCACTAAAATTTCTGGTATCTTCGACCCCAATAGTTCCATGCAAGCGGAGAATTTCCGTAAAATGTTGCTCACCCTGGCAGACGACGTACGTGTAATCTTGATCAAATTGGCGGATCGCCTACATAATATGCGCACGATGGAATTCATGGCTCGACATAAGCAATTGAAAATTGCTTCAGAGACGAGTTACCTCTATGCTCCCCTCGCACACCGGCTGGGTCTTTACGCCATAAAATCCGAGTTGGAAGACCTTTCCATGAAGTACACAGATCCAGATACTTACAAATTCATCGCTCGAAAACTGAACGAAAAGAAAGCAGAACGGGAAAAGTTTGTAGCCGACTTCATCCAGCCGGTAAAAAAAATACTTGAAGAACAGGGCATCAAGGCGCAAGTATTCGGGCGTCCAAAGTCCATTTATTCCATCTGGAATAAAATGCGTAAAAAATCTATTCCATTTGAAGAGGTCTACGACCTATTTGCCATCCGAATTATCATTGACACACCTACAGAGCGGGAAAAAACAGAATGCTGGAAAGTATATTCCATTGTGACAGATTTGTACCGTCCTAATCCAGATCGCCTCCGCGATTGGATATCTTCCCCGAAGGGGAATGGGTACGAATCCCTTCACACCACGGTGATGGGCCCACGAGGTCAATGGGTGGAAGTACAAATCCGGACAAAACGTATGAACGAAATTGCCGAGAAGGGATTTGCGGCACATTGGAAATACAAAGAGTCTAACTCCGACAGTGGTTTAGACCAATGGATTCAAAAAGTCCGAAACCTACTCAGTAGCCCCGAGCAAAATGCGATGGATTTCGTAGACGATTTTAAAATGAATTTATTTTCGGACGAGATCTTTATTTTCACGCCAAAAGGCACATTGGTCCAGCTTCCCAATGGAGCTACGGCGTTAGATTTTGCTTTTGAGATCCACTCGGATATTGGGGCGACCTGTATAGGCGCTAAGGTCAACCATAAGCTGGTTCCACTTAGTCATCCACTTCAAAATGGCGATCAGGTTGAAATCATTACCTCTAGTAAACAAACACCAAAGGAGGATTGGTTAAACTTTGTTGTTACAGCAAAAGCGAAATCAAAAATACGTTCGTCACTTAAAGAAGAAAAAAGACGGGTTGCAGAAGACGGCAAGGAGATTTTGGAACGCAAACTAAAATCCTTAAAGATCACTTACAATACGGACAATATCAATAAAATTTCCAACTATTTTAAATACCCTAGCTCCCAAGAGCTTTTCTATAATGTCGCAAAGGGCAATGTCGATATCAAAAATCTACGCGAATACGCGGAAAGTGAAAAAACAAACACACCAGGTCAAAGCCATTTCAGCTCCCATGTTTCTGGTCTCGTAGAAAAAATAAACAAAAAAGAAATCGACACGATTCTGATTGGTGATGATTATCAACAAGTCGATTACACCCTAGCGCCGTGTTGCAATCCTATTCCAGGCGATGATATTTTTGGTTTTTTAACCGTTAATGATGGGATCAAAATACACCGCACCAGTTGTCCAAATGCATCCAAACTCATGGCAAGCTACGGCTATCGAATATTGAAAGCAAAATGGGCTTCTTCTCAACCCAACGTAGCTTTCCTTACGGGATTACGGATCGTAGGAATTGATGACGTGGGACTTATCAACAAAATCACAAACGTTATCTCTCAAGAATATAACGTCAATATACGCTCCTTATCCATAACTAGTAACGAGGGAATTTTCGAGGGGAACATCATGGTATTCGTCAATCACATCGAACAATTAGAAGACTTGATGAAAACATTGAAACAGATCAGCGGGATAACAGGTATAACGCGCTACGAAACAGACAATTAATACCCCGAATACACTTCACAGGTTACCCGTCGTTTTTTACCGAAGAATTTGGTATTTTTGTAGAAATAACTATTAATATGAAATATCCACGATTGTCAAACGCAAACATCGACGAAATATAAATCTGGATATTCCATATGAACTTTAAAAGACAAATAATATTCATATGAATAAAGGCGAAAATTATCAAACTGTAAAAAAAATCTTCGAAGCTTACTTAGAAAATAAGAATCTGAGAAAAACGCCTGAGCGGTATGCTATTTTAGAAGAGATTTATTCGCGTTCTGATCACTTTGATGTAGAGTCACTTTACATCCACATGAAGAACAAGAAATATCGTGTAAGCCGTGCCACAGTATATAATACACTCGAATTATTAGTGTCATGCGATTTGGTTACCAAACACCAATTCGGTCGCAACATGGCACAATTTGAAAAATCTTATGGCTTTAAACAACATGATCACGTTATCTGTATCGAATGTAATAAAGTTGTGGAGTTTTGCGATCCGCGCATCAACCAAATCCAAAGTTTGATGGGCGATCTGTTGAAATTTGACATTAAGCATCACTCCCTTAATTTATATGGTGTTTGCGAAGACTGCCAGAAAAACAGTTCAGAAAACACCGAAAGTACGCCGAGAAAAGGCAGAAGCCCGGTAATTTCAAATTAATGTGGTAATCGCTAATTATTGTATTACCTTTGTTCACATTTAAATTTTAATATCCATATTTCAAATATTATGCAAGTTGATGTGCTTTTGGGCCTACAATGGGGCGATGAAGGAAAAGGAAAAATCGTAGACGTATTCTGTCCAAAATATGATTTGATTGCCCGCTTTCAAGGTGGCCCTAATGCTGGACATACATTAGAGTTTGATGACAAGAAATTTGTTTTGAATACCATCCCATCTGGTATTTTTAATGAAGGCACACTTAACCTTATCGGTGGTGGTGTTGTTGTCGACCCTATTATCCTAAAACGAGAGTTAGATAACCTCCAAACATCCGGATTTGATCCTGTGGGAAAAGGAACATTGGTCCTCGCGCGTAAAGCACATTTAATTCTGCCAACTCACCAATTATTGGATGCCGCTTCTGAGTCTAAAATGGGTGCTGCGAAAATCGGTTCTACACTTAAAGGAATCGGACCGACCTATATGGATAAAACTGGTCGAAATGGCCTACGTGTGGGAGACACTACACTACCGGATTTTCAAGAGCGTTACGAAAAATTAAAGGCCAAACATTTGGAGATTCTTTCCCATTATGGAGAAGTCCCTGATTTTTCTGAAAAAGAAGCGGCTTTTATGAAAGCCATTGATTTTATCAAAACCATCCCGCATGTGGATGCCGAGCATTTGGTCAACAATTATCTGAAAGAAGGAAAAAGAGTCCTTGCAGAAGGGGCACAAGGTACCTTACTAGATGTAGATTTTGGTTCTTATCCTTTTGTGACATCATCCAATACCACAACTGCGGGGGCTTGTACTGGGCTCGGTATTGCACCAAATAAGATTGGCGCCGTGTACGGGATCTTCAAAGCATACGCAACCCGTGTAGGCGGTGGACCGTTCCCAACGGAGTTGGAGGATGAAACAGGTGAAAAGCTACGTCAAATAGGGCATGAATTTGGTGCCACAACCGGACGTTCGCGTCGTACGGGATGGATTGATATCCCTGCTTTGCGATATGCGATCATGTTAAACGGTGTAACCGAATTGATCATGATGAAAGCTGACGTATTGGACACATTTGAAAGAATCAATGTTTGTACGCATTACAAACACGATGGCAAGACTATCGATTACATGCCTTATGAAATCATCACCAATCAGGCGGAACCTATCTTGGAAGAAATAGAAGGTTGGAATCAAGATATTACCGGTATCCGTTCGAAAGACGAGATTCCCACGGCATTAAAAAATTACATAGCTTATTTAGAAAAAGCATTGGAGGTCCCCATCAAATATTTATCTGTTGGCCCCGACCGTGTTCAGACAATCGAACTGTAATATACTATACAAATGGCTACAGCCATATTCCAGGTTGACAGACAGCAATTCGAAAAGCAGGCGCTTCAATGGGCACAGCAATTTGATGAAGTGTGCTTCTTCCGATCCAACGGCTACAGTGATGCGTATACGCGAATAGATGGTTTACTTGCCGTAAAGGCTTTAGATAGCTTTGTCAGCAGGGAAACGGATACATTTCATGCCTTGGAAAAATTTAGAGCCAAGCATCCTAATACGTGGATGCCTGGCTTTTTTAGTTACGACCTTAAAAATGAAATTGAGGATTTAACGACCTCTTTTCCTAATCGCACAGAGCTACCCGAAGCTTATTTTTTTATTCCAGCCATCGTTTTGCATTTCAAAGACGAAGAGGTAAAAATTGAAGCGCCCCATCCAAAAAAAATATACGACAGTATTTTAGCTGCTTGCAATATTACAACTGAGGAGATAATAGAGTCAGAAAACATCCTGTTTAAAAAGCGGATGTCGAAAGCTAGTTATATGCATGCGTTCCAACATTTGTTGAAACATATCCAACAAGGCGATATATATGAGGTCAATCTTTGTCAAGAGTTTTATGCGGAAGATGTCTTGTTGTCTCCCTTAGCTGTATATCAAAAGTTAAACCAGATTTCGCCCACTCCGTTTTCTTGCTTTTTCAAAATTCAAGAGAATTATATACTATCCGCGTCACCAGAACGTTTCTTAGCGAAGCGAGAAAATACATTGATTTCACAACCAATTAAAGGTACTGCACCTCGTGGAAAAACGGTGGAAGAAGATCTCCACATGATGGAGACATTAAAGAACAATCCGAAGGAGATTTCGGAAAATGTAATGATTGTAGATTTGGTCCGAAACGACTTAACTCGCAGTGCGTTGGAAGGTTCGGTAAAGGTCGAAAAAAAATTAGAAATACAAACGTTCAATCAAGTACATCAATTGGTTTCTACTATCACCTGTCAAAAAAGATCCGATGTATCGGATATCGCGATTATCCGAAATACTTTTCCTCCCGGTTCGATGACAGGTGCGCCGAAAATTAATTCGATGAAATTATGTGATCGTTACGAAAATAGCAAGCGCGGTGTATATGCCGGTTCGATAGGTTATTTAGATCCCGCGGGGGATTTTGATTTCAATGTGGTTATACGCTCTCTACTTTACAACCGTAAGAACCAGTATTTATCTTTCCATACTGGTGGCGCAATAACTATTGATGCCGAAGCGGCAAAAGAATACGAAGAATGTCTTCTGAAAGCGTCTGCCATACTCAAGACCTTGAACGCAAAGTTAGTAGAGTAATTAATTCTGCTGCGAACTAATTACTCATGATTTTTTCCCATCAGCACTCGTGAATGCAACGCATTTTGTTTAGGTTTGAGTATGTCTATACCTTACATCAACATACACACGCATTGCACCCACGCTCCGACAGAACAAATCTTTCCGCTTTCGAATGTTATTATATCTAAGGACTACTTATCTCCCCACCCCTGTTCATTAGGCATACATCCTTGGTATATCGAACGGAATGTAAAGGCACAACTAGACGCTCTTTATCAATATGGAACAAAGAAACAGGTTTTGGCGATTGGTGAGTGTGGCCTTGATAAACTCTGCGATACCGAATGGTCTTTGCAGGAATTGATTTTTCGAAAGCAAATCAACTATGCCAATAGTATCCAAAAGCCTTTAATTATACATTGTGTCCGAGCACACCAAGAATGTCTGGAAATACTTTACGAAGAAAAAGTAGGCGTTCCTGTTATCTTTCATGGATTTGAAAAAAAAACTGCTTTAGCAAAACAAATTCTTAATCTGGGTTATTTTATTAGTCTCGGAAGCACTATCCTTTCAGAAAAGAAAGACGAACTTATCCAATACATGCCCCTCGACAACTTTTTCTTGGAAACAGACGACAAATCTATCAATATCGTTGATATTTATGCTTATTTTTGCCGCGTTCGAAAAATAGAGCTACAGCTCTTGAAAGAACATTTGTTTCAAAATTTCAAGCGTATTTTTAACTACCCAATAGGATAGTAAGAGAAACAATTTATTTAAATGAAAGATTTATCTTGGTTATCTAGAACAGAGGCCTTAACAGGGCGCGAAGCATTAGAAAAATTGGCGGATTCCCACGTGATGGTACTCGGCTTAGGAGGTGTAGGTTCCTTTGCCGCAGAGTTCATTTGTCGTGCAGGAATAGGTAAAATGACAATCATTGATGGCGATACCGTGGACCCATCCAATCGAAACCGGCAATTACCGGCGCTCGCTACCAATCACGGCCAAGCCAAAGCACAAATCATGAAAGATCGGTTACTAGCTATTAACCCCGAATTAGATCTTCACGTTATTCAAGATTTTATTATACCCGAAAAAATCCCTGCCCTTTTAGCGTCGAGTCCTGACTATTGCGTGGAAGCAATTGATAGTATTACACCAAAATTATTTTTCATTCGACGGGCATTGGAAGCAAAAATTCCTTTTGTCAGCTCAATGGGTGCGGGTGGAAAAATCGACCCTACGAAAATCCGAATCGCCGATATCAGCAAATCATATAACTGTAAACTTGCTCAACATATCCGCAAGAAACTTCGTAAACACGGAATTCGTGATGGTGTTAAGGTAGCCTTTTCCACGGAGCTTCCCGATAAGACATCCTTATTATATACCGATGGTAGCAATTTCAAGAAATCTGCTTACGGAACCATGTCCTATTTACCTGCTGCGTTTGGCGGAGCTATTGCTTCTGTCGCTATTCGTGACTTGATAGGAAAGGAAACGAATTAATTGGAATACCTTGCAATATTACTAACTAAATTAGTAATATTGCAAAGTGAATAAACAAAAGCACTTTGCCATAGTCGATATTGAAACCACAGGAAGCCACGCGGGGGGTAGCCGTATTACGGAAGTGGCTATTTTAATACATAACGGAAAGAAGGTTATCGAGCGATTTCAAAGTCTCGTAAACCCGCAATGTCCAATCCCATTTGCCATTCAAATGCTTACGGGCATTACGCCCGATATGGTTGAGAAAGCACCTCTCTTCCATGAAATCGCAGAAGATGTTTATCATCTTTTACAAGGCAAGGTATTTGTAGCTCATAACGTTAATTTCGACTATTCTTTTATTTTAAAAGAATTACGACAAGCAGGCTATGATTGGCAAGCCCCCAAACTCTGCACGGTGCGGTTATCGAGAAAAATATTCCCTGGTTATCGTTCCTACAACTTGGGAGAGATGTGCAAAGTACGTAATATCTCCATTACCGCACGACATAGAGCCATGGGAGATGCTGAAGCAACCGTCGAGCTTTTTTCGCAACTTCTTGCGAACGATAAAAATCAATATTTGCAAGAGAGCCTGGGCAGAAATATTGAACATCGGCTGCCAACCCATCTTTCTTTGGCTCAATTCCAAAGATTGCCAGAATCTACCGGAATCTACATTTTCCGGAATAAAAAAGGGAAAATTATCTATGTAGGGAAAGCAGTCAATATTAAAAAGCGTGTATTGAACCATTTTGAGGGTGTTAGTAGCAGTCTTAGGCGACAACAATTTATCAACGATATTGCGATGATAGATTTTGAGGAATCGGGCACTGAACTCATGGCGCTTCTCATGGAGTGTCAAATGATCAAAAAACATTGGCCTATCCATAACCGTGCATTGAAACGCTACGAGCCGAAATTTGCACTTATTCAGTACGAAGATATGAGGGGATATATCAGGCTAGCGGTGAGTAAAGTAACTGGTCATGCAAATAGCATCCGTTATTTTGAGACCGTTCAAGAAGCGAATCAATTCTTAACTAATTTGTTGGAAGAATTTAACTTGACTGCTGCGCTCTGTACATTCTACTCCCCCTCTACAGAGACGCGCGAAGACAAAAAAGTAGTTATAGAAACACTCCCCTCACTGGATGAACACAACCAAACTATAGCTCATATATTTCAACAACTAACCACCCGTACACGATCCTTCCTGTTGATCGATCGCGGACGAAACGATGAGGAAAATAGCTACATCTATTTTAAAAAGGACAAGCTCTATGCTTTTGGGTTTGTCGAATACGCCCAACAATGGTCACAAGTGGAAGATGTTGTTTCCTATACCGATAAATGCATCAGTAATTTTTATATGCAACATATTGTCCTACAATATGCAGAGCGCTTTCCGGAGAAAGTCACCATCCTCCCGCCATCAACGCAGCAGTGAGTTTTCTTTCTTAAAACTGAGCACCTTATCTACCATGTTTTTACTTCCGATAACAATAGGCGTTCGTTGATGTAGGTGAGACGGTTTGATTCCCAACACGCGCTCTTTACCAGATACTGCCTTCCCTCCCGCTTGTTCTATAATAAATGCCATGGGGTTACATTCATAAAGCAGCCTTAACTTGCCATTAGGATAACTAGATGTCTCGGGATAAAGAAATACACCTCCCATAATTAAAGTGCGATGAATATCGGCCACCATAGAACCAATATAACGGGAAGTATAGGGTCTCGATGTTACACTATCTTCCTCTTGACAATATTTGATATAATCTTTGATATACTGTGGGAATTTTAAATAATTCCCTTCGTTTACGGAATAAGAATTACCATCTACAGGAACTTGCATATCTGGGTGCGACAAACAAAACTCTCCGATAGATGGGTCCAATGTAAAACCATTTACACCTTTACCGGTAGTATAAACCAACATCGTGGACGAGCCATAAATGACATATCCCGCAGCTACCTGCTCATGCCCATATTGCAATATCTCTTCTTCAGACACGGGGGTGTCAAGCCTCTCCCTCCGATAAATAGAAAAGATTGATCCAACGGAGACATTTAAATCAATGTTTGCTGATCCGTCCAACGGGTCCATACAAACCATATATTTACCTTTACTTACCGAATTTTTCAAAGAAACTTCAATACATTCTTCATGTTCTTCAGAAGCAATATAACAGCATTCCCCCCCTCGTGTCAACGCTTCAATAAACTGTTCATCTGCATATACATCCAATTTTTTTTGGGCTTCCCCCTGTACGTTATGATTCCCATTCTCTCCCAATATATCCACCAGTCCAGCTTTGTTAACCTCACGATTAATCATCTTTGCAGCGATCCCAATATCTCGCAACAACCTCGAAAGTTCCCCTTTTGCATATGGAAAATCAGCCTGTTTTTCAATAATAAATTGACCTAATGTTTTGAATGCCATGATATATAGTTGTTCAGTTTGGTAACAAATTTCACGGTGCAAATCTACACAAGCAAACCTAATTAAAAAACTGATTTTCAGCTTATTGTATAATATACACATATTTACCAGATTGATAGTCAAGCAATTATTTTTAATAAAATTTTTCTTTAAACAACTTTTTATCCATTCGTTTCAGTTTTTAGGTATGGATGAGCACTCCGTGGTTTTAGAAAAAAGTTGTACAAAAAAGCGCTACCTTAAAATTTTGATAGGAAAGGGTAGTGCAAAAATGATATTTCTGCAGTTATCAAAATTTTTGAGGTTGTAGGAATTCATCCTTAGTATTATCCCTTTCCTCAAAGATTTGAAGCGACGAGGTTTATGGACAAACATTTATTTTGGTGTCCATGAGCTCACTCCGTTCGGTTTTGCTTCTTTTTTACGGGAAAAAAGAAGTTAAAGACAATTAATATTTTCATTATATTTAAGACACATTAGGGAAGTATATTTAAAACATCCAAACAGTGACAAAGAAAAAGAAGATGACAAATAGGTTTATTCCCCGCGATATCAGTTGGTTGAGTTTTAATGACCGGGTATTGCAGGAAGCTGCCGACACAAGCGTCCCCCTTTCCGAACGGATTAAGTTTTTGGGTATTTTCTCCAACAATCTTGATGAGTTTTTTCGTGTAAGAATAGCTGGGTTAAAAAGAGCATTAGTGTTTAACGAAAAACAAGCCAAAGAAATTTTCTTCGAAAAACCACAAATTATCTTAGACCAAATTAACGATATTGTCATTCAGCAACAACAACAATTTGATCGTATCTGGCTAAAAGTGCAAGCTGAAATGGCGAAGGAACGGGTTTTCATCAAGACCGACGAAGAACTGAATAAGGAACAGCAACAGTTTGTCAAGTTTTATTATGAAGAAGAAGTTGAGTCAAACGTTATCCCATTAATGCTTGACGACAGCCGTACGATGCCCTATCTGCGTGACAAAAGTCTATACCTAGGTATTGCGATGCGGAAAAAAGATTGGGCGTACGAAACACGTTTTGCCATTATTGAAAACCCTACCCGACGCAATGGTCGTTTTTTGCTTCTCCCTTCTCCAGAAGGGGAGAAACACGTCATCCTTTTGGAAGATGTCATCAAATTTAACATCCCCTATATTTTTTCTTATTTCGGTTTTGACTCTTTTAAGGCACATGCGTTCAAAATCACGAGAGATGCTGAATTCGATCTTGATAACGACATTAATACCACATTGGTGGAGAAAATTGAAAAGGGAATTAAAAACCGTAGGAAGGGGAAACCAACTCGTTTCGTCTTCGACAAGGATATGGACTCGTCTTTAGTGACTTTCCTGATTAAAAAGCTGAATCTTTCTAAAAAAGACAGCATCATACCGGGGCAGAAAATCCATAATTTCAAGCATTTTATGGATTTTCCGAAGATTTTTGAATCGGAAAAGCAATCCAAAGTGCGCAGTTCCTTCGTCCATCCTGATTTTGCTGGACGACAACGTATTAGCGACGTCGTTGTTAGAAAGGATGTCCTACTCTCCTTTCCGTATCATACTTTTCACCCTGTCATTGATCTACTTCGCGAAGCAGCTATGGATCCTGATGTACGTTCGATATATATCACTATTTATCGTATGGCAGAAAACTCTAAAATAGCCAATGCGCTTATTAATGCCGCAAGAAATGGAAAGGATGTGACCATCATGCTAGAACTTCGGGCACGTTTCGACGAGGAGCATAACATCATTTGGAAAGAACGTTTCGAAATGGAGGGCGTTAAAGTACTTTTGGGTATCCCGGAAAAAAAAGTACACGCTAAACTCTGTGTTATCAAAAAAAGGCTGAACAACAAAACAATCCAATATGGCTTTGTAAGTACAGGAAACTTCAATGAAAAAACAGCTAAGATCTATGGTGATTATTGCTTGATGACCAGCAATAGAACAGTGATGGCTGATATCAACAGGATTTTTTCCGGACTAAGAAAGTATAAGGAAGATTTATCACAAGTTTTCAAAGCTTGCAAAAATCTTCTCGTCTGTCCGACCAATATGCGATCGGCCTTCCTTCTACTTATAGATAAAGAAATAGCCGAAGCTCGCGCTGGCAATAAAGCACGTATTATAGTCAAAATAAACTCTTTAAGTGACAAACAGCTTATTAACAAAATATATGAAGCAGCCGCCCAAGGTGTTAAAATTGAAATGATCGTCCGAGGGATTTATTGTGCTGTGAACCAAAAAAAATTCGACACTCCTCTTCATGCTATCAGCATTGTGGATGAATACCTAGAACATGCCCGCGTGATATATTTTTACGCAGGGGGCAAAGAACTAGTCTATATTTCTTCCGCTGATTGGATGCCTCGAAATCTCGATTTCCGTGTGGAAGCTGCCGTACAAATTATCAACAAAAAAATTAAGCAAGAACTTATTGAGATGTTAGAAATACAATTGAAAGATAACGTTAAAGCTCGGGTTTTGAACAATAAGTTGGACAATACTTACGTGCAAAACGACAAACCGCCTCAAAGATCACAATTGGAATTATATAAATATTTACGAAAAAAAACGAAATGATCATTAATCAATACCGCTCACACCACCAGAGACAACTAATTTCATCGCATCGGTTGCGCTCATGTTTAAACGTTGTACGTGAGTCGCTTTCACTACGACTACTTGTCCGGCAACCGAGTAAGAATATGGAAAGTAAACAATTACGTCGTCAGGCAGACCAATTTTATGAAGGTCGCGCTGTGTGAGAAAGCCGATCTTTCGCAATCCTGTCTCGTTGACCAGTACCAATACAGGTTCATTGAACTTTTTGGCATCACCCACAAAAGCTTCTGTAAAATCCTTGATCGAAGAATGAAGCGTGTTAAACAATGGAATCTTATCAATAGTACGTTTTAACCATGCGCGTATTGGTTCGGTTACGAAGGTTGTAAAAACCACGCCCACCAAAATCAAAATAATAAGTACTGTCAAGATTCCAATACCCGGAATATAAAGAGGATGCCCCTGTTCATCTTCTAAAAAATGGGTTGTAAGATTTAAAGCATTATCCAACGATGCAAACACCCAGACTATAAGAAATATAGCCCCAGCGACCGGTACCGTAACTAATGTACCTTTTATAAGGTAATACAATATTTTTTTTTGAGTAAACTTTTTCATCATAATCTATTTGTCTATCCGTAGAAATATATTCTTTTCACCCTCTCGGAAATATTCACCAGTAATTCATAAGGAATCGTATCAATGCTTTTTGCTGCATCCATCAAATCCGGAAACACCACAACCTCATCCAATTCGTGTGCCATAATATCCGTGACGTCAAGCATACACATATCCATACAAATAGACCCGACTGTCTTTACTCTCTGTCCATTTATAGACATCTCTCCCATACCTTCACCAAACCGTCTGCTATAACCATCTGCATATCCTATTTTCACTGTCGCAATCCGGCTTGGTCGGTACAAGAGTCCTTTCCTGTCATAACCAACGGTCTCTCCGGCAGGAAGTTCTTTAATTTGCGTAATGGTCGTCTTTAATTCACCTACTTTTTCCAAACCCACTTCTCCATTCATATCCACTCCATAGAGACCAATTCCCAAACGTACCATATCCATATAGGCAGACGGCCAATTTACGATACCTGAAGTATTCGCAACATGACGGATAACTTTATAGCCCAATATTGCTTCCAGCTCGTTTACACTTGCCGAAAACCTATTAATCTGTTGCAACGTAAAATCATGATGGTGCCTATTGCCTGCAGCAACCAAATGTGAAAATGCCGTTTTAACTTCTACCTCCGTCGTTGTCGACAATAACGTTGCTAATTCTGTTATCTCATTCGGTAAGAAACCCAAACGATGCATACCGGTATCAATTTTTATATGGATGGGGACTGCTTTCTGTTTACGAATTCGTAAAAAATCTATCAAAGCTTTTAAAATGCGGAAACTGTATATTTCCGGTTCCAATTTGAAGGTTAGCAAACTTTCAAACGCTTGCTCATCCGGACTCAATACCATTATGGGTAAATCTATACCATGCTGGCGCAATTCAACACCCTCGTCCGCAAATGCGACCGTCAAATAGTCTACCTTATTAAACTGCAAAAGGTTTGCCACCTCATAACTGCCACTCCCATAAGAAAAAGCCTTGACCATAGCCATTAGTTTGACATGGGAAGGTAACATGGAGCGGTATGCTTTCAAATTGTGTTCCAATGCACTAAGATTTATCTCCAAGACAGTTTCATGAGACTGAGCAACCAACAGCGAACTTACATCCTCCAAATGATGACGTCTACTTCCTTTAATGAGAATAGATTCGTTCTCCAACGCGATATCTACCAAATTTCGGATCAATTCCTCTGTAGAATCAAAAAACAGTAGCGGTATCCTCACTTTACCTTCTAAATACTGCATGGATTTGCCCACGAGGATTATTCGGCTTAGGTTTTGCTGCTCAAGGATGGAAAGAAGCTTCGTTTGAAGTTTATGATTTAAGCCTTCCATATCTGACAGTATCAGCGTCTTTTTTTTATGTTGTTGTTGCTGATTTAAAAAGTCCAAAGCAATCTGCAATGATGCAAGATCATTGGAATACGTATCGTCAATAATAGAGCAATTATTCCGGCCAGTCTTTAGCTGCAGACGCATCTCTAACGGACGTAGCCAACCTAACTTGTGCAGAATGGCATCTAAAGAATAACCTAAGAACAACATCGTGGTTAAACAAATAAGTACGTTTTCTATGGACGCTTTATCTACAAAAGGTACCGTAAACGTCACGACTTCCTGTCTATAGCTTACCTGAATAAATGAACTTCCATCCCGTCTTTCTTCTATGCGCAATATTCTCACATCGTCTCTGTCACGTTCTCCAAAAGTAAACGTTCTAGTTGCGGACGGTAGATATGCTTCGAAACCATAGCGTGACGGAAAGATAACATTTTGGGTATGCTTAAACAGTTTTATTTTCTCCTCGATCTTCAAGGTCTTACTGGCAAAACCATCGGCATGTGCTACCCCAATATTCGTCATAATGCCGATATCTGGAGATATCATCGCTTCCAAATGGTCCATTTCACCCGGCAAGCTAATTCCCGCTTCAATGATCGCACAATCATAATCGTCAGAAAGATTCCATAGCGATAGTGCCACTCCCAATTGTGAGTTGTAGCTTTTGGGGCTCTGGTAAACTTTCTTATCTTCTTGCAATAGTTGAGCGAGCCATTCTTTTACAATTGTTTTGCCATTACTACCCGTAATTCCAATAATAGGTTTGCGAAATTGCTGACGATGGTAGCGGGCAAGTTCCTGCAGCGTCTTCAACACGTCGTCTACCCAAAAAAAACTAGCTTCGGGAAACAATGCGGTATCGATATCATCGCGCGAGACAACGAAAGCACGAACACCTTTCTGATAGGCGTCTAGAATAAAAGTATGTCCATCACGTATATTCTTTAAGGCAAAAAAAAGACTGTGTTCTGCATTTCTTATTTTACGACTATCATAGGCCAAATCATGGATTGGCTGAGACATATCATGAATCCGATGCTGTTTGCTATGAATATGGGGAAGAATGGAAGCGAGTGTGTACATGATAAATTGCAAAGAACAAATTTCATCAATATTTTCAATAAATACAGTATTTTTTGAATTTTTGCGTTATGGAGGAATCTAGAAAACAAAAGAAGCCACTAACTCCTTTTGAAGCAAAAAGAAAGGCGGAAAGCTATTGTGCTTATCAAGAACGTGCCCAGCAGGAAGTACGAAACAAGCTATATGAATGGGGACTTCATCAAGAAGAGGTGGAAAATATCATCGCGCAGCTTATCGAAGACAATTTCCTTAATGAAGAACGATTTGCAAAAGCATACACTTTAGGCAAATTTCGTATGAAAGGTTGGGGGAAAATTAAAATAAAACAGCATCTCAAGGCAAAAAATGTCTCCGAGCCGCTTATCCGCATAGCCTTACGAGAGATAGATCTGAATGAATACGAACAAAAAATGGAAGATATTATCGATAAAAAGGTAAACAAATCCTTGCAGGAACTCTCTTTTATCGAGAAATCGAAACTGGCCACCTATTTGCAATCAAAGGGTTTTGAAAATGACATTATTTTTAAAAAAATAAACCATCATCATTAGTATTATATTTTTAGCATAAAAAATGTAAAGACGGTGTAATTTTCATAAAAACACAGTTTACAGTAGGTTAAAAAATATATAATTCGTATTATTGTACAAGAGGGAATTTACTATTCATTATATGAAAAAAGTTTGGATAACATACATACTTATTCTTCTGGGAGGTGTATTCTGTTTTCAACTTATTTCCATATACACTATCGATGAATATCCAGCAAATACCGAACAAACCTCCAATCAAAACAACGACGCCGAAGAAAGCGAAACAAGACTCAGCTTAGACGACGAGATTATCGCCGAAGCGCTTCTTTCTCCCTATCTTTTACCACCATCTAAAGATTGCTTTTATCTTTTGCCAGGAAGGCCTCTCCCCTATATCAGTATCAGTCTGTATTTTCCGCCTCCTAACATGGCTTAGTTTCCTATTTAATTTAAGGAGATATAATCAAAACATAGCACATATTTGTGTTCGCAACACTGTGGACACCAGTTTTTCATATAACATTTTTAAAACACATATTAGAATGAAGACATCTTTCATCATTAAAGGAATTTGTACATTAAGTATTACCATTGGAACCTTTACGTTCAGTCACGGTCAACAACTTCATAAAGACGAAATAAAAACCAATATTGTACAAATTGAGAACTCCACCGAAAAGTTAAAAAATTTAAATCCGATCGTTTATAATTACGATCAAGATAAATTCAAAAACCTTGACTTACCAGCGGGAAACCGTTATGGTTTTCTAACCCGTGACGTAGAAAATGTATTTCCAGATATGATACAAACATCTTCAAAGGTATATACAACTGGGAAAAATACAACTAAAACGGCCAAATACGATGACGTTGATAATGATAGACTAATTCCAGTACTCGTTGCCGCTATAAAAGAACAGCAGGAACAAATTGAGGCCTTGAAAAAAGAAGTAGAACAATTGAAATCCAAATAAATCGACCAGCTATAGCTTAATAACCTTAGGCCATAATATTTTGTATATGGCCTAAGGTTATTAAGCTATCTAAAACGCGTAAACTAACGCTATTGATGCCTGAGAAGCATTCTTCGTGGCAGTAAGTCCATCTTTCTTCAAGAAGCCTGAATGGTTATTGTTGTCGAGACGAATTTCCGGAATCAGTGTCAATCCTCCGTGTTTCAACTGTGCAGATAGTGTAAATGATGTGAATTGTGCCCCTTCCAATTCTTCTACATCCTTCTCTTTAAAGTATTCCGCGCGAACACCCAAGCCTATGTTTTCCGTAAAGTTGTACCTCGGATAAAGTGCTACACCGCTATACCCTCCGTCGGACTGAAAAGTATAGTCGGCAGCATTCAGTCCTAAACTCACTTTCGGAGAGAAATCGTAACTAGCCACTAGATCAACCAACGTTCCAGAACTGTAATTGTCTTCGCCACCGTCCGACGAGCCGGTTAAGAAGTTTAAGTAGGCACTGAATCCTTCGACAGGTGTAAGCGATAACTGCGCGCCTACATGCGATATACCATTGAAGTCTTGGTACACATTCCAATCGTTAAAAAGTCCTGCCATCAACGATACCTTGTCTGAGAAAGCATAAGTTGCTTTGATTCCGGCATTTTGAAATGGCCCTGCACCAAATAAATATGATGTGGAATAATGAAAATTTGAAGCAGGAGAAATTACCTCATAACCAATAAATGTCCCCATATAACCAGCTGTCATATTAAACTTGTCTGTAAAATCGTAAGACATATACAGGTTTTGGATATGAAACGAATTGTCTGCATTGTCTGCATTTCCATCTCCGTTCAAGATACTTTGGTACTGCCCGCGGGGACCGAAAGCAAGTTCACCGACAAAGGTCGCTTTACCAGTTGATTTTTTTAATCCTAAACCAAGCATACCCAGCGAAATGGAGTTATGGTTATTTCCGAAGAACGTACCGATATTTTCTTGTTCTGCAAAATCATACTTCCAGTAGGCATCTGCATAACCGGTAATTTCCAAAGGAGAACTCTCTTGAGCATACGAAAATGCTGAAATTAATAAAAAAGCGAGTATATACAACGATTTATTCATGATTTCTATTTGTTTTTAATACATTTTAAAATAAATTAATTACACAAAACAATAAAAAACCATCAAACACTAAAAAAAGGCAAATAATACAATATTAAAATAAAGAACGAATATGAAAAACAAAAATAAATAACAAAAAAATACGTTAGAATATGATTTTTACTATTTATAAACGCAAATAAAAACAAAAAATATATAAAACAAACAATTTTAACACGAAAAAATTTATATTTTTCAAAAAAAACACAAAAAAATAAATTTCAGAACTAATAATTGAGAATTTATTAGATTTTATCGTTTTTTATTTTGATATTTGAAATGAAAAACAATTTTATATATCAAAAAAATAAAAAAACAAGGCAAAAATTACTAATTAATCAAAAAAATTAATAAAAAACCAGAAATGAAACCATGATGATTTTTCAAACCACGCAGTGGGATGTACAAATCGAGTTTACGAGCTTTGGAACACCCTCCGTAGGTACAGCTGAAAAATCTGATAGCTTCATCAGCTTTAAAAACAAATTAAATAAGATGAAAAAGATTCTCCCATTTGGACTCCTCGCGCTAGCTGCAATCTTAGCATTGCTCGCGCCATCAACTGAGGTTACCACCGTTACGGAAAGCAATATCGATACAGGCGATACAGCCTGGCTATTGATGTCTGCAGCGCTGGTATTGTTAATGACGCCGGGTTTGGCATTTTTCTACGGCGGTATGGTTCGCAAAAAAAATGTGATATCTACCATGTTACAAAGTTTCGTATGTATGGGGCTTATCACGATTATTTGGGTTGTATTTGGCTTTAGCCTTGCCTTTGGCGAAGATATTGGTGGCATAATCGGCAATCCTTCCACTTTCTATATGATGAAAGGTATGTTGGGCAATGACGCATGGTCGGCATTACCGACCATTCCGATAGCATTGTTTGCTATGTTCCAATTAAAATTCGCCGTAATAACTCCAGCACTCATTACAGGAGCCTTTGCCGAACGTATTAAATTCAATGCGTATCTTATTTTCATTACTTTATTTGTTATCTTCATCTATGCTCCGCTAGCACATGCTACCTGGCATCCTGAAGGCCTATTAGCCAACATGGGCGTGCTCGATTTCGCAGGTGGAACTGTTGTACATATGTCGGCGGGTTGGGCTGCATTAGCTTCCGCATTATACTTAGGCAAACGTAAAGAACAAGTACATACACCTGCCCGTATCAGTTATGTCATCTTAGGAACGGGTTTACTATGGTTTGGATGGTTCGGGTTCAATGCCGGTTCGGCAGGAGGCGCCAACGAACTAGCAGCCTCTGCATTTGGAACCACAACCACTGCATCAGCTGCAGCGGCGATGGCTTGGATTTTCTTTGACATCCTGCGAGGGAAAAAACCTTCGGCAATGGGGGCCTGTATCGGTGCGGTTGTTGGATTGGTAGCTATCACACCAGCTGCTGGTTTTGTAACGATCCCACATTCATTGGTTATCGGTATTGTAGCGGCGGTTATCAGTAACTTAGTGGTTATCTGGAGAACGAAAAAAGGTATTGATGACACATTGGACGTCTTCCCTTGCCACGGTGTTGGTGGTATGGTTGGGATGTTGTTGACCGCAGTATTTGCACATAGCAACGTCAACAGTGCTGTGGAAACCAACGGGCTTTTCTTCGGTGAAACCGGACTTTTCGTTGCCCACTTGATTGCCCTTGTCGGTGCTTCGGCGTTCGCTTTTTTCGGATCTTTACTTCTCTTGAAAGTAACGGATCTCATCGCATCTCTACGCGTTAGTGAAGAAGCGGAAATCACCGGACTAGATGTCAGTCAACACAACGAGGAACTTTAAATTCATAAAACAAATTCATGAACTGGCGCAATTTAAATGAATTGCGTCAGTTCATTCATTAGACGAACGCAGTTAATAAAACCTACTCATAATCATTTTTTGCTAATTCTTACAGACGATGTTCTCCATGTTAGATTCAAGGATATATCATAGACACAAAACACCATATTTAAACTAAAACAACCGCAACTGTGGATTATTCAACTTTTCCAAATCAGCATCATAAAAATTAGAGATCGTTACACCCAAAAGCCTTACCTTTTTATCTTCCATCTCCACTTTGTCGAAAAGGTCGGTTACTTGTTGAAAAATATCGTCTGTAGTATTTAGGTAAAACATGCTTGTTTTACTTCTCGTTATCTGGATAAAATCTGCAAATTTTATTTTCAAAGTTATGGTACGGCCTTGCTTTGCCTTTTCTTCTAGTCTTTTCTCCAATTTTCCGCACAACTTTTTCAGCTCTTTCAGCATCTCCTGTTCCTCTTTAAGGTCGGTTTCGAAAGTATCTTCTATGCTGATCGATTTGACAATCCTATTCGGCTTCACTGGACGACTGTCCTCCCCCCTGACCATGTGGTAAAAAAATTTACCTGATTTCCCAAATCTCAGAATCAACTCGTTTTCACTAAACTGCTTCAGTTCTTTCCCAGTATGTATACCCATACTTTTCATTTTATGAGCCGTTACTTTGCCTACGCCAAAAAACTTTTCGATAGGAAGCTGCTCTAAAAAAGCAATAATTTTAGAAGGTCCGATAAACGTTAATCCATCCGGTTTCTGATAATCCGATGCAATTTTTGCAATAAATTTATTGATAGACACACCTGCTGAAGCCGTCAGTCCTAATTCTTCACAAATGGCAGTTTTGATCGCTTTGGCGATTTCAATCGCCGATCCTATCCCCTGCTTATCTTCCGTCACATCCAGATAAGCTTCGTCTAACGAAAGCGGCTCTATCAAATCGGTATATCGTGTAAAAATTGCCCGTATCTGCTTTGAAACTTCCCGATATACATCAAATCGGGGTCGTGTAAACATCAGGTGCGGACAAAGTTGTAACGCTTGTCGGGAAGACATCGCCGAGCGGACGCCGTATGCGCGTGCCTCGTAACTCGCTGTCGCCACCACGCCTCTACCATCCGGCGAACCTCCTACTGCAAGTGCTTTATTCCGTAATTCCGGAAAGTCACGTTGCTCCACCGAAGCATAAAATGCATCCATGTCAATATGGATTATCTTTCTCCTCTTTTCACTCACTATCTTTTCCTATTATTTAAACAAGAATTGTACAACCCCTTCCTTAACCATAGCGGTCGCATCAAAATTTTTCAGCGACGATTTTTTTGTATACTTTTTTTGAGGGGAAAAAGTATAAATCAGTTTTCCCATTTCTTTCCAAAATTAAAATGAAATTTCGTATCCAAGTATAGCATAAAGTAAAACCAATAAACATTATCTTTGGCATTTTGCTATACGCATTAAAAATACATTTTTATAACCATACGCATGAAGATTAAAGTTGGACTATTGTTAATGACCACAAGTTGCCTTTTCCTTACACTCCAAAGCCAAGCTCAGGAACGAGACGATCGTGCAACTATTTTAAATTTCAAAGGCATACAATATATGAGTAAAGACTCTCTGTTCTATACGAATTTTAGGTTTCGTATGCAAAATAGACTCGGCTTCAATAACGTATTAGACAACGAAGATAACGGTAAATTTGATGCTCGAATAAGAAGACTGCGTTTGCGGATGGACGGCTACATTTATACACCTAAAATTTCTTACTCTATCCAATTAGCTTTTACACGTGGAGACCAAGATTTTGATGATAGCGGCGTCCCAAATATCGTTCGTGACGCGGTCGTATTCTACAACTTCACCAATGACTTTTACATCTCCTTCGGTCAGAATAAATTACCTGGAAACAGACAACGTGTTAACTCGTCCAGTCAATTGCAATTTGCCGACCGGTCTTTGGTTAATAGCAACTTCACCGTCGATCGTGACTTTGGAATGTCTTTTAACCTAAGCAAGAAGATTGGACAGATGCCTATCAATGCAAAAGCGGCCATCTCTACAGGCGAAGGACGTGCAGCGCTAGGCACGGATAATGGTTTAGCCTATACCGGTCGTGTTGAATTTTTACCCCTAGGAGATTTCGCCAATGATGGTGATTATTCCGAAGGTGATCTTGAGCGTGAGGAAACACCGAAACTTTCCATTGGAGGCGGTTATAGTTACAACGATCGTACGACGAGAGAAGGCGGACAGCTTGGAAGGTATGTAAAAAATCCGTTTACGCTCAAAACCTCTTTTGCAGATGCAATTTTCAAATATAGCGGATTTGCTTATCAAGTAGAATATATGCGTCGGGATGTAGACAACCCATTCAACATTGTGGATGACCAATTTAATCAAGTTGACGGTCCAGAGGAAGAGCTGACCTACGCGCAAAAGGGTTGGGGGGTAAATCAGCAAGCATCTTACCTACTAAATAAAGGCTATGAAATAGCTACTCGGTACACCCATATAAAACCTGACCAGCAATTACTGGATTACGAAGATCAATTGGATGTCATCGAGCTAGGATTGACCAAATACGTGAAAGCACATCGGCTTAAATTCCAAGTCAATGCCAACTATACGGTGTCCAATGGTGATTTCAACAATAACCATAGTAAGAATGCTTGGGGAGGAACTTTCCAGATTGAACTGGGAATATAAAAAGGAGAATCATGAAATATTACCTCATTGCTGGCGAGACCTCTGGAGATTTACACGGCGCTAATCTCATTAAAGCTTTAAAAAAAGAAGACGCAGAAGCTAGCTTCCATATTGTGGGGGGAGACCAGATGTATGAGGCATCGGGACAAACGCCTTTGATACATACCTCGGAAATGGCATTCATGGGTTTTGTAGAGGTGATCAAAAATCTCGGGAAAATCCGAAAAAACCTGAAACTGGTAAAAGAAGATATCACGAAAGAAAATCCAGACACGTTAATCTTAATAGACTTTCCCGGGTTTAATCTCAAGATCGCGGAATTTGCCAAAAAGCGTGGTATCCGCGTTTGCTACTACATCTCCCCGAAAATTTGGGCGTGGAACCAAGGTCGAGTACATAAAATCAAAAGAGTTGTCGACCATATGTTCTCCATACTTCCTTTTGAGGTAGACTTCTATAAAAAATACAATTATGCGGTAGATTATGTTGGCAATCCTCTCCTTGATGCGATAAGTCAACATACACTCAATGCTTCCTTCAAAGAGGACAACGAACTCAACGAGCGGCCGATTATCGCATTACTTCCGGGCAGTCGAAAAATGGAAATCGAAAAGCTTTTACCTGTTATGGTTGACTTATATTATCTCTTCCCAGCACATCAGCTTGTTATCGCGGGAGCGCCTAATTTTGATAAAGATTACTATCAGCAATATATTGGAGATCTACCTATAAAGGTCGCTTTCCAACAAACATACGATCTCCTCAAACATGCAGAAGCCGCTGTGGTGACGAGCGGTACTGCTACACTAGAAGCTGGTATATTAAAGGTTCCGCAGGTTGTGGTGTACAAAGCGAATGCGCTCACTGTGTTTTTAGCTCGTCGACTGGTGAAAATCGAGTTTATTTCCTTAGTAAACCTTATCAACGGTTTTTTATCTGTGCGGGAGTTTATTCAAGAAGAATGTAATACGCGCACCATTGCCGACGAACTTGGTGAGCTGATTACGAATAAAGAACACCGCGCCAGTGTCATGGAAAACTATGACTTATTAGCGGAGAAACTCGGTTCGCCTGGAGCATCGGAAAAAGCAGCAAAACTTATTGTTCAATATTCTTCCGATGAAGCAAACTAAACTATTTGATTTTTTGTTATTCTAATATAACGTAGGCAAATAGTAGAAGTCATGAAATTAACGCACGTATTAAGTATAATCTTCCTATTCCTCGGCGTCTCATTCCTATCACTAGGATATGCGCAGGAGGAACATATCGCTCGATTGGAATTGGGCAAGAAGAAAAAGAAAACGTTTAACAGCCGGGATTCTTCTGCAGTTATCTATATTGATACACTCATCATGAAAGATAGGTCTTCTTTGCAGTTTTATGGAAAAAAAGATGTTAAACTGATTGTAAAACATGCGGAAATCGGAAAAGGTGTATTTATTAGTGGGATAGGCGGACGAAATAACGCTTCAGACTTCGATATCGATATCAAGCTTACAAAATTGGGCTCCTTATACGTTATTGCCCGCGGTCAAGATGCGATGAATGGAACGAAGACTGATCCAAACGGCGACGGTGGTCAAGTAAGTTTCAAATACGATCCGAGTGGGATTACACCACAAACAGAAGATAAAAAACAAGCGAATTACGTTTATATCGATGTGTCTGCCGGTGGTCGAGCCATTAACCCTGTCTCTGATCTAAATCAGATTTATTCACGTATAGCCACCTCCGCCCCTGGTCTTCGCGGTTTACCACAGGGTCAAGTTTACTCAGGTTCACCGGGCAGAGAAGGAAAAGCCACCATTACTTCGAAATAGCTCATTTAGTTTATTTTACCTACGACTACCTTTAGCAAATTATCATAATCAAAATACAAATTCGCTATACGTTGTACATCCGCAGCAGTCATGTTACGGATAACTTCATTATAGTCCGTATAATAGGATAAATCAAGTCCATAGAAATACACCGCTTTAAACTTATCGGCATGGGAGAAAATAGACTCAATGGCTCCTAGAATAGAACCCAGAATATAATTTTTCACCAACACAACCTCTTCTTCGGGAGCCTGGGTGTTATGCAAAATATCGAACTCTTTTTCTATCTCTGCTAACGTTTCATTTGTATTTTTAATACCTACTTCCGCAGCAATCGTAAAAAAACCTGCGTGTTGAAAACTAGCAAATGCGGAACCAATACTATAGGTGAACCCTTTGTCTTCACGGATGTTTCGCATCAAACGGGAACCAAAATAACCACCAAGAAGTGTATTCACAAACTGTATTGCCGGAAAATCGGGATGTATACGATTAATGGCTGGCATCCCTAGCCGGATAGCAGATTGTAGAGCGTCCGTACGGTCTTCTATAACAGTTTTCGGTATAAAAATTGGAAATTCAGGTGTCAGGATGCTGTTTACGCGTACGGTGTTTGCCCACTGAACGTCGAACAGTTCTCGTATTTGTTTTAAGACATCACCGGTGATATTTCCTGATAAAATCAATGTGCAGTTTTGGGGTTGTATTTGTTTTTGATACAAAGCAACCAAATCCTCCCTATTTAGCTTATCATAAGCTTCTTCGGTTGGAACACGTCCATATCTACTTTCTCCAAACAAATTTGTAAAAAATAGTCGTCGTGCGACGTATTCATTTTTTTGTAAAGATATTTGTAACGTCTGCTTATTGTTGCGAATATAGGTTTCTAGCTCCGCTTCCGGAAAAGTAGCTGCATTCAATATATCGTGTAGGACAGGCAACACGGCACTCAAGTGCTTATTTAAGGAATACAGCGTTAAAGCCGTTTGGTCAACGCTATATTCTGGCATAAGATAAGCACCGTAAAAATCGATTTCTTCTGCTATTTGTGCACTCGTACGCGTTTTCGTTCCTTCTTTTAACATATGACTGACACATGTATGTAGAAGGGAATTTTCCGTACCGTCAAATATATTCTGAAAAATAAATTCTGCCTTTACCAATTCCTGTGTCGGCGCATTAAAAATGAAAACTTTTAACCCATTGTCAAAAATAACCTCTTCTGGTTGTAAAAGCATGATATCCTTTATATCATGACGCGAGGGCGCTGCGGCTCTATTCAGCATACGGTTGTTCTTTAGCGTAATAAATTAAGGTCGATGAATTTTCGGGATTAAAAATTTCCCGTGCTACCCGTTGAATATCATCCCGTGTTATGGCAAGATACCTTTCGACTTCCTCGTTGTACCAGTCTGCATTTCCTAGGACTTCAAAAAATGCTAGATTCATTGCTCTGTCTAAAATAGAAAGCTCCGCAAACACCATCGTTGATTCAATCTTGTTCTTCACCTTTTGTAGCTCTGTTTCTTTCAAGGGTTCAAATCTCAATATGTCGAGCTGGTTCCAAAGCAATTTTTCTGCATCTGCCATATCTACATGCGGTAGCGGCTTCCCTTCAACAACGATAAGGTTTGGGTCAATAGAACCACACACATAAGCGTTCACTTCGCTAAACAAAGGCTGGTCTTTCACCAACGCCCTATAGAGGCGAGAAGAACTTCCACGCGAGAGTATATCAGACAACAAATCCATTATCGGATAATCCGGATGCGTGCGTCCAGGACCATGAAAAGCAATGTAAATGCTATTTACGGGCACATCCGCATGTACCTCCTCTCGTCTCGGAGTTAATTGCTTAGGTTCTACCGGCAATTTCCGTACTGGCTTAGGTCGCGTGGGAATATCGGCAAACCATTTTTCTGCCAATGCTCTTACTTGATTAAATGTTACATCTCCAGCGACTACCATAATGGCATTGCTCGGTACATAGTGCTTAAAGAAAAATGCTTTCACATCTGCCATAGTTGCCTCCTCAATATGGCGAAGTTCTTTACCGATTGTTGCCCAGCGATAGGGATGTTCTTTGTAAGCAAGCGGCCGTAAACGCAGCCAGACATCGCCATATGGTTGGTTGAGGTAACGTTGTTTAAATTCTTCACTTACTACATTTCGCTGCACTTCCAGACTTTGCTCACTAAAGGCCAGACTCAACATCCGGTCACTTTCTAACCAAAATGCCGTTTCCAGATTAGACGACGGTAGCGTAATATAATAATTGGTAATGTCGTTGCTTGTAAAAGCATTATTTTCCCCACCAACTTCCTGTAAAGGTGTATCATAGTTTGGAATGTTGATGGAACCGCCGAACATCAGATGCTCGAAAAGATGGGCAAAGCCGGTTTTATCCGGAGATTCGTCTCGTGCACCCACATCATATAATATATTCACACAGGCCATCGCTGTGGTATGGTCTTCGTGTACCAATACACACAAGCCATTATCAAGTGTAAAACGCTGATAATTAATCATAAAAAATTGTTATAGGTCAGACCGTCCAGTCTACTCCTCTTTTTAATAAAGACAATGTTCTTTCCTCTTCCGATCCAGCTTCCGGTTTAAAATCATATGCCCAATTGGCCTGTGCCGGTAAACTCATCAATATGGACTCTATACGCCCATTCGTTTCCAATCCGAAACGGGTTCCGGCGTCATATACCAAGTTAAATTCTACATAACGGCCCCTGCGTAACAATTGCCATTCTTTCTCCTGTGCGGAGAATTTCCGATGTCTGTTACGGTTTACCAGTTCCGTATACGTAGGTACGAAAGCTCGGCCCAGATCACAGGAAAATTTAAAAAGCTGTTCATCTGTCAGCCCTGTTTTTTCAGGTGTTAGCTTATCGTAGAATACACCACCTACTCCCCGTGTTTCTTGCCGATGTTTAATATAAAAGTAATCATCGGCCCAGGTCTTAAATTCCGGATAAAATGTAGCATGATGCTTATCACATACATTTTTCAGCATGTGATGGAAAAAACGGGCATCGTCTTCTACGACATAATGTGGTGTAAGATCAATCCCCCCTCCAAACCAACGAATATTTTCGCCCAGTTCAAAGTAACGTATATTCATGTGGATTATGGGCACCCATGGGTTATTGGGGTGGATAACAATAGACACACCCGTGGCAAAAAAGTCTTCTTCTTCAACTTGAAAGGATTTTTTGATAGGATCCGGTAATTTACCGTGAACGGCAGAAAAATTAACGCCGCCTTTTTCCAATATGTTACCATTTTGTATGATACGGGTACGACCGCCGCCGCCCCCCTCCCGTTGCCATAATTCTTCTACAAAAGTGGATTTTCCGTCTAAAGCTTCCAAACCGGTGGTAATTTCATCCTGAATGGATTTATAGGTTTCCGCTATCTGTTCTTTTGTTAAACTCATTTACGTTAATTTTTCTACTAGTTTTTTGACTTCCACATTTGCCGGCTGGCGATGATATAAGATTTCATACACCATATGACAGATGGGCATATCCAATTGATAGCGCTGGATAATATTTTGAATACACGCAGAGGCATAATAACCTTCCGCGACCATATTCATCTCCAATTGTGCTGATTGCACAGTATATCCCTTCCCTATCATGTGACCGAAAGTACGGTTTCGGCTGAATTGTGAATAAGCGGTTACCAAAAGATCACCAAGATACGCTGATCTCTTTATATCCCGATCAGTCTCCGGATCTATTGCCGATAAGCAAGTTTCCATTTCCCGGATCGCGTTTGAAATCAGTAGGGCAATGAAATTATCACCTAGTCCCAGCCCGTGACATATACCCGCAGCCAATGCGTATATATTTTTAAGTACCGCTCCGTATTCTACGCCAAACACATCATCGGAGAGAATGGTATTGATATACCGTCCGCGTATAAGTGTTGCAACACGTTCTACTGTACGTTCATCTTTCCCTGCTAAGGTTAAATAAGATAGCTTTTCTGAAGACACCTCCTCGGCATGGCAAGGCCCCCCAATAACAACGATATTTTCTAAAGGAACCTGATATGTTGTGGTCAAGTAATCACCGACGATAAGATTATCGTCTGGAATAATTCCTTTGATAGCGGATACTACAATTTTATTTGAAAAATCTCTAGCTTTAACCTCTATCAGTGCTTCCTTTAAATATGCGGACGGGGTATTTAATACAACAATATCCGATTGTTGAATAACAGATTTCGCAGATGGAAATAAATTATCAGGCTTCACGGAAACATTTACAGCACTCAAATACCGGGGGTTATGACCATAAGATCGAATATATTCCAAATCTTCTTCCTTTCTAACCCACCATAAAATATCTTTCTCTTCTGCATTATCACCAAGCATCTTGACCATCGCTGTCGCCCAACTTCCACTCCCTACGATGCCTATCTTTTTCACAGATTCATCCATATTAGCTTCTTCCTTATAAAGGTTACAAATATACGCTTTTACAATAGATTTATCTTGATACTAAGAAATCGCTGATTTCTTCCTATGCAGGTACTAAATAACAGTATAACCTTCATTTCCATCATAAACAAATATCTCCTATATATGTTAAAATACACGTAGAAGCATTAAGCTATACACATAAGCACTTCAAAATGAAAGCAAAAGAAAATATGTTTTTTCATATACAATCTATCGATGAATCCATTAAAACGTTACAAACCGGCGTTTCGTCGGGCTTATCCGAAAACGAAGCCCAACAAAGACTATCCACCTACGGTCCCAATAGACTAAAGGCACACAACCGTAAATCCATTTTAAGAATGTTTCTTGCCCAATTACAAGATGCGTTGATTTACGTACTGTTCGTTGCTGTTGTTATTACCATGTTCATGGGCGAGTATCTAGATGGCATCATTATCATTATCGTCATTCTTATTAATGCGACATTGGGTGTTATCCAGGAAATAAGAGCTGGAAATGCAATCGAGGCACTGCGAAAGATGGCCTCACCAAAAGCATTGGTAAAACGGGATAATCAAGTTAAAGAAATAGTTTCGGAAGATATAGTGCCGGGTGATATTGTTATTTTGGATGCCGGTCGTTATATCCCCGCAGATTTACGCCTCATTGAAAGCATAAATCTACAAATTGACGAATCCGCATTGACGGGTGAATCGGTAGCAGCAGAAAAAGATGCATCCGCAATGTTTTCGGAAGACTATATACCGCTCGGTGACCGTGTCAATTTAGCCTATATGTCTACCTTGGTTACCTACGGGCGAGGTATTGGTGTCGTGACGGGCACGGGAACAAACACGGAAGTAGGAAAGATAGCCGATATATTGAGCCAAGATGACGAAACGAAGACACCGCTTGAAGTACGATTAGACCAACTTGGAAAAACACTGGGCAAAGCAGCACTAGCCATCTGTGTACTTATCTTTATTATATCGTTTTTCCAAGGGAGGGAGTTAACGGAAATGTTTCTTACATCCGTTTCCTTAGCCGTTGCTGCTATTCCAGAGGGATTAGCGGCCATTGTTGCTGTCGTACTCTCCATCGGAGTAACGAAAATGGCCAAGCAAAACGCTATTACTAAGAGGCTGCCCGCTGTCGAAACGTTAGGTTCCGTAAATATCGTTTGCTCGGATAAAATCGGAACACTGACACAAAACAAAATGACCGTTCAAGAGTTCTTCACCTTTACAGACAAAACACAAAAGGTTGATGACACCACCAACCTATCCGCAGAAGCCCGTTTACTTTCTTCAGCCATGGTATTGGCTTCTGATGCAACATTAGAAAACGGAGACAGCACGGGTGATCCTACCGAAATTGCACTGCTGCAGCTAGCGGACAATTTAAAAATCGACAGAAAAGACTTATGGTCATCACAACCAAGAATAGACGAGCAAGCCTTTGATTCCAAACGCAAAATGATGTCGACCCTCCATCAACAGGAAGATGAATTCATACTTTATGCAAAAGGCGCTATCGACAGTCTTATTTTGAAATGCAAACATGTTGTAGAAGATGGTGAAATTATTCCCCTTACGGAAACGCATAAAACCATCCTTACCCATGCCGCCGATGCTATGTCGGATAAAGCTTTACGTACATTAGCCGTCGCCTACAAATCCTTGGAAAAACAAATTGATCGAGAAGATTTCGAAAAAAACCTAGTGATGATTGGCGTCGTGGGTATGATAGACCCTCCTCGCGAAGAGGTTAACGACTCGATCGTAATAGCCAAAGAAGCCGGGATCAGTACAATTATGATTACCGGAGACCATAAAAACACCGCTTTGGCGATCGCTAAGAAATTGGGTATCGCTTACGAGCGTTCGGAGACAACAACGGGAGCGGCAATCGATAACATGTCGCAAGAAGAATTGGAGTCACATATTGGCGAATACAAAGTATTTGCCAGAGTCTCTCCCGAACATAAGGTAAATATTGTAAAAGCTTTCCGGGCAAAAGGCAACATTGTCTCGATGACCGGAGATGGTGTAAACGATGCGCCTTCGCTTCATGTCGCAGACATTGGCGTGGCTATGGGAATAGAAGGTACGGATGTAGCCAAAAATGCTTCCGACATGATTTTAGCAGACGACAATTTTTCGACTATCATCGTCGCCATCGAACAAGGGCGGAATATTTACAACAACATCAAAAAGTCCGTTGTCTTCTTACTCGCCTGTAACGTTGGTGAGGTCATTACTATGTTGGTGGCGATTGGTGTAGGTTTGCCTATACCGCTCATTGCGACGCAGCTGCTCTGGATTAACTTATTAACGGATACCCTGCCTGCGGTAGCGTTAGGTATGGATCCGGGCGACAAAGACGTGATGAAAGAAAAGCCAAGACCATTAAACGACAATTTCTTCTCTCACGGGGCCGGAAGGCGTATCATCTTAGCCGGTATTCTCATTGGTCTGCTGACAATCGCTGCTTTTGCTGGTGGCTATCGGGCAAAAGGATACTCTCCGTTTGCCGATAATATTCCCGAAAACATTCACGAATATGCGCGCACTTTGGCCTTCCTAACTATCATTGGCTGTCAGTTATTTTATTCATTCTCCTTTCGCCATGCATACAAATCCATCTTCCGCGTGGGATTCTTCTCGAACCGCTATCTGTTCGGCGCCGTAGTCATCGGTCTATTGTTGCAGTTGATCGTCCTCTACGTACCGTTTATGACAGCGGCTTTTAAATTACAGGCCGTGGGAATACAAGAGTGGTTTGCTGTTTTTGGATTAAGCATTATACCATTATTGGCAAATGAAGTCGTGAAGGCTTTCACCAGAAGAAAGATGAAATAGAGACGCAGCGCCAGCGCCTCTACCTCATTCTATTTTCCAACAACAATAGCGGCACCATTGGGCTGCAAAGTCAGTTTAACCTGTTTGTCTTTTGCTATCTTGATTTGGCTTTGTTTCGGGCTTAATTTATGATCATCCGAATACAATACGGCTTGCCCTTCGGAAAGCATCGGTAAAGAAACGGATAGATTTTTAGCTTCTGTTTCCGCATTGATGCCAGTGATATACCAGGTATCGCCATGTCGACGTGCCAAAACAACGTACTTGCCGGGATATCCGTCAAGGAACACCGTCTCATCCCATGTGGTAGGCACTTCTTTCATGAAATCAATCACAAAATTGGGATATTCCGATAAGTTATTTGGTGTAACACCAAAGTTTTGCACCGGTGTCTGGAACAATACCGCTGTAGCCAATTGAAAAATTTCACTCGTCTTACGGATTGTTCCATCATTATTTCCCCTATTATGGCGTTTGTTCAGTAATACAGGTCCGAAATCCATCGAACCGACCGCATTCCGTATAAAAGGATGCAAGGTTGCGTTGTACGCTTCTGTGTCATTCGCATGTTGGGTAAATATTAAATTTTCCGACGCCAATACTGCTTCACTTCCTACAAAATTAGGATACATCCGTTCCCATCCTCTCGGTAACGTACAACCATGAAAAATAACGACTAAACCGTGATCATTTGCATCCGACAAGATATCCTCGTACAGCTGCATCGTTTCCTGCTTATCACCACCAAAGAAGTCTACCTTGATTCCTTTAACGCCTATACGCTGCATCCATGCCATCTCTTTTTTCCGTGCTACCGACGTATTCATGCGGTTTTTAGGTCCTTGGGGTGCGTAATTCCAAAAACCATTGGAATTATACCACAGACAGATCCCTACATTTTTTTCTTTTCCATAAGCGACTAATTCTTCCACTTTGTCGTGACCAATTTTTGTATCCCACCAATTGTCTACCAACGCAAATTCCCAGCCCATATTGGCAGAGAGATCGATAAATTTCTGCTGATCTTCAAAATTGATGCTGTTATCCTGCCACAATAGCCAGCTCCAAGTAGAACGTCCAAATTGATAATCTTGAGTGGGTTCATACAGTGGTTTTACCACATCAAAAGCAATAGTCGTTTCCACAATAGGTTTTAGGTCTTTCCCAACCGTCAATGTACGCCAAGGTGTGTAGCCCGGCAAATTCAATGCAGGCTGTGTACTTCCCAGTCCATTATTTTCTCCTTCTTCCGGAAAAGAAATCTGGTAAAGCCCATCTACTGTACCTTCGCTCAATTTCGCTCCACAATAAAGGCTACCCACACCAGTTTCCGACACCAATACCCATCCGCGGTCGCCTACATGAAATAATGCCGGGAAGGTATATCCTACACCATATTTAGAAGGTGTACCCATAGGCTCATCCGGTACATATTCCTCTTCATAACTGGGTTTGGTTTTCATCCAACCGATCATCGGCGTGGCCTGTGGCGTCAAAAATGTCGTCGTAACATCCGGAAAATCAAAACCACTTAACTCTTTATGGATAATCGCATTTGCAGGTTGCCCCGTTTGTGGTATACCATAGCGAAACGCTACGTTGTTGTTACTGACCTGAAAAATGACTTCCAGTTTTAGCTTATCATTATTCTCGAATGTAAAGCTACGCTCATTTGCCTGATAATGTACCGCTCTCTTTTTAATCTTCCGTTCTTCGTAACGTTCGTCTACTTGGCGAGCCTGCTGCTCAACCAAGCGTAGTCCGCTAGAAAGATCCCCTAAATGTGTCTCCAGACCTAACGGTGATTTTTCGAGCATTTCCTGCCCATCCAACATAACGGAATAATATAACCGTCCTTGGTCTGCTTCCAATTGTACCGAAAGCTGGCCATCCGGACTAAGTATCTTCATTTCCTGCGCTTGCGCAGTAGATAGAAAGAATACGCATAAAGCGCCATACATAAATTTCAAGTTCATATAGAAATAGTTTTTTTAGAATGAAACAGCCTGTTTATTTGTTTCTGAAGTTAGGCTGCCATTCGATAATATGTACTGTTGTCGGCTCGGCATCAAGCAGACCTTCTCCATCTTTTTGATCCGTTTGCTGTACGTACAAAGCTAATTGTTTTTTATTTCGCCATAGTTCGGTATCATATGTCGGTTCCCAAGCCCCCACCGAACCGGATGACAGGTCTATTATTTCAAAATTATCGTCGCGGACATCATTCAATTTCAACACCGAAGCCTTACTACCGCGTTCCTGATCCCGAAAGAGCAATAGAAGTGATGTTTTATTTCTTGTGCCTGTAACTAACAGCTGAGGCCTTGAAATCGGTATTTCTTTGGTTCCGTGTCCGCTTAAAGAGAAAGCGGTTTTCCGAAAACCCAATGACTTTACCTGCCATTTGCCATTCGCCAAATAGATGATTTTATATTGTGGAATCTGGGAATCCGCAGATCGCCAATATGTCGCAATGAACGGATTTCCGTCTTCATCCGCCGTCATAGACGTTTGGTTGATCAATTCACTTTGTTGGGGGATCCATGCCGCATACTCTGCATTCTCTGCCGTAATGGGCAAACTATACGGTGTACCATCCGTCCTTTGCCAGGTCAGTCCGCCGTCTTTGGAACAAGCATACGCCATATCGTGATTGCTGGCCACATCGGGCGACTCCCGCCATACCCAAGAAACATGAATCGTTCCTTTTTGATCCACATAAGCCTGCCAGTAGGCATTCCGTTGTCCCTCTCCACTGATCAAATTGGTATGCAGACGTGTCCATTTTTTCTGTGCGAATTCGTATTTGTTGATAATCAAGTTGCCTGCTCCAGAGCCGCCATCCCGATAGAAAAAAAGAAGATCACCACTGGGTAACGCAAAAAACTCGGGATAGGTCACCCTACTTTCTTCCGATCCCACCATAACCTCTTCTTCTCCCAGCTGCAATCCCTCCGGATCGATACTCTTCGCATATCGCAAACGTCCATTGTGGTGATCCCAAGCGACATGCAAATAGCCATCACCATCAACCATCATGCTAATGACGTTATGCGCATCTGCCGCATGACCGGTATATGGCGTTTGTTTTACCGTCCAGCTCTCGCTATCCAACTGTCGTTTTCCTAACGTCAGGAAGCCCTCCCCGTCATAATAGGATATAAATTGAACATGGTCATTGCTGACCAAAGAGTTTTTTCTAAATACCGCGGTGTTCACTGTATTTTTAGCCCAACCCAAACCGACGTCCATCACACGGGCGTCTCGAGGTTGTGCCAGAACAGCAATCGGCACAAAGAATATACCTACTACCACCGTGATCCATATTTTTCTGATTATATACATATACTCTTACTTGTTTAAATACCTGTACATTTCCGAACCTGCCAATAAAAAAGCGCCGACACCAAAACTAGCCGTTGAATTGGAATCGACCACCTGACCCAGTATCGCTTTTTCACCGATAGGCTGTACATAGCCCACACGTCCATCAACCTGCAGGGCTGTTTCACTCAAAAATTTCCAACCTGATTGTGCGGTGCGGAGATAGTCTTTTTCCGATAAAAAACCGTTGTTTATCCCCCAAAGAAAACCATACGTAAAGAATGCCGTACCACTAGCCTCGGGTCCGGGCGCATGCTGCGGATCCAACATACTGCGTGTCCAATAGCCTGCTTTCTGTTGAGACTTAGCAATCGTATTTGCCATATCCTGATAACGCTGTACATAATAATCGTAGTGCCGATGATCCTTTGGCAAATCCTGTAGCACTTTCGCCAGTCCCGCAAATACCCATCCGTCCCCACGCGCCCAGAAGTCTTTTTTTCCATTTTCAGATTTATGCTTCGGGTAGACATATTTAGCATCCCGATAATACAAAGACTCCTTTTCATCATACATGATACTATCTGCATATTGTAAATAGACATACATTTTATCGAGATACTCTTCATCGCCGGTCAGCTTATATAACTTCGTCATCACCGGCGTAACCATATATAGGCCATCTGCCCACCACCAATAATCGTTATTAGGGGTACTCATCTGGTATTGCATGACCTCTTTAGCCCGAGCCACCTTATGTGGTTGTGGATCCAGATTATACAGGTCGATATAGGTCTGAAAACAGATCTGCCAATCACCAAAGAGAACATAGTCGTCTTTTTCACCATACGAATATTTCCATTCGGCTTTGTTATCAGACTTTGCTCCTTTCCAGGCATTATGCTCGGCCCAAGCTTCCGAATAAGCCCGGTATGTTTCATTTTGGGTCAATTTATATAGTTCCATATTTCCCGTATGGTATGCTGCGATATCCCAAAAGGACCAAACAGTCGGTTTGTTATTTTCCTGCCAGTAGCTATTGACCAGGTTTAACTTCGACATCACATCCTCCTTGTTCAGCTGCTGACTAAATGAAGCGGAGGAATACAGCAATAAAAAACAAATGATAAAGTTTACACGCATCTCTTCTTTGGTTAAAATTTCTAGATTAACTTTTGTACACCCGTACGTAACAAAGATATCTATCGTCCATCAAAGCTATGTTCAAATAAAAACTATTTACCTCCTAAATTCAGCCCACGACACGCATTCCTCTTTTTTTTGAATCGTATTTAAACCTCTTTGACCCAAAAAACCCATATCGCAAACACATTTACTGGCTAGCTTTGCATGAACAGGCAGGAGTTTCTGGAAATAAATGTAAAAAAAACATTTAAAATAACAGATACATTTTTTATTTTTAAGCTACGATATAAAATATGTACAGGCTCGGCTAGCGTCAAAACAAACCTTATTTCGATTGTAAATTATATTATTAGACATCCATGAATAAAAGACTTCTTACATGCTGTTTATTCCTATGCAGTACATTTTTGACACATGCACAGCCCGGCACCCCGGTAGAAAAAGATTTTGTAGGCTACCTTTTCCCCTATTTTACAGGAAATGCGGTAGAAGAAGAGCAAGTGCATTACGCCATTAGCAACGACGGTTTCCATTATACGGCGCTAAATAGCAATAAGCCTGTATTGAATTCCAAAGACATCAGTTCTACGGGAGGGGTTCGGGATCCCCATATCCTCCGTCGTCATGATAACAAAGCTTTTTATATGGTATTGACGGATATGACCTCCTCCAAAGGATGGGATTCCAACCGGGCACTGATTTTATTGAAATCAGAGAACTTGACAGATTGGACATCGCATATCGTCAATATACAGCAAAAATATCCGAATCAAGAAAATCTAAAACGCGTATGGGCACCTCAAACGGTATTCGACAAGAAAGCGCAAAAATATATGGTGTACTGGTCTATGCAGCATGGCGATGGTCCAGATATTATTTACTATGCATATGCCAACGCGGATTTTACAGATTTAGAAGAGGCACCTAAACCGCTTTTTATACCGAAAGACAAAAAGCCTTGTATTGATGGGGATATTATCTACAAAAATGGCATCTATCATCTTTTCTATAAAACCGAAGGGCATGGCAACGGATTAAAAAAGGCAATGACGGATGACTTGACTTCAGGCATTTGGATTGAGCAGCCGGGATATAAACAACAAACGACAGAGGCCGTAGAGGGATCGAGTATTTTCAAACTGACGAATAGCGATAAATATATCCTGATGTATGATGTCTATATGAAAGGTACGTATCAATTCTGCGAAAGCTATGATCTAGATGAATTCCACGTCATCGACCAACAGGTTAGTATGGATTTTCATCCACGACACGGAAGCGTGATCCCTATTACCCGGAAAGAATACCAGCACCTGTTGGCAACCTACGGTAAACCGGCGAACTTTCAGGCGGTGCAACAAAACAACCCCGTATTAGCGGGCTATTATGCTGATCCTGAAATCCTGTACGCTGAAAAAACGGGTAAATATTACCTCTACCCCACCAGTGATGGGTATACCGGATGGTCAGGCGATTATTTCAAAGTATTTTCCTCCGATAATCTGAAAGACTGGCAAGAAGAAGGAACCATACTAGATCTCAAAACCCAAGTACCGTGGGGCAACCGCAATGCTTGGGCTCCTGCCATCATCGAGAAGAAAGTCGGTAAAAATAAATACAAATACTATTACTATTTCACCGCAGCACAAAAAATCGGTGTTGCCGTAGCCGATCACCCTACCGGACCATTTATCGATTCTGGAAAACCGCTTGTATCGACAAAGCCGGAGGGTGTACGTGGTGGCCAGGAAATTGACCCCGATGTTTTTCAAGATCCGGTAAGTGGGAAATATTATCTCTATTGGGGGAATGGCTACGGAGCAGTTGCGGAATTGAATGATGATATGGTCTCCCTTAAAGAAAACACCACAAAAGTCATTACACCCGACGAAACATTCCGCGAGGGCTTCTACGTATTTTATCGTAACGGAACGTATTATTTCTTATGGTCAGAAGACGATACGCGTAGCGAAAATTACCGTGTGCGATACGGCACATCCAAATCTCCTACAGGCCCGATTGAGATTCCTGAAAACAACCTGATTCTGACTAAAAATCCAGAACTGGGTATTTATGGTCCAGGACATAATTCTGTTTTGCAGATTCCGGGCAAAGACGAATGGTATATCGTTTACCACCGTTTCAGTCGTCCGAATGGCATCAAAATGGGCGATGCGGCCGGTTATCACCGCGAGGTGTGTATCGATAAAATGGAATTTAACGAAGATGGCAGCATCAAACCGGTTATTCCGACGTTATAAATAATTTTCATTGCGCTTATGAAGTTAAAAACATTGATAAATATATGGTTCCTATCCACCGTAATAGGAACAACACTCCAGGCACAGACACAAAAACAACTGGACTATTTCTCGCTGAATGATGTCCGATTACTTTCCGGACCATTCAAACATGCAGAGGAGCTCGACTTGAACTACCTCTTGGAGCTGGACGCTGACCGGCTTTTAGCGCCTTTTCTACGCGAATCAAACCTTCCTCCTCTCCGGAAAAGCTATACCAATTGGGAAAACACTGGTTTGGACGGACATGTAGGTGGTCACTATGTCTCCGCCTTATCCTATATGTATGCTTCCACAGGTGACGCTCGTATCAAAGAACGCTTAGACTACATGCTTGCGGGTCTCAAACGCTGTCAAGATGCCAATGGCGATGGCTATATTGGCGGTGTTCCTGAAGGAAAAGAGCTTTGGGATAAGGTTAGACGAGGCGAGATTAAAGCCGGCGGATTTAGTCTAAATGATAGATGGGTTCCCCTGTATAACATCCATAAAACATACGCTGGTCTTCGTGACGCTTATTTAATGACGCGTAATGAGACTGCAAAGGAGATGCTGATCAAGCTGACCGACTGGGCAATTGTGCTGATAGACCGGCTGAGCGATGAGCAGATACAGGATATGCTACGCAGTGAACATGGGGGGCTTAATGAAACGTTTGCTGATGTGGCGGCTATTACGGAAAATCCAAAATATCTGACGCTCGCCCGTCAATTTAGTCAACGTGCGGTGTTGCAACCGCTATTGGATCATGAAGATCACCTGACCGGTAAACATGCCAACACGCAAATACCAAAAGTATTGGGTTTCAAACGTATTGCCGATATTGCCCATGACGAACAATGGGCAGACGCAGCTCGCTATTTTTGGGAAAATGTCATCGAACGGCGTTCGGTATCTATTGGAGGGAATAGTGTCAGTGAACATTTTAACCCCGTAGACGACTTTTCCAAAATGCTGCAAAGCATCGAAGGTCCGGAAACCTGCAACACGTATAATATGCTGCGCCTGACACGTATGTTGCATCAAACAGACCCCAAAGGAAAGTACCTCGATTATTATGAACGAGCACTGTATAATCACATCCTCTCCACGCAACATCCGGAGACTGGAGGGCTGGTTTATTTTACGCAAATGCGTCCGGGACACTACCGGGTGTACTCGCAGCCGCATACCAGTATGTGGTGCTGTGTTGGATCTGGCATTGAAAATCATGCAAAGTATGGCGAGATGATCTATGCGCATCAGGATGACAACCTGTTTGTGAACCTATTTATTCCTTCCAAACTGAACTGGCAGGAGAAAAATGTCGAGCTCATCCAAGAAAATAATTTCCCCGAAGAGAACAGTACACAATTTACGGTCTATCCTAAATCTAAAACAACTTTTGCACTACATATACGTAAACCCAGCTGGGTAACGGATGAGCCTACGATCTTGCTGAATGGTAAATTGTTTCAAACCTCTTCTGCCAAAGACGGATGGGTCACGATGGACCGTACATGGGCAGCAGGCGATCGGATATCCGTCGAGCTTCCGATGGGAATCTATACCGAGCAACTGCCCGATCGCTCAAATTACTACAGTATCCTGTATGGACCGCTTGTATTGGCAGCCAAAACGGGAACGGAAGATATGAATGGCCTCTTTGCAGATGATAGCCGAATGGGTCATGTTGCCCATGGCAGACAGATTCCTTTGCGGACTATGCCAATCCTAACGACAGCACCAGAAAACATTCCGAACTTGGTACAGTCGGTAGAAAATACACCGCTACACTTTACACTAACAGGATTGTACAGTGGAACGGAACAGCACAGCATGGAGCTTCAGCCGTTTTATCAAACACATGATAGCCGGTATATCATTTACTGGCCACAGGCTACCGCTGAGGAGCTTGCCGCCCTACAAGAGAAAACAGAACGGGAAGAAAAAGAATCATTGCGCCTCGCCGACATCACGATTGATCGGGTCGTGAGTGGTGAACAACAGCCTGAATCGGATCACTTCATCAAGGAAGAGAATACGCAAGCGGGAAGCATCGAGGATGTACGTTGGCGGGAAGCAAAAGGTTGGTTTAGCTATACGATCAAAACAAATCCGAAAGAAAATGTACAACTGTACATCAGATACCTGGAAGAAGAAAATCGGAAAACAAACATCTTCATCCACGATCAGGAGATCGAGAAGCTACAGGCAGACGCCAATACATTGGGCGAAGTGAAAACAGCTGTTATTCCGATTCCTGAGACATGGAACGAAAGTAGCCCTTTGCAGGTGAAAATTTCGACAGATGATGGTGCAACCAGTCATAAGATATTGGAGATACGAGTGATTAAAGAAGAATAAAGTTAGAGCGTTAAAAACTCTCTAACTTCTTTAGTAACTTTAGCCAATTATATAAACATAAATAGTGACCAAAGCATTTTCATATTGTTTTTCTTTTTTTCTTGTTGTTATTAGTGAGATAGGCTCTTCCTTCGCGCAACAGATGGGGATTGCACCAGTAAAAATCGCGCAGGAACTCCCCTCATTGACCGTGAATAGAACGTTTCAAGATCACGAAGGTTATATTTGGTTTGCGACAGCCAACGGCCTTAGCCGCTTTGATGCTTTTAATCTCTTGACCTTCAAACTAGCCGATGAAAATGGGAATACCGTAACGAATCAAAATATATTGGCCATCAACGAGATAGACAGAAATATTTTATTGGGCACCGAAAACGGCGTGTTTATATTAGACAAGAGAACATACCGCATGACCCGCTTTCCGGACGAGCAACTTAAAGACCGTAGGGTTGCCGCGATTATGGTAGACAAACAATCGAGGGTATGGTTTGGAGCCGATAATGGGATTTATGTATATAACAAGGATTTACGCTTACACGACAAATTTGAGCAGGGATCCGACACAAAAAAATTCATCCCTCCGGGTACAGTGAATACCATCTTTCAAGATCGAGATGGCGAAATATGGACGGGTATATGGGCAGCAGGTCTTCACAAACTCGATACGAAGACAAACACATTTAAAGCTTTTCCGGCGATAGGTCAGTCAAACAGTCCTTTTAAAATTGCACAGGACGATCGAGGACAATATTGGGTCAGCACTTGGGGGGATGGTCTTTTTCTTTTTAATCCAGATGATCCGGAAAACATGTACCGGGAAATCATCATCAAAAATAAAAGAAGAGGCGTTGGAAAAGAAGGGTTGGTGTATAACATCGTACAAGATCATATCAAAAAATATATCTGGGTGCTATCTTTTTCGGGTATTTCCACCTATCGCTATACCGACGGTGGCGATATCGAAGAGGTAGACCTGTCCGATCTTTTTCAACATACGTCTAATTTTTTTCAAGATATCTATGCCGATCTTTCGGGTAACCTATGGCTTGCGATTAACGGAGAAGGCATTTCAACCATCAGCTTCGACAGGCCTGTTATGCGTAGTTTCACCTTACCACAGGTACAACAACGGTATCATATTTCTCCGAACATCAATATGCTATATCGAGACCGCGAGAATCAATTGTGGTTTAACCTAGAGCGTATCGGCCTTGGAAAATATACGCCTCAAAAAGATGAATTAGAGACATATAGCAATCTCCGCTTTAAAGATTTAATATCCTTACGCGCGGTCAATTGCGCGTTAGAATTGGCAGACGAACTATGGGTAGGCGCGGCATATGAATCTATAATAAACGTCTTTCATAAGCGAGGTAATGATATTTCGCTACACCGAAGTGTCAACTTATCGCAGTATGCCGACGATATAGGCATCCCGCGCCAGCTCTTTCCCGACAGCAAGAAAAATCTGTGGGTTGGCACCACCCGTGGCGTGGTATACAAAAAACAGGGAGAAGAACAGTTTTATCGGGTAGCGGATATTGACGGCGACATTGTCGCGATCGCCGAGGATCATCAGGGAAAAATATGGATTGCAACGAAGGATCACGGCATTTATCAAATAGATAGCCAGCTCTCCTGGAAGCCAACGAAACGAATCGGACAACAAACAGCTGGACTACACAGCGATCAGATCGAAACGATGGATGTGGATAATCGGGGATACTTATGGATAGGCACCAAAGACAACAGGCTACTTACTTTTCATACGGAGCGTGGAAAGATTGAAGAATATGCCAACAAGCAGCTTTTTTCCTCAAACCAAATTCTGCACGTCGTGTGTCTGGATAGTACCGTGTGGGTTTCTACAACCAGAAACGTTTATAAACTATTTCCTACAGATAAACGTATTTTTGAATACAGCGCCAGTGATGGGGTTCCGGTTAACATGTTTACAAAGGGAGCGTACGCCGTTGATAAGAAAGATAAAAACGTTTACTTTGGTGGGAATAATGGTATTGTCCAATTCTGGGAATCCCCTTTTGCACCGAGCCACCAATCGCCTGTTGTCATTTCCGACATTAAAATCAATAACCAATCTGCCCTCCTCTATTCTCTTCATAACAAATTCGATTTTCAAGGGGAATCACTGGTATTGGATCCGGAAGACCAAAGTTTGGAAATTCTGTTTTCTTCATTAGAATATACACATCCGAACAAACTACGATATGCCTACAAACTGGAGGGTGTAGACAAAGACTGGGTATATGCTCCGCGAGAACGCTTGTTCGCAACCTATAACAATTTAGGCAAGGGAGAATATACCTTCCTGATCAAAGCAACAAATCTAGACAATCAGTGGCGTTCGGAAGTCACCCGTATACACATCCGAAAGAAGCCGGCTTTTTATGAAAGTAATTTGGCCTACCTCTTGTATACGTTATGTGCCATGGGCATGGCATATATCGCCATTCGGTTCTATACCAATCGTCTCCAACTGCGAAGCGATCTCCGGATTGCCCAAATCGAAAAAGATAATGCCCATAAACTGGTTCAAACCAAGCTAAGCTATTTTACAAATATCTCCCACGAGCTATTAACACCGCTTACCATTATCTCCTGCCTGATCGATGACGTGCAGATGATTACCAAAAGGAACCTGACACAATTTGATAAAATGCGTTTTAATCTAGATCGGCTAAAACGGCTTTTACAACAGATTTTGGATTTCAAACGCGTGGAGAATCAACAAATGGCACTACGTGTTGGTCGGGAAAATCTGATTACTTTTATTAGTAATATCTGTACCATCTATTTCAGTCCGTTGGCAAAACGGAAAAACATGGCGTTTGAAGTTATTCAAGGCGATTGCATACCTGAAGGCTATGTAGATGCCGACAAACTCGATAAGATTATCTTCAATTTACTTTCCAATGCATTTAAATACACGGCCGATGGTGGACGCATACAACTCTCCTTTCATACGGAGCACCTCAACGGAACTACACATTTGATCGTTAGCGTGCAAGACACCGGGATAGGGATCGCGCCGAGCGAACTCGACAAGATATTCATCCCGTTTTACAACAACAGGTTGGCTAGACAACAGGAGACTAACGGAATCGGGCTGGCCTTGACCAAGGAACTGGTAGAGCTGCATCACGGGATTATTGAAGTGGATAGTATCGTGGGTAAAGGATCGACATTTAATGTCCGAATTCCGGTTGAAAAAGAGGTCTATACCGCCGAGGAACTCCGCGAACTGCACGATAGCTTTATCGATTCGGACAATCTAATGACGGAAGCGAACGAGTTCCCGCAGGATCTTTCTGAACAAGAAAAAGGTAAAAGTGACGTCCGGATATTATTGGTCGAAGACAATGAAGATTTGCTTCAAACCGTAAGAAGTCTGTTATCAAGAACTTATCAGGTTTATATTGCCCGACAAGGTGAAGAGGCTTTGGCCATTTTGAAAGACGAGGAAATAGATATCGTTGTCAGTGATATCATGATGCCGGTTATGGACGGACTAACGCTTTGTCGTCGGATAAAACAAGATTCGGAAATAAACCATATCCCGGTTATCTTACTGACTGCTAAAAACAGTATCGACGACCGGATTGAATGTTATCAGGCAGGTGCTGACAGTTACATCAGTAAGCCTTTTGACTTGAAAGTATTGGAAGCACGTATACACAGTTTCTTAATCCACAAGCGCACCAAGCAGGAAGATTTCAAAACGAATCCACAGATTAATATCTCTTCGCTGGATTATACGCCACAAGATGAGCAGTTCTTGGAAAAAATGATTGCGGTGGTTGAAGAACACTTAACCAACGATCAATTTGATGTGGTTGCGCTTAGTCACGAATTAGGTTTATCGAAATCGACCTTGTATCGGAAGGCCAAAGCACTGCTGGATTTATCGCCAAGTGAGTTTATCAAAAACATCCGGCTCAAGCATGCCTGCCAAATGATGGATAAAGACAAGTCCATTTCAGTTAGTGAAGTTGCTTTTGCGACAGGATTTTCAGATCCTCGCTATTTCTCCACCTGCTTTAAAGCCGAGTTTGGGATGACACCTTCGGTGTATCAGAAACAAATCGCGAAAGAAAGATAGACTACGGTTGTTGATACACCCGCACATAATCAACTTTATAGCGGTTGGGGAATTTCGTATCGTTGAGTTCGCCCCCATTCATTCCTCCCATAGCCAGATTAAGTAAAATATAATGTGGCTGTTTAAACGGATTAAAACCCGAACCGTCTTTATTGTGTAGCTTGCTCATTGGTTCTTTGATCATCAGCTCATCATCCACATACAAAGCGATGTATTCCGGCGTCCAGTCCATTCGCCATACATGGAAATCATCGGCCCATGACTTTCCTCCCAACGCTTCGATACTACGGGTTTTACTATACCACTCAGCGTTCCAACGTGTAGATGTGCCACAGGCGATATTAGCTAAAATCTTTCCCTCGTAATACTCCATGATATCGATCTCTCCGTTGGATGGCCATTCTTTGTCGACACCCAATGTCCAGAATGCCGGCCATAAGCCATCACTGACATCAATCTTAGCCCGCATCTCAAAACGGCCATACAGCCAGCTTTTCTTCCCGCCCGTATTGATCGACGATGAGGTATGTGTAATATATTCCCTCTTTCCCCCCCAATGATTGGAGGAAGGATCATAGGTTGGGTTTTTCCTTTTTTCTGCTCTAGCTTCGATAATCAGGAGACCATTTTCGCACCAAGCATTATCCTCCTGATACCATTGCAACTCCTGGTTACGAGCAAAACCATATTCGAAGTGCCAATATGCTGGATTTACCTTTCCATCCTGATCAAACTCATCTGCCCAAACCAGTTCGTATCCTTCATTTTTATATTTATTTACGCCTTTTTGGGCTTCCACCTGTATAGTAAATAATACCATGCATGTGATCAATATTGTTGGTCTCAGTCTGTTCATATTTATTTGTTTATTGCTTTTATCGTATAACCATAGGAGTATGCTGAGTCTGTTAGTCTATATGGATATACATCCCCAATAAGATCAGTACGTTTAGGTTGATAAATCTCTTAACCATTCTAATTTATGCTTCGTTTGATTAATCTTTATAATCTGTTATATGCCAAAATTACGCAATGTTGGCGCCTTATATGTTGATTATTCATTCAAATGTATAAAAAATACAACCATCTCCCGGATTATACGCCGGTAATCAGTCAAAACAGGGGGCTAACTCGTCAGCGATATCGACAACAACGGTTTGAATCCAAATTAAACGATTTTGAAGCGATGTTCACACCAACAAGACACACATTATATGTAAACTTGCATTGCCGTTAACAATAAACGGAACGAGTAGCATTAAACTATTATCTCATGAAGAAAATAACCAGAGCGTACAAATCCTTAACAGTCATACTCATAACCTTGCTTTCCTATAGCTATACCATAGCACAGAATACAGCATTCCATCCGGGAAAATTATGGTTTGACAACAACCAGGGATTGATCAACGCCCATGGTGGCGGTATTTTATACCACGACGGACAGTATTATTGGTTTGGTGAACACAAGGGGGAACGTTCTAATGCGGCGTGGGTAGGCGTCACTTGTTATTCGTCATCCGATTTATACAATTGGCAGGATGAAGGAGTTGCTTTGGCTGTTAATAAAAACGATAAAAGCCCGATTGCCGCAGGAAGTACTATCGAACGCCCCAAAGTCATTTATAATGCCGCAACGAAAAAGTTTGTCATGTATTTCCATCTGGAATTAAAGGGACAGGGATATAATGCCGCTCATGTGGGGATTGCAATAAGCGACAATCCTACAGGGCCCTATGAATTTATTAAAAATGGCCGCGTCAATCCGGGCAAATGGCCATTAAACATGACCGAAGCACAACGGACTTCACCGGATAAACCGGAGGATTACCAATGGTGGACACCGAAATGGACAAAAGCTATTGAAAACGGACTGTTTGTGCGTCGTGATTTGGAGAGCGGGCAGATGTCACGCGATATGACGCTCTTTGTTGATGATGACAAGAAAGGATATCATATCTATTCATCGGAAGACAACCTCACGCTCCACATTGCAGAATTAACGGAAGACTATCTGGACTATACGGGGAAATATATCCGGATAGCACCGGCAGGACATAATGAAGCCCCTGCTATTTTCAAGAAAGACGGCCGCTATTTTATGATTACCTCTGGATGTACGGGCTGGGATCCCAATGCTGCACGTTTATTAACGGCAGACAATATCCTCGGCGAATGGACATTGCACCCCAACCCTTGTGTCGGAAAAGATGCTGAGCTCACCTTCCATTCCCAAAGCACCTATATCCTACCGATAGCCGGCAAAAAAGATGCTTTTATCTTTATGGCTGATCGGTGGAAGCCAAACAATCCCATTGACGGGCGTTACGTTTGGCTTCCGATCGTATTTGAAGATGGCATGCCTGTACTGAAATGGTTCGACAAATGGGACTTAAGTGTTTTTGATTAAAAAAGCAACTAAAGCCTCACGCTCGGCCATCCCGTTTCATCCCACGCTATTTCACGCACCAAAAGTTTGGATCGTCCATTATCATCTCGATCATACGCATGGAAGAATAGATAATCCTTCGATGCAAACCGGTACACGGCCTGATGCCCTACTCCGGGAAAACGATCGTTGCCTTGTACAACAATGGTACCTCCACCTTGCAACATATCTTTTCCCTCACGGTCAAGATAAGGCCCACGAATATTCTTCGACCTGCCAACAGCTACTTTATAGGTACTGTTTACACCGGCACAACAGTTGTCGAATGAAACAAAAAGGTAGTAGTATCCCTCTTTCTGGAAAAGAAAAGGAGCTTCTACTGCACCAATATTGCCAATATACCGTCCGTTTTCATCGCGGGAACGACTGGAGAGCGCATGCCACTCTTCAGGCTGTTGCAGACGAAGCAGATCGTCCCGTAACCGAACCAACTGTATGCCGTCCCACCATGATCCAAAAGTCATCCACGGAATTCTATGTTCATCGATGACGATATTCGGATCAATAGCGTTCCAGTTGCAACCTTCGTAAGAACGCACCACCATACCATGGTCAGTCCAACCAAAATCCGGGGATTCCGGATCAAGTGTCTTCGCGGTAGCCACACCAATCGCAGACGTTCTTTTTCCAAAACTGGAAATGGAATAGTAAAGATAATACGTACCCCTGTGCTTAATGATATCGGGAGCCCATATATGCCCCTCGAAGGCATGGATCGTTTCCGTAGCCCACTGGGGAGGAGTTTCAAATACCGGAGCCAACCTCGTCCAGTTTTTCATATCAGCCGAACGCATCACACTGATTCCATTGCCCGTTGCAAACACATAATAGTAATCGCCTTCACGAATGGCGACCGGGTCATGCGACCCAATCAACCTTTCTTGTGCATTTACATTTACCGAAATGACGACATGCAAAAGCAGTGTCAGTAGGGTCATTAATTTAATTTTCACCATTTACTTTTTCAAATTTAATCAGCCTAACGTTAAAAAACTGATTACTCGAACTTGTCAAATTAGCCACAAAACCAAAACTAACTTTTTTTTCTTCTGTCAGTTCCAATTCAAATGACTGCATACGGTATTGCTGTGGATCGATAAACAGTAAATTACTATAAACCAGTGCGGACGATGCCACATCTGATGCGTTCGGGAGCCCCTCACCTTCCGCCACCAGCGCATAAATTAAGTTATTGGTTCCATCATCCTCGGGTACATGATTTCGAACAAAATCTATATCAATTTTATATCGACCCGCTGGCAATACCGCTGTTTGATATATTTTCCCATTGGCTATATTCGGTGTTCCCCAGCCTGCTTCAAAAGATAATAAGCCCTGACCAGTGTTCGTATCATGCCCGCCAAATCCATTCACATTCTTAGCTGCATTATTGGTTGTCCATTCTGCCAAAATCCCCCAGCGGCCATCATTCGCTATACGGTCGTAAGGCGCCACCAAATTCCAAAAGAATACCGGAGCGGGACTTACCGTATTATAGTCTGTATAAAACGTGTCGACAGCTTCTGCATTCGGTTTAAAGAGTGTTCTATACATAATCTCCACTTCGCCTTCAATAACATCGGGAACAATTGTCCTGTCTTCTCTAACATCCGCAATAAATTGCTGTTCCTCTCCATTTTTAGAAATGTAATTAATCTCCAAGGCGGTTGCTCCCAACGATGTATCAAAGGGAAACCAATCAATTTGTACATCGCCATTTCGCAGTCTCACAATATTATTTACATTTTTATTTGAAATAGCATCCTGATAACGTTGCCCATAGGATCGCCCCGTCACATGCACAGGTACAGATGCTACCCCTAGAGCATCATAGGTATATAACGTAAAACTATGTACTCCCTCCTCTATTGGCGTATATACTTCAAATAAAGGACGTCCTGATCCTCCTTTAATTTCCCATTCCGCCCAAATTTTTTCTATATCCACATCGTATTCAGCAGATTCTTTTTCATCATCCCATAAAATTTTGATTTTTGCAACTTTCGGATCTGCAGGAAGGCGTGTGCTAAAACGTACACGCCCGTTCCCCGAAAACACCTTCACTGAATCCAACTTTCCGGTATACATAATCTCTCCATCTTTCATATAGTCCTTGAACGAATCCCATTTTGTCTGGTCACTACAAGCAGATAATGAAATAAGTACACAAATCTTTATCATTGTGCCATAAAGACACTTTATAAATTTTCTTTTCATGATTATGCTATTCTAATGTTCCAAAAATACTTAGCTCGTTAATGCTTTGAGCCGTACCACCGGCAAAGTTTTCTAAACAACGGATACGGATGTATCGGATCTTAGGTGCTTCCAAATCAACTTCCCAGTTAAAACCAGCAGCAGCGGTAGCCTGATCTTCTGCACTGTCTGTCCCATAAGGCAAATTGGAAGGTTTTATTACTTCGTAACTACCCAATAGATGCCAACTATCATCTAATTCACCGTTGAGATTTGGGTTAGTAGAACCCCATATTTCAAAACGTTTCATCGTACTCAAGAAATAAAACCTTGTTCCCTCTGGGAAAGGCCTAATCCACACCCGACTCAATTTAGCCTCAACCCCCATATCAAACGTAACAATATGTGGATCGGATCCACCAGTGGTTTGATTGGTAAAACTTGTATTTGGCCATCCCAGTTGATTATCCCAAGCATACTCTAACCGAGCACCATTAGTTACCTGCGGTGCATCGCCCGGCAATACCAATGGACGAAAATTCCGCTTTGGAATTTCTTCTTCAAATATCGGTTCGATGGTTAAACTTAACGTGTCTGAACGATTACCCCAGTTATCCCGCACGTAAATCTGCATCTCTGTTGGTTTGGCTTCCAATCCACGTATCCGGGAATCGATATTTTTTGATCTGGTGAAAATACTGCGTGTATTGTTCACTTCAAATTCACTAAAATCATTTTTGAACATCACCAAAATGGCAATATTATCCCGAGCTTCGTTTTCTGCCGCCAGATTATACCCACCAAATGCATTAGCTATAGTTATGCTTTCGAATACCTTTTTGAAAGGAGGTTCCAACGGTTTAACCGTGACTATTACCGGCTCAGATTTTACTTGGGCTCTACTAACCGTATAAAGTTTTACTTCGTGCTCTTCCGTATCAGCGAATCCAACTACCTCCAACGTATCTTGATAGTAGGAAGCCTGTGCAACTCCCTTTTCGCCGTTACCCATCGTATATTCTGCCTGTACATACAATAGATTACGATTATTAGGCAAAGTATATGTAATTTTGGCTTTGCCAGAAAGATTTTCGACTTTCACATTCGATACTTGACCCGGCACACTGCCATCCTCTCCTAAAGTTTCTCTAAATTCTAAAGGCTCATCGCAGGCCGAGAATACAGCAAATACAACAATGAAAAAATATATCCATTGAAAATTTTTCGTTATCTTTTTCATATAAACTCTTTTTTATAATTAGTTACCATCCAGGATTTTGAACCAACTTGGGGTTACGCATCAGATCCCAATCTTTGATAGGCCACAAGTAATCCCGTGGAGAAATAAACGTCTGTGTATAAATTACACGCTCGATATTATATGCGTCCGCTGTTCTTCCCTGTATATTCAGTCCGGTAATATTCTCATTCAGACGATCTGCTGCAAATTTCCAACGCCGCAAGTCCCAAAAACGTTGCCCTTCAAACGTTAATTCGATGAGCCGCTCTTGACGGATAATATCCAATAAACCATTTTTTGACGTAAATTTTGAAGGATTTCTAGAATGGGCGGTCCATGACGCTGCGACACCGTCTAAACCAGCGCGTGCACGCACAAGATCGACGTATTGAATAGCTTCATCACGGTCTCCATCAGATTCAACCAACGCTTCCGCGTAAGTAAGGTACAATTCTGCCAAACGAATCTCCGGCCAAGGGTATTGCAACCACTGTCCATTGCTTCCGGTATGCATAGTTGATCGCCAGTTAACCAATTTTTTCACAAAATAACCCGTCTCACTAAAATTTTCGAAATGACCAAAACCAGCACGTTCTGTATTTTTTGCCTGTACATAATATGTATTGACGTCAGAACTCTGGTTCGCATCATTCCGCATATACCATATGCCACCATCGAAACCAAGGCTTGCATAGTATCGAGGTTCTCGATCAAAATTTATACGAGCAGTATGATATCCTGGCTCTATATTGAATCGTTCTTCATCTATAGCAATCCGTACCTCAAACTCATTGCTAAAATCTAAATGTTTATCCTCGTTAATCGGCACACCATTTTTAGAATAAAACTGACGAACAATTTTGAGTGGCACCGACCAAACACCTTGCATAGCAAATCGATCCGTGAAGGTTGAACGTGACATTGGGGGCATACATTGTGCTTGATTTACAAATGAACTGAAAGAAAGCCCCCATATCGTTTCTCGACCAAATCGCTCCGTCACAGCATTCCGGATATTCAATTGTGTTTTCGTGACATCACTCAAATTATAGATATCATTTGTATAATAATATAAACTTGCTCCACTTTGTTCCGCCGCGTCGATCGCTTCCTTCGCAACATCCTTTGCTCTTTCCCATTTACTGGGATCAAAAGTCGAATTGAATAACGGTATGCCGTCTTGATCAGTATAGTTCGCATAATCCGGATTACCGTTAAAGAGCGGACTAGCAGCCATTAACCATAGCCGGGCTTTTATAGCTAATGCAATAGGTTTGGTAATACGGCCAAGCTCACTGTTTTCATCACTAACCGTTAATGGTAACTTCTGTACAGCTTCATCCAATAGATTAGATACGAAATGTAAACACTCGTCGAAAGGCGCACGTTTTAAACGTAAATCTTCAGGATTAGCATTTTCCGGAACGTTTTCATCAACAATCGGCACTGCACCGTACATTCGCATTAGGTAAAAATGATAATATGCCTTTAGAAATTCTACTTCACCAATCCATCGCTCACGTTCAGTTTCTGTGATATCAGGAACACGCTGTATATTGCTTAAGAAAATATTACAATTTCGTAGCCCTTGAAAATAACGCCGTTTAGCAGCATCACTATCGCCCATATTTCCCTTGTTCCACCCTCCCCATTCGTCAAACAGCACATCGTTTGTATTCTGCATACCCTGTGCAATCCGAAAAGCGGCATGCCATCTCGCTTGGTCTTCTTGCGGCAACCAAATCTCATCACCTGTCATGAATCCTGCATTGTACCAGTTGTCGCCATTACGGGGTAAATAAGAGTAACAAGTCACTAAGAACTTTTGTGCTTCAACTCGTAGTGTAAAAGCATTATCAATTTCCGGTATGTTATCTGGAACAATATCGAGGTACTTATTACAAGAATTGAGGACGCATACCAAAGTAAGAACTGTCCATCCTCGAAAATATTTCTTTATATTTTTCATAATTGACACAAACTAAAAATTTAATGTAAAACCAACATTATAAAGAGCCTGTAAAGGATAACCTAACCCATTACCTCCCATTTCAGGATCCCACATTTTAAATCGACTGATAACAAAGAGGTTCTGGGCAGAAAAATACAATCTTGCTCCTTTTACCTTAAAGCGTTCCAAATTATCGAAGTTGTATCCTGCCTCAATATTCTTCAGGCGCAGAAAATTTCCATTACGTAACCACCAAGTAGATTTATGCTGATTAGACCCGACCTCATATGTACTCAATCTTGGCCAAAAAGCGTACGGGTTCGGATTGGATTCTGACCAATAATCATTGGCAATCGATTCCACTAATCGAGTCTCTGCAAGAAAATTCCGATCTTGAGGCACGTATCTTCTAAAAGGTTGCATTGCTTGTGCGTCTATAAAAAAAGAATACAAAGCAGACCCTTGAAAGAAGTACCCAAAATCAAAATTCTTATACTGGAATGTTCCCCCAAAACCGTAAATTAATTGAGGTTGGGAATTGTGTCCAACAGGTACAAAATCGAAATCATTTATCACTCCATCACCGTTAATGTCCCTGTATTTGATATCGCCGGCACGCAGGTTCACATCGCCAAATTGGACGGGAGAATTGGCGACCTCCGCATCATCAATAAAAAGCCTTTCAGCAATTAAGCCCCATTGTTGTCCAATAGATTGACCAACTTTAGAAAGGTGCCGTAAATCCGGACTATAAGGCAGTTCGTCTTGACGCAGAACCTTGGAAACTGCATAAGTAGCTGTACCGCGCATCCCAAAAGAGAAGTTACTAGACACCGGTTTGAAAAAACTAAACTGTAAGTCTAATCCTTTCGATTCTGTCTGACCATAGTTCGTCCACATAGGCGCCATAAGTCCGGCAGTATTGTCCAATGCACTTATCTGTTGTAAGATATTGGTTCTTTTCTGATGAAATACATCGGCAATCAACTCAAAAGACCGAATATTTAAATCCATACCGACATTTAGCTGGGTAGATGTTTCCCAAGTGATATTTGGATTAGCATAACGTCCAATTGAAATTCCCGAACTACCAAACATCGGAGCACCATCGCCCCGTCCAAACTGCGCTCCATATAAACCATCATTCATATTAATCTGCGACATATAAAAGAAACGTTGGTCAATACTGGCAATCTCGTCATTTCCAGCTTGACCATAAGTCGCTCTGAATTTCAGACTACTAATGTATTTACGTAAGGGTTCAAAGAAATTCTCTTCCGATATACGCCATCCAACACCTCCTGAAGGGAAGAAACCCATCCGGTGACTTTCGTGAAAACGCTCAGACCCGTTATATCCGAAGTTAAATTCTGCCATATATTTGCTAGCATACCCATAGGTAAACCTTCCAGAAACACCTAAATTTCTTCCAGGAAGTGCCTTAATCAAGGTGTCTTCATTAGGGTTTTCATAGTTGTTGATGTAGCCAATCAACGAGGCACCAACATCATGCTTCTCGTTAAAAATATAATTATAATTGACCGTACCTTCTAACCAAGTGCGAGATCCAACATTACGCGGTGTATTATTGAAGTTAAGATATTCCGTACCGACTGTACCTATTGAACCGGCCTGACCATGATTCAAAACGTATATTGAATAATCTCCTGTATTGGCATTCACAAGCGGCATATAATAAAAAGGATTAAATTGCCGTTCGACTGAAAATTGTGACGTGCGGCGAATATACCCCATTGCTCTAGCTCGCAATCCCGGCACCCATTTACTAAAATCTTGCTTAAGTTCTAACTGGGGCATAATATTCGAAGACTTATGGGTACGAAATCCCTTTACCATTTCTGCATAAGGGTTCAGAAACAATTCATTCGTCATGCTCAGACCAGTTGTAAACCCTTGCGCTCCACCAAATAATGTATGTTCTGCATAAGGCAACATGCTACTTGGATATTGGACAGGAAACAAAACAGGATTGGCACGCATCGCATTCGAAAAATGTTCCGAACCACCATGTAGCGGACCAGAGTAATCGTCAAACTGCCCATATAATATAACCGCTAAATCTGTACTTGGCGTCAAACGGATATCGACATTGGATCGTAATGAATAATTTCTTAATTTAATATTATTATTAAAGTTATTCACAGGGTCCGTTTTAAGGATACCGTTATCGATATTGTACGTTCCGGAGATATAATAACGTGCACGCTGTGTACCGCCCGAAATATTCATGTTGAATCCCTGGTTCATCGTATAATCTTTGATCATTAGGTCTGTCCAATCGTTATTAGCAAAAAGAGCAGGATCATCACCAGCAATCGTAGATCTAATTTTGTTTTCGGTGTATGGCTGGAAAGCATTTGGCGTTCTAGTAAGTGCAGCTTCATTTGCCATCCGCATAAACGTAATATTATCACTAAACTTTAGGTTACGTGTATTGGACGAAATTCGATTTTCAGCGCGAAAGAAAAATTGGGTAGCCCCCTCTTTTCCCTTTTTGGTGTTCACCAATACCACACCGTTTGCACCGCGCGCTCCGTAAATAGACGATGCTGCTGCATCACGCAATACAGAAAAACTTTCGATATCATCTGGTTGTAGCCGTGCTAAATCCGTCGGATTGGATTCAACACCATCAATCAGAATCAATGGATCAACTTTACCAGTACCAGTAGTAGAAAGTCCACGGATATAAAACGTCGAGTTGTCTGTACCAATTCCTGGTTCACCACTGGTTTGAAAAGCGATCATACCCGCAACCCTACCCGCAAAAGCGTTTGTCAAGTTAGACGATGGTGTCTGTAGATCCTTCACATTGACGGAGGTAATAGAACTAACTAAACTTCCTCTTCGTTGTGTGCCTCCAAACCCTGTCACTGCAACTTCCTCTATTTCAAAATCATCATATTCCATAACGATATCTAATTCAAACGTCCCATCTGAACGTGGAGATCTGCTGGCCAATTCAACTCGAGTTATTTTCATTCCTGTAGCGGAAAGCTCAAGAGTTGCGTCTCGGTTTGCTCGAATATTAAAACGTCCCAAATTGTCAGATGTAACCATATTACTAGGTTGATTAACTTCCCGAATAGTTATATTAGGTAATCCAGCTACAGTATCTCGAGCGATCCCGTTAACTTGCACTTTTTGCTGTGCATACCCATATTCAATTCCTAAGGAAAATGTGGTTAGAAAAATGATAAATCCAATCCACCGCTGTTTATACATTTTAGTATTCATAATTGAAGGGGTTAGAATAAGAGTTTACAAGTCGGTTCGTCTTGTTCATTTTTATTATAGATTTAAAAGGTTTATAGTTTATAATTAAGATTCATATGGAGAGAAGAATCACGAAATTATACGTGAAATCTGCTCTATCGTCTAGTTTTTTATAGATAGCCTCTGGGCATATCAACTTTACGTCGCATACTGATTAAATATTGGCACATAGTTAACTTATTTTAAGACGTCACCCTTTAAACGTCAGTTTTACATTTATAATTTTTTGTGTCAGTTTAGTATATGGTATTAGATACCGATCAAATGTTCATTCAGGCTCAAAAAAATACACTATGTTACTTCATAGCGCGGCATTTTCTTACCCTATATCATACAATAAAAAATATACTTACGTGGATATATTTTGGCTAGCAGTCTCTATTATGAGTAGCAATTCATAAACCACAAGACAAAGTTTAGATATTAAAAAACAAAACATGTTTGATTTCCATTCAAAAACATCAAAATATGATTCAATTACCACAGAAATCGATAAATGAAATGACATACCTATTTTTTCAAGAAAACAACGATATCCCTGTAAAACAACCAGTTAAGAAAATTTTAAATACATTCATTCGAGAAGCTTCTTGCTCAACAATTTATTTGTAAATCCCATTCTAATTCTCAATTTTTGCCTATAAATAAACGTCAGATCAACATTTTTATAAATCGCTTAACTAATTAATAATAATATATACATTCGTAAATATGATATTGGGAAAGTTTCAGTTGCTATTGGTATTATTTTTATGGGGATGGGGTTTCTCCTTTTCCCAACCCAACCAGCACAAAGTCCTTTCACTTGAACAGGGTATTTCTAATATCAACGCACTCAGCGTCGTACAGGATGATCAAGGTTTTATATGGGTAGCTACCGAATTGGGGCTTAATCGGTTTTCCGGTAACTCCTTCAAGCATTATTACAAGTCGGAGCATTTAGATGGATCCTCTGTCAACAGCAATGAAATCAACAAGTTGTTATATGATGATGGCCATATATACATCGGTACGAGGGCTAACGGACTCAATATATTTGATATTCAGAAAGGTGTATTTTCTTATTTTACCCATAATCCTAACGATCAGAACTCTATCGCAACAAACGATATCACGGATATGATCAAAGGCATAGACGGCCACATTTGGCTCTCTACTTATCACCGTGGCATACAACATTTTAATATTGCCACCCAAACGTTTACACATTTTGGTACGGAAACTATCCCTGACCTGCCGAGTAACAGTATATGGTCTGTGGCACAAGATCAGCAAGGTAAGCTTTATAGTGGGCATGTAAATCATGGTGTTTCTATATTTGACCCCAAAACAGGAAAAATAGAGAAACTCCAAACACAAAATACAGCCGGCGCTCTCCCCCACAACGAGGTGAAGATACTTTTTTGTGATAGCAGAAATAACATTTGGATAGGTACAAAAAAAGGTCTAGCGGTGTATACCCCTCACAACAAGAAAATTCGGCATGTACCGCTCCATTCGATAACGGGCAGTGCCAACGAGCCGTTTGTACATACTATTCGGGAAATCGGCGAGGATATATGGGTGGGAACGGAACCTTCCCGCATATATGTTTTAACACCTCGTTACAATAGAGATCAAGAATTCCTATACGTCGACAATGTACGTTCAGTTGATATTAGCAATTCAATTTCTGTTCAGGATATGATAGCCGACGAATTTGGAAATGTCTGGTTAGCCTTATACGGCAGTGGATTGGGTTTCGCCAGCCATTTTACACCCTTTTTCCAAACGCTTCCTGATGTAAAAGCCGTCGTTAGTGGAATAGTTATCGATCGACAAAATACAGGCTGGTTCATTACGGAAGGATCTGGACTGCTTAGATGGGTCGCGGATAAAAATCTTGTAGAGGAGGTTAAAGCACCCGACAACATACGCGATCACACTTTTCTAACGGCTTATCAAGATCGACAGGACAACATATGGCTAGGATTAGTCGATAAAGGTGTCACTCGGTTTCATACACCTACAAAGCAATGGTACAAGATTGAACTCGATGGAGAATTAAATGAAGTACGCGCCATTCTGGAAGATCAAAACGGAAATATCTGGCTTGGTACAATAAATGGATTGGTCATTTATGACCCCCTATCCCAAACGTTCGATAAATTACGTATCAACATACCATCGTTGGGTGATTATGCTCCGCGTTCACTCGTAGAAGACAGTTCTGGGAATATCTGGGTGGGAACTTATGGACAAGGTGTTTATGTGTTTTCTGCCGAAAATCGTACATTGATTGCCCACTTCGATACCCATAGCGGACTTAGAAGCAACAGCATTAATCACCTGTTCCGGGACAGTGAAAACAACATCTGGATTGCGACCAATGAGGGTATGGCGGTGCAATACGCAAAACAAGAGCTCGGCACATTGAAAAATATCATTACACCTAAACCCAACGCCTGGCTATTTATACAAGCCATTGCCGAAGACCAAAAGGGAAATATTTGGTGCTCTACTAAAGCCGGCCTACTGCGGTACGTGCAGAAAGATAACCGTTTTTTTAGTTATGACCAAGACTTTGGCATCCCTTTAGGTGGGTTCAAAAACAGCAGTGTAGCGACTAACAAACAGCATTATCTCTTCTTCGGCATGCAAAATGGGATATGTTTTTTTGATCCAAAAGAAATACCTATCCAACTCCCCATATCCTCCGTCCATATTCGAAAGTTCACCACCTTCCGTAGCGGAGAATCCCCTCTACAGCAGGAGAAACAAACTTATGGTGTCAAACAACTTCGGTTATCTTATCAGGAAAACAGCTTCAGTATAGAATTTAGTGCTGCGGATTATGCTCTACACGGACTGATGGAATTTAGTTACCAGCTGCAAGGCTTTGACAGCGATTGGACGAATATCGGTGGTGAACAGGTACTGAATTTCAGAAATATTCCATACGGAAACTACGACCTACTTATACGGGTACGATTAAAAAATGAAAACTGGTCGGGTGATGTCACGCGTCTATCGATCAATATTAAGCCGCCGTACTACCTTAGTCCGTACGCAAAGGTGCTCTATATCCTACTAGTGAGTGGCATCGCTTTTGCCATTTTCTTTTTTTATCATCGGAAGATCAAAGCCGAAGGGGAATTACGACTAAAAAAACTAGAACATCAACAACAGCAGCAGCTCGCGACAGAACGTCTGCACTTCTTCACGAATATCACGCATGAACTGCGGACACCACTCACGCTTATCTTAGGGCCGTTGGACGATCTGCTACGGGAGAACAATCTATCCACAAAACAAAAAAAATTAGTACAGGTCGTTCAAAAGAGTTCTAACCGTCTGTTTAGCCTGGTCAATCAATTGCTGGAATTCCGAAAAGTAGAATCACGACATAAACCACTTGTACTCGGTGAAGGCTATTTAGGAGAGGTGGTGCAAGATATCGTTAATAAATATAGGGAGTTGAACGTCAAAGATACGTTGCAGATACGCTGTCAGCTACCGTCTACAGATTTGCGTACGACGTTCGACGCCGAAATTATCCATATTATTTTAGACAACCTGTTGTCTAACGCCTACAAATATACCAACACGGGTGCTGTCGATGTACAGCTAACGTATGAACAGGATCAGCTCAATACCTGGTCCGTGCTGCGTATAAAAGATACGGGATGTGGCATTCCTGAAGAATATTTGGAACGCATCTATGATCGCTTTTTTCAAATTGATCATCAAGCACAACCGGGGACCGGAATTGGTCTGGCTATGGTCAAGGAACTGGTCGCCGTACATTATGGAAAAATCGATATAAAAAGTATGGTTGGAGAAGGCACTGAATTTTGTGTCCGCTTGCTAACCAACCACATTGCCATTACACCTCAACAAGAGAAAATGGCTGATGATGCTATACATTTGGAAAATGAGGATTCACAGCCGGTTATCTTAATCGTGGAGGACGATGTCGATCTAAGAAATTATATAGTCGCTTCTTTAGAAACACATCATACCATCCTCTTGGCAAACAATGGTATCCAAGGCTTGGATGCGGCAACCAAACATATCCCAGATCTTATTATCAGCGACGTGATGATGACAGGTCTAGATGGATTTGAAATGGTCGGGAAGCTCAAGGAAAATCGTTCCACCAGCCATATTCCGATTATTCTATTTACAGCAAAAGATCAGGAGATAGACCGACAACGAGGATATGAGCTGGGCGTAGATTCATATTTAATTAAGCCTGTGCATCCGGCTTTATTGCATAAACGCATTGAAAATATTTTATCCAATCGAAAGAATGTCCACAAATATGTATTGCAGAAATTACCTTCAAAGACAGAGAAACCCACGAATGAACTGGATACCGACCTTTGGAAGGAAAATACCTTCGTTCAGGAATTTGTAGAAATCGTAGAACACTACATGCAGGATGATGTATTAGATGCCGCCAAGCTGGCGGAAAAAATGAACATGAGCCAATCGACGCTATACCGAAAACTCAAAGCATTGACCGGAAAAAACATCAATCAGCTGGTTCGTAAAATACGTATCCAAAAAGCTGCTATCCTACTTCAATCCGGTCAGTATAATATTACGGAAGCATCCTTTATGGTGGGGATACATAGTACGATCTACTTCCGCCAATGTTTCAAAGAGGAATTTGGCCTACTACCCTCCGAATATCTAAAAAACGCCTCAGAAACCAAATAAAACCAATATTTGACGAAAATACTATCGAAATCTGACGGATTTATATATGCCCTATAAGTCGATAATCTGTTATGTTTGAGGTGCGTTTTCAATTATAAATTTGATAGTACTCTACACTGGAGAGAATAAGCCTCTTATACATTCCATGTTTCTTTTTTAGCTATTGAATCGCAAATAATTAACAAAACTAAATATTATGGTAAATTTTAAACCTATTCTTTTACATGTACTGATATGGATGCTACCATTATTTGTGCATGGACAGCAAAAACTTGCGGGAAGTGTTGTCGATCATACTAATGCACCTATATCCGGGGCTAATGTATTCGTCAAAGGTACTGCGAGGGGAACAACAACCGATGCCAACGGAAAATTTGAACTAACAGGGTCCGGGGATTCTCTGTCTGTTTCCTATATCGGCTATAAATCGCAAACCGTCCCGATCGCCGGACGAACAAATTTCACTATTCGTCTGGAAAGTGATGATCAGTTCTTGGATGATGTAATCGTCGTGGGCTACGGTACGCAATCCCGCCGAAATGTGACCGGCGCGGTAAGCGATATCAAATCAGAGGATATCGTCCGCTCGTCTTCAACCACAATGGCTGGAGCACTTGCGGGGAAGGTACAGGGTATTTCTGTGCGGGCAAAGGATGCCCGTCCCGGAAAAGGGGACGCCATCGAGATTCGGAATATGGGCACCCCCTTATACGTGATCGACGGAATTCCTTATGGTGGGGCTTCTGGTAATGACTGGGTCGGTTCGACAGAAGTTTCAGGAGCAGATGCATTCAACGCCCTTAATCCAGAAGATATCGAAAGCATCTCCATATTGAAAGATGCTTCTGCCGCGGTATATGGTTTACGAGCGGCCAGCGGCGTTGTATTGGTAACAACAAAAAAAGGTACGAAAGGCGAAAGCACACGTATCAATATTAACGGTTATTACGGTTGGCAAAACCTTACTCGCTTTCCCACCCTGGCTAATGCGGCACAGTATGTAAGGGGAAAGATAGAAACCGCACAAAATGAAGGAAGGAATCCTGCGGAAGTCTATAGTCCCGAAGAATACGCGAAATGGCAGGCGGGCACAGAGCCTGGTTATCAGGGATACGATTATTACGACATGGTAGTCCGCAAAAATATTCCACAGCGCTATATAAATGCTAATCTCAATGGTGGATCGGAGAAATCAAATTATTTTCTTTCTATAGGCCGTACTGACCAGGAAGCTATGATCCGAGATTTCCAATATAACCGAACCAATTTACAGGCCAATATGGAGGCGACCGTTTTGAAAGGACTGACGATCGGTTCGCAGATCTCTGGAAGACAAGAGAAAAGTGAAGATGTAGGTTTACCGGGGGGTGATGGCTATTTTTCTTCTATCTTGGCTATTTTTAAAAATCGTCCTGTGGTTGGTCCTTATGCAAACGACAACCCTGAATACCCCAATCATACACATGATTTTGCTTACAACCCGGCTATTTTCAATAGGGATATCGCTGGCTACAAAGACAACTTGTACCGTAATGCTAATATCAACCTCTATGCGCAATACAAATTTGATTTCGGTCTGTCGGCCAAGGGTACGGTATCCTATAATTACACGAACAATAAATTTGATGGGTTTCAGTACACGTATGACGTGTACACTTACGAAAATGACGAGTATCGTCGTAGTCATGGTACAGACTCCCGCTGGCGCTATCAAACAGAGCGCGAAGTCGTTAACCGCTACGCTCAGTTCCAATTAGATTACAACAAAACGTTTGGCGATCATGCCCTTTCTGCGACCTTCGGATATGAACGGTCTGACTATGATCGTAACTACTTGGAGATGGGATCCAATCCAAGCAATAATTATCTTCCATTGATGCAATTTGATGAAATGAATTCATTTAATGATCGATGGAATTATGAAGCACGCGCTGGCTATATCGGACGGGTAAACTATAATTATAAAGGTAAATATCTCATCGAAGCATTAGGACGCTATGATGCTTCCTACCTTTATGCGCCCGGCAAATACTGGGGTTTCTTCCCAGGCGTATCTTTAGGCTGGCGTATATCAGACGAAACCTTCTTTGAGCCCTTAAAAACTACTGTTGACGACCTCAAGATCAGGGCATCTGTCGGACAGACAGGGCTTGAACAGGGCGTAAGCATGTTTGGTTTTTTAAGCGGGTATAATTGGAATCAGGGAAGTGCTATTCTTGATGGCGAGTATGTAAACGGTTTACGTCCTCGCGGACTGCCAGTAACCAATCTTTCTTGGGTAAAAAACACAAACTACAATATCGGTCTTGATCTCGCTATGCTACAGTCGAGACTAACCTTAACAGCCGATCTTTTTAAGATTATCCGAACAGGAGCTCCAGCAGCACGCTATGATGTCCTACTACCGAGTGAAGTAGGCTACGGATTGCCAAACGAGAATCTGAACAAAAACGGTTACTACGGTGCCGAAGGTATCATTACCTATCAAGATCGCGTGGGCGAGTTAAATTATGTGGTGAGCGGAAACTTCACCTTCTCTCGATATCGAAGTATCGAAACTTACAAACCGCGTTTCGATAATTTCTGGAACGAATACCGAAATTCTGCGGAAGACCGTTGGGGAGGTGTTTGGTGGGGATATCAAGTAGTAGGTCGTTTTCAATCCGAAGACGAAATCCGTAACCACCCTATAGATAACGATGGACAAAACAATGCTAGCCAACTTCCAGGCGATTTCATCTATAAAGATGTGAATGGCGATGGTATCATCAATGGCTTAGACGAGCGCCCTATCGGCTATCCGACAGGATGGGCGCCAATGATGAGTTTCGGGGGCCGGATCGGATTAGATTACAAAGGTGTCGACCTAAATATCGATTTTTCCGGTGGATCCATACAATCTTGGAACCAAGACTATGAGTTACGAAATGCTTTCCATGGCGGGGGGAATTCACCGGCTTATCTGTTAGAAGATCGCTGGCATCGCGAAGATCCCTATGATCCAAATAGTGAGTGGATTTCAGGCTATTATCCCGCTATCCGCGAAGGCCATTCTGGACCTAATGCTAGAAACAGTGATTTCTGGCTTACCAATGTCCGATACCTGCGTGTACGTAATTTAGAACTTGGGTACAGCTTGCCTAGTCCGATTTTAACGAAAATAAAAGCTAATAAAATCCGAGTATATGTACGAGGCTCCAATTTATTCTCGTTCGACAATGTAAGAAAATTCCAGATCGACCCGGAAATAGAAGCACCTGCTGCTGTGGTATATCCCCAACAACGTACCTTCTTAGTCGGTTTTAACTTCACATTCTAAAGCATAAGACATGAAAAATATATTTATTACAATATCTTTGATGACCCTGCTTCTCACAGCAGGTTGCAAACATGAGGATTGGTTGCATCGTGACCCGAAAGACATCATTACAGATGAGCAATTATGGAACGACCCTGTATTGCTCACTTCCCTATTAGCCAATTATTATGACCGCCTTCCGCAATTACACGGTGTGTTCAATACAGGAGGCATGTCGGAGATCGACGACGCGATGTGGTCTGGTCACCGAGACCAAAACTGGCGAAATGATTTCCAATATGGGGATGATTACGGCCGCTATTGGGACTATGCACTAATCCGGGATATTAACCTTTCCTTGGAGAATATTGAGGAACATTCAGTAAGTATCGAACCCGAACAAAAGGAACTTTTCATAGCAGAACTGCGTTTTATACGAGCCTTCGTTTATTTTGAACTTGTAAAAAGAATGGGGGGTGTTCCCTTAGTTACCGAACAGTTGATTTACGATTTCGGAGGTGATCCTACTTATTTACAAATCCCGCGTTCTAAAGAACATGAAATCTATGATTTTGTATACGATGAATTAGAGGCCATCAAGGATAATTTGGCCTTGAACAGTGGTAGCAGGACGCGCGCTAACACCGTAACAGCGCTAGCCCTACAAAGTAGAGCGATGCTTTACGCCGGTTCCATTTCGAAATACAATGCGCTAATGGGCTCCCCGATATCCACTCCTGGCGGCGAGGTCGGCATTCCGGCATCGATGGCTAATGATTATTATGCAAAATCACTAAATGCCTCAAAAGCGATCTTAAGCAATTCCACCTATAGTCTCTATGACGCCAACGGCGATAAAGGAGCGAATTTTTATGATATGCTCAATACCAAATCGACGACGGAGGTAATCTTTGCCAAAGATTTTAAACAAGGTGTAAAATCCCATTGGTTTACGTATGACAACATCGTAAAAAGTTTCACAGAAGATAACGAGTCGTCATCTACCTTGACACCGTCGTTAAGCTTCGTCGAAAGTTTCGATTATTTAGATGGCAGCAAAGGTTCCTTACGCATTAAAGACGGCTCGGGAGATTATATCCGTTACGAACATCCTGCAGATTTATTCGCAGACAAAGACCCTCGTTTAGCAGGAACCGTCGTATACCCCGGAGCAACGTTCAAAGGCCGTGAAGTAAGTATGCAGGCTGGTGTTGCTGTCTGGGAGAATGGACGCTACCAGTTCCGCACCTCCGCGCGCTTAGGTGATCAGTTTGAATATGACGACGGCGGCACAAAACGACAGGTATTATGGACCGGATTTGACGGTCCGTCTGACAATGCACAAGACGTTAGTAATACGGGATTTTACATCCGTAAGTTTGTGAGTGATGCTGCTGGTGCCAGTGCTAGAGGTATAGCCGCAGAAAACTGGTGGCCTTGGTTCCGTATGGGTGAAATCTACTTGAATGCAGCAGAAGCTGCTTTTGAACTGGGCGAGACTAACGCTGTAGATTATATGAACACTTTACGGGAACGTGCCGGTTTTGAACCGAATAGCATACAGCAACTGACTACGGATATCATCCGCAACGAGCGGCGGGTAGAACTCGCCTTTGAAGACCATCGATTTTTCGATCTGAAAAGATGGCGAATTGCACATCAGGTGTGGAACGGCTCGGAAAGTGGTGCAAATGCTGTCGTACGCGGATTGTATAGCTACCTTATTGTGCGTCCCGGTCATCCAGATCATGGAAAGTACATTTTCGAGACGATCCGACCTGCACGATTCATCAGGGCACGTCTTTTCCGTATGGCGAACTACTACTCTTCGATAGACCAAAATGTGTTAAACAATAATCCAAAATTGGTTAGAAATCCATTCCATTAATTTCCAAAACGTTATGAAAATAAAAACATCCATTTTAACGATATTGATCACCACAACGGTAATATTTACAAGTTGTGAATATGATAATTTTGCCGAGCCTACCTCAATCCTCAGCGGGCGTGTCGTTTATGCCGGTGAGCCCATAGGTGTTCGTACAAACGGTCCACAGCTTGAACTATGGGACGACGGACAGGAACTAAGTGCACAGTTTCCGATCCACATCGCACACGACGGCACTTTCTCTGCTGTTTTATTTGACGGCGAATACAAATTAGTACGCAAGGCCAATTCCCCTTGGCTTCCAGAATTGACGGATACCCTTGTCATTCAGGTAAACGGGCATACCGAAATAGACGTCCCGGTACAACCCTATTTTACAGTGAGCAATAGCAGTATCCAACAGAATGATGGCACGGTTACGGCGGACTTCACATTAAACAAAGTGGCAGAAACTGCAACTTTAGACAATGTAAATATCTACTTTGGCAAAAATATGCTAATCGATGATGTCCGCCATGACCATAAAACCTCGATACCTGCTGCCGACATTACGATAGACGGAACAAATAGTATAACGGCCGAGATTCCAGCGACCCTAAGTAGTCTAGGATACATTTTCATACGGATAGGTGTAAAATCCACTGCTTCCGGAGAACTATATTATACGCAGGTTCAAAAAATTAATTTATAGCATCTGATACTTGATTTGATATAGCATGATAAAAACAAAGTCTTTATTACCCCTAGCTTTCGCTTGGCTACTCACAGGTGGAATACCATACGCCGTCATTGCACAACCGGGCTTCGGCCAGGCAGAAAAAATAAATAATAACTGGCGCTTCCATCTTGGCGATACCGACCAAGCTATCGCACAGGATCAATTGGGTCGCTCATGGCATGCTGTTCAACTGCCGCACGACTGGAGTGTGAAACAGCCTCTGAGCCCTACTTTGGCAAGTGCCACGGGACACCTACCCGGAGGTATTGGATGGTATAGAAAGACCATAAACATTTCGCAGAAAGACAAGGGTAAAAAACTCTATATCTATTTTGAAGGCGTGTACAACCGCAGTGAAGTGTTTGTTAATGGACAATCAATTGGCAAACGTCCGAATGGATATATCTCGCTCAACTACGACATTACACCCTATATCAAATATGGCGAAGAAAACACCATAGCGGTCAAAGTAGATCACAGCCAAGACGCCGACTCTCGCTGGTATACCGGTTCAGGAATCTATCGAGATGTATGGTTGGTACGTGCTAACCCAATCCACATAGAGCAATGGGGTGTGTACGCCTATCCGGAAGTTAAAAACAACCGGGGAACATTGCACGTACAAACCGCTGTACAAAATGAAACCGGTCAGACAGCATCGTTGTCTGTCCTGACAGAACTTCTAGATCCTCTAGGTCAAGTCGTGGCAAAGAAAACCACAAAAACGACGTTGGCTACAGGTGGGCGTGAAGAGATACAAACCTCACTGGACGTGAAAAACCCAAAATTGTGGAGCTTAGAAACGCCATATCAGTATACATTAAGGACCCGCGTTCTACACGGAAAAGAGCAGATCGACGAATCAGAAGTCAAAACAGGTTTCCGTACCTTAACTTTTGATCCTAATAAAGGTTTTGCGCTTAACGGTAAATGGATGAAAATGAAAGGCGTCTGTATTCACCACGATGCCGGTGTCCTAGGTGGCGAGGTTTATCCGGAGGTCTGGCGCCGCCGTTTATTAGCATTAAAAGAACTCGGCGTCAATGCTATTCGCACCAGCCATAACCCGCAAGCTCCTTCTTTATACGCGTTGTGCGATGAGCTTGGCCTTTTGGTCATGAACGAAGCATATGATGAATGGGAGTTTCCCAAGCGAAAATGGTTGGAAGGTTGGAACGTTGGAACGCCAGGATTCCAAGGATCGTATGATTTTTTTGAAGAATGGGGCGAAAAAGATCTGGAAGACATGGTGAAACGCGACCGCAACCACATCTCTATCTTCGCCTGGAGTATCGGAAACGAGGTAGATTACCCTAACGACCCCTACTCCCACCCCGTGTTAGATGGTGATTCCGAAAGTGGGTTTACGCAAGCCATGTTTGGAGGCTACAAAAAAGATGCGCCAGATGCCATGCATCTAGGGGCTATTGCTAAACGCCTCGCAGCTGTCGTTCGCAAATTCGACAATCGCCCGGTAACGGCTGGATTAGCAGGTGTAGCCATGTCTAACGAAACCGAGTACCCCGGTGCATTGGATATCGCCGGCTATAATTATACGGAAAGCTTTTACCATCGGGATCATGAGCGTTATCCCGCACGCGTTATTTACGGCAGTGAAAACCGCCATGATATGGGTGCATGGAAAGCTGTACGTGACAACGAACATATCTTCGGTCAATTTCTTTGGACAGGTATCGACTATCTTGGCGAATCCGGTCGTTGGCCGTCCCGCGGGTTCTATTCCGGGTTATTGGATTTTGCAGGTTTTGTGAAACCACGAGGACATTTTCGCCAGGCTTTATGGGCAGATAAGCCCGTGGCACACTTAGGCACCTATCCGTTACAAGGTGGCGGTGCGGCTACCGATCTGTGGTCTAGGCTGGAAGCCGAACAAGGGCAACAAAAAGATCAGGCACCATCTATGGATGCTTGGCCAATCTGGAACTATCAGGAAGGACAACAGATACGCGTGGTGTGCTACACCAACAGTGCACAAGCACGACTAGAACTCAACGGAAAAGTAGTTGGTGAAACCAAAGCCTACAACGATGAGCATGGAATTATTTACTGGGATATTCCATATACAGCTGGAAAACTGGAAGTGATCGGACTAGATGACAACAACCAAGAGGTAGTTCGTCAACATATTCAATCCAGTAAAAAGCCGCATGCTATCCAGATCATACCGTCGAATAGTACTTCCGTGCAAGCTCAGGGAGGTGTTGCACAAATCGAATTGCAGATTGTCGATGAGGATGGCCTACCGGTTATCTTGGCGGAGGATGAAATCACCTGCCAAGTTGCTGGAAAAGGTAGATTGCTAGGCATGGAAGCTGGTAATAACGCCGATATGGGTGATTACACAGACAATAAACAACGTGTATACCACGGTAAAATGATTGTATATGTACAAGCCAATGGGAATCCAGATGAAAAATTAGCTGTACGGTTTACAGCTCCTTGGCTAGAAGCAGCCGATGTAGAGATTACGTTAAACTAATAAAGAAAAAAGCGCTGTATTTTGTTACAGCGCTTTTTTCTTTATTCATTTCTTTTCTTTATTGTACCCCTTCTGTGGTCATCACAATACGCTTGATTGTCCCGTTATCATCGTGGTATAACCGATCGATGCATATCGAACGGCTATAGCTGCCTCCATCCGTATTAATACCGCCATTATGGTATATAAAATACCAATCTCCTTTAAATTGGACGATAGCCTGATGGTTCGTGTTGCTATTGCCAGCAATTTCATTGAGAATACCCTTATATTCATAGGGACCTTCGATATTGTCTGCCGTAGCATACGCAATTTTTTCGGGAAATTCCGTGGCATAGGTCAAATAATACTTGCCATTATAGGTATGGATCCATGGTGCCTCGGTAAAGCTAAAGCCATCAAATTGTACTTGTTTGATCTCGCCATCAATCTCGATCATATTATCTTTTAGCTTCGCATAATAACATTCTCTGTTTCCCCAAAAAATCCATGCTTGCCCATCGTCGTCAATAAATACTGCCGGATCGATGCAAGCCCAGGAATGGGTCGATGCAAAACAGTCATCATTTGTCAACAACGGCTTACCCAAAGCGTCTTTGAATGGTCCTTCGGGACGATCAGACACGGCGACGCCGATTCCCGACCAGTTCGTGCTGATATACCAATAATATTTGCCGTTACGTTTCACCATATCTGCCGCAAACGCATCACCACTTTTTGCCCAGGAAAAATCCGTTATTTTCATCGGCACTGGATATTCTGTCCAATTTTTCATATCGGTCGTGGAAAACACCAACCAATCTTTCATCTTATATCCCCGCTGACCTCCCGCAAAATCATGCCCAGCATATAACCATAAGGTATCCCCTTGTACAAGAGCCGCAGGATCTGCCGTATAATGATGTGTAATAATCGGGTTGCCTTTTGCTTCGAAATGATAACGATCTCCTTTTTCGAGAGGTTGTAGCAATGCCGTCGGTACACCTCCCCATTTCGCATGTAGACGACGTGCTTCCTCTTTCGTAATACCAATGACGCTTCCGTGCCGCGGATGGAAATTCTTATTAAATGATTCTGTTTCCGTTGTAAAGTCAAACAAATCCGTACTCCGTTGGAATTCATACCGTCCGTCAGCATAAAGATCATACATCAAGATATATTCATCGCTATCATTCAGCTTGAAGACACTCGATCCTTCAACCACAATAGATGTATCCGCATAGGCATCCAAATAGATAAAATCCTCTTTCCAAGGTCCTTTCAACGATTTACTGGTTGCTTGTTGAATGCCATTTTTGAATTCTTTCCCTTCGGCATCTTTGGTATTTCCTTTATAAAAGAAGTGGTAAAGCCCATCTTTGTAAACAATATCACCATCGATACCGCCAAACTTGGGGCTAAACAACAATGTAGGTTCTTTTTCAAATCCTGTAAAATCTTTATTCGCATACGCGCCATAAAAATCCAGTTTGGTATTGTCATGCAAGCGAACGGTAAAATATACGAGGTATTTTCCTACTTTTTTATCATAGAAAACCTGCGGTGCCCATACCCATTTCACATTCCCAAACTTTTTAGGGTATAATGTAGCCAGATCCAAAATACTATGCTTCCAATCCAATAAGTCGTCCGATTTCATCAATATGATCCCCGGATTCGTATCCCAACCATTCTTTTTCGTAAACATATCCGTCGCGACCATATAGAAGCTATCCTCATTTTCACCTCGGTAGATATGCGGATCACGTATCCCCCCGGTCTGGGAAATATCAGTGGAAGCCATGATAGGCATGTTTCCATTTAACGCTGTCCAATTTACGGCATCTGCACTAACCGCAAAACGGAGCTGTTCTTGTTGCTCTGCATTTCCCGTTCCTTCAAAATAGGCGAATAAGTATCCCTCAAATTTAGATTCCTGCGTTTGTGATTGTCCGTGTATATACGGCGGGTGGAACAATAAACAAAAGAAAAACAATGCGCCCAATAGGGTTTTCGATACTTGGTCTGAACTTTTCATCATATTTTGTCTGAATATAGGTGTTAGATTAATGGAGGGCGATTATCTCCTGATTATTTAATACGCGATTATAAACGTGAATACCTTGAACCCAACTATTGGGAGATGTCCATTTAACGGCTGGTTGATTGATTTTCCCAATCTCTATACATTGATCTAACAGACCATTGATATAGGTATACAAGATTCCTTTTTCATACGTTAAGATCAACTTGAAACGCTGTAGTTTTTCAGGAACATACCATTTTCCGCTTGTACCACGGTTATACTGTCTCCAACTATCTGCAGAGCCAAGTACATTCGTGCTAGGGTATATTGTTCCTTTAAACTCAACTTGTGGTTTCAAGCTATTGCTATCCAACCGATAAGACAAATCTCCAATCTGGAACAACGTGCCTTCATAATTTGTCGTATCAGTCACTACATCCAATGAAATGGTAAATCTTTTGCCAAGTTTGCCTTGAAAACCATTCTCCTTGCTGACGACTCCTTTGGCAAGATCAACAGCCGTGTTCATGCCTTCAAAGTCACTGTGAATCGCCGTTGGATAACCCGGACGCGACTTGCTTACAATCCAATCATAATAATCCCCATGCATCCAAGTCAGGCGCAGCGGTATCCCCAGACTTCCCTTGATCATATAAGGTCGTATATTATTCTTAGGTGAGTTGGAGGTAATCGCTTCCGTCGACAGGATATCACCAGCATCATCAAGGGTATATTTTATCAACTCATATACATATCCATGCGTACCGTCCACTGGGACGGAACAATATACCTCGTTTACCTTATCCGGATTAATTGCCATTCCGCCGCTATAACACATTTCTAAGTTTTCCGTCTGGTGAAAATGTCCGCCACCGTTTGCTAAAAACGTCTTTTTCCACGCTGCTCCTGTCCACCTCCCGTAATAATAATCGTGCGACTTCTTATCTTCACTGATCCGCACAAAGGCAATGACCGGAGACCCATCTTTATCAATGGCCACCTGCCAAACCCAATCACGTTGTTGTGGATTATCCACCACGGTGGCCGGAAACTCTTGTAGATATGCATCGGTTTTGTTGACACGAAAAGCCCCCTCTTCAATTTTTGCGAGTTCAGTACCTTGTACATCGTACAATGTCAGACTATTTACATCCACATAACTGAAATACAAGAAGTTTGGATTTTCGTTATCCGGATGTCCTGTCGTATACGCGATATAAATTTTGTCTTTACCATTGGATACATATTTAGCATAAGGTCGGGAACCTGTAGATTGGACAATCTGACGTGGTTCACCTACAAAGGCTACGTTGTCTGCTGCATCCGGTAAGGACAAACGAGCGATCGTCGGATGCCAGTTCAGCCCTCGCCAACAGAGATAAAAATGTTCCGGATCGTCTGCCAAGATAAAAGGTGACGGATAGGTTGTATTGTGATCTGTTTCCAGCCTTTTTTCTTCACCGAGTGTCGTGATATCACCTGGCTTTTGTGAAATCCGGTAATAAAAACAGCGTTCATCGGTGTGGCGGGAATAAAATACCATCACCCGGTCATCGGGTAACACTAAAAACGTAGGATTATTGTGATCGTCGGGCTGAAACCAAGAGCGTACCAATACCTCCACCTGTTCGTTTTTTACGAAGTCGTACTGCATCGCCTTGATGTTGCCGTGCACATCAATATAACCGATATATGTCTTTTGGATTTTCTTTTTGGGGTTTTCATGATGGATAGCTCTCGGATCGGCAAACCAACACCATGCTCCTTCGGGAGATACTTCATATCCTTGTCCGAAAACTGGAGCAGCAACATGCAAAAGATGCGCTAAAAGAAGTAAAACTATGTAGCATATTTTTTTGATCATATTATCCATATCATCTGATTAAGTCTATAAATTTGGATACTGCTGCACAAAAATGTACAAATATGCCCGTTTTTGTGTCTGTAAATCGCCCAAATAGGTTTAAAATACATTCATCCAAGCCAATGGCATAGTGTGAAATAAAAATAAATGTTATTTATACATTTATCAAGTAAATTTCGTTTATTTAAGAAATTTTATTGTTACACCTAGATGTAAACCTTTATATGATGAACACAAATTCAATAAAAAGACAGACCTATCTTAGCCCCCTCTTGTTTTTATGCTGTGTGGTTATCGGCGTCACACAAAGTAAAGCACAACAAGCTCCGACAGAAAAAGACATGAGTGCTTACCTCATGGTTTTTCATAACGACGACACCCATAGTTTACATATGGCGTTAAGCCATGACGGTTATACCTTTACCGCACTGAACGACGGCAACTCCATTATCGCGGGCGATACTATTGCCGACCAAAAAGGTATCCGGGATCCACATATTTACCGGGGCCCGGAAGGAGCCTTTTACCTAGCCATGACCGATCTGCACATCTATGCTCAGCAAGCCGGATATCGCGATGCCGAATGGGAGCGCGAAGACTATGGTTGGGGAAACAACCGCGGGTTGGTGCTCATGAAGTCCCCCGATCTGATCCATTGGAAACGCGCAAATCTACGGTTAGACAACCAGGCTCCCTTCTTTCAGGATATCGGATGTGCATGGGCTCCCGAGACCACCTTCGATGAAGAAGCCGGAAAACTGATGATTTACTTTACCATGCGGCACCGCACAGATGCCGCAAAATTATATTATGCGTATGTCAATGATGATTTCGACCGTTTGGAATCCACTCCACATATACTATTTGAATATCCCGACGAAAAAATCACTGCATTGGATGCCGATATTACCAAAGTAGGCGACAAATACCGGATGTTCTACGTTTCGCATGATGGCGTAGCTGGCATAAAGCAGGCGGTTTCCGACCGTGCAAACGGAGGTTATACTTTCGACCCTCGTTGGTATGATCCGGAACCCCAAGCCTGTGAAGCTCCTAACGTATGGAAACGCATCGGCGAAGAAAAATGGGTACTGATGTATGATTGTTATGGACAATCGGTTCACAATTTTGGCTTCAGTGAAACAACAGATTTCGTAAACTTCCAAAACCTCGGACAGTTCAACCAAGGCATTATGAAAACTACCAATTTTACCTCACCCAAGCATGGTGCGGTTATTCACCTGACAAAAGCGGAGACCGATAAATTAATAGAAAAATGGGGATTATAGATTGTTCGGTAAATTCAGGAAGTGCGTAGGCAATTACCACTTTTTTGTAGCAAAAATGCTGTTCTCTTCGTTAGTCTTAGAAAACGTATTAGATTATGAAAAGACTATTATTGTTGCTTTTATTATTCAGTAGCATTTCTTGCAAGGATAGCTTAGATGGTACTTGTGATTCTCCTTTGGTGATTAAGGTCGATAAGCCAATTGTTGAAGGAGCAAAAAAGATTTTCTCTGTTAGCGTGAAAAAAAATAATGGGTGGTGGGTTAGCAGTATCTCTGCTAATGGTCGTGAGGTAGATCTTGAGGACAAGCCGCTAAAAGACGCATTTGTAATCGAAAATGATGGATTTGTTTTTGAGAAAATAAACAATAGTGTTATCAAAGTCACTTTCAATGAAAGCCAAAGTGAAGAACCAATAAAATTGAATATCATGCTGCAAGCAGGAAATTGTTTCAGTGGCTTTGAGTTGCTGTCTACAAGTGAGTAAGCGGCGGATAATCGGTAAACTTTCAACAATGTTACGTAACATTGTTAAAAATCTAACTACTTCTTAGCAAAAGGTGTTCACCTTTTGTCTTTTCCACATCCCTTTCGGGCCGTTCCTTTGCGGGTTTTGTGCTTTCCGAACTGAGGCGAGTGGAAAGCTAACTGGTTTCTCTGCAGCTGCAAGTACATTTTTAGATCTACCATTCACTTTTACAAGACCACCGTTTTCTTCTCGCAGACGGGTATGCTACTTTTTTCTATACGTATATAGACGATACAAAAAAATAAACACTTTCACACTGTTCCCACTTTCTTTTTCAGCCGAACGGTTCCCGTTTTTGCCATTCCTCTTCTCTTTCTGCTGACTTCCAATCACATTTTCCGAAAGAACAGTGGCTTTATTGCTAGACCTAGACACTCTTTCAGAAAACCATTCTACCTTTCTCAGATTACCATTTGCTTTTTATTCGGAGGTATTTCGGTCTCGCGTAGATTACGTAACGTTATAATAATACTACGCATACCTGTAATTCACCTTGTTGTGTTATCGGACCAAGTGGTTACTTTCTTCGAAGAAGAGGTTACTATCAACCAACAACATGTTTCTTTCTTCAAAAAACCGTCTACTCTTACACAAAATGTAAACAGGAATTTTGCTTAAGCAGCTACTTTTAGCTATATTTAGCAGGCATTTCCGGAACAAGCAGTTTGTTTTCGGACGCTAGTAAAAACCTACCGGACAAACTCAATCGATTAAAGAGAAAACATGAAATACCAGCGTGCTAAATCAAGTTTCTTTCGTACAAAAGATGCCCATTTGGCCGTACAGGCGAAAGCAATCGTACACGGATTGGAAGACGAAACTATTTTTCCATCCCCTAGCCCGACGCTCCCAGAACTGAAAACCGCGATAGCAGACTATGAAGACAAACTCCATAAAGCACTTAGCGTAAGTCTGTTGCAGCGCGAAGCAAAAAGGGAGAGCAAGAAACGATTGGCAATCCTCCTGCAGCAACTGGCATTCTACGTTAACCGTATTGCAGATGGGGATCTGACGATACTGTACCGATCCGGCTTCCCCATATTCACAGGACGGGGAAAAGGGCTTAGTCCTAACACATCCGGCTTGCCTGTACTCAAAGACAGTATCCTCAGTGGCGAAGCTGTACTTTCGTTCCAACCGGTAGGACGCGACATGATCTACGAGTACAATGTCGCCGATCATATCGATAGCAGTACCAAAGAGCCCGCATGGGGAGAGATGAGATACACCACCCGGTCGTTTAAGAATATCATCAAAGGATATAGCGCCGGGCAGTGTATCTGGGTCCGTGTCCGCGCCCGCAATAAGCATGGCGCTTCCGACTGGACGGAAAGTGTGAAGTGGATGATTAGGTAATCGTGTACGGCCTCCTCTTTTTAGGGATTAGACACCCTGATCACCGAAAAAGAATACGGCGGAATATCGTAAGCCCAATCTTTCTCCACTGTAATCTCATCTATTACAGGTCGTGTTTTATCATCCTCGGGTTGGCCACTCAATACCATTTTTGTGGCCTTGGCAGTTTGTGTTAGCAAGCCGTCCAAACTCACTTTACTACTTACACCTACAGGTAATAAATTGGCCAAGCGGATGATGATATCACCACTCTCCTCATCTTTTACGACCGAACAGGCAACACGTTTTCTGACAGCCTCATCCGCGTGGTTTAGCTCAATATGATTAGCAAAATATTCGTTTCCAGCATGTACACCGAATAGTTTTTGTACATAATACCCTACCGTTGGTTTGATCTCGTCGTTATTGAAGTAAATCAGATCCGGACTCCACTGCGTATGTTTTTCTTTAGCCAACAAAGGTGCATAACTGGTCATGCTCACCACATCTGCATTACGCTCGATATTGATTAGATGTAGGGCTTCCGTCAAAGCTGTTTCCATATTGCTTGCCCTGTTAGGCAAATGCGCAGCATATTCTCCGACATAAACTTTTGCTTTGCTGCGATCATAGCGGTCATAAAAATCCTGATTATGGATATACCATCCCGGGGTCTGATAATAATGTTCATCAATCATCGGCACACCTAGCTCCGTAGCGACTTCCCATCCACGTTCATAGTCTGACCCTTCCGACCACGGACCACTGGTACCGATAACAACGATATCCGGATATTTCTCCTTTATCGCTTCAAAAATCATTTGGAAACGCTCTATAAATACTTCCGATATCAAGTCTTCGTTTCCGACACCGATATACTTCAAGTTAAAAGGTTCAGGATGTCCGGCATCCGCACGCATCTTGGCCCATTTATTTGTTTTAGGATCGCCATTTGCCCATTCAATCAAATCCAAGATATCTTGGATGTACGCGCCCATATCTTCCAATGGAATTCCCCCCTGTTGCCCTCCGATCGGATGATCACATTTTTCCGAATTTTGACAAGGAACGCCAGCCGCTACGATAGGCATAGGCGCAGCACCGATATCCGCACAGAACTGGAAATATTCATAATAGCCTAATCCCATCGACTGATGGTAGCCCCAAAGGTTGCGCTGTGGTTTACGAGCTTCCAATGGCCCGATCGTATTTTTCCAGTGGTAGATATTTTCTATACCCTGTCCGTGTGCAACACACCCGCCCGGAAAACGCACAAAGCGAGGTTTAATATCCGCCAATACTTGGGCTAAGTCCCGACGTAAGCCATTCTTACGTCCATTAAACGTCTCTTGGGGAAATAAGGAAACCATATCTAAGGCAATCTTCCCTTCTGTTTGCGGGATTATTTCCAATCTTCCGTTGGAGATATCTCCTTTAGAAACCAGTACGGCCTCCTGTTTCTTCCAGTTTTTAGTTAACGCACCGGTTGTTACTTCGCCATATACGGTACCATGTTCATCCAACAAGCGTATTTTTAGGGGTGCATTCTTTCCATCGATAGTTTTAGCGAAGACCGAAAAGTCGTATTTTGCATTTGTTTTTAAAGAAATTCCATCAAAGCCGTCATTCTGCAAGCCAGCACCAATTTTATCCACCGTCAAGACAGCATAGTGCTTATTATTCTCGTGAATAGGCGATGCGGTCTCGATCGCAAAGGAAACATCACTGTTTGCCGTTTTCCAAGCCGTCTTACTATGCCAATTCGGGTCATTTTTTCTATCCGTCGATTGGTACTCAAACCCTCTATTTTGCACGAGCTCCGCATATATCCCACCATCTGCTGCGTAATTGATATCTTCAAAGAAAATCCCGATCAGCTTATCACTGATGGCCTTGGATTCGTTGGCCTGAACCGTAATATTCGCTTCTAGCTGATGGAGATCCCCAAAACGTGTTGGATCGTCACGCATTAACGCTGCATGTTGTGCATTTCTGTACTTGGAAACTTGTACATGTTTAATCAAACCGTCGATCAGTTTCCACGATACTTTGTGCATGGTTCCTGTTTCCGTACGATTAGCAATATTTACCTGCTTCCTTTGATTTATACGGATACCCTCATCTGCTTTTTTCACAGCCGTATAATGTTTAAAATCAGTCGTGCTCGTACTGAAGAACTTATCCGATCCTGTTTGGTTACTTATCCAAGATATAAAGTATTGTTTTCCTGTTCCATCCCCCTGAATCTCTATTTCGGCACAGTTATCACCATGGTGCAAAATGGGGTACTCTTGTGGAATCCACCGCACGAGATCCGGCGATTTCGCATAAGCAAAAGTCGGGTCTTGATCGTTGACGCTCCATAGCGCATGCCAGTAGCCATCTGCACCGAATGTCAGCACTGGCGAAAACATCCGTTTTTCCCCGCCCCAAACACCATAATCCGATTTTACAAACGCAAACTCCGGGCCGATAGTATGCCATGTCTTTTGGTCTCGGCTCCAGGCGAAATGCAATCCGGTCTTATTATCTTGCTTGCCGGTAGAATAGGCAAAAATATATGCCGAATCTGGTTCGTTGGCAAATAAATTCAGTAAAGGACCACTTGTCAAAAGCAATAAAAGTATCCATTTCATTATTGTACAGGTATTTTAATAACAGTAAAGGAATAAGGAGGAAAGGTATCCTTAATGGTTTTACCTTTATAATTCACCTGCTCAGTCTGTGGTTTTATTTTCAAAGGTTCTTCAAGGCTGTTTACCACATTTAGATCGGCATTTGCCAATGTAATCTTGGTTGCATTCCCCTTGATTTTTTTCTTGGTATCTACTTGGAAGCTGGCCTCAACAGACTGTTCGTTGTAATTCACAAATTTAACGATCAGTTCTTTTGTATTAGCATCATACACAGCAGACGCGTAGAGACTGTCTTGACCGACAACATTTTGATCACCAAGTTTTACGGGGATAATATCTGTACCTTTATTTAAGGAGTACAACTTCTGAACATGGTAACTTGGTGTGCCGTAGACATTCAGGTTGTCTACCCAAATAAGGTCGGGCGACCATTGCCAACCGTCTACATGACCAAACAGCGGTGCATAAGACGCCATCGTTACCACATCACCGTTACGTTCCAATCCCGTCAAGAAAGCTGCTTCGGATAATGCTGCCTCCCACGTACTTCTTCCTGGACCTTGTGGTCGTGTAGTATGCGATGCATATTCTCCGGCAAAGATCTTCGGTCCGTTACGATCGTAGTCGTCATAGCGATCTGCTCCTGAAAGGAACCATGCCGGCGGACGATAGTAATGTTCATCGATGATATCCACCTTCATGTCGCGGAGTTTTTCATCCAGATAGTCAAAGCGCTCCCCATTCGGATCTGTACCCGAGCTTGCGATGATCTGTATTTCCGGATGCTTATCTTGCAAAATCTTTTGGAAGATCGCTAATCTTTCGATATACTGCGGGCCCCAGTTTTCATTTCCGACACCCAACATTTTCAAATTGAAAGGCGCTGGATGTCCCATCTCCGCACGGAGTTTACCCCAAGGTGTATGGGTATCGCCATTGGCAAATTCAATCAGATCCAAGGCATCTTGGATATATTCGTCCAATTCGTCCAACGGAACGACTTCTCCTGTATTAAACTGGCACGCCATTCCACAGTTAAGGATTGGAACCGGCTCTGCACCGATATCTTCCGATAGCAAGAAATACTCATAAAAGCCCAAGCCGAAGGTTTGAAAGTAATCGGGTGTCAAGCGGTGGCTAAACTCTGTATTCCAACGATTGATAATCAGCTCACGCTCTTCGATTGGCCCGACGGTTTTTTTCCACTGAAAACGTGTTGCCAAGTCTCTACCTTCTACGATACAGCCTCCCGGAAAACGAACGAAATCAGGCTCCATATCTGCCAATATCTGCACCATATCTTTCCGAAGGCCTTTAGGACGGTTTTTCCAAGTATCCTGCGGGAAAAGCGACAACATATCCACTTCTACATCACCCGCTCCTTCAAACCAGATGTTTAATTTTCCTTTTGGTGAGGTCTCCGACGAAGTGAACGTCACCGATCCCGTCTGCCAGCTGGCTCCTTGCGACAAAGGTAACGCCGCCGTGCCGATTACCTGGTCTTGTTCATTTAGCAATTCCACTTTAATCCGTATACCCGGAGACGCCTGCCGATATAGCAACGAAAATTCGTAACCATCTCCTTTCTTCACGCCCATGCCGCGGAAGCCTTCATTTTGCAGACCCGTTTTAAAGTCCGTTGGTTTATGTATTTTTAGTGATCTCGCATTTCCTTTGCGACGGCTGTCGTTAACAATCAAAAAAGTACCCTCCGGAACGTTCTCCAAACGTTTCCATCCCATCATCGGATGGTCAAACTCAAAGGAACGGTTTTTAACAAGCTCCGCATAAATACCTCCATCAGCACCAAGGTTGATGTCTTCAAAGAATATACCCCACATGTGTGGTGATATTTTGCCGGAGGCATTATCTAGTTGGACTTTCAGGTCGACAGCATTCTGGGCATATAAAAACGAGCCGCAAATAGCTAAAACAGTCGTTAATGATAGTATCTTCTTCATCTATATTAAGAATTTATATGTTCAATTTTTTACTAAATAAGCTCCAATACAATAACCGAATGTGCTGGAATATCGATCTCTAGCTGATTATCCTTCAATTTGGCATCTTTATATTCTTTCGGAAGTACCGTATTGGGTTGCTCAAATGTATTGTGTTCTCTTAAATTATTGGTAGTCAGAATACGTCCGGTAAGATGTTTTGCCTTGATGCCCCCTAAATCCAATGAAACTTTCTTTTTTGCTTTCGGATCAATATTCACGACAGAAATGTGTACTCTACCTTGCTTATCTTTTGATGCAGAAGCCGAGATAGCCGGTATTTCTTCTTCGCCATATTTATATGTATCGCTTTGCAGTTCGATCGGGATCAACTGCGCATCTTGGTGCACCTTATACATTTCCATCACATGATAAGTAGGTGTCACGATCATATCTTTTCCTTTGGTTAAGATAACAGCTTGCAACACATTGATAGTTTGCGCTAAGTTTGCCATTTTAACGCGTTTAGCATGGTTGTTAAAGATATTTAAAGTCATCCCAGCGATCATCGCATCGCGCATGGTATTTTGCTGGTATAAGAAACCCGGATTTGTTTCCGGCTCTACTTCATACCATCCTCCCCATTCATCCACAACAAGGTCTACCTTTGCTTGGGGGTCGTATTTATCCATAATTGCACTATGTTTTTCGACAAGCTCATTCATAAACCACGCGGATTTCATCGTTTTGAAATATTCCTCATCAGAAAATTTTGTGGACGAACCCTTTTTATTCCAGTTGATGACCGCATAATGATGCAATGCGACACCTTTCATAAGATGGTTTGGTATATTCTTCATGAGTGTTTCCGTCCAGTTGTAATCGGCACTATTCGCTCCGGATGCGATACGGTATAATCCACCACTGTTGTCCCAATCGGCCATAAAGGTTGCGTATTTCCGGTAGATATCGCTGTAATACTCGGCAGTCATGTTTCCACCACACCCCCACGCTTCGTTTCCTACCCCCCAAAATTTAACGTTCCAGGGTTCTTCTCTTCCGTTTTCACGTCGGAGATCCGACATCGGACTTTTCCCGGCAAAATTGACATACTGCACCCAGTCGGCTAATTCCTGTACTTCCCCACTTCCTACATTACCCGCTAGATAGGGTTCCGTTTCCAACAGCTCGCACATGTTGAGGAAGTCGTGCGTGCCAAAGGAATTGTCTTCCGTAACGCCACCCCACCAGCTGTTGACGATGGAAGGGCGGCCTTCTTTTGACCCGATTCCATCCTTCCAATGATAGGTATCCGCAAAACATCCTCCCGGCCATCTTAAATTTGGTATCTGTAATTTTTTTAGGGCATCGACCACATCATTCCGGACACCGTCAGTATGTGCAATAGAATCATTGGCTTCTCCTACATAAAACCCATCGTAAATACATCGTCCAAGGTGTTCGGCAAAATGCCCGTAAATGTGTTTATTAATCGTAATGTCGGTTTGTGTGTCCGTTAGCTTAATATTGTTCTGTCCATAAGAAAGCGTGCAGACTGACAATAAAGCAATGCTCAGTTTTAATTTTCCCTTGATCATATTTAGTTGTTTTGTTTACATACCGGTTGATAACACCTTTTGTAAGCACTCCCCTGATAATAGGCTATAAAAGCTCATTTTTGGGTTAGCGTTTAAAATTAGTGTCAAAATAACACTTATTTTTATAATCGCAAAATTTTTTTTGTATTCTGTGCTAAATAAAGTGAAGAAGCCGAAAGATTAAATCTTCCGGCTTTTTCTTCAAGCGTATGTTTTTTATTTACTATATCCTGGGGTTTGAGTCAGGAGATCTCCTTCCTTATTATTCAATTGAATTTCGCTCAACGGGATAGGAAGTAGTGCATGATAATCCTGAAAACCTGTCGTAATTTTATTCGATGGTCCATCATCGCCATTCAATGCAATACGCTCTCTTAACTTTCCGGTACGCACCAACGTCATCCGGCGATTTTCTTCCGAAATCAGTTCTCTTGCGCGCTCATCGAGAATAAAGTCCAACGTGATATCCGCTGCACTTACCTGCCCCAGATTGGCATTGCCGCTTTCTTCGCGTGCCATTTTAAATGCCCGGTCGCGAAGTACATTGATATCATCAGCTGCCCCTCCGGTATTTCCTTGGCGTAATCTGGCTTCCGCACGTAAAAGATAGGTTTCTCCTAAGCGCATCACAGACCAGTCTTTCACCAGAGCATATCCAAAATCATCGGTTTCATCATATCCGCCCCATTTTGTTGGAAAAGGATACCATACCTCCAAGCTATCCGTTTTAAAAGGAATGGCTTGATCACCCGTTTTAATAGTCACGTTTTGTACGCCCGCATCTTTCGCCACACGCCAGCCATCGGCATCAATACCTATCTCTGCCGAATAACCCGGTCGGTTGTAATTCACAGTTCTACGGATGTTATAGTTACTGTTCCGAATATCTCCATCCAATCCTTGCCATACGGTGTACTTCATAAAGTTACTCAAACGAAGACGTCCGTTTCCACGTCCGCCCAGTGAATCCGCATTAACCATTCCTTCCCATTTGTGGTAAGCAGGCTGCCAAACCCGACGGTGCTGTGGATTATCGATGGTACCACCGTTTACTTCGCGGTTATATTCCAATTCAAATGTCCATATTGCTTCCGTATTGCCTTCGGAACGGCGCATATTTCCCTGACGGAACATATCCCGGTAATAATCACCGCCTTCACCTAAGTACTTTCCATAGCGTACCTCAATCAATTGGTACTTGCCACCATCAATGATAGCAGAAGCCATTTGCTCGGCTTTCTCAAAATAAGAAGCATCACGCTCGCCCATACGAAGATAGGCTTCTGCAGCCAACTGTCTCGCTACATCTTTGTTTATCCGGCTTTCGGAGCGTGTTTCCCCAACATTAGGTAAATGCATTATCGCATAATCCAGATCTTCTTCTATCAGGACATCTATATCCGCTACCGCGGCTCTCGTATAATTAAAAGTAGGTACATCAATGGATTCGGTCAATAATGGAACATCTCCCCATAATGTAACGAGCGTATTATAAGCGTAGGCCCTGAAGAAACGTGCTTCCGCAGCTGCCGCCGGATTTTCGTCTCCCACCGAACTAATAATGGTATTGGCATTGTTGATAAACTGATACGAACGCTCCCAAAGGTAAGATACGCCTCCGTTTTCCGAATTGAGATCGGCATATTGATAAAAAGGATTCTCGACACCTTCCGTTGCTCCGGCACTGGTAATATCCATCCCTATTTGCCAACAGGATAAGAATCCCTGTCTACCACTCCATCCCCACAATTGGGCATAAATATAATGAAGTCCTATTAATTGGTTCTCCACGATAGAAGGGTCGCCGGTTCCTGCTTCATAGTCAGAATAGGGCTTCTCATTCAAAAAACTATCACTACACGATGCTACCCCTAAACAGAGCAATGCAAGCACCGAGCATAATTTTGTATGTTTATATATCTTCATGACTTTATTTTAAAATGTAAGGTTTACTCCAAAAACGTAATTACGAACCATCGGATAGTTGGTATTGTCTCCAACGCCATCCTGACTGTGCCCTCTTGGGATATCCCTTGATTCCGGATCCCAACCCAACCAGTTTGTCCACGTGTACAAGTTTCTGCCACTAGCGTAGAGCGTTACTCCCGATACACCTATCTTGCTAGCGATATCTGCTGGCATATTATAACTTAATGTTACATCTTTCAGCCGTGTAAAACTTGCACTCTTCGGAAAACCATATCCATAGATGTTGGAGCGATTACTCAAAGACCGCCATTCGTTACTTTTATTTTCGGGCGTCCAATACCCTAAATCTGCCGGCGCACTACGTCTTCCCAACTCATCAGCCGCACCACCAATTTGTGGATTGTTACGCAGGGCTCCTTGAACCGTTTGAATAAACACATTTAGCGAGAAGTCTTTATAGGTAAAAGTGTTCGTAATACCACCCGTCCATTTTGGAGCAGTTTGCCCTAAGATACGACGATCGTCATCGTTGATTAACCCATCGCCACTTAAATCAGCCAATTTCACTGCTCCGGCTTCCGCTTGCTCATCCCATCCGTTATGTAGACCCGCTGCAATTTCGTCCTCTTGCCATATACCTACTTGGGTATAGTCGTAGATAACACCTACCGGATGTCCGATAAACCAACGATTTCCTAGGTCGTCTTTCTTATCGCCGTATACATCCACAATTTTGTTTTTATTATGTGCAAACACTACCATCGATGACCAGCTAAAATTATCCTTGACAATATTCTTAGAATTTAAAGTCACATCAATACCGGTGTTGGATACTTTCCCTAGGTTTGACCAAACATCCGCAAAACCTGTTATTCGAGGTAACCGTTGTAAGATCAACATATCTTGTGTATTGGTTTTATAAAATTCTACCGTACCACTTAGACGATTTCCCCACAAGCCAAAATCTACCCCGGTATTGAAACCTGCTGTTTTCTCCCAGCGTAAATCCTGATTCCCCATCCGTACACGGTAACGCAATGCAGCATTTGATAAACTGCCCAATGCCAAAGGACTGGACTCCATTAACGAAAGCGTCTGATAAGGGTTTATGGCTTCGTTTCCGGCAACACCATAAGAAACACGGAGCTTCAGATTATCAATAACATTTCTGGTGCTCTCCATAAACCCCTCATTGTGAATGTTCCAAGCAGCGGCGCCTGAAGGAAAAACACCGTACTTATGGTTGTCGCCAAATACAGATGCTCCATCCCGACGCACGGTAAAGGTTAACATATAACGGCTATCGTAACTATAGTTCAACCGGCCCATCTGCGAAATTGAACGGTAAAGATCCGCTCTCGAAGACACTTTGTGCGTGGAAGCTGTACCCAAACCTCCCCACTCTAATACATCGTTCGGAAAGACCTCTCCTACAGCTTCTGATTCTTGCCAATACTTACTTCGGGCGGCATAAAGACCTGTAAAGTCGAAACGGTGCAAACCAATGGTTTTTTCATACGTCAAAATATTCTCTAACGTGTATGTCTGGCTTTCCGCATGGTGTATCCGTCCCCAACCATTGGCGTTATACACCGATAAACCGTGATATTCGTTTGTACGTTTCGGCACATAAGAATATCCGCCGTTAAACCGGTATTTCAAACCAGACAAAGGTTCCCAAATATTACCAAAATTCATTTCGGCGTAACCGTTTAACGACATATTAAACTCCCGCCGTTCTGGATCAGTAGTGGTATGTAGCAATGGGTTTTCCCATAATTGCTCGGAATACATTGGCCATCGTGTCAAGGTGGTACCATCGTCTTCATACATACGCGCATACGGACTCATCGCCAAGGCTTGTGTTAGGTTTGCCCGTCCGCCATCTCTATTATGCGCAGCAATAAAAGCAGAGGTACCCACGGTTAAATATTTAGTCGGATCAAAATCTGTATTTGCCCGGAAAGAGTAACGGTCGTAATCAAACCCTTTCACAATACCCTTTTGCCCAAAATAGTCGACCGACACATAATATTTCGCATTTTCGCTTCCGCCAGATAAACCGACGTTATGGTTTTGTATGGTTCCCGTTTGCATAACAGCATCCAACCAGTCTGTCGTTACACCATTCTGGTAGTTGTCATATTCATACTCATTGCGTACCGGCCCACCGTTAAATAAACTTGTATTGGTAATCCGTGCATATTCTGCATATCTTGCCAATAGCTCTTCTGCTGATACGGGATCCAGCATGTGGGAAGGCTCCTCAACCCCGGCATAACCGCTATACCGTATAGTCGGCGTTCCGGTCGCTCCTCTTTTTGTGGTGATCAGAATCACACCATTGGAACCGTTCACTCCATAAATTGCCACAGCGGAAGGATCTTTTAGAATCTCAACCGATTCAATATCATTCGGGTTGATATCGTTGATAGAACCATCGGTTTTGGTTAATGGTATACCGTCTACTACGATATATGGCCCAGAACCAGCACTCATCGAATTGAGCCCGCGTACTTGGGTTGCCGGCGAATCACCTGGAATAGAGGATGCTTGGCTAATATTGACATTGGAAACGGCTCCTTGGATGGCCTGCATCACATTCGTCACGGGGAGATTGGATAGGCGTTCTTTTGGAACAGAAGCAACAGAACCGGTAATATCGGATCTCTTTTGCGAACCATACCCTACCACTACCAATTCATCCAACACATGATCAGAAGAGATCAGCTCAACCGTAATGGTGGTGGATTGCCCTACTGCAACTTCTTTCGGATCATAACCGATAAAACTAAAGACCAACGTTTGTCCTGTAGAAGCTGAAATCGAAAATGATCCCGTAGCATCTGTTTGTGTATTGTTGGAGGTTCCCTTCACCGCTACGGTGGCTCCTACAATTCCACTCCCTGTGCTAGCATCTTTTACGACACCATTCCGTGTCGTCTGCTGTGCGAAGCCAAATGCTACACTAAGTGTCGCACACAAAAGCAAAGAAAATGCTTTGTAATAATTTTTAGTAAATTGTTTCAACATCGTTTTTATAGTTAGTGATTTTGGTTAACATCATGTTTTGTCTGACTAGCATAGCTAATCAGCTTTCTTAATTTCCTCTCCTAGCTCAAATTGGATACATATCATTCCGTTTAATGTTTAAAAATGGTTAACTCATATTTTTAGTGTCGTGTTAACGACTTTTCCACCGAGTTAGTTTTATCATATTTCTGTTACAAACATAATATAGTACCAAATTCACGAGGTTGGATTATCGTTCAAAAGTGTCTAAAATGAATGCAGGAAGGATATTTTTCGTAGCGCAATAAAAAAACCTCGTATTAACGAGGTTTAGCAAAGTTTTCTATAAAACGAAGGGGTGTTATATTTTACTTATATTCTTTTAAAAACTTCTGTAGTTTAGGGGCGATAACCGCAGCACAATATGGATTACCCGGATTTTGGTTAAAATAATCGTGGTGGTAGTCTTCCGCCTCCCAAAACGTGACCGCCGGCTCGACTGTCGTTACTATCGGGTCAGTGAAAATAGCTTGTTTGTCTAATTCCTCGATAAAGTGCTCAGTCGCTTCTTTCTGTGTTTCGTCATGATAAAAAACAACAGAACGGTACTGTGTACCAACATCATTTCCTTGTCTATTTAATGTTGTTGGGTCATGCGTTTTAAAAAATACTTTTAATAAGGTGTTGAAATCTACTTGAGTTTCATCAAAGTCCAGTTGTATAACCTCAACATGGTCTGTATCACCATTGCATACTTCCTTATACATCGGGTTATCGGTTTTCCCGCCCATGTAACCGGGTAAAACCCGACGAATTCCTTCCATGTTTTGGAATATCACTTCGGTACACCAAAAACATCCTCCTCCAAATGTTGCTTTCATTTCACTAAATTATCTTCCACAAATTTCTAAAGTACGTTAAAAAATAAAATTAATCTACCTCATTAACAGTCGTAATACAAAAATACAAAAAATTATTCCAGCTTTAATTCAATCTCATTTACTTATATTCGTATTGAACATAATAAAGATGATGCACTGTTTATATAAAATATTATATCTAACGTTTTTCACCCTATGTGCGATGGGCTCTATCGCGCAGGTAGATTCGTCCGTACACCCTTTTGAATACGGTATAGTTAACCTATCCGTTGCTAATCTACGGACAAAGCCTTCCCATACTGCAGAAATGGCCACCCAGCTCCTTATGGGGACACAGGTAGATATTCTTCAAAAGCAAGGAGGCAATTATCGCGTTCGTACGCCAGAGGGCTACATCGCCTGGCTTCCCACTTCGTCAATCGTTCCAATGCACAAAGCCGAAATAAAGAAATGGAATAAAAAAAATAAAATCATATACACCACGGAATTTGGAAATTCTTTTTCCAGACCCCATATCTCTAGTCAACGTGTTTCTGACTTGGTATATGGCAATATTCTATCTTTACAAGGTGAAGATCAAAGTTTTTATGAGGTTGCCTATCCCGATAATCGAATAGCTTATATACCCAAAGAGGAAGCTATGTTGCTGACTACTTGGATGACAACACGTTCTGCAACAGCAGAGCAAATTCTCACTAGTGCCAAGTCAATGCTCGGCTTACCCTATCTGTGGGGTGGAACTTCTGTAAAAGGTGTTGACTGTAGTGGTTTCACCAAAATGTCTTTCTTTATGAATGGCTACATTATCCCGAGAGATGCATCGCAGCAAGTGTTGGCTGGTGACACGATTGATATCTTGGACGATAACAAAAAATTGTCTTCGGAAAAAGTTTTAAAGAATCTCAAGCCAGCCGATTTACTATTTTTTGCGGCGGGTAAGAATGATAAATCGGATGCTCGTGTGACGCATGTGGCTATCTATATGGGTAATGGTGAGTTTATTCACGCGGCGGGAACGGTCAAAATCAATAGTCTACTTAAGGATGCTGCAAATTTTGATGATGTGCAGGTCCGCACTATTGTTGCCGCACGTCGTTACATTGACGCTAACGATGTCGCTATTCAAAAAATTGACGAAAACCCGTATTACAATAAAAATTAACATCTATGTCTACAAAAGAAAGTTGGACAATAAAAAAAACAGGTAAATTTATACTGCGTTTCAGATCTTATACACTAGAAATGAAACACGTATTTACAGTTGCCTCTTTTAGTCGTACGACTACGCCTGTGATTTTAACCGAACTTGAATACGATGGGATTGTTGGCTACGGTGAAGCCAGTATGCCCCCTTATCTTGGTGAATCGCAGGAAAGTGTCATCGACTTCTTAAACAAAACCGATTTATCTGCATTTAATTCTCCTTTTGACACCGAGGAAATCTTGCACTATATAGATACTATTCAAGAAAAGAATACGGCTGCCAAAGCATCCATCGATATCGCTCTGCATGATTTACTGGGAAAACTCATGGGGCAGCCGCTTTACAAAATATGGGGATTAAATCGGGACCTGATCCCACCAACGTCCTTTACTATTGGGATTGACACGGAAGATATTATACGTAAAAAAGTAGCAGCAGCGGGTCAATTCAAGATGTTGAAAGTCAAGCTTGGATTGGATACAGACAAAATGATTATCAGTACGATTCGAAGCATGACAGATGTTCCCTTATGTGCAGATGTCAATCAAGGTTGGAAAGACAAAGAGCAAGCGTTAGAGATGACGTATTGGCTTGCTGAGCAAAATGTGGTCTTTCTCGAACAACCCATGCCCAAAGAACAAATAGATGATTTGGCTTGGCTAACAGATCGTTCACCAATTCCAACAATCGCAGATGAAGGATGTCAACGCTATAACGATGTTATTGGTTTAAAAGATGTTTATACAGGCATAAACATTAAGCTGATGAAGTGTACAGGCTTACGCGAAGCCAAGAAAATGGCCGAACTCGCTAGCGCTTTGCATATGAAAGTAATGCTAGGCTGTATGACGGAAACATCCTGTGCAATTTCAGCTGCGGCACAGTTGGCTCCAATCGTAGATTGGGTCGATCTCGACGGTGCTCTCTTAATCAGCAATGATATCTATGATGGCATGAAGGTATTGGACGGTGAATGCCAATTACCCGATCGTCCGGGTATTGGCATCCACCCCCTACTACCAATACATAATATATAGCGCGGCGGTAACCAAGGTTACCAAAAGTGCACCGACAACGAAGCCGGGATGCGCTTTGAACATCTTCGTATCCACCTCCAATCCGTTGGGCACAACACCTTTCGCATTTTCTATTCTACTGATGAGATACATCCCGATGATACAAATGATAAATACAAACCCCATACGATCAAGGAAAGGAATCTCATATAGACCACTTGCGGGGTTTACCACGGCAAAACCAGTCGAATGTAAGAAAGATAGATCTGCAAAACTCGGCAGAAACTTAAAGAAGACGGATAACAGGAATCCACCTATTGTGGCAAACAACGCCGCGTTGGAAGTGGTTCTCTTCCAAAAAAAGCCAAGAATAAACATAGCAAAAATACCTGGCGATACGAAACCAGTGTATTCCTGAATATACTGAAAGCCTCCTTTTTTATCAATACCTAAATGAGGTGCAATAAGTACCGCAAGAATCATAGACACGATGATGGTAATCTTTCCCGTATTAACCAATTGTCTTTCAGAAGCAGTCTTGTTGAACACTTTCTGATAAATATCAAGCGAGAATATCGTCGCTACACTGTTTGCCTTTCCGGCCAACGAGGCGACAACTGCAGCGGTTAATGCAGCAAATGATAGACCTTTCAAACCGGATGGCAATAGGTTTAACAATACAGGATAGGCTCGATCTGGATTTAATTCTCCCCCTTGCAACATCTCCGTTTGAAAATGTCCATCTTTCCAAAGCACATAAGCAGCAATCCCTGGAAGTACAACGATAACCGGCATTAACAATTTCAAGAAAGCAGCGAACAAGATTCCGTTACGCGCCGTCTTTAAATCCGCACCTAACGCACGCTGTGTAATGTATTGATTACAGCCCCAATAATTAAGGTTCACAATCCACATACCACCAATCAAAACCGACAACCCCGGTAGATCTAAGTAATTTTCATTATCCTTCGCCAAGATCATTTGGAAATGCTCCGAGGCTTTATCTGTCATAATCGCATAACCATTCAAAATACCTTCCCCCCCATAGTTCTCAGACACAAGGTTTAACGCGAGATAAGTCGTTGCTAAACCTCCTAGGATCAAGAAAAAGACTTGGATAACGTCCGTATATCCAATCACTTTCATTCCTCCTAACGTAATGATAACCGCAAACACCGCGATAGCATACATACAAAATTCCAGACTAAATCCGGATATACTACTCACAGCTAAGGCTCCCAAATATAAAATGGAGGTTAAATTGACCACGACATATAGCGCCAACCAAAAAACAGCCATGATCATCGCCACCGTCCCGTTATAACGCTTATGGAGAAATTGTGGCATGGTAAAGATCTTGTTCTTTAGATAAACGGGTATAAAGAACACGGCTACAATGATTAATGTAATTGCAGCCATCCATTCATACGTCGCTATTGCCAGTCCCATTTTAAAGCCCGAACCGCTCATACCAATGAACTGCTCTGCTGAAATATTGGAAGCGATCAACGATGCACCAATGGCCCACCACGTCAGGGAACCCTCTGCAAGAAAATAATCCTTAGAGTCTCCTCCGGCTACCTTTGATCTTTTTTTGTTATAGACCCAGATACCATACGTGGCAACAATCACGAAATACACGAGGAAAACTAAATAGTCTGGAGTTGATAATATATTCATACGGTTTATTCGATCTCGTCGCTAAGGTAATAAAAGAATTTAAAAATTAAATAAATTGGTTGATGATATTTTCGAGATATTCTTGTTTACCACTTATTATTGTTGGTTCGCCATTCGCTAACGCATAATTTCTTAAATCTTCCAATTGCAATTTATCATTTTCAAAATCCGCTCCTTTACCATTGTCAAAACTGCTATAGCGTTCTTTGCGTATCTTTTTATAGTCCGAATGCTGTAAAATGTTATCAGCTATGACAAGGGCTCTCGCAAAATTATCCATACCACCTATATGTGCGTGGAACAGATCTATCGGGTCGGTTGAATTTCGACGAATTTTAGCATCGAAGTTTACACCTCCTCCTTGTAAACCGCCTGCTTCCAAAATGACGAGTAGTGCTTCGGCAAGTTCATTTAGATTGTTTGGAAACTGATCGGTGTCCCAGCCATTCTGGTAGTCGCCACGGTTCGCATCGATGGAGCCTAGTAAGCCAGCGTCCGCAGCCACTTGCAACTCATGCTGGAAGGTATGTCCAGCCAATGTGGCGTGGTTTACTTCTAGATTCAGTTTAAAATCCTCCAACAAATCAAACTGGCGTAGAAAACCTATCACCGTTGCAGCATCATAATCATATTGGTGCTTGGTTGGTTCGCATGGCTTAGGCTCTATGAGGAAAGTTCCCCTAAAACCTTGCTTTCTAGCGTAGTCTTTTGCCATATGAAGAAAACGTGCTAAATGCTCCTGTTCCCTTTTCATATTGGTGTTTAATAACGACATATAGCCTTCTCGTCCTCCCCAAAAAACATAGTTTTCTCCACCTAGAGCAATAGTAGCATCTATGGCGGCCTTCACTTGTGTTCCCGCATGGGCTAATACATGGAAATCCGGATTGGTAGCTGCTCCATTCATATAACGATGGTGACTAAACAGATTTGCTGTGCCCCAAAGAAGTCTCACGCCACTCTGCTGCTGTTTTTCTTTTGCATATGCTACAATCTGTTGCATATGCTGCTCGTTCTGCTCAATGTCATCTGTATGATCAATCAAATCTACATCATGAAAACAGTAATAAGGAAGTTGCATTTTGGTCATAAACTCAAAAGCAGCATCCATTTTGTCTTTTGCACGTTCGAGAATGGTCGTTTTTTTATCCCAAGGGAAAAACAGTGTGGGGCCTCCAAAGGGATCAGAACCATTCGCATTAAAAGAATGCCAATAAGCACAGGCAAATTTAAAATGTTCTGCCATTGTTTTTCCCGCTACTACGCGAGATGCATCATACCAACGAAATGCTAACGGATTACGGGAATCCTTACCTTCGTATTTTACTTGTCCGATGTTCTTGAAATACTCGTGATTTCCTAATAAAATGTTCATTTACTTGTTTTTAATATTTAATATTTGATGAGAAATTTCTCGATAATTCGAGGCTTTACTGGATTATTTTCTAAATTGATAGTTTATGTTCGAGATTTTTTTTCCATATATAGTATAACTCATTATATAGATCAACTTCTGTTGGCTCCACAATACGTTGCTTTTTCAGACCAGAAAAAGCCTCCTTTCTGTCGATATAAACACCTGCCCCTATACCTGCCCCCAACGCAGCGCCAACGCTCCCATCATTGTCATATAACTCTACCCCAACACCAGTAGCACCCGAAAAAGATTGTTGAAATACCGGGCTCAGGAATAGATTAGCGTGTCCCGCGCGGATAATTTCCGGTTGAATACCATTCTCCCGCATAATATCCAGTCCATATCGAAATGCAAATGCAATTCCTTCTTGCGCTGCACGCCAAAGATGGGCTGCATCGTGACGCACAAAATCCAAATTTTCGATATGGGCATTTATAGTTTTATTCAGCAACATCCGTTCTGCACCATTACCAAAGGGAAGTATTTGAACACCTTCGGAACCAATCGGGACTGCAGCCGCGCGTTCATTAATTTTCGGATAATCATAACCCATTGCTGTTATTTTTTTCAACCAGCTATTCTGAATCCCCGTACCATTAATACATAGTAGCACACCTAGGTTAGGGTTGTTGTCTTGATAATTTACATGAGCAAAGGTATTTACGCGAGATTGTCTGTCGTAAACCAATTTATCCGTCACCGCATAAATGACGCCCGAGGTACCTGCCGTAGCGGCTACTTCCCCTGGTTCAAATACATTCAAAGAAAGGGCATTGTTAGGCTGATCTCCTGCTTTAAAGGTCACAACGACATCGGCCGAAAAACCAAGTTCATCTGCGACACTTGGCCGGATTTTACCGTAATTCGAAAAAATAGGAAAAAGATGTGGCACTAAACTTTCGTCGATGCCATAATAATTCAATAGGAGATCAGATAATTGATTTTTTTCAAAATTCCATAAAACCCCTTCCGATATTGAACTTATATTCGAATTTATTTCTCCCGTAAAGCACATACTCAAATAATCCCCCGGCAGCATAAACTTATGTATCTGTTCATACTTCTCGAACTCATGCCGTTTAACCCAAGCCAGCTTGGATGCCGTAAAGTTACCTGGCGAATTTAAATGTGTGGCTAAAAAAGACTCCTCCTGCAGTTTGGAGAAGGCCTCATTTCCTATCTGTACTGCCCGACTATCACACCAAATAATAGCATTCCGTAGTGGTTTGTGGGATTTGTCGACAACGACCAAGCCATGCATTTGATAGGCTATACCAATCGCTCCGATATCTTTCGGACTATACAATCCACTTCGGTTTGCCTTTTTTATGGCTTCTTTTGTATTATGCCACCATGTCAATGGATCTTGTTCCGCCCAACCCACTTTCGTTGACAGTATCTCTGCCTCCGATTCGGGAAAATTCGTAGAAACTATTTTCGTATTCGTCGATGAGTCTACTACAGAAATTTTAATAGATGATGTACCTAAATCTATACCTAATAATAACATGCTATTGTATATTAAACGACGGCCCTATAATGCAACCGCTTGCATAAAATTATCTAATAAATTTTATATTTACAAAAATTAAGTTTAAAAGATTTTACTTTGGCTAAGAAAACAACCGTCTACGACATTGCAAAAGAACTGAATATCACTGTATCTACAGTATCCAGAGCACTAAATAATATATCGACTATAAGCGAGTCAACCCGAAAGGCCGTTATAGAAACTGCAGCGCGTCTAAACTATCGTCCAAATAAAATCGCCTCATCTCTCACCTCCGGCAAAACGTATACCATTGGTATTATCGTACCGAGCGCCCAAGTGCAGTTTTTTGCTTCTGTTATTCACGCTCTCGAAACTCACTTAAAATCATTCGGCTATAGCATTCTTCTATATCAATCCAATGAATCGTTAATCTCCGAAAAGAACGGTATCACCACATTATTAGAAGCGCAAGTGGATGGTATAGTCGCATCCATGTCTTTGGAAACAAAAGACCCTTCTCATTTTGAGAAAGTAAAGGAAGAAGGTAAACCGCTTATTATTTTTGATCGGACACACGATGATTTACAGTGCGCGATGGTAAAAATCGACGATTTGCACGCTGGCTATCTGGCTACCAAGCATTTATTGGATGCTGGTTATCGGAAAATAGCCTATATCACGACCAAACATAAAATAAAAATTTTTAAAGAACGATACGACGGCTATCTCCTCGCGCTCCAAGAAGCTGGCCTTCAGGCAAATCCAGGATATACTATAGCTGGTGAACTAAACGTGGAAGGGGGCTACCGCGGCACCCATGAATTACTTAAATTCCGCGAACGTCCAGATGCGATTATCGGTGGTGACGATTATGTCGCGCTAGGAATAATCAAAGCATTACACGACAAGAATATCACCCCACCAGAAATTGGTGTGATCGGTTTCGCAAATCAAAATTTTTCTGAACACATTATACCAAGTCTTTCTACTATTGACCAACAGGCGCTAAAAATAGGAAAAGAATGTGCAAAAATGTTTCTAAAGATCATTGAACAGCCTCTCCCTGCGCGAACCGAGCAAAAACCGGTTGTGATTGAACCAATACTCCTGGCTAGAGAGTCTACCAATCGGAAAAATAAATAATATGGTTATTTCTATTCCTTATTAAACATATTTCCAATCTCCCGACTAATTTTTCGGAAAATAGGTGCGGTTTCCACATGTTCGTAATCGTCTATATGTTGATTTTCACGACGACTCGGAAAAATTAAGATTAAATTTTGTTTCTTGAAATAACGGCCCACTCTTTTGGCCAATCCATCCAACGAATCCCTATAAGAAACGTCTCCGTAACGTGCGGATACGAAAACCAATAACGCATCTGCGTTACTAAAGGTAGCAAGTCCATAAATATTGTCCCAGTCCTCGTAGTTGTCAAAAGAACACGGAACACTTGTTTCCAGCATTTTTAATACTTCCAATATTGCGGTCTGCGTGCGTCTGTTGCAAACAAAGGTTAGTGGTAAAGTCAGCTCTGCAGCAAACTTAAGCATTTTTTCCATCCAATATTCAAAACCTTTTTCGGATTCAGCCAGTGATGGAACAAAAATAATGATAGATTTATTTGACAAGAACGGGTTAACAAATTTACACATAAATAAATTGGCATTCGTGCGGTTTAAAATACTTTCTGTTTTTTCACCTACGATCTTATCAATAAACGATGTCGCACTTGGCCAACCCAAGATAAGACAATCTGCAAGGATATCCTTCGAGGTACGACCAATACCACTTGCAATGTTGAAATCTATTGTCGATAGCAATTCAACGTCCATTTCTGAACCGGAAGCGTACTTTGCCATGCTATCCAAATTCTTTCGCGCATTTGCTATATTCCGCTCCGCTTGCTCATTGTCTGCCACTACGCTCAATATATGCAACGGGTGAGGAGATTTTTTCGATTTTATCAGCGTCGCGAAATCTAAAATTGGCTCCATGGTGTCCAAATTGGCAATGGGAAGCAACAGGCGTTCTTCATGCTCAGGAACGTGTTCCATATGTTCATCATCCTGATGTCCTGCCATCACTATGCGACGCGACGCATTTTCTGTCACCAATGATGCAATGATGCAAGTAATAAGAATCAATACGATCGTCCCATTGAGCACGTTTTCGTCTATAATCTCTCTCTCGTATCCCACCATGATAATCGCTAACGTCGCTGCGGCATGTGCATTACTCAATCCAAATATCAGATTTCGATCATTTTTAGAGTATTTAGCAATTAGACTGGTTACTGTGGCTGCTAGAAACTTGCCGGTTACCGCAACAATGGTCAATGTTCCTGCAATAATTAGTGCCATAGGACCTTTCATTAGTACACTAACATCCACAATCATCCCTACCGAGATCAAAAAGAACGGAATAAAAATGGCATTTCCAATGAATTCGATTCGGTTCATGAGTGCCGAAGAGTGGGGTATCAACTTGTTCAATGCTAATCCCGCCACGAATGCACCAATAATGGGCTCTAATCCGGCAATTTCGGCGAGAAACGCGGCAAAGAAGACCACCGCAAGGACAAAAATGTAATGGGCAGTTTTCTCACTTTCGATCTTCTGAAAGAACCACTTTGCAATTCGTGGAATAACACCGAACATGATAAATAAAAACAGCACAAACGATACGCCCAGGGTTACCCAAAAATCTTGATTAATCTCTCCTTGTGCTGCACCAACAATCACAGCAAGGATAATCAATACCGTCGTGTCTGTTAGTATCGTCCCGCCAATAGTAATGGCTACCGCTTCTCTTTTTGAAATACCGTAGCTATTGACAATTGGATACGACACCAATGTATGTGTAGCAAACATACTAGCTATCAATATGCTCGGTAAAATATCGTATCCCAATAGATAGTAGCAAACGGGGAATCCTATACTGATGGGGATAATGAATGTTAGAAATCCAAACAGTAAGCTTTTATTTCTCGTTTTCTTAAATTCGTTCATTTCGAGTTCCAGTCCCGCTACGAACATGATATATAATAGTCCGATGGTGGAAAATAGATCAATAGCATCTACGCCGTTCCCTTGTAGCGTATCCTTATCAATTTTTGCCAGCCAATTCAAGCCATGCGGTCCCAGAAGTACGCCAAACAAGATCAATCCAATAATGCCTGGTACTTTAATTGGTCTCAAAATGATAGGAGAAACCAGAATAATTGTAAGAATAATACTAAAAACCAATACCGGATTAGTAATAGGGGTCGAAAATGCCTCGGATATGTGATGTAAGAGTTTATCCATAAAAATTGCTACTATTATTTAAACTGTATTGTTTTAATCGGAGAGATCCGGCTAATGAGCATCGCTGGAATGAATAGTGTCAACACCCCTATTATCACAATCGCTGCATTTAGCCCAACGACTTCGTACCAGGCAATATCCATTGGTACGTAATGAATATAATATGTATAAGGATCCAGTTTGAAAAAGTGTGTCTGTGTTTGAAAGAAGTAAAGAGCAAGAGCGATTAAATTGCCGATGAACAATCCTATACCAATAAGATATATAGAACCGTACAAAAATACGTGCCGGATTCCTTTATTTGGGTATCCTAACGCTTTCAATATCCCAATCATGGAAGAACGTTCCAAAATACTAATTAACAAGGAAGACACCATATTGATGACGGCTACGATAACCATCAATACAAAAATGATATTATCATTCATGTCGAGCATATTTAACCAGTTAAAAATATCAGGCATTTGCTGTATAATATTAGTCGCTTCAAGTTCGGGGGGCAACATGTTGTCGATTTCTTGGGTCGCATTTTCTAGTATATCAAAAGAGTTGATTCGAATCTGATACGCCCCCACTTCATTTTCCTGCAGGTCATTTAATCTTTTAATCAGGTCTAATGAACCAATAACGTAGGTTTTGTCGAGCTCTTCAGAATGCGTCGTATAAATCCCTTTGATAGTAAAAGGACGCCGACGGATGGGGTCTTGTATGAAATACATAATGAACTTGTCACCGACATCCAAATGCAATCTATTTGCCAAATATTCAGACACCAAGATTTGCGTATTACTACCATCCGAAAAATCTAATGTATCACCTTTTACAATATTTTTCTGTAAATACTGCTGGTTATAGGTTTTATTCACACCTTTCAGTAACACGCCTTCCACCTGTCCGCCAACGTTCATGATTCCCGCTTTTGTTGCAAAGGGCGTAATATCCACGACCTGTGGCAAGGCTTCTAGTTGTGTCAGTTTTTCAAACGATAGATGGATAGGTGTATTTTCGTACGAGGCACTTAAATCATTTTTCGTGACGACAATGTCTCCGAAAAACCCTCGTTGCTTCTCAATAATTTCACGTTTAAAGCCGTTCAGGATAGCGACAGACAAAATGATAGCGGAGATGGCTAACGCCAATGCCCCTATAGTCACACGAACGATTAGCTTCGAAAAAGTCCGATGCCCCATGAATGTTATCCGTCTAGCTAAAAAGTATGGAAAATTCAAGGTGAATATTAATTTTGTAACTTCGCAAAGTTAACAATTTTTGTCAGTTGACATTGACTAAAAGAAATGAGTTCTTAAGGTGTATTTTTTTATTTTTAACTTTTACTAATGCTATGCGGATAATTTTTATGGGCACCCCTGAGTTTGCAGTTGTTTCTTTAAATGCCTTGTTACAAGCCGGAAAAGAGGTTGTCGCTGTCGTTACGACACCCGACAAACCAGCAGGTCGTGGGCAGAAAATGCACGAATCAGCGGTTAAGAAATACGCTGTAAAACAGGGCATACCGGTATTACAACCGGAGAAATTACGAAATCCGGATTTTATCGCAACTCTGCGATCTTATCAAGCAGATCTGCAAGTGGTGGTAGCTTTTCGTATGCTGCCGGAAATGGTATGGAATATGCCTCCTTTAGGAACCATCAATGTGCACGCATCGCTTCTTCCACAATACCGAGGAGCAGCCCCTATCAATCATGCCATTATTCAAGGTGAAACGCATACGGGTGTAACCACGTTTTTACTACAACATGAAATAGATACAGGGAATGTTCTCTTCTCACAGAAGGTAGAAATTGGGGAGGAGGACACGGCGGGAGTGTTACATGATAAATTGATGGTGGTCGGAGCAGCCGTATTATTAAAAACAGTTCAAGCAATAGAAAGCACGAATCTCCATCCGGTACCTCAAACCGAAATAGAGACCACCGAACTTAAGAAAGCTCCAAAAATCTTTAAAGAGGACTGTAAAATTCTATGGGATAAACCCACAAACGAAGTATACAACCAAATTAGAGGATTGAGTCCTTACCCTGCCGCATACACGGAGTTAAATGGTCAGATGCTAAAGATTTTCGAAACCAAAAAAGGCCAATCCGTGAATAAAAATCCCGGAACATATATGACTGACGGAAAAACTTTCCTGTCATTTGCGACGCAGGATGGCTCACTTTTGGTAACCTCTCTCCAGCTCGAGGGGAAAAAAAGAATGCAAATTGAAGAGTTTTTAAGAGGATATCGCTTGAATTGACAGACCTATTTTCCTTCTTTTATGTACTCCATAATATCTCCAGGTTGGCAATCTAATGCTTTGCAAAGTGCTTCCAACGTGCTTAACCGAATTGCTTTCGATTTTTGATTTTTGATGATAGAAAGATTTGACAGTGTTATCCCCACCCGGTGACTTAGTTCGTTTAAGGAGACTTTTTTTTCAGACATAATCTTATCTAAATGAATTTTAATTGGCATAACTTCTCAAATTTAATATGACATATTGTACCTAGAAGTAACAATGTTACTGTCTATTATGTTTTATTGAATATCAAAAATTTTATTCCTTTTCCAAACTAAAAGTCTTATAACAAACGTGTTACAGGGACACTTTTAAAAAAAATACACAAAACAAATTCCGATTTCTAGCGTTCTACTTATTAATATAAGGAGAATTGGAATAATTTTTGCTAGTAAAAAAGCACCAGATCCCTCATGTTAACTTCCTCATACAGAGTATTTAATTTACACTTATATGAAGGAACTTTGGGTAAAAATCACTATTTTTGCGAACATTTCAAAAAGAGAAAGGTATTTATACATTTAAATGAGACAACTCAAAATTACACAGTCCATTACCAATCGTGAATCACAGTCGTTGGACAAGTATTTGCATGAAATTGGTAAAGTAGACTTAATCACCGCAGAAGAAGAAGTAATCTTGGCTCAACGCATTCGTGAAGGTGACCAGGTTGCTTTGGAGAAATTAACAAAAACCAACTTACGTTTCGTTGTTTCTGTTGCCAAACAATACCAGAATCAAGGACTTACTTTAGGAGACTTGATTAATGAGGGCAATTTAGGCTTAATAAAGGCAGCAAAACGATTTGATGAGACGAAAGGGTTTAAGTTTATCTCTTACGCTGTGTGGTGGATTCGTCAGTCTATCTTGCAAGCTATCGCCGAGCAATCACGTATTGTACGTTTACCACTGAATCAAGTAGGTTCATTGAGTAAAATCAGTAAGGCTTTTTCCAGATTGGAGCAAGAGTATGAGCGCGAGCCGTCTCCAGAAGAGTTAGCTGATATCTTGGAAACTACAGTTGACAAGGTGTCCGATACATTAAGCAACTCTGGACGACACGTATCTATGGATGCGCCGTTTGTACAAGGGGAAGAGAACACCCTTTTAGATGTTTTGGAAAATGCTGATCCGGATACGGACAGTATACTAATTGATGAATCACTATCTGAGGAGATTAGGCGATCGTTATCCACCTTGACGGAAAGAGAGCGCGAGATTATCGTTTTGTTTTTCGGACTAGGAACGAACCACCAACTATCCCTTGAGGAAATCGGTGAGAAATTTAGCTTGACGAGGGAACGTGTGCGTCAAATTAAGGACAAGGCCCTGCAGCGTCTCCGTCATACGTCACGCAGTAAAATTTTAAAATCTTATTTAGGCTAATCGCCGACACATTATTAGCAATGCGCAGCCCAAAAGCTGCGCATTTTTTATTTATTTCCTATTATTTTTCATCTGGTAAAAGAACAAACTTAAACAAGTTCTCTTTCTTTAAATATTTGTTAGCCACTTCTTTCACAGATTCTATTGATATTTTATCCAAATCTTCCAGATAGCGGTTAATATAGGTTGGATCTTCATCTCGCTGATAGGCACCTACAAGCTGTCCCATCCAGAACTTATTTTCTTTTAAAGAGAGTTCTAATTGACGTTTTTGTTCTATCTTGAATTTCCCCAAATCAGACGCTAAAGGACCGCTGTGTTTAATTTTATTGATTTCGTCCAAAGCCGATACAATCAATGATTCGTATCGTTCTACACCGGTGCCAAAGGAAACCGTAAAGCTATATCGATTTTTCGGATATTTATTAGTAGAAACTCTTGCCCCAGTTCCATATACGCCACTTTCTTCCTCCCGTAATCGCTCAATGAGCTTAATACTTAATACGCTTTCAAAAGCATTCATATTTAAATTCTCGACTTCATCGTACGTATAATCACCGTAATAAGTTAGCATCACGTTTGCTTTTTCTTCCTGACCTTTATGCACTATTTTTTCAAATCCCAGTTCGGGCTCATAAAGTCCTAAATCTTTCGCTTGCTCTTTACGATCTAATGTGGGCAAAGCAGCAAGATAGTTTTCCAAATAAGGCTTGATTTCTTCTTCTGTAAAGGAGCCAACAATCGTAAATACAAAATCCGAAGCATCCGCAAAGCGATCTTTATAAATGGCTAATGCCCGATCTTTATCGATTTTCTGAATAAGCTGTTCTGTAATAGGAGTTCTCCGGATATTGCCATTATAAAGGCTCTCCATTATTGTTTTTCGAAAAACAAAGCTTGGATCACTCTCTTGGTTACTGATCATCGATGACATCCTGGATATATAGCTCTGAAATATATCATCTTCAATACGTGACTCGGTAAAGTAGCCATAGATCAATTCAAAAGCGGTAAGTAGTCCTTCCTTATCCGTATAACCTGATAACCCTTCACTACGTTCACTAATATAGGGGCTAATATTTACATTTTTACCTGTCAGATACTTACGTAGCTCGACGGTATTAAACTGCCCTACCCCGCTGCTGTTGACCAAATTACCAGCCTGCGAAGCGGAGAAATAATCTTCGTCACTATACAAAGACGTTCCACCCGGGCTAAAAGCACTAATTAAAATTTCGTCATTTTTGAATTCGGTAGGTTTTAAAATCACCGTGACCCCATTACTCAGTGTCAATTCTTTCGTTTTAATTTCTTCTATGTCTTTTACCGAAGCTATACTACCCGCTTGTGGCTCTTTCGAAAGTAAAGGCAAATCCGATACGGTATCTTCATAAGCAGCAATCTCGTCGCCCGCTACTTCTCGGAACCAAGCTAACACATGTTGTTCATCGGGAAGACTGTCCTTTTCCTTATCCGGTGCCATGATGATAATGTCCCGATTTGTATCCACGTAAAACTCCTTTCCTAACTCCTCTACTTCTTTTCGCGTCAATGTAGGCAACAATTGCTTATATAATTGATAGGAATCTTCATTACTCAAAGCCGGATTATCTTCCAGGTAGAAATTTAAATATCGATTGACGTAACTATCCGATTTCTTTTTATCCCGCTCGACATAAGCTGTTTCATTATTCTTGCTAATAGCGGCTACGGTACGGTCAAACTCCGTTTGTGTAAAGCCATATTTCTGCACACGTTCTAATTCGCGTACAACCGCTTTAAAGCCAAGCTCAAACTCGTTGGGTTTTGCCACAAAATAAGCGTTATAAGCATCAAGCCCCCCCAAGAAACCTCCAATTCCCACGCCTGCCTGTATAAATGGTGGAGTAGCAGATTGCGCAAGCTCCGAAAGGCGAGCATTTAGCATGTTGTTGTAAACCGATTTTAAAATATTTCTCCGGAAGTCGCCGACCGTTTTCACCTTTTCTTCTGGGTGCTTTATAGAAATTTGCCCCATCGTATAGGTCATTTCCGGGTCAGTTACGGCTATAAACTGGTTTTTGCCCAACAAAGGCACGGTATGTTTTACACGCTCTGTAGTTTTTTTGGGAGACTTTAGATCTGCAAACAATCGACGCACATCGATTTCCATCTTTTTTATGTCGACATCGCCCACAATAATCAATGCCTGTAAATCCGGACGATACCATTTGGCATGAAAGTCGCGTAACACATCGTACGGAAAATTTTTAATCACCTCCTCCGTACCAATAGGCAAACGTTTTGCATAGAGGGAATTATTCAGCATAACAGGGAGAAATTTATCCCGCATACGCTGTTGTGCTCCACGCCCGCCACGCATTTCTTCCAATACCACGCCTCTTTCCTTATCAATTTCTTCCGCAGACAATAAAGCATCTTGCGCCCAATCTCGTAAAACTTGAAGTCCGTTTTGCAGCAATTCAGGGTCATCCGATGGAATAGGTAATTGATATACCGTTTGATCAAAACTTGTGTAGGCATTTAGATCACTTCCGAAGCGTACTCCCGCACGTTGCAGGTAATCTACCAATTCATTTTTCGGAAAATGCTTCAAACCGTTAAAATTCATATGTTCCATAAAATGGGCTAGCCCCTGTTCTTCTTCGGTTTCCAAGATCGAACCGACTTTGGTCGCCAAATACATCGTGACACGGTCTTTGGGTTCCACATTTTTTCGGATGAAGTATTGAAAACCATTTTCGAGTTTACCTGTTTTTACCTCCTGATCAAACGGCAACGGAGCATCCCAAGAAAGTGTATCAGCACGACAAAAAACTGAAGATTCGTTCAATGTCACTGCTGATGAAGCCTGATGAAGTGGAAATAATCCTGGCAATAAAAATGCAATTGCGATAGGTTTTATAAAATTCATTCGTAATTTAATTTGTTGTTTATAATAATCGAATAGGGTAAACCTACAAAATTTCTATGGTTTTTCCTTATAGGTTTACACATATTTTGAATACGAGATTAGATAAAGAATATTATTTGTCAGGGAAGAAACAATCACAAAAAAGAAAACAGCGCTCAAAAATTGGAACGCTGTTTTTCGAATTGGTGTCCCCGACGAGATTCGAACTCATATCTTCAGAACCGGAATCTGAAATTCTATCCATTGAACTACGGAGACTGCGCTGGCAAAAGTACTACTTTTTACCTTACTTTAAAATCGAAATGAAAAATAAATGCTGGCATTTATTTTTTAATGATGATGGCCGTCTTTGGATACCAAGTGAACGGCCACTTTAAGATCCAAGTCGTTCGCTCCCGTAAACTGGGTGAAATTTGTATTGTTCCAATCGGCAGCCGTAATGTTGTCTTTTATACCCGGATTTAAATGACGCATTACATAACGCAGTGTAAAGGTATTTGTTTCTTGTAGAACAGTTAAATAACCCGTAACGCCTACGTTTACCTGCTGATTATCCGCATCCCTATCCGCGTACACGTATTCCAGACTTCCAGCCTCTGCGCCGAGTATAAAAGCTTGATGGATATCAGCACGGCCGATGAATGTCTGTTGCGTTTCACGGCCGGCAAAATCAGTAGCGAGCAATTCCAATCGATAGGTTTTCCCAACTTTCAAATGCAAATGTGCATCAACCGGAGGTAGCATATCCTTGCCTTCAAATTTAACTTCTTCTATTTCAGGGTCTGTTATATCGTTGTACTGATAGTGATCACCATTTGCTTCACGTTCTACTTCGGTAAAAGTTAGTGTGGCTGTGCCCACTTCTTCTTGGTCTTCTTCAGGTGTAGGGTCATCTTTTGAACACGACGTCACAAAGAAAAGAATACTAATTACTAAAATAAAGATATTTAGTTGTTTCATGATTTTGATAATTTTAAAATTGATAGGAAATTTTTACGCGTATATTTCTACCCATTTGATGGGCGAAATACCGAAATCGGTCCATATAGTCTTTATAGGATTGATTAAATAAATTTTCTACTGACAGCATAACATTCCAAGATGTCAGCGCGTCAGAATTTGTTTTTATTTGCTTGCTTGCCACGACATCAAATAAATGATAGGCAGACGGTGGTGCAACATAGTCCATCCCCTCTTCATATTGATTTTGTTTTGCTATAAAACGGTGCCCCACCTTGAGATAGCTTTCCGGCTGGGATTGGCTGCAATACGCCCAGGAGAGCGCCTGATGAAAACGTGCTGATGGAATGTAGGGCAAATAACTATCCAACTCCACATTACGCGCACGCACGACGGATGCATTCACATCATAATGGAACGTATTCAGAAAAGCATAACGCAATTGTAAATCAGCACCATAAAAGAAAGCATCATGCTGTTGATAAGCAAACAGCGGAAAGGCACCTCGGATCGTTTGACGAACAGCATCCGGGTTGGGCTTTGCATAAATATAATCGTATAACATCTGCGCATAGACATCGACCGTAACTTGGAGACGTTCATCACTCCATAAAAAAGCATTTATCCATTTTAAACCTTTTTCACTGAGGAGATCTGGATTTCCCAGCTCATAGGTTGCGCTTCCATGGTGTACGCCATCACTATACAATTCATTAACGGAAGGTGCGCGCCAAGCTAAACCGATATTACTTTTCCAACTTAATTTGGATGAAAAATGATAAAGGGTACCGGCTGTACCCGACGCATTATGGAACTTGCGACTATCTCTCAAAAGGTACTGCTCAACAACCCCGTTATTGTCTATCTCGTTGCGTTGATAGCGATACCCCGCGATATCCAAATACTTGAAATCATAGCGCCCACCGATCTCCGCGTGCCACCTATCGATGTGAAATTGGTGCACGGCAAATATCCCTGTTGCGTAGCTGTCAAAATTAGGTATGATAGGTGTGGTTCCTGTACCTGGTGTATTGTTATTGACCTGTATCATAGATTGTATACCTATCGAACTATGCCCTTCCTTCACCACCACGTCCAAGCTTTGTGTCGTCAATACCATATCCGCCATTGGAATATCGTCGGATTCCACTCTCCGCATATCATATTCTCGACGATGGTTTCGTTGCAATCCATATTGCATTTCCAATCGACGGTCAGCACGAAGTTGATGTTCCCAAGACGCTTTAACCAAATCGTGCGTTACCTTTTGTCGAGGTGCTTCGATTTGATAGCTAAAATCATACGTTTCAAAAGGGCGTCCATGGTCTATACGTGCTTGTATATCTTCAACCGTACCGATGTGTGCGCCCCGAAATATACCCAATTGCGTTCCAAAATGACTAAAATACAATTCCAGTTGATTTCTGTTTTTTTTATATTGCAATGTCCCGGCATAGTTAAATTCATCTACTCCCGTATTACCCAAGAAGTAATCGGCCGTTTTATAATTCCCCAATTTTTTACCGCTTGTTTGTATACGCCAACCTAATCCGGGCAAGGCTTTCACCGGCCCCTCCAAAAGTACATTTATGATTCCCCCACGTCCGTTCGACTGCCCTACGATATCTATATTTCCTTTCCACTCTCTGTCTAAATCGATATCGTTTGTCGAGACTAATACAATGCCTCCCAAAGCATCTGCCCCATATCGAACACCTTGCGCACCTTTTACGACCTCCAATTGGTCTGCAGTGAAAGGATCTATTTCTGGTGCATGCTCTATACCCCACTGCTGTCCCTCCTGACGGACTCCGTTGTTTAAAATAAGTATCCTATTACTATGCAGCCCATTGATAACAGGCTTTATAATGCTATTCCCCATGCCAATCGTAGATACCCCCGAAATAGCGGTCAGCGATTCCGCCAACGGCTTCCCTTTGTTTTCTTCCATCTCTTGTGTGGAGAGACGGTGCATACTTTGGGATAATTCGCCGCGACGTCCAATGACGTCCACATCTTGCAGATGGATGGAGTCTTGTCTTTTCAAAGACGATGAATGCCCTTCTTGCCCCTTACCTGGGACGGCAAAAAGCCATAACACCCAACACAGGGCTAAGCATTTGTATTGCATCTATTTAAAAAATTTTGGAATGATATAAATCTGAATAACGTATATTTATACGTATTGAGGCGGGTCTTTGTTGCGTTGTAAACGTTCTATCCCATCCGGAAAAAACAAATGATGTCTTCCATTAATTAGACTTCTACACGTTTGTATCGCAATATCCGGTAACAACGTATCTATCGCAAACTGATGACTTACTTGATGTAAAATAAACCAACAAAGTGCGCATTCATCTGCATCAGGATGTTCTTGATGATCCGAAGACGAACAATCGTGATGGTGTGTAATATCATGTGTATAAAGAAGCCCGTTACTTGTTGACAACACAAGTAATACCGTAATTACACCTATAAACCGTCTTATCTTCGCTACCATAAGAAGGCACAAAGATAAATAAATGCAATCATATTGCAAATTAAAGCTTACTTAGTTGCATTAACTTTTAACATATTTTACGATCTCGGATGGTATTGTGTGATAACAGACTGGAGATAATCCTTATCCATATGTGTATAAATTTCCGTGGTGGTAATACTTTCATGTCCAAGCATATCTTGTACAGCACGTAAATCCGCCCCTCCTTCCACTAAATGAGAGGCAAACGAATGGCGAAAAGTGTGGGGGCTAATCGTTTTCGTCAAGCCAATTTTTTTTGCTAGATTTTTAATGATAAGGAACACCATGACCCGTGTCAATTGCCTTCCCCGTCTATTTAAAAAAACAACATCTTCATGTCCGGCTTGTATAGGGATATGAGGGCGCACTTCTTCTACGTATATTTTCAAATATTTAATAGCTTGAAGTCCGATGGGAATAAGCCGTTCCTTGCTTCCTTTTCCTTCGACTTTGATAAATTCTACATCCAGATATAGATTAGAAATTTTTAATGTCACTAATTCCGAAACACGCAGACCACATCCGTACAATACTTCCAGAATCGTTTTATTTCGCATTCCTTCTAATGTAGACAAATCGATAGCTGAAATCAGGGCATCGATCTCTTCCAGGTTTAACACACTGGGAATTTTACGGTTTAATCTAGGAGACTCTAATAGTTCCGTAGGGTTATCCTGCCTGCCATATTCGATTTGAAGAAATGTGAAAAAGGCTCGCATTCCGGAAAGAAGTCTAGCTTGGGTAAAGGGTGAAATACTAAAATCATTTATAAAAATGAGAAACTGTTGAATGAATAGCGTATCTACCTGATCAAGATTCCTACTCTTAAAGCTACAGTAGGCCTCCAGCTTTTGCACATCATTCAAATAAGCATCTATCGAATGGTGTGATAGATTTCGTTCCAATTGTAAATAGCGTTTGAAATCTTTTTTCACGTCGACCCATTTCATATGTATAACTTGCTTTTTGATGGCTATAGGAATATCCGGATTATTTACATCTCGGTTTCATATAAATCAAAGATAGTGAAAACAAATAATTTTCAATAACTTCGTCGTCATGGCAAAATTAATCAATCTAAAACCCCTTAAAGAATTTCTAGATTCCAGTACTGGAGGCGGAATCTTATTATTCTTGTGTCTTATCTTATCGTTAATCATTGCAAACAGCCCCCTATCTGAAGCATTTAACAACCTTTTGGGTACGCATCTAGGCTTTGAGAATGCGCATATCCATCTCCGATATAGCATTGCCGCTTGGATAAACGACGGACTGATGGCTGTTTTCTTTTTGTTGGTGGGCTTGGAGATAAAACGGGAGCTGGTAGAAGGCGAACTCGCTTCTCCTCGCCAGGCAGCTTTACCCATATTAGCGGCTATAGGAGGAGCTGTTGTTCCAGCACTCATATATACCTCGTTCAACGCGGGAACGGAAACTCATCATGGCTGGGGTATCCCTATGGCCACGGATATTGCTTTTGCTCTAGCGGTAATTTCCATGCTCGGTAAGCGTGTCCCTGTTAGCCTCAAAATTTTCTTGGCTGCATTGGCGATCGTAGACGACCTACTAGCCATCTTGGTCATTGCTGTTTTCTATTCAACCGAGCTTCACGTCACCTATCTTTTATATGCTGGAGCAATTCTATTGCTCTTAGTCGTCTTCAACCGTCTTGGGCTAAAAAATCTATGGTTTTACCTCCTACCGGGGATTTTTATATGGTATTTCATCCACCATTCTGGTATTCATGCCACGATTGCGGGCGTACTGGTAGCAATGACAATCCCGACAAATGATACAGATATCGAATCTCCACTCGAAAAATTAGAACATGCCATTGCAAAACCGGTCAATTTTATTATCGTTCCATTATTTGCGATCGCAAATACTGCAATCACCTTTCAAAGTGAAATGATTGGAGGACTAACATCGAATATGGGACTCGGTATTATGGTCGGGCTTTTCGTTGGTAAAACGATTGGTATCTTTACAACGTCTTTTCTATGTATAAAATCCGGGTTAGCACAATTGCCCGATAAAGCAACATGGTCGCACATAGTGGGCGTCGGTATGCTTGGCGGCATCGGGTTCACGATGTCTATTTTTGTTTCTATACTATCATTCAATGACCCGTTGCATGTGGAAGAAGCAAAACTAGCTGTTTTGGTAGGTTCGTTGATATCCGGGGCATGTGGCTATTTCTTTTTAAAAATGCTGAGCAAACGACAACAAATACAATAATAAGCGACAAGTTTTTTGGGGAAACTTGCCGCTTATTCAAAAATTGATTTTGTTTTAAAATTCCGGTTCTACCACTCCGTTTTGTGCAGGCATTTCCGTTTCCGTTGTTGTTTCCGGCGCCTTATCAATTAGTTCCATAAACTGATCTAATTTCGGCGTGATAATAATTTGCGTGCGGCGGTTCCTCGCCTTTCCATCAGCCGTCGTGTTGTCCGCTATAGGATTATATTCTCCTCGTCCTCCAGCAGTCAAGCGTCTCGGCTCAACACCGTATTGATTCTGTAGTGCTTGAACAACCGACGACGCACGTAAAACACTTAAATCCCAGTTGTTGCGAATATTCTTTTGCGAAATAGGGTCCGTGTCTGTATTGCCCTCAATTAACACATCATATTCTCTATAATCCTGGATAATCTTCGCGATTTTACTCAAAGTTTCTCCGGCTCTATCGGAAATTTCATAACTACCAGATCGATACAGCATATTGTCAGATAATGATATATAAACCACTCCTTTTAACACTTTCACGTCCACGTCACGCAATTCTTCTCGACTCAAAGAACGCGTTAGATTATTTGTCAACACCAAGTTAAGGGAATCGCTTTTATTCTTGGTGTTCACTAAATGCTGAATGTAACGGTTCGATGCGTTAATCTCATCAACCAACTTCGAGATATTCACATTTCCCTGCGTATTTTGATTAATACTCATATCCAGCGTTCCTTGCAAACGTTTTAGAGCCTCCCGTAAAGATGCATTATTCTTGCGTTCAATGGCCAATTGCTCTTCCAAATTTTTTACGTTAGTCCGACTTTCGGCCAACTCCATCTGGCTTTGCTGATAACGCTCGGTTAAATCCTGATGCTGCATTTGTAGTGCGGCATATCGTTTTTTTCCTCCACAGCCCGCGAGGAATAAACCAGAAATGACAACGGCTATAACGATTATTCTGCTACGTATCATATGTTCACATTTTATATTCTAATATGACGATATACAAAAGTGGTGCCTAAAAATTTTCAATCATGTTAGAGAGCTACAAGGAAAAAAGATATTAAATCACTATTTTTAAAAAAAAACGATGAAGATTCTTTCTACGGCGGATATATATAAATGGGAACAAGCCACCATGGCGAGCCAAAATCTAGAACCGGCCGAGTTAATGGAGCGAGCGGCAGGCGCGTTATTTCAGGCAATACAACAATATATTGGTGAAAAACAGGGCTCTTTTATTATTCTTTGTGGTTTTGGCAATAATGGTGGAGATGGATTGGCGGTGGGCCGGATGCTGCATAACGCTGGACATCTTGTTAAAATCTATCTGCTAAATCAGGTCGCTTATAGTCCGGAAAATGAAATCAACCAAAAACGTCTGCGCGAAATCGGTATAACTATTTCTTCCTTGACACCAGAGAGTACTTTAGAATTTCAAGGGAAAAGCGTGGTGATCGACGCGCTATTCGGATACGGTTTATCTCGTCCACTGGACGACAGCTGGAAGCCACTCCTACATCAAATTAATACCGCTTCCAACCCTGTACTGTCTGTCGACATCCCTTCAGGACTTTTTGCAGACAAGCCTACGCCGATAGAGGCCCCTATTATACAGGCCAATATTACCTACACTTTTGCTTGCCCTAAACTAAGTCTGCTATTTCCGAAATACGCTTTATTTACCGGTGTTTTTCAAGTATTAGACATCGGATTAAGTCAAAATATACAAAACAAATTATCAACAACTTACAACTACATACAGAAAGAAGATGTACAGCTATTAATACGCCCCTTACAAAAATTTTCGCACAAAGGCACCTACGGTCATGCTTATATAGCGGGCGGTCGTCATGGCAGTATAGGAGCCGTTATTTTAGCCAGCAAAGCAGCATTAAAAACGGGCTGCGGATTGGTAACGGCGTATATTCCTTCTTGTGGTTATACCATACTGCAAAGTGCTTTTCCCGAAGCGCAGGTACAAACTGACCCACTCGACACGCATATCAGTATGTTCTCCGAGTATATTACCGATTTCGACGCTATCGGCTTTGGCATGGGGGCGGGAACGCATCACGATACAGAAAGTGCTTTACACCAACTATTCGAACGGTTTAAATTAACGTCGGAAATACCTCCGCTGCTATTCGATGCAGATGCCATAAATATCCTCGCTAAAAACCCGGCTTGGCACCCACTTATTCCTCCAGGTAGTATTTTGACTCCGCACCCCAAGGAATTGGAACGCTTAATTGGTAGATGGGCAGATGATTTTGAAAAACTAGCGAAAGTTCGTGAGTGGAGCTGCCGTTATCAGCAGATTGTTGTGGTAAAAGGAGCAAATAGCCTTATCATGTTACCAGACGGAACGACATACTTTAATTCTACAGGCAACCCAGGCATGGCTACTGCGGGCAGTGGCGACGTACTTTCAGGTGTTATCACATCTTTGTTAACACAACGCTACCCTCCGGTTGATGCTGCTTTACTGGGTGTATACCTACATGGCTTAGCTGGCGACATCGCGGCAGGGTCTATCCATGAGAAAAGCATTACCGCCACCGATATTATCAATCATTTATCCGCAGCATGGCAGTTCCTACAAAATCCCTACGCTTCGTCTATCTAAATTCTTTTATATAGTGTCCCAGTAATTGTATCAAAAAAAGCATTATTCTTCCTCTTTTTTTACTATAGACGGTATACATTTTCCGTTTGTTTTCGAGGGCATGCTATTAGCCCATTTCAAATTTGGTTCGTATATATAAAGCATTTTATGTAGGTTTGAAGTAAATCCACTTATAATTAATGAAGCATAACATGCGTCACGCTTTACTTCTTCTACTATTTTTTTTCGCCAACGATATAGCAAGGGCACAATTAATGAAAGCCAAAGAGATATTCAACGAAGCGGACTCTCTTCGTGGTACACTGACCCCTCTTCGGACGTGCTACGATATCAAGTATTATCATCTCGACATCAAAGTGGATATAAACAATCGCTTCATATCAGGAGTAAATCTATTTAAATTTCAATCTATTGATGACTTCAATAGATTACAGTTTGATCTTTTTGAAAACCTTTCGGTAGATCGTGTTGAATACCAAGGGAAGGAGTTATCTTTTCAACGGTCTCACCATGCTGTTTTTGTAGACTTTCCCGACATTATCCAGAAAGGAAAGATCGACTCTTTTAAAGTCTATTATTCCGGCACCCCGATTGCCGCGACACGCGCGCCTTGGGATGGCGGGTTCGATTGGAAAACAGATAGCAAAGGAAAACCTTGGGTAGCTACTGCCTGTCAGGGTCTAGGTGCCAGCGTATGGTGGCCGAATAAAGACCATCAATCGGATGAGGTGGACAGTATGTTGATTTCCGTCGCCGTTCCAAATGAAGTCATGAATGTTTCCAACGGCCGATTAATAAAGACAGAAAAACTCGACAAACATTACACTAAATACCACTGGAAAGTAAGCAACCCGATAAACAATTATAATGTTACGTTAAACATTGGAGATTATACCCACGTTACGGAAACTTATCTCGGCGAGAAAGGCCCGTTGTCCGTTGACTACTATGTATTAAAAGAAAACAGAGATAAAATCAAGCACTTACAAAAAAACACTAAAGAGACATTAGAAGCATTCGAGTATTGGTTTGGACCATATCCATTTTATGAGGATGGTTATAAATTGATAGAAACCGCTCATCTTGGGATGGAGCATCAAAGTGCCATTGCCTATGGCAATAAGTTTCAGAACGGATATTTAGGCAAAGATGGCTCGGGCACTGGTTGGGGGTTAAAATGGGATTTCATTATCGTTCATGAATCCGGCCATGAATGGTTTGGCAACAACATTACGGCCAAGGATTTAGCCGATATGTGGATACATGAAAGTTTCACAAATTATTCTGAAGCACTTTTCATTGATTATCATTACGGTAAAGACGCCAGTCAGGTCTATGTAAACGGTAACCGGCTCGGAATTTTGAACGATAAGCCACTACAAGGTCCTTATGGTGTCAATAAAGAAGGTTCTAGCGACATGTATCTCAAAGGAGGCGTATTGCACAACATGATCCGAACAATCATTGACAATGATCGTACGTGGCGCGCTATCCTTCGCGGATTGAACAGCAAATTTTACCATCAAACAGTCGATTATCACGATATCTTAAGATATCTGAACAGCGCATCGGGCATAGATTTTACGAAAGTATTTGAACAGTATATTCAGCACAAAAGTATCCCCGTCCTGGAAATCGTACAACGCGATAACGGAAAAGTATTTTGTCGTTGGACTGCTGAAGCAAACGATTTTAAAATGCCTATTCACATTGGAAAAAAAGGACAGCCCAAAACACGTTACGAGATTGGCTCTTCCTTTCTGGCATTACCCATTCAAGTAGACGACATAAATGAACTGGAAATTGATACATTTAATTATTATATAGGGGTCATGGGGTATAGATAAAACCATTTTTTTTATTTAGGTTTGCATTTAAATTTGAGAAACACGACAATATAAGCTACATGGGGTTATTTAACTGGTTTACGCAAGAAGTTGCTATCGATTTAGGGACAGCAAACACCCTAATTATACACAATGATAAGGTAGTAGTGGACGAACCTTCTATTGTTGCTTTTGACCGAACCACCAACAAGGTGATTGCTATCGGAAGACAAGCGATGCAAATGGAAGGTAAAACACACGACAATATAAAAACAGTCCGGCCATTACGTGATGGTGTGATAGCAGATTTTACCGCTGCAGAGCATTTAATTCGCGGAATGGTAAAATTAGTGAACAAAGGTAAATCTTGGTTCTTTCCCTCACTGCGGATGGTGGTTTGTATTCCTTCCGGCATTACCGAAGTAGAGAAACGTGCGGTACGTGATTCAGCAGAAATTGCAGGTGCTAAAGAAGTTTACTTGATTCACGAACCAATGGCTGCTGCAGTAGGTATAGGCATCGACGTAGAAGAGCCTGTGGGTAACATGATCATCGATATTGGCGGGGGAACTACAGAAATCGCCGTTATCGCGCTCTCAGGTATCGTTTGTGACCAATCGATCCGGGTAGCGGGAGATAACTTTGATTCCGACATTGTGCAATATATCCGTCGTCAGCATAATATTATGATCGGCGAGCGTACCGCGGAAAAAATTAAAATTGAAGTAGGCGCGGCACTTCCTGAACTTTCCGATCCGCCGGCAGATTTTGCCGTACAAGGTCGAGACCTCATGACAGGTATTCCAAAACAGATTACGGTATCATATACCGAAATAGCACACTGCTTGGATAAATCGATTTCGAAAATAGAAGAAGCCATTTTAAAGGCGTTGGAAATTACACCACCCGAATTATCTGCAGATATATATCAAACCGGTATATACCTTACAGGGGGGGGGGCTTTATTAAGGGGGCTAGACAAACGAATACAGGCAAAAACAAAACTTCCGGTACACGTGGCTGAAGACCCACTCCGCGCTGTGGTTCGAGGCACAGGAATAGCGTTAAAAAACATTGGAAGATTTAAATTCTTGATGCAATAAGAACATTATAATTCATTGATATATACGCGATATAAACGAACGATTCCTTTATATCGCGTATTTGTTGACAGCTAAATAATAGAAACCAAAACACATGAGAAACCTGTGGCTTTTTCTGATTAGGTACAACGCTATATTCTGGTTTATTCTCTTTTTTGTGACATCCATTATTTTAGTTGTGCGTCACAATAATTTTCAACGTTCTTCTTTTATCAGCTCCTCGAATGTCGTTATCGGTTCCTACTACCAACAAGTAAACTCTTGGAAGAGTTATCTTTCTTTACATGAAACGAATGAAGAACTCGCTGCTGAAAACGGCGCGTTGAGACAGCAGATACAAAATCTTCTCCAAGTAGATACTACTGCAGACACGATCCGCATTATAGATTCCATTGAACAGGGTCGATATGCTTTTATTGTCGCAAATGTTGCCAATAACAGTGTCCATAAAAAAAACAACTATCTTACCCTTGACAAAGGTTCGGCTGACGGCATAGAGAAAGGTATGGGTGTCATTACGTCCAATGGCGTAGTCGGCGTGATACTCCAAACTTCTGCTCATTTCAGCTCCGTTCAGTCCTTATTACATCCAGACACTCGGGTTTCTGTCGTATTAGATAGCACTGGCGTAATTGGTTCACTCGTTTGGGGAAATAGCATAGATCACCGCTACGGGGTGGTTCGCGACATTCCTAATCACGTTCAAGTAGAAAAAGATGAAAAAGTATATACATCGGGGTTTTCTTTATTCCCTGCAGGCATACAAGTAGGGAAAATAATGGAAACAGGCGTTTCGTCCGGAGAGAGCTTCTTAGATTTAAAGATAGAATTATCTACAAATTTCAGCAACTTACACCATGTGTACGTCGTGAAAGATTTACTAATTAGAGAAAAAGAAGAACTAGAAGCTGACAGTCAAGACAATGGGTAGCATATTAATTATAAATATCGTCCGATTTATTATCGTGATTCTGCTGCAAGTAGCCTTATTTAAAAATATGGGCTATTATAACATAGCAACCATATATCCCTACATTTTCTTTATCTTCCTTTTACCAATCGGGTTGCCAAATTTAGTGTTATTTCTAGTCTCTTTTCTAACCGGATTAGCAGTCGATGCTTTTTATGATTCAGCTGGTGTGCATGCTTCTGCATGTGTTGGTTTGGCCTTATTCCGGATTTTTTTCCATAAAATTACCCTGGAAGTTGATTTGAAAGAATCGTTTAACACTCCATCTTTGGGTTTAATGGGTACCAAGTGGTTCCTGTCCTATGTATTTTTTGGCACCTTCGTCCATCATTTCTTTCTCTTTCTTATAGAAGCATTTACATTTTCTAATTTTATGTACACGCTAGCAAGTAGTATTTTAAGTAGTATATTTACAACTTGCGTCATTCTACTGATGAGTTTGTTGGTTTATAAAAGAAAATCACGTATTGGTAATATTTAAAGAAGGTCTTTACGTTCATGAATAGTTTTTTCGCTCGTAAATTTGTTATTCAAGGGATTTTTGTCACTATTGCGATCATCATCGCGATTCGTCTATTTTATATTCAGGTGATCGACAAATCTTATTTGTTATCAGCTAATAACAATGTTTTACGTAAAGTAGTTGTGTATCCCGCAAGAGGGGTTGTTTATGACCGAAACGGAAAGGTTTTAGTACAGAACGAGCCCGTATATGATTTATTGGTAACGCCAATTGAGGCAAAAGAAATCGACACAGCGCTTCTGTGCCAGCTCATCGATATTGATCTTGAAGGATTCCAGACAAGGATAAAAAAAGCTCGTTCCCACTCCCCCTACCGTCCTTCGATATTCGAAAAACAATTATCTGCGACGACGTACGCGCAATTGCAAGAACATCTATATAAATTTCGTGGTTTTTATGTGCAAAATCGTACGGTTAGGAGTTATCCTGATAGTATCGCACCTCAACTGTTAGGCTATATACAGGAAGTTAACGATAAAGATATTGAACGATCTGACGGGTTTTATCGTCCGGGCGACTATATTGGCGCAAGTGGTATAGAGCGCTCTTATGAAGAACTACTACGCGGACAACGAGGCGTAAAAAACCAAATGGTCGATGCGCTCAATAGACCAAAAGGCTCTTTCATGGATGGCCAATACGATACGCTCGCAGTGGCGGGTGAGGGTTTAGTCTCCACTATCGACCGAGACCTGCAGGTACTAGCAGAAAAACTCATGAAAAACAAGATGGGTTCAGTTGTTGCCATCGAACCCGCTACGGGCGAAATTTTGACCTTTGTTAGTGCACCATCCTACGATCCTAACATGATGGTAGGAAGGCAGCGCGGTAATAACTATATGAAACTTTTGCGAGACGAAACACGCCCCATGTTTATTCGCCCTATTCAAGCCTCCTATCCTCCCGGATCAGTTTTCAAAGTAGTTGCAGCATTAACAGCACAACAAGCTGGAGTTATAGATGAAAAAACAATATTCTATTGTCCCGGCGGATACCGCTACGGAGGTGGTCGCGCTATTATGCGCTGCACGCACGTAGATGGGGCTACTAGTTTAGTAAAATCCATACAGACATCATGTAACACGTATTACGGATACACCTATGCTCGGATGATTGACTCCCGCGGCATGTCTACACCGAAAGCTTACGATCTTTGGCGTGAAGCGTTGGGTAAGTTTGGTCTTGGCCGTACGTTAGGCATAGATCTCCCTGGGGAAAAACCAGGTTTAATCCCCACTTCTGACTTTTACACGAAGCGCTATGGCAATGACAAATGGCGATCTGGCTTTAACATTTCCCTGTCTATCGGACAGGGGGAAATGGGCATAACACCACTGCAAATGGCCAACATAATGGCTATTGTTGCCAATCGTGGCTTTTATTATCGTCCGCATCTCGTTAAGGCGATCGGTGAAAAAGGTATCGTTAAAGATGAATTTAAGGAAAAAATAAATGCAGGTGTAGACCCAAAATACTACGAACCCGTTATTGAGGGCATGAGCCGAGCTGTAAATATTCCTGGCGGGACGGGATATCGCGTGCGCGTTCCCGGTATCGAAATGTGTGGAAAAACAGGGACTGCACAGAATCCGCATGGCGAGAATCATGCCGTATTCTTTGCTTTTGCACCGCGCGAAAACCCTAAGATAGCTATTGCCGTATTTGTCGAAAATGCCGGTTATGGGGGGACTTGGGCAGGCCCCATCGTCAACATGCTGGTAGAGAAGTACCTTAAAGACACTATTTCCCTTCCGCAGTACATTCAAGACCGTATCTTTAATGCTAATTTTCTTCCCGAACCCCAGGAAAAAGAAGAACAGCAAGTAAGTGCAAGAACGTCACACGGTGAGAAGCCAGTTGGACGAAGTACACCGGAAATGCCGGCAACGGAGCCCAGACGCGAATTATATGTGCACCACAGCCAATTAAGAAAGGAGCATCCATAAAATGAGAGAGAAAAGCTTCTTTGGCCGTATCGATTGGCTTACTATTTTGTTATGGTTCATACTGTGCTTGATTGGCTGGTTTAATATCTATGCCGCCGTTTACGATCCTGAGCAGCCTAATATTTTCAGCATGGAAACCAACTATGGCAAACAGTCTATTTATATTTTCACTGCTCTCGTTATCGGATTCAGCATTCTGATTATAGATGCGAAATTCTTCATTTCTGCTTCACCACTTATTTATATTGTAGTCATCTTACTCTTAATATTAGTTTTGATTATCGGCCGGAATGTAGGAGGAAATCAAGCATGGATACCATTAGGTAGCTTCCGCTTACAACCTTCCGAATTCGGCAAACTAGCTACTTGCTTGTTACTGGCTTCCTACCTGAGTACACAAACCAATAAAAACCCGAATATAAAAACACTGTTTATAGGTGCATTAATTGTTCTATTACCCGTAGCATTAGTGATGCTCCAACCCGACACAGGTTCTGCGCTTGCATTCTTTGCCTTAATTTTTGTGTTTTATCGCGAAGGGTATGTTGGAAATACTCTTTTATTACTAGGAGGCCTAGCCATTCTCTTATTTATATCAGCATTATTGGTAAATCAATGGATTATTATTAGCGTTTTGACGTTGGTCGCTGGATTGCTGATTTATTCTTTACGGAAAAAAAGAAAATATATTATTAACGTCGGTATACTTTTTCTTGCATGTAGCGTATATGTACTTTGCGTTGACTATGCCTATGAACATATCTTACAATCACATCAACGCAATCGTATTGACGTGATCTTAGGAAAAATACACGATCCACGAGGAGAAGGATATAACCTCAATCAATCGAAGATCGCGATTGGATCTGGACAATTATTTGGAAAGGGGTTTCTCCAAGGAACACAAACAAAATATAAGTTTGTTCCGGAGCAGAGTACTGATTTTATTTTCTGTACCATTGGTGAAGAGTGGGGATTTGTCGGCTCGATAGTCCTTATAGGTATCTACCTTACGCTTCTACTCCGTTTAGTTCATATTGCGGAACGCCAACGTACAGCTTTTGCCCGGATTTATGCCTACGGTGTTGCTTCTATCCTCTTTTTCCATTTCTTTATCAATATCGGTATGACCATCGGCATCGTACCCGTTATCGGCATCCCACTTCCTTTTATTAGTTATGGTGGTTCTTCGCTATGGAGCTTTACTATTCTTCTTTTCATTTTATTATGTTTAGACTCCGGACGTAAGGGTTTAAATGGCTAATGTTTGATGATCGAGCTCCGGAAGCTTCTGTTTCTTAAATAAATTCAATATCTTTAGCATACGGAACAGTGAAAGATGACATGATAAAAAAAATTGTTAAGGAACATCCCCTCAAAGATATTGCCCTCGATTTTGATGACGAAATTACGCCGCTCCCATTTGAACAAAAAGCATTAAAATCATATTATGAAGCCCATGATAAAACTTGGGAAATCAAAATGCACGTCTCCGGAATCGAAAATGAATTGAAAGTAGTAGACGATATCATCGCAGGCCTCTCCTTTCGTCGTTTGGGCATTGAACAAGAACTGGAAATATTAGAAGATTGGCTCGGCGTGACTGAGTTGGAAGATAAGGAACTTTTTGACGGGGAAATCACCATTGATATTGGAGCCTTTTTCTCGGTTTGTGACAAACACAACGTAGATTTGCAAGATCTTTATGAAAAAGTGGTCAACCTAACAGCGATATATAATCGCGACATAGAAAATATCTACGAAGATGATGCTGTTATTGATCCAGAATATTTTAACGCGCTCGAGGAAATCTATCCCCGGTATGAAGAAGTATCTGTCCACACCGTATCATTAGACGATGACCATCAAGCGTTTTTGCAAGCATATGGAAAAGTAGAAGACCTTTTCTTTCATTACACCGAATTAGCAAGGGAAATATTCGACAAGTACAAGGGCTTAGTTGAAACGACTCAAATCATCTACCGACGAGTAGAGGTAATAGATAAATTACTAAGAGACAAATTAAAACGCGAAGGAAAGTGATCAACATAAATTGTCATGATCGATATGTATTCATTACGATTCAGCTATCATAACGTATAAAGATAAGTATATTGAATACCATCTAGCTTGTCGAGCTTCTGGACAATCTGATTTACGAGTAACTTCCTCACTTCTATCTCTAACGCACAGTTATTATCGAATTCTTGTTTTCGAATAGGTAAATTCTCTTCTTTAACCACACGCATTACATCATTCATATGCAAATAATCAAACGTGATTCGATAAACATCATTCACGGTTTTCTCTACTATCTTGGCGGTGTTCAATGCTTCTTGGGCAGCTGTTTTATAGGCGTTTATCAAGCCCGGAACCCCCAATAGTGTACCGCCAAAATAACGGACCACGATGATAAGCACATTGGTAATATCTTTTGATAACAAGCTGTTTAAAATGGGGCGACCTGCCGTTCCAGAAGGCTCTCCATCGTCGTTTAATCGAAAGACAGAACGATCTGGCGTCAGGCGATATGCCCAACAATGGTGCCTTGCTTTAGGATGCGAAGCCCTTACTTCGGCAACTATATCTTTGATAGCGGTTTCCTCTCGAAAGGGATAGGCATAAGCAATGAACTTGCTTCCTTTATCTCTAAACAAACCTTCACTTGGTTCTTCAATAGTTAAATATGTATCTTCAAACAAACTCACAGATAAGCAATAATTAAAACGGAAATAACAGCTAATACCAATCCTATCTTGTTCAACCGAGTCAACCGTTCACCAAAAAAACCGATACCAACAATTGCTCCCAACAAAATGACACCGATGTTCATTCCAGTAAACACGACAGATGGGCTATTAGATAATGCCTGATGTGCTTTCATGTAGAACAGAATATTGCCAAAGTTAAACAATCCCAAAAGGATTCCCCAAATTACGGATTTAAATTGTATACGTTCTTTTTTGACTGAAACACGGTAAGTGAGCAAGAGGAAAGAGACCACTATTGCCAAAATAAATACCAACAACATCGAATAAGCATATGGTACCTCTCGATAGAGCGCCACTTTTTTAAATAGAATATCAATAATTCCCATTCCCAAAAACACAGCCACGGCATAACCCCAGGTTCCATTGCCTTTGGTTACACCGCCTTTTTTCCAACCGATGGAACACAGGATAGCCACAATCCCCACGACTATACCTGCCAATTTAGACACACCTATCGCTTCATGAAAAATGAAAAATGCAGCCGACAAAGGTATAAATAACGAAAGGCGTTGTGCAATCTCGGTTTTGACGATGCCACTGTATTGAATAGCATAAGCGATGCACAAAAATATCGTTGGTAGAAGGACAGCCAATGATACGTATAACTCCCAAGGTAATGTACTTAGAGGCACAGTAGCCATTTTCGGTTTTAGAAACAATAAAGTTGCCAACGCAGCCACGGGATAATTCCAAACAATAAGATGGAGGTGCTGTATGCCACGTTGTTTAGCCAGTTTAATAACAATCGACACCGTGACGCTGCAAATAACACTAATTAATACGTATAACATAGAAAAGATCCCAAACTTAATAAATTACGCTATTCCTCACGCCGACAAAGGAATGAAATTATACAGTCTTCTCCAAACCGGACTAGAATCCAATTGTGAACCGGTGCCCTAGCCCGTATGATAGAACGCCAACAAGTTTGGTGTCTTAATGGTTAGCATCCATCTAATCTCCTTCGACGGACAGGGGATATTACTCAGCATACAAAACTCTCCCATGCTGAAAAACACAAAAATCGCTAAAAAACTACTTAAAAACACAAAATTTAAAACACTATTTTAACAAAAAAAAAGCACTATTATTTTTAATAAATTATCAACATAAAACACATTAATATACACAAAAACATCATATCAAAAACAATAAATAAAAACATAACATACTTATATAAAAGTATTTATAAAAATAAAACTTCTATAAAGAGGTCTTTTTTTTATCAAAAAAAATGATATTTTTTTTCATTAAAAAACACATCATTTTTACATCTTTAAAACAACTATAAAATGAAATTATTTTCAAATTTATTTTGCATATATAAAATAATAATTCTACTTTTGAATTGTAAAATTTAAGACATGATGACACACAACAAATACTTTTATTTTGGCAACTTTTACTTTAAAAGGTAATGCTGGGGTTTGTATGTTTGTGTAAAAGAAACAAAAAGTCCCGGATAGTTTTCGGGACTTTTTTTATACAATTACGATTGGCATGATAATTAAAGAATGAAACCGAGATTAAATAATCATTGAGGCACAGAATAATGATTATTAACTCGAGCTCTCATCAGCCATAAGAAAAAATAAATAAATGAAAACAAGAATTGCAATACAGGGCGTCAAAGCCTCCTTTCATGAAGAAGCAGCTCATAAATATTTCAGTGACGAGGACATTGAAATTTTAGAGTGCGAGTCTTTCAAGAAAACGTGTGAAATGCTTAAACAGGGCAAAGCTGATTATGTCGTTATGGCGATAGAGAACGCGATTGCAGGTAGTATTCTACCTAATTATAATTTGCTCCGTGATTATAAATTCCACATCATTGGCGAAGTACATTTAAATATACAACAAAATTTGCTTGCATTACCTGGCGCCAAGCTTTCCGATATAAAATTCGTGGAATCACACCCAATTGCCATTCGTCAATGCGATGAGTTTTTGAGTGATTATCCGGAATGGACGGTAAAGGAAGGTATGGATACCGCTGCTTGTGCAAAGAGCATTATCGAAAATAAACTGACCAATACCGCGGCAATCGCCAGTATAGCAGCTGCGGAATTATACGGTTTGGAAATTTTGGAAAAAAGAATTGAAACCAACAAGAAGAATGCGACACGTTTTTTGATTCTTTCGAATGAAATCATCGAACAGAAAAATGCGAACAAGGCCTCCCTATCTTTTCAAACAGGGAATGCAGTAGGCGCCCTCGCGAATGTATTACAGTGTTTTGCAGAGCAAAATGTGAACTTGAGCAAGATTCAATCCATGCCCGTAATAGGTCGTCGAAATGAATATGACTTTTACGTAGATGTGGAATGGAAAAAACAAAGTGACTATGATGCGGCTATTCGCAAGGTACTAAAGCACACCATAAATTTCACCATTATGGGGGAATATGTAAAAAACGAGAAAGTATAACAACTATTATTCATTAGCAAATCATTAAAATCATGAAACATACCTTAGACATCGTTCCTTTAAAATCTTGGATAGATACGGGCGATAAACCATTAATTATTGCCGGACCATGCAGCGCTGAGACAGAAGAACAAGTAGTCTCTACCGCACATTTATTGGCAAATACAGGAAAAGTAAATGTATTAAGAGCAGGAATCTGGAAACCTCGTACTCGTCCAGGCGAGTTTGAAGGAATAGGCAGTATAGGTTTGGAATGGCTAAAAAGAGCCAAAGAGGAAACTGGGTTATTAACGTCAACAGAAGTGGCTACCGCTAAACATGTAGAAGAAGCATTAGCTGCTGGTATAGACATCTTGTGGGTAGGCGCGCGTTCTACAGCAAACCCGTTCACCGTACAAGAAATCGCCGATGCTTTACAGGGTGTGGATGTACCGGTATTCGTTAAAAATCCAGTTAACCCAGACCTGTCCCTGTGGATTGGCGCATTGGAACGTATCAACCGTGCCGGTATAAAAAAACTAGGCGCTATCCACCGTGGATTCTCCTCTTTCGAAAAAACTGCTTTCCGAAATGAACCGATGTGGGATCTAGCGGTCCAGTTGAAATCAGCATGTCCTGAACTTCCTATCATCAACGACCCTAGTCATATCTGTGGAAACCGAGAACTAATCCCTTATATCGCGCAGAAAGCGATGGATATGGATCAACAAGGTTTGATTGTGGAATCGCATATCGACCCATCGGTTGCATGGACTGACGCTAAACAGCAAGTCACGCCAGCTGCTTTAGCAGACTTACTCGATAACCTATCGGTTCGTCACCCAGAATCCGACAACCCACTTTTCGATGATAAACTTGCAGAATTACGTCAGAAAATAGATAAATTGGATGATGCGATTCTAAAGCAAATTGGTGACCGTATGAAAATCGCCGAAAAAATCGGTGAGTACAAACGCGACAATAATGTAACCATCCTTCAGGTTAGTCGTTGGGATGAGATCGTCGAAAAAAGAGTTCAACTTGCTAAGGCATTGTCACTTAGTGAAGACTTTGCTGCGAAATACTTAGAACTGTTACACAACGAATCTATCCGCAAACAAAACGAAGTCATGAATGCGAAACCTGTGGCGGAGGCGTAAATGAGTTCAACATCACTTACACTTCGTCATCCGTCGAAAGTAATACAGGGCACGGTTCAACTTACTGGTTCTAAATCGGAGAGCAACCGTGCTCTTATCATACAGGCGTTAAGTCGAAGAGCGGTTAACGTAGATAACCTATCCGCTGCTGCCGACACCGTCATCATGAATAAAGCACTCGCATTGGCGGAGGCGGCGTCTTATGAGACAAGTGGAACCGTTACGGTGGATATTGGTCCTGCAGGAACAGCTATGCGTTTTCTCACCTCTTACCTAAATTTGGTAGGTGGTCACTTTATTCTTACCGGAACGGAACGTATGCAACAGCGCCCGATCGGCATCCTTGTAGACGCCCTGAAAACCCTAGGTGCGAATATTGATTATGAGAAAGAAAATGGCTTTCCACCATTAGTAATCGAGGGACCGATGATACAGGCTAAACAAAAAGTCCGTATACAAGGAAATGTTAGCAGTCAATATCTATCTTCGCTCCTCCTCATAGCCGCTTCCCTAAAACAAGGGCTCGTATTGGAAATTGAAGGAGAGCTAACGTCCAGACCCTATGTCACCATGACTTTGGACATGTTGCAGGAAGCCGGGATATCCCATACATGGACGGATAATACCATCGAAATCGCTCCACAGCAATTTAAATCGACAACCATTTATGTTGAACCAGATTGGAGTGCGGCTTCCTATTGGTACGCCATGGTAGCGTTATCTGAAAAGGGAGAAATCGTGTTACCGGGCTTAAAAGCACATAGCTTACAAGGTGATATTGCCATTGTGGATATCATGTCACACTTTGGAGTAGCTAGCTCGTTTCAAACGGATGGACTACATATCGCCAAGGTTAACGAAGGCTCTGATAAGACGCTCTTTGATTTCAAGGCATGTCCGGATTTGGCGCAAACGATCGTTGCATTAGCCGCGGCTATTCGTCGTGACATCTCTATCACAGGAGTAGAAACCTTAAAAATCAAGGAAACAGATCGATTGGCAGCGTTAAAGAACGAGATAGAAAAGTTTGGTGCGACTATACTGGCAGATGGAGAAATCTACCATGTCAAAACGAACGACGTTTACACGCCAAAACAGATTACGTTTGACACCTATGAAGATCATCGGATGGCTATGGCATTCGCACCATTGGCACTAGTTTTTGACAAAGTGACAATCAATGAACCCGTTGTAGTAGAAAAATCTTATCCTGATTTTTGGGAACACTTGCAACAAAAGGGTTTCACCGTCGAGCAATAGGTAAACAGTTAAACAAATAGAAAAATTACATCATGGCAGGAAACTCATTTGGCCACCTTTTTAAAATAACCACTTTTGGCGAATCGCATGGAAAAGCGGTTGGTGTTATCATTGACGGCTGTCCTCCCCATATCGATATAGACGAAGATTTTATACAGTCGGAGTTGGATAAACGGAAGCCAGGGCAATCTAAAATCACCACACAACGCAAAGAAAGTGATGTTGCTCAAATCTTATCTGGTGTTTTCGAAGGAAAATCAACAGGGACACCTATTGCCATTCTGATACCAAACGAAGATCAACGGTCTAAAGACTATTCCCATATCGCGGATAAGTACCGTCCATCTCATGCGGATTATACCTATCAGCAAAAATACGGTATCCGAGATTATCGTGGCGGAGGGCGATCTTCCGCAAGGGAAACAGCAGCACGGGTAGCAGCGGGCGCTATCGCCAAATTATACCTCAAAAGCCAAAGTATCGAAATTTTCGCTCATGTTTCGGCAGTCGGTACGTTAGAAGCTCCCAATTTGGACACCACTAATTTGTCAGCGCTGCTCGACATACGAGAAGGCAATATTGCTCGTTGCGCAGATCCTGCAACAGCAAATGAAATGATTGCTCTTATTGATTCAATAAGAAAAGCAGGAGACACCATCGGTGGAAAAATATCAACCGTCGTACGCGGAGTACCCGTCGGACTTGGTGAACCCGTTTTCGATAAATTACACGCTGATTTGGGAAAGGCAATGTTAAGTATTAATGCTGTTCATGGGTTTGAATATGGTTCTGGATTTAGCGGTTCTGAAATGCAAGGCTCTGAACACAACGATATATTCCTAAAAGAAGGAGAGCAAGTACGTACCCGTACTAATTTCTCTGGCGGTATTCAAGGCGGCATTTCCAACGGAATGGACATTACATTTCGTACTGCTTTCAAGCCCGTTGCTACCATTATGCGTGACCAGGAAACGTTGAATGAGGCTGGTAATAGCACAACCATATCGGGCAAAGGACGTCACGACCCTTGCGTTGTATCCCGTGCCGTCATTATTGTGGAAGCCATGACAGCGTTGGTATTAGCAGATCATTTGTTACGATTTAAAGCATATAAAGATTAATTATAGAGACGCAGATTTGCGTCTCTATATGTTAAAATTAAAACAATCTCGGGAATAAACTTTCGTTATATTCACTAATCATTTCGTATGCCAACTCTACTACATCGTCTACCGATGGTTTTGTAAAATAGTCGCCATCGGATCCATATGGTGGGCGATTAGCTTTGGCAGTAAGCGTTCGAGGTTGACCATCCAAGAGATAATAACCATTTTGTTTTTCCAATATCTCCTGCATAATAAACGCAGCAGCACCACCCGGCATATCTTCGTCCACCACCAATAACTTATTTGTTTTCTCCAACGATTGACGGCAAATTTCCGTACGGTCAAAAGGCTGTAAACATTGCGCGTCGATAATCTCCAAAGAAATCCCTAATCTCTCCAGTTCAATAGCTGCCTCTTGTACGACACGTAACGTAGCACCATAGGATACGACCGTAATATCTCTCCCCGCACGTATCTGTTCCGCTATCCCAATGGGCACCATGAACTCTCCAACATTAGACGGCATTTTTTCTTTCAACCGGTAGCCATTCAGGCACTCGATCATAACAGCCGGTTCATCCGAACGTAACAGTGTATTATACATACCCGCCGCCTGTGTCATGTTCCGTGGCACACAAATATGCAAACCACGGAGTCCACCTAGCAGTACCGTCATCGGTGACCCCGAATGCCAGATACCCTCTAACCGGTGGCCTCGGGTACGAATAATAACAGGCGCCTTCTGTGTTCCTTTAGTACGATAGCTCAAACAGGCCAAATCATCACTCAATACCGGCATTGCATAGATCAAATAATCCAGATATTGGATTTCAGCAATAGGACGTAAACCACGTAATGCCAAGCCAATACCCTTGCCGATAATAGCCGATTCACGAATACCGGTATCAAAAATACGTAGTTCGCCAAACTGTTCTTGTAATCCGGCAAAACCTTGATTAACATCCCCTATTTTCCCTACATCTTCTCCAAACGCCACAATGCGTTCATCACGTCTAAAATTAGCTTCAAAACAGGCATTCAATACCTCTCTCCCATCCACCATGGCGACGTCCTGTTCATAATCCGCAACTATATTCTCCTTTTTCAAAGGAGAATCAGCGGTATCCGTAAACAGCTTATCGTTATAACGATCAAAATTTTGTTCCTGCTTCTGGGCATACCAGGTCATCAACACATTTTTTTCAGGCGAATACACGCTCCTCAAATCACGAATAGCTCTCCTCACATTGCCATAAATCTCTTTCAACGAGGGTTCCGCCAATGACTGCAAGGTCTTTAGTGCTACATCAACCAATGGATCTCCAATCGCAGATAGCAAGGCTATCGCTTCATCTAAATCAATTTGAAGCGTTTTATGATAATCCGCCCATGCGCGGCGCTGTTCTTGACGGACAAAATCTTTGGCTTCTTTTTCTAGGTCAGTCAGTTCTTCTTCTTCAGCAATACCGGATTGCAATAGCCATTCACGCATTTTTAGGTTACAATCAAATGCCTCCTCCCATTCCAAACGTTCGGCGGATTTATAGCGTTCGTGCGACCCAGATGTAGAATGTCCCTGGGGCTGTGTCAATTCCGTCACATGAACAAGACATGGCACATGTTCCTCTCTCGCGCAGCGCGCTGCCTGCTCATAAACCTCGCATAAAGCGGGATAATCCCAGCCACGTACTTTAAATATTTCTATACCATTTCCATCACCCTCACGTTGAAAACCCTTCAATGCTTCAGAGATGTCGGCTTTCGTTGTTTGTACTTCATTCGGGACCGATATACCATATCCATCATCCCAGACGGAGATAACAACCGGAATCTGCTTTACCGCAGCAGCATTAACTGTCTCCCAAAATACACCTTCCGATGTAGAGGCATTACCAACGGTACAAAAAACAACTTCTTTCCCTTGACGCGAAAAGAAGGTTAAATGATCTAAATTTCGATTCTCTTTATACAATTTAGACGCTAAACCCAGCCCCATAATACGGGACATCTGTCCGCCCGTTGTCGAAATATCCGAAGCTGAATTCTTCTGCTCCGTTTGGTCTAACCAATCCCCTTCCTTATCGAGCAATTGTGTGGAAAAATGACAATTCATTTGACGTCCTCCAGACGATATATCCGCTTCTAAATTAGGGTTAGCATATAACTGCGAGAAGAAATGATAAACATTAGATATACCTGAGGCAAAAGCAAATGTCTGATCGCGGTAATATCCCGAACGCCAGTCGCCGGGTTGGAATACTTTAGCGAGCGCAATTTGCGCGATCTCTTTACCATCACCAAACACCCCGAATTTTGCCTTTCCAGTTAACACCTCCTTGCGACCCGACAGACTTGCAATGCGGCTTTCAACCGCTAATCTATAATCGTTTAAAATGATTTCGCGAAAATCATCAAAACTGATTTTCGACGTTTCAAAATCACTGTTTATATTCATGGTGATATCAGACATATTTAACCGATGGTTTCAGCAAAAATAGTAAAATATACGTGTTATTGGAAATGGCAGCAGCTGTTCATACTTTTTATCCCTTAATATCTGTTTTAAATTGTATGGATGAGCACTTCGTGGTTTTCTCTCAAAAAAGTATGCAAAAAAACTCGTCGCTTCGGATGTTTGAGAAATCGGATTGTACTAAGAATGAGTTTCTACATATCTCAAAAATCCGGATGCGATCTTGGAGTTGAAAAGGGATAGTATAATATTATAATATATTAAGTAGTGGGGTTATATAAAAAAGATTAAAATACTCCGTATATTTCCTCTATAGCATAAATTCCTTTAATGGCAGAGGAGAATTACTTAAATTCATTTTATATGCGAAGTAATTAAATTGCACATAAAAGTGAATTACTCATGAAGAGTTTTTACATTTAGGTATTCGTGAATGCACGGCATTTTGTGTAACTTTGTACTTTGATTTGAAGAACGTTCAAAATACACCATTAGTAATGATTCATTTCTTTGTGAACCCAAGCCACACCGTGTATGGTGTGCAAACCCAAAACGACTTATCGACAGAAGATATTTCCAGATTAAACTGGCTCTTTGGAAACGCTGAAAAGCTTAACCAGCAGACGTTAAACAACTATTATGTCGGCCCTCGTGCTGCGATGGTGACCCCGTGGAGTACCAATGCCGTTGAAATCACACAAAACATGGGAATTCAAAGGATTATCCGTATTGAAGAATTTTATCCGGTGGATGAAAACTTTACGGATTTCGACCCAATGATTTCTCAGAAATATGCCGTATTAACACAAGATATGTATTCTATCAATATTCAGCCAGAACCTATTTTGGAAATTGACGATATTGATGCTTACAATAAATCAGAAGGTTTAGCTTTGAACCCGGAAGAAGTAGATTATTTGAATAACCTGTCCGGAAAAATCGGACGTAAACTAACGGATTCTGAAGTTTTTGCTTTTTCACAGGCAAATTCGGAACATTGCCGGCACAAAATATTTAACGGAACCTTTATCATTGATGGTGAAGAGCAGCCCTCTTCCCTATTCAAGCTGATTAGAAAAACTTCCGAAACCCATCCGAACGAAATTGTTTCAGCCTATAAAGATAACGTAGCGTTCGTCAAAGGACCTAAAGTGACCCAGTTTGCCCCAAAATCGGCAGATAAACCGGACTTCTACGAAGAAAAGGCATATGAATCGGTACTTTCACTTAAAGCCGAAACCCATAATTTTCCGACAACTGTAGAACCATTTGCCGGTGCCGCTACCGGCTCGGGTGGTGAAATTCGCGACCGGTTGGCTGGCGGCCAAGGAGCATTACCTTTGGCTGGGACCGCTGTCTATATGACCGCCTATTCGCGCCTTGAAACGGATACTGTGCAGGACAAACCTTGGGAAAATGGCATGGAGGAACGCCAATGGTTGTACCAAACGCCAATGGATATCCTCATTAAAGCGTCTAACGGTGCTTCGGATTTTGGTAATAAATTCGGACAGCCTTTGATCGCTGGTTCCGTACTAACCTTCGAGCATGAAGAAGAAGGCAGAAAATTAGGCTATGATAAAGTCATTATGCAAGCCGGTGGTGTAGGTTATGGTAAAGCCGACCAAGCGAAAAAACATACGCCAAAAACGGGTGATAAAATTGTTATTCTCGGTGGTGAGAACTATCGTATCGGAATGGGCGGGGCAGCGGTATCCTCTGCGGACACAGGTGCTTTTGGTTCGGGTATCGAACTGAACGCCATCCAACGCTCCAACCCGGAAATGCAAAAACGAGCGGCAAATGCGATCCGTGCTTTTGTAGAGTCGGACAACAACCCCATTGTTTCGATTCATGACCATGGTGCTGGCGGACACCTCAACTGTTTGTCCGAACTGGTGGAAGAAACGGGTGGATTAATCGATATGGATAAATTGCCTGTTGGTGACCCTACCCTATCGGCAAAAGAAATTATCGGTAATGAATCTCAGGAGCGCATGGGTTTGGTCATCGCCGATAAAGATATAGAGACGCTGAAAAAGGTAGCGGATCGTGAACGTGCCCCGATGTATGCCGTAGGGGATGTAACAGGAGATCATCGTTTTACGTTCCAATCGAAATCTACGGGAGCAAAACCAATGGATTACGATTTAGCAGACTTCTTTGGTTCTTCACCCAAAACGGTGATGAACGACATTAAAATTGATCGTCAATATGCGGACCTTTCTTACGATGTTAATGAGGTGCCTACCTATTTGAGACAACTACTGCAATTGGAAGCGGTCGCTTCTAAAGACTGGTTGACAAATAAAGTGGATCGTTGTGTTGGCGGTCGTGTTGCCAAACAACAATCTGCCGGCCCTTTACAACTTCCATTAAACAACGTGGGTGTTATGGCATTAGATTACACTTCGACAGAAGGTATCGCAACTTCTATAGGCCATTCTCCATTGACAGCATTAGTTGATCCTGTTGCAGGTTCTCGCAATGCTATTGCTGAAGCGCTCTCTAACTTGGTATTCGCACCTATCAAAAATGGTTTGGCTGGTGTATCACTTTCGGCAAACTGGATGTGGCCATGTAACAACGAGGGTGAAGATGCGCGTTTGTACGAAGCTGTAAAAGGTTGTTCGGATTTTGCCATCGCTTTGGGGATCAACATTCCTACGGGAAAGGATTCGCTATCGATGAAACAAAAATACCCAAATGGCGAAAACGTCATTGCGCCAGGTACATTGATTATCTCGGCAGCAGGCAACTGTACCAACATCCATAACGTAATTGAGCCGGTATTATCAAAAAATGCAGGTTCTATTTACTATATCAATCTATCGCAGGACACTTTCAAATTAGGTGGTTCTTCTTTTGCACAGATAAACAATAGGATCGGTAGGGAAGCACCAACCATTCAAGATGCGGATTATTTTAAAAAGGCATTCAACGTTATACAGGAAGCCATCCTATCAGGCTATGTAGCTGCAGGGCATGATGTAGGATCGGGCGGGTTAATAACCACCTTATTGGAGATGACCTTTGCGGACGTTGATTTAGCAGCACAATACGATTTAAGTGGATTAGGCGAAGCGGATACGGTTAAAGCATTGTTCAACGAAAATATTGCTGTCGTATTGCAGGCAAAAGATGACGCGGCTCTTGAAACGACATTATCCCAAGCGGGCGTGCAGGCAGTGAAAATCGGAGAGGTGATCAACGGAACAGCTGTATCCTTCAAAAATAATGTAGACGAATTTACATTTGACGTAGCGGAAACCCGCGATATATGGTTCAAAACATCATTTTTGTTGGACAGCAAGCAGTCTAAAAATGGCATGGCGCAGGAGCGCTATAACAATTATAAAAATCAACCGATCAAGGTGATTTTCCCATCGCAATTTGATGGTAAAAAACCTGTACGTGCAGCAGATGGGACGACAAGACCAAAAGCAGCTATCATCCGGGAAAAAGGTTCAAATTCCGAAAGAGAAATGGCCAATGCGATGTATCTAGCTGGTTTTGACGTAAAGGATGTCCACATGACCGACCTGATTTCAGGTCGCGAAACACTAGAAGACATTCAATTTATCGGTACGGTAGGCGGTTTCTCCAATTCAGATGTATTGGGTTCAGCAAAAGGTTGGGCTGGCGCTTTTCTGTACAACGAGAAAGCGAAAAAGGCCCTGGAAAACTTCTTTGCGCGCCCCGACACGATGTCTGTCGGTATCTGTAACGGTTGCCAGTTGTTCATGGAATTGGAACTTATCAATCCGGAGCATAAGGTACATGGAAAAATGCTCCACAATACTTCGCAAAAACATGAATCTAGTTTTGCTTCGGTAAAAATACAAGAGAACAACTCCATTATGTTATCTACATTGGCAGGGAGCACATTGGGTGTATGGATTTCACACGGCGAAGGTAAATTTAACCTTCCGCACAGCGAGGACCAATACAACATCGTGGCTAAATATGCTTACGAACAATACCCGCATAATCCAAATGGATCAGATTTTAACACCGCTATGCTTTGTGATAAGACGGGGCGTCACCTCGTAACGATGCCACATATCGAACGTTCTATCTTCCAATGGAATTGGGCATACTATCCCGCTGGCAGACAAGATGAAGTTACACCTTGGTTAGAAGCCTTTGTGAATGCACGTAAGTGGTGTGAGAAAAATAAATAACACATACGACCCGCCTAGTTGGCGGGTCTTTTTTTTGTATATTAGAAGAATATAATAGATAAACCTTGTGCGATAAATTTTATGAAAAGTACTACTAAGATCATCTGCGTTTTATTTCTATGCCTTTTATTTTTCCAATCCTGCAAGTTAGGGAGATTTGTATTCTATAACTTCGCTAATATCACCGATTACAAAATATTCCCCTACCGAACGATAGAAAACGCGGTCTCTCCTTTCACCTTTCCTGCAGCTCAACAACCTAAACCGCTGAAAGACATCGAAACATCGGAAGGCGATGTCCCTTTTGATACATATTTGGAACACACCAAAACGGTAGCGTTTTTGGTGATAAAAAGTGATAGCATTCAATATGAAAAATATTTCAACAAATACGAAGATGAATCGATAGTAGCCTCTTTCTCCATGGCAAAATCCGTTATATCGATGCTCATCGGCATTGCTATTGCCGATGGAAAAATTCAATCAGTGGATGAACCTATTACCAACTATATCCCTGAATTAAAACGGAATGGATTTGACGCTGTCACCATAAAATACTTGCTGCAAATGACTTCGGGACTTGATTTCAATGAAAGTTATACCAATCCTTTTGGACATGCGGCTACTTTTTATTACGGCACCAATCTACGCAAAGCCATTCATAAGCTGAAACTGAAAGATGTACCCGGTGAGAAGTTTGACTACACCAGTGGAACAACCCAACTTCTTGGATTGGTATTGGAAAGAGCTTTAGAAAGCCAGACCATTAGTTCATATCTAGAAGAAAAGATTTGGAAACCATTGGGAATGGAATATGATGCCACTTGGAGTCTTGACAGAAAAAAAGACGGACTGGAAAAAACATTCTGTTGCCTAAACGCCCGTGCGAGAGATTTTGCTAAACTAGGACGTCTATACCTACATAATGGGAATTGGAATGGCACACAAATCGTTCCAGAGCAATGGGTAAAGGAATCGACTAAATTAGATACAACTGGACATAGTGCTCCTTTTTATCAATATCAATGGTGGTTAACAAAAAATGCGGAGCAATTTTATGCAAAAGGTATTTTAGGTCAGTATATTTTTGTTGATCCAAATAAGAATCTTATTATCGTCCGATTGGGAGAAAAAACAAGTAAGGTCAATTGGCTTAAACTTATTTCGCAGATAGCCCATTCATATTAAAGCTATCATATTGACCGACTCCCTCCTATTCTCGCGCCTTTATACTATCGATGATTTCGTTTCTTCAAACAGAATCTTCCATGTTATCGTCAGATTCCGTTTTGCTATGCCAAGAATTTTGCTTGGGAACGTCGGTTTCCGTTTCTGTTATCGTCCCTTGATATTTTGCCATAGCATAAGCTGTTGTCGGTAAAAAAACGAAAACGAAAAGGCCGCACCAAAAGCCTGTAAACTTCCCGATTAGGGCACTACACAACAGTACAAATATGGGATAGGAGAACAATAAAATGGAAAAAAGTAAAGAATCATAAAATATCGTGCCTTCGGTTTTCTTTTTAACATAATCTCGCCATACTCGATAAAACCAGAACTGCGTGTAATATCCGATTTTGGCGGGGATACGCCAGAAACTACTATTTCGGGCTTGGGTAGGATCTCCCACCAAAGGCGTAGCGACTATCTCTCCACGGAGATTATTTCGCACTTCCTGAAGGATATCCGCTGTGCGTACCCGATGATCGGATATATACTCCGTTGTATCCAAAGGTGGCAATGCTCTCAATTCTACAATTTTAGGCACATGTCGGAACGAATTGTAATTTAGCGTGTATGCTTGAATTTGCAACGGCAGTTCTGCCTTATAAGAGCGTTCTAGCAACGATGTCAATCCGCCGTTCATAAAAGGCTGCAATTCCCACAAGTTTCGGGATATGCCTTCGGGGAATATCAACACATGTTGCCCTGCTGCCAATCGTTGCATGCATTCGTCAAATGTAAAATCATTCTTTACGGCGAAGTCTTCGTCGTCGTTCCTTTTATAGATAGGTAACATATACAGCCAACGCAGAACTGCGTTGGATACCGGATGTTTAAAAATATCCCCTCTGGTGAGGAAACAAATTTTTGCTGGAGCATAGGCCGCAATGACTAATGCGTCAAAAAAAGAATTAGGATGGTTCGATATGACTATAGTGGGATAGGCATACGGGGCTAGATGTAAATTCTTAGCTTTCAGCCCAGGAGCATACCATTTTAATCCGAAGCGTACAAATAACCTTAATATGGAATAAAACATATCGTTAAAGAGATACTCTATTATTACCTGTTCATTTTTTTACAGCAAAAAATAGACCTAAAATTACCACTCCTGCATAGATTTCGTAATCTTCGCAATATTCAAGCTATTTGCCATAGCCGTAAAGATACGGTGATACACGTTATGATTTGCATATAATACTTCGTGCGTACCATCTTCCACAACCTTTCCTTTTTCCATTACCACAATGTGTTCAGCATCGATAATCTGTGAAATGCTATGCGAAACGATAATCACCGTACGCCCTGTCTTAATCGCATCCAGACTATTTTTGATCTGTTCTGTAGCGATGGCATCTAAGTTCGCAGTCGGCTCGTCTAAGAAAATAATAGGTGGGTCTTTCAGGAAGAGACGCGCAATAGCAATTCGCTGCTGCTGACCACCAGACAATAAATGAGCATCCGAATCATATCCATTTGGCAGATCTAAAATCTGTTCATGTATATACGCTTTTCTCGCTGCTTCCATAATTTCATCCATAGAAGCATTCGTTTTTCCATAGAGTATATTCTCTGTAATACTACCCTTAAAAATATGATTTTTCTGCAGGACCAAACCAACATGCTCCCGCAGGTAGGCCGTATCATAATCTGCTATATCTATCCCATCCAGCAGGATTTGTCCCTTTGTCGGGCTATAGAATTTATCCAACAAATTAATAACGGTGCTTTTCCCCGCACCAGATAACCCTACCAGCGCCGTATTCTGATTAGGTTGAACGACCATACTCACATTTTTCAAAGCCTGTAGACCATTGGGATAATGAAAATCTACGTGCTTTATTTCAATTAATCCCCTGATTTTTTTTGGACGATAGTTACCTGTCGGTTCACGCTGTTCCTCCTCCTCCAAAATGCTAAAGAAACCTTCAGAATAAATAAGCGCATCATTCACCTCATCATAGATGCGATGAAGCTGGCGAATAGGTGCAGATACGTTATTGAAAAGGAGAATATGGAACATGATGGCACCTAAGCTCATTTGCTCATTCAACACAAAATAGGCTGTCAATATAATAACAAGCACAACCCCAATCTGTTCAATAAAACTCTTCACACTTTCAAACAGATAGCTTGTTTTGCGTGTCGCCATCTGGTTTTCTGTCATATCGTACTGGATTTTCTGATGTCGTTCTGCTTCAATTTTTTCCCTTCCAAATGACTTTATAACCAAGATAGATTCTATCAGATTTATAATCTGGTTACTCTTATTTTCCCTGTATTTGCGCATGCTCCTTCGAAAACCAGATAACCTACTCGCTTGCAACTGTGACACATAGAAATAGACCGGTACAAGTAACAATCCCACCAACCCGACATAAAAATTCGCCAGAAACATACAGACTAATGCCACGATAGCATTACTAAACAACGGAAGAATATCGATAAAAAAATTCTGTACCAATCTGGTTAGGCTACTTATCCCGGAATCAATGCGAGTTTGCAACTTACCGGATTCATTCTCCGGCGATGTAAAAAATGCCATTCGATAGGTTAAGATTTTTTCGATAATAGCTTGCGAAAAATCGCGTGCAATCTCAATCCTTAGTTTCTCTCCATAGAATTTTTGTCCGAATTGTACCGCAGCATATAGTATTTCTTTTCCCAAAAGCACGGCAGCTATGAAACCCAAAAGGTAAAATCCTTGCGAAAGTGGCTGATTGTCGACCAGAAGCTCGCTAATCGTGTCCACGGTATACTTTAGGATAAAGGCGTTTACCTGTGCTGCGAAAGAACCGACCAAAGTCAACAGCAGCGTATAGGCTATTAAGTTCTTATAGGGCTTGGTAAAGGGCAGTATCTTCTTAAACAATTGTGTTATGGTCATTATTATTTAAACATATTTTTGCTAAAAAAGTTTAATCACCTCAGACGAAGATGCGACGTCGGCGTATAGAAGTAACACGTCTCGCAGGGGAAATAAGAAAGAAATACGCCTATATGGGTTATATTCGTTCATACATGCACGAAACATTTCCGCTTTGTAAAGGCATAATGCGAGTAGGCTAAGCTTGTATAAATTTTGATTATTTTTTTGAGTTGAACAAAGTAATGATTTACTTTGGATATGAGAACAATCGGAATTATCCCAGCAAGGTATGAATCCTCCAGATTTCCGGGAAAACCATTGGTGGATATTGGTGGAAAATCCATGATACAGCGTGTCTACGAACAGGTAAAGGGTTGCGCCAGTCTTTCCGAAGTCGTCGTTGCCACAGACGATAGCAGAATTGAAGAGCATGTGCGTTCATTTGCAGGAAATGTAATCATGACATCGTCGACCCATCAATCGGGAACAGACCGTTGTGCTGAGGTGATTTCAAAAATACGCGGTTTTGATGTCGCCATTAATATTCAAGGCGATGAACCCTTTATAAGTCCTTTGCAAATTGAACTGTTGAGTAACCTTTTTCAAGACACAACAACCGAAATAGGAACCTTGATTAAGAAAATAGATAGTTCTGATGATCTCTTTAACGAAAGTATACCCAAGGTATTGATCAACACCAAAAACGAGGCGTTGTATTTCTCTCGACAAACCATCCCTTTTCAACGAGGTATAAGACAAGACGAGTGGATAAACAATCACGTTTATTTCAAACATATCGGCATATATGGCTATAAAATAGATGTGTTGCAAGAAATCACCAAACTTCAGGTTTCTTCATATGAACGAGCGGAAGGATTGGAGCAATTGCGCTGGTTAGAAAACGGTTATAAAATAAAAATAGCAGAAACCGAATTTGACACCATCGCTGTGGACCATCCAGCAGATATCGAGCTCATTAAAAAGAAGTTTTTTAATGCTTAAAACCGTAGCTTTACCTCCTGAAATTCCCAGGATTGTCAAATACCAATCTAAATAAGGTAATTTGAAGATTTCCTATGACCGTTAAAAAACAATGTATTTACATATGAATCAATTTGCCGTAATTTTTGACATGGATGGGGTCATCTGTCATACAAACCCTTACCATGCTAAAGCCTTTGAACATTTTTTTGACAAGTATAAAATACCTTATACGGAAAAAGAATTTGAAGAACACATGTATGGAAAACATAACAGCTATATTATGACGCATTTTTTCAAACGAACAATTACGGGAGAGGAATTAAAACAATTGGAAGACGAAAAGGAATCCCTTTTTCGGAAAATATACCAACAAGAAGTCGTTCCATTACCGCATTATTTACCGTTTCTAGATGACTTAAAATCTGCTGGATTTAAAACAGCTGTGGCTACTTCAGCTCCACTAGCAAACCTTAAGTTGATTATCGACACCTTACAGATTGATAACAAAATGGAGTCACTAATGGCTAGTGAAGACGTCGTCCAACACAAACCATATCCCGAAGTCTATTTAAAATCTGCTGAAAAGCTGGGTGTAAAACCGAGCGAATGCGTGGTCTTTGAAGATTCTTTTTCTGGTGTTACAGCTGCATTGAACGCAGAGATGAAAGTAGTCGGTGTACTGAGCTCTCACAAAAAAGAGGAATTACCCCCATGTTCTTTTTATATCCGGGATTACAGTGAAATAAATGCGCAACGGGTCAAAGATTTATTGACTAGTTAATTCATGGATGAAGCACTGCAGCTCTTTCCCTCTCCGGCCGGATGGGTATTGTACTTCGGATGTGCGGTTCTGATAGGCATGTCTAAGACGGGCGTCCAAAACATCGGAACATTAGCCGTACCGTTGTTTGCCTTCTTATTCGGTGCAAAATATTCCACAGGCATTGTACTCATTTTGCTGTGTATCGCAGATCTTATAGCTGTTATCTACTACCGAAAGGAGTTTTTATGGTCAGAAATAAAGAAGTTGTTACCCGCCTCGCTACTCGGACTTATCGTCGGATTGCTCCTTGGTAACTACATCAATGACAAAGTCTTCAAACTGCTTATCGGCATTTGTATCATTGTGGGGGTAGGGATTATGATCTGGCTAGAAAAAACTTCACAACAAAGGCAGGAAAAACTCACCAAAAACCGCTGGTATTCTCCAGTTTTTGGTTTTATCCTCGGATTTTCAACTATGATCGGCAACGCCGCTGGTCCGGCTTTATCCGTCTACATGTTATCGAAAAGGTTAGGTAAAATAAGCTTCGCCGCTACCTCTGCCTGGTTTATCATGATTTTAAATTTCACGAAGATTCCGTTACAAGCCTTCGTTTGGCATAACCTTACCTGGTCAGGCTTTTATCTAAATTTACTCGCTATTCCATTTATTCTGCTCGGGGGGTTCATCGGAATAAAAATTGTTAAGATACTGCCAGAACGGGAATTCCGGTTACTTGTCATCGCTTTGGTGGTGATTTCAGCAATTTTGTTGATGATTTTATGATTCGTAAATCGTGATTTGTCACGCGCGACAAATCACGATTTAGGCCAATACGTCTCGCTCATCTGGATATCGTTCAAATATTGTTTTAGCAAAGGAACAGGCTGGCACGACCTTCCAACTATTTTCCCGCGCTTGATTAATTGCGGCCAAAACGAGTTCCTCTGCAATTTTATTCCCCCTATAAAAAGGTTCTACTTCCGCGTGCGAAATCGTCATAACATTATCCTCCACATGGTACATTAGCTCTCCAATCTGAACCTCATCATTTAGAGCAAGCCATCTCCCACTATTTGCTATATGTGTTAGTTCCATATTATAGATGTTTTAAGATTTTATATTCGTTTTTCAGATAAATATAACAACATTTTAGGAGAATAGTTTATCCACGGTATAAACCTTTCGTTAAAAAATTAAAAATCCTCCGTATCTTTGTTAGTAATGAATGTAGACAAATTACTTGAACGTGCACTTAATTTTGAATTCCTATCGAAGGAGGAAGGTGTATATTTATATAAGAAAGCTGCAACAGCAGATTTGGCCTATGTAGCTAATACCTTACGGAAATTACAAGTTCCACATAACAAAGTTACTTGGCAGATTGACCGCAATGTTAATACGACCAATGTTTGTATCGCAAACTGCAAATTTTGCAATTTTTTTCGTCGTCCGGGCCATGAAGAGAGCTATATCACAGACATCGAAACATATAAACAAAAAATTGAAGAAACATTTCGTTATGGTGGTGATCAATTACTTTTACAGGGCGGACATCACCCTGATTTGGGTCTTACGTTTTATACGACATTGTTCAGGCAACTTAAAGAACTCTATCCAACCCTCAAGCTGCATTCGCTCGGACCCCCGGAAGTTGCACACATCGCAAAACTCGAAGGGCTTCCTCATATTGACGTACTTCGAGCCTTAAAAGAGGCTGGACTGGACTCCCTTCCTGGTGCGGGAGCTGAAATACTGAATGATCGGGTCCGAAGATTAATTTCGAAAGGAAAATGTGGTGGACAAGAGTGGCTTGACGTAATGCGAGCGGCCCACCAAATCAATTTACCTACGTCGGCTACCATGATGTTTGGCCATATTGAAACGATAGAGGAACGTTTTGAACACTTAGTATGGATTCGCGAAGTCCAACACGAAAAGCCTTCCGATGCTTATGGATTTATCGCTTTTATTCCATGGCCTTTTCAAGATGACGGCACCTTGTTAAAGCGTTTACGAGGCATCACCAATAATGTCAGTAGTGAAGAGTATATCCGAATGATTGCATTAAGCCGTATCATGTTGCCCAATATTAAGAACATACAGGCTTCATGGCTTACTGTAGGAAGGAAAACCGCACAACTTTGTTTACATGGGGGAGCAAATGATTTCGGTTCGATCATGATCGAGGAAAATGTAGTTTCCGCCGCCGGCGCACCGCATCGATTCACTTCCAAATCTATACAGGAAGCTATTTTAGAAGCTGGATTTCAACCACAATTACGTACGCAAAAATACGAATTCCGAGAGCTACCACAAATGGAAGAACAGGTTATCAACTATTAAAGTATAACATCGTGAAGGATATACTGTTAAATATAGAGGCTATTATTTTTGCATCCGAAGAGGGCATTAGCGCCAATGATTTAAAACAAGTGCTCAAAGATGCGTTAGCCATCGACATCAATAAACAAGAGGTGTTAGACTTGTTAAAAAAGATAGTGGAAAAATACAATGATGAAGACCATGTTTTCAGTCTCCAGGTTTTCAATAAACATTATCAGTTTTTAACCAAAGAAAAGTATCACGACGTTGTGAACCAACTTCAGGCACATAAAGACAAAAAGAAACTTAGCCAAGCCGCTTTGGAGACGTTGTCTATCATCGCTTATCGTCAACCACTCACCAAATTAGAGGTGGAGCAAATTCGGGGCGTAAACTGTGACTATTCCATTCAACGATTACTGGAAAAAAATCTCATAGAAATTGTGGGGAAAGCCGACACTATTGGTAAACCTCTTTTATATGCAACAAGCGGACAGTTTATGCAGTATTTTGGTATCAAGTCCGTGAAAGATTTACCACAACTAAAAGATATTATTACAGAGGATAATAACATAGGAGAAGTCGCAAAATAGCCTAATTGCTTGCTGGCGTTTTAACTCGCTGGGTGACAAGTGATAAAAAAACAAAAAAAATTTCAAGTTAGAAGATTCTTGATTATTTTTACGGTCGGTAACAAACAGTAGATTTATCATTTATTAACACGACAAGACTATGATGGCAGCGGCAGAAAAAGAGGTTTTGGTTGAAGAAATTATCAATTTTAACGGTCCGGAAGATGATGCAGATGATGTCTATGATGACGATTTCGAATTAGAAGAGATGGATTCTATCGGGGAGTTCGATGATTTCGACGATGACGACGATGATTTTTAATACACGATCGCGTACGGTTGGTGAAAAAATTAAAAAAGCAGGGTTTTATACACCCTGCTTTTTCTTTGAATAGTTTGGTACTCTTGGTATATTATCAATAACCTTTGTTTTGTGTATAATTTGGATTACCCAGTTGGTTTAACGGAATAGGAAAAAGAAGATTTCTAGCGTCAGAAGCAGGTTTTTCCTGCCAAGCTTCTAAAAATCGTCCAAACCTAATCAGATCTGTTCTTCGATGTCCTTCCCAAAAAAATTCGCGTCCGAGTTCATCCAATAGCAACTGCTCATTTAATTCCAAGAAGTTACTTGCTCCTCTTTTCGCACGCACCTCATTTACGAGTTGTAATGCTTCCCCGTCTTGTCCGATACGCAATAGTGCTTCCGCTTTCATCAACAGCACATCTGAATAACGATAAAATACCCAATCGTTGTCTAATAAACTGGTAGAACCATTCGCATAGTCGATGGGATATTTGATGACACGTATACCAGCTACTTCGAGATGATTTTGGTCACGTTCGATAATACTGACTTCCGGCGTAAACGCCAAAGGGTTACCTCGACGGTCTGTTAAATTTTCTCCGTGCTGGTTTGCTTGTTGGCCTACTAAAAAACCGACTCGCACGCCACTTACAGTCGTCATCCCCGGATATTCACCTCCGCGTCGCACATCACTTTCTTCGAATTTATCGTAGAAGTCCGATAATGTACAGAATCCGTTGTTCCCTCTCGGATTTTGATTGTAATGAAGCGTTGCCACCCACATATTTGTCATACTGGTTGCGGAGCTTTCTCCTCCAATATTCTCACCTGTAAATATATTTTCGGTATCTGATTGACCATTCGCAGGAGAAAAATTTAAAAAATAATCGTCTATCAACTCATACTTTCCACTATTAATAATTTCATCGGCTAGATTGATGACTTGTCGCATATCTTCCTCAGAAAAAGTTGGTGATTCACGGTTCAGAAACACGCCCTTATTCAAGAATATTTTCATTAATAGTACTTTTGCAGCATCTGGAGATGCGCGATCTATACGGTTAGTAGGCAAGGAGGCCATAATCGCTGTAATTTCAGAAATGAGATAACTGATTTGCTCTTCCGCATTTCGTACCCTAGGGTTTTCCGTAACGTCTTCTCCCGGCTCTCGATAGGGTACCTGCCCCCAACCATCAAGGATAGAAAATTCAGCAAACGCTCTTAAAAATCTAGCTTGTGCTTCTTGAGCAGGCGTTGGGTTATATTGTAAAATATCGGTCGCCGCATAGCTCACCCCTAAAACATCCTTAAACACACTATGGATCCTTGTATGATCCGACTCCCATCGGTGTAAGTGAAGCGCTCGCCAAGCGCCATTGTCATCCCAATCCCCACCTCTCGTAGGCACTATAGCTTCATCTGTCGGAAACTCCTGCAACGCCCACCATCCATATGGCCCAAAATAAGGATTACGCATAGCAATGTAAGTTGCATTTAATAAAGCCGGTACATCATCGCTCCCAATATTGCCAGCTCCCACTTGTCCGTGAAGCTTTTCTTCTAATTTTGTACATCCTGTAATAGTTACGGTTAGGAACGTAAACAAAAAGGCTTTTATATATCTATTGCTCATAATACTTCCTTTATTTTTACAATGAAAAGTTGACGCCAATATTGAATGTGCGGGCTGCCGGATACGTAACATTATCTATACCTGCAGACGGAACGCTGTTGACTGATTTATTGACGTTTACTTCGGGATCAAATCCTTTATATTTAGTAATGACGAATAGGTTCTGCCCATTCAGAAATACACCGAGATTTTTGATTGAAGAACCAATATCTCCTATCCGGTAATTCAGCGTTGCATTAGCTAATTTTAAATAGCTACCATTTTCAATGTACCGGGAAGACGCAGCGATAGGGTTTGCCGGTGATTCCAAGATCCCTTGCTTCATCAATTCGGAAGCAATATTCCTTGATCCGAGGTTAGAAATAGGCAAAACGGAATTCGCTGTGTTATTATAGATATCTTGCCCAATCACGCCGTTGAAATTCGCGTTAAAGGAAAAGCGCTTATAATCTATCCCCGTACTGAATCCCAATAACACGCTCGGATTCGGATTCCCTACCCGGCGAAACACAAATCCATCATCGGTAAACCGAGAGAAACCTTCTTCGTCCAGTCCTAGATATTCCCTTGTTACAAAAGCAAACAATGGATAATCATTTTGAACAACCTGTACCGTAACATCACTCAGTCCCTGTCCGCTGAGGCTACCGGTTCGGATAATTTCACTTTCGCCTAAGTTTTGTACACGATTTTTGACAAAAGTTGCATTCCCCCCTATGTCCCACCTAAAGTCATCGTTTTCCACGATTACACCGTTCAGGTTCAGTTCTATCCCTTTATTAATTACTTCACCAGATAAGTTTATCCAAGTGATAGAAGCATCCGGTGATGCAGGATATTGTGGTGTCTGCGGAAAAAGTAAATCAGTTGTTTTTTTATGGAAGAAGTCAACCGTTCCCTGGAGCCGTCCATCAAAAAAACCAAAATCAGCGCCTATATTGATTTGTTCATCCGATTGCCACCGTAAATCAGTATTTTCATTATTATTAATGGGTCTAGTTTGTTCTCCTCTCCCAAACCCAATCGAATATCTACGCTGAGAAGAACCAGACGGAAATTCCTGATTACCAGTCTTTCCCCAACCAGCACGTAATTTTAGTTCGCTCAACCAAGTAGTAGAGGACATAAACTCTTCATTTTTAATATTCCAGGCGGCGGAAAATGAAGGAAAAGTTCCGTATCGGTTATTTTCTCCGAATTTCGTAGATCCATCTATCCGAACAGTCGCTGTCAATAAATAACGTTCCATTAAATTGAAGGTAGCCCGGCCAAAGTATGACTGTAACTGCGTCGTGGGGTCGTAAAATGAATTGATATTTCTGTTACCGGGAGCGGTAGCCTGCATAATATCTGTATAATTTACGGCGATGTCACCAAAACCGCGAGCATTCATGTCAGTCCCTCTATTCATAAAATCCATGTATTCGTACCCAACAACGGCATTTAGATTCAAATCTCTTGCAACTTCTTTATTAAACGACAGCGTATGCGTCAGCTGCTTCGTTATGAGCTCATTATTAGCCACGCTTGCATAACCTCCCGCGAAATCGTTTTCAGGATCAGCTTGGATTCCTTGTATATTAATGAAACTTCGGGTAGAAGATCGACGTTCTCCTTTACTGTAGTTAACACTCAGCAACATCCTGTATTCCAGCCAGTCATTAAACTTATAAAAAGGTGATAAACTCGCTAAGATATTTGTTACATTAGCCCGATCATCGTAAGCCTCTGACATAGCCAAAGGATTGATAATATTACCTTGTTCAATGGCCAAACTACCATCCGTATTTCGCAATGGGCGTGTAGGATTCCACGCTAAGGCCTGACCAATCAAGCTACCACTAGCCCCGGCATCGGTTACTACAGGTGCAATATTTTCCATATTATGGCTGGTCAATAAGTTAACATCCAAACCCAGTTTTTTACTTTCCAACATTTTAAAATTCCCATTGAATGCCCCACTATATCGTTTAAATCCAGTCTTTTGAACAATTCCCTGTTGATCTTGGTAGCCAAATGATGTTCGGTATTTATTATCGACATTTCCTCCGCTTAAAGAGAGGTTATGATTCTGATTATAAGCGGTCCGCAAAATTACTCCCAAGGCATCTACATCTTCACCATAATCGCCTGTTGTAAATCCATACTTATTTAACGCATCTCTATATTGATTTCCATTCAGAATATCGATATTCCGCATTATATTGGCTACACCCCCTGAAGAATTTATGTCTATTTTCACTCCTCCTTCCTGACCTCGTTTGGTTGTAATTAAGACAACACCATAGGCTGCTCTAGAACCGTAAATAGCTGTAGCCGAAGCATCTTTCAAAACCTGAATAGAAGCAATATCTGTAGGGTTTATGAAACTTAACGGGTTACCTGCGGGACTCGTTCCAATACCTCCACTCTGATTAGGTCTAGATGTACGTCCATCCAGCGCGACACCATCAACTACATAAAGAGGTTGCCCAGAACCGGTAACAGCTGAATTTCCTCGGATACGAACCGTACTAGCGCCACCAGGCTGTCCGCTATTATTGAGCATCTGCACTCCGGAAACCTTGCCCTGGATAAGTTGATCAGCGGATATTAATGGTCCCTTATTAAAATCCTTTTCATCAACTGATGTTACCGCACCTGTTAAATCACTTTTCCGCTGTGTCCCGTACCCTACAACGACTACCTCGTCCAAATCACTGAGCTGTTCCTGTAGCACCATATTAATTTCAGCTTTCCCGTCGATAACAACTTCCTGTGTGGCAAAACCCATATAGTCGAATACTAAGACACCTTGTTGTTGGGTTGCCGCAATGGTATAAGTACCATCTCCACCTGTACTTGTGGCTGTGCTTGTACCTTTTAATACGACCGTTACGCCTGCCAGCGGCTCTCCATTCCTGTTAGTTACCTTTCCCTTGATTGTACGCTGCTGTGTGGTTGATTTTTCTTCCAAATGTCTAGATAGGCTTTTCGGAACACGTGTTATAGCAATAGATTTGCCTTTAATCTGGTAGACCAATGGTTTTCCTTCAAACAACGCGTCTAAAGCTTCCTTTATGTTTCCGTTTTCAACGGCAATTGAGACTGGAAATATCGGTGATAGATCCTTTTCGTCATATATAAAAGTATAACCCGATTGCTTACTAATATCTACTAACACTTTTTTCAATTGAACCTGTTGATAATGGAGATTGACACGCTGTCCATGTACATTTGCAAAACATAGCATCATAGACGCGAAAAAAATAACGACAGTCAGTTTCATAGGTAAATAAAAAAATGACGGCAACAAATATTTTGTTTGATTTCGATGTTTGATCTTGTTCATTTTTGTTTCATGAACAATACGCTCTTCATGATAAAAGACCTGGCACAACACGTATAAATTGCTTCCAAATCAAATAATCAGTAAGTTTGTATTGTTGGTATATAACTTTGTTAGCTAACACTATTTTAAAGTTATCCGACATACCTTAACTGTTGAGATGTTACGAGCATCTCGACAGCTTTTTTTGGATAACCATGCTTATTATTTTTTATTTTTTTGCCGAAACCCTCCTTTCTTTTATCATAAATTTTACACCTGTCTTTAATTCAATAGCTTCCAATACCTCTGATAATTTAGCATTTCGAGGGATAATGGCTGATAGTCGTCTCTCGCCGTAAGGCTCCATATTTACTTCGACGTCATACCAGCGCTCTATCTTTCGTGCATAATGCTTTAGTGATTCATCATTTACGATATACATACCGTCCTTCCAAGACGAAATCTCTTCCGTATCTACATTTTTTATTGTTATCGCCTTATTATCTGTTACCACCGCCTGTTGCCCCGGTTTCAGTTCAATCTGATTCCCAAATTTTTCATGATATATCCGAACATGCCCTTCGGTTAGTGTAGTTAAGGTTTGGCCGTCATCTGCGTAAGCATTTATATTAAAACTTGTTCCCAATACTTCAATACGTTGCTGATTGGTGTGAACAACAAACGGTTTCTTACTATCGTGGGCCACTTCGAGATATACTTCGCCCGTAATTTCTACCTGACGCTTTTTGCCAATAAATACCGTAGGGTATCGAATCGAAGATAAGGCATTGAGCCAAGCTTTGCTACCATCTGGTAAGGTTATTTGATATTGACCTGCTATCGGAGTACTTAACATCGCCATTTGGATCTGTTTTATTTTTTTTACAGATGTTCCATCATGATAAGTAATGATACCGTCATCATTAATAAGTCCGCCCTTCTCTTCGTTTAGTTCGATCTGCTCCTTATTGTCAAAAGATAAAGTAGCACGGTTTGTTCCCGGCATTACATCTTGGTGAGCAGATATATCCGTAGACGAAACATCTTCTACAGTTACATTTTTATTCCAAATAACAAGACCTATCGTCAGCGTAATACACAATATCGCTGCGATAACACGCGCATAAATCTGAAAAGATTTCTTTCTTTTTGGTATCTCAGACAGTCGATTTTGCAGTTCTTGTAGGTTTCCCTGTATTTTCTTACTCTCCCGTTCATTTACATCATGATGAATGGATAGATACCAATCTTCAACCAAAGCTTTTTCTTCTTCGGTACAGTTTCCCTCCAGATATCTTTTTAAAAGGATTCGTGTTCTTTTATGATGTTGGTCGGCCATGATCTTTTCCCTATTTACTATATAAGACGGATGAAAAGAATCTTAGGGGGGGATAGATTTAAAAAAAATTAACGCAAAAGGAGAATAATATCCAAGGAAATGCATTCAATTTTACGCGCAACACGCGCAAAGCATCTTTAATATAACTCCGTACACTCTGTTCTGAGAGATTAAGTTTTTGTGAGATTTCCTTATGACTAAGATATTGTTTCCGACTCAGTTCAAATATCTCCCGTATTCGAGGCGGAAGTTTCACAAGAGCATTTTCGATCTGCTCTTCAAGCATTTTTTCCCGCACGCGGTAGTCAGTTGCTTCGTATTGACTTTCCATTTGCTGCGTTAAAGACGCTAAATAGCTAGCTTTCGACTGTTCTTTCGAAATATAATCCACAACCCTATTACGGATACTAGTATAGAGATAAGATGACAGTTTTCCCGTTATTGTTAAAGACTCCCTTCTTTGCCATATGTTGGCAAAGAGATCATGTACAATATCCTGTGCAGCATTCTCGTCCCCTAATTTATTGTAGGCATGCAGATATAATAAACTATAGTACCGAGTATAAATTCGCTGAAAAGCTAACGTATCACCTTTCTGTAAAGCATGCAACAAAGCTTTTTCCTCACTTACAACATGTGGTTTATGCATGGCCATATATACAATATTAATAAAATATTACAACATGAACAAAACCAAGCGCTATAAATAAAAAAGAGAGCATAGTCCTATGCTCTCTTCACCTCATCCATCGATGAGACCTTATTTTTTGTGGAGCTGTTCATACAACTCGATGACTTTTTTTTGTAATTCAATTACTTCAGCTTCCCGGACTTGCAATTTATTGTTCAGCTCATCAATTTCGTCCTTTGCTTGTCTTTCTTCTTCCGAATCGGAGGTAGACAATAGCTGAACCAATGACATACCGAATAGTTTAGAAATTTGGTTCAATCTGGACAAATTCACATCTGTAATTCCCGTTTCAATCTTTGAAAAGGCCGGGATCGAAATATCCAAACGTTTTGCGACATCTTCTTGACTCCAACCTTTTTGATGTCTTAACAAACGTATTTTCTTTCCTAGTGCATTCATTTTGGGTACTTGCTTTCTTATTCTGTTAGATAATCCTCTCTCCTTTCAAAAGTAACAAAAAGATACTAAAGAGACGCATTTTACAGAATAATTAATAATTTTTAAGAAACTTATCTGCAAAACTGACAATATCCATACTATTATGATGGGGAGACACCATAAATAGAAGATTGAAACCCAACGATTTAAATTTATCCAAATAAATCTCTAAGGAAGTAATATCGGTTAAGAATGTGAAATTTTTGTGATTAAAAACAGCTTGAATTTCGGACTCTAAATTACTTAATAATATATTTTTCTCTTTTATAGCATCCTTGTTGATTAAAACCACCGCATAATCGGATTCATTCATAGACTCTCGATAAGTATCCAAAAAACTCCGATTTATAACATCATAAGGGTTTAATTCAATAATGGTAACCAATCCTTGGCTCGGGAATTGCTCTTTAACGGCATGGATGCTCGTTCTGAGTTTATAAGGTGAGTGTAGGAAATCTTGATATACCACACTTTCGTTGTCACTCGCGACAAACTCCAAATAGCGGATGGAACTTCTAAAATCTTTGATCGCTTGGTAAAAATCAACTCGCTTTACACCTAACCACTCGCAAACCGTATATGCTCCTGCTATATTTGATAAGTTCAGTTTTCCAAATACTTGGAGTGGTATGCGTTCTTCCCCTAGATGGAGGTACGTTACACCCTTGTTGATAGAATATTCGGGCAGCTTATAACCATGTCGGTTAATATTACAATCCGAAGTCGCCTCTACAATCTTTACCAAATTAAGGTTATCTTTATTATAAATCAACGTGCCTTTTGGTACAATCGTATCAATAAAGGTTTCGAATTGTTTAATATATTCCTCTTCCCCGATATTTGCCCTACTCTCATTCCATTCCACACCACTGATTAACGCAATATTGGGGTTAAAAAGATGAAACTTCGAACGATGGTCTATGGGAGAAGCGTAATATTCATCACCTTCCAGTAAAATAATTTTGTTATGCGTCGTCAATTTCACAAGCGAATCGAATCCCTCTAATTGTGCCCCTACCAGATAATCAAAATCACGCCCAAGTTTTGTAAGCACGTGCATAACCATACTCATGATGGTCGTTTTGCCGTAGGTTCCCGCAATCACAACGCGTGTTTTATCCATGCTTTGTTCATAGATAAATTCCGGAAAAGAATATAACTTAATATTCAGCTCTTGTGAACGACGCAATTCCGGATTATCGCTTTCCGCATGCATTCCCAAGATTACGGCATCAATATCCTCCGTTATCTTCTCCGGAAACCACCCCATGGTTTTAGGCAAAAGTCCCGCTTTTTTTAATCTGGACTTTGATGGCTCCACAACTTGGTCATCAGACCCACTCACTTGATGCCCCTGCTCAGCCAAGGAAATGGCCAAGTTGTGCATCACTGCACCGCCAATGGCTATAAAATGAACTCGCATACTTCTTAAAAATAAAAAGTCAACATCTCACGAACTTTGCTGCACACCATTTATTCTGTATTTTTTTATGCCGATAGTCAAACCCCACAGATTGTGCTTTTCGTATCAACATCTCTAAATCTTCACCCTCATAGAAACCACTAATATACAATTCTCCCCCAGAATTCGTACTTAAACCGTAATCTTCCAATTGATCCATCAAAATATTTCGGTTGATATTCGCTAGAATGATGTCAAATACCTTTCCCTTTATACGTTCCTCCGATCCAAGTTCAGCATCAACGGACACGATATTATTCAACACTTTATTTTCGTTTACGCTTTCCACACAAACCTCATCATAATCTACCGCCAGAACGTGCTGTGCACCACGCTTAACAGCTAATATGGCAAGAATCCCTGTACCACACCCCATGTCCAACACTTCCTTATCTTGAAAGTCATTCTCTAAAATATAGGAAAGCATCATCGATGTCGTTTGATGATGCCCAGTTCCAAATGACATCTTAGGATCGATAATAATTTCGTAGGGAATACCCGGTTTCGGTTCATGAAAGGTAGCCCGTACATAACAGATATCATCTACCGTAATCGGCTGAAAGTTACTTTCCCATAGCTCATTCCAATTCTCATCTTTTATTTCGGCGATTGTATAATGAATATCAAAGCCCTCTGTTTCCAGCAATAACAATGTTTCCAATGCCTGTAAATCCAAGTTGGCTGTCGGAATGTAGGCGATAAACCCTTGCTCTACATATTCGAAGGTGTCATAGCCAATGGCTCCTAGAGAATCGATGAGCAGGTCCCTCTGCCAATCTTCCATAGTTGAAGAAGTAAACGCAACCGAACAATACTTCATTATTTCGTATTAAAAACCTTTACAATTTCTAAAAAGTCGCGCGATTTCAAGGATGCGCCTCCGATCAATCCACCGTCGATATCCTTTTGTGAAAATAACTCATTTGCATTACCGGGGTTGCAGCTTCCTCCATATAAGATTGTCGTTTCATCTGCGATCTTTTGGGCGTAATGATTCGCAACAGTTTCACGGATAAAAGCGTGAACTTCCTGCGCCTGTTCCGGCGAAGCAGTCAGCCCTGTTCCAATAGCCCACACGGGCTCATAAGCTAACACTACTTTTTTAAAATCCTCACTAGATAGATGGAATATACCCTTTTCCAATTGTGTTTTGATAACATCAAAAACCTCTCCTCCTTCACGTTCATCTTTTGTTTCCCCAATACAGAAAATGGGCCGTAAACCGTTAGCTAATGCAGCATCAACTTTTTGCGCCAATAAAGCATCGGTTTCATCGAAATATGCTCTACGCTCCGAATGACCTAAAATAACATAATCTGCGCCGGCGGATTTTACTTGTGCTGCAGATATCTCACCGGTATATGCTCCCGATTCAGCCTGATGTATATTTTGTGCACCGACAGCCACGTTACTTATCGGCTCTGCTAATTTTGCGATGCTGTGTAAATGGATAGCGGGGCTACAAACAATAACCTCCTGATCGCCAACCACTTCGTCCCTTACCATATTCACAATTTCAGAGAATAAGCTTACGCCTTTCTCATAGTCCAAATTCATCTTCCAGTTTCCTGCTACAATGTTTTTTCTCATCGTTTTTAATTCTTATCTACTTTGTTATATTAAATTCTTCTCGTCTTGTTAAACAGTAAACCTCCCATAATATACGAAGGTCGGTTTCCTGTAATTCTTGATTTTTTACTCGCCCCCGTTCTTTCAACATATCTTCAAATTTATTCCATGCATATGTTTCCTGCTTTTTTTCTGTTATCCAAGAAAAGTCCGGAACAAACTTCGGAATAATATTTGACATAGACACCTGGGCACCTACACCAATCACTGCTCCGGTCGTGATAGACGAATTGATACCACACATTGCAAAATCACCCATAAAAGTACCTACTTTATTCCGACCGGTCACTCGCCAATTGTTAAGCTTATAATCATACAACTTGACAATCTTCCAATTGTTTTGAAGATTTGAATTACTCGTACCTGCTCCCAAATTGCACCCTTCTCCAATTACAGCGCATCCTAGATAGCCATCGTGTCCCTTCGCGCTATTCTCCCACATCACGGTATTATTGACTTCTCCTCCAATCGTTGCTTTCGGACCGACACTTACATTTGGATACAGCTGGCTCCCCATCTTTACCTTTGCTCCTTTACCGATAGCTATCGGACCTTTCAAATGGCTTCCTTGTTCTAACAACACATTATCAGCGAGATATATCGGCCCCTCCAGCGTATTGAATGTACAAGCAAAAGCAACCACATTTGTTCCGACATAGATATTATCTCCTATGACCAGATTGGAAGGATGTAGTGTCGAGGAAGTTTTATCTTTTGTAAGTAGATCAAAATCAAAAACAATTTGTTGCGCATTTTGAAGATAAATATCTTCTAAAAATTGAATCCGGCAGAGTTCCCCTTCAAACTTACGCATCCTTAACCTGCTCCCCTCCGGTTGTGGACTCCACGTCTTTACTTTATAGGCAATCCAGTCGTCATCTTTTTCCAAAATACAATCTTCCTCCAAGGTACGCAAAGCGTGAACTAAATCTACGGTGGGGCAAAGGTTGGCACGTATCACTAAATAGGTAGCTGAAGGCGAGGGACTATTAAATTTATCTTGAAGATAGGATTCCGTATAAAAACTGACCGGCACATTCATTACTAGTTGCCATTTTTCTTGGATAGTCAAAACCCCCATTCGAAAAGCCCCCACTGGTCTCGTATAAGCCATGGGCAATAAATGTTCTCGCCACGGCGCTCGATCATGTAAGACGACTTCTAACAGCATAATTCGATAAATTTACATAAAAAAATCCCGACAAGGAGAACCTATCGGGATGAAAGTTATTTTCGACCGGAACCTATAGTCTATATTATTTTTGGTAACGGCTACGGAATTTATCAATACGTCCTGCGGTATCGACTAATTTCATTTTACCTGTATAAAAAGGGTGTGAGGTGTGCGAAATCTCCAATTTCACCAACGGATACTCATTACCATCTTCCCAAGTAATCGTTTCTTTTGTGTCTACACATGATTTAGTTACAAAAGCATAGTCGTTAGACATGTCTTTGAAAACAACTAATCTGTAGTTTGATGGATGCAGATCTTTTTTCATTTTTATCTTATGATTATTATATATTCAACAATTTGAGGTGCAAAGATAAACTATTTCCTCAAATAAAACAAAAGAATCGCTTTAAAATTATACCCGACCTGGGTAAACCTACTCTACTGTATCTGCTATTTAAAACGTCCACTTTTTTTCCTACTTTTGCATTCTCATTTAGCACTTTGAATCATTAGACATGAGCACTGTATTATCGGAACAGGAACAACAGCGTAGACTAAACCTTCAGGCCCTTATCGACTTAGGTATTAACCCCTATCCAGCGGATGAGTTTAAAGTAAATGTCTCTGCTGCAGATATTCTGGAAAATTACGAAAGAGACAAACTAAATTACAAAAACATCCGCTTCGCGGGACGTATGATGAGCCGCCGCATTATGGGAAGCGCTTCCTTTATGGAGTTACAGGATGCTACCGGACGGATTCAGGCTTACGTCAAACGTGACGACATTTGCGTTGGTGAAGACAAGACCTTATATAATACCGTCTTTAAGAAACTCATGGATATCGGCGATATCATAGGCGTTGACGGATACGTATTCACCACACAAACTGGGGAAATCTCCATCCATGTCGAAAAACTTACCATATTGACGAAATCTCTCCGTCCATTGCCTATTGTAAAGGAAGCAGATGGCAAAACTTATGATGCATTTACCGATCCGGAGCAACGTTATCGTATGCGGTATGTAGATTTGATCGTTAATCCGCAAAATCGGGAAAGATTCGTTAAGCGCACAAAGTTGTTCAACGCCATGCGTGCGTTTTTTAACGACGCCGGTTATATGGAAGTAGAGACACCCGTACTACAAGCTATTCCTGGTGGCGCAGCGGCGCGTCCATTCATTACCCACCACAACGCATTGGATATTCCATTATATTTACGCATCGCAAATGAATTATACCTTAAACGACTTATTGTCGGTGGGTTTGACGGAGTGTACGAATTTTCCAAAAACTTCCGCAACGAAGGCATGGACAGAACACACAATCCAGAGTTTACGGTCATGGAGATATACGTAGCATATAAGGATTACAACTGGATGATGAGCTTTACCGAACGTTTAATCGAGCATTGTGCACTTGCCGTCAATGGAACTACAAAAGCAACTTTCGGAGAACACCAAATCGATTTTAAGGCTCCTTTTAAGCGCGTAACCATGGCGGAAGCCATTCAGGAATTTACAGGTTTTAATATCACCGGAAAATCCGAAGTTGAAATCCGGGAAGCAGCTAAACAAATGGGGATTTCCATAGACGATACCATGGGAAAAGGCAAACTGATTGATGAGATTTTCGGAGAGAAATGTGAAGGCAATTATATCCAGCCAACCTTTATCACGGACTACCCTATCGAAATGTCGCCGCTGACTAAAAAACACCGAAATAATCCGGAATTAACCGAACGTTTTGAACTCATGGTTTGCGGAAAGGAGATCGCCAATGCTTATTCAGAATTAAATGATCCAATAGATCAACGCGAACGGTTTGAAGACCAACTACGTCTTTCTGAAAAAGGAGATGATGAAGCGATGTTTATCGATCAAGATTTCTTACGCGCGCTAGAATACGGCATGCCACCTACTTCGGGGCTTGGCATCGGAATGGATCGTTTGATTATGTTCCTGACCAATAACGCTTCCATCCAAGAAGTCCTTTTTTTCCCACAAATGCGTCCGGAGAAAAAGGAAACTATCATTGAATTGGATGAGGAGGAAAAATTACTACTGGCACAACTTACGGGCGAACGTAATATCTTGTCCGATGTAAAACAAGCGACAGGGTTAAGTGGAAAAAAATGGGACGCTGCTACAAAGAGCTTACGCCAAAAAGACCTAATTAATATTGTGGTCGAGGGCGATAATAAATTTATCATAAAGAATTAGAGGTGGGATATCCCACCTCTAATTCTTTATGATATCGCTTCACGGATACGTACTAATTTTTCAAGCAATCCCTCCAGCAAATCGAGATGCAACATATTTGCTCCATCCGATTTTGCATTTGCCGGATCAGGATGCGTTTCTATAAATAAACCGTCTGCTCCTACTGCAATCGCCGCCTTAGCAATTGTTTCGATAAGTTCTGGTTTCCCTCCAGTAACGCCCGACGTCTGATTCGGCTGTTGCAACGAGTGCGTACAGTCCATTACCGTTGGCACGCCAAAAGCACGCATCTCAGGCAATCCGCGAAAATCCACAATCAGATCCTGATATCCAAATGTGTTCCCCCTATCTGTCAAAAACACCTTGTCATTTCCGGCATCTTTTACTTTATCCACGGCAAACTTCATCGAAGCGGCAGATAGAAATTGTCCTTTTTTAATATTGACTACTTTTCCCGTTTCCGCAGCAGCCGTTAGTAATTCAGTTTGTCTGCACAAAAACGCAGGTATCTGCAATACGTCAACGTAAGCCCCAGCGATAACCGCTTCATGGCTCTCATGAATATCAGTTACTGTAGGAACTCCAAATGTCCGTCCGACCTTTTCCAGTATCTTTAAAGCCTTCTCATCCCCTATTCCTGTAAAGGAATCCGATCTCGAACGATTAGCTTTCCGGTAGGACCCTTTAAAGATGTACGGAATCTCGTACTTATCTGTCATCTTTACAACTCTTTCGGCAATGCGCAGAGCGATTTCTTCTCCTTCAATAGCACACGGTCCTGCCATTAGAAAAAACTGCGTAGAGTCTCCGTGTTTAATCGCGGGTAAATATTGTTGAATCATATACTTGATCATTAATTTCCTAATTCAGACATGAATTTAATCCGCATTAACTGGATATCTTCGTATGTATAGTCATTTTCCCCTAGCTCTTTCAATGCTTCATCAATAGAATCTACTTCGGCTGCCCGGAAGTAATCATACACCTCTTCTTGTCGGTCACTATCAATCATCTCATCCACAAAATACCCGATATTAAGTTTTGTACCAGAATTGACAATAGATTCAACCTCTTTAAGCAAATCTTCATAACTAATCCCTTTAGCAGAAGCAATATCCTCCAACCCGATTTTACGATCTATATTCTGTATGATTGACACTTTCAACGCCGACCTATTGGCGGCACTCTTAATCACAAGATCCAATGGGCGGTCAATATCATTGTCATCTACATATTGCTTAATCAGTTCAGCAAATGGTTTTCCAAATTTAAGGGCTTTTCCTGCTCCCACACCATGCATTTGCTTCAGTTCATCCAAACTGACGGGATAATGCGTACACATTTCATCAAGCGAGGGGTCTTGAAATATCACGAATGGAGGTAAGGATTTCTGCTTCGCTATTTTCTTCCGTAGATCCTTCAGCATCTTTAGCAGGTTGGTGTCTAATGTCCCAGAACCCTGAACGGTTTCCTCCATACCATCCTCATCAGCCTTTTCCATTATCCTGTTTAAAACGAATTTAATACTGTACGGATTGACCAAATATCTCCTACCGTTTTCCGTAAGCATCAACAAACCATAATGGTCAATATCTTTTTTTAGGAAATTATTTAATTCGGCCTGTCGAATCAACGATTTCCAATAGTTCACGCCCAAACTTTTACCTTTTCCGAACAAAGGGTGCAGATCATGTTTATAAGATGATATAGGCTGGTTGTTTTGCCCCATCATTACATTGATAATATGGTGGTCGTCAAACTTCTCCCCCTCTTTCTCTATAAATTTTAATACTTTTAGTAAATTTTCTTCGGCCTCAAAATACGTTTTTGGTGTACGACAATTATCGCACATATTGTTACAGCCCGTTTCGTCAAACTGTTCACCAAAATAATACAAAATCTGTTTTCGACGACATACCGATGATTCGGAATAATCTATCACTTCTTTTAGTATCTGCGTACCGATCTCTCTTTCGGAGACCGGTTTGTCTTTCATGAATTTGGTAAGCTTCTCTATATCCTTTTCAGAATAAAATGCTAAACAAAGTCCCTCGCCACCGTCACGTCCTGCACGGCCTGTTTCCTGATAATATCCCTCCATTGATTTGGGTATATCATGATGGATGACATACCTGACATCCGGCTTATCTATCCCCATTCCAAATGCTATAGTTGCGACAATGACTTCGACATCTTCCATGAGGAACTTGTCTTGTGTATCCGCTCTCGTTTTGGCATCCAATCCCGCATGATACGGCAATGCCTTTATCCCGTTGATATTGAGAACTTCCGCAACTTCCTCCACCTTTTTACGACTGAGGCAATATATAATACCCGTTTTTCCAGCATTGTTCCGGATAAACTTCACAATCTCCTTTACAACGTTCTTTTTTGGTCTGACTTCATAATATAAGTTGGACCGATTAAAAGAGGACTTAAACAAAGTCGCATTATTCATCTGCAAATTCTTACGAATATCAGACTGCACCTTTGGTGTAGCGGTTGCCGTCAAAGCAATGATAGGAATGTTTTCACCGATACCGTTAATTACTTGCCTTATCTTACGATATTCCGGCCGAAAATCGTGCCCCCATTCCGATATACAATGGGCTTCGTCTACAGCAACAAAGGAAACGATAATCTGCTTTAAAAAAAGTGCATTTTCTTCCTTTGCCAACGATTCGGGTGCTACATAAAGCAGTTTCGTCTTGCCCTCTGTGACATCTTTTTTCACCTTGGTAATCTCCCCTTTATTAAGAGAAGAATTTAAAAAATGTGCAATGCTATCATTCCCGCCGAACGCTCTTAATTGATCTACTTGATTTTTCATAAGTGCTATAAGAGGCGAGATGACAATAGCCGTGCCCTCGCTCATCAACGCAGGCAATTGATAACAAATAGATTTTCCGCCTCCTGTGGGCATAATAACAAACGTATCTTTTTTATTCAATATATTCGTTATTATCGCTTCTTGATCCCCTTTAAAGGTATCGAAGCCGAAAAACTCCTGCAAATTGTCAAATAGTGATTTTTCTATTTCCATTGACCTCAAGACAAAAATTAGATGGATCCGTGGCTCATTTGAGCGCTAAATAACCTACTTTTGTAGTTATTAATATAAAATTAACTATTTTTTCTGTGATACACAACATCGATATCAAAAAGACTGCAATTGACGCATTGGAACTGGAGGCTACAGCAATCCACAACCTGACACAATTCATTGACGACGATTTCATTAAGGTTGTAAATCAAATACTGGACCTACCAGGCAGAATAATAGTAACGGGAATTGGCAAGAGCGCAATCATTGCACAAAAAATTGTGGCCACGTTTAATTCTACGGGAACACCCGCCATATTTATGCATGCAGCTGACGCAATCCACGGTGACCTGGGCATCATCCAGCGGCACGATCTGATAATCGCGCTTTCCAAAAGCGGTAATACACCGGAAATTAAAGTATTAGTCCCCTTTTTGAAGCAAACGGGGAATTCATTAGTTGCCATGGTGGGTAATATGGATTCCTTTTTGGCACATCATGCAAATTTCATCCTGAACACCTCCGTTGAACGGGAAGCTTGCCCTAATAACCTAGCGCCAACAACAAGTACGACTGCACAACTAGCTATGGGGGATGCTTTAGCCGTTTGTCTGCAAACATGCCGACAGTTTTCAGATCGTGATTTTGCTAGATATCATCCTGGGGGTGCACTGGGCAAACAATTATATTTAAAGGTCAGTGACCTGTCAGATAACAACGGTAAACCCGAAGTGTCTCCAACGGCAAGTATACGCGAGGTACTCATTACCATCACAAAGTATCGTTTAGGTGCGACGGCGGTTATCGGCGGAGATGGGATTCTCGGTATCATCACGGATGGAGACATTCGTAGAATGCTCGAAAAACATGAAGATGTGACGCATTTAACTGCAAATGACATTATGACACGAAACCCTAAAGAGATAAAGAGAGAAGAGCTCGCTGCCGACGCACTTCATATTATGCGACAACACAATATATCGCAGCTTTTAGTTACCCAAGAAGAGCATTACGCGGGTATAATACACCTGCAAGACCTATTGAAAGAGGGAATCATATAAGTTCTTTCTGTAATATTTTTGTTTATTTTATAAAATTTAGACTACACACGTTGCTGTATTGGTAATTTTGGCGTATCTTTTGATCTTATCAGAAGGTTAAAGTATTAGTAAGATGAAGAAAAATAGATTAGGAATATTGGCGACGTTTATAGCTGTCATTGGTTTTACGTCGATGGCGGTGGCTATTGGCGAATTCAAGTTTGAAAATGAAACCCACGATTTTGGGAATATCCCTCAAAATAAACCGGCATCGTACAACTTTAAGTTTTCAAACACGGGTGACGCACCCATTATTATTAACGAGGTAAAACCTTCGTGTGGCTGCTCTGTTGCTGAATTCACGAAAACTCCAGTTAAGCCTGGCGAAGGAGGCACTGTAACGGTCACCTATAATGCGGCTGCCAAAGGGCCTTTCACGAAGCAATTCACTATTAAGTCCAATACGAAGACGCCTATCAAAACATTAACAATTAAAGGAAACGTAGAATAATAGTTCGTTTTCCCTAGTCAATACATAATAGATTAAGTAAAATGCCGTCAATTGACGGCATTTTTTATTAGTTTTGTGATATACTTAAAAAACAGAAAGTAATGCCAGAAATATCAAAAAGAGGCTTAAATATGCCCGCTTCTCCAATTAGAAAGCTTACACCCTTTGCAGAGCAGGCAAAAAAAGATGGAAAGAAAGTATATCATCTCAATATTGGGCAGCCCGATATCAAAACGCCAGAGGTCATGTTAAATGCATTGAAAGACATCGATTTCACTATTTGGGCGTACACGGCATCAGAAGGCATTGCCTCCTACAGGGAAAAATTGACAACTTATTATAACAAGCTAGGTTACCACATCGATCCTTCAGATATTTTAGTGACCAACGGTGGATCAGAAGCTCTTACCATCGCGATGCAAAGTTGTCTTAGTTCCGGCGATGAAATTATTATTCCCGAACCATTTTATGCGAACTATAATGGGTTTGCCTGTGCGGCAGATGCTGTGGTAAAGCCAATCTTATCGCACATAGAAACGGGGTTCGCTTTGCCTCCAATAACGGAATTTGAGAAATTGATCACGGACAAAACACGGGCAATTGCAATCTGCAACCCAAATAATCCTACAGGTTATCTCTATTCGCTGGAAGAATTGGAATCTTTGAAAGCTTTATGTCTAAAATATGATCTTTATTTATTTGCCGATGAAGCTTATCGAGAATTTTGTTACGACGGTCACAGGTTTGTTTCACCTATGCACTTGGAGGGCCTCGAACAGCATGTAGTCATTATTGATACCGTCTCTAAGCGATATTCCGCATGTGGAGCACGAATAGGTTGTTTTATTACCAAAAACAAGGAACTTTATCAAACAGCGCTTAAGTTCGCTCAAACTCGCTTGAGTCCCTCTCTTGAGGGACAAATTGCTGCTGAAGCGGCGATAGATACGCCGGACAGTTACTTTGAAGCAGTATCTAAAGAATATACTGCCCGTCGTAACACATTGGTTGACGGATTAAACAAAATAGACGGCGTGTTCTGCCCCGTTCCGGGAGGAGCCTTTTATGTCGTGGCCAAGCTACCTATTGACAACGCCGACAAATTTTGTCAATGGATATTAGAAAAATTCTCTTATAATAATGAAACAGTTATGATGGCTCCAGCTACCGGCTTTTACAGTTCGCCAAATGTCGGAACGGACCAAGTGCGTTTGGCATATGTACTTAAACAGGAAGATTTACATAGCGCCTTGATCTGCCTAGAAAAAGCGCTGGAGGTGTATCCTGGTCGTACAGCATCTTTATAAACATCTTTTCCAAAGTGTCGGATCTTTGGAAAAGATGCCACTCACCTTATACGGACTTAGGAAGGTATTGCGCACTTTCCTTATCAATAAACAAGTAGGCGTTTTCATGCTTTCTCAAAATAGTAGATGGATACTGTGCATCCATTTCTTCATAAAGTGTTTGATAGACTGCTTTGGCTTTATTTTTTCCGGGCACCATACAGTATAAAAATTTTCCTTGCAATAATGCCGGGACCGTCAGCGTGATGGCATGGGTCGGCACTTCATTAAAAGAATCAAAACATCCATCATTTACCTGTTGCTGACGACTCTTATCATCCAGATCAACGATTTTTACCCAATAGGGATCGTCAAAGTTTGCTACGTGCGGATCATTAAACGCTATATGCGTATTTTCTCCAATCCCCATACAGACGATATCTATAGGGTGTACTTTCAATAACTGCTCATATCGCTCACATTCTTTTTCGATATCACTCGAATTTCCTTGTATATAATGGATATGTTGAATAGGTACCTTATCAAATATACTTTCTTTAAGAAATCGTCCAAAACTCTGTGGATGCTCTAAATCTAAACCAATATATTCATCCATATGAAATGCAACGATTTTCCTCCAGTCTATGTTGGGATTATTTCCCAACATTTCCAAAAACTCACTTTGTGAAGGTGCGGAAGCAAATACCATATATACATATTCTTTTTCTTGTTGCAATTCTTCAATTTTTCTGCCTACCATTTCTGCCGCATCTTTTCCGAGTTGTGCACGACTCTCATACGTTCTGACCTGCAGATGATCTATTTTATTTTCTTCGATTTCCATTATTATTTTTTATTACACAATTACATTTAAAAACAGCATTAATTCACTATCGTGTAGGTACACGTTAATTATTCTAAAAAAAGGCATACCTCGTATACCTAATTCCGATAGAATCGTTGATTCTCTCGATGGATGATGTCAATGGGCATAAAATACTCCTTTTCTTGTTTTTCTTCGAACATCAAATATCGATACAATGCTTTTACTCCTCGATAAGCTTGCTCTTGTGGTTTCTCGCATATTAAAAAGTCAATCACTCCCTTGTTAAGAAAATCAATATTGTGTTTTAAAAAGTCGTATCCTACCAAAAGAATATCTTCTTTTTTCTTTTCTAACAAGTATTTTGCGACCAATGAAACCCGCGAGTTTGTTACAAAAATCAGTCGTATGTTGGGGTATTTTTTCAGGGCCTCTGAGACCGTCTTTTTTATCGACTTAGAGTCCGTATCATACAAATTTCGTTTTATTATTCTCTCTGGATTTTTTGCAGCAAAATATTTCGTAAAACCTTCTTCCTTTTTGAGGATATGATAGTCGGAGTCAATATCTTTGGCTATGTTCATTAATAACACCTGATCCGACTCTTCTACCAGGTAATCTACCAAATGAGCTGCCGTATATCCACTATAAAAAAGATCTGGGCCAAAATAACTAAGGTTCTTTCGATTCGGAATATTGGAGTTGATGAATACAAAAGGAATCTTTCTTTTCTGGCAAACGTCCGTAAATGCCGTAGCTTCCTCAATAAAGGCCGGTGCAATCAATACACCATCTACGGATTCTGATTGGAGAATGGTTTCTGTCTGCTTGACGAAAGAGTCTTTATCGTTCATATCATAAAACAGTTTCTCAATCTTAACATTATAAAGCATAATCTCATTTTCGGCCTGTATAATACCTTGTAAGGGTACCGACCAATAATCCGTTTCTTTAGAGACCTCAGGAATTAACGTATAAAGGTGCATGGTTTTAGATGAAGCTAAACGCCTAGCCAAAATATTGGGTTTATAGTCCAATTCCTTGATAATGTCGTTAATCTTCTGTTTGGTCTTTTCCGACACACCAGTCCGATTATGTAATACCCTATCCACCGTTGCGATGGAAACATTTGCTCGACGCGCAATTTCTTTTACGCCGACCAGTTCTTTTTCATTTTTCTTCATATAAAAACATTACATCCACCTTACAGCATACAAAAATAATGAATATGCAGCACTTCCATATACTATTAAAAAGCGTCCATGGTTTAAAACAACTAAATATCATCTCTATTTTCAAACGTTCTTAAAACCAACCCTATTTAGATTTGAACATTCAAGATTTATCTAATATGGTTACCCTCATGTTTACTTATAATATCTTGCTGCATATTAATAACTGGAAGCGGCAAGAAGTGTACGTTACCGAATATAAGCCAAACTTTCTTTATTCCAAAATTTTTTTTAAATAAGCTATGATTTGATTCCTTCTATCTCGAGTCATAACTTCTTTTCTTGTATTAGATGTATAGCGTGGTTTGCCGCTCGCGCTGTAAGTGCCATAAACGTAAGTGACGGATTTTGGTTCCCTATACTGGTCATACACGCACCATCAGTTACAAAAACATTCTCACAAAGATGTAGTTGATTATACCTATTCAACAGTGATGTATTTGGGTCATTTCCCATCCGAACACCACCTACTTCATGTACTTCTAATCCCGGCTGCCTCCCAAATATTTCGTGCTGATCTAATGTGCGGATATTTTCCGCACCTGCTCTGGTCAACATTTCCGTTCCTTCGTTAAAGAAATCTTCCATCATCATCATGTCATTCGCACTGTAATCTACAGAAGTAATTAATTGGGGTAAGCCATATTTATCGACCTTGTCTGGACTCAATCGCACATGATTATCAAACGATGGGAGTACTTCCCCTTGCATCATCATCGAGATTTTCCAATCACCCGGTTCGAGTAAGTTATCCTTAAAATCAGCTCCCAAACCTTCTGTTGTGCCCCCCCTCGCCCACGAATCACGATAAGCAGCAAAAGCGATAAGATAGGATCCCTTAAAATTCTGCTCTATCCGATGAATGTTTTTGAACGCTGGGATAAAAACCTGAGTAGGACGCCTACCGTAATAATACGAGTTTTCATAACCAGGAAAGTCGGCGGTAATGCGACCCCGATAATTATGAAATGTTATATATCTTCCCATCAGCCCATTATCATTCCCTAATCCATTAGGAAACCGATCCGATTTCGAGTTCAATAGTATTAAATTAGAATTAAGGGTCGACGCATTTAGAAAAACTATACGTGATTTAAAGATTTTTTTAACTTTTGTTTCGGTATCAATAGTCTGTACGCCGATTGCTTTCTTCGTTTTATCGTCATATAAAATCGATTCTACAATAGTATCTGTTATAATCGTTAAATTTCCTGTTTTCTCCGCATAAGGTATAGTAGAAGAATTCGAGCTGAAATATGCTCCAAAAGGACAACCCCTCTCACATAATGAACGAGCCATACACTTACCACGCCCCTGTGCAATCTGTTCCTCCTTTATTCCAGCGAGATTTGCACAACGTCCGATAATTGCTTTCCGATCCGTATAATGTTGGGTAATACTGTTTGAAATGGCCTGTTCCACTTGATTCATTTCAAAAGCTCCAACGACTTCACTATCCGGCATATTTGCAATGCTGTCTTTTGTACCCGCGATACCTATAAACCGTTCTACATGTGAATACCAGGGCGCTATATCTTGATAACGAATGGGCCAATCGGCCGCATATCTATACTTCTTGGGAGCCCCAAATTCAAAATCGCTCCATCGCTGCGTTTGCCGAGCCCATAACAACGATTTACCACCGACCTGATAACCTCTTATCCAGTCAAAGGGTTTCTCCTGAATATATTCTTGATCCTCATCATTGACATAAAAATGCCGGGTAGCTTCCGAATAGGCATAATGCTTGCTTATCAACTTATTCCGTGTCAGATCATCACGTGTTCTCTGGTTTCGATGCATAAACTCCCAGGTGTCTTTATACGCCGTAGGATAATCTTTGACATGTCGGACCATTCGGCCCCGTTCGATCAACAGCGTCTTAAATCCCTTTTCAGTAAATTCTTTTGCGGCCCACCCCCCACTGATTCCGGAACCCACCACTATAATATCAAAATCGCTCTCTAGGTTCATACTAATAACTTATTAAAGTAAATATAGTATTTTATCGGTAACGTAACCGTTATGTAACAAAAAGAATGCAGAAATTCTTTTATATATCGACAGGTATTCTATTCCTGAAACGATAACTCTGGAAACACATGAAAATATTATCTATTAAAACTGGCTTCGTCCTTATCCTCCGAGACCAGTTATTTTATTTTTTCAATCATGCAAATAACCAGTTTTATATTTTCATCAAATTCTGATTCAAAAACTCCGCCACAAATTTATCATCATTTAACTCCGGATAGGCTGCATATATTCTTGAGATTTCTTCATATTGTCCCAGTGACAATACCTCATCTGGATTAAGGCACCAGATACCTTTCATCAATCCCTGCCGCCGCAGCACCTCGTGTATCCCCGGAATACATCCGTGAAAATTATTCGCTGTATCGAATAATGCCGCATTCGCATCAGTCGTTTGGTTCGACAATATCTGTAACGCCCTCCATTTAGCAAACGATGGATTATCCTTATAATCTTTGACTTTAGCCAACAACGCTACAGCTTTATGGGTCCACACCGCCCAATGTCCTAACAGACCTCCTCTGAACTCTATTTCTATATCTTTACCATTTACATTAAATCGATAAATTGACAACAAGTCCTGCACAATATTGTCGTCATTGCCTGTATATAAAGCAATTTGATCCCGTCTGGAGGAATTGGCAATCGCGCGAACTACATCTAAGGTCTGGTAACGGTTAAAGGAAGCACATTTTATGGCTTCTACGTTATCTATCTCCACAAATTTAGACCAGAAATCATACGAAAACACCCGTCCGCCAACCGAAGGCTGCAAATAAAATCCAAACACGGGAATCACCTTGGCAACGTCCTCTGTACGTTCGAGTATTTGCTTTTCACTCAAACCCTGCAGCCCCCCCATGCTTAACAACCCCATATCATATCCGTAATCCACTGCAATCCGCGCTTCCTGAACAGCTTGTTCGGAGAGGCCACATATTCCCGCGATTTTTACAAATGGACGATCCAGTTTATACTTATCAATAACACCGGCCGTCACCCCTAAGACTTTTTCAAAGAGATTATATTTAGGTAAGCGGATCTCGAATTGCGTCGAATGCACCGCCACAGCTATTCCTCCAACACCACTTTGGATATAGTATTGTGTCAATAGTTTTTGGTTTTCCTCATCAAAATTACGAAACTCGTCCAGCGCTAGCGGGTGGGCGGGAATGACTGTACCTTCCATGAGCAAAGACTTTAATACCCGATCTAATCTTTTCATTAAAACTTCCCTCCCCTCTCCTGGAAATGTGTATCCTTCCCGAACTCCCCACCGTCTTGCAATATCCATTGTGCCGTAATTTCAATAATATCCAATATACCTACTTTAGGGTAACCAAATATCCTATGGCATTCCGACGCATTATTTAATAATGCTGTCTGTTCAGGTTCGTGTACAAACAAGGGTTTCTTTCCCAGTATTTCCCCAAGCTTTTCGGCAACCCATTTTATAGACAATATCTCCGGTCCCGTTACATTCAGCACCTTCGCTGGGCTTTCGACGTGCAATAAGCTACGGATCGCTATTTCATTAGCATCACTTTGCCAGATTACATTGACATTATTTGTACGTATATCAAGAGGTCGTTGGTGATAAACCTGTTTTGCAATTTCTCTAATCACACCGTATCGGAAATCCACAGCGTAATTTAATCTATACAACAATATCGGCGTACCGTTTTTCTTACTGAAATAAGTAAAAATCCGTTCACGCCCTAATGTACTTTGGGCATATTCTCCTATCGGTTCCGGAAGGACTGATTCATCTACGCCACCCGATCGAACGTCGACAAAAGGCAACACATTACCGGACGAAAATGCGACGATACGCGAATCCTTATACTTCTCCGCTATACGACCCGGCAAATAAGTATTCATCGCCCAAGTAAAATCTTCCTTTCCTGTCGCACCGAATTTAAAACCCGCCAAATAGATAACGTTTTTTGCATAAGGAAGCGATTGTAAGGCTTCTTCATCCAACAAGTCACAAACGATGGTTTCCACACCTAGATTTTCCAGATATTGTCGGCTGCTATCATCTGAAAAGCGTGAAACACCATACACCTTTCGGGAAACACCAATTTGGTGCAAGCCGTCCAACAATAATTTTGCCATGCTTGGCCCCATTTTCCCTCCAATACCCAGAAATATAAAATCACCATCAATCTGCGCAAGATCTTCGAGAAATACTGCGGACGGTTGGGTAAATTTGTGCTCTAATTCTACTAAAACCTGATTCTCCATTTTTATTTTAAAAACATATCATAAACATTACTAACCATTAATATACAGATGACGATTAGGCCTAATGCCCCCGCTATCTTATAAAAGAGATTGTTCGCTTTATCCCCCATAATTGATTTATTGTTTGCAATCAAATAAATAGACACGCCGATAAAAGGCACCAAAAATATGGTCACACTTTGAGCCAATACGATAAGTTCCAATGGTAACCTCCCAAAAGAGATCGCGACCACGCAGCCCAAAATCATAACGACAGAAATTAAGATTTTCACTTTTTTGGAATTTAAACTGCTTCCAAATCCTAACGCATCCCCTAGTAACGCTCCACCTACCGTCGCATTACCGACCAATGAAGAGAAGGCCGCACCAAACAACCCAACAAAAAACAGTGAACTAGCATGTTTCCCAAATAATGGTTCCAATGCTTTACCCATTTCAGCAGCACTACCCACATGTATGCCTTTCGGGAATAGTACTGCCGCTGCACAAATCATCACGGCGGCGCTCATAAACCCCAAAATCGCTACGCCCGTAAACGCCCCTCTTTCTGAATCCTTCATATTCACCGCGTTTTGTGTTAGTTTCCTACGTTCCTGAATTAAATAAGTCTGATAAAACGCTCCCACAAGCGAAAAACAAGAGGCGGTAAATGCGATTAAAAGTCCTAGAGAACCATTTGGGATAGTCGGTACAAATCCAGTAAATAATTTATCAAACTGGATTTCGGCTAGAAATAATGTCGCCATAAAACACGTCAACATCAGCAGTACCAATATTAGCATCACCTTTTCCATAATCTTGTAGAAGGAAGGAAAAAACAACAAAGCAATAGCTATCGCGGTAAAAACAATGATCCAGATATACATAGGCGTTCCAGTTGCTTCACCTATGGCGATACCTACACCAATACCATTGCCCGCTTGAAAAGACGTCGCCACCAAAAATATACCTACACCTATGGCGACACCGATGCCTTTGCCAAATCGTTCTTTTATCAAAGTCAATAAAGATTTGTCATGAACCACTCCTATGCGAGAACACATTGCTGTATATATCCCCATAAAAAACAGCGCCACCAAGACAATCCATAACAATGAGTATTCGTAGTCTGCCCCCATTTTGGAGGTAATGGTCATCTTGCTGGGGCCAAACACAAGTGCGGCTGTGATAATTCCGGGACCTAAGATGTTTAATAGTCTCTTCATCTATTTTCTTTTTTTCTTAACATTATCGTCACTTACTTGCTTCCCTTCACCAAATTCTTTCTTGACATAATTGATAATAGCTGCCAATTCCTCATCCTTCAAAAAGGAGAAGCTGGCCATACCCTGTTCGTAAAAAACACCATCTATCGTACCTTTACCTTTGCTGCCGTTCAACAAAAGATCGATAAAAGCATCGTTGTCCTTTACCCTCGCAGCATTCTTCAACGGGGGAAAAGTACCTTTAACCCCAAGACCATCTTCTTTATGACATGAAGCGCAAAAGCTGGTATACAGCTGTTTTCCGTTATGCTCTTTAGATTCGGTTTCTACGACATCTTCCTTCAAATGATTATCTGGCGTCTCCGTAGCTCTTCTTAGTCTTAGTATCCTATCATCAGTTGGCAACGGAAATCCGGGTTGGGGGTTCCAGTCCCTATTGCTGGTCGACAAATAGATATCGCCATTCGGCGTCACCAACACGGCTCGCATCCTTCCATATTTTTTAGAAAAATAGACTTGCTCTCGTTTGATTTGTTGATTTTTATCATCCAAATGCAGCACTCTTAATGATTGCGATTTGAGCGTAACGAGTAAGAGTGTGTTCTGCCATTCCGGAATATCGCTTTCTCCGTAATATGCTAAACCGGCGGGTGCTACCACAGGTGTCCACGACCAAATAGGTTCTGTTCGTGGGGAGTGCTTAGCTATTTCTATCTCATCAGGTGTATCGTGCATACCCTCTATAGCGGGCCAACCGTAATTGTTCAACGGTTTGATCAGATTGATCTCATCCTCAATTGCGTCACCATGTTCAGATGTAAATATATTCCCTCGGTCATCTATGGTTAACCCCTGCATATTGCGAAATCCCCAGGCGTACACAAAGCTGTTTGGTATCGGATTATCGGGAGGAATTTCCCCGTTTATTGTCATCCTCAGAATCTTACCATTTAATGTCGTTGAATCTTGTGCTTCTGTGTTATCCGCCACATCACCCGTGGCCCAATATAGCATATTTTTGTTGTCCAGCATTAGTCTGGCGCCATTATGTCCGTTTGCACCTCTGACCGTCAACAGATCGATTGGGTTAATCAATGTATCTTTTTGATACGTGTATCGCACCAATTTAGAAATGATATGATCATTCTCTTTAGCCGTATAGTTAATAATAACATAGGGATTATCTTTTACACCTTTCTGCACGACGATATCCAGTAGACCCGGAGTTGTCCTTGTAAACACATCCGGCACACGCAGGAGTGTAGAAACTTGACCGGTCGACAGATCGAGTTGCTTCACATTTCCGATAATTTCCGTAAACAAAATTTTATTATCAAAAAATGTCATTCCCCACGGCACCTGCAAACTATCTGCTACCGTAGCCACCTCCAAAAATGAATCATCAAGTTTGACATAGTCGAGCACTTCTGTGACATAATCATGCGGGTGTCGATTACATGACTGGCATGACATAATAAATAACCACGTCGATATCCCCATTATCCAAAACACAAACTTTCTTTTTCCAGACATTATAGCTTTCTTTTCGCGATCCTGTAAATATTATTATCGCCAACCGGGATTTTGTGTCAAGTTTTCAGGATTTAAAACTATCTGGCTTTCAGGGATACAATCTAAATAATCTCTATCTACCTTAAAATCGTAGTTGCCCGTTGGCTTTAGGGCATTCCGATAAGGATCCATAAAACCATCTTCATCCACTGGAAACTCATCTTTGTTGATTATCTGACTAGCCTTAAAGCCCTTTGGCCGTTTACCGACAATCAGCTCGTCGGCCGCAGCCCACCGCGCTATATCATCCCAACGGAATCCTTCGGCCACGAGTTCTATCCGACGCTCCCTCCGTATTTCATTAATGATAGCTGGCAAGGCAGAAAAATCCCAGTCGGGATCTGTTGCAATTGACTCGATATCGATATTCGGCATACCGACCCGGTCGCGCAAGAGCTTCACTGTTTTATTGATATCACCCTGACTGATATCGCCCAATTCTGCTTTAGCTTCGGCATAGTTTAACAGCACCTCGGCATAGCGAAAAATAACAGCGGGCTCCTCGCCATATTGTTGAATATGGTAAATGACCTGTGGATCGTAACCTTTCTGGATCATGTACCCTGTTGGTGCATTGAGGTCAGCATTGCTGTTCATCCGTGAAAACACAGCAGACCAGTTCTCCACGTTTCCATTAGCCTGTATCTTCCAGACCTGATCCGGGGAAGCTACCGTCTGCCTAAATCGCGGATCTCTATTTTCCATCTCTTCAACAATCGTGTTGTAGCCCTGGAAAAGTGCATTTCCAGCAATCGCACGACCATCGGTACAAAGGTAATCGTCAATCATACTTTTGGAAATCGACCGTCCAAGTGGCTGCGACATCCGAAAGTTACGGTCATTGGTAAAGGAACTATTGCCTCGAGAGAGGTTGTTGTCATACTTGCGCCAGAACATCACCTCACTACTTCCCGTATAATCCCGCTGGATAAACAGATTTCGATAATCTTCGCCCGGATTCCCTGTATTATAGATTCCATATAACCCAGACTCTATGATCTGCTCAGCAGCCTCCACAGCCTTGGTGAGATACTTATTCGGATCCGCATTTTCGACTCCGAATGGCGTACCGTTATGATATTTCTGCCAAGTACCTTCATACAAGGCCACACGGCTCTGCATCAGTAATGCAATCCACTTATTGATACGCTCATACCCGTTCGTTTTCTCCGTCGTCAGGTACATGGCCGCCGTGTCCAAACAGCCAATAATACGATCCGCCACAATCTGTCGAGGTGTACGGGGACTATATAGTTCCGGGGAAGTATCGCCCAGTTCTACATCCAGCCATTGTATGTCTCCATAACTTCTTAGCAGGTTAAAGTATGTCACCGCTTTAAAATAATAGGCCTCCCCAACGTATTGTTTATAGCTATCGAATTCATGAAGCGCCTCGATCTTTTTATAATGTGTCATAAAATAATTGATGCTGCGTACGTTACCAAACCCGATACTGCCAGTCGTCACGACCGGTCGTGTCCCTGCCAGACGCGTATTGACTGTCGGACCAACGAGATCATCGCTGTCGTAATCATTACCGTGATTAGCATATTTTGGGAAAAAAGTTGCGTTGTAATACTGGTTTACATATGTCTCCAAATCCTTCGGTTTTTCAAAGAACATCTCCGAAGCCACTTGATCCAACGGCGGACGTTCCAGAAAATCATCGTTACAGGCAATGACAGAAAGCAGAGCGGCTAGACCTAATATTTTTGTTAAAGTTTTCATAACCATCCTTATTTTAATGTGAGATTAAGACCTAAAGAAAATACTTTACTCATTGGATAGATAACTCCGTTGGTGAGATATCCATCTTCCCGACTGTCCGAAGCAATAGCCGTTTCCGGATCAAATACTTTCGGCAGGCTTGAAAATGTCAGCAGGTTCTCTCCGGAGAAATAAACACGTGCTTTACTGAATATATTCCCTACCGTCGAGGAAGGCAGCGTGTACCCTACCTGTACGTTTTTCAGGCGTATAAAACCTGCATTCTGCAAGTATGCAGTCTGCGCTAGTCTGTTCTTATTTGTTTCTGTCGTAAAATAAGGTTTAGGTAGGTAAGCTCCTGTATTTGGTCCTAGTATATTTGTTTCATCCGCTGGTCGCCAATAGTCGAGTGCTGGCGAATCCTTATACAGCCCCGAACCTGCCCAGGCGCTTGTCAAACCCCAGAACAACGGCGATGTCGTTTCCGGATAAAATTCACGCTTCAATATACCCTGCCAGAACATATTGAAGTCGATCCCTTTCCAGCTCGCACCGGCATTGATACCGATATTGTAACGCGGACTGGTGTTACCGATGACTTTCAGATCCCCGCGGTCGTTCAGTGTACGACTTCCTTCATCAATGACATCATCATCATTCAGGTCTACGTATCGAATATCACCCGGCCCCCAATTCGCATGGTATCGCTTCTGCCTCGCCGCGACAGTCTCAGCTTCTTCAGCGGTTTGAATTATACCCCCTGTTTCGAATCCCCAGATTTCACCATACTCTTTTCCGGCATACCAACCATCTATCCTTCCTGTAGGATTCCAATACCTTGTTATTGTCGTCCGGCTATCGCCCAGCGCTAACTTAACATTGTAGCTGAAATCACGTGATACATGATCGTTCCAGTCCACCACAAGCTCAAATCCTTTTGTGGATAGATCTGCATTGTTCGTAACCGGCGCAGTCGCGCCCAATACATAGGGCAATTCAAAAGCAGCTCCCCACATATCCAATGTCTTCCGGTTGTACCAGTCAAAGGTAAGACCCAAACGTGAATCCAACAGGTTCATATCTATCCCCATATTGAATGTGTTAATCGTCTCCCAAGTGATATCGTCACTTATCAGAGCCGGTACACCAGCATAAGGGGGTCGTTGTCCTCCCAATATCCAAGGTGTTTCGGGAGAGATTGATATCTTGTCATAATACAGATAGTTTGTAATATTCTGATTACCTAAAGAGCCATAGGATACCCTCAGCTTCATGTAATCGACATAGGGTCGCATGGATTCCCAAAAGGGCTCGTTCGAGATTGCATAGCCGACGGAAGCCGAAGGGAAGAACCCAAAGCGTTTATCTTTCGGAAAACGGGAAGAACCGCTATAGCGACCACTTACTTCCACCAGATATTTCTCCTGATAATTGTAGTTCAACCGGCCAAATGCCCCCCTTGTTGCCCAGTGCTCCATATTATCCGTCGCGATCACCCCGCCCAGAGAGGTTCGGATGGAAGGATAATTGTCCACCACCGGCGACGTACCTGTTGCCGACAACCCGGTCGTCAGTAATTCCTCCTGCTCAAAACCCAGCATAATATTAAAAAAATGATCATCGATCTGTGATTCATAGGAGGTCACCGCATTCAACAACTTATACACCCGTTCGGAGTAACTCGACACATAGGTAGATTCCGGTTTTCCAATATTACCTACCGAACCATCCCCCAGTTCTACCATAACCGGTTTGGGATTAGCTTCCGCCTTTGTGTTCCGGATGTTATAATTATAATTGAATGTGGTCTTCCAGCCCTTGATAGGTTCGATCTCCGCACCGATATTTGCTAAGAAATCTGCCCGTTTACTAATATCGCGCCCTGAATCTTGCAACAAGCGCACCAACGGGCTCTGAACCGTACCATTAATATTGTAATACGGCATCATTGGAGCAAACATCAACATCTCACGAAAGGTATGTTCCCTCCCAACGGTCGTTTCTCCCATCGGATAATCCGTATCCGAGGACGCCCACTTCAAACTGGAATTTAACCGCAACCAGTCGGTCACTTCCGTCGACACGTTGGACATGAGGTTATATCGTTGATAATGATCGTGACCAACAGCATACGCTCCGTTCTGCCTGGAATAACCGGCTGAAAGAAAATACTGTGTCCGTTCCGATCCGCCCGATACATTTAAATTATGTTTGTGGCTTAAGGAGTTGTTTCCCATCAAAAGATGAGGCCAGTCGTTATTGGCATTCCCATTTCGCCGACCGGCCCAAATATTGTCAATCGGATTCTCCGGATCATATTCATATGGAAAAGTCCCGTCGATATATCCTTTTATTCTTTCCATCTGTTCGTCCGAATAAACGGAAGTAAGACCGGCATTGGCATTGGCCTGGTTATAAGCCGTTGCCCAAGTATACGCGTCTATAAAATGTGGTAAACGGAGCAGCGAGGAGATAGAAAGGTTATTCGAATAATCGACTTTTACACCTTCCGCCTTACTCCCTTTTTTTGTCGTGATCAGGATCACACCGTAAGGCGCTCGTGAACCATAAACTGCCGAGGCGGAAGCATCTTTGAGTACCGATATGCTTTCGATCGTTTCGGGATCCACACTATTGATATCTATTTCTACCCCATCTACTAAAACCAAAGGACTACTACTTCCACTTAATGAACCAACCCCTCTTATATTCCAGCCACTTGCCGCTCCCGGTTCGCCTCCCCGCATACCCATGTTGATGTTCATGTTCGGTGAGGCACCTTTAATAAGGTCTGCTACGTTCGCCGACGGACGGTTAGCCAACGTCTCGCCCGAAACCACATCAACCGCTGCTGTCATGTGCGCGCGTTTCTGTGTGCCGTAACCAACAACCACAACTTCCTCTAATGTAGATTCCTCTCCTTCCAAAACTATATCGAAGGACGTTTTATTGCCAACGTCCACTTTTTGAGTTACGTACCCGACATAAGATATGACTAAGACATCGGAAGAACTCAACCCCGACGCCGACAGGTTGAAAACTCCGTTTTCGTCCGTAGAGACACTTGATTGTAACCTAACAACGGTCACCGTCGCTCCTACGATAGGCTCCCCATTTGCATTACGTACGGAACCTTTTATCTCACTTTGATTATACGGGCTGGTATTTAGCATTATTCCTTCATCTAGCTCAGATGAAGGAGTCGCTGCATAACCGCTTCCTATAAAGAATGCAGTTATTCCTATCCCGCATATCCGGATCAAAGGATATAGTCGTCCCCGTTTTTGCATTCTATCCCTCGGATAAAATAAAAAAGAGTTGTTCGTTGTTACCATAATTAGTCTTATAATTTAACTGCGCTGTATTTTATTTTGATGTTCTATTTTATATAATTTATAGTTATTTCGATGTTCTATCGTTAACGTTACCGAACACTATGCTAAAAAAAGGCGGCATGCCTTATTAGTTAAAAAAGTAACGGTAAATTTTCTATGGAAATTCTTTTCATCACGTTAGTCTCTGTCTAATATCAACTAATTTATTGCTTATAATATGATCCAAGATAAAATATAAACATTTAAAAAACAAATATTTTTTTTCAATTTTCGTAAAACATATAATTTTCAATGGTAATAATATCAATGGGCATGGGTTTAAAATTCGTGACACTTTCCTTTAGCAAAAAGAATCTATACAGGTAGTTTAACGCAAAATATCCCTGTTTATCCGGACGTTGGCAGATTAAGAAATCTACAATCCCCTTTGAGAGATAGTCTACGTTGGCTTCCAAAAAGTCAAATCCTATAATATAGGGTTTCTTTATCTCCTGATGATCATAAAAAAAACGTCCTACAACAGAAACCCTGGAATTCGTAACAAATAATACATCAGGAGTAGACCTTCTAATGTTGGTCCACAACTCCTTTTCTACCTCTATATATTCATTATAGGGAATATCGACAACTTCTATTCTAAAATTTTTATTCAGATTATTAAGATACGTTCTGTAGCCCTCAATTTTTGTGTCTAAATACTTATAGTTTTCTAAGCCTTTCGCAATATTCAAAATAAGTATCTTGGCATTTGTTCCCACTAAATAAGAAGTCAGGTTTCCCGCCAGTCTTCCCGTACTGTTCAAATCCGGGCCAATATAACCTAATGTTGATTTAGTTGGAATATCGGAATTTATATATATCGTCTGCAGTTTTTTCCGATGGCATTTTTTCACAAAAGCTTCCGTTTCTTTAATGAATATCGGCGCTATGACGACGGCATTAAAGTGAGACTTTATCGTTTTTTCTGAAACTTCTAAAAAAGTGTGAACATCCTCTTGATCATAAAGAAACACCTCGGTTTGTATACCAAAGGGTTCTAACTCCTGTATACCTTTACGAATACCTTCTAAACACAGTTGCCAATAACCTGTCTGTAAAGATGTCTTAGGGATAATTACGGAAATCTTAATATTATTTTTAACGGATAGCGATCTTGCGTAAAGATTAGGCTGATAATTGTATTGTTTTATGATATCCTTAACTCTTTTCCGGGTTGCTTCGGAGACGTCCTTTCTATTGTTAAGTACACGATCTACCGTCCCAATAGAAACATTGGCAAGTTTGGCAATATCTTTAATCCCAAAACGTTTTTTTTCCTTGTCATCAGACATCATACTTCCCTAATAAAGTTAGTCTACGATAAATTTACATTATATTTTCCAATATCCATCGTCGCACCCGACCCATCATTTAAGAAAATAGTCAAAAAATAAGAATGCCTGTTCATTGGAAGTGCTATCTGGTGAATGGGCTACGCGATTTGTCATGGCTACGCGGTTTTCAAACCCCAACAATTTATTTACTGCAATAGTATGGTTCAGTGGTATCCATCTTTCCAAGGGGTCTGAAGACCCACCTGAAACCAAAAAAGGACGTGGTGCCATTAATGCATGTAATTCGTGTAGATCATACCCCTCTTCAATTAGTTTTGGATATAGACCCTTTGCATCCGCTCCCATTCCTGTTTTTCGCCATGTGTTTTTCCAAGGCGGAGGATAATAACCAAGATACCAGGGCTCCCAATAATTCACACCGCTTCCTTTAGTTTCGTCAAAAACAATACCCGGGTCAGACCACACCCCACAGGCGTATTTATCATATAGAGCAGAAGCAAACATCGCCCATTTGCCACCATAAGAGTGCCCCATAATTCCGATGCGGGTTTCATCAACCTCTGAATATTTCGCCAATGCCTCCCAAGCATTCGCTGCGGCATATGCCAGCATAGATAAAGGTTGCACTGTAGCATTATCTATTGACGGGTAATAAAGCGAATAGGTTCTATTGGCAGATGTCTCTTTCGTGCCGATGGACAATGTTACAAATCCACGTTTTGTTAATTGCAAAGCAAAATCGCGGTGTGGTTTTCCCGCGCCTGTTGCTGTTTCTGGTTCATAGAAAACCGTTACCACTGCTGGTTTTTTACCTTTTGTTTCGGGTACTAAAAGATATCCCGTTGTTTCTTCGTTCGGCAACCATTTAAAAGTCACCGTATATTGTGTGTACCCCTCTTTCTGAGTAGAGTCCAATATGTTTAAGGTCTGATCTTCTATTATATCAGGCCACTCCCCCATCATGTCGTGCCATTTTTTTCTAATTTCTGTCCTCCGTTCTTCCCAATCCTCCTTTGTTTTTACTACCCTGCCATCATAAAAATTCAAAGGGGAGCGAAATTCACCTAATTCTTGTTTAAATTGTTCGGGTGGTACAAAATACCGCTCTATCTTATCCCATATTTCTTCTTTGGCCATTTTCAGGGTTTGTCCGTGACTGGCTAAGGTGCCTAACATAAATACTGCCGCGCTGCAAAGTGCCATATGCTTGTTTCGTCTGCTTTTCATATTAAATCGTGTGCTTTTTCTATTAAAACAAATCATTATAAAGTCTCCTTGACCGTATATACCACGAGCTTATTCAGCAAGGTATCTGTCCTTTGTTTATTAAAAACCGAATCTAGCGTGATTTCATAGAGATAATCTTTCTCCATTTCACCAAGGTCTATCTGCAATCTCTTTCCTCGATTCGATATTTTCCATTCGTGTACCGACATCTGTTTAAGATTTACTTCTGGCGAACCATATTTTTGATGGTATAGATAGTTATAGCGACGAACTCGGATAGCTTTCGCTATATGAATGCTATCTCCCAGATCGATAGGTTGTGTAAAATACATTTCAAAACCGTTTTTAAGAAGATGTATGTCCGCTACGTCAAACGGAGTTTTGCCGGTAAACGAAATGCGTTGGATCCCCCTATCTCCTAACCAGCCATGATCTGATTGGCCTACCCACAGACTACCATCCGGCGCAAAAACTAACCTGTTGTTTCCTTTTCGTAGCCCCTGACCGTCTATAAACGGTGTCACGGCACCTTGGACCACTCCGTTTACATCTTCTAGCATAATACGAACTAGGCGTTCTTGATTCATCTCGCCTACAATAAACTGTCCCTCAAATGGCTTTAGCATTTTATTATGTCTAATTTGAACAGGTTGGGTAGGTGAATTTGCGATGACGTTATGTGGAAAAATCACAGCAGGCTGCTCCCGCATTGCATTTAATGTATCCGCATTCAGTTCAAATGGGTTGCCTCTATTCCATCCCTTCGTCCATACCAAGCTTGCCGGATGTCCGTAAAATTTACCTTCCTGGACATAGTGCAAGGGGCTCGACCCTACCCAATCTCCTTGGTTATCGGTAACAAACAGCCTTCCTTTTGCGTCAAGCCCTAATCCATTAGGGGAACGAAAACCCGAAGCAAACGGCACAATCTCTCCATTTTTTTTCATTTTCATCACCCAACCCCTATAAGGTACAATGGAAAACATGGGCTTACCTTCCCGACTCTTGCCGTCCATCAACGTATCTCCTCGAAGCTCAGTAGATATCCCTCCCCCCGCTGAGGAAGAGTTCAAGGCAAAATACAAGTTGCCTTCGCTGTCTTCCACGGGGCCATAGGTAAATTCATGATAGTTTCCCGTCATACCAAATCCGTCATATACCGTTTCATACGTATCCGCCTTTCCATCGCCATCGGTATCCTTGATCCTTGTTAGTTCGGGTAATTGCATGACCAGCATCTCACGATCATTAATAACCTTCAAACCAAGTGGTTCGTGCAGACCTGTTGCAAAAACACGCCATTCCTTCGTATCCGGTTCATAAATCATCACCTCTCCCCGCATAAAAGCTGCTACCAACCGACCATCGGCTAAAAAATCCAATGCGGCTACTTCTGCTGTCAACCCAGGAGGTGTTTCAATAGTATCTATTTGAAATGATGCACCCTCACTGACTAGAACATCGCCTTGACAAGCCGCTAAAGCTATCGACGCGCCTAAAAAACATGTAATCGCCGTTCTCATTATTTTTCTATTCTAAACTCGACACTAAATTGTTTTCCGTTTTTTTTATCCAAGACAAGCGGTCCTGTCGGTAGTGGTACGCCATTATAATAACAGGTTATTTTTTTTTCTTCTGTATGGTGAAAAACAACATTATCATCTAATGTTGGAATCCGAAAATGACGTACAATCCCGTTTTTATTTTCCAATTCCCTTATCGTTTCAAAAATCTCGATGCCTTCTATGATATAACAGAATTCTAAATAACCACCATCCGTTATCCGATATCCTTTAAATTTAGACGGATTCCTGTTTGTATTCTGTTCGCCGATCGTTAGTGCTGCCGGCCGGATTTCGCGGTACACAATTGTTCCTTCTATCTTCGCTTTCGCATCTTTATGTCCTTTCCACAACTCCGTATTATCGACAAACCCGTCTTTCCATACAAATCTCATCTGACAGGGAGTTGCATCCCAACAAAAGGATATGTCTCCAGGTAGGTGGACAGCAATTGCCGCTGGGCTTGCGCCATCAATATATAGTCGATAATAATAAGGAGGTACCAATTCATAAGGATGATTTTGGGTTTCTGCATGAACATGCACTTTATTCTTCACATGGTGTGGCACTGCTTTATCCTCTGTCAACACGGGCATTTCACCAGATTCATTCACATACATCGCTCCGTACATGACATGTCCGTGTCCTGGTAGGGTACAAACATACGGATATACCCCTTCTTTTGATGGTGCTGTAAAAGACAATGTTTCTGTTTGATCTGCATGTAAAACAGACGTATGCCACATCACGTCATCAGTTTCGGGAATATAACTTTTTGCTACTCCTTCTGCCCCCAATTTGGCGGCGAGATCTACCACCTTTTCTCGAGATTTCGGACGGATAACCAAGAGGTTATGATCCATATCGTCTGTATTCGTAAAACGAAGGACGACCTGCTGCCCTGGAACAACATGAAATCTAGGTAGGCTAAACTGCAAGCCGGGTAATACCGATATGTTAATTTCCTTAGGCGATTCCTTTTGGGTTAAATATCCCTCTTTGTAACCCAAAATCCCAATAACTATCAAAAAAGCAAAAGCTACGGCAACCAGCTTCTTAATCGTTGGCGTTGTTTTTAATATTGTCTTCATAATCCCTGCTTCGCAACCCCCATCATTTGCTGGTAATATGTTGAAATGGAAAAAATACCACCTGCAGTGTCATAAAAATTTTGGTCTAATGTAAATACGCCGTTTACCACCCGCGTCCATTTAGCGTCCGCAAGCGGATGTTTCTTCTTCATATTATCCCAATTGACATAATTCATATTACCATTGGTTTCCATCAACCCCATCCCAATTGTAGGAAAAGGAGCCAGTGTAGCAGCCACATTCTTGTTCCACTCCATCAAAATTGGATTGACTGTCAAATCCGCGCACAAACATGGTATACCATTTTCATGGGCTACCTTAGCAATCTTAACAGTCTGACTTAATGTCTTTGCTATACCTTTCAAGATAAATGCTTTATACCCCAATGCAATCTTACGACGGGCATCATCTTCACTGTGAATACTCTCGTCGGCTCCGATAATTACCCCCAGATCCGAAACGTTTTCATTGTCATTCTCCCCAAAAGGTTCTTCATATAACAGTATGTGTTCAAATGCGCCAATTTCTTTTGCGTAATCCAGGTACTTTCGCAATGTCTCCTTTTTTTCATAGCGTCCGTTGGCATCCATCGTATAATAGATTCTGTTTGTCCCTTTATTTCTTTCTCCATTCAGTATATCATGGATATCTTTTAATCTCGCTTTATCCTGTAGCAACATCTTTTCTTGATCACCAGGACTTCCCGTTTTTATCTTAAACACAAAATATCCTTCTTCAGCTGCCTTTTTAATATCTGACAATGGCATATCATAAGAAATCTGAAACATAACGGCGATCTTATCATTTTTGTGGCTAAACGCCTGGCGATAAGTAGGAGGTATAAGTTCGGTAAAAGTTGAGATACCATTCTCTTCTGCATACAACATCCACATCGCGTTATCGATACTAACCAAGGCATTGTATACAAAATTTATATTAAGATTAGGATATCCTGTTAATTTTTTAGCTTCTTCGATCAACCAAGGTAGCATTTCATCGAACAGCTTTATCGGGCTATCTAATAATCGCCCTTCTATCCATTTTAACGCCTTATTTGTTAACACAAACATATTTGCATTTCCGTTGGATTCAGAGGTAGAGGCAAATATCTCCGCATCACCATATAGGACACTCTGTGTAGCTAATCCCAGTCCTTTTTTTCCCCTATCGTTCTCGAGCAAAACAACTATTTGCCATAATTCACTGAGATATGCTCCCTTAAATCCGAAAGGAAACCGGAGTTTTTCTCTTTCAAAATCTGACTTTGTTTTTATGATTGTTGATTGATTTATCATTTCTAACTTTCTACCCGTGTTTACATTTCCTATCTTTATTCTTGTTGAAGCCCATAAAATAGCAGAACTTGCTAAGAAATATCTACGATCCATTGCCATCTTTTATGTTCCCCTTTGGCTACCAGCTTTATTTTCCCTCAAATTATCCATTAACCAATTATAGGTTTTCTGTCGCTGTGGAGGATATATCTTATGTTCCCCTTCGGGGATGATAAAAGTTTGTTTTGACGCTTGCACCATGTTATATGCCGCATAGAACGAGGTAGGTGGCGTGGTGGCATCGTTAAAACCCCAAGAAAAGAAACCCGGTACATTGATATGGGCGGCAAAATTGACCACATCGTAATAAGACAATGCTTCTAATACTTCCTTTTGCTTACCTTCATATAATTCTGGGCGCAGAAAAAAATGTGGCCACCCCCCTGCTCGCTCATATAAATAGCCTGAAAAATCACACATAGCGGGACATAATGCAACAAAATAATCGATACGCTTATCTAATGCGGTAGTGATGATGGAAAGCGCTCCTCCTTGGCTTGATCCCCAAGCACCTAAATTTTCGCCATCGAAGTTGGGCAGGTCATAAATTAGATCTACGGCGCGCGTACACCCTAAGAGTACATTATGATAATAAAAAGAATCTCGGTTGTCTATACCTTTATACATATAGTCCTTAAGCTCATTGTTCTTCAAATCCTCATAATACGCTTGACTTTCTGTTACGGGTTTACCATGTATATACAAATCAAGCGTGATGAATCCCTTGGCGGAATTTGCCTTATCGCCCGACAGTGGAGCCCAACCTGCACCGGGAAACCTGATGATTGCAGGATACTTCCCTTCCTTTTTCGGGATACAGAGTACGGCGTAAAATTTTTTGACATTTTCACTCATAAATTCGTATTCAACCTGATAAACATTAACGTCCTCTGTGGTTCGGTTTTCCAATAAGGTTAGCTTTTTATGGAGAGGCACGGATTTAGACTTTTGAATCGCTGTGTGCCAAAAAACAGAAAAATCCTTAGGTTGCTTAACCGTTGGTTTAATTTCCTCCGGTGCGAATGCTGCCGTTGCCCGAGCGTTATAATGGTGTCCGTCGACATCCATTTTCACGTCGCACCTTAAAAAACCGGGCTTCTGCATTGTCCCACCAGAGATCAATGCTTCCCCGCCTTTTATCTCCACTTCACCACGTTTCGTAAGCTGCATCTTTTCGGGACCTATTTCAAATTGGATTTTTTCATTATCGCAAGCCACACCGTTTTTGTATGCCTTTACGACAAAGACAGCTTCCTCTCCTATATCATATATCCAATCTTGCTTTTCCAATACCACGGCAATTTCAACGGCCGTGGTGGCTTTCTTTTTCTCGGATACGACGTCTATGCCTTTTAAATCTTGCGCATGAGCTCCCAAAAACATACCACTTAGAAAGCTAAAAACTAACGCGCAGCGCGTAAAATTTTTAAACTCGTTAACGTACCCGATATAATTATTAAATTTTGAATAAATATCTTTTATCATTCTTTTTTTGTTAAGGAGTTTCGATTTATAATATAAACGAATTTAAAAACATTATTCATTACATCCAAGTTTTTTCATCTGTATATAATTATCTATACGTGTTCAATCTCAATTGTATAGATGAGCTCGTTACACTCGGTTTATTTTTTTAACTTCCTTTTTTTCTTGAGTTTCCTTGAAAACTAGTTTTCAAGGTTAAACCATACATTCGCGGTTCCGCTAAATGTACCGCTCCAAAATCATAAGCATAATCGATATATGTTTTATTCATTAGATTGGATACCCATAAAGCTGCTTCCATTCTTTTATACTGAAAGCCTAAACGGAAATTTAGCAGATTGTACGCATCTTGCTGGATTGTATTCGCCAGATTAAAATACTGTTTTCCGATATTTCTGTGCTCCAGCCTTGCATATAATTTAAAATTTGTATCTGAAGCCAAACTTCGGGTATATTGTAATGACAAAAATGAAGTTGTTTGGGGTGTAAAGATCTGTTTATTACCACTTAAATCTTTATTTTCTCCATCATCTGCAATAATCAGTTCTTTATAGGAAGCATGGGTATAGCCAAAAGTATAAGTGAATTCAAGACCCTTGACAGGAAGGCCAGAGAGTTCTAATTCTACACCTTTGCTCTCCAACTTTGCCGCATTACGAATTAATGTCAGTGCCTCCGGCATCATTAGAACAGGGATCTGTCCGTTTTTTATCCGGGTATAAAATAAAGTAGCATTTAACCTTAATCTTTTGCCTGCAAACATATTTTTGCTTCCTATTTCAAAGTTGTCACTATATTCCGAATCGTACGGAACAAGAGGTGGCGCTGAAGGGTCAGAAGACAATTGACTGATACCTCCGGCTCTAAATCCTTTACTGTATATTCCATAAAAATCATGTTCTTTGGACAAGCTGTAATTCAATGCAATTTTCGGGCTAAAGTTTCCGTACGCTTCAGAAGCTGACGTATCCGTCCTTGTAATGACTGCTTCTCCGCCATCTGGAAGAAATACGCCTTCTACCTTCTGTTTCTTATGCTCATAATCGTATCTCAATCCAACAATTAAAGATAATGATGAAGATAGTCGATAATCTATTTGTCCGAACCCTGCGAAACCATAGCCCGTAAGATTATTGATATTGATGTCTGTAAAATTGGTTATCGGGGAGCCGTACATTCCTGCATCATCGCCATAATAAGTCCCCTGCTTAACTGGATTTTCCTGCCTAAAACCGTAAATACCCGTATTCCATTTTAATTTGGAAATGGAATGTAAAGGAGACGAAAGCCGCATCTCATGCATAAAAACTTTACTTCTGTTCCATTTTTCGCCATAATTATTCACAACGGCTACAATATCGTAACTGGAAAAATCACCATCTATCGGATCTTCGTAAAAACGGTAATTATCCTGATAGGAAGTCTGGGAGTTCAGCACATAATTGTCATGCTGATATGTGGCAGCCAAAGAAAGATTGAAAGTCTTATCCCTCATTCTTGCTATCCTGTTTTGATCTAATGTGTACGGGTTTTCGAAAGCCTCCTGCACACTAGAGACCAATGGGAAAGCTCCGCTGTTCAATTGTAATTGGTGTTTTGCATTGATCAAAAGTGTCAGCCGCTTGTTAGTTTGGTATTTCAAAAAGTAATTTCCCTGGCTCATATTCAAATCATCGTAAGATGAGCCCGTAAATTCGTTTAGAGAAAATCCATCTTTGAGCTGGAACAGACCTGTTGCTCCAAAAAATAATTTATCGGAAATGACGGGAATCCCTATACCTGCAGTATAACGCTGCAAACCAAAATTTCCATAATCTATTCCGGCAAAACCCCGTATCTGATTATCCGGCTGCTTAGTTATTATATTAATAACTCCTCCGTTGGCGTTTCTTCCATACAGTGTGCCTTGTGGCCCCCTTAAAATCTCTATTCTTTCTATGTCGTTCAATTGTGAGATATAAGTATCCAAACTGAATTGGTTTACGCCGTCGACATAAACAGCCACAGCAGGTTCGTATGAAGAAGTTGTTATCCCCCTTATACTGACAACGCTTCTTAGATCGCCAGGATGTGCGGCATACAGATTGGGAACAACTGCGGACAGATCCTTCACATCCCATATCCGGGTATCATTGATTTCTTTAGCATTTAGAACACTGAGGCTTAGCGGGGTTTTCTGCATATCCGTTTCCGTTTTATCCGCTGTTACTATCACTTCAGTTAACTGATATCCAGCTCTTTGATCGATGTCTTGGCGACTAGTCCTATCCTGCGATCGACTATAGTTGAGTAAACCGCACAAAAGAAATGAGATTATGTATACTATTCTCATACAATAAATAAGGTGGATGTTTTTATATTCTTCTTTTAATTATGCAACAGTCCATAAAATATGTGCTAATAATTATTTTAACGCCCCAACCATTTCTTAAAAAAAGCTACGCCTGGTTCTACTATAGCTTCATGCCCACCTTCGTGCATAACCATATCAATCTGATTTTCGATTCCTAGCTTCTGGTAGTGTATTTTTGCTCGTTCATATTCTTCCATGACCTGTGGCCAGTGTGCAATTCGATCTTTCTTGCCATGTTGTATCTGCAAGGGTCTCGGTGCGATCATGGAAACTACATCATCATCTGAAAATTCTTCTAACCAACCGGGAACATATACATAGTCTTCCTTCGTCATAATAAAAGAGGAATACCGTTCGTCTGGCACAACCATCTTATTTCTTCGTTCATTGAACCAAGCCGAAACAATTCCTGCTTTAATCCGGGGCTCCAATGGCATCCAAAACATTGTTACCATACCTCCTAAGGAGACACCCCACATCCCAATACGATGTCTGTCTATCCTTTCATCTTCCAACACCATATCCAATAAGTGCTGCATACGCGAAAACTCAATACCGGGGATGCTAGTTTTCGCTAAACGGGCATACCGTTCTATATTATTGCGTCGTTCTATCGACCTCAAGTTCAGTGGTGCTAAAACGGCAAATCCAGCTTCCAACAGTTCTTTTGCATACGCGTGATAACTTTTCCCATTTTCAAAAGGTGTTTCCGGGCCACTTCCAATACCATGTTGTGCGATGATAAGGGGCACTGGATCATCCTTACTTGCTCCTTTTGGGAATGCCAAAATCCCTTCTGCCACAATATCACCAAGTGGTAAGGTTACCCATTCTGCATGAACACCATTAACTTCGTATGGGATCTTTGTCATTGTGCCTGTTTTTTCTAAGATGGGCGGATGCAGAACCTCTTTCCATCTGCTACGGTTCGGCTCAACACTCCGCTCCAACGCATAACCACTGCTGTAATCTCTGTTCCAAAGTCGATAAGCTCGCTCCTTATACCCATCAACCAAATAATCGACTAAATAATCTTTCAGTTGCTGTTCGTATCTATCGATACGTACATCGTCCTCTTCTCTAGTCAACGTTTTTTCCTGACCTTTAAGGGAAGAGGAAATAATTATTAAAAATAAAACTAGCAAGTTGCGATTGTGGGTGTTGTTGATCATACGTATAGAATTTATGTGATTCCTTGTTTTAACGTGATACTCTGCTTACTCTCCAATCGATAATCGGTCACGATGACCGCCGTTTCGGAGTTCACATCTGCTTTTCGACTGTCTAATTTACAAGATTGCTCCATAAGATCGATCGTCGATTTGGTCTGTGCCCAGATAGAACATATTCCACATTGGACGATCAGCAAAAAACTGATACCCCATCTCCTGTTTATCCCCTTTATTCGTATCTGAGCGTATTTATTCTTCGTCGTTAAGTTCATAATTTTGCATTAGCTTTTGTATGAATTCTTGTTTTAACTTTATTCCATTTTCCCTTATAGCCTGTAACGTTCGGCTATCAAACATGGTCTGTAAATGATTATGTTTCACGGCACGGTTTAATTCGATAAAACCCAATAAATTTAATGCTTCTATTGCTGGTTTACCATCTACAACTGGAGCGGATAAACGGCAGTTCACAAAACTGGCTCCCTCTTTGCAATCCAGCGTAAAAGCTTTGCGTTTACGCGTCCGTCGGTCAGGTCGCAATATACAGTCCCATAAGGTAATCTTCCCCATCAATTTTCCCCCTACCGGGGTGTGCAGCGCGTGAATTACGCTATTTCGGACGTCAATATCCAGTTTCATCGCATCAAAAGAAGCGACCAACCTATTACAACGCGCAATATATAACTGCAAGTACAATCCTTCTTCAACGAGAGCAGGATCATGGGATACAAATTGCATATTCGCTTCCATTTCTAGTTCCTGTGTATTATCCACGTACTCCAAGTCGACGTCCTCTAGTAGTATTTGGCTTGTGGCATATACATCATTATTCGAGCTATCCCGAACGACAAAATGTTGCGGATCGGTTAATTTCATAACTTTCACTCCCTTACGTCCCCCTCGAACGCGGATATTCCTGAACGTCATATCACGCGGAAAAAAAAGTTTATGGCCGTCCTTCGTCTTTGAAAAGGGCGGCGCATATAAAACCCAACAGGGATCCATCATTGTATCTTCCCCGAGATCAATTTGTAGATTTTCTACCCGGATGCCGTGTGCAAGCCCAATAGGGTAGCCATATTCGAAGTCTGCTGGTGAAAAGTATAACACCGCCCGCATTCTTCCAGCAGGAGGAATAAAACGACAATTGGAAATTTGTACATATCCGTCCCACTTCGCTCCATAATCTCTTCTAAAATTAATAAACGAAGTGCTACTACTTTGGGTATTTTCGACTATGAGCTGCCCACCTCCGGTTACAGAAATACCACGATAACCAATCTTTGAATCTTTTATATGAATATTCCACGCATGGAAATGGACATCGATACGATTTAAATGACATCTGTTTATAGAAAGGTCTTTCATCAAGTTGGTACCAAACACACCCCAATGGGCAGCACCTCCTTCGGCCATAATATTATTAAAACAGCTTTTGAGCACACGGGCTCCACTAATCCCATAAGTCCCTGCCGGCACATCTCGCTCTGTTCCTTCACGGTCCTGCTCCCAAGGTATCAAACGTATATTTTCTAATGTAATATCATAAACACGACTAAAGTTGTAAAAACCTGTTCGTGGGTTCATGGACGTATCTACGGCATCTTTTTCCATCCCGACCCATTGATTACGGATAATTGTACGGCTCCTTGTGATAGTGAAGCCATTATGCCTATAACCTTTCACATCTTGTCCTGCTCCTTCGCCGGAAAGATAAAACGATCCCCCCTCCACGATCAGATAACAATCTTCCGCTGGATAAGCAGTCAAATGTGTATAATCTTTAAACGTCCATGCGATATCTCCGATAATCCTTCCGTGCTCTTCCACATAAAAGAATTCCTCTTTTGCCCAAGAAGCTCCTCCATAACGCGCTCCGGCACGATAGCCGATGCGATCGTTATCGTCCCGGACGATGATCAATGTATTTTTGTAAGAAGCAAATTCTTCAAATTGCTGTATATCCGGTTTAAACTGTTTCAAGAATTTCCGTTTCGTCTCATTATCCCACGAGATATCCTGCGGTTTTTGATAACTGGCAATGATAAAACGTGGGGTATTCTTCGTATTTGCGCGCTCCGAAATATGAAAAACAGTCAGCCCCCAATCTACATTCGTGCGTATATGTATGGTCTGTGACGCCATTAACCAATACTCCCCGGTGACGTTCACAACAGGAAGCCCATGGAGGTTCGCATAATCGTGCGCTTGTTTAATTTGATCGCCATCATCGTCCATGCCATTGCCCTTCGCCCCAAACATCGCATAATTTACAGCCTGTACCCCGACTAACCGAGCTAACAGGTTCGTTTCCAATCTCCATTCACCAATTTGGATGTCCTTATTTTTTTCACTTGGATACAGTTTATAGCTAGCACCTCCTCCATCGCCTACCTCATGATAGCCTAACGTATGAACCACCATACCATTTTCCAGCTGCTTGTCCAGCAGCATCTCCATCAGCGTATCTTTAACAATCAAACCGAAATTTGGAAAACTGTTTTCCCAATCTATCGCTGGTTGGTTCTGTGGCGAAGCATGTACATTTTTGTGTAATAAAGAGGTACTTCCCAAACCCAATAGCCCCAGTATTTGCCGTCGGTTCATATTTGGTTTTTTATTCATATAGATATTCTATTCACATATTGACAATCCTTCATGTAATTAAGGGGTAATACGGACACGGAATAAGCTAGCGTGCGTAGCATAATATAGGTGTCCATCTTCCTTCACCTTGGCCACCCTCGCTCCTACCAACGATGCATGTTGGCCCAAAATCTTCCATTCATTATTTGTCGGATCCACCTGTAGTAACCGTCCATTGCGTGTATCTATCCCATATATTAGCCCATCGGCTGCGAGCGAATCACTCAAACTAATCCGCATCGCCTGCCCACTAGGATTATCCACAGGCATGGTTGTGACAATTTCCTTTTTTACCGGGTCAAATACAAACAAGCTGTTGCGAGCTGCCCCATATATCAAACCATTATTTCCCCGTACGGTGCTTTCGTAAACGGACGCACCTTTTATCGGTTTCCCCCGATAGGTCGTTTTTTTTCTGACGGGATCCCATACGACAATGACTGCCTCTTTTTCGGTTGGTTTCGCGCTTGAACCTCCACGGACAGATGATGTTAACAGTAATTCTCCGGTTTCAGGTATCGGTGTTACAGACATGAGGCTCTGGTTGGGTACAATATCCTTAAAGACCTTCACTTCTAACGATTCTGGGTCTATCCGCACCAATGTACCTCCCAGATAGCCTTTAATCGGTACCGTCGGACTATATATATAACCGTCAGGAGCAAGCTGCAGTTCCAACAGCCGCTCCTGCTTTGCCGAACGGTGCAAATGAGCTACAGGTTCACGGTTAACAGGTATATTATCCGTGTCTAGGGTAAATACATCAATGAAGCCGCCCGTATAACTCGTCATAAACAGACGATTCTTATGAGCCAAAATATCATACGCTTGCACGCGGCCGCGTGTTAATATGCCCAAATCATCGATTTTTCCTGATTGTATATCATAAGTAAAAATATTACCCGGTTTCATTCCGCTTCCGTATAGCTTACCGCTATACACATCACCTATAGTCAATATTTCCCGTGCCGCGGGTTCAAAGGTGCTTTGAATGATCGATTTCTCTTTATTTTCGTTGTTCTCCACAACCAGATTGCCGTCTCTATTGAGATATAATGCTCGCATGTCCCCGTATAGGTTATCAAGTGTCTTGGCAGCAACTTGTTCCGCCTCTTTCGTAACGATACGCTCTTCTGTACATAGAAAAGTTGTATTTCCTTTTTTACCGTACACATGTCCGTCTGCTGCCCGCCATATCTGCGGCGCGCCATACGTCATCAGGTTTGCCGGAAGAATCTGTTTCTTTTTTCCTGTTTGATGATTATAAGACCATAATTCTCCGTGCTGCATACCTGTTGCGAAGTATACAATGCCGTCGTTATCAGCTTCGGGATTGATCACATATTCACTTCCCTTAGAAGCAGACACCCGATCAATAGTAATTACCTCCTCCGTCTTCGGATTCAGTACAGAGACCGCCGCTCGCGGATATGTACCTACATAAATTAAACCTTCGGGAGAAATAGTATGGCTATTTTTCATCCAATATTGCGCTTTGCTTGCTTCTCCAATAGGTTTCAACTCGTTCAAGCGCACATCGTATTTAAAAAAGCGTCCCGGCTTTCCCGAATACAAATAAATATAGCGATCCGAGTCTTTAAACAATAACAGGGCATTCGCTTTCCCATACTTTGCCAAGTCCACTTCAATAAGCCGACCGTCCTCCATGTGCACCCCTACCAATGCATTTCTCTCGGCATCGGTAAATGCGCCCCAAGCAATTGGTCCGGATATTTCATCTCTTGTCACAAACTCCATAGCCAACGGTACTCTAATCGGTTGTCCTAGCTCTTCAAATTCATATATTTTTTGCTGTGCAATGCATAAATTACATGAGCTTAAAACAAACAGACAGACATAAATTATCCCATTTTTCATCCTATTTTTTTTGATTCTGTGTTTTACACTACATATCTCAATAATAACGGGTACGCACCCGAAACTACTCAAATAAAAAAAGAGCCACTTCTTTCTTAAAATATTTTATTTCGTTTTGTTTATAATCTGCGGTACATATGTATAAAATAACGCAATTATTTTCAGAGTAACAAACGTTCGGGATATTGCCCTTAAAACGTAACGATTGTTTTACGATCTCTTCGTCCATAACATGATTCTTTTCTCCATATACGTCATGCCCCCGCTATCTAACACAAGTAACTATACATTACCCTTATCTATCGTTTTGCTCTGTACTACCCCCATTTTGAGCTACGGCAAGAACATGCCGAGGAGCCTCTTTGTCCTGACGAAAGACTTCTTTTCGGCGTAGAGGTACCTCAATGCTACACCGAGGGGTATCCATATCTCCAAGAAGAACCGATCTAGCAACAAGAGGGACCTCTATGCCTATATGTCGTCTGTACCAATCGTTATGACGAACCTCAATGTGACGTTGAGGGACAACAATAAAGGATTGCTGTTCCGCAAAACGTTATAGAGGTATGCGCTTGCTGCTGTGAGGGGTGGATACACGTCAAAGAAGGGCAAGTAAGATGTATAGATGGACGGATATCATTTACTGAGGGAGCTCTTTCTGACGCAGAGGGACAACGAGGAACGTCAGAGGTCCGTCTTCGCTTTGTTGATGGTCGAAGAAAATGCATATCGCTACCTCGATATGCAAATGAGGGGTGTCGTCAACTCCAAGATGTACAGCAAAGGAATCTCGAAGTATCTCAAAACTATAGGAAAACGTGTCATGTCCGGACAGCCTCCCGTTTGCCGAACAGCGTTACGAATTAATTTTTGTTTAGCCATTCATTGATACGTATATCGGTATTGAATTTAGTATAATGATTGTATATTCCCGTCATCCATAATACAATCGGGTCGCCTGTAAATCCAAAAACAACATAAGGTCGTACATTATCGATTTCGGATTCTGTGGTGATTTTTGTCGTCGTCCAATTTTTGCCTTTCTTGTTCCAATGTTCCACTTCGAAGAAATGGCCTACCTTCCGAGACAGATAAACGTTAGACGGATCACGATGGTTTAAGGAAATCCCACCCGAATAATGAGGTTCCCTTACCTTCTCCCCAGGTGCTACAATCGGCATCCATCCACCTGCTTTACATATTTCTTCATCAAGCCACTTTTCCCCGTTCCATTTTGCATAATGATAACGGTGGTCTGTATCCTGCGGAAAGCGTGGGTAAACAATTACAGGATTTCCATCTTCAGCAAGAGCCACGTCTGCTATCCAAGCTCTTATACTGTCCTTTTCTCCAGCATATACTTTATGAACATGTTGATGTTGAATGGCAGGCCCCTCTATTGAACCAATCAGATCTCCATTGGTTTGATGAAACCTTCCTTTTTTATAATAAAAATGATACACTGAATTTGTAGGTTCTACACCTGGGTGTCCATCCGTAAATATAAAATCTATTCTGCCCTGGCCCTCTGAATGAACTTTAAGATATGGCCTGTTTCTTGGCTTGTCTTTAATATTCTTACTCGCAATCAACACTTTCGGATCGCTCCAAGTATCGCCTAGATCATCGCTGAACGAAAAAGATGGTTGCCAGTCACTGCCCCGCCAAAACATATAAATTCTGTTTGCTTCGTCCTGCAGCATGACCGGATGAGAATATGTAATGCGGTTTCCTCCAAAAGGAATAACGCGTTCTTCCTCCCATTCGGTGATGTCCTCTGACTTTTTACTTTTCCTCATAAAGAAACGGCCATTATGCTCCGTATAAAAGACGGTGAGACGACCGTCGGGTAAAAACAATATGGAAGGAACATTGTGGTCATCGATTTGCAATTCCTTATGCAAAACAAACCTTTTCACTTCTTTTGATCTAGAATCCCTCGAATTTATGACAACATCTCCTTTACTGTTAATGTAGGCATAATATATCTGCTCGTTAGCTCCTTTATAATATACCGCACGCGGATCAGAAAACCAACACCAAGCAGCATCCTCGGCCACAACGATGTAGTCGGTTGCTGAAAATTGTGCTCGGGCAAAAAAAACAAAAAATACCTGTGTAAAAACTAGAAATACAATCGCTGCTTCTCTTATTTTACTTTCCATCGAGCCTTCTAATTTTGATATTCCTAAAATACGCTTTATCATGATGATCTTGTAATAGAATGTAGCCGGATGAAGCTTCTCCATAGCTTTTATATTCTCTAAATTTGGTCTGCCCGACGAGTTTTTTAAACTCTTTGGATCCACGTTCATAGCTCAATACTTTCCTTCCGTTAAGCCAATGTTCAACGCTTTTACCTTTGGCAACTATTTTTGCCTGATTCCATTTCCCGGGTTCGTGCAACACCTTATTCTTAGGAGCATATAAAAGATACAAAGATCCCGTACTGGTTTCAGGACTCTTGCCATCCCTTACCGTTTCATGCTTAGAATCGTCTATCAGCTGAAATTCAGGTCCATTTAACGCCGTTTTTCCTTCTACAGTCTTCAGTTCTGAAACAAAGTATTTTATTCCAGTGTTAGCCGAATCGGCCAATTTATAGTCGATCACCAGTTCGAAATCCGTAAATTGTTCACGGGTAATGATATCCTTCCCCTTCCTTCCCGGAAGAAGCACAAGAGTCCCAGCTTCAACAATCCACCCTTTTTTTGGAAATCTGTCACTGCTGATGCTTCTCCATCGAATGTTGGGATCCCTACCGTCAAATAATAGCTCCCAACCCGCGGACTTCTCCTTTTCAGTCAAATAATTATGTTGCAGACTCAACATCCCTTCTGCAAAACGCCGGCCGAGTTCAGACGCGGAAGGACTGTCAAAATGTGTCCCATCTCCCTTATGCCAAAGCCCTTCAGAAGAAACAACTGCTGCGTGAGGCACCACAGCCTCAAGTTTATCTAATTCTTTATTGATCAATTGGTAATTATCCCGATATCTAGCTAATTGCCCTGCTACAAACGGTAATTCTGGATCACCGACTAGCACGCGGACGCTCTGAATCAGCTTTTGCAAATTATCCAGATAAACCTCTGCAGATTTTTCGTTACTATCTCCTTCTCCTTGATGCCAGATGATGCCCTTGACGTTTCCCGTTTCCATAGCTTTTCTAATTCTTTGTTCCGCATCATCAAAGGGATGTGTATGTGTCGCTTTGTCGTAAATGCCCGGCACCCAAGTAGCAATCGATGTTCCTCCCACGGCACAGGGGACTAATCCGATAGTGATATCGGGATTAGCTTCGGCCATTGTTATACCAAAAGTCAAACCAGGCCCTACGCCGGCAATACTAGGTTTATCGAAGTGAAGAGGATGTACTGCCGCAACCCATTCACCGACTTGATTGAGCATTCTGACCCGCGAATGTTGTTGTATGGCATACTCTTCAGTCACATTTCCCCTCCCGGCCATATTGGATTGTCCCATCAGGATATAGATGTGCATATCCTTGTTTTGCTGTGCAAATACTTGGACAAGTGCGCAGTTCAAAAAAAACTGAAGGTACACTAAGATTTTAATTTTATTCATAGTTCATTATTAAATCGTCTTACCACTGATCATTTCAACGTTTTTCATATAATGCACTGAAGAAAGCACCCACTTCGTCATACATTTCGGCAGTCATCCTGTTGATTTCGCCGACCGGATATTTTACCTTCAGTTGATTTTCCGCGCCAAATAGTTCATATATCCGATATACTGGCTTCATCATTTCTTTTAATGCCCGGATATCCGTGTACCGATCTAAATCGGGGGCTAAGATCAATATCGGTCTTGGAGCAGTTGCCGTAATAATTTCGCCGAAATCGACCGGTGTACGTTCTGGATTGTTCGCAAATGCTCCAAGTCTAGGTATAAAACCGTGTAAGTGAGAATAGGTTCGTAAAGACTCATACTGACTGTTAGAGCTTCTCCAAGGAGAAAATGCGGCAACAGTGGCAACTCCAGCTACGCGATCATCCAACGCAGCTGTCATTAAAGAAACACTCCCGCCGATCGTATTACCCAATAAGTATATATCAGAATTGTCTAGATAGTCGAGATCTTCTATAGCGTCTATACAACCTTTAACGTCCGCAACCATTTTACCCATTTTTGACCACTGTGGATAACGCAAGTAAAAATTTTTCGCCTCCCAAATCCGAGTTCCAAATCCATACATATCTATTGCCATCACTGCAAACCCGCGTTTCACCAAAGACTCAAAAAGCTCCTTGGTCCCTCGACGCCCGTCCTTATCGTAACCTTTAGAAAAGCCCGTAGAATGTGCATACTGATGTAAGTAAATGATCACTGGCAATTTTTTATCCAGCTTGGTTTTAAGATTTCCATATTCGTTTACCGGACAATATAAAACGCTTGAAACGTGGTCTCCAACTGCGCTATATGGACCTAGGTAAACTTCTTTAGCTCCTTTCACCGTCGGTACGGGATTGATTTTTTCAATCCAATCTCTAACCGGTGGGTTCCAGCTTCCCACATTGATCGCTCGAGCGCCTGCCGGCTCCTCACCTAATAGCCAATTCAGATTTTCCAATATTTTTCTCTTGTCCTTATCGAAATCTCTAATGTCAGAATAATTCTCTTTGAGGCTGATCGACGTGAGCCGCTCTGCACTCTCCTGAGCACTTGGGTGATTCGCTCGCCATTTTTCATAATCGTACGTATAATAAAGGTTATTCGTCCATTTTAGTCGAATTCGCTTAAAATGAATGTCCAGAAAATCAATGGTTTGTTCTACATCTCTCGCAGCAACACCATGCGATCCCATCCGAGTGAGAACACCAATATTATCGGGAACATCTAAGAAATCATATACTTTTTTAACGGAGTAGTAATTTTGTTCATTAGACCAAGAATTTAATCCTGGTTCCACAAGCGAGTAGTGGTACAATAGGGGGCGCGGAGCAATTAGCGCGCCCAATAGGTTCTGGTCAATCGGTAATTTATCTTCCCTACCGAAATAAAATCTGAGCCGTGGATGAAACCAATGCGCGTTCCAGGCGGTCACATAATCCAATGTTTCACTAGCATATTGAGGATCTCCGTATCGCCAGGGAGCATCTCCTCCTGTACTGGAACTACTAGACACTACCGCAGCTATACGCTCATCAAAAGCTGCTGCCCACAAAGACTGCTTACCATTGCGCGAGTGCCCTGTAATGGCAATCTGTTGTTTGCGGACGTCTTCTCGTGTCATTAAATAATCTACTACCCTTGACGCTCCCCAAGCACGACGCATTAAACCACTGAAATCGTATTCAGGATACAAGAACATATAGGGATCCGTGTCATCTTTTAAATCTGCTGCTGCATATACGCAGCTTAGATATCCTCTCTTAACCGCTAACTGCGCCCAGTCGCGATGATTCCATTGCGTCATGAACACTGGAAATGTCCCTTCTCCATGAGGAATCATTAACTCCACCGTCATCTTAGCTTTATGCTGCGGACCGAAACTTAATCGAATCATCTGTATCCGTACCCCATTCTGCTGCAGTGTATCCTTTAGGATCTCCGCTTTTACATTTCCTGGCGGCGGCGGGGCATGTCCCGAAATCCATTGTTGATATGTTGATTTGATCCATGCACGCTTCTCCTCCCATTCATTTGCGGTCGTTATCGGCACGTCCCTTCCGTCTTTATTTTGCATTAGAGGCTCTGGCAGCATAGGCATTGAACGCATTTTGGAAAAATCGGGCGGTAACTCTCCACTTCGATGTAGCCAATCTTTCCAAGTACTATCCTGAACGGATACTCTTCGGGTATTTTTCCGGAAGCGTTGCTCTATATTGATTTTAAGCGTCTCCTTTAGATATTGGTTCTGCCGATCGACCGAGTTCTGTGACCATCCGTCATTGGAAAGAAAAACCAAAAAAGAAACACACACCATGATCATCTTTTTCATTGAACTCTGCTTTAATCAACGTCTTTATTAAACGGCCAATAGATTGGCTCCAAATAACACGAAAAGATAGATAATAATGATGGACATGATATTCAAGAAAACACCGCTCCTTAGCATATCTTTCAGTTCTAAATAACCTGAACTGAAAACTATAGCATTCGGAGGTGTCGCTACTGGCAGCATAAACGCACAGGAACTTGCAATGGTTGCCCCAGCTAATAACCCGATGAGATCGGTTCCCATTCCTGCACCTAAGGCGATAAGTACAGGGAGCATCATGCTTGCAGTAGCTGTATTGGAGGTAACCTCCGTTAGAATATTGATACCGGCAATCACGACGAAGATAAATAATGTAGCTGGCAAAACTTGAACGTTCTGTAGCTGAAAACCTAACCAGGTCGTAAGATCTGTCTGTGAAAAGCCACCCGCAATAGCGAGGCCTGCTCCAAAGATTAAAAGTACACTCCAAGGCAGTTCTTTTGCAACATCCCACGACATCAACCGCTCACGACTTCCCTTTCTTGCAGGTATTAAGAACAATAATAACGCACAAAAAATAGCAACGATCGTATCATCCAACATGGGCCATAGCTTAACTAATAAAAATGATCTCGTTATCCACATCGTCGCTACGAGTCCAAATACGATCAACACCCGTCTCTCGGCAGTACTCATCGGAGGCAAAGGTTCCAAGGTTATTTTTGTTTCTTCACCTGTCACAACTTTATATCTGGTAAGATAAAGCCACGTAATCAGCAATAGCACACAGCTAAGCGGTAACGCAAATATCATCCAATTAAGAAAAGTAATCTCTATACCCAAAGAGTTTTGTACTATACCTGCAAAAATAATATTAGGAGGAGAACCGATAAGCGTTGCCATTCCGCCTATTGAGGCGCCATAAGCAATACTGAGCATTAAGTTTTTAGAAAAGGGTTGGATGTTCTTGAAATGGCTAATGACAGACATGCCGATTGGCAACAGCATAATCGCTGTTGCGGTATTTGAAAGCCACATCGATAAGAAAGCAGTGGCGATAAGAAAGCCTAAAATAACCTTTTTCTCGCCCGTGCCCATGACACCTATAATCTTATAAGCGATCCGCTTATGCAGATCCCATTTTTGGATAGCCAGTCCAATAATAAAGCCCCCCATAAATAAAAAAATAAACGGATGACCGTAGGCCGAAGTAACTTCTGCTATGGGAGCTGCATTAGACAACGGAAAAATAACAATAGGCAACAGCGAGGTGACCGCAAGTTCCAACGCTTCGGTAATCCACCAATAGGCCACCCACACCGTGCAGGCGAGTACCGCCAGCCCCTCTTTGGAAAGTCCTTCAAAAGGTAAATTTATCAGGATAAAAAACAACAATGGACCGATAATTAAGTGTATTCGTTTATTAGACATTAAATCTGGATTTTGGTTGAGCTTTTATTCTTTAAAGATAGTTTATACGACTCTAATGTAAACAATCATTAGCGATATCTCATCATACATGGAAACTTTATATTTTTTCAACTCGAAGTTAATTTAATAAGACTAACAATTTCCTTTTTCATGTTACGCGCATGGCCGATCTTACGTATATTTAATTAATAGGCTCCGTTCATCGACCTACAGGAACGGCAATATACGCCGTAGGGTATCTACAAAGATGGTACTCATTCGCTGCTGGATGTACTCCTGTTGTCCTCGCAAAGGATGGTATGTGGCTTTTCAGCACGCTCTTGTCCATAACTCAAGTAAGGATTTACAAGGAAAACCAGAAAAAGGAGAAACAAAACCCTTTCATAACTCATGGTTCCCAATCAAACGGTTCGCTTCGCGTATTGATCGTAGCTGTTATATCGCCGTCGCCTACCCATCCTTTACTAACAGCTCCATAATTCACTCTCGTTGACATCGCCAATTGTCTGGTTATACGTGAGGAAAAGAGGTTTCCATGTATCCGGATTTTGTCTGTATCAATACCAAAATTATCTTTCAACAACTGTTTCTTTTGAAATACAGTCCCCGATTGCAATATACCGCCTTCATCTCTAGTCAATAAATAGTTCCACTCCGGGGGAGAAAAACCCGAATGAAAAAAAGCAAGTGCGTTGGTTGTGGTATTATAGGTTTTATTTGAAAATTCATTATCTACAATAACATGGTTTGATGTAAAATATTCATCCCCTACCGGTGGCCGACTGTTGAATTGTGGCCAAGCAATAAACATATTGCCAGTAAAGTCATTAGAGCTTTTTAAGAAAACACAATTTTTGACAATACCATAATCACTACCTGCTCGATACCGTACATAGTCGCCCATACAGTCTTCAAAATGACAATCGAAAATATAGATATGTGATGTACCATAGGCATTATAAATCATATGGGCTGAACTGGCGACACCAATGCGTTTAAAGGTTACATTTTGATAGGTAATATGACTTGTTTCTTCATAAGAACAGCCGGACGCCCCGTAAACTATACCCTCCATATCTATAAAAGAACTATTTTTTAAAATAATATTCTTCGTCGGAAGCGATTTATCTGCTATTCTTGTAAATCGCACTACATAATTGATCGATCCATTTCCCGTAAAATGAAATCCGTTCATTTCAATATTTTGAGCACCTCTAAAATCTATAATATATGATTTGGTTCTTTCACCTTCTTTAAGTGGAAAAAGTACATTATCCCCACCTTTTAATACTAATTTATTTTCAGGGTGGCCTATTCGTTCAAAAACAAGCCCTCGTTCCAAGTATGCTCGCTCATACTCGCCGTCCAGAAACTGAACTTCCACCGACTCCGATAAAAGTTGTCGCCTAATTTTATCCCATAATTCAGTAGATAGAAAGTCTGCTGCATTTTCCGCAGAACTTCCATCTCCTGTTCCTTGAACGACATTAGCGACGTAATAGCGGCTAGAAATTTGCAGTACAGGCTCTTCGTCGTCAGGATCTACCAGATGCTGATTCGCCTTAGAACATCCCACCAATAAGAGTAAGCTCACAAGAAAAATACAAAAGTTTGTTGTTCTCATAATTATAGTTTTTATAGTTCATCCTATATCCTAACATTAAAGTTATCACGAGATTGCCACAGCTGTCGTCACAACGGTTTACTGATACCCCAAGTAACTAGTGATCGATCTTCAAGCCCCGAATTACCTCGAAACGTTATTCTTCCCGTTGATCCTAGAACCGCAACATCCCGATCAGTATCGCCTATAATAACAAAGTTAAATCCACTTCCCTCCACGCCAGATTTTCTATTACCATTTTGCGTTTCAACCAAAACATCTTCGAGAAACCAATTTCTCGGGTTGGTGCCTAAATCCGGACTATAAGTATACCTAAAAGCGATATAAAAAAGTTTATTGGGTAATTCGTATTCAGATATGTCTTTTAAACCTGATGAGATAAATGAGTCCCCCCCCGAAGACAAGACAAAATCATCGGTGATGTCGATCCAGGTTGCCGCATTCACATCTGCTGCCTCATAACTTCCATTAAAATCTGTTGATATTAAAACGGCCAACTGATTATCCTGACTTCCGTATTGATACTTTGTTGAAAAAGATAGAAGTAAAGGATTTTCCTCTGCTTCAAATTCAAAAACCGTATAATCCGTATAAAATGTATCCAACGCCAATGAATCGGGGATAAAAGCTGACCGCAGTTCAAATTTTCCTCCATTTGGAAAGTTGTATAACGTGTCAATCTCAGAATCTCGGTTGACTCGATAAATAACCTCGTCATCATTTGTATTTCGATACTTTATTTCGGAAAACAATAATTGAAGTTCCGGATCTGCCCAAGTAATCTCCATACGATCTCTTCCAATATATTCCGTTTCGTTAAAAGCTCTATTGACTAGTGAATTCTCATATCGCGAACCATACACCTTTCCTACGACAGAAGATCTAATCGATGTATTTCCCAATCTGTCAAACTGGAAAACCTCAAATTCATGTGTTTTTTCCTCGAGGTTTCTTAGAGGAACAACTACCGTATCTATTTGGTCTGTTTTGTACAACTGTCCCATAACGGAATCTTGTCGGTTATTCCAATATATCTTGTAGCTATCAACTTTCGGGTCAGAAATCAACAGCCAATGCAATTCCACACGTTGATTTCCTCCGCGAACTAACAAAGAATCTGCTTTGCCTATATACGTTGTTTCTCCATCTTCAATGAATTGGCGATAATTAAAATCCATTTTTTTACATCCTACAAGAAGTAACGTAAGAAGAAAGAGACATAAAATATTATATAAAAATCTAATCTTTTTCATTTGCTTAATTTTTTAATAAAGGGAATCCCGTCATCATTTAAATATATCACATGAAATTTCCAAAAAATCATAACGGGACTCCCTATTTTTCCTTTGTAATTATTGTCTGTTTGCTTGTTGTCCCCAAAAAGTTAACTCCAACATACACATATACCCTAAACCACCCCAAGTTTCTAATGTCTTAAAACGTATATACCGATAGGAGGCCGATGAAATTGGCATATCAAAGTCTTCACCTCGTGCATTTACCCGCAGATCATCATCCGATAATTGGCCTGTAGGTAAACCAGAGGGCTTAATGGATTCGAATTCACCCAATAGTGTCCAATCATCCCAATTGGGTGTAGGGTGATTGGTTCCCCAAATTTCGAACAAACGGGGTGAACAGGAGCTAAATCGCCATGTGTTTGAATGTGATACCTGATTATACCGCATTCGCCCCAATACATACTCCCGACCGAAATCGATTGTAACCCAGTTTGGCATGTGTGCTTTTTCCAGAAGATTTCTATCTTGAAAAAAATACGTATTCGAACCGGGTGTCCACAACTGATAAAGTGGACTATATAATGGTTCATTGAAATCATCTATAAGTGCCTCGTCTGACCATAGACTTTTATCTAATTCTTCTTCGTATAACGGTGTCAAATCACGGTATAGCGTATCGGAAGAATTCCCCCATTTATCTGTCAAATAAAATGCAAAGGACGTAGGTTCAGGTAGAAATCCCCGTACCGCATATCGATTTTCTTTCGCACTTGAATAATGGCGGTCATATTCTTCCCACCCACCCTGTTCATTTTTTAACAGTGTACGTGTTACATATTCGGCACCCGATTCGTTGACATAGCCAATTGCCGGCCCGCCAAACGTTGCTATAACATCTAATGTTTCAAACGCAATATGAACCGGCGCTTTAAGCGGGCTTATCTTAACATTTATAGGATCCGATTTGTCCTCTGAACGGCTTACCGTATACAGCGCTACACCGTATTCACGCTCCTCTCCGAACCCCTCTAAAAGTAGATAATTTTTAAAGCCGGAACTTTTAACAGATTTTTTTATGCCGTTGTTATCCGTAAACTCGGCTAGTACATATAAAAAAAACTGGTCCTCCGGAAGTGTATACGATATTTTAGCCGCACCAGGCAAATTTTCGATTTCTACATTTCGGAGTACTCCAGGTGCGCCCGTTCCTTGTACAAGCGGTTCATGAACTATTTCCTGACAGCTTCCCATCAGTAATAATGCTACAAGAATAATATTTCCTATTTTTGTCATATTTTTAAACTTTACCAACCTGGGTTTTGAACCAAGTTTTTGTTAACAATCAAATCTTGTTCGCGCAATGGCCAAAAATAATCTCTCAAACCAAACGTCTGTTCAAAAAGAACACGGATGCGATAAAAATTCTCTGTGATTTCCTGATCAACATCCCATCCCCTTATAGACTGGTTCATTTCATTTGGAGCTGTCTTCCAACGTCTTAAATCCCAAAACCGCTCGCCTTCAAATGCCATTTCGATAGTGCGTTCACGATGAATAATTTCTCGAAGACCTTCTTTTGTTGTTGGTTTATTGGGTAAGCGAGAATGGTTTTTCCAAGAAGCTACGACACCTTCCAGTCCAGCCCTAACTCTTATCTTATCCAGATATTCATACACCTCGTCGGAAGGTCCATCCAGCTCATTTAATGCTTCTGCATACAGCAGGTATAAATCGCCCAACCGTAATAGTGGCCATGGATATTCAATTGCCGAATACGATGAATTTGTCGTATTATTATTGGTTACATTCACCAGCTTTTTAGCATAATACCCAGTAACTGCATGCCAGCCCGCTTGTGTCTTTCCACCGAACTCTCCTCTCTTCAATTGTAACCAATAAGAATCTTCTTCATCATAGTTTCCCTGACCAAACCATATTCCCCGATCAAAACCCAAAGAACCATAAAAACGAGGTTCCCGGTCAAAGTTTATTACCGCAGTTAATTGCCCTTCCTTAATATAATAGCGATCGGACGCAGTAGCTTCCCTTAAGGTATAGCGATTATTATAATCCCAAGATAAATCCTCATCAATCGGAACACCATTCTCAGAATAAAATTTTTCTACCATTTTCATTGATACCGCCGTACTTCCGTTGGGAATAGAATGTGCTGTCTGGTTTGCCGCAAGTGCTTTTGGAGCAATCCATTCTTGTAAACTCTTGGTTGTACTACTACTATGTGCCCAAAGGATTTCCTGATTCCACTGATCGGTTACGATACCACGTGTTGTCAACTTCTGTTTAGTACTATCATTAATCACACGGATTTGCGATGTTGGTTCAAATTCATATAAGGCGTAGCCTAATGTGTGCGCTGCAATAATAGCCTCTTCCAATGCGTCCACTGCTTTTCCCCACTTATCTGCAAGATATTCCTGATTGAAGAGCAACTCACCATCTTTATTTGTAAAATTAGCGTAATCGATGTTACCATTAAATAATGGGCTAGCTGCATAGGTTAATATTTTGGCTTTCCATCCCAAAGCAATTGGCAAAGTCAATCGACCATAATCGAGATTATCGTCCAATAACTCCAGTGGTAGATCTTGTTCGGCCTCTTCGATCAAGACAATAATATAATCAATAACTTCATCCACTGGCCGTCTAAATACGCGAACCTCCTCTCCCGATGCAGAAATCGGAAAATTTTCTCGTGCAATAGGTATCGGCCCATAGCACCTCAACAACCAAAAATGATAAAACGCCTTTAAAAACTTTGCTTCTGCTGCCCACTGTCGTTTTTCATAACCATCCATATCTGGAACGATGTCAATGTTTTCTAAAAAGATATTACATTGGCTAATTCCTTCCCATAAGTCATTCGCCCGGTTTGCCCCATTCCAGTAATCCATTAATGGACTATTCGTATTTTGAAGCCCTAGCGCTATATTCCAATTATCCCATGTCGTTTTATCCGATGATAGCCAAAATTCGTCTCCTCCATACAAGGCGGGGTGGCGGTATTTATCGCCTAGCTCCGGTAAATAAGAATAGCAAGTAGCTAAATATCGCTCCGCTGTACTACGCATGCGAAAAGCATATTCTAATGTAGCAACATTATCCGGCACTACATCTAAGTACTTATTACAGCCACTTATAGTAATTATGGCTATTGTCAATATCAATATTTTGATCAATTTCATCACTCAAAAGGTTACATTTATACCTAAATTAAATACACGTTGAACTGGATACCCTAATCCATTTCCTGCCATCTCCACATCCCACAATTTGAAATTACTTACAGTAAAAAGGTTGGTGCCGCTTAAATATAGCCGCAATGTTTCCATACGCAATCTGTCTGTCAAATGATTCGGAAGAGAATACCCCAGCTCCATTTGTTTTACGCGCAAAAAATTGCCATTACGCAACCACCAAGTACTATGTTGCATATTGTTATTCTGATTTTCTATACTCAATCTTGGCCAAAGTGCATAGATATCGGGGTTATCTAAAGAAAAATGGTCCTCCGCAAATGCTTTAAGGATCTGTTTTCCTCCCACAAAAGGCTGGATATTTGTCGGCCCGGTTGTACCGCTCACTGTTCCTCCCATCCAAAAGGAAGAATGTGCAGATCCCTGAAGAAAAGTGGAAATATCCAATTGTTTCCATCCAAAGGAAAAGCCAAAACCGTAAATAATCTCCGGCATGGTAGGAAATCCTATAGGTACCTGATCTAAGGCGGTAATTTGCCCGTCTCCGTTGACATCTTTATATTTAATGTCTCCAGCTATATTGACTATTCCAAAGTTTTGAGCCGGAGAATTATGCACCTCTTCATCGTCTACAAACAGCCTTTCGGCAATATAACCACGAGGTTGATTCAAAGGGTAACCCACTCGCGATTTCCACCATTCTTTTTCGTATTCCGGTTCTTCATACACCCTGTATTCGTTTGTTGCGTAGGTAAAGTTTCCGCGGGCCTGCAACCACATGCTATTAGAAAAATGATGTGCGTAGTCAACGGATATATCCATACCTTTTCCCGAAGCCTCTCCTACATTGGCCTGAACAGCAGCAGTAAGTCCCATCGTCGATGGAATATCCGCTCTAGGCATTAAGATATTTTTACGTGTTTCGGAAAAGAAATCAGCTTGTATATTTACTTTGTTCCACAAACCAAGCTCCAGAGCTAAGTTTGTTTTATAGGACGTTTCCCAAGTTATACTGGGGTTGGCATAACGAGAAACATTAATTCCTGCTAATGTACGTCTATTTTGTCGACCAAAAGTAAAGCCCTGAGCAGAGCTGGTCATGTTGACGTTAGATAGGTAAAAAAAACGATCACTAGCCGAACCAATTGCGTCATTTCCAACTAGTCCATACGTACCTCTAATTCGCAAATTATTTATTTTGTCCTTTAACGGTTCCCAAAATTTCTCATTAGAGACACTCCAAGCTATGCCGAAAGATGGAAAAAAACCAAAGCGGTAATCTTCGTGAAAACGTTCCGAACCGTTATATCCAAAATTAAACTCTGCATAATATCGGCTGTCATAGGCGTAGGTCGCCCTACCCGAAAGCCCCATATTTCGTGATGGTAGCGACAATTGCAGACTGTTTGCATTTGCGTTGATTCCCGATCTCAGGATAAGGACCATCAATCCGCTTAAGGAATGCTTATCGCCAAATAACCGATTGTAATCCATTGCTGATTCCATATAGAAAACAGAACTTTGCTGTCTTAGATCACCATCGATGCCAAATCCTAAATATTCCGTTCCCGTTGTTTCATTGAACAAATTCAAGGAATATTCGCCGGTACGCCGATCCATCGCCGTCGGAGGAATCCCATAATAGAAAGGATTGTAGGAACGAAGCATATCAAACCTAGAAATTCGGTTGGTATTAAACATCGTTCGAAATCGTAACCCTTCTATTAAGAAAGAAAGATTTTGCTTCAATTCCATTTGTGCCATCATCAACGAGCGCGTATAATCTTTATATCCGGAAACCATATCTGCGTATGGATTTATAAAAGTAGCACCGTCTTCACCAGGACGTCCAAACATAATATGTTGTACGTGTTCGTGATCTGCATCCTTGGGATAATAGGGAAGAAAATCAACGGGGCTCGTACGGATTACCTTATTATAAAGTGCTGTCCCCCCATCTATTGGACCATTGTAATCATCGAAGTTGCCATTTAACCGAACAATTAATTCAGTAGACTTACCTAAATCAATGTTGACATTGGCACGTAGTGTATAACTTTTGAGATCAATATTATTATTAAAATTGTTAATCGGATCAACCCGCAGCACACCGTTATCCTGGGCATATGAGCCGGCAACATAATAACGTGCAACCTTTCCTCCCCCAGTTACATTCAAATTGTGCCGGTGATTCAACGTATAGTCTTTAAACAGTTCTTTTCGCCAGTCCACTGCCGGAAATAGAACAGGGAACTGTCCCTCGACGGTTGCATCAATTTTCTCCTGTTTGTACCTTAGCTCCGCAAAAGGAGATCGCGATATCTCTGCATCACTATACAATTCCATAAAGGTAATAGGATCTGCTAATTCCACATCTGTCGTCGGGGCTGAATATGAACTTTCGCTACGAAAGGATATTTTAGCTTTTCCTTCTTTACCCTGCTTCGTTGTGACAAAGATTACCCCGTTGGCTCCTCTAGCCCCATACAGCGCCGTAGAGGTCGCATCTTTCATAATAGAGAAGCTCTCAATATCATCAGGACGCAAGCGGGCAAGCTCTGTTACACTAAGCTCCACACCATCGATCAAAATCAACGGGTCGACTTTTCCCGTACCAAAAGACGTAACTCCACGTATAAAAAAGTCTGCATTATCCTGGCCCGGTTCGCCACTTCGCTGATAAGCGATGATACCTGCAGCCTGTCCGGCTAATGCTGTCGTCAGATTACTGGAGGGTACCCTTAAATCGGATGGTTTAACCGTAGTTACCGCCCCGACCATATCCGTTTTTTTTTGTGTGCCAAATGCTACAACGACAACCTCGCCCAATGACTCCGGATCCTCCTCTAATACGACAATAACCCTCGTTTGATCCATCCACGTAATTTCTTGAGATAGATAACCTGTATACGTCACCACCAGCACACTACCTTTTTCTAAGTTCGGAAACCTAAACTCTCCGCGGCGATCGGTCTGCGTCCCCACAGATGTCCCTTTTATAATCACAGTGGCCCCCTCTAACGGCTTTCCCTCTTTGTCCTTCACTATTCCTTGCACATTTTGATCATTACTTATCGTTGTAGCTACATTGGCTAATAAGACAGATGAGAAGCCGCAATTCCATAATAAGAAAAACAGACAAGATACCGGTATACCTATGCATCGATTTTTTGGTATCTGGCCAGAGAAAAACAGAAATAATCTACAAAATTTATTTTTCATAATATGTATGATATGTTAGTTATTATTTTTACGTTTACGTTACCGTAAATAATTAAAAACCTTTTTCCTGAAACCAATACACTTTTCTATTGCAAAGAATATTAGCTACAAAATTCGTCTGCCCCTCTCACGATTATAAAAACGTGCTCTCCTTTTTGTTATTGATATTTTCGGTTTACAAACATTCCGGTTACGTTACCGTATTAGTGTGTAACATTATTAGTTTGTCACTAAACTAAATAGTATATTTATTAAAAACAAATTATTTTTCAATTTATTTATCAAAAACAGTGTTACGGGAGTGCTTCGAAACAGTACAGTATAAGAATTTACAACTACCGTATTAAAGTAAATTAATGATACATCGTTCAGCTCTGCCTTCTAATTCTTTTATCGTCATCGATGCCATTTTCTCATTCTTGAGGTGATTTTTCTTAACGGATAAGCGTTTTGCCGTACTACGCTTCTCTATCTCCCCTGCAGCATATCCTATCTTCACCAAAGCAAAAAAAAACAAAATACATGTTAATACGACTACTTGTTACTAGGCAAATATGATCTATTTTTTGAACGTACGACCTTCCCAGTTATCCGTACGAAATGAAGAAGCAGGCAATCCATCTTTGTTATATAAATTTGCACCCAAAGGATTATTCGCCCAAGCATATCTTACTGCAACAGGATATGCAATGTCGTCTGCCCAAACAATCACTTTACTATTTTCGATTTTTGCTTTTGCCCAGACAAATTTTTTATTTTCCCCTGCTATCGTAAAATATTTCAACTCCTCCCCTTTCGCCACAAGTCCTGAGCCTATATTTTTAAAATGGATGATGATTTTATTGCCTTCGACACGAGCGCTGTCGTAAACGGGCCCGGAGGCAATAATTTGCTGGCCATACGAAACCTTCATCGCTGCTAGGGCTAAACGATCCCCCACTGTTTTTTTGTCCTGCGGATGAATGTCATTCGTTTCTCCTACATCGTGTATCACGGCCATCCCCGTATGCGGTAAGGCAAGTGCCATCGACTGCGCTTCACGCAACTCCGCCCAGGAAGATTCAACCGGTTGATCTTCTTCCTTCCCATAATTCGCTAATTGTACGTATAAAAATGGAAAATCCCCTTGTTCCCATTTGCTTCGCCAATCAACAATCAGATCCGCAAATAGCTGGCGATATTGATATGCTCTTCCGGCATTGCCCTCTCCTTGGTACCAGGCTACTCCTTTGATTGTATAATTCGTAAGGGGATAGATCATACTATTGTATATGGCTGTAGGCTTTATATTAAACTTGGTCGTCATATTGGAGTGTAAGGCCGACAGTTTAGCACCGACTTTGTACTTCCATTTTCCTGCCAAGTCAATCCTTTCATTTGCCGAAATAAAAATACATTCCTTGTCTGGGTAAAAACCTCCCGGTCCATCCGGATTAAGGATTCGTACCACAATACGATTTTTCCCTGCTTTGACCAACTTACCCGGCACATTATAGTTTCGCTCTCGGCCACGCATATAGGAGTGTCCGACTTTAACACCGTTGAAGTAAGTGCTATCGCGATCATCTATAGCGCCAAAAAACAACGTCGCATCCCTACCGGCTAGATGAACAGGAACATCAATTTCCTTCACCATCCATACCACACCAGGCATATTTTTGATCCCCGCTTTGTCCCAGTATCCGGGTACATCCATGACCTCCCAACCCGAAATATCCAGCGTGGGATTTGCCCAATTGGTCACATTGTCGGAATAACCGATATCTTCTTCGCGCGACAGCTTATACCAATTCGACTTCAACGCATCATCGGCTTCTTGTGTCTGCTTCACAACATTTGGATCCTTGAATTTATTAGCTTCAGCAACAAAGTCGGGAAAATACTTCAAACCTTCCTCACTAATCCACGCTTCAGCTACTGTCGCAGAATAACTGGCATTTATAATCCCTATCGGAACCCGTGTGTCGTCATACACCGCTTTTGCAAAAAAATAGGCCACCGCGCTAAAATCCAATACATTTTGTGGATTTACCGATTTCCACCCTTCCGATTGAACATCGTTTTGCAATGAAAAATTCCACGACGGCTTCACTAAAAACTGACGGATAAAGTTGTTGGAGGAAGCAGCTATTTCTTTCGTATACTTTTCTTTTACTCTATCCATCTTAAAGGCCATATTCGATTGCCCAGAGCATAACCACACATCACCTACGAGGATGTCCCGGATCGTTATTTCGTTTTCGCCTTCTATCGTCATAACGTATGGCCCTCCGGCATCTAGCTTAGGTAAGGTTAATGACCATGTACCATCTACTGCCGTAGTTACCTGATATTGCTGTTTGTTGAATTTCACGGTAATTTCTTCTTCCACATCCGCCCAACCCCATATTTTCACAGGTTGGTCCCGCTGCAGAATCATCCCATCATCGATCAATGCCGGAAGTTTCACTTTAGCATAGATGATAGATGTATATAATATGCTCAACACAAGCAATAGCGTTCTTTTCATTTGTTATCTTCGATTAATAAATGTTGTTTCCAAAATAACTAATCTCCTATCTCCTTTAAAACCCATCTCTACCGCTGTAGAATTGACGGGACAACTCACCTCTTCGGTACTATGAGGTGCAATTTCTTTTGATACTGCTTCACCGTTGATCCATACCTGAACTGTCAAGGGGATATCATCGGGGTTCCAAACCTTACTAACAGCAGCATTGACGCCAGGCAAAACGCTGCACCAAAACCTTCCCTCCCCCTCCGTTGATTTTTTATCCTGTATCTCAGGCATGGCTGCAAAACCTCGTAAAAAATATGGTCCAAATGGACGGCGACCATTAGCTACATACTGCAGACCGGGACGTGACGCAAATGCGACTCTCAAACCGGGAGCAAATTGATCCCCTTTATCCGTGATCGTAATCGTCTTATTCTTATTCCATTCAGGAATACGCGGTGTAGCGTTCACCATCAAACCACTATTCACTCCAGTCAATACGCCGTTTTCTGTTTCATAATCACCCCAGACGATGGTACTCCTAATCAACGGATGTCGTTCATGCCCCCCGTTCGTTCCATTATAGGCAATTAAATTACGTAAAAGTCGGTCTGCAATAGGATCTAGTCCTGTACGACGTGCTAAATCGAATCCACTCAACAAAACACTTCCATCGCCATTAAACTGTTCCGCTAATGCCACGCCCTCCAGTCCGGCACCATAATTACCCAAAACAGCAATCTTGTCCAGCGCAGACTTATCAACGGGCGTAAAGCCGTCTGTCACCGGATATATCGCCGGTAGGTTATTTTTCGTTTCGTCCCAGTTCGTGTAATCAGACCATACCCGTAGGTTACGCCGTTCTATTCCAGCCATCACCGGATGATCCGGACGTTCAGCATTCACATAGTATCCGTTACGTGAAGGTCGGATAGGTGCTGGGTAAGCCGGATTATCTATATCGGGAAGAGCACTTTTGAAAGGCTTTTCAACGATGGCATTCACATGGGGCATATGAAGAGAATCCTGACGAAGAAACAACACCCTTCCACCTTTCGTAATGTAATCTTTAATGACAGCGCTATTTCGTAGGATGATATGGTCTGCTGCATTTTCTCCGATAACTAAAGAAGACGTTAGCGGTATCCGTCTAAAATCCGTCAATAACTGGTAGTCGACGCCCAAGCGTTGGAGTGACTCGGCTGTCGTTCCAATGGGATCATACAATAGTACATCGGATGTTGGCGTAGATGCCGATTGGACAAATGTCTGGTTTGCTATAAAAAGCTGATACGAGTTCTTGCTGACTTCGCGGTTTCCAGCGATAATTTTACCGGTAAGCTCATACTCTCCTGTAGCCAGATTATCGGGTATTTTCATCTCTATCGGCTGTTGGTGCGTGCCATAATAAGGGACGTCGACAATGTCAACACTATCTTCCCATAGTTTCTTATGCGTTTTGTCCGAAAGAGAATAGACAATCCGTGCATTTTTCAAACCACGTCTCTCTTCATCATCATTTACCACATGCGCTATAGCTTTTACCGTTGCGCCTGCATAGACCTGTGGCGTCCAGCACTCCCAGCTCAACAAAATAGGCTGAAAAGATCTTTTCAGGTGCTCCGCAGCAGGTTTAGGATTCATATCCGCAAATTCATTTACCGTGTCCCAGTTATAAAATAAAATCGTAAACGGAAATATACCACTCAGCTCGTGGTTAATCACGCGCAACCGTCTGAAAATTTCTACGGCTTGCTTTATGGTGTAAATCTGATGTTCGTCTGCTAGATTTGCTTGTAGATCTTGATGAGCATGTCCGGTCCAGGCTAATTGAGATCCCGGGTTTTTGTGATTAGGCGTCATGTTATACCGTCCATCAGGTCCGGTATAGTTACCTATACACTCTGTAAAAGTTATGGGCTGCACCCGTTTCGGAAATGGAACAATCTGATTATTATCTCGCGTGTGGAGAAAGGTAAAAGGCGAGGAATAATACCAACCCCAGTAACGGTGTAAATCACAAATATCTCCCACCTTCCCATAGCCGTATCCTGCGTTGGCAATATACACACGCGTTTCATCCCACTTCTTCAATTCGTCGTAAGCATAGGATAGAAACTTATCCCAGTCGGCGGCTCGTCTACCGGAAAAAGGTGTTTCGTTAGTCATGGCATAGATCATCAAACTCGGATGGTGTGCTATCGCACCCAGTTTGTTGTGCTTATACCAAGCTACCCCCATATCATAATCTTGTGGAAAACCGCCATCCGTTTCGTCACCAATTTTCTCGAAATTCTCGACCTTTGCTCCTCTAGCAACGGTGCCGCTGTAATTTCCACCAAACACCATCATCCCCAATTCATCACATACATCATACCATGTTTCGTCGTCTGGAATGCGTATAATATTCACATTCAAACTCTTCATAAAACGTACGTATTGCATAGCAAATCCTCGACTTCGCTCCACGTGGGACGGAATTCCTCTATTTGGTGGATTTATGGCAAAGCCCCGAAGAAATATCGGGTCCCCATTCAAAAACAAATTCCCATTCCTTGATTCAAAACTTCTGAAACCAGTTCTTTCGGTCAGACTACTGACTAATTTCCGCTGCTGGTATTGTTCCAACACCACTTCATACAAATAAGGGTTTGTAGGGCTCCATAATTGTGGTACAAGATCGCTTATTGTACAAGAAAGCGTAGGCTTACCCTTGTCCTCGATAAGCACGAAATCCACATCCCCTTGCCATAGGGTACTGTTGTCATCCAAGGAACGGATTTTTACGTTGAAGGTATTTTCTGGTGCCTGCCGGAAGGTTTCGTCCACCACCAAACGCACAAAATCAACGCCTGTAAAAGGTGTCAATTTAATTTGATCCTGCATTGCTCCGGCTTGAAAAGCAACAATTAGAAACGCGAAAAGTAAGCCGGCTCGTTGTCTCCAGTTATATTCACTCATGAAACTCTCTATTTTTTCTCATTGATCAATATTGATGTATTATACCGGATAAAATGGTCGTACACACCATGCATCCACATGACGATCGGCTTGCCGATGTGCCGGTCGACCACATAAGGTCGTATGTTTTTGGCGGAAGAATTATGGGTTAACGCGGTGGTTTTCCATTTTTCCCCCTTCCGTTGCCAGTGTTCGATCTCAAATACACCATTTACCTGACGGGACATAAATACATTTTTAGGATTGTGATGATCGAGTACCAACCCTCCAGAGTAATGTTCTTCCAGTACTTTCCCATTTTTCTCAGGTTCCGTCATATATTTTCCAGCATTTATTAATTCATGATCCTGCCATTTTTTGCCATCCCAATAAGCGTAGTAATAGATATGATCATATATCGAGGGGAAGCGTGCATAGGCTATGACCGGACGTCCTTTTTTGTCTAACGCAATGTCCCATATCCAAGATTTGACTTTTACTTTATCATAATCATACACCTTGTCGATTTTGGTTATGTCCAGTGGAATTTCGTGTATTGCTTGAAGTTCATTTCCATTGGTTTGATAAAATTTATCTTTCTCATAATATACGTGATATACGGATGACAAGCTAACTTTCGGGTGCCCATCTGTAAATAGAAAATGAATTTTTGATTTATGATCAGAAACGATCTTTAAGTAAGGTATCTTGTTATGGCTTCCTTTACTGGTAAGGTATGCTTTGGCAATTGACCATGTTTTCCCCAGATCATCACTATACGTATAATTCTGTTTCCAGTTTACATCCTGCGTTGTTCCTGTTCTTCTATTTCGACTTCGGAAAAACATATAAATACGATTATTTTCATCCGATAGCATAACAGGGTGAGAATACGTAATAAACTCATCCTCCAATCCAAACGAAAGCGTTACCTCTTCTTCCCACGCACTTATATCTTCCATATTTTTGCTCTTACGCATAAAGAATTTCCCATTGTGCTCGGTATAAAACACCAGTAGTTTCCCGTCTGGCAAGAATAAAATAGAGGGTACATTATGATCATCGATCTGTAGCTTTTCGTGTAAAACAAAATTTTCAATTGTTTTTGTTTTCATGTCTCGCGAACTAACGACCACATCTCCTTGACGGTTGATATAACCATAGTATATCTTTTCCTGTTTACCTTTATGGTAAACAGCGCGAGGGTCAGCAAACCAACACCAAGCTCCATCTTGCGTAGCGACCTGATAATCCGACGCAGCTGGCACATTTATCTGGGAATATACGTTTATACTACCAAGAAATCCTATTATAAAAAGGATAATATATCTCCTAAATTCGTTGTTTTGCTTCATCATCGTATTACAGATTATTTGTTACGTTCTTGCATTTCCTAAAGTCCGGGGCCTTCGTATAGCCCTCTATTAGGTATCTTTTGACTGTCTACTTTGTTGCCATAAAAATCTATACCACCGTTGTTAGGTATGACGGTACCAGAGTGCAGTGCCGGTGATCCTTTTCTAACCTTATAACCGTCCAATGTATTCAAGCCAATACTTCCTAGTCCTGGAGATACAAATAATGGATCTTCCGTGATTTTAGCCGCATCGTCTGGTTCACCTTTAGGATGATTTCCGTAAAAAACATTATTACCAAACGTTCTGTTTTGAATCGCTTTGTAACCTGGAAGCGCAAACCGGTACGTTGCCCCCTCACTCCTGTTGTAGATAATGTTATTATGGAAGCTATAGGTGTGATCCGTATTTGATCGTTCACGGATGATGACTGGTGACACATGTTCGCCGATAAAAAACACATTGTTATAAACGGACGCTCCCGAAAAAGCATAGTTAAAATAAACTAACGCTCCCTTGTCATTCTGACTCAGGTTATACCGAACGATAATGTCATCATCTCTCTTATGTGTGCAAAACCACACCAGTCCGTGCGCATTGTCATGGCTATAGCTGTACTGCCAAATGGTTCCGGGACTATTGATGTCGGGGTCGTACAGACTCCCGTCTGCATCGGGAGAACGATTGAGAAAGCCTTCATTATATTGGAATACGGTGCCCCGAACCGTTCTGGAAAAAATGGTATTTCCGGTGATATCCGTCGCTGTTTCATAACACAGATTACGCTCCACCAAACCGCCCTCGGTCATCCGGATAATCATCGCATTCTTGGAAATATGATGAATCACATTATTTCGGACGATCAGATTTGTCATTTTTCTATTTTCCCACTTTTCTCCCTCGGGATAATCAAACACTCCTTTTTCGTGACTCGTTGCAATACCTTGGTTTTGAATATGATGGATATGACAGTTCTCTATTAAAATATCGTTGTAGCGTGTCGGTTTTATATCATCTGCTACGGTGGTAATGTAGATCCCCGCTGTTCGCTTTTCGGGATGCCCGTTTCCAATTATTCCTTTTATATGATGGATATGCAGATTCCTCAAATAGACGTGATGGATTAGTCCGTGGTTTTCACCACTGATCTCCACCCCTCTGCGATCCCCAGGTTTATCTGAATCGTTGGTGATTTCGAGGTTGTTGATCTCCCAATAGGACTGATTATAGAGGTATACAACACCTTTCCCGGTCATTCCATCTCCATCAATAAGAGGTTTACTTCCCGTACCATATTGGTCAATTACAACGGGTTGTTGTGCCGTACCCGAACCCCTGGGATGTAGATGGCCGAACCACATACTTCCTGCTTTCAGCAAAATCTTTGCGCCGGGACCAAAGGTGACGCTATTGACTTTCTTTAGCGACTGCCAGGCCGCTTTTTCAGAAAAGCCATCATGATTATCGTTTCCTGTTTCGGAATCGACGTATACGGTTGTGGTAATAATATTTGCCGAAACTCTTTCATAGCCTATACACAATAGGCTTAGCAAAAGAAATCTCCACATTAAAAATCGAAAATGGTGTATGAGCATCTGACGTTAATTGTTTAAGGTGATCTGGTTCAACTGCGTCCGGTCGATAGCCACCTCTGCCTGGCTTGCCTCTTGGCTAACCAAGTTTGCATAAGCGTCTTCTACATAGGCTTCTTTTACCTGACGTGTAAAATCTTTGAGTTTGTACTTCTCCTCTTGATAAACGGTTTGTTGCATTTTTTTAAATTTGTTTTCCACATCTTGCAGCGTAACCGTAATAACACTATCATTCAGGAGTTTATATTTCAATTGGATAAGCGCGTTATGGAACCGGTAATCAAAAAAGGTTTGTTCATTAAATGTAACTGGTCCATATATCACTTGATTATCGGCGACCATTTGCTCCCGTTTATGATTATTTCGCTCCATATCTGTCAAAAATTCTTGATAATTTTTATAGGGCCAGATATTTCGCTCCATCAACATCTTTTCCTGCACTTTAAGTATCTTCAAGGACGTAAGCGCTCTTTCCCGAAGGAGGTCAACAGCATTCGCTCCTTTCTTCTCCCGGCTTACCGACCGATATACTTCGGCGCGGTATTTCCGCATCTCACGCTGCAGTTCCTCTTTCGTTATTTCGATTCCTGCGATGGTACCAATCGTTTGGGTTTTCTCCTGATTATCCTTCGTTACAGAAGAACTTTCCGAAACCAGAACTTTTCTTAGAAACGTCACAATCTCTTCCATTTTTTTCGCCGTTATATAGTTGTAAATCGCATGCCCCTTCCCCGCAAAAACATGGGTTTCAGACATGCTGTTACCGGTTTCTTTCATTTTCTTCTCCAAATCATAGGCATAGTCTACATGGATCAGTTTATCTTGATCACCGTGGTAAGTAAGCAATGCTGGTGCCCCACTTTTGATATGATTTGAATTCTCCAAACCTCCCCATAAATTGACTACCGCTTGGATGGGCAGTATTGTCTGGCCCGAGGCATATGCAGTGTATAACGCGGTCATTGCACCGGCAGATCCTCCCGATATAGCAACCGAAGATAGGTCCAGTCTATAGGTGTCCGTATTGTCTTTTATCCACTGCAGTGCCAATTGCGCATCGCTGGAAGCATTTTTTACCGCTTCTTGCAATTTTGGATGAAAGCCTTTTGTCGGCAGTCCCTTCGACATATTGGCGGTACAGCTGGCTCCAGCAGTTTTCTCGTGCTTTAAAGTGAGGTAATAATTGATAGAAATTACTGCAAATCCATGCTTAGCAAGCTTTGTACAAAAAGCCTGTGTACCCGCATTGCCCTTATCGCCACCAGCAAAACCGCCACCGTGCACAAACATGAAAACAGGTAATTTACCCTCTCTTTCCTCCGGCAAATAGAGGTCTAACGTCCTGTCAGAAGTCGTATCCTGTCCAATTCCCTTTGGTTTCTCCCCGTACCGTAGATTCCTATGAACCTGAATATCCTCACCAGTAGTCTGGGTCTGTCGGGCAGCGGTCGTCGCTACGGAGAAGTAGCATAAAATTGCCAAACTCAAAAATACAACGAGATGTCTCTTTCTATCAGCTCTTTTTTTGTCTATATAATATCGTCTCATCTTCCTAAATTTATCTTCCATTATTTATTTCGCAATGCTTTGTCTATTGGTGCATATTTCCCTTTGTAAACCGACTTTGAGGTCCAGTCTACATTTTCACCTGTCCAAAAAATATCTGAAGAAGGAAGTCCCAAAACGAGAAAAGCTTGCGAACATAAATATAAACTACCCGTACAGATATAATTCTCAGCCAATTCCGGTTGATGTCCGTAAAACCCGATCTGCAACCAGCCGTCTTTGTCAAATGTACCAGGAGCCTCTATTTGGTTTTTGATAACGGTGTAAAGCGCATACCTCACCTGCTGTGGTGTAATGTTGGCAGGAAGAAACTGTAAATGTGCAGCTTTAGACAACAGCTGAAAGGCTCCAAAGCGATAAGGTATCGAACGGCCTAGCAAGGGATAGGTGCCCTCGGGGGATATCAACCTCTCCTGTACTGCCGCATACCTGCTCGCTCGCTTTAATACGAGATCGTAATTATTTTCCGGATCAAGATCGTTGTCTTTCAGCACCTGCAGAATCTCTAACAGCATAGGTTGAATAACGAAACTATTATAATAATCCCAGTGAAATTCCGGACCGTCCCCATAGATACCGTCTCCCTTATACCAAGCCAACATCTGCCTAACACCATAATCTATTCTCATCAGATCCCCCGAACGGTCAAATTGTTGTAATGCAGCTTCAATAATACCACTGAACAATATCCAGTTATTGTATCCCGGTGTGATTCTCCTGGTTGAACGCAAAGCATTTAAAACATTCTCTTTCGTACCCTCCTTCAAATTGTCCCATAATTGATGAGGAGCCCGTAACAGCGCCTGGGCCAAAAAAGCCGCATCTACCAAAGGTTGTTTTCCTTCGGTAAAGTTCATAAAATCAGGAGATTTTGGATCGGTTGCATTATGAATTCCACTCAAGGAAAGATCTATGTACTTTTTGCGTAGCTTGCCCTCTTCTGTATCGTCAGGACCTAACTCCAGCCAAGGTGCCATCCCCGCCAGTAACCGACCAAAAGCTTCCAAATGCATGAAATCTCGACGAGTATCTGGATATTTAGCCTCCAGAGGCATCCTTTTTTTTAACTCATTCTTGCTCAATGCATCCAATACGGGATCCGCGATACGCACCAAAGTTTGCACATAATAATCTCGCTGCGCTTTACCATCTGGCATGCCACCCTGTCCATACGAATGGCAGGGACCCAAAAGAAAACAAAAAATAACTATCCACAAGATTCTCTTCATCATAACTCTTTTAAAATACTATGGTCTTCTATTATTTTGGTAAATTCTTATATCTCAACATGGCTTCGGTATAATAATAATCTGCATAGGAAAGCGGAACGTCCACTTCCCTTTCTTTGGTGAGATTCCCTACGCTATGCATTAATATGAAACCGCCATTTTCCTTCAGAGGCGATGTGTATGCCGGAGAAGCGAGCGATTTAATCATCGCTTCCGCTGCATGTAAATATTTATTAGCTTTTTCTTTATCTGAATAGCTCGAAAGCTCAATCAGTGCTGAGGCTACCAATGCACCGGCGGAAGCATCTCGCGGTATAATGGGGTATTTTGATGCGTCGTACGCCCAGCTGGAGGGGAAATTCGGCTGACCGGCATTAAAATCCCAGTACGGTATCTTGTCCTCCGGTAGATTTTCATGGTTGAGAAAAAAATCTGCCATCCCCTGCGCTGTCTTAAGAAAACGATCGTCTCCTGTTTCCCGATATACCATCGTAAACCCATATATCCCCCAACCCTGCCCTCTGGCCCAAGTAGAATTATGCGCAAAACCTTGATAGGTTTGACGGCTTTCCACCGCTCCAGTTTCCGGATTGTAGGCCACCACATGATACGAGCTATAATCTGGTCGCACATGATTTTTCATGGCTGTTTCAGCGTGCTTAACGGCGATGTCCTTAAAACGAGCATCGCCCGTACTCTTGGATGCAAAAAACAGCAATTCCAAATTCATCATGTTATCGATGATGACTGGAAAATCCCAGTATTCGTCACTGACAAAAGACTTGATACGGTCCCAAGATTGAATACTACCGACTTTAGGATTGTATCGGCTAGCCAATGATCTAGCCGACTGCACGAGAATGTCTTTGTATTTTTCATGCTGTGTAAGGCGATAGGCATTGCCAAAACTGCAATACATCATAAACCCCAGATCGTGCGTTCGTTTATTGTCTTTTTGGCTTTCCAAAGAAGTCAATTTATTTTCGACCTCATGCAATAATTCCTTGTCTTGACTATATTCGTACAGATAGCATAATGTACCGGGATAAAAACCGCTCGTCCAGTCCCTCGCACTGCTCGTCACTAAACGTCCGTGTTCATAATTTTTAGGAAATCGATCTTCGTCTGTCAATGACTTCATGTATTTATACTGACCTACGGCTTGGCGCAAACTGTTGTCTATGATCTCCAATAAGTGTGGATCTGCTTTTACTAAGCTTTTCTTTGGTGCGCAAGAAACGGAAAGAATTAGGAGTATGGCCGACGTACTAAATAGTCTCTTCATTTTATATTGTATTTTTCTTTATTTTTTAGTTATTGATTTTACACAAACGATTACTGGACAGTGACCGAAACCGGCAAAAGCTCCTCGTAAACACCGCCAATAAAATCCAATGCCTTCAACTGGAAGCTATCATTACCGCTTCCATTATGTACATATTTTATAGCACCACGTGCCAATTCTTGCTGCGTAAATTGTGTAAATTTCGTCATAGGGAGCCCATATTTTGTCAAGGTACCATTAACCGGAACTTCCATTAGCGAAAAAATAATGTTATTGTCAGAATAAGTATACGCTGATGATTGATAGCTTGCCATACTAAAATGATCCTTTGTGAGTACCGTTATGCCGTTGTTAGCAACAACAATTGGTTCATTATGACGAAGGATCAATTCGCTTGGAATCGGCCCCATCAAGCTAATAAATTGCGTATAAATACCATTGGATGCCTCCGTATTCCTTATCTGCACACTAGACGATGTAATATTTTGGCCATTAAGGAGTTGAAGTCCTAAAGAAATGACCGGCTTTTCATCTTTATAGACGTTTTGCATGTAGCCTGTTAGATTAATCTCATTCCAATTCAAGGCAAGCTCCGATGTTACTAGCTCTGGCCCAAATCCAGGCATGGTATTCCATGTCAGAGTTGGTGCCGTCCAATTGTCGTCCGTCGTCTCATGTATCGCTACAATTGGAACAAAATTAGAACCATTAATGGTGTTGACAAAGAAATTCAACTTTGCAGACGTCAGATCATCCACATAATCAATAGGAAGCGTATTAAATTTAAAGAAGGTATATCGATACTGACCAGATCTGGAGACCAACTGGTTAACACCAGAATTGTAATTATTATTCGCACCTCCCCTATACGCATGGGCTTCATCCGTGACCCATATCGTATCTTTCTGTGCTTCACTGTAATCCACATCATCTGGAATGGAATCCGTCGGTGTCATAAGCCGTTGATAGGTCGGAAAATAATCCACCACATGCGCTACACCATCCATAAAAACATAATCCTGCCGAATAACATCAATAGGCGGCGTCGCCAGCTGAGCCGAGTTATTGACGACCACACGATACCTATCTGTCGAAGAAGTAAGTCGTGTCAGGTATAAGGGGTCGCCGGTAAGGGTTTCCCCTTCAACTGTTTCATTCTCATCCAAGTCAATAGACCGAAATGTGCCCGAAAATATCAAATAGGAAAACAGCCCTTTAACGACATTGGGAGACAGATCTCTTAGATTCGATATTCCGGCAGATGCCAACAGTGTCCTAATTGCATTATTCGTCGGTACGACCCTAGTCTGTTCACCTTTAGCGTTTAGTTCGGTGAGACCGGCGTACTCGATCGCCTCTGCATATAACGTCAAACTGGTATCCCGCCCCTGCTCGATATAATCCGCTAGCGTCATGGTCTTCAAGAAATCAGGATTTGTATCCAACTCATAGTCCTTGATCAGGTCTTGACAACTCCACATGCCAGTGACACCTAGCACCAACATTAAAATAAGTTTGTTAGGCATTTTTAAGGCTAATTTTTTCATCTTAAAACTTATCTATAGTATTCATTCTGTTCTACTCCTTCACCTCTTCTGATCTCCTCGATATGAATTGGCCATACCAGACTTAAGGGATGAATATCAATTCCTACCCGTTCTTTAAGTATCTCAATAGCTTTGCCATTGCGAACCAGATCAAACCAACGTTGTCCTTCATAGGTAAGCTCAAACTTTCTTTCTTCCAATATAAAATCTTTCAAATATTCCGGATAGAAAATATCCCGATCAAGATATTCGGATTCTGGTATTTCAAAATCTACACCTCCGGCTCTATTACGAATTTGATTAACCAAATCCATTGCGGCCCTTCGGTCATCATCTGTATCTCCTAAATGAACGATGGCTTCAGCTTTCAATAGATACAGGTCTGCTAATCGTAATAGGACAATGTTACGCGTGTCTACGTCAGAGCTGAAACCGATTGTAAATTTGGTTACGGTATAGTTACCGCTCGAATTGAACCTGTGTGCTATGATGGCGCGCCAGTCCAGATCATCAAACGTTTCTGCGTATTCTGGATGAGGTCTTACGATAGGGAATCCACCCGAGAGATAACTTGTTAAATATTGGTTATCGTCTCCGTCATCCAAGCTAAATGCCAGTTCAAATATTGATTCCTTGCTTCGTCCGTTATTGAATATCCCAGCATATTCAGTGGCTTGTACGCGCTCTACAAAATTGGGATCGTTCACACTTATCGCCGTGTTATGTAGTGATGTAAGCGAATAATTGGAATTGCTCAAAACCAAGTCTATTCGTTCTATGACCTTTTCATAATCATGTTCCCAGGCATAGGCATGTGCATCAATAGCGTAAGCCGCAGCTCGCGTAAACGCAGTACGGTTCGTTCCTGAGGCAGGAAGCATAAGAGCTCCCTCTTCGAGATCACGGTGTATTTGCTCAAAAACCTTAGTTTGTGATTCGCGGCCATGCGGTACCAAATCATTGTTTGAAAGAAACGGCTCCGTGACAAGCGGCACATCTCCCCATATCCGTACGAGATACAAATAGGTATACGCTCTTAGAATATAAGCCTGTCCCATCAGATCGTTGGCTACAGTCTCTGTAATGATACGCTGCTCCAATAACTCGGGGGTATATTTCAGAACGATATTAGCTTGTTTAACCGCCTCATAAAATGTCCTCCAAGAGGCAAGTGACATACCGTTGTCCAATCTATTGGCAACGACTTTGTCGATGTTGACATTGAAAGCATTATTAAAATAAACCTCCGAACGCATATCGCCATACACCATGAAATTTACACGCAGAGCGGCCTGAAGTCGACCGTAGCCACCGTATAATACACCATAGAGATGCGCTTCTTCTGTAGGCAAGTTTGCACCAGTCCACGAGGTTGTCGGTTCAATTTCCAATATATTACAAGAAGATATCGTCAAACTTGTACCGAGAAAGAGATATAAAATAAATTTTTTCATCTTTATATTTTTGATATATGTTAGAATTGAACCCTTACCCCTAAATTATACGATCGACTTTTCGGAAAAGAACCGTTATCCACGCCCGACACAAACGGATTTGTCGACGAGTTGACCTCTGGATCGTAACCACTGTATTTACTCCATGTAAATAGGTTGGTGCCGGAAATATAGGCACTTGCCGACCGGATAAATAAACCTTTGAGATAATCCGAAGGTACACGATAAGTCAAAGTAATTTCTTTCAGGCGAACAAAGGATCCATCTTCCATATTAAAAGTAGATGGTCTGAAGTTCTGCATGGAATCACCATAGCGTACCATTGGAAAATTGGTCACATCGCCCTGTTGCCGCCAACGATTCATAGCATCCTGCCCCAAGTTTCCAGTAAATGTCATCTGGTTTCTACGCCGTCTCAACTCATTCATCACCATGTTGCCCTGTGACCAATAAAAAATCATATTCAACGAAAAGCTTTCATAGGATAATTTACTGGTAAACCCAGCGATGAAATCCGGATTGGGATCGCCGATAATTAATCGATCGTAATCATCAATAACACCATTATTATCTAAATCTGCCCAGATCATATCACCGCCTTTGAAAACCTCTCCTGTAGCAGCACCTCTGCGGTATTGACCTTGCGTGCCATCCGGTGCGAAGTATACGTTACTCTCGTCCCGATCATAGACACCTAGGGCCTGGTGAGCAAAAAACACACCTATTGGTTGCCCTATTCTACCCAGCGCGTACTCATTGACGAGGATATCGTCTCCATTCGGCAACTCTGTAATCTTATTACGGTTCAAACTGATATTGAAACCTGTTTCCCAACGAACTTTTTTATCGATGTTTACGGTCTCGATTAGAAATTCCAGACCTCTGTTTTCTATACTTCCAAAATTTGTCGCTACCGAAGTAAACCCCGTATAATAGTTGATCGGAAAATCAAACAAAAGATCTTTACTGCTTTTAAGATACGCATCGGCAGTGACGTTGATTTTCCCTTTCAAGAAAGTTAAATCCAATCCTGCGTTGTACTGCGTGGTCGTCTCCCAACCTAAATTAGTATTCATCAGACTGGCGTGGTTAATAATCACATTTCCATCATATCGGCTAGAAGAAGCAGAATATTCCCCCTGCCAAGCATAATTGGAAATACTCTGATTACCCGTTATCCCCATACTGGCACGCACCTTACCATCCGTCAAAAAGGATCTCCTAACATCGCGCATAAAGGGCTCGTGGGAAAAACGCCATCCAGCGGAAGCCGACGGGAAGTACCCAAATCGCTTATCGCTACCGAACCGGGATGATCCATCAGCTCTAAGTGTAAAAGACGCCAAATATTTACTGGCATAGTTATAATTTGCCCGCCCAAAAAAGGAAAGTAAGATACGTTCGGATTCAGTTCTTGATATAGAGGTAAAACGTGCTGCTGTTTGTATAGGCGTTACTTTCGAATCAATATGATTTTCACCCTCCAAACGGATATTCTCACTAAAATCCCGTTCTATTGCTTGTCCCAATACAACGCCAATACGATGCTTATCTATCTTTTTGTCATATGACAACGTGTTTTCATTCACAAATTTATTTACGTCTCCCTGCCTAAACTTACCAAAATCTCTTCGTGGAGTAGCCGAATCGAAGGTCTTTGGCTGGAAACTGGATTGCTTTGTCTTATCAAAACTCATATAGAGACTTGTCCGGAGCGTCAACCCCTCCATCAAATCTGCCGAGACAAACTGGTTCAACGTTATTCTGTCTTGGAAGAAGTTAATCGGCACTTTCTCGGCCATGGCCAATGGATTTCTCATTTCCCGCTGTCCTAACCAATCGACTAGTTCGCCCGTGACGGGATCATAGGGGGAAAAAACCGGATTTGTAAACAGAGCAGCCCGCAAGGCACTGTAGTTATTGCTACTCGAGGAAAGTATACGGTTGTAGTCCACATTGGTATACGACACCCTAGTTCCCGCAGATATCCGATCGGTTAATTTATAGGAGAAATTTCCCCGCATATTAAGTTGCTTATAGCCGGTAGCGACCATGACCGGGTCGAGGTCCCGATAGCCGATGGATACTCCATAGGAGAAGGTTTCCGAGCTACCCTGCAAACCAAGATCGTGCCGACTTTGATAGGCCGGCCTAAAGATCACATCCTGCCAATCGGTGGTACGATTATAATATGGATGATGGGGGTTGGTTACCCATAGTTGCGTAACATCCTGCCCGTTGTTGGTTCGTGCTTCCGTATAAGCGGTTCGGAATTGGTCTCCATTCATCACATCTAGCTTTCTCGATACGGCTACTAAGCTCGACGTATGGTCATATGTTACTCTCGGACGAATTGCACCAAATTTATTCCCACCTTTAGTCGTGATGATCACCACTCCATTTGCAGCGCGCGATCCATAAATGGCTCCTGAAGCCGCATCTTTCAACACCTCTATAGACTCAATATCGTTGGGGTTTAGACTGGCTACGGGGCTAAACGTCGCATCACCATCAATGGATGAAATATTGGAAGATTCCATCGGTACCCCGTCGATGATATAAAGCGGTTCGCTACCGCCGTTGATAGAAGAAGCACCTCTAATCTTAATGTTCGAACCCGCTCCCGGCTCCCCCGAAGTTGTCACGATCTGCATACCCGGTATCCGCCCCTGCAGTGCGGAGTTGATCGTAGCTCCAGGGTTTGTTTCCATGTCTTCGGCCGAAATCGATGTAATGGCTCCCGTGACATCCCGTTTCTCTTGTGTACCATACCCGATAACAACGACCTCGTCAAGGTTACTTGCTGTTTCCCGCATCTCAACGTTCAGCGTGGTCTGGCCATTAAGTGCCACCTCTTGTGTCTCTCTTCCTAAGAAGGAAAAGACAAGAGTAGCATTCTTGGGAACACCTGACAGCGAGAAAGCACCGTCTTGGTTGGTAACGGTCGTCATTACCGTTCCCTTTACGGCTACGGAGGCTCCCACTATAGGTTCACCAATCCTAAAGTCGGTAACTCTACCCTTTACCGAGAGGGATTGCGCGTGAAGAAGTATTGGCGACAAAAGAAGTAAACACAAGATAATTTTTATCTGTAATTTCATATACTTACTGTTTATAGTTGCTAGTTACTGGTTTATTCATGTTTAAAGATATTATTTCACGTACACCACGCTCCTCACCGCCCGCTGAGAACTTCCGCTCGGGAGATTGACAAGGCCGTTGGTGCCAAACCCTTGGGCAAACATCGTTGTCGAACCTCCACCATCGAAATTCATGCCGCTAGCGGCTCCCAAAGCCTCTAAAATCAAACCTAACTGTGGTGTGGTCACCCCTGTTACGCCATTGCCCGTATCCACGGTTACCATAATGACGCGTTTGCCATCTGCACTAACACCTAATCCGGTTCTGGCCGTAGAGGACGTATTATGGGGATTATCATCCTGTTGGATATGATTATGGTCGACGAAAAGTATGGGGCCGCAGACAATAACGTTTTCAGCTTCGGAGAACGGGATTTGTGCAGCCTGTAGGTTCAAATTGCCGCTTCCAGTGATATGGCGTACCGATGCGATATTATTGTTTATGGTCAACGCTGCATTAACAAAACGCGTAGAAACACTGTTCAAGGTGCCCTCCTGAACTTCAACCCCGTCTATTCTGATATACGGATCTTTGTCTACCGCTCCGGACATCGGAAAATATCCTGCATTGATACCTGCTATTCCTCCTAAACCAGCGATCATGTTTACGGTAGAGGCATTAGTCGTAGAAAAACCTATCGCCAGTTCATTGGACTCGTCGAGCGTTACATCCAAGACATTTATTCTTCGTTGAACATCACCGAATAGTGCAAATGTACCCGTCTTATGGATTATCCCGTTTCTAACTTGAGTAGCAGCCCAATCATATTTAGCAATTGTATTCTGATCCAGATTAACATCTATGCGCATGGCGTTAGAAACCAGATCAGCTTTAGATACTGTAATATCTGTAGAAGTTACATCACCCAAATCGGGCACTAGAACTGTTAAGGATGTTTCACTCGCTTCGGTAACTGTTGCTTCGACGTCACCAAACTTTACGATATTTTCCTCTGCTACTGGGCTAAAGTTTATACCGGAAATAACCAATACGGCATTATAAAAAGTAGTGGCTGGGATGGCGGTGATTTCCGGTCGAAATCTTTCTATATAATAAAACTGCGCATATCGGGAAGGAAGGAGCTGACCCGACACAAACACCTGAATATTTACCGCTTTATCTGAAAACCCACCAGGTGCTTTTACTTTAATTTCCGTATCCGAAACGGATAATATTTCCGCCGCATCAGTAGTATTATCAAACCGGACCCTCACCTTCGTAGCGTCTGTTCCAAATCGGACACCGGTAATGGTGATAACTGTGCCGGAATCCCCGGTCTCCGGAAGCACGGTAGTAAACTCGGGTTTTAACGCTGCTGGAGGAACACTCTCTAGATCGCTCCAGCAAGAGGTGGTCAACCAAGGTGTAGTTATGAAAACGATACATACATAACACAGATAATGCAACTTCTTTTTCATGAGCATAAATTATATTTATTAATTATTGTCCAACTGGGACAATGGTTACGTACCCGATCCAAGCAAATTAAAAAGTACTCTGTTCAACTTCTCCTACAAGAAACTATTATCTGCTTAGGTTTACAACGATAAATGATTTCATCATTATCTATAATTTAGTTTCTTCGTGATAATCAAAGATAATCAACGTTGTCGTTAACAAAAATACAACATGTTTGTATCAAAAACACATGACAGATGTACCAATTTTACATGTTATATCCGAAGTTATCTCTCACAATAACATTAGATCTCTTCCGAATTAATATACTCTCTTGGGGTCCTGCCAAATTCTTCCTTAAAACATCGACGAAAATAATCAACATCGGTAAATCCGACACTATAAACGACTTCGTTCACATTCATTTTCTTTTGTCGCAGTAATTGTGCGGCTCTTTTCATTCGGATACTGCGAATAAATTCTATTGCCGTTTTTCCCGTAAGGGTCTTAATCTTACGGTACAAAGCATTCCGTCCCAAACCTACTTCTTTTGCCATTTTTTCTACGTTTAAGGCAGGTTCAGAAAGATTATTTTCGATAAAGTCCATAAGTTTCGCAATAAATATCTCATCAGGAGAAGTCAAGTCAACATTTTGGGGTTGTGTACTCAACTCGGTTTTATATTGTGCGATTATTTTTTTACGCGATGAGATCAGATTATTGATTCTGGCTTCGAGCACATCCATCCGGAAAGGCTTGGTGATGTAATCATCCGCTCCTATCTCAAATCCTTCAATTTTATATATAACCGGAGTTCTTGCCGTAAGTAAAATAAAAGGAATATGGCTTATACGGACATCCGATTTCACTTTTTTACAAAACTCGATCCCGTTCATTACAGGCATCATTACATCACTAATAATAATATCTGGCACAATTTCTTTTAACCGACACAATCCTTCTTTTCCATTGACAGCAGTATGGACCGTAAACCGCTCTGAAAAAGAAGTCGTCATGAACTCCAGTAAATCTATATTATCTTCGACGATCAGCATGGTTATATTTTCGTCCAGATTATATCTTATAACGCGACTTTGTTCCGGATCAGCGATCACACCTATATTTTCTATAAGCTCTTCTTCCTTTCTTGTCTCTATATCCTGCTGGTACAAGTATTTTCGAATGAGTGGAAGCTTAATGGTAAAACATGTATATCCAGATTGATTGCTTCTCTCTCTGTTGCTTTTAACGGTCAGATCCCCTCCCAACAGTTCTGCCAGTCCTTTGGAAAAAGCAAGGCCAATACCCGTACTGTTTATATTGGCCTCGTTACTATGCTGGAATTGGTCGAAAATAGTATCCATATTCTCTTCTGAAATCCCTATGCCATTATCTTCTATGTTAATATTTATAAAATCATTATTGGTTTCATCTGGTTTTATTTTCACCTGTATTTCTCCCCCATCCTTGCTAAATTTTACCGCATTGGACAACAGATTATACATTATTTTTTCCAGTTTATCTTCATCAAACCATAAAGGTAGATCGGTGTACTCAGCATATAATTTTAGCTGGATATTTTGCTGGGCGGCATAACTTTCAAACACCACACATATCTCCTCTATAAATTTCACCAAATCGTTTTCTGTATTTTTCAGCAACATATGGCCCGATTCAAATTTCCTAAAATCGAGCAATTGATTGATCAATCTGTTTAATCGTTCTCCATTCCGTTGCATCATGACCAGCTGAGGTTTCAGCTTGCTGCCTTCTCTGCTGCTCTTAAGCATTTTATCCAACGGAGCTAAGATAAGTGTTAAGGGCGTTTTAATTTCGTGGGATATATTTGTAAAGAAGTTTATTTTTTGTTCGACAAGTGCCCTATCCTTCTCGTTGCTCAAATGCTTGTAATGAAGTTCATTTTTAAGTTTAGCTGTTTTCAATGAATAATAATAAAACAGGTATATCAATCCAAACCCCAAAGCGATATAAATCCAATAAGCCCACCAAGTCCTCCAAAATGGGGGTAGCACAATCACTTCTACCGTACGGACATAATCGCTCCATATACCATCGTTGTTTGTCGCCCTCATGCTAAAACGATATTTTCCCGGAGCAAGGTTAATAAAAGTTGCTGTACGCTGGTTTGCTCCTAAATAGTTCCATTCCTTGTTGCCCCCGCCTTCCAGACGATAGGCATATTCATTTTTCTCCGGAGCGACAAAGTTAAGGGCAGCAAACTTAAAAGATATGGAGCCGTGGTCATGTGGCAGTGTGATTTCATCGTCATAAATACTGGGATATCTGTCATTTTCTGATGTCAAAGCTCCCTGTATCTCCACATTAGTCAATACAATGTTAGGCATCAATTTGTTGTTCTGGATTTTTTCTGGAAAAAACCAATTGATCCCCTTTATTCCTCCAAAGAATAGCGCACCTTCCCGGGATTTCATGACGGCTCCTGTAGAAAACTGATTGCTTTGCAGACCATCGCCCATGACATATTTGGATATCATCAGGCTATCGTTGGGAATGAAAACGCCTTTTCGTGTCGGTTTAATTCTTGACAAGCCTTCGTTGGTACTTATCCATATACTGCCATCAGAACCTTCGCCAATTGCACGCACCACTCTATTCCATTGTTCAGATCCCGTAATACTGTGAAATCTACCGGTAAGAGAGTCGAACATATCTAGACCGGCCCCATCTGTTCCAATCCATAGATTTTCTTCCGAATCAATAAAAACCGATAAAATAGCATTACTGTTTAAGCTATATCCTTTATTTGGAGTATGTTTGTACGTCCGGATTTTTTTAGTTTTCGTATCAAAATAATTCAGGCCATTCCGAGTTCCTATCCAAAGATTACCCCGCTTGTCCTGCACCATAGTCCGTATATGATTTGTACCAATACTGTGAGGTTGATTAGGATGATGTAAGAAAGTTGACACCTTGCCCTTTGCATCCAGAAACCTTAACCCACCTCCATTTGTACCTATCCATAACCCCTCTTCTGTATGGACAAGCGCAGAAATCTGATGACTTCCAAACAGTTTATCGTCTCCCACGACATAGCTTCGATAAGTTTTGTCTCTAATGTCAAAAAGATGCAATCCATAAGAGGTTCCTATCCATATATGACTACTGTCTTTATACGTCAGCGCCTTGACAATATTTTTGAAGAATTTGTCTTCTCCCCCCGACAAGCCAAAAGAATAATAAGAGAATGAATCACTATGCTGGTCATAGTAATTAAGTCCGCCCCCCTCGGTGCCTATCCATAATCCTTGGTTTGTGGCTTCCAATATACTGCTGACCACAGGGTGGTTCAGCCCACGATTCCCAGCTTTCTTTCCAGCAATCGTGTGGAACTGTGCACGATTAGGAGAATAGATATTTACCCCACCGGCAAATGTCCCCAACCAGATATTACCGGCGTTATCCTGCATGAAATTACGTACAGAATTATAGCTGATCCCATGTTGGTTATTAGGATCGTAGACATGTCTACTGACTGTACCACGTTCCAGATCGATGATACCAAGCCCTTCCAGTGTACCCACCCATACTTCTTTATTTGATTTGAAAAAGATACCTCTCACCGTATTGCTTGGCAAAGAGTTTTTAATACCCAATCCTCTTTTCTCATAATGAGTACAAGTTTCATGTGCCGAATCGTAAACAAATAAGCCATTGGATTCGGAACCAAACCATATCCGACCGATACTGTCCTGCTGGATTGCCCTAACGTAATAGCTGGTCAGCTGCTGGATGGGCTGTGGAAGTGGCAACCGTTGACCATTTTTGGAATCAAACAGCGATAATCCCGAGGTGGTACCTATCCATATTTTTCCCGAACGGTCTTTGAGGATCGTATGTGCTCTGTTGCCATGTACGACACCTACATGTTTTGCAAAATCATAGAGGTGCTTTTCCTGGAGGTCGTATCTTTTCAGTCCTTCTTTCGTACTGATCCATACATTGCCGTCATCATCTGAAAACAACGCATGGATGAAATTCCGGGTGTAAGGCTCTGCGGTAGATGAAGTGGTGTTGATACACTCAAAGACATCCGTTTTTTTGTCATAGACATTCAACCCATCTGCAGTCGCCACCCATAAATGGCGGTCTCCGACTTCGATAATGGCATTGATAAAATTATTACTGATTCCTCCGTCTTTACGATGATTTCGCTTATAATGTTTAAACTCATAACCGTCATATCTATTCAGTCCATCTTCCGTTCCGATCCATACAAACCCCTCTCTATCCTGCAACATGCAAAACACATTGTTTTGGGAAAGGCCATCATTGATATCCAAGTGCCTAAAAGAAAACAATTGTTGTGCATCTGTATTTGTAGGGAAATACAGTAGATAAAATATAAACAAAAAGAATAATGAATACTTATTCTGAGCAACTAACATTATATTCCGGAAATGTTTGAACCATCTCATAAAGTCATTACTATTATACAGCTTGAAAAAACAGTTTCGCAATTTGGGTAAAATCGATAGCCAGCTGTTGGTCAAGGTGTAAATATAAGCTTTTACCTTTCATCTCATACTGAATTTTTCCCAATTTATTTCCACAGTAGTGTCCCACACTATCGGTAAAAAAAACCACAGGTGGCTAACCCGTAGACCCGGGCGATGATTACTTCAGACTACGGAGAGTTCGCACTGCTGCCTACACAACAAACTCGGAATTCATACTCCTCCTGGTCTAGACAGTATGAAACCAGCTGCCAGAACAATGTTTTCATCGTCTTTGGCAACGAGCTGAACGTACAAGGATAAAAACGGATGCCTTCCAATAATTCCTCGCGTTTGGTGTTGCGTAAACAGATCGCCAGCATATCGCGGTATGTAGCATCAACGCATGAAAAATAACATGCAACATACTAACTAATGTTATTGTATTAGGGTTTATGAATTAGTTTTTTTCATCATACTGTTCTTTATCGTTTATAATTCATTTAACTCTTGGGTATAAAGTGGATCCCGTTTCTAACAATTCCATCGACCATAAGGCACTTAGAGCGGCATATTTAGCGGCTGCTAGTGATTCTCCATGTACAGGCTTTGGAAACGTCTGCGAAAGGAATCGCATAGCGGACATCGATGTGTTGGCCCCAAAGCTCCATATATACTTCAGCAGAACGGCACGGTTGCTAGCCGTGTCACTTATAAATTGCTGATAATAAAGTAAAGGCAAGGCTCGTAAAGTAGAACGAGACCCCAAATCATACATATCATTTAATTTCCCTTGATAGAGCGGTGGTAAGAAAGACAAATCTAAGTTTTCACGGATTGTCTTTTTGATCGTTTTGTCATTTGTTGTCAACCAGACCCAAAACAACGCTTCTGCCTGGTAATATCCAGCTGCAGAATATCGCGCATTTATATAGAATTTAACGTTTCGATCTGCAATTTTCCGGTACAGCTCATTGTTAGGATGGTCGTCGATATAGGCTGCGTAAACTTGTGCCGCCAGGATATCAGCGAGGACCCATGACGGTCCTGTTTCCTGACGACTGCGCCCAGCCTGTCCAAGACCGTACAAACCAGCGGTGGCATTCCCCTTCGTATATTCCTCCGGTATGCTTACTTTGAAGGAGTCGGATTTGGTCTCGCTAATATAGAATGTCTCCGCCCAGTCTAGAAAGCGATAGCAGACATTCAGATAGGCCTTTCTCTTCATTTCATCTTTTACATAGCGGGACAGCTGGAATAAAGCCAATACCATCTGCCCTCCATCGGCTACGTTGTAGCCACTGGCATGTTCGGAGTAGCCCATCGGAAGAGCGCCATTGGGCTGTTGTCTTTCGACAAGCATGTCGCAAAAGCGGATAGCACTTCCCAGGATGTCGTTTGGAGATATCTTTGCCCAGAGATCCATATTCTTCGCCAGATGTTCAGGGTTTCTTTCCAAAAAATCCAAATAGGCTAACATGGCCCGAACGCCATACGCGTCTCCAAAATAGTGGTGACTATAGCGACCGTCGGGATATTTTTTCTGTGCGTTAACAAGGTGAATGAATGCCTGCAACATGGAACGTTCCACATCTACTGTTTCATTTATGCGGTCATGAGAATCAGGAGTTTCCAACTCAATGCTCCAATCAAACTCCTGGAAGGAAAAGCCCGTCGGCACCTCCCCGAATTTTATAATTCTGTCAAGTGTCTCTCCCGGTGAAATTTCCACATCTACCTTCTTTTGGGGTATACCCTCGATATGCAAAGAAAGCTTTCCTTTTACCGTTTTTGCAGTAGGGTTTTGAAGAGTAATGACAAACTTAGGAACAACACTTTCTTTGTTCTTTTGAATCGTTGTATTGATCGTTGTTTTCAAAACACGAGGTGTATGCAGGATATAATCTGCGACGCCGACCAATGTGTTTCGTAACTGCGGCTGTGCGACGATACTTTGGGGGCTAAAACCAAATACGGCAATCGAGGAATGTTTATAGGGTCCACCCGCATGGATATCGAGACGGGCCACTATGTTTCCATCGTCGGTTGTCAAAAGCGGAATAACGCGTTTTTCTCTATCCATACGGTGATCATAAATACTTTTGGTATCCGTTCCATTCAATGATCCGGGAAATTCGGCAAGTGTATTTGCCAAGATGGTGACATCCTGAACGGTCTGTTGTGCTATCTCTCCAAAAGGAGAATCTTTGGCCGAGATGATGTGTACAGCGTCCTTTATAGACATGGATTGGAAAAAGGGATCTATAATCCATTGCGGTAAAGTGGTTTCGTTCTCCTGAAAGGGTAGCGACAAGGGTCTAAGCGCTGATGTGGGGGCATATATATCGGTCTCATTTTCACATAGGGAAACATCCGCAATAGCAAAGGCCATGCCTTTTTCCCGCCAGACAGTCATTAAGTTAGTACCCATTGCCAGCGAATCTATACGGGAAGGGTCGAGTAAAGGGTACACCATGTCTGCGGCGTCCCAGCCTTCTGGTATAAAATCAGCCAACGAAACGATATAATCTCCCCAATCCAAGGATAACGGAACAAAACTGATCCACTTTTTGTTATCGCGATCTTTGATTTGTAGCGATAACAGATCCATATAATGGTTACCTTTCGCTTTAAAGGTTAATACGGATCTATTAGGAGTAGCTTCTTTTACTATCGAAAACTGTGCATATATATCACGCATTCCTCTTTTCTCCGTAGCGAATTCTAACCCTTTCACGGTGCTGTTTGGAAGATCTACGGTCTGGATAGCCGGCTTGTCCATGGATGCTAGCCTCGGTGTCCTTGGCGGTTCGATTATCTGGTAATCATCGATATTTTTGAAGTCAACCACAACCACAGGATTCACAGGTTCGGGCCTATAATCAAAGCTAGCTGAACCGACAACGATGATATTTCCGCCGTTTGCGAGATACTTACTGATGGTGGGTCGGCTTTCCGATGGGCAGGGAGTATCGCTACCTATTAACAGGAGGCGTCCTTGATCAACGGAGATGTCCAATAGGCTGTCAGCTGTTATATTCCGTACCTCCATTTTTTTTTCTGCTAACTCTTTTTTTAATGCAGTAGATTGGTTTAATATTTCTCCAAATACCATTATGCGCTCTTGCGCAGACAGCACTAAGGAAAAACATATAAACATCGACAGATACACTAAATAAATGTACTTCAACATATTATTTTCTCATAACTTTTCCGGATTGCTTTTTTGCTAAATCACCTCTTATCTCCTAAAAAGTATAATGCGGGTTCTGCTCTAATGCTTTGTTTCTATCCCAAGCATCTCTAGGGATAGGGAATAATATCGGCTGTGTTTGCAACCATGGTTTTTGATGTACGTTTAAACTCGGAAAATTAGGACGTTCTGCTTCAATAAAGTCAAGAAACCGTCCTCTCCTATTCAGATCGGAAAATCCTCCCGTCGGCTCCCATATAAATTCCATCCTTCGCTCTTTAAAAATCGCATCTAAAGTCTCTGTTTTTGATAAAGTAAGAGGTAAGTCAGCCAGACCTGCCCGATCTCTGATCTTATTCACCTGAACTATAGATTCTTCTGTGCGGTCTCTTTCATTCAAAGCTTCGGCATAGTTCAGCAATATTTCAGCAAACCGAATCACTGGTGCATTGACGCCAGAATTATTCAGGGTCGGTTTTTGCCAATATTTGGTCATAATATATCCGGAATGTGACCAGCCAGCCGGCACATTATCGGGCATCACAAAAGCTGACATATCTTGATGACGTTCACCCGGACCAATAATTGCCGCCCAATATCTTTTGTCGATGATTCTTCCCGAACCGTCTGTTTCATGTGCATCGACCCAATGCTGCTGCGGCACAAAGTTACTCCATGCAGCACCGCCTGTAAACTCAGCAGGAGCGCCTCTAGGGGCTGTACGTTTCACAAGATTGTTTCCTTCAGCATCCACCCCTTCCCTAAATTGAGTAGAAAACAATATCTCCGCATTATTTTCATTTTCTTCCATAAAAATGGAACGGTAATCCGGCAATAATGTATACACTTCTTCTTCAAATAGCGACTCTGAAATGGCAATTACATCATCAAACTTTTCCTGCCACAAGTAAGCTTTATTCAATAAAGCCTTGCAAGCTCCTGAAGTAATTCTTCCTACATCATTTCCCGTCCATATAGCCGGTAACAAATCTTTCGCCTCATTTAGATCATTTTCTATTTGCTGCCATACCGCTTCTGCTGTAGCACGAGGTATCTGCAAATCGGAATTAGCATTTAAAGGCTCCGTAATCAATGGCACACCACCGAAATATGTTACCAACCGATAGTAGAACAATGCCCGAATAAATTTCGCCTGTGCGATAATTTGATTTTTTGTTTCCTCTTCGCCTTCTTCCATTCCGACAACTTTTGCAATGACTACGTTAGCTCTACTTATACCTTGATATGCGGCGGAATAAACATCCCTAAGAATTGTATTTGTAGACGGTAATGCCAAGGAATGCAATTCGATCCGATTTGCACTTCCATCCATCTCGTACATATCACCCGATACCGCCCATTCAATATCGGCGGCATCCCGCACATTAGAAAAAGCTTCCTCTTTTTGAAGCGTGGCATAAACACCTGTCAACGCAGCTTCCGCATCGGATATATTTAGAAAAAACTCATCTTCAATCAATGTATCCTTTGGTGACAAGGACAAAAAATCATCGCTACATGCTAAGCATAGCAACGTAGCTAAAAATAAAAAAGTGTTATGTATGTATTTCATGATCATCATCTTAACAAATTAAAAACCTACTTTCACGCCAAACATATACGTTCTGGGCATCGGGTATACGCCATTGTCTACACCACTCGCCAATGGGTTTGTATCTCCAATTTCGGGATCAAACCCCGAATATTTTGTAAACGTGAACAAATTCTGTATCGACGTATACACTCGCAGCCGTTTGAGCATATTTGTATTCTCAAATAATCCTTGTGGCAATGTATATCCCAACGTAAAATTCCGCAGACGTAAATAGGAACCATCTTCGATATAGAATGACGATAGGTTGGCGTAATTACCATTTAAATCCGTATATTTCAAAATAGGTACGGTATTTCCGCCATTTTCCGGCGTCCACCTGTCTAATACATCCGCAGAAGCATTGATAACGCCACTTCCACCAAAATATTTAATTGGATATGTACTGAATTTATTGACATGGAAAATATCATTGCCTGAAACTCCTTGAAACATGAGGTTCAAATCAAAATTCTTATAAGACAGGTCTATATTCATACCATAAGTAAGTTTTGGCCAAGGAGAGCCTAACATCACTCGGTCTTCGTCTGAAAGCACATTATCGCCGTTGACATCCCTGAACTTAAAATCACCGGCAGAGGCATTCGGTTGAAATGTTTTATCAACCTCCTCGTCAGATTGGTAGATTCCTTCGACAACATACCCCCTAAAATATCCAATCGGCAACCCCACTTCGGTGTACGAGCTATTCATGCTCGTAAACCCGACAACGGGTCCGCTGATCGGATTTCCGGCACCTAATGACAGCACTTCATTTTTCAATGTAGAAAGATTCACACTGACATCATATTGAAATTCATTTCCTCCACCATAGCCCAATAGCAATTCGAAACCTGAATTTCTGATTCGACCGCCATTCACGGAAGGTGCTGATTCAAATCCTGCTTCTAACGAAACGGGCAAACTCACCAACATATCCCGTGTATCTTTAACATAGTACTCGGCAGTCAAGTACCCTCCTCTGTTCAAAAATGTCGCGTCTACACCGAAGTTCCACTGCTCGCTCGTTTCCCACTTCAGATCCGAATTACCCGGACGTATCATACCTGCTCCCGTAATCAGACGTTGGTCTGTTCCAAGAATATAGTTATCAGCCACGCGACCCAAACCAAATGTGCTAGAATAACCAAATGCGCCGATAGCGTCATTTCCTAACTGTCCCCAACTGGCACGCACTTTCAAGCTATTAATTGCTCCGTCAGCATTAAAAAACGACTCTTCAGAAATATTCCAACCGGCGGATATTGAGGGGAAATTTCCCCATTTGTAAGAGGGACCGAAATTAGATGAACCGTCACGACGGATACTTGCCGAAAACAGGTATTTATTATCAAATGAATAGTTGGCCCTTCCCAGGTAAGAAGCTAAGGTGTACATCGAGCCTGTGCCTGTCCCCCTTCGTTCCGATTCAGAACTCGTGTTGATTACACGGATGGTTTCATTTTGAAATTCCCGTGCCGTGATCGAAATCCAATCATTTGTGTTTTTTTGTGCCGTTTGTCCGACAATTAGCGAGATATTATGGCTATCAAATGTCTTATTATAGCTTAGTGTATTCTCAATCAACCAGTTGAGTCCCTGCTCCTGCCTTTCGCTTAACACAGCCTGCGGATTGCTATAAAAACCACGCTGTACTTTCGGTTGCCAAGCTGTCCCTCGGTTAGATATAAAATCTAGACCAATACTACTTTTGAATTTTAGTCCATCTACGATCTCAAATTCGCCAAAAGCATTTCCATAGAGACGGAGATTATTCAAATAGTTTTCCATCGACTTCGCTCTTAAATAGGGGTTATCACCTTGCGTAGAGTAAAATGCAGACGAGCCACTAACAACATCTTCCCGTCCCAAAGTTGGATAAAACTGTTGTGCAAGGTTGAAAATACCTAGTCTAAAATCTTCGTTCCGTTGTCCTTTACCCTGTATATAGGAAAAAGCCAAGCTACCTCCGAAGTTTAGTCTATCTGTTGCTGTTAGATCAACATTGGCACGTCCAGTATAACGTTTATTCCACGTTTCCATTAGAGTACCTTGTTGGTCTCTATATCCTAGTGACAGAGCATTTCTTATTTTTTGGTTTCCACCCGTCAGCGACAAGTCCACATTATACATGGGTGCTGTACGAAAAACTTCATCTATCCAGTTTGTTCCTTGCCCGAAGCTACCTGGTTTTTCCCATTCGGGATTGGTTGCCATGTTAGAGTTTTGGTATAGTTCATTTGCTAACGTGGTAAACTGTTCTGCATTCAGAAATTTAGGCTGTCTCCATAAGTTTTGGAAACCGGTATAAGCATGTAGGTCTGCTGAAGTCACACCTTCTTTTCCCCTTTTAGTGGTGATGAGGATCACACCGTTCGCAGCACGAGCTCCATAGATAGAAGCAGCTGCCGCATCTTTTAATATCTCGATTGATTCAATATCATTGGGGTTGACGATCGACATACCGTCAATATTGTCTGTACTCCCGTTAATGGCTATATTCGATCCTCCGACCGGGAACCCATCGATGACATACAGCGGCTGATTTCCTCCTGTTGTACCCACCCCTCTGATACGTACAGAACTCGCCCCACCTGGTGCTCCTGTCGTTTGGTTAATGGTCACACCAGGAACTTTCCCCTGTATCGCGCTAGTAAAGGATGAAGCAGCTACCTTTTCCAAGTCCGAAGATTTCACGGAAGATATAGATCCTGTCATTTCTGAACGGCGTTGGGTACCATATCCAACCACCACCACTTCGTCAATATTGCCTTGCTGGGTCGTCATCACCACGTGAAGTGTTTCAAGATTGGAGATTAACATATCATTTGGTACGTACCCGATATAAGAAAAAGAAAGTGTATCACCAATATTTACACCGACAACCTCAAATATTCCTTCCTTATTTGTTAAACCTAAGGATCTGCCATCTTTTGCAGCCACCGTAACACCCGAGATCGGTTGTCCGGAGGTATCCACAACCCTTCCTTTTAATCTTTGTTGTATGGACTCCGACGTCCACCTGAATTTCTCTATTTCCCCCGCAGCAAACCCTATCTTCGCTAGCGCAAAACACAATAAAATAGTTAAACAGATTTTTCTTCTCATAGTAGCGTTTATTTGATTTCGTATAAAATATATGTAACCATAATTTTGTTTATAAGTTTCACATGATGGGTACGTACACGAATATACAAACCCTAATTGTAAAAAACCAAATTTACTTTAAAGAAAAAACGGCTCGCTATCTGTAACACTACAGACAGCGAGCCGATTCCTTACTACCTTATATCGATAGGGTTAGTTGCCAAGCAATATATCGACAATATCAGGATAGCGAATAGTCATGTTTTCGTTAACTATGCTATAACCCGCTCCTTTGTAATCAAAAGAAGTATAAGGAACGTTATGTTTATTCAATATAAATACCACATCACGATACCAATTCGACCGGCTGGGTTCGGGAGTCGTATTCATAGTACCAAACTCACCTATAAACAAAGGGGCGCTCAATCTTTTAGCCATATCAAAACTTTTTTGAAGGTTGGTCTCAAGTGTATTTCTATCATAAAACCGAGCTCCAGTAGATTGCCAATTAGTAGGTAATTCGCTTATCCATTCTGTTGGAACCAACTGTCCGGGATATTGTATAGGAATATCCTGTCTTCCCCCCGTCGTCGACTGTAAGCCGTAGGCGGTTAATAAATATGGCCCATAGAAGTGATCTGTCAATAGTACATGATGATTGGAAGGTATCGTAAGCTGTTCTTGTCTAAGAGATCCATTTGCTGTACACACGCCAACCACAATTGTCCGATCCGCTTCTCTTGCCCGAATGGCATTAATAGCTAATGCAGACACCCTATTCCAGTTTTCAGCGTTCCCCGAAACAGGTTCATTAAGCAATTCATAAGCAACTAGAGAATTTGGATAGTTTTTAAGTTCGTCCGAAAGATCCTCCCAAAGTTTCACAAATTTAGCAGGTTCATCCGGGTCGGTAAATAGTGTATTTTCGGTATTGGTGAACCGGTGATTACGGGTGATATGCATATCGACCAATACGCGCATATTATACTTTATAGACCAATTGATAGCATTGTGCAATAAATCAAAACCATATTCTCTGATTTTATTGCCGGTCTCGTCCCACAAATGAACCTCGTCAATACATAACCGGATGTGGTCAAATCCTAAATCGGCTAATAAAGCTACGTCTGTTTCTGTAAAAAACGCTTCCCGTTGGGGCCCGTCGTATTTCGGAGTAGATAACCAAGAAGCGATGTTTACGCCTTTAGTAATATCAAAGTTGTTGATACTGGCTAGGTCTTCTACAGTATACACCCGCTCCGTACCATCTTGGGCGGTCACGGTATAGGATACACGTTCGTGAAAATTTTGCGGTTCATTGGGATTGGGCGATATTGTTGCCCCTCCAGATATCGTAATCTGCGGGACAACATGGGCAAGATTATGGTTACTCCGGTTGATGCCGATCATCCGCACCGATTCGACAACCGTTCCGTTTAGTCCAATCGAAGGGAGTGCAAAACTTAAAATCTGCGCGCGATTATTCTTTTTAATATCACCAATGATTTTAACATCTTCCTCTTTACCATCAGCATTTTTGATTTTGATCACAAATGGGGCTGTTAAATCCACTAGTGCGGGAATTTCTGAAAGTACGTTCACTTCCTCGTGGAATACGATATCTAATTGCATACGGGATACATCAATTTCATCTTCCGACTCCTCTGGAAAATAATAAGGTAGATCAATTAAGATATCATTTGTTTTCAAACTTTCTTCCAGGACCGTAAATTCCCGATTAGAACCATCAATTTTTGCAACAAGACTGACTATCGGATCGACCCGATGGTAATAATTCGTAATTCCTTTATCCTCTTTACAAGAGGTAAGCGCTGTCACTAAAAGAGCGACAATCAGCGTTGATATATATTTTAAATTGGCAATCATGGCAAAATTTCTCCTATAATAATATGTTTGTCTATTGTTCCATCGTTGTTTACCACCTCGATAATATTCTCCTTCGTTAAATCCATCACCGTGAGTTTAGGGTTAATGTTTACATTAACCGGTAACGTGGCGGTAATGCGCATCCTTGTAATATCTATAGGTTGCAATGAATTTCGTGGATAATATTGGGGAAACTGTATACGAATAGTGTCACCATAGGGTGGTTCCTGTGCAGATGTAAATTGTTCAGTCGAAATCGACTCATCAGCAAATTGTGCAGCAATACCCGTTAGACCAAAGCGAGGGGCTGATATATTATCGTCCGGTTTTTCACAACTCCACCATGTGGCCATCATCATTAAAAAAAGCGGTATTAATATAGTTCTCTTCATCGGATTTTTAATTGAATTACCATTGACTAATTTGACTTATTGCGGTATTATTCGCAATCTCAGCGATTGGAATAGGAAAGTTGTAAAACTTCTCTGGGAATTTTCTGTTGGCTTTATCTACATCAACATATTCATAGGTAAACACATCTCCAGATTTCGTTATCTTCAAACCATGGAAACGTATATCATTCAACTCTTCGTGTGCGACTCTCCATCTCCGTAGATCCCAGTAATGGAATCCTTCGAATGCGAGCTCTACTTTTCGTTCCTGTCGGATAGCTTCAAATAACTCGTTTCCGGTTTTATCTGCATACGGCAAATCCACCCGCTGTCTGATTTCCTTGAGGGCATTATTTGCAGTATTTGTTTCTCCCAAGTTATAGCTGGCTTCTGCTAGATTGAGATATACTTCCGCTAACCTAATTTCAATCCAAGGCTGGTCACTACGCGTTGTCGAGATATCCGCAATACCTTCATTTAGATATTTACGTATATAATATCCGGTCGTCGTTTTTCCAAAAGTGTTGGGTTGGAACCCATAGTCCACATAGCCATCCCGCCCTCCTTCAAAACTCTCAATCTTTCTTCCTTTCCAGTCCGCACCATTGTATAATACCGATGCATGAAAACGAGGTTCTAATAGTTCGTAGGGTGGGGTTTCGGTTGTCCTACCACGCCAAGCTGACCAATCGGGTTTACCTCCTGTTGCCAATTCATATTCTTCGATCATCTCCTGTGTAGGACAGGCGTCTCCTCCATTATTCGCCCAATCACCTCCGGGGGAAAATTTTCTATCGAATGTATGTGTTGGTTGTGGCAACTGGTATCGAAATTCCAGAATGGACTCTTTATTTCCTGAAAAGTAAGATTGGAAAGCTGCTTGGTAACTGCTATTCAATTCGTATAACTTTGCACCGTTATCAGTTAAGTTAATTACTTCATTGGCTGCATTCCGTGCTTTTTCCCAACGTTCGGCGACAAGCATCGCGCGTGACATGAATGCTAGAGCCGCTCCTTTAGTAACACGTCCATTTTGGTCAGCACTCCACCAGACAGGTAAATGATCAATGGCAAAGGCCAGATCACGTTCTACAAAATCCCAACATTCCGACATTGAACTCAAGGGCTTGTTATTGGATTCCGGTAAATCGTCATATAAAATAACCGTGTTTGTCCGCAATAGCAATTGATAGTACAAAAAGGCTCTAAAAAAACGTGCTTGTGCTTCGTATCGATTCTTTACATCGTCGGGATATGTAGCGTATTGTCTAATGCCGTCTATAAACTCGTTAACCCGACGGATACGGTTATAAGAAGTGGTCCATATCACCAATCCCTGTGATTGATCAGCAGTCACGAAAAATGGGTTAAAAACAATCAAATTAGCGTTTCCTCGCCCTGCTGAGTAGGAACCGTATTTCAACATGCTCGTCATGCCTTCTGTCAACAAACCCTCATTGAATTGTGATTCTCCAAAATTTCCGTAAGCTGGAATGTAGGTATAAAATGAATTAAGATATAAATCGGTTGAGGTTTCATCTTCCCAGAATAACCGGTCACTAAGACGATCTCTCGGATCTGGATCCAGAAAATCACCACAGCTCGTGAGGATGGGAATAATAAACAAGATATATATTATTTTTTTCATAACGTTAGTATTTAAAATTTCACATCTACTCCTAATGAATAAATTCGCTGTTGTGGATAAAATCCGTTGGAGACATCCGGAGCCTCGGGATCCAGGTATTTAAATTCGGTCCATGTAAACAGATTACCACCCGAAACATTTAGTCGAAGGCTTTCCATTCCCAGTCTATTGATCATTTTTCTCGGAAAATTATAACCAATCTGTGCTGTTTTGATTCTCAAGTAACTTCCATCTACAATCCACATCGTTGACGCCCATTTATTGTTTTGCACCTTGACATCTGAAAGTCTCGGATATTTCGCATTGGGATTATCTGGCGTCCACATGTTTTCCACTAAGTAGCGAGGCGCATTCCCTTCTTGGAAAAATGGAGTAGTAAATTCGGTATTGTCGTACCCTATATCTGGATAACTTCCGCTCAGGGCATATTCTGCTTTAGCGGCTCCTTGTAGCATAACGGAAAAATCAAACCCTTTATAATCTGCAAATAATGTTAGTCCCGATATCAGCTGTGGCACGTTACTTCCTGCGATCCACATCCGGTCTTCATTGTAGGTCAGTTTGCCATCACCATTTACGTCTAAATATTTAATGTCGCCGGCTCTGTTATCGCCAAATATGCTAGGCCAGTTCTGTGCTTCTTCATCAGTTTGAAAGATTCCTAATGCAACCAAACCGTGCTTTTCACCTAAGCGACGTCCATTTCTCTTCAAATGATCGGGTGTATTGGCACTTTCCCGAACACTTAGATAGCGATTTCTATAATAGCTGAGCGTGAACCGGGTGCCGTAATTAAACTCTCCCAAACTGTTCCGGTGGTTTAATCCTAATTCAAAACCACGGTTATCTGTTTTTCCGGTGTTCACAACAGAAGGAAAATATCCCCCCATGGACGGGGCAAATATCCCTCCTTGGGTTTCCAGAATATTGTCAGTCACTTTATAAAAAGCATCTATTTCAATATCTAGTTTATTGTCCCATAGGCTGGCTTCCAACCCGATATTGTAAATATCCACCGTCTCCCAAGATAGATCGGGATTACTTAAAGCGTTCGTCTGATAAGCATTCTGGGGCGTACCTCCAATGACTACACTAGGATCTTGTGATGCTAGCGCCATCGTACTTAGAAAAGCAAAAGCGTTTACCCCTGTGTCATTTCCTAATTTTCCGACAGAACCTCTTAGCTTAAATTCATTGAAATAAGGAAAAGCGTCACGAAAGAATTCTTCTTGGGATAATCGCCATCCTATAGATACTGCAGGAAATAACGTCCATCTTCTGTCTCTTGCGAATTTATAAGATCCATCATATCTTCCCGAAAGTTCCAGGAGATACCTTCCATCGAAATCATAATTTAGCCGTCCCACAAAACCGGCGCTCGGAACAATGCTACTTATTCCATTAAATGCTCCTTCTCCTGGTGTCAATTCGTTGGCAAACCGCAATTCGGGCAATTCCTTAAAATCCAGCCCTTGTGTTGAAATCGAAAAATTATTGGAGATAGTCCTAAATTGTTCGTATAAAAGCAAACCAGATACATTATGTTTATTGAAGCTCCGGTTGTAGTTCAGCGCACCCTGTAATGTCAGAACACCCGAGCGGGACATGTTCTCCGCTAACTTTGCAAGCGCTCCTATCGACGATTCTACAATCTGATAATCTATACCGTTGGGTCCAACTATTCCCTGTGCCATCTTATACGGTGTCTGGAAAGATTTTCCAAAGTCTCCATTATAATCATAGCTTCCCATTACATACGAAGAAAGTCCCTCCGTAATAAAAGGCATATTGAGGTCAAGTCGAAGATTACTCTGAAAATTGTCTGTAAAATTATGGCGAAAACCGGATTGATCCAATGCAGAAAGAGGACTGACAAGAGGTCCATTAGTCCGGTTGCCGGTAGGATATCCATCATATTCTTTCGGCAGATACGGATGGGCACGCATTGCTTGCTGAAACAGATTATTCCAAGTGTTTTTTTCCGTGCTAAATAGTGGTGCCGTTTTTTTGCTTTTTCTACCACCGAGACCAATTTGTACCTTTAAATTGTCCGTGGCTGTTACTTCGATGTTACTGCGGATATTGTATCGATCAAAATTGATATTTTTAACGCTTCCATCCTGATTAAAATACCCCCCATAAAAGTAATACCGAATCTTATCATTACGACCCTCTACGGAAATACCGCTATGAGAAGTCTGTCCAGTACGAAACAGCTCATTTACCCAATTGGTATTACCCCATTTTCCTTCTGGATCTCCCTCAGTTATCTTACGAATATCAGCATTACTAAAGAGCGGCTCTCTGCCGTTTATCATTCTCGCCTTATTATACCAATAGGCATATTCCGGACCATCCAAGAATTCGGGAAACATAGTGTTCTGGCTGATTTGCTGGGAATGATTAAACCGTACAGTAGGTTTTGCCGATTGTCCCTTTTTCGTCGTCACAAGGATAACACCAGCAGCGGCCTGTAAACCATATACGGCTGCTGCAGAAGCGTCCTTCAAGACGGTAATCGTTTCAATCTCTTCCGGGTCAATCTGCGTAAAAGAACGGCGCACACCATCCACGATCATAACCGGAGTATTAGAAGATGCGAAGCTGTCATTTCCTCGAATTGTCAATGATGATTGATCCGCACCAGGTTCCCCACTATTTTGTCTAGAAATTAATCCCGGTAATTTACCCGTCATCATGTTGGTGATGTTGCCGACAGGAGAACGCATAATCTCATCTGAATTGATCTGCGCCACCGAACCCGTAACCGATTCTCGTCGTTGTGTACCATATCCAACCACCACCACTTCTTCTATATCCAAGTCTTCCGATATTAAGACTATACGTTGTTCATCATAATTTTCTACGAACAGCCGATGGGATGAATGGCCAACTAAAGAGAAAACCAGCTCATCCTTGACAAGAACTTCGGGAATTTCAAAACCTCCATCGTCTTTACTGGCCGTAGAATATCCAGTTCTTGTATTCCTAACCGTGACATTAGAAAGCGGTTCTCCGTTGCTGTTTTGAATAATACCTTTTACGCTACGCGTTTGTGGTGACTCAACGTTTTCTTGCTTTATAGACGTTTTTTTCCGAGTAATCAAAACGGTTGATTCGTCAATTTCGTAGACTAATGGCTGCCCAGCTAAACAGGCATCCAAAACTTGTTCTAGCGAAGCATTTTTCAGATTGACCGTGACAGGTTTCGCTTCTTTCAGAATGTTGTGGTTAAACAGAAAATCATATCCTGTTCTATCTTTAATTTCCACTAAGACATCTTGGATAGGTCGTTTAACGGCTTGAATAGAAAGCCGTTGAGCGAGTACCGACGCATGAACATTCAGACATAAGAACATCAGTAAGAGGAATGTAAACTTCATAACACATATTTTCAGTAAAAACCGCCTATTTATCTTGTACCGTTTTTTCGTTTCTGTATACATTTGTTAAGATCTTTTAATAAATTCATGTTGCATTGTTTTTTATTTTTAGCAGACTATGTGTAAGTCGGGAACACTAGCAGTTGTTCCCGACCTATTTTTTCTTAGAAATTACGGAAAGCGAGACCTCGTGCTCCATATATTTTCTGGCCAGTTGTCCAGGGAGTCCCTAACCTTACATCATAAGCTTTCGCATGCGTTGCACTGATGTTCGTCGAGGTCCAGAACAAATTATGTGTATCCCGTAGCTTTATATTGCCACCATAACGCTCAATATATTGGCTAATAGCAGCTGCATCACCCTCTCGATTTGGCCGCACCGGCTCCCAGGCATCATGGAAATATTCGTAGTCTTGCAATGCACCTAAATACCAATCCGCATATCCACCATCACGCACACGTACTGCCCAGCGAGCGATAAAGTTGGGTGATGTTCCTATTCCTCCTAAAGCCGAAATAATAGCCGCTGTATTACTTGCGCCGTCTGTATCGCTATTGGCTGCAGTAACATTGACATTCCCATTAGGAAACCACGGAATATTAGCTTCTGGAGACTGTACATGCACTACTTTCCCTGTTATTCTGTAACTAGCGATACCAAGTAATGGCAGCGTCTCATTAATATGTACAATAATCCCTCCTTGCCAATAAGAAGTGAGTTTAGGTGGGACAATTGATAGATTTTGGTCACCAATGGATAAATAGGTATTTGGCGCAAAGTAATAATCAAAGCTACCATCGGTCGTTGTAAAACGGGCTTTTCTGAGCTCGGAGAATCCCTCCGGCAGCATTAAGCGGAATGTGTCTCCGGCGTAGACTGCTGTCACATCACGCTCGTTGGTCGAAGTAATGTTTTCCGTAAACGTGAATGTAGCGCCAGTTATATTGACACCGCTTGAGACGTCTGTCAGTGTGACACTGGCATAGTTTACCAACCCCACCTCTACCTTTACCGGTATTTTTCTTTCGAGGACACGGCCATATTGATCTATCGCCCGAATAAGGATAGCACCCTTTTCATCAAAATCAGGCTCTATACCTATTGGCGAAGTAATACTTAATATACCAGTTTTTGCTGCCGCATTCAGTTCATACTCCGCCGACCAAGCTTCTGGCAGGTCAAATTCAAGTTCTTTCACGCCTACCTGCCCAAAATCAACCGCAATAGTAAAGCCAGAAGCTATGGTTAGTGTATCTTCTTCTGCTCTATCAAAAGTCAATGTAAAGGGCCGATGACGCTTTATAACGTAGGATTTATTGGAGGTCTCATTTGTGAAGATGGTCGCATTACTGTCAATATCAAATGCAACTTCGGTAAATAAAGACTTACGTCCGATCGCTCTGAAAGGTTTACCGTCTGCATCAAATAATTCTTCTTGCGAACCTTCCATATCGACCGTCCAGTTTCCACCGCTATTCACCGATAAATTCGGGTTACTACCATTTTCTATCGCATAGTTACGTCTGGCGTTATCCTTCAAAAGTCTCACCGCAGAGGTACCGGTACCATTGATTACAGTCCAATAATGCTTATCATCAATAAAATGCGCGCCGATAAGTGGGCTGGGATAATTAGCTTGATCCAGTCTAACGGTTGCAGACGCACCGCTCACAAAATATATGTGGGTAGATTCTTCTGTCGTTTCTACTTTTTCAATAAGATCTTCGTTTTCTATAGCGGTTACAATTGCTCCGAGAGCTGTAATATCTTCATTTGCCATTTCCACCCAAGCTTCTATATCTCCGGCCGGCGGGAGCACGTGGTTATCTTCAGTTTCTTTTTTACATTGACTGAATAGGAAAACAAGCCCTACCCATGCCAACACAAAAAAATATCTTTTACTTCCTTGTTTCATTTTCATTGAATAAATTGTTTTTTTATGGCAATGAATCTTGCATGAATTATTTATATCTTTTGTAAATGTGATCATTCATGCAGGTTTCAATTGATTAGTTTGTTATTTGTACATTTGTATAAATCATTTAGTAAATATTCATGTTGCATTGGATCTTACAATGATTTCTAACCAAGAACGATAGCAGCGTTCTTGGTTTCTTGTTAATTTTTATTCCGTAACGATGGTCCTCCTTTCTTTGATATGGAATTTTACATTACTTATTTTTTCTAGTTTTAATAAGAGACTTTTGAGGGATTTTGTCCTTTTGAAAGTTCCGGTAAACCTTTCCTTAGAGTAGTGTTTAAACTCAATATTTTCTATACTATACCATCGTTGCACGACGGCTAATATCTCTTCTATGGAACGTGCATTAAAACTAAAATAACCATCCTTCCAGCTAATAAAGTCATCAACGTTCACGACTTGCTTTCTCCAAGTTGCGTCATGGGCACTCCCTGCAACTTGCTCGTTGGGCTTCAGTATCATCTTATGGTTGTGACCTAGCAGGCGTACTACTCCATCCACCAATGTTGTGGTAGTTTTACCTTCTTCTTGATAAGCGGCTACGTTAAAAGAAGTGCCCAACACTTCTATCACCGGTCCTTTATCTGTCTCTACATAAAAAGGTTTTTCGGTCTGGCGGGCAACATCAAAATACCCTTCTCCAATAAGTTTTACACGCCGTTCCGTAGCTGAAAATATCGCAGGGTACTCCAGTGAAGAACCGCTATTCAGCCATACCTGCGTACCATCCGAAAGCAGAATTTTACTGGAATGACCTTTGGGGGTAGAAAAGACTATCTTTTTATCTGAGGATGCCTCCAAATTAACCTGATGTTGTACTGCATAAACAATATTACCGTCCTCGTCTTTTATCAGCTTGACACCCGCATGGGGTAAGACATTGTCACCACTTTCCTCCAACAGTTGGGTATCACCGTCAGGCAGCAGTATAAACGGTAGACTATCTTGGGGTAAATAAATATCGTCTGCATCTGTAGCTGCCAAACCGAACTCATTTTGCATATTCGGCAGATTCATTGTCCACAACCAGACACCTATTGCGAGTCCAACCAACAAAACCGCAGCGATGGGAGTATATCTTTTAAATACCTTCAACCGTCGGTCGGATACTAGTATTACGTTAGTATCGGTTTGACTTTCTGACACATGTGTTATGACCTTATCATAGATGACCTGTTTTCTATCTTCGTTCAGATTATAGTCGTATGTTATCTCTTCCAGAATATCCGCCAGCAATTTTTCCTGTAACTCTGGGTCAGTTTGTTGGAGAAATATCCAAAGTTCTTCCGATTCAGAAACTAAAATTGTGTTATTAATATGCCTTTCCAGCAAATATTTTAATCGCGTTGTATCCATCTAGGTTCTACGGTATTTATATATAGAACCCAAACAAAAGGGGGTAGGACTAGTTCTAGGTTAAAAAAAATAAAAAAAGAAAATATCCAAAGCGCTGAAAGTGTTTTTTAAAAGTTCTTAAGGCTTGAATAATATGGTTTTTCACGGTGTTAGGAGCGATATTCATTTGGTGAGCGATTTCTTTATAGGTAAGCCCCTCGACCCTACTCAAAAGATAAGCCGTTCTTTGCTGTCCCGGTAACTTTTTAATCACCTCGTTTTCTAATGCGAGAATTTCTTTTCTGATGGTATCTTCATCACTATCGTTTGAGAAATCAGCTTCCAGCTTAAAAACCTGTTCGGCGATTTTGAATCGTGATTCACGTAATTTGTTCAGTGACACACGCCTAGCAATTACGTAGATAAACGACCATATATTACCGGTTTCATCCAAACGGAGTCGCGCATTCCATAGTTTAATAAACACCTCCTGTACAACATCTTCACTTTCAAAAGAGTCTTTCAGAACCGCATAAGCAATACGATACACATCGTTAGCATAGCGGTCGAAAAGTTGTCGTAAGGCATCTTCCCGACCATCTATTAATGCTACGATGAGGCTGATATCCGCTTTATTTTTATTGGTTATCATATCCATCATATTGTTAGGCTTATTTATACTTCAAAAGATGGTCAAAAACGCATTGGCTACCTCACTTTACATCTTCGATAACTAAATTCCTTCATCCTCTATCGTCTTAGCTTCCTCTAGTGCCTTGGTGGTCAAATAATACTTTGCCAGTATAAACGATTTTTCCCATGCAGGTAAAACACCGTCCTTCCGATATTGTAAGAATCCGTCCAATACCTTTGCGAAATGATCTTCATGACTTAGGTAGAGATTTTCCGGGATGATGATTTTATAGCCGCCTGATATTTTCTCTGTTGTTAAACCTGTCAGGTTACCGATACCGCTTAGCGCATCCTTCAACTGGGTTTCAAAACTAGGAATGTCCTCATTCGGTGTGACAAAAACAGCTGTTTTACCCTCTTCATCAGGCTTAATCTCTATTTTCAACCGATTAGTAAGAAAGTGTGCATAAAACTGATCTCCTCTCCCATCCAACGACTCCGCGTGCCATCTCACATCAATGGAAACCGGCGCTCCTTTAAAGGTATACTCCATTCTTCCATTGCTAAAAACATCAATATGGTCATTACCGACAACATGTTTTTGCAATACAGGTGGAAAACTAGACAAACCCGTAGACCTTTGAAACTGTTCCTTCGATAGGCTAGTTCTCCACCGCTGCGAACCGATAAGCTTCACATCTTTCTCAATGTCGATAACCGTTTCCGATGATAACATCCATTGTACCAAATCGATATAGTGTGTCGTGACATCCACAAGCCCCTCACCTTGCTTTTCCGTATCAAAAAACAATGCCGGACGTAAAAGTGGCTTACCGGAAACATCCTTGATAAAGTGATGCACACTTTGGAATAGAATCGCCGGATCATCATCCTTCACATCCAACAATCCGCCTGAAAAGTCTTGGTTATTTAATAGCGATTTGACAATCTGATTTTTCACATCGTATCGTTCTGTCATCATATCGTAAACCAATACCTGTTCTTTCTCTCCATTCCCTTCTATCAAAGCCTCCAGTTTACGATAACCTGTTGCATTGATGACCAAGGGCTTGTCAGCAAAAACATCTCGCCCGTGCTGAACGGACTTTTGGATATAGTATATCTTCCGCTGATTATCACCAGCCAGCACGACAACATTCCCTGCTGTCGGATCAAATGCTTTTTCCAAAAAGTCTGCTCCAAAATAATCAACAATCTCCCATTGTGTTGGCTCACTCTCCCGTGTATTGTATTGTGTGATCAATTGTTTATATCCTTCCACTGTGGCACTGGAATCCGCAAATAAATGCACGACCGAATCTATACCAGTATGCGTATGTTTCTGCACTAATGCCGCATGAAAATGCTGTGGATCGATGACGGTCAATCTGGCTTTTTCTTCTTTTTTTTGATTAGCAGGGTTTTCACCGGTACATCCAACTCCGCAAAGAAGGATTATTAGTAAAGACAAATAGCTTAATGTTCTCATTTTACAAACTCCATTTTCTAATTTTATGTGCATATACCGCGTAGTATATAAGATATAGGTAGCAGGGAAATAATACCCAATACGCTTCGCGTAAACCATATCCATCAGCAAAATAACCATAAACCATAGGCAAAATGGCGTTACCGCACAGCCCCATGATCATTAATGATGCCCCGACTTTGGTAAATCTTCCCAAGCCGTCCAATGCTAACGGCCAAATACCTGCCCACGTTAAAGAATTAGAGATTCCAAGCAAGGTAATGAACCAAATAGATATATCCGCCGTATGTCCCAAAAACGTCACCTCTCCTTTCGCGTAAACAATAAGCAAGGAAAGCACCGCACCCAATACAGTGACAATCTGTAATAACGTTGTTTGGCTGATGAATCTTGGCGTAACAGCTATCCCCATGAAATAACCTACAATCGCCATCGCGAGCGTATATGAGGGGAATACTTTTGCTTCCACAAGCGAGATACCCATGGATCCAGCATAATTAATGATGGTATCGATGGAGATAACCTGTGCACCCACATGGATAAAGATTGCCACCGCTCCTAAGATGAGATGGGGAAACTGGAAAATACTGGTTTTACTACTATTCGTCTCCGCTACTTCCTTATTTTCTTCGTCCGTATTTATTTCCGGTAGTGGGGAGTACCGAACACCAATACCGATGAGTAGCATGGCACAACCTACGACTGCATAAGGCACGATAACCCTTCGGATCAATTCATCAAGGGCGGCACTCCGATCTGTATCGGTCATTTCAGCCAAACTATCAAACATAGCTTGGTCTGTCGGGCGCAATACAGCAGCAGCAAACAATATCGGCGCCAGAATCCCTGCAAATTTATTACAGATGCCCATAATACTGATACGCTGTGCAGCCCGTTCCTTCGGCCCCAAAATAGTGATATAGGGATTCGCGGCAGTTTGTAGAATAGCCAGACCAACACCGATGGTAAACAATCCGATCAAGAACACCTCATATGTACGGGTCATCGCAGCCGGGATAAAAATAAATGCCCCTGTCGCCAACGCGAGAAATCCCACCATCATTCCCTTCTTGAATCCAACAGCTTTTAACAGGTATGAGGAAGGTACTGACATGACAAAATAAGCGATGTAAAAAGCGAACGCTACCAGATAGGACTGGAAATGCGTTAGCTCACAAGCAATTTTAAAATATGGTATCAGGATGGCATTAATCCATGATAAGAAACCGAAAATAAAAAATAATAAGGCAATAATACCAATGGAAATAGTCGTTTCCCTTTTGGTCAGGCTCGACACTGTTTTTACCGTTGTTGCACTCATCCCTTATTTAGATTTTGGGTTCCCAACCTTTAGCATATTCCCTGGACCAAAATTCTTGCATGATTTTCTTATCATTGCTTATATGTCCATTAGATGGGTCTATTTCCAGCTGCTTGCCAGAACGCAAAGCAATATTACCCAGCTGTACCAATAAGGTACTTTGATGACCGCTGATAATATCCGAATTTAGATTTCCTCCATTGTTAATAGCCGAAAACATATTTTGTATATGAATCGCGTCCAATTGCTGAGAAGGGTTCGTGAGACTGGTCGTATCAATAGGTCTCGAGTCTTTTACTTCTTTTACCAGTTTTCCCTTTACATCAAATATTTTATAGGAGTTGGCCCCGTCTATCTGCAAAGAACCATTAGATCCATAAAACATCACACCCACATTCGATCCTTCCGTTGGAGTCCTATTACAACTTCTACCTTCCCATGTAATTAATTTATCCGGACCGAACTCGATACTGATTACTTGAGTATCTGGAGTCTCCCAATCATCTTTATATGCATAGCGTCCACCGTTTGAACTCACTCTAGTCGGGTAATCAACCTGTAGTCCCCAACGTGCTAGATCCACCATATGTGTACCATTATTCAATGCTTCACCAGTACCCCAATGCCAAAACCAGTGCCAGTTATAATGGATGAGGTTATCTTGAAAATCTCTTCGCGGAGCAGGTCCTTGCCATAGATCAAAATCGAGCCATTCCGGGACTGCTACTTTCTTCCCCACGCCTATAGACGGACGATTATTGGAATACCATGTTTTAGCATAAAACACCTTTCCAATTGTGCCGTTGTGTACCTCTTGGATACCCTTTACTACATTTGGCCAGGACCGTCGCTGGTTACCCATCTGGATAACGTTTTTATGTTTATTTACCGAATTAATCAGCAACTCACCCTCTCTAGGATTGTGTCCGCATGGCTTTTCTAAATAAACATGCTTTCCAGCCTGAGAAGCCAAGAGAGCAGCTGGAGCATGCCAATGGTCAGGAGTAGCAACGACCAGCACGTCTACATCCTTACTTTCCAACGACTTTCTGAAATCCGAAAACCCCTTTGCCGTGGTTTGCTGGTATTTTGCCAATCCCTTTATACACTTATCGATGGCGCGGCTATCCACATCGCACACATGGATGACTTCGCTATTAGGCTGAGCGGCGAAATTTTGCGCTAGCGCATTTCCTCTCGCATTAACTCCCATCATCGAAATGCGTAACCTATTATTCGATCCAATAATGTTATTATAGCTTTTCGCACTAAATGCAGGCAATACACCTCCAACACCAATCGCTGCCGACGCAATCAATGTCTTTTTAAGGAAATCTCTTCTTGAATTATTATTCATAACAAATTATTTTATAATATGATTTAAGTCAATTGAACGGCCATTAGAGAACTTACTGACATCTGCCGCCTCAATAAATGCACAAATTTCTAACGTCTCTTTACTATCAAACGGAACAACTTTGGTATCAAAAAATTCGACAATTCTCTCCAATAACGGGTTGTAGCCGTTAAATGCGCCCAATGCTACCGTAGCCTTCTCACAATAAACCGTACCACCGTATGCATTTTTACCTTGGCGAGTACCACGAACTACACCAATACGATTGTCCTCCCAAACACCAACAATAACGTCCGAACCCGCTGTATGTGTTCTAGATAAAGATTTACATCCTGCTCCCATAGCAGCAAAAAGCATTTCCACACCATGGATACCATACCAAAAAAAGTCCGGATGACTCGGATCTAACGCCGCTGGGCTATATACATCTGCACCCAACACCTTGCCGTATTTACCCTCGATAACATCTTGCATTCCATCGATGTACCGGAGAGAAGACGATGAAAAGAACGGCGTTTTATACTGTTCAGAAAGCTCAAAAATTCGTTGTGCATCGGCGTAGGAAGCAGCTAATGGCTTATCGATGAAAAGTACTTTATTGGCTTTTAACACTTCTTCCGCCTGTTCCAGATGAAGCCTTCCGTCGTTCGTTTCCAGCAAAACGAAGTCTACCTGTTTCAACAATTCTTTAATAGACTTTGTAATCTTGACCCCACGCGTTTTGATATCTTCCGTAAATTTCGGTATACGATCCGTAGCTGATGGAATAGTTTTCGTACCATACGGGTAAGCAGCAACTACCTTATATCCTCTATACTGTTCGGGATTCGAATTAATAGATTTTGTAAAAGCTACTGAATGGGAGGTATCCAATCCAATAATACCTATGCGCTTTCTGTTTTGAGACGTTGCCGATAGGGAAAAAGCGGAAGCTTGATTTGCGGCTAGCCCCAACATTGCTAAGGAACTAGCTCCTATGAAGTCTCTTCTAGTAAGGTTTTTCATGTCAACGGTTTATCTTGTTATTGTATAAATATATAAAATTGTGTACGTAACCGAAAATATTTTCAAAAAAATTGATTCATTTTATTTTCTCACATTCCTTTTCTGCGGTTGTTTTCTCGCGGCGTTATTCGGCCTGTCTTCTATATACAAACTTCCCTTTCACCATCGTATATAGTACCTTAATATTATTATCGAAGATAACGATATCCGCATCCTTTCCGATATCGATGGAACCTTTCTCTTCTTCGATCTTCATCACCCGCGCCGGATTCATCGTAATCATGCGGATAACTTCTAACAAAGGAATATCCCCTAAGTTTAACATTGTCCTAACTAATCTATCTGTAGTGGCCACACTTCCCGCAAATGCAGTTCTATCTTTAAGTTTAGCCACGCCATCTTCCACAAGCACCTCTATACCATCGTCGTAGCTCCCGAGTATTGATATTGTATCGTCAGTTCCAGCCGCACGCATGGCATCCGTTATTAATACCATTTTTTCTGGTCCTTTTATTTTATAGATCAATTTCAATAATGGATCAGGAAGATGCACTCCATCCGCAATAAGTTCGACATCAAAATCGTCAATTAAATAGCCTGCCTCTACAACCCCGGCATACCGAAAAGCATCGCGTCTCGTAACCCCGGACATAGCAGAATAAAAATGGGTCATCAGATTGTATCCCACCTGATGCGCCTTCTCTACGTCTTCGTAAATGGCATCTGTATGGGCGATAGCGGCAATGATATTATTTGCAACCAAGTATTCTCCAAATTCCAATGCCCCCTCCAATTCTGGAGCCGCACTCCATCGAACGATACTTTTATATCTAGCTATCAAAGCTTTATATTCTGCTGGATCCGGGTTTCGTATATATCTTGGGTCTTGTGCTCCCCGCTGGCTTTGTGCAAAATAGGGCCCCTCTAGATGAATACCCACTAAGTCTGCCCCATCCTTAGCATATTTTTTTACGCTTTCATAGCTCTGTAATGTCTCTTCCAATCGGTCTAGCGTCGTTGTCAAAGTCGTGGCAACAAGAGAGGTTGTACCAAATCGTGCGTGAGTTTTTGCTATTTGATTAAAAGCCTTTTCTGTCCCATCCATAAAATCATGCCCACCTCCACCATGGATATGAATGTCAATAAAACCTGGAGAAAGATATTGCTGATTCACATCAATTTGCGTATATCCATCGTATTTATCCAGATATAAAAGCTCATATGCAGGAATTACAGACTTAATTTTACCATTCTCTACTAACACCCCGCCATCTATTATGGTGTGCTGTAAGATTATTTTTGCATTATAAAATAACGTCGGTTTCGCCATTTTAGGTTTATTTTTATTTCTTGTGTACGTACACGAAGGTACAAATTTTTTCTATTTATCAAAATTTCACCTAAAAAAGTTACATTTTTTCATGACCTCCTAGCTAACGGTAGCTCTTGGATAAGTCCGTAGCTTATGGTTTTATCAATCCAGCACTTAAATAACGTAAAGATTCCTATTTTTGCCATTATGACAATAACAGAATTGAAGAATGAACTTTTAGGGAAAACCTACCCCGAACCGGTAGAAATTTCACCAGAACAAATCGTGGTAAATACGGACACCTTCCTAAAAATACAATTTCTCGAAGTGGAAACTTGGAAAAAAGATTTAGAAAAATGTCCGGCTTATTTACGACTTATCAAATTCCGGGACGCGGTAAAACAGTATAAATGACGTTAGTCTTTATTGCACTAATTGAATTGATAGTTCATTAAGTAGCACTTTTGCATCATTGAGATCTTGATTCCAAGTCTGGTTACGCTTCGTAATCTTCAATTTCTGAATACTCTTATCCAACCGATCCAAGTTTACTTGGTCACCTTTGTCCTCTAGCGCTTGTTTCACAACTTGAATCTTCGCGTAATCCTGAAGCCCTTCCAATAGACGCTCGTAACGAATCGAGCTTCTGGCATTTGGATATACGATATAGGTGTCTCCTGCCGGCCAAGTACGGAACCGAGAGTCCGTTAGTGGATTTTCTACCCACGAGTTAAACGCCCAACGCAGCATACCATCAAAATGTGCAGCTTCTGCAAACCACGCTACGAGAACAGATTCCGCGGGGTCAGAAAATGTAAACTGATTAGGAAACGCATTACCACAATAGATATAAAACGTCGTATTCAATCCCCGTGATTGACGATCTTTAAGATCCTCCTCCGAAAACGGATGTCCCATTGCAATACTAACGTCATCGCTATTCGGATAACGTTGATAAGTTTTCTGATTATCCGCATAAGAAACGCCTAATTCTGGAGATACTTTTTGTAATAAAGATAAAGCACCATCCACTTCTTCCCTCGTTCGTTCATCAATAGCGATATTCGTTTTTTCCAACCACCCCTTTTCCCGAAGGTGTTCTACGAAATCCTTTAAGAACGGTGTCCATAACTCCTCAAATACAGGCGTACCCGGTTTCGCTTCCATATTGACCACTTCGCCAATGGCCTCATCCCGATAATGGATCTCATTGTTCCATGGAATAATAGAATAACAATTGATCATCTTGTTAACTCCTAGATCCATCATCAACTGCACCCATTTATCAAACACACTGTAATCATATTTCCATGAGCCGTCTTTTTGTTTTGCCCAGACAATCATATCCGCATACGGGTCGAATGTTTGCACATTCCAAGGGTCTTTATTAAGTGTTGTTGTAATTACCTTTTGCCCTATATCAGCCAACATCTTCATCTGCGGTTTTAACGCCTCGAAATGTTCTTCAGACCACATTTCTAATCCTTCCACACGTGCCACTGCCGAGGGGTGTTGCCACTGGTCCAAATGATAAGTCCACTCTGATGGCTTTGGCAAGAGTTGATTGATCACGCGCAAAGAAAGCCCCAATTCCTGTGTGGGGGAATCAACCCCTTCCACTTGCACTTTTGCCATATAGTTCCCTGGTTTCGCGTCCTCTCGAATACGGATTGTTACCCAAACGGGCCTTACTTTCTTAGCTTCAAGATTGAAAGAAGTTAGATTATCCAACATATCGGCAGAAAGCGAAGCGGCAAAATCTTCCGGCTTACGATGACCACATCCTTCCGCAAATTCATCGGTCATCACGTAACGGACAAAACGCGCAGTGGCAACATCAGCCGGTAGATCAGCACCGTCTTCCGCGCGAAAACCTGTTATTTCCACTTTTACGTCTGCAATTTCCGTATTTGTCCACAACAACAATTGAGCGGAAACACGTTCTCCCCGCCATCCTGTCAAAGAAGTCTGCTTTTCGAGCGCAAAGTCTGGCGCTATCGATTTCGGGAAACGCTTGTCAATCGTCACGAAAGACGCCTGTAATCCGTTTTTCACCTTAGACCAGTCCGACAATGTATCGGCCGTGGGATCAGGTAACTCCTTAAAATCAACCAACTCGGAAGGAGTTTTACGCGTCTCATCCGGTTTATTTTCCGCACAGGAAGAAACCATGATCAATAAGATAGTATTGTATAAAATAGTTTTTAAGGTCCTCATACTTAAGTTTATCATATTAAATTTAATTTAAACCTAACGAAATTGCCGAGTACATGCAAGCGTTATCCCAACACAATCGATTGCTTAAAAAAATAACTTCTTCCTTCGTTTTCCTTTGAAAAAAGTTAAGAATCAGAACGACGAGATTTACGATCCGTGGAGATGCTCATCCAGATCATTAGGGACGAATACCGATGATTAAAAGAACAAAAGAAAAGCGTATCTTTGCAGGATGATTAATGTCTCTAATTTATCCCTCCGTTTTGGGAAACGTATATTATTTGAAGATGTAAACCTGAAATTTACTCCTGGAAACTGTTATGGTATTATCGGTGCTAACGGTGCTGGTAAATCAACGTTCCTAAAAATCGTTTCGGGTGATGTTGACCCTACGTCGGGTTCCGTGTCGTTTACACCAGGAGAACGTATGTCGGTCTTAAACCAAAACCATTACGAGTTCGACGAGTTTACAGTGCTTGAAACCGTAATGATGGGCAACCAGGAACTGTACAAGGTGATGAAAGAAAAAGATGCCATTTACATGAAGGAAGACTTTACGGACGCTGACGGTGAACGCGCTGGTGAGCTTGAAAGTCTTTTTGCCGAAATGGATGGATGGAATGCCGAAAGTGATGCCGCAACCCTGCTGAGTAATTTAGGCATACAAGAGAATTTACATTATAAATTAGTAAAGGAACTTGACGGCAACGAAAAGGTTCGCGTTCTTTTGGCGCAGGCTTTGTTCGGCAAGCCAGACATTTTGATTCTCGATGAGCCTACCAACGACTTGGACATTAATACCATCGCTTGGTTAGAAGATTTTCTTGCAGGATACGAGGCTATTGTTTTAGTGGTTTCACACGACCGTCACTTCTTAGATCATGTGTGTACACATATTGTAGACATCGATTTTGGTAAGATGAATATTTACACCGGTAATTATAGTTTCTGGTATGAATCGTCCCAATTGGCATTGAAGCAACGTGCGGATCAGAACAAGAAAATGGAAGATAAAGTAAAGGAGTTACAGGAATTTATACGCCGTTTCTCTGCCAATGCTTCCAAATCCAAGCAAGCTACCTCACGTAAAAAAGCTTTGGATAAGCTCAATGTGGAGGATATCAAACCCTCCAACCGCAAATATCCCGCTATCATGTTCAACCAAATGGACCGTGAACCCGGAGATCAGGTACTAAATGTAGAAAACTTAGGTAAAACAATTGGTGGAGAAACCTATTTTAAAGACGTTACCTTCATGATCAATAAAGGTGACAAAATCGCCTTATTATCAGAAAATTCTTTGACAACCACAGCTTTTTATGATATACTGTCCGGTCGCGATAAAGATTTTGACGGAGAGTTCAAATGGGGCGTTACCATCACCCCAACTGATATGCCTATTGAAAACGCCGAATACTTTGAAGGTCACAATGAAAATCTCGTAGATTGGCTTCGCAACTATACCTCAAAACCGGAAGCAGACGAACAATTTATTCGCGGATTCTTAGGGAAAATGTTGTTTTCAGGAGAGGAAGTCTTGAAAAAAGTATCCGTTTTATCCGGTGGAGAAAAGATGCGCTGTATGTTCTCTAAAATGATGCTTCAAGGCGCCAATTTTCTTCTCTTCGATGAGCCGACAAACCACCTTGATTTGGAATCTATCACGGCGTTAAATAACGGCATGTTAGATTTCAAAGGTTCGATGTTGTTCACATCGCGGGACCACGAATTAACACAAACAGTAGCGAACCGTATCATTGAACTTACACCTAAAGGGGTAATTGATAAATTAATGTCTTACGATGAATACATCAATTCCGATGTCGTAAAAGCACAACGCGAAGAGATGTACGGCAAAAGCATAGCATAAGAACGATCATCATCAGAACTTTATCTAGCATAAAAAATAAGGGGGAATGTACGTTTCCCCTTATTTTTTAGTACTTTGGCTTTCTAAACTTATAAAAGAACCCATGAAACTACACACATTGTCCTCGCTAATATTATTAGCGGGAATTGCTTTTTTATCTTGTTCGTCTGGAACAACATCGTCAACCACACAGGTAGAAGATACCCTTCAGGATACTCTTGGTTATCCTGAAGAACATTTAAACTGGAAATTAGGCGCACAAGCCTACACCTTTAGATTGTTCACATTTGCTGAAGCATTAGATAAGATCGACAGTGCTGATTTACGGTTTGTTGAAGCTTTTCCAGGACAAATTGTGGGAGCTGGGAATGAGGAAAAGTTCACATATACGCTCTCGGTAGAAGGACGTGATCTCGTACGGAAACTCTTAGCCAGCCATAATATTACATTACATGCTTTTGGTGTAGTTAATGGCAAAGATGCGGACGAATGGGAACAGATTTTTGCATTTGCCCAAGACATGGGTGTGAAGGTGATTAACTGTGAACCTAAAGAGGAGCACCTGGATATCGTATCTGCCTTGTGCGACAAATACGACATCCATGCTGCGATTCATAACCATCCAGAACCCAGTACCTATTGGAAACCCGAAGCCATTTTAACCGCATTGGAAGGAAGAAGTCCAAAAATGGGCGCTGCAGTCGATGTTGGTCATTGGATGCGCTCGGGGTTGGATCCCGTGGAGTGTCTACAAAAATTAGAAGGCAAAATTATACATTCGCATTTTAAAGATTTAAACGCTTTCGGCGATAAAAAAGCACACGACGTACATTGGGGAACAGGTAAACTTCCTATTAATGAAGTCATAGAAGAACTAAAAAGGCAAAACTTTGACGGGATGCTTTCTGCAGAATACGAATACAACTGGGAAAATAATCAAACCGATGTTGCTCAGAGTATTCGTAATTTTCGTGAGCTAATATCAGCATCGGCTAATTAATCCAGTTCTTATAAAAATTTTCCTGCGGTGGTCGACTTAAATCGATAAGATAGCCGTTGACCACTGCATATTTCAACATCCTTCCATTCCCTAGAAAGAAATTACTGGTTCCTGTCAGTACGATGGAAGGAGTAGGTATAAATTCATTATGGGCGGAAACCACCAACGGAAGCGTATGTAAACGATCCTCTCCTCTGGATGCGACCTGAATAGCAATATAGCCCTCTTTCAACAACTCCCAAGCCCTATCATTATTTATATCGTCAACCGTTCGGAGAACCTGAGGATAAACTTTTCCCTGCACGAATTTCAATCCGTCAGCATCCAATTCGTCATAACCAAACGTACCTTCCAAATCGCCTATATCTTCTATCCAACCCCGTACACAATAATCCCGTTCCACAGTCAATTCGGCCCGGCGGATAGCAATATCTGTCTTTAACGGTATACTATCCGTTCCCAGATCGATCTGACGGATGATCACATCATGCAGTTGAGAAGCATTGAAAGGTATATCATCATAGGCTTTATAATCATACTTTTTATACGACTCCTGCGCTATTTCCAACAAAGCGTTTAAGATAATAGCAAAATTAAACCGTCTTATTTCCTGTTTTTCAGGATCGCCTTTTAAACCGCCTGATTCAATTAACACCGTACTCGCTCCCCATGCTTGGAAATTGTCACCAAAACCACGTGGCGAATGCGTATCATCATATTTCGCCACCGCGTCAGGAATGTATTGCTGCAAGAGGTTATTCATCCCCACAATCAACTGCATAGCTCCTTTCCGGACATCGTTCACTTCCCTTTCGGTATTATACGCCGGAGCAAGCATCGCTATCGTTACAGGATTTTTCGTTCCGGGTACATTATAATATATGCTCTGGTCGTGTAGGTTAAAACCGTAATTGGGCTTGATCTCTTCCGCCATTCGTCGCAAGAGTTTCGCCTCTACCGTCTGATTGGCACGTGCATCACGATTCAAATCAATGTATTGCGCATTTCGTCGTATAAAACGTTCCGCACCATCGGGATTAAGCATGGGAATAAAATGAATAGTCAAGTTATCCTTAAGGCAGTTGCGGATAGAATCAAAACCATCATCCTCGCCTTCCAAGAAATTGAAAATATCAAACAAGGCCATCGTTGCAGTAGGTTCGTCACCGTGCATCTGCGACCACAGCATCACTTTTTTCTCTCCACTACCATATTGTAGTTTATATATTTCTCGGTTTTCCACCGATTTCCCTATTTCGGCTACCTGCAACATCCCTGCTCCCTTGTGCACTTCTACTAAGTCAACAATATCCTGATGTTTAAAACGTCTATGCGTTAAAACAGCTTCTTTATATTTTTTATGTAAATTGTTATAGTCAGTCGTATCCAACGTCATAGCCTCTGCATATCTATTTGACTCATCCGTCATCGCCATCTGATTACAAGACTGGAGGTTTAGGAGTACACCTAGAAGAAATAACACTCTTTTCATAACATTTAAATAACGTTATACGCTGTATACCGCAACATACATCCATGGACTTCTATCGATTAAACAATAACCGATGCCCTGTACCTACTTCAATAATCTTGCCATCTGTATAAGCGACGTTTCCGGAGACCAAGGTATGAACTACTGTAGACGAAAAGGTATGCCCCTCAAAAGGTGACCAACCACACTTAGACAAAATGTTATCTTTAGAAACCGTGTATGGCCTATTGAGGTCTACCAACACCAAATCTGCCCAATAGCCCTCTCTGATAAAACCTCTGTTTTCCACCCGGAACAGGTCAGCTGTATTATGCGCCGTTTTTTGCACCACTTGTTCCAATGTAATCTTACCCTGTTTTACAAAATCCAATAGTGCCTGGAGTGCGTGCTGCACCAACGGACCGCCCGACGGTGCCTGCGCATAAGGTTTCGATTTTTCTTCGAATGTATGAGGGGCGTGGTCGGTGGCAATGACATCAATATGTCCATCTAATACAGCTTGGAAAACGCCATCCCTATCAGCGGCTGTTTTCACCGCCGGATTCCATTTAATAAAATTTCCCTTTTCCACATAATCTGCATCAGAAAACCAAAGATGATGTATACAAGCTTCGGCGGTAATTTTTTTCTCCCTTAAAGGAATCGAACTAACAAATAATGCGGTCTCTGCCGCGGTCGAAATATGCAATATATGAAGACGGGTATCATGCTTTTTAGCAAGTTCCACCGCTTTAGAAGAAGAAAGATAACAAGCCTCTCCTGTCCGGATCAGCGGATGCATAAAAGGTTGAAGCCCTTCTTCACCATATTTTTCCTTAAAAGCTTGAAGATTACGTTGTACGGTTGCTTCGTCTTCACAATGTACGGCAATCAATGTCGGTGCTTCCGCAAAAATCTTCTCCAGCGTTGCCTCATTGTCTACGAGCATATTACCGGTAGAGGAACCCATAAAAATCTTGATCCCACAGACATCACGTGGGTTCGTTTTTAAAACCTCGTCTAGATTGTCGTTGGCTGCTCCCATAAAAAACGAGTAATTTGCTAACGATTTTTCGGCAGCAATATCGTATTTGTCCTGCAACAATTTCTGGGTTAACGTATTAGGAATAGTATTTGGCATTTCCATAAACGATGTCGTTCCTCCCGCAACCGCAGCCCTGCTTTCATGCCAGATATCCGCTTTATAGGTTAGGCCTGGTTCACGAAAATGTACCTGATCGTCGATCAATCCTGGCAGCAGGTGTAAACCTCTAGCATCTACCGTTTGTTCAGCCGCATGATTAATTTCCTCCGCGATCATTTCGATCCGTCCGTTACGAATATACACATCGCCCAAAAAGGTCTTTCCTTCGTTGACAATTTGTGCGGATTTTATAAGAATTGACATGTTTATCTATGAGTTATAATTACCTATCCACTTCGCCTAGCACAATATCGATAGAGCCCAGTATCGCGATCAAGTCTGCTATAAGCTGCCCTCTTCCTAACTCCGGCAAAACCGAAAGATTATTAAAGCTAGGACCTCGCGCTTTCACCCGTCGCGGCACATCCGTTTTCTCTTGCGTTACAAAGTGAAATCCCAGTTCTCCTTTCGGGTTTTCCGCCCGAACATAATATTCCTGTGCTTTCAAGTTCACCTTTTTCGGAACTAATCCACGAGGGTCGAAATCGGACGTCCGTTTAAAATCTGTCTGAAGCCTATGTAGACATTGTTCAATTATTTTTACAGACTCGGTCACCTCGTCCACCCGGACCTTATATCGATCCCAACAATCCCCAAGCGTTCCCATCTCCCCTTTTCCAATTGGAATTTCAAACTCTAATTCCGGGTAAACACTGTAACCATCCACCCTACGCAAATCCCACCTGATACCAGAGGCACGTAACATCGGACCGCTGCAACCATAATTAATCGCTACATCAGCAGGCAAAGCTCCAATATTTGCTGTCCGCGAAATAAATATCTGGTTATTGGATAACAAATCATCCAACTCCACCAATTTAGGTTTAAAATAATCTACAAATTCCTGGCAGCGCTCTTCAAATCCCACGGGCACATCATAAAATAAACCACCCACCCAAATATAATTGTAGAGCATACGTGACCCTGAAGCCCACTCCAACATATTCATGATATGTTCTCTATCTCGAAAACACCACATAAAAGGTGTAAACGCACCAATATCTATACCGTAAGTACCAATAGCGATTAAGTGCGACGCAATACGGTTAAGTTCACAAACCAACACCCGTATATACTCTACCCGCTTAGGTAATTTATCGTCTATCTTGAGCATCCGTTCCACCCCCATCACGAACGCATGACTATTGTTCATGGACGATAAATAATCCAATCGGTCCGTAAACGGAATAGTCTTTCCATAATTCATTGATTCCGCATGCTTGTCAAAACAGCGATGCAGATAGCCGAGATGCGGAATAATATCCCTAACAACCTCCCCGTCTGTAATGAGTTCCAAACGGAGCACACCGTGTGTAGAAGGATGTTGTGGCCCCATATTAATGACCATCTCTTGGGATGTTATTGCGGCAAGCTTCTTCTTATAATTTTCCAGTCCTTCAGTATAACTTGTCATCTCCTGCTATTTAATGGCTATTCCATGATAGGTATCCGCATCTTCGTAATCTTTACGTAAAGGATATCCCTGCCAATCGTCAGGCAGCAAAATACGTCTCAAATCCGGATGTCCCGTAAAAAATATTCCCATCAGATCAAACGCCTCTCGTTCGTGCCAATCAGCCGTGCGCCAAACAGTAGAAACAGAAGGAACCTCCGGCAAATTGTCAAGTTGGCGATCGTTCTCCATCTCCACTTTTAGTGTTAACTGCGTTTGGTAAGGAATAGAGGCCAAGTGGTACACTACACCAAACCGTTGTTCAGGGAAATAATCCACAGCAGAAATATTAGAAAGGAAATCAAAATAGTAGCCCTCCGTATCGCGCAGCAAAAAAGCAGTTTCTACTAGGTTGTCCACGCGGATAACTAAGACGGGCTGTAAGTGTTCTTCTTCCAGACGAACAATAGCCTGTTCGCCAATATTGGTAATGATTAAATCTATTATTTTGGTTATCATGTACTACGGTGCTAATCGTTGTATAATCCAGTCTCCCTGCCGAAAGACATATTCGATCCGATCGTGTAAACGGTTACTTCTACCTTGCCAAAATTCCATCCGCAATGGGCTAACCAAGTAGCCTCCCCAAAAAGCAGGGCGCTCTATAGTGACATTATCCGCATATTCTGCTGTCAACTCATCTACTCGTGTTTCTAACATTTTTCTATCTGAAATGACTTGACTCTGCGGAGAAGCAACCGCTCCAATACGACTTCCTCTCGGGCGCGATGCAAAATACTCGTCCGAATCTTCCGAAGACAACTTCTCTGCCCACCCCTCAACGCGTACCTGTCTCTGCAGTTCGGGCCAAAACAACAAAAGACTAACTTTCTTTTGTTTTGCCATCGCCTGTCCCTTTTTACTATGGTAATTCGTAAAAAAGCTAAAGCCCGAAGGTTTTATATCTTTTAAAAGAACCACCCTCGAAGAAGGGAAACCGTCGTCACCGATAGTGGCCAACACCATCGCATTTGGTTCGAGGACTTCAGCATGACGCGCTTCATCAAACCAACGTTGAAACTGTTCTATCGGGTTGGATAGCACTTCGCTTTCATCCAATTTATACTTACAATAATCTTCCCTTATAGCTGCAATATCTTTATGGATAATGGACATGGGCAATATATGTTAATGCAAACACAAACTTAATCAAAAGCCACGGGATTCATAAGGTGTACGGTCAAAAAATTGCTTTTTCAGGAAAAACAACCTATATTGAAACAAGTTTTAGATGAAAGGGTTCTTATTATGTTTAATACACACGCACCTCAAAAAGGAAGTTTACTACTCTCCGAACCGTTTATGCTTGACAACAATTTCGAAAGATCTGTTATTTTACTATGCGAACACGACACCATCGAGGGTACAATGGGTGTTATCGTCAATAATCGTTCTTCTCTATTTCTATCGGATGTTATACCCGATATAGAAAACGTGCGGTTTCCTTTATATATCGGCGGACCGGTAGGAGTAGAAGCCTTATTTTTTCTTCACAAAGTTCCTGAAAAGATTGATGGTGGCATCGAGCTAGTCGATGGCATTTATTTTGGCGGAGCATTTGAACAGATACGGCTTCTGGTAAACGATCATCTTCTTCAGCCCGACGAAATTAAATTTATATTGGGATACGCCGGGTGGACGCCAGGTCAATTAGATGATGAAATAGCGCAAAACAGCTGGGCCGTACACAATAAATTTCCTACAGATTTACTTTTACTCCAAGACGGAGAAGATTTATGGAAACAAGCGCTCATAAGCCTCGGCCCGAAATATGCCCACGTCGCCAATTTCCCCAAAAGTCCAGATTTAAACTGAGGCTTTTGGGGAAGCCGCTTTATTTATATTTATCTAAGACCTCCCATGCTTCACTTTATAGAACTTCACGCCAAACAAAAATATAACGATATAGCTCACGATGGGGAGATAGTAAGATACCGCTATATTTGTATCCGCTACCAAACCCATTAAAAACGGAAAAACCGCAGCACCAACAACCCCCATCGAGATAAACGACGAGGCCTGTTGCGTATGTCCACCTAAATTCTTGAGTCCTAAACTAAAAATCGTCGGAAACATGATACTAAAGAAAAAGTTGATAGATAGCAGCGCGGCAAACGAGACCCAACCCCAGCCCTGCGCGACCAAGATACACATAAAGACATTGGCCAGCGCGAATATAGCTAATAGCTTATTTGCAGCAATATAACGCATCAGAAATGTACCTATAAAACGTCCTAACAACATGGTTCCCATAAAAAGCACGAGGTAACTTCCCGCTTTTTCATCAGAGAAGCCCATCACCTCATGACCATAATTAATAAAAAATGCCCACGTGCCTCCTTGTGCCGCTGCATTAAAAAACTGAGCGACTACAGCCCACACAAAATGCCGATGCTGAAAGAGCTTCTTATCTGGAGACACATCCACATTAACAGCCTCAAGATCCACCACTTCTTGGGACTTATGTGGATCCACCAATGTCGGAATTTTCACAAAAGAAAAGCACACGGCAATTAAGATAATCACGGCACCGATGCCGATATATAAATTCTTAACCGAATCCAATCCCTCCGTGGGGATATTATAGCTTCCCCGTAGTAAAAAATACGTTCCCAGCGCCGGTCCGATCATGGTACCCACTGCGTTAAATGCCTGCGCAAAATTGACCCTTCTATCGCTGCTCCGCTGATCCCCTAAGGATGCCATGAAAGGATGTGCTACGGTTTCTAATGTTGCCAACCCACATCCCAGCACGAATAACGCTATCCGAAAAAAACCGAACGACTCCGCATCAGCAGCCGGTACAAAAAGAAAAGAGCCTGTCGCGAATAAGACCAGTCCCAAAAGCACCCCTTTTTTATAACCAAACCTTTTCATAAACATTCCAGCAGGAATACTCATAATAAAATACGCACCAAATATAGAAAACTGAACCAGCCCAGAGTCCGCCTTGGAGACATTTAAAACCGTTTGAAAATGCTTATTAAGAACATCCCCCATCGTGATGGCAATACCCCAAAACATGAATAACGAGGTAACGAAAATAAGCGTAATCATATACTTTTTTTCGGTAAAAGATACTGTCTCTTTCATTGTTTATTTTTTTGGTCTATAAAAATTCTGTTTAATTTGATTTAGCAAGTTTATCGTCCCAGAGATACGCCGCACCTAATAAAGCCGCATCTTCCCATAGCGCACTTTGATATAACTCTACCTCCTTGTTTTCCATTTGGGTTTTCAGTTTATCCACAAATAAATCATAGCATCGAGCGATATTCCCGCCTATGATGACAGCAGATGCCGATTCTTGCCGAGTAAAATCATCGAGAAAGATCGATAAATGCTCCGAAAACTCATTAAAAAGCCGATCTTTCCATGGATCGTCGCCGTTTGCAAGAGCTTCAACACTTTCTAGCTGCCCGCCACACAATTCCTGATATCGATGCTTAAACCACCTCGATGATATATAATCTTCTGCTATTCCCTCTTTCATTGGTATTATCGCTCGGAATACATCCCGGCACATTCCCTTATCAGACACCGCAGAGCCCAGCCCCGTACCCAATGTGACACCAACGACCTTCGTATCCGTCATACCCGTTCTATATACTACCTCGCCTTGTAAGAAAGCCTCTGCGTCGTTCCTGAACAATATATGCTCCTTCGGAATACCCAACATTGTCGCCAGTTCCTTTTTAACGTTTACACCATATAATGCGTCATACTTATTCAGCTCTTTAATATAGGAAATCCCCTCAGCGTAATCAAACGGGCCAGGCATAGCAATACCTATACAGATATTGTCTTTATTGGCTTCGTCTACAAAAGGAGAAAGAAAATTAGCCCAAGAACCAAGAATAACTTCCGGCGACGCATGCGAATCCACTTTCATTCGGCTTTGAGACCCAACAAGCAGCTGCCGCTCATCCAACACAACCTTCCCAGCCGAGATATGCGAGCCACCGATATCCACTCCAATAATTTTCCGTTCGTTTTTGTTCATAACTGTATTAGCTCAAATCGTTTTACAATTATATAAAACGTTTTAGCAAAATCAAAAAAGAACTTAAAAATATTTTAACGAGTAGATGAATCTCGTTCTATAAAAGTAGTTTTCAAGACTATTTTTTGTACATCCGCGTCTATTTCGGTCGCTTTTTTGTTCAATCTAGACAATAATAAATTAATTGCATTTTCCGAAATAGATTCGATAGGCTGCGCTATACTCGTTATCGCTGGAGCATACATCTCGAAAAGTTCATAATCATCAAAGCTAACGACTGCTATATCTTTCGGAATACTTAAGCCAAGTTGTTTGATTGATTTGAGACCACTCACACAAATATAATTTGTTGAAAAAATAACAGCGTCTATACTGTTCCGCTTTCTTTTGAAAAAAGACAATAAATGTTTGTGCCTTTTAACGCTATCCTCTTGTGCAATTTCTTTTATAATCGGGGTCAACCTACTATCTTGTATAGCTTGCTCATATCCCGCTAATCTATCCAGCATCTGACTCTGCAATGAGTTCAGCGTAATAAACGCAATATTCTTATACCCTTGTTTAATAAGATATTGCGTCGCCGAATACACACTTTCATAATTATTGACTAAGACATGATCTGTTTCCACATTATGCAGATGGCGGTCTAGCACCACCACAGGTTTGCCCGATGCGCATAACGCATTTATCTTTTCCTCCACGCCTTCCGGTGGAACAATAATGTACCCATCTACATGCTTATCCTGATAGATTTCTATCAATTCTCGCGTTTTGACAGCATCATTCTCCGTGCTAGAATATATAATCCTATAGCCATTTTTATAGGCATTTTCTTCTATCTCTTTCGCTATTGCCGAGAAAAAAGGAAAAGAAATATCCTCCACGATGAGCGCAATAATATTGGATTTTCCCGTTCGCAGGCTTCTGGCTAATGAATTAGGCTTGTAGTCAATCTCTTCCACGTAATCCATAACTTTTTTCACCAATTTATCGCTGATTCGCTTCTCCTGCGCTTTTCCATTCAAAACAAAAGATACCGTTGTCGTCGATATCCCTAAATGTTTTGCAATACTTGTGATCGAAGTTTTCTTACCCATTATTACGCTCGTTATTCCCCTATTCCGCTTGTCAATATACAGTGCTAAAATGATTTTTCCATCTATCTACAAACTTAGATAAATTTCTTTTACAAGCAATATGTCCTATTACCGCAGACGAACGCATTATGCTGGAATATCCTGCCGCTCCTGTTTAAACTGCTCGACAATACACTGTCGGTGTCGCGTTCCCCACGCCGCCAAGCTGTTAATAACCGGAAGCAACTCGATACAATACTCGGTAAGTTCATAAACAACCGATATCGGTTGCTCGGAGATCACCGTACGTTTTACCAATAGGTTCATTTCCATGTCTTTCAATTCCCGACTGAGCATCTTTCCAGAAATCCCTTTTACCTCCTTAAGTATTTCTGAATAACGTCGTTTGCCAAAACCCAACAAAGAGATGATGGTAATCTTCCATTTACCATGCAGTACATCCATTGTATCGTGTACAGCGGCAATATGTTTGTCGCAGCTTGTGTGGTCCTGTCTTTCACAAGGTGTATTTTCTATTTCGTTTTCCATAAAATGTCACTTAGTTACCCGAATGTCACTATTACTTTTTGTCCCTTGGTTACAAATTTACACCAAATCATCGGATATTTGCATAGGTTTTATAAAAATTTAAATTACAGATGAAATTACAAGACGCATTATCATGGCGTTATGCCGTGAAGAAATACAAAGAAGCCACCGTAGCAGACGACAAAATCCGTCGCATTCTCGAAGCGACTAATCTCAGCGCATCCTCCGTAGGCATTCAACCTTATCGGGTTATCGTGGTCAAAGACAAAGCGCTACGCGCCGAACTGGGAGCAGGCTCATTTAATACACAGATTGCCGAGGCATCACATTTACTTGTTTTCGCCGCCTATACCAATATTGATCAACATATGATTGAGGATTTTATGGCACGTACAGCAGCTACACGGGCTGTACCTCTGGAACAACTCGCTGATTTCAAGCACAAACTAGATAGTTACCTTCTAGCGCGCAGTGCCGAGGAAAATCATCAGTGGGCCTCCCGTCAAGCCTATATCGGTCTCGGCACTGCCCTCATAGCTGCAGCAGCCGAACAAGTAGATTCTACGCCGATGGAAGGTTTCGATGCGGAACAAGTAGACCGCATCCTCGGGTTATCCGAAAAAGGATTACGCAGCATAGTCCTTTTGTCATTGGGCTATCGCGACGAAGAACAAGATTGGCTGGCACCTCTTAAAAAAGTTCGACTACCGGTTGACGAATTTGCCGTACAAGTTGGTTGAGTAGCGTCCCACTTCTTTAATAGAAAATTCCCCGGATCGCTAGGCGATTCGGGGAATTCGTCTACATCCTTATCAACACAATTAAATTGATATATCTACCGTAGTTTTTACTACTTTTACATCATGAGCAACAATGATATTATGAAAAAGCTCCGCGTGGCTTTAAAATTCACTGACGATGACATCATCGAAGTACTATCCCTAGTTGATTTCAAGGTAACGAAGACCGAACTGGGTGCGATATTCCGCAAAGAAGACCACCCCAATTTTAAACCTTGCGGTGATCAGATCCTCCGAAATTTCCTTAATGGGCTGATCATTTACAAACGTGGCCGCAGACCTGACACTCGTTCCAAAGTTTAATATCCCATTTCCAATTACCACTGTGCCCGTTCATATTGAACCGGCCACGCTATGTTTACCTTTAATTCATGAGCTGCCCTCAGTGGAAAATGCGGGTCCCTCAAAAATTCGCGGGCAATCATGATTAGATCAGCTTCCTCATTAACTAAAATTGATTCTGCTTGAACAGCATTCGTAATCAATCCTGCCGTGGAAGTCAGTGCACCCGTTTCCCGTTTTACTTTTGCAGCAAAAGGCGTTTGATAAGCAGGTCCAACAGTTATTTTTTGATGACTTACCACACCACCACTCGTGACGTCTATCACGTCTACTCCTCTGTCTTTTAAAATTTGCGCAAGCGTAACAGCGTCCTCCGGTGTCCATCCATTTTCCGCCCAATCAGAACCCGGAATACGTACAAATAACGGCTTTTCTTTCGGCAACACCGACCGTACCCCATCCAGCACTTCCAATAATAATCGAGTTCTGTTTTCAAAAGTACCACCATACGAATCGATACGTTGGTTGCTTAAAGGAGATAGAAATTGGTGTAATAGGTATCCATGCGAAGCATGGATTTCAATAACATCAAATCCCGCCTTTACCGCCCTTTGGGTTGCCGTTTTGAAATCTAAAATTACTTTTTGAATCCCCTCCATGTCCAACGCTACCGGTTTTGGGTAATTGTCTGCGTAAGGAATCGCCGTGGGAGCTATTGTCTGCCAACCGCCATCTTTCAGCTTCACTGCATCACGGCCCACCCATGGAACCATCGTACTTGCTTTTCGGCCTGCATGAGCCAATTGGATCCCCGGAACCGCACCCTGCTGTTTGATAAAAGTATTAATTTGCATTAGCTTCTCCATCTGTTCGTCTTTCCAGAGTCCCAAATCAGAAGGAGATATTCTAGCTTCCGGTGAAACACCGGTTGCTTCTATCAAAATCAGTGCTGCGCCACCGACTGCAAAGCTGCCAAGGTGCACTAGATGCCAGTCACTGGCAAAGCCGTCCACAGCGGAATATTGACACATCGGCGAAACGATGATTCTATTTTTTAAAGTAACTCCCTTTATAGCTATCGGACTAAATAATTTAGACATACTGTTCCTATTTAGAAAATAAAACTCTACGTTTTATTAACGTCCGAAGTTACTGACAAAGGTACTCTCAATCAAGCCAGAATGTCGAACGAGCGTCATAAATCAGTCGTCATGCAGTTTTAGTAAAATAGGAAGCAAACCATTCCTAATCTAGGGTTGACTTAACCATTCTAATACATTTAGAAGCAAAAAAATTTGATCTTTACCATCTGGATGATTCATTCCGATTTTTTCACTATTTATACCTTTTAACAGCGCAGTAAAAGAAGAAGCATCACTAAAAATACAGATCCGTCCTTTGCCACAATTGAGCAGGGCCCCATTCGCAAGGTTATTGCCCATTATATAAGGCATATCATTTCGAATAGCCATTTCCGTGTCTTTTATCTTTGACGGTAAATATATACGGTAAGCTTCCCCCAATACGGCGAATACCTTTGCTTCTTCAGGAGGAATAAAACCGCTACCTCCCCAACAACGCAGGTGGTGAACCTCTCTTCCTTTTCTATCCGTCACTGGCGAAGGAAGTAGATTTCCGATCTCCCTGGTGAACAGCTCTGGTTGACCATCTACCCGGTGGGTGAAACCATTGATCAAATTAAACCCAAATCGAGCAGCTAAACTACTTACCGCCCCCGCACTCGGCATCTGATCCGTGATGATAAGCAAACTTCCTCCCTCATCGTGCACCCAGCGATAAAGCGTTTCTATTTCCTCTTCTCTATAGACGGAAGTATTAGGAAGATCCCAATGCGAAGGATGACTTAAAGCATTCACCGTTACAAACACATCTGCTTGGGATAAAACATCCCTTTCAATAGCTGCTTTATAAGCTCGCAATCGATAACCTTCTGCCTGTACGACATCGGCAAACCCTTTGTATTGGCCTGAAAGAGAAAAGGCATTATAATGATATTGATCGTAGAGCAGCAATGGACCATTGCTATGCGGATACAATGGAGACGTCAATTTAACTTTAAAATCAGGATCAGAGACCGTTTGTCCATCCGAATAAAATGGCGCAAAGACGAGCAATATAATAAACGCTAAGACTGCCATAACTATTTTCCTGCTTTAACCCAACGATCTTCTTGAAAACACTGCATCACAACTGTCTCCTTAGATTCGTCTGCATAAAAAGTAACAGGCATAGCTGCATCCTGATTTATAAATTCCTGGTCTGTTATACAAGCAAGCGGTATACGTTTCCCATCCCATGTTTGGACGAGCATTAAGTCAACGCTGTCAGGAAAAATCTTGATTACATACGTTTCGTCTCGTTGGAGATAATAATCCCCTTGATATAGATGAGCTAACGAATCACTAAGTAACTTTCGCTGTCTAGGATCGAAATCCACTTTGGTCAAGTCAACTCTTTCCAAAATCTTTACGGCGGTAGGCTGTGGGCCATTAAATGCCAATTTATATTCTTCCTCGATAGATTCGAAGGTCAAATTTCCAGTTCTTTTGAGCGAATAGCGACGATCATCCCAGACCTGTCGAGCCTCCAACTGATCGTCTGTGATCTCAAATTGAATATAAGCTACTCGATTCGGAAACCGATAAAAACCCTCAAACTGTTGTAACGAAGTTTGCCCTGCAACACGATCAACAGACAGATTACGATTGCCCATAGCAAAGTGCAACCCACACAGCCCAATAAGAGCCACGAATACCCAAAGTTGTTTTTGTTTCTTTTTCATCTGTATATAATTATCCTTGTTTTAATGAATGAGACAAGTATAAATAACACCCTATTTAAAAGCCTCCGTCTGGATAAATCTGTACAGAATTGTTATTGCCGCTGTAGGTATTGCTTTGGCGTCATGCCAACTATCTGTTTAAAAGCGGTATAAAATGTGGTTTTAGAATTAAATCCTGATCGGATGAAGATCTCCTGGATACTATAATCGTTTTGTGTATTTTCTTTTAACAACTTTTTCGCATAGCGAATACGGTAGCCGTTTATAAACTGATAAAAATTCAGATCGACACCAGTGTTCAGCACATAAGAAAGCTCATGAACAGACAAGCCGATCTTGTCGGCTAATAGCGGTAAGGTTAATGTCGAGTCCAAATAAGGCTTATCACTATCCATCAAGTAAAGTAGCCTTTCCTTGAAAAACCCAACCTGTCCTGCTGTCAGTCGTTCCTTATCCTTACATGATACCGCGGCCTTTATAATGGATACCTCCTTGTCTTCTAGCTGATAAATTGCCGTCTGCGATAGCGCATGATAACAAAAAAAAAGCACACCTATTAAGTAACAACCGTCCGTTAGAGGCGATAGCGAAGGAACAAAACGAACAATAAACGACAAAAGACCCAAGAACAATATTCCCCACCAAATATTAAGTACCCACTGCAAATCCACCTCAAAGACCTCAGCAGAAATTTTTTTCAATAGCGCGCGATGTTTACGTAATAGTACATATGTCCAAATACCATAAATAAGAAACTGAATATATAAAAAATAACGTATCGTATAGACGACAAGACCAGGTAAGACGTAGCCTCCCGGAAGCAGCAGAATAAGTAATAAAGTCGGTATAAAGTGTAAGAAATATTTAAACGGCAACTGGTCGGGAGCTATATATAGATTTATAGCGACGAAGAAGCAAGGTAATATTGCCCATCTCCCAAACTCTAAAAAGTATAGCAGTGAAATCTGCTCTAAGATGTTTACGCTCTCCAATAAGAGTTGAATAAATACACTCGACAGAAAAAAGCTACAGATTCCCAGAAACAGATTGGCTCGTTTATTAGCTTTGGGTTGATTGAACAAAAGTAGTAAAGCGAGCAGAAACAGGCTCCCACCGCATAATCCATAAATTAAGATCTTGTATATCATACGTCTGTATAACCAATTAAAGGTAAAAAGTTTAGACGAGATATTTAGCCAACTGTATCCATCCGGACTATAAATTTATTTGATCGACATACCACAAGGTTTATTCTACATTCCTCATAAAAATTTTATCAAACAGCATATTCTGGTTTCCAATATTGTGTTTTTTCGGTCTCTATAGCATCTAATCCCATGCAAATAGCAATTGCAGAAACGCAACCTGTCTCCACATTGGATGCTGGTGTTTTACCATTTACGATGCAATCTTGAAAATCAATAAAAGCACTTATCGTAGGCTCCACCATCTTCTCATCAGATGCTAGGTATGGAATTTCTGTTTTTTCGCCCTGCGTCGCGTTTAAAATTGTTGCTCCCGTCACCCCATCGACCGTACCCAATGTCCGTTTTGTTACTTCAGGATAGATATATGCTTTATTACGTTCTATTTCGATCGTTGCTTTATTGCCTAATATTCTGATCTGATAACCATTAAATGCGTTAGACAATACCGAAGTATATGTTGCCTTTATACCCTTCTCATATTCATAGACAGTCCTTACATTATCATGCGTCTCTCTCCCATCTTTCCAATAGTCGATCCCTCCCAACCCGATCACTTTAGTAGGATGACTAGCCGTCATAAAGTTCACCGCATCGATCTGGTGAGCACACAGTTCAGATAAAGGTCCCCCACAAAGATCTTTATACATCCGCCAATTGATAACCTTTTCTAGCGTTGGGTCTTTAACAGGGTATCTCCAGTCCGAGTTTCGATTATATTGGCATTCAAAACTGTATGTATCCCCTATCCATCCTTCGTTAATGACTTTCTTTACTTTGTGATATAGCTCGAAATTTCTGTACTGAAAGCCCACTTGAAAAACCAATCTCGAATCTCTTACCCTTTTAACTAAGTCCAACGATTGTGCGATGGTAAAGGCCATAGACTTCTCGACATACACATGCTTATTAGCCGAAAGTGCCGCTACTGCCATGGCGTAATGCAGATACAACGGTGTCGCAATGATAACCGCGTCCAAATTTTTGTCCGCCAATAACTGTTCATAATCTGTATAGGCTTTCGCTTTGGGATCGGCTTTTGCCATGGCTGCGCTTAGATTGTCAGGAATAATATCGCAGCATGCCACGACTTTCAAACCCGAAACTTTGCCTATTGTATTTATCAATCCCAGCCCACGTTTTCCCGTGCCGATAACGCCCACCTGAACGATATTTTCGCTAAAGGAGGTCTTTCCTAACAACGACGTTTTAGTAACCATCAAACCGCCCAGTGTTAAAACCGTACCGGACACAAATTTTCTTCTACTTATTAAGTTATCTGACATTGTTCAATTATTTATTAGTTTTACGGTTCCACGACCTTAATATCCACTTGTTTTACGATCTGCTTATCATTATACGCTGTTTTAGCCGAAGCAACGAAAGTAGCAGTGTAGGTACCAGCCTCGGTATATACATGCCTAAATTCCTGCAGCGGCATATCAGCATATCCCTTTATCGGAATACTCCTGTCTACTCCCATATCAATTTCATCCACTTGAAACGATTTAGAGACTCCCCATTCTTCATACTCCAATCGATGTCCAGAAGTAGCCGCCAACAATAAAATTGTCGACGCGACAGTACTAGAAGACGTTAATAAGGTATCCTTTTTTACAAGCTTCCATCCCATCGATGCGTAAGAAGCTAAATCGACAGTATGCCCATACTCCGTATTTACCCGAAGCGCATGCGAACGAGTCCTCCAATTTCTGCTCGGAATAGGTCCCTCAGGTACCGGTGGCGCTACATATCGATAAGCGATAAAGAACGGCCGACCCTCCTCCAGCATATCTACCAAACTCACTGTACCCGATGATTGCCAATTGGTTTGCCAAGGTGCAGGCGCTGCCCATTGAAATCGAGTGCTGAGATCATGCCATGTTGCCTCACTTACATCTTCGTATTTATAAACGCCATTAAAATCTGTGGAGAACATCAACTGTACCTGTACGGCCTCCGTTGGCGTATTATGCGTATCAAATGTAAACATCATATCTTTCACTTTATCAATTCGAGGCACATCCTTAAAGTCGTATGCATTGCCTACTTCACCCGAGTAGAAAGAAAGTTGTGCAGGGTCTCCTGTTAAGAAAAACTCAGCCGGTTCACCCGCCTTTACCGTTAAGCTTGCAAGCTGTACAGAAAAAGTGGATATATCCTCAGCCTCTTCCTTTTCACAGGAATTCAATATTGCTAGGCACAATAGTATGCCGATTAAACGAATTTTCATATTGCTAAATTATATTTTTATCACATTTATTACCAACCCGGATTTTGTGGTGTCAACCCTCTATTCAATGCCATTTCACGCGGTGAAAACGGCCACAACATATCACGCTGAGAAGCATTTTGAAAACTGAGCACACCATAAGCGGTTGACGAAGAAGCGCGCGGTACGGGAAAATCTCCGTTGATAAAATCATTCTCTATACGCTTCATATTGATCATAAACTTACCCCAACGAATAAGATCGTGCTTCCTTAACGTTTCAAAACACAGCTCTCGAGCCCTTTCATCTTCAATAAGCTCTTGAAAGCTCTCTTGGGTAGCTGTTTGGTCGTCTGTTAAATCGGCATTACTCGTTTGTCGCGTACTGAGCAGTGTAATTGCTTCAGCACCAGAGCCACCGCCACCGACCAACGTAATAATGGGAGGAGACGTGTAGTTACTTCCTTCCTCTATTATTTTAACTCTCGTTACCGTTCCATTCGCATTCACAAACGCCTTGCCCGTCGCTCCAGTGCCGCCCCCACCTGTAATAGTTACCGTCGGTGCCGATGTATAACCTGCCCCACCATTCATTACCTGAGCCATGCGCACGGACTCATTCGGGAGAAGTTTCCCATAAGCTCTCCTACGAACTCTATTTACTGCCGCGATTGCTTCATCAGAGGGTGTTTGGCTAATTCTATTGTCCGCCTCAGCAAACATCAATAGCACATCCGAAAACCGCAGTAACGGAAAATTAATCGGTCCAGCATTCTTATTCTTGGGTGCAACCAGTTCTAACTCCCGACGCCATTTGCCACTTGTACGTTCATAAATCTGTGCCGTCGTAAACGGTATTTCTACAGCAGGTGTACCCGTTATCCGATATGGAGCGATAGCCCACTCGCGTCTTTCATCAGACGAGAGCAAGTTGGTGGCGTCATCGTAGAGATGCCATAACCGTCCTGTAATTTGAAGAAAGCCATAACTATAACCATACGCTTCATCTTCTCCAGAATAGGCAATGCCATTATTGCTTCCTACCCGTCCATTTTCTTGGAAAGCATCCGCCGAATTTCCATAAAACTCTACCTCCCATATGGACTCTTTAATATCATATCGATCTTGGCACATATTAATAAAAACTTGCTGATAAGACGGGTTGAGATCGTGCTGGAATCCATCTTCTGGAGCCGGATCAATTACCTTTTTAGCCCAATCTCTCGCTTCAATATACTTACCACTATCGTTGATCGGTTCGCCAGCCATGTATAAACATACGCGTGCCAATATGCCTCTTACTGCCGATTTGTTAACCCGTCCACCATGCCCTATTTCCGAAATCGTTTTCACCATACCCTCCGCTTGTTTCATGTCCGCGAGTATCTGCTCATATACCTCTCGAGCCGCAATACGAGGCGCTACGGTTTGATCTGCCGAACGGATGGGTTCTAACATCAATGGCACGTCGCCCCAATTGCTCACCAATATCAAGTGATAGAATGCACGTAAAAATAAAGCCTCCCCTTTAATCGCTGCCAATTCTGTTTCGTCCATTTCTACTTTATCCGCATTTGCCAATAAAAAATTAGCCCTATTAATACCATCATACCAATGCTGCCAATTATTGGCAATGGGCGCATCAGACGGACCGGTGTTGTAGACCGCTACCCCTACCCGCGCAGAAGTACGTGCGTAGTAGCCCTCATCTCCCTCCAGTCCCATACGGCCAAGCATTTGGTCGCCAAACGTCTGCGGGCGGGCCATCCGATCATAAACGCCTGCCAGAGCTGATCTCAGCTGTGCTTCCGTTTCATAATAATTTTCGGGAGATAATGCATCAATTGGTGTCGTTTCCAGAAAGTTTTTACATGCTGTAAAGTGGAGCAGCATCCCAACGATAATTATAAAATATCTTTTCTTCATGATTTTCAATACTAAGTTTATAATGTAGCTTTAATCCCAAACACCACCGTACGCGCTTGCGGATAAGCGGAGTAGTCAAATCCCGGTGTAAGAACCGAGTGCTTAGAGGAAACCTCCGGATCAAACCCTGAATACGATGTCCATGTTAACAAGTTCTGTGCAGATGCCGTTAAGGTCAAATCTTGTATTTTCGCGCGTTTAATCCACGACTTGGGAAGACTATACCCTAAGAACAAGGTTTTCAAACGTAGGAATGAACCATCCTCTATTATTTTAGACGAATAGATACCATTTGGCCCCCATCCCCCTACACGATAATGTTCATTAGAAGGATTCTCCGGCGTCCACCGGTCCGCGTACGACGCAAATTGATTTAAGCTCAATCTCGTTGATCCCTCAAAAATAAGCCTGTTTGCGTTCATGATGCTATTGCCGTAAGACCACTGAAAAAACACGCCTAGGCTGAAATCTTTGTAGGTAAAGTTATTGGAAAACCCACCGATATGGATAGGAATACCGCGACCGATCACTGTCAAATCATATTGATTAATTACGCCGTCCCCATTTAAGTCTCGATATTTTATATCTCCAGGCTTCACGGTAATATTCTGTCTATCATTATTATTGGTAGTTACGTGGTTTTTCAATTCATACACATTCGGTGAAACTTCATTGAAGTCTTCAAATTGATATATACCGTCCCAAATGTAACCATACATCTGTCCCGCAGGCTGACCAATTTTCGATATATATGCCGGCGTGTTGTTAAACGCTGTTTCCCACGTTAAATTGCTAATGATGCTGTTTTCTCCCTCCGTTAATGCTAAAATCTTGTTCTTATTAAAACTGATATTAAAATTAGACTGCCAGCTGAAATCTTTCGTTTTTACATTCATCGTATTAAGAGTCAACTCGATTCCCTCATTCCGCACTTTTCCAACATTCTTATAAACCCTCGTGAAGCCCGTGTGATGAGGCATATTAGCATTTAACAGAAGGTCGTTAGTCGTTTTTCGATAGAGGTCTACTGTAAATTCCAGTCTATTTTTCAGAAAAGAGATATCATAGCCGACATCTATCTGTTCCGTTGTTTCCCATTTCAATTTCGTATTCCCCAGACTAGATATATTCACGCCTTGCGTCGGGATTTGGTTCCCGAAAGAATACGACGCGTTATTATTAGGATCTACTAATGCAAATGCGGCAAAATCCGACACCCGGTTATTCCCCGTCAGGCCGTAACTGACACGTAATTTCGCATCCGAAATCACATTTTGATTTTTCATAAACGGTTCGTTTATCATTCGCCACGCAAATGCTCCCGAAGGAAAAAAGCCCCACTTATTAGCCGTCAGAAATTTTGATGATCCATCTGCACGAAAAGAAGCTGTGAACAGATACCGCGAATCATAGTTATAGTTAGCTCTTGCCAAATACGATTGCAATCTAAAAATGGACGCTCCTCCAGAAGTTCCCAAAGGCGTACCTTGTCGCAGACCATGAATCCCCAAAGATTCATTCGGAACAAGTATGGCGGTATAACCACCTGACTCATTTCGGCTTTCCTGCACACTATACGCCCCCATTACATTAAGCTGATGAACCTTGTTGAGTGTTTTTTTATACGTCAGGATATTTTCGTTTGACCAAGCGATACGTTCAGAATATGATTTCGATCCCCACTGTCCGCGCGAGTTGGAAGGCAAAAGAGGTGTCCCTCGGGATGTCAGCGAATTAAAAAAATTCTCCGACCTCGAATTAAGACTGTTCAATCCTCCTGTTACCTTAAAAGTCAATCCATCGATAATTTCATAAGAGAGGTAGGCGTTAGCAATAAGATTATTTCTTAAAACTTCACGATATTCATTCTGTGTCGATATAATCGGGTTAATGCGGTAGTCTTCAAGCGGGTTTACATCCTCATCCATCATATCATCCGCTAAATCATCTAATGAAAAATCCACGCTTCCCGTGACCGGCCTATATCCCAGTGTCGCGTAAAGCAAGTAACTGGTGGCCGAACCAGCGGAATTGGCAACAGAAGCCTCCCTCCCAAATGCCGTTCTGCTGGAGTAATTCGCATCAAATCCAGCTTTTACTTTTTCGCTGAACGTCTGCTCTAATGAAAACCTTCCTTGATAGCGGTTACTTCCCGTATTAATAATAACCGCATCCGAATCAAAAATTGATGCCGATACCGAGTACTTTGTCCGATCATTCCCTCCTCTTGCCGCTACATTATGGATATTTGTCGCACCTTTGCGAAACAATCTATCCTGCCAATCTATTCCTTGCACACCCCGATACGATTCGAGCGTAGTCGTCGAGTCGTCGAAATAACGGCCACCATTGCCTCTGTCGGCCTGATATCGTACAAACTCATAAGCATCCATCATTTCCATGCGTTTGATAACTTCTTGAAACCCATAAGAACCATTATACGTTACAACCGGCGCCCCGATCTTGCCTCTTTTTGTTTCGATGATAACAACACCATTTGAGCCACGGGCACCATATATAGCCGTTGCAGATGCATCTTTAAGTACATTTATAGAGGCTATATCATCCATGTTTAGAGAGCCTGGATCAAAATCTTCAATAGGGAACCCATCTACAACATACAAAGGCGCATTACTTTGCGTTAGCGAGCCCGCGCCCCGGATGACGATATTGATTCCTTCACTTCCCGGCTGCCCCTCGCTCGCCGACACCTGTACACCCGCTATTCTCCCGGCCAATGCTTGATCAAAAGACACTACCGGCGCCTTCGCCATTTCCTCTACGTCTACTATTCCAATTGAACCTGTGAGATCTTCTCGATTTACGGTACCGTACCCGACAACAACTACTTCATTTATTTCTCCCGACATTGGGTACAACCTCACATTGACTGGCGAGCTCCCTTTAAAGGAAACCTCCTGTTTATTGAATCCTATCATACTAAATACGAGCGTATAATTTCCTTTAGGAAGATTCATACTATATGATCCTTTTTTGTTAGTCACCGTCGTTACCGATGCCTCTTTCGAGGACACCGTTACTCCTTCGAGGGGATTACCTACTTCGTCTAAAACGACGCCGGTTATATGGACAGTTTCTTGCCTATTATATTTTTTTGAAGCGTTTGAATACCCAGGATCTGCTTTTTCATTAATAACAATCACCTTATTCTTCAGCGTCCAATTAAATGGCAAACCTGCTAGGATTTTTTCCATTGCCATTTCTAAAGGAACATCTTTCAACACCGCATTTATCGTTACCGGTACTTTCGTTTTGGCATTCACAAAGAATCGGTAACCAGTTTGTTCCTGTATATGGCGCATAGCCTCGTTCAGGGAGATGCCTTGCGCATTCAGTGAGATCCGCTGAGCATAACTATTTGGAGAGGCCTGCAATACGGTTATGCATGTCAATAGTAATATCAATTTCATTCGTACCAAGATCCTTTTAGTCAAAAGCGCATCTATAAAGATGTTTTCGACTTTCTCATTAAAAATCATAACTTTATTCTATGTTTTAGGGTTTATAATTTTATGTGCAGCCAGCTTTTATAAGCAGCTGTATTATTCGAACCGCCCTAGGCACACCTGGATAGTGTTCACAGCACTATCCAGTTATGTATCATCCTGAAAGTAGTCGTCATACTAAATCAGAAAAAACATGAATTTATCATACGTCTTTGCATTTCGTTAAACAATCTGTTAATTACTCCATTACTTTCAAGGCATAATGACCAATGTATTGGTCTTACCAAGTACCTCCAATTTAAAATTAAGACCGCTTTCCTTTAGTATATCAAGCACGGATGATAGATGGAGACTTCTTTCAATTTCACCCGAAAAATATGTTACAGGAACAGCACCTCTATATTCAATGTCGAGGTTATACCAACGACTCAGTTCCATCATCGCTGTCTTTAATTCCGTATTTGAAAACCTAAATAAACCATTTTTCCATCCGGTTGTCCGTTCAATATCCGCCGTTTGGGTATATAACCGGTTGTCGACCCATACAGATTCCTCTCCAGGCTTTAGCCTAACAGACGATCGCCGCACCGAAACATTGAGTGAACCGCTAACCAAGGTAGTTTTTACTTCATTTTCCTCTGGATAAGCCAAAACATTAAAAGCCGTCCCCAGTACGTTGATCTCCTGCCCACCACAAAGCACCTTGAATGGTCGTTTGCTATCTTCCGCCACCTCAAAATACCCTTCTCCTTCTAATTCTATTGTACGCTCATTCGACGAAAATACAGCAGGATATTTCAAGGAGGAAGCAGCATTAAGCCATACTTTAGAGCCATCGGAAAGCACAACACGATACGTTCCCCCTTTTGGAATATTTAAAATCATCAGTGAAGCGCTATCGTGTGATTCTTCGTGTATCTCGTCATTATTTGTATCTAACACAGGTCGTCCATCCGTATATGTAATTTCCTGGCCGACTACAATCCCCTCTTGATCAGCGCTTAGATCGATTATGGTGCCATCAGCTAGTGTGAGCATAGCTTTGTTCGTCCCTGGCGCGACGTCCTCCAACTCGGCAAAATGTAAATCCTCAGCATCCACGCTTGCTTTTTCATAAATAACATAGATACCGACGAGCGAAGCCAAAAAGATAGCTGCGACCGCACCATATACCCGTATCCGCTTATGACGACGTCTTATCTTTGCTTCTCTGTAGACCCTTTCCAGCAACTTACGTCTGTGCATCTCTTTCGAAGAGGCAATATCCTCCTGGATAAAGATGGGCGTGTCTGCAGAAATAGAAAACCATTCGTCAAACTCGCGTTGTTCCACTTCTGACAGACTGCCGTTTAGCCAGCGGCTGGCCAAATCCTGCATACGTCTGTTTTGTTCGTTTTTTGCCATTTAGTTAGGTCCTTTATTAATAAGTACCCTGACCATGCCGAACCCTTCATTTTTTTAAAAAAAAATTGATGATATATTTTATACAAATAGATACACCGATAGAAACCGCTGTAATCCCGAGCGGAGAACTTTTTTAGCCCGCACAAGATGGGCATCCACGGCCTTCTCAGTTATATCCAATTCCGAGGCAATTTCGCGATAGCTCATGTCTTCCTCTTTATTCATTCGATAAATCAATCTTGCTTTCTCGGGGAGATTGCCAACAAGTTGTTCAAGGCGGTCCTGTAATTCAACAAAGTCTAGATACTGCCGAGTGGAATCATCTAATAAGTCTACCGAACTGCACCCATCTTCGAAATAAACACGTCGGACTCGCTGGTGGTTCAGCACTTTAATTACTCGATATTTAACCGCTACCATTAAGTAATGTTGGAAGCTACCTGTTATATTTAATTCTTTTCTTCTTTTCCACAACGACACAAACACATCCTGAACGATATTTTCCGCTTCCATAATATCATCTATTTTGTGTATAGCTATTTGAAGCAACTTATCCCAGTAGCGGCTAAACAACTCGCTAAAAGCCTGTTCCTGACCTTTTGCCATCAAACATAATAAATCACTATCGGAGAGCTGTTTATAAGGTATCATATCTATAATATCAGCAGGTTTAGTCATCGATGCCTATTACACAAAGTTAGGACAATAAATCCAAAACGACCGACATTAAATTTAGTTGGAATCGAATTTCTATCATCATTTCACATTTTTCAGCTAAATTTCTTACTTTTAAACATCGTTCATTTTCATTCAACATATCCACCATGGTTACGACGCTTGCTGTTATCTCTATCCTCTTAATACTCTTAAGTGTCATTCCGTTTATCCAACACCAGCATTGGCTATTCCGCGTTGCCGAATTCATTAAAATACAGCTGCTTGTCCTACAAATCATTATCTTCGGCATCACCATGATATATGTACCGGAGACCCCCTGGCTTTGGAGTATACAGGTCGTTCAGTTTTCTTTGGTTGTTTACCATGTCTACATCCTGATGCGATACACCAAATTCGGAAAAAAGCAACATCCCCAAAAAACACCTTTTAGTTCGAATAAAATCAAGATTATTTCGTGTAACATATACCAATTCAACCGTGATCATCATCGGTTTATCGAACTGATCAAACAAGAACAACCAGACATCTTTGTCACGATGGAGAGTAACGCCGATTGGGAAGAGGCGTTGCGCGACCTGGAGAAGGATTATCCCTCTCAAGAAAAAGTGACATTAGAAAACACTTACGGCATGCATTTTTACACGAAGCTAAAAGTTAAAAAAATAAAAACCCATTATTTTGTAGCCGATGATGTTCCCAGCATCGAAGCGGAACTCGAAACAAGCGACGGATATCGTTTTATTTTCTTTGCTGTACACCCACCACCACCAAGTCCGACCGAAGAAGAAAACTCCAAAGAGCGCGATGGCGACTTGCTATCCGTAGCGAAGAAAGTAAGAGGCAGTACCTTGCCCGTGTTGGTAACAGGAGATTTCAACAATGTCGCCTGGGCGAAATCTTCCATTTTGTTTAAGAAAACCAGCGAGCTGATCGATGCACGCATCGGACGTGGCATTCTATCAACCTTTCATGCCAAATACTGGTTTTTCAGAGTTCCGTTAGACTTGTTATTCCATAGTACGAATATTATTATCGACAAGCTGTTTATTTATCCATCCGTTGGTTCCGATCATTTTCCAATGGGCTGTACCTTTCACATTGACGTTAATTCCAACGAACAGGAAGAAGATGTTGAGCATCTGGAAGCAGGCGAAATGCAAGAAGTAAGCGAACTGATTGAAGAAGGAAAAGCAGAAGAAAGTGACAATCGATAAGTTTTCAAAGCAAATCTTCCCAAAATAAAAATGCCCGGGTTTGTATTCCCGAGCATTTCATGATTAAAAAGTTAATCGCTAAAATTAAACAAATTACCTCAACATTTTAGCCACATCATCATCCACAAGAAATAGTAATTCTCCCGTGGTTGGTTTTAAAAGTTGAGATGGATATAGTTCCGGGTTGCTCTCTCCTTGCAAAACCTCCCGTAAAGCCTTAGCCTTTTTCTCACCAAACGCAATCACCACGATTTGGTCTGCCTTATTGATAAATGGAGCTGTTAGCGTAATCCTATACATATCCTGTGGTACCAGAAAATAAGCATCTACCCATTTTTCTTTTTCATGAAGCACCTCCGTGCCAGGAAACAACGATGCCGTATGTCCATCGTCACCCATTCCCAAAAAAATAAAATCGAGTTGTCCATTATCCCCTAGTTTTTCCCGTAAAATTTGTTCGTAGGTCTGCGCATAGTCTGCTGCGTCCACCCCTTCTTTGAACATTGGAAAAATGTTAGATTCCAGAACGGGAACATGATTAAGCAACGTTTCATAAGACATCTTTGTATTACTCAAATCGTCTTCGAACGGCACCCATCTTTCGTCACCCCAAAAAACCAAAACCTTGCTCCAGTCCACCTGTGATTTATAGGCTTCCGTAGCTAATAATTTATGCAAATCAACAGGAGACGAACCACCGGTCAATGCCACGGAAAAAAAACCTTTTTTATCTATATTTTTCTTTGCCGCTTCAACAAACAGCTGTGCCGCCGTTTCAAAAATTTGCTCTTTACTTTTAAACTGTTTTACCATCATATTCCTCTTTTAAATCTTCCATTGTTGCTGATAACCATCGATGTCCCTGTCTACTCAGTAATTCATTAGCCGCTTCCGGACCCCAACTTCCAGCAGCATAAGTGTAGATAGGCGAATACGTTCCGTTTTTCCATTCCTCTTGAATCGTAGCAATAATATCCCAAGCTTCTTCTACTTGGTCCGAACGCATAAATAACGTTGAGTCTCCATCGAGCGCGTCGATCAACAAGGTTTCATATGCTTCTGGACTATCCGGTGCACATTCAAAATAGTCAAACACCATTTCCACAGGGTTTAACGTCATGTCCAAGCCCGGTTTTTTCGTCATAAACGATAAACGAATATCCATCTCAGGCTGAATATTGATCGTCAATTGATTCGGCCGTAAGCTATCCGTACCATTTACAAATGTCTTGTTTGGCACTTCTTTAAAATTTACAATTACACAAGATTTCTTCTGTGCCATACTCTTGCCAGTTCGCATATAGAACGGCACCCCTTGCCATCTCGGATTGTCGATATAAAACTTCATCGCCACAAAAGTCTCCGTACTCGAATTCGGATCCACACCGGGTTCTTGTTTGTAACCTTGTTTTGGCTTTCCCTTTACTTCCCCATCTGTATACTGTGCACGAACAGTGTAGTGATTGATATCTTCCGGCTTGATCCTGCGTACAGCTTTTAATATTTCCGCCTTTTTATCACGGATTAAAGAAGATTCGAATTCAACCGGAGCGTCCATAGCAACCATACAGAGAATCTGCAAGAGATGGTTTTGAATCATATCACGTAAAGCGCCCGAATGGTCGTAATATCCGCCACGATCTTCCACCCCTACCTGTTCCGCCACCGTAATCTGCACCGATTCTATGTGTCTATTGCTCCATAGCGGTTCAAAAACCGTGTTGGCAAATCGAAAAGCTAGAATATTTTGTACAGTTTCCTTGCCCAAATAATGATCAATACGGTAAATCTGTTCTTCTTTAAAATTTTGGTTCAAGAGCTCATTCAAGGCAACTGCGGAAGCCTTATCATAACCGAATGGCTTTTCGATGATGATGCGATCTTTTTTAACTTCATCTGCCATACCCGCTTTCTTTAAGCTAGAGGATACCGAATCGATAAAATTAGGTGCTACCGATAGATAAAAAAGACGATTTACGCGACTGTTGCATTCCACATCGAATGCTGTCAGCTTATCGTTCAGATTCTGGAAGGAATTTTCGCCCGTAATATCAAAATTTAAGAAGGTAATTTTTTCGCTAAAGCTAAGCCATTGTTCTTCAGTAAACTTCTTATTACGAGAAAATTCCTTCAAATTCTCCAGGACATATGCTCGAAATCCCTCCTGACTATATTGCTTTCTCCCCAATGCAATGATCTGGAAACGCACAGGCATCCATTCATCAATGAATAAATTAAAAAAAGCCGGGAATAATTTTCTTTTCGCCAGATCCCCCGTTCCACCAAATACGACAATCGATGTTGGTGCTGTTGTTCTATCATGCGTCATGTTACCGTTGCTAAATTAGTTCCACTGGAAATGAAATATACCCTCTTGATCTACATGTTCATAACTGTGTGCGTCAAAATAATCAACGATTCCAAAATTGTATTTATACATTTTTTTAAATTAGTTAAATATGGAAAGAGCAAATATATCGAAACTTGTGTGCTATTATGCAACAAATTGTTTTTTTAACCCCGAAGTGACCAACGTACACATCGGAGTTTACCCAATCAGCTTAAGGATTCGTACTAAAAATCGATCCATTCGCAATCAGTGCCCTACGATTCATTTTAAGGATATCCACTATCCACTCTGCGAAATCCTCCGGTTGTAGTACCGTGTCTGGATTGCCATCCGTTAACCCACCCTTTATACTCATCTCCGTTGCGATTGTACTCGGTGTCAGGGTAACAACACGGATATCATCTTTACGCCATTCCGCCATCATCGACTGCGAAAGTGAAATCACCGCCGCCTTAGAAGCCGCATACGCTGCCATACCAGCACCACCCTTTAAACCTGCCGTTGAAGCAACATTGATAATATCACCTTGTCCCGTTGTTTTTAGATACGGATATATCGCTCTTGCCACGTTATAAACACCAAAGAAATTAATATCAAATACCTTTTGGAAATCTGCCGATGACATCTCCATCACTTTACCGAACTGGCCTACGCCGGCATTATTTATTAAAATGTCAATGCCCCTCAGTGATTCCACCAGTTCCTTTATGCCGCTTTCTACTTGCGCATTATCAGCTACGTCAAATACGGCGTAGTGTGCTTCCACACCATTCCCACGAAGCTCCTCCACCGTTGTCTGTAAATTCTTTTCGTTTTGTCCGGTGATACCTACATGCACCCCCTCAGCCGCAAGTGCTAGCGCGACCGCTTTTCCTAAACCACGACCGCCGCCAGTGATAATTGCTTTTTTACCTTTTAATTCTATCATTTCAATCTTGTTGTAATCGTTATTGGGTCTGCTCTTGCTTCGTTAGTTCATCCGTATCGGGCATTATTTTAAGCCGTTCCACAGGCCCCAAAAATTCACCATATTTAGTTGGATTAAACGGATCGTAATAGTACAACCCTGCTTCAGCAAATAATCGCAGATGTCTTTTCATTCTCTTCTGGAACTGCTGATAGTCCTTTTTTGTCGGCGACGTCCATGCAGACTCTGCCAAAGCCGTTATCCTCGGGAAGATAATAAAATCCAATTGCTGTTCCTTGGATATAGACTCCGTCCACAAATTGGCTTGTATTCCCTGTATCAGTTTACCAGCCTCTGGCAAATCGAGTATGTCTTGGCTTGGGAAATTATACACCTTTTCAATAGGTGCAAAATCTCCCGACCATTTACGTCCGACAGTGTGCGCCTTATCTTGCACAAAATCAAAGTAGAGCGGTATCCTTGGACATAGTACCGTTTTAAAACCTTTATCTAACGCATTCTTCAGCTGGACATCTTTATCATGTCGCCACCAAAACACCGTCGTTTTGTCTATCGGTAAATCAGAATCTACCACCTCATCCCACGCCAGTATTTCATTATCCATCTTCACGAGGCTATCTGCCATTCTTTCTACAAAATAAAATTCAACTTCCTTTAAATCTTTGAAGTTTTTTTCCCTCATCAGACGTTGCACATCAGCATCCACGTTCCAATGCTGGTTACCAAAATGCACTTCATCCGCACCTATATGGATCTTCCGAGAAGGAAAAAGTACATTTACCTCTTTTAAAATATCTGCGAGATACTGATAGGTTGATTCTTTACCCGGATTAAAGGTAAATTCGGGGTATTTAGCCGAACCCCCACCGCTATATTCCGGATAGGCCCTATTTGCTGCCGTGGCATGTCCTGGCATATCTATCTCCGGAATAACCTCAATAAATCTATCTGCAGCATAGTCCACAATTTCCCTAATATCGTCCTGGTTATAATATCGAGCGGGAGCCAATGCATCTGAATGATTACCTATACCACCTACCAGCGTAAGGCGCGGATATTTTTTTATTTCTATACGCCAACCAGGCTGATCTACCAAATGCCAATGGAATTTATTGAGTTTGTAAAACGCCATCCAATCCAGCAATTGCTTTACCTTTTCTTTTCCGAAGAAATGACGGGATTCGTCTAGCATTACTCCACGCCAATGGTACATCGGATTATCTTCCACATTCCAGTTTGATAGTCTAATTTCATCGTCTATATTAGCTGTCTGACGTACCAATTGTAATAAAGAAATTGCTCCGAGAAACAATCCTTCTTCGTCAGCAGCCTGTATTTCTATTGTTGTCGCAGACATCGCCAGTTTATAGATATTTCCCCTTAATATCGTCGTTGGCACGGTCGAAAGTTTGATGACAGGAGAATTTTTTTCAGGCAAAATATTCAACGTAATCCCCGTACTTTTCAGCACCTCGTTCTGTAAATAATACGCTACTTTCGCGGTATGCTCCCCTTCCAAAACAATGGAGGTCTTTTCCGACAGGATAAACTCTCCCGTTGCCCTTGTATACGTTTTGGGGATCGGAATGATGGGTATTTGCTGCGCAACACTTGCTTCCGTCGTTGCTGTCAATAAAAGTATTACGATAAACTTGATAATTGTTTTAATTAGCATAGCTACATTCATCTTGTATGGTCGACTATTTTCGTCGGCTTTGAAGATAATCATATTTTTACATAAATTTTCTTTCTATCCTCAACCTCATCTTAAAACGATGCCTACCTGCTGATAATTCCACCACCTGCCGATCGCGCACATTGTCTGGCATATAGAACGTAGCTGAAGCATTTGGTGGAACCACGATATCGTAGTAGACGCTGTCCCCCTCCTTTTCCCACGTAGAACGAATTTCACCGTAAGGAGAATCATAGCGCACGTCCGACCGTTCCAACCCTTCGGGAAATATTGGCTTGAGCAAGGTATTTTTAAATCCCGGTTGTTCAGGGTCTGGCAGTATTCCGCCTATCGATTTAAAAAACCATCCGCCAATCTCTCCAAACATCATATGGTTATCCGAAATATCCCTCTCCGCATCCAGATCCCAATTCTCCAAGAGAGTCGTTGCACCATTCTCTACCCACCAACCCCAAGAAGGATAGGTATTTTGTACCGCTAACTTGTATGCCGTTTCGCTATAGCCGTTATCTTTCAGTGCATTCAGTATCGCTTTTGCTCCTAAAACCCCTACATCCAGATGAAAATCGTTTTCTTCCACCCTATCATTCAGATTGGCCGCCACTTTGGCCCTGCTGTCTTCCGGGACAACACCCCAGTGCAACGGCACACTCAATTCCGTCTGGCTGCCATCTGCATATATGCCCGTCTCGCGGTTCAGGAATTTTTCGTTGATGGCCTGTTTGATTTTCTCACTTAATGCACCATATTTCTTGTAATCGTCCTCCTTTCCGAACAGTCGAGCTGCATGGGCTAAAATCCGCGTATCTGTATAAAAGTATACCGAAGAGGTCAGCTCGAGATTAGACGTTGTTTTTACGGGTACCCAATCTCCTCTTCCAAAAGTCGTCAACCCATTTGGACTAATGCCATCTACATAATCTACATAACGTTTGATATTATCATAGCAATCTTCCAACAGCCTACTGTCACCATAAAACATATACACTTCCCAAGGGATAATGGCAATCGTGCTTGTCCAGTCCAGACCATTTGCCGTACCATATCCCCATCCTCCCGTAGGGATAATATCCGGTAAAATGCCGTTTGGTTGTTGTTCGTCCCGGTGGTCTGCCAACCATTTTTCATAAACAGTAATTGCATCAAAGTTATACAACGCACTTTCAATAGCCAGGTGTCCATCCCCAGTCCATCCGTTCTTTTCACGCTGCGGACAATCTGTCGGATACCCCATAAGATTAGATAGATAGGCGTTATTTGTAATTTCCCACAACCTATTTACCAACTCAGAAGAAGTTTTGACTGATCCGATCGGCCGTACGTCACTATGCATAAAATAAGATGTCACGTTGGATTTATCAATGTCCAATGGTTCCGTAATCGTGATCTCCACATACCGAAATCCTTTATAATTGAATTTAGGCATGAACGTATCTTGCTTTTTTCCACTTAAGATCAGTATATCCGTCTGAAACGGGTCGGTGACATTATCGCCACGGTAATACACATCAATATTCGACATATCCACACGGCCGTCATCACGTAATCTTTCACCATGCTTTATTTTAACGACGGTTCCCTCCCTGCCTTTCAAGTTGACCGCAGTCACGCCCGCCATATTTTGCCCCATATCAAACACATAGGTGGTGTCGTCAATTTTGTTCAACGTCTGCGGATGATACGTCTTGACCAACCGGATAGGCTCCGTCTGTTGAGAAACAATCAAATTGGAAGGTGCCCCCCTATATCTTACGCTGTTCCACTTGGAATCATCAAATCCTACATTGTCCCATCCATCCTGTTCCAGACGCGCATCGTAGTGTTCTCCTGTGTATATACTGTTGGATACAATAGGTCCCGATGCCGTTTTCCAATCGCGTTCGCTGACAATCGTCTCGATGGTACCGTCCTCGTATTCGATTCTCAAATCCATACAAAATGTCGGTCTCGCACGCCAGGGCGCATTATGAAAATCCCAAACCGCCAACGACTGATGGTTGTACCAACCATTTCCCAGAACCACGCCGATGGCATTTGCTCCCTTGGTTAGCCATTCGGTCACATCATGCGTCACATATAATATTCGACGGTCAAAGCGCGTATACATGGGATCTAATCTATGATCACTGACGCGCTGGCCATTCAGCGAAAGCTCATATAGCCCTGCCACAGCGATATAGACACGGGCACTTTTGATATTTTTCTTCGCCTGAAATTCTTTCCGAAAATACGGTGCAGGCCTATAATGAATATCGTGTTGGTCACTAATCCAACTTCCTTTCCAAGATCCTTTTTCACCCATCATCCCCGTTTCAAAAGACGACACGCCGGAATTACTTATCCTATCCTTTCCATCCCAGACCACCACTTTCCAAAAGTATTTCGTCCACGGATTCAATGCAGTACCATTATAGCGGATCAACCTCTCTTCATCACCAACTTTTCCCGTATCCCATATCTCGCCTTCTCCTGCTTCGACTTTTATCGAATCCGATCCAACGAGGATACGATAAGCCATTTGTCTTGCTCCCTTCGTTCCGCCGTTTAATCGCCAAGTCAGTCGTGGATTTGGCGCATCGATTCCCAACGGCGAAAACATATGTTCGCATCTGAGATCAACCGGTCTGGATAAATTATTCTCCTGCCGCGCGTGGACGACCCGATTATTACATAAAATAAAAATACACAGTAAAATAATCCAACTAATAGATTTACAGCTCATGTTCTAGCGGTTCCTTAATGACAACATAAATTAAGGAGAAAAAATTAGAAATCCCAAAACTAAACGTAAAGAGCATCCCAACAACTAGAACATCCTAGCCATTAGAAACTATAAGCTATACTTCCCAGCACATTTCGGGACATCATAGGGTTTACCGTAGACCATCCCTTGAAATACGTTTCGTCCGTTAGATTATTCGCTTTTACCGCTAGCTCATAATTCTTATAGCGATACGATAAGCTCGCATTAACTAAAGTGTACGCCGGGACGGTAAATGCGCCCGTCGGTGCACTATTCGTAATCAAGTTTTTTCCAGCGTGGTTAACACCTGCCCCAACACCCACGCCACGCAATAACCCGCGTCTAACCGTATAATTTGTCCAGAAATTAAATAAGTTCTTAGGTCCAGCTTCCGTCGGACGAAGATTATTAACACTTGCATCAGCCTTCGTCAGCTTGCTGCTGTTGTTGCTATAGCTCAAAATAACATCTAATCCTTCCATTGGCGCAGCTGTTAGATCAAATTCAAAACCACGACTCAATCGAGTTCCGTCCTGTACGGTAATATTATAAAACTCACCATTACGTTCAATCGTCTCCGGTCTGGTAATGTTGCTGACAGAAATATCGTAGTAACTAGCTGTCAGTCCCACACGGTTATTAAATAAATTGAACTTCACCCCGGCTTCCCATTGCTCCGCTTGCTGTGGTTTGAAATCGCCTGAAACATCCGGTAAAGACTGTACTATCGGGGCCACATTTTTGAATCCATTCTGGTAATTACCGAAAAACGATATCCGATCTTTCATAAGCTCGTACACGATCCCCGCCCTTGGTGAGAAAGCAGTCTGGCTATAAGTCCCCCTCGTCGTATCGGCATCATAATCATACGTTCCCTTATTATCAAAATAATCTACACGTAGGGCGAGATGAACATGCAGCGCAGGCGTCACATCCAGCACGTTGGATATATAACCTCCCAAAACCCCGTTTCGGCTACGGTTATTTGTTTCCGCCCCATTCGAGGCAGCTATAGCTTGATCAATAAAGGCGGCATTGAATTTATAATAATTGGGATCGTCATAGGACGTATTTATCTTATCGACCAAAACGTAAGGCGAGTTATGTGTTATCGCCTGCTGGAAGAGATAATCCATACCGATCAATGTACGGTTGCGCATCCCCCCAATCCGGTAATCGCCCACAAAATTCTGCTGCGCATTGAACACTTTCGCCACGTAATCCTGATCGCCTGCATAACGACTGATCAGCGTATCATTGTCCGGTTCCAGATACATCACATATTGGAAATAACCATCCGATTTTCGCTGATTGAAACTAACCGTCGTGTTCGACGTCCACCGATCATCCAGACGATAGTTTACATTTCCGCGAATATTGGCGACGGGGTTATTAAACGTAACATCATTATGCGTATAGGATTTATCGAAGTCAAACTGTAACTCGGACGGTGTACGTGCAAAAAGATCCCGGCTTCTGTTCAGGAAAACCATTAAAGGATTTGTGGCTTTACTTTGGTAAATTTCGGCATCAATCTGGATATCCAAACGCTCATTGGCCCGATAAAGTAACGATGGAGCGATAAAGAAAGATCTTTTGAACCCGGCATCCTGAAAAGTACCCGTGCTGGTATAGGCTGTATTTACACGTCCTAACCATTTACGATCCTTCGAAAGCGGACCGTATACATCCGCCGTTACCCGGTGTTGGTCAAAAGATCCAAAGATATAATTTACACGGCCGCCAAGCGTATCCAAAGGCTTTTTTGTCACATTATTAATCAAACCACCAAAGCCGACAGCCGCTCCACCAAACAATGTTCCCGAGGGGCCTTTAATCACTTCAATCGTTTCCAGATTTATCGGATCGGGGCTTGCGCTGGCAATACTCACTACCCCGTTGACCATAGCAACCTGCGTTGTAAATCCACGCATAGTATAATAAGACGATCCATCTCCCGGACGACCAGTTGCACCCCACAACTGATCTACACCAGAAACATTCGCTAACGCATCGTCAAAACTGGTATTTACCTGGCTCTGTAATAGCTCCTTTGTAATAACAGCGTATGATTGTGGATTTTCCATATTCCGTAGCGGCATCTTGGCCACATAAGGGCTGGTTTTCCGCGTATACGTATTCCGTATCCCATAAATATTTATTTCCTCCAGAGAAGCGCGATTCTCCGTCAAGTAAATTGTCGGGACCGACATTCGTCCCCCCGGACGAACATAAATTTCACGCGAAAGCGGCTTTACCCCCACCGCAGATATCGAAAGAATATATCTTCCCGTATCAATATTATCGAAAACATAATTCCCTTTTCCGTCCGTGTAAGAGGACTTTTCTAAACCATTTATATGAATAGTGATACCAGCAGCAGGCTGGTTATCCGCCGATAGCACTTTCCCGTATATTTCCACGCTTTGCTGCGCATACAATACGGTATGGAACAGAACACATACAGCAACTAAGATCTTTCGCATAATAAACTAGAATAATTATTTAGAACAATTTTAAATTGCGCTAAATTAGATTAATTCTAATTAATAGACAAGCTAATGTGGAAAAATTAGGTGATTTTTTTCTATCTAATTCATCAACTAGAACTCAAAACTTGGAGAACCGTACGGATTGTAAAGCGCACCAGCTAATCTGTTCTTGTTTGTTTAGCCACGGTCAACATCGATAAAAACGCTGCATTCCAATCAAAAATCATTAAAATTCCAATTTCCTCGGTAAGGTCGACTCCTCATAATATTGGCGAAAGCGTCATCAAACTCTTCCGTTACGGGATCCCAGCGTAAATTTCTTTGCAATTCATACGCAATATTAATCGCGTTACAAACCGTGGAAGTACGCTGACCGATCTCGACATCACAAATGGGTCTCGAACGATTTTTGATCGCTTTGACCCAATCCTGATAATGGTTATCACTATAGTATAGCCGTTTATCGTTTGCGGTTAGATGCTGGTTTGCCAACATTTCCGGATTTGTACGTAAAAATGACCGACTGACCTCAATGCTTCCCTCCGTCCCAAGAAACTGGATGGCATTAGACTCCCCCCAGTTCACATGGTTTACACGGGTCCCTTGTCCATAAACATATGTCAATCCAGTTTCTGCCTGCGGAATCTGTGGAGGAATAAACTCCACTGGGCCTCCATTGTCCATGTCCAAAGCCCACTGAACGATGTCAAACATATGTGCACCCCAATCTGTAATATATCCGCCACCGAAATCCCTATACCCGCGCCACCACGCCCATTTATCATCTTCGATCGGCGGTGATAAAATGGGATGATAACCGCGGTACAAAGAGGGGCCGATCCACATATCCCAATCCAAGTAATCCGGTATAGGAAAGGAAGGCAGATCACACTGTCTTACCGGTTCCCCTACCGACACGTTGATTTCTTTCACATCCCCTATATAGCCGTTATATACCAATTCCGCGGCGTGTCTAAAGTTGAACGACGAACGTTGCATGCTCCCCGTTTGAAAAACAACCTCGTATTTTCTGGCCGCGTTCACCATGGCTCTTCCTTCTGCTATGGTCAGGGCTAATGGCTTTTCGCAATAAATATCTTTCTTTGCTTTCGCTGCGTCTACAGCGATCTGCGCATGCCAATGATCCGGTGTAGCGATAACGACAGCATCCACCGAGGTCAATTCCAGCAGTTCTCGAAAATGTCGATATTTGCCGATAGAGGAGTTCGATTTTCCCACCGTACTTTGAGCAGTTGTAGCCGCTTTGGCGAAATAATCTAATTTCTTGTCATCCACGTCGCAAGCGGCTTGAATAACCACTTCCGGACAGCCGTTCAATCCGTGCAGCAAATTTAGACTCTGTTTACCGACGCCGATAAAGCCCATTTGAATTTTGTCACTTGGTGCCAGGAATCCATTCCCGCCCAAGACACGCCGCGGAACGATGGTAAAAGCAACCGCGGACTTCAAACCTATATCAATAAAATCTCTTCTTTTCATTTTTTTGATATTACATTAATTTTCTGTTGGCACAAGGCTTACGGCGCTAATTTCAGGCAAACCATTGCCATCGATTGTGGTCGCTTCGAGTACAAACGAGATGAATGGTTCCCCTATTGCTTTTTGTGGTATTTCGATCGTGCCCATTTTTACTTCTTCAAAGGATTTTCCTTCCTTCCCCTCAAAGCTATACGTCACCTTACCGGCGTCCGTATGGAAAACCACTGTTCCGCCCGTTGTTGATAATGGCAAATGCTGAATCAATACGTCGTATCGCCCAGGCCGTTGTATCTTTACCCTCCAAGATACTTTATCATCGGTATGCGTCCACCCCGCAAGGGCATTCGGACGTTTAAAATCATGCCTCGCACCACTTATTTTCATCCCATGTGTCGTATGGATGTCCGCATTATCGGCAGATAAGACAATCCTGCCATCCGATAATGCTTGGGCAACACTCTCTTCCACTTCGAGGGCACCCTCCACCTCCATCACCAACACCTTTGGTCCGTCCTCCAGCGAAAACGTAGGGACAGAAATTCCTAAACCCATTTCCTGCGGAACCACATCCATCGAACCATCTTTCGAACCCATCTCATAAAGGCTCTTCACGGCATTTTTTAACGGTACATTGATAACATTACCTTGCGGAATATCAAATACATGTAAGTAAAGCTTGTCCCCTTTTATGGTACAATAGCCCCAATCCAATTTTCGAAAGGGACTCGCCTGCGTTCCATAAATAGATTCGCCGTTTACGGACATCCACCTTCCTACCCGCTCCAATATTTCCACCGCTTGATCTGGAATTTTGCCGTTACCGTCGGGCCCCACATTTAAAAGAAAATTTCCTCCCTTGCTAACGGTTTCCACCAATAGGCGCATAATCTGTGGGAAGCTTTTCCAATTTTGGTCATGCGCACTATAACCATAACTTTCGTTCATCGTATGATTTACTTCCCAATTCGTTCCGCTGATACCCGTTGGCGGCACGTATTTCTCAGGTGTTCCTATATCACCGTTCTTGTTCTCTAACCCATTCCAAAACCGATTGTTGATCAATATATTCGGTTGCCATTTAATAAGATCCGTCAAGATCCGTTTCGTCCCCCAGCTTTCGCCTTCGTGTTCCTTACTACTAAAGTCAGCCCACAGTACATCCAGTGCACCGTAATTGTTAGCCAACTCTTTGATCTGACCATACATATAATCCTTATATCGTTCGTGGTCGGGAACATGTCCTGTAGGATTTGGATTTAATTGGAACGCTTCATACGAATCCGGATGCTGCCAGTCCAGTAAGGAGTAGTACGCTCCCGTTTTTAGCCCTTCCTGTTGAAATGCCTCCATAATTTCTCGGTATAGATCTCTTCCATCAGGCGACAGATTTGCTGTCCCCGTTACCTCGTTGCGCAATGCAAAAGGTTGATCACTGTTAAATAAACTAAACCCTTCGTGATGTCGCGAGGTCAGAACCATATATTTCGCCCCCGACTTCCTGACCAACCTTGCCCATTGCTTGGGGTCAAAATCCTGTAGCGTAAATTTAGGCTTCAAATGTTCTGTATATTGTTTACTGGGAATCTTACCCCAAGTCTGTATCCATTCCGCATAATGCTGCGGGTACGTTTCACCTTTAAAAACACCGCCGGCAGCACTATATAGTCCCCAATGGATAAAAACACCGAAGCGAGCTTCTTGAAACCAAGCGAGACGCTTTTCCTGTGTTTCCAACCATCCGGGAACACCCTCAAAAGGTTCGGATTTACTTTGAGCAGTTAAATCTTTAACGGATAATAAAAGAAATAGATAAATGATGATCTGATATTTCATAGTTACTGCGTTTATAATAATGTTTTCTGTAATTTTTGTATTTTATTCTGAATGCGCATACTTTCTTTTTTTACTTTATCAAGCGGCTTTCCCACAGGTAGCCCTGGCCGTTCATGCCCGGTATATGTTAGCCACGCATTTTTTATTATTTCCTGTCGCTCTTCCAATAATTTATAAAGATGCGCATAATAAGACGTGTTGTCCAGACACGCAGATAGAAAGTCTTTTGTGGCAAAGGTGTCATCAAAATAAGGAATGATACATTCGGCTATTAGGCGGTGACCTTCCAAACCAGGATGAATACCATCTTCTGCTAATTTAAAATTAGGTTCACGTTTCTTTTTTTCCATTAGGTAGTCTTGCATAGGAAAGTGTATATCTATGACTTCCCAGTTTCTTTCCCTTCGTTGGTCGAGAAGCCATTGTGCATACCGATTAAGCACGAGGTTATAGCCTTTAAGACCCCGTATAGGATCTTCATGGACACTTGGTGTAATAAAAACAATCCGTTTAACCTCTGCCGCTTTAAGCTTCGTATACAAACCGATCATCCCTTCTTTGTATCGCTGAAAATTCGACTCGCTAAACGGTTGATAGATGCCGTCATTCATACCATAGCATGCAAAGACAACATCCGGCTTTATCCGTTTGGTGACATTATCAAGCCTGCTAAACAGCCACGGCCGCACAAATGCTCCCTCCGCATGACCATCTTCATTAAGACCCGAAACGGTTTCGCTCGGCAATCCCAGATTAATGGTTTCAATGTCTGAGGCTGGAAAAGCCGTTATCAAAAAACTTTCAAACAGGGCTACATACTGCCCCGCATACGTTATGCTATTTCCTAAAAATAATATCTTTTTGGCATCCCGTATAGGAAACGGAGTTCCCAAGGGGTGGTCCTGACCACGCCCCTCTACAGCAAAGCCTAAACATACAAGGAAGACAATACAGATACGATTCATGGCGAGCTCGGTGTTATTTTCAAAGTATATCCTTTTGGCAGTTTCCGAACTGCTTTTGGTAGTTTTACCAAAAGACCTTCTTCTGTTTGGCTAAAAGCGACTTTGCCTATCCCCAGTATCTCCACTTGTTTCACACCGATTTGTCCCTTGGCCAAGCTTTTTACAACGGCTACCCCACTTTCAGGCAATTCGAGCGATACCACATACAGATACTTCTCCCGTTCTGTAAACCAAAAATCTTGGGACGTGAACGCTGCTTTAAACCCTTCCCTCTCGCGTTGTTCGGTATCTGTTATATGCACGGTCGTCGGGCCCTCGCGTAGCACTTTCCACGGTTTAGATCCGTAAATTGCTTCCTTGTTTACCGTCATCCAACTACCGAGTTTTTGTAGGTTGTTCCTAACCGTTGGCGCTACATTTCCTTGCGCATCCGGACCGATATTCAACATATAGTTGCCTCCTTTACTTACGATTTCGACAAGCCAGTAAAGCAACTCATCGACACTTTTCCAATCTTGGTCGTACGCCTTGTATCCCCAAGAATGGTTAAACGTACCGATCGCTTCCCAAGGCTTATCAAATTGATCTTCAGCGGTTGGGATACGGTTGTCTCCGGGAATCGCATAATCTCCCATATTATTGCCGATACGTTCAGCGACAAGGACACTTGGATTGATATCATAAACTGTTTTATAAAAGGTATAGCTTTGCTCCCGAGTCATTAAACCCGGCATGTCAAACCAAATGTAGCGTATATCCGGATATTGCTCCAGTAGTTCTTTTACCTGCGGGATGGCCTTATTTTTTAGATATGAAGAAAAGGTATTGGGACTCGGATCCCATAAATTTGCGCCGAAGCTATCCGTATCTTTCCCCATCCGATCGTTGGCGGCTTTTGTCGTCGCGTATTGTGCGTCAGCCCCATCTGCCCAATCAATATTATGGGAATAATACACACCGAACTCCAACTGATGCCGTTGACAGGCATCATACAACTCCCGCACAATATCCCGCTTAAACGGTGTGGCATCCATCATATCGAAATCGCTGACTTTCGAGTCGAATAGCGCGAAACCGTCGTGGTGTTTACTCGTAATGACGATATATTTCATTCCAGCTTCCTTGGCCATGGTAACAATATGGTCCGCATCGAAATCGACAGGATTAAATGAAGCAGCTAAATCCGCATATTCCTTTCGTGGGATCTTTGCAACTAACTGAATCCATTCAGCTACACTCGGAATCCCCATTTCTTCCATAGTTTTCCCCTTCCATACCCCGCCAGGAATAGCATATAACCCCCAATGGATGAACAAACCGAATTTTTGCTGCTGGAATTCCCGTAATGCATGTTCTTTTGACCGATTCATTTTATCCCAATCGTTTTCCATTGATTGGCATAGTGCATTACCGCTCCAGACAGCCGTCAATAATAACATTATAACATATTTCATAAACTAATCTTCCATTGAAATTTTTAACAACTGATGCTTGTGAATGTCGGATTGGGGGATCAAGACGTGTAATACACCATCCTTCATTTCCCACGTCTGGATGGTCAGACCATTTAATTCTATCCGATTCGGTTTACGATCTATATTAAACACAATCTCATACGCTCGCCTATCCAGCATGCCTTTATAAGCACCAGCGGTTGGAGCTATCGTGAATTCGATCTCATTTCGTTTTTCATGACATTCAAAATGTGTTTTCGAAATTGCACCTTGCTCAAAATCAAACGATTCACCGTCATCTTCCAATAATATATAGGAGCTTTTCCCTTCGGGGTATACCTTTAAGATAAGCGTGTCTAACGGATTTTGATCAACATATTGCATCGGCTTTTGAAACGGAATAATGGCACCAGCCTTCACAAAAAGCTGACCACCGGTATGTGCAGGAATCCTCGGCGAGACGGTCTGCCCACCCTTTACCTTTTCGCCCGACCAGTAATTCACCCATTTACCTGCAGGCAAATAGACTGAATCCGTAAAAGCACCGACCAATAGATGTTCCCCAAACATAAACTGCGTCGTCATATTTTCTACTTCCTTGTCTCGTGGGAATACCAAAGGCATTGCTCGTAGGATGGGCATTCCCGTTTGGCTGCCGTGTATGGCAGTCGAATAGATATACGGCAATAGGCCGTTACGCAACTGTGCATAGAAACGAAACGTTTCCTTATATTCGGGCGAAAAATACCATGGATAATGCATACTTGCCCAACTATTGATTTGTACCCATGGCAGAAAAAAGCCAAAATGGAAACCTGCTTTCACATCTTCTACCGCGTCCAGTACATCCGCGGAAGTATTAAGGAATCCGCTCACCCCCAGGTTGAGTTGATCATAGAGCGCGTCCCGACCACCACCATTGTCTCCAGCGGTAGACGCTCCCCAATGTTGGCTTCCAGCATACCCTCCACAATAGTGGTGAAAAGATCGAACTCCTTTGTGTTCGCGGAAAACACGGTACATCTGTTTTGGCAATAGCACTTGATTTAAATTGTGCATTTCCCGATCCGTGTATCCATTGTAATATACTCTATCGGGGTGCTCGTCGAGTGTACGTCCCGGATCGAGCTTAAACCCATCAATCCCCTGGTCAACAAATTTCATCAGATGGGGAAACCAATGTGCCTCGCCCGACTGTTTACCACCCTGCTGAGCAGCCAAATGGTCTTCCTCTTCAATACTCAGATCGTGATCAATACACAACCATAACGCTACATGATAACCTAGTTGGCGTAATTTGGATAAAAACAACTGCTTGTTCTCATACCGGTTACCTTCGCCCTTCTGCCAAAAAAAATAAGCCGGAAATTTAGATAAATCCCAATCTTTCTCTGTTGAGTAATCGTAAAATTTAGCCATCCACTGCGGTTCGATCCAATACACATCAACCGGAATATTTTCCGCTCGGAACCGTACTGCGTTGTCCAACATTCGAAACTGATCTTCCATCATATTCCCCCCGAACGCTAAACCATAAGCCCATTTGGGTAACAGGTATGGTTTGCCCGTTATCGTCGTATATAAGTCGATCGTATTTTCCAAGGATTGCCCCGTCATTAAATAAAAATCGACCGTTCCATCCGTATTGTAAACATAAAGTTGGTCATCTTCAAAATGACCAACATCAAAATAGTTTAAAGCTGTCGTATTGTTAAATATTCCCCAGCCGCGGGAGCTAACAAGAAATGGCGCAACCATATCCGACTGCTGATACGTCGCCCATATCCGCAACAGCGAACCCCGATGTTGAATAGCTTTACGACTGGCCGCACCGCCACCATAAAAACGTTCCTCAGGCGTAATCGACAAACGAAGTATAGCCGGTTCTAATTGGCTCTCTGCCTGTATTGCACCTTCCGAAACACGATCTTCTCTTGTCGTATCTCCAATAATTTCCTTTTTTGTTAGCGCTTGCTCATAATCCGATAAAGATTCATGCAATGCTTTATACGTTCTATTTTCCTTTTCCAAGACCGACATATGGGTGATTATTTTATCCCCGGAGCGCGATTTAACGGTGATAACCCCGTCTTTACCATTGATTTCCAACAGATTATGATCTGTTGTTATCCGGTAATCCGAACCATGCTGTATTACTTTTGTTTCACCATCCCAATCTTTCTTTACAACTCCATAGCGTTCCATCAATGTTTCGGGAAAACTGTTCGATGACGAGACCCTTATTCTGAACGTTTGGTCATTACATGCTTGAATATTTAAAAAATTGCCATTCGCGAGTTTGATGGTGTGTCCTTGGCCGAAAGAACACATACCAAAGGAACAAATTAATATTATCATTACCAGCCAGCCCACCCGAAGAGCCAACGTCCATTTTATCTTCATCATATTACTTAAATTAAAGTTGTGCGGCGACATGCACCGCACAACCTATTGACAACAGGTTAATTGGTTTATCAATAACCTGGATTTTGGATGAGCAGATCATTTTTGAGTATTTCATCCCGCATAATGGGAAAGAAATACAATTTGTTATGCCAAATTCTTAAATCACCAGGAATCTCGATACGATTATACACGGGCGTACCCCAGGTAGACCCATCGGGCTGCCGATAGGACGCAACCTGTGTTCTGTCAACAGTATAACGGATATCTACCCCATGCGTCTGATGAGAAGCTTCGGATCCTATAAGCCATCTTCTCACATCCCAAAAGCGATGATCTTCAAAAGCAAGTTCTATACGACGTTCATGTCTGATTGCCTTCCGTAAGGCGTTCCCGTTGGTCGTTTCAGGCAAATCGGGTTGTCCCGCGCGCTTACGCACCATATTGACATAATCCCTTGCTTCCGCGTCATCACCCAATTCATTACACGCCTCTGCGTAAATCAACAATATCTCCGCATATCGCATGTACCGGAACGGTATATCTTGCTTTTTTCCGTCCGTCGGTGAAATCGTAGGATCAACTGCTTTACGGAGATAATACCCCGAATAACTGCCATTCCAGTCCTCAATCGGTCCTTTTCTGGTATCGAGACCGGCTTTAATCATCGTGCCGTTTGTGCTATAAACATATCCTGTCTGAATCCTGCTATACGGATCCATGACCAGTGCATCCGATGGTCGAGTAGCCCATTGAACCCCTTCATAAAGTACCGTCGCATAAAATCGCGCATCACGATTTAAATATGGGTTGGCCTTGTGCACCGGATTTTCCCAATTAAATTTAGAGCCGTCTTTCATTTCGTAGTCGTCTACTAAATCTCCGATAGGGTTTTGGTTTCCTGTACCGTGATACCCGTTCGGATTGGACGCAATAACAGGATCTACCCATCCGCCGGTCGACGTTTTAGGCGTATAGTGTATCGTTATTATATCTTCCACTGTCAAATCTTTCGTTAGAAAATAATCGGCAATGGTTTGCGGAATAGAATCCCCTTCGGCAGGATCAGCCGCATATAAGCTATATGTTTGCATATCGATAACAGCTTTGGCAGCATTCTTAGCAAGCCGCCAGCGGTCAGTGGAAGAACCGTCTGTATAACCTAACAACTCGGGATGAGCGTAACCCTGGAGGATAGTACCATTTTTCTCCGGATTGTGCAGATCACTTGCAGCGTAAACCAATACTTTTGCTTTAAAACCCAATGCGCCGCCTTTCGTGATCCGTCCCGCTTTGTCTGCCGGATAACTTTCGGGCAACAACGCAGCAGCACTATCAAGTTGTGAGACAATAAAATCAGTACATTCCGCATAGTTATTCCGCGGAAGAAGAAAATCGTCATTTAATCCATATACATCCGTAATAATCGGAACACCACCATACAGCGTTGTCAAATAATGATAGGTGGCCGCACGCATAAAATAAACTTCCCCCTTCAGCCGATTAGAAAAATCCGGATCATCTGCAGCAATCTCCTCGATTTTTGAAAAAAATATATTGGTTTGTCGAATATTGGCATACAGCGCGTTCCAGTTTAAATGAGCCGTGGCATAGGTTGCAGGCCAAGTATACAAATCATCCGAAGTAATTAATCCCTTATTAAAGTTTCCCGTACCCCAATCCGGCACAAAGTGGGATTCATCGCTATAATCGGAGAGACGCCAAGCTGCAAAAGGTGTTCCGAAAACGTTTATATACATTTTGTTTACAAAGGTTTCCGCCAGATTTAAATCTTTCCACACATTGGTTTCTGAATATTCTCCCAACGGTTCCAAATCCAGAAAATCCTTATCACATGCCAGTTGGAGGCAAAGGCAAAAAAATATGATTGTTTTAATAAATAGCTTTTTCATTTCCATTATCTTTTAAAAAGTTAAACCAATCCCTATATTAATGATTCGCTGCGCCGGATATGACCGGCTGGTTTTAATCGCCTCCGGATCAAAATGTTTTAGTTTATCCACCGTAAATAAGTTGAACGCATTCGCATAAATACGTAATCTTTCCACACCGATCCTTTCGGTTAAATTCTGCGAGAAACTATACCCTAATTCTATATTTTTCAAACGGATATAGTCCGTCGGTTTTAGCCAAAATGTATTCGCGGAATTCGTCCAGTAAGGTTCCGATCGGTTATATGCTCTGGGATAGGTGGCACCTGTGTTATCTGGTGTCCAATGATCTTCTGCAAAAAATTGATAATAGTTCCCCCAATCACCAGATTCCACCATGTCGATATATTGCACCCCACCCGCAGCACCTTGAAAGAAAATGCTCATATCAATTGCTTTTTTATAGCTGAAATTCAAGGTTAACCCACCTAACAATCTAGGCATACTTGATCTCGTATTCATCACCCTATCCAATCCGTTTATTTCTTGGTCGCCATTCACATCTTTAAAGATAATATCGCCAGGTGCCGCACCAGGGAGATGAGGATGCGCATCAATTTCCGCTTGGTCCTTGAAGATCCCAATAGCTTCGTAATACAGCGAGGATCCCATAGGGCGCCCTGTAGATTGTTGATAATCCGGTATACCGGGCGTTTCATCCCAAAACACAATTTTATTTTTGGAATAACTTGCGTTAAAAGCTATCGAATAATCGAAATCACTTTTCGTGTCCTGATAGCCGACATGAAATTCGAATCCCTTGTTCCTTACTTTCCCGATGTTTTCCGGTGGCAAAACCAATCCTGTGCTTCCCGGTACAGACGCGTTACGTGTCACCAGTATCTGCGACCGCAGATTATTAAAATAATCAAATTCCAAAAAGAATTTATTTCCAAACATATAGGTGTCAAATCCGACATTAAATTGGTTTGCCACTTCCCAGGTTACATTCGGATTTGGAATTTTCATTTCTTCCAGCAACTTGTTATCGATTGTCGGAACGCCGAATCCATAATTTCGATCAGAGAATCCGTATGTAGCGAGGTACTGGTATTCGGCAATACGGTCGTTACCGGTTTGCCCCCAGGATGTCCTTAATTTTAGGTCATTAATAAAAGCCAAGTTATCGCTCCAGAAATCTTCGTCGGAAATCCGCCATCCCAGAGATACACCGGGAAAGAAACCAAACCGTTTATCTTTGGGGAACATATAAGAACCATCGTAACGCCATAAAAATTCAAGCAAATATTTGTTTTTGAAATCATAATTTGCACGACCAAAATAGCTCATGTATTTATTATGGGATGCCGATCCCCAATTAGACATAAATTGATCCTCTGCCCCCGCAAAGAGCTCTTCAATAGCATCGGAAATAAAGTTCCGTCGAAATGCGCCAAAATTCTTCCCTCTTCCGCCACGCGTTTCCATCCCGGCCATTACCTTTATATTATGTTCTGTATCAAATGATTTTACATAGGTAGCAAACGTATTCAACAAGTAATTGTCTCCTCCCGAATAGTTTTCCGTCAATTGTGCAGAATCGAAACCACGCTTTCCTCTTGTCGTTACATGATCAGGATTTCCATCCCATGTATATAAATACCAGGGTTTATTAAATACCTTTTGTAAACGAAAAGAACGGTCATAAGCAGCATTACCGGTGAGCGTGAGCCCCTCTACCCAAGGTATACGAATATTTGCCCGAAAATTCCCTTCGAACACATAATTATCTACTTTATCGTACCCTGGCGCATCGGAAACAATTACAACCGGGTTATCACCACGCTCAATATCCGGTCCAGGATCTCCGTTCGGCCAATAAGCCGGCATATTTGGCTTTCCTCTGGTAATCATCGACCAAATAATATCTTCCGTGGGTCTTGTCGGCAAATTATAATCTTCCAATCGGCCTGCAACGTCAAATGCCACATCGATATACTTATTCACTTTCGCGTCCACGTTTGATCTAAAATTATATTGACGATAATCTGATGAACTTTTTCTATAGTAAGCATCCTGATACTTCTCGCCTGCCGAAATAAAGTATTGCACATTGTCTGACCCGCCGGATAGGGTGATACTTGTTTGATGCTGTGCCGACCAAGGTTTCAGCGTTTCCGAAAACCAGTCCGTATCGGGATGTCCCCAAGGATCGGATCCGTCACCGAATAACTTGATATCTTCTTCGGTGAATCGTTGATACCACCCACCATCTGGTTTTTTATAGTATTCCAGTTCATTCAACAAGGTCGTGTATTGTACGGCATCTGCCATTTTCGGTATACGTGTAGGTTGATTCAACCCCATCCCAAGATCAAGATTTATTCTAGGTTTACCTGAGTTCCCCCTTTTTGTCGTGACGATGATAGCGCCGTTTGCGGCTTGTGCACCATAAATGGCGGCAGCAGCATCCTTTAATACCGTAATACTCTCAATATCATTTGGGTTTATACGTTCAAAGCTACGGTTAGGAACACCGTTCACGACGATAAGCGGACTATTGTTACCGAGTGTATTTAAACCCCGTATCAATAGATTTGCGCCATCCCGACCAGGTTCCCCACTCGGTGAAATTGCGCTTAGTCCCGGTACCCTGCCTAGCAAATTGTTGGTCACATTCGTCGCGGGCGAGGAAGCAATCGTCGATCCTTTAATAGAAGCAATCGCGCCTGTGGCCGTCTCTTTTTTCTGCACACCATATCCAACCACCATCACTTCTTCCAAATCGCTAACAGCTTCTTTCAAAATAATATTGATAACAGACTTGTCACCGACTAGCTTTTCCGAAGGTGTAAAACCCACGCTGGAGAAAACTAAAATAGCTTTTGCATCAGATACTTCTATTCGGTAAGCCCCTTCGCTATCTGAGGTCGTGCTAATCGCTTCGCCCTTAACAGCGATCGTTGCACCGATAAGCGGTGTACCTTGTCCATCCATTACCCGTCCTGTTATACCTCGTTGCAAAGGAACCGATAGAGCAGGTTCATTGCTCGTCTTGGCACGACCACGTTTAACGACTATTGTTTTATCTTTGATAATCCACTCGAGGTTCAAAGGTTCTAATAGCATGTCCATGGCCTCATCGAGCGTTTCATTTTTTATTTCTGCACTCACGCGTGAAATTGCTATTGCCTTTCCATTCAGGAAAAACGCGTATCCACTCTGTTTCTGAATACTTCGCATAGCCTCGTTAAGTGTTAAATTCTTTACTTTTAGGTTTATCGTCTGTGCAGTTCCCTTTGCATGGACCTGCAACATGGCAATGAATATAAATACGATTACCAGCTTCATAATAACGAATATTCGGTGAGTTAAAGTCCAATAACGGGCTTTAACACAAGGATAAAAAATCATATATTTGTATGTTTTGTATTGTTTTTATAATGGTTGACTACAAGCCGTCATTTTTTCGGCGTATAAAAGCATTCAAAATTTCAGGTAGTGCCCCCCAGCACTGCCTTTTTGCTTTTTCAATCTTACTATATCAAGTTGGTTTTCTTTTCATTCTCATCATTTATTAAGTTTACAATCAAAAATTAAGTCATTCATTTACTGTGCAGATAGCACCGTTAAGACGTTTTTTGTTTTTTCTTTTGCTAACCGGAAACGTACATTGCCCTCTTCCAATATATTCAGTACATTTTTAAGTGATTTACTTCTCGGTATCTGTCCATAAAAATAGGTTTGCGAAACATCTCCCTCGTACCTAATTTCTATATCGTACCAACGACTAATTTGGAGCATGGCATCCGCTAGCGCCGTCTCATCAAAGTAAAACAAACCTTCCCTCCATCCAACTTGCGCCATCAGATTAACCTCTTTCACCGATATTTCACTGCCCTTTATAAGAATAGATTGCTGCCCGGGATGTAAGCATACCGAAGATGAAGAAGCTCCGTTCTGCCCTACCTTTACCTTTCCCTCTACCAAAGTTGTACGGACAACACGTTCGTCGGAATACGCACTAATATTAAACGTTGTACCAAGTACTTCCACCGTTTGATCTCCACTGGTAACCTTAAATGGCCGTCTAGGGTCTTTTTGAATTTCAAAATACGCCTCTCCTTCAATGATCACCTTCCGTTCATGGCTACTAAACTTAGACGGATAGATTAGTTTGGATGCAGCATTCAGCCAAACGATACTTCCGTCATCCAAAGTAACCCGGTAAGTACCACTATTTGGGGTAGAAAGTTCATAAAGAACCTCCATCTTATCCCTATTTTCAGTTACCTGCTCTACCTCAGCCCCATTTGTGTAAGTAATCTCATCACCCATAATAATACCATCCTGTGTCTCGTTCAGAACAATGATATTTCCGTCGGCCGTTTTAAGCACGGCTTTATTTGAGCCAGGCATTACATCAACAAGTTTTGTATCTTGCAGTATGTCGGGCCTAGATTTCTGAAGGGTTTCATTATATAAATAAAGTCCGAACGAACAAATGATAAGAACCGCGGCCGCGGCCCAAAACGAAATCAACCGCTTTACTTTTTGCCCCTGAGGCTTTATTATCGTTTTTGAAGATATTTTTTGATAGAGAACCTCAAATTTTTGATCATTCAGCTTAGTCGTATCAACTTCCTGTAGAAGACTTTCCCATAATGCCTGATCAACATCGTCGCTATTATTAGACAATTCTTTGTAAAGGTGTTCTAACTCTTCGCGCGAACATTTGCCTTCTTTATATCGCTGTAGCAGCGCTCGTACATTAGATTTATCGTTATCCACTTTCGGTCATTTTTAATAAATACACCGACAAATGAAAAAAGGTCTGCTCTATCTATTATTTTTTTTAAGAAATACCCATATGGAAGAAAACAAGCAGTAAAGACGAGAAGCTTCCTTCATATACTAATACCTCTTTAATGAATTTGTTCGCTTTTACGATGTGGTCTCGAACGGTTGAAACTGAAATCTGTAATTCCTCAGCGACCTCCTGATAACTTTTTCCGTCCAATTTACACATCCTGAAAATTCGTTGTCGTTGAAGCGGAAGTTGACTGATCACATTCTCTATCAGCTTCTGGACTTCTTTTTTATGGAGAATATTATCAACAGATTCTACCAATTCAGTGCTGTCATAAGCGAGGTGAATGGCAGATTCAATCTCCAATTTCAGTCTTCTTTTAAAATTGAAGACCATGTTTCTTGAACAAGTAAATAAATACGCTGAAAACGACAAGTTAGGATCAATGTAGGCACGATGTTCCCATATTTTCACGAAGACATCCTGCAGCAGATCGTCCGCAACAGATTCATCGCCGACGAACCGCATAATATAGCCATATATAAGACGGCTATAACGCTCGTAGAGTATACGAAAAGCATCTTCATCTCCTGACTGCAGCCGAAGAAGAGTCTCTCGTTCGGATAGGTTTTGATCGTTTATCATTGTCGATTAGCTTTGTTGGTTGATTTAACCACCATTGATATCAAGATCAAATATAGCACAATATTTCACTAATATTTTAGCACTATCATAAAAACTCCCATCGCTAAACCTACCCTATATCAATACCTGATAAATAGGAATTGTCAATTTTCATACACGAAATACAGTTATGCAGATATTTTTATCAAAATAAACTTTCATATTCGCATCAAACTTATTTAGATTCAGTATAAATAATAAATTATTAATTCTTATCACGAAATGAAGAACTATAACTATCTACCATCCAAGCTGCTCATTTTACTAGCATGCGTAGTTTGCCTTTCCTGTAGCAAAGACGACGAACCACAACCAGATCCAGACCCAGTGCCGGATGAAGAATTCTACTACAAATTACACCGTGTTGAAAATTTGGCGGTGGAAACCGACGACGATAACCCTACAGAAGCAAAATCAGCGATCTATCTCAGTCTGACGACTGGACAAGAAATACCAAGCGCACAAGCCAAGACAATGCGCTGGGACCTCTCTTTTAGCGGACTTTATAATAGCTTCCTTGGCGGAAATAATGGCACCAATGCAACCAATTTTGGGCATGGCGGAGCAGGCAAGGGCGGCATTCTTATTCTAGAGAAACCCTTTGACGAAGTTATCGAAGTGCCTGACGACGCACAATTCAAACCAGGCAGCGGTATTATAGGTACAGACGATGCGGGGGCATTCGGTGAAGGTACTGGCTGGTATCTTTATGATTTTGGCGGCACAATTTTAGGAAACGGAACGACAGAAAAAACACATGTTGCTTATGCTTTGGGTTCACCTTTGACGACCAATGATGATAAGGTGATTCCCGCACGTACGGTAATCGTCAAGACACCAAGGGGAGATATCGCAAAGATCAAAATGATCTCCTGTTATGAAGATGCATATACACCAGATGAATGGTTCAAAGACACGCCTCATATGTTCTTCACCTTTGAGTATGTTGTTATTCCTGCAGGCTCTAAACAATTCGAAATCAAACCGTAATTAAGCGTAACAAATGAAAAACTTAACATCACTAACAACGGTTGTATTCTACATCTTCCTCATTGCAGCCGGATGCACCAAAACAGAGGAGTTACCCCCATTGAGCCAGAGCCGTATACTAAGCTTTAAAGTTCCCACTGCCGACGGTGCGATCATTGGAGCCGTTGATGAATCCAATAAAACCATCACGTTTTATCTTCCCTTCTATTACCAATTCGCCGTAATCGACCCAGAAATAAAATTAAGCGACGGAGCACGTTTACTGGAAGAGTCCATACCGGTCGATGTACTCGATAGTAGCACCGTATATACTGTTGTTGGCCCGGATCACAGTAGAACAAGCTATACGTTGACGATTCACTTGCAACAGGTCTCACCGCTTGTGATCAACGAGCCTTCTACGACCGATCAAACTGCCATATGGACCATCGGCGATAACCGAATCAGTATCAGCGGAAACTTTCATACCACCGATCCAACCCTTATCAAAGCTTCGCTCGTCGATGAAAGCGGTCAGGATTATCCATTTCTAGCCAATACGGGGTCTGGCCCAGCGGGAGTATCGCCAGCCATTGGCGCAGACGGAAAAAAGACCTATAGCTATGGTTCCCTGCAGATACCCCAAGAACTTGTGCCGGGACTGTACCATATCAATGTGGCCCATCTAGCGTTAAACGCAACGACAACTTATCCGGTACAGTTAGTATGGGGACGACCAACTTCCTTTATATATACACCTGTTGCCATCAAAACCGGCGAAACTTTCACCCTAGAAAGTGGATCTACGGCCCTACACGATGTCCGAGAAGCCTACTTCACGATTGGCGAAGAGAAAAAGATCTTAGAGATACTGAGCCAGGATAGTAAAAAAGTTGTCATTCGCGTGCCAGATGGTACACCAACGGGCACACACATACCGTCCATTGTTTGTGGCGAATTCGAACCATCTTCACCTGGTTGGTGGGGTATAACCATAACGAAATAATCATGATGAAACTATTCATTCGTATGAGCATCTTTACTGTAGCTACAGTAGTTGCCGTTGCATGTAAAAAAGAACAACCATTATTTCCCTATAACGATATCGTAAACTTCACTGTTGCAACCGATGAAAGTGAACAGATAAAGGCTGCTATAGATGGAGATTCTATTGTCTTATACTGGCCCGTCGGGCAAACGATTCCCGAAACAATCACACCGACAATCCAAGTCGCCAATGGAGCAAGCATTTCGCCAGCATCAGGGGAAACGATCGCTCTCAGCGACGACGTGACTTATACGGTTATTGCCGAAACAGGCGATACGAAAACCTATCGCCTGCGTGTTCCAAGCAACCGCCCCAAACCATACGTCAACACTTTCGGCGGATTACAAACCTATCAAGGTAAGCAGTATATCTTTCAAAATTTCGGGCTTTCCATTCGGGGGGACTACTTTGACACGTTGGAAAACGGTGGAAAGGTGTATTTTGTTGATATTGCCGGCAACGATCATGAAGTAGAAATACAACATAGTACCGAACTTGGATATAATGTTCTGGCATCTGTATTGGGAACGTTCTCCGGCTTAAGGATGGTTTCTGCCGGCTACACTATTTTCTATGAAACAGCTCCGTTTGAAGTTACGGAAAACCCTTTTATAACAGTGGTTGCACCAGAATCAATTATATCCGCGAAAACGGGCGACACCATCACCCTTACTGGTGTAAACACAGGGAAAGCGGAGAAAATGGAGCTGGGAAATTACCTTACCAACACCTACGAAACGGTATCGATAACCAATAAAACGACAACTAGCATTACGTTTCAAATACCCGAAGATTTTCCGTCAGGTGAGTACAACGAACTTTTAGTTTACTACCCCGCGGGGCCTTATAACGACGCAGGCCACGCGAGCCTCTATTTAACTACATCAAATAGCATTATCGTAACCCCATGATGATACTATTAAGAATATAAAACACCCGAAGCAAATGCTTCGGGTGTTTTATATCGCACCATTACACCCTACGGGATTTTTCCATTTCAAATTAAAGAAATAAATTCGTCCTTTACACCGTTACAAACCACGACCGAATTGTAGGTGCAATTTTCCATTAACACCGGATCAAATGTATGTAATCTTATTTTTGACGGCTCTAGTTCTCGTTGCAGAAGTGCCGTAAAGATATTCAGCGCAGCCTTCGAAGTTGCATAAGCCGTTAAATTATAACTAGCATAGCAAAACTCTTCCTCCGTCATTTTGGTAATATCGCCCAACGCACTTGTAATATTGATGATCTTAGGCGCCATACTTTCATCCAGAAGGGGCTTTAGTACTTGGATGAGCCTAATCACCGCAAAGAGATTTACTTCATAAAGTGCCTTAACTTCACATAGCTTTATTTGATCAATCTTTTGGCCGAAGCCATTTACCATTTCCGCATTATTGACCAGCAAATCCAACCTCCCCCATGAAGATTGGATCCGCTCATACAGTTCGGTTAACCTTGCCTCCGAAGTAAAGTCCACTTCAAGAAGCTCGCAGCCGGCAGCAAAATCATTTTTTTCCGCTAGAAGCTTGTAACTTTCGCCACAGGCGGCAAGAATTACATTATAATTATGTTCCAATAAAAGGTCTGCAAATGTTTTTCCCAAACCGTTGCCCGCTTCGGTCACTAATGCAATATTTTTCTCTTTCATCATCGTCTTTCTTTTGCGTAAAGTCCTTACTGTTTTCTAAACTGATTGGGCGTTATTCCACTTAATTTCCTAAAGAACCTGGTAAAGTGAGTCGGTTCCTGGAAGTTTAACCGATAGGCGATCTCCGCGATATCCAGTCCCGAATATTTAAGCAAATTCTTACTTTCTAACAATAATCGCTCATTTATAATATCCTTCGCACTCTTCCCCGTGAATTTTTTTACCGTTGTCGTCAGGTAATTCGGCGTAATATTAAGTTTATCGGCATAATCGCCTACATTTTTAGTATCTACATACATTTTATCTACCAACACTTCAAATCGATTTGATATCACCTGCGATCGCGACAAATGATACTCCGTCGTCTTGTTTCTGTCAAAAATTGCCTTACAGAAATAAAGCAAAGAGCCGAGCATCCCTTCCAACATCCTTTCTTGGTAGGGGTGCGGGTTTTGGGAGACCGAATGGATTCTCTTCATATCATATAACAATGTTTTATGCTCCTCTTCCGTCAGCACTAAATCCTTATTTTCCGTCAGTTTCAGAAACGGAAAATCATCCAGCAAATTTGGAAACGATTTCCCCAAGAATTCCTTCTTGAACATAATAAAGAAACCCGCCAAGTCCTTGTCCCGTACCCACGAAAATATTTGCCCCGGAATGACAAACAGTAAAGGATACCCCCCTAAATTCAACGTATTCGTATTCAAATTAAACTGCGTACTTCCATACTCGCTCAACAAGCCGATCTGGAAAAACCCCTGCCGGTAGGGTGCCATACATCTTGTTGCCGAAGGTTCTAAGCTTTCGGCGTGCCAAATATCAAAATCAGGGATGCTGCTTCTATGCTGAAATCCAATAGCCTGGTAAAAATCATTAAAAGTTTCAAAAACCGGAATATCCGTCTTTTTCATTAAAAATATCTTTTATCTCGGTAAACTACAGCACCACAAGGCCTTATTTACAAATATCATAAATTAATTGTTATTATCGGCCGAAGAATGCGCCATCGCTTCAAACTTCTGATCTACCTCCTCCTGCGTGATGATCTCCCATCCGCCGCCCAAAGCCTTATAAATGGCTACCAGTGCCGTAGCAGACGATATTTCGCTTAATGCCAAAGCGTTTTCTGCAGCCAGTAAGGTCTGTTCTGCACTTAGGTAATCGATAAAGTTATCCAGCCCCCCATTAAACCGCTGCTTCGCAAACTCGGCCGCCTGTGCACTCGCCTGCGTAGATGTGCGGAGCACTTCCCTCCTTCGAAGTTCCTGCGTATAATTACTCAATGCAGTCTTAATTTCTTCGAGCCCCTGTAAAACAGCCTTTTCATACTGATTCACTGCAGCCACTGTCCGTGCATCGTCCCGTTTAATCTGTTGCCTTACCCGACCCAAATTGAAAGCTGCCCAAGAAATTCGCGGGAATATACTCCATGTAAACGATCCTGTGGTACCAAAGCTCGAAAAATCCACTGCCGAAAACCCAATAGAACCCCCAAAATCGATCTTGGGATAAAGCTCGGCGACCGAAATATTGTACCCTGCAATCCGTTCCTGTAAAACGGCCTCCGCAAGTCTTACGTCCGGTCTACGTCGCAGCATCTCCTGCACATCACCCAGCGCGATAGACGCCGGCAAACTCGGCAGTGGCTGTTTCTCCAGCACCACGGCATCTAAATTGCCCGGAACCTCACCCACCAGCACGCTAATACTGTTTTTCAACGCTTCGATCCTCGCTTCCAGTGGGGGCATACTTGCCCGGGTTGTTTCCAGTTGTCCAAGTGCCCGTGCCACATCCAGACGGTTGCCCGTACCAGCCTCAAAAAGCTTCACCGTCAAATTATAGGTTTCCTGCTGCCCTTTTAGATTTCGCTTGGCAATATCTTGTAAATATTGCGTCCCTTTTAATTCCAGGTAGCTATTGGCCACCTCTGCAAAAATACGGATGTAAATGCCGTGCATATCAGCCAGCACCTGCTGATGATTCGCATAAGCACCCTTGATCCTGTCCGAAACCCGCCCAAAAACATCAATTTCCCAAAAAGAATCAAAGGCAGCACTGTACGTACTATAGGTTGGGTTTTGCCCCGGGATAAATACATTTTCACCCATCCGTGTTCTGGTATAATCCCCGCCTGCCGTAATGGTCGGCAAGCGGTCGAACTTCGTGTTCTTTAGCATCGCTCGAGATGCATGGAAATTTGCTATCGCCGTATTCACATCCAAATTATGGTTTCTCGCCTTTTCAATAAGCGCATCCATCACCGGATCTTTAAATTCTGCCCACCATTCTACGGCAATAGCGGTGTTCTTAAATGCTGCATCCGCCACATCCGTCGGTAGAAAATCTTCTTTTACAACCACAGCAGGCACTTCATTATAATCTCTCTTCCGAATACCACAAGAAACAAGTATCCATACAGATAAGACCAGCATTAACAGATTTTTCATGTGATAATTTTTATAGATTTGACCCATCATTTGTTGCTTCTGTTTTTTCCTTTTTATACTTCGCACTCAGCTTTCTGCCTAAATAATAGAATACAGGCGTCAGAAAAACACCCAGTACCGTTACACCAAGCATACCACTGAACACCGCTATCCCCAATGAAACACGCAGTTCTGCACCAGCTCCCGTAGCAAGCGCCAACGGCACAACCCCCAGAATAAAGGCCAGTGCTGTCATCAAAATGGGCCGTAAACGCAGTTTCGAAGCCTCGATGACTGCCGCCTTCAATTCCATTCCCTGCTCCTCCAACTGTTTTGCAAACTCCACGATCAATATGGCATTCTTACTCGCCAAACCCACCAGTACCACCAAACCAATCTGTACCATGATATTATTTCCCACACCCGCTATATCTACACCTATCATCGCAAAGAGTAGCACCATGGGTACGATCAGAATAACCGCAAGGGGTAAAATCAAACTTTCGAACTGCGCCGCCAGTAAAAGAAAAACAAACACCACAGCCAGTACAAATGCAATAGCCGCCGTATTCCCTGCTGCCTTCTCTTGATAGGCAATCTCGGTCCATTCAAAAGACATTCCCTGCGGTAAAACTTCTTCCGCAATCTCCTCCATCCGCTCGAGCGCCTGCGCCGAACTATATCCCGGCGCAAACTCACCATTTAGCGAAGCCGCAGGATACATATTAAACCTTGGAATCCGTGAAGCCCCTGCCATCTCCTCTTGCTTAGCAATCGTACCCAGCGGCACCATGACTCCCTCCTGATTACGCACCTTAATTTTCGCGATATCCTCCGGTGTCAAACGATCGGGAGCATCCGCCTGCGCCGTCACCTGGAATGACCTGCCCAGATAGTCGAATTCGTTTACAAACGTCGATCCCATGTAGATTTCGAGCGATTCAAACACATCCTGCACATTTAGTTTTAGTTTTTCCGCTTTTACACGATCTATATCCAGAAAAAGCTGAGGCGCCTGGTTATTAAAGAAGGTGAACACATTACTTAGTACCGGGTCTTGGTTTGCTGCCGCCGCTAGTGCATGCGTAGCTTCTATCAACTTATCCGTTCCTAAATTTTCCCTATCCTGGATCATCATTTTAAATCCCCCTGCATTCCCTATCCCACTGACCGGTGGCGGTGGGATAACCAATACCATCGCCTCACTGATCTGCCCCAGCTCACCGCGTACCTTTTCCAGCAGACCTTCGTATTTAATCCCCTTCCGGTCGCGTGCATCAAACTCATCAAGGGTTTGAAATACCACGGCCGAATTTGACGCCATCGTGAACGATGTGGGGTCAAACCCCGTGAAGGAAACCGCGTCGACAATCCCGTCAATCTGCAACGATACATCCAAAACCTTCTTCACTACGTCGTCCGTTCTAGACAAGGAAGAACCCGGTGGGAGCTGAATAACCGTGATATAATATTGTTGATCCATGGCCGGTATAAACCCTTTCGGAATCCTGTTAAATTCAAACCCTGTAAGCACAAGAAGGCCAACATACACGAGCAAGACCATGCTCGAAGTCCTGACCAGCCGTTGAACACCTCTTCCATATTTATCCGAAAGCCTATCCATAAAGGCATTGAACTTATCGCCCACATAAATAAAAGGCCTAAGCAGAAAGAACGCTTTTTTTGTACGCACCGTTTCCTCATGCCGCATCAGCAGCGCAGCCATCGCCGGACTCAGCGTTAGCGAAACAAACACAGAAATAGCGGTCGCCACGGCAATCGTTAAACCGAATTGCTTATAAAACTGGCCCGATATCCCATCCAGAAAAGCCGTTGGCAAGAATACAGCAATGAGCACCAAACCGATAGCCACCAAAGCTCCCCCTACCTCATCCATGGTTTTAAAAGCCGCTTCCTTCGGTGAAAATCCCTTTCGCAGGTACCGCTCCATGTTCTCTACCACCACAATGGCATCATCTACCACAATCCCGATGGCCAGCACCAGCCCAAACAGGGTCAAGTTATTCAACGAAAACCCCAACGCCTGCATGGCTGCAAACGTTCCAATTAAAGAGATGGGAATAGCCAGAATAGGGATGATGGCCGCGCGCCACGATTGTAAGAATAACAAGATGACAAAAATCACCAATAAAACAGCTTCGAAAATCGTATGGTAAACCTGATCGATCGACTTTTGAATAAACTTGGTCGGATTATACGCTATCTTGTATTCCAGGTCCTCCGGAAATCGCTTGGACATTTCTTCCATTTTAAGCTGAATCTCGCCCGCCGTTTCGAGTGCATTCGCACCAGGCTGCTGGAACACCGTCATCGCGACGGAGCGTTGCGCACCTAAATATCCTCGGGTCGTGTAATTTTGCGCTCCCAACTCCGCGCGAGCCACATCTTTCAGCCGAACAATACGTCCGTTATCGCCCGCTTTAATAATGACGTTTTCAAATTGTTCCGGCGAAACAAGCTTGGCCTGCGTTTCTATATTCACCTCAAAAGCCGTTTGATTGGTCGTCGGTGACGCATTAAGCGTACCGCCAGCAACCTGCACATTTTGTGCTCTTATAGCCGCTACCACTTCAGAAGCATTCAGATCTAAGGCAGCAATTTTATCCGGATCTAACCATATACGCATCGCATATTCCGCCGCTCCGAACATTTGCACATCTCCAACACCACTGATTCTTGCGAGCTCATCCTTTATCTGCAGAACAGCATAGTTTCCCATATACGTCTGGTCATACGTCTCTCGGGGCGAATACAAATTGATCACCATTAGCATATCTGGAGACACTTTTTTGGTGGTGATTCCAAGACGCCTTACGGCCTCTGGAAGACGCGGCTCTGCAATAGCGACACGATTCTGCACCTGCACCTGAGCCTTATCCAAATCTGTCCCCAGTTTGAATGTCACCTGTAAGATTACACGACCGTCGGCCGAAGACTGGGATGTCATATAGAGCATGTCTTCTACACCATTGATCTCCTTTTCTAGTGGTCCCGCAATGGTGGTAGAAAGAGTTTTCGCATTCGCGCCCGGATACGTCGCCACCACTTCAATGGTGGGTGGCGCGACATCGGGAAACTGCGAAGTGGGCAACGACACGAAAGCCAACCCTCCCACAATGAGCACCAGGACGCTCAGCACCGCAGAAAAAATCGGTCTTTCTATAAAAATGTGACTAAATTTCATATGTATATAAATCGTTCTTTAATGGTCTCCCTTGTTTGTCCATATATTTTATATTTGACACAGAGAGACATAAATAAAGCCTAAGCTTTTATCAGTTTAAGAATTTGAGTAGATCAAAAAATTATCCGAGATTACTGTTGTAAAGCAGCAAGACTTGATTCCTGACCTTTTAATGTAGATTTTGTCGGGTTGACCACCATTCCAGGGCCGATCTTTTGCAAGTTGTTTAAAATAACTTGATCGGTTGCGCTTAAGCCATCCCGGATAATGCGCAAACCGTTGGAATGCAATGGCCCTAAAGTTACATTCTTGCTCACCACCTCTTGATTGTCGCCCAATACATATACATAACGAAACGTCTGGTTCGTGCCAATAAGTTCATCGGGAATCATAATGGCTTCATATTTAGCGCTACCTAAAAATCTAGCCTTGCCAAACATTCCCGGTTCCAATAAGCCATTTTCATTGGGAAGCACGGCGCGGAGCTCTATCGTCCCCGAACCGTTATCGATCTCATTATCGACAAAATCCAGCTTCCCTATGTGTGCAAAGCCAACTTCATCCGTCAACTCGATCTGGACGTCAACCCCTTGTTTACGGACTTCACCCCGCTTTCCGTCCTTTGCCAACCGCACATATCTCAAATAATCCGTCTCGCTCCCTGTGAAATAAAAATGGATCGGGCTCGTTTCTACGATCGTCGTTAGCAGCGTCGACCCTGCACTTCCACCATCGATTAAATTGCCTTCATTCACTTTATGGCGGCTCACCAAACCCGAGATAGGCGCCTTAACTTCGGTAAATTCCAAGTTTAATTTCGCGTGATCAACTTTGGCCTGCGCTAACTGTAAGCTCGCTTCAGAACGTGCCACGGCTTGTTTTCTGCGATCATACTCTTCTGCTGACATGGCGCCCGATTCGCGGAGCGACTCTGCCCGTTCAAATTCATCTCGCGTTGCCTTCAAGCCAGCTTTCACTTCTGCATAGCTTGCCTCCGCCTCATCCAACTGGATTTTAAAAGGCCTTTGGTCGATCACAAATAGCACCTGCCCTTTTTTGATATACTGCCCGTCCGTAAAACGCACCTCTTTCAAAAAGCCGCTTATACGCGCCCGTACCTCTACCCGATCACTGGCTTCAAATCTACCCGTATATTCATCCCACTCAGTAATCTCTTCGTAAACTGGCAAGGAGGTTTCTACTGCCATCCTTGTAGGTTCTATTATAGGCGCTTCCTCCTCCTTTCGAGTTGCCGCAAACGCGAAAACAGCGAGCATGATGACAATAAATGTTCCGAGCTCCAACCGATAACTCCGCTTTGTGTTAAATCTTATTTTTTTCATGGTTCTGTATATGATTGTAATTCGTATACAAAAGTAGAGCACATTATTCCACGGCTATAACCATATTATGCTGAAAAATGACCAAAATCTAATGTGGAGACCATACCACGTCAGCAACGTTAATGACACGTTGTTGTACTAGATGAATTTACATACCTTTGATAATCACAACAGTTAACTCATGATGATTCTTATGAACACCGTAAAAAAAATATTCGTACCTACTGGGTGGATATGCATACTGACACTTATGATGATAGCAGCCTGCCAATCGCCTCAAAAAACAGATACCGAAACGGCTCACGCCACTTCCTCGGACAGGAAGCAACCTGCGGCGGACAGTTCTTCTATCACCTTAAAAAATAAACACGTAAAATTCTTATGGCGCGCGGAACAATTTGATCCGGAATACGACGCCACGATCAATGCGCTCGTATTGGACGAAGCCTATATAAAAACGATAAGCGATCCGGAAAAGGCCGCATTGGGATATGTCGCTACATTCATTGGCAATGAATGTGCTTGGGATGGTAAAGCAACTCCAAACCGCAGCAACCTAAAATGTAAAATCCTCACGGCCTTAGACCTCGGCTACCAATGTTCCGATACCCACCTCGGATTCCTCCGTCATTGGTTCCGCAGCGACAGCACCGCGTTGAAAAAGCTAGAAAACTGTCCTACCATACCAGATGGTTCGACCGTACAAGAAACGTTCGACAAAATAAATTTGTCCGTCAAAGGTGATGAAATTGTCGTCACTTATACCGTGACCAGCATCAATATGCGAGAAAACAAGAGCTGGACCTGGGATGTCCAAGATCATTTTAAATACCAAGACACCAGCCTTGAATTGGTCAAGACCGAAAAATCGGAACCGACCTCTGCAGGTTTTGAAGTAAGTGACTCGGATACTTAATCTTCGACCAAAAAAGTAGGCGACAGGAACATAAACTTCCGGTCGAAAAAAGTTGATTAAAACAATAGAAATGAAAGATATAACATTAATAAGCGAAAGTGACGGTACATCCTTTCACATCGCTAAAGGACGATATCGAACAATCATATCCGGTAAAGACACAAGCGGTGAATATGCTATTATTGAAATGAATGTACCCCCGGGTGGAGGCCCTGCACCTCACGCCCATAAAGATACCGAAGAAGTGTTTTATGTAGCCCGTGGCGAAGTCGATTTTCATACAGAAAATGGAGTGCATAAAGCAAAAGCAGGCGATACCATCAGGATACCACCCGGTGGGGCAATACACGCTTTTAAAAATACATCTGAAAACGAAACGACACTTATATGTACTGTTCATCCTGCTGGATTCGATGACATGTTTGCGGAAATCAATGCCGCTGACCCTTCAAGAGCAAAAGCCATCGGTGAAAAATTTGGAAACGAAATCTTTCCCCACGATTATTTTGATACGAAGTCTTAAAAGGAGAAACATTATTTGTACTATAAAATCATAAAAAGATTGGTTTTATTGTAAGAAAAAAGTATGTCTCAAAAGGCATAAAAATATATATACGATAGAAAATCTTTTCTATATTTGCCATTAATTTAGATTTAATCTAATTAATGGTAAGGATATACATCACATTAGCTATTTGCTTATTAACCTCTTACGGATATAGCCAACAGCGTATAATCGGTAGAATTATCGATGATGCGCACAGTCCCGTGGTATATGCGACTGTTCTCTATATCAACGCCAACGAAACAACGCTCAGTTCAAAAAACGGCACCTTTAGCTTTACCCTTCTGCCCCATCAAGACTCCGTACGTCTACGCATTAACTTTATTGGCAAACAGACGAAATATATTTCCTATCCCGCATCCAATATCCCGAAAACACCCGTTATACAGCTTATCGATCAATCGCTTACTCTCGAAGAGGTTAATGTGTTGCCCACCTACTCACAGGATGGACAATCCAATTCTTCCATCACGATTGATCGGCAGGCCATTGACCAGCTACAAGCTTTCAGTTTGGTTGATGTTATGAACTCCCTTCCCGGAAAAAAAATGCAACCATTGGACATGAATAGTCTCTCGACTCTTAATTTCCGTGGCGGGTTCGACATGAACAGAGGTATACCCGAAACAAATGCCACCACCGTACAGCAGTTAAACAACTCCTTGGGTATCGCGGTTATTATCGATGACATGCGCGTATCCAACGATGCCAACATGCAAGCGCAGGGATTTGCCCGAGGTGGATTTAGTAGTTCCCGAATAAACGGTGGTCGATACAGAGACAGCTACTTTGGGAACAGTGATACGAAAGCCTACGACACGCCTTTTCAGGGTATCGATCTCCGCGACATACCCACGACAAATATTGAGCGCATCGAAGTGATCCAGGGTATCGCGCCAGCCCGTTATGGTGAGGTGACCGATGGCGCCGTCATTATCGATCGGCAGGCCGGTAAAAGTCCGTACGTAGTAAGTTTCAATATCAATGGTGGTTCGACCGGTAGCTCCGTAAGCAAAGGATTTCAATTACCGGGCAACTGGGGCGCGATCAATTTCAGCACCAATTGGACGCACAGCAATGCCGACCCGAAAGACAAAGTCAAATCGTTCAACCGTTATGGACAAAGTATCATCTGGACTCGAAGTTTTGATCGGTTCAAAAACACCTTATCCCTGGATTATTCCGGCCGGAACGATCGGAAACGGCAAGATCCCGATGACGAAACCTTACGGACATCGCAGTTTAGCAACAATCGATTTGGTCTTAGCAATAGATTGCGTTATGAGATAGACAGCAAGTGGGTCAAATCCCTCCAGCTGAACGCCAATATTTCCGCGGGAAAACAGGAATCTTATTCGTCTTACGCCATGAATAAAGGGCCGATATTCCCTGTTGCCAATTTGGACACTACCGGTGTTTACGAGGGTGCTTTCGTTGACGGACGCTTCGTTGCCGAAGAGATTATCATCGGCAAGCCGTTAAATGGTTCGCTGGCGCTATCGGCCAATTCAAGCCTTCCCTGGGGAACGGTTACCCATAATTTACAGTACGGTGTCAACTACACGATTTCCAATAATGGCGGACAAGGTATCCTATCCGACCCCAACCGCCCTAGGCTGTCCGGACATAACGATCAAAACCTCCGCCCGTATTCGTATGAAAGCCTGCCCACGGCACAGAATGTTGGCCTATATATCGAAGACAACTTCAACGTAAAACTTGGCGAACGTACCCTATCCAATAATATCGGCGTACGCTATGATATTCAAAATGGCTATGGTACCCTGCAACCTAGAATCAACTCGCGTCTGCGGTGGAATGAGCATTGGGGTTTTACCGCCGGGTTCGGACTGGGAAGTAAAGCACCTACCTTAGCCCACTTGTACCCCGGTCCCGTTTACATCGATTACGATCTCGCGCTTGCTACCACCGGGACCCTGGATTCATCATTCTACCTCCTGTTTACGGATAGATTTACGCCTGACAACAGCAAGCTCAAACCTTCCAAATCGTTACAATTAGAACTCGGTGTGGAACATCGAAGCACGTTCTTTACCAGTTCCATTTATACCTATTATAAACGAAACTGGGATGGCTTTGCCCAACAAAGGCAACTGCGTCGATATGTGCTTCCGGAATATGATTTTTGGTTCAATCAAGAGACCGGTAAATACGAATATGCAGAAACTGATGAGCAGACTATCCGTGGAGGTTTCTTGGATTTCAACATGATTAACGGTGCCCGTTCCGAAACCTGGGGTTTTGACTGGTTTATCAGTACACAGCGTTTACCACTTATCAATACCAGTATCTCCTTAAACACCTCCTTTTCGTATAATAAATTTAGTAGCGTGGGTGACGAAGCGGATGAACCACCCCAACGTATCGACCTGGAGAATGGCCGTTTTATCAAGAGCGTTTTTTATCAGCCAACAGCCCATAACAACAGTATGCTGATGACCAAACTGAATACCGTGACCCACATGTCCCGTATTGGTTTTGTATTGAATCTTTCGGCCGATATCAACTGGATGGCTAAGCAAAACGTTACCAGCAGTTTATATCCCACCGCCTACCTCGACGATGATATTAACTACGTAAAACTTACCGACGAACTTTTGTCTACCGAACCGTTTGATCGGTTAGTACGAACATCAGCAGATGCCTCGCGCCTCATACAACCCATGACCTTTATCACCATGAACTTAGGTGTCGAAAAAGAAATCCGCAAAAACTTCCGGATCAATCTCCGGGGCTACAATATCTTCGATATCCGACCCTTCAAGATCACCCAACTCGCTAATGGAGAAGAATTGATCTTTAATCCGAACAGCAAACCCAGTTTAACCATAGGAACAACAATCAAATTTTAATAAGATGAAAAAGCAATCCTACCTCTATTTAATCGCACTCATCATGAGCGTACTGTCGAGCTGTAGCAAAGACGACAATGACCTCGCTCAATCCGTCTCTCTGGAAATAGAAGTCGCCGCGAAAGAAGGTGAATTTAGTTTCGACGTTTCCAAGGCAGTCGTTAAGATAAGCAGCAATACCACCAGTGCAAGTTTCAGCGCAACGCCCAATGCAGCCGACAAGGCTATTTTTGAAAGCCTCACACCCGGCACCTACGATGTTTCCACTACATTGGTCGTCGATGCAGCAACCTACACGAGCGTAACGGGAATCACCACCGATGAAGATATCTATTTCAATGGATCGGTCGAAAAGCTGCAAGTTTATGAAAATACCGTGACCAATATAGAGCTCCTCATCGGACGCGTGGGCAGCTGGGTTTTCAAACAGATCTATTATGCCGGATCAAATGGCCAAAGAGGCGCAAGCTTTCGCGATACCTTTTTTGAAATCTACAACAACTCCAACCAGATTATGTACGCCGATAGCCTGTATTTCGGGCAGGTTGAAGGAAAAAACAACACGACCGCCGGCGAATGGTATCAGTCCAACCTTCAATTTGATTGGAATAAATCGATCGGAATGGTAACTGATCCCGGATTGAATGCAAACACGGATTATATCTATGCTTATAATATCTTCATGATCCCGAGTGATGAGACAGGCAAAAAATATCCTGTCAATCCCGGCGAAAGCATTATTATTGCAGCCAATGCCATCAATCATGCCGCCCCTTACACGGACAACAGCGGCGGGACCGTTAGTGTACAAGACCCCAGCTTGACGGTAGACCTATCCAAGGCAGACTTCGAAACTTATTTGGCAGAATATCTAGGCGAGCCCTATCGTTACGACATCGATAATACAGCGGTGCCCAACGTTGATGTCATCTATGCTGCTGGCCGCAACGATATGATTTTACAAGCGAACGGTCGAGATGCATTCTATCTCTATAAACCTGTCGCAGGCCAGATAGACGCCGCCGACTTACCCCTCTATGCCCATCCAAACGTGCGCGACGTAACAGCTACAACTAGTAAGTTTAAACAAATACCCGTGAGCTATATTGAAGATGCCGTAGAAGTACAGCATCCAACCGAAGCCTCCCGCGTGCCAAAACGGCTACCCATCAGCTTAGATGCCGTGCGGACGTATGTACCCGAAGGGCAGTACTCCAGCCAGTCTCTGATCCGTAAAACCTCGAAGATTATCAATGGAAGACGCGTGCTGCAAGACACGAACAATTCCAGCGAAGATTTCGGTTATTTTGAGAGAGCCGATGTATCGAAATCTGCGTCGTCCTTCTTGGATTAGCCACTACATAAGCGAACGGGATATACGACCCCGTTCGTATTATTTTGTATACGATGAAATACGTTCCATACCTTTTCTTACTATGCTGTTGTATGCCGGCAACTATCCAAGCGCAGGACGACTATAAGTCGGACAGTATCTTGCGCTATTCAGCCAGCGAACAATACATAGACTTTTTATTGTCTCACCCCACGCTTCTCTGGGATAGTACGCAGCTGAAAGCTTTCGGTGTCGCCGATCTCCATTATCTATCCAAACGGAACGACTTCCGGACAGCGCAAACCGAAAGAGAGGAGCAAACGGCAGCTTTTGCGGCACGCGGTTACAACAAGATCGGTTCCCGTATATATATATCCGGTTCCTTCCAATTCCGTAAAGCCTGGCAAGATAGCTTAGCCTATGCCCTCCGTGGACCACAACCCGATGGTATGCCGACCTATTACTTTGTTCCGAAGGCAGGTACATTCGAGAGGCAGATATATCAAGCCACTGCCCACGTGGGTTACGCGCTGAAGCCGGATAAATGGCGCGCTGACCTGCAAATGGACTATCTCCATCACTGGGCGACACGCTCGGTAGATCCCCGAATGGAGCATTATACCATGCAACTCGTACTAAAACCCAGTCTTTCCTATCGTCGCGGTACATTACAGACAACAATACAAGGAATATGGGGATATGCCAATGCACAAACCAATCTCAGCTACAAACACACACCCTACACCTTTGGCAATGCCTTTCCGGAATACCATTACCGAACCAGTTATGGCTACGGCAATATCAGTCTGGCACTAGACAGCAGCGATATGCGGCAGTACGACCATTATAAAGGCCTCGCATTGCTCGGCAAGACACGTAAGGCCAATTGGGAAGTGCTATGGCATGGCGAATATCTACAGACCCAGCAGAACAGCACCAACGACCAGCGCCGAATGGTAGATTACTACGTTAAACAACGTTTTTCGCTCGATGCCTTCCGCATTTCCATTTTCGGTATCCAACATCAAATCAACCCACTAGCAATACGTCTAGCTGCCGAACACAAACAAGGAGAAGATTTCCATGGCAACATGCGTCGTAAAAACTACGTGTTAAAACAATCACGTGCTTTAATCGGCTTTACAAAAACACTACAGTCCGAAAGCCGTTTACCCAAAGAATTTGGAATGGAGACCATCATCACCTACGACGAACGTACAGACGGCTCCACAAACCACTACATGCAGCGCAGTTGGATGGATGTGGGTGTGCCGCTCGCCCTCACCTATGTGTTGCCGGCCAAGAACCGGATACGTTGGGCGTTTCGCCCTTCCTACCGTATAGCACTACACCATGAACTAAATATTCCTAGCACGCAACTTAACGTTTTTTCAACAGGAATCGCTTATCCCGAACACTATTACTACGGAACCAACGCCCTGTCGTTACAAACCAGGTTGGCTTATATCGACAGGAGGTCCCTGAAAAATTATACGATAGGGTGGTATGTAGATTTTGGATGGACGAGACCGGCTAACTATCGAGGAGAAATATACCCGGGTACCCAGCATTACAGCGGAAACAACACGGCATGGCAATTAGGTATGAATTTTTACCTCTAGCATAGATATAGAAGCATATTAATTATGAAACGATTTTTAGTAATTTTCACTGTTATATTAGGTATCTTCCTACTATCCTTCCTTTCCGAATATCAGGAAGACCTTAGACGCTTGTACTCCCGACCGGTTTCCGAGTGGCCGGCGCCCAGCATTGATTCAGGCATAGTCTGGGAAGAATTCCAGTCCTTACCCAAGGTAGACAGCAATTACTTCGAAATCATGGAATCTCCCGAAGTTGTACTTGGAAAGTTCCTCTTCTTCGATCCCATCCTATCGGGGTCAAACCAGATATCGTGCAGTTCCTGTCATAACCCACAAACTTCCTGGGCAGACAAACTCACCGTTCCGATCGGTCACGACCATCAAGAAGGCTCTAGAAATACGCCCTCTTTATTGAACGTCTACGCTCGTCAAACACTCTTCTGGGATGGACGTGACTCCACGCTTGAAGCTCAGGCGTTGTCTCCTATTGCCGCCCATCACGAGATGAACATGAAAACCGACGAACTTGTGCCGAAGCTAAAGGCTATTCTGGCTTATGACACGTTGTTTCAAGCGGCCTATAAAACTCCCGACTGGTCGATATCTGAAGTTGTAAAAGCGCTAGCCGCCTTCCAGCGCACACTCAAAAGCCGCCGTAGTCGTTTTGACGAATTCCTAGACGGAAACTACAAGGTCCTGAACGATCAAGAAATACGCGGAATGCATCTTTTCCGTACCAAGGCACGTTGTATGAATTGCCATCATGGTCAGTTCATGACCGATGAACAGTTTCACAATATTGGTCTGACCTATTACAAACGAAAATATGAAGATCTCGGAAGATACCATGTGACGAAAGATTCAGCCGACGTCGGAAAATTCCGTACACCGTCCTTACGTGATGTAATGAATACCGATCCCTGGATGCACAATGGCTTATTTTGGAATATGACAGGTCTGTTGAATTTGTACAACAGCGGCATGCAAATGAATAGTGCTACACCCGAGCAAAAAGCGGCAGATCCTCTGTATCCCGTTACGGATCCCATCATGCAAAAATTGAATCTCAGCAAAGAGGAAATAGCCGATATCGCAGCATTTATGCAGGCCATTACCGCAACAAAATACCGTATGCGCAGGCCGGAATCGCTACCGCGTTAAAATAGGAGGATATATTTCCATAACATATGATCTCAAACCGTTCCTCTATTTCAAATCATGGCCCACCGATAGCCCATTTATCAAAAAATAAGAATCCGGCACCCCATCGCCAAACGTTGTGCCGGAAACATGATTAACAACTTTATTAGCTATTAACTTTATACAAAAAATGCAAACCTCCATAAAACACATTTGTACGATTATTTTTATATCCATCTTGTCGCTCTATCATCCGTTATTGACCTACAGCCAAACCCATGGTCAATCCGCATCCCTTCAAGGTTATATCACGACACAAGATGGCCTACCAGCTCCGCATACCACCGTTCGTATTAGCCATGGCAAATCAACCATGGCCAATGCAGAAGGCTACTACTTTATAGAAGGAGCCACGGTGGGCGAACATCTTTTAGAGGTCAAACTGCTCGGCACCGATCTGCAGACACACAAGATAACCCTGAAAGAAGGCGTAAACAAACAGGATTTCGTACTCTCACATTCCGCACAGCATCTTTCTGAGGTATTGGTTGTCGGAAATAAATACGAAATTAGCTCTAAAAAACAGAGTGAAGACGTAGCACGTATAGCTCTACCCTATCTGGAAAACCCGCAAGTATACAGTGTCGTGGATAAAGAGCTGATTAAAGAGCAATCCGCTATATCGTTAGACGAAGCCTTCCGCAATATTCCCGGCGCTGCTCCTTCCAAAACTGGAGCAGGCATGCCTGCCTTCTTTTCCCGAGGCTTTCAGACGTCAGAAAATTTTAGAAACGGTATGGCCACCTATCTTCGTACAGGCATTGATCTGGCAAATGTAGAACGCGTTGAAGCGATCAAGGGCCCTAATTCCACCTTCTTCGGTGCGCAGATGACTTCTTTCGGCGGCATCATCAATTATATTACCAAAAAACCATACGAAACCTTCGGCGGGGAGGTTGCTTACAGTGCGGGAAGCTGGAATTTTAATAGGCTTACTGCCGATATCAACACACCATTAGATAAAGAAAAGAACATACTTTTCCGCGTAAACGTAGCACGTCAACAGGAAAATTCATTTCAATACCAAGGCGGCAACAATTCCATGCTTATCGCTCCCAGCCTCTATTACCGTGTGAACGACCGTCTAGATCTGTCGTTAGATGCAGACTATTCCAGCCAGAAAGGCATTACACCCGCCGGTTGGTTCATATCCACCAGTCTCGAGGAAAGAAGCTTTAAAGACCTAAACCTCTCCTATAAAGAATCGCTTAACGACAACTCCCTAACAAGCCAGCAACAATCAGGCAACGTCCTCTTTCAAGCCCATTATAAAATATCCGACCAATGGACATCAGAAACAAAATACGCTTGGGGGAACGGAACATATGATGACCTCTATATTTTCGATATGATCTGGCGTACCCGAGATTCTGTAGACCGTATTCTAAGAGCCTTCAGCGATGAAAACACAGCGCGGCATAACTTGCAACAAAATTTTAAAGGTAATTTTCGTATAGGTTCGCTACTTAACAGAGCCGTTATCGGTCTGGATTGGGTTCAGAATCATCGCTATACACGCTACGACGGATTAGGCTACGGCGAAAAAGTTTTTGAATCTGTCGATCTAAACCGGCTTTCGGAAGCCCCTGTTATCCGGATCGAAGACGTTCAGCACATTTTGGCACAACGCAATACAGGTCACAACCAAACAACGCAGAAAACACTTGGAGCCTATATAGCCGACGTTATTTCCATTGCCGATAGGTTGCATCTGTCGCTCGGGCTCCGCTTTGACCGTTTCATCAACGACGGTACATATAACACATTGAGCAGAGCAACCACGGGTGCATATACACAGAACACATTATCGCCCAGATTAGGTTTCTCTTTTGAATTACTTCCAGAAAAGCTGTCCCTTTTCGGAAACTACATGAATGGATTCAAAAACATAGGAAATCAGATTCAGCCCGACCAAAGCATCTCCGTTTTCAAGGCGCAGCGTGCCAACCAGTTAGAAGGTGGTACGAAGATCGCTTTCGGAAAAATACTGAACGCCACACTAACCTATTACCAAATACAGGTATCAAACAGCGTGACGAACCGTGTTGTAGATAATATGAACTTTTATTTCCAAGAAGGTGAGCAAAAAAGTGAAGGATTTGAAGCCGAGCTGATGAGTAACCCCTTACCGGGACTGAATATACTGACCAGCTACGCCTATAATCACAATAAGTTTGTCAAAGCGAACACCAGTGTCGAAGGTAAACGCGCCTTAGGTACACCCGAACACGTTGTAAACGCCTGGGCTACCTATGCACTTCTAAACGGTAGCTTAAAAGGGTTAGGCATTGGGGGTGGATATACCTATTTGTCGGATGCATTTCTCGATGCCTCCAACCAATTTATATTGGACGGTTACCATTTGTTAGATGCTACACTCTATTATAACCACCCTAAATTTCGTTTAAGTTTGAAAGGGAACAACCTTTTGGATGTCCAATACTGGGTTAGCGACGGATATTATGCCCGGCCACAACGTCCAGGTAATTTTCTGGCCAGTATCACCTATCGGTTTTAGGAATAAAATCCGCCTGCGTTCCAGAGATTCTTGACATCCATTTACAAATATAAAACTCCCGAGGCCCGCGCCCCGGGAGTTCATTATACAACCACAAGATATACTTATCGTCCCGTATTTATGGGTAATTCCCGACGAAATCAAACACCAGTTTACCTGCTATCCATGCTGGTCCTATTTTATTCGGCTGCCCTTCTGGACCATGGTTCGTCGCTGCATCAAACTTGGTTCCGATCGCGCTGATGCCATTCAAAAAAGAGATGTCGCCCGCAGGGAACGGCGGCGAAGTATGTTCATTTTCGGCGGCTTGCGGCCTTGGTGGTGTATAAAGTCTTAAAAACAGATCCTCACTTTCGCTATAAATCGCAAAGGGTTTAATTGTATTTTCAATCACAACCCAATGGAAATTACGGTAATAGCCTTTAAACTCAGGATATTCCCAGGATTCTCCGGTAACCGTATTATTATACGTTTTCTGCCAAACGCCGTAATTGTTACCTTTCATCCTATTTTTCCAAACCCGATAAGGGCCTCGTCCCATATATTTCACCCCTGTTACCAGTTCTTCGGGAAAATCAAAGTTTATACCCAAATAGTCAAAGGCATTGTCAGGATCCCCTGTGTCATGGTAATACGCGTAGTCCAATGTCAGCAAACCACTGGGCGCTAGCTTATACTTTATCCGTTTTAGCGGGCCATTATATTTTATTTCGACAAAAACACTATCTCCTTTTGTAGCGTGCTCCATGGAGACAAAGTCCGCCTTTCCTATGGCCGGTTGAGGTCCGTTCGAGAAAGGAATTTGCTCATCACCACTTTTTATCTGATGGATCAATCCCGTGCTTTTGTCGAAGCTGATGGCTAAATCACCCGCTGTTAGCGTTACATCACCCTCCGTTTCCATCACCCGTGCCTTTGCCTGCGGACGCGGTTCGCTTATCCATTGTTCGTTGATTGTTTTCACCGACTTGAGCGGCCAGGTCCATGTGTAGAGTTCTCTTCCGTGTACATCGGTAGCCTTTAGCGTTAAGAGATCAGCCTTTTCCTTTTTGTGCCGATCGAAAGGAATTTTAATCGTCCCGCGTTGTTTGGGTTGCAGATCGGGTCCAACGAGCGATCCCTCTTCCAAGATCTTACCTATTGTATCCTGCCCGTAGGGCGAAGGCAGGGCGCTGAGTTTCCACGCAAACTGCACGGTATTTAAATTGGTGTAAAGATAGCGGTTCTCTATTTCCAAGCCACCATCAAAATGAGCTGGTAGCTTTTCGTGGTCGATATAAACGGGCGACCAGATTTCTTTGATCGTATAAAAACTGCCTTCCTTTTCACGGTAAGGACCTAAAATACCATCGGGAGCATGGTTGCCATCGGTATCGATACGACCATCTTGATCTAGCCTAACCACGCCTTCATCAGCAAATACCCATAGAAAACCGCCGGCAGAAAGCGGATTGGCCATCATCTTGTTCCAGTGGTCGTTTAAACCGGCGCCGTGCCCCCCATCAAACAGGCCATGTAAAAACTCTGTAGGAAAGAACACTTCCTTGCCATTATATAGCGATCCGTCACAGCAATCATAGCCTTTATAGTGTTGCGTGTCGGTACCTTCAAAAATATTCCAGGGGTGAATCACGATTCTATTTTGGGGATCGTATTTGGCATAATCTTCCACAAGTTCATGATTATTACCACCTTCATTGCCATTAGCCCAGATAACGATGGACGGATGGTTTACATCTTTCGTCACCATCTCTTTTAATAATTTACGGCCAACAGGCGTATCGTACTTCTTCTGCCAACCGGTTAATTCATCGATAACGAAAAGACCAAGGGAATCACATACGTCGAGGAAATGGTCGTCAGGCGGATAATGAGACATCCGTACCGCATTCATGTTCATATCTTTCATCAGGTTGACATCCATGATGCTGATTTCCTTGCTCATGGTTCTACCAGAAGTTGGCCAGGCACTATGTCTGTTAACACCTTTGAACATTACTTTGACACCGTTTACGAAGAAGCCTTCCCCTCGCTTCAACTCGACCGTTCTAAACCCAAACTTTTCGGTTTTGGTATGCACCACATTCTGCTTTGCATCGAGCAGCTTCAGCTCGACCTGATAACGATTGGGAAACTCGGGCGACCAAAGAGCGGGTGATTCCACTTGTGTACGCAAGCTTGTTTTTTCTGTATCTTTTTCAAGCGGCATACGAAAAGGAGCCCCCACTTTTTTTCCATCCATGGTTTTTATTTGGGCCTCCACTATCTTATTTCTTTGATCCCCTTCTGTATATACATTGATCAAAAAGCTGCCGTCTGCCTTCGCATCAATAGCCGTCCATTCTATATGGTTGTCCGGCACGATTTCCAGATATACGGGCCTGAAGATGCCCCCAAAAACCCAAAAGTCCGACATACGCTCCGCTCTATTGACCGAGGTATCCGAAGAAATTTTCCGAACTGTTACCTCCAGCAGGTTCTCTCCGGATGATTTGAGCAGCTTCGTAATGTCGTACTTAAACCGGTAAAAGGAGCCTTGATGCATGGGGCCGGCCGATTTCCCATTAACCTTTACCTCGGTGTCGGTCATAGCCCCTTCAAAAACAAGCTTTACCGTCTTATTTTTCCAGTGCGCATCAGAAACGAATGTATGCTTATAATAGCCAATTTCATTTTTCTCGAAATCTTCCTGCCAGCCATAGTGATAGGTACCAAAGCCCTTGGTTTCCCAGTTGGATGGTACCGGTATTTTACTCCAGGCCCCGCTATTGGCACCACTGCTCACCATAAAATCCCAATCTACGGTATGGTCTTTATCGATACCCGAAAGATAGCTAATCTCTGTGGATTGACCACAGACGATACTTATTGTTACGAAATGCAGCAGGTACATGACCCACTTCGTTGCATTTTTGATACTTCTTTTTTGGATCATGGTGTTTTTTATTGCCAAGCAGGATCTTGTTGCATGTGTTGGGATTTGTATTTCGTTCGGTTTACATCTCAAATATATTAGTTTAAGTTCAAGCATGCAAATATTAAATCAACCGAGGTATCTGCAATAAAAAATCATAAAACCTTGGTTTTATGAGTACTACTACCTAAAAATGTTTCCCCGTAATAACTCGATAAATTAGGTGCGACTGTTCGGCTACTTTTGTATCCGATGAATACCATTTTAATAACGCATCTTTTCGTGGAATATGGCAAACAGCTACGACGTATAGCCGTACAGGATATCCGATACCTGAAAGCTGCCGGCGACTATACCGTGGTTTACCTAGACAAGGGTGAATTTGTCAGTTCATCGGGTATAGGATCTATCGAACGAAAACTCGATCCATCCCGTTTTATGCGGGTGCACAGATCGTTTATCGTCAATTTGGAGTACATCCACGCCTGCCATCGGGATATCGGCAGGTTCTACCTGATTATGGAAAATGGGCAGGAAATCGGGGTAGGAAAACGTTATGTGCATCAGATCAAATCTTTAATCCTGTAGTCGTTGGGTATTTCTACATGGACGGCAAGCCTTTGCTAATTTTAAAATTAAACACCACGGTGGTTGATGGGGGAACTTCACAGTTTTGTACATCCATTGGAAAGATTAGGCCCGAAAAAGAACCTTCCACGTACTGGTCAACATCCGTCAGCGTAGCTGTTCCGTTAAATAGGTGGGCGTTTTCACAGGTACGGTAGAAATTAACCGCATGACGCCTTTCCCCTCCATGATAGGTCGTATACTGCAGTAGAGCTTCCCCTCCTTCGGTGCCACCAGGATAGCTACCGGGGCTGGTACCAAAGCACTGGAGGGTCAGGCTTATGGGAGATTCATCCCCACCTAACCGTATATATACACTACCATTGATAAGCTTAGCATCGTTTCCCGTTTGGGATAGATCCTGCTCTACGCCATTCCGTATGAGCTGAACAAAATTTTCGGGCACAAGCCGGATGGTCGTCAATAACATAAGCTTACCCAGCTTTCGCCGACCGCCGGGAGCGCTTCGGTCACTGATGTAACCGTTCTTGCTCTCCACTTCAACCTGTATTTCCACATCCGTAGCCCGCTGGATAGTTGTGGGGGCTGTGTAAACCGCGTCACCAGGTATCATATTGGTATTGATTTTCGGCGATAATGACCCAGGGCCGGAGATAATCTTCCACCCGCTCACCGTCAAATCCTTCGAAAAGCCGATATCGTCCATTGCTGCTAACGAAACACTATCAATGTGGTTTGCCGGCATGAGTTCGCCAAGTACCTGTTCCAGCAACTTCAGCTTGACCGTTTCACCTGCACCTACCGATTCTTTATCTTTCCGCAGCGACAAAAGGTCAAACCACACCCAGTCGCTGAAATGTATTGTTTCAACCGTTAGCCGACGTTGAGAAGCATTCAACTCCGTGGAGTTACCGCACCATACGCCGTCTTTCCGCTGGAAAGCCACCATGCGTGTCGTTGGATTACCCTTGGCATCCGGATCATACAAAAACGAGAGCTCAACAGGTTTATTAAAGCGGATACCCTCGGGCGCCAGCCGGAATGCGGGATTAGACGCACCCTCATCGAGTGTATTGCCGATGGGCTGGATGCCGAACGTCGTAAGCTCCTCCACGGCCCCGGGCGGGATTTCCATTCGTACCATATCCGCGTACAACAGGACGCCGCCATCGGGACCGATCGCTGCCGAAACGGCATCGCCCACAGGCTGTCCTTTGGGTTTAACTACCGGTTCGCCAAAAACAGGGTCGGGTTCCTCTGTCAATGGTGCGTCCTTATTGCAGGAGATCGCCAGCGCTAGCGGCAATATGAATATAAATCGATAAACAGTTAACTTAAGCGAATTCATGGACTTTTTTATGCAAGTATCGGTAGTTACCAGCATTTATTTTCGTCACTTTCGACGAACAATCGATAGCGGCGATAAAGCGTCAGAAAAGACGATAAGCATAAACAAATACATGTAGAAAGCGCACCTCAACAAGGAACGACATTTTACCTCAAGTTTAACACCAAACTTTCCGGATAATTATTTTTTTTTAAGACAGAGCCACTACGGCCATCACGGCCGCGTGTGCGAGATGGCAGATTATTCAATACCTTAATCGTTCTTATACCGCTTCATGCCGCTTCCCAGCTGATTAAAACATTCAATCCGCACTGAAATATTCAGCAAGATTTTCATTGATTATTATATGGTTTTTACTACATTTGTGTACCTACGCCTATATTTAGCGGGTTATCAACAAACATCTACAAATCTTTATAAACAACTATGAAAAAACAAGACATCTGGCGGTATATACACAACTGGAAAGGTATGTTAGAACGCCACGAAGCCACTCGTATCTTAAAACGCCTCTATGCCGACAAATCTCATTTTGATTTTTGCGTATTAGATTTTATGCAATCGGGCGCAAAAAATGCGCATGTATACCCTGGTGTATCCGATGATTATAAAAGCCTCCGATTTTTTGTACTATCCGAAACCTTTGATTGCAGCACGTATCGGGACAGTCTAGATCAGTATATTTATGTATCAAAACCGATAAAGAAAACCCCTCAGAGCGTAGATCTAGCGTCTGAAATCAGTGAAAAAGAAGCCCAGAAGCGCATCGATCGTTGGAACAAGACCTTTAGCGGCAAAACGATTGATCCCGCCATTCTAGAATTACTTAAAGTAAAGTGTTTTATCATTCCGATGGAGGATATTTCGACATGTGTCAATAGCGCATACTTTGCATTTAAGGTGGATAAAAAAACATCCGCATGGTCTATGGATTTGATTATCCGAGGATGTCACGATAATCCAGACGACGCGCGTTCCGCGCCACAGGCCTCGTACGATACGATCCGCCTAGTGCCTCCATTTCCACCAAAAAAAGAAGAGCAGCTATTTGAAATCTTGTTTGATTAAAACATGATGTCAAATTGGGTACAATGGCTGGATGCTGCAACGTGGTCTATCCCTATTTTGTTGATGCTAAGCCTTGCAGCTTTAGCCTGCTATAGAAAAGCGTCCAACCCATGGGATTACTATGTGTTTGCGTATCTGGCCATTGCGCTTATTGTCGATCTATCCAGTCGATATTGGTTAACGTTCCATACCGATAATCTAGTTTTCGTACAGTTATATGCCCTGACAGAATTGATTTTGGTGGGCATCATGTATATGCGGTTTTTCCTTATCCGCCTTCGTAAAATCGGGTGGTTGCTGCTATTCATAAGCGGAAGTTTCGTAGCCTGGGAGTTGGCGCATCATATCCTTTGGGATAGTGATCAAGATTTCTTACACTATCAATCGTACAGTCGCGTCGTCGTTTCGGCAACCCTTGTCACCTACGGACTGGTGTCGTTGTTGCAGATGATTCAACGTCCCGATAGGATGAATCATCAAAAAGTACGTCTGATTGTGGCATTGATCTTTTATTACAGTTTGAATTTTATATTCTATCTCCCCATCAATTTTTTCATTACAGCCCCTACCCATTTCAAATTTTTACTCTGGACTATAAACCTACTGGTTACCATCGGCTTTTACATCTATTTGACCCTATACCTATGGCGCTTTGGCAAAAAGAAGAAACCATTATTTTTTGGTTAATCGTTTCCCTATTTTTTATCTCCGCTATTTTGATCTGTTTTTTTTGGTTATTCTATCGTTATCAGCAAAACATATATCAACAAAAAGTAGCGCATCTGGAAAACGAACACCGGTTTAAGGAGTCATTAAGACTCTCCATGCTCGAGAGTCAAGAAAATGAACGTGCCCGGATAGCTCATGATTTGCACGACTCTCTAAATGGCCATTTAACTGCCCTGCAGTGGTCTATCGACCTTCATCTCGAGCCTCAAAAGTTGCAAGATAAGATCAGGTTTTGTATTGGAGAAGTGCGACGTATTTCCCACAATCTGTACCCACCCATGCTGGAGGAAACATCGCTAGAACAGCTGGTTTCCCATCAGGTGCAACATTGGGTTAGCCGCTACGAAATCGATTATTATGTAGACGTTCGTATGCAGCAATCAATGTCAAACCATATAAAATTACATTTTCTTCGCATTATTCAGGAACTCTTCGTTAATAGTAACAAACACAGTCAGGCTACCAAAATCCGCTTACATTTACGTATTACACCAACATCACTGTGTATGTCTTATTGTGATAACGGAAAAGGTTTGCCGCCTGAATACCAAGCCGGATTAGGTATCAAAAGTATCCAAAACCGGATGATGATGATCTCCGGACAATACAAAACTAAATCGTATAAAGGTTTTCAGTTTATTTCGATTTGTTCCGATAGTAGACACCTCTATAAACAAGCCCTTTCATGACAGCTTCCCCATCAAAAAAATATCGATTGGCATTGGTTGATGACGACCTTTTGCTCATTGAACTGTTAAGTTCCTATTTAAAGAACCATGATCAGTTCGATATCGTTCTACAAGCCTCCGACGGCAATTCCTGCCTCGAGCATTTACGTACGATGCAAGATCAACATCCAGAAATTTATATTATCGATTTGAAGATGGAGGGAATGGACGGGTTAACCCTGATAGATCATATTCAAGATCGCTACCCCGATGCGCATATTGTTGTTGTTTCCTCCCATTACCACAACGACACATTAGGCTTTATGATCAAGAAAGGTGTAGCCGCTTTTTTGCCCAAAGGCGTTTCGTTAAAAGTTTTGATCGAGGTGCTTGACGAAGTGATGCAAAGAGGCTTCTACCTCCTACCCGATCAAGTCGATATCCTAAGGCAACAAATATCCCATAAGGTATCTCCGCCGCGACTGGGAAGCGACTTGTTAACCTCGCGTGAGCGCGATGTACTTATTCGACTGGCGCAACAAAAGACAGCCAAAGAAATTGCAGATGAGCTGTTTATTACTACCCGAACCGTGGAAGGCCATAAGAACAATCTGTTTGCTAAAACCGGTGCGAAGAATTTAGTAGGATTGGTCCTTTATGCCATTCAGCAAAAAATCATCGATCCCGATAACATCAACATATAGCTTCCACGTATTTTTACCTCTTTCTTATAGTCAGGTAATTGCTACCTAAAAATCCTGCACATTTACCGTAAACTTTGTGTATGCCAAAAGCAACACGAGAGATATGCTATTGGTTATTTTAAGTCTAACGATTAAATTATTTTATCATGGGGTATAACCAATACGTAGAGCTAAGATTACGCTCTGAAAATCTAAGACTTGGCGTAGAAGAAGCCAAGTTGGATTGCGGAAAATTTTATGAAACAGGTGATAAGGACAAAGAAGTTTCTTCCGCTGAAATCGACAAAATTACGGTCAATAATGGAAAGTGGTCAATGATCAATTCTTGCGGTCGTCACAGTGCAATGAAAGGTACCGAAGGTAGCATAACCATCAAAGATCTAGATACCCAAGTCGTGTTGGGTAAATACAAATGGGATTGCCCCTATTGGTCTTCCGGCAATACCTCTCAATTTACTTGGGATAATGAAGAGCTGAAAGCGTTTTATTATATCCAACTTGATCCAGGTACCTTGTCTTCCGGACCTATCGGTAAGGCTTTTCTCCTAATTGTAAAATATTAAAATACGATCGCAATGAAATTAAGAAAATTATCATCTAGCCCATTTTACAGTATACAAGTTGGCGCCACAATTTCCAGTTCCAATGGCAAATTTGGGCCATCATTAATTAACAGTCCAGTAACTAAATTTGTGGCAGACACACAGCAGACCACTTCTATGAAAGGAGAAAGTTCCTACGTTTATGCTGACCAAGTCAACCAAGGCTCCTTCAGTGTCGTCGGTGGGTATGGCATTAGCGGCGTGGCCAAAGTGGATGCGGGCGTATCCGCTTATGCTGGACACTCCCAACAAAGTAATAGAAAAGAAGTCAGTTTGACATACTCCTTACAGATCAATAGTGGTATAGAATATATCAACTTCGATGATCTAAGCGTTATGGATTTAGTCAACTCCTTAGCCAACGGGCCAAAAGGACAGCTTTTAAACGCATTAAACTACTTTACAGAGATTCAAAAACAACTCAAAGAAAAGCGTGTAGACCTGTTAGAAGTTATTGCCGGAAAAATAGACGACCCCGCATTGAAAGAGCTTCTAAACAAGTGGTTGAGCGCTTCTCATACTTTTTTTAATTCATACGGTGATGGCATCGTCGCTGGCGTGATTTGGGGAGGAGTCGGCGAAGTAGATTTAAAGCTAACAGCAGAACAAAAAGAAGAAAATTGGCGTTACGGTGGCTCCGCCAAATTTAGCTATGCAGGCGTTGGAAAATCAGTAAGTGTCGCCGCAGCGTATGATGGTTCCAATACCAATCGCAATGCAAATATTGACTTTAGAGTGGAGAGTCTAGCCGTTGGCGGTGTTGTTTTGCAACAGGTACAAACTTGGGCCAACACGTTGAACGAGGCAGGGCTTAATCAGCTATGGAATGTATCTGTCTTGGATAAGGCCCCAGCGTTATCCGGACCGCCAGACGAACCCGTTATACCACCATTCCAACAACCTCCATCCGATCCAAAAGTAACCGATCTCTTTGATAAAATTGGGAGTTTAGAGGAATTGGGCGCCTATGCCAAAGCATCCGCGTTCGAAGCAGCAAAAGCAAAAGATCCCAATCTCACGCTTGACAAGTTTTTAGAAGAAGAGAATCAACCCGCAAACACAGAAGCCTTAGCGAATATAAAAACGGACGTGCTCAACAACGAATTGCCGGAGCCTGAAGAAAACACCTTGAGCCGTGCATTGGATGATATCACCGATGTAGAAAACACCGTTCTCAATGCGCATGTCGGTACGAGCGGCAATTTGTCTGTGCTAGGCATGTGGATCGTCAATTGGTCCGAACTTTTCCCCTGGTTGGTTAGAGGATTTGATAATGATATTACACCCGATTTGCGGTTACACGAAGTACTCCAAAAGCAAATGGTATTACAAGATCTTATTGCGTTAGAACGTATATACTCCCTATTGGACAATAGCGGGATAAATGCCACAGCACTCGAGATGCCCAAATTCGACGATTTAGTCATTGAATATGCTCGGTCTGTCCATTATATACAAGATAATTTCGAGAAAGATACCGTCGTGACGGAGGCATTACAGCAGTTAGGTCAACCAGCAAAGGCTATTCTGGATATCTGGCAAGAGAATTATTTCCTTCGATCTTGCGAGCTCGGTCTAGGCATCTTAATGGACAACGAATTCTCCGTCGAAAGAAAGATAAAAAAGGCAACAAATCTAGACCAAACAGATGTCCAACTTATTTACGATAAAATAGCTTTATCTATCAGTGGACCCAACGATTACTATCGATTTAGAGATACCTTGATGGGTATCCCGCTAATTACACCTGGAGGGAAAGTTTATCTTGTCGGTCAGAATAATATGGCTCTTACCAACGTCAATAAAGAGACGGGCGAGTTTACATTCTCCAGAAATGCCAGTCAGTTTTTGCATTTCACTATTGAAAAAAATGAACAACGATTGGTCAGTAGCGGAAAAGACATCGTGCTTTTGCCGATCAAGTTTGAAGTTGCAAAAAATATTGACAATTGGTACGGCAGGGTGATCAGTAATAATTTGGCATCCAATAAAAGTTTGCTCGATAAGTTTAACGTCCTCGAAGAAGAAATGAAAGGCTTGCCTAAATACTCCTACAGCAGTGACTTCTTCAAGGGAATTCCAAATTGGAATCCCGAAACCTCCTATAGTACACGTGTGCTGCCGGTACAATACTTCGGTATAACCAATCGCATCGGAAATATTTTCCGTTAAACGTCAAATACAACCTCAATTTTTTAATTTCTAAACATATATATCGATAATTAACCTACCCGAAACGTACGCGCTTCGGGTAGGTTTAATCAATATCAATCTAGAAAACCAAAAGGGTATTATACTTTTTTCAAAGGACTCGGTGCCGAGATACGCCTAAACCGCTTGGTTAGTTATCGCAAAATAAAAGGGAAAGAAATGGAGACTGAAACGAGTCAGTTCGACTTGTTTAATAACATTTTGAGCCAGGCTTCCTTAGGGTTTTCATATCAATTCTAGGTATCCTAATATAATAAACCACCCGGAGCGCGGGCTTCGGGTGGTTCGTTCCGCATGAACTTAGTTCGTGCATTTTTTTGATCATTTCTCATCGAATCTTACTCTCCACTAACCCGTTTTATGTATTGCAACATCCCTGTTTCAGCATCCAACTGTGCCATGTGCACCGTACTTGCTGTAAACGAGTTGACGACCTGGGATGCGCTCCCCTCCACCTCCAATATGACGTAGGTTTTATTGGTATCGTTTCTTTCTTTCCATTCTGCCGTTGTCGGGTAAGCGTCGCTCCAGGTAGCGAGGTACAGCGCACGCTCGCCCTCGAAAAAAGCCTTGATCGATGAATATACACCTAGGGGGACTATTTCCTCCCCCATGGGACTAAACAACCCGAGATGTTCTTCGATACCCTCCGGGACTTTCTTTTCTTCGGAGACCAGCACATGTCCGGCTTTCGTTACCTCTATTTTCTGGTAAACCGGCGGCAGCAACTCCTCACCCATCCAGCTCACAAGACTATACTTTTTTTCGACCAAACCGGCCGTATCTTGCGTGGTGTGGAGGTATAAAAACCCAAGAGAATTGATCGTCGAGAGAAGCTTTTTGCCCCCATTTATGGTTGCGGCAATCGGAAGACTAACATCGCCACTTAAGCTGTATTGCATCGCTCCGTCGGTTGGTTCATCGTCCGCCGACAGCACAGCGAAGATATCGAAAATACCCTTTTCTTTGTTTCGGTACACGCCACCATAATATTTTTCCAACATAGGCATATCGGCAGGCTGCGGAAATAGGATAACCCCACTCACGAAACGCAGCTGACGGTGCGCTGCGGGAATCAGGATATCGTTTCCTTTTTTTAACCCGGTTTTTCCGTTTTCCGTAAAAAATCGGTAACCGAGCCCTTCCAAATACTCGTCCACTTCGTTGCTTTTCCGAGAGGCGTATTCCCCATATAGGGAGACTGACGCTGGTGTTAGGGTTGAGTCGGGCCGAGATAGTATACGCTCCACCGCCTTTATTTTCTCTTCGACAGGTTTATCACGAGCCTCCGGAAGGAATGCATCGACCTTTTGGAGCTTATCGTGCGGAAACCCGTCACTGTAGTCATTCGATTGTTTGGAAGCCAGCTTATTGAATTGGCTGTCGTAAAGGTCGTGCCTCCCCTTTTCAGGCGAAAACAGAAATGGATTATCTTCAAACTGCTCGTAAAAGCTGCCTTTAGCCGTATCAATTTCGCGAAAAACCGTATAAAACGGCAGGTGTTGATACCCCGTCAGCGGCATGAGATACGAATACCGGTGCGGTATAACCTCATTCCCTTGGCTATCGATTAGCCCAGCGAAAAATGTGCTGTCACGCGATATATAATATGGTTTCCCGTCGATTTCGAGCATTTGTAAATCCAGGTATATCGGTGGAACTGTATAGTCGCCCTGCTTGTCTATTACGCCGCGGAATTTGCCCCGATGCACGATCGCGTGCCCATACTTGAAGCGCGCTGCATAATCGAATGAAAAGGCAATGCGTGTTTTTTGGTTAACATCAATATATCCCCATTGTCCGTCAAGCTTTACCGATGCCAATCCCTCGGAAAAGCCGGTGGCATCACAATACGTAGGTGGTATGTTGTGGTCCTTGCCGTTCACACTGACAAAACCATAAGTCTTTTCTGTGCAATTCCCGTAGGACGTAAAAGGTTCCTGTGCGCGTGTGGTCATTAAGCTTATGGATAACAAAAAGACGATAAAAAAATTCAACCTATTCATCGGTGTAAAAGTAAGTAACCGGTCTTATTCACGCAACTTATCGCACGCTACATATTATCTACATCTACATCCAAAACACCGAAAGAGCGCATCTTTCGCATGCACTGGATAATCCGGTTGGACGCCTCTTCGCTACCTGTTGGTCTTTTTTATTTCATTGACAGGAGATGCCATAGAGATCAAGGACTACTTTATAGAGGAAATATATACCTTTGTTGGTGATAGTCTAGGACAGCCTTTTGAACAGCGAGGTTAGATTTTTTTCAGATTACCATGAAAAGAAGCAAAAACGACATTCCCGTAAGAACATTGCCCAAGGAATACCGCAATGGTATTGCTGTTGCAAAAGTATCCGCAGATTTTTTTTTGGCCGATGATGAAACAATGCATGCCCATCGGCACGATTACCATTTTTTTGTACTGCAGAAAAAAGGCATTACGCACACCGAAATCGATTTTGAGCAATACCTGATTACCCAGCCTACCATTCTATATCAATCGCCAAACCAGGTACACCGCGCTTTGAAAGTAGAACATGTCGAAATGTATATGCTCGTTATCAACAACGAACATATACATTCGGATTACCTCAAAAATTTACAGGCTATCGGGCCGTTAAAGCCCTTGTCTGTAAACGATGAGGATCTCGCTCTCATCCAGCAAACATTCGATTTGTGTAGAAATCTATACGAAAGAACGGCAGACAAACTTTACGTTTCGTCACTAAAAGATAGTTGCAACGCCTTGGTCGGCCTTTTCATCTCCTTATACGTAAAAACGACAAAGCCTTCCGAATCCCTTTCGCGATTTGAGCGTATTACCCATGATTTTTTACGGTCATTGGAGCAACATTTCCTAACGATGAAACGTCCATCTGCTTATGCGGAGAATTTGCATATTTCCGTTTCCTACCTCAATGAATGTGTGAAAAACATCACCGGAAAATCCGTTTCGCACCACATTCAGCAACGCGTAATTTTGGAAGCCAAGCGTTTGCTTTATCATTCCGACAAATCGGTTAAGGAAATCGCCGCAGAATTAGGTTACGATGATTACCCTTACTTTTCCCGTTTATTCACCAAGGTAACTGGAATGACTGCCGTGACTTTCCGAAGAACAAACCGCGAATAATCCAATAATTGCACTTTTCCGTCCTTTTTCGTTTTGTCCAAAGCTTCGTCCTTTGTGGCTAACAAAATGAAAGAATATGCCAAGTGCTCCAAAATGGGTTTTCGATACACTGGATCTATTTATACCCAAGATCCCTTTCGTAGAAATTGGTAAAACAATGTATCTATCGCCGTCTGTCAAACAAATTCAATTGAAAGGCGACTTTAAAAATCTAGCCTTTCCAGTCGGTGCTTTCTTTGATGTTCGAGTAAGCGATACCGACGCCAGACGATATACCGTCGCTCAGATAAACGAGGAAAAGGACAATTTAGAACTTATCGTTCATCTGCATGGAAAAGGTTGCGGGAGCGACTACATGCGTCAACTGGAAACAGGCGACACTATCCGTCTGAATAATCCCAGAACGGAACAAAAGTATTATCATGAAACGGCAAAAAAAATTGTGTTCTTTGGTGATGAAACCTCCTTGGCCTTGGCGTGTTCATTTCTTCCGGTTGTAAAGAAAAACAAATTGGCTATTCGGTTTATCTTTGAGCTGCACGAGGAAAATAAACATATACCCGGGGTGCTAGGGTTAGAAAATAGCATCATCTATTCCAAAAATGACCTGTTTCAAGACGCCACATGGATACAAGAGCATTTAACCATTCTCCACCATGAGAATTGGCGCGACGCTTATTACGTTCTGACCGGCAACGTGAAGTCCGTACAAACTTTTCGGAAAGTTATCAAAAGTAACACCACAGCCAAAATAAAACACCACGGTTATTGGTTGGAAGGGAAAAAAGGGTTGTAGATAGAACAAGAATACCACCTGTACCCCACGGCTTATTTTATTGATTAACTGTTTCATTTCATGATATTTAAAAGTTCATTTTACATGAATTAAATTCATTTTGGATGAACTAAATTCATTCTGCATGAATTTAATTCGTGCATTTTTACAAACACTTCTCCTTTTTCCATCATCGCTGCAAGCCGCTCCTAGAGCGGGATATACGCTTTTTTGGATTGCCGGATTTGAAATTCATGACTTTTCTTGAAATATTTCTTGGTTTTTCCAACTAAATAACTACGTTTTTGACGACATTACCAGTACGTACAATTTCGTATAAAAATCCCTGTATTCATGGAATAAAAGGAATACCCCGTACGAGAATCAGTACAGAAAACCAAATAACCATAAAGGAATTTTGTGGTGGAAACCGTGCGTTATATCATCTGACACGATATAGGCATTATCCAGCCCTTTGACTTGCTTTTCTGTCTTATCTTTCCCACCTATTTCAAAGGTATATTGATTATTCACCGTAAAATCTCCTTGTTCCGCGTAATTGAGTTCGTAAGCGTACCCCACTTGATTCGCAAAAAAGGTTTCACGCAAATTTCCCCGATTGGCATTCTCCTGCGCCAGCAAATATAGGAGGTTCGTGTTTTCCAGATAGATTTTAGATGGTTTTTGTAGCAGGCTAATTCCTTCGCTAGATCTGAAGAGATTACGTGTTAATTCAATTTCATCCAAATAATGCAAATAAGACAATAGCGTGCTTCTATTAATCCCAATCTTTTCGCTCAATTTACTCACGTTAGGGATAAAAGGTACTGATTCTGCAATAACCGTTAACAGCTGTTTAATTTTAGCCACATAGGCTAGGTCAATTTGGCGCAATAACGGCAGTTCAATCTCCAGCATCATATTCAAAACCTCTCCCAAGCGCATAAAATAGAGATCCGATTCTTCTTTATAATAGGGATAATAACCGTGCTGAAGGTAGTTATCAAAATGCTGAAAAGGTTTAATTTGCTCATTCACCTCCCTTGCTTTGTCTGTATGCTGAGCTAACAAATCGGCTAAAGTTATCCGTTCAAAACGAATTCCAGTCTCTATACCCAAATATTCCCGAAAGGAGAACCCTTGCATATTATAAATAACAGCTCGTCTACTTAGGTCTACACGTGCATTTAAGATCTCCAACAAGGAAGACCCTGTAAAGACGATTTTTAATTCAGGATAATTTGTTTACTGTAACAAACAAATATACACAAAAATTGCTTATCAGAGTAAACAATATTCTTAAAAATTGTTTACTCTGATAAGCAAAATGGACCAGATGCTATTATTTCCATACTTTTATCTTTGGCATCTTCCGCATTCACTGGATAATCAGGTTGAACGCCTCTTTGCTCCCAGTTGGTCTTTGTAATTTCATTGACAGGAGATGCAGTAGAGATAGAAATGCGAAGATTATGGGGCAGTAGAAAGAACGAATTCATATTGGCAGCTCCTGCTGATGTCTCTCCTACTACAACTGCTTTTTTATACGCTTGCAATGTATAAGCAAAATATTCGGCTGCAGAAGCTGTCTTTTGATCAATTAGAATATATAACGGCGTTCCTAACCTGAGCTTTCCATACACCAGGTCGGAGGTGTACTTCGGAACGGGCTGCAAGGTACTATCACCGAAAAAAGTTGTTGACAGCAATTTGGGCGGCCCATCGAAATAATGATTCAGAATGTATTCCATAATGCCTGGATAACCACCACCATTTCCCCGCAAGTCGATAATAAGTGCATCTGTATTTTCTACGAGTTTCATTGCGGCTACAGCCGTTTGCATAGCACGCTTCGGATGCATAAACTCCGTGATTTTTATATAACCTATATTGTTTTCTAATATCTGCACTTCCCGAAAACCATAATTCGAACGGATTTCCCGTTCCAGTTCCTGTTTCTCCCAATCTTTTACATCCTTTTTAGCAGGATCGTTATTCCTTAAATAGCGTACATATAAATGCCCATCATTACTGATCGATTTCAAATCGTGTGAAAGTATCTCAGCAAGACTATCGGGATTCGTTATTGCATCATATTTGCCACTTTTTACTTCCTGCTCAAATTCTGATACAATTCGTACTTTATTTTCCTGAAAGACATAATGTTCATTGATCAGATCTTCGATTTGATCGGTGATTAGCTTGATGTCGTTTTTTGTTAAAATTTGTCCATTCGTGTTTTGAAACCATAAGATCCATACGATGAACGGCAGGATTAATTTAATGATCATAATTTGCTATTATTCCATAAAGATACGCAAGATTATAAAAGGAGCGTTACAAAAAACACTCCCGTATACTATTGGTCAATTTATAATTTCACCATCGTTATTGGCCAGTCTCTCCTGCCACTTACTTCGCTCTTCAGCAGTTATTTGTGTCCAATTTTTAATCTCCCCGATAACTTTTAGTGGTTCCAGACTGCGATACGACCGCGTCGGGTTGCCCGCAAACTTTTTATTCGTCACATTCGGATCGTCTTCAAAATCTCCCGTTGGTTCTATGATGTAAACGCGTTCTGCTCCCTCGCCTTTCGCCAAAGCAGCAGCGAGTCCTGCTCCATTTATCAAAGCCGTGAAGTAAATGTGATTCATCATTAGATCGGCTTCATAATTAGATTTTCTTCCAGCGGTTAGCAGATCGCCTATCTGCAAATCTGCTCGTGTTCCATGAAAAAAGGGTCCTTTAATCGATGGCGCATCAGGCACCTGTTTCGCTAGCTTAGCATATTTTTCGGCGTTATCCGTCTCACCCAGTTCCTCATAGCATTGCGCCAGCTGGGTGTATAATAGTGGTAGTGCTGGTTTAACCCCCTCATCATTTATTTTCTGTGCGAGCTGCAATCCCGTGTTAAGCCACTTTAATTTGTCCACCAGCTTCGTTTGCCGACGAGCAATATGGTGCGCCGACGTAAATTTTTCAGCATCGTCCGTTGCTTCTTCCCAAGCTTGCAGAAAAAGAGCAAGTGCATCTTCGTAATTACCGGTCTCCTCCAGATGCATGCCCTGCATACAGAGCTTAACCACTGGGTTATTTGCGCTAAATTCCATGTTATAATTTTCGAAGTAAAAGATATGAAAAAAAATTATCTTTGCCGCTTAATCTATATTATTATGAATAAAATCATTATTTTCCTATTGTTTTTAGGGACATTCCATCTTGGGCTTGCACAGCAGCCAAAACTACTAATTGAGTTTGGAGGCGCCTTTGATCGGGCGAAATCTGAGACGTATTCGCAACCCAGCACGGCCCAAATCCACAAACTAAAATCCCCCAAAATCCAGCCCCAGATCGGTTTCGGAGTATCGTCTCGTTCCTATATAGGATTAAGCTACAATTTAACCAAGCAAAAAGAAATTTACACATTCAATTCTAACAGCGAAGTTTATAACACTGCTGCGCGAAGAGAAAACTTAGAAAAGACGCATGCATTCGGTATTTTCTACCGCTATTATTTTATGCCATTCAACAAAACCCGGTGGAATACTTTTGCCGAGGTGAATCCAAGTTACCAGCTTTACAACCTCAATGACGCTACTATGTTAGTAGTAGAATTCCATGAATCATTTTCCGGATCAACAACAGCTCAGGAATCGTCAGCGCGCCATAAAGCGATCGATATGGATATTAGAGTCGGGGCGTCATACCGTATTGCTCCTAATTTTCATGCCCAGCTATCCGTAAGATCATTAGCTAATGTGAAGTACACATTTAACAGTTCCTCGATATTGCTTGATGAGCAAAACGAAACATCTTATCGATTTTTCACCTCCCCTTTATCAAACACCTATCTTTCCCTTTTATTTAGTATTTAAACCATCAACATGAATAAATTTTATATTTTAATTTTAGTGGCGTGCGTACTCGCTACAGGTCGGTCTTATAGCCAAGACAGTAAATTCAACATCTCAGTCCATACCAATCTTGGAAAAAGTACCTCATCAACAAGTAGTTTCACTGAAAATAGTGCTGATATAGATTTGAAACAATTTGCGATTACACCACGGGCAGTGTATCGGATCAATAAAATATGGGCCGTTGGAGCACTATACCATTATATCGAAAGTGATCAGAAGACACAACAGATAATATACGTTCCTGATGGCAACGGAATTCAGCCGGTTGGTGTTAACATAGACGGGAACACCATTAATCAACACGCCGGTCTACTGATTCAGAGCTTCCTTTACGACAACGGGAAAATCGCTGCATTTCTAGAATTGGACGGAACAAAAGGAACTTCAAAAGCTACAACAAACCTGCCTGATGGTATGCTTAATGTAACTCCAGTCGTTAAAAGCGATGTCTATTCCTCAGGAATACATGCTGGCGGACGGTATACTTTTTTTAAAGGACTGGGTGCAGAGATACGTCTAAACCGTTTGATTGGTTATTATCATTCAAAAACTAAAGGAAATGACTTAAAAAAGAGTCAATTTAATTTATTTGATAATTTTTGGAATGAAGTTTCTCTAGGGCTTTCCTATCAATTTTAAGCATTCCAAACGCCAATAAAAACCCTCGAAGCCCTCCGGGGGTTTTTGTTTATCATCTGCGCCTTCTGCCTTCCAGTAAGCGGCTGGCTACGTAACTCACCGCTGCACCGACCACGGCCATCAAGCCTGTGTGTGCGAGGTTGCTCCAATCAAAGCTGTTCCAGACCGAGCAGATCGTACCTTTGCTGGCAATTTTATAAGTGCCAGTAGTACTACCTATACCGTCCGGCTTATTTCATGAATTAACTACCTCATTTTCTGATATTTAAAAGTTCATTTTGCATGAATTAAATTCATTCTGCATGAAGTGAGTTCACGGATCATGAACTAAGTTCATGCACTTTTTTTAAATCACTTCGTGTTTTCCGCAAAGGCTGAACGCCGCGTCCAGAGCGGAATATGCGCTTTTTCCGAGCCGTCAAATTTCAAATTCATGACTTTTCTTGAAATATTTTTTGGTTTTTCCAACTAAAAGACACCCTGTTGTATAAAACATAGCGATAGCATTGGCGAGACGAAACTTATTTTGCCTTGATGAGTTCTCGGTGAGACATTCCCCACTGCAATAATTTTTCAGCAACAGGAACAAAAGACTTACCGTATTCCGTAATAGCATATTCTACCGTTATAGGTGCAGTAGTATGTACAATACGTTCAACAAGTTTATTCATTTCCAAATCCTTCAATTCTTTGGATAGCATTTTACCCGAAATGCCGGGAATTCCTCTGACAATCTCCATAAAGAAATTTTTTTCTTTCACTTTTATGGTCAGGTAAAGCAAAATCATCAGTTTCCACTTTCCGCCCCAAATTTCAATGCTATCCCTTAAAGCCAACATGGCTTCATTACATTGTTCAGCAGACACATTTCTTCTTGATTTAACCTTCATTATTTATAAGATTACAAAATTTCACCTAGTTACCAGTAGTTAATCCATGACAAATTTACACTAAAAATTCATGACCTTTAAAAAAACAAATAAAATGACAATTACAATTTTTGGAGCCACAGGGCGCATGCAACATCTACTAGTGCAACAAGCTCTTGACACAGGACACAAGGTAATCGGTTATGCCCGGACACCTTCGAAAATGACTATTCAACACCCTAACTTAACCCTTATAAAGGGCACCATGCTTGATAAAACAGCAATAGAAGCGGCCGTAGAAGGCAGTGATGTGGTGATAGAAACAGTGGGCTGTGTAAGCGAAGGGACAAAACTCATCATTCAAGCTATGAAAAAGTTTAAGGTAAAACGCCTCATTGTGGTTTCCACTTCAAATGCAAAAGACAGCAAAGACCTGCCTGATAAAAAATTTGCGCTGCTGCTGGGTATGACAAGAGGCGTATTGAAACTCTTGGGATTATTCAACCGCCAGTACCGCAACGCCGTTTCAGAACTTCGTAAGATCGCCGAAATTGTTCGAAATTCGGATTTGGATTGGACGCTCGTCAGAGTTGCAGGTTTGAATAATAAGGTCAGATCTAACGATGTCAAGTCAGGATATTTAGGTCAGGGCAGGCTTAGTTTTACTACTTCTCGCGCAGATATGGCCGACTTTCTGCTGCAACAGGTCACAGACAGCACATACATCAAACAAGCCCCAGCTATTAGTAGCTAAACTCGTACAGGTGATTGAAGCCTATGTCCATACCCGTGCGTTATCGGTTTTCCATAAAACCACCCATAGCAACGCTACAGGTGGTTTCGTTATGGAGCGATAAAACGTAGATTAACGTCGTCTCCTCCTACCCTGCAGCAAACGGCTGGTGAAGTAACTTACCGCTGCACCGACCACGGCCATTAGCGCCGTGTGTGCAAGGTTGCTCCAGTCGAAGCTGTTCCAAACCGAGCAGATCGTACCGCCGAGGGTACCCAGCTGCACATTACTCAGTGGCCTCATCGCTTCCCTCCTTTCCTTCCGTTTTTGGTTTGTCGGTATCCTCCTGTATCACCTGTTCGATAATACCTAACCCTACCGCGATGTATTTCAGTACATTCAATGCCTTCGCCGGCAATTTTATCGGCGCCAGCAGTACCACTTGTACCGCGCGGCTTATTTTATTGATTAACTGTCTCATTTTATGCTATTTAAAAGTTCATTCTGCACGAACTAAGTTCGTTCTGCATGAATTAAATTCATTCTGCATGAACTTAGTTCATGAATTTTTATAAACACTTCTTCTTTTTCCATCATCGCTGCAAGCCGCTTGTAGAGCGGGATGTACGCTTTTCTGGATTGTCGGATTTCAAATTCATGCATTTTCTTGAAATATTTTTTGGTTTTTCCAACTAAAAGACACCCAGCCGTGTCGGAGAAATTATTGCCCATGTGGATATAGATGTAGGAGAAGTTCGGAACATCCATCAGCTGTATCATGCCCTTATGAAAATCAGGAAATAACCGGTGGTAGCGTCCGTGCATCCCACCGTAGCAACGGAACGTCAACTTATATCGCCCCGCTGGAATCGCCGTACTCCCTTTGATCTTTTCCGCACGAACGGAATCCTCCAGCACATAACAGATGTGTTCGCCATCGATATAGAGTACAGACAGGGTACTGTTTTCCCCCTGTCTGACACGTTTTACGTGGACCTCCATCAGCTAACGCACGACATGTGTTACCATTTCTGACCAATCCGATCGCCCGTAACCATTTACCGCACGCACGCGAACGCCGTAGCGTTGATAGGGTATCAAAGGTGCAACGACGTTCTGCCTCGATGAAGACGTGGTATACGGTTCACTCCATTCATCCGGCATGCCATTCGCGTCGACCTGGCACAATTGGTACTCGTATAACTTGGCCGAATTGTTTTTATCAAAATCCAAACGCATCTGCCCTTTCTGCCGACCGTCAACCAAGGTGATCCCTGTCACTGGTAACGGCACATCGTCTTTTTGCGGTAAGCTGGATACCGCAAATCCTGAACTCAAGAGTTTCGGCAGATCACCATCAGCCGTCTGTGTTACATAGAAAGCCAGTCGTTTTAACATTTGCTCCGTCGCTTTTCTAGCTTGGTTCTTTGCCGCCGTGTCCTCGGGGCTACCGCGCCGCTTCGCCATGGATAGCTTCTCCTCATAATCGTTTAAAACTTCCGTCACCGTTTCCAAAGGTGGTTCCGGTGTTTCAAAGTTCACATTGTCCGTCATGGCGAGCAACGCCGTTTTCCCTTTTACCAATACCGTTTCATCATTGTCCTTGGTGAAACCTCCTAATGCTTGTTGTTTAATGTTCATAACATTTTGTTTTTAACAGCAGGGCCCATTCCCTCGCTGTGAAACAAAAGTGGTCTGCACCGGAAAATTTTAACGGAAAACGACGACAGAAGGGCACATTTGGGCACTTATGGGCTCTAATGACGACGACAACGGCGCCAGCAACCCGGACGGAAGTACTACCACGGCGAACGGAAGTGTCGCTACGGCGGACGGAAGTGTCCTGTTGTTGGGCAGGAGGATAACGTCGTCGTCCGCCGAAATCGTTTTGTTGCCCAACCTGATGAAACTTCCGTCCATCTTTTTCGCGTCGGTGTACGGGATGCTCATTCCGCTGCCCAGAGCAAACATCTCCCTGCATGCCGAAATCACTTTACTGCACAGGATTTTTTTTTTGTTGGGCAAGGCAATTATGTAGAAAGACGGAAGATTGGTTCTGGAAGGCAACAGTGTCACCTCGGCACACGGTATAGTGGCTTCCCTGCATGGGGATATGAACAAGAAGCCCATATTCATTGTTCCGGTGTATGCCGAAATTCGTTTCCCGTACAAAACTGCCGTATCCTTGTCCGGCGCATCGTTCAAGTCGTGCGCCGTCAAGCCGTCGGCGCACGGAAAAACAAAGGGGAAGCACCATGACCGATGTACCTCCCCTTGCGCGATTAAAAGCTAAAATGCTTGTTGCTAGTCAGCGCTTGCCTTTGCGCTTGCTTTCTTGGAAAGCCCGGCCCAGATCATCTTCGGTATAGAAATGACGCTTACCCATTATACGTGGCACCAAGATGCCACGGTCTACCCAGCGGGTATAGGTACTGTCTTTGATATTCAGCTTGCCCATCACTTCTTTTCGGGTTAATAGTAAGTGCATTTCATGCGGTTTCGGAGCCGCCGTGCAGTTTTGCGGTATATCCACATCAATATGCAGTGCTTTCAAGATGGCTAGTAAAATAGCACATTGTACGCATTTACGTGGCCCACGGCCACAAGGATCATTGTTCATTATAAATGGTGTTATAAGGTTAGGATTATCGTGTCGTTATAAAATGAACACGGAGCATTAATTCTTTTCTGGTAGTGGATAATAGATTATGTCATGGTTACCTCCTTTCTGTTATCTGTAGTTTCTTTTTATATTCCGTCAGTTTATCCAAGCAGTTACGGAGCAGATCTTCTACTTCCGCTATGGCTACCGAATCCATCTGGCTGTATTTTTTCCGTATACTTTCATAGGATATGTGCTCTTGTTGGGTCGTCCGGAAATGCGCAGCGATAAAAACGAAAGCATGTTTAAGAGGAGCATCTTGTAGCACACCCACCTCACGCGCTAACCGAAGCAATATCAATAACTGTTTGATGGTCAAGCTGACGACTGCACGCGGCCCGTCAGGATCAATTTGCTCGACCCATTTGTTCATCCAGGTGTCGTAGAACCGGAGCTGATCATCCCAAAACAACTGTAATGTATCCTTATCCCAATCCTTCTCCTGCACTAATTCCTGCAAACGTCGTCGTCCTTGTAGATCTTGTTCCATCGCTGCACTCCATTGCCGTAGCTCTTCCAAAAGTTTTACGATTCGCTGATGAAAAAGCTCCATATCATACCAGCAATCGATTTCATGCACGTCCCGTATTTTAAGCTTTTCATAGTCCCGCACAATATTTCGGAATTCTTCAGCAAAACTACTCCCCATGATATTGCTTTTTAAACCGTTCCAGCAATCGCAACCTGTTTTCTAGCCCTGTTTTATACTTGTTTCCTACCGGAATATCTTCTTTCCTCGAAGACCCTCTGAGGAGAATACCATCCGAAACCGTGTATTTCCTAATCCGGTTGACGGACACGATAAAGCCCTTGTGAACCCTGATAAAATGCTCTGCCGGCAGTAACTGTTCCAGTTCGGTTATCGTAAACGCTACATCCGTAAAACCACTATTTTCTTGGCCCGATCCGTCATCGGTATGATATACCCTGCTTATTCTGTCGGCAGCTTGAATATATTCAATATCTCCGAGCGAAACATATAAGCATTTGTTCTTACCGGGCATCCGCAGGCCGATCGTCTCCAAGATATCCAACGGCACATTACGTCTATCCGGTTCCAATGATTCCATCCTACCGATATCTACCAACACACGATCTACTGCCTGATTAAATTTTTGCTCGGAGATAGGCTTTAGCAAATAATGAGCAACACCTAATTCCATGATCTCAGCTGCAAAATTGTTGTACGCGGTGCAGCATATCACATGCACCTTTCCTTTTACACGCCTGATCACTTCCAGCCCGTGCATGGCTTCCATCTCCATATCGACAAACAGAATTTGTATATCCGCTACCTCTATCAGCTCCAAGATATGCTCGGGATTTGTCGAACTCTTGACCAATAAAAGTTCCGCTCTTGACTTAATTAGCTGCTGCATTTTTAATAGAGGTGCCCGCTCATCATCCAACACCACCACCTTCAAGCGTAATATCTTCTTCATTTTCTAAAATTGTTATTTCTACCATAAAAATGTCATCTGCGGTCTTAGACACATTTATCTTATGCGTATCTGGGAACAATAGCTCCAACCTACGACGCGTATTATTTAGCCCTAAGCCCGTTGATCGAATATGTTTCCGATTAGGATTTATCCAATTACGACATACAAAACGAAAGCCATCGTCCATCAGGGTCAATTTCGCTTCGATCGGTTTATCCCGTTCACTCCGATACCCATATTTAAAGGCATTTTCGAAGCATGTTCTCAAAATACCGGGCGGAACCTTCTGCCCACAGGCTTCCCCTTCTATCTTGAAGTTGACATAGCAATGTGCAAAACGTGCACATTCCAATTCCAGATATCGCCGCACCGCGTCGATCTCCTTTTCGATAATGACTATCGGTTTGTTAGCATGAGCCTGCGCATCGTGCCACATATCCGTCAGCATACCTAAGGTCCGCGCTGCAGAAGGCAATTTTTCTTCGCACTGTGCCTGCACATCCACCAATATATTGAAGACAAAGTGTGGATCGATCTGTGCGCCCAACATGGCTAGCTGGCTGTCCCTTGCTTCAATTTCCTTCGCATGTTTTGCCATCAGGTTCATTTTTGATCTAATATGTAGCACCAGCGCAGCAGCTAGCAAAATCACTGTTAAATAACGATTAAGCATTTCCCAGTGGAACATACGATCTTTCTTTAAAATATTTTCTTTAAAAATTATAATACCGTAGTTCGGCATGAGTTCATAGACAACGTAATATACAAGCTCCAACGCGAAAAAGAAAACCAGTATCAGCGCTGCCCATGCCAGCCATTTTCGTTTCATTTCAAAAATCAAAAAGAGAACCCAGGCGCAGGCGTTAAAAATAACAATCATAAGACCCAACGCAACAAGTTGCGCCAAAAGCGTACGTTCGGGATGGAGCTGATCATTCAAAACCACTGTCACGAAGAAATACAATGGCCAACCAAAGCGTTGGATTCGACCCGCCTCCTTTAGAAAAAATAATGTAGACATATCGTTAGGTTGATTAACAACAACCCACAATATACTATTTATTTATTTTTTTACTTTCTACATTCCCCCATACCAACTATCAAAGAGCACATCAAATTCTTTTTTCTCGAGCCGAAAAGACACGTAATCGTGTTTTCGCAGCAGAAAATACTGGTCTGCTAAGCTATATATTCCATAAGCTGTATCGTCATTGGGCGGGTTGTCCTGCCAATCGCGCGCTCCTAGTAGCCCAGTTGCTTCAGGCAATGTTCGATGCACATCCGGCCAGTTCGTCCACTGCTCCGGCCAATGGTGCAGATACGGCTCTAGAAAACTGAAGAGATTTCGCACCGTTTCTTGTACATACCTGCGCTTTTCAACATTCCCCGAAGGTTGGATCGTCGTTCCAGACACGAGCTCGATATGCTCCTTGTGGCGTAGAGCCAATAGCGGATCGATCGGAAGGCCCAGTGTGTACGATAGCTGCGCCACACCTTTGGGAACCGCGATTCTTTGTCCCAAAAAAGAGACTAGCTGTAGGTGATCCTTCTTTGCATTCTTCAATCCTTCCAAGCCGTCGATATAGATCAGCAAGCGAAATCCGCTCGCGGTCAGTTCGTACATCTTTCGTAGCGACGAGCTATCGTTAGCATCTAGCAGTACAAACAATCCGGCTTCTTCTGCAACACTCAATTCGCTCAACAAGTGGGGAAAGCGTTTGCTCCACCGTGTTTTTACTTCTCCTGCGACCAACAACGCAAACGGTATCCTGTTCTTTATCAGTAAGTAGTTAATCAGCTGATAGGCTCCAAAATGATACGTGCTGATAATTCCGGGTCTTTCCCGGAGCTTTCGCAGATAAATATCCCATCCTACGACCGGTAAGGGGTATTTTTCTTCAAAATAGGTTGTATCCAAACCATTAAGCACCTGGGCCATTCTATATTGCTCAAACAGTGACCAATGCTGCTCATGCGGCATGGTCGGAACAAAATTGCTCAGATTGGCACTCAAAAACGTATACGTATTGAGCGGCTCGGCACCCCGCGCACTTAATTGTATCTCCGCTTCTCTATACAGTGCCCTCGCTTGCTTTTTATAAAGGAGTTTCTTCATATCAGGTAGATAAATGGGAGCCCGCGCAGACTGTTTCCGTCCAGTACGGACTCCCTGTTGTGTTATGGCTAAACCAGTCCCATTCCCGGCAACACGATTTCACAATTTCCAGCCTCTCTCATGATGCTTATTGCCATCACACTCATCTGCGCCAATGAATATACCCTTCCTTTAGATGCTCGCTTTAGAATCCGCGGTACGTCAGCGGAGGCGCTAGTTAATTTCTTTTCTTTCATGTTTTCTATTTTTTGGTTAAAATTTACTTCTGGGTACCCAAAAAAACTGCTTAGATCTACTCCAAACATAAAATGAAGTATTCGGTATTTCCAAAAAAAAGGCGACATAGGATTCTGCGATACATGAACAGGCGTCTCCTCGTTTTTTTTATGGTGAATTGGCCAATTTTGACGCGAATCAGCTCCTCCAATATTTTTTTTATTTTTTTTGATCCCGATGTCACCCCACTCCATCTCAACATTGACCTGCCGTTCGCTAAAAGTCTTTCTGATTTTCTGTTGTTCCATGTCACCCTTGTCACTTGACACGTATTAAAATGTCTTTTTCATTTGTAACACATCTACACTACCAAATCATGAAAAAAAGCCTACATATCAACTTCCGCGCCCACTTTGGGCAAGCCATCACGGAAGGAAAACCGAAAACACCAAAGCCGTGGCTCCGTATCCGACATGCCGAAGAGCAGTACTATACCAACGGGGAGAACTGGGCCATTGCACAAGAATTCGATGGTAAACATGGTTATCTCTATGGCTACGATCTCCTGCTCGAACAGGCTGTGATGATTCCGGTACGGGTCGATATGGGCGATCTGTACGTGATATATGTCGTGGCGGGAGATACCGATATTTTGATCCACGATGCTGCAGGGGATCTTATTTGCACCCTTACCCCTCGCCGAGCCTGCTACCTGTATGTACCTCCCGGTAATTATCAGGTCAAACTTGCTGCCGGACTACACCAAATCTTTGGGTTCTATTTCGATGGTGGAATCTTTCGGGATGGGAATGAGCGCAGCTTTCGCTTTTTACAGGAGGTGATCGATGGCTACCGCAGTAAAGCGAAACGCTTGGTCCACAGTATAGATTTTCTCGTTGGGCCGAAAACCCGGCTACACATAGCCCATCTATGCAAAAACTTAACGAAGGGCGATTTCAACAATGAAACTTTCGTTTTCGATGAACTGAGCCGGTTGATACAGCTTTCTAAGCGGAAGATCCAGGAGGAATATGAACAGATTGACCCGGCGAAACATCTCGCCAATAATGCCATTGCGCTGATTGAAGCCTACGTACATACCCATGGGCAAGCATTCAGTATCCAGCACGTCGCCGACGATCTGGGCGTGACCGCTGCTCATCTATGTCGTGTATTTAAAGACGAGAAGCTTCCTACTCCCAGAAGCTATAAAAATCGTTTTCTTCTTGCGCTTTGCAAAAAAGAACTACTCCACGATCAGCAATTGGGCGATGTTGCCGAGCGTTGCCAGTTTTCCAGCGTCGCGTCATTCAGCCGGTTCTTTAAAAAGCACACGGGGCAAACGCCGGGTGCATACAAAGATGAGCTATATCGCTTACACGATCGCGTTTCGCTATAAATGCATCAGGATATTGACCAACTTTCCAAATGGATCCCGTACATAAAATCTGCGCACGCCCCAAGGCTCATTAGCCGGGCCGTATTCGATTTCGTATCCATGTTCTTTCATTCGCGCATAAGCTTCCTCGATATCATCCACTTCGATGGATAGATCGGGGACGGCAGTTCCAGATCCACCTTCGGTTGCGAAAGCTATCTGCACACGCATGTTTTCCGTATTGCCATAGCTCGTTATCCAACCGTGATCCATCAAGATATCTAAACCTAACAGCTCTCCGTAAAAATGTTGAGCAGCATCAATTTGTTGTGTGCTGATATTCGCGACTATTCTTTTTACCTCCATTGTACCCGATTGTTTTAGCATGTTCCTTCAATAGGTCTCCGCAATTTACAAATCAAAAATTGATAATTCAAGATATCAAAAACGGACAAACACCTGCACTGCATTCTGTATTAGTTTTGCTTTGTAAGTATCACGAATCGATAAAGTAGACATGAAAACAAAGCAGTACAAACGAAAATTTACGGTATTCCCCGGTAGGCGGGGCGAACAAATTACCGAGGAAACCAACGATCTATAGATCGAGGTTCCGCAGCAAACAATAGATTACACAACGTACAAGAAACGAGAAAACATGCAAAAGCTTATTGACAGAACGCGAATAGGAACGGCTATAGATGCAGTTGCCCAGACCAAAGCCGCCCAATGGATCGGTAGAAAATCGCTATGGGTTTATGCACAGCTTCCAGAGCTTGTAGCCTACGGATATGCTTTCCTTTATATGTTTACTGGATATGACAAACTAAAACATGTGGAAGAATTTATAGATGGCAATAGCAAGATACCGCTTGTAGGACAGTATGCCGAACTTATTGGCTGGGGCGTCCCTACTTTAGAAATCCTATTAGCTGTACTGATCGTATTGCCGTTCTTAAAGCTGAAGAAAATCGTGCTTTGGGCTTGCGTCGTCTTGATGGGTATTTTCACACTCTATCTAGCGACAATGTTGATTTTTGTCCCAGATAGGTTGTGCAATTGCGGAGGTGTAATCGAATCGATGGACTGGACCACGCACCTCATCTTTAACCTTCTTTGGCTGGGTGCAGGAGTCTTTGCCATCAGAAATCTTAAAAAGTTATATTTTAAATAAAATATTATGAAAACTCAAGTTAAAAAATTAGTAAAATCAGCATTGTTTGGTATAACAGTGCTTGGTGGGGCGATGATGATGCAGTCTTTTGGAGAAGCTGTTAAAGAAGAAAAACTTAGTCAATTGACAGACGTGTATGTTAATTCGTCTAGTTCGGGAGATTATGAGAAGCTCTCTTCGCCTTCAAGCTATAATCCTGCAAATTGCCAGGAGTTGAGCGAAGAAAATTGTGCGTGGACCCGCACAAATACGCCGGGAAATGTACCGGATACTTTTGATGCGAGTACAGCCGAGACTCTTCATCAGGCGGGGTTGATTGAACCTATGGATAATAACCAAGGAATCTACGTTGATGAGTAGCTTAACGAATAAGCAGGGGAGTTCCCCTGCTTATTTTTTCATGGCTTCATTGATCATATTGATCAATGCATTCTTATTGTGTGCACTATAAGGATTCGGCGGATTCATAGCTACGACTTCATCATTCCCGTCAATAAGTATCATGGTAGGATATGAAGCAATATCATAAAATTCAACAATCGGATGCTTTTTGCCTAAATCACCTAGCCACAATTTGATATCTGTTTCATCTGTATAATCGCCGCTCGCTAAAGATTTTTTCCACATTTCCTTATTTTTATCAATAGAGACGCTAACATAGATAAAAAATTTGTTATCTTTGAAATACTCTTTGACAGGTTTCATATTTTGATGTAAGGCCAAACACCCCTTACAGCCCGTAAACCAGAAGTCTAGTAAAATCACTTTCCCTTTAAAATCCTTATTTCTATAAATTTTACCAGATTCGTCTTCGAGGTGGAATTGGTAAGAGGGTTGCCCGGCTGATCGTCTATTCCTCATTTCTTGGATATACGCTCTATATTCTTTATTCCGAATATTTCCCAGAACCCTTGTAAAGAACATTTCATCGATGTATTCTCTTGTTCCTCGAAGAAGCAGAGAAGAAAATGCGACTTGATCGTATAAATCATCTTGGTAACGATCGGCTATTAAATTATCAACAAGGAGTAAGCTTGGTTTAATATCCCTACTCAGTGGCGCTAACCTCATAGCAATATCCGTTCGTATTTTATATGCCAAGTATTTAGGATACATGTTGGATTGCCCCAAATAATTCCAAGCTTCGCTATCTGTTTTTTTATCACTATAATTTGCATTATAGTAATCAACGTAACGTGCTCTCAGTGAATCGTTACTGAATGCAGCCTTTAGGTTTAGATAGTTTATTTCGAAAAACCTTATCATCCCCATAAAGTTATAGTAGACGGAATTTTGGGTCAGTGAATCTAAGTGATATGTAGCGACAATATTCTTTGCTACATGGATTGTAGAGTCATGAACTCCCTTATAGGCATCCAAATATGTAGATATTTTTCCTCCCAAACTAGAAGTCTGCTGCGAACTGTGGACGTTAGACAATTGAATTCTCTCCTTTCTCATCGCAGTGTATAGATTAAACAATTCAAGTTGGCACTCCATCAGTAATCTCTGCGTTCCAGAAAATGAGATCTTTGCAGGAAGAACATTTATCACGACCGCTGAATTTGGCTTAATCATAAACGCATTGCCGTTATTCCCTAAACTCTTATAATCGTCTCCAGTACTCTCCGCACGACTCTTTGGAAGATTAAGCTTTATATAGAAGACATTCGGCGACTCATTCAACTGGACGCTAAATTTACCTTCATTAACCTCTACCGGTATATTGCGCCCACGACTGAAAATATTTTCATGCTCCACGAAATTTGTTGTATATGTGATCGTAAACGAATCTATCTCTAATGAACTATCAATTTCTCCTTGTATGATTGTCTGTCCATAAAGGCTCGAAACCACCAAAAAAAACCAAAAAACTATCAACGACAACCTGAAATTGGCAGCGATCCACCATCTTTTTATTTTATCCATTATCTTAAATTTTGTGTTATTCCACTTCTATTAATTTCATCCTGGGGGATATTGAAAACATAACGGCTAGAATTAGGCTCAAGTTGATATATATTTTCACCTACTATGCGGGTCAAGAAAATTTCTGCTCCTTCTTTATTGAGTCGTTTGATATCATCCCATCTCAGACATCGCCATACAAGCTCTTTTCTTCTTTCAATTAGTACAAAGTTTAAGGCCTTTTCTTGGTCTAAGAAGTTAACGTCAGAATATTGACCTCTTTTGTATCGTGTGACCAAAAGCTTATTAATAAGGGCAGACGCATTATCCAGATCCGCACGTCGAACTAAACATTCCCCCTTGTTTAACAAAACTTCGTCGACAGCCATGCCCGTGAACGGCGTCAGGCCGGTGCCATTGTAACCTCGTTTGACTCGGAACTTGTCTTCAGCATCTTGAATAAAATAAATTGAGCGTCTTAGGTCATCCGTATCGTACAGTCTGATCAAAGTAGAATCAACGAATACTGTGGCCGTTAGATTTATCTGGGAGGCATTAAGGTACGATGTAGTTGAACCAAACATAATCAACTCATCATTGGTGCGGCTAAACGGCGTGTTTACGGTTAAAGAAATTGTATTGTAATCAATCAGCTTATCATAACGGTTTAGTACGCTGTCCGCAAATTGCTCTGCTTTATCGTATTCTCTTCTATACAGGTGTATCCGCGAGAGTAAGGCGTATGTGGCCAATCTTGTCGCCCGGTTTCTTTCTGGTAGCGGCCCCCAATATTTCAGATATTGCAGCGATCGTTCCAGGTCGTTAAATATATGATCGTAACATTCTTTGACAGTTGAACGCTCCACGGTATAATCTATGGAAGGATCCTCTCGGAGTGGTATTCCCAAGTCGCTATCCTGTGTAGCTGGGTCAAAAGGTACCGAGAAGTTCTTCAGCAAGTCGTAGTTGGCTTTTGCGCGGTGGAAAAGTGCTTGCCCATACACATCCTCCATACCACTATCATGAACACCTTCAGTCCAATTTTTATCTATCTCGGTCAGAATGTTGTTTGCGTAAAAGACAGTTCGATAGGGTGCGTTCCAATCCTCAACATTCACCTCTCCACCAAAGACATCGACATCCCAAATATAAGAGTGCCGTTCGGTGGCCGTGTTCGCGGAACGCCAATTACTTTCCGAGTCAATATAATATTCATCCGATGCTAATTGAGGTAAAACCGATGCTATACCTATCACCTCAAAATTGTCCAGCAACCGCTGAAAATCCTCTGCGGTTTTCGGGGTTAGAATATTGCTGTTTGGTCTTTCTTCCAAAAAGCTCTCGGAACATGATATGAGCGAAGCCGCTATCAATGTGATTAGTAAAAATTTCTTCATGATCTTAATAATTAAATTTAGCGCCAAATGAAATCTCGAAAGGCGTTGGATAGCCATTTGGAAATGCTGGGTCTATACCCTGATTGTTTTCCTTCCATAACAAGGCTATGTTTGAACAATACGTATAGAGCTGCAGGCTAGACACCCTCTGGCTACCAAATGGCTTGAAAGCGTATGAAAACCGCAGATCTTGTAGACGGATATGGCTTCCGGTTAGCGCCAGTACGCTCGAATTTTGGTAAAACGATTCTCTGTTGGCGTTGATCGGGTACTGAAAAGCGGGTACACTCGTCCGATTTTCATCTCCCGCGTGTTGCCATCGGTCGTCGTAGTCGGCGTATCGATAGTTACCTCCAATCAACCCATTCGAACTGAACGAATTTGTACGTTTAAAATAATAGCCGAACTTGTAAAGAATATTAAACGAAAGCTCCAAGTTCCGGTATGAAACGGTATGCCTAAGGCTACCGAACCTCGTGGGTACTTTAGATCCAAGCAACGAAATACTGTTCCGATCTGTACCATTTAGAATATCACCGTAGTTTTCGGTATCCTCCCCTTCAAAAAAACCGAGCGGATTCCCTTCATTACTAAGTCCTTTGAATCCATAAAGAACAAGCGAATTAATGGGATTACCTTCTATGGGAACAATACCTATGCTGCTGACGATATCCGAATTCGATCCCGGCTCTATATAATATTCGGTAATCTTGTCATTGACCGCGTTAAAGATTAAATCAGTCCGGACAGAAATTGCCTTGCCCTTGAACCAAGAAAACCACAACTGTGCATCCAAGCCTTTGGTGGAGGTACTCGCCACATTTCCGTAAAATTCGCTTATGCCCACTTGCGGCGCTACCGGGCTCCAACCCATCAGATCTTGTCCTTTCTTTACAAAATATTCTATCGATCCTCCAACACGATTATCGCCCATACTAAAATCCAGTCCTATATTTTGATTTTGGACACGTTCCCAGCGCAGCGAGTTATTCGGCGGGTTTAGAATAATATCCATGGGACTTCCCCACAAGTTTGTTGCCCTATACAGTTGAGAAGTCAGATAAGCTGTTGTGCTCTTGTCCACATTACCATTGTAACCGAAAGTTGTCCTTATTTTAAGAAAGTCGAGCGGCTTCCATTTGAGGACAGGATGTAAATTATAAGACGCTCCCACGGACCATAGCGGTACGCCTTTTTGGTTTGCCGAAACACCAAAAATATTGGATTCATCTTTTCGGAAACTTCCGGTAACCGACAGGTTGTCTGCATAGGTATAGGACAATAATCCATAATACGAGCGGTTGTTATCAGCTTGCCTCGAACGGCCAGCACCACGATTGATCAGCGAATAGCCTCCGCTATGATAGAGCGGGAAATACGTAAAGATATCGACTTCTGTAAAGCTTTCCAGATCACGGTTGTAGCCATACATAGTTCCCAAGTTCTCGAACAGCCGCCTATCATGGCGCCATTCCATGCCGACCATACCGCTGAAATGATGCAGATGACCTAAATTTTCATTCCAATCCAATTGTGCTCGTCCGTAATGGGATTCCATCCGTGTGGTACTTTTGTTCAAGATATCGCCGCGCGCGATCGGACGAACAACCGTACCCTGTACTTCATCGACCTGACTATATTGATTGATCAGGTTCCTTGTATAAAAAGAACGTTGGTCGTACAATGTGGAATTTTCAAGCCAATTATTACTCGTTAGGTAATTCACACCGATTTTAAAGGAGCGATATATCTTGGAGTTGATCCCCACCTGAAAGCGTAATTGCTGGTCCTTTCCTTCATAACGGGTGAGGTTACCCCTAACTTCTTCTACGGGGCGATACTTCCAGTCCAATAAGTAGCCGTTCCCCACCGTATCGGTATACGACGGTCGTAACGTACTCAGGTTCGCAGCTTCCAATGCGATATTATTATGGGCCAGTTGTTCATAAGGATAGCGTGGCCTATAGCCGTAGGCGTTCCCTTCGTTGTTCGTATTCTTTACATACCAAACATCCATATCGATCCGCAGGTAATCTCCAAAAGGACTCCATTGGTTATTATTACGGATATTGACCCGACTGTTATCGGCAGATACACTTTCATTTAGTGACCGGTCATAGCCCACGGACAAGATATTTTTTGCCTTAGCGGAACCGGTGGAGATACTCACCTGCTGCTGGTGCTGCAATTTATTCCTGTAAAAATATTGCTGAAAATCATGGCGGACATCCTGACTTCTCAGCACATCAATTTTTCCGTGTGCCTCGTCCAAGCTTATTTCTCCCGATCGGTTCTGTTCCAAAATATCGACGACGGGCGAAATATGCTGATATACGGTATTGATATTTCTGTCATAATACCCTTGTTCAAAAAGCCATATCTCCGAATCAATAAAATCACTTGAAGACATCTGCTTCTCATAAAATAAGTTCGGCTTCTTGCCAATCAGAAAATTGGATGAGAAATCGATGGACAACCGATCCTTCGCCTTCTTGGTCGTTATTACGATTACGCCATTACCAGAGCGAACACCCCAGATCGAAGCGGCCGTAGCATCTTTTAGCACCGTTACACTTTCAATATCATTTGGGTTGATGTTATTGATATCCCCTTCAAAAGGAAAATTATCTACTACCACGAGCGGACGTGTACTGGAAAAAAGCGTACTCCGTCCCCTTACACTTATTCCGTCCGGATTGCCTGTATTACGATCGAGCAGTAGCCCGTTTGTGACACCATCCAATCTTGATAGTATATCCATAGATGGATTACGCTGCAAAGTCTTAGAATCAACATGGGCGAAACTCCCTGTGGCACGTTCTTTCGGTAATTGCTGATACCCCGTACTTACCACCTCGACTTCCTCAAGCTGATTTTCAAGTGGCTCGAGTGATATAGTTAAATAGGTAGTCTTTTCATCATAGTCAATAGATTGTAGTTGAAAGCCAATGTGTCTTACCTCGATGGTTCCTGAACTTTTATTCGCTGGTATACGGAATCTGCCCATTTCATCTGTACTTGCCGAAACGCCGTTAGCACGGACAGAAACACCTTGGATAGGCTCACCATCGACGCTCGACAGCACCTCTCCTAGCAATACTGTTTTTTGCCCTTCGGCAGTCCGCGTTTCCGCGGACTGCGCCCAGGCGTCTGATAGATTAAACAACATGAAACAAAGTAACCCTGTCAGACAAAGGGTTACTTTGTTCGTCATTGCCTCTACCCCTACCACTCTCCTACTATTACTGTACCGCTGATCTACCCCAGAGGTACATGCGTTTAGTAGATCAGTAGTAGATCTCCAGTAGCTTCTTAGTAGATCTCCAGTACCTTTTCGGTACACTCCCCGTACACTCACAGTACACTCGCGGTACATTAACGGTACTTCAACTATTTTACGCAAACGTTGCGTAAAAGGTACTACATCCTTACTGCATCTATACTTGACCCTCGCTTTAAGCACGTTAAAAAAACGGCAAAAAACCCACCTGTTTCTTCGGATGCTGTTCGGGTGTCCTTCGGGAGCGTTTCGAGTCCCCTTCGGGACTGGTTCGGGACAACTTCGGTATTGCTTCGGGTGAGCTTCGGTTGTTCTACGGCTGCCACCCGAACAGCAGTCGAACACTTCCCGAACAGCGCCCGAACCAGTGTCGAACAAATCCCGAGGATATCTCGAAGAAACGTCGAACACCTCTCGAACGGTTGCCGAAGGCAAGGCAACAGATTCTCCTCCTACTTGGTTGGTTAAGATTTTTGATAATCGAGGTGGTTTTTCTTTTCGGAAACAGGTTCCTCCTTCGCGTTGGCTAAAGGCCAGTCCTCTCCCACCCTTGTAAAAATGCTTCATTTTTTAAAGGTTTTAAGTGTGGCCTAAGGTGCTTCGGCGAACGTGCTTCTTTGCTATTTCTCCTAGGTGCCTAAGCTATGCTTAGGCCACACAGTTAGTAAAATGTTTTGAAAATGGGTGCGAACTATACGATTCTTCATTATTGGTTTTAATGTACGGTTAGAATTGCCGCAGCCGTTGGGGTTTATAAAATACGATGTCTTTAATCTGGTGGTGACTTCACCAGTGCAAACGACTCGTCTGTATATATAAAGAAAAGGAACCTCCCTTGCTCAATGGTTGAGCGTGAGAAACTACGCGACCTTGACCTTAAAAAATTAAGGGAGGTCCTCTCTGAATATTTCCGGTATTTTTCTAAGCCTATAAAATTCATTCATGTCGGTTTTTAGGTTTCTCACGCCTAACCAAATGAATGATCCTACAAATATAGATAAAACAAAGCGACTAAACAAATATGTTTGGTATAAATTTTCATATTATAGCGTGCTTAGTGCTAATGGATGATAAAGAATTACGATTTAGGAAGTTGCTAGGAGCACGCATTCAAGAAATAAGGCAAGACAAGCCAATGACTCAACCTGAACTTGCCGCTTTGATTGGTTTCAAAGATTATCAAGCTATAGGAAGAATAGAAAATGGGCGTGTTACCCCGTCTGTATATGTTATTTATCAAATTGCCGAGGCCCTTGAGGTAGGCATCGAAGAGTTATTCGTTTTTGATTAGAAATCAAAATGAATCTATTTTCTTTTGGCAGAGCTCAATAACAATTGATTCCAGAGTATTAACCTTATTAATTAATATTTCTAGATCTTCAGGAGCAATGTAATAGTCATCTTGATAACGAGCGTCTAGATAGGCTTTATTAAGAATATCAAATAATCTATACTCTTCACTGTCTTCAAGAGGATATTTAAAGACTTGATTCAGACTTTCGTCAATATGCTTCGAATACTTTCTGTAGACCTTTAACTTGTGTGTCTTCGGTTTATATCCTGTATAGACTAATAATAGCCCTCCATAGAACTTCTCAGCAGATTGATTTAAATTAAAGATAACTTCATTCAAAGGTAACCCTTCGTCGAAGAAACTACGATATAACAACTTTGTACCTTTTAAGAAACGAGAACCGCTGCGCACCCACTTATCATAGCTCCGAAGAGCAATTTCCTTTTCCTGTTCTCTGCTTAAAGGTTTAGGTTCTGAAAAAGTAAATTCTCCTGTATCAAATAGAACAATGCCTTCCTTAACGATGTCTCTGAAGAAATACTGTCCCATCTCAAGTCCGACATTCACATAATTGAAACTATGAACGATGGGACTTACATCGTTTTTATATTTTAAGGTCTTGTTTTCGATTTTACTAGCAATATCATGCTCCCTTTCTTTGTCGCCATCTGGTAGAACCACCAGGAGATCGTAATCGCTAATGTAGGAATATGTCGCCCCTCTCTCCTCATACTCATCCTCTACCCATTTGTCAGAAGTGTGACTCCCAAACAGAATGATCTTCGCCGGATCAGCTACCTCACGGATAACTTTAACTATTTCCGCTAGTTCTTCTTGTTTGTGTGGTGGTAAGTGCGATAATGGGTTCATAGGGTTAAAGATAGGGATTTTTAAATTACTAAAAAGCTTGAAGTTCGGTATCCGAACCGAAGAAAGTTCCTGTAAAACTAGAAAAAATGAAAAACTTGCGTATGTGAATTTACTTAAATCGTATTTTAGATACGGGTTCCCGTATCGTTAAGCGCATGTGTTTTCGGTATATTTGTATAATAGAGAGAGTATATACAAACTATACATCTGATATATCTGAATTCAAAACAACGAAGTTTGGCTCAGGGAAGACCATAAACATTCTGAAACATTTAACAGAGATGGATTTATTAAACTAAAAACAAATAGACTCTAAATATGAAGCTTATAACAAGAGATAACCTCGAAAGTTGGGCGAACACCACCTTTTCAAAAGCCATCCTACCTTATTTGATTTCAAGACTGATAAGAGCAACAACTCCGGCGAATACGAAAGCGAATCTCCCATCGGGCAGTGCGACCTATATAGGAGGTTGGGATGGCATAGTGAATTGTGAAATCGATACTGCTTATGTTCCGCACGGAATTTCTCTATGGGAATTCGGTACTAGCGGTGATTGTAAAGGCAAGGCAGACGATGACTACGGCAAGAGGAAAAAAAATCCTGACGGATACACTCCTTGTGAAAGTACATTTATATTTGTCACACCTAGAGTTTGGAAGAAAAAAGACAAATGGGTTATAGCAAAAAAAGCAGAAAACTTTTGGAAAGATGTAATAGTCTATGATGCTATAGATATTGAGCAATGGTTGGACAATGCTTTATCTGTTTCAAGATGGTTTGCTTCGCAAGATGGCGTAGGAGCTTATCCATTTGATGGGGTAATGACGGCAGATGAGTTTTGGGAAGAGTGGTCTATTGGAGGAAAGGGAATCGTACTTCTACCGGAATGCATAACCTCTGGAAGAGAATACGAAAAAAAGCAACTATTGTCTACATTACAAGGAAAGGCAACAATAAAAGGCGTGAAAGCCTCTACAAAAAATGAAGCTATTGCTTTCATCATTGCTTCGGCGAGAACATTTCCTTTCGAAGAAGCCGATAAATTTTTCTCGAAATCTTTGATCGTCGATACAGAAGGTAATTTTCGTGGAATACGAATAAACACCAATTCCCCTTTAAATCTTATTCCAAGATTTGATGAGGCTCAACCGCTTTCTTCTGCTGTGTTGAAAGATCATCATGTTTTGGTTCCGTTGGGCGCTGATGACGAATTTAATCAAGAAACAATCATTTTGCCAATTATTGACAAATACGGACAGGTGAAATCTTTAGTCGATAGCGGTATCCCCGAAACTGACGCCGAAAAGTTTTCCCGGGAAGCGGGAAGAAACATTACTATCCTAAAAAAACTTCTAGGATTTCCGTATACTCAAGCAAAATGGATGGAGAACGAAAACATTCGTGAAATTATCCCTGCATTACTAATCGGAAGATGGAACGAAAACTTTGTGGGTGACATCGAGTTGATTGAAAAGCTATCCGGTCAAAAATATTCTGAGTATGTGGCTACCCTCAATAAATGGAAAAACTTTGAAGAATCACCCATCATTCAAATAGGGGAAACTTGGCGACTGACTTCTCCGTTGGATCTATGGACAAATTTATCATTCCTATTGGCTCCAAAAGATTTCGAAGGTCTCCAAGAATGTTTTGAGTTAGCATTTAGAAGTGGTAACCCTACAATTGAACCCGAAAATAATATTAGCTTTTCTGCCTATTTCTCGAAAAAGAAAAAGTATTCTAACTGGTCAAGAGAGGGGTTGGTTCAATCCTTAATTTTAATAGGAAGATTAAACGAAGTAAAAATTTCGAACCTCAAAAATCCTCAAAATTTTGTTGACACTTTAATATTTGAGCTACTTAATGATGCAAGTGGAGAAATGTGGATATCCGTTGACCGCGAATTACCACTAATTGCAGAGGCATCACCTGAAAGCTTCTTGAATGCTGTAAAAGAATCGTTAACCAAAGAACACCCCGTGATCATGGATATGTTTATCGAGAAAGATGGATCTATCGATAAAACCAGTCATCATACAGGATTGCTATGGGCGCTTGAAAGTTTGGCTTGGCTACCGGAATATTTATTTGATTCAAGCTTGATTTTACTCACATTATCACGCCTCGATCCGGGGGGGCAACTGTCTAACAGACCATCAAACAGTATAGCCGAAATATTTAAACCGTGGCATTATCAAACACTCGCTTCATTTGATGAAAGGATAAAGGTTTTGAAATACGCTACAGAAAAAGAACAAAAATCGGGTTGGTCTCTCTTAATAAGAATGTTGCCTGATCGTCACGGTGTTGCACATCCAACTCACAAGATGCGCTGGCGTATGTTTGAAAAGAATACGAATTTGGCATACACGTACGAAGAAATATGGAAAACTCATTCAGAAGTTATAGAAATGCTGATACAAATTTTCGATAACGATGAATTGAAATTTGCGCAGCTCATAGGGGAAATTCCAAATCTCTCTCCACACGACAGAAAGCGTGTATTAGAATGGGCAGAAAATATTTACGAAAATGTTGAACAGATAGATTTTTTATCTTGGGAATCCATAAGAAAAATATTAAACCAACATAGGTCTCACCCTGACACAGATTGGGCTTTACCCGAATCAGAGTTAGCTAAATTGGAAACTCTATATAACAAACTTCAGCCAACGGACACCATCGACAAGAATATATGGCTCTTTAACGACCATTGGCCTGACTTTCCCGAGGGATTTAAATATGTGGAAAATGATTATGAGGAACGACTTATGCAACAGCAAAACCGTACAAATACTGAAAGAGAAAAAGCGATAATTATTTTCCGTGAAGAATTAGGTTTATACGGAATATTGGAATTGCGTAAAAAGGTTAAAGAACCGTGGCACTTAGGTACTGCTTTAGCTGGCATCATTTCCAATCCAGACGAAGTTTTAAAAGTTTGCGAATGCCTATACGATGCTAAGGATACATTAGGCTTTATTTATAACTTTATTTATCAAAAGTCTCTCCATGAAAACTTTGATTGGGTGAAATTACTAATTTTGGATTTACAAGAAAATCGTTATAGCAATAAAGCAATCTCTAATGCTCTAATACCATTAAATCAAGACCAACAATTGTGGGATTTCATTTCATCTTTAAGTGAAGAAATTCAGAATGAATATTGGCAGAATGTCAATCCGAATTTTTACCGCGTTTCCGATAGTGAAAAAATGTTCGGGATAGATATGCTTTTAAAATACAAACGTTTCTTTTCTGCCATCGATGTTGCTAATCACTTTATAGATGATCTCCCAAGTAATATGCTTTCCGAAATACTTTCTAGAGCAGGCACAGAAGAATCGAGTGAAGCACCACGATATAGCGCTTATCAGATTGAACGAATTTTTGAAGAACTTGACAAACGAGAAAATATCGATAAGTCCACACTAATTAAATTAGAATGGCTATTTCTCCCAATCTTAGATTCCTACGGAACGAGAAGAAATCCTAAACTTCTAGAAGAAGAATTGGCTAACAACCCGGAGTTTTTTATTGAAATTTTAAAATGGATTTATATACCAAAAGATAAAACATTATTGGAGAAAGAAAGAGAAGGGATTTCTGATGACTTTATCACCAACAGAGCGAAACAAGCCTATCATTTGCTTAATTCTTGGAAGAAGATACCCGGTATGAAAGAAGATAATTTAGTTGATGCACCAACGTTACATGAATGGGTTTTTAAGGTTAGGGAATTAGCAAAACAAGTTGATAGGTTAGAAGTTGCCGATTCTGAAATTGGGAAGATATTAGCTCAATATCCTGAGGGTATTCCTGAATGGCCACAGGAAGCGATATTTCAAATCATTGAGATTATTAATACCCGTAGTATTAAGAGCGGTTATTCTACAGCTATGTTCAACAAAAGAGGTTCTACCACCAGAGGGCCCTACGATGGAGGAAATATTGAACGAGCAAGAGCAAGTTATTTCGAAAAACTGGAAACAGATTTACAATACAAATACCCACCAGTGGCTGAAATATTCAAACACATGAAATTAAGGTATTTGGAAGACGCTTTGCGAGAAGATGAAGAAGCAGCACGCAACAAATTGGAGTATTAAAATTATCACCGTGATTAGCTACAAAATAAAAATTGTTTAAAACGATGCGACAAAATAAAAATATCGATATCAAAGAACTGTTTATTTTTTGATAAGCCACCGAATTTATAAGTTGGCTATTGGCAAGCAAGAAGGACAATCCCAAAACCCAAATATATCAAAAGATTTAAACCCGCAAATATTAAAATTATATGGCTAAGACGCTCGATACAGATATAGAACTCGCCAGATGGCACGACCATAAGCGCGGTAAAATTACGGTAACCATTGAGCAATATCAAAATCTACTAGCGACACAAGATCGAACAAAGATTGCAGATTTTATTTACCATAGATTGCATAGCCGTTATCTAAAACCTTTCCATTTCGAACATTGTCAATACAAAGAAGAATTCAAAAATGGATTTTCAATTATGGCCAATTGTTGTCTACTCATAGAAACCTTACAGTCTTTCAAGAACGGCTGGGGTGATAGTGATAAAAAATCAAATCTAGCATTTAAACAGTTTTTTGCTTCGGAGCTAAACTTTACAGCGTTAAAAGAAAAAGCTCAAGATTTCTATTCGAATATACGTTGTGGGATTTTGCATCAAGGAGAAACTACAGGGGGTTGGAGAATAAACCGAAATGGCAGTAATCTATTCGACAGAACTAATCTCATTGTTGATAGTATAATATTCGCAAGAGAATTAGATGTATCTCTAAAAAAATATTCAGAAAGCTTGAAAACAGCGAGTTGGGACAGTGAACTTTGGGATAATTTCCGCACAAAAATGAGAAAAATTATTTCAAATTGTGAGAGGTGAAGAATTCATTTACATTACCTCGTATCAGTGCTGATCTAGAAAAATATCAGTAACGTGATGCCTCAGTTTATTTGACAGGACACTGTTTCGTAAAGTGTAGAACTTATGAATTCATCAACTGCAAGCGACGACGAGGATAATTACAATCGTGGGGCCTTCAGCTTAAAACTTGACTTTTGGAGCCGCTATTAGCCAGTAGACTTATTTCGCCAAAAGACAAGAAGAAATATTCTATAATATAGTCGCGACGACCAACCAACACATAAATGATTCGGTGCAGGGATCAGATCTCTCTGTTTCACTCTCCGATAAACGCTGGATTCTAAAATAAAAACACCTGTTCATCCGTGATCTTGTGTGCCAGTTCTCTGAAAGGCAATTCGGTGTGCTCTAAGGCGACTTCAAATACTATGTCCTTATGTTCTTCGGGAACACTGTTCCAAATATTATCATTGCAGGGGCTCAATTTTAGAAGTTTTTGTCTAGTTCCGCTTCAAAATTTCATCATAATCAGAATTTGCGACAACCCAGAAATGATAAGTGTGATCTGAATTGTTTTTACCGTTACTGCTTTGTTCTATTTTACTGTGATCTCTTAAAAAACAATATACAGTGGTGTGCTTGTTTTGGTAAATTAGTCCTGCGTCGTTGTATGTACCTGTTTTGTTTTTATAAGCTTTTATAACTTGGAAACCTAAATTTACTAGTTCGTCTAATAATTTATTGTAATGAAAAGTTATCGATCCTAAGTCTACTAAAATTCGATTGGGGACTTCCCGTGCACCATATTCAAAATCAATCCATGCTACGGACCTTTCGAAGTCTATTCCTGAGGGAAGCCGGTAACTGACCATAGGTAGATTGCTTTCATCTTCGTCAGCAGCATCATTAAAAATCATTTTCGATTCAAGCATAATTTTATTTATACTATCGAGGCTAATGTGTTGCATTTCTGTCAATTTAGATATGCTAAACGGAAATTCTTGCGCCTGAGCAACTGAAGTAAAAAGGGTCAGCAATATTGGCAATATCTTCATAAAATGAATAGTCGTTAATAAATACAAACTTAACGTTTTGTCTCGTCCTAAAAAAACTTTACAGATTTAACCATTAGTCCTAGAAAGATCTTACAGGTATTTTTTGGTAATCCTGAAAATCCTTTACAAGTATACAAACTTCTTCTTTCATCTAAAATATCTTTTCAGTTTCCTTTCCTGTCGACGCTGATTTTCTTGGATAATGCTTCCACCGTTTTTTTATTTCCCCATTGTCAGAGTGGGCTTTTTCAGGCGTTCGGAAATCTAAGCTGGCATGCGGACGTTGGCTGTTATACACCCTAATGTGCATACACCGGAGTAAGCTGACCCCACAGTTCCGGTGGTTGCTTAGGGATGTAAAGCTCGATTGTGAGCGATAATTGCATGGCATTCCGGCAGATGCTGATCCCTCAGGTGTCCATCCGTTATCAGATTCCGGGGCAAATTGACCCCCTCGGCAATCTATTCCGGCCGTTCGCCCCAGATTCCGGAGTAAGCTGACCCCATATTGCTGGACAACAGCTATCCGATTCCGGAGCATATTGACCCCTTATAGGGTTCTGATTTTGGTTTACTTTGGGAAAAAGATATTACCCAATGGCCGGAAAACCCAGACCCATGAGTCAGATAAAACAGATGATCAGGCTGCACAAGCAGGGCTATGCGATCAAATCGATAGCACGCAGCCTAGGTATAAGCAAGAATACGGTAAAGTCGTACCTGTACAAGATCGGGGAGGCCAGGCTGGATATGGAGGAACTGCTGGCGGTGGATGACCCCGTGCTGGAAGGGCTGCTCCATTCTGGCAATCCGGCATACCGCGATCCCCGCTATGAATATCTAAAGGAACGCCTCCGCTACTTTGAGGAAGAACTGGACAAGGTCGGCGTAACACGTAAACTTCTGTGGGAAGAGTACCGGACCTGCTATCCGGAAGGTTATGGCTATTCGCAGTTCTGTTACCATTTTTCCCAGCTGTCGGCATCATCCTGCGTTATAAGTCGCCGTTCTTTGTATACCTCTGTAATTTACCTGTACAACGTATTTTAAAGTTATCAACATTCACACCAAACTCTATAAATCAATACTTTACACAAGAAAACAAGCGTAGAACGCGGTTTATTCTTCCTATTTGTTAATCATGTTAAAAAGTATCATTACCGCTCAGAATTTAAATGTTGGATATTTGTAATAACACGGTCAAGGAGCACCAAGCAACGAAAAAGCCCAATGCTGTAACATTAGGCTTTCTCATATTTTTTTACTGTAATTTTTATACGATAAATGAAACTACTCTTTATCAAATTACACGTCAAACTTAACCAAAATTTGGAAAAGTTATCGCAAAAAGTTTTACACTTGTTGCTAATGACGAAACTCCTGCTAGAGACGATTAGCCTCCTAAGGAGTATCCTAAAAATGGTGCTGACGCTTAGACTACAGCCCATTCCGCATATCATGTAAGTGACAGAAACAAAGAAAAGGCAGCTGAAATAGCTGCCTTTCGTAATGTGGAAAACTCTGTAACACAGTTCGCTTTACACTACCAAGCCTACTCTTTTTCAAAATATTCCCGATACCTTTCCTCAAATATTTCCCATTCCTTGTCTGTTGGTTGTGTATCTCTTAAAGCAATAATTTCTATATGGCTATCACCAAACCGCTTAATTTTAAAGAACAGCGAAACATAGTCCTCATATATGCTAAATATCGTATTATAATCAGCTGTGTCTTTAATATTAAATATGGTGAATGCTTCTCGAAGCTTCTTTAATTCCCCTATATCAAAACTGACTGGATACATTAATTTGTCGCTGCTTTCCAACTTATTATCGGACAGGGCTGCAACTATTCCAAATGGACTGTAATGCTTTAACAGTTTTAGACTAACAGTTTTTCCCATATAGATTATATTTTTTTATGCCCCAAATCTACACACTAAAAATCAATGTTTTGAAAGGGGGGCACTTACAAATCCGACATGTCAACCCACAATTCCTTTTTTTCTGAAATTATAAATGGATCTACGTTTTGTAAAACATACTCTTCATCAGTTTGCAATGCACGACACAAGTCATCATCAGATAGTTTCTGCGGTAAATGGATGCATTCGGGATCAGTCCAGATGATGTCACACACGGTATTATTAACTTGATAATCTTCGAACAATTCACGTGCTGCCATCCCGGATATCTGCATCAAGTTTATAAAAGATAGGTGAAACCGCTCCATTTCCTTCTTTTCCAGTTCGGGATAGCATTCAGATAGGTACTCCCGGTAAGGATCTATCTTACCTGTTCTAAGTGCGTCATTTCGCAATATAATGCGCTTAACGTCTTTTTCGAACGGATACGTATTACAATCAAATCGGTAGAATGCATCGAATATTTCCAGTCTCTGTGTTAGGTTCATAGCTTACACTGCTAGTTTTGCATAAATCTACAAAAATATTTTATACCCAAACACTCCCAATAAGATCTTCTTCCCGGATATTTTCCAATGCATCGTCGATCACGAGATAGTGTAATTCCTCTGTAGGTCTTGATAGACGCTCTATCATCTCGCTATCCAAATCAAACGACTCCCCTAGATCTACCTTAACAGGTATCCATGTGGGATTGTGGTTGACCAAAAATGATGGCGAATGACGCGCCGTATAACCTGGCGCTTTCAATTTCCGCAATACTTGATGTGTAAGCTGAACAAATCTCATTATATTCTGTTATAAAATTATGTGTTACCATACTGCAAGCCCCGATGCCAACGCACTGCGTAAGACGTTTAGGGAAATGACCGTGTTATACGATCAGCCCGAAATCTTTCATGTATCTGGGTTTACGCGCCCTTACCTCCCTGTTACGTTCTTTAGCTAGATGTAGTTGAACAAAACCGTCTTTAAGTTTATGTTCTTTATACTTAAATTTTGAATTTAACTCGTTGTTGTTTCCTAAAATAGCTCCAGCTCCAGTGATTATTGGATTGATGTTAAAATAAATATCTGTAACCAGATCTTTGTCTATAAAGGCATTGAAAGCACTTGCTCCACCTCCAACGGCAACTTCCTGCACACCTTTTCTAGACATATATTCAACAGCCTCTTCTGGACTACTTACGGTCTTGTATCCATCAACTGTACAAGGTTTATCAGACAATATGATGATTTCTACCCCGTTAAAAAGCTCTTTTACTTCTTTTGGGAATTTTAGAAAATTTTCAAACGTTTTCAATCCTATCACAACGTTACCAACCTCTCTTACAAATTGCACGTAAAATTCCATAGCTTCTGGTGGTAACTGATGATGAGGGTTATCAGCTATTAAAATTCTTCCATTAGCCGAAATGTTTGCGATTACTGTTACTTTCATAATGAATTATTTTTTATAATTTCTGATTACAAAAATATCAGATATTCGATTTATATTTACCATTCATTACCTTTTGGAAAGTAACTATTTTATGGAAGATAAAAAAAGTAACATCAATAAAGAGAGCATATTGGCGTTAAAAGATGGCATTGAACTGTTGAGCGGCAAATGGAAATTTTGTATCCTGCACAATTTACAGAACTATGGCACAATGAGGTTTAAAGATTTGCAAGAAATGGCTCTGGGAATATCTCCCAAAGTGCTATCCAAAGAGTTGCAGGAACTGGAAGATAATTTGCTGATTACTCGAACCGTTAATAACACCAAACCTGTTACCGTTTCTTACGCTCTTACCGCACACGCCAAAGAAACTGAAACAGTTGTCAATGCTTTAATTGATTTTGGAATAAAGCATAGAAAGAAGATAAAAGGGAAATGATTTTTCTAGATTGAGTTCAGTTTACACTACCGGGTTATGACATTTCAGTATCTTCCATTTCTACTTGTAACACCGGTTTTGAGTCAGGCGGGCTGACGTGCAAACTTGAAGCTTTGTACGTCTTTTCAAGTGTGGTGCAGGTTGACGATTTAGTGCTCCGAAACCCGCCCGAACGCAAAGTCGGTAAACGTTATGTGTAATTTTAGCAAACACAATGAAACTAACAGAATTTCTAATATCTCGACAATACGGTTTATCAAGAAATATTTCGATAGACAATGAAAGGATACGTTTCCATGACATTGAGACGACCATGGAAATCAAAGACTGGAATATTGTGGAAATTCAAAAATTTCATGACTTCATTTCAAGATATACGTTTCCAAAGAAGGAAGAACTCAAAAAGGATGACCAAAAAGGAATAAGAAGCAATATTCCACCACCACAAATACTGATTCAAAAGAAAACCGAACGGCTATCCGAGAACAGTCCAGTAATTGCAATGTATCTATATGAAAAAACTCATTTGACAGGTGACTCTTTACTACACATAAGGAGTATAAACAAATTTGAACAAATGTGGTTGCCGTACTTCATTAATTTTGGCTCAGAAAGACGAGATAATCCGAGAGTTCATAAAGGACAACTCTTTGAATATTGCCAATCGACCGATATTAATTTTGTCTATTCGCTCTCAGACAGTCAGCTTGAGAATGACGCCAGAATTAGAATCTTGTCCTTTGCATTCAATTCTTACGTTCTTCTAATGTACGTATTTGACAAAGACAATTTGCCCCAAGAGGAATTGTTGACATTTATAGACAACATAAAAAGCAGCATCTAACACAGGTTTTGCATCAGGCGGGGCGACGTGCAAACTTGGAGCTTTGTGCTGCTTTTCAAGTGTGGTGCAGGTTGACAGTTTAGTGCTCCGAAACCCGCCCGAACGCAAAGTCCGTAAACGTTGGCAGTCGTCCTAAAGACAACAACAACTTAACAATGACAGAATATAAGATGTGATGTATTTAATATCTGGACGGACTACAAGGATGAGTTGATAGGTTACATTAACAAGCGTGTCCATGATAGAGACGATGTTCAGCATAAGAAAAGCCAAACTTCAAATCCAGAGAAATCGCGGCAAGCAAAATGACTAAAAAGACTCCGCCTTCTACTATAATATTTTTGAAAATATAATATACTTTAGGTACAGTGTAAATGGCACAAAAAATAATAACAGCATTACCTGTGCTACTCTTGGATATCCACCGCTCACCTTTTTAGTTGTCATTTTCGTTCCTTCTTTTTATTTGTATCCCGAACTCTAAGCTCTCGCTAAATCCAGCTTGTGATTTCACAATTTTACTTCTTTTTTCTCAGACTTTCACCCTTTAGTTCGATCCTGTAGAGATCACATATAAATCGGTCCAGTATGGCGTCTGTGAACAATAGACCTCTCTCCGGTAATAGTGGGCCATTGCTCCCGAGCAATAATTTAATGCTATTGAGGAATAGGTTGGTTATTGTGAAAAAATAATTAGTGTTGCTACTCTAGCTGATATTCTCTATTTTTAGGGAAACAGTAATAACTATTTACATACAAATCGGCTTAAGTTATGAAGAGCATGCCATTAACTGAAATGAGTACCGAACAACTCATCAAAAAGAAAAGGACAATTGGCATTATAACCGGATCTCTAGCAGCTGTCCTCATCATCTTGTTGGGCCAGTCCGTCTATTTGCACACTGGAATTGCAGCTTAAAAGGAATAAGGATTCAAAAGTGATATTTGACTGAGTATTAATCTGTTTAAAATCATACTACGAAAATTTCCTAATCATTTGAACATTACGACGAACGAGTGGAAGATTGGTTTGAAAATCCCTGTAGTGGGGTGTATATAGATCATGCTATGAATCCATCATTTTCATCCAGATAGATAAGAAAAGCTTTGCTTTGTAAAGCTAAAACTTGCATATAATACTAAATACCACGTTGTTTATAGCTTCTAATTTTTTACAGAATATTTGCTATTTTGGCGGACAATTTAACCCAATGCTAACTAAGGCATTTACTATAATCAATTGAATACAATAATTTATCCTAAAAAAGACATAGATGAAAGTCAAGACAGTAAAAATAAACAAGTTTAAAAGGTTCACCGACCTAACCATAACTGACATACCTGAAAGCGCAAGACTAATTATACTCGCTGGGCCAAATGGCAGTGGAAAGACGTCTTTGTTTGAAGCTTTTAATCATTGGTACAGATTTAAAGGTTTTAATAGTCCGGGGAGCCAAGACTATTATGAAAAAGTTGACACAGTTGGTTCAGATAACCTATGGTATCAAGATAAAGTCGAGATTGAATTCCACAATCCAATTGTTCTAGACAGGGAGAAAATTAAAGGAAAATTCTATTTCAGAACGGCATATAGAAATGAACCCGATTTTACTATTAACAATCTTAACAAACAAGGAGATCCAACGAAAACATTAAAACTAACAACCTTGATGCACAATGACATTACTGTTTCTGAAAATTATCAAAGGCTAATTTCGGCAACATTATCCAGCGTGTTTGAGCCAGCAAATAACCTTAGAACTGTAGAACAATTAAGGGAAGAGTTGATAGGAAGAATTAAAAAATCGCTTGCGAATGTTTTTGAAGATTTAAATCTAAGCTCAATTGGAGATCCTTTGACAAATGGTAGCTTTTATTTTGAAAAAGGAAACTCTAAAGATTTTCACTATAAGAACTTGTCTGCGGGTGAAAAATCTGTTTTTGATCTATTGCTTGACATGATAATCAAGTCAACCTATTATCCTGATGCTATATTTTGCATAGATGAACCAGAAGCTCATATGCATACAAGATTACAATCAAAAGTATTAAAAGAATTATTCAACCTTACCCCGTCAAATTCTCAGCTTTGGATTGCCACTCACTCCATCGGGATGCTGAAACAAGCAGAAGACATAGAGAATTTAATTCCTGGTTCAGTTATATTTTTAGATTTTGACAACAGAGACTTTGATTTAACAGAGTTGATGACTCCAACGATAATAAATAAAACTATATGGGACAGATTCTTTGACTTAGCGTTTGCAGATTTTTCGCAATTAATTGCACCTAAAAGGATAGTCTTCTGTGAGGGCACATCTCAAGGCAGGAAATATAAAGATTTTGATGCACAGATATATAGTAAAATATTCGAGAACAAATATCACGATACAAAATTCATATCAATTGGTTCATCTACAGAAATTGAAAATATAGAAAATCAATCGGTGAAAATTGTTTCAAACATTTTAAAATCATCAAGCATTTTAAAATTTGTTGATAGAGATGATAAGAGTGCTCAAGAGATAGAAGAATTGCTTCAAAAGGGCATTAAAACATCCAAAAGAAGACATATTGAAAGTTATTTGTTGGATGATGAGATCATTATAAAACTTTGTATTAATGTCGGTAAGCCTGAATATATTGCTGATTGTTTGTCGGCCAAAGAGATTGCTATACAAGAAAGTGTAAAACGAGACAATCCTGTAGATGACATTAAATCAGCCAGTGGTCATATTTTTACAGAACTAAAAAGAATTCTGTCCTTAACACAATGCGGAAATAACAGGTGTGCTTTTCTTAGGGACACTTTAACTCCTTTAATAACTGAGGAAACAACAATTTATAAAGAACTTGAAATTGAAATATTCTAATAAAGCCAAAATCTCAAACACAAGCTCTCATTGTAAGCGGCAGCAAACGCCTCTATGGTTGTGATTTTTGATAGATCTTGCGAACAAGTTTCTATTTTATGAGAAGTTATTGTTTTCCATCAACACTTTTACTATTTTAGAGAATAAACTACTAAACCGATATGGACAACAAGATTATTAACTTCTATATTTTTAGGTATCATCTGAATCCCCTTGAAAGTAATTCCCAGCAGTTAGAGCTTTTTGACGGCAGCAAACTTTCGAAAAAAGAAATAAAAGAGAACAAGAACCAGTTTTTCGAAAAAATAATATTAGATAAATTAAAAGAAGGAACTCCTTCAAACCCCATGGAACTTTACGACAGAAATGATAATTACTTTCTTCTTAAAATCGCCAATCCGAAAAAAACAACTATCGTAAAAAACTTCAAACAAAGTGTTTACGAACATGAGCCTTACGTCTATGTGATTATAAATAATGACAAGTCTACCCAGAAAATTGCGATCGGAGAAAACGCCGAATCTTTTTATTCCGTGGACGCAACTAAAAATGTGTTATCGAAAGTTCTAAATAGAGAGCTAAAAAATTATGGTCTAAATATTGAAATTGAAAAGTTGTTCGATGTAAAAGATTTTTGGACATATGTACAAAATCACCAAAATACAATAAAGAAAATAGAATTTGAGTTTATAAAGCCCAATCTCGCCAATATCTCAAAGGTAATTCCAAACGCTTTCAAAAAACTACAAGAAAAGACAAATGCTCATAAAGCAAAAGTTTCGATTGAAGCGCCTGCGCATGGATTTTTGGAAAAAATCAATAAATCCAACAAAGAAATCAACGGTATGGTAGAATACTCTTCCGAAGGTGGTGGTAATATAAAATTGAAAGCGAAAGGTTTGAGAAAGCAGTTAAATACCCAGGAAAAACCTGTAATTTTACAAATAAGAGAATTGGATTTGGAGGGAGCACCAGATCAGCTAATAAAGGTTTATAAAGAGATTGTTGAGTAGATGCGGATCCTAAAGAACATATTACTATACAGTTTCATATCAGCACTGATTATGATTGGAAGTAGTATGCTAAAGTCAGATTTTCTAATTCAATTTTTAGGAAGTGATCTCTTAACGATATTGATCGCATTATTCGGATTGAACATTACAGTTCTTGCGATACTAGTAACGAAACTGAGTGAATCAAAAAATAAATATGGTGCCTTAGACCTTACTGAAATCTCTTCAGAAATGAAGTTTTCTTTGCTTGAATTCTTCGTTAATATAGTATTGGCATCAGGGGTATCGATTCTTTTGGCAAGCGAAATTATTGTCTTTGATTATAAAGAATTGATATGTTCATCTATCCTACTGTCTACTTTGATATATGCATTGGTTATAATTTGGGATACTGGAAATAGCATCTTTATTTTAATAAGAGAGGAAGAGGAAATTAAGTAAAAAAGTATCGCAAGACAGCGAGCTACCTAAGATCAAACCAAATTACCATCTATGTCTAGAATTGTAAAATTAGAAATAAAAAATTTCCGCTGTATTCAAGATCTTTCTCTAGATTTCCCATACGACCAAAATCTTATCTGCTTGATTGGTCGCGGAGATAGTGGCAAGACGACGATCTTGGAAGCCATTTCAGCTGCCACATCACCTATATGGAATTTATCTTTCCATGACACTGATTTTTATAATGTCAACTACGATAACCCTATCGAGATTACCGTTCATATTGTCGACGCCCCTGATAAGCTGCTTTCAGAACATAAGTTCGGTTTAAATATAAGAGCATTTAATAGGCAAACGTTTGAGATAAGCGATGACGTATTAGTTCTAGATGATCACGAGCAGTGGGAACCGCTGCTATCGGTCAAATTATCTGTCGATAAAAATCTAGAACCAAACTGGCATGTTATAAATACACGTGGGCTGGATGATAAGCCAATATCAGCAGCGGAAAGAGCGTTGCTCAACTGCTATATGGTATCAGATAACATTGATAGGCATTTTTCATGGAATAAGGGAAATCCTTTATATGCTCTGCTAAAAAGCGCAACGCAACAGCAGGAAGGTGCAGGAGACACCAGTATTGTATTAGAATCGCTCCGTGCAGCAAAACTTAAAATTGACGAACATGGTTTTGAAAAGCTTATTCAGGTAACCGATTCAGTAAAATTACAGGCGGCTAGTTTAGGATTAAACATTGAAAGGGCCAGTACAACCCTCGATTTTAAAGAATTATTGATTAGGGATAACCGTGTTAGTTTACACGATGACAATATACCCTTTCGTCTAAAAGGAAAAGGCTCAAAACGATTAGCCTCGTTAGCAATACAATCCGCGCTCGTTAAAGATGGTGGGATTATGCTAGTCGATGAAATCGAGCAAGGATTAGAGCCAGATCGTGCTAAACAGCTGATAAGGGAATTGGGTGATAGTGGCAAAGGACAAATCTTTATTACAACACATTCTCGAGATGTTATAACTGAATTAAGTGTTGAATCTCTGGTCTTAATATTGAAGGAGAAAAGCAATTCTAGAATCGAGGGAAGAAAGCTTTCTCATATAGATTCATTGCAAAAAGTTGTGAGAGCATGTCCAGAAGCATTCTTTGCGAAGAAGATAATCGTCTGTGAAGGCGCTACCGAGGTTGGAATCATGGGAGCCCTGGATAAATATAGAAAACAGATTGGCAAAGAACAAATGTCTTTCCAGGATTGCGCTTACATCGATGGTGGCGGAAATACTTTTACAGAAAGAGCTGAAAAGATCAAACAGGCAAATCTGCAAACAGCCATATTCTGTGATTCGGATAATCAAACAATAAATCAAAAGAAAGCTGATCTAAGGGCAATTGAAATTAATTTGTTTGATTGTGATGAAGAGAAATGCATAGAAGCACAGGTGTTTCAAGATTTGCCTTGGGACGCCGTAAACGAACTAATTGGATACGCCTTAACTGTTCGTAAAAATAACGACAAAACCGCACTCGGCGCTTCAATCAAAGCGAATTATCCACCGGGTACTCAATTCTCAGAAAATTGGCTGGAAGAAGACACACCTGAGTTACGGAACGCATTGGCTAAGGCATCAGTCAAAGGGGATAAGGCATGGTTTAAAAGAATAGATCATGGAGAGTTTTTGGGCCGAATAATATTTAAATATTTCGACCAAATCGAAGAACAAAGAGTTTTGAAACGAAATCTCGATGGTCTAATAAATTGGATAGACAATTGATGGATTATTTATCATTTGTTTCGGAAGAAAAGGCTCTTTTAATTTCTCCGGCCGGATACGGGAAAACGTATACGATTGTCGAATGTTTGAAGTATACCGAGGGCACTCAACTTATTTTAACACACACTCATGCAGGCGTGGCGTCGATCAAAGAGAAAATAAAATCAGAAAATATTGCCACTCATAGATACCATGTAGAAACCATCAGTAGCTTTTGTCAAAAGTACGTTCTAAGCTTCGATGTCGGTATCGACCTACCCGATCAAGAAGATAAAAGATACCATTCGTTTGTGCTTGAAAAAGCTCATGCGCTGTTCAAAACAAAGCTATTGCAAGGGGTTCTCAAAAAGACATACACAGGGTTATTTGTCGACGAATATCAAGATTGCACCAAGAATCAGCACGAGATAATGATGATACTCTCAGGTATTTTCCCTACTCGAATTCTTGGTGATCCTCTTCAATCTATATTTGATTTTAATGGTGATCTTGTCGATTTTGAAACGGACTTACCGAATTTCACTAGATATCCCGAGTTAGCCGCGCCTAACCGCTGGTATAAAAGTGGTCATAACGCACTAGGCGATATTATTAAAAGGTATAGACAAAACCTAGTCAACAAAGAACCTATAATTCTTGCAGCAGATAATCCGAATGGCTTCCATGTTTTTAAAATAGACGGTGGCTTATATTCCGATAAGAGCAATTATCTCAAAAAACTAATTCAGATAATTGCAAACCAAAATGCAAACCCTACATTAGAAAGCCTCTTAATTCTTGTGCCAGAATATGAAGAAACTTCAGAAGATGGTAGAAAGATTAATCATGGTAACATTGCACAACGAGTTAGATTAAAGGCTAGAATCGATTTTGGAAACCAGCTAGCTTTACTAGAGGCGATAGACGATCGGTTATTTTATAGTATTGCAAAGAAAGCAGATACACTCATTAATGAAATAAGCAATGCTCAAAATAAGATAAACACAGTTAAAACTGCAATACTCGAGATAATCTACAAAAAGACTGGAGTGGGCAGATGGTTTAACAATGGCGGTTTTATAAATAAGAGACGGGATACGGATAAGAAAAAGTTAGCATTCGTTAAGAAGAGATTTGAAAACTTTTTTGAAACTCCCAATCCTGTTAATCTCTTATTTCTTCTTGAAGAAACTAAAAAACAATTTGGTCTCAGACAAAAAAGAGATGGTATCTACTATAGTTATTTAAGCTCCTTAAAACAGGCTGACATTGAAAATATTACGGTATATGACGCAATGAAAGATAACAGGAATCGGATAAGACGGTCTGGTCGGAAAGTTCATGGAAAATGCCTAGGAACAACACTTCTTACAAAGGGTTTGGAATTCGACACCGTAGTATTATTGGACGCTGATAAATTTGACAGTCCCGAACATCTATACGTCGCCTTGTCTCGCTGTTGTAAAAAGTTAATTATATTCACCCAAACCTTAACTCTTTCACCATATTAAATCAATTTTAGCAATAATTAATCGACGCTAAGTACAATGAATTTTCGAAGCAAAGAACGAATATTAAAAGATATAAAACAACTGGTTCACAGCAAAGGATATGTCTATGCACTGTGCATGGTTCTGTATGAGGATTTTTTCCATAATTTAGATAAAATTCATCATGTAAATCATAGAATAAGGTTAAGTATAAAAGAATGCTCTTTATTAATAGGCCTATTAGTACAGGACGAGATAGATTTTACCATACCGGATACGCCAGAAACCATTATCGATTTCAAAAAGAAAACTTATGAATTAATGAATGAGCTTCATTATTCAATAAATGCACCGCAAACAGAGTTAATTAAAGATTTGGTTGAAAAACAAATTAATGAGCAAAATCTTTCGCAAGGTTCCACGAAGAAAATCGACAGACTTTCACAAGATGGAGCAATGGTTGAAGCAATATTTTATGCTGGGGATGGTGTTTATGATTTTCAATACTTAGAATATCTCGATCGAAAATATAAATACGACAAAGATTGGCTACTGGAAAATAAAAACTTTGATATAGAAATCGTTTCTAATCTAACAAAAGAAATAAAAGCAATTCTTCAAAAAAAATCAACAAAACTCACCCAATTAGACATAAAGGATACGTTTCCAGAAATAGCAGAAAAGGCCTCAAAAAAATTAAGAAAGCAGCATTCCCAAGAAGAAATTGAAGAAATAACAAAGCAGCAATATACAATTGCCACCTTTTATCAATATCGTAATTTATTTCCAAACACCTACGATATAGAAAAAGTAGAAAAACATGATTGGGAAATATTCTACAATAACCTTCTGAATCTATTTGTTATTCAAGAAGTTGATTTTAGTAATAAAGATAATATTAGAGGTTTCTTTGAGAATTTTTCGTTTATACCCAGCGCTGTCATAAATAAGGGATACAACGGCCCAGGCTACTTTAATATTTTAAACACCAAACCGCTTATAAACATTAATAACGGCAAATATTTTATACCTATTAACTATTTAGTAGCAGAAGCAGTCTATGAGACCCCATTTTACTGGATGTATGAGGATAAAACCTACCTTAATAAGGCTTCGAAACATAGAGGAGATGTCGGCGAAGAAATCGCATATGATTTTCTATCCAAAATTTTCGGTATCGAAAACACCTATAAATCAGTTTTAGTCACTACCAAAAAAGGTCAACCGGAGACTGACATCGATGTGTTGTGTACGCTCGGAAATAAAGCACTTTGTGTTCAAATAAAATCTAAGAAATTAACTATAAACGCCAAGCGAGGGGATGCAGCGCAACTATCAAAAGATTTTCAAGGTGCTATTCAAGATGCTTATGACCAAGGACTGGTTTCGAGATCAAGCATAATGGAGAGCAGAGCTAAATTCACAGATAGTGATGGAAATGAAATCCGGCTAAATCATAATATAAATGAGGTATATATTATGGTAATAACAACCGAAAATTATCCAGGACTCGTGCACCAAGTTCGTACGTTGCTTTCTAAACAAGAGAACGATCCATTTCCATTGACTTTGTCGATATTCGATCTCGAGTTATTATGCCATTATTTGACCGATCCATATGATTTTCTTTATTACATACGCCAGAGAATAGACCTAATGGAATATTTTATGGCTGACGATGAATTAGGTTTTCTAGGGTATCATTTAAATAGTAAATTATGGAAAGATGAGCGATATGCACACTGCTACATCGATCCAGTTTTCGCCGGCCATATCGATAGAAACTATTATCCGTATAAGATAGGGATGTCTTCCCTCGTCTCAAAAAAAAACGATCCAATACTAAACAGGTGGAAAGATCCCAAATTTGACTACCTAGCAAAAGTGATTAAGGAAAGTAATCATTCTCATACTCCAGATATTATCTTTAATCTCTTAGATTTATCTGGGGAAACTAGAAATTTCATCGTAGAGAAAATAATAAATACTAAGAAACAATCTAGAAAAGAACAGTCAGACAAATCAATTGCTACTTGTATAGATACCCAATTTGGATTAAGTTATCAAACTATAAAAAATACTAATTATGAAGAATTAAACGATAAAACACATATATATTCAACTCTAAAGAAGTATCAACAAAAATGTAAATCTTGGTTAGGTCTGGGAAGTTTTTCCAATAGTCCAAATCTAGTGGACTTTTTGGTTTATTTTGACGAACCTTGGGTTTTCGATCTTGAATTAGAAGCAGCGTGCGAAGATTTTTCTAAAAGTGTTAAAATTAATACAACTCATATTAAATCGACATTATCAATTGGCAGGAATGATCCCTGTCCATGTAAAAGTGGTTTAAAATATAAAAAGTGTTGTGGAAAGAACTAAAAGATAAAAACTATTAGTGCCTCCGTCCGAAATTTGCTATATTTAGCTAAATAAACTTAAATGTGCTAGCAGAGAGATACAATTCGTAACTTTGTCACGCAGAACGTAGGCTTCATATTAGCTTACAAATAAATAAAGTAATGGCAGTAGCAGAACAAATAAAGAGTTTGATCCGTTCATTTGGAGAGGGAGACGAAAACCGTTTCTATGCTACCGCTATGCAAATTGCTGCTGCTGAGGCGCGAAGAGGCCACACCGAAGTAGCCGAAGAGCTAAAAAGGATGATCGATAAGGCGAAGCTTAATAAACATAGAGAATCTGCCTTAATCAAACAGCTACCTGTCAACAGCGCACAGAAAGAACTCAATGACCTACTCGAACTGGTACGTCCCGAAGTCAAGCTCAAAGATATGGTACTTTCACCGCAAGTATGCACCTCTTTGCAGCGCGTATTAGATGAGCAGCGGAAGATTGAATTGTTGGAGCAGCATGGCCTACACGCGCGCAAAAAACTGTTGTTTACAGGCGCGCCAGGATGTGGCAAAACTATGAGTGCACACGTATTGGCAAGCGAGTTAGGCCTACCCCTATTCATTATCCGGCTTGATGGTTTGATCAGCCGCTACATGGGCGAGTCTATAGCCAAACTGCGTTTGGTATTTGAAGCTATGCACGATTTTCGTGCCGTGTATCTCTTTGATGAGTTTGATAGCATTGGTACCTCGCGCTCCGCTGGTAATGAAGTAGGCGAGATTAAACGTGTACTGAATAGCTTCCTCTTACAGATTGAAAAAGATGATTCAAGAAGTTTGATTATCGCAGCTACCAATTTACCGGAGGCACTCGATTCAGCTCTGTTCAGACGTTTCGACGACATCATTCAGTTCCCGCTCCCGAGCGAGAAGGAAATACACCAACTATTAACGTTAGAATTAACTGGGTTTAACCTATCATATACAATCGATTTAAATAAAATAGCACAGCATGCCGTCGGGCTAAGTTTTGCAGATGTGCATCGCATAATAAGCGATGTGCTGAAGGATTACTTGGTATATGGCGAGGATACTGTATCAGAACAAAAGCTGCTCTCGTATGTAGATGCTAGGAAAAAGCCCTATTAACGGACTGAATCTTAGACCATATTATGCCAGAAAACAATTTGGATCATCTATTTTTAGATGGTCGTTTTTACAATGCCAAAAATTATACATCTCCTAGCCAAGGTGGACCAAAAGTAATCGCCCGTAGCGGTATAAACCGAGAAGAACAAGGTAATTCCGTCAAGGTACGTTTCGAGGAAGCTATTAAAGATTTCTATGCAGGAAAACAGGAACAGGATTTTGTATTTGTTGTATTTAAATCAGCTTTAGGTTTTGAACTTGATATCGATAAATTCGATGATAAATCCAATTTTCGAATCGCATTTACAAGAGTCGTAGAAGAGCAAGACGAAAATGGCATCCTATCTTTCTACCAAGAAGCGGGGATTTATCTGAATAAAAAATCAATCAAGGCATTTCTTAAAAAGATAGAAGAATTTATCTCGAAAAACACTTGGCAAAGTGAAGCTGCTGGTGACCCAAAACCACGCAATAATACTTTAATTGCAAATATCGATGATGTTAGGGCAGCAACGCTACAAAGTTTTTGGCAAGAACCCGAATTACCTTTTCCCGATGAGGGTGAAATCGTTTGGTGGGAAGTATGGCTCGATTACAACGGAAACAAAACCGATATTGAGCAATGTATAAATGAACTTACTCTGTACGACATACAAATAGGTCAGCAATGGGTGTATTTCCCGGAACATGCGGTCGGATTAATAAAAGCATCAGCAAGAATATTATCATACAGTCTCCTTTACACGGATTGCTTAAGCGAACTTCGAAAACCTCGTGATCTCGCAGATTTCTTCACATATGCAGGCCGCATTGACCAAAATAATTGGATCAATAATTTGCTTGAGCGAGTAACAGATAGCTCTTCTGATCATGAAGTTTCTGTTTGCCTATTAGACACTGGCGTGACGCATGGTAATCCGCTTTTGACGCCATTTATTATTGAACGAAACCTGACAACCATATTTCCAGATGGAAGAGTTTCTGATAAAACAGATATTATTGGAGGACATGGCACCCCCATGGCGGGTCTTATCTTATTTGGTGATCTCACAGATGCGTTTGGATACAATAATCCGATAGATCTAAAACACCATCTTGAAAGCGTACGGTTCATTGACAGGGAGAGTCTACATGATCCGCAGAATTATGGATTCGTCACTTCGGAAGCTATATCAAACGTCACGGTTCTAAACCCAAGAAACAAACGAATTGTTTGTCTAGCAGTTTCCACTAACGTACATCAAAATCTCGGCATACCCTCTGCATGGTCCGCCATGATAGACATGTTATCATTTGGTGAAACCTATTGGCCAAATGACAACACACTGTTTGTTGTTTCTGCCGGAAACCTATCCGATGAAGAGCGTGCAAACTATCCCTTGAGCAACGATGACAATTGTATAAATGATCCAGGTCAAGCCTTCAATGCCTTAACTGTAGGGGCGTATACCCTAAGAGATTCCATAGACACTGATACATACCAAGATTCAGAAATTTTAGCTAAAAGAGGTGCACTATCTCCTTGTAGTACAACTTCAATGACTTGGAATAACGAATGGCCACGCAAACCAGACATCGTGATGGAAGGAGGCAATCAAGCTCTTCAATACGGTGGGGTGCTTCGACCTGATTCGTTACAATTATTAAGTACATCTAAGGGGGCTACCCTCAACTGGTTAACAGCTTTTGGTGATACCAGCGCAGCTACGGCTCTTGCAAGCCGTTTTGCGGCTCAGCTTTATGTTGCATACCCACAATTAAGACCAGAAACTATTCGTGCACTGATCGTGCATTCGGCCAACTGGACTCCCGCTATGCTTCAGGACAGAAAAGCTCAGGCATTGTCTCCTGAGGAGAAAAGCAAACTTATCCGAACAGTGGGTTATGGTGTACCGCATCTCAATAGAGCAATGAAGAGTGCTTCCAACGCATTAACGCTGGTTGTCGAAACCGAGCTTAAGCCTTACAAATGGGAGGATTCTCGTGTAAAAACAGATCAGTTTCATTTATATGAATTGCCGTGGCCGGTAGAAGTGTTAAGTGACTTACTCAATACGCCTGTGAAGTTGAGTATAACCCTCTCCTACTTCGTTGAACCTAATCCGGGGAACAAACGCTATGCGAAAGCAAACAACTATATGTCGCATGCGTTACGGTTTAAAATGCTCGGCGTCAATGAATCTCCAAAGGCTTTCGCTGGTCGAGTGAGCAAAGCTATGCGCGAAGACGATTATGAGAAAGAAGGTGGAGAAAAGGGTTGGTCTTTAGGCGAAGATCTTCGCAATAAGGGTTCTATACATAAAGACATTTGGGAAGGTACGGCCGCTGATCTGGCAACTCGAAACATGATAGCCATCTTCCCCACTTCTGGTTGGTGGAAGACAAGAAAAAAGTTGGAACGCTACAATAATACGGTTCATTATAGCTTAATTGTAAGCATTGAGGCACCAGATGTGAACGTTGATATCTATAACCCCGTGAAGCAGCAAATAGATGTGAAAGTGGATATACCAATTGAGATTGAAAGATAATGGAGAATATAGTTTTAATTTGCACAATTATAGGCGGTATCGCAGGTTTGATTGCGATAATCAGCTATAGAAAAGATCATATCGACAAACCAAAAGAAGAACTAGAGTTTCTGAAAATCCAATTTATGAGTACCCGGTCGTTATCCATTTCTGTTTCGAACCAGTTGGATGAGTATTGTAAAAAATATAATGCGCACAACGAGCTGATATTTCCCGGTGTAACAGTAGAAAAATACATTTCGTTACTTAAGGAATCTCAAGAATCGAATTTATCAGAAAACCTCCTGAACGAGACACTTAAACTGTCATTGACAGCTCCTATAATAGCTTCAATGACAAAAAGCCTAGAGAATCAATTTAACGAACTATTAAAACTTGATGGATGGGTAAAGGCAAAGATGGTTTAATCGAAATCACTGACGTCAACGCTTCTATATAACCAATACAAGCCTTACTTTTACGTTAAACGGTAATATCATACAGGCGATGAACAGCAATTTTTTAAAGTTAACTCTCGCGGTTGTTGGTTTATTTTTGGGAGCGTATCTAACAGCGTTATCCTACACAACAAATTTGAACAGCCCGCGAACGAACGATCTTGTAATTTTATTAGGTTTTGCTTTGTTTGTTGGATGTAGTATTTATTTGTTAATACGAATCCTAAGAGTACTTTTTTAAATTGGTTTATGGAATAAAACTGCATTTTAATGACCTTAAGTTTGACTTTTTCATTTGGACAAACTATGAGACTCCCTATCTGTTAGACACTTTTTACTGGACTACGATATAATTTACCAGTCGTCCTCAAATCACCTCCTCACCCTACTCCTAAAATACCGCTCGGTCTCCTTATCCATAAAATACACATAGCAAGCTTTCATGCCACGGCCGAGAAGGACACGATAGGTATTCTTCACCAACTGCACAAAATTCTCGCTTCCCTTCACCTGTCCATCGTGCGAGTTTTCTGGGAATCCCTCCCATTCGCCGGTATCCGGGTTATATTTAAGATCATTACCAAATATGACGCCTGCATAATCAAACTCAAATCCCTGTGCCGTATACACACAGCCTACCTGATCGATACCTGCCTCGTCATAAGCCCAGTATTGTGATTTGGGAATACCACGGCGCATACCTTGGGTATTCTCGTCTGCATTCCAAGGTCGGATATAATCGTCCACAACAACATCTTTGTGCAATTCTCCATCGACATCTGCTTCCTTAAAATTTCTCTAGTACGGCGCAACATCAAATTCTGTCAAAAAAATGTTATTTTCAAATCCAACAAGATCCACCGCTTTCCCATTTACCCATAAGACGCTTTTTGTCAATGTATTTTCTCCATACATTCTGCCCAAAACAAGCGCATTATCTTGATACACTTTTAGATCGCTAGTGTAGGTATGGTTGCTATTATTATCCTCGAGGTGTTGTATAACGCCATCCTTGAAAAGGCGTGGCTCATACTTACTCCCGACTTGTTCATAACCACATGCATAGACCGAACCATTTTCAAAAACAACTTTGCCTCCTCGAATTACAGATCGACTACTAATTAGATGTTGGGGTTGCTGATTTTTCCATAGGGTAAGGCTTCTATTTGTCTTTGATAATTCATCTATATATCCCAAAACATAGATATCTGAACCATCCACCGCGATACTCGTGGTATAGGTAACTATGTCGGGATCTGACATTTTAACTGCTTTGCCATTCTTCCAATATTTGGAAACTATCCCCCCTTCTGGTAAATGTTCATGACCAACCGCATAGACATCATCTCCTACTACAATTACTTCTTTAAAACGCGTGGTTCGCTTTCCATCTGTTTTGAAGATGGGTTCACCATTCTTCCAGACTACACCAACTCCCCTTTCTAAATTTTTAGGCACATATAATCCCGTAACAAAAACATCTTTTCCTTTGATGAATACAGAAGTTGCTTGTGCTTCTTTACTTTCAGGAATTGGTAACTCGGAACGCTTTCCATTCTTCCAAATAACAACCTTGGGAACCAGTCCAGCTTCCATATTTTCAGTACCTACAACATAAACATCTCCGTCGGAAACAGCAATGTCTGCGGGATAAACTTTTGTATCTCCGTTGACCTCCAACGGATAGGCGATATTATTTTTATAATAATTTGGTGCTCCCAAATATTCATCCATTCTATATCCAATAAAATAAACATCACCCCAGTCAATAAATTGCTGCTCAACTACTTCTTCAGGATCCGTATCATCGTCTTTTTTACAGGACTTGAAAACAATCCCTAATGTCAACACACAACAAAATGTAAAATAAAATGTCCTTTTCATTATCAAATCTCTTAACATCCCAACCGATTGTTTATTTTCTTACACCTGTTGGATTGATATGGGACCAAATGTAGAAAGATTATGCACAATTGCATAAGAGAAGCTGTATACAAAGCATCTACACTAGACAATACTTAAATATAAAGAATTGATTTACAGATTAAATGGCTTTATTTTTTTTGTAAAATTCAGGTATCCAAATTAAGAAATAACTAAATATTGTTTGATGGCGGTCTTAATACCTTTTATACAGAAGTCAATTTCTTTAAAATTGAGGGAAGCAAATCCCAACCTTATACTATTTAAATCGTGTTGACTAAACAAAATATTATTGCTAAAAGCGATACCCTGTTTTTCCAATAATGAAGCTACCCGCTCAACAAGATAGTCCGGTTTAAACTTTATCCATATTGCCATTCCACCAGAGGGAACTGGTTTTTCTAAGATGGGTAACAGCGTTAATTAAATCATCTGGTGCAACAATAAACCCAAGCCTTAACGCAGAAGAAAAACATTTCGACAGACTACCTATATAGATAACCCTACCATCATGACTATAACTTGCCATGGGTAAATAAGGTGCAGAAGAATAATGAAAATCATAATCATAGTCATCTTCTATGATTATGAAATTATATTTTTTAGCTAAGGATAGCATTTTAATTCTCCTCTCTGGAGAGAGGGTAACAGTTGTGGGATAGTGATGATGTGGAATTATATATATCCCTCGTACATTCTCACGTTTACATATCTCAGTTATTTTCTCGGTATCAATCCCATTATCATCCATAGGAATTTGTGTAACCCTTGCCCCATTTGTATGCTTCTATTGCTTTCTTCGCCCACAGCCTTGTCATATTATCAGAAAATTGGTTTAAGAAAATTAAATAACGCCTTTGCTTTGGACAGAGAAGTATAAAATCCGATAAACAAAATAGCTTTAAAGTATACAGCACACTCAATTGCTTTTCATCGGGCCGAATACGGCCTCTACTTCACTGTTGGCTGGTTATTTATGAATGCCTTTATAGCTGAAAAAAATGAGATTTGTTCAGCTTACACATGAGGTTTTGCGCGAACTGAAAGCACAGGGATAAAGCGCGCTTCACTCGCCATCCCTGTTGGTAAACGACAATCCAACGTGGGTACCGGTCAAAGTTGACCTAGGAGAACTATTCGATTTGGACAACGAAATGCTGGAAAGGATAAGCAGACCAGCACATAAGCGACACTTTCTAGTGATCGATGATGCCTTACAGAACATCAGAGAAGAGGATTTGATCGGCTCTGTTTGGGTATAATAAACCCCACATCTTGTGATGTAGGGTCTACCGAATTATATAAACTAAATTTAAAAATTTAACTATTTGCTATTGCTAATTTAAGAATTTATTTTTTCAAATCAAAATTTTACCGTGGCTTTTATCGGCTCTTAAGAGGGTAGCCTACGGAATTGATGACGTCGAGGTTGTAGAAGTTCGTTTACGCATCACGATACACGATATAAATCCACCGAAACAATATCATCAATGGTCAACCCATAATACCGCGCGATCTTGACCAACAAATCTATCGGCGGCTCGGCCATACCATACTCATACTTGGAATAGCGCGTACGGGTGATACCCAGCTCGTCGGCCAGCTGTTGCTGTGACCGCCCCCACTTCGCGCGCAGATATTTCATATTGTCAGCCAGATACAACATTGTTCCAATTTTGAACAACAAATATACTAATATTTTTAGCATTTCAACATAGCTTTGTATGAAATTTAACAGGAAAGGTATAACATGGAACGCGCAATAGTACACATGGATCTGGACACGTTTTTCGTGTCCTGCGAGCGCTTGAACAACGACAAGCTGAAGGGCGTGCCGGTGATTATCGGTGGTGGCGAACGCGGGGTGGTAGCTTCCTGCTCCTATGAGGCACGCTATTTTGGGGTGCACTCGGCTATGCCCATCAAGATGGCCTTGCGGCTCTGCCCGGAGGCCAAAGTAATAAAGGGCGATATGGAGCGGTATTCCAAGCTTTCTCATATGGTGACGGAGGTGATCGAAGAAAAAGCACCGGTGGTAGAGAAAGCCAGTATTGATGAACATTATCTCGACATTACGGGTATGGACCGTTTTTTTGGCGCCTATAAGTGGACGGAGGAACTTTCCCAATCTATCACCCACCATACGGGACTACCGATCAGCTTTGCGCTCTCGGTAAACAAGACCGTGGCCAAGATCGGTACCGGCGAGGCGAAGCCTCTCGGTAAAAAGGAGATCAGCGCCGCGATGGTGCGCCCATTTCTGAACCCGCTGTCGATCAAAAAGATACCCATGGTGGGCGATGCTACCTTCCAGCTGCTCTCGCGTATAGGCATCCGGCAGATACACACGCTAGCAGATATGCCGATGGAGGTATTGCAGCAGATGATCGGCAAGAATGGTATCGACCTCTGGAAAAAGGCCAATGGCATAGATTATACGCCTGTAGAACCGTATACCGAACGTAAATCGATTTCGACCGAGCATACTTTCGGGCAAGATACGATCGACTTGGCCAAACTGCGCAGCGTTATCGGCGGTATGGTGGAGAAACTCGCCTATCAGCTGCGCAGCGAGCAGTGGCTGACCTCTACCGTGGTGGTGAAAATACGCTATGCTAATTTCGACACGGAGACCAAGCAGTGCCGCATCCCGTATACTTCGGCGGACCATACGCTGTCGCGCTGCGTGATGGAGCTATTCGACAAACTGTACAACAGGCGCATGCGCATCCGGCTGATCGGTGTGCGGCTGACGAATCTGGTGCGGGGCAGCCTACAGATCGACATCTTTGAGGATACGCAGGAAATGGTGGCGCTCTACCAGGCCATGGACCGCATCAAGAACCGTTTCGGTATGGATAAAGTGGGCCGGGCATCGGGATTCAAGGGGTTACGTAGGGAGGAGGTCTAAACATGTACCTGAACTGCCACTCCTACCACAGCCTGCGCTACGGCACGCTTCCGTTGGAAACGTTGGTGCAGCAGGCGCTTGCCTGTGGGGTAACTTCGCTGGCCCTGACAGATATCAATACCGTGACGGGAATCTATGATTTTGCCAAAGCCTGCCGGAAGGTGGGGATAAAGCCGGTAGTGGGCATGGAATTTCGCGAAGGGAACCGGCTGCGATACATCGGCCTGGTGAAAACGCAACGGGGTATCGGCGAGCTTTGCCGCCTGCTCACGGCGCGCAACTGCGAGGGTACGCCCCTGCCTGATCAGGCTCCGGCTTTCGGCGATGCGATCACCATCTATCCGCTTTCCAACGTGCCGCAGCAGCTGGGCACGGATGACTATATCGGCATCTGCCCCGGCGAACTGAACTTGCTGGTGCAGGAAAAGTGGAAAAGGTTGCTGCCCCGGATGGTGGCGCTAAACCCCGTCACGGTGTCGGGCAAGCGGGAGCATAACCTGCACCGTATCTTACGGGCCATTGACCTGAACGTGGTGCTATCCCGGTTGTCGGAAGAGGATTGCTGCCGGATGGATGAATATTTGCGGCCTGCCGGGGAGCTGCTGGAAATATACGGGGATTACCCGCTGATCGTGGCCAATACGGCACGGATAATGGAAGCTTGTAATTTTGAATTTGATTTCGCCACGCCTAAGAACAAAAGGCATTATACGGGAAACCGGGAGGGTGATATTAAGCTGCTGACAGGACTGGCTTACGCGGGCTTGAAAAAGCGCTATGGGGAGAAAAACCGGCCTGCCCGCGAACGGGTAGACAAGGAGCTACGGGTAATCGATGAGCTGGGATTCAGCGGTTATTTCCTGATTACCTGGGATATCGTGCGCTATAGTAACAGCATGGGCTTTATGCACGTGGGCCGGGGCAGCGGGGCGAACAGCATTGTGGCATATTGCCTGGGCATCACGGATATATGCCCGCTGGAGCTCGATCTATATTTTGAGCGCTTCCTGAATCTGAACCGCAAGACGCCGCCTGATTTTGATATCGACTGGAGCTGGCAGGAACGGGATGTGATATTACAATATATCTTTGACCGCTACGGAAAGGAGCATGTGGCGTTCTGTGGTACAAATGTGGAATTTAAGTACCGCTCGATATTCCGGGAGGTGGGCAAGGTATTTGGCCTGCCAAAGGAGGAGCTGGATGGACTGGCCACCCAGCCGATGGAGCTGCACGATGACAACGCAGTGGTGACAGCTGTACATAAGTATGGTAAGATGCTCGAGAAGTTTCCGAACCAGCGGAGTATGCATGCCTGTGGGATATTGATATCGGAGGCGCCGATAACGGATTACACCGCACTGGAAATGCCGCCCAAGGGTTTCCCCATCGTACAGTTTGATATGCACGTGGCGGAGGATATCGGTTTTGAGAAGTTCGATATCTTGAGCCAGCGGGGTTTGGGCAGTATAAACGACGCGGTGAAGCTGATCAGGAAAAACCGGGGAATACAGGTGGATATCCGGGATACGAGGCTCTCCAAGGGTGAAATGCGCTGTAATGATTTTCTGGCCCGAGGCCAGACGATCGGCTGCTTTTACATCGAGTCGCCGGCCATGCGCGGGCTGCTGCGCCGACTCAAGTGCGACAACTACGCTACGCTGGTGGCGGCTTCCTCCATCATCCGTCCCGGGGTGGCGCAATCGGGCATGATGAAAGAGTATATATTCCGGCATAACTACCCGGATCGTTTTGAATATTTCCATGAGGTATTCGAGGAGCATCTGGGCGATACGTATGGCATCATGGTGTACCAGGAGGACGTGATCAAGATCGCGATGCATTTTGGTGGTCTGTCGGCGGCCGATGGGGATATCTTGCGGCGGGCGATGAGCGGAAAGGGCCGCTCGCTCGCGGCCCTGCAGCGGGTGAAGGATAACTTTTTTGCGTCTTGCGCGCGTTTGGGGCATTCGGAGGAGCTGAGCCGCGAGGTGTACCGCCAGATCGAGTCGTTCGCGGGCTATTCGTTCTGTAAGGCGCATTCGGCTTCTTATGCGGTGGAGAGTTACCAGAGTCTTTACTTGAAAGTGTATTATCCGCTGGAGTTTATGGTGGCGGTGATCAATAACCAGGGTGGTTTTTACCGCACGGAGGTGTACGTGCATGAGGCGCGCATGTCGGGCGCGCGTATCTTAAACCCTTGCATCAATAAAAGTGGTTATGAGACCTCTTTATATGGCCGGGAGGTATATCTTGGATTGATGCTCCTGCAGGGGCTGGAAAACAGGCTGGCGGAGGGTATTGTGGAAGAGCGTGAACGCAACGGCGATTTCGCGTCACTGGAGGATTTTGTGCGGCGTATACCGATCGGTATCGAGGGGGTGCAGCTGCTCATCTTTATCGGGGCTTTCCGTTTTACGGGGAAGTCGAAAAGTGAGCTATTGGTGCAGGCGAGGCTGCTGCTGGTGAATTTTAAACCGGAGCAGCGCATGCCGCTCTTGTTGCAGGAACCGGCCAAGGAGTGGTCGCTCCCGAAGCTGGAGCGCTCTTACTTCGAGGATGCTTTTGATGAGATCGAACTGCTGGGCTTTCCGGTTTCCTGCTCGCCTTTTGATCTGCTGCAAACAGCCTTCAGGGGGGATGTGATGGCGGCTGATCTGGTGAACTGCCACAAGAAGGAGGTCCGGATGCTGGCTTATCTCATTGCACGGAAGCATGTCCCGACAAAACGAGGTGTGATGTATTTTGGGACGTGGATCGATGTGAACGGTGATTATTTTGATACGGCGCATTTCCCAGACTGCTTGGAGCGCTATCCTTTCAAGGGCGGTGGCTGCTACTTATTGCTCGGCACGGTGGAGGTGGACTACCACTTCCCTACCCTGACGATCCATAAGATGGCCAAGCTGCCGTTTATCCCGGACCCGCGGTACAACCATGACCGCGACAGCCAGTATAAGGTACATGGCCAGATCCGTGAGGATGTGAGCATGACGCATCGCGCGCCTTATCCGCAGGCGCACGAGATTGGGCTGCCGAGGCGGAAGATGGGGTGAATGACATTAGTTTTTTGAAAGTCGTTGTCCTCGATAAATATCTAAAACATAAATGTCGCCTGTGATAAGAGCGAATTTGTCTTTAAATCTTTGCATTTTTTTTGTTTAAAATCTGTTGCAAAGATTGGAATGTATATTAAGATAGAAAATCCGAAACTTGCTCTATTTCCAATGTTGTAAAAAGTATTTAAACAGCAGAATATTTACGCTGTTTTTCCTTTTAATGAAGCATATACTGCCATAGCGTATCCGTGTCCCAACTCAAACTCTTCCTTTAACCAGTTCGTAATTTGTGTTGCCTTAACGGTCAGTCAATGTTTTTATCGCAACGTTCCCGATCTGCTGCAAGAGTTGTTCGATATCTGTCATGGTGTGCTTCAAAAATGGCTTGATGGCTAAATTTACGAATTTTGTGGGAGTATTGGGGGTGAAAATTTACAGAAACATTTTCACTAATATTTCCTACTTTTAAAGAGGTAAAGGAAATTATGAATATTAAGAACCTAAATAGATTGACGATTATGAACGTAAGAAACGTATTTTCCTATCGGCTAATCCATCTAGTTATAACAACTTTCTTATTATTATATGGAATCTTCCCAATAAAGGCACAAGAAAAAGCAACCTTGTTAGGCGATTGGATAAAAGTAGGTATGACATATTTAGACGGTACGGAAGTAGAAGAATCGCACCCGCTGAAATATTCTTTTCTCAAATACAGTTTCACACCAAGGAACAAGGCTGCTATAATTAATGATTTTACACATGCGGGAAGCTTCCATGCGTACGAGGAGAGAAACGGTACGATAGAGATCTCGACAAATTATAATGTTAAAGTAACACTAGAAATTATCCACCATACTTCGGATAGTTTGATTGTCGTTCAGGCCGGAACTTTAGGCCTAAAAGATCCGAGTTCGCTATTGATAACTTTAATTAGATACGAACATTTACAAAACATATCGGAATGGAACGGACATGATTTCGTACGTATTTCAAAAACCGATACGGTTTACAAAGCGAGTCGGAAGATCCATCCTACTTTTTCAAACCCCTATGGACTACGCCATGCTTTTCAGACGGCGATGCCATCTTATGCCAAGTATATGATGGGCTTTTCCCAGGATTATGGAGGGCTGTTTTTGGCAACTTTCGTTGTTCGTAAATCTGGCTCCATCGATAATATAAAAATCTTGCAGGGTATGGATGATAAATTTAACAAGGAATTTATTAAAACCTGTGGTAAAATGGCAAAGAATTGGAAGCCGGCTTATTATAATGGAGAGCCTGTTGACGCTCAAGTCACCCTGGAAATAGATTTCAATTTTATGGACCGCTTTCTAACGGATCAAAAATATATGAAATACGCCGTGAAACGGGTTGAGGAGGGAGATGTGGATGGAGCTATAACTTACTTCGACAGGATGATCGCCAAAAACCCAAGAAATGAAATAGCTTTGATAAATCGTGGTTACTGTTATCTCTTGTTGAATGATCAAGAGTCTGCCTGCGAGGATTTCAGAATACTGCGAAATCTGGGATTTGACTCTGGAAAGTCCTTGTTAGCAAAGCACTGTAAATAATATTAAATGGAATAAGGAATGTTTGGAAACAAAACTAAAAAACCATTATACCGAAAGGTCAATACCAAAGCAAGAGGTATTCGCCACAACTTTGGCGGTGACTTTAAATATTCGAAGCATAAGAAAAGCGAAACCCCAGAACAGATTAGGGGTACTATTAACGGAGTAGCTTTCTAATGGAAAATCTGCCAAAACTGATTACAAATTGAAACGATATCAATATAAAGATCTGACAATTGAAATACTTGACGAGCAAAATTATAGATTGGGATCGGCAGATAATTCTTTCTCTTACAAGAAACAATATTTCGGTATTGATGCACAAGAACATCCGACTTCAAAACACGGCATCAAGGTTTGGCGAGAAGACCAAGTAATTGATAGTTGTATCATAATTGGCTCCGGTGGCGCTACAGGTGTTCATCAAAATTCTTCGCTACTTGACGACGAGCATTTACTAATTTGCTGTTGCGACACCATATTTTGCGTTACGCTTCCATATCTAAACTTAGAATGGAAGACACAAACCGACCCAGCCACATGTTTTCAGGTATTTAAATTACAAGATGACTATGTTGTTCACGGTGAACTTCAAATAGTTAGGATTGATAGAAAGGGAATAATAAAATGGGAATTTAGTGGTGCAGATATTTTTGTATCAATAGATAACCAGGAAGAATTCAAAATCGAAAACGAAGGAATTTTACTTACGGATTTTTCTAATACGAAATATAAAATTGGTTTTGATGGAAGACTAATTTGGGATACTTATGGCAAGTTATAACTAATCACGGAAAGACATGAACATAAAATCGCTGGCATTTTTTATTTTCCTATCTGCGTTGGTGTATGAAGGAATTTGTCAATCGAAAACAGTACCCATCGAAGAAAAGGCTTATTCCTTCGCAGTAGACATACTTAAAGAAGGAACATATCAAGCAGACATCCTAGACACTCCTCCTATAACTCCTAAACAGCAAATAATCTTGCAAAAAATGCAAGCAAGCCTCGCAAGCAATCCGGAGTGGGCAAAAGAAATGCTCCTGCGCTTAGCACCTGGTGCGCCATTCCCTTACCATGAAAATTTAGGGATTGATGAAGATGAGTACCGGTCGATCTTAACCGCTTTGGATTCCGAAAGATTGATAAAAGTAGATTCGACAAGCGTACGTATTATTCATGAGAATCATATAATAACGTTTTCAGAAAGTGAAAACGACGAACAGTCGTTGCTAGATTACCTATACATTGACACAATACATCGACAGATCTATATTGATGATGCTCCTTTGGAGTTTAGGACTCATTTATTGGCCGACAAAGCGAATAGTACATTTTCAAATGCCTGGCATGGTTACACTTGGGAATATAAAGATGTCCCGGTAGAGAAACTAGAAGACTTAGATTTCTCGGAGCCTTTCAACGCGACACTATTTAGATGTACTATGGGTAAAATGGAAGAGACTGATGATATTATATTGTATATTACGGCGAAAGTTATCGAACAGGGACAACCAGCTGTTGACAAGAAGTTAATGGTAGTGCTTAGAAAATAAGTAAAAGATGAATTCGTCTTATATACTGAAACACTGGGGGGGTGCATTGATTCTGGCTCCTATCCTATCGCAATTAGCCAAAGAGATTGGGTTGTTACCTATTCGTATATCACATAACACAGCGCTGGGGAATGAAAATACGTTGGATAAAATCGACTTTAATCATTTGGACGATATGTGGCATTTCTTTAACACTTTATCTGTTAGGCGGCAGTGTCATACCACAAATCAGCGTGTACTATATGATAGCTTCTGCCATTTGTGGAATATTGATAAAAATGAAAAGGAAACAAGTAGAACCTATTTTTGTATGAATATAGATTTTGATAACATATTATAACACGTAAAATTGGTTTCGGATTATGATCCCTTAGTACTATGAGATTCATTATAATCATATTAGCCTTTCTCTTAACGGTCTCCTGTAGGGAGCGAACAGGAGATTTCGGAGCATTTTCTCTCAAGATTCCCTCGTCATGGCAATACATCCCCCAAAAAGGAATAGATTCTTATGTAGGGTTAATTGCTATAGATTCGAAAGACACTTTGTTTTTCGATTACGGCCCCTATTCGAGCAATCTAATAAGCGGCACGCTAGATGAGATGTTTGAAATGGACACTATACCAATGAGTTCTGAAGAATTTGAAAACATCTCTAGCTATCACTTCAGCTTTCAAGAAGGCAACCTTCGGGATTCTGTTCATTTGAGATCTTATATTATAGAAAGATATAAAGACACTGTAATTCAGAATTTTCCGGCTATTAAGGTTAATCCCAAAATAATTGGGACTGGTAAGACAGGTATATTTGTGGATAGTATATGGTATACAGAACCTCATGATGGTATTTACCGCATGACAAAGAGTTTTTGTCTGGTAGGCCACAACCTAAGCGAGATAAACCATAAGGCATTATTGAAAGCGATAGCGAGCCTTAAATTTAAAGAGCCAAAATCACGATAACCGACGGTGAAATCGTTGTTAAAACTTCTATCTCGAATAATGAATTATTCATATCTGGCATATACCAATTCCCCTTTACAATCCGATTTTTCATATTTTTTATTGGATACAATAAACTCAACTTCTGTAAGCGAGTCATCGAGCTCAACGAAATCTCCGACGATCTCACTCGCAACAGCATAATAGATGTCTTTCTCATCTTCCGTCAGTTCTCTTTCACAATAAACAGACAAGATAAGCTTTTCTTTTTTCAACTCAACACATATATATTTGACCGAACTAATAACGTTAAACAACAAATCTCTATTAGACGAAAGCCTTAATTTATATAGAATATTCATATTTCAATATTTTAACGGATTAACAGAAATAACTGTAGGGCTTAAGATAGATTGTATCGTACATACCTCCGTAGAAGTTTTAGTATCAGGCAATCCATTGGGGTTTCCTGTATATCTATATTTAAAACGAACAAAGCCAATTACAAATAATGGCTTTCTAAACCTACAAGCTGATAGCTCCCTTCTCAATTGGATCAAAGTTATCAGGCCAAACCGTATTATTGTCAAAAATTGCATTTTTTAAGATAGCATTTTCTATTCCAATACATTTCATTACTGTCCCTTTTAGAATGGATCCCTGAAAATCTGCCGAATCGATATTTGCACCCGCTAAATTAGCCCGTTCTAGATTTGCTTTTGCGAACAATGTAGAGTTCGCGAGACATCCCTCCAAATTTGCCGTGGCCAAATTTGCTTCCCGAAGATCTGCTGTAATCAAATTTGTTCTCTGCAGGTTACATCCTCTTAGATTAGCGTTATATAGAAAAGCTCCTCTAAGATTAGAATTAACAAAACTTGAATTAGACAAATCCGTATTTTCTAATTCGGCGCGATGAAGATTTAGATTGTCTAATGAAACATTAACCAAATTATCGTATGGTACTTCTACATGTTGATCCGTTGTACAATATATATTCATAATCTTGTGCAGACATAACCTCATGACTTTATAAATTCGGCAAACTTATCTAGTAAGAAACCAAGTTTTTTCGGATCTCCATACCCTTTAAAGGTTTTACCATCACCCTTTATACTATACCAGTCATCTTCATCATCTATTGATTCTTCAAAAGTTGTTTTTCCTTCCACTTCCGTATCTACAATATCCGCCTTAAAACTCCAACCTGGATTATCAATAGTTTGTATTTTTATACCAAATATATGTTCCCAATCATCATCACAATTCGAAGCATACCAATTCATCAATTGATTTATACTTTCCATAATCGATCTTTTTTGATCCCGTAATTCATACTTTCTTGCTGGTCTTGTATTTCCCTCCTTGCGAGCTTTATCTTTCTTCCTAAAAAATTGAACATCATAATTGTGTTTAGTTATTCTTCTAAAGTACTGAAAAAAGATTGGGATATAAAATTTGGAAGGTTCCAGCTGGTGCTATTGGTATTTCATCGTCTATTTACTACTTTTAGAAAAAGTATTGCTTAAACAAAAAATAGACTTAAATAATGAAAAGTAGATCGTTTACGGAAGTGAGTGCCGATGAATTCGTCAAAAAATCAATCGCAAATAATAGATAGATGAGCTTAGTTGAGTTTTTTGATAATCAAATTGTACTGGAGAGTGGTAGAGCCCTTTTAAGACCCCTTGCTGCGTCAGACATTGATGATTTAGAAAAAATAAGTTATACCGATGGCCTGTGGGAGTATGGTAGGAGAGTAAAAAACAGAAAGGATCTAGAGGGCTACATCGAATTCTGTTTGAATGCTCGAAAATCAAATACTCTCTACCCTTTTGCTATAATTGACAAACCGGATAAAAAAACAGCAGGGATTACGATGCTCGGCGGGATAGATTTCCCGAATAAGAGGCTGGAAATCGGCTGGACTTGGTTGGGAATAGCTCATCAAGGAACGGGATTGAATCGAGCTTGTAAATCGATATTACTAACGTATGCCTTTGAAGAATTAGGCATGAGAAGAGTGGAATTTAAAGTTGACAATAGAAATATAAAATCTCAAAAAGCGGTTGAAAAACTAGGTGCTTTTAAAGAGGGGTGTCTAAGAAATTATGCGGTACAATCCTATGGCAATAGTAGCGGTACAATTGTATACAGTATAATTGACGATGAATGGAAAACGTTGAAAAATGACATGTAAAGACTAATATTGACAGTAATTGTCTATAATTTAATGCTAATGTTAGGATCATATGGAATAACGTCAATCAGTAAACCAAACTTACGTAAAAAATATTGTTCTATCTTTGGGTTTTAATCTAAAGTATGACTGTAGAATTAAAACATATACAAGATTCCTTATTCCACATCTTCCGGTTGCCTATTTCTGATATAACCGAAGATGAAGAGTGTAAAGAATATGATGGATATAACTTTCGGATAGGGATCTTCAAAATTAAGTTTAGGAAAGCCAAAGTGACACCAAAGAAAATAGGACAATTTGTAACCCTTTGGAGACGTAACGCGCAAAAACAAACAGAACCATTTCATATAAATGATGATCTTGATTTCTATATGATCGCTACGCGTAACAACGAAAGGTTCGGATTTTTCTTTTTTCCAAAGCATGTACTGGGACGACATCAAATTCTGACCGACAACAGGAAGATTGGAAAGAGAGGGTTCAGGGTTTATCCAGATTGGGATACACCTGTAAATAAACAGGCTCAGGTTGCAAAGGCATGGCAAACAGCGTATTTTATCGATTTGACTGACGGTAGCAATACAGCCATTGAAAAATTAAACATGCTTATCTGTGGTAAGTAAAGAAACGCCGACCATGCTATCCTACCGGCTATTTATAAGCTGTGTAATAAGTTTGACCATCAATTCTTTTTCCTGAGGATCACTCTGGGCGACTAATAAGGCTAATGCCACCAATGCATTGTCGTTGATCTTTATTTCACCATCTCGTTTGAAGCGATGCTTATTTTTCTCCAAAAACCAAACGAACATAAAAGCTCCAATACGTTTGTTTCCATCGGTAAAGGGATGGTTTTTAATGATAAAATAGAGCAGATGGGCAGCCTGTTCTTCTATACTGGAATATAGATATTGCCCGGCGAATGTCTGTACAACACTTTGTAATGTTCCTTCGAAGCTGCTATCTTTCTCATTACCGAACAATGCCGTTGCTTCTTTTTTCTCTATTAGCTGTTTCTTAAGTTCAGTAATGGCAATCTTTGCTTCGGCATAATTAATTTCGTAAGTAATATTTTCATTGAGCTTTTTTGGTTCGATGGAATTGCTGTCGAATTGGTTCAAAAGCACAAAGCTCTGGGTATACTGTGAAATGATATCCATAATACCCTTCGCCTCGTCTACATTTTCTACATCTTTTGCCTTTTCGGCAATGAATTGCACAGTTTGTTGTAACTCGTCCAGACGTTTTTGATTGATTGTATAGCCTTGTATAAGGTATTCCTTCAACCGCTGGGTTGCCCACTGACGGAAAGCGGTACCTTGTTTCGATTTAACTCGGTATCCTACAGATATAATAACGTCTAAATTGTAAAACGAAATTTCTCGCTGGACAGCACGGTTTCCTTCATTTTGAACTATAAGGGATTTCCTTAGAGTTGCGGGTTCGTCCAACTCACGCTCTTTGTAAATATTTTTAATATGCTCATTTACAGTCATTATATTTTTATCAAACAACTCTGCCATTTGCCTCTGACTAAGCCATACGGTATCCTTATCAAATTGCACCTCAATCTGGGTTAGATTATCTTTTGTTTGATACATTAAGATCTTGCTCATAGCTTTATATTCTTTGGTTGAAGTGAGCTTCAATTGGTCACTTTTAAAGTTGGACGCTAATATAGTATAGACGCAAATATACTATTTTTATACTAAAAAAAATAGCAACAATAACCATAGAAATAGCTACTGACTCGGCTCATGTTGAAAACAATAGCCATTGACATTTTTTGTCATACGCTTGCAGCGAGCGCCCGCTTTAGTAATTCCTCGACACCGAACAGAAGTACTTCGCACATCTTTCACCTCTTGTAGACTGTCTGTCCAATTACTATCGAAACGCTTAAAGTAATCCCAGCAATAAGTAGAGCTCTAATCATGGATAGTCAATACGATCTTAAAGATAGCTATTTAAAACGTAAGCGTAGAAAGTATCTTCTTCTTCATATCCATAGTTATTTTTTATTTAAGACAACTCGCGTGATTTTCTATTAAAACTCGCCGTGGCATTTCTATTAAATAGTGTCGTTACATTTTTATTAAATCATGCCTACTCGATACTATCGAGAGCGTTACCCACATACTTTGATCCATGATACGGAACTCACATCATTACAAGTTGGAATGGAAGGTGTCCAAAAAGGCCACCTTCTTTTAAATTTTTCGAAGACTGGATTATTATGCTTCTAAGGGATAATCTTATCCGATTTTAACTGTTCGAACAGATTAAAAAAAGAAGCTGTTGTACTGCAATACTCTTTAAATCCAAGCACACGACTGTTGGTCATATCTGTCATTACCTCAATCGGTCGGCTCAAATCAAGGTCGGTATGCCAAGCTGAACTTACCTTATTTAGATCATCGTCTGCCAAGCCGTATTTCTTCGCCATCAATTTCCAAATTTCTTCCTTTCCCTCCAATGTTTTGACTAATGGTCTCACTTCATTTTCAAAGCCGATGTATTCAATTGAAAACCATTCGGCAATTTTTTTCCACAACCAACTCCATCTGAATACGTCCCCATTTGCCACATTGAACGCTTTATTAAATGCCGAGGGAGTCTCGGTTGCCCATATAATTTGTTTAGCTAAAATTCCGGCATCAGTGACATCTGACAGCCCGTTCCATTGTGCCTCCGATCCCGGAAATATAAATGGTAAATTCTCCTCTTTGCAAATGGACGCATATACAGCTAATGTTGTTCCCATATTCATCTGGTTGCCGACGGCATTCCCTATAACTGTATGTGGGCGGTGTACACTCCACGTAAAACCATCTCGCTCGGCTGCTATATACACTTCATCTTCCTGGGCATAATAGAAATTAGGGGTACTCAATCTGGGCTGTTCCTCTCGAAGTGGAGTTTCGGGGAATACACCACTTGTAACATACGCATCAAAGGGTCCTAAATAATGTTTTAATCCTGTTACTAAGCCAACGTGTTTGACGCTCTTTTTTTCGGAAATGACGTCAAGTAAATTTCGAACCATAGCACCGTTAACCTCGATATTCTCTTTTTCAGAACTTCTACGCATCCATGTTGTAAAAAATACGTGTGTCGGACTTACGTCTGCTAAGGCCTGTTTCAGACTGTCGGTGTCCAATAGATCGGCTTGCAGAGAGATCACTTCCTCAATGTCTTTGCCCGACCCTCTTGATAGTCCGTATGTTTTCCAACCTTGCTTCAATAATTCTTTTGACAAATTGTTGCCAGACATTCCACTTGAGCCGACAACCAATGCTGTTTTTTCCATATCTAAAATTATTTTGACACAAAATTAGCGTATGGAGGATTAATCAGACTTGACCTAAATCAGAAAATAGTCTTGACCTATATCAAGTATTGGTTTCAATTATTTTTCTTTTTATCCTGCTGATTGTTTCGGGAGACAGCCCTAAATAAGAAGCGATTAAATTCTGTGGTAGCCGTTGGCTAATGGATGGATAGGTTTCAAGAAACATAGCATATTTTTCTTCCGCAGTGTGTGTATTGGCACTGATAAGCCTGCTGTCTTTGGTGGCAAGGCTGTTTTGGTAAAGGATACGAAAATAACGTTCCATAACGGGCACCTCCGTCAGCATCTTGTCGTAATTCGCCCTTGAGAGGAGCAGGAGTGCCGTGTCCTCGATAGTGTCTATATTTAATTTGGCTTCATTGCCGAATACGAAACTTGTAAAATCAGAAATCCACCAGCCCTCCCAGGCAAATAGGTTGATGTGTTCGTTACCTTTATCGTCAACCGTGTAGGATTTCATCAGTCCTTGTGCCACAAATGATATATACTTGCACATATCGCCCTCTTGAAGCAGGTATTGTCTTTTCCTCAAATTCTTGCATTTAAAGAAACTCATTACAAGCTCTTTATCTTTGTCGGTAAGTTGAACTTTCTCCTCTACATGCTCAAATAATATATTAAATAGCTGTTCCATATTTCAGTTTATTAGAAAGGCTGATTTTCAATCACAAAGATAAAAACTTAAAAGTACCAATTTTAGATAGTGTCTCGTTCTAAAAAAACTTTACAGATTTAACCATTAGTCCTAGAAAGATCTTACAGGTGTTTTTTGGTAATCCTGAAAATCCTTTACAACGATACAAACTTCTTCTTTCATCTAAAATATCTTTTCAGTTTCCTTTCCTGTAGACGCTGATTTTTCTTGGATAATGCTTCTATTCCATCCTTCCCTAATACCAAATCGGCGCAAACGTATTTTCATTTTGCATGGAGTGTAAATATTGGATATATTAGTGAGGTATTTTATAAACTAACACAACCATTACATGTATACATTTTCTCAGCGTTTTTCAGACTATGTTAAAAGGCCACAGACAAGAAAAGATATACCAACATACCTATTAGATGTTGTCGATATACTCGACGCACAAAGCACGCAGGCAAAAGATATCGATCTCATACTCGGTAAACATGATATCCAAGGGTTTGACCGTATAAAGGTAGAAACTATTGACCTGCTGCTTGCCTATGTGAACTATATCCTGGAAGACAGTGTGATTACCAATGAAGAAGCGTATGATTTCGCTGCGTTAAAAAGGACTTTCAGGATTAAAGAGGGTGATTTCTTACAGCTTCGCAGCTTTGAGGTAAGGGAAATCTTAAGAAAAGAATTTATACGTATTTACTCTGATAATTTTGTGGATAAAAAAGAAGATCTTGAAAAAGTAAACCTGCAGGCTCTGTTCGACCTGAGCTACGATCAATTTGAAGAAATAAAGAAAGACGAAGTTATACATGCTTTGTTAAATGGTGCCAATCCAACGGATTTAAGTATTACCAAGCTTCCAAAGGGTTTTAAAGTGGTATAATTGATTAAGGGAGGGATAAGAATGCTTTGGGCAAAAAAGAACAATTCATGGTTTTAGACATATTCTTTATAGTAGGTATCGCTTTATTATCAGTAACTGCGATAGACGCGTTGGGTGCTATAGCTTCCAGAAAGTTTCGATTCAACTATGGTTATTTCACTGTTTTGTCGTTCACTGCATATTTGTTAACAGGATACTTCTTATCGTTCGTCACCTCGCTAAGTTCGGTTTTACTTTTGTGCGGGATGATCGGAATATTTGATGGGACAATCGGCTTTAAAATTGCAAAGAAATTGAAACCGTACGCAGGAAAGGTAAATTATGATGAAATTAAACATGATTATTCCATCGTACTAATAATTTTCTTCTTAGCTATAATGGTAGGAGCACTGGGTTATGCTTGTACCTTTTTAGTCAGTTTAAAATAAGTAACTTTACTCCATGGACACAAGCTTATCCCCTATTATTACAGTCGAAGAGCTTCTGCATATAAAAAGCAGCGAAAATCTGGTCATCATCGATGCCTCCAACGCTAAAGATGCCTATGCAGACTTTAAACGGGCACATTTAGATAAAGCGGTATTCGCTTGATAGGAATTGGACGCTCCCCACAGTTGATATCCATGAGGTAGAAAGGGCATCGGCAGACGGCGGGTATACGATTATCGATGTGCGTGAAGAAAACCGGTACCAAGGGATACACGAACCTATTGATTTGGTTGCCGGACATATTCCATCAGCCATCAATCTTCCATTCTCACTGAATCTGGACGAGAACGGTCTGTTTCTCGATGCCAAACACTTAAGAGATGTCTACCTAACCGCATTGGAGGGGCGCGACCTAGGTAAGGCAATCGTACATTGTGGCTCCGGTGTGACAGCTTGCCACACGATACTTGCCATGCATCTCGCTGGTCTATCGATCCCCAAGCTATACGTAGGATCATGGAGTGAATGGAGCCGTAATAATAAGCCGATAGATGGGAAGAGAAGTTTAGACCTATTGTAAAGATGTGCGGACACAAAGTAATAAAAGAAAATGAACATATTTATGGTATTTGTTCACTTTGTCTCAAAAAATGAACATATAAGGATTACTTGTTCAACGGCTTGATGGTGCGGTATAGTTCAAAGCTGATTTCAACCTACCGTTTAGCGAGGTCAATTGATCTGACCTGTGAGGCATGAATATGGAGGCTGCACATACAGCTACTCGGTTTTGAGTCTCTATTGACTCGGTTCGTGCTGAAAACAATAATTTTGTCACAAATATTCACTAAACTTGTGATAAAATAAAAAGGGAACTCCGATCTCTGCCTGGCATATTAAACCATCGTTACAAATGAAATTATTCTTTTTATCAGCGTTAATATTCATAACAACATTTGTTAAAGCACAAGTTGACACATTAAAGGCCTACGATAGGGCGGATAGCATAATCCGATTGATAGACGAAAGAAATATGGAAGAGCTTATATTAAACAGTACAGATTCAATAAGATGTTTTCTATGCGAGAACAAGAACATGCTGGCATCAAGCTTTTTCAAATCTGAATTATACCATATTTTCAACCCCAATTTAATAAGAAGGCTTAAATCTTCTGTTAAAAAGCTACACGTAGACAAACATTATGCTGATGTGGCAATAGTGTTCTATAATATTTACCAAAAGAATGAACTCGCTCCAGGACATGAGGGCGGTACGTTCGGTATCTGGCTATATAGGGACGACGACGATTTGAAATTTACGGGAGTTGAAACTGTGCCGTAATTAATGATTAAAAATTAACTGCCTTGTACTTTTACAAACCACACCATGATAAAATATTACCTACTTTTGTCTCTGTCCTTCAGGTAAAGTAGATTTCACCATCGCATCGTTTTTATTTGCACATAATAAGATACCTACAGTTGGGTTCTCTCTGGGTAGCTTCTCAATGCGATCGTAATATATGATGTATGGTCTTTATTCTATCCGTTTGAACTTGAATATGGTTAGGTTATAGAATTAGGGCTAGGGCTATGTCTTTAGAATTATGGAACTACTGCCAGTCGCGGGCATCGCGAAAGTCTCTGATCTGCTGTATGAGCTGTTCGATATCTGTCATGGTGTGCTTTAAAATGGCTTAATTGATCTCTCGCAAATTAGTTATTTTAAGATTCCTGTCTTATGCGAAGTCGATTAAAAATGAATACGCATAAATTTGTAATACAAAATAAACGAGATATGATAACAAACGCTACTCAAATAACAGTTCTGGTCAAGAATTTAGAAGAGGCTAAAAAATTTTACACGGAAAACCTAGGTTTTACGGTATGTGCTGACCAGATGTTTGCTTCAGATTGGCGGTACCTGACAATGGCGCATTTACCGGATTGGAGTGGGCTTGGTTCAATACGTACCATACTCAGCGGCATTTGCATCAATTAAAAGAGACCATTCAAGCTAAATTATAGCGTATCCATATACATACTTTATTTCCGTTTGTGCCGTGGTTAATCAAATAAATTATATAATCTATCGTGTGTCAAAACCAACCGGTTTCTACGCAGGAACTACTCGTTGTCGAGTCCGTCTTTTCTAGTGCCTTCAAGTTCTTCTTTGATTTTGATTTTACCTTTACTTGATCGATCGAGATACCGTTCCGATCGTAGAGTGTCAGCGTTAAATGCTTTTTGCTTGCTTTCATAATTAGAGCTCCAACGGTCTTGCTCCCTTCTGTCCAACGAGTCTTGATAAGGTCCTTGTTGTGGAGCAGATCGTCCATAGATCGTCCTCTTGCGTTGTCCGAAGAAGGTGTTTGTATGTATACTGTTCCTTTTGAACCATCAGCTTCCTTGTTGGCATATACAGTATTGGTTCGAACGTAGATGTGGTTGTTGCCACTGATGGCAAGATCCACTCCGTATTCGTCAAATAATTCTCGCCAACGACTGTACTGCGAACTCCTACCATCATTCCCCATAAACCATTGGTAATGCGATACGACAACCACGTATTTTGCAGGATTGTTTTTGATGACTTTCTTTGTCCAATTCTGCGCTTTTGCGAGCCCTTCATCACTTTTCATGGCCTCGTTGTTGAGCATAACAAATAGCGTCTTGCCGTAGGTAAAATGATAGCATACTCCGATTTCTCCGCTATAACCATTGAGTGGGTTGTTATTCACGTTGCGGAAAAATTCGTTACTCTGTTTATGTTGCCGCGTCATATCATCGTGATTGCCGTTGACACCAGCCCATACATAGTTGCTGAAGGTAGAATCTGCGTATAATGTAGGCCAGAACGAATAGCTGCCTCCCCAAGCAGATAGGTCGCCGACGTGAAGCATCATATCAAAAGATTTTTTGTTCTGTTTTTCTAGCTGCTGCATCATCTGCATAGCCGCCTTTTGTCGGTTGGGCAAGGGGGCATAAACGTGTATGTCGGAAATGATACCCATTGTCCATTGATCGGATTTTGGAGCGGTTTTAAAATAACGTATTTCGCTGTCGCAATGAGAAGGTGTTTTTTCTGATGAGAGCTTATACTTATACTCCGTGCCTGCTTTTAGTCCTTGCAAGGCGATGGTATTGCGAATAAATTGAGCATCTTCATAGAAATCATCATTATTTGGCCTTTTGGAATAAATGCTATCGAAGACTGTACAAATAGTCTGATCTGCTTGAGCGGTAACTGCTTTTCTCCAATTTTTGTCTGTTGCTTTCGTATAGGTAATGTATGAGTCGCCGCTACCTAGATCGGTGTGCCAGTTGAGACGAATCTCGCTGGATGCGTTTTCTCCAGGGTTAGCAATGACGGTATATGCAGCAGTTTGAGCTGTCGTTGGATGGAGCCATACCAAAGCGATTATCGTAACGAGAAGATGAATTAGTTTTTTCATCGTTTTTGGTGTTTTCGCAAATGTAGTTTTATCTATCAAAGATATAAATTTCTATCTTTCGACATGGCAAACAGATCGTAAATGAGGCAATGGCAAAAAAAACAATACGATCATGAGAAACTCAGTTTATATTTAGTAATAAAATTATTGACAAAATCCAAAGAGAACATTGATAAAAGAAATAACATTATGATCCGTGGTGAAGGAATAGTGGCGAAATAATCCAATAACATACCAGTAATCCCATTCTACTATCAGGACAGCCTTTGTTAAAGAATTCGGATTGTGGTCTACCAATCCGTAATCTAAAATTAAGTAAAAATCACTTAAGAAAGCTGCCATATTTTGCGGTTGAGCAGCTTTTTTGATTAACTTGGTCTATAAAATATTAGAGGCTTTATGAGCAGTCCCTTTTATAAATTATATGCTTCTACGTCGTGAGGTATCGATGAGCGAATACGAAGGGAAAGTTGTACTGATTGTCAATACGGCAACTAAATGTGGGCTTGCGCCACAGTTTGATGGTTTGGAGGCGCTTCATCAGCGGTTTAAAAACCAAGGACTGGTAGTGTTGGGTTTTCCTTGCGATCAATTCATGGGCCAGGAGCCTGAAACAAATGATACCGTCGAAGAGGCCTGTCGTCTTCTAAATACATCCTAATCTGATCTCCATATACCGCACATTCATTAGAAGTAGGGTTTATAAGCGAATATTTCTTTTTTTCGGATTTTGTGTCTCAACTCACTATCCGAAATTTCATAATGTTGTATCATACCCTAACTTACTGCATCGTGAAAAATAATTCCTAATGTATGGCGTTCGCCAGTTTTTACTTCGCTTACACCGTGTTTCATATTTACCCGATAATAACCTTTTGTGCCTTTTTCGGGTTTGAAATTGGTTGTAAAAATCAGCATATCGCCTTTCGTTGGTTTCAATACAATGGCTTTGGATTGTGCTCTCGGAATTTGCTGTGTCAATACAAATTCGCCACCTGTAAAATCTTGGTCGGGTTCATTCAAAAACAAAACGGTCTGTATCGGAAAATAAACTTCGCCATACAAATCCTGATGCAAGGTATTGAAACCGCCTTTGCCGTATTTCAAAATCAAAACCGTTGCTTTTTGCTGTCCGTTTTGGTGGCATTGTCGTAACAATTCTGCGTGTTCTAAGGGAAATTGCCTATCCATATTCAACGCTCTAAACCACGCATTTGCTATCGGTGCAAGGTGTGGATAAATGTTCGTTCTGATTTGCTGAATAATCTCGGGCAATGGATAATTAAAATACTTGTATTCGCCCAAACCAAAACGGTGGCGTTCCATTACTACGGTTTTTCTGTAAGCGTTTGGGTTATTGTATTCCGATTTCAGTATTTCGCATTGTTCGTCTGATAACAGGCTGGGGACAAACGCATAACCGTTTGTGTGCATTGTCTCGGTTATGGCTTGCCAATCTGTATTTTGTATCTTTTGCGCTATCATCTTATTTGTTCCGCCTGTGATAAGAGCGAATTTGTCTTTAAATCTTTGCATTGTTTTTTTTAATTTTAAAATCTATTGCAAAGATTGGAACGTGTGTTCAGGTAAAAAATCCGAAACTTGCTGTATTATTCTGATCCACGATCCGCCGGCTTGTGATTATGGCAATAAAAAAGTATCTGATAATCTAGATTTTTGGAATTTTGGTCTCTTGACAATTTCTGCTCGCAACCAAGTAGGGTTTTTAACGAGAGTTTACGGGGGGTAGAGTACCCTTTTCGAGAAGAAATATCATGGGCTGGGCTGTTTGTCTTATATAATGAACAAGCTTTGTTTATGCGAAATTTAGACGCACGCTAAATTGCTATATTTTTTAGTAAAAAGGACATGAATCGAAGATATTTTTGGTAGATTTGCCTGAAGGCTTATAACCATGAAGAACAGTACCAAGATAACAAATGCGAGTATAGAATCGGCAGGGCTACCGAAGGATGCTAAACAGGTCATTGCGGAATATGTATGGAATGGATTTGACGCCAAAGCTACAGTTGTAGCTATTGACATCACAAGCAATCAGCTGGGTTACATAGAACAAATTAGCATTAGTGACAATGGCGAAGGTATTGCGCCCGATACGCTGGATTATTCTTTTGGCAATTTTCTGGATTCCTTAAAAAAGGGACAGCCTAAACGAACTTCGTATACACGGGGTAAGAAAGGAAAGGGACGATTTGCCTTCTCTCTATTCGCAACACGTGCCACTTGGTACACGGTAGTAACCGCCGGCGATAGCTTGGTACAGTATAAACTCGTGATAGACAGAGACGCGAAGGAAGAATACGATAACTCGGAACCGCAGCCTTCTACTGCATTAAATACCGGCACAACAGTAGTGTTGGAGGGTGTATTTGGCCTGAATGCTATGACATTACAGTCGGAGGAATTTGTGGATTTTCTGGCGCAGGAGTTTGGTTGGTTCTTGCATCTTAACAAGGATATGGGGTACAGCATCAAGATAAATGGCAAGCCTATCTCCTACCAACAGCTGATTCAGGAAACAGACGAAACGTCGTTTACAATATACAGCCCCGAGGAAAATTCTTTTGTCTTCAAGGTAAACTATATCCGTTGGAAATACCCTATTGGCGACCGTTACTATTATTATTTCCTGAACAGCCATAAGGCGGAGGTAGCTAAGCTGTTGAGCAGCTTTAACAATAATGCTATCGATTTTCACCACTCCGTATATGTGCAATCGTCTTTTTTTAACGGTTTTGAGATGTCCGATATGATGTTATCCGGTGAGGGAAACTTATTCAGTGAGAAGGAACAGCAAGTGGTATACCGCAAACTTGTAATTGAACTACGTGACATGCTGGAACGTAAACAGAAGAAATATGTGCGCGACCAGGCGGTGGATATCAAACTGCAGGAGCTGGTACAAAAAGACTTATTGCCTCACTACAGTTCATCAGACGTGGATAAACAGCGTAAGGTGACCCTTCTGCAACTGGTACAGGAACTTTATATAGCTGATCCGCGCGCCTTTGTTGGTGTTAAAGCTGACTTAATTCGGACCTATCTGGGATTCCTAGACCTGCTGCTTCAAACTGACCGTAAAAATGAGATACTACCCATTGTCGAACGGGCTATACCCCTATCGGACAAAGAACGTGAAAGGATAGTTAAGATATTGAAGTAGGTAATACCGTTTTCAGGCTAATCGGTAAATGCCAGTCAAAGCTTTTCAACTCCTTATTTAGTTCATCCAACAGCTGCTCTTCAGTAGGTAAATACAGCTTATATTGACTGGCAATAATTTGTCTCTGCCCTTCAACTTGTCTTTATGAAATTAGTTTTTAAATAGGTAATAAAATGTCGGTACTAACATAATATAAGGAAGTGCTGCTATTGTACGTCTTCAAACTAAATTAGACACATTAGGATGAAACCTTAAGGAGATGTAAGCGGTAATTACTACTGCACAGAAAATGGGAAATAAGAATACACCAAAATTGGCAACAAGAGTGCACACTAAAAACGGCAGGATTTTATACCCTGCCGAATAAATACGAACTTCATTGATTAACGACAATCGATGAAGTATGAACGCATTCTTAAGCAAATTTATGATGTATTATGAAATTAAACGAATGTACCTGCAAGGTCGTTCGGTTTCCAAGATCAGCAAGGACGTTGGCTGCAACCGCCGAACCGTCAAAAAGTACCTTTCGATGGACGATGGCGAGTTTGAGTCATTTCTGCAGACCCAATCGGTCCGACAAAAAGTCCTGCTGGCGTACGAGGACTGGTAGTGAATGAGTCTGAAATCGCTGAAAGGCTATTGCGGTCGAGGTAAAGTTTGGTTAGCTTTCACCTTGTGTAACCTAACATGACAACAATCTCCTTTTGAGGTATGATAGCCAACAAGAGGTGTCTGGCGGTATTGGAAATAAAATAACAGTTGCAATGCCCTGAGTAGAGTTTTCTTGTGTTATGATAGACACAATATTTGTGGTCACTGGTTTACGTACTTTGCGAATGCCCCGCGTAACATTATTGTCTACTTTTAATGGACCCAATAGCGGTTTCCCGTAAAAGAATGCTCAAAGTGATCCTTAATTTTGGAGAATATTATTATTGAGGCAATGAAGTATACACTCCTTAATAAATCAATGCACAACAAAATAATTAACACAATAGATTATGACGAATCGAAAAGAAGTATTAGTGGTCACTACATCTTCAATAGATGGTGTAAAAATAAAAAGTTATATTAAACCTGTATCTGCCCATATCGTAGCAGGCACAAATCTTTTTAGTGATTTTCTGGGCAGTCTAACAGACGTATTCGGTGGGCGTTCCCAAACTTATCAAAAACAGCTTACATCATTGTATAACGAAGCCATTGAGCGAGTAAAACAAGCAGCCTTGCAGCTTGGGGCAAACTGTGTGGTAGGACTTAAAATTGATATGGACGAAATTTCCGGCAAGAATAAATCTATGTTTATGATCACCGCTGTCGGTACCGCCGTGATACTCGATAAACAGCTTGACGATAGGCCTGTAATTCCAGAATCCGACGAAACGCTTGATAATGTTGGGATGGAAAAGATAAACGTTTTGCGAAAGAAAAAAGAAATCATTGAAAAAGCTACAAGGGGTGATTTAAAATTCAATGACGATGTTTGGAGTTTTATAACGGCTTATCAAATTAAGGAAGTTTTGCCTTACCTTTTGAAGAAATATCGAGATGTAATCATAAACGAACCGAGTTTTCCGGGAAGTATCGAAAAATTTCACAATTCATTTGTAGGGTATATAGAAGCTTTACCAGACGAAATTAAATTAGATTCCTTATATACAGGTGTAGCGGAACAAGACGAACAGATTGCCCTTAAGCTCTCCGAAATAATAAAAGAACTAAATCTTTTTGACTTTGAGCGAAATCTAAAGTTGTTAAAAAATGAAGATTTCGTGGTTCAAAAACGCGGCATCTGCATAGCCACTTATGATAAACCGTCTTATAATAAGAAAGACGTCCAGAATCTACACGATCTCAGAAACCTTATCCAGTTGACATTTAAAGAAAGAGGAACCCATGCGGTGAAGAAAACATTTTTATCATCGAAAGAGAGAGAAATCTGGAACTGTGAGTGCGGTAGAGTTAACGATACGGATACATTTTGTAATGGTTGTGGTCGAGATATCTTTGGGTTTAAACAACATGAATTAGACGCTAGAACAGCCGATGACTATATTAGACAGAAAATAGACTTAATTACCGAATATTTAGGGTAATTATTGTTGACTTTAATAGAGTCAGCAGCCACAGGATGGGGCTGGCAGAGCTTTATGGTGTAGAGATACGTGCTCTCAAACAAGCTGTAAGAAGGAATATGGAAAAATTTCCAGAACACTTCATGTTTGAACTCACGGAGGAAGAAGTTGAAATCTCTAGTTAACTCCATTCTTTTCCGACATCGACAATGTGCCAAGCAAAATAAAGCTGATCAAGAGGATTTGAAAATTAAAGGAAAGTCATTACAAAATGAACTGAATAGGCACCCGAACGTTCAAATCTCGTTCTTGTCCATAGCAGTGTGACTTTTTTTGAAAGCAATATGAGAATCGATGTTAAAACACACCGATTTCTTTAAGAGCATTTCTTGTTATATCAATTCGGCATTTTTGAAAATCAGGTCTCTCATCTTCCTTATCTTTAGTAATCCGAGTTGAAAAAAAATAGACATTATCATTCTTCTCAACATAACCAACCCACCACCCAACATCTTGTTGATTTTGTGAACCCCAACCCGTTTTCGCCCGAAGAACATACTCGTCATTTTTCTCATTAATCATCACTCGCTTTAAGATTTCAATGTTTCGCTGAGAAAAGGGTGTCTTACCCTCATATACCTTCACTAAAAATTCTATCTGATTACGTGGCGATATGGCCAATGGTCCAAAATTCCAAAAATCTGCTTTATCATTAACATGTCGGTTGCCATAACCACAGGCTTCAAGATAATGAAGATACTTTTCTCTACCTATCTTTTTAGCCAACTCCATAAACACCCACCCTGCAGAAACCTCAAATGCCTCTTTCACTGTCATATCTTTGTACGTGGATGGACGATGCATGTATAAGTCCTCATTTATCTCTCCGATCCATTTTACAGTATCAAGTTCGTCAGATATAACTCCTGTTTCTAACGCAATCAACAAATTGATAATTTTAAAAGTTGAAGCAGGAACTTTTTGTATTGACGATTCAGTACTATCACTCATGATCCATTTTTGATTTTTATAATCATAAATGGTAATGCTTCCCTCGAAACCACAGTCCGCAAAATATTGTTTAAAGTTAGTTTGACCAAATGCACTTGATACAAATAGAAATGTAAAGAAAAGGCCATACATTGTTCTTATTGCCATCCAAATATCCTCCGTTTTAAAATTTAGCAAGTGAATTTACTCAATATCTCTAATAAATTGTACCATATTATTAAATGACACACTGCATTCCGTACATGCCCGATGAAAAATGATCGATCACATTCTACCGGCTATTTATAAGCTGTGTAATCAGTTTGACCATCAATTCTTTTTCCCGAGGATCACTCTAAGCGACTAACAAGGCTAACGTCACCAAAGCATTGTCATTGATCTTTATTTCACCATCTCGTTTGAAGCGATGCTTATTTTTCTCCAAAAACCACACGAACATAAAAGCGCCAATACGTTTGTTCCCATCGGTAAAGGGATGGTTTTTAATGATAAAATAGAGCAGATGGGCAGCCTGTTCTTCTATACTGGAATATAAATATTGCCCGGCGAATGTCTGCACAACACTTTGCAATGTTCCCTCAAAGCTGTTATCTTTCTCATTGCCGAATAATGCTGTTGCTTCTTTTTTCTCTAATTGTAATATTCGATCGTCCTTTTGACTTTTCTACTTCCTTCATATTGAACTGTTGCATTTTTTGCAACAGTTGAATCCACATCGAGTTCCCCTTCCTTGTAGATATTGTTTAAGTGTCTTGATATAACAGATTTATCCTTTTCAAAATCAGCAGTCGATGACTTTGATGGACTCAGCCCACACCAGATGCATTTCCTACTCCACTACCCCCTAGCTGAGGATAGCCCATTAAAATGGGTATTATTTCCTATTTTAAGTTGCAATTCCACTGTTTGGTTGTTATCCACCGATGGAGATCATCCCGATTCTGAATGGTAGAGGAAATTGGGATGCATGACGAGAGACCCTAAGCTTATATTGCAAACCGCTTTATTAATGTATATTGCATCATATTCAATTTCTTTGTCCGATGTACCACGAGTTAAAACGTCATATAGAAGAGGTAATACCGCTCACTGACGATGAGTTTTCATTAATCATAGCCCATTTCACGACACAAAAGTTTAAGAAAAATGAATTTTTAATTCGTCAGGACGAAAGAGTAAGGCACACTTATTTTGTTATTTCAGGGCTTTTAAAACTGATCTATCACGACATGTCAGGTAAAGAACATATACTCTCATTCGCTATGGAAGATTGGTGGGAAACTGATTATTATGCATTCTATTCCGCATCGAGGGCAACCATGTCCCTACAGTGTCTGGAAAACACCGAGGTTCTTTGTATAACCTTTGAAGACTTTCGGCGATTGTGCGAGGCATTGCCAAAAATTGTTTCATTTTTCTTACAAAAAGCGACATCTGGGCATATTGCATCTCAACAAAGGATACTATCGTTGCTAAGTTCAAGTGCAAAGGAACGATACGAACAATTGCTCCATCGCTACCCCTCCTTATTTCAAAGGGTTCCCAAAAAACTATTAGCGTCTTATCTAGGCGTTTCAAGGGAAAGGCTCAGCAGACTGACTACATAAAAAACGTGATAATCCAAATAGTGATCTATGTCACGCGGATTAGGCCCCTTGTTCATTCATCTTTGCAATATTATAATTTTCTAAATAAAAACAGAGATGCAAAAAAGAATCATCAATCCGTGGACTTGGTCTGAAGACCGGGGTTATGTGCAAGCAGTAGAAGTGAAACAAACAGAAAGTATGCTATTTTGTGCAGGGCAGGCGGCCGTTCTTCCAGATGGGACTTCCAGCGATGCAGATATGAAAACCCAAATGAACATCGCGCTAAAGAATCTTGAAAAAGTTATTTCCAAAGCTGGTTACGAATGCACAAACATCGTTCGATTAACCATTTATTCAACCTCTACAGAAGAATTATTAGCGACCTGTTTTGACGTGTACACAAACTGGGCTAAAAAAAATAATGTACAGACTGCACTTACAGCCATGGAAGTAAACTCACTGTACGAAACACTAAATATTGAGTTTGAGGCTACTCTAGCCAAGTAAATCAAACTGCTCGCGCAGTGCTGCGCGAGCTTACCTAATTTCTACCCCTTCTATCCCAAGAATATTTCTAACCGCCTCTGATACATAAATATTCTCCATTTTCTTTCAAAACCTCAGCGTGTGCTGTATAGTGACACCTCTATAAAATAAACACACTAATCAACAATTATCAGTGCCTATTTGCTTACAAAATCTAAAAGGAAGGTATGTGCTTTTTTATTTCAAGTTTATGCTTTGACAAACATCATTTAAAAACTATCAGATCTACGAAGCAACGCGCATTCATACCCCATCCCCATATTACTTTTCACGGAAACAAAAGTTAAAAATAGATTTTCTCTTTATTTCGATATTTTGTAACTTGTGAAATACTGGGTTTTCTGGCTTTTCACTAACTAAAACATATAGACACGGATGGACAACACTTCCCCAAAATTTCAGCAGCCTGCTATTGGTTTACCTGTTGGCGGAGGAGCCATCAAAGGCTTGGGCGAATCCTATCAAACGTCAGGTTTTAACGGTGCTGGAAGCATGAACATACCCATAGCGTTGCCTGAAGCGCGAGGTGTATCTCCACAGCTGGCATTAAGTTACCATAGCAGTGGTGGCAACGGCAGCTTCGGAATGGGATTTAATATCGGTTTATCAGCCATTACGCGAAAGACTAGCAAAGGTATTCCAAAATATGATGAGACTGATGTATTTCTACTGGATGAAGCCGAACTGGTACCTGTCATTGATGCCGAAGGTATGGTACAGCGAATAGTGCAAGACGACTGGATCATCACCCAATACCGATCGCGTATCGAGGGTAGTTTTGCCCAGATGGAACATCATTGTCAAAACCATGGTGCAGAATCTTATTGGAAGGTCATTTCAGGAGATAACATAATGACAATCTACGGTCGCAATTCTGCTGCACGGATAGCCAACCCTACAGATTCCAGCCAAGTGTTCTGTTGGAAGCTTGAAGAAATGACCGATCCAAATGGCAACCGCATGCGCTATCACTATAAACCAGAAAACGGGGAAGGCATTCCGCTTAAATTGCTTCGAGAAGGTGCCTGCAACAGCTACCTGGATCGGGTGGAATACGGCAACTATATAATGGATGACGAAGAATATTTCGCATTTCGTGTTCAAATGCAGTATTCTACCTTCGATCCTAAAAACCCTGCTGTCGTTCCAGACCTCTGGGAGGCTCGTCCAGACCCTTTTTCCTCATTCATCAGCGGATTTGAAGTCCGCAATTACCGGCTCTGCAAAGCCATCCTCATTTACCACCAATTTCAGGGACAATTCAATAACGAACCTCTATTATCCGCTGCCCTGCACCTTACCTATACATGTGATCACGGTACAGATTTGTCCTTTCTCACGCAGGCTAGGCAATGGGGTTATCGCATCAACAGCCAGGGCATTTACGAGTGCCTGTCCCTCCCATCATTAGACTTACATTACCGCAAATTCAAGCCAAGCGGACACCGTTACCAGTATCTTCAGTTGGAAGGAAACACCTCCCTTCCCGGTTATCTTTGGAGCGGCACGTTCACCGCTACAGACCTCTACAGTGAAGGTTTACCCGGCTTCCTGCTCAGCAGCGAACAAACCACACTCTATTGGGAACCCATGGGAGAAGGTATCTATCGTGGCCCCATCATTCCAGAAGCTTTCCCCCTAAATAAAGACCTGCAACAACAGAACGTAATACTCTCGGATATAGAAGGTAATGGCTATAAATCATTGGTTAGTTACCAACAAGGCATAGCGGGTTATCATACAGCCAGTCATCAAGGAAAGTGGGCACCGTTCGTGGCTTTCGAAGAGAACGCCTTGGAGCTTGCTGAACCCGAAGCGGTTCATGTTGACCTTACGGGTGACGGACTGACGGATCTCGTGGTTTTTGACGGCACTTCGGTGCGCTGGTATCCATCCCTTGGCACTAAAGGCTATGGCAAAGCACATGAATGCACCCTGCCTACCGGCTTTCCGGCAACTCATCAAAGCTCAAAAGAAGTGTTCTTTACCTTTGCGGAATTTAATGGCGATGGTCTGGCAGATTATGTTCGCATCGCCAATGGCGAGGTTAAATACTGGCCCGGAAGCGGCTACGGCACCTTCGGCGAGGTCGTTCACATGCAAGGTGCCCCGGTGTTCAACAACGGGCTCGATGTCTCACGTTTACACTTGGTCGATATCGATGGTTCGGGAACGAATGACATCGTTTATATGGAATACGATCGGGCTATGATCTGGTTCAATCGTTCGGGTAATGGTTTTAGCCCTCCGATAGAAGTCCATCTTCCCTTTACCTATGATACCATCAGTGAAGTGAATTTCGCGGATGTGCTCGGTAACGGAACCCAATGCATGATACTGACCCGTATTGAGCCCGAAGTGGAGCATCTGTACTACGATTTTTCAGACGGCCATAAGTGCTATCTGATGAACTGTATAGATAACAATGTGGGTGCACGGCACGAGATCCGCTATAGCAGCACTGTCCAGCAATACCTGGCCGATAAGCGGGCCGGACGGGTCAATGCTTCCCGCCTTTTCTTCCCAGTACAGGTAGTAAGCCACCACGCTACAATCGATCAGATATCACATGCCTTACACGTCTCGAAGTACGCTTACCACGACGGGTATTTTGATCCGGAAGAGCGAGTGTTTCGCGGTTTCGGATTTGTGGAATCATGGGATACGGATCATTATCAATCTTTTGAGACCACGGCCCTTAAGCTGGACTTTAAGCCCGACACACTCAACAGGGATTTGCATGTACCACCTGCTTATGTGAAAAGCTGGTACCATACCGGTGCCTTTGCCAAGGCAGATACCATCGAAGCTCAGTATCGAAAAGACTATTATCAAGGTGATCCAGAGGCTAAATCGATCCCATCCAATAGTTTCTCGACCGCCTTTGAACAAGCAGATTCGGAAACATACAGACAGGGATTTGTAGCCCTGGAAGGTCAACTACTCCGACAAGAAGTTTATGGACTTGACGGATCCGATAAGGAGAGCGACCCCTTTACCGTTTCGGAGACACATACACATGTACGACTCGTACAGCAAAGGCATCAAAACCGCTATGCCGTGATCTTTCCTTATACCAGCGAGTCGATCACCTGGAACTATGAGCGCATTCACGAAGACCCGCAGATCGCGCATTCTTTCGAGTTGGAGATTGATGATTACGGAAATACCGTGCGCAGTGTTGCGATTAGTTATCCCAGGCGTCCGCAAGCAGATAAATGTGTATTCCCCGAACAGGAAATCACCCACATGGTCCTGAACCAGACGGCCTATGCCCGCCTTATCCGAAACGAACCGGACGAAGCACGGCAGCTTCTGGCTTGCCGATGGACAGGCGTAGCCTACGAGAACACCTCGTATGAGATCAAAACCACTAAATTACCTCCTGGGCAGCTCAGCTTTGAAGAAGTTGCAGATTGGGTTACAAAGGCCCTGCAAAATCCAATACCCTTCCACGAGGTCTTTGATCCAAACGATACTCCAGAAGCACGTTTGCTAAACCAAAGCCGTACTTATTTTTGGAACGAGCGTCAAACCGACACCGGTACCCTTGGCGAATTAAGCTACCGCAATCTCTCGCATCACAGTGAAACGGCTATCGGCACCGCAGCATTATACGCTTCTGTGTTTGAAAATAAGGTAGATAATCAACTAATGACCGATGTATGCGGATACGTGCTGCAAGACGATATGTGGTGGTCGCATAGTCCAATTACAGTGTACTTCGATCAGCCAGAACAATTTTACCTACCCAGCGAAACGGTCAATGCAGCTGCAAAAGCCCTTCCTCCCGATCCATTGACGGGGGCTAGCGAAAACGCACTCTATAGCAAAAGCAGCATAAAATACGATAGATATTATCTTTACAACACTTCCGTTTCGTCTTACTTGTCTGATACGATCGATTTGACCACAACGGCCGAAATCGACTACCAGGCATTGAAAACCTGGCGGGTAACCGATCCTAATCAAAATATAAGCGAGGTGCTTTTCGATCCCTTCGGACAGGTGATTGTTTCCACTGCCTACGGACGGTTGCAGGGAAAAGCTGTAGGCAATAGTCCGCTCGCAGATTACCACATCCTTGCAGGCGCCTTTGAAGAAATACTTGAAAATCCCGAATCTTACCTACAGAAAACCAGTCACTTTTATTACTACGATCTCCACGCCTGGGCCGAACGACAGCAACCCTTGCGTTCGATTGCCCTGATCGGAGAAAAATTCTCCTCACAGCTGGCTGAACAAGAAGAAAATATCATTCAGATTACCGTCGCTTACAACGATGGTTTCGGAAGAGCCATCGAAGTCAAGCAAAAAGCCGATGTGGGATTACAGATAGCGCAACGTTGGACAGTAACCGGACGAACCGTGTACAATAACAAAGGTCTACCTTCTCAGCAATATTTACCCTACTTCTCTGCTACACCAGATTACGAAGACCAACAGACCATCGAAATGGAATCGCTGGTACCGCCGCCATCCGTTCTTCATTACGATGCTTTAGATCGGCCGGTGCGCACTGACGATCCAAAAGGCTTTCACTCCAAGGTAAAGTTCACGCCCTGGAAAACAGAGACCTTTGACGCCAATGACACAGCAGCCGTTTCCACCTATTTCCAACAGCACTATGAAGACCTGTCTGGGCCCGAAAAGGATGCACTTGACAAAGCGCTGGTCTGTAGCCATACACCTTCCATACAGATCATGGATAATTTAGGTCGTGTTACGCGAAATATTGAGAATAACCTTGGTATCGTGCGACTAGCACAGCTAAAAAAACTGACTACACAACACCAAACTACTGCAAGGGCACTGTTCGACCAGCTGATGGCACTCGGTATCCTCGAGCCCATGGGTGAGAGCGCTAGTGAAGGAATTTTAAGTGAGGCCACACTCCATTGGAATGAAGACCTAATAAACCGCATTAACCAGCAGTTTGGCTCCCTCGCTCCCAGCCTGCTTACCTTATTGTACAATGGGCGCATGACTACCCTGAATGTCTATGATATCCAGGGGCAAACCCTCCTCAGTATCGATCCGCGGTTATATTACCATAACCTGAACGACGGCGCAGCACGAAAAAATTTCACCTATACCTACAATATGACGGGTGAAACGCTATATACCCAGAGCTGCGACGCCGGCGAGGCATGGGCACTCAGCAATATTTTTGGTATGCCGGTTTGCAACTGGGATAGTCGCAGTTTCGTTATCAGTACCTATTACGACCGTCTCCAAAGGCCTTTACTCCGGCAGGTAACAGGAGGTGATGGCAAAATCTCTCTAAATAATATTACGCAGAGAACGATATATGGAGAAAGTGCTCCAAACGCCATTGAAAACAACCTCAGGGGTCAGCTTCTGCAATCCTATGATGAAGCCGGCCTAGCTACAACAAGCGGTTACGCACTAAGCGGTCAGCCGTTAGAAGTTATCCAACAACTACGTGTTGACTATAGCAACGAAGCCAACTGGACTACAGAAGCCTGCGAAGCTGTCGCAAAAGAAGAGACATTCATTACCATTACAGAAAGCGATGCGTTAGGCCGACCTATTTGGCAACAGACCCCAGATGGAAGTCTCTGCGAACCCACTTACAATCAAAGGGGATATTTCAAGGCTACACAGGTCGTACTGGAACAAAGCCCGCCTCAAGTCATCGTGAATAACGTGGAATATGATGCACAGGGCAATCCGGTTGAGATTAATTACGGCAATGGCATCACGACGCGCTATGATTACGAAGCCAGTACGCAGCGAATGATCAGGTTGCGGAGCTATCGGCGTTCAGAAAGCCCCAGCGAGGATGATCTTGTACAAGACCTCCATTATTGGCATGATCCGGTAGGCAATATTAGTTCCAAGACCGATCAGTCGTGGTCGACCGTCTTCAGTGCCAACCAACAAGTTGATCCGCAGAACGATTATGCCTATGATCCGTTATATCGCCTTATTCGGAGTACAGGACGACAGTTGAGCTACACCGGCGCAGTCCCACCCGATGAAAAATGGATCACCGACAAGGGTATCGGGCTCCAAACCGCCAATCCGGACGATCTGAACCAGCTGGAAAACTATACCGAACGCTATGCTTATGACTTTGCGGGCAACCTTACTAGCCTACAGCACAGCGCGTCACATAAGTGGACCTACCGCTTTAGTATCGCTTCAGACAGCAACCGGTTGGCAGATACAGATTATGACGCCAATGGAAACTCTCGCTCCCTTGATCATTTGCAGCACATGTGTTGGGACTACCGCAATAACCTGGCTTCTGCGGATATTATCGCACGAAAAGAGGGACCTTCAGACATCGAATACTACCTATATTCAGCCGGCGGCACGCGTTTACGCAAAGTAAGCGAGCGACTCGCTGCAAACGGATCGATAGAAATAACCGACACCATTTATCTGGGCAATTACGAAAGGAAAACAATAAGTGTCAAAGCACAGGATACGTCCACCCTCCTGTTGCAGCGTGATACCATTAGCGTAGACGGCCCCGGCAACGCCAGTTGCCTCATTCATCATTGGCCGATTGACGTCCGCAAGCGCGAAACCAATCGGGAAGGCAAACGACAATTGCGTTATCAGTTGGGCGATATGCAAGGCTCCGTGAGCCTTGAGCTCAATCAAGAGGCACAGCTCATTACCTATGAAGAATATTTCCCTTATGGCAACACCGCTTTTACCGTGGGTAAAAACCAAATCGAGGTAACACTAAAGACGTACCGTTATTCCGGTCAGGAACGCGACGCCACAGGCCTATATTACTACGGCGCCCGGTACTACCCTCCTTGGCTCTGTCGCTGGCTCAACCCAGACCCGGGCGGTACAATTGATGGTTTGAATCTTTATGCTTTTGTGGGCGGGAATCCCGTGACCTACGAAGATAATGGAGGGACGGTCTCAACCCGTTCCAAAATCTCCGCTGGTAAGGAGCCACTGAGTGAAGGGATTCCAAATACGCGAAGGGCCGTTTCAGGAAAAACGAGTGGGCCAAAGTCTATACATGGAGAAATAGTGTCTGGGCTTATGCCCCAGGAAGAGATGCACAAAAAGAGTGAAGCACTTGGAAAACAAATCGCCAATGAGATAAATGAAAGTACAATAGATCATCTCCCCGAACTGGAAGAAATGAACAGGCAATTCACTGCAAAAAAATTAAAGTATAGTATGTCTGTTCAAGATGAGGACACGATTACGGCAGCTATTGGGCATGGCTTGGCGGGCAAACAGGAAGAATTCAATGCAGCATGGCATAAAGCCGAAAAAGGAATGGATGAAAATTTATCAACCATAACGATGTTCTATATATTGAAGGGTGCCGGCTCTGTAGCACTTAATGTTGACAAGAAACAAGAACTTACAGAAGCCGCGCGAGTAGTATCTCAATTCCGCACGCTTACGCATGAAACGGGATATAGTACCTCGGATGGAATGGCACAACATCCTACGGCAGTAGGAAAAGAATATTGGGGACCGTCAGCAACACACCATGGGACCTGGGACAAGGTAAGGAGACATGATGTTATATTGCACGGAGAACGAACCAACAGGAAAGGTGTTTTCAGATTAATTGAAATGGGGGCGAAAGGTGCCACTCATACCTTGGCTTATGGAATGGCCCCTGCAACCGCTTCCAATGTCAATGTACTATCAGGAATCTCAGACGATGCAAAAGAGAAGCAGGTTCTAAGGAGGGAAGTTATAAAAAAAATTACTCGGATTTCCAGAAGATTTTACGGTAAACGATCCCCCCAACCCTTCAATGCAGCTTGGAAGCCGAGCCGAGACCGGGGAGGAAGTCCACCTAGAAAAAAAATAATAAAAAAAACACCCACAACTGTATGACGACAATTTAAAATCATGATAGCATCAATTTTCACCACCTTCCTTAACAACAACCCCAACTTCAACTGGGAAACCAATAATCTGGCCCATCCAACAATAGCAGATGCTCAAAACTGGCAAGATCTGGAAAAAGAAACGCTTTTGCCAGAATTACAGACCTTTCAGCGCTTGCTTCGCATCTACCCCCAAGCAGAAGTTGCACAAGCATTGATGGAAGCAGGTTTCCACTCGGCGCACCAGATCGCATTTTCCTCTCAGGAAGCTTTTACGGAGCAACTTATGCCGGTACTTGACCAACTTGATCCAGCACAGAACACAACAGCATTGGCCCAAACGCTCTGGGAGAATAGCCGCAGAATCAGTGCGCAGGTGAATCAATTGGCAATGGTTGCCCTTCCAAAAACCGACGGACTGGCGGTATTGAAACACGAAACAGGAGTTAATACTTTTGAGGCAGACCTGCCTTCCTGGAACGAACTGTTTGGTCCACAGTATTTCTGTGAATGTGAAGAATGCCGTTCGGTATGGGGAGCCGCTGCTTATTTCACAGATCTTATGCGGCTCATCGATCAATATATCACGCAGCCAAGTGCTGATTCTATTCCTAAAGGATTAAGCTTACCCGAAAGACGTCCAGACCTATGGAACATGGCCTTAAGCTGTGACAATACCTATAACGAAAAAAGCTATTTGACATTGGCTAATAAGGTCATGGAACAAAAGATAACGAGTGATCTAGATATGCCGGTAGGTTTAGCATTAGCCATCGCTACCTACCCTTTTACCCTTCCCGCCAACTTGCCGGAAGAAGAGATCCTAGCCTATTTAAAGTTCTTTAAACTCAACTTGCCTGAAGTCTATCGGCGCTTTTGGGCAGACGAATTACAGGTGGCCCGAGCTTCCCTGGGACTGTCGGTAAACCAGCTGAACTTGCTTACGAAGGATTCTTCCCGGTATCTCCAGTCCGTCTACGGCCTGTACCCGAATGAATCGGCGGATCAACTGGCACAGACAAAATTCTTCCTGCAAAAGACTGGGTTGGACGGACAACAGATGGATAAACTCATTTATCAAGGTATAGACAGGCAGTCCGTATCATTTGGTGCACTAAAATTCGATCCAACTATCAATAGCCAAACGGTTTCTATCGCCCAAAGTGATGCGCTGGATGACGCCCTCACCGGAAATCAAACGATTCTTTTCTGGGTAAAGACCGATGCTTATGGCGGTTTGTTAATGGATAAGGGTTACTATAACCAGTTTGATATTTACCTTGATAAACCACTAAAGGGATTGTCATATCGATACGGACCTGGAAATGAAAACAAAGACTATCAGAATTTCTGTATAAGTGATGGATTCGTCTTGGGAGAATGGATACACGTAGCATTTGTGCGTGATATGGATAATAAGGAACTGAAAGGCTATTTCAATGGCCGCCTTTCTGGAGATCCCGTTCCCTTAACGTATTCCATTGTAGGAAAAGGCACAAACAGTCTTTCAATCGGAAAGAAGTACACTGAAAATCTATCGGCCACAATGGCGCAGGTCAGCATCTGGTCGCGTGTATTGAGTCATGAGGAAATTCATAAAGCCATGCAAAGTGGATTACCATCAGACAACAGCCAATTAATTGGGTATTGGCCACTATCTGAAGGTGAAGGAACAACCGCGCATGATGAAAGTGGCAATGGGTATGATGGCACTTTGACAAACTTTCCCGATTTAGCAAGTAGCTGGGTTACTAATATAAATATTCCCTTGAAAGAACAATACCAAGGAAAGGTACCAAGTCGCTTTTTTGTCAATCAACTCCTTCCGGAGGATACCTATCTTGACATCGTTGACAGGGATATTGAACAAAAACAAGTGTCACTCATTCAGTCACGGACTGGGAATGAAACGTATAGTATACCCGGTAACGATACTTTCGACCGCTTGCAACGCTTTATCCGCTTGGCACAAAGCATGAAGTGGAACTTTGCCGATCTGGATTGGGCCCTGTGCAGCTTGAAGGCAACCGATATCACCGAAGGTGCCATCAAATCCTTGGCATTGGTGAATCAGCTAATAACGCAATTCGCCATGCCGATAGATGAGGTAGTTGCCTTGTTTTCTGATATAAAAACCATCGGACGTGGACAGGAACCGCTTTCCAAAACCCTTTTTGATCGCACGTTCAACCAACCACAGGTCTTTTATAATCCTGACGGTGGCCTCGCGGCTCCTTATCATCCGCACTATAGTAGAAATCCATTGTTTGTAAGTGATATACTGGTTTGGAATGCCTTGCCGAACATGGATACAACGGGTACCGATCAAGATGCAACGATACGCGCGCGCCTGCTGGCTGCATTACAACTAAAGGATGCGGACCTGAGCCTACTGGTGGAATTTCTGGATACCCATGCCTTGTGGTCAAAAGAAGGAGTAGACGCAGGGATCAATCAGTCGGCTAACTCCGTTTACCTCACGGTACAGAATCTCAGTTTATTATACCGCTATAGCCGTTTAGCAAGAGCCCTTAAAATGCCTTTGCCTCACCTGATCGCCTTACTGCCCGTCTTATCGGGGCTTTCAGATACTTTCCTCTCAACTGTAAACGACGTCATTGCGATCACTGAACAGGTAAAGATGGTGCGTGCTTCAGGATTGAGTATGGCCCAGCTTGAATATATTCTAAATCCGGATTTGAAGCTGCCCGCTACACTTAAAGAAGAATTGGACAAGCTTTTGGTCCAAGCGCAGGAACAATTGCTTAGTACCGCATCTGCTGTATTGCTGCAACCGAGCGACCTGTGCAGCGATCTCATCAGCAGCACAGATGCCCAAGAAATCTTTGCTTACCTGCGGGATCAATATTTCGTAACGGCTGAGGGAGCCATCCTGAATATCCGTCCCCTGGACCAAGTGAAAGAACTAGACACCCTGCAAACGAATGCATCGGGCAAGTACCTGTCCGATGGGTTGCAAAATCGATTGCAAGGCCAGGAAAGCAGCTTACAGAAGAACGTGACGCAAAGAAGGGGCCGGATAATGGAAATACTGGCAGAGAAAACAGCGGCTCAGCAGAAATTGGTAGAACAAACACTGGCGCAGGCCTTCCATGCCGATAACCATTCGACAGCTACCGCCCTTGTCTTGGCTGAAAGACAATTGCCTTCAGTCTTGGTTTTCGATCATAAGCAAGCACAGGTGGTTCGCGTACCGTGGAGTTCATCTCTCAATCCTGACTCTACTACACTCTCGTTCTGGGTTTGCCTTCACCAATTATATGATATAGACAATCACTTCATAACGCAGACATTTTTTACTAATAAACAGGATGATATGGGTTTTTCTGTCGGAATCATTAATGATTCAGGGCAGGTTAAGCTCCATGTATCTTTTAATGGAAAGGATGATAAAAGAAACTGGATTCCTGAGCCAAATACCTGGTATCATTTGGTGGTGTCTATTGGAAACCTTTCCAACAATACAGCTGAATTGAGCATCTTTATCAACGGTCGGCCACTTGCAAAGCAAGGGTTCGATGTGGTCTTCCATGCATCAAGCGAAACTTCTTCTACTGCTACTTACCTTGCATCAGAACAAGGAGTTAAAAACTTCATGAATGGATCACTTGCTGATGTCTGCATCTACAGTGGAATAATTCAAAATGAAGCGCAGGCTTTGGCAATGATGAATACAGAAGGTCCTTTACCTGAGATGAAAGCGCAATTGGGAGCATCGTGGCCTATGCATGGGTGGGAAAATATTCCTACCCTATATGACTGGAGTGGGTATGCCAACCACGGGGATATTTCCGGAGTAACGATGCCGGTAAGCGACACCTATAATCCACGTCTGCTGTTGACCAATAATACGAATTCTAAGACAAACGCAGCCAGACGAACACTCCTACACACCATTCATCAAAACCTATTTTGGATGGTTGGATTGAGCCTGTCTCCGTCCGAAACCCAAAAGATTTCGCAGAATCCGAAACCTTTTGGGATAAATAGCATGCGCTATGGATTCCGTTTTCGCTTCAGCGACTTAATGGCGCTATCGCTTTACCAACGTCAAAATCAGCTTTTACGGGGCACCGACAAAGCCTACCTCAATTACCTGAACCTATCGGCAAATGCCAACGACATGCGTGTTGACAACAAGGCAGCAGTCGATAAACGCAGCGCCTTGGCCACCCTCGCCGCATGGGATCCCATTCAGCTGGATCAACTGATCAGCGAGAGTCCCGGCAGTAATCAGTCGCAAGATAACCTGGAAACAAAATATGACTTTAATACGGTTTGGGGCGTGCAGTCGTTAATTGATGCGTTCGCGGTCAGCAATTCCATAGGAACCAGCATTAACGTTCCGCTCGCACTCGGAATGCTTAGCAGTCAGGCTGTTTCAGCTGATGACTCCTCTTGGGAGCAATATATAAGCTTATCGGAATCAATTAAGAACGCCCCTGCACTTCATGAAAAAGGAGAATCAGCGGAACAAGCTCTGGCTCCAATCCGTCAAAAGTTTGAAGAGCGCAAGCGCGATCTGCTGAGCAGCTGGCTGCTTTGGGAACTGGGCGAAGATTTCGGAGATCTCCACACATTGGACGATCTCTATGAGTTCTTGCTGATTGATGTACAAACCGCTGGTTCGGTAGAGATATCACCGCTTAAACTGGGTCTAAACTCACTACAACTGTATGTGCAACGGTGCATGAGCAATCTTGAAAACAGAACGGTTTGCAATATCCCAAAAGCGTGGTGGAGCTGGATGAGCAATTACCGCGAATGGCAGGTCAACCGTGAAGTATACCTCTATCCAGAAAACTATGTAGATCCCGCCTTGCGCAAACTACAGTCGCCTCTCTTTAGCGATTTGGTAACACAGGTCAAACAAAGCCCCGTCACCGAAGAAAGTGCTACCCAGGCATACCTCAACTACCTGAATGGCTTGAAAGACATCGCCAACCTGGATATTATAGATAGTTGTGCATGGCCGATAGAACCCTTTCCCGGAAGCACGGATAAACCTTCCTACCGCCGGCTTGCTCTCTTTGGCCGCACTAAATCAGACCCCACCACCTATTACTGGCGTCAGGCTATAGTTCCCTACGGTGGCGAGACAGACCCAAACGAAAGTCACATTGCATGGGCGCCATGGCAAGCTTTGGGGGTAGCAATCAATGCAAATTATATTACGCCGGTGCGAGCCTTTGGTAAAATGTTCGTGTTTTGGGTAGAACAACAGCAATCAGCTTCCAATTACAATGGTGTCAGTTATCCCTATATCACCGCCACCATCTATTATGCCTTCCAGAAAACCGGCTCAGAATGGAGCAGCCCGCAAACGCTGGTGCGCGACTTGGTAATCAAAGCTATGAATCAGAATGGGGAGGCTATTTCGTACAATAATGCACCAACACTGTTTGGATTTGATGAAACAAGCGAGTACGAAAAGACAAAAGCATGGCAAAAACCACAGGTTTGGTCACTCCCTACCAGTGGATCGCAACCGTCACAGTTGCTCATAACAATCGGAGATTACGTTGTGCCCGGAATACCGTATTCCGATGCTGGTTACAATCCGTTAACGCGAGAGCAAAAACTAAACAAGCAGGCCCTTTCTGATGCATATGAACGGGCAAAGGAGATAGCGCCGAACTGTACAACAATTTCCCCTGCCTTTCTACTTACTTCCGGCCTAACATCCCACCGTGTATTCCCCAGCATATGTCCATTCAGCCAAATAGTGGCTAGGCCGTTATTGTATAAAAACAAAAACACTGGCACTTTCCAACTCTATTTAAAGAACACGAAACTGGTATTGCCAGACCTAAAGGTACCAGCACCCTATATGTTCCAAAACAAGGATAACCCAAGTTTATATAATGCCCTTACAGACCAAGTTGCCGTCGGGCATAAACCTGCTTCAAGTATCCAACTTGCGAGTGGCCCTCAAGGGGCTGAAATAAGTGCGGCAAATTTCAATGGCGTCAATGACTACCTACAAATTGCCAACTCCGCTAAGAGTCAATTGATCCTGCCTTCCGAATTTACTTTTTCCTCCTGGTTTAGAATAATTGGACCCACCAAGTCTCAGTACCAAGCCATCTTTGATTCGCGAAGTAGTGACTATAATAAGGGGGTAACGCTCTATTTTAATTCTTCAACAGGTACTAGTCCTTCAAAAAGAATAGAATTCTGGACCTATCAAAATGGAGGGAATAGGATTGCATTAGACTACGAAATAACATACGGTGTCTGGTATTTTATCGAAATAAATTGCGGTCCATTGAACCAAAAAGCATCGCTCTATGATGAACATTTAAACCCTTTAGTAACTAAAAACGCAACCCATACCTATACACCGACCGATTCGGGGATCATTCGGCTTGGTGCAGGCAATACAGAACTCGCAAACCCTGGCAATTACTATTATGGATACATATTGGAACCCACTTTTTGGGTAGGATTCCCCATATATCCTGCATTTCATTTTTTCCCTGGAGCGCCCATTTCACTAGCCTTAAACAATCTTCCAGCTCGGTCATACTATCAAAGTGTTCAAGGTCAACCCGACTGGTTTCTTTTGGATGGTGCTCATACTAGTTTTTTAGCCATTCCACAAAAGTTTCAACCTTCTTTGCAAGAGATCATACAGGTAAATTACGCTGGAGACAAAAACATGGTAGAGATCACTGGCATAGCAGAAGATAGCGCGGAAGAACGCGCAGATCCTCCAGTATTTAATTTCATGAACCTCTCGACGCGTGTGGTAGAAACCATGCTCGAAAAAGTATTCTCCGGCGGATTAAAAGAACTCCTACAACCCGCCTCGCAATATCTACGAGAAATTGACTTTGATCAGTACCAGCCTACTTCGGCAGTAGTCGCTCCGGCAACTGATCTCATGGATTTCAATGGCGCCTATGGCCCCTACCTCTGGGAACTATTTTACCACATCCCCATGTACATGGCCAAACAGCTGCAAGCCGATCTAAGGTTCAAAGAAGCTATTCAATGGTATGAAGTCGTCTTCGATCCCACTGGGTCGGGAAGAAAACTCAATGGCATATCTGCCTTTTGGCCACTGACTATGGAATCTGTGTCGGTGCGTGAAAATGGGAGCTATGGCACCGCTGATCTGCAAGGCAATCATGACCTAGCATGGTCTGGCGGTTTAACGATGCCAGAAGGAGTTCTGCCGCGCACCAGCAATCACTTCGGTCCGGGAAGAATGTATATGGATTTTACTCAAGGGGGCTTCGAGGGGAATCCCGTAACTGGCAAGGGGGAAGCATTTACAGTGGAGTTCTGGATCGCGCTCAAAAGCGAAATGAGTTCAGACTCACAGAAGATCATTAGCCAGAAAACCCCCGATGGAACAAGCGGATGGCACATTTCAGTGAAAGGAGGTGACGTTTGCAGCATTGACACTTTGGTCCAAAGCACGTCAGCGACTTATACCTCCACTGATGTCATTCCCGTTAGTACTTTAACTTGGTTTCATGTGGCTGTAACCTGTGACCCAGCTTATTTTCATATGGTTACCTATATTAATGGAGCTAAAGGAACGGAGTTAACATCAGACAGTCCTATCACCTTTAGCGATGGAGCGTCCTTTAATATTGGGGCATCCACTGGATCGGTCAATCCTTTTAGCCAATATCTTGCCAATATTGTCGTTTGGAATCATGTGCGCAGCCAAGAGCAGATCCGGCAAGATATGGCTATGCTCCGTTATTCAGATGGACGCACACCGCTTTCAGAGCAGATGTATTACCTGTTGTTCCGTCCCTTCGGCATACCAGATATACAGACACAATACGATACCTTGGTGAACGAGCCGCAGCAGGTATTGCTGTATGAGTACGATCCATATGATCCAAATGCTATTGCGAGCCAGCGTCCCTCCGCCCATAAAAAAGCAGTGGTGATGCAGTATATAGACAACCTGATCCAGTATGGAGACAACCTTTTTGGGCAGAATACATGGGAATCCATCAACTCGGCTACCCTATGCTACATCACGGCTTCCAACCTATTGGGACGTAAGCCCCGCGCTAAAGCAGTCGAAAACACAGAAGTGGACTACACCTACGGTCAACTGGCCGAAGGCAGCGCACAAGGACAGGTTCCACAATTCTTGATTGATATGGAGCCTGAAATCCCGCCAATACGCAGTGCCGCATCAAAACCAGAAGCCCTCGAATTGGCACTGGCACAACGGCATAGCATCATGAATGCTTACTTCTGTATACCGTCAAACACAGCACTGTTGAACTACCGGGAAACCATAGACGATCGTTTGTACAAAATCAGGCTTGGACTAAATCTTAGTGGTCAGCCGAATGAGCTCGCCCTATTCGAGCCACCGATTGATCCAGAAAGTGCTACACAAGCCGCTGCACGCGGCTCAGACGTGTCGGCGAGTAGCTCGGCCAGTCAGGCTATTCCTCACTACCGTTTTAGCTATCTGATCCAATTGGCCAAAAACTTTGCCGCGGAGGTTAACCAATTGGGTAACGCCTTGTTGAGTGCCCTCGAAAAAGAAGATGCAGAATACCTGGCTATGCTCCGGGAAACCCAAGGGCAGACCCTCCTTACGATGACGAAACAAATGAAGGTAGACCAAGTGAATCAGCTCTACGCCCAACAAAGCAGCCTGCAAGAGAATCTACAAGCTGCTAAGACCCAGCAACAAACCTACCAGCAATGGATTGATGCCGGTTGGAACGACTGGGAGATTGCTCAATTTGCCACAGAGGGATCCGGTATAGGGCTTAGTGAAGTAGCTGCCATTATGACCTTTGCCAGCTCCCCGATGTACCTGTTCCCAGTCATCTTCGGATTCGCGGCGGGCGGAATGAACTTTGGCGGGTCTTTTGAAGCTGCAGGCAGGGGGATTGGAGAAGAAGGTGCTATTCTCGCCCGGATTGCTTCCCTCCTAGCCATGAAAGGGAACTTTGAGCGGGTCAACAATGAATGGAAGCTTCAAATGCAATTGGCTGAAAACAACATAAAAAGTACCGAATCACAATTACAGGCAATACAGTTCGAAATTAACGTGGCCTTACAGAATGATAAGCTCAACCAAACACAAATCCAGCAGGCAGATGAGGTCATTAACTTTCTGCAGACTAAATTTACGAACCATGAGCTATATCAGTGGATAAGCGGACAGCTGTCGACGATTTACTTCCAGGCCTACAGTGTTGCATTGAACATGGCCAGAATGGCTGAAACGGCTTATCAGTATGAAATCAATACCGAGAGCCACTTCATCAGCGATAGTGGCTGGAACAGCTTGTACAAAGGCTTACTGGCGGGAGACGCCTTGACCCAAAACCTACAACAATTGGAACAGGCTTATGTGCAGGGCAACAGGCGTCCATTGGAGATCGAAAAAACCATTTCACTTTTGCAGCTGGCACCCGAAGAACTTCTGCGCTTGAAAGACACGGGCACTTGCCGGTTCAGCTTAACAGAAAAACTCTTTGACCTTGATTTTCCCGGTCATTATTGCCGCAAGATCGCTGCTATTTCCGTCACCATTCCTGCGGTGGTTGGCCCTTATCAAAACCTGCATGCTACGCTCACACAAATCAGCAACCAGGTATTGGTCAGCGCGAGCGAGGACGGCGTAAAATACCTGTTGGGTGTAGATGAACAGGCACCTGATACATTGTGGACCAACCGCAATAACAACCAAGCCATCGCCATCAGCACGGGCACTAGCGACAGCGGATTATTCCAATTGAACTTCAATGATGAACGCTACCTGCCTTTTGAGGGTACCGGAGCTGTTTCAGATTGGCAGCTCGACTTGCCCAAGGCTAGTAACCAGTTTAATTTCGAAGCCATTTCAGATGTTATTATCACCTTAAAATACAATGCCTTCGATGGTGGCGCTGCATTCCGAGAGAAAGTGATCAACATTAGCGATGGCAATACTCGTCCATTGCAAGACTACAGTGCCACAAAATTCGTCAGTCTGCGGCAGTATGATAATAGTGCTTGGGTGAAATTCCTGAACCAGCAGAACAGTACGGTGAACCTGGTGCGCCAGCTGTTTCCTCCCAATGTGTCTGGACTTGGCATTGACCTAACTCAGGCTGTACTCTACCCAGTGTTGGGCGGTGAAGAAACCTATTCCGACTTTCAGGATCAGGTCAGTCAACTTAAGCTTGTCGCTCCTGAAAGTTATAACGCCAGTGATCCTTTTTCCGATCCGAAGCTTGCGCTCACGCTTTCCGCAGAGATTTCCGACGATTCAGGTTTCTTAAAAGATGGAAAGATCAATCCGGCACTGTGGAAGGATCTTATCCTTGTGTTTCCCTATACGGCAACGTTGGATTGGCAAGGACCGGAAAGTACGAAGACAAAATTGCCTTCAAAAATTAAATCTAATTTTTAAGATGCTTAATTACATGGCTCACAAATTGTAATGTTATATGTATACCACTGTAAAGCGTATTGAAATGTGGTTGGCTCCTCCATAAATATCTACAACTTAAACAATTTGACAAATTTGTATGTTGTGTAAGTGTATGAAAATAATATGGCTCTTAACACAGCAAACGAGGAATAAGATTGTAAAAAAATGAGATTTGTTCAGCTTACACATGAGGTTTTGCGAGAACTGAAAGCACAGGGATATACCGCGCTTCACTCGCCATCCCTGTTGGTAAACGACAATCCAACGTGGGTACCGGTCAAAGTTGACCTTGGAGAGCTATTTGATTTGGATAACGAAATGCTGGAAAGGATAAGCAGACCAGCACATAAGCAGCACTTTCTAGTGATCGGTGATGCCTTACAGAACATCAGGGAAGAGGATTTGATCGGCTCTGTTTGGGTATAATAAACCCCACGTCCGGTAGACGCGGGGTTCAGTATGTCGCCTGATACCTACTTCAGACGACAACATTATTTAATCAATACGCATCACGATACCCGATATAGATCCACCGAAATGATTTCATCGATTCATTTGCAAAACTTCCTTCGCTGTTGGCTTCGAAAGACGTAAAAAAGTTTAATTTTTTTGCTTAGCTATTTCTCAAGATAAACATATTCTTGAGATAAGGAATAATTAAAGAATAATAGAACGGAATCCCTCAATCGTATTCGAATATTTATTTCCTCACCCTACTCCGAAAATACCGCTCCGTCTCCTTGTCCATAAAGTACACATAACAAGCTTTCATGCCACGTCCCAACAACACACGATAGGTATTCTTCACCAGCTGCACAAAGTTCTCGCTTCCCTTCACCTGTCCATCGTGCGAGTTTTCTGGGAATCCCTCCCATTCGCCCGTATCCGGGTTATATTTAAGATCATTACCAAATATGACACCGGCATAATCAAACTCAAATCCTTGTGCCGTATACACACAGCCTACTTGATCGACACCTGCCTCGTCATACGCCCAGTATTGTGATTTGGGAATACCACGGCGCATACCTTGGGTGTTCTCGTCTGCATTCCAAGGCCGGATATAATCGTCCACAACAACATCTTTGTGCAATTCCCCATCGGCATCGGCTTCCTTTGTCCAGGGCCAGCAGAAACCTGCCATCACCCGGCCGGTATAACCTTCTGCAACTTTATCACGGATGACCTGCTCCAACGCATGCGGGCTGTCCATGATACGGAACTCGAAGTCATCCTCCTGCCGCCACTCCGTTGTGGCTGTTTGCCGGATATGCAGGGTATGATCGATCCACTGGCTGTATTTCTCGGATCCGCCGTTACGGAACTGCGATTCCAGATCGTATTCATACACGGTACAGCCCATCTTTTCGGCTTGCGCACGGATAAAACTCGATGAGCCGATTTCGCCTTTTCGCACGGCTTGATAATCGTCGATAAAGAAGACGCATATGCGGCCCGCGTGGAGGAGGTCTTCCACTTGTAGCCGGCCCGTTGATTTGGCATAGCGTACCTGCGTTTTCTCGCGAATACGATGCGCCTCATCCATCAACAGGACATCAACTGAATTTGGCTTTACATCACCGTAAGATAAGAAGTACTTCAGGAGGCTTGTGGAATCCTTGCCCAATATCTTACGCAGCGTTTCGGTGAACGACCTGGAGCCCGTGGCATAGTGGGTGTTGATATCCAGGGCGGTTAGATCAGCCAATAGCTGCAGCCCTACGACGGATTTTCCGGTGCCTGCTCCTCCTTTGACGATGATGGCGTATTTATCCCGCCCTTTGGTTTTTCGGGCCAGCGACATGACCGTATCGTATACGATAAGCTGTTCGTCCAGCAGGATATAGTCTCCTTTGGCCTTTGCCCTACCAAACAGTTGTAGCTCGCCGTTGAGCTTTTGCTTAATGACATTGGACACCTGTTTGAGCAATTTCTTGGACGGCCGAAGTTTGCTGTGTTCGACTTCGTCGAGGATACTCATCCCCTCGCCTGCTCCAACGCGGTTGTATATAAAGGCGGTAAGTTCGTCGCGGTCGTCCGCACCGTATACGGGAAATCGATCTACCGCATCTTGAAAGCGGCTATCGAGCAATGTCTGATCGCTGGATATGCTGTAATTGTGCAGGTAGCTACAGGCGGACAATTGAATGGGTTTCGTTTCTTGGTAAAAAGCGCTGTTGTTCTCTTTGAGGTAGTAGAGATAGTTGCCGACCTGCACGCTGGGGTGAAGGACCTGACGGTTGCCTCCGCCGACCCAGGTCAGAACGTAATCGCTGTCGTAATCGGTAAAGTTGCATTTTTCCCATTGCTTGAGTTCGATGATAACGGCCTGTTTTTGGTGCTGCTCGTCATGCCCGTAGATAACCACATCGATCCGCTTGGCGCTGAGTGGAAGTTTATACTCGACCATGATGCCTTGTTCGCTCAGGTTCTGGCGTTCGAGTATATCGGACAGGCGGAACAGCGAGTTGCGCCACGACATGACTTCGTTTTGCGAGGGATTGTATCCGAATTGCAGCAGGAATTGCTCGCGGAGTATGTCGGCCAGTTTATTTTGGATATTTAATTGGATAAACTCGGTTGCTGACCCGGCGTATAGCTTCATAGTTCGTTGTATTTTTTGGCGGTGCCCTTGGCTTTTTCTACGGGATATTTCTCGTTGTTGCGCTTGATCTTGTCTTCGATGATCTGTTTGATATCGAGCCCATGTTTGTCGGCCAGTAAAAGGGCGTACATCAGTACATCCGCCAGTTCTTCCTTCAATTTTTGGGGATCGGCTTCTTCGTTGCCTTTCCAGAGGAATAGTTCCAGCAGCTCGGAGGCTTCTATACTGAGGGCGACGGCTAGGTCTTTGGAATTGTGGAACTGCTGCCAGTCGCGGGCATCGCGAAAGTTCCTGATCTGCTGCAAGAGTTGTTCGATATCTGTCATGGTGTGCTTCAAAAACGGCTTGATGGCTAAATTTACGAATTTTGTGGGAACTTCATTTACTCTTTCTTTATACTTGATTCGCTACTTATTCGCAAGTTGTTCGGAAGAGTACCGGGATTTTACCGGGAAAGTACCGGGGATTTACCGTGTTGCGTACGGTAAATCCCCGGTAAACACTCGGTAAATCCCCGTTGGATGGGCGAACAAGGTGTGAACAGTGTGCGAATACGGTTTAAGTAATATTCGACGAAGGACGATCTGACAAATTAATTGAAATGGTAGTTGGAAGCTTATTCGATATGTCGTCTTTCCCTGGCAATATCATTATAGTCTAAAACTTCGATCAATTTTCCATCGCGATATAACTCAACCAGTAGGCTGCCAGCATTTTTTGAAACAGAATCACCAAGCTGAAATTTAGATTCCCACGAACGTTCAACGCCCAATTGTTGATCTTTATTCACAATCGTCATCACATTATGGTTATTCTTTTGTCTGTATATGGATTCGATAGTGCCGTGAAAATACCCTTTCTTCCTTATTTCAAAAAAATACTGACCGGGGATACTGTTTTTAGATTGCCAAATGATAAAACCCACTAGAAATAATAAGGGAGATAGCAACGTCAAAATAACAATGACAGTTTCTCTCTTATTTAGCCGGATTGCAGGGATTTTCATAGTATTATGTTGTAAATTTTTCTATAACGTCATCGCTTCGCAGTTGTCTTCGCATATCTCGGTCTAATTCAAAAAAAAGTGTATCGGTATTGGGAAATTCATGATTAGGACCTTTTTGGTATTACGGTGTTAAATAGGTGAAAATGGCGTCTATACCAACGAATAACGAAATAAATAAAAAGATGGCAATCAACGCACATCCAACTTCGGTAAACCGATCTTTCCAAGTTTCCTTGGATGCAGTTGAGACCAAATCCTTCGTCAACGCTGAAGATTCAACATATAGCAAACGAATTTCTGAGTCTTTATCAATCCACGCATTGCCATCAGGGATTAAAGCAATCTTCTCAAATAAATTGTCTTTTTCCTGATCTTCCAGATCTTTAGAGGCACATAGTAGCTGATAAGCAAACATCTTCAATCCTTCCTTGTTGGCCTTTATATAATAGTTACCCTCCCTGGATTCGCTCGAATCATAGAAAATACCAAAACGACCGATGTCGATAGCACTATCTAATGCTAAGGTTTCTTTCAGAGAATCTAGTGTTTCTTTATTCATAGTTGGTTTTTTCTTGGCAATATACAGTGTAAATATAGATAAATGAGTATTAACATTTTCACTAATATTCCCTACTTTTAGAGAAGTAAAGAAAATTATGAATTCCATATAAAAAGGCTTTGTCGCAAAATTCACAGTATGAAAAAAATAATGATCTGCCACATCAATAATGGCTTGACGTTTTGATAAATGGCAAGACTATACTGACACAAACGATTTAAATTGACAACCTTGCAGACTTTTACGCATTATCAAATTGTTTTCTTTTTTCTTATTTATCGTTCTCTTAACCGTATGGGACTTATTCGAAATTTATGTAACCAATACTTACTCCGGCGTTCGAACAGCCGACGAGTTGCTTATAGTTGCGTTGATTTTTTTATTGTTAGCTATCTCGTATCAGCTATTTATCACTTTAAACAAACACATTGTATGACACAACACATTTTGACAATTTTAATGACCTTAAGTTTGACTTTTTCATTTGGACAAACTTATAATGAAACATATGGGCAGCCTATTGTTGTTCTTATTGAAACCGACCCTTGGTTGATGGTTATCGGCTCTGACGTTCCAACTTTCGCATTATATGAAAACGGTCAAATTATCTATCGCAAAATTGTTGATAAAAAATATAAATATTTTGAAGTGAAAAACAATGCAGAAAAAACACAAGAAATAGTAAAATCATTTGGTATAACAGATAGCCTAATGAAACAACCTGATTACACAGAAGCTTCAAGTTGGACAGACCAGCCGACAAATATTCTGCTACTCAACTTTGATACTTTACGACAAATAGCTGTATATGGTAACTTACAACATACTAAAAATGAAGCAAGGGAAAATACACCGAAAGATTTTTTAACCGTATATGACAACATTTTAAAGTTTGACGACGAAATAGCAAAAGAATGGTTTCCCGACACAATAGAAATTATGGTAACAGATTATAGTCATTCGCCAGAAAGACCATTAAAGTGGAATTCCAAATGGAACGACATCAACAGCTCAACTACCGTAAAACGTGGTGATAATTTATACAGTATCTATTTAGACCGGAAATATTTTGCAGATTTTCTAAAACTTTTAAGAAGTTTAAAAGAAAAACAAGCTGTTGAAATCAATGGAAAGAAATATTCATTAACATATAGACTGCCTTTTCCGAATTTAAGATAATGTAGCACAGAACACCTTACTGGAAAATAGCTTGTCGTAAGCCATTGCAAAAAATTGGCTGAACAGCTTTTGGCGAATAGTTATTTTTGTAAAAGCAACAATCAATAAACGTTGTATCAATTGAACGGAATATATTAAAATTTAAATCGACATGAAAAAGGTTTACATTTTTAGTGGCTCAGGTGTCGACAAAAGAGTTTTTCAAAAAATAGATTTTGGAAACTTAGATATCGAATTCATAGATTGGATTGAACCTCGAAAGAATTGAGCATTATGCGAAAAGGATTTCAAAGAAAATAAATGCTGAAAACCCGATTTTAATTGGTCTTTCTTTCGGCGGTATTATCGCCGTCGAAATTGCAAAAACGATAGCCATTGACAAGCTAATTTTAATTGCTTCGACCAAGACTAGAAAAGAAATACCAATGCTGTATAGGATTTTGGGGAAACTAAAGATACATAACGTTATACCCGCACCTTTTCTTAAAAGCGCTAATTGTATTTCTAACTGGTTCTTTGGAGCTCAGACACCGAACGACAAAATATTATTAAAACAGATTTTAGAAGGTACTGACAATAAATTCCTTTACTGGGCCATAGACAAAGTAGTGACTTGGGAGAACCTGCAAATACCCCCAAATTATGTTCATATACATGGTCTCAATGACAGAATTCTACCTATTAAAAACATAAAAACGGATTATAAAATTCAGGGTGGTGGTCATTTTATGACGGTAAATAAAATCAGAAGAAATAAGTAAATTGCTCAAGAAGATCATGGATTGAGCTGGAAAAAAATCCGCTTTGAAACAATGGCCGGTCCAGCTAGGATCGTTGAGGCATTGCGGGAACCTCTACCCAGATAAACATATTATAAACAACCAACTTAAATGCGGTCTGATCGATATATTTTAGTCTTCTTAAACCATGAAATCCTATATGAAATAGTATTTTTTTTGTAATTTTATCGTCTGGACAAACCATCCATCATATTGCCAACAACTCGAGAGATTTCAATGACATCAAAATCAATATTTATCATAAGATGGTGGGCTCTTGCCACATTGCTTATCTGTTTTATGTCTTATTCCCAAGCACAGGAGAACAAGCTTCGGGGTGGGTGGATACTAGATATAGCCTTACTCAACGATGGAGATTTGCTACCTGTAGATCATCCACTATTTTCTACCCAGATCGTATATAGAATCGACAGCGATAAAATAAAGATAAATGATATCGAAATGCCAGCGGAATACACCGACAGCACAATCGTACTTGGCAATCGTACCTTAAACTATTCTTTTCAACACGACTATTTGTGTATTACCGAAGAAGGAGTTAGTATAACACTTTGTTTTTTACGGAAACAGAATTTTATTGAAAGATATCCGGCCTTCCAGGCAAAAGTTGCGGAGATCAATGGAAGGGATGTTTGGGTAGCTAATGCTTTGACAGCAGTAGAGTTCAACCATGAGATGAATATACATGATTTTGTACTAAGCAACACACCGATACTGAAAAGAAAGACTTCAGAAAATCTATTTTTGGAATTGGACTTTATCGTGGATTCGGCTTCCCATATCAAGGATATTGTTTTTTTGACAGCTGTGCCAGATAAGATCCAGCAACAATGCATAGAAGCTATAAAGAAAGCTGAAAAACACTATGTCAACAACGCTGGGAGAGAAATAGCTGTTAACCTTTGTTTCAATTTTTTCAAGATGTCTGACTCCATGGATAACAAAGATGCCAGAAGAGCTTTTGAATTATTCCAAAAGGGAGAGTCTTACTATTCAAGAGGGAATTTTCAAAATGCTATCGCAGAATTTGAAAAAGCTAAAAGCTATGATATCAACTTGAAACGATATAGGGGCTTATTTTACAAAGATCTTATCACTCATCTTGGTATCGCCTACTTATTAACTGACCAAAAAGAAAAAGCACGCGATACCTTTTTGATCTTAGGAGACGAAAGCAATTTCGATGTCAGAAATTTCTTACGATTTTATTTGTAATCAAAATATATACTATTCGACGTCTGATAGTCACTATTCGTTATAATGTAAACAGCACGTCTACCAGTTCTCGGGTATGGTATCCTTTCTAAGTAGGATCCATCTCGGTCGTTCTGCCCGATTATATTCTTCTGACTCTTTTTCGTTAACATAGGTGCGGATGACAGAACGTCCATTCACCTTCTCAATAAACCGAATCGTGTGGTTTCCCCTAGCAGATAGCATTCTTCCGCGCGGTTCTATTGTGCGATTTGTCATAAACATAGCGAGAGGAATCATGGAGCATAGGAGAAAAAATCCCTTGTATTTTTTACGTAGCTTTCCTTTGAAAATAAAAAACCACGATAGTATAAGACTACCCCAAAAGAGAATGTTAACAGTGATGTATACGGCGTCTACATAGGAATCTGAAATAAAAGAATAAGTTGGGTACCTATAAAAATCCATGTAAAACATCCCCTCTAACAAAGTGGAATAAGAGTAGATACCACTTATTACAACAACCAAAGTTGGGACGAAAACGAATGCTATTCCAGTCCACTTCAATATCGAGTTCTGTCTTGGTGTCATACAGAACTAAAGTAATAAAAAAGGACTATAACGAGAATAATCCACAAATAATAAAGTATCAAACTTACCCACTTATCAAATACCGCATCAAAATACGGCGCACATCCTTATTATCGGCTCTATAGGCGATGTGCTTTAGAAGCTGGTCTCCGGTTGTTTCCCGCGCACAGAAGCCAAACCCTCTGTAGATACCACGCTCGATATAGACCAGCCCCTTTTCTGCGGAACTTCTGCCTTCTACCTCAAATAGTTTGGTAAACCCTTCGAAACGATGGGCGTGCAAGAAGGTATCGACACGCTGGTTATAGCTTTCGGGAGATTCCTGATCAATGCAGGCACCATAGCAGCTCTTGATCTGGTAATGAAAACAGGCGGATCGTGTTTTGTACAGCCCGTTTATTTTCGGACAGAGCTTATATTTTTCCGTGAGCCGATAAAGGGTGTTTTTCGCCTCGGTCATCCCGGCAAAGGTGATGATCTCGTCTCCCCGCTCCTGGTTATTCGCAATGCGCAGTGCCTTATAGCCATTTTCATGCTGTATATATAATCCAAAGGGATCCATAGTACGCCGCTGTGAACAGTTATAAAGCGGCTGGTGGCGTTTGATAAGGTCGGACTCATACAACAGGGCGATGAGTTCGCTTCCCATCGGCTCGTAGGCGATACGCGTCACTGTGCGTTGTATTTTGCGCGATTTATTGTCTTTGCCTTGAAAATGTTGCTGCACACGCTTACGGATGTGTATGCTCTTGCCGACGTAGACGAGATCGTCGTGTTGGGTGTAGAAGAAATAGACACCCGGCAGGCCGGGCAGTCTTTCGATCATAGCTTGCAATGCTGCTGTCATTCGTTAAATCTGCTGCGTATCATGTTCAGACGTTAATAACACTTTGTTCAGAATCTGAACAACAAAAATACTAATATTTTTAGTTTTACTATTTTTTTTTTGATATATTTGGGGAAGAAAGTATTAATGATACTTAACGACTATCTTTTTATAAAATCTAAATATCATGAATAATGAAGAATATTATGATTTCGAAAAGACACCAGATATTCACTATTATGAGTTTTCGAGTATCGGCCCTAAGGGTAGTATAAGAAAGGTCATTCAATTTCAACAGATAAACTTGGAAGAGAACATCTACAATCTTGGATTTGGAGACTTCTGTCCAGAGACACAGGAAATAAGTGATCTGATTACCACAAACAATCTCGATACCAAAAAGGTGTTATCAACTGTAGCGAGGGCAGTGATAGACTTCATGACCTTACACCCTAATGCTATCGTGATGGCAAAAGGTAGTACCCAAGCTAGAACACGTCTCTATCAAATGGGTATATCCGAATTCTGGAATGAGATCAAAGAAATGTTTGAAGTCAAAGGCTTCTACAAGGACAGCTGGGAATCTTTTCGAAAAGGTAAAAACTACGATGCTTTTTTTATATTTAAAAAATAATAACGAACTTTGTATCAGGAGGTTTAAGATTATGAGTACCAACAGAGATAAAAAGAACAAGAAAAATGATGAGTTGACAGCTCAAGAACGTCAAAGTATCTATAACAACTCCTACTTCTTTAAAAAGAAAAACGAGGAGGCAGTTGACTTCTTGAAAAAACATCCGATACCTAAGGAATATCTTCAACGCTGAGAGGGTCCTTTCCTATCCTCGATTTTAAGAAAGAAACGGACTCGGCCTGCATACGGATTAAACTCGATGAGTCGATCTTGCCTCTCCGCACGGCTTGATAATCGTCGATGAAGAATACCGATACCTGGTCTTTATTCATCATCTGCAAAACAATATTCAGTATAACAGTTCGGATTTTGTCGCGACACCAAGTATTGCGACATGTTTTGTCGCAATACTTGGTGTCCCCGACCGTTGTAAATACTCGGTAAATCCCCGTTGAATGGGCGAACAAGGTGCGAAATACTGTTTAAGTAATGTTCGAAGAAAGGACGACCTGATAAATTAATTGTAATGGTAGGCTATTATCACCTGTGGACTTAACGTAAAAGACAAATGTCATTTAATGCTCCAATCAAAACAAATCGCATCTAATTACTTTAACGGCATTGCCTCGCGCCAACTCATAATGATTTTGCCATTGGTTTTGCTGTTGTTCCATCAGTTGCTCTGTCTGCCAGACCAATACTTTTTCCTGCAATCTGGATAAACAAAGCTTTTTGTTTTCCAACTGCGAACGTGTGTCCATAACCAGTACTTGTAATCTTGATGGCAGGTGTGTTCCGCGCACGGCTGTTTCCACTTTATTTACGTTTTGCCCACCGGGACCTGATGAACGGCAGGTTTCCAGCTTAACATCTTTGGGATCCCATTGCATTAGTGTCTTCACATCGAAGGCGGCAACACCCACAAACCAATTTTTACGCTTGTGGTATCGACGAAATGGGCTCTGCGCGATCCATTGTATCGTCCCTACCCATTCTTTTAAAAAGTCATCCAGATTATTTCCTATAAGCATCATAGTGGAAGACAATAGTGTTCCCTTTAATTCGCCGGCCTTATTTTCAAACACCTGCATTTGAATGCCTTGTTGTTTGGCCTGTTTCATCATTAAACTTTGCACACAGGCTACAACCCGGCAACATTCTGCCGGGCCCTTGCCTGATGTAATTTGCATCATCATTTTTTTCATCATTACTCGTTATTCATTCTAACAATACGCGGATAGAATTTACCTTGGATATCAACTAGACCGCGTTGTGCGGTCATGACAGCGCCAATGTCTTTATATGCCAACGGGTTTTCTTCAACTGTCCCGCCGATTAAAGTAACATCGGCATTGATAAGCATCTTTTTCATAGCGGATACCGTCATGCTATCCTTAGCTTTTTGCCTGCTCATAGCGCGACCTGCACCGTGTGATGCGGAATATAATGCATCGTGGTTTCCTTTGCCGGACACGAGGTATGCCAGCGTTGTCATGCTGCCCGGAATAATACCCATTTCACCTTTATGCGCTGGTGTTGCGCCTTTACGGTGTATGATCACTTCTTTGCCATCCGGCAACTTGTCTTTCCAGGCAAAGTTGTGATGGTTCTCCACGACACAGATTGCTTTTAGCCCTAAAGCTTTTAATAGGTTCGAATGGATACGGTCATGACAGGCTTTAGCATAATCGCCAGCCAATGTCATAGCAAGCCAGTATTCCTGCCCTTCTTCGCTATTCATGTCCAGCCAAGCCAGTTGTTGTGCATGCCGGGGCAACTTACAGGTGTCCATAGCAAGCTTTGTGTAGTGTTTAGCGATAGCCGCACCTAAACCGCGACTTCCTGAATGTGTTAATAATGCCAGGTACCTTCTGGCCGGTAATCCCAGGACATTATTGGCCAGCATCTCTATTTCACCAAACTCCACAAAGTGGTTGCCTTTTCCGGAGGTACCCAATTGCCTTACGGCTTTACCTCTCAGGGGTTTCAAAAAAGGTATTTCGTTGAACACCGGACTATCTAAAATTTCATGCTCCTGCCTGATGTCCAACCCACCCTCCATCCCAAAATGGGTATGGTTTTTTAATGCCTGCTTGATTTGGTATGCAAACCTTTTTATAAAACTATCGCTTTCATCGATAATAGAAAGTGCCATGCGGCAGCCGATATCCATACCCACCGCGTATGGGATCACTACGTTATCTGTAGCCAACACACCACCAATAGGTAATCCAAATCCCATATGCGCATCTGCCATTAAAGCGCCTTGCAAGCTTATCGGCAACAGGCTAGCAAGTTCCATTTGCTGTTTGGTTGACGGTTCGATAAACTTACCACCGTACGTTTTAACACGTACGGGTTCATCGCGTAGCGTGTAAACTTTAAACGGTGCTCCTTCTTCCTTGCCAATTATTTTCTCGGCTATTTTACTTGTCAATGCATTATCCAAAAATGCTTCGGGATCGTTCTTAATATTCACCAACAGATCAAGTAATTCCTGCTTGCTGTGATGTTTGAAATTTTTAGAGATTATACCAATGACCAAGCTTCGTAGCTGATCATTATGATAACCTATCTTACTTAAATCTTTTGTTCTTAAATTGCCCATTTGGGTATATATAATTAAACCCAGGTAAGCCTGATTGGGGCTGTAACCTGAAAATGTTTGTAATTTTCGTTGAATTTGATTTTTGATTGCAATTCGTCCTTGTAGAAGGATATACCCTGTTAGGAGCGCTCAGCAAAATCTAATGAAATTTCAGGCAGACAAACATTGCATAAGTTAATTACACAATTGCTCAATTATAAAAAACGGGGTTTGACTGCCTTTTTAGGCAATGAGCGAAAGGGACGATATGTAAATTTGCGCTGTCATGATTCCTTGATATTTAAAAGATGAATAAATCAAGAATGACCGCAAAGATAGGGAATAATTTAATATTGCAAAAAAAATCTATTTACAGGTGGTTGTTCGGGAATCCCGAACAACCACTAGGAAACTGAATTTTGGCATTTCGGCACTGCAATACAATTTATTTGTCAATTTTTTGTGTGTCTGTTTTATAAACATTGGGATCGAATAGCTCCATATATAATTCTGGTTTTGGCAGTTTACTAAAGCCATACTTTTCATAAAGCCAATCTGCTGTGGATGTCAATAAAATCCACCGTCTTAATCCTTGTAAATTTGGATGTTTAATTACAGCGTCCATTAGTTTTTTTGAAAGTCCTTGTCCTCGATAAATATCCAAAACATAAATGTCTCCCAAGTAAGCAATAGTTGAATAATCCGATATGATTCTTGCAAACCCAATTTGTTTACCGTTATGAAATAGTCCGAAGTTTAAAGAATTGTCAATTGAAGTCTTTACTCTTTCATAGGGAATATTGTCACTCCAACCTGAATATTTTGATAGAAAGTCGTGGATTGCAACAATATCCATTTTTGATTTGTCTGTTGTAATTGTAAAGTCGTCAAAAGTGATTTCAATTATTTTCATTTCGTATTCATTTTTATTTCAGTTTTATCTATTTGGTTGATCTTCGCCAATGACCGCTATTCCTGCGGTGGTGAATATTTTACAATGTCAATACCAACTCCGTTTGGGTCTTGTATAGCAAAATGCCTATCGCCCCACGGTTCGTTGCGAATGTCTATTTTGATTTCAATTCCTTTTTGTTTCAGTTCGTTGTAGATACTATCAACGTCGTCTACTTCAATGGTTAAATAAACTCCCTTATTTTGAAATGGCGATTGAAACAGGGATTGCTGACTTGGGTGGTTTGGAAGTAAAAAGCTTATTTCCGCTTCGTGATTGGGTGTGTGCAACAAAAGGTAAAATTCATTTTCAAATGTTACACCAAAACCCAATATTTTGGTGTAAAACTCTTTTGTTTCTGCTAATTTCGGTGTTACGATACCTGCGTTTAATTTCATCTTAATTTGTTTTTTAGTTGTTGAACTTGATTGAGAAAATACATTTGCAGTTAAGCAAAATGTGGGAATGATTAAAACTATCCATTTCATTGTTTTTGAATTTGATTAACGATATAAAATTCGAACAAGTGAAGTTGATAGAATAGTAAAAATCGGACAACCTTATCTGCCAAATGCCTTGCTTGGTGTAACACCGTAAAAATTTTTGAACTCTTTTATAAAATGTGATTGGTCGTAGTAGCCTGCGTCAAAGAATAATTTATTCTCCCGCAAACTTTGCTTTGAGGGCTTTGCTCTTAAAATATTTTGAAAACGAATAACTTTGCTAAATGTCTTGGCAGTGTCTCCGACATAAAACTCAAAAATTCTGCGAAGTTGTCTTTGACTAACACCTGTGTTTAAGTCTTTCTCAACATCAAGCACGCCGAAGTTTTGTAAAATGATGTCTATTGCATTGTATAATCGGTTGTCGTTATCAAATTCTATTTTTTTAATCAGTTCGAGAAAATAATTGTCAAGCAAGACTTTGATTTCTTCCGGCTTTTGTTTTTCATTAAAACTATTTGAAATAAAATTGGACAAATACGGAACAACCAATTGCAAATGTTCATATCGGTTGCTTAATTCCATTGCGTTAATTCTGAAAAATTGCGGAAACATTGTCGGCAAAAAACGAAGACCAACATAGTTGAAAGTATGATCAAGAGGAAATTCTGTAAACTTTTTGCAGAAACCCATTACATAATTTTCCTGCGGGTTGTTGAGTTCAAAATAAATATCAATGCAACCGTCGGCTACAACACGATAATTAAATTGTTCGGATAATTCTTGTGTGGTTTTGAGTTGCCAATAGCAATAAAGGAATGGTTGAAGTTTGATGTCGGGCAGAAATTCAGTGTATATTACATTATCAGCCGATTGTCTGACAGTCGGTTGGACAGGTTTGTATAGGCTTCTTATTTCGGTCGTAAAGTTCACTATTTATCGCTAGCACGTTTTAATTGTGCTCCCACCATGAAAATGGATTCTTTTTTATCCATCATCGTCATATCTTTAAAATTTTTGGTTGGTTCTTCATCACATACCAATCATCCAATACGCTTGCATTGACAAAAGAGGTTTCTCCCTTCTTAAAATTACCGTAATCCTCGTGGATATGTCCAAATATATGAACCTTAGGCTTCACCTGATCGACACGCAAAAGCAAATCCTCACATCCCGTTCGGTTTCCATAAACGGTTTCATCCAAAATGCCAAATGGTGGTCCATGGGTAATGAGAACGTTTGTATCATCCGGTATCAATTCCCAATGTTTCTTTATTTCATCTCCACGATCTCGATTAAAAGCCCAGTTATTAAACCATGGCGTAATCGGCGATCCCCAAAACTGAACACCATTGATCTTCATTCCAGAATCATTTAGGTAAATTACCCCATCGGGGATTATGCTATTGACTTCTTCAGGATCTGCTTGCTCAAAAAAGAAATCATGATTTCCTGCAATAAATATTTTATGTGTATGGTTCTGTGCTGCGAACCATTCCAAAAAATCCGTTATTTGTTCTTTCGTTCCACCGCGACTCACGTCCCCTGAATGGATAAGAACATCCCCTTTAGGCAATGGTTGTAAATCACGATGTTTACCGTGTGTATCCGAAATGGCCACAATTTGCATGTCCAAATTTATGGATTATACGTTTTTAAGGCAATTAAAAAAGTGTCAATTTATCCCTAATTCCGTATATTTAAATTCTATTTCTATTCACCTACTCCTAAAATACCGCTCCTTGACCAACATAGCCCCACGTAGAGACAAGATCGTAGTGTCAAAACCGATTTTACAAGACGCTGACGGTAGATACGCTTGTTGTAAATTAACAGTAAAGTGCAGTTAGACGCCAATTAAGGGTCCAAACTAAGACCTGTTTAACCTTTTTTTCATATAGGCTTTAATAACCCCTGTTGACCAAAGCGCCAACAGAATTAAAACCGGCTGAAAGAACAACCGCATAAGTCTTTTTTGGTCGGTATCGAGACCAAAAGCATCAATTTGATTGGTGTACTGTGAGATGTTGCCAGGAAAGACAAGCACGTAGAATATGGCTAATATGATGCCTATTTTAACTTTATACCTACTTAGGAATATCATTGCCAATCCAAGAGCAATTTCAACAATTCCAGAAGACACAACCACAAAATCCATAAAAGCTGGCGTGCTTGGCAACCACCTAGGTACCTGAGCCAAAAACTCTTCCCGCATAAAGGATAAGTGGCTTATACCCGCAAATAACATGAAGCCGCCCAAAAAGATCCTGCATAGATTTTGTAGTGTAGATGTTTTTACCGTGGCCATAATAGTGCTTTCAATTTAGAACTTCTTTGTCGACCGAAAAGTTTTATTAATTTGTCGTCGTCCGTCAAAAGATATGTTAAACTTGCTCCATAGGGCTATAGAGCAACTACAAACTGGTGAGAACACGCTCTTTTTAAAATTGCAACAGGCTCGAAAAGTCTCGTATTCTAAAAGCCATGATGATTTTTTTGGAATAGTCAAAGAAAAAGTCAGCACAGAAGTTGAGATCCAGCTATAGCTTTTTCGCCAATTCCCACTGTTTGGCAATGGTTTCTTTTGCTAAAGGAAGTTCCATTTCCAAATCCGTAAACCGACATTCCAATGCGATCATTCCTTTGTAACCAATTTGCTGAAACGCACGGAAATAAGGCACAAAGTCATCTCCGTTGACCCCTGGAGCGGAACGTGTTACTTTCTCACCTATATCGCAATGGTAAATATATTCTCCTCCATCGATAATATGGTCAGCTGGCTCATTTTCACGCATCATATGGTAGGTATCTACCGTTACACGAAAATTCGGATGGTCAACTTCTTTGGCAATCAAAATAGCCTCTTGCAACGTATTGATGAAATTGCATTCTTCTTTATTCTGGCTTTCCAGCGAGAGTACGATATTGTATGGCGCAGCAAGAACGGCCAGTTTTCTAGAAATGTCTACAAACTGCTTGCGGGCGACATTTTTATCAAACCCATCGGGGATCATGCGAGATGCGCCACTACCAAAAACGATTAGCCGAATATTTGATTTTTCTGCTCGCTCAAAAACGCTGGTGGCATACGCCATGATTTTTTGCTCATTAACGTCGGGCCCGGTGGTCTTGATGGAGCCGGGGATAAAAACATTACAAACGATCATATCCAGCGGAAAATCAATATTATTGATATGCCCATCATATAGACTATCCGGTTTCTGCGGCTGCAACATTTCGGCAACAGTCGGTTGAATAAAAGTATATCCATGTTTGTGGAGCAAAGGAACTTTATCCATTGTCGCACAAACGCCTAACAGTGGAACGTCTGTTTTTTGGCCAAAAACTAAATTTGAGCTGGTGAGAATAAGTAACAAAAAAAGATAGATCAGTTTTTTCACTGCTTCGATGTTAAGGTTTATAAGTAAGATGTGTCTTGATAACACTATTTAAAAAATGAATATCGTATTTTTTATTGAATCTTCATGAGAATTTTGGTAATAACTGCAAACATCAGGTTCTTGCATTTTATTGTTGATTGTACCTTGCGGAGTGGTATGTCGGAAATTCCGACATACCGATGGATAAGATATATGATCAAATTTTTCCTATATTATTTAGCCCAATATTGGACATATGTAGGTTATTTGTTCATTAAAGATGGTTTGTAATCTCCAATATGACATGAAACGTGCAATAGATTGGAGGCATAGTTATATACTTCAAGAGCGGGTTTATTTATGGTAACACTAATGATTTTTTGGGGGTAGGTAGTAGTAGTTTTCTTGTTCAGAATACAATTTTTTAGTATGTCCAAACAGCAAGTTCGTAGCCGTCTAAATCTGTAAATTGAAAACGTCTTCCTCCGGGGAAACTGAATATATCCTTGGTGATTTTCCCTCCTGCTTTTACTACTTTATTTTTTGTAACCTCAATATCTTCCGTAAAAAGCACTACTAAAATGCTTCCCTTAACAGGTACGCCGTTGGTAAAGCCGCCATCCACATAATCGCCGGTAAAAGAAGTGTACTCTACTCCGTAATCTGTAAACTTCCAACCAAAACAAGTGGTATAAAAGTTTTTAGCTTGAACAATATCCTTTGATAGAAATTCAATGTATTGTATTTGCTCGTGTTTAAGTTTTTGCGAATTAATTTCAGTCATAATATCCTATTCTTTATTTACAAAAATAAATGATTATTATAACTGGAACTTTGGAAAAAAACGACAAAATCAAAATTGTGACGGACTGACGCCGGTATATCTTTTTATTTCATTGCTTAGATGGGCGTGGTCATAATACCCATATTCGAAAGCAATATCCAATAAAGTTTGCTGGTTTCGATTGTGCTTTATTTTGGAAAGGGTGGCTTTGAACCGAACAATATTAGCAAATTCTTTTGGACTAATTCCGATGTACTTTTTGAAGTTTCGTTCTAATTGCCTTGTTGTTGTATTATTCTGATTTGCCAATATGTCCATACTAATTAGACCATTGGTTATTTCAATGTCCCTAACTACTTTGAATAGATTATGCTTCTCTTTTGTCAACCCTTTTAAGAAAAATTCATCGAGATAAGAGAAAGAGTGCTGTTCTATCTTATGAAAGTCGGGTGATAGAGACTGTTCAAACTCAATAGTTTTATCTTTAATTTCATTTAATGGTGCAAAGCTGTAAAACGAGGAAAAGGCTGAAGGTTTAAAGCGAACTCCTATAAGCTTATTCGATGGATAGACAACGCTTTCTTTAAAAGTAGTCATTGTTCCCACAAGATAGGTTTTCTCTGGGTACATGGTTAAAGCTCCGTTGTATGTTTCGTACTTTTCTCCTGAATTAAATATCAAGTCAACACAATTATCCGGCAGTATTATATCTTTGACACATTGTTTCTCCACCCCTTCACTAATCCAATAGGCATCGATGTAATCAGCTAAAGCGGGATGTGGTTTGATCTCTTTGTAAATCATAATTCTATCTTTTATAGACCAATCTATATTGGCATTCGCTTTTACTTCAAACCGTTAGTTTGTCAGTCCTCTTTTCTTTAAAGTTTGCTAATATATTCTACCAAATTTAGAAAAATTAAATATTATACTATGGCTATTTGAGTACTCATTAAAGTGCCGGACTTCTTAGAGAACAACTCTGCATGTCCATGTGCTCTTTCTTGATGCATATAGTTATAATTAATCGTTAAAAATATTAGTTAGATGATCTATCTACGTGATTTAAAAAGCTTAACCATACACGTTTATCATTTCCAAAATATGTTCTGAATAGTGATATATATCGTCGAGCTCGTTTAAATCATATTTCGTTTCCTTTTTCTCCTTATCGAAGATTCCTATACGCAAGCGGTTGGAATTAAAATAGAAGCGACAGATTGGTTTGCGGTTGTTGTCGTCTAGCAATATCCCACAATAAGACTGGTTGTCCCGCATAAAGATGCGGCCAACCTCGATATCTTTCCGCAAGATAGATTTTACAATGAGATAACCGTCTATCTCATCTTGCGTAGTGACAATCAATGATTCAGGTTCTACTGGAGCTGCGTTGTTTTCCTGTTCGTTTTCTGTTTCCTTTTTTAATGCACTTTTCAGGCGCTCGCTAATCTGATCATTAACAATTTGCGTAAACACACGTTTAACTAAAGGCGTGAATTGCTCCAGTACTTTTGCGGTCACGACGCTAGGGTAAACTTGTCTGGCGAAATATCGAACAAACTCTTCGCTCGGAGCCTGCATCTCGCCTGTAATCAGTATTTGAAGCTCGTTGAAAAATTTTAGATCGCTAGCAGCCGAAGAAATACTATCGAGGTCGAAGACGGTCTTATGGAACTTCCGAAGCTCGGCAATTTCGTTATCCTTGATATCTGTAATCTTAAATTCAAAGAACGGTTTCTCATCCATCTTATTGGGTGTAACCAAATCGGTATAGAAACGATATTCCAATCCGTTGGTTAATAGGCTAAACTTCGCTTCGGTTGTATGGAAATAGCGGAATAGCTGAGAATTATGTGGATCTAATCCATCTGCATAGTGTTTACATTCGATAAGGATAACGGGTTTTTCCTCACGAAGAATAGCATAATCCACCTTCTCCCCTTTCTTGATGCCAATGTCTGCGATGAATTCCGGTTGTACCTCAAAAGGATCGAACACGTCGTATCCTAGGATTTTCAGGAAAGGCATAATCAGCGAAGTCTTAGTGGCTTCCTCAGTTTTGATTTGTGGCAATAATCTGTCCACACGCTTGGCAAATTGCCGGATTTCTTCTTTAAAGTCCATTTTGTATCGATTTTTAATTTAAATCTTAAAATATTAATTTATTGTCTGTGGTCGACTATTTTGCAGCTGTGCAAGCATTTTCACCCTTACATCCACTTGATGGTCTATCAGTTTGTCGTAATCAGATTCTTTATCACTCATCTTCATAATAAGGATGAAAAGTTCCAACGAAAGGAAGAAAAACAAAAACAAGCCGTACACAAACATACCCACCCAGCTCTTTACACGTCGTCTAAATTTCCATGCCATGATCATTCATATTTAGTCATCTGGTGATTGTTAATGATACAAATGTATGGCCTCCAATGGTTTTGATTTTACGGCTTCCCGTAAAGCAACGATTTTGTAAAAAATAAAAGAGACTGCCGATTTCAGCAGTCTCCAGGTTAGAATTAATAATTGGGAATATTATTTGGGCACTTTCCCCCACAAGCCTTGTTTCGCATTACGCGCCTGTTTTTGCAGATCGATAAACTGCTCCACATACTTTACATTGGGCGGATAGGTATCGACTACGGCGTATCCTTGTTCGACTAAAGAGGCATTGAGAAACGTTCCGTCTTCCAGATAAATATAGGCCAGCTTACGCTTATACCTATCCATAGTTTGTACATCGAACTCCAGGCGTACCCATTGATGCTCTGTCATAGACCGAACGTATTCTTTGGATTCGGAGGCATAATACCCTTTCTTCTTCCAACGGGAGTTCCTTGTTTCGGGAGCATCGATACCAATGAATCGTACCTTAAAAGATTCCGTACCGTTATCTACCCAAAAGGTATCCCCGTCGATAACTTTGGTCACATACGCGAAGCCTTTTTTCCAGCGTTTTTCCTTTTCTTTGCGAGATGGTTCTTCTTCGCGGGGTGTACTCGTGACTGCCTCGGTTTCTCCTTTGACACTATAAACGTAATCTGACTGACTCTGACAGGCTGTGGAGATATAGCATAATAACACCGATAAAACGGTAAAAATGTAACGGTTCTTCATCGTGCAAAGATAGACTTCGGTGTGTTAAATAATGCCAACATCTTTACAATAGGCAACAAGTTGTTCATTCTTTGAAAAACCTAGAACAGTACGCATGAGGCCAAGTCTTTTTTCGACACTACTGAGCCCGGAAGGCTTCATATTCTTCTCCTCCAGATAGGAAGGAATGTTCTTTTGGGGCACACCTTCCGCCAATAGGGAAATAATATAAACATCAAAGGCCGTGAATTCATGGCTATGTTTGTCTCTTAATGACTCTTTAACCTCAGGTGAATAGTATGTCCTATTATTATAAACCGTCTGTAAAGCTTCTTTTAGATGCTGTGCATCACGGCGTGCCTTACGGACATAGCCGTCAATAGCCTTCTGTTTAAACAGCTCATCGATAACACTGGAGCGCGTTTCTGCTGAAAGTACGATTATTTTTAAATCTGGCTGGACTTGTTTTACGGCGCGAACGAGTTCTGTGCCATGGGTGATCTGCTGTGGCGTATTGTCATCCTCAAAAATCAGATCAGTAATCAACAGATCGTAGGGCTCGTCCTCGTTTAACGCTTTTCTTATCCAGGTTAACGCATGGTCACAATAGTAGACATACTTTGCCTCTTGAATACCTAAATCATGCAATGTTTTCTGAACTGAAATATTGGCTATTTCGTGGTCTTCTGCGATCAATACTTTTTTAAACATACGTATCTTATTTTAAGAACTGGGGACAGCAATTTCTATTTTTAGTCCTTTCTCATGTTCACTGGCAAAGATAATTTCACCTTTTAAACTTTCAATACGGGAAACCGTATTCTTTAAACCGTTTCCTTGTGAATTCGTATTTTTCATACCTATGCCGTTGTCTTTGTAGTAAATTTTTAATTTGGCATCTATTTTCTCAAAGCGAATCAATACTTGGTCTGTAAGACTGTGCTTTCGCATATTGACCATAAGTTCCTGCAACACATGCTTAATTTCGGTTTTCACATTTTCGCTGACATGATCCCAGAGTTGACTTTCATTGCCAACGATGAGTACCTTTTGATGTGCTGTGGCGAATGAGGTCAATAGTTCAGTAATCTGTTGTGCATAGGTCTGCTCGGCTGGTAAGGATTCTTCGGCTTCATAGGATATATCACGGGATTTATGATAAACGCCTTCCAGCTTATCCAAAATTCCTTCCCGATCGATAGCTTCTTTGTTTTCTATTTCGCTCATCACCCGATAGATACCATTGGCAACGACATCATGAACTTTGCGAGAAGTTTTCAGCTGGCTGGCTTTGATTTTGTGCTGTGCTTCTAGCTCTAAGCGTTGTTTGCGCTTTCTGTACCAAAAGCGTCCTCCCAGGATAGAAAGTATCAATAAAAACACAAGGCTTCCGGTAAAAAATCGTTGACGGGTTAGCCTATTGATTTTTTCGGCATTGTCTTTCTGAAGCCGCAGGTTATCGGCTTTGTTTTTTTCTACTTCGTAGCGAATAAGTGCAAACTGATTCTTTGCTGCCGCTCGAGCTTGGTGCACACTATCGGTAAGCGACTGGTAGGTGTAAAAATATTCTTTTGATTTTCCTTCTGGGCTCAGTTCAATGAGCTTACTTAGGGCATAAATTTGATCGTCGGGACTTTGTATTTTCTTGGCTGTGTCGTACATTTTTTTTGCATACCATAACGCAGTATCAGGATATACATCGGCGTAATAATCTGTTAAATGGACGTAGCTGGCATTCATCCCCCATAGATCGTTTTCCGCTTCTCGGATAGCCAGTGATGTTAGAAATTCATCCGCGGCTGGAAAAGCAGTGTCCGCAAGCCATTTTGTTCGGGCTAAATTTGATAAGATGCGTGCATACTGTCTCTTGTTATCCTTAACTTTTTCGTAGATATCGGCATAAATCTGTATGGCTTTATCGTAGTCTTTCAGATTCTGATAACAAATCGCCATATTGTTTTGGTAGATCAGACCATTCAAAGAGTCTTGAGAAAATTGGAGTGCTGCTTTATAGAATGTTAAAGCCTGTTCAAAATCACTGAGCTTTCCTGTAGCTGCCCCCAAATTATTATAGTTCGTACTTAAATATATGTAGTGTTCAGGATTGCTCTTATCTAGATAATCTACTGCCTGCAGTGCTGTTTCCTGTGCGCCAAAATAGTCGCCCTGGTCTTTTTGTGTAATGGCCATGTTGATAAGGCAGTTTGCGACTTTCAAACTATCATTCACCTCGATGTAGATATCTTTAGCTCTATTAAAAGCAAAAAATGCACTGTCTTCGATTCCTCGTTCTAGATATTCATATGCTTTGTCGATATCCGGGTTTTGTACAACAGCAGTATTATGGGTAGTGTCTTTCGAACAGGCGGCAAACAAGAAAGCAGCAATATATATAGGTAATGACTTCACGTAGGTTTGTTTTCTCTAAATTAGGGAGAATAATTTAGCAAAACAAAAAAGGCAGCTTTCGCTGCCTTATTATAAAACTATTGTTCTTTGGGGCGCGGTGGGCGCGGGGTATCTGTTTCTCCGCCGTGATCGCCAGAGGTTTGTACCGTCTGCTGTCCACCTTTATTTCCATTGTGCGCTGAATCATTTGTTTGTCCAAATAATAGGGCTAAAATTAAATACCACATTTTTCAAAAATTTAAAAGTCAAAAACTTGGTAGGTCCACGTGCTCCATGCACGGGATTGCTACGGTTGTTTTCAGAAGGCCTTCTGAATTTTTGGGAAGTGGGAGCTTCGATCGCGGGAGACAGTAACTGCTTCCCAAACCGGCTAATGCCTACCGCGATTTCTTCTCTTTTTGGAATCTCTTTCGTATCTTTCCTGGAAAGAACTAATCGGTTTTTTAACTGATTCCGAAAGCAAATTTATGACTAACAACACCCTGCAAAACAACATTTTACGATGTTTCCGATATTTCCGGAATCATTCCGATTATTCCATCATATTGCTGGAATTTCCAATTGGTAGAGGCTGATTTTAGGTTTGCTATGTTTACGGATTTCCGTAATTTCCGATAGTCCAATTACTATATTTTTGTAAGAATGTTTGAAAAATTCCAAACGGCGGTGAGAAGCGCCTACCTAGATTTAAAGAATGAAGACCGACTGCATTTCGGTAGAGAATCTCCTTCTCCAGGAAAACTTAGATCCTGGTGTTTGGAACGTTACCTAGAAAATCTCAATCATGACGACGAAAAAGTCTTTATGGATTTTTTTAATAGGGAAAGGGCCGCAAAGGATCTGGCCAACCTTATTGAAAGTTTTGATTTAGACAAGCTGCGTCCGCTACGGAATTTTATAAATGGTGATACGCAAAAAAGACCAGACGAAAATATCGTGAAGTTGCTGGCAGTTTTGATTGACTTCAAACCTCGCCCCTATAAGGCTTCGCACTGGGACGAACGTGTATACACGGATCGTTTGAATGACGGTGAAGAAAATTCTTTGGCGTCAGGTTCGGACTCGGAAGATTCATTTGCAGAGTCGCCCACAACAGATGGTGCAGAGGAGGAAGACCATACACCAAATGTTATTGAACAGGCAAAAGTTGAAGATAAGGGATATAAAGAGGACACTCTAAAATCGATAGAAATCAAAGGAAGATCGAAAAACAATAATCTGCTGTACGCGGGAGCCGGTTTGGCTATCGTGACGGTGTTGTTTGTTGTTTATAATATATTTACGCCTGCGGATTGTATGTGCTGGAATGGGGAACGGTATGTGGAGATCGATTGTCAGGATAAAGATCAACCTTATCAGATTATTGGTTTGGACAAAAATAAGTTACTCCATTTTCAGAAAATTATGCGTACAGACACGTTAAACCATGAGGATGTCGGAAAGGTTTGGTACTCTAAAATCAATAATGAAGTGGAGTTTTTCACCCATCCGGGACATCACCCGGTAGAATATGGTAGATCACTGAAAGCGGCTACAGAACACATTATTGACAAATATGCGGGGGAAAATATGACGCCGTCTTCTAGTCCATAAAATAAGCATAGCACCCTTTCATTCAGCGGCCGAGTAATACCCTGTACGTATTCTTCACCAGCTGTACAAAATTTTCACTTCCCTTCACCTGTCCATCGTGCGAGTATTGTGATTTGGGAATACCATGGCGCATACCTTTGATATTCTCGTCCGCATTCCAAGACCGGATATAATCACCCACAACAGTTATATCATTATGAACTATCAGTAATCGAAAAACTTATATTAATCACATATAGGACTACCCATAAAGCGTTCTTGCAGAACACAAAATAAACTAAGAAACCACCACCACGACTTTTCCTTTAGTGCTTCCTGTTTCGACTTGCAGATGGGCTTCCCGAATTTGGTTAAAATCATATACTTTGTAAATATGTGGTTTAATTATCCCTTTTTCCAATAGATCTGCAATGATTTTCATATCACTTCCACTTGAATACACCGCCATAAAGTAACAGGCATTTAAGTTTTTCCGTTCTGCTTCTCTTTCATCTTCTTCAGTCAGACCCGATGGTAGATTGACAATCGTACCATTCTCCCGAAGTACACTAACTGATTTTCGGAAATTGTCATAGCCTATGCTTTCTAAAACAAAATCAATATTGCTCAATCGTTTTTCAAACGGTTCCGTTTTATAATCAATATGTTCGTCTGCACCGAGCTCCAATACAAATTCTCTGTTCTTAGCAGACGAAGTGCCGATGACGTACGCTCCAAGATACTTTGCTATCTGTATAGCCAAATGCCCTACACCGCCCGAAGCTCCGTGAATAAGGATTTTGTCGTTTTGCCTTAACTTTCCAAAATGTGTAAATGCCTGCCAAGCCGTCAATGCAACCAATGGACTTGCCGAAGCTTCTACATGCGAGATGTTGTCGGGTTTCCGTGTTAGTTGCTCGGCAGGCACAGCAACGTATTCCGCATAAGCCTTTCCGTGCCCTACAAAGTTGACCATTCCGAATACTTCATCATTGACACGGAATAAATCAACCTCTTTACCAACTTTTACGATCGTCCCCGAAATATCCCAACCTAAAATAATTGGCGTATCGCCTTTCAAGATATCGGCAAGTGCTTCTCCGCTTCTTGTCTTAACATCAACGGGATTAATACTGAACGCTTTTACTTTTACCAATATCTCATCTTTTGAGATCGTTGGTTTCGCGACTTCCTGTACTTCGAGATTTTCAACCCCGCCAAACTTTTTTAATACGATTGCTTTCATTATCAAATTATTTTTATGCAAATTTAAACCTGAAAACAGTAATATGTTCGGTATATATTTTCTATTATTGTGTATTTTTGTACCAATGAGAAAAGAAAATATAGAAACTCCCGTAGAGATCATTTATGAAAAAGTAAACGAATGTCCGATACGGGATAGGGTTTACAGCTTCTTTCAGTTAGTTTTTGTTATCTCTGGAAATGGATACCAAACATTTAACGGAAATAGGAACAGTTACCAAGCAGATGATCTATTTCTTTTAACTCCCGAAGATATACATACGTTTGACGTGGTTACGACCACTGAATTTCTGCTGATACGCTTTAATCGTTCCTATCTGAACGAGTACGATTGGAAAAACTTGAACCATCTTGAATGTCTCCTCAACAATGCAACAAACATAAATGGAAATATACTTACTGTTCGATCAGATAAAGTTATTGTCAAATCGTTGATAGAGACAATTTTGCAGAGCATAGATAAATCTGACCTGTTCAATGAAGAATTAAAAAACTACTTGATCAACGCCCTGTTAGTCGTTGTGGCAAGAAGTATTTCTTGTTATCAGTTAACGGACTTGCAAGAGAACTTCGACAAGCGTTTCGTAAATATTGTCAATTATATTCACGATAATATTTATACGCCTGAAAGATTAAGGACAATAACGATCAGTAAGCAGTTCAACATTTCGGAAAGCTATTTAGGACGCTTCTTTAAAGCTCAATGCGGTGAAACTTTACAGGACTACATTTCGAAATATAAAATAAGACTTATCAGGAACAGATTGAAATATAGCGACATGCGGATAAACGAAATTGCCGATGAATTTAATTTCAACGATGGAAGCCACCTGAACAAATTTTTCAAAAAGCAGTCGGGTGTCAATTTAACCGAATACAAAAATTCTGTTTAAATAGACTTCAAAATAAAGGGTTATTATACCCAGCTCCTCCTTTTTCATTGAAAGTTTCATGTTTGATTTATATATCCGATATATCCTCCGTATGATTCATCGATTGCGGCTTTACCCACCGTGGAGATTTTCTTTTTCGGAGTAGTGAAAAATGGTCTAGGGCTGTTCTGATTATGTGTTTGATCTTCACTGTCGAAGTTCAAGTCAATAGCAGCTTTTTGCTTTCTCTAGCTTGAAAATCAGCTCGAGCTCTTTGACGACCTTAGGGTCCTTCTCGACCATTATTTCACGCACCCATATTCTTAGTCGTGTTTAATAAAGCCTAGGGACAGTAAAAATTTAACCGATTCATCTAAAGTCTGCTGATAATATTTCGAATTCTTTTTAGGACTATAGTTAAAAAAGCCGTGCCCTTGCCCCTCGTACAGAAATAGATCACAACGGCTTCCAACTTCGAGCATTTTAGTTTGGTACTCTTTTGCTGTCTTAATCGGTATCAGCTTATCATCTGTACCGAGAAAGACAACAGCAGGTGCGGCGCCCTTTCTAATAAGGTGAAAGGGCGAAATCTCTATGTATCGTTCGTTTAGTCGATCATATCCATAGTTATCAGGACCATTATTGAATACCGGGTTAAACAGCACGAGTGCATTAGGTCGTGGATCAACAGACAGGTTGTCGGATATCTCATCAATAAACGTCAAGTCTGCAGCTGCCGCAATATGACCTCCCGCTGATCCGCCTCCCGCTGCAATGCGAGAAGTATCTATGCCCAATTCATCCGCGTGCTCACGGAGGTATCGAATAGCTGAGCGAGCGTCTTTAACACATTCAAAGGGTGTCGTCCCATGTCGCGTCCGTACCCGGTAATCTGCCGTTACAGCCAACATACCTTTGGATGCAAAGTACTTGGCCTGCATTCGGAACTGATTGATACTCCCTTTATTCCACCCTCCACCAAAAAATAAAATTATTGCCGGCCGACGCTCTCCTTCTACATAATCCTCGGGGTAGTACAGCTTCATGGCCAAATTCACCGTATCCACTTCTTTATACACCAATTCTATGGGTTCATTTTGCGCATACGACTTCAACATCGTTAACAAGCTAACACACAGTATATACACAGTTTTGTTCATCGTCTATTATAATTATTTCCAACTTTCTCGTGGGCCGTCCTCGTATCGCCATTCAAATTGTAATTTCTGACTATCTCCACATACTTTTCGATAATAAATCTCGATTGGGTGATAACCCGACGCCAATTTCAACGTTGATTTCATTTCGTCACCAGACGTATGGTAATCCGCGTCAATCAAGGTTCTCTCATGGATACGCGCAAAAGTTTGAGAAGCTCCAGACAAATAAAAGGTGTATGCTCCGTCTGTCGGCGCATATATGTAGCCCCTGACGACCACCAAACCTGTATCTTGAGGTACCAAATCCAATCTGTTGACGGAGGTGACAGCCGTCGGCTCGATTCCGCCAACTTGTGGCAGCCAAGTCGTGTTTAAAGCGTAAAACTTAACGTCCAGAGTTTCACTAACCCTACTTTCGATTCCTTGGAGCCCTGGTATAAAAACATCGTCGTATGGTCTTGCGGCAGACGTATCTGATACCCGCAACTGCAATACACGATCTTTCATTCGTTGTTGTATATCCGCTTTCTGAAGTGCAAGATTTTTTGTTTGACGGGGATCATTGATGACATCGTATATTTCAAAATCATCGGTTGCCGATTGTACATCATACCGTACACCGATCAAGTCGTCAACTTGTATCATCTGCATTTGATTACGTCGCTTGCCACGGTGTTGAGGAGCAAATAAAGAATAAGTAGGCATCACACCCGGGTGAAAATATTCGGCATATACCAAACTTTCTTTTTGTTCCCCTTGTTGTGTTAGCGAAGGCAATAGAGAAACACCGTCGCTGCGCACGGGCGCCGGCAAACCGGCAATATCCGTAAAGGTGGGCAGCCAATCGTAGGAAATACTAGCTGAATTTATCACCGTATTCGGAGCAACGCTACCAGGCCATCTGACGATAGTGGGGACGCGGAGCCCTCCCTCATATAAATCCCGCTTAATCCCGTCAAACGGCCCGAAACCTTGAAAGAAATCGGCTTCGTATCGTTCCTCCAGATAAGATTCGATCGATGTTCCATTGTCCGATGTAAATACCACCAATGTCTGTTCATCAATTTCAAGATCTGTTAACAATTGCAGGATATCGGCTATTTGCTCATCAATCCTATAGTTAATGGAGGCATATCGCTTATAGACATCCGGCCACGGCACCTCCGGCGTGGTGGCGTCGCTGTCATGGTCGTAGGTTTCTTGGGCATACTGCGGGTACAGATAAGAGTCTACCTTTCCCGAAGCTGTATTGATCATCTTCCCCGGGGTTCCCATCCACTGCACCCCGCCCTTCAGGCCTTTTCCCTCCGGATACGCCTGTGTGGGAAGCTCAAGTACCGCATGGGGGGTATCATAAGCTAGGTACATGAAAAATGGCTGATCGGGCTGTTCTTGCTGATGCGTTGTAATATAACGTTTGGCGACGGCTGTAAAAAGGTCTCCGGTATAGCATTTATCGAGATCGTCACTGATTTCTCGGTAGTTTTCCCATACTTTTTTGGGTCCTTTGTACACCCCTTCCTTGGGATAATGTTCATGTCCGTCGACATGTGCCATGTAACCAAAGTAGTAATCAAACCCTCGTTTAAGGGGATGAGCAGGCCAATTGGGCGCTTCTCCTACTCCCTGAAGGCCCCATTTCCCTATCGCTGCAGTATGATAACCTGCCTGTTGAAGCACGTTACCTAAGGTATAATTGTCTTCCAACGCTTTGTCAAACTGGTTATCTCGAACATTCGCCCGTCCCTGACTCAAGCCCGTTAGTATGGATGCTCTTGAGGGAGCACAAACTGGAGCTGCCGCATAGTGTTGTGGTAATATCGCTCCCTCGGCGGCCATTCTGTCCAGATTTGGTGTGACTAACCACGGCTCGTTGCGGGCCGCTCGCTGTTGCCTGATTTTCTGGAAGAAAACACCGAGATCGCCGTATCCCATGTCGTCCATCAGGATAAAAATAATATTCGGTTTGGCTACCTGCTTTTCTTGTCCCCATAGCAGACCAATATTTCCTGTCGCAAGCAATAGCATCGCAATTATCTTCTTCATATCAGTTCATATTTTTTATTCGTGTCAGAAAGTCCTCGCATGCCCAGACTACGCTTTCATTAAGGTCGGGCATCGTGCTTATCATTTGTACCGATTCAACAAAAGGCTGTGGATCGGCTATGTACAACAGATAATTCAAAGCCATTAATGCCAGATACGGATTAGTCGACGAAGCCGCCTCTATGAGAATGTCTGCTGCTGTTCCGTCAGCAAATACGTCATAAGCTATTGCAGCAGCTGTAACTTTAACCGGAGGGTATTCATCTTGCATACATTCCATTAACTGTGGTCTAAAGGCGTGTAACAGATGCTGTTCCTGAGACCGTAATCCAAGCACTGCCCAATAACGAACAATCTTATTCTCGTGGCTCAGCAATTCGACCTGTTTAGCCAGGATATCCTGTCCCCGCATGCCTGAAAATTTAGCCGCGTCGTAAATCATATCGATTGGATAACGCGAAGCGTCCAAACGATATTCGTACGCCGTACCCGATTTCGATATTTCTGCTAATTCGTACTCCGGCAGAAACATAACGTCCTTCGACTTCAATATCGCCTGTTCCAATGTCGTCCGCATCTTTATCAGCTGGTCTTGATATCGTGGATCATCCGCTAAATTATGTAGTTCCCATGGATCCTCACGCGTATCAAAGAGGAACTCTGCCGGCCGGGGTTCGAATAGCTCCCGTTGTAGTTTATTCAGTTTTCCAGCGGTTAAATCTCCTCGCATCTGTTGTTTGATTTCACTGATTTCCATATAATTAATATATCTCAATTGCGGCATGAATGGCATATAATTTCGAGAATATACGTATTTTCCGTCAGTAATGCTGCGAACCAGATCTATACCGTTATCAGACCTATCAGATGATAGTTCAAGAAAAGACATGGGTTCCGTACGCTGCTCGCCGACGAGCTTACGTCCCTTCATATAGGCAGGAACAATTCCCGATGCCAGGGCAATAACAGTGGGTGCTAGATCTTCGAAACTGATCAGCTCATCTGTTACCACTCCGGTTCCCCACGGGGAAAGATGTTCGTACATGGGGGGAAACCATATCGAAAAGGGCACACGGTATCCCAAGTTCATGCCGTTGGTCTTTCCTTTTGGGATTCCTTCCCCGTGATCGCTAAATAGGAAGATAATGGTGCTATCCATCAAACCGTCGTCTTCCAAGTGTCTTAACAGATCACCAATTTTATTATCCGTTAGCTTCAGGGAGTTATATACCCTAGCAAACTGCTTACGCATTTCCGGGCTATCCCGCATAAACGGAGGCATCGGAAAATCGGTATCGTTGATTTGCTGATCGGCAGGTAGTTCATTCAATACGTCCTTAGTATATTTTTCATAGCTGCTCGTCATTGTTCGAGACTGATGACTGTCCATATAGTTGAATACAGCAAAGAAAGGCTGCCCCGGTTTCCTATTCCACCACCCGGCTTCTTGACTGCTTTCATTCCATGCATCTTCAACATACGATTTATCTCCGGCTACGTTATAATCTGTTTTAAAGTTATTGCTTGTGTAATAACCAGCTCCCTGCAAATAGTATGGAAATCCATGCATAAAGTCCGGCACGGGGTATTTACTTCGATGATGCCCCGTACCTGCCTCAGAAGTACGAACGCCTGTAATCAGCGTTGTACGGCTGGGCGAGCAAACGGTATTTGTAGAAAACGCATTTGTAAAACGCACTCCTTCTTTCATCAAACGATCCATATTCGGCGTACGCGCCTGCTCGTTACCGTAGCAGCCAATAAAATGGGGCGAAGTGTCTTCGATAGTAATCCACAAAATATGGGGTCGTTGTTCCGGTTGTGCTTGCCCCAGATGAGCAGCACACATACAGATCAAAATCGCTAAATATTGATTCATATAAAATCTCCATCGTACAACCGAAATATATCTTTTATTCATTCTTCTTGTCGTTTCAATTCAAATCTAGGCACATCATTTTCCAGGTGCCCGGTTACAAATTCGTTCTCCAGTAAAAAATTATAAGCCATATTACAGGTGGCTTCGTTCCAACCTTCTAATTTATAAAATGAATGATCTTCACCTGGTGCCACCCATAGACTCGCTGAGATCTTTTCCTGTCGCAGCGAATTAAAAAATTTGTCTCCACCAAGTTTGAACCTATCTTGGTCGCCATAGAACAGAATAGCTGGTGGACTCTCTTTCGAGACCATGGAAGGCATGGAGGGTGTATATCTCGTTTCGGGTGTATAGGCAGGGTTGAAGAGTACAAGTGCAGTCGCATCTATTGAGATGCTCAAATCATCGGTATTTTCATTTACGTCCTGAACAAGCGTCGCCGCAGTAGCTAAGAATCCGCCCGCGGAGGCACCTGCCAGAAACAGCTTATTCGTATCAATATTAAATTTTTCCGCGTGCTGCTTTACCCAACGAACCGCGCTTTTCGCATCCATTATACATTTAGGCACCTCCGTTTTTGGATCTGCTCCACGAGACAATAACCGATAGTCCGCAGAAACGGCCACCATGCCTCGTTGGGCAAAGTAGGTACACTGGTATTTATGCAGGCTTCGGGAACCGATAATGAATCCGCCTCCGTGGAAGAAAACAATAACCGGTCTAACCTGTAGATCAGGGACATCTGGCAGATATACATCCAGCTTCAATTCTTTCTCGTCAACGGTTTTATATACATACGTATTTTTCTCTTGGGCAAACCCCTCGTGTACGAGGAAGATGACAGCAAAAAACGCCAATAAAATGAAATAATCTTGTTTCTTCATTCTTTCTCCTTTTTATTCTTTACCTAAAGGTTCCTTCTTTTTAATTCACGCACTGCGAAATCCACCGCTCTGGCTGTCATTGCCATATAGGTAAGAGAAGGGTTAACACAGGAAGCGGACGTCATGGATGCGCCATCGGTGACAAATACATTCTTAGCATCCCAAATTTGATTATGCTTATTTAAGACCGATGTCTTTGGATCATTCCCCATACGCGCAGTTCCCATTTCATGAATCGACTGACCAAATCCGTATCCTTGATCAAATGTCTTCACATTTTTAACACCTGCTACTTCCAGCATTTCTCTACAATCATTCATCATATCTATCCGCATTTTCTCCTCATTATCGAGAATAGAACAGTCCATTGCCAAGGTTGGCAAGCCCCATTTATCTTTTCGGTCAGGATCGAGAAAAATACGATTATCATGATAGGGTAAGGTTTCTCCAAAAGCAGTAAATCCAATCTGCCACGGTCCCGGTTCACAAATTGCGTCTTTCCAATCTCCACCAACACTCATCTCGGCAACCTCACCATCCCACCGGTGTCGGTTAGCACCTCCCTGATAACCAAATCCACGTACATAGTCTCGTTGCTCACCATTTAAATTTCGAAAACGGGGAATATAAACACCTGTGGGACGACGGCCAAAATAATAGCGATCCTCATATCCCTCAATAGTTCCTCGTGCTCCACATTTGAAATGATGATCCATTACATTGTGTCCTAATTCGCCGGAACTACTTCCTAGTCCATCTTCCCAAATATCTGTTGCTGAATTCATCAGTATCCATGCTGAATTCAGCGCCGAAGCACAAACAAATACAACATCAGCAAAGTATTCATACGTTTGATGGGTTTCCGCATCAAGAACCTCAACGCCTGTGGCCAATTTCGTATCCTTATCATACAGTATACGTGTCACGATAGAGAATGGACGTAGGGTGAGATTTCCTGTAGCTACTGCAGCAGGCAACGTGGACGACTGTGTACTGAAATATGCTCCAAAATTACACCCCAATGCACATTGCTTTTGATACTGACAATTCACCCGACCATGGTGTGGTACGGTAATGTTGGCTGTGCGACCAATAATAAATTGACGTTTCCCGTTGTAGTGTTCTTTAATTCTTTCAGCTACGTCTTTTTCGACGACATTCATCTCCATAGGTGGTAGATAATCCCCGTCAGGCAATACGGCAATCCCGTCACGATTTCCACTTATACCTGCCCAACGTTCTACGTAGCTGTACCAAGGATCCATATCTTTATAACGGATAGGCCAATCAATGCCATGCCCATCGCGTATGTTTGCCTCAAAATCTATATCACTCAATCGATAGCTATGTCGACCCCACATCAGCGACCGTCCTCCAACTTGATAACCGCGGTACCAGTCAAAACGCTGAACCTCCGTATAGGGACTTTCCTTTTCGTTCACCCAGAAATCGAGATTCTTTTCATTTAAAGGATAATCACGTTTCAAAACGGGGTAATCTTCGATCATTTGTTTAGTACGTCCACCTCTATGTGGAAACTCCCAAGGGTGTTTCGTTGCGCTCAAGTAATCCTTTATGTGTTCGACATTGCGACCACGTTCAAGCATGATTGTTTTGAGTCCCTTCTCGGTCAGTTCTTTAGCTGCCCAACCGCCGCTTATCCCCGAACCGATGACAATGGCATCATAGCAATTTTCTTTCATCTTCTTCTCCTATTGTTTAGTTATAAGTCAACCAAGCAGTTGCCCGACAATCCTGATTGGATTCAAATCTTATCCAACGAGATTGAAATGACTCGGAAAAGACGTGTCGATAAATTTCACCCGGTCTTACCTCCACCTCTTTATATGTCATCCACGGTCCGTGCCCTATCGACTCAACTTGGATTTTAAAAGTGATTGGCACGTCGCTATCGTGTGAAAGCTCCAATTTCTTTTTGTCGTAAAAGCCGATGAGATAAGGGTCTGAAGGAACATGTTTTTTCACATCGGCATCTTTCCACGGACCACCGCGTCCAACTGGTTTCCCAAGTTTCCAGAGATCGTCTATCGCCCCAACCCATACCTGTGCCAGTCCGTCTTCCGACCGAATAATATGTTCATTATCCACGCCTTTTCCGATACCCGACATGACCAAGAGGCCACGATAAGAAGCATAATCGTGGACAATAAGTGAATGTGAAGAGATCGGGCGTATTTTTGCAAAACCATCCGCATTTTCGGCTGGTAACTCGTAGAAGGTACCTAATAGACTCAGCAGGTCTCGTTCAGTAGCCACTTCTCGGCATATCCGCAAAAGGTTATTTCGTGTATAATCGGAAAAGGCATCTGGACCTAATGGCAAGCGCCACCTGCGTCCTTTATCATCGACAATAAGCACAGAGGCTTGGTCAATGGTCACCACATCTTTCGGAATAGCAAATTTTTCCTTAATAAAGTTTGCCATTTTTGGATCGTCTTTCTTGACCAACTTCATACTACCATCCAGTTCATAATATCCTTTCTCTACAAATCGATGACCTTCTATCTTTCCCGCCAGTATACCCAAGGCTCTCCTATTATCCCCCAAACCGTACAGCAGACCTCCTGTATACGGTTCATCGTCGACGGCTGTTGCCAAACCATTAAATAAGTTTGTATGCTCTTGCGGGTAGCGAGAATGGTCCGTGTATGTAAAATGTACCGTAGCCCTCGTTTGTGCCTTGCTTTTCACCCTGATCCATTCACCTTTGTCGTATTCCTCAAACGTCCAGTTGACTGTTTCTCCCGGTTGAACATCAACGGTATTCATATTCGTCCATTTTCCGTCTCCTTGTATGTCGACCTCGAACAGAAAAGAAGTCGGTTGTGTGCCTTCATTTTTTAGCCAGACGGCTCTGTATTTCCAACCCGTAAAGAGAAAGGGTTCGGAAGCCTCATCCGCTTTGATGTCCTCCGACAACCAAACTGCACCTTCAGCGGTATTCGGCCCTAAATTATCTGGCTGGTCAAGCGAGGTGAACCATAAGTTGGAGTTGGATTGCCCGGGGCCTCCAATATCTCCTTTAATGCTTCGCGTATTTAAAAATTCCTTCTCCGCCGAGTCGTCACAGCCAAATACCAGTCGATCTTGCCAACGTGTATAATCACCTATTACCTTCAGATAAGCTGAACGCGGACGTATTCCGGCAGTTCGTCCGACAGAAAGTGTCGCCGGTACCTTCCAAAACAAACCATGCATGGTCATTAAATAATCTGGATTGCTAGCCGTGCCGACGTCGCGTATCCTAGGCCATTCCGTATTCCAACCATGCGCGCCGTCATAAGTATGACTTGCTTTAGGTAGACGATAAAATGTCCAACCTTGTTCCCGAGAGCGAATTCCTAACAAAACCGATTTGTTATCCCAACCTGTCGCCCATATCGGATCTGTATCTGCACGTGTGTTTCCCTGGATGCCGCCCGGACCGGTTATTTCCGTAAATTGGTTTCTGCGTATCACTTTCCAGTTTTTACCATCCCATTCTGCTAACACACCGGATTCGATGTCGAATTGTTCCTTCGCAGCCTCTGTTTTTTCGCCATTATTGGAATACACGAGTACACCTTGTCCTGAATACAGCCCTTTACCATGATCTCCAGGCAACAACTTGCTATAATCGGTCATATTCCCTCGTTTTTGGAGCGAATTTCCGTCCTCAAAAAGCATCGTCGTTTGTAAGGAATGCACGTCGACATCGTAAAACCCTTCTTCCATCGTCCCGATATATATTTTGTTTGCCGGATCAGTGAGATGACGCGCCGTCCCCGTATATCGACCAGGTGCGGCATCGTATGATATTACATTCACATTACGGTCGCTGTCGATGGCATACGGGCCTATAAACAGCTGGTTGCTTTCGGTGTGAATGAGTCTATTGGCGGGAGTTCCCCCCACACTTTCTTCCCGAACAATTTGTTGAAGACTTGGCGTTATTTCATACAGCTTATCCGAGGATGGACCTGGTTTATGTGGAGCATAGGTAATGACCCAAAGACGATCTGCCCAGGGGACGACTGCACCCGTACCACATTCCCCTTCATCATTGTAGTAGGCCAGATGGGGATAGATTCCACTAAATACCGGCTTTTCAACTTCCGGCGATGTACAGCTGTTGCAGACAACACACATCAACAGGGATAAAACAGCTATTTCTAAGAATTTCATATATAATGTCGTTTATAAAATTTTAAAATGAGTACTTCTTTTATTGGCTATTGTTCCTCCCAAAATTCCCAAGCCATATCCGGCACTTCCGGAGCGATAGTTTGGCCACGTAACGCACCGATTTCCACGCCCATGAAATCAAGACCGGCCTCGTCAGCCGTGTATCGATAGCCTTTAAATACGGCATCGGTACGCGTTTGTAATATAAAGCGATGTGTACCAAAACTACGGTTTGACAACATAACAACCAATTTTCCGTTTGGTTTCTTAAAGGCAAGAATCCGTAAATCTTCGTCGACATCGCGTTCTTTTACGCCTACTACCTGCGAGTCCCAGGGCATGTGTTTAATAAAACTGGCTAGTGCATGCCAGTTATGCGGATTCCATACCCAATGCCCCGGTTTTAAGTCCTCCGGATATTTGGAATCATCGGTGTCATATTTTGGTCGGTACAGGCCCAACGCTCGTCCACTGGACATCTTCATATCGTAGGGCATCATGGCGTGCAGCCAAAACCAAGAAGGTGCTTCCCTTCGCTGAAACCAGTTCATAATGTGCTGAACGGTATTGATACACCGAGCCGGAGAAGCCACACCACCTCCCGAATACGAATATTCGTTTTGAAATAAAGCTTTGCCATGATAGGGTTCTATCGGTTGTACTTGTTTGGAATCGACACCACCATGATGCATCACCATATAATCTACCAAATCGCTCGTTTCCGAATTTGCCACCACAGGCCTGATTAAACGAAGCCCTTGCGAATCACCGATGATACGTATATCGGGGTCCATCTCCCGTATTTTTTTCGCTACAGCCACATAGGCCATCCCGTATTTATCAATAGGCAGATTCTTATACACACACGAAGAATACCGCGTATCGGACATTGGCTCATTTTGCAAGCCAAAAAAGGAAACCGGCAGGCCATTATTTTTTAAAAACTGGATATCGTTGACAACAGCTTCCGCAAAGTCATTTAGAAATCGAGTAGTGTCTCCCTTGTATACGGGGTCGTTCTTAAAATCCTTTCCAAAACAACGCAGTACATTATCACTGCCATCTTTTCCCGTTAGTTTCTGATTAGCTTTCCAATAGGGCAAGGGCGAAAAATACTCGAAGGATACGCCTTCCATACCAGAACCCCTTACCATTTCCTTGAGCTCCGTCATTTGTGAAGGCCACCTACCCCGCAATTGCTTTTTTTCTGCATCCATTCCCCGCAGATACAGTCCGCCCGCCAGACGGGCGTACCGGAATCCGGTCAACATCTCTTTATACAAACGTTCCCGTTCGTCCGGGGTGATATCATGCAACATGCCTTTCTCCTTCATGTTCATGCCATCGCTGTTATTATTTAATTGATCAGAATATATTTCTACGCCTACCCCTTTAACCACCTGTTTTAACTGCTGGGGATAGATATCGTATACGCCTTCAGCCGCTGTAGGAATAGTACGTTCCGGACGTTCCATCGGATATTTGGTATGCTGCGCTTGCAGCGAAAATCCGACGCCTGTCAGCAAAATCAATAAATAGTGTCTTTTCTTCATCATTTCTTTTCTTTGTTTATGCATTTAATTTTCTACTCCACGGCAGTAAAACGCATGGCATTGATATAATAAAGCTTCTGCGCAGTAGCGTTTCCTTCGGCTGCTGCAACTGTAATTATGATCTCTCCATTTTCATCGGGCTGTATGCCTGGGATATACGCTACATTGGATGTATTCAGCGATGCATTAAGTTCGGCCGATTCCTCGTTTACTCCCGCTACCGTGTACCGCGCCGATCTAGTCCCGGCAAAAGTAGATGATCCAAAAAAATAAAAATCATAGGCCTTACTCGTGTCAAATCCTGCTAATGTGAGGACACTCTGTCCTGTGGTCAAACCATTCATTGTCGTCCCGGAGTTCCCGTAGAAAAAACTTGCAGACACATTCGACGGCATGTCAAGCTCCGTATCGGTTTCCGCTTCGCCGCTGTTGCCCGAAGTGTTAAACCGCTGTTTTACAGTCATAGAAATATTTGTACTATAACCCTTTTTAGTCAGAAGATCCGGGATCTCTCCACCATCCAAAAACACCGAAAGCAAGTTCCACCCGTCTGTGAAGGACGCATTCGTTCCGGATCCAAAATTAATATTCACATCGACTGTTCCGTCGATGACCTGAACAGGACAACGTACACTCAGCACCCCGTCTGTCGATGCGATGGTGAGATTTGTCGTCCCTTCGGACAGCGCGGTAATAGTAAGTGCATAGTTTTCATTCATTTCCATCGTAATGATCTCCGGGTTATCTGCCGTCCATTCGTAAGTACGTTTGGGTGTAACACCGGGAGCAAACTTTGGTTCTATGGTAATTTCCTCTCCTATAAGTAGCGACGCTGACGTCGTGTAAAGTCCCATAGATTGTTCCAGCCGTTCACTGGTTCGTTCTTCCTTCTCACAGGAAGAAAAACCAATCACGATAAGTGCAGCCAAGATACCGATGTAGATATACCTACCGCATGCTATAATCCTTTTCATATTTATTTATTTTTAATCTGTCGATTGTTATCAATCTTCTACCCAAAATTCAATACTCCACGGTTCCAGTGTAATGCTGTGATTACTTCCGGATTGCGAGGAAAGTGTTATGTCCAATTCATCTTCGTCGTATCGGTGTCCCGTGAAGCTCCGTACTTTATCCATGGTAATACTGAACTCGAATGGTCGGTTACTACGGTTAGTGAGCGCAAAGACAAATTTACCATCGGGCCTTTTCCATGCCATAATTCGTTGGTTGTATAACACCTCATCCTCTTCTACTTCAAAACGTTGAGAATCCCAGGGCATATGCGCCAAAAATCCAGCAATTCCATTATAGTGTTGGCTGAGTTCAAAGGTGCCGTGAGCTACGTTGGGATGATTATTAAAATTATTATCGTTCAATGGTCGATATACACCAAGCCCAAAGCCTTCCCGATTCGGGTCATTGGTGGGTTTTAGGATATGGAGCCAATACCACTTTGGAGAGTCCAGAAAGGTCATCCAATTCATTATCGACTGCGCGATATTGACCATCCTCCATTCTTTTGACCGCTGTTCAACGTGTTCTGCATGGTAGGAGTACTCATTTTGATAAATCGGCTTTCCCATGCTATTCGGTAAAAACCGAGACTGTCCCTCTATCTGAAGATCAGAAGAAGCTCCACCACGATGATACACCCATGCGTCCACTAAATTCAATGTTTGCGCGTCGGCCCGTATATAGGAGGCTGACCGACTAAGGTTTCCATTGTGGCTATCGACAATAATTTCCGTGTCGGGTAGGGCCGTTCGTACTTTCGGCGCCACCGCTTTGAACGCCTTGTAATAACCTTCACCGTCGATGTAATTGCATTGAGAATACCCCAAGCCGTCATTAAAGGGTTCGTTCTGTAACCCCCAGGTAGAAATAGTCAGTCCGTTACTCGTCAGATAATTAATATCTCCTACGACCGCATCGCCAAAATCAGCGAGAAAGGTGGTGTCAAAGCTTTTTAAGGAACCAAGTAGATAACTGTCCGTAGATTTCCAATAGGGGGCCGGTGACCAATATTCCATCGAGATCCCCTCTATCTCGGCATCCGTTATGAGGTCTTTGATCGATTGCAGCTGGCCCGGATATCGCTCCACAATATTTTTCTCATCGGCCGTGGTTCCACGAAACCAAAGCCCCATGGCTAAACGAATATACCGAAATCCTGTCATTTTTTCCGCCAGACGCTGCTTTTCAGCATTTGTTAATTCGTAAGGGACACCATTTATCGGATCGCTATTTACATAGTTAGGCCCCATTCGATCACTTTGTAACTCCACACCTAATCCTTCAATAATTTGTTTCGGTTGGTTGAATAGGATTGTGTAATGGCCTGAATCAGGCAATGAAATTTCCTGGACTTTACCATAAATTGCTATCTCATCGAACTCTACCACTGTTTCTCTGCTTTCCGCCTGTACCCCTATGGCGTAATAGGGTGTCGTTTGATCCGGTTTTTGGCTCGTGTTAACCCCAAGGTGATAGGTTTCGTAGGTTGAAGATCCTACCTGAGCCACGGCACCTAGATGTTGGGTACTATTTTGCTTGTCATTGCCATAGCTAAGTCTAATTCTGTTCGGAGTATTGTCGGAACGCCGCATGACCACCACTACACTGTCCACTTCGTATTCATAGCCATTAGTACTATTGATTTCAAAACCGATCCACTTTCCTGCACCAACGTTTAGGGCCACCCAATCGCTGAGTGCTAAGGCGTCGTTCGTATACGTAGACTGTAGGTTTCCAATGGCTATACTGGAAATGGTGATTCCGGATTTGACTTCTGATGGCCTCGCCCTACCTCCACCCGAGGTAAAACGAAATACACCTAGCAAGCCGGTATACTCCTCCAGTTCATATTCTTCATTACCGCTGCTTGTAGCAATGAAACCCAATTCTTCTCTATTACATGAACTTGCCATGACACATATCAATACAAAGGCAAAAAACAACGAGCTCTTATATTTGATCATTTCTATATTAAACATAATTTTTTCCATCAAATTCTTTAATTAGTTGTCGACTACTATTTTTATTTTTTCCATCGTAGGGCGCTCGGAGGGATTGATTCCACTAAAAGTAACGGTATATATACCCGGCTTTTTGTAAACATGTGACGTCTTTACTTTGGCTTGAACAGGCCTTGAACCGTCGCCAAAATCAATAGTGGCGGGTTTTTTGAAACCTGATGTCCTCCAAATGGTTACCTCCTCTCCTGCCTGAATATCCCTAACCGGAAAATGATAGAACATACCGAGATAATCGTTATTTTCTTTCTGCTGATTGTATACATAGATCTTCAAATAGTCTTTATCTTCATCTCCTTTGTCGGATTTCACGTGCAATGCGACTGTGTAATTCCCCGGATTATCGAAACGAACCTTTGTTTTGGCCTCTTTAACTATACTGCCATCCGGCAACTCCCAAGCGTATTCGGCTATCTTATATCCCTCACGTACAACGGTACGGGTAGCATCCAATTCGATTTCTTCCCCTGCCATCATCGTCGCATAACCACCGGCTACGGCAAGTATATTGTCCGGATAATCGCGTAAATAGGCTTCGACGAGAAACGGATACGTGCTTACGACCTCATCCTGATATATAAAATTAATATGCAAATGCGGGTTGCCCATCTTTTCAGCGCCCTGAAAAGTACGTCCTGACTTTGCAAGTATCTGTCCGCTTTTTATAGTGGCTCCTGCTGTTACAGAGGGTTGTATAGTTCCTGTATTCATGTGTGAAATCCGATAGCTAAAATTCTCATCGTACGCAACGATTACACCGTTGCTTTTTCCATCTCCATGCGGCAAAGGACTTTCTATTACAACGCCTGATAACGGAGCCTGTATGTCAAATTTATCATACATTAACCCATAATCTTCCCCATGATGGTAATATACGCTTGTTCCGGGCACAAGTGAGTTCCAGGTATTATTATACATGGAGGATCTCCACCGGTAGTTCAGCAATGGAAAGTGCATATCGTTCGGTCCCCAGGATTCTCCTTCGCGAACAACGGCTAATTTTGCTGTCTTTGGAAAATGCTCGATGGCGGAAAACTTCCCCGCCTTCTTCACCCAGTCTAGGGTATTCTCTACATATAGTCGTAGCCCTTTAAAGACTACTGGCATTTGATATGGCCGTTGTATTAACGTAGTCTCCTCCCCATCGACAGATATAAGGACACGCGTTTCTATCAATGTTTCACTTCCTATGGGAGCAGGTTTTCGATTATTGGGTTCTCTAACGTATGAAATTTCGTGTAGTTTGATCTGATACATTTCACCCCTTAATAACACTTCTTGTGTCTCTCCCACATCAAGGTGTACATAAACTGGCCAAGCCTGACCGGCGATCACCACAAACAAACCGAAACATATTAGTAAGAATGATTTCATTGTTGTACAGTTTTATGTTATTTATTCTGCCCCGTATCCCGGGTTCTGTGGTTTTAATTCAGCGTTAAGATCCATTTCTGCCAGCGGTATAGGAAACCAAATGCGATACGGTCGCCAATTTGCTTGTAAATCAGGTACGGCCACATTATGCAGTCCTCTGGTGCTTTGTAGTGAAGTAATTGCTTCTGTAAATTTATTAAAACGGGCCAGATCGAAGCGACGATGGGATTCATAGCACAATTCGCGGGAACGCTCGTCTAATAATTCTTCCATGAAGTCGACCCGATGATAAGACGTGTTCAGGGTTTCTACCGTGCTCCCTTCTTTTACGGAACGCTCTCTTACCTCGGTTAAAATGTTTCGTGCTTCAAGCTCATCTCCAAAATAGTAAAGTGCCTCCGCACGTAACAATAAAATATCAGCGTAACGCAACAAAGGCATCAAACCGTCGCTCGCCCATTGTGGAACTGGCTTTTGTGCCGCATCACGTTGGCGGTACTTCGTCGCCGATAAATAACCTTGATCAGGGGTCGTAGCCACCGCCGGCTGATAATATCGATAACCACCTATTTCTTCCACTGTTGAATTCACTGTGATGTTTCTCGCCATGTTATGCGCACGTCGGACGTCATTGGCATGATATCGGTCAAAAGCTTCGGCTAATGGGCACATCCACCTGGTTGTCCCGCCACCTATACTTGCAGATCCGAACGGCACCCAGTCACTATATCGGTTATAGGTTCCGTTTGCCGTCGCGCTGCTTGCCTCGATGGTAAATAGACATTCCTCGTATTGGGCATCGCGAGTCGTTTCCCGAAACAGGAAATCGTAACGTTCGGTCAAATCATAACCGCCTTCTTGGATGATAGCTGTCGTCATATCGACTACAAGTTGATACGCTTCCTCGGCATCAACCCACCCGAAACTATTCAGCTCAAAATTTAAATTATTTCCCATACCGGAAACCTTTGCACTTCCCAAGTATGCACCCACTTTTGCTAAATATCCTGCTGCCGACCACTTATTGGCCGCTCCTTGTATCCGTGCACGCTGTGGTAAGATTTCATATGCGTATTGAAAGTCTGAAATAATCTGTGTGTAGACTTCTTCTACTGATTGACGAGACCCGGCATCTGGATCTGGTTCTGTTTTTATTGGAATAGCGCCAAACATCATCGTTAGATAATAGTGATAAAGACCTCTCAAAAACTGCGCTTCGGCCTTAATTTGTGCCTTACGTGATTCTCCCATTTCAATAGCATCGATTTTTGCTATCAAATGATTTGTTCGATTAATACCCGCATAAAACCCTTCCCAAACGGCCTTGAGCGGTGCTGCTGAGCTGGACACGGCAGCTAATCCAAAAGGGGTCACATTGTTCGAGATACCTGCACGCGTAATACATTCGTCCGTTCCACCATTTAAGATAAAAAGCAGGTTTCTGCCAAAGAGGTTATTCCCGCCATGTAAGGCCTCGTAACATCCTGCCAAGGCTATTTCAGCTTCATCTGCCGTTTTGTAAAAATTCTCGGTGGAGGTAAAGGAATAGGGCTCTGACCCCAGAAACTTATCACAGCTCACTGTCCCAAAACCAAAGGCTACTATCAGCAGACTAATTCCTATTTTATTTTTATACTTGTTCATATTCTTCTCATTTTTTATTCCAGACGAAGTGGAAGTGGTTTATCCTAACTTATTCTAAGGGTTATAACGAGGCTTTAATACCTAGCAAAAACGATCGGGATCTAGGATATGCCAAACGTTCTAGTCCCGGCAACAACGGATTGCTATAACTCACATCGGGATCAAAGCTGGAGTATTTGGTCCATACATGTAGATTTGTCGCTGTCGCGTAAACACTGAGATTTTTGAAACCTAGACTACTAACAGTCTTCTGTGGAAACTTGTATGACACGGATACATTCCGCAACCGGAGATATGACGCATCCTCTACATAGTAATCAGACATCATCGATGCTGTTGCATTTTCAGAAACCACATCTGGATATTCGTTTGTCGGGTTCTCCGGAGTCCAGTGGTTATTCCAAAATTCTCTTGACAAATTCCAGACCCCGCTAGGCCCCTGAATCAGTCGTGTACCCAAATTCACGACCTCACCGCCGGACGACCATTCCAAAAAAATGTTACATTCCAAGTTTTTGTACGAAAATGTATTATCCACCCCCCCATAATGTCTCGGCAGACTGCGTGAAATAAAGGTTCGGTCATTTTCCTCATCCACAATATTGTCGCCGTTCAGATCTCTAAATTTAAGCGATCCCGGATTTACGGTCGCGCCGCCTACCGAAACAACACCTTCTTTTAGCACATATTGACGCGAACCGTGACTAACATTCGGATCACTGTTATTTTGCCAAGTGAAATCATCTATCTGATAGACGCCATCCGTTAAAAAGCCGTAGGCAGTTCCCAAAGAGTTCCCAACTTCTACTCTACCGAGATTTGAGATTGTCCCGTTCGCCATAATAACCGGTATAAAGTCAATATCTCCCAAGCTTTTTATGGTATTTTTATTCGCACTGATATTGAAGCTTGTCATCCATCGGAAAGCCTTATCTATATTGACGGAGGTTATTTGAAATTCCACGCCTTTATTATCGATCCTTCCCATGTTTTTCCATTGCGTTGTATATCCCAACTCCGAGGGTACATAAGCGGGCAAGAGCATATCCTTCGTTTGCTTAATGTAGTAATCGGCTGTAAAAGTCAGTCTATTCTTAAATAGGCCAACGTCTAAACCGGCGTTATACTGCGCTGTCGTTTCCCACTGAAGATTCGGATTCGCCGGTGAACTTGGCGCCATGCCAAAGATATTGCTTCCGGCAGATGCATAATAGGCATTACTCATTTCCGAATAATAACGATAAGCCGGGATACGTTCGTTACCTGTTTCGCCATAACTCAACCGAAATTTCAGCTGATCAAACGTATTGAGCGATTTAATAAAATTTTCTTTATGCGCCTGCCAGGCAAATGCGGCCGACGGAAAGTACCCGTAGCGATTGCCAGCGCCAAACTTATCGGAACCATCGACACGAAAACTGGCTGTAAAGAGATACTTCCAGGCAATAGAATAGTTTGCTCGGCTCAGCCACGAAACGCGGTTATTTGCCCAACGGCTGGAGTAGATTCCCGATACCTGCGCCCCCTTACTGATATCATTTACCCCTGTTGATTCATCGATAAAGTCTAGGCTACGCATACGCTGAGATTCATAATTATAACGACTAGCTTCGAAAGCACCCATCAAATCAACCCGGTGAATGCGATTAAAAGTTTTTAAGTAATGAAGCCTAGTGGTGCTATTCCATGAATGTGTTCTTCTCTCCTGAAGTACAGCGATACCATTACTCAGATTCCCCATTGTGGTATATTTGCTATAAAATTCTTTTCCTTTTGAACTGGAAAGCGTGCCACTCACCATAGAATGCAACTTCCAAGCTTTAGAAAATTTATACTCCAGATAGGTACTCGCCTGCGCGCGCATGGTACCTGTATTTTTATAGGCATCATCCAACATGGATAATGGCGTAATGTATTGCGTTACATCGTCATCTGTTGAAGGATCATAATATGATATGGGACGAGTCATGATGATACGCTGGACGATCCCGTTAGCCGAATTAACTAAGCCTGAGTTCGTCGCACCAAAAAGTTCTTGATAGGATCCGATGATATTGAGTCCGATTTTCAATTTGTCACTCTGGTTATGGTCCATACGCAGTCGGACATTATAACGATCCATCCCGTTACTGCGTATAATGCCCTCTTGTTTTAAGTATCCGATTCCGCCTGCTACAATTGTTTTATCGCTCCCACCTGTAAAGGACAAGTAATGATTCTGCGTGGGTGCCCACCGAAAGGCTTCATCTTGCCAATCATGTTGTGGAAAACGATAGGGATCAACGGGGGAATTAGTATCAACCAGTCCGTCCTTTATTTCATAAAAAAGTGGGGAATTGGGTCGGGTTGCACGTTGAAAATCTATCCATTCGTCCCCATTTAAGAGATCAAGTTTGCGTGAAGCTTGCGCGAAACTTGCATATCCATGATAAGAGATATCTGCTTTTCCCTGTTTACCCGATTTGGTCGTAACGATAACTACCCCATTAGCGCCCCGTGATCCATATATCGCCGTTGCAGATGCGTCTTTCAAGATTTCGATTGACTCGATATCAGCTGGATTGAGTGATGATAGTGGATTAGCTGAGCTGGACATATTTGATTCCGTTGCCGTCGCCACTTCATCCGAACTCACATCAAAAGGCACACCATCAATGACAAAAAGTGGAGTCGAAGCTCCGTACAGTGAATTGGCACCCCTTATCTGTATGTTCATTGCGGCGCCAGGTTCTCCTGATTCCGAATTAATACGAGCGCCTGGTGTTTTACCTTGTAAAGCACCTAGAAGATCTGGATTAGCGGAGCGTTCGATATCTTCTGCTTTAATTCCTGTCAAGGCTCCAGTAAGGTCCGCTCGCGTCTGTTCTCCGTAACCGATGACGACAACCTCCTCTAGATTGTTGATCGATTCTCGCAGCACGATATCGACTATCGTTCCAGCTTCTGCCGTTTTTTCGTGCTCTACAAAACCCATCATTGAAAACACCAATGTACTAGGTGACTGTACCAAGGTAATATTGTAATTGCCATCCTTATCGGAAATAGATACAATCTTGCTTCCCTTTACGACGACACGGACGCCGCTCAAAGAGTTTCCTTCTCGATCACTTATCTTTCCGCGAACGACTGAAGCATCAGATTGGTTCTGCGCATTCACCTCACCGATACAAAATAGCCACAGACTGAATAGTGCTATAATTGATATTTTATTTCTCATCTTGTTTTGGTCTAAATTTTGGTGTACATGGGGTTCATTATACCCTAGTTTCAATTGATTTTACAAGTTATTTCGTCTCAGAGGTCTGAGGAGATAAAGCAAGTCCCCGAAACATCGTTTTGCTCGGAGCAACGGCCAAAGGTTTCAACGTAGATCCAGAAAAATCTCCATTATAGCCTGTATCGTCCTGAATACTATATATCTTCGATACAGCGCCTCCTCCACCGTATTTTACAGTATATAACATCACCTGGTCTCCAGATACAACGCCTGTCAGACCAATGAATTGACCGGGTATAGTACCATTCGACATCCAGTTTCCGTTGATCAATGTATATTTTGTAATACCGTCGGATTGCCCATCGTTTGCAACGTATAACACATCATTGCCAAGAATTCCCGCATCCAGATCTGCGAAGACGAACTGACGACCGGATGCTAAAGCTCCGTTGATTGGCATACCAGGCAAGGTTACCAGTTTCTGCTTTCCGACTAAAGGCAGGCCCTCTCCAACCTGAACAACAGGACTCCGTCCTTTTAATGACGACTGAGAAGCATACAAGTGTTGATCGTAAATAGCTAATCCTCTTATGCCTCTTATCGTTCCCGCTAGTACAGGTTTTGCTTTAGTCGCACCAATCGTTACATGGTAAAGATTTGGTGCAACACCTGCTACCCAGACATTAGTGCCATCAGCAACGGCTGCAGTTACTGAACCTTTATTGTTCATAGATAATCCTGTAGATGTGTTAACACGGCCGCTCGCATCGATAAGCCCGATAACCCATTCGTTTGTCGCTGTGCCCACCTTAGGCATACCTACAGCTGCATTGTACCCGGCAAAACTTAACATTTGGGCATCTTCGGAAAGAGAAAGAAGACCTTCATAGGCGTTGTTTCCGGACAACGTCAAAGGATGGTTATCACCCGTATCTGTTGTTGGCACGGAAATACTTCGAATCAGCTTTCCAGTGGTCGAATACTCATCGATGAATACGGGCATAGCAGCATGACTCCGAGAGACAGAACCGTCACCAACGCGTAATACGACCAAGCTGCCGGACTGGAAAGGTGTTTGGGAAAATGATACATTCGCGATAACTGCGAATAAACAGATGAACACCATGTTACGAACGATATGGAAACGTCCTTCAATCATATTCCGTACTCTACTTAGTTGGTGCTTTTTGGGCTCATATTTTTCTTGTAACATAATTTAAAGATTTATAATGATAAACGATTTCTCAACTATTCATTGCCATAGCATCTTATCTCATAGATTTGGGCGGATGGATCCCCGTTTGTTGCTGTAACCATAACACGTAAGCGATCTGTCAGTACAGCGGTGGGTAGACGATGGCTTCTACGACGTTGGTAATTGCCCGATATTTCTAGAAGCACTTCCCATGTTCCGTCGATCCAAGCTTCCAAATTGTAATCCTTTGGACATTGCGGATCACGATAAAACGGACTATACGCATGAAGTTCACGAATAAGATGGCCGGGAAATGTTAGTTCAATGGTCTCGATCTCGACCTCTTGATCCCAGGATAAAGTTATCCATTGCGGTAGCCCCTGTGTGGATTCTGATTTCCAAAGATTCGTAAAGCCTGCAGGACGTGTAACTCCATTTGTGATATTTTGGGCGGGATAACAAGGTTGCCCAGGCATAATTTTATAGCTTAGCGTATGTCCACTCCCAAATCTTCTCATTTTGTTTTCTCCGATCTGATAGGATGCCATATGACCGGTGATGATTTTCCCAGCAATGGGCCAGCTAACCCGGGGATTAGGCAATACATCTAAACGCATGAACGTTCCAACATTTAAACCATGAAGATTGACGGGGATATCCACCCATTGCTGCTCGCCTATCGGAACATCTACTCTTGTCTTCAATATTACAGGCAATTCTTCTATTCGATAATCCCAAATATCTCTTACGCCCAGCAATTCGATATCAAGCTGTTGAATAGATGCTGTATGGTTACTCAAACACAGGGTAATTGTATCGATCTGATCTGCACCGACGGCTATAAGCTGTCCTCTACGAGTTTTCAGTTCAATAGCTGTATATTGGGGTTGATCTTTCCAAATAGACAGCCCTTGATGAAACCCTAAATCATTTGGACCTGCTCCGTATTCTAACGCATCACTACTAGAGGTAACACGAGCCTGTAATGCCAAGTCTTCTGGATCTTCATTTTTGCTGTTTAGCAAAAAGCATCCATCTCGGAGCAGTTGTTGCTGAATCGTGTGGACAACATTTTGCGGTAAATTAGAAATGAGGATATTTTGACGCAAGGCGATTGCGGCAGCTGTCCCTACGGCTTGCCCAAGTAAAGCAGTTGTTCCCATTACTCTTACTGTGCCTAATGCGGCGTGAGTGACACTTACATTACGTCCAGCCATCATCAGGTTATCGACGTCTTTTGCAATCAAACAGCGTAAGGGAACACCATATGGGCCTGCATAACTCTTAACTGCATATTCTGTAAACGTATTATAGTCTTCTCCGCTAGCCGGTTCACTATGTTGTGCGAGTAGGCCCCCTGGTGTGTGCAAATCGATAAACCATCCTCCAAATCCAACTTCGTCCTCGAATACAGTACACTGTTGCGGATCGTGTTCTGTCATTAAATAGTGTCCCATAATTCGACGACTTTCTCTTTTACCTGGAACTTGACCTATCCAATCTAATGCATAATTTTTAGTCAATTCTTTCATTTTTGGATCTCTATTCTTCATCCAATCCCATACGCCCAGAGCATGACGAGTCAGTTCATGTCTAATCTCTTCGTTTTCATGAATAGTATGAAAAGGCACTCCAATTTCTAACCACCAATATCCGCCGCGCTCTTCTTTGGGAGGCCGTCCGTTCTCGTAGAAAAAACTAGCATCTTCATAATGAATGGCCCATTCGGGGGCTTCAAAGGGAACTGAGTAATCTAAACGTTTCGTCTTAAAATGAATAGAGCTCCCCATAACGTCTCCACTGGGAACCTCCGGGGCATGCGGCTCATTAAACTCGTCTCTACCCTCGCTACCCATTCGCGACTCACAACCGGCACTATGCGCTAATATGCCATCCCCCGTACAATCCACAAAAATTTCTCCCGCTATTTGTAATTCGATTTCGGCATTCTGTACAGTGGCTTCAATTGCCTTGATATTTCGTTCATTACGCATGATCACTTTTTGAAAATCCGTATTTAAATAAAGTGTAAGATTTTCAGTTTGCTGAACCAGATCATATTGCACCACATCCCAAATTGAATTCGTCCACCCGTTCTCAAAAATCTCTTCGTGATTTTGGGCCCGCTCTTGAATCAATAATTCAGAAATTATACCTGTTTCACGGGCGTAAGCGTGGAAAGCAGCTGCACCGTGAGGCGTTACCCTTATTTCAGAGGAACTGTTTCCTCCTAATACCGGTCGATTGTGAACGAGACAAGTGCTTTTACCATTTCTTGCTGATGCAACCGCAGCGCACAGGCCAGCGAGGCCTCCACCAACCACCACAACATCGTAAGACACATTTTTAACCATATTTCAACATTCTTTATTAATTTTCTTAAACTTCCTCAGACACCATAATATGATCACACATACTACCATTAAAGCCGCTCCAAATGCTGCAATCATTGCTCTCTTATCGTCCACTGCAATAGATAAGATAAACATGATAAGTGCGAGGCAACCGATACTATACGCCAATAATCTTGCAGGGTATTCTGCAATTGCTATCGGAGTGTCTGTAACTGTATAATCGATTGATTTTGATTGCACCTCAATAAATCCCAGAGCAGTATTTTTCGCGGATAGTTCAAACAACGACAGTGTTAATAATGGCACAAGTATGCCTACGCTGGCCTCTAAAACCAAGGAGTTCTCTAGCAACCAATCTATAAACGAATTTCCCGAGTTTTCTTTAATGAAAATTTTCACTAATGCAGCCGCTAAAAAACTTAATCCAGTAGTAATCCATACGGCTTGCTGCGTCGTTTTCTTAAAAAGGAGTCCCCATAAAGTTGGTAAAACCATCGGTACCACGAGCAAAGAGGTAATGGTGAGGATTACATTTTCAGCACCACCGACATAGGGTATGGCTACCGCTCCGCAAATAATTATCGCTCCTATGAGAAAAGTACTAATTCGCCCCACCGTTACCAGTTCTATGTCGCTTGCACTAGGCCTTATCAAAGCCTTGTACCAATCATTCGTTATCGCACCTGCGTACACGTTTATCTCCCCATCGATATAACTAGCTGCAGCTGAAAACATCGAGGCCAAAAGGAGCCCCATCATCCCAGCAGGCAACACCGCCGCACAGGCTAAAAAATAGGCTTGTTCTGGATTGGCATTGGGATCAACAATACGATATATCATAGCGGGCAACATCCATATTACGGGACTCACCAAGTATAGGATTCCTAGAAGATATGCAGACTTTCTTGCATCCTTGGGGCTTTTTACGGCAAGGAACCGCTGTATAAACACCCATTCACCTCCTAATTTAAACGTATGAACGACTATCCAGCCCAAGAGAAACCAATACGTGAACTTACCACTGGCTATTTGTAAAAAGCCATCTGGCACCTGGTCAAGAAAGTTTCCGACCCCGCCAATAGAAGCAAAGCTGAGGGGGACAACGAATAATACCGTTACGGTAAGGATAACAAATTGTACCGCATCGATGATTAATACGGCCCAAAGACCACCACTCACGGTATAGACCAACATCAATAGCCCTGATATGATACAGGCATAGGTTATAGAGAGATTACCCGTACTTTCATCTCGAAGAAAGTTCCCCTCTTCTAAAGGTACGAGGCTGCAAAATAATATCGCAAATGCATATAAAGCTACACTCATAGATACGAGCTTAAGGCACATCCCTATCCATGTGTAGAATTGCACCACTGATCTGCCGAAACGAATATTAATATATTCTCCTATGGTGGTTACCCCTAATTTCGCCCAACGTCCTGCTAATGTTTTTCCGACGATGAAAGAGCTAATACCTAAGCACATCAAAATACTAATCGCAACCGCTCCATGTTTGAATGCGATACCTCCCCAAACAACAAAGGTTCCTGCAGAAAAAGCACTCATAAATGAAGAAATACCAGATAACCACCAAGGGGATTGCTTACTTACTGCAAACATGTCAGCAGCGCTTTTATTCCATCGACTTAAGATTAAACCAATAGCCAACATCCCAACGGAATATATCATCAATATAAGGTAATCGTGCAGTGTCATATTATATATATAATATCGCTTTTAGAAATAGATTCAATTAATAAACAGGAATATAATTTTGGACTAAGATATCTAATAATTAAGCTATTATACAACACAAAAAAGCTTATAAAATCATTTTTTCTATCGAAATCGTTTGCGGAAACGTTTGCGATATATATCTATAAAAATATTATTTTACTATTTTTGTGCATGTAAAACCCACACCATGTATAAACAATAATTGGAAGAATAATATGCCTAGAGTAAAATGTCCAAAATGCAATAGAGATGAGACCGTATTGAGATCTGGTTTTGTCCGAGGTTTACAACGCTATGTATGCAAGTTTTGTAATTTTCACTTTACACTGGTCAAGAAAAGGCAAAAAAACAACGCCTCTGCCTTTCGAAAACACCAAACAACTATTCTAGATATCGCAAAAGCAGTCGGTGTGTCTGCTTCAACGGTGTCTCGAGCATTGAAGAATCACGGTGATATCAGTGAGGCTACAAAGAGTTTAATTAAGCAAGTTTCTATCGAAATGGATTATCAACCTAATCCACTCGCACGTAGCCTGTACAGTCGAGAGACGCAAACCATTGGAATTATAATACCGGATCTGGAGAACCCTTTTTTCGCAAAAGTACTCAGTGGTATCCAACATGCGGCTTCGACAGCCGGTTATAAAGTAATGATTTGCCAATCCAATGAATCACACAAAACAGAGGTGGCTAATTTGCAAACAATGATGCAAAATTGGCTCGATGGAATACTGGTGTGCCATACCAAGGAGACAGAATCTTTTGAACACATCAAATTACAACTTAACAAGGGAATCCCTATCATCCATTTTGATCGGATATGTGAGGAAATCGACACGTCGAGAGTACTACTCGACAATGAAAATGGAGCAGAACAAATTACAGACCATCTCATCGATCAAGGATGCCTTAATATTGCAGTGCTTGCAGGACCGAAACACTTGTATATCACAAAAAAACGTCTGGAGGGCTATTTTAAATCACTTCAAAAAAATAATATTCCGACTACTCCCTCACTCATTGCTTACACTGACTTCAGTAAAGTATCCATTTTGCAAACGGTAGATCTCTGGCTTTCGTCAGAAAATCCTCCTGACGCTATTTTTTGCATCTCAGACAACAGTGCGATTATTACAATGATGTATCTAAAAAAGAAAAATATTAAGGTTCCGCAAGAGATTTGTGTGGCTGGTTTTGGAAACGATTATACTGGAGAAATAATTGAACCAGCACTCACTTCTTATGACCCCTATGCATTCAAAATAGGTCAATCGGCAGTGGAGTTGTTCTTTGATCAAGTCATTTCGGGAGACAGAGCCGCAACAAAAACGAAAACCGTGATAGGCAAACTTTTAATTCGGGATTCTTCTTTACGGAAAAAATAGTATGATGACAGACGTGAAAATATCAGCATTTGGCCGTATTCGTGGTCAAAAAATAAATCTATATACACTTTTTAATAGGCACGGACATGCGGTATATATTGAACACACCTATCACCTTGAAATCTAGAAGTTTTCTTCGCGCAGAACAATAAGTTTGTAACACGAATCGGCAAGCTTGGGCTGCAGCGTGATCTCCTGATCTGCTGCAAGAGTTGTTCGATATCTGTCATGATATGCGGCTTGATGGCTAAATTCACGAATTTTGTGAGAGTATTGGGGATGAAAATTTACAGAAACATTTTCACTAATATTTCCTACTTTTAAAGAGATAAAGGAAATTATGAATTATATCCGAAATCAACTAAAGAAAATTTCGCTATATGAAACCAGATAATTTGACTGAATTTACTGATGATCAGTTATTCCAAAAAATGAAAAATATCAAGAATAACAAGATAATAAACGCCGTCATCGTTGGTGCCACCGTGGGGATTTTCTTTTTTGGAGTAATGAAAAATGGACTGGGGTTGTTTACGTTTTTTCCTTTAGTTATCGGATATCTGGTCATTAGAAATTCAGCAGGGGATAAAATTATTGAACAGGAAATCCGTAAAGAAATGCAGTCTAGGAATTTGGTGTGATATTTAAGCCCTTTTAGACGTCATAATTTTCCAATACCCAGTTCGGTCACTGCCGACTCTTTCTAAAATACCACGCGTGCGCATAGCACGTATGTTTTTATCTATAGCAGTTGTACTAATGCCAATTTCCTCGGCCATAATACGATCAATTATGCTTCCATTTATTGTATTCCATTTTCATACAATGTCCGCAAGGACGATAATTATTTTGTTCTGCTTCCTGCTTTGATGAAAAGAAAACCCGATTTTCTCTTTTCATTCTTTTGCCCGAAACACAACCCAATACACCATAAATCTTCAACTTACTGTTACCCCCTAAACGGATTTCTTTTTTTCGGATTTTGTTTCTCAACTCACTATCCGAAATTTCCGAATGTTTTATCATACCCTAACTTACTGCATCGTGGAAATTACTACAGTTTTTCTGTAAGCTTTTGGGTTATTGTAATCCGATTTCAGTATTTCGCATTGTTCGTCTGATAACAGGCTGGGGATAAACGCATAGCCGTTTGTGTACATTGTTTCGGTTATGGCTTGCCAATCTGTATTTTGTATCTTTTGCGCTATCATCTTATAACCGAAATCCCTGCGTCCACTGTTAATTCTGTTCCGTGAATGTATGAGGCTTCTTGTGATGCAAGAAACAATACGGCGTTGGCTATTTCTGTAGGCTCGCCGAATCTTTTGAATGGAATAGTAGGGATAATGCTTTGAATAGCTTCCTCGATCTGTTCGGAATTTAAACCCGTATTGTTAAATCCGTTTGTTTTGATATATCCGGGACTGATGCCGTTTACACGAATACCTTTTGTGGTGAACTCTGCTGCGAATGTTTTGATGAATGATTGCACGGCAGATTTAGCGGATGAATAAATAGAAAAATTTTGTATACTCATTTCCGTTACTACCGACGTGTTGAGTATGATTGTACTTCCTTTTCTCATCAATGGCACGATTTGCTGAACTGTAAAAAATGTGCCTTTTACCAACATATCGAACAGCTCGTCAAAATGGACTTCATCGGCAAACTCAACAGGTGCAAACTTTCCGTAACCTGCATTGGCAAAAAGCAAATCAATGTGGCTTGTGTATTTTTTTACTTGTTCCTGCAAAATCATTATATCTTGCATACTACTTGCATTGGACACCATACCAAACGCATTTTCGCCTAATTGTTCTACGGCTTTGTTTACCGTTTCGGCGCTTCGCCCTGTAATGATGACTTTACCGCTTTCATTAATGAACTGTTGGGCTGTCGCAAATCCCATTCCGTTTGTTCCGCCTGTGATAAGAGCGAATTTGTCTTTAAATCTTTGCATTGTTTTTTTTATTTTAAAATCTGTTGCAAAGATTGGAATGTGTGTTCAGGTAAAAAATCCGAAACTTGCTCTATTTCCAATGTTGTAATCGGTAAATTAGAATACACATTACTGGACTCTACGAGACAAATCTGGTTATTTTCGGGAGCCTCATTCATATCTTTCGAATAGACACATAGATCGTTCGGAATAATCTCGTTCATCGACTTCCCTATTATTTTACACGCAAAATAACGCGATTGATCTAGATCTGATCTGCGAAATATTGCCGCTTAATAAAGTATTTAAATAGCAGAATATTTACGCTGTTTTTCCTTTTAATGAAGCATATACTGCCATAGCGTGTCCGTGTCCCAATTCAAACTCTTCCTTTAACCAGTTCGTAATTTGTGTTGCCTTAACGGTCAGTTCTCCATCTACCAAGAAGCCTTTTTCTTCTGCCATTTTTTTAAAGTCGTCAGGTGATTTTCCAGTTTTCTTTTGAATATTATCGATGTAAGCTTGAAATGACATAGTTGAATTTAATTATTGGATTTTTTTAAAAATACGTTTTGAAAATTTAACTAACAAACAATCCAATGTTTTTATCGCGAAAGTTCCTGATCTGTTGCAAAAGTTGTTCGATATCTGTCATGGTGTGCTTCAAAAATGGCTTGATGGCGGCAATCTGATGAATGGCCTGCCGCGATGTTTCTTCAACTGCGTTCAGCATGAAAAGAATCCAATCCTCCCATCTATCGTTTACCCTTACTTCTTGTAGCAGATGGTAGTAATCTGCTTTATTCTTAATAATATAACAGCTGTTGCCATGACCGGCATTTTTTTTTTACATTTAATAAAAAAATAAAATATCCAATAATAAACATGATGAATATTTACAAAACGGCTTCTCTTCTTTTCTTTTCCTGTTTTTTTAAATCTATCCTTAAAAACATCGTTATGGGCACAGCCAGCTACAATCCCAGGCGATTTTCCCGATCCTACGATTATAGCTGCCAATGGTCAGTATTATGCGGTAGGTACATCTAGTGAATGGGCACCTCATTTTCCGATTTATACCTCTCATAATTTGTTCGATTGGAAACAGGTAGGTTTCGTATTTTCTTCTGCACCGGAATGGACTATGTCTTCGTTCTGGGCACCAGAGTATTTTTATCATAAGGGGATATATTATCTTTATTATTCAGCTAAGCGTAAGGGAGATGGTGTGTCTTGCATCGGTGTAGCCACATCTCGTTATCCCGACCGTGATTTTGTGGATCAGGGTATTGTTGTAGCATACGGTACGGAATCCATTGATGCTTTTGTCGTTGAGGACGACAATCAACTGTACATGACCTGGAAAGCTTACGGACTGGACAACCGTCCTATCGAACTTCTTGGTGCTAAACTCTCTGATGACGGGCTCAGGCTAGCGGGCGAACCGTTCTCCTTATTGCAGGATACAGCGCGTGTAGGGATAGAAGGGCAAAGTTTTATCAATAAAAACGGCTATTACTATATGTTTTATTCTGCAGGCGCCTGTTGCGGGGCTTCCTGTGATTATCATGTACAAGCAGTACGCTCCAAATCCATAATGGGCCCTTATGAGCGTATAGGTGCAGACTTTTTACTAAGTGAAAACGAAAGTTGGAAATGTATGGGACACGGTACTTTTGTACATCATCTTGCCCAAGAACACTATTACTTGCTCCACGCCTATAACAAAATAGGTGGCACATATACCGGACGCGAAGGGTTGCTGGCTAAACTGCACTGGAAAAATGAGGACGAACCTTGGTTTGAGTTAGTGAAGCAACCGGAAATACACCGCCATCAGGATTCTTCCCCCAAACTGACGTCTACAGAGGAGTATCAAGATTTCTGGCAATGGGATTTTCAACATGCTGCTCCTCTCGTTAAAAAATCCGAAGAAGGGCTACGCTTATCGGGAACCACAAAAAACGATAACCAGCTGGGCATCGCACTAACAAAGCGTCCTACGCAATTGGCCTATACAGTGGGCGCAGAGATTGATCTGTCAGGCAGTAGCGAAGCAGCAACCAAAGGTGTGGTGTTATACGGCAATCACGCACACAGTGTTGGACTTAGCGTAACGGGTAACAAAATACAGTTTTGGAAGATAGACCCCGAGCATAGAACTGTTATTGCTGAAAATGAACTACCGCTGGGTTACAGAAAATTAGGATTGAAAATTACGATCACCTCCTCGTTCGAGTGCCATGCTTTCTTTGGACAGTCTGAGCACTGGACCGAAATAGGAAACCCTGATAAACCTGTGAGCATAGAGGGAATTGCTCCGTGGGACCGTAGTCCAAGACCGGGGCTGCTCTTTAACGGTGAGAAAACAGCATCTGCGTTATTTACCAGATTTTATATAGATACCGAGTAGCCATTGGATTGAATTGGCATGCATCGGGTCTTTAATAAACTCTTTAGCTGCTTTATATTCCGTAATAGTCTTCTACCTTCCAACCGGATATCAATACTTGTAATACCGTAATCGCTATACCGGAAATCGTCCCGAGAAATATGATTTCATCGTTTCCAACGCTTATGTGTCCACAGCCACCCGTATGGTTCTTCGATGATATTTTCTGTTAATAGGTTGATGTACTTTTTGGTTATTTCACCATCGGCCGTAGATTCCGCTTTCGAGCATATAGGTAAACAAACAATTTTGTAGTTTCCTTTTGATAGCTGTGTAATATGCAGATAGATAACGGCTGTCCGCCCCTTGCGCGCCAATTTTTCCATGCCTGAAAAAAAATAGGTTTCTTGATTCAATAAAGTAAACCTATATTTTTCATCTTTAATGTGTGGACATTGGTCAGCAGGAAAAAGATAGACAGCGGGGTTCGAACCTTTAGATAGGACATGGCGCACAACTGCACTATCCGCTAATAACTTCATGCCAAAACGTGATCGCTGTTTAATCATTAGCCTGTTCATTGCCCCAGACCTAAGAGGTTTGTAAACGGCATATATCTCGTGGGGTATTTTGTATGGCATGAAATTTAGCATCTCCCAGTTGCCACAATGTCCCAAACACGCAATTACATCTCGTCCGGAGTTTATATACTGGTCTATCAATTCCAAATTCTCAAATATTATTTTTTTATCGAGTACTTCTGCCGGAGCCGAGACGCTTTTTATAATTTCGGCAAAATAGGAGACAAAACAAGCGTAGAACTTTCTAACAATTGCATGGATTTCTCCGTATCGCTTTTCGGGAAATGAACGTGCGACATTTTGAAAGACTACCGCTTTCCTGTACCCAACAATGTGATAGGCAACGAAAAAAGTGAAAGAAGCGATCGAATAGAGAAAACTCATCGGCAACAGGCTTATGACGTAGGCAATTGCAAAAACGCCTCTATATGCGACAATCTGTAGGGCTTGCTTCATGTTCATGGATTAAAATTTCATTTTTAAACCGATGGAGGCATATGGAGAAACAGAAAAATGATAGTCATTGTCTCCTGCAAACACCCCTTTTAAGGTTCTGTCGCTGTATGATGCAGGACGGTATAGGTTGAGCCCCACCATACCTGTGGCCGATAGTCCTTTTTTAGCAAGCTTAACTTCGGGACGAATTCCCGTAACGATATATTGGTGGGAGAATATCACATCTTTACCATCTTTTTTCAATAAGGCTACTTGCCCGTTCATTTCAAGAGCATATGATAGTTTGAACCTTTCATTGAAACCATAACCTACTGACACATCCAAGCCCTCAACCAGTTCAATATTTATATCATATTTTCCATCATGCCTCCAATTAACGTAGACGGCAGGAAAGATCATTGGATAACCCAGCGAACTGTTTATAGCCACACCACCCCCGATATCAAGATTAGGATTCAGATGACGTATAAAAACAATCCCCCCGCTTCCAAGTATATTTTTGAAGCTGATTTGGGAAAAGTCGGTCGAGGGCATAAATACCCCCATCCCGACACTTGCCCGCATCGACCACTTGTCGTTCAGCGGACGCAGATGATAAACGCCTAACTGTAAGTTCATAATTTCGGACACCATGTGTTCCGAAAAATTTTGGTTCTTCAATGAGACGTATGCTCCTCCAAAACCAATTCCCCAAGCAGTGGGACGATTATTCTCATTTAACTTCATGGATAAGGGCATACTGAACGCTCCCTGATAAACCATGGCCGAGCCTTTAGCATCGCCTATTTTTTCTCTTGGTTTCTCATCAGGAGGCAAATAATAGTAGCCCGAATTTCCGATGTATTCTGTCTTGAAAGATACTTGCTGTGCTTTTACACCCAGACATAGAAGCATAACCGATGTTGCTAAGAATAATGATATAGACTTCACGATTTAAAATGTATTTATACTTATTTTTTTGATCAAAAGGATGGTGAAAGAGGCATTTTGCAATTTCTAGAATTTGTAGGCTAATCCGATGGACACGCCGTGGCTTTTCATAGACTCGCCTTTACCTTTGTGAAGGTCTGCAAGACCAAATTGGTAACTTGCATTTATTTGCCAGTTTTTATCGAATTCGTAACCGATGATAGCTCCTACGCCATAGTCAAAACGGTTCATGACCGGTTTACCTCTTTCACTGTTGTTTTTAAATAGATTTACACCATTAGACTTTGTACTGATGCCATAACCGACATAAGGACCTGCACCAATAAAAGCTTTTCCGCTACCTAAATCTCCCTGTAAAATCCCGTAAATTGGCACCTCCAAGCCAAAAGATTTGATTTTATTGGAGGTTTTATCTGTCGTAGATTCTAGTTTGGAAGTTCTGTAATAAACATCAATGCCGGATTGTAGGGCAAAGTTTTCGCTTACATCGTATTTGATAAAACCGCCAACAGAACCGCCGATACTCATTTTACTATCAAATCCTTTTATATTACCTTTTAGCCGATAATTGGAAAGGCTTGTTCCGGCTTTGAAACCGACTGCTACGGGATTATGCTGTGCGGATAGTTGAGAAGAGAAAATCAGTGTGCCTACTGTTAAAATAAATGTTAATGCGTTCTTTTTCATTGTTCTAAAATTTTAATATTGTTTTTAAATTCTGAACAAAAGAACGACTAACGGTGCGGTTAAGAAATCGCTACGGGATAGACTTTAGATTTTAATAAATGAAATGCAATATCAAAGAGATGGATTTTCATGCATCAAGCTACCGTACGATACCGTCCATCCATTTCAGAAAGTCCGGTACGCGAACACGGCTTACCAAAACCTCATGTGGACATTCTGGCAAAAAAGAAAGTTTCAGACGACTATTAAAGTATTTTGCAACATTTTCAATGGCTTTGACATTCCCGATGCAATTACGCGACACACGAAAAAATAAACGGTTATCAAGCTGTTGATCCAATTGGTCTAATGTATAGTTAATAATATATCTTCTATCGTTGAATGCGTGGAGGAAGACGACCCCGTCTTCACTGTAAAAATGGGCAATATCCTTGGTCTCAATATAATGATAGTTTTCCCCCTTGGATATCAAAAAACGGTTTTTAGTCTTGAGCGATAATAGTTGCTCAAAATTCATCGAATTGCTTTTATAAGATCGTTTATAAAATATATTCTCAAATTTGTTCAACGCTGTCTCCAGTTCACTTTCATCGAATGGTTTTAACAAGTAATCGATACTATTCAGCTTAAACGCCTTGATAGCATGTTCATCGTAAGCTGTTGTAAATATAACAGGTGTTGTAACGTCCACATGGTTAAATATTTCGAAGCAGTTGCCGTCTGCAAGACGAATATCCATAAGAATAAGATCAACGACGGATTCTTTCAGAAAACCAATGGTATCTATGACCGTTTTTGTTTGCATCTCCAATTGATAATCCGGACGTAATTTCATCATCATTCGTTTTAGTTCTTCGGATGCAAACCGCTCGTCTTCTACTATCAGGTATTTCATGGCTGTATATAGGGGATTTTTACAATAAACATTTCCTCGGTATGCTCGACCGCAACTTCTTTAGCATAAATTTTATATTGCTTGGTAATGTATTTCAGCCCGATTCCACCTTTATCTGCGCTTCCTGATGGCTGGATGTTGTTTTCGACCGTAATATACTCGTAATCAATATTAATTTTGATATTTAGTGTTGCTTCTTCTGTTGCGATATTGTGTTTGAATGCGTTTTCTATAAGTAGTTGTAGCGTAAGGGGAATAATCTTATGTTGTTCATTGGGCGATATTTTATTTACCGTAAAAGTAAAAGAGTTGTCGAATCTCATCCGCATGAGGAATATATACGAATCCAAAGCGTTCAATTCTTCCGCAATGGACACTACCGGTTGTTGAGTGAGGGATAGTATATAGCGATAGGTTTTTGAGAGAGCTTTCGTAAATTTATTGGCATTTTCCTGATTTATATATATCAAAGATGACAATACGTTAAGGGAGTTAAACAGGAAATGTGGATTTATCTGTGATCTCAGCGTTTCGTGCTGAAACAGGAGAACTTTACGTTTGGCTTTCTCCGAATCAGCTATGGCTTTTTGTTCAGACTGGAAATAATGGATCAACTCGAACACCAACAGAATAGGAATATTGGTTGACATAGCAAAAGCAAACTTGAGCAGGAATGGGGGCAGTCCTTCTTGGGGAATGAGGAAAACGTCATAAATTAGAAAATTAAATCCCCATAATAATATCAGGCATATCAAGGCTATCCCTACAATATCTGCCACAATTCGCAAGAATATATTTTTGGAATAAGGCAGATTTCTATTTAAAAACCGTAATAGGCTGTAATCTGCTATACACATAGCAAAAATTACCACATAATGGGCTGATAGCTGTATAGGAAAATTCCGCCATAAATCTTCTTTCATTAATATAATACTGAAAAGCATCTGACACAAAGCATATATGAGCGTAGAGAAGAAAAAAATGGCCAGTCTTTTTATATGTATGTTTTTTATTTGAACCATTCTTCAAAATTAAAATTTCCCTGAAAGATTTATGGAAGGTGCCCCCTACTTTCTGATGAAGTTCATTATTTGAGGGATGAATTTTATGTGCAGACTATTATTCGTCTTGTATGAGGTGTGGTAAGAAGGGAAAAGGGCGCGCGCTTTTGTTGGTCTCAACGCTGACTTAATACGGACTTATTTGGAGTTCCTAGACTTATTGCTTCAAACTGACCGTACAAATGAGATACTACCGATTGTAGAACGGGCTATACCCCTATCGGATAAGGAGCGCGAAAGGATAGTTAAACTATTGAATTAGGAATAAGGCATCAATTTCTGTAAGTGCTTGCTGGGATTTAATCCAAGGTATGACCGAAGATTTAAAGCAAAAAAATACATCGATTCATTATCTTTGTAGGCACTTTGGTTAAAAACAATATCGTGGGATGTAGGCTATTCACTATATGAAAAAATACATACTGTTAGGTTTTATTTTTATTTCTCATCTGTCATTTTCTCAAACAAATGATGGTATCAAGACATTTATAGACAAGTCCTTTGACCTTATTGAATCAAATTCAATTAATGCCCGAAATATCGATAGCATAAAAAGTTGGCTTTATGCAGAATCAGAAAAACTTACCTCAATAGATGACGTAGTACCTCTGTATGAAGAAGTTTTTAAACAGTTAAATGACCATCATGGCAATTTAAAGTACAAAGGGAAAACTTACGGTTGGCATGTGCCTTTAAAAATCGAGAATACATATATCAAAAATAGACTGCAGAATGAAAAGTCGGCCGTCAGTGCTGTACTTAACGGTGAATTTGGATATATTCGAATCCCCGGTAATAATGATTTTGCATTTAGGAAAGTGGACAGTATCGCTTCTGATATTGTTGCACATATTAATAAGGTCAATTCCACAGAGATTAAAGGTTGGATTATTGACTTGAGGTTCAATACAGGTGGAAATATGTATCCAATTCTTTTGGGGTTAAAAGATTTTATTGGCGATGAAGTAGTTTTCGGCGGTTTTCGCAATTCGAAAGATGAACCGTCTGGAAAATGGGAAATTATAGACTCTAAGATGTTAATTGATGGTATTGAATTGACACAAACATCCCATGTAGACACATCTATTTCCATGACTACCCCTTTGGTTATTTTGACAAGTACCTATACGGCGAGTGCAGGTGAAATGACGGCTATCTCACTTATTGGGCGTCCTTATACGACTATTATTGGTGAACCAACAGCGAATTATACCACAGCCGTTCAAGGTTTTAAAATCAATGAATACGCTGGTATTAACCTGTCAACCGATTATGTAGTGGATAGGAATAACAAGGTTTATAAAAGCAGTATTGTTCCCGATATAGAAGTAATAGGTGGAGACGATTTGGACAATATGCTAAAGGATGAAAAAATAAATAGAGCACTTGAGTTTTTTAGAAGACAACTGGATAACACCGTATACTGACTGTATATTCCGTTGACCAATCTGCAATAAATCGCATACGTGGATTTGACCTTTGCAAACCGCTGTTAGCGGAAGTGTTATTTGATGAGTTCTAAAACTATTATCAATAGTCCAATTATTAAGCATAATGGCGAATAATATTTCGTGTCTTTCTGTCCAAATTTTGTCCGTTTGTATTTCTTGAAAAAACCAACGTAGTTAAATTCTCCGATGGCTCGTAAAATGAAGATACTTGCAATTGTCCAAAGTCCGTATTTGTAAATTATGTCAAGCCATACAGAGCTTTTAAAATCCAATTCAACAACATTTAGAAATACAACAAGCCCAAAACTTAAAAGTCCAAGGGCAACAATGAATGTCAGAATAGATCCTGGCATCGTAGCTTTTACATGGTTATCTTTTGTTGGAATTACTGCCCCATTTCCCCATTGTCCGCCAAACCCCCAATAAACATGAATACCCGATAGCAACAGAAAAATTACGATTAAGATTATTGCGATTGCTGTTGTCATATTAGTTCAATTTGAAAATCATATCCATTTACTGATGGTTTTAAACCGTTCAGTAAACGACTGAAATAAAAGCTCCTTTCACCGATCATTTTTCGACAATCACCGAGGAATGACTTGTGCTCCCCTAATTGATATTAGACAAATATAAACAACCTCTTACTTTTGAAAACATAATAGTAATAGTTCTTATTGATTTTTTAGTTCTGTTTTAATTATCTTTTTATTTAAATCCTTATTGATGAAAATTGTAGTAGTTACCCTGCTCCCTATTTTGATGATCGCTCCTTTTATGCCATCAAAAGCACAAATTACAGCGACGATAAAAGGTCTTGACAATGATACAGTTTATGTTTGGCAATATCCTTTAGCGAATATAGACGACATGCGCAAAGATACATTGATTGCTAACAACAATATGTTCACGTACCAGGTGCCTGAAGAGCCAACAGCTTATGCAATAATTCCCTCCGAAGCAGTATATACAAGAAGTGATGGCGGTTTTTATATTGCTCAAACAAAATTTATCGAACTTTTTAGTCTTCCAGATGAACAGATCAATATCGAAGGTGAACTCGAAGATTACTATCTTGATTATCAGATTTCCGGGAATGAGGTTAGTCGAGCATTGGGGCTGTTTCGCACATCGTATAAAGCTCCTGCTATAGAAGCAGTCAAAATTGAGCTTAAAATGGATTCTATAGGAGAAAATGGCGGAACCCAGGATCAAATCAACGAGCTATTCCATACCAGAGGACAGTATTTTAGCGAAATTTCCCAAACCAAAACAGAATATGTAAACAATAATTTTGATCAAGATTTGTCGGCATACCTTATTTCGAGGTTTTCCCTTGAGAAGTTCGCTACGTACTATCCGGAACTAACAGAAGACGTTCGGACCGGAATGTTCCGTAACGTTCTCGAAAACGCCGACAGGAACTATCAAAAATTTAGCGCTGTAAAATTAGCGGAGGAAAGCTTGGCTATAGGGAATGATGCACCGCATTTCGAGTTAAAAGATAACAATGGCAAAGTCGTATCGCTGTCAGACTTCGAAGGGAAAACCATAGTTTTGGATTTTTGGGGAACGTGGTGTCCGCCATGTCTCGATGAAATTCCTAAATTGAAGTCGTTTTATGAAAAAAACAAGAAAGATATCGTCTTAATAGGGATTGCATGTAATGAAGAAAAAGATGAGTGGAATGCAGCTATAAAAAACTACGGTCTGGAATGGCCCCAATTAATCAACTCTGATAAAAATGATATTGCCGCAATGTATGGTATCAATACATACCCTACGAAGATCGTGATCGATAGAAATTTGAAGGTGGTTAAGAGATTTGTAGGTGCAACGGAAGAGTTTTTCACGGAAATTGAGGTTAAATGACGTATGCCCCCAAATAACATGAACCTGTCCAAAGAGATCCTACATCTATTTTGAAGCGTAGATGTTTTCACCGAATCCATATTAGCTTTATTAGTTCAACACTTCTTCGTCGACCGAAAAACTTTCGTTAAAATAACGAAGTACGCCGTGCCATTTTCCGTCCAAGGTATATTTTTCACCGGTGGTTTTATTGCGTATGACCAACTCAAATGAACAGATGATATCATGCCGGTCAATAGATTTTCTAAAGATCAGTTTGGATTGTGCCGGTACTTTTAGGTCGAAGGTAAATGTACTGTTAAGCTTGTACGGCTCCCGTTGCTCGTTGCCGCTTATTGTAAAGCGTTCTGGATAGTAAGAAAATGTCCCATCTTCGTAATATACATCAGGCACGTTAACCTTAAATTCGGCAATATTTAAGTCTAAGGGTAATTCGTCCTCTTCCAGATTTACCTCAAAAAAGGAAGTTTTCACAAGATCATCAAACGTTTCGACATGTTGTACTTCCATGAGGGTATTCCCGGGATTATTAAACTCTGCTGTGCCACCTTTGATTTTCACCGTATCAATTTTGTCGTCGTCCCCCAAGAGATACGTTAAACTTTCTAATTCATATTCGTGAGGAAGCGTGGTTTCTTCTTCGCCAACTTCCGGATGTAAAGATTCCTTCGAACAGCTACCAAGAAATGAAAAGGCTATCGCAACGATAAAAAGTAATTGTCTATAATTTAATGCAAATGTTAGGATCATATGGAACAACGTAAATCAATAAACCAAACTTACGTAAAAAATATTGTTCTATGCGAAAGTCACACCAAAGAAAATAGGACAGTTTGTAACCCTTTGGAGAGATCCCCCATCACTCCGTTATGGCTGTTTCACCGTTAACCTTACTTTGTACGATAATCAAGTGGAACCAACTTATCATCTTCATTCCGGATATGTGTCTCTGCTCCAGGAACAATATCTGTGTTTTGGGCAGAAACACAGAGCCAGCGATCGCCGTGTTGGCGCGCAACGAAAATGAATAGATTTTGCCGGACACCCGCTGCAATTCCATGTGAGGTTTGGCCACTTAATCGCATTCGAGCATGCACAACGACATGATCCGATCCTAAAAACTTTACCTTGACTTTACCCAGTCGTAACTCGGAGTCTTTGAAGATAACCCGAAGTCCATATTCATGGGCCGCATAAATATCAGTCTTGCTCTCCCACCACATACCCACCACATTAACGAAATCGGCGTCCTCCTCAAAAAGTGCTGCAATTTCGTCCGCTCGCCTTGTATTCCATGCCTTAACAAAAAGGTGTGGTATGTCTTCCGGTATTTCGGCTATTTTCTCTGTCATGTTTTAACTTTGGCTAAAATCAAACTTACGTAAAAAGCATCGACTCTGAAGAAACAGCACATTTCTAAATGGCATTAAAGTGTAATGTGATTTAAAATCTCGTTTACAGATTGTTCTGGCGTAAGTTTCGACGTATCAAGCCAAAACCCGATTCGGGGTGTTCGCGTCATAAATTCAACGTGTAAAGATGCCACAGAGAAATCAGTATAGCCTGTTTTTCCTCTAGATGCTTCGCGTTCTTCTATCACTTCAACTGCTGGACATAATACGATTACACGGACGGGATAATCCTGTAAAAGATGAACAACGTATGATAGCTCCGTTCCGTAGTAATTGTCTTGTAAAACAACCGAAAATCCGTTGTCATAGTATGTTTTCGCTGCATCAACGGCTAGTCGATAACGTAAACGCAACTGTCGGATAGCTTCCGGAGAAGGCGTGGCAGACATCTCTTCTCGCCCAGATATCACCATCCGCCGGAAAATATCTCCTCGCAAATGCACTCCTCTTTCTAACTTTGATGCGAGAAGGTTAGCAACTGTAGACTTACCAGAAGCCATAAGACCCGTCACTAAATAAATAATGTTATTACCTGTCATTTACTACCCATCTAAAAACTAAATCCTTTATAAATCAGGCCAGAGAGCCTTGGTCGCCATACCAGATTCAGACTCTTTGAGAAAGTTCACAATCTGGTGCTCCGAAAACTTACTCTTCTCCATAATGTTTAACAAACTAAATTTAATAAAATTTAATTGGTTTAAACTTAATACGAACATATTTATGACTAATTTATTCCTGAAAAATAGCTCTTTCAACGGAAAGTTGGCCTTGATATGATAGTTATCCTCCCTAGGTTCATTGGAATCATAGAAGATACCAAAACGACCAATATCGTTACCAACGCCAATCGAAACGACTGATGCAAATTTTACTCATTCAACGCGAACGCTAAGAATCCACCATTTTATGACCGAATAGGATCCGAAATTTCTCGATAGCTTCCCAATATATGGCAAAAAAAACAGTCCGATCATGAGAAACTTAGTTTATATTTGTTCTATAAATCGTTTACTTCAATAGTAAAAATTGTGGGTTAAAACATTATTGTTGGTTTGAAATCTATGTCAAGGATATAGAATACGCCAGAAATGAACACTTCGAAATCTTTTAAATACGCTAAAAACTTATTATGAAAATCATCAAATTTATTCTTTGTTTGTTATTTGGGATACTGTTTGTCAATGCGGGACTTGACAAATTCTTACACTATATGCCCGTCCCCGAAATGGATGCCGAAATGATAAAAATCGGCGAGGCCATGATGACAATGAAATGGATTATTCCATTAACGGGATTCATTGAAATTGTCGGTGGAATGTTATTTATTTTCCCCAAAACAAGAGCCTTGGGCGCAATTGTCATTTTACCGGTAATGGTAGGAATCATCATTCACAATATTACTTTTATGCCCACTGGACTAATCATGGCAGGTATACTGTTCCTCATTAATTTATGGGCTATATACGACAACCGTGAAAAATATAGATTATTAATTTCATAAAATAAGATGAAAAAGCTACAGTACAAAACAAACATCGAAGCTCCTAAAGAAGTGGTGTATGAAAAAATGCTAGGGAGAGCCACCTATAAGCAGTGGACCTCGGCGTTCAATCCTACTTCCGATTTTGAAGGTGGATGGAACAAGGGTGACAAAATCCAATTTATTGGTATTTCCGAAGAAGGAAAAAAAGAAGGAATGCTTGCCCAAATAGCAGAAAACATCCCAAACGAATATGTATCCATACGCCACTATGGACTTGTGGACGGAAACAGCGAAATCACTGAAGGGCCGGCAGTCGAAGCTTGGGCACCGTCGTTTGAAAACTATACATTTTCGGAAAACGAGGGTATCACGACGGTGGTCGTGGAGGTGGATACCAATGAAGAATACTTCGAATATTTCAACCAGGCCTGGCCCAAAGCACTCGACAAGTTAAAAGAAATTTCAGAGCAATAAAGGGAAAAATCTTCGTAATGAATTGCACCGTGATAAAACACCTTATTTACACCATTGTCTTTTTAATGGGCAACCTCTTGGTCTTTGGTCAGGAAAAGCCCAATGTCGTAATTATCTATGCTGACGACTTGGGACTGGGCGATATAAGCGTATATGGCAGCACAACAATAGAAACACCGAATATCGATGATTTGGCTAGGACTGGCCAAATCTTCACAAATGCACATGCAACCGCATCGACTTGTACGCCATCAAGATATTCCTTGATAACAGGTGATTATCCTTTTCGGCAAACCGGAACAGGTATTCTACCTGGTGATGCCAAACTGATCATTCCGGTAACCACGATGACATTGCCCCGAGTATTTAAAAAAGCTGGTTATGTAACGGCAACCGTCGGGAAATGGCACTTGGGTTTGGGGGAACAGATTGAAAAAAACTGGAATGAAAAGATCGTCGCTGGGCCAAACAACGTCGGATTCGATTATTCCTTTATTTTCCCCGCCACTGCAGACCGGGTCCCAACTATTTTTTTGGAGAACCAAGAGTTAGTAGGCGGTGATCCAGAAGATCCTATTCGTGTTTCCTATACAGAAAAAATAGGAAATGAACCTACTGGCAAAGAAAATCCCGAGCTTTTAAAAATGAAAGCATCTCCAAACCATGGCCACAACAATACCATCGTTAACGGTATTGGTAGAATAGGTTGGATGGAAGGAGGACGGAAAGCCAGATGGACAGACGAAGAAATATCCTTTACCTTCTTCGAAAAATTAAACGAGTTTCTGATCGATCATAAGAACGAACCTTTTTTCATGTTCTATTCTGCTACGGAGCCCCACGTACCTCGAATGCCGGCTACCATGTTCAAAGGGAAAAGTGGACTAGGATTACGTGGTGATGCTATCTTACAGCTAGATTACACCGTCGGTCAAATAGTGCGCGCATTAAAATCACTTGACCTGTATGACAATACCATCATTATTTTCTCAAGCGATAATGGTCCGGTTTTAGATGACGGATACCAAGACGAGGCAGTAACAAAACTGGGTAAACATGACCCTTTTTGGGGCTATCGCGGTGGTAAATATTCGGCTTTTGAGGCAGGTGCTCGCATTCCTTTTATTATATCATATCCAAAGGGGAATATCCAACAGAAAGAAAACACAGCTTTGATTTCCCAAGTTGATCTTTTACGGTCGTTTGCATCTTATCTAGATGTTCATATTCCTGACAAGGATGCTATCGATAGTAGAAATCACATAGATGTCTTGTTAGGACGATCTGAGCAAGGAAGAGATTTGCTAATTAAAAGTTCATCAACTCATTCGGTGATATCAGGTCAATATAAATATATCAAGCCTCATAAAGGGCCTAAAATAGGTCGTCTTGTAAATATTGAACTAGGGAATGACTCTGAAGAACAATTATACGACCTTCAAAAAGATCCTGGTGAACGCGAAAATATTGCTAAACAAAACAATCATTTGGTAAAAAAAATGAAGAACGTTCTTGAACAAGAATTGAAGAGAACAAGTTTTTAAGCCCCTTTACTTCATAAAAATTTAATTCCAGTCCTTCATTCCACGATATCAACATCGGGGCAAATAAAGATTTTTTCTTATTTTGGTTGATAAACACTTACATTGCACCGCTATGTCCAAAATTATTTTCTTTATTATCTTGACTGGTTTTTGTAATACCATTGTAAATAGAGTCATATTAAATAGAATAAAAACAAGCCTTTTGTAACCATGAAGCCAATTTTGTTAAGCATCTTTTTGATTTTAATCAGCCATATAGTTTTTGCGGAGGTTCCTTTACGGTTGGCCGTAGCTGGATTAAGCCACGGGCACGTCGACTGGATTTTCAGCAGAAAAGACAAAAAGGATGTGGCTGTAATTGGCATTTATGAAACCAATCCAGAGTTGATTGATCGTTACGCCAAACGATACCACTTAGATAAAGCTCTTTTCTTTACCGATTTGCTGGAGATGTTGGATGAAGTTAAACCTGACGCTGTGTCGGCATTCGGTGCTATTAACGAACACATTGCTGTTGTACGTGCCTGCGCACCGCGACAGATCCATGTGATGGTAGAAAAACCGTTGGCAACGACCGTAAGGGATGCTAAAGAGATAAAAGAGCTCGCTGAACGGTATAAGATACATGTCCTGACAAATTTTGAAACGTCGTGGTATGAAAGCAATCAGCAGATTAAAGAAATATTAGAAGACGGTCAATTGGGAGAAATACGAAAAGTGATCGTGAATGACGGGCATCAAGGACCAAAAGAAATCGGGGTAAGCAAAGAGTTCTTGGAGATACTAACCGATCCGGCAAAGAATGGAGCGGGCGCATTGGTGGATTTCGGATGCTACGGAGCCAACCTGATGACCTGGTTGATGAACGGCGAGAGACCGCTTTCAGTAACGGCCGTAATACATCAAAATAAGCCAGACATCTACAAAGATGTGGACGATGAAGCGACCATCGTTCTACAATATCCAAAAGCGCAATGTCTGATTCAGGCCTCATGGAATTGGCCATTTTCTAGAAAGGATATGGAAGTATATGGTACCAAAGGTTACGCTATAGCTCCTGATGCAACAACTTTACAACAGCGTTTGCTCGGAAACAATAAAGCGGAAAGAAAGCAACTTCCTGCAAGATCGGCTCCGTTTGATGACCCTTTTTCTGTATTAGCCGCTGTGGTGAATGGTTCGTTAGTATTGGACAAACTTGATCTGTATGAATTAACCATAAATGGCATTGTTGTCGAAATCCTCGATGCGGCAATGCAATCGGCAAAACAAAAAAGAACTGTATTCTTAAAATAACATACAATCCTTAGCTTGATCTTAAACTCAACAGAAGTAGGCTGCGGATGGAAATACGATTATGTTTTATCGTAGCTTTGCGTAATGTAAACAATTTCAATGTGATATGTGATGAAACATCAGGTAATATCTATTCGACCCTTCATCGGAGCAAAAGATTTCGATACGTCAAGAAGGTTTTATAATGACGTAGGATTTCGGGAAACCGTATTAAGCCCTACTTTATCCTTATTTACATGGCAGGAACTGGGTTTCTATTTACAGAAAGCTTATGTTAAAGATTGGGTAGATAATACCATGATTTTCTTTCAGGTAGAAGATGTAAACCTCATTTGGGAAGAATTGACCGCTCTCGGTCTTCATGAAAAATATCATGGCGTAAAGTTAGTCCCAATCCGTGTAGAGTCGTGGGGCCGAGAGTGCTTTCTGCACGACCCTTCGGGTGTACTTCTACATTTTGGAGAGTTTTTCTAAACTGTTGGATAAGGTAGAGATGTAGATACCTTATTTCTTGTTCAATTTCCGTAAACGTTCTTTTGCTGCAGGAATGACATCATCATCTTCTTCATAATTTTCAATCACACTTTCCAACGTACTCTTCGCCTGGAGTTTATTACCTTTAGCGGAATAGGTATCTGCAAGCAGCAGGAAGCTCTTGGCTACCCAATAATCATGTGCCCCCATATTGTTGACTACATCAAAGGCGGTCTCCTGCGCTTTGTCGTATTCCTTGTTTTCATATTGCAATTGAGCTAGGCGATACCTCGCCTCCGCGCCGACTGCCGCTTGGCTCTTCTTCGCTGCCAGATTCAGTTCCTTCAAAGCTGACTCCTTGTTCCCTTCTTGCAGCATGATCCGCGCACTGTACAAGTGTGCCTTAGCGATGTCTTCGTCAGATGCGTCGTCGTGACTCTTTACCAACTTCGCATACTTGGCTGTCTGTTCCAAATCCCCCATTTTGAAGTAACAAATCATCAGGTTAGTTACAGCGTAGCTATAGTTATCTTTGTATTCTGAGTTGAGCTCAAGCTTTTTAAGATGTACAATAGCCTCGTTATATTCCCCCAAGTCCAAGTATAACGTAGCCACGGTCATCAAGGTGTTCTCCGTATACTCACTCGTCCAATCGTTCAAAATTATGTTGAGATCGCGCAGCGCCTCCTTGGGATGCCCAGTGCGGTACAAACTCACTCCGCGGATATAGCGAGCGTGTTTTTCCTTTATGGGTTTCGAAAATTTATCAAAATACGCATTGACTGCTTCCACAGCCGGTCCATATTGTCTCTTGACAAACAAGGAATGGGCTGCTTGGAAAACCAAGTTATCCTGTTCCGCAGTACTTAGATTCTTGAGGTTGGTGCTGGTCGCGTAATGGATATAACTCGAAGCATCTCCTTGATCCAGATAAATGTTTTCAATGGAACGAAGTGCTTGTCCGGCCTCATCCGTTGTAGCATATTGCTCCACTATCTTCTGGAAGGATGCTTTTGCTGTCTCGATGTCACCTTTATTGTACTGGACAAGCCCAATGGTCATCAATGCCCGAGGAACATAGCTGCTTCGAGGGTACTGTTCGATCATCTGCTCCAGCCCTTCGATGGCGGTATCATAATCTCCCGTAGTGAAATAGGTGTAGGGAACCTCAAAGGCTACGTCATCCGCATAGTTCGAATTGGGAAATTGCTCCACAACGGACCAAAGCGTACGAATCTTAGCTTCATTGTCGCCTTGCAATCCTTGGATAATACCACTCTGGAACAACGCATAATCCTGGTTGGGAGCTTCATCGTTGATCAACTGGCCATAGTATTGATTAGCACGGTCGTAATCGCGCACGCTCAAATACGAATCACCCAAACGGGCGATCACGTCATGGCGTACATTTTCCTCCAGCGAGCTACCTTCGGTAGCCAAAAAGCGTTGAAAATAATCGGCTGCCATACCAAAGCTGTTGTTACGGAACGCCGCATAGGCCAGGGCATAGTTTGCATAATTATATACATCGGTATTCCGTGCGGCGGGCAAGCGAAGGAATCGGGAAAAGTTTTCCACCGCCTCTTTGTATTTACGCACTTCATACATCGCCTCGGCTTTCCAATACGTGGCCAATGCCGCCATTTCTGCATCGATCGGGAATTTCTCCGATCTCATGAACATGGATATGCTATTTTCAAAAGCGCGCTCGTTATAAAACTCCAATCCGCGGTAGTACGTTGCTTTTTGATAGGTCATATCGGTTTTCCGTTCCCCGTTGTTCAACGATTCCAGCAAACTTACTCCTGCATGGAAATTACTCGTCCCCAGCAAAACATCTACGGATAATGTTTCTGCACTCTCCGGTGTCTTGCTATCGCGATTACTTTCCGAATGTTTCTTCGCGATATAGCCTTCGAGTACTTCCAGGGCAACTTGGGCGGAGTCCAATTCATGTAAGACTTTGGCGTAGTTATACAATGCAATCGTTTTCAATTCCGGATCGAGATCCATTCTCGTCGCCTGGAGAAAAGCATTGCGCGCACGTTGTTTATCGCCGGTCTCTATGGCGATATTTCCCAAAGTAATAATGGCCCCCTGATAAAAGGCATCCGATTTTTCCAAACTCTCCAAAATAGAGGTCGCTCTTGGGTACTCCCCTGCACGGTAGGCTAAATAACTAATTCTGTAATTGTCGATATTGTCGCGCGATGCGTTGGGGTTCCGTTTAAGAAGTTCGTCATTGTAGGCTTGTTTGAAACCATTTCTTGAAAAATACGTAGCAGCGGCGATCCGGCGCAGTTCAACGTCAATCGCTTCCCGGTTGATACGCATATCCGGGCTCCGACGGACCTTTACGGCATCGGCCAGCATCGGCCGGTAATCACGTACGACATCAATGGAATCCATAACCGGGGCTTGTCCGTCGCTCCGTTGCTCGCTAGGCTGCCGTGTATCTTTTTGTTGTTTATCCTCTTCCTGCGCATACCCCATAATCAGCAAAGCTGAAAAGACCACGGTAAGCAGGTATTTCAGGTAGTTATAGTCGATGCTTTCTTTCAATATCATTGTTTGTCCGTATTTCTGATTTTTTCTCTACGTTCCTTCGCCGAGGAGATATTATTGTAATAGCTCTCCTAACTAGCTATAGTCAAAACTAAAGAATTCCATTCAATTATGTGAATCGTCAGCAAATAAATGGACGCTAAAATATATTTTAGACACCATAACCGCCACATTTACGCCATCTAAAACTCGTAAAATAAAACAATTAAAGACAATGCTATTGTTACATGACAATAAAGTCATTCAAAAAATCCCACGTCGGTGTATACAAAGCGATAGTAGCTTTTATGTTGCCATAGGGTATGGTATCAGTGGAAAAATAATTATCTTTACCTTGTCATTAGACGGATTATAATCGGGCAATGGAGAATGGCGTACCCGTCGAAAATTAGATGTTTTTTTGATTTCTCCACCCATGGAACAATGAAAACAGATGGGTTTAATTTGTCGATTAAGAATTTTAAAAAGGATGAGCGATGCTGGACAAAGTAAACTTAACAAAGATCATATTCTTATTCGTATTGTTATTCTCGCAGGGAAATAAATCGAAAGCCCAAAGCTATTTTTTTGAGCGTGTTTATGACGAAACCTTAGCACAGACAAGTTACGTCATAGGTGATTTGAATACAAAAGAGGCTATTGTTATTGATCCACAAAGGGATAGTGATGTGTATTTGGAAATCGCTCAAGCCAACAATCTCCAAATTACCAAAATTGCCGAAACGCATATTCACGCAGACTTTTTAAGTGGTTCGCGTGAATTGGCTGCCGTTACCCATGCGGAACTGTTGCTTTCCGATGAGGGGGGGGCGGATTGGCAATATCAATTCCCACACACTGGGCTGAAAGATGGAAGCACTATCACAATCGGACAGGTAGAACTCAAAGTAATGCACACGCCAGGACATACACCGGAGAGTATCACTTTTTTGGTAAGAGACACAAAAGCTTCCTTCACCCCGCTAAAAGCCATTACGGGCGATTTTATTTTCGTAGGCGATGTCGGTCGTCCTGACTTATTGGAAAAAGCAGCAGGGCAAATTGGCTCGCAAGAGATCGGGGCGAAACAGCTATATGCTTCCATTCAGAAGTTTTCTAAACTGCCTGATGATTTGGAAATATGGGGAGGACATGGAGCGGGTTCATTTTGCGGTAAAAGCTTAAGCGCTATCCCGCATTCTACATTAAAGGAAGAAAAGCAGAACAGCAATGCTTTTCAGTTTAAAAATGATGAAAAAGGATTTGTAACATATGTCTTGGACGGACAGCCGACTCCGCCTAAATATTTTGCAGTGATGAAACAACTCAACAAAGTTGATCGTCCGTTGCTAATACAGGTTCCTATGCATCCGAAACTCAATCAGGCTGTCTTTCAGCAAGTAATAGATAACAATCTTCTGATTATTGATACCCGACGCAAAGAAGAGGTCGCTAAAGGACATGTTCGGGGTAGTTTGCATATCGAAAACGGAAAATCATTTTCTACTTGGGTAGGTTCTTTAGTAGATTATCAGCAACAAATCGTATTGATAACCGAAGAAGACCAAACGGAAGATTTGACTCGTAAGCTGATGCGTATCGGAATGGACAATATTTACGGCTTTGTAACGGACCTGGATAAAATGAATATCGAATTGGATAAATCTAATCTAATTAATATCGGGGATCTGAAAAATAATCTAGACGGAAAAGATGTTCAAATTATAGATGTACGCACCGAAAGTGAATATAGCGCCGGACATATCGAAGGCGTGGAAAATATCGTTCTGACTTCTTTGGAAAACAACATAGGAAAAATCAGTAAAGACAAACCTGTTATTGTGCATTGTCAAAGTGGAGTGCGTGCGGCAATGGCATACTCCATTTTGAAAAGAAATGGAATACAAAACGTCAAAATGTATTCGGGAGGAATCAACGAATGGACTGAAAAAAAGAATGAATTAACGAAATAAAATTTATCCGATATCAGAAGCGATACGACAAATAAATAAATACGGAGATAGACGCTTGGCCTAGAGGAATAGCTTTTGTGGTGTCGCCCACCCCGGTAAGGCGGGATAATCAGCGACGGTGATGTGTGTTGACTTTAACCCACTTCTGATAATTTCAATATTTGATTGTTTACAATAATTTCAGGATTTACTATACGCTTTTTAGTCTTCAGCTTTTTACTTTTACATCCATTATCTCTGATTTTTTCAATCCATTGCACCAAATTGGACTTCTGATTTATTTTATTGATAAGATAAAAGTCATCTTCGAAAAAGTCCTTTTCTTCAATTATTCCTTTTTCCAAACAATCTTTAATTATCTTCTTCATTATTACATTTATTTCTAGATTTTCCTCCCCTTCAAAATATTCAGCTGTCAAAAAATTGTATTTTTCTTGGAACCATTTTCCATAATCTTTGGATTTTAGGACAATTCTATTCTCAAAAGTTTCTAAGCCTTTTAAAAACCACGAAATCTCTTTACGTGAAATTTCTCCAATCTGAAACATGTCTCTAAGTGTATAGTCTATCCTATCCGCCGATAAATAAGGTAGAGGATATTCTAAAAGTTTAAATTTTTCTATATCAATAAGCGTGGTTTGATCAATTTGATATTTCTCCAATACAGCGTTTAATTCATGATCTTTTAAAACTGCACCATATCTATTTTCATGATAATCTTCCCCTTCAATTTCAAGTACATAATCAATTAAATGAGAAAAAGCGGTATGCGAAATATCATGAACTAATCCAGCGATTTGTTCTACAATACTCCCTCCAAGTTTTTTTATGATTAGCATTACCCCAATCGAATGTTCAAATCTTGTATGATTTAATTTTGGGTTAACTAAAAATATAGCACCTCCTTGATGAATTTGCTTCAATCGCTGAAAGACATTTGTCTTTATGATTTCTTCAATTACTCCTGAAAATTCAAACTCTCCATATATGTTATCTACGTATTTCATTTGGCTGGCGCAACTTCCAAATATACGCAACAATCTTCTAAAATCTGGATCAAGTGAATATTTGTTCTGTAGGTCAAATATTTTAGCGAGAATGGTGTATAAATGACATACATGTTCGTACCTTGTACTCGGCTTTTCTAAGTATAAAAAATAAATATGATCATTGGTTTAGATATCGGAACATCCTCGACAAAAGCAATCGCATTTGACCAAGTAGGCACAATTATTACGCAATTTAGCGTAACATATCCTATTATATCTCTACAAAGTGATTTTTACGAACAAGATCCCGTACAGATCTATGAGGCTTGTGTGCAAGCAGTTTCAGAAGTGATGGATAATTTGAAGAATAGCAATCAGAAACATCACTTGGAGGGTATAGCTTTGAGTAGCGCCATGCATGGTGTAATCGCCATGGATAATACGGGTACTCCCCTTACAAATTGCATTATATGGGCCGATACACGGAGTCAAGCTATTGCGGATAAACTAAGAGGGACAGCTACAGGCCATCAGCTATTCCGAGAAACAGGTACCCCCATACACCCGATGTCTCCGTTGTGCAAATTGATTTGGATGAATAAGCATATGCCAGATATCTTTCAAAAGGCGCATAAGTTTATAGGCATAAAGGAATACGTCTTTTTTCAACTGTTCGGAGTATATGTTGTAGATTACTCTATCGCTTCGGCGACGGGTTTATTCGATATCCATAGGATGCATTGGAGTGCGCTAGCGCTTTCAAAGGCAGGAATAACAGACAAACAATTATCTTCACTAGTTTCTGTTGATTATATACAGTCCGTTGAAAAGGAGATGACGGCTTGCCGATGGAGCATTCCTGTAGGTACGCCCTTCGTGATTGGTGCTAGTGATGGGTGTCTTGCTAATTTAGGTGTAGGGGCTATAAGTCCTGGTATTGCTTCTGTGACAGCGGGCACCAGCGGAGCCATAAGGGTAGTAACAGATCGATCTAATACAGATGTCAAAGAACGGGTTTTCAGCTATATTCTTCGTCCCGACGAGTTTGTAGTAGGTGGCGCGATTAACAATGTGGGAATCGTCCGAAACTGGTTTAGAGATCAGTTCATGCCGGAGCTTTCCCAAATGCCTTTAGATATGGATTCCGCTGTCTCATTTGATGACGAAGTCAAATCGGTCGCTCCTGGTTCGGACGGACTCATATTTCTCCCTTTTATTACGGGAGAGCGTGCTCCATATTGGGATGCTAAGGCAAAAGGTGTTTATTTTGGTATCCAGTTTCAACATAGTAGGGCACACTTTGCACGCGCGATGATGGAAGGGATGTTATTTGCATTGTTAAGTGTTGGAATTGCACTGGAAGAAACGACACAGCCAATAAAAATTATCTATGCGAGTGGCGGCCTAGCACGTTCGACGCTGTGGGTTCAAATGCTGGCTGACGTATTTAACAAGCCTGTGTATGTAAAAGACAATGTAGAAAGTTCGGCTTGGGGTGCTGCTATCATAGGAATGGAAGCACTTGGCATAGATGGAGTACAACTATCACGTCCTACTGTTGATACTGCCGACACACAGTATCTTCCCGATGAGCATAATCACCACATTTATATGGAAAACTTCCGGAAATTCGAACGTCTCTATTCCAAGTTGAAGGAAGAATTTTAAAATCATTTTATTATGCCATTGTTAATCGTTTTTGCGGGAATAGTTTTACTTCTACTGTTAATAACAGTCGTTAAACTCAATTCGATCATTTCTCTACTAATTACGTCGATAGCCGTTGGTTTCGCTATGGGGATGGACGGAACCTCTATTATGAAATCTGTGGAGGTTGGCGTCAGTAGCACAATGGGCCAGTTGGCTTTAATACTTGCCTTTGGTGCAATTTTAGGCAAGTTGTTAGCCGATGGTGGAGCAGCCCAGAAGATAACGGATGTGTTGACAAGAGTATTTGGTGTAAGGTATATACCTTGGGCTATGGTATTAACGGGGTTTCTCGTAGGAATACCGCTTTTTTATAACGTAGGGTTCATCGTGTTGGTTCCGTTTGTTTTTATGGTATGTCGGTCGAACAAACTTCCTTTGCTATATGTTGGCATTCCTTTACTTGCGGCACTCTCTGTGACGCATGGCTACCTGCCACCACATCCTGGGGCAACAGCTATCGCAATCATATTTCAGGCAGATATCGGGCTAACAATGATCTATGGAATGATTGTCGCCGTACCCGCTATCATTATAAGTGGCCCAGTTTTCGGACGGTTCTTGAAAGCTATACCTACTAATCCGCCCGAAGAATTATTTGCATCTCCAACTGACGTTCAGACGGCTTCCCCTAGATTTACCCTTAGTATTTTCACGGGATTGTTTCCGGTATTTCTCATCGCGATGGGATCATTCGGTTCCATGTTTCTTCCCGAAAACTCCCAATTTCTCGGGGTGATACAATTTATAGGAGATCCTGTCTTTGCTTTACTCTTAGCGGCCTTGTTGGCGATGTATACCATGGGAATAAGGCAGGGCAAGAGCCTGAAGCAACAGGCTGAGCGTATTGAAGAAGCACTACGTGGAGTAACGATGATTCTATTTATTATAGGCGCATCCGGCGTATTCAAACAAGTGCTGGTGGACAGCGGCCTAGCGCAATATATTACGGAAATTACGAGTGATCTTACATTGTCACCATTAGTTCTGGCCTGGGCAATTGCCGCTATTATACGTTTGGCCGTTGGATCGGCTACTGTGGCAGGGCTTACGACCGCGGGGATTATGCTCCCGATTCTAGAGTCGTCACATAGCAGCCCCGAACTTATGGTACTGGCAACTGGAGCAGGAAGCCTTATGTTTTCGCATGTAAATGATACCGGTTTCTGGATGTTTAAAGAATATTTTGGCTTGTCGATGCGCGACACTTTCTTATCGTGGTCTATTATGGAAACATTGGTTTCTGTTATTGGCTTATTTGGTGTTTTACTGCTGAACGGGCTGGTTGGCTAACTGGCTTTGAGAATATAGGTAATTTAATATTTCCGATCTAAAGACACACGCAGATGTTGAAATTGAGCGCACTCTTTTGTTTCGTAACGGTTAAACTCCAAGATAATCAAATGAAAGTCAATCTGAACAGCTTCTGATTTTTGTCGAGCTTTGGTTTCTAATTTTATAAATTACAAACATGCAGGCTCAATTGAGCTTACATACCGGAATTTTCAGTCGGCTGCAAAGTAACAGTCGTCGTCTCTTGTTCATAAGATATACCATAATAACATGAAAATAAACATCAAAAAAAGTATAGCTTTCCCGCTCCTAGCTGTTGCGGGATTGACATACGCAACAATTAATGCCGATAACGTTAGTAAAAGAATATCTAATGAGCCTAAAATCAATAAAGAGAAACCTTTGGTATCCAGCTCTCAGCAGGCGCCAGATCTAAAATTTAAAGACGAAAATGGGAATACGGTTTCGCTACACGCACTGAAAGGGAAAGTCATATTTATCAATCTCTGGGCTACGTGGTGTCCTCCATGTATCCACGAAATGCCATCCATCAATGAACTACGGAAAACCTTTAAAGACAACGATGATCTGGTGTTTCTGATGGTTGATTTGGACGGAGAAATCGAGATAACAAAAAAATTCATGGAAAGGAAGAAATATGATCTGCCGGTACATGTTCCTAACAGCAAAATACCAAGTGAACTGTTTTCTGGCTCTATTCCGACCACGATTATTATCGACAAACAAAACAATATAGTGGGCCGGCGGGTGGGCGGTGCGGATTATATGTCTCCGAAGATAGTAGAATCAGTAAAGGGCCTACTAAATGAATAATTAGTTCAATACCAATGAAAAAAATTGGATATAAAATTGAATAAGAAGTTATTCAGCACTTTCTAGAAGGAAATTGGGAGGGCATAAATTGAAGCTTTTGTAACAAATGTAACCGACCACGTCAATCCGTTCTCGCACATTTGTATCTATAATTAATGGCTTATGGAAATTGCAGGTTATATATCATCCATTTGTATCGGTATTGCACTTGGTCTTATCGGCGGTGGGGGGAGCATTCTGACTGTGCCGGTTCTCGTGTATCTCTTTCGCGTAGACGCTATGCTAGCCACTGCCTACTCCTTGTTCATAGTAGGTATCACAAGTTTTGTCGGCTCGTTTACCTATTTCAAGAGGGGGTTGGTCAATATCCGTACATCCATCGTATTCGGTATTCCTTCCATAGTGGCTGTTTACTTCACACGTGCTTATATTGTTCCAGCAATTCCGGTTGAGTTATTTCAGGTTGGTAATTTCATATTGACCAAGAATATGATGGTCATGGTACTGTTCGCGGTTTTGATGATTATTGCTTCTTACAGCATGATAAAGAAGGATGAGCTGAAGGTAGGTGAAAAGCCCCAACAGCTGCAGTTCAACTATCCGCTTATTCTAGCAGAAGGAACGGTAGTCGGTATATTGACTGGGCTTGTGGGCGCTGGAGGTGGTTTTCTTATCATTCCGGCACTCGTGGTTCTAAGCAAGCTACCGATGAAAGAGGCCGTTGGCACGTCATTGGTCATCATTACCGCGAAATCGCTATTCGGATTTTTCGGTGAGCGTAGCGAAGGTCTAATAAACTGGACATTCCTACTTGTTGTATCGGCTTTGGCCATCGTAGGTGTCTTTATCGGTATGCTTTTATCGAAGAGAATTGACGGAAATAAATTGAAACCGGCATTTGGTTGGTTTGTACTCGTCCTGGGCGTCTATATCTTGGCTAAAGAGATTTGGTTAAAATAACTTCGGCTTGTGTAACCAAAGTAGCTGTACAAGTAAAATCAAAGTCCGAACTTTACATGGAATGATCGTAAAAGTTATAAATTAGAAACACTTAAATAAAAAGATTATGTTTTTTCAGCATATATATGATAAAAGTCTGGCGCAGGCCAGCTATGTAATCGGCTGTCAAGCCAAGGGAGTTGCCATGGTAATTGATGCCCAACGTGATATCGATGTATATCTGCAGGTTGCAAAACAGAATAATCTGGAGATTACGCATATCGCCGAAACCCATATTCACGCCGATTTTCTTTGTGGATCACGCGAACTCGCAGCAGTGACTGGTGCCGAATTGTATCTTTCCAACGAGGGCGGTGACGATTGGCAATACCGGTTTCCACATACCGGGTTAAGACACGGCGATAAAATTACCTTGGGTAACTTAAGCTTGGAAGTGCTCCACACCCCGGGACATACTCCCGAAAGTATTAGCTTTCTCCTTACCGATCATCCTGCAACAGACAAACCGGTGATGGTCTTTACGGGCGATTTCGTGTTTGTAGGAGACGTCGGACGTCCCGACCTCTTGGAAAAGGCGGCCGGAATCACCGGGACACAGGAAAAAAGTGCTCAACAGATGCATCACTCTATCCAGTGTTTCACGAAACTGCCCGAATATGTGCAGATTTGGCCGGGACATGGTGCCGGGTCCGCCTGCGGAAAATCGTTGGGAGCTGTGCCCAATTCGACGATAGGCTATGAAAAGATCCGCAATTGGGCGTTTCAATATGAAAACAATGAAGAAGCCTTTGTTGAATCTCTTTTGGACGGACAACCCGAGCCTCCAAGATATTTCGCAATGATGAAGCACTTGAACAAGGTACCACGCCGGCTATTGGTTGAGGTGCCGAAATACCCCAAGCTAGACAGAGAGCAGTTCCTGATGGCCTACCACAATGGACTAAAGGTCATCGACACCCGAAACAAAATGGATTTTGCCAAAGGATATATTCCCCATAGCATCAACATTCAAGGTAATAACTCTTTCTCTACCTGGATGGGCTGGTTATTAAGTTATGAGGAACAGTTCATGGTGATTGCCGACGATGACAAAATCGAAGATCTAACTCGTAAACTGATGCGCATCGGCATGGACAATGTCTATGGCTATATTTCTGATGTCGATAACCTCGGTCTGGAGCTCCAGGTGGCAGACGTCATAGACATGGAAACGTTTAAAGAATATATTGGAAAGGAAGACGTTCAAATCGTGGACGTTCGGGGAGAATCTGAATACGAAACAGGTCATATTGAAGGAGCTGATCATGTGTTTGTTGGCACCTTGCCGCAGAATCTCGGCAAGATCAATAAAAACAAGCAGGTGGTTATCCACTGTCAGGCTGGTGACCGTGCGACCATTGCTTATTCGCTATTAAAGAGCAACGGTTTTGAAAACGTAAAAAATTATTCCGGCGGGATGAAAGAATGGAAGGAAAAGAAGAATGAAGTTGTAAAATAATATAAGTGGAACACATGAAAAATTATTTTAAGGAATGGACGTTTATACGCTTTTTGAGGTTTTTCATCGGCGTTATTGTCATGATACAGGGCATTCAAGCAAACCAATGGATAATCATTGGTCTTGGGGTATTTTTCACCCTACTGCCACTTTTCAATGCAAATGCATGTAGTATGGGGAGCTGTGGTGTTCCTCCGCGAAGACGCACTAGCTCAAGGCCGGATGATGTTACCCATAACGTGATAAAAAGATAATTTCATGCAGCTTGATTATAATATTCAAATAAAGTAATTAAAAAATGATAGAACTTCTAAGACAACCGTGGCCCTGGTATATTGCCGGGCCGATAATTGGTCTAACGGTGCCCGCCCTGCTCCTACTGGGCAATAAATCTTTTGGGATCAGCTCATCTCTCCGCCACATCTGCGCATCCTGTGTGCCGGCACAAATACCTTTCTTCCACTACGATTGGAAAAAAGAAGCATGGAATCTGTTTTTTGTCTTCGGTATTTTCCTAGGAGGGATATTAGCGGTCGTCTTTTTGGCTAATCCAAATCCAATCGAAATAAATCCAACATTGGCTGGTGAACTGGCAGGTTATGGCATCACTAACTACAATAATCTTATTCCGGAAGATGTCATGAGCTGGAAAGCGCTGCTCACCCCCCGGGGCTTCATCCTAATTGTCGTCGGAGGTTTTTTGGTTGGCTTCGGTACACGATATGCAGGCGGTTGTACCAGTGGGCATTCCATTATGGGATTGTCCAATCTTCAATGGCCGTCTCTCATAGCCACGATATGCTTTATGGTTGGAGGTTTTGTCATGGCAAATCTTATCTTGCCCTATATATTGTCACTTTAAGAAATAAAATGATGAATAACATAAATTCAAACGTAGAAAAAAAATCTAAATGGCATCATAACCTCAAATTTCTATTTGTAGGTGTCCTTTTTGGTATCCTGTTTGTAAAATCAGAAGTCGTAAGCTGGTTCCGTATACAAGAGATGTTTCGTCTACAATCTTTTCATATGTATGGGATTATCGGTAGTGCTGTATTGGTCGGTCTTATCTCCGTTTGGATAATCAAAAAGTTCAACGTGAAGACTATCCATGGCGAAAAAATCACCATCGCTCCCAAGAAATTTAATAAAGGACAGATTTATGGTGGGTTGGTTTTCGGTTTTGGCTGGGCGTTAACCGGCGCTTGCCCAGGCCCCTTGTTCGCCCAAATTGGCACAGGTGCAACCGTTATAGTAGTTACATTATTGAGTGCCATCGCGGGAACATGGGTATACGGCTATTTTCGGGAAAGACTACCTCACTAGCAAATTAGAAAGAAACAAAATGAAGGGGATATCGTCAAGCCGAAAAAGCGTTGGCGGTCACGCTAAAAAAAGAAATTTACTCCTGACAAAGCGTTGTCATTTGAGAGATCTATTTTTAGATTTTACAAATAAAAAAAGACAAAAGATGAAACATGAATGGAAGAAAAACGAAAAGCAGTTTTATTTACCGAAAAATGAACATGAATTGATAAGTATCCCCGAATTTAAGTTTTTCACTATTGAAGGAAACGGAAACCCCAATGATGACTTTTTTGCTGAATACATTGGGGTTTTATATTCTTTATCCTATGGAATTAAAATGAGTCGTAAAAAAGGGACAGAACCTGAGGGATATTTTGATTATACAATTTATCCACTTGAAGGGGTTTGGGATTTAAATGAAGAAGCAAAGAAATCATTTGACAGGACAATAAATAAAGCAAAGACAACCAGACGACAAACATTCTGCATAGTACGGTTTGTAACAACTCATTGCGATAAAGTTACTTCTCTAATCCTAGAAACTTAATTGTAATACCCAACTGCCCTAAGTGATAAAGGTCATGATGGATAAGTCCCTCAATAAGATATTTAAAGCTGTAATCATTACGATAGCGTTCGCTAAGAAATGTATCGTCCTTATCTGCTAAAATTTCAATAAGCGTATATAAGCTTTGGAAAAAGTCGTGCTTTAAATTAGTCCATCCTATCGCCATTAACTCATCATTCGTTCGCCAGTTTTCGGGACTATCTACGGTTAACTTGGCATCCATGTTTTTTAACTTTCTTATCGTTTCGATCCGCCATACCAATACATGAGAAATCAGTTCGGCAACGCTATGCAGTTCCGGTAAAGGCCTGTTGAAAACTTTATCCTCTGTGATGCTTCCTATCTTATTTTTGAAATTTTCATCTAACCAGTTTTCCTGCTCTTGGACGTCCTGCAATTGAAGAATAATGTTTTGGATCAAGGTATTGCTCATGAAAATAAAGATAGAATTTCATAATCGAAAATATAAAATTTTTGTGAAAAATCTTTAGCTACTTTATTACAGATGGTCTACTATTCAATAACAAGGAACTTATCTTTTGGTACATCAGTGACTTACAGCTTTCGCGCTTCTTCAAATGTCTTGGTGTAAATTTAACCGATTTCTAATACTTTTCATTTTGGAATAGCTTATCTCAAAACTGTCCAGTTAGAGGGATAGGACATAAAAAGTAAATTTTAGAGAACAGTTTTGACGCATTCGTGTTTAATCTTTAAATTCGCTAACTATGACATTTCAAGAAATCATTAATCAGGACAAACCCGTACTTGTTGATTTTTTTGCAACTTGGTGCGGTCCTTGCCAAACGCAGGCCCCTATTTTGGACGAAGTCAAACAACGTGTTGGAGAAACAGCTTCTATCATCAAGATAGACGTAGATAAAAACCCATCTGTAGCGAGTCAATATCAAGTGCGTGGTGTACCCACCCTAATTATATTCAAAAACGGTGAAGTCCGCTGGCGGCAGTCTGGTGTCTTTCCTGCTGAAGAACTTGAAAGATTAATTAAGGAAAACGTATAAAGGCTCTTGAATCTGCGGTGTATAACATCGCATATACTGATCACTTCTTCAGTTTAGATTATTTAACCATTCTTTAGTAAAATTCAAAATTCACCAGTTTCCATTGCGGAGATATTTAGTATACGGCCGGTTCTATCGTTACCATTATAAAAGTAGCGCAATACTTTCAAATTGGTTAAGTATATCGTAGATTAGTGCGAGAGCGCGTGAAAGATTAGGATATCATAAATTTATAAAGAAAATGGAGAAAATAATTCAATCTTTTTTAGAAAACTTAACCACCAGGAATTTAGATAGCCTTTGCAATTTATTTGCCGAAAATGTTGATTGGTTGATTCCGGGAGATCAAGAAAAGGCGAGCTGGTTAGGTCGACGAAAAGATAAAGAGCAAATTAAATGTTTCTTTGAAGAATTATGGCGAAATACTGAGCCTCTGAACGCAAGCATTAACAACATCCTAAATAAGGAAAATGTCGCCATCATTTCTGGAGAATTTCAAACTAAGATGCTTAAAACAGGTAAAATTGTCGATTCCTTATTTTTTATAGAATTAACAACCGAAAATGATAAAATAGTTAAGTATCGGCTTCTTGAAGATAGTTTTGCAGTTTCTAAAGCGTTGACGTAATAATAAAAAAATCAGCAAGAGATACAAACTTCTCTAATTGTATAGATTTTGGAGAAATGGCTTTCCAGCTGCGCATTGCAAATAATCCATTATCATCAGGAAAATGACTGGATTGGCCGTGTAAAATTGATAAAGGTAACCCGAACTAACACAGGCTCTTCCATTCAATTTTCTTCAGGTCTCGTACGCGTCCGTCCCGAAGGGTCATACTTAATGGCGACAAGGCGAATCCAATTACTATTAAAGACGACTAAAAAACACTTCTCTTTTACGCGATCTTATAGTTGGAATGCGCCATGATTCGAGCATATACCTCGTCCATAAACAATACTGTTTCCAAATTTTTATCAAACTTACGTTCTTCAAATAATAAATTATAGACTCCCTGCATTTTTAGAGAAGTAAAATTGAATTTTTCTAATTGTAACCATCCCGGCTTAGCATGTTCATTGCTAACCTTACATTCTATAATATGTAAATCGCCATCTAATACAGTGCGATAGTTTACTTTTAGTTCTCTGTCAGATTTGTCAGGAAACCTCAATACTACGTGTTTGTCTACCATATCTTTATTTTTCTTAATACATTAATATTTAGCAAAAAACATCTTTTCTTCTAGACCGACGTTCTTCAAAATGAATACTTTTACGATTGAAAATTAGCTATTCTACTGCTAATAGCTGAGGTTCCGTTTACTGCACATTGATTTAGACCGTACCTTTAGTACGGGTTTAGTGCAAATTGGATATTAAAAAAACAGATTCTACCGTTAAATTTTTTTGTACAAAACCGTACTTCAAGCCTCCATGATAATAGGATAGCTGTCGTAAATCGAATTCATCTTCGGGGCTTGGTCTTTTTAAGTCCTCCGCACTCAACTCCTATGGTCGCATAGGAAGGTTTTTTGAAAGATTAACGTGTTACATCAACACAAACTAACATCCCCTCCAGTACTTCCTCCTTATTGTTGCTCAATTTTTGAATTCTCTCGTTTCAAGCTTTTATTATTTTCTCAGCTGCTTTTTATTTGCGCGTTCTTTTTGGAATGTAAATTGACCTTTAACCACATCTGGGATTACAAAAATTTATGATTACTAACTTAAACTCTAGATAATCACATTAGAGGAATAAGGGAAGCGTTTTTGATTTACACAAATATAAAAAATATCTTACAATTCACATAACATACTCATACAAAAGAAGTAATATGACATTATATATATAAATGAATTATATATGATGAAGGTATTGATATTTTTATTGTTCTTCCAAAATAGCTTTCAAATCACGTAACCCCGTTTCTAGATCTCCACCAATTATTTCTTCCATATCCATAAATAATAACATGAAGTTCATCGGATAATTCATATGTCCGCTGAATCCCCAAACAACTTTTGTCTGATTTTCATTGATCGTCTCCGTTGTCATATAGGCAGGTTCAATAGCCTCAAAGGGTTTTATAAAACGAAGTTCAAAATCAATACGTTCGCCTTCTGTGATTTTTTTAATTTCCTGTTCGCCCCAGCCAACATCTTTTTTGCTGCTTTCCCAACGTGCAGTAAAACCAACCGTACCGTCCGTGCCTTTGTACGATTTTTTCATATGGGGGTCGATCTTGTTCCATTTACTGTAATTATCTTGATTTTTCAGATATTTAATGTAATCAAACACTTCTTGTTTTGGCTTGTCGACTATGACTTCTCGTTTTACGGCATAATCTTTCTTTACAAACAATGCCATAATTAAGGGAATGGCAATTATAATCGCCAATGCGATCAGAATTTTCTTCGCGATTTTCATTTTTATTCGTGTTGGTTTATTATAAATTTAGCTCGATTTCAATTATTTATTAACGTAAAAAATGAGATTTTGTTTTTATTAATTCACTGGTTACTAAAAGCATATAGAAATTTCTATTTTTTAAAATCGTCGCAGGGAAAGAAATAACGGCGATAATTGCGAAATGCATGGTTGTTAACACTATTATATTAAAGAGATAATATGATTTTGTACATTTATCTTTTGGTTATGGTAAACTTCCCCCCTAAATATATCCATTACACGGTTTACGAACCGGATGAAATCGCCCTGAAAGGGGCCATTCTTCTATTGCATGGCATGCAGGAACATAGCGGAAGATATGCTGTGTTTGCAAATTACCTAAAAGATCACGGATATGCCGTGATCACATACGATCATAGGGGGCACGGACAAACAGCGAAAACTAAGGAACAACTCGGGTTTTTTCGTAAAAAGAAACCCGCTATGCTCCTAGTTTCGGAAGCTAGGCATATGGCGGAATTCTTAGCTTTTCGTTTTCCATCCGTACCGCGGATCCTTTTTGGGCATTCTATGGGTTCATTCATAGCACGTGTCCTTTTAAAACGGTCTTCTTTCCTTTTTCAGGCGGCCGTCCTGATAGGAACCGGTGGACCGAACCGCATGGCTGCTCTGTTCCTTCCGATACTTTACTTAACCAATTTACTCTTCCCTACCAAACGTAGCCGATGGCTCAATAATCTATTTTCGTCCGTCAACAACCGACACTTCAAACATGAGCATCCAGATGACGGCACGAATTGGTTAAGTGTAAACCGGGAAAATAGAAAAGCTTTCCTAGCGGATGAACTCTCCGGTGTAGATTTTAGCAACAATGCATTCTACGGCTTAATAAGCCTCAATGTTGAGGCTACCAAATCGGACTGGGCAGAAAATATCTCCCGAAACTTTTTAATGCTGTTTATTAGTGGCGGTGATGACCCAATAGGTAATTTTGGCAAGGGAGTTTACAAAACTGTCGACGCACTGATAGAAAAGGGCTTTACGAATGTGACGCTCAAATTATACACGGGCATGAGACATGAGATTCTCAACGAACATCACAACCATCTCGTATTTCTTGACATCTTAAAATGGCTAGATCAAATCGCTCCTAAAAGGAAATAGGTGTTCCTTGATAATTTAATCTATTGCAGCGCAGTGGTTGAAAATCTTTTATTGCCTATTAGGTTGTTTCCGCTGGGATTTTAGACATATCCATGTAAAAAATTTCCCACGTGTGTCCGTCCAAGTCTTCGATCGTACGTTGTTGCATAAAGCCATAATCTTTCATTTCGGTGGGTTCGGTTCCTCCGGAATTTAGTCCATTTGTCAGAATACTATTGACTTCGTCAACGTTGTTAACAGACAATGAAAAAAGCCCTGCAACCGTATTTTTCGTGTTTGCAAGAGGTTTGGTTGCAAATGTTGCGAACTTTTCGTGAGTCAAAAGCATCACAAAAATGTGATCACTCCATACCATGCATTTTCCACTTTCGTCCGAAAATTGTGGATTATTTGTAAAACCCAACGCTGTATAAAAATCCACTGACTTTTGTAAATCTTTTACTGCTAAGTTGATAAAAACTTGTTTCGCCATTTTATTAATATTTAATTGTCCGTGATTATCGCGTCCCCAGTCCAACCTTTATGGAGTCAACAGTTATAATCTCCTTTATTATTATACATTTAGTAATATAATCCGAGTTTTTCGAAACTGCTATCTCCATTCGTTCAAACTTGAGGTGCAAATTACCGCATTCCAAGCCCCTTAAGCTTGTCCTATGGCAAGAAAATTATAGGGAGTAACTAGCCAGTCCGGAAAAGTGATTCATATCTACCGGCCTGAGGAGTATCATTCGAGAGATGATATCTAGATCTTCTGTATACAAACTACCGAGGGTCTGGAATGGTATAGCTACGATTTTAACACATCCTTTATATCGTCCAATTTTTCAAACATCTTTGCAGCAAATGGACACAAAGGAATAATCTTGATATTTTTTTCCCTGGCCATTTCTACAATTTTAAGGAGCATGTGCTTACCTACACCTCTCCCGTTATATGTTGGTTCAACGTCGGTATGGTCGATGATAATCAAATCAGGCCCGGCAATGGAATAGGACATCATTCCGGCACATCTATCACGATCCTGCGCTATGGCAAAGCCTTTGTTACCATTAATTTTTAATATTATTTCTATCATTTTTTTGTTTTAAATAGTCTTTTCATTATTGATCTTCGGAATAACCTTAGTACCAATTATCTCGATGGAACGTAATAGCTGCTCATGGGTAAGGCCCGCATTGTCCATTTGAAATGTAAAGCGATCAACGCCTCCTAATGCTTCGCTATGGCGCAGTAATTTTGCGACGACCTGTTCTGGACCTCCTACAACCAACGCCCCTTTAGGGCCCGCAACCGAATCGAAACTGGCTTTGGTTACAGGTGGCCATCCGCGCTCTCTTCCCATCTTCGTCCACAGTTCTGCATAGCCTGGATAATAATCTTCAATAGCGTATTCATCGGTAGTAGCAACGTAACCTGGTGAATGTAATCCTACGGATAATTGATCTGGCGCAAACCCAGCCCGATGTCCTGCTTTTCTATATAAATCAACCAATGGTCGAAAGCGCGCTGTTTCTCCGCCAATTACGGCAATCATCAACGGGAGTCCGAGCGTTCCGGCTCTCACAAAAGATTCTGGTGTCCCTCCAACGCCCAGCCAAACAGGAAGTTTCTCTTGGCTCGATCTCGGATAGACAGGCTGGTTGTACAGAGCTGGCCTAAATTTCCCAGACCATGTAATAAATTCCTGATCACGGATTTTTAAAAGAAGTTCCAACTTTTCTTCGAATAACTCGTCGTAATTATGCAGGTTATATCCAAATAATGGATAAGCTTCTGTTGCGGATCCGCGTCCAACGACCAACTCTGCTCGTCCTTTAGATATCAAATCTAAAGTTGCGAAACTCTGATAAACTCTTACTGGATCCGATGTGCTAAGCACGGTGACAGCGCTGGTTAAGCGTATATTTTTCGTTCGCGCCGCAGCCGCAGCGAGGATTACTGCTGGGGCAGAGTCAAGAAACTCTTTTTTGTGGTGCTCACCGACACCAAAGATAGCAAGCCCTGCCTCGTCTGCATGAACAATCCGGTCAAGCAACTGCTCCATAGCATTAACGCTACTGAGGCTCTTACTTCCGTACATCGCCGATGCGAAACTATCAATTCCTATTTCCATTATTATATACTGATTTAATCAATATCCTATTTCAATACTTTATTTTCCTCAAGAAAGAGCGTTCGGCGGGGGGCCTCCGGTGGGTCTGTTTTTTTCATTTGGCAACGGTACATATTCTTTATTATCCATCGGGGGCAAATTAATTCGACCTTGCTTCCAATCTTCTTTTGCTTGTTCGATCCTATCTTTTCGACTCGAAACAAAATTCCACCAAATGTATCGTTCACCAAGATGTTCCCCACCGAGCATCATGAGAGTCGTGGGCTCTTTCGCAATAATCAATGGATCCACTCCTTTGGTAAAAACCAATAACTGTCCTTCGTTATATGTCACCCCACTGACCTCAACTCGACCTCTAACGATATAAGCTCCTCTTTCGCTATGCCCTATCGGTACACCAAAATGTGCATCTTGCGCCAATACGACATGTACATAGAATAGGGGGGAATGTGTTTTGACGTTACTTTTCAAGCCATATGCCTCTCCTGCAATTAATCGCATCCAAATACCGGTATCCGTAAAAACAGGTAATTCTTCTGGTTTATAATTTTCGAAGGTAGGATCACTTTCTTCGTACTTCTCAGGAAGTGCTACCCAGGTTTGTAGCATTTCCAACTCACCTCCAGCAAGCATCGCCGGATCTTCAAATCGTTCACTGTGAGTTATACCGCTGCCAGCGGTCATCCAATTTACCTCTCCGGGTTTTATTAACTGTTCGACGCCTAGACTATCTCTGTGGGTCACATTTCCACTAAATAAATAGCTGACAGTAGATAACCCAATATGAGGATGGGGCAGTACATCGAGACCACTTGTGACGCCGGTGGGCATATTTAATGGCCCTCCATGATCAACAAAAATAAACGGGCCAACCATCTTGCGAAGTCGGAATGGAAGGATGCGTTTTACGATAAAACCCGGTGAAATTTCAGCCTGTCTGGCTTCTATAATAATATCAAGCATAACAAATATCTAAATTATCAAATTGAACATCATGTTTTATAAGGTCAGTTCTTATACCGACAGCTCTTCCTAAATTCGTCAGTTTCGGTGTCCTGCAAACTGCTCAGAATATGCAAAGAATACCTGTATTATTTATGGCACATGAATCGTACCATACAACGCTGTTGTCCAATAACTTTATTAACAATCTCATTCCAGCGCTTCCTTAGAATATTTTTATTTTATTAATTCGGTGGAGATATTTATGTGCCCTTTAAGTAGCTTCGATATCGGGCAATTTTCCGCGACTCTTATCAATCGCTCTTGTATCCCATCATCTAGTTGCTCGTGAAATACGATCTTTCGCTCGATGTATGCAATTGGGGTTTTATTTTCTATTTTATAGAACATGTTCGCTTGGACCTCTATTTCCGAAATGGCTAGTTCTTTGTGATCAATATACATTCTGAGCGTGGCTAAGGTGCATCCGATTAGAGACGAAAGTAATAATGTGTAAGGATCCGGCCCCAAATCTTTCCCCCCTAATTTCTCGGGTTCGTCCGTGATAAATACACCGTTTCTCCAATGAATAGATGTTGCATATTTCTGGAGTCCAATTGTTCCCTTTACGGGGGTTTCAAATAGGTATTTCATTCACATTTTATTGTTTACATCGGTTGTTGGCCTCGAACATCTGCGTATTCTTCAGGGTGACGGGTGAATTGTGCCCGAACATAAGGACAAAGTGGTATAATTCTCAGCTTATTCTCCCTAGCGTAGCTGACCAATCGATTAAGTAATAATTTTGCAAACCCCTTCCCTTCGTGCGCTACATCTACTTCAGTATGATAAACTCGAAGTTTTCCGTCCGCTACTGAAATATCCATTTTTCCTACTTTTTGGTCATCTGAAAACAGTTCAACCTCACCGTAGATGCTGTCATCTTTAAAAATAACTTGTGTGTTTTCCATATTCATTTGTCTTTTTTTATGCTTAACGCGCCCGACGGGCATTTGGTGATCTGGTTAATGAGTTCCGCTGACGTCGTGTTCTCTACCTTTATCCATGGTCGAGTGTTTGGATCATAGACCTGAGATAAGGTCTTTACGCAAATCCCCGCGTGCACGCATTTTTTTGGCTTCCATAGAATGGTGATTTCCCCATTTGAATATTCATGTATCTCCATAACAGCTTCCTATTGAAAATTAATTATTTATTGGCTATTTAGAACACTAGACTTTGAAGACTTATTTTACACGATTTTTCCATTGTGCTTTGATTTAAAAGTTTATAATTCAAAATTCGTGAAAATGGGTAGAAAAAAAGTAGAGAAATGACGAAAAAAAATATCGACAAATGTCTACACTGTATAAAATATAGTGGCGTACGATAAAAAACGATAATAGATAAACGGTTTCCTAATAGTTGACCCCAATACAGCAAAATCTGTCAGAGCAGCAAATGACGTGGCACAAGTAGAGTGGGTAAAAGCGCTAGCTAATATGGCATGAACATTCTTTTAGACTAAAAAGAACTCGTTCTTAAAAAGGGAATCTATTTTTTTTCATTTTTTTTCGTACCCTGCTCAATGTGTCTTTGGTAATTCCAAGATAAGAAGCAATAATGTGTTGAGGAAATCGTTGGACAAAATACGGATGACGCTCGACGAAGTCCTCGTAACGTTTTTCAGAGGTAAGGCTGATAGCAGAGGTTATTCGCTTTTGAGCAGCTATATTATTATACTCATCAAGCTTCAATACAAGCTCATTAAAAGAGGGGCATTCGCCACGCAATTTTAGTATATCTTCTCTCGAAATCAAGAGTAGGTCACTATCTTCCCACGCATCTACGTTATATGTACTGGGAGTATACATGACAAAACTTTCGCGGTCTCCCGCCCACCAATTTTCTACATATAAATCGACAACGTGTTCAATCCCCTTTTCATCTAAAAAATATTTACGCATGGCGCCTTTCACTATAAAGCCAAAATACTTGCATATTTCGCCTTCTTGCAGTAAATATTGCCTCCTTCTTATCTTTTTCGAAATAAAATGGCTTAACACAAACTCAAAGTCATCTTTGGAAAGTAACGTCGTAGCGTAGTTATTGATATAATGGAATAATGGATGCATAATATGCGACTCAATACCCAAATATAATATTTTTGCCTTGTTTGGTCAAATGAATACGATCTAAAGCGCATATGGAGATTACCCCGCTAGGATTGGTCTAGTGGATGAAATTCCCTTCATTATTTTACCATCGATAGTGCGGTGTGAGCCTTCTATAGCAAAAGCCGCTTATGTGGAGTGGCTTTGTGATCCCGATGGTAAGAAATTCGAACCTTTTTCCTGTCGTTCACCCTGTTCCTCCTTTTCATGATAAGCATTTCCCGACGTGTATCGAGGAATTTTGTAGGATTTATTGTTCTTTTTATTTTACAAATCTCTTTGTGCCTGCTACGCACAGGATTACTCCAACTATAACAGCAAACATTCCTATACTCACTCTCTCGTGAAGTAACCAAGAGGCTAACGCCAAACCAAAAAATGGTTGTAATAATTGTAATTGTCCTACGGCTGCAGTTCCCCCCTGTGCCAAACCATTATACCAAAAAAATAAATGCTATGAACATACGAAACAATGATACATAAGCGAAGCTAATCCAAGCCCCTTTACTAACTCCCTCAAACAATCAAGGCATGTGTGGCTCTGTTTCAAAAACACTTGCTCCGGGCTATCGTGTCGGATGGGTTGCTCCGCGAAAATATAAAGACCGAATACTGAAATTAAAAACTCGTACATTTTTTATCCTCTATCTCTGTAGTTAACGAGGCCGTTGGGAATTTTCTAAAGACAGGCAGATATGAAAATCATCTACGTCATTTCAGAAAAATATCACAGCAAAATTATCAGCATTATGCTCTTGCCATAGCCGACTATTTTCCACAGAGTACTAAAATAAGCCAACCGCAAGGAGGACCCGCCCTGTGGGTAGAACTTCCTAAAGGAATAGATACAACGGAACTGTATAATTATGCTCTTAAACAGCATATCAGCATTGCTCCGGGCAGAATGTTCACTTTGCAAGACCAATTTCAAAATTGTATGCGTCTTTGTATAGGTCTACCTTGGAGTGATGATTTAAAGTTGAAATTAAGACAGTTTGGAAATCTTGTTAAAATGATATATTCTGAATAGTAAAAACTGTTTGTTAGGATTAATCCATTTTGCATTTTAAATAATGTTAATTTTTAAACTATTGATATTTTTGTTGAATACATTTCGTTGATGTACTGAATGATTTTTGAACTTTGACCATCTTTACCATGGAAGATCTCCTATCGAAACATATAAAAAAAATCATAGACCTGAGCTCTTTGGAGCTGGCGTTGTTTGAAGCTGCTCTCGAATGTAGGACACTGAAGAGAAATGAATTTTTGCTAAGGTCAGGTCAAATCTATGACCATCAGTATTTTGTTGTAAAAGGTGGACTACGACAGTTTGAGGTTGATCAAAATGGCAAAGAAACTATTGTTCATTTTGGCTTTGAGAACTGGTGGATGACTGATATGGCTAGCTTTTATATGGAAGAACCATCAAAGTACCTGATTGAGGCTTTAGAAGAAACAGAGTTGATACAAATAAGTAGAAACGATTTGAATAGGCTTTTAAACACAATCCCTAAGTTGCAATATTACTTTCATATAACATTACAAGAGTCTGCTGTAATATGGCAAAACAAAATATTATACCTTCAAAAACCAGCAAAGCAAAGGTATATTATGTTCAGAAACATATATGGTGCAATTGAACAGCGTATTTCACAGCAACATGTGGCCTCTTATTTAGGTATTAGCCGCGAGACACTAAGCAGGGTAAAAAGTCAGGTGCTAAGGGGTATTTAATCTATTTGTCATTTCGTTAATGGGATATCGATTGTGATAAAAGTCACAGATTAAAGGTTTCGGATCAATTTACCTTTGTTCATCATTAATTATATACGCATATGAACAAAGTTTTAATGGAGCATATTTTCTCCACTCAATCAGAATGGTCGGGAACAATTTTAAGATTAGTATTAGCAGGTGTTATTTTTCCGCACGCAGTTCAAAAATTATTTGGTTGGTTTAATGGTCCTGGTTTATCCGGTGAGATGCATTTCATGACAAAAATAGTTGGATTATCCCCCTTTGTTGCCATTGCTGCAATTACAATTGAATGTGTCGCAACGCTCTTGTTAATTTTAGGGCTTGGGACAAAGCTAGCAACTGTTGGATTATTTGGCTTATTTACAGGTATGATAATTTTTGTACATGCTCCTCATGGCTTTTTTATGAACTGGTTCGGGAAATTACCTTCAGGTCATGAAGGGTTCGAGTACCATATATTAGTACTTGGTATCTGTCTGTGTTTATTTATTGAGGGAGGTGGGAATTTTTCACTTGACAAATTGATTCAAAATTATTTAAAAACAAAAACAACTTGGCAGTAGTCGGGATGGAGATAAAAGAACTGGTTGTAAACATCGATAGACGCTGTGGAACGGCGATATTGAAGAAAAACGGGTTCGATATCCCCTAAATTTCTGTCATTTTACGAAACACAACATCGAACCCCGAAGATAAATTCGGTGTCAATGCATATTTATCAGAATACCGGTAAATTACAGGATAAAAAAATGGGACAAATCTGTTGTTTTCAGACTTGTCCCAAGAAGTGATCCCGCTGGGATTCGAACCCAGGACCCATACATTAAAAGTGTATTGCTCTACCAGCTGAGCTACGGAATCTTACTTCGTTTTTCTAAAGCATCGCTTTGTCGTTTGAAGTGATGCAAAAGTAGGAATTTCGATTTAAAAAGCAAATATTATTTCCCTCTTTTTTTGCAGAAAAACAAAAACGCGTTCATAGTGAGGGGGATAAATTTAACACATCGCTATACAAGTAGCGTATCTCATCACGTAAATTGTATTTCGAGGCCATTACCTCTCCGTAGGCGCCGGCCGTCCGGATCGCAATTAAATTCCCGCGCGCTGATTTTGGCAATGGTACTTCTTTACCAAAACAATCCGAGCTTTCACATATCGGCCCTACAACATCATATGAAATAGTCGGTTCCTCATTGGTATCTATACGTTCTATTTTATGGTAGGCTTGGTACAATGCTGGCCTCATCAATTCTGTCATTCCCGCATCTACGACTAAAAAATGCTTCTTCACACCGCTTTTTGTATACAAAACTTTGGTGATAAGCGATCCAGATTGTGCTACTAATGCGCGCCCCAATTCAAAATGAACCTCTTGATTTGCATTCCGTTCCAAAAACCGATCGAATATATCAAAGTAGGCCTCAAAGTCAGGAATTGGATTTTCATCCGGATGCTGATAATCTACTCCTAGGCCGCCACCGACATTCAATACTTTAATTTGTGTACCGCGCTCTTCAAACCAATTTTTCCATTCGTTTACCTTAACACATAAACTCTTGAACACATTCAAATCGGTAATCTGAGACCCCACATGAAAGTGCAGGCCCACCAATTCCACATGGTGCGCTTCTCGAATCACCGATGCTGCATGCTCTAGTTCGGATGTAGGAACCCCAAACTTGTTTTCATCGAGCCCCGTGGTAATATAGTGATGCGTATTGGCATCAACGTTGGGATTAATCCGCAGTGACACCTTGGCAATAACACCGAGCTTACCTGCCAACTCATTGATGACTTCCATCTCTTGAATTGATTCAACGTTAAAAGCAAAAATGTCATGCTGTAAAGACAAGATAATTTCTTTGTCCGATTTCCCTACTCCCGCAAATGTAATTTTATCCGCTGAGAAGCCCATGTCAATGGCTTTTTCCACTTCGTTTCCACTTACACAATCCGCGCCGAAGCCTTTCGATTGAATCACAGAGAGTACACGCTCATTAAAATTGGCTTTTAACGCATAATGTACATGAAATCCTCGTTTATCAGCAGCACGTTTTGCCTGTTCTAATGTCTTGTCCAATAGATTTAGATCGTAATAGTAGAGTGGTGTTTCTAAATCCTTTATTCTTTCTAACTGACTATTGTTAAACAACATATAAATCTTCTCTTATTTCTTATTCCTTTGTTGAATTTGTGGTTAACAAATATATTCTCCCGTGATAATACTTTACAGGTTAAAACAATCTGTTATGAAGAGAGCGAAGCGCTTCCGTTTTATGACTGGCATCCAACAAGATAGAGACATTGTAGTCCGATCCTCCATAAGAAATCATCCGTAGAGGGAGGTGCTTAATTGCATCTAAAACTTTGGCCGCATACCCATGTGTATTAGCACTAAAATCACCCACCACACAAACAATAGTTTGGTCATAGTCTACATGGACAGAACCAAAATCCTCTACTTCTTTGATAATATCTTCCAGGTTTCGAGTGTCATCCACCGTCAACGAAACGGCTACCTCTGATGTGGTAATCATATCTATGGGTGTTTTATAGCGTTCAAATATCTCGAATATCTTACGCAAGAATCCGTATGCCAACAACATACGAGAAGAATGGATATGGATTGCAGTAATCCCCTCTTTAGCCGCAATAGCTCTGATTTGACCATTGGTTCCTCCCTCCTTACTTATCAGGGTACCAGCTGCATGTGGGTCCATCGTATTTAATAACCGGACCGGTACATTGTATCTCTGCGCTGGGAAAACGCTCTGCGGGTGAAGAATCTTCGCACCAAAGTACGCTAGCTCCGCTGCTTCATCGAAACTCAGGTGTGCTATCGGCCGCGTTCCTTTTACGATGCGCGGGTCATTATTATGCATTCCGTCTATATCTGTCCATATTTGAACTTCATCTGCCTGTATAGCCGCCCCAATAAGGGACGCTGTATAATCGGATCCACCACGACGTAGATTATCAATTTCACCGAACGAATTCCGGCAAATATATCCTTGTGTGATAAACAAAGTATTGTCTGGATATTCTGCTAACAAAGCAGCAAGTTTCTCACCGATATACGGAACCATAGGCTCGTTGTCTTCATCAATTTTCATAAAATCCAACGCTGGCAACAATACTGACGGAACACCAATCTCTTCTAAATGAAAGTGAAACAAAGTAGTAGACAATAGCTCTCCCTGAGCCAACGTAACTTTCTCTTCTATAGGTGTAAACATTTCATTACCTAAAGAAGAAATATAATTGAAATGATAATCTATAAGGTTCTGTCCTTTTTCGCGCCCTTCTTTCGTCGAAAAAAGTTCTTGTATTAACTTCTCGTACTTATCCTTGTGCTGCGCGATCAAATCCAAGGCCTCTTCTGCTTTTCCTGCTAAAAAGGCATGACCTATTTCTACCAAAGCATTTGTTGTACCAGCTACGGCTGATAACACAACAATCTGGCGATCCGCAGGGTTTACAATATCCAATAACCCCTTAATACGCTGGGCACTCCCCACCGATGTGCCACCAAATTTTAGAATTTTCATATAATAATTATAGTATCTACTGCTATATCTTTAAGAATCTATAAATGTAGTTATTTTACACAAAAAAGCGGCACAAATGCTTTGACATCGCTTTTGTGCCGCATATTTTATGCGGAAGATTTACTTCTTCAATGCGTCTATAAGCAGAGTCGCCAATTCGATTCCGATTCGCTCTTGTGCCTCATTGGTCGCTGCCCCAATATGTGGCGTCAAAGAAATCCGAGGATGGCTCAAAATCTCTTGTCTAGGTGTTGGTTCATTATCAAACACATCTAATGCTGCAAAAGATACTTTACCCGAATCGAGCGCATTAACTAATTCTAGCTCATCTATTACACCGCCACGAGCTGCATTTACCAATCCTACTCCGTCTTTTAACAGAGCAAATTCTTCTTTTCCTATAGCAGGTTTATCCAAGAAAGGAACATGAAGGGTGATAAAATCGGCTTGTTTCAAAACTTCTTCGAAACTCACCTGTTTTACAGGCAGGTCTACCTGAACCCCTCCGGAAAACGTCAGCGACAAGGAAGTCGGCCCGTCGAATAGGTCAGTATAGATAACATCCATGCCCAATCCGAGTGCTACCTTCGCTGTTTCTCGACCAATTCTTCCAAATCCAACAACACCTAATGTTTTTCCCCTTAATTCCACACCTTTTGCATATGCTTTTTTAAGTCCTGCAAAGTTTGTATTTCCCTCTACTGGCATCTTACGGTTGGCGTCATACAAAAAGCGTACACCATTTAAAAGGTGCGCAAATACAAGCTCTCCTACTGATAGAGAGGAGGCTGCTGGCGTGTTGATAACAGCGATACCTTTCGAGCGTGCATAATCGACATCGATATTATCCATCCCTACTCCACCACGACCAATAGCTTTAATATTCGGGCATACATCAAGCAATGCCTGACGAACTTTAGTGGCACTACGTACCGTAATGGCGTCATAGGTCTTCAATTTTTCTGCAAGCTCTTCTTGCGGAATATGATTTGTATCTACCTCAAATCCGGCATCTTCCAAGAGTTTCTTACCTGCTGCATCAATACCGTCGTTTGCTAATATCTTCATCTAAATAAATTGTTTATTTTATTTATTACTCAATTCCTCAAATTCTTTCATTACGTCCACCAATGTATTAATGGAACTAATTCCCAACGCATTGTAAATCGATGCTCTAAAACCGCCGACTGAGCGGTGGCCTTTAATGCCTATCATTCCACGCTCCTGCGCGAGCTTCAAGAAAGCAGCTTCTTGTTCTGGCGAATCCATGACAAATGTTACATTCATCCGTGAACGGTCTTCTTCATTAGCCGTTGCTCTAAAAAAAGGATTTCGTTCAATTTCATCGTATAACGTACGTGCTTTAATGATGTTCTCTTGCTCAATTACCGATATACCACCTCTTTCTTTCAACCAACGTAAATTTAGCATCGAAACATAAATAGAGAATACCGGTGGTGTATTATAAAGTGAACCCGCTTTTGCATGGGCTTCATAATCTAATATTGCTGGTATAGTACGCCCTGCTTTGCCTAAAATATCATTTTTTACAATAACCAATGTAACACCCGCTGGCCCCATATTTTTCTGTGCTCCAGCATATATTAAATCATAATCAGAAACATTGATTACACGACTTAAGATATCTGACGACATATCGACTACAGTAGGTATGTTGACACGAGGTTTTTCAAATACTTCTGTACCGTATATGGTATTATTTGATGTATAATGAAAATAAGCTGCGTCCGAAGGTACCGAAAACGCTTTAGGTATATACGTATAGTTTCTATCTGAAGAGGAAGCTACAATATCTACTTGCCCTACTTTCGACGCTTCTTTTGCGGCCTTGGAGGCCCAGACGCCGGTATCCAAATATGCCGCTTTCCCCCCTTCGGGCAATAGATTCATCGGAACCATGGCAAATTGTTGACTTGCTCCTCCTTGCAAAAACAAAACGGAATAGTCAGCTGGAACAGCCATAAGTTCACGTACTAAAGCCTCCGCTTCTTGAATCACTTGCTCAAATTCTTTGGAACGGTGCGATATTTCAAGAATGGAAAGCCCTGTGTTATTGAAATCAATTACAGCTTGCGAAGCTTCTTGAAAAACTTCCTTTGGAAGTATGCATGGTCCTGCCCCAAAATTGTGTTTCATCATGAATTTATTTTATGTGAATAAATGAATCGCAAAAATAGCACATTTTTTAATTTTCTTCATGTTTCCTGAACTTTTGTTGAAAAATAAATAAACATTTCTTTTGTTTTATATAAAAATGACATACGACAAACGAAACTCTGCGCATTTGCTAAAGTAAGCACTACTACCTCATCCTTTCCTTCAACATATATTTTAGATGGGTAAACACACGGTTAATTATTAAAAAAAATCGTAACTTCGCATGCGATGTGTGTACCTTTTTAAAGGGGCACATTTAGTTTTATTGAAACCACATTAATATGGCTGAAGAAACAGAAAACGAAAACAATCTAGTGCCTGCAAACGACAGGATCATTCCAATTAATATCGAGGATCAAATGAAGTCTGCCTACATAGATTATTCTATGTCGGTCATCGTTTCTCGTGCCTTACCCGATGCAAGAGACGGTTTGAAGCCTGTGCATAGACGTGTACTATACGGGATGTTAGACCTAGGTGTAACGAGTAGCAAACCTTACAAAAAATCTGCTCGTATCGTTGGAGATGTGTTGGGTAAGTATCACCCACACGGCGACTCTTCAGTATATGACGCTATGGTTCGGTTAGCACAAGATTGGAGCATGCGCTACCAATTGGTTGATGGGCAAGGTAACTACGGATCAATCGATGGTGATCCTCCTGCAGCCATGCGTTACACCGAGGCCCGTCTAAAGAAGTTATCTGAAGAGATGCTTTCTGACATCAATAAAGATACGGTAGATTTCCAGCTGAATTTCGACGATTCGCTACAGGAGCCTACGGTATTGCCCACCCGTATCCCCAATCTTTTAGTGAACGGGGCCTCGGGGATTGCTGTGGGTATGGCCACTAATATGGCGCCCCACAACTTAACTGAAGTCGTAGATGGTATAGCTGCCTATATAGATAACCGCGATATCGAAATCAGTGAGCTGATGCAACATATTAAAGGTCCAGATTTTCCGACGGGCGGTATTATATATGGTTATAACGGTGTAAAAGATGCTTGTGAAACCGGAAGAGGTCGTATTGTCATGCGCGCTAAAGCGGAAATCGAAACACTAAAAAACGGGCGCGAATGTATCATTGTGACAGAGATCCCCTATCAGGTTAATAAAGCGAACATGATTGAGCGGACGGCAGAACTCGTCAATGAGAAAAAAATTGAGGGAATTGCCACCATTCGGGATGAGTCTGACAGAGAGGGATTTCGTATTGTGTACGAAATCAAACGCGACGCGAATGCGAATGTTGTGTTAAACAACCTTTATAAGTATACGGCTTTACAAACTTCATTTTCGGTAAACAATATTGCCCTAGTAAAAGGGCGTCCGATGTTAATGAATTTGAAAGATATGATCCACGAATTTGTGGAACATCGACATGAAGTTGTTATCCGCCGTACAAAATTTGAATTGGCGGAAGCAGAAAAACGGGCGCATATACTAGAGGGGTATCTTATAGCGCTGGATCACCTAGATGAGGTCATCAAATTGATTCGTGCTTCGGAAACTCCTGAGGACGCACGGGTTGGCTTGATGAGTAGATTTGGCTTGAGTGATATTCAAGCAAGGGCTATCTTGGATATGACACTTCGCCGCTTGACCGGACTAGAGCGGGATAAAATTAAAGAGGAATACGCAGAGCTGATGAAAACGATTGATTATTTAAAATCCGTATTAGCCGATGAAGGTTTACGTATGGAGATAATCAAAAAAGAGCTTTTTGAGGTAAGAGAAAAATATGGTGACGAACGACGTTCTACCATTGTACACTCTGCTGAAGATATGCGGATGGAAGACTTTATCGATGATGAAGAAATTGTAATCACTATTTCACATAACTCCTATGTAAAACGCACTCCTTTGACGGAATATCGTCGTCAGGGACGCGGTGGTAAAGGTGCCATTGGTTCTACAACACGAGACGAAGATTTTACAGAGCACATTATTACAGCCTCTGCACATAACTATTTACTATTGTTCACTGATCATGGACGTTGTTTCTGGTTACGTGCCTTTGAGATTCCAGAGGGTAGTCGAACCTCTCGCGGACGGGCATTACAGAATATTATAAACGTACCAAAAGAAGAGAAGATTAGGGCGTTTATTAAAGTCATCAACCTAAAAGACCAAGAGTATCTTGAAAATAATTTTATTATCATGTGTACGAAAAAAGGGACGATCAAGAAAACATCCCTAGAGGCGTATTCGAGACCTCGTGCAAATGGTATAAATGCGATCAACATCAATGAAGGCGACGAGTTGTTAGAGGCGTGTCTTACAACAGGAAACAGTGAGGTAGTTATGGCTCTACGCTCGGGACGTGCAATACGTTTTAACGAATCTACTGTACGCCCGATGGGAAGAACAGCGACTGGGGTACGTGGTATTAGATTAGCTAATGATCAGGACGAAGTTGTTGGCATGATTGCTGTAGATAACTCGGATACAACGGTGCTTGTTGTCTCGGAAAAAGGCTATGGAAAGCGTACAGACATTGAAGATTATCGTGTAACAAACCGCGGTGGTAAGGGAGTAAAGACTATTAATGTTACAGATAAAACCGGAGAACTAGTTGCTATTAAAGGAGTAACCGATGAAGATGACTTGATGATCATCAACAAATCCGGTATCGTGATCCGTATCGGTGTTGATACTCTTCGAGTGATGGGCCGTGCAACACAAGGTGTGCGTCTAATTACGTTGAAAGATACCGATGCCATAGCCTCGATTACGAAAGTAGAAAGAGAGGAAGAAGAGGAAATCGAAAACGGTGAGGAAAATGCAGATGAAAATGGTGTATCAAACGACACAACAGATGCGGAAAAAGACGAAGAATAAATTAGGATTATACTTGCCTGCAATCGTTTCGGGCGTTTTATTATTAGGCCCGATGCAAACTTTTGCACAGTCCAATTATAAGGAAAGTAGCAACAGCTTTGCACGTTATACGAAATCTGGAGATTTAAAGAATCTAGAGAACGCAAAAAAATTTATCGATGAAACGTATAAAAGCCGTCGCGATTCAAATAGTGCGCGTGTAAATGTCCTGCGTGCAATGATATATAGTTCTATGGCGTATGCCGATTCAACACGTAGTATAAAAACTCCCAGCGATCCCATTGACATCACTTATGAATCGGTGAACAAAATAAAAAAGCGTGATTGGGACAACTATGTGGCTGAACACCAATACGTCACCCAGAACTTGGCTGCATCACATATTTATAAAGCAAAAAAGGCATTAGAGAAAGAAGATTATGCTGGCGCTTATGATAATTACTTGAAGGTAAAAAATCTAGACATCCAAAATTACGATGTGACGTATAATCTTGCCCTTTTGGCAGCGCAAACCCAACAGTACGATACAGCAATTGCTTATTACAACGATCTACTTAAAAAAGGTGATGCACCAGTTGAATATTACCTTGAGCTGGCGGAGGTCTACAAACAAAACAACGACAGTCAGGGCATATTGAACACATTGCACGAGGCACGTACCAAGTTCCCCGAGAACAAACCAGTATTGCTGAATTTGGTTCAGCTTTTTGCACAGCGGAATGAATACAAGGCTATCGCGCCAATTATTGATGAGGCTGTTGCCCATGAGCCAGAAAATATAGATTTGAATTATTTGGCAGGGTATTCGAATGAAACGGTGGGAAATATTGAAATTGCCAAAAGATATTACGGAAAAGTGCTACAGCTTGACCACAACAACTATGAGGCCAATCTTGCTTTAGGACTTATTTATCTCAACAGTTTTCTACAGGATGGCGATAACGTGGAAGCACAGTACCAAGCGCAAAATTTATTATTGAAGGCAAACGAAATTCGTCCTTATGACGTTAATGCTTTAAAGTCACTTTCTTTATATTATGAAAGGTCAGGAGATCTCGCTCAGTTAGATCGTGTAAAATTGTTATTGAATCAACTATCAAATAATTAGGTATGAATTTTAAAAAAGCAATATTATTTTCTTTATTGGTGATAGCAGGAACTACTGCTTTCGCTCAAAGCGGCAATTTGCGAAAAGCAAAGGCAGGGCTACAGAAATTTCAGCAATCACAGGAATTACAGAATTTAAAAGGATTGCAAGGAGCTAGCGCAGTAGAACTTGATAAAGCAAGTCTACAAAGTGCTAAAGAGGCCATAGACCAAGCAATTACACATGACAAAACAAAAGATGATCCTGAAACTTGGACATTTTACGCATTGATAAACGCTAATTTGGCTACGTTAGAAAAATCGGAAGAAGCACTACAAGCAGCTGAAGAAGGTATTCAAAAAGCAACACAATTGGATAACGAAGGGAAGAATAAAGAAAATATTGCTGTTGCTGGACAACTTTTAGGTCAACTCAGTTTTGGACAAGGTGCCGACGCGTTTAATAGCCAAGATTACAAAACGGCTTATACAGCTTTCGAGCAGGCATTGAAATATCTTCCCGGAGACACAACACTACTTTTTTATTCCGGTTTGGCAGCTAGCAATGCACAAGACAACACAAATGCTATTGAAAAATTTAAGCAATTGGTTCCAGAAAAAGAGTTTTCCAACCATAAAGTTGTCATGACAGAATTGTCAAGACTACATCTCTTGACTGCAGACACGGCTACAGCTTTGGAGTATGCCGCAAAAGCAGTTGCCGAGTATCCAGAAGACAACGATATTGCTATTCAAAATATTGAACTAAATCTGATAACTGGCAATGAGGATAAAATAATAAGCGATATCGAAAGTCAAATTGCAAAGGATGCGGACAACAAAACGTTATATTACTATTTGGGTATCGCATATTCCACGTCAAATAATAACGATAAGGCCATTGAGGCATATAAAAAGGCTGTTGAACTCGACCCCGATTATTTAGAAGCCAATAAAAATGCATCTGCCACAATAATCAACGGCGTAAGAGACCAATTAAATGCCCTTAGTGATGATAAGACTTTATCTAATAACGACTATAACACTAAGGTAGAGGAGCTTAAAGAAAAGATTAAAGAAGCCTTACCTTACTTGGAAAAGGTAGTTTCCTTGGCTCCTAACGATATAGACGCATTAAAAAGCCTGAAAAGCTATTACGACTTCCAACAAGACGAAGCAAAATCAGTCGAAACGCAAGCTAAAATTGACGCGTTATAACAGTAGCGTTGCCTCGATCTACAATCACAAAATAAAAAGAAGGTTTATTTTTCTAAAGGGAATCGAAAGGACCTCGTTTTTAGAAATATTGGCTTCGAAAAATGGTCAGAGAAACATGTTTTTTCTGACCGTTTTTATTTCCCAGATTTCTATTCTATGGTTCTTCACTTTATAATAGTCTAAATATCGCTTTTTCAATGTTCTTTATACAACTTACCTTGGATAAGATATTTGTAATCAAAAAGCTAGAATCGAACAAAAGCGAGAGCAATAAATTCTCAGTTTACCTTACCGGTTACTGCAAAGAAGGAGAGTTGGAATATATTAATGAGGGTAATATCAAGCGCTAGTAAAAAAGAAATAAGCCACTTTGCTTTTAAAAGTGGCTTATTTCTTTTTAGTTCTTGTGGTTTTTAATTGTAACCAGGATTTTGGGAGATTTCAGCTTCATTGATATCAATGGCTACTTGTGGTATAGGACGGTAGATTTTATCTTGCCCATCTTGCCCACGGAAGGCATCGTCCACACCTACCCGGCGTATATCAAAGTTATAACGTCCGCACAACTCCTTCAATTTTCCTGTACGGCGCAGCTCAGCCCACCTTAAATATTCTCCCGCAAATTCTTTCGCGCTTTCGATTAACAATCCATCTAATGCTTCACTTTGGTTAGATGCGTTGGCAATACTTTGCGAAGGACTAAGTGTACCTCCGTCTTTGGCATTTTCGGGGCGATCTAAAACCCGCTGTACGTATTGTTCCGCGGTAGCAAAGTCGTTTAGACCGATGCTAGCTTCTGCATAGAGAAAAAACGTTTCTGCTTTACGAGCCAAAACAATATCCCGTACACTCGCATGTGGATTGAAGATCTGTCTGGTACTCGGACTGTCGAACTTTTTGATAACAGGCGTGCTCATATCGATCTGATAAGCGGCACGATAGGCTTGTTCATCATATTTGAATGGATAATAACGAAAGTTGGAAGCGATTTGATGTTCTTTCCCTTGTACCCAAGCTAATGAGTCGGCAGAGGTGTACTCTCGACCCCAAACCCTCGGATAATAAGCGCGGATCAACATTTCATTTTTGTCCTTATTGCCGTCATAATAGTCAAAATACTGATCGTAGATTGTCAACATGAACGTCGCGTCGTAACGGGCATCATTCTCTTCATAAAAATTGTGCAAATTCCAAGCAGGAATCAATGCCGACGTCATATATTTATGATTCAACTCGGCTCCTCCCAGATAGGGCCCGAACACACCTTGCTGATTGTTTCCTTCGTCCGTATCCCCAATAGATCCTTCATCGTACTGCACAGCAAATAGTATCTCGTCGTTCATTTCATTTGTCGGTGACCATAATTGTTCATAGGGAATATTTATGCTATAACCGTCTATTGCTGCTGCCGCATACTCTTGGGCCCTCGTAAAATCGGCACTTTGCTCTAAATCCCAAGCTCTTGTTAAATAGGCTTTAGCTAAATAATGATTTGCCGCAGCCTGGCTCACCCGTGCGCGACTAGTTCCCAAATCAGGCAAAGCCGCTTCCATTTCACGAATAACAAAATCGAAGGATTCAACCAACGAAGCACGCGGAAGGTTCAATCGCGGTCCTTCCAACGTCGGCTCATCGTTGATAACAATTCCGCCAAACTGCTCAATGAGCGTGAAATGATAGAACGCGCGCAAAAACCTAAGTTCCGCCAACCAGATTTTCCGTTGTTCTTCACCCACCTCTGTGATATCATTATAAAATATCCCTACATTAATGTTCTGTATGGCTTCGTAACAATTTCTATAAAATGTCAGTACATCGCCATTATCAGCAAATAGCTGCGTATAATCCATCAGTGCACGATTGGCTTGCTCTCTATTCATTTGATAGATATCAGTACCACCCAGTAAAAGCCAAGGGGCTTCCCTCCCAAATGTGGTACGCAGGGTAGCATAAGAGGCGTTCATAATAGAAGTATATCCTGCTTCCGTTCGATAAAACTCTTCATTCGTAATGCCGCCTCGGTTATCTTCTTCCAGAAATTTAGCACATCCCGATAACGTAAGCGCTCCAACAAAGAATGCATATATTATTTTTTTCATCTGTTTCTCATTTAATTAAAATCTAACATTTACTCCCAGTTGATAGGTCACATTACTTGGTCCATTTCCATCGCTCAATGCTGTCGTGGCATACTCCGGATCCCAACCTTCATATTTTGTAAACACAAAAGGGTTCAAAATATTAGCATAGATACGCATGGAAGACATTTTCCATCTGGATACCATTTCACTGGGCAGCGTATATCCCATTACAATGTTACGAATCTTGATGAAAGAGGCATCGGTATAACGTCCGTTACCACCATAATATGGACCAACATTCTGCGGATGTGGATATTTTGCACTTTCGTTACCTGCCCCGCTATCACCCCATACCGCTTGCGGACTGCCGTCGGCATGTGTACCCCAATTATTCCAATCATAACGTGGAAGACCCGGTGGAATATAATAATCATACCTAATCTTCGGACGTCCGCGTTGTGTATTTTGTGGTCCAAATTCTTCTAGAAAGCTATCGTCAACGAAAACACCTTGACGTGTATATAGATTAACCGACAAATCCAGATTCTTGTAACGTAAGTTGGACGTCACACTACCAATCCAGTCTGGATAAGGCGAGCCCAATATCACCCGATCAGCGGGTGTAATCCGACCGTTACCATCGATATCTGCTGCAATGGCCTGACCAGGTTGTTGCCCGTATCTCGCCGCTTCTTCCAGTTGATCCATGCGCCATAACCCGGTAATGCGATAATCGTAAATGACGTCGATAGGTTTTCCGATAAAACGAGCCTCTCCGACTACATCTTCTTTTTTTCCATATAGACTACGGATCTGGTTTTTATTGTGGGAAAACATAAACGAGGTTGTCCATTCCCAGTCGTTACGACTGATATTTGTTGTATGCAACCCCACTTCCACTCCTCGATTGTTGACTGAACCGATATTATCCATCATAAAGGGTACACCTGATTCGACGGTCAATGTACGTTGCATCAATAAACCATCCGAAAGTTTATCATAAAACTCGACGTTACCACGCACACGATGATTAAATAAACTGAAATCTACCCCAACATTTAGCTCCCTCGTTTTTTCCCATGTAATAACCGGGTTGATCGGAGGTCCTGACATAAATCCTCTAGCAGGGGTACCGTTAAAATCATACCAAATAACCGTATTTGTTCGCGGTGTCAACTGGGTATCAAACGGTTCAATACCATTATTGTTGCCCGAGTAACCAAGGCTCGCTCGCAATTTCAGATCATTAACAAACGATGTCTCTTGCATGAAATTCTCTTCCGATATCCGCCAAGCTGCTGCCATCGACGGAAACGCCGCCCATTTATTACGCAACTTGGCGCTACCATCGTACCGTACTGTACCGGTTAATAGATAACGTCCTTTGAAATCGTAGTTTGCACGAGCTGCAAAGGAAAGTAAACTAGTTTCTGCATACGAGGTGCCCGATTGGTTGGGGGCAAACACGCCGCTGAACATATTGTACCACTGCGATGGATAAGGTAGATCGTTGGCGCCTGCCTGTATCCCCTCAATTCTAGTTTTATAAGCACTTTGGATCAATGAAACATCTAGTTTATGGTCGTTTCCAAAAAATGTATTATAATTTATCACGTTATCCCAAGTCCATTCCAGATTCTCTATGTTATTTTGGTAAGACACATCCTGATTTCGTTGTCCAGGTACGATACCGTAGTACCGCCCTGTCCGTGTCCGGTTAAATCGGGGCATGAACGTGCTGCGGATAGATAAATTTTCTATGGGACGCAATTCAGCAAAAATATTAGATAAAAGATCATACTGTCGGATTTCCTCCGTTCCACTATTGATTTCATTCAATGGATTCGGAGAGCTTGTAAAATTTCCGTCACCTTGAATAGACGCCGCGATACCCGGCTGGGCGATCAAATTCCCATTATCGTCGTAGGCATACAATATAGGTGGCATGCGTAAGATGTCACGGTATCCATGTTCACTTCCCGCGTTATTGATCCCATGCACAAAATTGATACTCGCTCCTGTACTAAAATATTCGGATGTTTTATGTTCCACCGAAAGTTTTAGCGTATAGCGGTTCAGATCTTCCTTCAAGAAATTACCGACTTCCTGCTGATATCCTACGCCCAAATTGTATGTCAATTTATCGGCAGCACCGGCAATCCCCAAATAATGGTTCTGTTGCCGTCCAGTCTTTGTGCCTAGGCCCAACCAATCTTCATACTGCTCGTTATAAAGACGCGACTCTAATAGCGGACTGTTCTGCAGAATAGTATTGGAATTGCCTAGAGAATATCGGTTATTATCATAGGTATAAAATGCTGATGTACGAAAATCCACCCATTCTCTACCGTCCATAAAATCGGGAATTCTCGCGAGCTGCCGTACCCCGTAATAACCATCATAAGTCACTGTTGTTCGGGTATCCCCCGGCCTACCCGCATTCTTAGTGGTTACAATAACAACGCCATTCGACCCCCTGGATCCATAAATCGCCGTAGACGATGCATCTTTCAGCACATCAATATTTTCGATATCTGCTGGGTTCAAGAAATCTATATTACCAGTAGCAATACCGTCTACGATATATAATGGGTTGCCGCCCGCCAAGGAATTTTGTCCCCGAATCTGGATATTAAAAGATCTCCCAGGACGTGTCGAGGTACTGCTGATGTCTACACCGGGTACTGTACCTTGCAAGGCCTCCATGGCAGAGGTGGTACCACGCTCTTGAAGCTCTTTGCCTCCGACAGAACCCACAGCACCCGTAAGATCTCTCTTGCGGACGCTACCATATCCCACGGCGACCACTTCATCCAAAGCCAGCGCTTCATCGGCGATCAAGACAATATCTACTGTTGCCGTAGTTCCAACAGGTATCGTTTTCGATTTGTACCCCATAAGGTCGATGATAACCGAGGGCTCCCCTCTTTGGGGGATTGACAATGTAAAAGTGCCGTCGGCATCCGTACTGGCACCTATAGTTGATTCCGCTAGCCGCACACTTGCCCCGGCTAATGGATTTCCATTTTCGTCTTTTACCATTCCAGTAATCTCCCGATTCTGCCCGAAAGCATATGCACTAGAAAAAAAGAGAAAAAATAAAAACATGAATTTCCTCATAAATGATATGTTTAAAGTAATTGATGTATTTTTTTTGATTATACCTGAATACGAATAAGTGGATAGGTTAGTCATCGAAAAAATAACCTGAAGATAAATACCGAATAGATACCATAACGTTTATATTTGTTTATTTAACTTGGCCAGCTATTTACCTCTTCTCTGAAAAGAAAAACAACCAGATTTATATATCAGCTTTATGAAGATAATCATCTCGATAGCAATTCGCGTATCAATTAAGTATTAAAAAAGCGCAATCGTTGCCGGTAACGTTTCCACGACGGTCTTCGACTAAAATCTTATATTTAAATCATCATTGTGAAGGGTGTAAAAAAATACTTGCATAACAAACCTTCAATAAAAGACTACTAAATCAGTATATATTATTTATATTTGCAACTTGTTTAACGAACGAAATGAATAAACTGGCTGTAAGACACAAGCAATCTCTCGTTCAAAAAACAATTACAAATACAATTTTAATTTAAATGCGTACTTTATGTCTAAAATTACCACACGTTTTTATACTTGTTTAACACTTGTATTATTTTTGGCCATCTCGTTATCTATCCGAGCCCAGACCCGCACGATAGAGGGAACAGTTAAAGACGCCTTTACTGGGGAAGCGCTAGCAGGAGTAAGCGTTCAGGTATCCGGCGAATTAAATAGCACCTCCACCCAAGCAGATGGGCGTTACAGCTTCGAAGTTGACGATTCTGCTGGCGAACTGATATTTTCATTTCTGGGCTACGACACGCAGCGCATCCCCCTGACATCCTCCACAATTGACGTATCGATGGAAGTCTCAAGTAAGGATCTCGATGAAGTGGTGGTCGTTGCTTACGGAACATCTCGACGAGGAAATATTACAGGATCCGTTAGCACGATTAATAACAAGCAACTTGAAAATAGACAGGTTTCCGACATCTCCAAAGCTTTTGAAGGACAAGTTCCAGGGTTGCAATCGGTAGCTTCTTCGGGGCAGCCTGGCACGGGAGCCTCAATACGAATCCGAGGTATTGGCTCTATTAATGCTTCAGCCGATCCACTGTATGTTGTTGATGGCAGTCCATACATGGGTGACATCAATGCCATCAACCCGAATGACATTCAATCCATCAGTGTCTTGAAAGATGCAGCCTCTAGTGCGCTCTATGGTTCACGGGGCGCGAATGGGGTAATCATTATTACGACAAAAAATGGACAAGCGGGTGAAAAAGCAGCTATCAATGTCAACTTTACCCAAGGAGCAACAAGTCGGGCAGTAAAAGATTATGAGCAGGTAGGAACGGACGAGTACTTTATGTTATATTGGGAAGCACTTCGAAATAAGAACCTCTCCAGCAACCTCACCCCGGAACAAGCAGCCAGAAATGCCAGCAGCACGTTGCTCACTGATTTAAATATTAATCCGTACGGACCGGATTACCCACAGCCCATTGGACTGGATGGGCAGTTAGTAGCTGGAGCGAGACCTTTATGGGACGACAACTGGACCGATGTTCTACAACGCATAGGTAGCCGTACGCAGGCTGACCTCAATTTGAGCGGTGGTGGCGAAAACCACTCCTTTTTTATCTCGGGTGGTTATCTGAATGAAAACGGAATCGCTATCGAATCGGGTTATCGACGCTATAACATACGTTCGAATATCGAGGCGAAATTACGCCCTTGGCTGAATGCCGGTGTCAACTTTGCCGGAAGTAGTTCGCTTCAAAAATACCCTCAATCTGAAGATAGCAACACAGCGAACATTATTAATTTTTCCAGACTTGTACCCTCTTTTTACCCTTATTATAAAAGAAACACAGACGGTAGTTATGAGACAGATGCGTATGATAACAAAATTTGGGATTTTGGTGACTACCGTCCTAGTGGAGCTACCCCTCGAAACAATTTGGCGGCATCTCTCCCTTTAGATAAAAACGATATTCTCCGAGAAAACGTTTCTAGCCGGGCCTATTTAGAGGCGATATTGCACCCGACATTAAAATTCAGATCTACCTACAGTGTGGATTACATCAATTCCAATACCCACGATTATACGAATCCGATCTATGGCAATTCAGCTGAGCGTGGAGGAACCGTATATAAATCCAATGTACGTACCGTGGCACAAACTTGGAACAACATCTTGACTTTCGACAAACAATTTGATGACCACCACCTCAATTTACTAGCGGGACACGAATATTATGATTTCCATTCGGCCAATATGAGCGGAGATCGCGAACGCTTCGTTTTACCCGGGTTTTATGAGCCTGTTGCTGCATCACAACTGAATTCATTTACAGGATCGTCCTCCGATTACAGGTTGTTGAGTTTTTTGGGTCGGGCGGAATATAACTATTTAAACCGCTATCACCTTTCTGCCTCTTTACGGACCGATGGTTCGTCCCGATTTGCACCAGAAAGTAGATGGGGTACATTTTGGTCTGTAGGTGGATCATGGAAAATTGCAGAAGAAAGCTTCTTCCAGGATCAAACACTCATCAACCAATTAACACTGCGTGCCAGTTATGGTGGCCAGGGAAATGATAACCTCGGTACATACTATGCATACCAAGGTTTATATACAATAGCCAATAATCTAGGCCGTGGCGGTACGGTAACAGACCGTCTTCCTACACCAGACTTAAAATGGGAAACAAATCTCAATTTTAATCTCGGTCTGGATATTGCGATACTCCAAAATCGGATCTCCTTGTCGGCTGAATACTTTAACAGGCAAAGTAAGGATCTGTTGTTTACCATGCCACTTCCCCCCTCTTCAGGCTACATCGGTTATGATGCCAATATCGGCTCCATGAAAAATACAGGTTTCGATATAGATTTGCGCACGATACCTGTCAGAACGGCTGATTTCCGGTGGAATCTAGACGTGAACTTCTCTCATTATCGCAACCAGATTACGGAGCTCCCTACGGAAAATAACGAGCCGCTAGATGCCGGAAATAAACTCTTGCGCATCGGAGGTTCTATTTATGATTTTTATATTCCGGAATGGGCTGGCGTAGATCCAGAAAACGGAAATCCATTGTGGTATTTAGCCGATGCCGATGGCAATAGAACCAACGAGACGACTTCCGTCCATGGGGACGCCGGACGTTTCATCCAAGGCAGTTCATTGCCCAAACTCGTGGGCGGTGTAAACAATAGTTTTTCCTATAAAAACATAGATTTCTCCGCATTGCTAAGCTTTAGTATCGGTGGACAGATTTTAGACAATGATTATCTGATGATTATGCACAATGGAAACACACCTGGCCGCGCTTGGAGCAAGGAAATCTTAAACCGCTGGACGCCCGAAAATACGGAGACGGACGTACCTCGCTTAACCACGGATAATTTGAGCTGGACGTCTACCTCTTCCCGTTTTCTATACAGTGGCACCTATGCCCGCGTCAAGAACGTAAGTATTGGTTATACTATACCCCAATCCGTGCTATCACGCATAGGGATAGGTAGCTTGCGGATCTTCGCTCTTGCAGAAAACTTATTTACTTTTTATGGACATAAGGGAATGGATCCTGAGCAGACGGTAAATGGAGCTACCTATTATAGATATCCCGCTATACGAACAATTTCTGGCGGATTACAATTAGGATTATAGATAATACAAGCATCGTAAAAACACAGAAAACATGAAATTACCACATCTATATATTATACTCTTGACGGTCTTATTCTCGACGTCTTGTAGTGACATACTTGATACCGCTCCGACTGACGCGGTCGTAGACACCGAAATATACAAATCAACGGAGAATATAGAAACAGTTATCGAGGGTACATGGCGATACCTGAACGATACCTATTTCACCTATGCTAATCCTGGTTATACCGCATTCATGCGAACCAGTGACGCGATGGGCAATGATGTCGCCGTTACGACTAAATATGGCTACCGGGACCCATATACTTTCAGCGAAATGATTAATTCAACAGCCTATCGTGTAACTTCGCTATGGAGATTATTATATAAGGTAATTGACAACGCAAATAATGTTATTCATAAAGTGGATGCCGCAGAAGGCAGTGACACAGACAAAGCATTTCTGAAAGGACAAGCCAAGGCCCTGAGAGCATTCTGTTATCTCAATTTAGCTTCGTTCTACCAGTTCAGTTATCTAAAAGACAAAAATGCGTTGACAGTACCTATCTATACAGAACCAACCACTCGGGAAACCCAAGGGCAACCAAAAGCGAGTTTGGAAGATATCTATAGTCTTATCCTAAACGATCTTCAAGATGCGTCTACGTTATTGGAAGATTACGGACGCCACAGCAAGTACCGAATTGACAAGCATGTCGTGCAAGGGTTATTGGCTAGGGCTTATTTGAATATGGGATTATGGGAAGAAGCTGCAGAAGCGGCAGAGAACGCAAAGGAAGGGTATGAACTAATGACAGCCGACGCCTACGAACAGGGATTTAATGATATCGGAAACACAGAATGGATTTGGGGCCATGTACAAACAAGCGAACAGAATACGGCAAGCTATACATTTCATTACCTAGATGTTTCATCTTCTGGATCTTATTATTTTAGCTTTATGGCTGACCCTTATTTTAAAGATCTATTTGATTCGGACGATATACGTTATAACCTTTTTGAGTGGGATGGTGAGCCAGGAAGAGAAGGGTTTTTGAGGTATAAAAAATTTAAATTCAAGTCTAATCTAATTGGTGACATTGTGTATATGAGATCGGCCGAAATGTGGTTAATTGCCGCTGAGGGTTATGCTCGTGCAGGACAGACAACGAAAGCAATAGAAGCGCTGAACACCTTGCGAAGAGCAAGAAATGCTCCACTTTATGGAGCTGCCTCAGGGATCTTAATCGACGAAATACTTATCGAGCGTAGGAAAGAACTATGGGGTGAAGGCTTTGCGCTTTCAGATATTATTCGTACCCAGAAATCTGTTGTGCGAAAGGCATTTTTAGACAGCGACGGGACACCAATCCAAGTCGAAATCACTACTCCTGACGGCGAAGTGAAGAAAGTAAACGGACAGGGACATCGCGTCGTTAACTTCCCAGATGGTAAAGCGTTCGAGGCCAACAGCCGTTATTATATTTTTGCGATTCCCGATGAAGAAATCCGTCGGAATCCCAATCTAAACAACCACTAACCCATAAAAAATAGGCAATCTAATCTTCAACTAGATTGCCTATTTTTAATATATACGTATCGGCTATTTTAAATTATCCCGATAAACTTTTGCTTTTTTTACCTCCGTTTGGATATCTTTACGAGAAGCATCATGGCTAAGTACCTTTTCATAATCAGCTACCGCTTTGTTATAAGCGTCAGTCGCCTTTTCTTTATTATAATTGGCTATTCCTGCTGTTCCTGTCAGGATTCCAAGGTCCCGATATGCAATCGCTCTATTCTGATATAGTTTTGCATCATTCGGAGTGATCGCCACAGCTTTACTATAATCTTCAATAGCCGTTTTTAGCAACTGTTCTTTCGTTGTATTATCTAGTTTATTCCCGCTCGCCACCGCCAAGTTACTGCTAGCTTTACCTTTATAGTAATATGCAGAAGTATGTTGAGGATCCAGAGAGATGACTTTCTTAAATGTTTCAATAGCCTTTTTATAGTCTCCATTATGGAACTGAGAATACCCTAATAAATACTGTACATCCGGATCGTTCGCTTCCGTCGGAAGAGCTTTTTGCAAATGGGACGCTGCCGCCTTAAAATCACCCTCCAGCAACGCTTTCTGACCTAGTCGAACATTTGGATTACTATGTTGAGTTTGTTCCTGCGCCTGAACTGTTAACGTAAACAAAGCAAGTGTAGTTGAGGCAAGGCCTAATTTCACTGCTCTCCATGGGTTATTAAAAAATCTCCGTTTCATATAATTTGTTTTATTCTTCTAAATTTATCAAACACTATCTCCTTGGAATAAAGCTCCGTTAAATAGTTTAACAACACAATGCGAAGTTATAAACATTTCCACATTTAATTACACCCAAAGTGTCTTTATTACTTATCTAATTCTGCCGATTTAACATGTTTTATTGTTTATTAACATAAATGATACCAAATTTTAAAGTTGGCATTTCTCTTGCACATACTGATTCCATAATTACTATTTCAGAAATCAACTAGAATTCTGACATATTGTCGGAAGAACACACGCATATATGAATAAAAACGACACATTTGATATCAAACATGTATTTTCTGTCATAAATGAAGACACGGAGTTTTTTCCGTTGCTGAGCTCCCAAGATGAGGAAGAAATGACGAAAGCTGATATCCCCGAAATACTACCGATACTCCCCTTACGCAATACGGTGCTTTTCCCCGGAGTGGTTATTCCCATTACCGTGGGACGCGACAAATCTATAAAATTAGTGAAAGAAGCCTACAAAGGCGACCGTACAATTGGTGTGGTATCTCAAAAAGATATGGACATTGAAGAGCCTACCATAGATCAACTCCATAAAATAGGCACCGCGGCAAACATTATTAAAATTTTGCAGATGCCCGATGGAAATACCACCGTTATCATCCAGGGCAAGCAACGGTTTAAGATTACTGAGATGATTGCTGAAGCCCCCTACCTGAAAGCAAGAGTGGAGCGGGTTGCGGAAGATAAACCAAAAGTGTCAAGTAGGGAGTTTAAAGCGTTGATTTCTTCTATCAAAGAGATGGCTCTGCAAATTATCCAACTTTCCCCACACCTCCCCAGTGAAGCGGGCATGGCTATCAAAAATATAGAGAGTCCAACATTTCTCGTGAACTTTATTTCGTCGAATATGTCATTGGAAATAAATCAAAAGCAGCAGCTTCTAGAAACGAAAGACTTTGTAAAGCGTGCCAAAATCCTATTGGAACACCTGACGACCGAAATCCAAATGTTGGAATTAAAGAATCAGATTCAGAATAAAGTGAGGGTGGATTTGGACAAACAGCAACGAGATTATTTCTTGAATCAGCAGTTAAAAACGATCCAAGAGGAACTTGGGGGCAACACGCCCGACCTGGAGATGGAGGAGCTCGAAAACCGGGCTAAAGTGAAGAAGTGGTCGGCAGAAGTACTAAAACACTTCAATAAAGAGTTGGAAAAGCTCGGACGTATTAACCCTGCCGCCGCCGACTATTCTGTTCAGATCAATTATTTAGAGTTATTACTTGATTTACCTTGGGGGGAATATACGAAAGACAACTTCGATTTAAACAGGGCAATTAAAGTTCTGGATAAAGATCACTACGGGTTAGAAAAAGTCAAGCAGCGCATTATCGAATATCTGGCTGTGTTAAAGTTGAAGAATGACATGAAGGCCCCTATTCTTTGTTTAGTGGGGCCCCCGGGTGTTGGAAAAACATCACTAGGAAAATCAATAGCCAAGGCGCTGGGACGCAAATATACACGTATGGCGTTAGGAGGTATCCGCGACGAAGCGGAAATCCGCGGACACCGAAAAACCTATATTGGTGCAATGCCTGGACGTATTATCCAGTCGCTTAATAAAGCAGGAACATCTAACCCTGTTTTTGTTTTGGATGAGATAGACAAGCTAGGTGCAGATTTTAAGGGGGATCCGTCATCTGCCTTGTTGGAAGTATTAGACCCAGAGCAAAACACAAATTTTTACGATCACTATGTGGAGATGGAATATGATCTTTCCAAAGTCATGTTTATTGCTACAGCAAACTCGTTGAACGGTATTCAGCCTGCCTTATTGGATCGTATGGAGATTATCGAAGTAAACGGTTACACGATCGAAGAAAAGACAGAAATTGCAAAAAAGCACCTTCTTCCGAAACAACTTCAGCAACATGGGTTGACTAAAAAGGATGTTTCATTAACGAATAAAGTAATTGAAAAAATCATTGAGGAATACACGCGAGAATCTGGTGTACGGGGTTTGGAGAAGAAAATTGGTTCGATTGTTCGAGGTGTCGCAACGCGCATCGTTATGGAGAAAGAATACAATCCGAAAATAAACGCGCAAGTGACGGAAGAAATCCTTGGTGCACCATTGTTCGATAAAGACCTCTATGAGGATAATGAGATCGCGGGTGTTGTTACCGGACTTGCCTGGACGGCAGTTGGAGGAGATATCCTATTTATTGAATCGAGTTTAAGTCCCGGAAAAGGGAAACTACACCTAACTGGTAATCTTGGTGATGTTATGAAAGAATCTGCCGCTATCGCGATGGCGTATCTAAGATCCCACGCAGAAGAATTTGGCATTGATTACCACGTTTTTGACAACTGGGATGTCAACATTCACGTTCCTGCAGGAGCCACACCTAAAGATGGGCCGTCGGCCGGTATAACCATGCTCACAGCACTGACTTCTCTCTTCACCCAGCGAAAGGTAAAAGATAAATTGGCTATGACCGGAGAGATCACATTGCGCGGACGTGTACTTCCGGTTGGTGGTATACAAGAGAAAATTCTGGCAGCAAAACGTGCGAATATTAAAGATATCCTATTGTGTAAAGCAAATGAAAAAGATATTTTAGAAATCAAGGAAGATTATATCAAAGATTTAAAATTCCATTATGTGACCAAAATGTCCGAAGTTATTAACATTGCCCTTTTAAAACAAACAGTTAAGTATCCGAAGGATTTAAGTCGAACAGATTAGTTCTTTAAGCCCGCGAATTACAAAGCGGGCTTTTTTTAATATTATTCCCTATTTTCTCTCCATATAATAGTATTTACGAGCATTGGAGAGCGAAATAGAGTCCATTTTATATTATGCAAAATTAAATTGCGTATAAAAAAATGTATTCCTCAAAACAAATTTTATCTTAAGGAATTATGCATTTTGGTTATTTTTTTAAAGGCATGCGCGAACTCATTTAACATTCGGTTCGTGAATACAAAGCATTTTATTTAGGTTTGAGATCAATGATTGAACTTTATACAGATGGCGCATCGAGTGGAAATCCAGGTCCCGGAGGATATGGCACTATTTTACGAACGGTTTATCAAGGCAGTAACCCCGCATTTAAAGGTAAGCTTATCGAGAAGGAATTTTCCGGCGGTTTTAGAAAAACGACTAACAATCGTATGGAGCTCTTAGCGGTGATAATCGGTCTAGAGGCCCTCAAGAGTACCAGTCAACAGGTCACTATTTATTCCGACTCCAAATACATCATCGATGCTATTGATAAAAAGTGGGTATATGGATGGATACAAAAAGGATTCCAAGGAAAAAAGAATAAAGACCTTTGGATGAGGCTGATGAACTTATATAAGCAACACCAAATTAAGTTAGTTTGGGTAAAAGGACATGCCGGCCATCCATTGAATGAACGGTGTGATCAACTGGCCGTGAAAGCCTCCAAAGAACAATCCAAGTGGCAAATCGACACAGTTTTTGAAGCCACGGCATGATCTCTCGTCCATTTAGACACTGCTCTAATTGTTTTTATTTTGCTGTATAACTTGCTTTTACGGTGATATTGGCGGTTTTATTTCGAGCGGTCGTGTTGAATGCTCCACCATACGAGTATTCCTCATTATCGTTCTGTCCCGTAATCTGAAAAATCCCTAAGTCTGCCTTAACCAAGTCACCTAACGAAGATCCTGCTTCGGTCGCAATATTTGAAGCACGTTGTTTGGCATTTTCGGAGGCCTTCGAAATTAACTCTAATTTTAGATCTTCTAATTTCGAATAATAATAATTTGGTGTATTGGAACTTAATTCGATGCCTTGCGAAATCAATTCCGATATTTCTCGCGAAGCATTATCTACCTTATCTAAATCTTTCGATTCTACGCTCACATTCTGCGACAGATTATACCCTGTAAATGTGTTATAACTGTTTCCCTGTCCATCTGAGTGATAGGAAAATTCTCGGTTAATATTTACAGCGTTAAACAAAATTTCTTGTGGATTAATTCCTTGCTGTTCCAAAAATTTTCGTACTAGGTCTCTATCCGTTTTCAGCTGCTCTGATGCTGCACTTAAATCCAGCGACTTACGATTAAAAGACGCCGACCATTTTACAATATCTGATTCAAAGTCTTTCTTCGCATTTCCGGTAACGTTTACCGTATTACTGATTTTGTATTTGTATTTATAGGCGTTAGCTAAAACTACAGCAAAAATCACGATAGCTAAAGCACTAACCAAAGCCACCATTAAACTATTTGATTTCATTTACTTATTATTTTAAATAAATAGACCAATTTTCATGCCTAATTCATACGTAGATAACGGTTCGCTGACGTCCAGCTCTATATTATTCAAGATTACGCAGGAGCATGGATATTTCTATTGACTTTTTAGTTTTTAATCCTTACTTTCAGCAAAATTTTTCTTTTTATCCTCACAAAATTGGCATGAGCTATCTGCACAATTCATTGCCTTTTTAAAGACATGTATTAATATGAAATTTAGTATACCTCCTACACTAAGCGCCTTTCTGCTTCTATCTACCGGATTATTTGCACAGAAACCCCCACTAGATCATAGCGTTTATGACAACTGGAAAAGCATTACTGATGCGGAAGTTAGCCAAACAGGACAGTTCATTCACTACCAAATCACACCACAGGAGGGTGATGCCGTATTGGAGTTAAAAAGCGAAAATAATGAGCTTCTTTTTTCGTTACCGCGGGTCGCAGACGCTAAACTCACACAGGATGAATCTTTCTTCATTGGCAAAATAAAACCCACTTTCGAAGAAATAAGACAGGCAAAAATAAAAAAGAAGAAAACTGCGGATATGCCGAAAGATTCCTTAATCATCGTCGATATTAAGCATAAAAACCAATGGAAAATTCCGGATGTAAGCATTTACAAACTCGCGCAGAATAAAAATGAATACGTCGCTTTTTTATCTTCGAGTTCCGATTCCACATCTATCCTACATCTTAGAAATCTGACCACTGGAGATACCTTAAATTTTCACAAAGTAGATCAATTCGAATGGAGTCCGAACGAGGAATTTCTTCTTTTTTCAATGAAAAATACGGAAAGGGATTCTCTTTTCACCGACGCGGGACTTTATATTTTTGATATTACGGCTAAAAAATTAAAAAAGATTAGCAACGGCCAAGGTGATTATAAAGAATTACTATTTGCGGATGACGGCACACAATTGGCCTTTCTAGCGGATAAAACGTCGGAAAAATCCCTTATAAAAGACTATAAGCTTTATCATTATACGCCCAAACTTGATAGCGCCCGTATTATTGCTAGCCAACAAAGTCAGGGTATACCCTCCCGGTGGTATATAAGCGGTAATGGAAAATTGAAATTCAGCGTCGATGGACAAAAGTTATTTTTCGGATTGGCTCCGATTCCCAAAGTGAAAGACACCACTCTAGTCGATTTTGAACATGCACAGGTGGACATCTGGCATTGGAAAGATGATTATATTCAGCCGCAGCAACTCGCTAACCTAAAACGAGATAAAAATAAAAATTTCTTGTCCGTAATTTATCCAAATAATGGCAATCGTATCGTGCCACTTGTTGACGATACATTCAGTCGCACCCATATTACGGACGAAGGTGATAATGAATGGATATTGGCAATATCTGATTTTGGAAAACGCATAGCAGCACAATGGGAAGGGTTTACTCTATCCAACATGTATGTTGTATCCACGCTATCCGGCCAAAAGCGTACTGTAAAGGAAAACCTAAATGGTTACGCCTATTTATCGCCGAAAGGAGATTTTGTACTCTATTTTAATCGAGATACCGGTAATTGGCTTAGCTATCACATTTCCTCCGGAAAAATAGTTCTGTTAAATGATGGTTTGCCGGTGAATTTTGTTGACGAAGAAAACGATTCACCTACCCTACCCGGCGCTTATGGTATAGCCGGTTGGTCTACCGATGGCAAAGATGTATACATTTATGACAGATACGATATATGGAAATTTAACTTAGCAGGAAAACAAAAGGAACTCCTCACCAACGGTGATGGTCGTGCAACCCAAACTATTTTCCGCTATATCGGTTTAAACCGAAACGATAATCCACGATACAAGACAACACTTATTCCTGATAAACAAAATATTTTTATCACTGGATTTAACGAAAGTACCAAATATAACGGCGTGTATACGATAAATACCGCTAAAAGTAAAAAGCCAAATGAAATCTTTTCAGCTGGATATACATTTCGAAACTTCAAGTGTACATCAGATGGAGAAACCATTATATATACGAAAGAAAACTATAATTATTCGCCCGATTTATATGTAAGCAAACGATTCAAACACGAATCGCGTCTTACCGATATAAATCCACAACAAGCAACTTACAACTGGGGAACAGCGGAATTGGTACGATGGACGACACCCTCTGGCTTCGAGGCTGAGGGTATTTTATATAAACCCGAGAACTTTGATCCGAACAAGAAATATCCCATTATAGCTTATTTCTATGAAAAGCTAAGCAACGGATTATATACGTATCAATTTCCTGCTCCCACGCCTTCCCGATTGAATATTCCTTATTATGTAAGTAACGGATATTTGGTATTTGCACCCGATATTCGCTATGAAATCGGATATCCAGGAAAATCCGCGGAGGAATATGTAAATTCTGGCATGCGTTATTTGGCAGAGAATTCTTGGGTGGATTCTACCAAAATGGCCATTCAGGGACAAAGTTGGGGTGGTTACCAGGTAGCGCATCTGATCACACGGACGAGTATGTATGCTGCAGCTTGGAGTGGTGCACCTGTCGTCAATATGACTTCAGCTTATGGAGGTATCCGTTGGCAGAGCGGCATGTCCAGACAATTCCAGTACGAACGGACACAGTCGCGTATCGGAAAAACGCTATGGGAGGATCGTGACCTTTATATAGAAAATTCTCCGCTATTCTTTTTGGATCGTGTAACTACACCTGTTGCAATTATGCACAATGATACTGACGGTGCGGTGCCCTGGTATCAAGGTATTGAGATGTTCACGGCCTTACGGCGTTTACAGAAGCCCGTTTGGTTATTAAATTATAATGGAGACGAGCACAACCTTATGAAAAGACAAAACCGAAAAGATATCCAAATTCGGCAAGCGCAGTTCTTTGACCACTTCCTAAAAGATAAACCTGCTGCCAAATGGATCGAATATGGTGTTCCGGCTACAGAAAAAGGAATAGATTGGGGATTTGATTAAAAAAAATCGATATTTTCAACAACAAAACACGCAAAACGCAAAAACAATCGATTTTTTTTCATTTTTTTACGTCATTTCCAAAAATTGATGTACTTTTACACCGAAAAAACAACCGAAACTACAAAAATAACATAAAAAAAGATGTCAAGCCCAAGATTTAAAGCAGCAGAATTAGCTATATCTCGCCCAGCGGAGGATATGGAGAAAGTAGAATCATTAAAGCCTACCAGTATCTACGGAAAGAACGTATTTACGATTGCGAAGATGAAAGATTACCTCTCGAAAAGTACGTACAAAGAGCTCATTCAGATTATTGGTGAGGGTACAAAGATTTCACGAGAGCTTGCCGATCAAATTGCACAAGCAATGAAAACATGGGCTATTAGTAACGGTACCACCCATTATACACATTGGTTTCAACCTTTGACAGGAACCACCGCAGAAAAGCATGACGCTTTTTTCGAACCAGACGAGAATGGAGACGCTATTGAAAAATTTTCTGGTGATTCGTTAGTACAACAGGAGCCGGATGCTTCTTCATTTCCTAGTGGGGGTATCCGAAATACATTCGAAGCACGTGGTTACACAGCGTGGGATCCTTCTTCTCCTGCCTTTATCTTTGAAACTGCCGCAGGCAAAACATTATGTATTCCCACGGTATTTGTTTCCTATACAGGGGAATCTTTAGATTATAAAGCACCTCTACTAAAAGCTATCGAAAGCATCGATAAAGCAGCGATCGACGTTGTACAATATTTCGACAAATCCGTAACGAAAGTCACCGCATCTCTCGGTATCGAGCAAGAGTATTTTTTAGTAGACCTGTCGTTATTCCATGCACGCCCGGATCTACAGTTTACTGGACGCACTCTTTTTGGACATATGTCTGCAAAAGGACAACAATTGGAAGATCATTACTTTGGAGCCATTCCAGAGCGTGTATTGGCGTATATGGTTGATTTGGAAAATGAAGCACTAAAACTCGGCATCCCTTTGAAAACCCGACATAATGAAGTTGCTCCTTCTCAATTCGAATGCGCACCTATGTTCGAGGAAATCAACCTAGCGATTGATCATAACCAATTGTTGATGAATCTCATGGAACAAGTTGCGGTACGTCATCACTTTAAAGTGCTATTACACGAAAAACCCTATAGTGGAATCAACGGATCCGGTAAGCACAACAATTGGTCGTTGATTACAAATACGGGAGTTAACCTCCTTTCACCGGGGAAAACACCGAAGAACAACCTCATGTTCTTGACTTTTTTCGTCAACACCATTAAAGCCGTATACGAACATGCCGATTTGCTCCGTGCATCCATTGCCAGCCATAGTAATGACCATCGTTTGGGGGCGAATGAGGCACCTCCGGCAATTATTTCTATCTTCCTTGGTTCTCAACTGGATGAAATACTAGAAGAAGTTGAATCCGCTCGCGTTGCAAAAAAAGTAAAAAACGATGCCAATTTATGGCACGGTATCCCAAAGATTCCAGATTTGAAGCTCGACAATACCGACCGTAATCGTACATCCCCTTTTGCTTTCACCGGAAATAAATTTGAGTTTCGCGCGGTAGGGTCTTCCGCAAATTCCGCTTTACCAATGATTGTTCTCAATGCCATAGTTGCTAACCAACTTATTGAGTTTAAAACAGAGGTGGACAAACAGATAAAAAAAGGGACCAAAAAAGACCTTGCTTTGCTTAACGTGATCCGAAGATATATCAAAGAATCAAAAGCGATTCGTTTTGAAGGCAATGGATATAGCGAAGAATGGGCACTTGAGGCTGAAACTCGTGGACTTTCTAACATAAAATCAACCCCTAAAGCACTAGATGTTTATGTTAAGGAAGAAAACCTCGTCTTGTTTGAAAAGCTAGGTATCTATTCAAAACGTGAATCAGAAGCTCGACATGAAATTTTGTTGGAAAATTTCTTTAAGAAACTTCAGATCGAGGCCCGCATAATCGGCGAGGTCGTAACTAGCCAAATCGCACCTGCCTGCTTCATTTATCAAAATGAACTTATTAAGAATGTAAAAGGATTGAAGGACTTGGGCTTACCAAAAGAATCGTACAGTTCGCAGATCAATTTGGTAGAACGTATTTCTAAACACACCAATTTGATTTTGGAAAAAGCAGAAGAAATGCGCCAGTCACGTAAACAAGCCAACAACGTTGAGGATATTCGTGAACGTGCTATTGCTTACGACGAAGTGGTTAAACCTTATTTTGATGAAATCCGTTACCACGTGAATAAATTGGAAAAAATTATTGATGATAACAAATGGCCTCTTCCGAAATTAAGAGAGCTTCTATTCCTAAGATAAAATAATTTTAACCTCACCATAAAAAATAAAACACTTAGCGTTTTGCTAGGTGTTTTATTTTTTTTTCGCAAAGTCACGCCATTCATTTTCGATATGTACCTGATCCTGTTGCCCGTCAAATATCACTAGTCTATAGTTAAGCCTATACGTTTGACCGGGCTCCAAAAGCCAATCTCGATCTTTTGTAGGTGAGAAATTAATGAATACATTTTCTTTTCCACCATTTGCTTTACTATCCCAAATACGTATCGGTTCCGGATAATTAAAGTTTTGGGGATGTGACAAAATAGCCATACCAGCATACTCCTTTTCGCCTAGTTCTCCCTGTACCATACACCAACGTGCTCTACTGCCATCTGTATCCTCCCGCGTTCTGCCTTCGGACGTCAATACCTTACTATTATGCGGCCCCCATGCAGATGGTGCTCGCCATCCGAGGCCACCATATCGATAAGTCAGCAATCTTAGCGGGTGGGAAGTAGCACAGCGCATTTTCAGACTAACATCAATCCAATAGTAGTCACGCTGTCCTTCGGGCAAGTGTACGTGAACCGTTTGCCATTCGTGAAGCGCGACCTCCTCACTTCCATCCGCATGAAACACCACATGGTCATGAAGCACCGTGTATGTGATATCCCGTGGTTTGACTTCATGATCCAGCAACTCAACAAAGCGAACAGTACCTTCTTTTTTATATAGATTCCAAAAATCTACGGTATCTCCTCTGAATAACGTATGCGTCCAAGCGTTCCAAATACCATAATGATGGTAGTGATCTCTCGGTTGAATACGTGTTAGCTTTCGGCCTTTTAACGTATAGATCGGGTGGATAAAACCGCTACGCTTATAACTACTATCTTGTTCTTCCGGTGGGTAAACCGTATTGAAATGGTATGTAAGTAAAGGCTCGTTGTTCGCAAAAACGGTCAGTACGCTATCGATTACCATCCGAAGGTTGTTTTTCCGTTTATCAACTTGGCCATAACTAGTGCATGCAGATAACACCCACACAAACATCAACGATATATATGTTATACATCGTTGTAAGTACTGTTTTTTTGTTATTCGAATTTGTTTCATAGTCAAAATTTATGAAAAACTATATCTACAAACTTAACTTTTTATATGAAATATATTAGAAACAGGCGCAAATGAATAATTTCATCCATATGAAAACCACATGATCGAACACTAAAAAATAATCACTAAATTTATGTCTTAAAAATATCTGACTTCAATGAACATTTTAGCATTCGCCGCTAGCAACAGTGCGCAGTCTATTAACAAGAAACTAGTAACTAGCGTTAGTAAATACTATAAAGAATCTGATGACGTTATAGAGGTATTGGATTTGAACGATTTTGATATGGTACTTTTCTCTAAGGAACGAGAAAAGGAATTGGGTATCCCACCATTAGCCTATGCATTTGCAGAAAAGATTGATCAAGCAGATTTTATCCTGATATCTTTTGCCGAGAATAATGGCAACTATAATGTAGCATATAAAAACATAGTAGACTGGGTATCCAGGATACCCAAAAGAAAAATTTTTAATGGCAAACCTGTTTTTATAATGGCTACGTCAAACGGAAAACGAGGAGGGCAGTCTGTATTAGAAATTGCCGTCAACAGACTACCTTTTGACGGCGCTGAATTATTGGAAGATTATAGTCTCCCGGAGTTTTCTCAAAATTTCGAAGAAGGCATAGGCGTTACGAATCCGACACTCAGAAGTCAGTTAGAAGCCAAAGTTCGGAGAACCAAAAAAATGTTAAAGCAAAAATTTGAACAAAATAGGTGATTTATAAAAGTATATGATTATGGCAAAGAAAGTATTATTATTAGTGGGCGATTATGTTGAAGATTATGAAGCGATGGTTCCTTTCCAAGCAATGGAATCCGTAGGAATAAAAGTTGACAGTATTGCTCCCGATCGTAAAAGTGGCGATGTTGTTCCCACGGCCATCCATGATTTCACTGGCGATCAAACGTATAAGGAGCTGCGCGGGCACAATTTCGCTATCAACAAGGATTTTGACAGTGTTGAGGTCGAGGATTATGACGGTTTGTATATTGCGGGGGGGCGTTCAGCGGAATATATCCGTTTAAACGATCGTGTTATCGAAATCACTAAGCATTTCTTTGAGAAAAATAAACCAGTAGCGGCAATTTGTCATGGTATTCAAGTATTGACGACTGCTCGCGTATTGGACGGTAGAACGTTAACGGCCTATGTCGCCGTGGGACCCGATATTGAATTGGCAGGCGGAACGTGGAAAAATATTCCCGCAGATCAAGCGGTTGTTGATGGCAACTTGGTGACTTCTCCAGCATGGCCCGGACACCAAGCTATTTTGAAAGAGTTTTATACATTATTGGGTATTTCCATAGGTTTATAACGAACCCGACAATACAGATGAAAGGAAAAAGAAAATTTTGGATAATTGCCATCGGTTTGATTCTTCTTTTAGGATACGGAATTTGGGAAGCTTATAACCAGCCATCCATCAAAGATTTACCAGGAGACTTTGAAGAAGTTGCTTTTGTTCGAAACGAACAGAACAAAGGGGGCATAATGCGCGTTTATGCCGTAACTGTAGGTGATATGACCAATGCAAAATTTGACGCCTGCGCTGATATGTTTCCCACAAATGATTACGGCAGTATAACGAAAATTTATTTTTTCGATAAATCAAAACCGTTCCCGATCAATTTGGCAATCGAACCACCCCATTACGATACAAATCAATATGAAGCGGTGATGATCCTTAAACGGACAGGGTCTGATAAAGAATAAGCCCCTGTAAACATGCTTCTTTCAATCTATTGGAAAAGGTGGAGAGAAGCATGTTTTTTATTATTCAAAAGTCCAAAGCAAAAAATATGATTGAATCGGCTCGTATTGTAACAGGGTACAAACTTTTTTAATTTGACTATCCTTTTCGTCGAGTATGTACCGCAATAAATTCTTTAGGGGAGACTTTCATAACATGCAGAAACACTCTGTTGAAATGAACGGCCGTATTAAATCCACATTGGTATGCTGTTTCAGCAATACTCTCTACTTTATTATTGACAAGTAATTGACAGGCACTTTCAATACGTATTTCGTTGAGAAAAGAAACGAATGTTTTTTGGGTATGCTTTTTAAAAAACTTACAAAAAGCGGTTGGGGTTAGATGAATAAGTTCGGAAACGTCCTCAATAGAAATAGTTTTTTTGTAGTTTTCGAGTGCGTATTTAATCACAGTGTTAATACGAAGACCGTCAGCATCTTGAAAATTCACTTTGCTCAAACCTGAGTACATTGATATGAAATGGTCTTGATAAGCTACTAAAGCCTTAAATAACTGAATAACCTTTATCAATTTCGATGGACCGCCATCCGTACCTAAAGGTAAAAACAATTCTTTCAAGGGTGTGGCAAATTGCTCAGGGAGAAGTTTACTAGCATCCAAATTGTAAAAAAGTGATTTGATTGCCTGCATTTCCGTCATGTCAAAAAATGGATGTAGTTTCTCCAACGAGAAAAAAAGATGAATAACGTGTATTCGGGATGGTGCTATAATACGATCATCTTTAAAAAACATATGTGGGTCGTTGGGTTTAATTAGAAATATCTGGTTTTCGAGACAGGGCCGTATCAAGTTCCCCAACATAAAAGCCCCACCCCCCTCTATTATATATGTAATTTGACATTCCCGATGCCGGTGATAATATTCATAAAAATTAGTATCCGTGTTGTCCATGACGTAAAAAGCTTCGTCACCTCGTACAGGTACCGTAAATTCAATTGGTTTTCTATGCTCGGAAGTCTTCATAATGAAACAGCCCACGATTTAAATCGTGGGCTATAGTAATAATTAACCTAAAAATGGATAACGGTAATCCGTTTCTGGACTAAATGTTTCCTTGATAGTACGCGGAGAAACCCAACGCAATAAATTAATCATGGAACCTGCTTTATCGTTTGTACCCGAACCTCTTGCACCACCAAACGGCTGTTGACCAACTACTGCTCCCGTACATTTATCGTTGATATAGAAATTACCTGCCGCATTCCGCAACGCATAAGTCGCTTCGTCAATCGCATAACGGCATTGAGAAATAATGGAGCCCGTCAACGCATAAATAGACGTTTTATCAACCAATTCCAACGTTTCGTTCCATTTGTCGTCTTCATAAACATAAACAGTCAATACGGGTCCGAACAACTCTTCACTTATCGTCTCATAGTCTGCTTTTTTAGCTAAAATCACGGTGGGATGAATAAAATAACCTTTCGATTTATCATAATTACCACCAATAATGACTTCGGCATCGGCTGAACTTTTCGCCCGGTCTATATAAGATGTAATCTTATCAAATGCCTTTTCATCAATAACAGCATTAATAAAATTACTAAAATCTTCCGTTCCACCAATTTTGAACGATTGTATATCCTTCTCCATACGCGGACGAAGATCGTCCCACAACGATTGCGGAATGTAAGCGCGTGAAGCCGCCGAACATTTTTGCCCCTGAAACTCAAATGCACCACGAACCAATGCTGTATTTAGCACCTCAATGTCGGCCGAAGGATGTGCTAAGATAAAATCTTTACCGCCTGTCTCCCCTACGATACGCGGATAGGTCTTATAACGGTGGATGTTCTCCCCTATTGTTTTCCAGATATTCTGGAAAACATCTGTAGAACCAGTGAAATGAATACCTGCGAAATCGGGATGTTTAAAGATAACATCACCTGCCTCCGGACCAGAAACATATACCAAGTTGATCACACCCGCTGGAAGACCAGCTTCAATGAATACTTCCATAATGACATTGGCGGAATAAATCTGTGTATTCGAAGGTTTCCAAACAACCACATTCCCCATCATCGCCACACAGGAAGGTAGGTTACCAGCAATAGCTGTAAAGTTGAATGGTGTTAGGGCAAAAACAAATCCTTCCAGCGGGCGCTGCTCTACTCTATTCCAAACGCCCTTTGTATTCGCAGGAGGCTGTTGGTTATAGATTTCGGTCATATATGCCACATTGAAACGCAAAAAATCTGCAAGTTCACAAGCAGAATCAATTTCAGCCTGATAAGCATTTTTAGACTGACCTAACATCGTTGCTGCGTTAATTTTGTAGCGATATTTAGTAGAAATCAATTCTGCAGCTTTTAAAAAAATAGCTGCACGCTGTTCCCAAGGCAGATTTTCCCATTTTTCTTTTGCAGCCAACGCACCCTGAATTGCTTCTTCCACATGGCTTTTCGTACCGTGATGGTAATACCCCAAAACATGTTCATGGTCGTGCGGAGGTGTTAACTTTACTCTATTTCCCGTGCGCACTTCCTTTCCTGCAATATACATTGGAACATCCACTTCTTGTACCCTCGCTTCCTCTATCGCTCCTTCTAACAAGGCTCTTTCCTTTGTACCAGGAGCGTACGAATTAACAGGCTCATTAACTGGTGTAGGAACATTGAAAAATCCTTTTAACATAACTATGCTCTTTTAAATTTGAGATAAAGTTACCTATTCTATATGATCTCAAATTTACAGATTATGTTTTTATATAAACGTATTTTGCCTATAAAACATAAAAAACAAAGAAATACAGGAAAAGATACGTTATCAATATTTTATTTTAAGTGCGGCAAAAACTTTAGACCAAAGCCAAATAGGACCAATGGTTAGTAACCGCCAAATAGCTGCAGGAGGAATCGCTGTAGGTTCTTTTTTTGCTTGAAGGGTAGTTCCGATGACGCCGATAAGGGTAAGCACTATACACACCAGCCATACCGCAGGACCACCATCACGTTCCACATATTCCAACTGAACAATACAGAAACTCATCACCCCAATGGTGAAAAGCATAGCATACGATAACGTGGGAGCCAGTCGTAAATACAAATAAATGATGATAGCTATATAAAAAGAACCCCAGTTCAAAAACGTATCCATATTCGTACGCACTAAAAAACCCAATTTGGGAAACGGAATCATCCACACCAACCCCATTACACCGAAAAACGCCAAAGCAATAAATATGGCATACACGATTTTATTGCCCATTGTAAAACTTTGGTCCATTTCATAGAAAATGCGCTCTATCGGTCTCTCAAATGTTGGTATTCCACGAGTCTTTTTCTGTTTTTTCTTCATGCCCCAAAGGTACAGAATTTCTCTTACTACTTTTTTCTTGATAAAAAAGTAGACAAAAAATCAAGACTTGTCTGTTTTTACTATTTTTCTTTGTCTATTCCTAAACAAAATAAACTCGCTTCGCTCAAACAGTATTTTGTTTTTAACGGAATAGCCTTTAGAAAAATGGTCGCAAAAAAAGACGATGTCATCTTATTTCGCATTACCGGAATCAACCAATGATCGCGATCATTTACGCATATGCACAGCCCCTCCTTAATCATTAAGGTCGCATCCAAATGTTTTACAACTGCACCAATTCATCCTTAGTACTATCCCTAATGTAAAACATTTGAAGCGTCGAGGTATTGGTTCTTTTTACGGGAAAAAGAACATATAAAGCGAAGGTCACTTCCTATTCATCCAATAAAAAACTATCGGCAACACGGTAAAACTCAAGAGCAAACATATCAACAAACCTCCCACGATCATAATAGCAAGCGGCTTTTGGATTTCCGATCCCATGCCCGTCGACATAGCAGCTGGTAACAATCCCATCGACCCCATTAACGCAATCATAACGACCGGACGTATCCGACTTTTAACACCAGCATAAATAGCTGGTAAAAGTTCCATCCGCTGACGGAGGTTATCTCGTATTACGCCGAGTAACACAATACCATCAATCGTGGCCACACCAAATAAAATAATAAAACCAATACCTGCTGAAATACCAAAGATAGTACCCGTGACCCACAACGAAACAAATCCACCAATAAATGCAAATGCCAAGGTTAAAGACGATACTAACGTATCTTTAAAATTCCCAAAATTGAAATAAAGCAACAGTAATATTAACGCGAGACTCACGGGAACAACCAGCGATAACTGTTTCGCCGCTCGCTCTTTACTTTCAAACTCACCTGCCCATTCCATATAGTTTTCTTTAGGTAAGGACACTTCCTGTTCCACCACTTTTTTAGCTTCCGCAATTGTGCTACCTAAATCCCGTCCGTCGATACTGAATCCAATACCGATATAACGGCTATTGCCTTCACGATAAATAAAAGCAGCACCCGTTTCGTAACTGATGGTAGCGATCTCCTGTAAAGGAATACCACGTCCATTACTGCTCGGAATTAAAATATTTTTGATCTTTTCCGGTGTGTCACGATAATGTTCATCGAAACGGAGCACAATATCAAATTGCCGATCCCCTTCATAAAATTTTGTAGCAGCCTGTCCTCCAATTGTCATCGCCACGACTGCTTGTACATCGGCAGTAAACAATCCATACTTTGCCATTTCCGAATCGTGGAGCTGAATACGTAATTCCGGTAATCCAATATTTTTATAAACGTTAATATCCGTAATACCTTGTACTTTCCCTATAGCAGAAGCAACTTGGTCTGCGTAATCTTCTAGATCATACAGATCATCGCCAAATATTTTAATAACTAGCGAGCTTTTCACGCCCGCTACGAATTCTTCCACGTTATCTTGTATCGGTTGACTAAAGCCAAAATTAATACCCGGGTAATGTGCAAGTTTTTCTCGCAATTCCTTGATAATATCATCTTTTTTCACATCGCGCTCCCACTGTTTCTCCTCCTTCAATTGTACATTAAACTCAATATTAAAGAAACCTGTAGGATCTGTTCCATCGTTTGGTCGTCCGGTTTGGGTCAATATAAAATCAATCTCCGTACAACCTTCTTCCATGATTGCCTTCATCTCTTTTGTTAGTCTAGTAGATTCGCGGAGGTTAACGCTATTCGGCAACGTTGCTCGGATGTAAATGGCCCCCTCGTTTAGCTTCGGTAGAAATTCCGATCCGTAATGCAAAAATTTAAATAAACAGCCTATTAAAATTGCCAAGAAAATACCAACAGTCGTCTTTTTATATCGAAAACTCGCTTTAAACAAACCGAAGATAGTTCGCTGAAAAAATCGGGTCACTACATTTTCGCGCTCTTCTATATGCTTCGTGAACAACAATTTACACATAGCAGGGACATAGGTCAAACTCAAAATCAACGATCCCAATAAAGCATATGCCAATGTAAACGCCAACGGTGTAAACATTTTCCCCTCTACCTTTTGAAAAGAAAAAATCGGAAGCAACGCGACGATCAAAATAACAAGGGCAAAGAATATATAGGATGCAACACTTCCTGCACTCTTCTTAATTACACCCAGCTTACTCATTTTTGCAAAGCGCTCTGGTCCCACACGATGCGATAGACCCGCGAGGGCAACGAATACAGTCTCTACAATCACTAATGTCCCCTCTAACAGCAAACCAAAATCCAGCGACCCCATCGAAATCAAATTTGCAGGTAAACCTTGAATTTTCAACATAATGATAGCAAACAGGAAAGACAAGGGAATGACGGAAGCCACGATAAAGGTTGATTTCCAGTTGTACAGAAAAATAAAAACAATTAAAGAAACGAGTAGAATACCTTCTATCAGATTGTGAGAGACGGTACGGACGGTGTTGTCGACCAAAAGCGTACGATCGATTACCGGTTCGATTTGTACTCCTTCCGGTAATGTCCGCTGATTTAACTCTTCGATTTTAGCTTTCAAGTGTTTAATAACCTCCGATGGGTTCTCACCACGCAACATCACCACAATGCCCTGTACCAAATCATCTTCGTCCCCCAGCCCTACCTGTCCTAAACGTGGCTTGTGGGAAATAGCCACATCGGCTACATGTTTTATCAAAATCGGTGTCGCACCGTTAAGCTGAATAGTGATATTACCGATATCTTCCAGCTTATCCAGTAGGCCCACACCACGCACTACATACGCCTGATCGCCCTGCTCTATCACATCCCCACCCACATTGATATTCGATTTTGATACCGCTTCGTAGACATCTAGAGGCGATAAATCATAATTTTTCAGTTCCGCAGGATGAATTTTGATTTCATAAATTTTCTCCTCCCCCCCAAAGCTAACAATATCCGCTACTCCGGAGACACTCAGTAACTCTCTTTCGATAACCCAATCCTGTAAAGAAGTAAGTTCCTTAATAGGCAAGTCTCCTTTTATTACATATCGGAAGATTTCTCCAGTTGCGCCGGAGGGTGGCTCTATTTCTGCATTTGCGCCGTCCGGTAAATCCACCCCTGACAGTTTGTTAGATACATATTGCTGCGCATAGAAATCGTCTACACCATCTTCAAACTGCACGGTGACAACGGATAGCCCAAAAAGTGAAATAGACCGAATGTTGGACTTATGCGGGATACTATTTAATTCCTTGGTAATCGGCAAGGTGATTAACTTTTCCATTTCCTCCGCACTACGACCGGCCCATTGTGTAATGACACGAGCTCGCGTATTTGTTACGTCGGGGAACGCCTCTACAGCAGTATGACGCAAGGCATAAATTCCACTAAACAATAAGATCATCACAGCAAATAGAACCAACGTTGTATGCTGCAACGAGAAGGTAACGATGCTTTGTACTAACTTCTTCATGCTCTATCTATTCAGCTGCTCAAAAATCAACAAGGCATTAGAGCCAATGATCTGTTCGTCCGGCTTTAGTTTTTCCTTTATAAATGTATATTCTTCGTTGCGCCCAACGGTTGATATCGGTCTAATCTCCATGTCACAGCTATCCCGATACACCACGATATACGCTTTGTTATTACGAAATACTTTCGCTGCGTTTGGAATTGCCAATGCCTTTCTTTCCTTGTTTTGTAAATCAATGATAATATCTGCACTCAATCCCGGCATCAAATCCAAATGGGGATTGGCCAACACGACTCGAGCTTTGAGCACATGTTCGTTATCATCAAAGGCATTGTATATTTTATCTATTTTCCCAGCATAAAACTTATCCGGATAGGCAATCGTTCGGACTTTCACAGAATTACCCAATGCAACATGACGTAAATTACTGGCGTAGATATTCACCATCACCCATACCTCTTTCAAATTGGAGATCGAAAACAACGGTGCACTGTCTTCGGTCACATTTTGACCCGGGCTGATCGACTTTTGGATGATGTAACCATCTTTCGGCGCAAGAATGTGAAAAGCATCCTTTCCCGCGGCTCTATAAAGTGACAAACTTTCCGTTACCCGGTCGAATTCTATCCTAGCACTTTCCAACTCGTGCTCGGCAGCTAGCACATCAGGCGCCGCCAACAGCCCATCTGCAGCAAGTTCTTTTTTACTTTCAACTTGTTTTTCCAACAAACTAATTTGGCTTTGTTGATAGCGCTGTTGCTGATAGAGCTCCTGGATCTGCGTGGATTTTATCGTTGCCAACACCTGCCCGTTATGCACTTGGTCACCCAACTCAAAGTCTACCTGTTCTACCACACCCGATAGCAAGCTACGAAAAGCTACCATATCATTTTCATTGTATTCTATCTTTCCCGATAAGGTCAGCTGCTCTGCAACCGGACGTTCCTTTACAGCAATAATTTCTGTTGATTGACGTAATCCTTCATGCAGACAAAACGTTGCCGGTTTTGCCGTTTCTGATTGCTTCTCTTCTGCATTCGGATTGCAGGAGACAAATGCACAACATATCCCGATGATATGTCCGTAAATTATTTTTCTCATAACTTCCTAAAAATCTTTACCGATTAGATACTGTAGCTCCTCAAACCTGTCATTATAATTTTGCCATAGCTCTAGAAATGACTGCCTTGCCTCGCGATGAGCCTCCACGTAATCTATAAATTCCATCAGCGTGATGTGGCGATTCTCGAGGTGTTTCCGATAGTTTTCCACCATGTCCTCCCCTCCTTCCGTTTCACTTGACCACTGATTTAGTACCTCCTCGTATTTTAAAAGTTGATTTTTATAGCGTTGTACAGTTTGTTCCAACTCCCATTGCAACGCCTTACGCGTTAGATTCGCCTGATCTATCTGATGTTTGGCTCGCTGTATATTTCCCTTGTTTCTATTGAAAATCGGTAAATCCATCTGTATCCCCAAACCAATGAAATCCTGCATAATATTTCCTCCGCGATCGTATCCCAATTGTACTGTTAAATCTGGTGTTCGTTGGGCTTTCTCCAATTCCAATTGCTGTTTCGCCATTTCGATTTCCGTTGATCGTTTCTTAATCCCGATATTTTGGTCTAACAAACTGGTTACATCTTTAGGCAACAGCAACGTACGGCTTACAAATGATTCCTCCACCAATAGCTTCTCTATTTCCAAGTCATTTATTCCCGTCAGCACCCGTAAAGTGGAAAGACGTGATTCGGCATCTACCTCTAGTTCCGTCAGATCATTTTGCATACGTAGCCATTCATTATGTATGCGATTATAGTCCGCCTTAGACACATTTTCCTGCTGGGTTTGTCGTTGGTATTGTTTTTCCAATTGCTCAAATAGCTTCACCATACCGACGAGTTGGGTGTGGCGATGTTTTAGGGATGCCAGATAATGGAAATGCTGGCGAAGCTCCTTTTTTAATTCGCGGACGAGTTCTTCAAAATCGTAGACCGCTAAACGATGTTCCAAACGTTTGATGGCGACCCGTTTCTTCCGCTTTCCCGCCGTTTCAATCAACTGCTCCAATTCTACGGAAATCTGCTGGGTTCTACCGTACCGTCCAAAAAGAGGGGATAACACCTCACTTCCTCCATTCGCCCAAAGGTTTACTTCACTGACAGCAAAACTCGGGTTTTCCCACACTTTTTCCTGTACGACCTCCGCTTCCGCTTTGCCGATCTCAAACTTGGCTACCAATAACAAGTAATTTTCCTTCAGAAAACTCGCTTCCAATTCCGACAGGCTATAGGATTGTGAACGCCCAAGTGACACCGCGAAAAAGAATAGAATAATTATATAAAATTTCACCTCAAATCTATTTCCAGCAAAGTTAGGTGGACAGTATTAAGGTAAACTTTAAGATAGATTAGAGTTTAATTAGAAATACAGTTGGACGGCTGTACCTTTCTTTTTTGATAGAATGTGCATTTCGATATGATGCAACGAAAAAATAATATTCGCCATCGACAAACCTATGCCTTTCCCCTGATATCTCCGCGCGTTATTAGCACGATAAAAATTCTGTCGGATATACTGCATATCATTTTCGGGGATACCGATTCCCTGATCGATGATGGCCATAACCAATTTCCCCTCTTGGTCTTGAAAAAGAACACGGACCACTTGGTTATCCGAGTATTTAATAGCATTCTCCAATATATTCCCAAAGGCAAGTTCCAACAATTTATCATTTGCCTCTACGGTTAACAGGTTACTATTTTTCACTTGGATATCCACCTCGATATGCGCTTCGTGATAAAGTACCATATTCTCAATCACCTGCCACATCACCTCGTCTACACGGATAGGTTTTAATTCAAAGCTCGTCTTTGCCCCAGAGAGCAGCATCATTTGTTCAAGCGTGTCCTGTAAATCTAACGTATATTGTTCCAGCTGTGCGATGGCACTCTTATATTCTTCGGCAGAACGGGTCTTGCTTTGGGTTACTTCAAGTGTTCCAAGTAAAGCCGTTATCGGTGTACGCAATTCGTGTGAGACATAATCAATAAAGTTCTTCTGTACATGGAATGTCTCTGCGATACGTTTTACAAAGTGATTATAGGTCTTCACCAAATCGCCAATTTCCGTGTATGTTTTTTCCAACAACAGGGGTTCATTAAAATTTTTGGTATCCCGGTCTCGAATTTGGTCGATAATCTTCATAATAGGTTGATAGGCAATATAGCTTAAATACCGTGAAAAAAGAAAGATGAACGCTATACCGGATAGGAAAACAGCGATAAGAATTTGAAAGAGTGAGCGCATTTGCGCATTAAATGCATCTTTCGATTCGCGAGTGACCACCACAAAATCGCCTTGGTTATCGCGATAGAAAATTCCATTGTAGAAAAAAGAGTCCGTTTTAAAGAAACCATTTTCAGCACCGCGTACCTCAGCTAAAAAATCGGAGGAAATCTGTTCGGTCGTTGGCATATCTCCATTAAATACGTGACCCGTACTATCGAATATCGCGATATTCCGTCTAGAGATCGTGCGGTGTAACTGATTTTTAACATTAGCATGCTCGAGAAACGAGAGCTCATCTTGTTCCAAATAGTAAATCGCTGCCAATAGCGATTTACTTTCCAGCGATTGACGCTCTTTCCGTTCCATCTGTGCATAATAGGAAAAGTAGATCACGCCCGAGAATATCAGCATGATAACACCAAATATCACAACAGCATATAGGGATAGTCTGTATCTTAACTTCATCCCACTAACCTTTAAACATATAACCAACACCTTTTACTGTGAAGATGTATTTTTCATCCTGTTTTTCGATCTTGCTTCGTAAATAAGATATATATACATCGACGACATTGGTATGATTGTCAAACGTAATTCCCCAGACCGCATTTAATATCTGTACCCTGCTCACCGTTTTTCCTATATTTTCCACCAGATAGATCAGCAATTTATATTCCCGAGGAGATAGCTCTACAGAGTGTCCAGCTAACATCACTTTATATTGTTCCCGATTGATGTGTAATTGCCCAAATTGCAACTCGGCTTTCGGTGTCTCCAATTGCTCATATTGCCGCCTACGTGTAAGCGCCCGAACGCGAGAGATTAGTTCATCAAAATGGAATGGTTTTGTTAAATAATCATCAGCACCATAGTCCAATGCGGATATTTTGTCCTGCACACTGTTCAAAGCACTTAGCATCAAGATAGGGGTATATACTTTTTTATATCGCAGAGCTTGTAAAAGCTGTACGCCATCCATGTCGGCCAACATAATATCCAAAATGATCAAATCCCACTCGATATTGATGTATTGTTTCAGTACATCTTCTGCATTTTTACATAACGTAACTAAATAACCACACTCCTCCAACCCCTTCACCAAAAAATTACTGATTCGACTATCGTCTTCTACTACAAGAATTTGCATAAGCTGGTATTTGCTCAAAAATAACGAATTTGGGCAAAGAAGTTTTAAAAGGATGTCTTTTCTAATCCATTTTTAATATTTATATAAAATGAAGGTTTTTGTGTCGCGCAAGCCGCAACGGTCTTATCCTTTTTTTTCCGCAAAAAAAGGATGCAAAAAACTCCCCGCTGAAAAATTTTGATGGAGTGGACAGTGCTAGAATAAAAATCCTACAGATTTCAAAATTTTTGAGGCGGGATTAGAAACTAAGAAAGGGGCTTGTACAACCCCTACCTTAACCCAAAGGTCGCATCCGGACGTTTGAGATTGTAAAAACTCATTTTTAGTACTATCCATCTCTCTCAAATATCCGAAGCGACGAGGTTTTTGCTTCTTTTTCACGGGAAAAAGAAGATGAAAATTCTATTTCGCGTACGAAACCGATCTTGTTTCGCGTATAACCGTCACTTTAATCTGTCCTGGATATGTCATCTCCGTTTGGATACGGTTCGATATATCCGCTGCCAAAATCTCCGCCTGTTCGTCAGAAACTTTCTCTGATTCGACGACAACACGTAGTTCTCGACCGGCTTGGATGGCGAACGTTTTTTCTACGCCAGGATAAGAAAGCGCAAGCTCCTCCAATTCCTTCAAACGCTTAATATAACTTTCGACTACTTCGCGGCGTGCACCAGGGCGTGCGCCCGAAATCGCATCACATGCTTGAACGACTGGCGAAATCAACGACGTCATTTCGATCTCATCGTGGTGGGCACCAATAGCGTTACACACGTCCGGATGCTCCTTATATTTTTCTGCTAGCTGCATACCCAAAATAGCATGTGGTAATTCCGGGTTATCATCAGGTACCTTTCCGATATCATGCAAAAGGCCTGCCCGCTTCGCATGTTTCACATTTAAACCAAGTTCCGAGGCCATCGTTGCAGCAAAGTTGGCCACTTCACGCGAGTGTTGCAACAAATTCTGTCCGTACGACGAACGATAACGCATACGGCCAACCATACGTATCAACTCCGGATGAAGACCGTGTATACCTAAATCAATTACTGTACGTTCGCCGATTTCAACAATTTCATCTTCAATCTGCGTACGTGTCTTCGCCACAACCTCTTCGATACGCGCCGGGTGAATACGTCCATCAGTAACTAATCTATGTAACGACAAACGCGCGATCTCCCGACGTACCGGATCGAATCCCGACAATATAATCGCTTCTGGCGTATCGTCTACAATAATTTCGACACCCGTTGCCGCTTCTAAAGCACGGATATTTCTTCCTTCCCGACCAATGATACGTCCTTTAACCTCATCGTTTTCGATATTAAAAATAGACACTGTATTTTCGATAGCCGACTCCGTTGCTGTCCGTTGAATCGTTTGGATGACTACCTTTTTTGCTTCTTTGGAAGCTGTTAATTTTGCTTCGTCTACAATATCCTTGATCTGCATAATCGCTTGCGAACGCGCTTCTTCGCGTAGCGAATTGACCAATTGCTCTCGCGCTTCTTGAGCAGACAAGCCAGCAATTGTCTCTAACTGTTTAATATGTTGATTCTTCAGCTGCTCCGCTTCCTGCGACTTTCTCTCATTGACTTCTATCAAGTGATCAAGTTTCTTATTTTTATTATCTAACTCTTGCTTTTCGCGATTTAGGCTTTCCAGTTTTTGATTTAGTGACTGCTCTTTTTGCCGAATCGTATTTTCTTTTTGCACCACCGCACTATTACGTTGACTAACCTCTTTTTCATGTTCTGCCTTAAGTTGCAAAAATTTCTCCTTCGCCTCCAGATTACGCTGTTTTTTGTGATGTTCGGCCTGTTGTTCGGCCTGCTTAATGATACGCCCCGCTTTCTCCTGTGCCGCTTGTTCTTGTTTTTTGAAAATTGATTGTAACAAAAAACGTCCAATAATGACCCCCACAATAAGCGAAACTATAGTTGAAATAATAGTAATTAAATCCATTGTTTATATATGTTATTCTGTTTTTTTTCCAAAAAAAAACCGCAATTAAATATAACAGGTCCCATGTATTATTAAACTTCGATTACACATGATTTGAGCAATTGATCATGACCTAGATGGCTTTCGCAAAATGGCCTACATCTTGTTTTCGCTCGTGATATTGAAGCGTTAAGTTTAAAATAGTGACAACCCGAATTTAATTGCGGCAAATTCGTCGTTATAAAGCTCTGAAATAAAGAACGATATACTTATTTTTTAAAGAAATCCGTCAATATACGATCCAATTCGTGAACTTCTCCTTCCAATCCATCCTCATGTTGCTGCGCATTTCGTTCGGCTTTTATCATTCCAGTAGCGTACTGCAAAACACACATTGACAATAAGTCTTGTTTATCACGAACTGCATAATTTTCTTGCAATTCCTTTATTTTTTCATTAATTAATTTCGCAGCGTGTCTAATTACCTCTTCTTCTTCCGTAGCCACCCTTAGTGGATAAACACGGTCTGCAATATTTATTTTTATGGAAATTTCTCCCATTTTTTTGAGCTTAAATAACGTAATAAGTTTGCACCTCTTCTATTTCCCCTACTTCAGCAAACCTATACATCTGTCTATTTCTCGCACAAAATCGTTAATTTTTTGCTTTGTGTCAAGTATTTTTTCATTTATGGCGTCCTTGTCTACCGCTGATTGGTCCAATGACTTCGCAACTGCCAAAGCCTTAACCTTTTCTTCCAACTGCTGTACTTTATCCGTACTCGTCTGGAAAGCCACCTGTAAAGATTGTACTTCGAGTTTTAACAAATCATTTTCTTCCTGCAGGGCCTCGCACAATTGAATAAGATTTTTCGTCTTCTCGACGATAACATTCATTTGTGTAGATAGTCCAGCCATATAATATTTTTTCGCAATTAATCGTTAAACATGTCCTTTAGCGCACGACTGCGCCAACCTCTCGCTCAAAGTTAAGCATTAATTTTTTAATTATGACCTCAATTTGTTTGTCATTTAACGTTTTTTCTTCGTCTTGCAATGTAAAACTTAAAGCATAAGATTTCTTTCCCTCTGGAAGACCAGAACCTTTGTAAACATCAAAGATATTGATCTCCTTTAATAATTTGCGTTCCGTCTTCGTTGCTACCCGGGTAAGTTCCTCAAACGTTACCGAATCACTCACCAATAAGGACAAATCCCTTCGTACTGCAGGAAATTTGGAGATCTCCTTAAATTTGATTGTATTTTTTCGTATTAACTTGACGATGAGATCCCAATCAAATTGAGCAAAATAAACTTTCCCATCTACGTCCGCTTTTCTTAGGTTGTCCGCAGAGACAGCACCCAACGTGACCAATGTTTTCTGTCCCTTTATATAGTTCAAACCGTAGTCAAAATATGGACCATCCGTTTCATGCACCTGTAAACCTAGAATACCTAGCCGCTTAATGACCGTGTCAACAGCCCCTTTCAGATGGTAAAAATTCGTCTTTCTATTTTTCAGACTCCACTGTTCCTCTACTTGGTCGCCGGCTATGCACACCGCTAAGTTCTGGCGCTCGTAGTATCCCTCTTCCGTTTTAAAATAAGTTTTACCGTACTCGAAGTACTTAGCGTTCGGGCTTTTACGCTTTTGATTGTAGGCTACGCTAGTCAATGCAGAAAACAGCAAGTTTTGACGCATGGTGTCTAGATCCGAGCTCAATGGATTAACCAAACGAACAGCCGTTTGCTCGTCCTCTACAAACGATAATTTCGTTAGCGAGTTGTTCAGTATTTCTCGATACCCATTTCCAATCAATAAATCTGCAATTTGGTTTGCGATAACTTCCTTATCCGGCTTTTCCGTTGTATTTAAAGAAGACTTGATTTGCGGCTTTAATTCGATATTATTATAACCGTAAATACGCAATACCTCCTCGATAACATCGATTTCGCGCGTAACGTCGACCTTATACGGAGGTACATTCAATGTGATCTCCTCTCCATTTTCGTCCTTAATCTCCATGCCCAAAGCCAATATAATATCCTTAATCTCTACATACGGAATCTCCTTACCGATAAGTTGCTGTACCCGTCTGTAGTTAACCGAGAAAGCGAATGGAAGAACAGGAATCGGATAACAATCTGTTATAGACGAAACCACGGTCCCTCCAGCAATATCTCGAATCATCAACGCCGCTTTTTGCAAGGCATATACGGGCATATTGGGGTCTGTACCACGTTCAAAACGGAAGGAAGAATCTGTTTTTAACCCATGACGTTTCGATGTTTTACGCACCGATACAGCATCAAAATAAGCAGACTCCAAGAAAATGCTTGTCGTTGTCCTGCTGACACCAGAATGCTCGCCTCCAAATACACCAGCAATACACATAGGCTTTTCCGCATCTGCAATCACCAAATCTTCTACTGATAGTTTCCTTTCGACACCATCCAATGTCACAAAAGGTTCGTTTTCATCGGCATAACGTACGATTACCTTGTTTCCTGCAATCTTAGCTGTATCAAATGCATGCAGCGGCTGCCCCAAATCGTGCAATATATAATTCGTGACGTCCACAATATTATTGATAGGTCGTACGCCAATCACATTCAATTTTTCCTTCAACCAATCGGGCGACTCGCCCACAGTGATGCCAGAAATAGTTACACCAGCATAACGAGGGGATGCTGATGATGCTTTAACTTCTACCTGTACCCCCACGTTCGATCCCTCTTGAAAAGCAGAAACGTTATCTAAGGTAAAAGGTTTGCGGAAATAGGCTGCCAAATCACGTGCTACGCCTAAATGAGACGCAGCGTCTGCTCGGTTCGGTGTTAACCCGATTTCATATCGGAAATCGTCTTGTATGTTATAATAATCTTTTACCCGAGAGCCTACGACCGCATCAGCGTTCAGCTCTACAATGCCGGTATGTGACGTTCCTAAACCAATCTCATCCTCACCACACAACATTCCTTCCGAAATTTCTCCTCTAATTTTAGATTTCGTAATCTTAAAAGGCTCTCCATCCGTGGGATGGCAATATGTCCCCACCGTGGCTACAATTACCTTTAGCCCTTCTCTAACATTAGGTGCACCGCAAACGATGTGCAATAACTCCGATCGGCCGACATCTACTGTCGTAACTTTTAATTTATCGGCATTCGGGTGCTGCACACACGTTTTCACCTCACCTATAAGTAAGCCATCCAATCCGCCGGGAATGCTTTGCACCGTTTCTAGCAACTCTACCTCCAATCCTACATCCGTCAAAATTAAAGATAGTTCTTCCGGTGTTTTCTCGATGTCTATATAGTTCTTAAGCCAATTATAGGAAATATTCATATATAAATAGTTTGATCTTTAAAGACCACACGGAATATCCAGATTAACGTCGATGAGCTCGCAAACTCGGTTATTTTCATTTGCGCTTTTACGAAGCCTGGATATTTCATGTTGGAATCATTATTTTAGGCACAAAGATAGTTTTTTTGGAGGGTTCAGTAAAACGTTTTCGATTGATGTCGCATAAAACTGTCTTTTTTCTTTATTATCTTAGACCGTTCTGTCAAACGTCCTTACCGTACAGTAACTTTTCCTCCCCTTTTATAAGCATGGATCAAATGCAGCACCACGGTCATCTGAATTCTGTCGAGTTTTGTTTTTGTTTCAAATTTAATCCTTACTTTTAGACTCTTTTTAGGGTAGAGCAACAATGAGAATAAACAACAATAACAACAATCAGCAGGATAGTTTATTAGGAGACCTTGAAAAAACCATCATCGTCAATCAATTGATGGGCACTCCTTTTTCTGAACGAGATGAACAGTGGCGCGATCATTTTTTGAGTCATATCGATGGCGCAAACCTCAAGCTTGGTGAACCCGAAATAGCTATTAGTAGAGACGGCTTCCCCTATATCCAACTCCAAACGGTAACCACGGATGAAAGTTTTCAAGCCTTTGTTATCAAAAACCAACTAGATACCGTGCTAGAGCAAGGCTTTGGCATCACAATTAACGCACATTTAGATCAACCCGACTGGGTTTTTTCTTACGGAGATCTCGTAAACCACAAATTAAACGGTTCTTTTTACACCGACCACAGCATTTTTTCTGATCCGAAAGACTACTTAGGTATCAACAAAGACGAGGAAATTTTGGTCGGGCAACCTTCCGAAGAGGTTTTCCCCGATTTTCTCCGAAGACAAGTTCGTGAGTTTTTGCAATATTCTGGGATCAAAAATCCAAAAATCATGTTAATTGCACGTAATTACACCGATGAAGCCCGTGCATCACAAGATTTAGTGTTCAATATTATACCTGTACAATTTCCTTCGGAGAAAGAATTCAATACGATCATGAATACCATCCAATGGTTTTTGCCCAAACATTACTCGTTTTTCGGTGTGGATGAGCTCGCGATCGAAAATGGATTTCACCCTCTTTAACAAATAACAAAATTAAAATAAACTCAGATGTATTTTAACGTACGCGTTTATGGTCTATTGATTACAGACATCGAGGAAGTTCTTATTAGTGATGAAAAAACACTCAACGTATCCTTCACTAAATTTCCTGGCGGGGGTCTTGAACATGGTGAAGGATTAATCGACGCCCTAAAACGAGAGTTCATGGAAGAATGCCAGCTCGAGATAGATATCGTCCGTCATATATATACAACAGATTTTTATGAAAAATCCAGCTTTAATGACAGCCAAATTATCTCCATCTATTATCAAGTAGAAGCAAAAAGTCCACTTTTATTCGATATAAAAACAAGTCCTTTTGACTTCTCGCTAGAGAAACAACAGGAAAAAATGGAGGTATTTCGATTTATGCCTATTGATCGTCTCCAAGAGATGGATCTTACATTCAAAACAGATAAAATGGCCTGGCGTCACTTTAAAAAGTTGATTTTGTGAAGAAGCCGTTGATCGGTTTTTCTTGCTTGCTTATCCATAAGAATCTATACACAGCCTTAACGTAAAAAATAGGCGAGTGCGATAACGATGACGATACCGACTATAATAATAATCAGATTTCGTTTACCATCATTATCTGATTCTGTACTCTTAAATTTATAGTCTCTTTTGAATCTATTCATATCCATAACAACTCCCTTTTCTATAGTAATGATATCATATGTAAACCTAAATAAATTCACTTTTATATGCAAAATACAACGCATATAAAATGAGTTTACTTAGCTCTCCTCTCCCTTTGAGAACATTTAATAGAGGAAATTTACATAAAAATATTTATTCGTGGTGGTAAGGTTCTCCACGCAAGATCGTAAATGCCCGATAAAGCTGCTCTACAAAAAACAAACGAACCATCTGATGTGAAAATGTCATTTTCGATAAGGATAACTTTTGGTCACATCGGGCATACACTTCATCCGAAAAACCATATGGCCCACCAATGATAAACACAATATGCTGAACCGAGCCGATCATTTTCTGCTCCAAAAAATTGGCAAACTCAACAGAAGCCAATGATTTCCCACGTTCATCCAACAGCACAACAAAATCCCCATTGCTCAATTGTTTTAAAAGGAGTTCCCCTTCTTTGGCTTTTTGTTGTGCCTGTGTCAAGTGTTTAGCATTTTTAATATCAGGAATAACAGCGATATCAAAATGTACATAATGCTTCAAACGTTTCACGTAATTTTCTATGCCTATCTTAATAAAACTCTCATCGGTTTTTCCGATACACAGTAAGGTTATTTTCATTTTTGTAAATTTATTTCCATGGCGTTTGACTTGTCCAAAAATATCGTATTTGCAAAATTATATCGTCAGATACAAATAAATTGCTATTTTCGATTGTTATTCACATCAAAATTACATTTATTGATAAAATCAAGAAAAAAATGAAGTTATTAAAAACAATTTCTTGCGCCTGCACGCTCTTATTGGGAATCAGCGTAAACGCACAAGAAAACACGCTCGCACAAGATACCACTAAAACTTGGACAATTAAAGGCGAAAACACATTTCTGATTAATCAAAGCTCTTTCACCAACTGGGCCGCGGGTGGTGTCAACTCGTTTGCCGGAAACCTGATCTTAAATTATGATTTTAATTATAAAAAAGATAAATGGAGCTGGGATAATAAAGTATTGGCCGCCTATGGACAGACCTTCCAAAAAGAAACCGATTGGCGTAAAAACGACGACCGGTTCGCATTAAATAGTTTGCTGGGTTATGAAGCATCGGCATACTGGATGTACACCTTCTTCATGAACTTTAATACACAATTCGCAAATGGATATAATTATACAGGTGACGAGCGGAAGAAAATTTCTGCTGGGTTTGCGCCTGCCTATTTAAGTTTTGGCCCCGGTTTTGCCTATAAAAGATCAGACAACTTTAAGGTTAATCTATCGCCAGCCGCCGCTCGGTTTATTTTTGTCACAAACGATTCGTTATCGAATGTGGGCGCATTCGGTGTCGATCCCGGTAAAAAATCAAGATTTGAATTAGGTGCATCTTTAGATGCTTATTACAAAGTCAACCTAATGGAAAATATATCTTTGGAAAACATCTTAAAGTTGTATTCAAATTATCTAGAAGATCCACAGAACGTGGATGTTGATTACACCGCGAACCTCTTCATGGAAGTGAATCGATTTATCACCGTTAATGCTGGCGTACAGCTACTTTATGATGATAACACGAATGTTCCTAAAGTAAGAAACGGTGTAGAGACTGAAGGGCCTGGCCTTCAGGTAAGACAAATACTCGGCGCGGGGATTACCTATAAATTCTAACAAAAAAAGCCTGGGTATAATCTGGCGATTCCCCAGGCTTTTAAAATATAATCCCGTAAAACGGGATAATCAACCTAAACCTATAACAAAGGTATAATATTATTGTTATATCTCCCAATTTTTCTTCTTCTTTTTCACGAAGAAAAGAACATATAAAAAGTGTTATCTTTGTAAAAAGAACAACGCTTATGTTTACCGGCATTATTGAAACTGTGGGAACAGTCACTAATATCGAAACAGAATTAGGAAATATCCATTTCTATATACAATCTACTATCTCTCATGAGTTGAAAATTGATCAAAGTGTCTCTCACAACGGAGTATGCTTAACAGTTGTGGGCATAATGGAAAATATACATAAAGTAACTGCAATACAAGAAACGTTATTAAAATCTAACTTAGGTCATTTAAAGATTGGCGGATTGGTCAATCTAGAACGCTGTACGCCTACAAATGGTCGATTCGATGGCCATATTGTACAGGGACATGTAGACCAAACGGGTATTTGTATAGCAAAGGAAGAACAACAGGGGAGTTGGGTTTTCACCTTTGAATATCAACCTCAACAGCAAAATATCACTGTAGAAAAAGGTTCCATTACCGTCAATGGAATCAGTTTAACCGTGATTAATTCGAAGAACAATCAGTTTTCAGTTGCCATTATTCCCTATACGATTGAACACACCAATCTACAAGAAGTAAAAATCGGCGATACCGTTAATCTGGAGTTCGATATTATCGGGAAATACGTATCCAAAATTATGGAACGTCGTGATTACTCCAAATAATGTCCTTGCCGAACCAACAGCGCTCTGTATTTGTTGAATACACTGGATTTTGAAATAAACCCTAAATAACGATCATTTTCGTTCACCACAGGCAATATCCACACGTCGTCTTTATTCATCTTCGTCATTACAACTTCCATATTCTCCTGTTCGCGAACCACGTCGTTCGGCTTTTGAGCTAACTGGTCAAACGTTTTACTAGCTCCCTCTTCTTCACCTAATAAAATGGCAAAAAGCCGTTCACTGTAGATTGTTCCTAACAGTTGGCCGTCAGCATCGACAATCGGGAATATATTCCGTTTGGAATGAATAATATCTGATTTTCTTTCTAATGGCGTCTCATTTGGGCGCAAAACAACAAAATTTGTTTCTAACACATAGCGGAGTTTCATCATACTCAAAACCGTTCGATCTTTATCTTCGTAAGAAAGTAAATCGCCTGAATCCGCCAGTACTTTCGTATAAATGGAATGTTTAAGTATAGAGCGATTGATAAGGTAAGATATAGACACAACCAACATCAACGGCACCATAAGAGTGTATCCTCCGGTAATTTCTGCTATCAGAAACAAACCTGTTAACGGTGCATGCATAATGCCTGCCAGCGCACCAGCCATTCCGGCTACTACAAAATTCGGCACATTGAGCATCACGACACCAGTTTGATTGATACCGTAGGCAAAGGCAAAACCAAGTAGCCCTCCCATGACCAAACTCGGACCAAATATTCCTCCGTTTCCACCTCCATTTAACGTAAAAAGGGAAGCTAAAGATTTCGCAAACAGCGTCAATACCGTATAGCATACGATTACGCCCGCCATATGTCTATAATCCGCAAAAAGACTGTTCCTTACAATTGCATCAAACTGTCCATCCAACATTTGTTGGATGGTTAGATATCCTTCTCCATACAACGCGGGAAAAATAAAAATCATCAATCCAAGTGATATCCCGCTAAACCATACTTTGTTATAAGGATTACGTATTTTCGAAAACCAAGATTTAACCGTTGTGCTTATTTTCGCAAAATAAACAGTATATAATCCAACGACGACGGCCAATAATATATAGAAAACAAGTGCTCCCATCTCCCATTCTGTACTCGCGGTATGAAAAAGAGGTTCACTATATAAAAATCGAGAAACGACAGAGGCTAACGCAGCAGAAATCAATAAAGGAATAAACGCTGGGATAGAAAATTCGGGGAGTAAAATCTCAATAGCGAAAATCATCCCCGCTATAGGACTATTAAAAGCGCCAGCAATTCCAGCCGCAGCGCCACATGCCAACAACATGGTCGTCTCCTTATATTGTAACCCGAAAAAACGCCCCATATTAGAACCAATTGCCGAACCGCTATAGGCAATCGGCGCTTCCAAACCACAAGAACCGCCAAAACCTACCGTGATAGCACTCGTCAAGATCTGTGAATGAATGTTATGTGGTTCAATACGGCTCGATTTTCTTGATATAGTGTAAATAATAGGAGTAATACCGTGTTCAAATTTCTTCCTTTTTAAAAACTTACGCACATATATTACGCTCAATAAAATACCGAGAAGCGGAAGAATCAAATAAAAAGAATATTTATAATGCCAATCAATATCGTTTTGCAATGTGGCAGCAATGAAATGTGTTAAACCTTTTAATAAGGCAGCCGCCAATCCTCCTATAATCCCAACGAGAAAAGCCAGTATAATCAGAAAATTTCGGTTTGATATTTTCCGCATTCGCCACCGGTTTAACTCGTCTAATTTCTTCCTAATATTTACCTTCATATTCATGTGGCCTCCATTAGAGATCAAAACCCATTACCTCCCTTTTCTTTTTTGTTTTAAAACGTTCGGGTACAACGTTTAAAATTTCATTTTTCAAGGCGTTCACTGCTTGCTTTCTCACAAAGTTCGACGTCGTAACTAGGCTGATTTCTCTAACGGGTTCTGGCGTTTTGAAATATCTTACATGATTAAGCTGGTCCTCATCATATCCCAAGATGCTCATTTCCGGTAGTATAGTAATTCCACCATTGATATCCACCATCCGTTTCAATGTTTCCACACTCCCCGTATTATACTCAAATGTTCCGTCGGCTGCTTGATTATGTTTATAGTGGCAGATATTTAACACTTGTCCTCGCATGCAATGGCCTTCATTAAGGAGCCATAATTTTTCATTAGCAATCTCATCAGCCGTGACTAGTTTCCTTTCATGTAGCGAACTCTTTTCGGACACATACGCGACAAAAGTCTCATAGAATAATGACGTCTCCTCTATCCCACTCTGCTGTAATGGAGTAGAAAGCACACCACAATCTAAACGTCCTATTTTAAGTTCCTGAATAATCTTTTCGGTTGTGTATTCCCATATCTGCAATTTTAGCTGGGGATACTTATGTAATATATTGGCCAACACGTCAGGGAGCAAATAAGGTGCTACAGTTGGGATAACGCCTAGCTTTAATTCACCGGAAACTACTCCTCTTTCCTCTTGCAGCAATTCTTCTATTTTCTTGCTTTCATGCAATACTAAACGCGCCTGACGGATGATTTTCTCCCCTATCTCCGTCGGCACTACCGGCTGTCTGCTTCGATCAAATATCTTCGCTCCTAACGATTCTTCCAGTTTCTGAATCTGCATACTCAATGTGGGCTGTGTTACAAAGCAGTGCTCTGCTGCAGCAACAAAACTACGGAAAGAATCCACAGCTATAACATATTCCAATTGCACCAGTGTCATTCTATCAATTTTAGCTATGCAAAGGTAGTCATTTCAAGTTCGAAGTCAACAATTAATGTAGCTCCAGTTGCTCGAATGCATCATGCGCGTCGGTTTATAAAGTCTATCTTTCATTATTCCTTTGTTAGGCCTCCTATGAGGATTTAAAGGTAAGTTTATATCTGGAAATAATCAATTTGTTTTGCTTGATTCCCTTTTATTGAATTATCTCAAATTGGAAATCTTTCTTAACTTTGAACAACACGAAACTAGAATTGCATGATGAATATAAAATCAAAAGGCAGTCTGTTATGCTCCCTTTTATTGAGTGTTAGCGTATTTAACTTTTCCGCATCCATTCCTGATGAGGGGATGTTTCCTCTTAGCGAACTTAACCGAGCGGGTCTAAAAAAGGCGGGATTAAAAATATCTGAGAAAGACATCTATAATCCGGGACAAATTGGATTAGTAGATGCGCTGGTCCAGGTAAGTGGCTGTTCAGGTTCTTTTGTATCTCCGAATGGTCTCATCATTACCAACCACCATTGTGCATTTAGTGCGGTTCAGCTCGCGAGTTCACCAGAATTCAACTATTTGAAAAAGGGCTTTGTTGCCCACACCTATGAACAGGAGATCGAAGCCGAAGGGTTAACCATCCGGATTACCGAATCCTACGAGGACGTATCAGCAGAAATTCTAAGTGCCATAACCTCCATTAGCGACCCAGCAGAACGCATCAATGTCATCCATAAAATGCGTTCCGAAATTGCCAAGCGAGCGGAAGAAGAAGATCCCACTATTAAGGCAGAAGTATCCGAGATGTTTATCGGCAAAAGCTATGTACTCTTCCGTTACAAAACAATCGAAGATGTACGTCTGGTTTATGTCCCCAGACAAGATATCGGCGAATTCGGAGGTGAAACCGACAACTGGGTTTGGCCACGGCATACAGGTGACTTTTCTTTTTTACGGGCCTATGTAGCACCAGACGGATCGTCAGCGAAATATGCAAAAGAGAACGTGCCCTATCAACCTAAAAAACACCTGAAAGTTAACCCAAAAGGTGTCAATGAAAATGATTTTGTTTTCATCTTAGGATATCCCGGCAGAACATTTAGGCATCGTCCAGCGCAATATATTGAATATCAACAAAAATTTTTATTACCATATACATCTGAACTCTATGATTTTCAGAACAAGCAAATGTTTGCAACGGGAAAAAAAGATCCGAAAACAGAATTAGCACTCGCAACACGTATTAAACGGAATGCGAACGTCATGAAAAACTATCGTGGGAAACTCAAAGGGCTTCAGAATATGGATTTGGTGGGTGACAAACGAAGGGAAGATGAAGCATTGGCGAAATTCATTACGAGCAAACCCGATCTCCAAAGTAAATACGGCACATTGATGGCTGACATTGACAAGCACTATCAGGCTGTTTTTGAAGTGGCGCCCAAGGAACTTTGGTTCAATAATATCTATAGCAGTATGTCCCTATTTCGCGTAGCACACACTATACAAGATTTTAAAGAAGCCATCCTGAAGCAAAACGGTCTAAAAGCACAAGAAGAAGTATTTGCCCTCAATATCAATCAATTAAAAGAATATCTAGATAACATCTATGGAAGCTACCATCTTACAGTGGATAAAAATATAGGTCGCCGCATGTTTGAGGATGCTTATCAGTTGAACGGTTCGAACCAGCTGGACTACTTTGCCAAGAAAAACTTCACTAATAAAGAGGAGGCCGGCGATTATATTGTTACAGTCTTAGACAAATCCAAACTGAACAGTAAAGAGATGCTTTACGATACGATACTAAAAGACATACACTCATTAAAGAACTATAGTGATGATCTATTGATAACCTCAAGGGAATTGGACAGCGAACGAGAAATATTCAATATAGAACAAAAGCGACGCGAGGGCATGCTGAACAGACTTATGGGTGATTACGTAGCTGTTAAAGAACAATACCAAGCAAAAAACTTTATTCCGGATGCAAACTCGACCCTTCGCCTTACCTTCGGGAGCATTAAAGGTTACAGTCCAGCTGACGCAACCTATATGAATCCTTTTACAACGATAAAAGGACTTATAGAAAAAGGGAATTCGGGATTACCCGAATATGAATATCCGGAAAGCATAAAAAAGGCTTGGTTAGAAAAAAACTTTGGTGCGTACATAAAGAAGGATCTTAATGATGTTCCAGTAAACATACTCTATAATATGGATACAACCGGCGGCAATTCGGGTTCACCCATTATGAACGCACATGGCGAATTAATTGGGGTCAACTTTGATCGTGCTTACGACGCAACCATAAATGATTTTGCCTGGAGCGAAGATTATAGCCGTTCCATCGGTGTGGATATTCGTTACGTACTGTGGATAGCCGACAAAATCGATAATGCACAATTCATTTTAAAAGAAATGGAGATTTAGCGACGAGTCACTTTCCGTATCTTCACGGCCAGCACTACTGTAGCAATAACAAAACACACTGCAGCAATAATGGCCATGGCGATCAAACCGCTATAGGTATGATAATTTTCTCCATGCTGGATAAACATAACTCTAAAAATGCGTAAGTAGTGGGTAGAAGGAATGACATCTGCAATAAGCTGGACCCAAGTCGGCATCAAACTGGATGGCCAGGTGAAACCACTTAAAATAAACGCGGGTGTTGCGATAACCATCAATATTTCCGTTGCTTTCAATTGAGATGGCAAAACGATACTGACCAAAACACCGATAAAACATACGGCCAACATAAACACGAATGTACATAACACAAACCACCAAAAATCAGTATGTAGCGGCATCTCATACCATTTTCCAAATCCCCAATATAATATCAGTATACCAACGGACATGAGGATATAGGGAATAATCTTGACAAAAATAAGCCCTACAGGGTTTCGCATTTTCTGTGCTAATTCTACAAAAGTGCCGTTTTCAAATTCGGAGGAAAAGGATAGTGCCAGTCCCAGAAGGAGTACCTGTTGCAATACGATAATCAGCACACCTGGCAGCATGAAATACAGGTAGTTTCCACTTCGGATATTCTGTCTGACCATGGTCGTTTTGAAAGGTTCGTATTGTTCGGCTGCAATCTTGGCAGGAACTCCCTGCTTCATCTGGGTCTCTATTTGTACGCCCGCTTTCAGCGTCATCGCACAAACATTCACCGCCATGGCAGCTGTATTGGAAGTCAGCGTGTTGGAACCATCCACAAAAATGGTCACCTCCGGAACCCGCTTTTGCTGAACACCTGCTGCAAAGCCTTTAGGGATATGCACAATAACCGTTGCATCATGTTCAATAGCAATCTCCTTTGAATTAAACAGCGATGGCAGCATACGCACCACCTTGATGCTTTCGTTGTCGTTCATCATATCGACAAAAGTAGCGCTCATTGGGCTATTGTCTTCATCGACAACAATAATCGGCATTTCCGTCACTTTCCCTTGTTGATACACATGCCCTATCAATACACCATAGAGAATCGGTGCACCGATAAAGAGCATCATCAGCACGCTGTTGTTGAAAAAGAGCTTAAACTCGCGTTGAATAAGTTCGATAAATTTTTTCACGTTCTAATCCTTTCTATGGTGCTTGAAGAACAACCAACGTCTTTGTTAACAATTCACTCACCTCTGCATGATCTTGAGGCATTACTTTAACCTCGAATACAGTGAGTTGGTTATCGTAGTCGGGATAAGCCGTAGAAATATTCGCATACGAACTCAATGCCTTCATCGCTACTACCCTCCCTTTGATTTCTTTATTATCCAAATAAGGTATACGCATCGTAACTTCCGTTCCTCTATTTAATTTACCAACCTTATTTTCCGGTACTGTAAATCGAAAATAAGTCGTATTATTAATATAACCATTGATAACTGCGTATCCAGCAGTGGCGAGTTCCCCAACGTTTAAATTAACAGTCTCTACACTCATATCCTGCGGAGCGATAAGGTATTTTTCCCGTGCGGCTATCTTAACCTCCGATACCGCCCCTAAAGCACGCTCTTTCTGACCTAATGCCATAACCTGCTGCTCGTAACGAGCACCATTCCGCGCCTCTTCAATTTCAGCTTGCGCGGCAAGGTATTGATTTTTCGCTCCTTGGTATTTGGCGTACGTTTCATCATATTGTTGCTGCGGCACTAAACTGTCACGCAATAAGTTTTTCAAACGATTGATCGATTTCTCGGCGAATTCATATTGCTCTTTTAATCCGTCTACCTTAGCCTGCAATTGTACCAATTGCCCGCGTGTAGCACCTTTTGTCGCCATATTATATTGTGCTTCGGCAGATTGTAGAGCTCCTTGTGCCTGCTCTGCTTTAGCATCTACTTCGGGGATATCCAATATCACCAACGTATCTCCTGCATGCACAAAATCTCCCTCTTGCACACGTATTTCCGCCACCTTTCCGGGAACTTTTGTCACAACCGTTATTTGTTCACGTTCTACTTTTCCTTCCAAAGGCTTCTCCCGAACTTCATTTTTGCAAGCAAAAAATAAGAAAGCCAAAGGTATAAGGTATAACTGTTTCATTTCTATTCGTATAAGGTTTGTAATAGTTTTCCTGATGTATGTAATAACTCCAATGCCACTGCACGTTGCTGCAAAACATGGCTATAAAAATTAAGATTGACTTTATACCATTCATTTTCGGTTGCCAACAGTTCCGTTACGTCAATCAAGCCAGCTTCATATTGCTTCGAAGCCATCTGCAAATTATTTTGGGCAACTTTTACCTGCTGGTCACCTACTTTCAATTTTTGATTGCTAGTGGTATAACTCACTTTGTTTTTATCCAGCAACAGATTTAATTTTTCCGTTGCGTCCAGAAGCTTCGTTTCATTGATGGCTTGATCTAATTGTACTTGCTTTACTTTATTTCGATGCTCCCCACCCTTAAAGATATCCCACCGCAGCCCTACACCAACCATCAAGTTAGGCCTGCCTTTTAAATGATTGGTAGAAAGGTCGATATCGCCTACTATCGGTTTATCTTTAATTGTTAAATTCGTATTATGAAGATTCAAATAGCTTGCCGAACCAAATGCAAACACAGTGGGCAACGAAGCCCCTTTTTCTTTTTTATACAAGTACGCATAAGCTTTAGATGACGCATCCAATGCCTTTAATTCGGATCGTTCTTCCACGCCGGTTGGAAAATCCGATAAATAGATGGGTGAAAGGTTATACAGTACCTCCTCCACCACAGATGCAGATAAATCTGTTTCTTGTTGTATTTTTTTGACCAATAATGCTCTATTCCCCGCTAACTCAACTTTCTTTTCTTCCAGCTCTAATAGAGCGAGTTTTAGTTTATCACGATCATACGGAATAGCCAAACCATTTTCGATGGCCTTGTTCACTTTCTCCTGCTCTTTTTTCAGTCTCCGCTCCGAATCTACAATCAATTTATCCACCTCGTTCAACAACATGAGTTGATCGAACGTGGTCGTAATTTCCTTCGCCATTCCCTCTTTTCCCGCTTCGGCTAAATAGCCTTGTGCCCTTGCCTTCTCTTGTAGTGCCCGTTCGCCATTGGGAATCTGCAATCCGGAAAAAATAACCTGTCTGATGGACACGCCTACATACGCAGCTTGCGAGCGGAGGTTGAAGTCCGTTGCGCCCTCAAATAGTCCCAGATTTAATACCGGCAGGTTCAATGTAGGAATGTCTAAGCTTCCATTGTTGTACATAAAGCCATACAAACCCGTTGCTGATACATGGGGTAACTTATTAGCTTTCACGCCCTCCGCCTCCAGGTTGGCTTTATCTATTTCGTAGTTTTTGAGTCTCAAACCCTTATTGGTCTGAAACGACTGTTGAATAATTTCTTTTACTTTTGGATCTATGATGGATTGTGCTAACCCCACTTGCTGGAAGATCACACTAAACATAATCAAGATACATCCCCATTTATTGCTCATAACATCTATTTATATTGCCAAACAAATATCCGGTTAATACGGATTACTATTTTTAAGATATCTTAAAAAAACAACATGGTATATACGAACAGGTTATCGTTGTGCTCTAATAACGCTCAATGTTTGTTGAGAAATTCCCAAATAAGAAGCGACATCCCCAAGTGGTGCCCGTAAAAGTATATCGGGATGCTGTTCCATTAATTTATGGTAGCGTTCTTGTGCTGTTTCAAATTGCAGACTCTGTAGTCGGGTAGAAAAACCCATCAACGCCTGTAACAATATAGTTTGTATGAGTCTATTCATAGGTATGGAATGAGATGCAAGCTTTTCTATTGCATCAAAAGGGATAAGCGTAATAATCGAAGGTTCTAATGCCTCCATACCATACATCGACTTCCTGTGATAGAACACACTCTCTGTACCTGCAGCAAAAGTTTGTTCTGAAAAAAAATAATGTGTAATATTCTTGCTCGATTTATGATAAAACATCCGGACAAAGCCCTGCTCTATAAAAAATACACTCCGCGAGTAGTGGCCAGCATCTAAAATAACATCTTTTTTCGCATACGTCTTTGTTATAGCAACACGTTCAACCTGCTCTAACAAGTCGTCCGTCAAACCGAATGTTGTCTTTAAATAGGGAATCAGCTGCATTCCCTAAAATAAGACTTTTTATGTAAAAAGTACTATACTTGCCGTCCAGCTTTATATTTAATTTCGAGGGCCAGTATAATATCTCTTTTTTTTCCTTCTATCAATGATAAGTTTCCAGCAACAAATACACCTTTTTTACCACTGTTACCGTTTGATATACCATATACCGTCGATTCGTCATCCGGATCGGATGCTCCTTCATAGCGATAAAGATGATCAATTTGGTAATTTTCAGCGTCGGCTAATATTTCGTCAAATTCTAAATTAAAATCGATGGTATATCCCATTTCTTTTAATTTAGCCAATGCTACATCCGTTGTTTCATAATTGTGTTTTGTTTCCATAATATATAAAGTTTGTCCTTATCCAATATTTACTAAGATAACACGTCAAAGGGCTGTTCTGTTTTTGCATTTTTTTGGTAGCTTTGAATATCTTTGTAAAACTAGGTCGCAAAAACAGTTATGGCATACCCTATACCCGAGCCTCAACACACTCCCGGAAAAGCATTTGAAAGGTTAATGACCATTTTGGACACCCTCCGTATTGCCTGCCCGTGGGATCGAAAACAAACTATGGAATCCTTACGACATCTCACCATAGAAGAACTTTATGAGTTGACCGATGCGATTCTCGAAAAAGATTATAACGAGATAAAAAAGGAGCTTGGTGACGTTATGCTACACCTTCTTTTCTATGCCAAGATCGCCGATGAACGACAGCAGTTCAATATCGTAGACGTACTGAATGCCATCTGTGACAAGTTAATTGTCCGGCATCCACACATTTATGCGGATACCCAGGTTGAGAATGAGCAAGATGTCAAAAACAATTGGGAAGCTATCAAATTAAAGGAGGGAAACAAGTCTGTTCTGTCCGGTGTTCCCAAAGGGTTGCCTGCTCTTGTAAAGGCCTACCGTATCCAAGATAAAGTACGAGGTGTTGGCTTTGATTGGGATGATAAAACGGAAGTTTGGAAAAAAGTCGAGGAAGAGCTCGCAGAATTTAAAAACGAGTTTAACCTTGCGAGTGACACAGTGGTTAACCAAGAGAAAGCCGAAGCAGAGTTTGGCGATCTGCTTTTTTCTTTAATCAATTACGCCCGTCACCTCGATATAAACCCCGAAAATGCGTTGGAGCGTACCAATAAAAAGTTTATACAGCGATTTAGTCATTTGGAAAAACGAGCTACGGAAAACGGTCAAAATCTTAAAGAAATGACCTTGGAAGAAATGGATGTGTACTGGAACGAGGCGAAAAAATTATAGACAAAAAACCACTCATCACAGCTCATCGCAATCCAAAGTATCTACTTTAACAAACAGTTTTTGAAATTGCTCCATCTGTTTGCCGTCATAGGTTATATGATGTACGAGATGATTTGCACTATTCCACCAACCATAAACGAGTACATAATCAAACGCAAGGTCCAACCTATCGTCACGTTCCATAGTGGTTTGGTAGTTATACCATAAATACTCCGGCGTACTATTATTTTTCATCTGCCCCTTTACCACTTGTTTGTAAGCTTCTAACAAAGCATCCCCTCCCTTAGACAAGGCTACGGCATATTGTCTTGCATCTGTCCCCTCCTTCACAGCCGTTATTAAAGATTGAACATCTTGTTTTGCATTTTTTTCAACTTTTTTTAGAGCAGCCGTTTCTTCCAGATAACGAATCACATCCTTTTTTAACTGCTGAAAATAGTTGGTTTGGACAATTTCCAAATTTGTCACATGATGTATCACACTGTCATATCGTACATGAAGTTCCTCCATAGTTCCTTTATCAGAAACATAATAACTTGTACGGAAAAGACAGTAGGTGTCAGCAAGCTCTTTTGCTGTATATTTTTTACTGTCGTAATGACCCGTATAGGTACACAGCTCATCATCGAATGTCCAGGTTCTTGTCTGCGCAACCGCAAAACTTATCGCAGACAATAAAATGAACGTTGCTATTGAAATTCGTTTAATCTGTATAATCTCCATTTAAGAAACTAATATAACGACCTTGCCTTTAATTACCAATTAATCCGTAAATTCGCGACATGAAAGAAACTGTTGTTAGCGGTATCAGAAGTACCGGCAAGTTACATTTAGGCAACTATTATGGAGCGTTGAACAATTTCGTTAAAATGCAGCACGAATACAACTGCTTTTTCTTCATTGCAGACTTGCATTCTTTGACTACGCACCCTACTCCCGAGCACCTCAACCGTACGGTAAGGGAGGTTGTAGTGGAATATCTAGCCGCGGGCATCGATCCCGAACAGTCCACTATATATGTACAATCAGATGTCCCCGAAGTGGCGGAACTCTACCTATATATGAACATGAATGCCTATTTAGGCGAGTTGGAACGGGCAACTGCATTCAAAGATAAAGTCCGTGCGAATCCCGACAATGTCAATGCTGGACTATTAACCTACCCGGTATTGATGGCATGTGATATTTTGATTCATCACGGCACCAAGGTTCCAGTTGGGAAGGACCAGGAACAACACTTAGAAATGACCCGTACGTTTGGTAACCGTTTTAATAGATTGTATAACGTCGAATACTTTAAAGAAGCTTTTGCTTTTTCTTACAGCGATAAATTGGTTAAAATTCCGGGGCTGGATGGTAACGGAAAAATGGGTAAATCAAATGGTGAAGCTAGCTGTGTCTATCTAAGTGATTCTCCAGAGGTTATCCATAAAAAAGTAATGCGTGCTGTCTCCGATGCGGGTCCTACAGAAATGAATCAAGCCAAGCCGGAACCTATACAGAACTTATTTGATTTAATGAAAGTGGTTTCGACACCGGACACTTTACAACACTTCGAAAATCTGTACAACAAATGTGAAATCCGTTATGGTGACTTCAAAAAACAGCTCGCTGAAGATATGGTCTTAGCTACTGAGCCCGTTCGTTCACGCATTCAGGAAATTTCAAACGACGACGAATACGTCAAAAAAGTAATTCGTATGGGGGCGGAGAAGGCTAGTGAAAGTGCGCGTAAAACCATCAAGGAAATTCGAGAAATCATTGGTATCAAAAAGTTGTATTAAAAATTGAGTTCAGCGATTCTTGGTTCATTTTTTGTAACCAGGAACTTGATAATTCATCATTCAAAACTCATCATTTATAATTTGTCATTCGTTCAATATGCACATAGCCATTGTAGGAAATATAGGAGCAGGAAAAACGACCTTAACAGAGCTGATCGCGCGTCATCTTAATTTTGAAGCACAATTTGAAGCCGTAGAAGACAATCCTTATCTGGAGGATTTCTATGCAGACATGAAACGATGGGCATTTAACCTTCAAATATTCTTTCTAAATAGCCGTTTTAGGCATATCGTAGATTTGCAGAACCGAGGTATCCATATGGTTCAGGACCGAACGATATACGAAGATGCTTATATTTTTGCGGAGAACCTCTATGACATGGGACTGATGAGTGCGCGCGATTTCGAGAATTATAGCAATATTTTCCAAAGTATCGTTCATTACATCAAACCTCCTGATTTATTGATTTACTTAAGAGCCTCCGTACCGACACTGGTTAGTAACATCCAAAAAAGGGGACGCGATTACGAGTCGGCTATCCGCTTAGATTACTTATCCAAACTAAACGAAAAATACGAAAAATGGATAGGCAATTATACCGATGGCAAATTGTTGATTCTAGACAAAGACAATCTCGATTTTGCTAATAAACCCGAAGATTTAGGCCATATTATCCAAAAAATTGAAGCCGAAATGTTTGGACTATTTTAGCCATCTTTACAACATTCCTTCATCACGAAAGCTGAGATAGGAGGTGTCCGTGAAGATGATATGATCGTTCACCCGTATATCCATCAATTCTGCAGCCGCAACGATTCTTTTCGTAATTGTTTTATCCGCATTACTGGCTCGTAACGTACCCGATGGATGATTGTGAATCAAGATAATAGAGTTTGCTTGGGCCTGCAATGCAAATCGCAGAATCATCCGTATATCCACTGGCGTCGCATCATAGCCTCCACGTCCTATTATTTTCCTATCCAACAATTTGCAACCTGTATTTAAGTAAAGGACCCAAAACTCTTCATGAGGCAAATCTTGTATATATGCTCCGAAATAATCGTAAACTTTTTTGCTACTGTTCAAAACGGGGATTCGTTCAGGTTCTATTTCCTTCCGACGACGTCCTAACTCCAAGGCAGCGATGATGCTAATGGCCTTTGCCTCCCCTATACCACGGTAACGGCAAAGATCATGTACTTCCAGTCGCGAAATATTATTTAGATTATTCTGGACATCGGATAATATCCTGCGACAGAGCTCAACGGCTGTTTCCTTTCTTGAACCAGAGCCAATCAGGATAGCCATCAGTTCTGCATCTGACAACGCTCTTCTCCCTTGTTCCAATAATTTTTCCCGTGGGCGGTCCGATTCTGACCATTCCCGAATAATTAGTTTTTCCATGCCAACAAGTATATAATGGTACGCTAAATTTACTACTTTTTTTAGTAAAAACAAATCTTTCGAATACGCATTAACAATTCTTAACCGATTCGAGACGCGCATTTCGTGCAGAAATTTTATCTTTGCAATTCCATATAAATATTAACACGATGAGTAAAGCGATTATCAAGACAGAAAAAGGCGATATGACCGTGCAGTTTTACACGGAAGACGCTCCTAATACGGTAGCCAACTTTATTAAATTGGCAAAATCTGGTTACTACGACGGTCTAGCGTTCCATCGGGTCATTCCTGATTTTGTTATTCAGGGAGGTTGTCCGAATACACGAGAGGGAGCTACGGGTATACCCGGCACCGGAGGTCCTGGTTACAAAATCGACTGTGAATTAACCGGCGAAAATCAATATCACGACCGTGGTGTACTATCGATGGCACACGCAGGTAGGAATACAGGTGGTTCACAATTCTTTGTTTGCCACAGTCGCAACAATACAGCCCATTTAGATCGAAACCACACCTGCTTTGGTAAAGTGATTGAGAACGTAGACGTCGTGGATGACATCCGCCAAGGAGACCGCATTTTAGCAGTGGAAGTTATTGAAGAATAAGACACAAACAGACATGAACTTAAGAGCTTTAGTATCAGTTACCGGAAAACCGGGGCTTTTTAAATTGATCGGACAGAGTAAAACTGGTTTTATCTTAGAAACCCTAGACGATAAGAAAATTAAATCTACTGTCAACCTATCCACAACCAAGATGGCCACTTTGGAAGATATTACCATCTATGGCGAGGAGGACGAAATACGGCTATTGGATGTATTCGAAACCATGAAAGAAAAAGGTGGCGACACGCCCGATAGCAAAGATGGGAAGGCGCTACGCACATTCTTTCGCGAAGTAGCACCTGGACATGACGAGTCGAGGGTATATGCTTCTGATATGAAGAAAATTATATCTTGGTACAATATCATCAAAGAGCTCCCTCTATTTAATGAGGAAGCACCAGAACCGATCGAACAATAGAAATAAGTAGGAGGCGCAACCAGGCGTCTCCACTACTATCAAAATAACCGCATTTGTGCATCGCGATTGGGCCTCTCAAATAAATCCGTACGTAAAACGGGATAAGCCTGTAATCCCATATACTTTTTAACCGCTACCTTGAATAGTTGCCGTATCCCTTCTGCGGTTTTTCCATCCCCCCGAATCCTTCTGCCCCATTGACTATCGTTGAGTTTACCACCATGGCAAGCTTCTATACCATGTATGATCTTTTCCGCCCCATCAGGATAATTTTTGTAAACCCAGTCTGTAAAGATATCTGCTATCGCTCCGTTTAGGCGTACAATGGTATAACTAGCCCATTTGGCGCCTACATCTGCTGCACGTTTTATCAATGCCGGCATCTCGTCGCTATTTATTCCCGGCACAATGGGAGCAATCATCAAAGAGACGGGAATATTTTTCTCCGCCAATTTTTCAATCAGCTTTAGTCTTGCCGCCGCCGTCGCAGTGCGTGGTTCCATCTTTCTTCTTACCTCCTCGCGCAAACTATTGATCGTTACTGACACACTAACTAATCCCAAATCAGCAAGAGCTGCCAATACATCCAAATCGCGTAACATAAGCACGTTCTTACTGATGAGTGAAACGGGATGTTTATAAACTAAGAACGTGGATAGCAGCTGACGGGTAATTTTCAATTTCCGTTCGATAGGTTGATAGCAATCGGTATTTCCCGACATAAAGATGGGTTCAGGTAGATAACTCTTTCGATCAAATTCTTTTTCCAGCAATTCCACCGCATTATACTTCACCAAGATCTTTCGTTCAAAATCCAATCCTGCACTGTATCCCCAATATTCGTGCGAATTTCGGGCGTAGCAATAAATACATCCATGCTCACAACCCTGATATGGATTTAAGGACCGATGGAACCCCAAGTCCGGACTATTTACCTTGGACAGAATCGTTTTTGGATAGGTCGCGATAATCTTTGTGGAATCTGATGATAAAAAGGCTTCATCCAATCCCTCTATAAATTCTTGTACATAACGTTGTTCATAAAATTTATTGTTGGGATTTATTTGTGCACCTCTTCCTTTAAAATATTCTTCTTCTGATTGATTCAAATCCATAAACAAAAATACTAAAAATATTAGTTTTTCTATTTATTTTTTTTTCCGACTTCGAATCTCTTCGCTCAAAGATAACTGATGTCGCTATCGCAGGCTCCTATCTGTTTATGACAAACGCCTATCAATTGTTCACCTACCGCTCGACTAATTCCTTGACTGTATCACCATATCTATCCACCTTATCAGCCTCTATTTTGGTTAGTCGATGCCACCTTTTAAACGTGTTGATAAAAACAACTAACATCAATACCATCGCTAACAAAGCCAATGACGCCAGTAGGTATTGTCCTTGTGGCAAATAGATATAACGAACCTGTTCATAGCCTGCCCAGAATGTGATGATAGCCATAAATACACCCGGTATCGCAGCGCAAAGCGCATACTTCCCTCGGTTAATACGGATCAGCATCGTCGTACAAACGATAAGCCCACAAGCCGCGAGCAACTGGTTACTTATACCGAATAACGGCCATATACTGCTTACGTTTCCCGTATAAACCAAATATCCCCATGAAAATGTAAAGATCAAACTGCAAATAATAATACCTGGCATCCAGTTTTTATCATTAAACTTAGGCATTACCGTACCCAACATTTCCTGCAAAAAGAATCGCCCTACTCGCGTACCCGCATCTATTGCTGTTAAAATAAAAACAGCTTCAAACATAATAGCAAAATTGTACCAATACGCCATCACATCGTCCATAAACGGTATTTTATTAAAAATATGTGCCATACCCACAGCCAATGAAACCGCTCCTCCCGTTCTCCCCTGCAAGTCCACTCCTATTTTCTCACTGAAATGTGCTAAGTCTACGGGTTGCAAATGCGGATGAGCAGCAATAAAGGATTCATACATTTCTTTTGGGGTGTTGATAGCAAAGTAATCTCCCGGAACTAATGTACAAGCCGCAATCAATGCCATTAATGCCACAAACCCCTCCACTAGCATGGCACCGTAACCTACGAAAAGAATTTCTTTCTCATTGGTCAACATTTTAGGTGTTGTTCCTGTCGCGATTACCGCATGAAAACCAGAAATTGCACCACAAGCAATCACAATAAAGATAAATGGTAAAACAGGCCCTCCGATTACCGGTCCACCACCGTGGATAAACGATGTAATGGCGGGCATTTCGATGGTAGGTTGCACGAAAATAATCCCTATAGCCAGCATGAGAATCGTACCGATTTTCAAATAAGTCGATAAATAATCTCTCGGAACCAGTAACAACCATACAGGAAGAACCGATGCTAAAAAACCGTATATCGTGATGGCAATGGATATCGTTTCTACCCGCCAATGGAACAGGCTGCTGATAGCAGCAATCTGCATCAATTCATGTCCGCCGATAATACTGGCAATCAATAATATCCCGCCAATAATACTCGCTATCGTAACGCTATTTTTCCGATAACGCATAATTAATCCCATGAGAATCGCAATCGGCATTGTCGCAATAACAGTGAATAAAGACCAAGAAGCTTCGTGCATCGCACTTATACAGGCCAACGATAACCCCGCCAAGGTCAGAATTAAAATAAACAGCACGGCAAAACCTGTTATTAAACCGGTACCTTTGCCAATTTCCTTACCCGCTATCGTAGCCAAGCTTTCCCCTTTATGTCTTACAGAAGCAAAAAGGACCACCATATCGTGTACTCCTCCCCCAAGCACACAGCCGATCAAAATCCACAGCGTTCCAGGAAGATAGCCGAATTGGGCAGCTAAGACAGGTCCTACTAGCGGACCCGCTGCTGCAATAGCCGCAAAATGGTGTCCGAAAAGAACATTTTTGTTGGTGGCCACATAATCTTTGTCATCGGCAAACTCCACAGCCGGTGTGACATTCTTTGCATTGAGGCGTAACACTTTGTTCGCCATAAAAATGCCATAAAAGCGATAAGCGATCGCAAATAATAATAGTGCGACAAACACTAAGGTAAGGGCATTAACACCGTTTAAATATTCCATGTATGTTTATTAATTAGTTATTCTACCGGTACCAATAAAATAGCATTCGCAGGAACCGTACCAGCAGATTTATTTGAAAATACTTTCACATACGATTTCCCCTCAAAACGGAAATCAAATGCTCCTATCTCCACCCAAGTACTCGTTGTCTGCCCTACAATTTCTACCTCTTTTAGATTCAATGACACTGGTTCTGTTTCCCGCCCGTCAAACACGTCCACCTTAACCACCTCCACATCTTCTGCCGTCCTGGGGTAATAATAATAAGCTTTATATTTTCCTGCAGATGCTTTTGTACCGAGGTTAAACTTAACAAATTCATGATCAGTAGCCAAACTATTTTTTAAATAATGCTTTCCATAGCCCTTTAAGGGTACGATTTCCCATTCGCCAACCACCTCTACGCTTTCCTCATCCGCCACCTGGACCAAGACATCCGGCTGCCGATGATCTGCTTTTGGATTTTCTTTTAAAATCTTTTTGATATCTGCCACATCCACATCCTGGATAGCTATGCCCTTATCTATTGCCAGACCTGCCGCCACAGCTGCCGATTGGGCAAGCGCCATAAATACCGGTTCCATCCGAATGGAACCAAAAGCGATATGGGATGCAGAAAGGCAAACAGGTACTAAAAGATTATTTACCTCTGTTTTTTTCGGAACAATGGAACGATAGGAAACCGGAAATGGCGGGAACCCACCTACTTCAACGTTACCCTCATTTTTAACCATACCGTTAACGACCAATCTATCACAGTTATGCGAATCCATCGTATATGCAGCGTACCCGATATCATCTGTAACAACTTCCCTACCTTGGCAATGATGCTGTGTCATGACCACATCACTTACCATTCTCCTCGCTTCGCGGATATAGAGTTGGGGCGACCAATGATTGTTTTCCGTATATTCATCCTTCGGATATCCCCATTCTTGCATTTCCTTTCGGATGAACTCCGGAACAGCATGGTCGTTTCCAACGAAATACAACAATCCCTTGGTATAATCCTCATGCTGCTTGATGATCTTTTTTCGTGTATGGTAATCCGCTTCGGGATAATCCCAATTGGCACCAATCATATCCGTCGACATACCATTACGGTTGTTGATATCCGTTTTGTTATTCGGCATCAAACTCCAGATAAAAACATCCCGGAGATCTTTCCATGGCTGTATTTCCTTCTGTCTAACCAATAATTCATATCGCTTCGGATCATAATTTTCCGGTTTCGTAATCGGTATCCGGTTATCTGGGGTGTTGGTCAACGCGATACGGTAATTATATGCCTGCACTTTTTTATCGCCCGTGCCATTCGACTTTAGTACTTCGTCATGGACACCCCACAAAAGGCCACTCGATGGGTCACCTTTTACTTTATAGGGATCTACTCCGGCCGGAAACTGATGTCCTTTCATAAATTGCACACCATTCAAGGTTTCGTCATACACACTGTTGTCCTCCCGTCCCACATGATAACTAACCCCAGCCATCGCCAACAGATCTCCCTCATACGTGCAATCCATAAACATCTTGGCTTTCACTGTTAGTTTCGGGCTATTTTGCTCGTCCAAATTAGACACTATGATTTCCTGGATATGGCGCCCGGCTTTCTTTACATCCATCAATTGCTTATTGTATACCACATCAATATTCGCGTCTTCCATGTACTGCTCAAAAACAGACAAAGCAACTTTTGGTTCGAAGGTCCAATTCTCCAGATTTCCATAATAAGCTCCCAGCTTACGATAAAAGTCCAAAGCTAAACCCCTGACTACGTATTTATTCCCGATATCGGTCATTCCCAAACCACCGGAGCTTAACCCACCTACCCTTCCACCCGGTTCGATAATAACGGCTGTCTTACCTGCCTTAATAGCCGTATACGCTGCCATAACACCCGCAGAAGAACCTCCATAGATACAGAGGTCCACCTCGATTTCATCTCTTGCTTCCCCGAAAACAAACAGGGGAACAGCAAATAATAACAGTAGTAATGTCTTAAAATTTTTCATCAGAATAAATGGTCTTATAGTTATTTTAACTTTTTCATTTTATTTCTGAACTTTGACGTCTACGGTTAAGTAACCTGTATTGGCATTGGCAGACCTCGATTTCACAAATAACACACCATATTTTCCAGCTGCCGTTTTAAACACCACAACATTATTATTAGCCAAACCTCCAGAAGTTTCGCTCTCCGCCACACTCGATTCAATAAACAAAGTTTCTATTTCGGCTGCCGAGATTAACAAATCAAATTCTTCGCGCGTAAGTATTATTTTCTTAATCAATGTCTCATTACGTACCGCCCAATTTTCCATGGCATCTTCTCCGATGGCCGCTGGGTTATAAATGATATTAATCGTATTGGCAAATGTTGGGGAGGTAATATTAAATGCCGTAGTAGATCCACTAAAAAAAGCAATCAAATCTATACTAGCGGATTTTACCGCCGCTCCCCCTGTGACATATACTTCACCAGTAGTCGCATTCAAAAACGGTCCAGGACCGGCACTCCGTTGTGCACCGATATTGACATCGTTAAAAGCATTGAAGTCTGCTTCCTGTGATCGCTCAACGAATAAATCATACGTCTGTCTATGGAGGTTACCCAATACATCCATGATCTCCATGGTAAACGTCAACGTTCTATCCGCATCCGCTACCGTTGGGTGGTATTCAAAATGATAATCATCTTCTTTTGGGTTATCAAATGCCTCCTTCGTTAGGGTTACTATCTCTACCTGATCTAAGAAGGTTTTAATATAACTAATATCATTTTCAGATACAACGGACACGATAAAGTCAACTGCTCCATCATCCATAACCTCGCTCGGCGCCTCTTCAGGAATCGTGACAGTTATATCGGCTGGTGCAGATTGCACATAAATGGTAAAATCTTTGTCCACCGATTTGCCTTCCGAATCCGATACTGTCAATAGGAATATTAGACTCTTGCCCACATCCCTTGCCGTTACGCTATACGTATATTGTAAGCGAATCTCGTTGGCGGAAGCCGACGCCGTCTGTAATTCGGCGTCATCGAGACGTAACACCGCCTGTTGGATAGCGACATCAGCCTTCGAACTGATGGTGATATCAAACACAATTTCATCTTTGGATGTCACTGCATAAGGAAGTTCGACATTTTGCGCTACGTTTACCGGGAATCCATCCGGATATTGCAGTGACTCATCATCTTTTGTACAGGCTCCCAGAACCAGTAACAAGATGAACATGTACATTTTTATTCGTGTTGCGTTCATAATTTATTCTAATTGACGTAAAATGGAATTACCGCACTAGCTACTTTCTTGTTCGCGTCATCCCGCACAAAAACAATCAATCGATACCCGCCTGTTTCCGCGGGAGCTTTAAAGGAAACCTCGGGTTGTGCATTGTTAGTAATGAGGCCAGAAATTCCATCGGGAAGACTACCATCCGCACTGGCAGTGCCCTCTTTCATAATCATCCAGTCATAAGTCAGTGGATCCCCATCCGGGTCTGTAGCCACGACAGATGCCGTATTGTTTGAATTTTTCTCCACCTTAATGTTGTCTTCTGCTTTTCTCTCATTCATTAAGATCGCATCTCTATCTGTTATAACCGGCGCACGGTTAGCGGGATATGTACCAGTCCAAACGTATTGCATCTCATCTGCTGCAGGGAATGTATATCCCTTTTTATCATAAAGTCCATACCAGGTCAACACCGCTCCATGTCGTTGATATCCCCATACAAATACAAAAGAACCTATACATCCATTGGGCTTATTTGAAATGATATGATCTTGATACGCAGCACGATAAATATCTGCCTTCTCCGTACTGGTTTGTTCTACCAATCCTCCCCATTCGAGTATTCGAGTAGGTTCCGGATTCATCTGCCACGTCCCTCTCGGACCAAACTCTGTAACCATATAAGGTTTTTGCCAGCCCGCGGCCTGTATATTAGTAAGCAAATTGGGTAACGAGGGTGCATACATATTTATAGATAGTATATCTATCTCGGGGGCCATGCTGGCGATATGTTGGATTTTAGTAACATCCGAATTAGAGAGCGCCACCGTCGTCGGATGATTGGGATCTACTTCTTTAATATATTTGGCAACATCGTTAACAGCCGTCCATAGTTTAAGATTGGTATAACTTGCCTCCGCCTCATTTCCGATAGACCAACACAACAAAGCAGGATGATCTTTAAACCTGTCGATCGCCTCTTTCATCTCCGCCAATTGTTGTGCTACTGCTGCCTCGTTGTCATAATCAAATCCATCTGTTTCTCGTCGCATATACAGCCCAAAATTCACGTACAGTCCTGCTTCATAAGCTTCATCCAAAATCCGACGGCTGTCATCTGATACACCATATGTTCTGACAACATTCCCGCCAAAATTGGCAACCTCTCCATAATAGTTATTTGTAGCAGCACCCTTTATAAAGAATTCTTCGTCATTAACATACATTTTCCATTCGCCGCTCTCTTTAGACAAGGTCACTTTTGCGGGTTGCGAAAGCGGATCTTCTTCAAAAGACGGTGTCGGTATCGGATAGCCATACCTGTCATCACAACTTAGCAATAAGACTACAACGAATAAAAAGCGTGCAACATGCTTTATACTTACTGTCAAATATTTCATAACTAATGAGGTTTAGTGTTACCAGGTTTAATAATTTGTTCCAAATCAAGTAATTTCCGCTCAAGATGTTCGTAGGAAATATCTTGAACGGATTGCCTCGCATCAATGGCTATAGAAGCTGCTACCGCAGCCGATTGGCCTAGCACCATGTAAACAGGTTCCATCCTTAGCGAACTAATAGCCACGTGGGAAGCCGATAAACAAACCGGCACTAACAAATTACTGCACTCTTCTTTTTTGGGGGTAATGGAATAATAGCTGATAGAATAAGGTGTAATCGGCTGGAAAATAGTACCTTCATACCTCAGTTTTCCATGCTCATCAACCACTTTAGACACAAAGTGACAATCCAGCGCATACGAACCAACACCTATGGGATACGTTATCTCTTCCCTATTTTCTTTTGTCACATTCTTTTCGATCATCACATATTCACCAACCATTCTTCGTGCTTCGCGAACATAGATATGATGCGGAAAATTCCCGGTCTCCTCAAATTCGTCTTTAGCTAGACCCCAATCTTTCATCTCATCCCGAATATGTGCTGGTATGCGTGGATCGTGCTCTAATAACCACAACATGCCCAACGCATAATCTCTATGCAATTGTTCGATTTCTTTCCTTTGGGTATAGTCCGCTTCTGCATAATCATAACTCGCGCCAAAAAAGTCTAAGTGATTCGTATCTGTTTTACGGTTTGGCATGGGTGTTAGCGTGATGATATTTTGCAGTTTCAATTCTGGGTTCAGACGGATTCTCCGAATCAAGACCTCATACCATAATGGATTATAATTTTCCGGCTTTTGTACTTTCACTCGATTGTTCAGGTCATCGGTTAACGTCACGCGGTAGCAGTAAGCTTGCACTCTTTTGTCTGCTTGGCCTTGTTTAACAGGCATATCAATATAAGGCAACAACCCCGAACTTTTGTCTCCAGCCACTATATACGGGTCAATATCAGCTAGATCGGTTCCGTCTACGTGATTCACCCGATATCCGTTAAATGTTTCGTTGTAAGTTTCATTTGATTCCCTGCCCACTATATAAGATACACCTGCTTTTGCCATTAAATCACCTTCGTATGAAGTATCGATGAAGATCGCAGCCCTTACGGTTTTACCACTCTCCAGCATGATTTCAGTTATTTCTCTTCCATTTTTTTTAACCCCTTTTTTCAAGTCTAACCGCTCATTTGTCCAGAGCTGTACACCTGCTTCTTCAAGCATGTCGAACATAATCCGTTCCGCCACTTTGGATTCATATACCCATTGCATCCTCCGGTCGTCATTCTTGCCTCGATAGGTTCTTTTGATGGCTCTAACAAAAAAGTCGTCCCGGTTTTCGTTTTTCCATACATCAGGGTTGAGGTAATAATCATATACACGCTGGTAAAACTCCCGGGTAAGCCCGCCCACCATATCATTCCGATTCATATCCGTCGCCGTAAGGCCGGATGTAGCCAAACCACCTACGTGTTGATTTTTAGAAATCAGTACGACATTTTTCCCCATACGTGCTGCTTGAACAGCTGCAATAACACCCGAAGCGGATTCGCCGTATACACATATATCAAAGGCGGTTTCTTCGTTATTTGCAAATACATTAAGGTTATATATCGTCGTTACCCCCAAAAGGATTAGTAGTTTTATTAGTTTCTTCATGGTTCTATTTAAATTTTATTTTTCACTATTATTTAAATTTTCTCTGTCGTTGACAACTAATCATACCCAGGATTCTGCGGAAAGTTTTCCGCACCCATATTGATGATTTCCGTTTCGGGGATTGGCCATCGTATAAAATGTGGATTGGCAGGCAGACTCGTTCTCCCGCCGAGAGAACTGGCTATCTCTGGATCTCCAGCATAATTTGTCACCTGTTGAATCAGTACCCCTAATCTCTTTAAGAAATACCATCTTTCACTATGTCCTTCAAATGCCAATTCACGAGCTTGTTCATCCATAATATCTTTGATCGTCAATGTTCCCGTAAATTCCTCATTCCCCGCTCTTTGCCAAGTTTTGTTAAAATATCGTTTCGCTAGTGTCTGATTTCCAGTCATCAAGGCAGCTTCCGCTCCAATTATGTAGGTTTCAGCTAATCGGTATAAGATAAAATCTTTGTAGCTTCTGGTTTCGGCAGGATTATTACGCGACCATATATCGCCGAGCTTAGTGCTACCAGGATAAACCAGCCTATTTTTGACACCATTTTTATACAAAGGAAAATACGCGCCCGGCTGTACAGTTATCGAACCATAAGCGATTGGTTGATCCGTTGTATTTTGATATTGGTGTATGTAATAGGAATGGTATCTATTATCTTTACGCTGATCATATAAAGAAAACAGATAAGGGCTTGGTAGACAACGCCCATACGTATAGCCCCAATTCTCATAACTACAGGCATATTCCGCTGTTCCACCGATTTCTTGCCGATAGGAGGCAATGAAATAAGCCCCAAAATAATTGCCCAAAGGTGTACCCGTAGATAAATTTCCACCTGGATTTCTACTCCACTGTTGCACCATTAATGCCTCTTTATGATTTAGATCCGCTCCGCGGAAGACGGCATCCAAATCTACTAATTCGTAATATCCCGATCGATCGATCTCATCCACCTGATCCAATGCTTCATGCCAATCTTTTATCCATAACGCCGCCATTGCTTTGATATGTCGCGCAGTCGCTTGATTGAATCTCCCTGCCTCTGTGGATTGCCATGGTAGATTTACAATAGCGTAGTTCAGATCCTTGTATAACAAATCAAATACTTCTGCAGAACTCGCCGCTCTATATGTTTTCGATTCATCAACATTTTGCCAAGTTGTAGGTGTCGTGTTTAACCATATTCTATCATATGTTCGATATAAGATAAAATATGCATGTGCCCGAAAGCATTTTGCCTCCGCAATGGTGGCACGTAAGGCATCCGTATCCGGAAGCTGCTCACCCGCGTATATAATTTCGTTTGCCTTTCCAATAATGTTATACATCGTTTGCCACATAAACGCCACTTGCGAAGAAGATGAACGCAAATTATTAGGGTCGTAAACACCAAAATAATTTCCCGTTCCTCCGTTAGTCACAGCCAAATCTGTCGCTCTCTCTAAGGCCAATACCGCCGCATCGTCTGTTCCATAATTACGTAACAAAGTATATAGGGCGTTCACGGCAAGTTTTAAGCCGCCTTCCGTGCTATAAATATAATCAGCAGAATACCTGGTTCTATTTTCTTCTTCTAGCCATTTCGTGCATGACGTAAAAACCAGCATTAACGATAGCATGTAAAATATGTTTCTTTTCATCTTCCTTATGTTAGAATGAGAAATTTAGTCCGAATAGCCATGTTCGAGGTTCAGGATATGCACCCGGGTTTTGTTCTGGTCCATACCCCTGCACGTCCGTCCATGTCCATATATTACTGATGGTGGAGAATAACCGTAAGTTTTCTATACCCATCTTTTTCACTGCATTATTGGGGAGTGTATACCCTAGGGAGATATTTCTCAATCTCAAATAATCGGCCTTTTCATAAGCCAATGAGCTCATGAAAGCAGGTGGTTGTATGAAATTCGGAGCAGGTGTTTCATTTGATGGATTATTAACCGTCCAATAATTTCTGCGTAGCCCATTTCTTTTTCCAGTCAAATCACCACCATTTTCGAAAGTTGCTAGGTAAGAATTATAAAAATATCCTCCTGTGAGATAATAAATGTCCATAGAAAGATTGAAATTTTTATAGTCAAAGCTCGTAATAAAAGAAGTGATAAATTTCGGATCGCGTTGAATGATCACCCTATCATCTACGGAAACAGTATTATCTCCGTTGATATCGCTAACACGAATACTACCCGGTGTAGCAGCTGGCATGTGCGAAGTAGCAATTTTATCATCCAATTGCCAGATACCATCAAACTGATAATCATAATATACGTTCATGGATTCTCCGATAAACCAGTTGTTGTTCAAATCATTCTCTGGGTTTCCTTCCGCATCACGTCTACCATCTATTTTTTTGATTTCATTTCTGTTCAATGTAAAATTCACTCCCACATTCCAAGTGAAATCCTGCTTTTCAATAGCAACGGCATTCAGCCCTAACTCGACCCCTCTATTTTGTACCTGTCCCAGATTAACCAATTGACTAGCATAACCGGAAGTTGTCGGTAATGAGCGTTGCACTAACAGATCGGTTGTTTGCGTATCGTATAGCTCCAAGGCACCGCTAAGCCGATTATTGAAAAAACCAAAATCTAAGCCGACGTTTGTCGAAGCCGAAGTCTCCCATCGAAGATTGGGGTTCGTCAATTCGGCATTGGGCAAGTAACCAATCGCCGCCTGCTCGCCAAATTCCGTTAGATACCTCGTCGCCAAACCTAATGTGGTGTAAGGGCTAATAGCTTGATTTCCCACTAAACCATAGCTTAACCGGAGTTTCAAATCAGAAACAAAATTTACATTTTTCAGAAATTCCTCTTCCTTTATCCGCCAAGCAAAAGCTGCAGAAGGGAAATAGCCATATTTATTATTTACACCAAAAACAGAGGAACCATCGACCCTCATGGCTACATTAAACAAATACCTGCTGTCGTAATTGTAGCGTACGCGCAACAAATATGAAAGTAGTTTTCGGTCCGAAAATTCGTATACGGGCGTTGCATAACTTTCTGCCGAAGCAAGTGCATGATAAGAGAGATCATCGTTGGGGAAACCGAATCCGGTATTCGAGATTCGTTTCCATTGAATGCCATTCAAACTCGCCATGGCCGTTCCATCAATATGATGCAACCCCATATCTTTCGTATAATTTAGAATATTTTCTACCAAATAATCTGTATAGGTGCTTTCGGCTAGGGTAGCTCTACCGTTATTATTCCGACCGGTAAAATGGTTAATCCCTAAGTAGGAATTCTCCTGTACTTTTCTCGTATTCAAACTGGTATTCAAACGATAGGACAAATCTTTTACTATTTTCCAGTCACCAAAAAAATTAAAGTTTAACCGATCGGTGATATGCAAATTTTCTGCATTATGGTTATTCCATAGGGGATTATAATGAAACTCTCCAGCTTCCGTCACATCTTCCCGTAACGAGCCATCGTCTTTATACACTTCTGCTAGGGGCGGCATGGTAATAAAAGAACTGAATGTACCATCTGCAATGGTCCGATACGATTTAGTATAGGCGATGTTCGAACCCAACGTAATTTTGTTTGATAAGGTTTGATCAATATTTAACCTTCCGGTGAAACGTTTAAAGTCTGAAGAAGGTACAATCCCGTCTTGGTAAAAATGCCCTAAAGAAAGTGCATATTTGGTCTTTTCACTCCCCGACTGGATTAGTACATCATTTTTATTTTGCCAGGAGGGACTGAGCATCACATCTTCCCAGTCTACATAATTTTTGGAATGGTAAACATCCTGCATTATACCTCTGAAAACTTCTTCTTCATTATAATACCCATACGCATTATAGAAAGCCTCTTTACGATAAGCTGCCCATTGTTCTCCATCGTAAAACTCAAAGTTTCTATATAAGTTTTGTACACCACCGTAGGAATTAACATTCACTGTCGTTTTCCCTACAATCCCTCTTTTGGTCGTGACGAGAATAACGCCATTTGCGGCACGAGCACCATAAATTGATTGCGCAGAAGCATCTTTGAGGATTTCAATAGATTCTATTTCATTAGCATTGATGTCGTCAATACTTGCTGTCGGAACACCATCAACAACATAAAGCGGATCATTCCCCGCCGAAAGCGATCTTCTACCTCTAATCAAGATATTGGATGTTCCACCCGGAGCAGCACTTCCCATCGTCACCTGCACGCCAGGGGCAGCTCCACGCAACATTTCGCTAATACTTGTCGTTGGCATTTTGTTGATTTGCTCCGCCGAAACCGATGAAATAGAACCGGTAATATCGCTTCTTCGCTGTACGCCGTAGCCCACCACAACCACCTCATCTAGCCCTTGTTCTGAACTAGCCATACGTACTGCGTAACTGGTCTGTCCTGTCAAGCTAATCTGAGATTGGCTGTAACCAAGCAAACTAAAATGAAGTTGATTATCGTTAGCTGCTACAGCAATGCTAAAATCACCATTGTTGTCTGTAATGGCCTGTTGTGAATTTGTATTGGTTCTTACCGTTACGTTTCCCAATGGCTGTCCATTCTCATCTACGACCCGCCCGCTAACAGAACGTTGCTGTAAAGCCTGTTGCTGTTTTTTCCCTGTTATTTTTCGGATGACGACCGTATTATCTTTCACCGAATACGTAACATCCATCCCCGAAAGCAAGAAGTTAATAACAGCTTCCGTCGATTTGTCGATAAATTTTCCCGACACTTTTTTGTTCTCATCCAAATCTTTAGGCGAGTACACAAATTTCAATCCAGCTAAACTGTTTAACTCCTTAAAAGCATCTTTGATTGCCGTATTTTTAAAATCAACGGTAACCAGTTGACGTAAAGCCTGCCCAAATCCGAACAACGGCGATATCATTATCAAGTTTGTGACAATAATTAGGTATAATAATCTCCCTTTACACCTTTTTAGTGTATTAATTCTCGTTAGTAATTTATACATTTGAATGTTGATTTAAACATGATCAATACATGGGGCCGCTAAAAAAGCGTCCTCTTCATTAGGGGTGTTCGCCGCACCTCTAATTTTTTATCTTCCCTCTAGGTTTATTCATTCGCCGTTACATACATCACTCCTTTCTTTTCTACGAACGTTATATTATTCGTCATTTCTATTATTTGTAATACGTCCGTCAAGTGCTCATACCGAGTTATCATACCGGTAATGGGCAAGTTTCGTACAGCCGGGCTTACTTGAATAGACTGCTCGTACCATTGTGCGAGTTCTTTCATGACATCTGCCACCCGCTCGCCTTCAAAATGAAAGAGCCCCTTCCGCCAAGCGCGAACCTTATTGTTCTCATCCGCTGACGCCACGAGTATGCGGTTATTCTTCGTACTTAAAAATGCTTTTTGATTAGGCGCGAGTACCACGGAAGTCTTATATACATTATGCTCCAGTTTTATTTTTCCTTCCAGCAGAACCACACTTTCTTCACCAACCTCTTGTGTATTCACACTAAACTGTGTTCCCAACACCTCCACCGTCTGTAAAGGTGTTTTGACAAAGAAGGGCAATGGTTTCCCATCCTGTATACGTTTCGCAACATCTAAACTCACTTCCCCTGACACATGCACAACACGCTCTGTCTCATTGAAGCTAGGCATAAATTCGATAGAAGAATGCGCATTCAACCAAACCTGACTTCCGTCATCTAACAAAAATGTAAAGACTTTTTTGGTGGGGTTTGTAATTTTCCGTGGCGCATCATTTGTCATTTCTTCTGTCAATGAAGACAACAAAAACACCTTTTGATCATCGATTACACGATAGGTAGAACTATCTTGCACCTCTTCATCCAGGTCGTATGATTTTTCTGCACCAATAGACAAAATCGGATTTTCTTTTGTTACATGGACAGTTTGCAAACGATCGGAAGTACCATCCGATACGCTCATCCGAAAAATGATAAAAGCTGCCGTACAGACAAGCAACAAACAAGCGGCAAGTCGGATGTATGGGTTATGACCAAGCTTTATAACCTTGTTTTTTGAAGATATGTGGTTATCGATGGTCTGTTTAATTTCTTGCTCCAGACGGTCAAAATCGATATTTGCGCCTTCCTTTTGCTGACCAATCTGTTGGTAGAAACGCTCTACGAAACGTTCTTCTTCAGCCGATGCCTCGCCTTTGACATATCTTTTAAAAATAGTCGAAAGTTTATTTTTGATCCTATTGGAATTTCTAGACATACAAGAAATGGTTTACAATCGTTGCTTTCTTATATGTCGTAGAAAGGAGTGCTAACTCCCAAAAAAAAATAAAAAAAATATAAATAAAATTTTATGCATCAAACTACGAAGAAATGCAGCAGCATTAAGAACCTGATTTTGAACAGTTTTGGTAGATATATTTAGCAGCTTACCTATCTCTTCCGTACTAAGCCCCTCCTCGTATTTCAACAAGAAAATCTCCTTTCGCTTCTTCGGAAGTTGGTTTATCCAATAGTTCAGCAGCGTATTCAATTCATCATCCAGCAATTTACTATCTGAGAACTCACTGTTCGCCAACACCTCAGCGAAGTCGTCAATTTCTTCCATGATAAAGTCCTTTTTTCGGAATCTATCAATCACCTTAAATTTCACTGCCTGCACTAGGTAGGCCTCTACATTTTGGATATTCCTAATTTGCCTTTTGTTCCAAAAGTCGACAAAAACTTCCTGCACCACATCTTTAGCCAAATCTTCATCTCGTAATTTTTGGAAAGCATGGGTATATAATTTCTTCCAGGTTCGGTAGTACAGCTCATCAAAAGCAAGGCTATCCGACTCTCTTACTAGCTGCAAAAGTTCGTCGAAACTATAGACTGTATATATATGCTTTGATCGGTTCAATGAAACAATGGATTATAACTGTGAAGGCAATATTAAATATTTTTATTTACAAATCAAATTTGAGTTTGATTATAAAAACAGCCGCATCAGCTGCGTTAAAACCATTTACTGTCTATCTTGTTTTATAGTTAATCCTTATACAGTTAACGTCCTTTATAGAAAAAAATATGGCAAAACTTATAGCAGACCAACTTGTAGAAACCATAGCACAGGCCGGTATTAAACGTATTTATGCGGTCGCTGGCGATAGTCTAAATGAAGTAAATGACGCCGTGCGTCGATCTAATGACATTGAATGGATCCACGTGCGACACGAAGAGACGGGCGCATTTGCTGCGGCGGCGGAAGCCGAACTTAACGGTATTGCTTGTTGTGCTGGAAGCAGCGGCCCAGGACATGTACACCTGATCAATGGATTGTATGAGGCACAACGCAACAATGTTCCGGTATTGGCCATTGCTTCAACTTGTGCAACAGACGAATTTGGCACAGGTTATTTTCAAGAAACAAACACGATAAAACTTTTTGCAGATTGCAGTGGTTATAACGAAATTGCTACAACTCCTAAACAGCTTCCGCGCATGTTGCAAGCAGCTTTACAGCACGCGCACACCAAGGGAGAAGTAGCTGTTTTGGGATTTCCGGGGGATCTCAGTAAAGAAAATGCGGAAGAAAGTAGTGTCACTCCCTACCTTTTAAAACAACGTCCGGTTTTCCGACCTGCCGATAATGAGTTGCACGAACTGGCCCAAAGATTAAATAAAGCGACTAAAATCACGATTTTCTGTGGGTTTGGTGCGATCGAAGCACATCCAGAAATCGTCGCTCTGGCAGGTTTACTAAAATCACCTGTGGCTTATTCCTTTCGCGGCAAAATGGGCATACAGTATAACAATCCCTATGAAGTAGGTATGACCGGATTACTCGGATTACCCTCAGCCTTTTACGCGATGCACAATGCAGAGTTGTTATTACTCCTTGGAACGGACTTCCCCTATAAGGAGTTTATGCCAGATGATCTCGAAATTATACAAGTGGACAAACGCGCGGAGCGTCTGGGACGTAAGGCTAAGGTGTCTTTGGGCTTGGCAGGAAACATAAAAGACACATTGGAAGCATTACTCCCCTTCATAGAGGAAAAAAAGGGTGATGCATTCTTGCAAAAACAATTAGATAAATATCAGGATGTCAAGAAATCACTTCGCACCTATGTGGAAGATACCGGTAAGCAACACGCCATATCGCCGGAATTTTTAACCGATACCATTAATAGATTAGCCCATGACGACGCCATTTTCACCGTGGATACGGGGATGTGCTGTGTGTGGGGAGCACGATACTTACACGCTACAGGACGCCGAATATTATTGGGTTCATTCACGCACGGATCGATGGCCAATGCTTTACCGCATGCCATCGGAGCTGCTTTAGCTAGACCAACGCAACAGGTTATAGCACTGTGTGGAGACGGGGGGTTGTCTATGATGATGGGCGATCTAGCTACCGTGGTGCAATATAAGCTCCCTATAAAAATAGTGGTTTTCGACAACCGATCGTTAGGTATGGTCAGATTAGAGATGCAGGTTGAGGGACTGCCAGACGGCGAAACCGACATGTACAATCCTGATTTTGCCAAAATAGGTGATGCCATGGGTATGAACAGCTTTACGATAGATTCCCCTGATGAAGTGGAAGTCACACTACAACATGCATTTGCTGTTAACGGACCGGCCTTGATTCATGTATATACCAATCCCGATTCACTTGCCATGCCTCCAAAGATAGAATTTGAGCAGTTAAAGGGAATGGCATCTTCCCTGGGTAAGATGATGCTCCATGGTGATTTTAAAGATGTTGCCAATATCATTAAAAGCAATTACAAGCACCTCAAAGATGTGTTTTAGGTGCGTGAACTTCTAAATATTCAATAAAGCATGCTGCGAAGCCGTAAAAATATGACGAAATACAATATTCAATTCGTTCTCACGCTGGGCACCAGCAATACCTGTATAGGGGAACAAATCCACCGTCCCGATCCGGGCATCGTCTGCAAGTTCTCTACTTATTGTCGTTATTTCTTCCAAAAATTCTTTTTCAGGCGCTCTCTTATTCCAAGTTTCTTCCATGAGCTGATAAAGACGGTCACGTTTTTCCTCAAAAGCAAGTCTTACCGTATCGACCTTCTTAAACAATATTTTTCCTTTCTCCGCAGCCCACTCCGGATCAGATGTTTTAATTAGAAGTTGTTTTTCAAAAAGATCAAGAAACCGCCGAAACATGCCGATATAATTTACAGCTAATGTACATTCGGCAAACGTCATAAACGGATAATAAAAAACTGGTTCTTCACTTACGCGCTTATCGGGATGTAGATCAAAAGCGCGTTCCTCCGGAATTTTCAATTCGCTAATAGAAAAACTATGGCTTGCCGTGCATTCCAATCCAAATGTATCCCAATCGTAGTGGATAAGCACATCCTCCCGGTCTATAAAAAAAGAATGATAAACAGGATGCCCAGCCGCGTCAACAACAGGCTCTCCATCTTCGTATATCCAAGCGTTTAAGGTAAAATGCGTTAAATGGGGAGCTCCTGTAGCATATTTCCAGGTTCCACTGATGATAAAACTATCTCCCATTTTATCGGCTCTTCCGGAAGGTTTACCGCTCCCGCCCCAACAAACGTTATCCTTTTTAAAAATTGTTTCCGCCAACGTCGAATCAATAAATCCGGCAAACATATTCGCACCGGCACAAAGCGTTACAGTCCAACCGAAGCCACCATCGGTATAAGCCAACTCTTCCAATAGCTGGCAACCGTCAATCAATTTCGCATTTCGTCCTCCGTAACCTTTGGGTACCCATAAATTAAACCAGTTTTGCTGATATATCAGTTCCAAAAGCTCGGGAGTCAACGCTTTTCGTTGGATGCTTTCGCGAACGGAATCTTTAATAAGGTAACGGCTTTCTGTATTAAGCATCATGAGTTTCAAATTGAGTAGACATTATTTTCTTCCATTTCATATAGCCCGAAATCGCCACAATAAACAGGAATATCGTTAGACACGCAAAGAGATAAAGTTCCTTATAGAATAATAGGGGAATAGCGACAAAGTTACTTATATTTAATAGTATCCAGTTTTCAATTTTACGTTTGGCCAGCAACCACATCCCGGCCCAAGCCGTGCTGGACACAAAAGCGTCCATAATCGGGACATCCGAATCCGTAAAGTAAGTCAAAAAACCGAACAACAGGAAATAACCGCCAATGACAATAGTAACGACGAGCGACCAATCGCGTGTATTACATTTGGTTATATATATCTGCTGCTTGTTGTGATTACTATATCTCCAATACCATAAGCCGTACACGCTCATGATTAAATAATATGCATTCAACAGGATCTCGGCATATAATCTTGCCATGTATAACACCGAGATCGTCAGACAAATACCAGCAATTCCAAAAAAATAATTTGATATTTTGTTCCGACGAGATAAAAGTACTTGTACAACACCAAAAAACACCGCTAATCGTTCTAACCAAGAAGTTTGAAGGAATCCGTTTTGTAGTTGTTCAATAAATTCTGATATCTGCATGGTGCTATAAGTATATAATGGGAAACTGTCTCCACTTATGCGTACTTGCCTACTAAACCAGAATAGATATCATCCCTACGCCAGCATTACCCGGATCAGGTTCATCCCAAAAGCAGAATGGGATTGGGTATATTCTCAGCCTTGTAAGCCAAGCGATTCTCGAATCGCTTGGGGAAAGCACCCCATAAGTATATTTAGCTTACGCTAACTGTAAAGCTTCGCTCGACCGACGTCTAACCTCTTCGCATAAAGCCGGATCATCATTTAAATTCTTCCCCCATGACGGAATAAGTTCACGAAGCTTTTTACGGTATTCATCCGATTTTGCTCTTTCGGGGAAACAGCGTTTCAACAGATTGATCATGATCGGGACGGACGTAGATGCTCCCGGAGACGCCCCCAATAAAGCCGCTATAGAACCATCGGCACTGGATACCACTTCCGTACCGAATTCTAAGATTCCTCCATGCTTCGGATCTTTTTTTATAACCTGCACGCGTTGCCCAGCCACCTCCACTTTCCAATCCTTCAGTTTTGCCGTAGGCATGAATTGTTTCAAGGCATCCAATTTATCCGAAGGGCTTTTCATGACCTCGGTAATCAAATATTTTGTCAAATCCAGGTTGTGTAAACCTGCCGAAATCATCGGTTTGATATTCGATAGCTTAATCGAGGCCGGTAGGTCAAAATACGAACCTTTTTTTAAGAATTTGGTCGAAAATCCAGCATATGGGCCAAACAACAAGGCTTGCTCACCATCAATATAGCGGGTATCCAAGTGAGGGACAGACATGGGCGGTGCGCCTACCGAAGCCTTTCCGTATACCTTAGCATGATGCTTCTCTATAATCTCTTTGTTCGTGCAACGCAACCATTGGCCGCCGACCGGAAATCCGCCGTAGCCCTTCGCTTCAGGAATACCCGATTTTTCCAGAAGGAGCAACGAACGTCCTCCCGCGCCGATGAACACAAACCTTGCTTTTATTTTACGTTTATCACCGGTGTTCATATCTTTGGTTTCGACTTCCCAACGCCCGTCATCTTCACGTTCTATATCACGTACTTCTTGATTTAGGGAAAGCGTGATATTATCTTTTGTTTGTAAGTAACCGACTAAGTCGCGTGTCAGCGTACCAAAGTTGACATCAGTTCCGATATCCATGCGCGTCGCAGCCATCGGCTCGTGATGGGCACGTTCTTCCATCATTAGGGGAATCCACTCTTTCAATACAGATTTATCTTCTGTATACACCATCCCTTTGAACAAATTTTCTTTTTCCATCGCGTTGTAGCGTGTATGCAGAAATTTCACGTCCTTCTCACCAAATACGGCGCTCATGTGGGGTACCTGACGGATGAATTCAGTCGGATTTTTTAAGATGCCCTTTTCAACCAAATATGCCCAAAATTGTTTAGAAATCTCAAATTGCTCTGCAATATTAATTGCCTTGTCTATTTTAACACTACCATCGGGTTGTTCGGGTGTATAATTTAACTCGCATAAAGCAGAGTGCCCTGTGCCGGCGTTATTCCAAGCATCTGAACTTTCGGCTGCTACCACGTCCAGCCGTTCAATGATTTCGATGTTGATATCAGGACTTAACTCATTGATTAAGGTTCCCAATGTAGCGCTCATAATACCCGCTCCGATCAACACGACATCGACTTCAGAATTTTTAGCTTTTTTACCCATAGTTTCAAAATTGCGTACAAAATTAACATTCAAATCGGTTATAACCGAATGAAAGTGTCAAAATTCTTTCATTATTCTTGATATTTTTTTAACAGCTGCTATCATTTCTAACAAAAAAATAAAAACCCATGAATAGTTATATTCATGGGCCGCCATATTTGTATCCAGATTTTTGGGATCGTTATTGCTGAGGTTGCGCGCTTTGTTCTTCTTGTAGCTCTAGCAAAACGCCATCTAACTCTCCTTTTACTTTTTCGCTGTTTTGATAAGCATACATAATTTGTTCAAACTTCTGTATGTCAATACCCTCTTCTTTTATAGCTTCTTGAATATCTCCACCAATTTCGTCTTGAATTTTCATTATTTTTTCAAAAGCATTATTGAACATTTTCTGATCTTCGGCACTTTCATTTTGGATACCCTCCTCTGAATTTTCCTTTGCTTGCGCCATCGTATTAAACTTTTCTACCGTTAGGCCCTCTTCTTTGACCGCGTTCGCCATACTTTCGCGTACGCCCATTTGTATAGCTTCCACTTTGGAGCTTGCTTTTACAAACGATATTAATTCTTCTTTTTGGAAATCCTCTTTCAATTCCGGTTCTTGCATGGGGCTGGGTGCCTGCGCCATCGCTCCAAGGCCAACCGTCACCATCACGGCTAATAAAATTACTTTTAGTTTCTGCATAATAAATTTACTTCTGTTCATACTCATTTCGTTTTTCGAAAACTCCATATATATAAAACGCATACAAATGATATTATTGCCTAAACTCGGGTTTATATAGAAAAATATAGTCTATTTAACATCTATTTGCTTCCAACAGTTAAAAAAGAACCGGAGCAAAGCAAGAAACACATTTGAGTTCATTTAAAATTCATTTCGCGAATGCAAAGCATTTTATTTAGGTTTGCTGAATATTAAAAGGGAAACTAGAATCATATAAACTGGACCCGACATGTTGCCATCATCATTAAACACACAGGAAAAGAATATGGCAATCATCGAAGGCTCCATCTAGCATATAAAACCGCCGACGGCAGTATGAATGCCTTTAAAAATGTACACAGTAATGAATAAACAAAAAATAAACAGATGAAATTATTAGCAGGCAAAACAGCTCTAGTAACAGGAGCATCAAAAGGCATCGGTAGAAAAATAGCCGAAGTTTTCGCTCAGCACGGAGCAAATGTTGCGTTTACCTATTTATCCTCTGTCGAAAAGGGAGAAGCCTTAGAGAAAGAATTACAAGTTTTTGGTACACGGGTAAAAGGCTTTCGTTCGGATGCATCAAAATTTGACGAAGCAGAAAAATTAATCGAAGATATTGTCGCGGAATTCGGAACAATCGACGTGGTTGTTAACAATGCAGGGATTACAAAAGATGGCTTGTTAATGCGCATGACAGAAGAAAATTGGGATGACGTTATGAACGTCAATCTAAAATCCATTTTCAACGTGACCAAAGCCGCCTCGAAAATTATGATGAAAAACCGAAAAGGGTCGTTTATCAACATGAGTTCGGTTGTTGGTGTACAGGGGAATGCCGGACAAGCAAATTACGCTGCTTCCAAAGCGGGAATCATCGGTTTTTCTAAATCTGTAGCGAAAGAACTCGGTTCTCGGAATATCCGTACGAATGTGATCGCTCCAGGGTTTATCCGTACGGAGATGACAGGCGTGCTTGATCCGAAAGTCGTTGCGGGATGGGAGGCGAATATCCCGTTAAAACGTGCCGGAGAAGCAGAAGATGTAGCCAACGCCTGTCTATTTTTAGCGTCTGACTTATCCGCGTACATCAATGGGCAAGTTTTGCCGGTTGACGGAGGAATGCTGTAAAGATAAGCTAACATAGTGGGCTTGCGGATGTCCACACGATGCGAATGTAAAAAAATGTTAAAGTCCTTGACATCCATGTCAAGGACTTTTTATTTTAGTACCATATTATCAAAACCAACTCATTTTTAAAATTTTTATTTATGCTAAAGAGTCGAATAATCTGTTTATTGGGCATGATTTTGGCATCGCAGACTGCCTTAACCCAAAGCCTACAATTGTACACCACCTACCCAAAGGTTTCGGTATCTCCAGGGGAGGTCATCGACTACAATGTGGAACTAATCAACAACAGCTCGTCTACACGAAACGGAAGAATCAGCCTTCAAAATCTGCCAAAAGGCTGGGATTACGAAATGAAGTCAGGAAACTATACTGCGGAGGAGATCTCCGTTTTACCAAAAGAACGGAAATCGCTTAACTTAAAGGTCATTGTACCTTCCAAAATAGAAAAAGGGCAGTATCGATTCCGACTGGTTGCACAAGGCGAATCGTCCTTACCGCTGACCGTTGATGTCACTACAGATGGCAAAACATCATCGGAGTTCAACAGTCCGCAAACCAATATGGAGGGGTCAGCAAAATCAACTTTTACCTTCAATGCTTCTTTGTTAAACCGTTCTTCGGATGCACAGGTATATCGTCTCGGTGCCAATCTGCAGCCGGGATGGGGAGCAACATTCAAAGTAGACGGAAAACAGGTATCATCTGTTAATATAGAAGGCAACCAACGAAAAGATATCTTAATCGAAATCCTTCCTCCAGAAAGTGTCAAAAAAGGAAAATATACGATTCCACTATTTGCCCAAAGTCCTCTCAATCAGTCGGATCTTTCTTTGGAAGTCGTCATTACGGGCTCCTATGAAATACAACTGACGACGCCGGAGGGGCTATTGAGCACAACAGCAACTGCCAATCGAAACAAATCGATCCAATTTCTGGTTAAAAATAATGGTAGTTCCGATCTGAGTCAAATTAATCTCAATGCCTCCGCCCCTTCACAATGGGAAGCCCATTTTGAGCCTAGCCGGATCAGCAGCCTCAAAGCCGGCGAGAGCCAAACCGTTACAGCGATCATTAAACCCGCTAAAAAAGCCGTAGCAGGGGACTACCAAATGACATTAGATGCAAAAAATAACGAAACAAGCGACAGTGTTAAATTCCGCGTAACCGTTGAAACTTCATTATTATGGGGTTGGGTAGGGATTTTGATTATCGCTATAGCCGTGGCACTGGTTTATTTTTTGATCCGTAAATATGGAAGGAGATAAAATGGATAACCCTATTATTCGTGTACGGCAACTAACGAAAAAGTATGGGGATTTCACGGCGGTAGATCATTTGGATCTTGACATTGCAACCGGTGAGATTTTTGGATTATTGGGTCCAAACGGCGCCGGAAAATCGACCACGATCTTGATGCTTCTCGGTCTAAGTGAACCAACATCAGGCGAAATCGAGGTTTGTGGAACCGACCCCATTCGGTCGCCCATCGCTGTCAAACGCCTAGTGGGATACCTTCCCGACAACATTGGTTTTTACGAGAGCTGGACAGCACTGGAGAATCTGGTATTGACCGCGCAATTGAATGGAATTTCTTATACGGAAGCTCAACGACATTCCCTTTCCTTATTGGAAAAAGTGGGGCTTCAAGACGTTGCTGAAAAAAAAGTAGGTAAATTTTCCAGAGGGATGCGGCAACGGCTCGGCTTGGCTGACAGTTTGATAAAAAACCCAAAAGTATTGATTCTGGACGAGCCGACCTTAGGATTGGATCCGATGGGCGTTAAAGATTTTACCTCATTGATATCGCGTCTAAGCCGGGAAGAGAAGCTGACGGTCTTGCTATCCAGTCATCAGCTTTATCAAGTACAGCAAATCTGCGATCGTGTCGGCTTGTTTATACAAGGCAAATTGGTTGCTGACGGTTCTATTCATGACTTAGCATCACGCTTATTTCAAGACAAACCGCGTCATATCCAACTCAAGGTACATCAAATGGATACACAACGAGCTCGCGGTATTTTGGAAGAGATGCAAGATGTGAAGATAATCGGACAACAAGACAATCTATTTCATATCGATGGCGATGAAATCATCGTCCATCATCTAGCCAAGAAGCTGGTGGAACACGACATTCATATAACACAGCTGCAACAGCGCATTTATGGTATAGAAGATATTTACGCACATTATTTCGAAGGAGGGTCTACAAATGACGTTAAACAAAAATAATAATCTGTATGCTTTCTCCATTTTAGTGAAGAAAGAAATTGCTGATCATATCCGAAGTTGGAAATTTATTATCCTGTTGGCGATCATCCTGCTGACGTGTGTGGCCTCTTTATATACTTCTTTGCAGGCGTTGAAAAATACAGCACCTGATCCAAACGACCCAGATGCTGCATTTTTCTTCCTCAAGATTTTTACCACATCAGATGGGACTATGCCATCGTTTCATCTATTCGTTGGTTTTTTGGGGCCTTTGCTCGGTATCTGTTTGGGGTTTGATGCCGTTAATTCCGAATTTAACGGACGCACCCTGGGTCGTATTCTGTCACAACCCATCCACCGGGATTATTTCCTTAACGCAAAATTTATCGGTGCATTAACGGTGATAGGCGTTCTATTTACATCCCTGATTCTCCTAACCATCGGTGCCGCGACGTTATTGGTAGGCTTTCCCCCGACGCTGATGGAATGCAGCCGACTTTTCCTGTTCACGCTGCTGACCATCGTCTATGTTGCTTTTTGGCTCAATTTATCCATTCTGTTTTCGGTTCGGTTCAGACATACCGCAACATCTGCATTGGTCGCTATTGCAATTTGGCTGTTTTTCACTGTGTTCTACCCCATCATGATCAATATCGTAGCAAAAACTGCACAACCGAATCCGTATGCTTCAGAAGCCGAAATCATGCAATATCAACATTTTATGTTAACACTCATGCGCTTTGCACCTAGCCAGCTCTATAGCGATGGCACCAATATGTTGCTCATGCCGTCCATCAGAAGTCTTGGCCCTTTGCACATGGAGCAATTGCAAGGAGCCATTCCATCACCACTGCCGATCTGGGAAAGTATCAAAGTAGCCTGGTCGCAGATGGTCGCGTTAATTGCCTGCACAATCATTTGTTTTGCAGCTTCTTATTATTTTTTCATGCGTAAAGAAATACGTTGTTAAAGAAAGGGGGGCTCCCCCTTCTTTTTATAATGATTCGCTATCCGTTAATCAAAAATTTCAACGCATCATCAAATTCAATGATAACCTAACCTATTGGAATCAGCGCATGTCGGTTTAACCAATATCTATTCCAAATCGAGCGAACCCATTGACCCGCTTAATTTTAGGGTCTTAGACGACATTTTCAAATTCCAAGACCGCGAAACAGATATAAAGTCTTTAGATAAAGATCTGCAGGAATTTCTCCAAACGCTTAGCGCTGTATATGCTATTTTTAGACGATTATATACTACTATACAGTGAATTTAACCAACATTATAGTGCAAGCCTACAAAAAATAGAACAGCTGATGAAAGCTATGCAAAAGCTGAATAATGTTTGGGGTGATGAGGGATAAAGTATAAAATTGAATTACTCATAAAGGTTTTTTATTTAGGTATTCGTGAATGCAGCGCATTTTATTTAGGTTTGTGCGTAACGGTATGGAAATGCTAAAAGAACGTATTTTTTCGATTGATAACGAGGAGACATTTAATGAGGTTTGTTTGGAGGTATACGGTTATCAAAAGACCAATTGTTCCGTCTATGGAAAATACATAGACTTATTAGGTAAGGGGAAAACCGGTATTAGCCACTACAGGCAAATCCCCTTTTTACCAATCGATTTTTTTAAAACCCAACAGATACTTGCCAACGGGCAGGAAACAGAAATCATTTTTTCTAGCTCGGGTACGACCGGTATGATTACAAGCCAACACCATGTCGCAGACGTGTCGTGGTACCAACAGAGTTTTCGGTCCTGCTTTCAGCAATTTTATGGTGGAGTGGATAACATAGCGGTGTTAGCACTTCTCCCCTCCTATCTGGAACGTTCGGGTTCATCATTAATCTATATGGTCGATGATCTAATCGAACGAAGCCAACATCCATCATCGGGTTATTTCTTATATAACCACAAAGATTTGTTCAGTAGACTCCGTGAGCTGAAACAAAGCGGCACAAAAACTCTATTAATTGGCGTAACATACGCATTGCTGGATTTCTGTGAACAATACCAGATTGATTTCCCCAATCTTATCGTCATGGAAACAGGTGGCATGAAAGGGAAACGGAAAGAAATGATACGGGAGGAACTCCACCAAATCCTTACTGCCGGTTTTGGTGTGGATAAGATACATTCGGAATACGGCATGACGGAACTACTCTCACAAGGGTATTCATTTGGAGATGGGATTTTCCAGACACCGCCTTGGATGAAAGTTTTGATGCGCGACACCAACGATCCGTTAAGCCTTACCAGCCATGGAAAAACAGGTGCTATCAACGTCATTGATTTAGCCAATTATTATTCGTGCTCTTTTATTGCAACGCAAGATCTGGGAAAACTACACGAAGAAGGTGGTTTCGAAATTTTGGGCCGCTTCGACAATAGTGATATCCGAGGATGCAATTTATTGGTGCAGTGATTAAAAATCACTGTAAACTCGGGTCACTAAAGGTATCGCCGGCGTTAATGTCTCCGGTATCGTATCCCTTCTTAAACCAGTAGACACGCTGTTCGGAGGTACCATGGGTAAACGATTCAGGGTTGCTATGTCCGTGTGCTTGTTCCTGAAGATGATCATCGCCTACTGCCGCAGCCGCACGCATACCGTCCACAATATCATCATATGTCAGTTCGATATTCGAATAGTTTTTCACGTGATGTGCCCAAACACCAGCATAAAAATCCGCCTGTAATTCGGTCATGACCGATACTTTATTGTATTCACGCTCGCTCATTTTTGCACGCATAGCGTTGGTTTGTTGCAGTACACCCAGTACATTTTGTATATGATGCCCCACCTCATGGGCAATGACGTAAGCTAAAGCAAATTCCCCTTTTGCTCCATATTTTTTTGACAACTCTTCGTTAAAGCTTAAATCCAGATAAATCTTTTGATCTCCCGGGCAGTAAAACGGTCCAAAGGCTGATTGTCCTACGCCGCATCCTACGGTTTCTACTGCGCCATTGTATACCGTCAAGTTGGTAACCGGATAATCCATTCCACTGGCTGCAAAAATATTTTTCCAAACGTCCTCCGTACTTCCTAAGACCACATCAGCAAAATCCAGTAACCGATCTTCTTCTGGTGTCGATTGATACGTTCCCTGCTCTGTAGGAGCAGTCTGCTGCATCTGGTTCAATAACTGTGTCGGATCTCCTCCTAGTAAAAAACCAATAATCAGTACGACGACGCCACCAATTCCACCTAATGTCAGCTTCCGTCCACCGCTCATACCTCTCTTGTCTTCGATATTACCGCTTCTGCGGCCGCCTTGCCACTTCATAATTTTTCCTGTTTATATTCCAATATTACAAAATATTTGCCAAGATTCTATATCCATAATTTTTTGTATTTTCGCATTTTAATCCTTCATGATGTCTTTAGAACAACAACTAGTAGAAAGAAGCAACAATACTTGTGAATTGTGCAATAGCACGGACATGTTATCGATATATACGGTTCCGCCTGCGGATTTGCAAACGGCAGACAATATTATTTACGTATGTAAGACCTGCTTAGATCAAATCGAGAAAAGAGAACAGTTGGATGCGGAGCATTGGAAAGTGCTTTCCGAAACGATGTGGTCAGAATATCCCGCCGTACAGGTAGTCGCGTGGCGCATGCTAAGTAGATTACGACACGAGGGTTGGGCTTCTGACAACCTTGATATTTTGTATCTCGATGATGAAAATTTAGAGTGGGCGAAAAAGACCGGTGACCATGAACAAGAAGGAACGGTACAATTTCATATCGATAGTAACGGCACCCGCCTCCATGAAGGAGATACCGTTGTCCTCGTTAAAACATTGGATGTAAAAGGATCTTCTCTTTCGGCAAAGTTAGGTACTGTCGTTAAAAACATCCGTTTAGTACCCGACAATCCGGAACAAATTGAAGGCAAAATAGAAGGGCAAACCATCGTTATTTTGACTAAGTATTTGCGGAAAGGGTAGTAATCGCGGCCTTTAAAACTCAAAATTAATTAATCCAGCGTATCCGTCTTATTCTTGTCCGCTGAATCCATTGGCGCTGTACCTATCCCGGCTGAGTCCTGCATTTCATGCAGCATTTCATCCGGTTCATTGAGGTTATAGCGGGATCTATCCATCTCGCTCACCGGTCCAGGAGAAATGGTATCTGTATCTATATCGGAATTATCGTTAGTTCCACCTGAACAAGAAAAAGTTAGAACAAGAATTAACGATGCTGCTAGGTACTTTATATGGTTGATCATAACTCGTTTTCAAAATAAAAATCTAAAAATCATTAAATAGTCGCTCTTCCGCCGGTTGCAGGGATTGTCGCTCCTGACACATAGGAAGCCGCATCCGACGCTAAGAATATATATACGGGAGCAATTTCTGCCGGTTGACCAGGCCGTCCCATGGGCGTATCTTCACCAAATTTTTCATGGTCTGGGATTGTGCTTGGAATCAATGGTGTCCATACAGGCCCCGGGGCTACCGCGTTTACCCTTATTCCTGACCCGTCCTGCAAAAACATTTGGGCCAAACTCGATGTGAAATTTTGAATAGCACCTTTCGTTGCGGCATAAGGTAACAAACTGGGATTCGGGTTATAGGCGTTAACCGATGTGGTGTTGATGATGGACGAACCGGGAGGCATATGTTTCTTTGCGTATTTAACAAAATAGAACATCGCACTCATGTTGACTTGAAAGGTCTTATTCCACTCTTCTTCAGAAATATCCTCGACACGATCATAACTCATTTGATAAGCGGCGTTGTTGACCAAGATGTCTATTTTACCAAATCTTGCTACGGTCTCGTCAACAATCCGTTTACATAAGACCTCATTTCTTATATTTCCTTTAAAAAGCAACGCAGTCCGTCCAGAACGTGTTACCCAATCGCGTGTATCGAATGCATCCTCGTCTTCGATATCGTCTTTATAGGAGATAACGACATCTGCTCCCTCCCGCGCCATTGCGATGGCAACAGCTTTGCCAATTCCCGAATCCCCTCCTGTTATAATCGCCACCTTACCTATTAAGGTATCACATCCGATATAACTTTCTTCACCGTGATCTGGCCGGGGTTCCATCGCTGACGTTATCCCGGGCGGATCTTGGCTTTGCCTGGGAAACGGAGGCTTAGGATATAAATCCTTGGGATTTCCTTTTTTATATGTGTTCATATGTTCATGTCTTAAAAAAATAGGATATCACATTATTCGTTTAATGGAGGGGTTGGCATCATCTGCTCGACTGTATCCAAACTATCCCTTTCCAACGAGTCAATTGGTACAATCCCCTCATTTAACGGCACATCCTGCTCAATTGGTGTATCCTGTATGTTGTCTCTCTGATTTCCACCGCAAGCATATAGAAAGCCTGCAGCTGCAACTAGTTGTGTATAAAAAAAAAGCTTTTTCATGAGAATAATTTTTAATAGAAAAATATAAAGTAAATGAGGGCGAGGATAATGACAGCAATCAAAATCGTCCACTGGATCGTTCGAGCCGCGGGCTTATCATCGGGTTCCTCTTTAGCAACTTCCGGTACCTCTTTCCGTGGTACACCGTGCATGGACTCCTCCATTTCCATTTCATTTTGCTCTCTGTTATCTTCCATGATATTAATTTTTATATTGTAGTTCGCTTGCTCTGTTACGTTCCTTCTTTTGTCGTTATAAAAACAATCCGTTTAACCTTTAAGTTTGGAAACCACCCGATAACAAGTATTTATACCTATAAATTAAATCCGTATCATGGAGTTAAGCGTATTTTAATCAGACTAAACCGTATAAAAACCCAAAACATATTATGCTTGCCCGAGGTTCAGTTAAAAGGTCTCACAGATAAAAAAAATGGAATCATGGCAAAAAATCATGGAAAGTCTATCAAAGACGACAAGAAGTACGAAGCATTACGTGACGAAGGGATGAGTAAAGAAAAAGCCGCACGTATTGCCAATACCCCTAATGCGAGCAAGAAGGGAGGGAAAGCGAGTCCATTGGACGACCGCACCAAAGAAGAATTGCTCCAAGAAGCGAAAAAAATTGGCATCGCGGGGCGTCATAAAATGAACAAATCGGAACTTATCGGTGCAATCCGCAACCATTGACCGGCGATAATGGGCGAAAAACAGACGGCTTCTTTGAGATTGGAAGAATCGGGTCTTCGCTATTCGTCGTCACAAGAAAAAGGGTATAGTCGAAAAGCGAAGGGAGATACTTTTATATATTTAAATGAACAAGGTCGCGTAATTAAAGATGAACGGACACTGGCTCGTATCCATTCATTGGTACTCCCCCCTGCTTGGCAAGAGGTTTGGATATGTGCGTCTGCCAAAGGACATTTACAGGCTACAGGGCTCGATCTTAGTAATCGTAAACAATACAAATACCACCCAAAATGGCTGGCTTTACGAAGTGAAAAGAAATTTGCCGATCTATTAGCGTTCGGGAATAAACTCCCCATTTTAAAAAAAAGGGTATTGCACGATTTGCGAAAAAGAAAGTTATCCCGTGAAAAAGTTTGTGCGTTAGCAATAGCCATTATGGATAAGACTTCTTTTCGAACGGGTAATAGATATTACGAAAAAAATTATGGTTCCTATGGGCTGACGACTTTGCGAAATAAGCATCTTCGGCAGGTTTCCCGAGATAAAGTATTCTTTAAATTCGTCGGAAAAAAAGGGATCGTGCAGCAAAGTTATTTACGGGAAAAAGCATTAATTAAGGCTTTGGCGAAGGTTAAAGATCTTCCAGGTCAACTCCTATTTCAATATTACGATGAAGAAGGCCGTGTTAGGCCGCTCGACTCGGGCATCGTAAATGCCTATCTAAAAAATGCAATGCTTGCGGAAGTTAGCTGCAAAACTTTTCGAACATGGAATGGTTGCATATTGGCATTATCTCATATGATCAAATTACCCCTTCCTAGCAATGCGACTCAAAGAAAAAAAAACATTATCAATATCATTGACCATGTTGCTTATGAACTGGGCAACACACGAACCGTTACGCGCAACTATTACATCCACCCCGAAATTCTCGCTGCCTACGAGAGTACAGCGCTAGATAAATGGATAAGGACAGTTCAAAACAAACAAAAGCTCAGCACCAAAGTGGTACAAAATCAATTGATGAAATTATTGAAAAAATAAAAATGCCCCCATATAGTCTTTCGCTTTTTTGGGGGCAGGGCATAACCACATATTGATTTTTTTAAAATTTTAAACGGCTTCCCCCACGTTAGCCTCTGTCATGGCTATTTCGGTCAGTCGCTCATCGGTTTCTTTTTCCTCTGCTAATGTTTGTCCTAGTAATTCTTTCACTTCTTCGTGTTCCATCAGTTCCGCATACGTTACTATACAGCCGTAGCTGGCGATCTCGTAGTGTTCTACTTTTTGTGCAGCGGCGATCAACGCAGCGTCTAAAACCGCTGGGCTGTCTTCAAACTCCTCCGTAATTTCTTCTGCTTCCTTTAATAGTCCTTCCATGGCCTTGCATTTTTTCCCTCGCGCATGAAGTCCTAAATTTAAAAAAGCAGACTTTAGACGTTCAATATGATTTTCCGTCCGGTCGTAATGTTCTTCAAATGCTTGCTTAAGCGTGGGGCTTTCGGCTGCCCCGGCTAATTTTTTCAAACCTTTTAACAGTTGACGTTCGGCGCCCATAATGTCCCGCATTTCATCCACTAGAAGTTCGTGTAAGTGTGCATTTGGCATGTTGCCATTTCCTTTTCTCTGTGCCATATCGTTTTTTGTTTTATTATCAATATAACACCTGGTGCTAGTGATGGTTCAATGTTTTTCTATTTTGCGTAGTAATACCACCGGTAAGCGTAAAAAGGTTAGAACAGCATCCGTATAAAAGCGTAAAAGAGGCCGTCTCTTTAAGCGAAACGGCCTCTTTCATCCAACGGATTTGTTAGCCTTAATTACAACAGGAATACTTTTTAATCCAAATTATTCAACCAATCCTCTACTTCCTCTTTCGTTTTTCCTGTTTTCTTTTGCAATTTTCCTAACATTTCGTCTTCCTTACCTTCTGCATATAACAAGTCGTCGTCTGTTACATCAGCATATTGCTGTTTAACTTTACCTTTTAATTCGTTCCAACGACCTTTCCAAGTTAATTTATTCATTGTTTCCTCCTTTTAATATGATCTATATTATATACTTATAGAACCGTCGTATCCTCTTTTTGTTCTAGAATTTCGAAAAAACTTTTCCCCTATTTTATTTTGTCACATTAAGACTTTTTTAGCATAGTCGCGACAGGAAGCCAAATCATCAAATCGCTGAATATACTATTGCATGTCTGAATGAGAATGGTACTTGCATCTCCCGAAAATTGCTTTTTATAAATTCGCTTTTCCTTTAGATATTGAAACGCATAGTAGACTGTACCCACATCTCTTTTTTGCCGGGGGTTATCGGTTTTAAAAGCCAATCCTGTTATGCTAACAAATACGTCCGCATTCGAGATGGAAGTTCTCGTTAGCCCATCTAACATACGCAAGGTCACGACAGCCGATTCTGCACAATACTTTTCGATTTTTCTATTCGGTACAGAAAGTAGTTGTGTTTTACACTGATCATCATAACACACCAGTGAACCCAAGAAATAATCGCCGCTATGAAAATCCAATGACCACAAAGCACTTAAATATCCGGCCGTCATACTTTCGGCACACAGCAGTTTCAGACCGTGGGTTTGGAAAAATTCTCCACACGCCGCTAAAGCGCTTTCGTCTATTTCGGTAAGAGACCTTCTCATAATCCTATAATTTAAATCTATTTCAGCAACCCGTTTTGAATAGCGAATTTAATTAGCGCAGGCGTATTTTTCGATTTTGTTTTATCAATTAAACTTTGTCTATGTCCTTCCACCGTCCGTTTACTCAAAAATAATTGCTTCGATATCTCTAGGTTAGTCAGTCCTTCGCCCAACAACTCCAAGACTTCCATTTCCCGCGAAGAAAGTGATAATTCTGCTGGGTCCATTTTATAAGATTGTGCTTCTTCCTTATGAATAAGTTTATCCACCAGTTTCATCGTAAGCTCTTCACACAAGTAACGTCCACCCTTAGCCACATGATTTATGCAAAAAAGCATTTCGTCGGCGGTAACATTTTTTACTAGATAAGCTTTTGCACCATAGCGGAAACTTTGTGCAACATATTGCTCTTCATCCAACATAGATAATACGATTACGCGTATCAAAATATTTCTTTCCTTCAACTCTTTAATCAACTGCAACCCATCCACGTTGTCCATGGTCAAATCCGTAATTAAAATATCCGCCTCCACTCCCAGAGCCAACAAGTCTATTACCTCCTTCCCGCTGCCCACATCGGCGACGACTTCAAAATTATTCTGTGCGTCCAAAAGGAGCTTGATGCCGTTTCGGACTACTAGATGATCTTCCGCCAATAATATTTTCGTTTTCTTCATGTTAACTTCCAATCTATACTTCGCGTCACTTCTCATTGATACTGTTTCTTAAACAACCAAACTCCCTCAAAAGTTTATCTATTTATATAATCAAGAAAATTAAGCCATATTATACATGAGACGCATTATACATTTCTTTTCGTGTTCAACGCTTTGGCCCATTTATCGCGCTTGCATCGTGGACATACCCGAGTTTTCATAACGGTATCATGCTGTTGTACACAACCACAGTGCATACAGGCAAGCACACCTGTGTATACAGATAAGTCTGCTTTCTGATAAGCATCCGGAAATAGCGGTAGGCCAAACTTCACTTCTGCGTCAGTATAAAACAGCACGCTGAGCGTACCATCTGTTTCGAGCAGCGCGGTTCTGACTTGTCCCAGATGCTCCACGGATTGGTTACGTAGTTCTGCAAAAAATTCTACGGTAGAGAAGTCATTATCCCTTTCGTTTTTGATGCTAAATACGCCATTTTCCACCACAGCCATCTCTTTACCCTCTAAGATTCGATGTATGGGAAGTGATTTTGCTGCTAGCCAGGTTAATGTTTTGTAGATGGTCATCACCACTGCAAAAACCACTAAGGCATGAAAAATGGGTATATCTTCTTGAAACATGGGGTCGCCTGCTGCCGATCCTAGCCCCAAAATAATAGCCACCTCAAATAAAGTCAGTTGGCGTACGCCTCTTTTTCCAGATAGACGGAGTACCAGTAAAATCATCAAAAACATGATAGCCGTACGTACTATCAGTTCTGCCATAAAATGCCATTCGACTTCAAACATATTTTATTTCCCCATCTTAAATAATACAAGATAGCGCAAAATAGTTTGCACAAAAAAAGGAGCTGCAAGAAGCAGCTCCTTTTTTCGATTTAATAAAACGGATTGTTAAAGTCTTTTTACTCTTATATTTCTGAAAAAAACTTCTGAACCGTGTCCGAGAAAACCAATATGTCCCGATTTTTTACTTAATCCGGGATGTTTTTTACCGTCCAAGGTTCCATTTTTTGAGGCCGCTGCAAGATCGCCATCCAAGATAACCACGCCGTTAAGCGTCACTTTAACCATGTCTCCTTGTACACGAATCTCCTGTTCATTCCATTCACCTATCGGTTTCATGCCTTCGCGCTTTGCTGGTATAATGCCATACGCCGAGCCATGGTACTGGTATTCTTTCAGGTTTTTATAAATCTCTGCATCGTTGTCCAGGATCTGAATTTCCGTTCCTGCGTAGGCAGCGTCTCCCTCTAACGGCGTACGGATACCAACACCATTATTGGCACCAGGGGTGAGTTTAAACTCAAAACGGTAAACAAAATCGCTGTATTCCTCCTTCGTGTAGAGGTTCTTCCCAAATTTCGCATCGGGGTTCGCCCTGACGTAGCCTTCCGGTGTTATTTCGTATGCCGGTGTTTCTGTCCATTGATCAAGATCACGACCATCGAATAGCATCATGAAGCCCTCACCCTTTTCTTCATTGCTTAATGTATACGTTTCTTTACGCGCTAGTTCTCTGACATATATATCCCTATACCATACCCGCGAACCGTGCGCTTGTAGCTCGATCTGTTCTACTGGAAAAATTGATTGGTTGCGATCCCAATAATTTTCGAGAATGACATTGTCGACAACCAATTGGCCATTTAACCATACGCTAACATTCTCGCCCACCATTCGGATTTTAAATGTGTTCCATTCGCCCAGTGTATTATCAGCCACTTTTAACGGCTTAGACGGATGTTTCTGGTTATTATACAAACCGCCAGATCCTACTTCTGCTCCTACATTCGTACGAGAGATATCCCATATCTGCACCTGGGGTGTGCCTCTAAGGTAAACGCCGGCATCAGGTTCCTTCCCATTCGGATCCAGCTTCCAATCCACGAGCATCTCGAAATCCCCGTATTGTTTTACGGTGGCGATATTGTCACCTTCTCCCGAAAAAATAAGTTCGCCGTTAACCGCATTCCAAGTATTGTTCATCTTTTTATCCGCAGCCGTTTGCTTTTGCGCAAGCTCTTTTGACGACATAGCAGCACGCTTAATTGGATTTTCTACTAGCCCTTTCCATCCGGTAAGATCCTTTCCATTAAAGATAGACACAAAACCCTCACCTGATGGCATTTCAGTGAGATGTCGAACGATGGCTTCCCGTAAATAAGAGCTCTCGCTACCGGTCAAATTCTCCATCGCTTTGTTCAAGATGTTGCGAACATCTGTTCCTATAAAGTCGTAACTATCCGTGGCAATATTTATTGCTGTATTTGTAGCCGTACCTTTCAGATCTTTATCATCCATATATGCTGCCGCAAACATCAGTGCTTGATAAGTACCGGTTGCTTGCAAGCTACTTAATACGGCACGTTTTTGTCCTGCATTTTCGGCCAGTTCAAATGCGTCTTTTAATAACAATGTTTTCTGAGCATTTGTATGATCGCTTGTATTAATTTGCTTGATCAAACCGTTAAAAATGGCGCCAAAATGTTCATTAACACGTTCTGATCGCGATAAAGCAATTAACGTCGGCAATGCTTCTGGGTTGGACCAATTTGCAAGTGCCAAGAGCGCGGAATTTTTGAGCTCTGTATTTTTCAAGAAGCCTTGGACCGTCTTCAAAGATTCTGCTCCACCCAAACCAGCAAATACCGGAAAAAGTTTGGCAGAAGCAGGTGTGGGATTTCGCGATGTCTCCATAGCCAGCTGGTTTATTTTTGCGTCCCGGTCACTACGTGCGTTCAGCGCGATGACTAAAGCCTCTTGTATATAACGAGCCTCACTTTCCGACGCATTCGCTAATATATTAACCAGCGCATCAACATCTTCGGGGGTCACTACATTCGGCAAGGCTTTCAAGGCAGCTATTTTCACATTGCTGTCGCCAGCAGTCAGCAATGGTAATACTGCTTTAGAGGAATTCGCATTTGTACGCGTGGTCAAAACTTTAAGTAATGCCAACTGTGTTTTTGTGTCTGCCCCAGCAACTGCATTATTTATTTTTTCAACGACGTCCGTATCTTTTGAAGATAAAAGCAATACTTCGATCGCTTGAGTAGTAGCTTCATCCGCATTCGGCAGCTCTGAAATCAGATAATCCGTACTTCCATCACTAGATAGTTTAGAAAGCGTATTTAAGCCCGCAATTTTTGCCCTCGTATATTTTAAGTTCCCTAGTGATTTTTTGATATCGGGCACCAATGCTTCCGTTCCTTCCACTGCCAGATAATTTAGAATACTCTCCTGTACCTCTGGTGAAGATTTCCGCAACGTACCGATCAATTTTTTGGTGTCTGCGGCGGTTCCATTTTCTGCCAACAGATCCAACGCGGCTGCACGGTATAGCGGTTCATTGCTCGTTGCAGCCTTCATGAGTTGTTTACGAGCTTTTGCAGGATTCGCTTTTGTCAATAACGTTAATGCGCCGACCTGTAACGTGGGTACTTCTGCTTTTGCGGCTTCTTTGGCAATGACATTGGCGATAGAAATAGCTTGTTTTTGCTGTCCTTCGTCCAATAGGTTATTGGCATAATTCAATGTCAGCCCGCCGATATTGGTTTTGTCAAATTGATAATTGACATCTTTTAGCTTTGCCAGAAACACCGGAGCCGACTTGGTACCGGCAATTTTACTCAATGCCGTATACGCATTCCGCTGGTAATTCTCCGACGTATATTTTGCTAAGGTAGCAATAATGGCCTCTTCGTCATTTTTTGAATGCAGATCGCCTAACGCACCGACGATAGCTGTTGTTGTTTTTTCCGACGCCGAAGACGCTAAAGCACTAGACAACGCCTGCGCTGCTTCTGGCGTACGGATACCATTTAGTGCCAATGCCGCTTTATCTACTAGATATTCATCTTTCAAGTACGGAACAAGCACATCGATCGCTTCGTTTTTCGAAGCTTGCTTCATTAATTGCAATACAAAACCTTTGTTGTCTTTGTCTTGCAACCTATCCAACGCCAATATCAGTCCTCTAGAAAAAACTTCACGTTGTGCTTCCATACCAGGCTGCATAACATAAAAGGAATAAGAATTGGCCGCATATTCTGTTGCAGCATTATTTCCTCCTTGCGGTTTCAATCCCGTAAGCAGATTTGCGATATCTTCTGCCGTGAAGTTTTGCAGTTCCTTCATGGCAGCTGTAAATTTATTTATTTCTTCAGCCGGTTGTTGCGCTAGCACATCTGCAATTTTTGTTGCTGAAGTTCTGTTTGCGGGTTGTTGGGCATAAGCCGCAACTTGTATAAGCAACAAGGCCGATAAGGTATTAAATACTTTTTTCATTTTCTTAAAAAGGTTAATTTAAATAATCCACGGACCACGCATCGGTTGATTAATTAATCTGTTCGCTGCTTCATCATCCACAAACGCTTGCTTTTCGGAATCAAATTTCAAGGTCCGGTTCAAGCGTAGGGCAGCTAAACCTAAATTAACCAACGTAGCCGAATAATAACCGTTCTGTTCATTCAACGCGAATTTCTGTCTCGTTCGGCAGGCTTCCACAAAATCGGTCACTTGTGGGGCAGGATCCGGATACTGTGCTAATTTCCGTTCCATATCGGGAATATCCGACACGAACCCTTTGTACAATTTCCCTTTTGGTCCTTCAATATAGGCCAATCCTTCTTCCGTACCCGCTCCGTCAAGTACGATCTGACATCCATCAGCATAGGTGTAGGTAATTTTTCTCCAGGTTCCCACAGCATCTGCATGCTGTTGTGGCGCATCGACCTCAATTTTCACCGGGCTTTCTTCATCTTTGCCCAGAAAATATTGGACAGGATCTAAGTAATGTTGCCCCATGTCGCCTAATCCGCCTCCGTCATAATCCCAGTATCCTCGAAAGGTGGTGTGAACACGGTGTGTGCTATACGGTTTATGTGGAGCCGGCCCCAACCACATCTCGTAGTCCAGCTCTTTGGGAACTTGTTCTACCGGTAGATTCTCTCTTCCTACCCAGTAAAACTTCCAGTCAAACCCCGTGTGTTTGCTGATCGTTACTTTTAACGGCCATCCCAACATACCGGTGTCCACTAATTTTTTAATCTTTTTGACGGGTACGTTCATACCATAAAAGTTCGCGTCAAAGCGGAACCAAGTATTTAATCTAAAAATGTTTCCGTGTTGGGCAACCGCCTCTTTAACTTTCTTACCTTCCCCAATTGTTCTCGTCATGGGTTTTTCGCACCAAATATCTTTACCAGAGCGGGCAGCTTCTACAGCCATAATACCATGCCAATGCGGAGGCGTCGCGATATGTACAATATCTACTTCCGGATTCTGGATTAATTCTCGGAAGTCGTGATGTTCTGTTACACCACCGCCGAGCGCCTTTTGGGCCAACGCTAGATGGCGCGTATCCACGTCACAAATGGCTACTGTTTTTGTACCCGCATATTTGAAATGCCCCCTTCCCATCGATCCTACACCGATTACTCCTTTCGTTAAATGGTCACTAGGCGCAAGAAAACCGTTACCGCCGAGCACGTGTCTGGGCACAATGGTAAAAGCTGCCGCACCAATCAACGTCGTCTTCAGAAAATTACGTCTTGATGTTTTGTTTTCACTCATGCTTGTTTATTGATTAAATTAGGTCTTAAATATTCTTTATGATTTGAGATTCTACTGCTATATGATGAATTCTACGATTTCACGAAGCCGACATTCATGATAACTTCTTGTCGTAAACATCGTGTTTCTGACCGAGCTAAAATTAATTTCACATTTATTCCCGGTCTATTTCTTAAAAGCCAAATTATGCTATTTTTTTTACTAAAACAAAGACATCAATTATTTTTTTCAGAAAAGTTACTTGATTAATATAAAATTTAAAAATAAAAATTATCTTTATTAAAAATTTCAAAGAACAACAGCTTTTAATTATATCAGATGTCAATAACCGACCCTATACTTGGCACTATCGATCAGGACATTGTTGACATGGGGAATGTCGACCGGAAAAAATACACTCAAAAAATCAATTTAATAAAACAGTTATACGAAAACGGCCCTTCCTCTATACTAGAACTGTTCACAAAACTTGGTATAAGCCACCCTACGTGCCAAGGTTTAGTGGCGGAACTTACCGATCTTGACCTGATAGAAAAAAAAGGAAAAGGGATATCTGTCGGTGGAAGAAAGCCGGATCTCTATGGCTTGAAAGATGGCTCTTATTATGTCGTGAGCATCGACATGGAGCGGTTCCACGTACGGGCAGCCATTTTTGACAACAACAACAATAATGTTAGTGGCATTAGACAGTTGCCACTTTCCATTTCCAAAGATATATCCGTACTAAATACAATTCGAGATTTTATTGACGCGCTGATCCGGGATTCGGACATTGATACCAGAAAAATACTTGGAATAGGAATGAGTATGCCGGGCCTGATCAGTAGCGAAGAATACATCAACTACACCTATCTTTCAGAAGGAGATTTTAATTTGAAAGAGAATCTCGAACAGATGTTTCCTTATCCCGTATTTATTGAAAACGACGTTAAATCGGCAACCATTGCCGAATCTCGTCAAGGATTGGCCAAAGACCGAAAAGACGCACTGGTCGTCTTGTTGGACTGGGGAATCGGTCTGGGCATTATCATGGACGGAAAAGTTAGAAAGGGAGCCAGGGGGTTTTCCGGTGAGATCGGCCATATGCCTTTTGTGGATGACGGCGCCTTGTGCTACTGCGGCAAACGAGGCTGTCTGGAGACCGTAGCTTCCGGAATCGCCCTTGCCAGAATGGTAAAAGAAGGAATCAAGTCGGGACAACATTCACTCTTAAACCGTTTATCTGGGCAGGAAATCAATGAAATAGAGCCGCATATCGTTATAGAAGCCGCTAATCAGGGCGACCAGTTTGCAATAAGCATGTTGTCCAAACTAGGAAACAGCTTAGGCAAGGGTATTGCCACCCTTATACAGCTGTTCAATCCGGAAGTCATCATACTCGGCGGGAAAATTGCAGAGGCCAAGCAATACATTACTATTCCAATTATCCAATCGATCAACACGTATAGCATGGCGAAGATCCGAGAAGACACGAAAGTCACGCTCTCGGAACTACGGCGCGATGCAAGTTTGATGGGAAACATCAGCATTGTCATCGACGGCATACTGGAAGCACAGATGAGGAAAGCAAGTCTCTAAGATTGTCCTCCACATATTTCATATTCAATCCCCAGGTTGTCACATAATTGTTGGTATTTGACAGGTATACTATCGCTGATAATCATATCGACTTTGGACAAAGAGGAAATTTTACCCAAACTCTTCCTATCAAACTTGGATGCGTCTGCCAAAACGATGACCTTGTGAGCAGACTCCATCATCCTCCGGTTCAATAAGGCTTCTTGCGCATTGGTGGTCGTAATACCAAATTCTGCATCGATGCCGTCGACCCCGATAAATAGCTTGGAGCAAAAGAAGTCACCTAGCAAATCTTCTGCATAACGCCCGGTAATAGACGAAGATGTCTTCCTTACGGGGCCGCCCAATTGAATGATATCCACACTCTCGTGCTTGATGAGTTCCATTGTTACGTTAATTGCACAGGTAATCACCGTTAGCCTCTCCTGGGGAACAATCTCTCGTGCAAAATACTGCATGGTTGTACCCGAGGCAATAATGATGGAATCGTTTGGCTCCACTAGTTTAGCGGCGGCTACACCTATACATCTCTTCGCCTCCGAATACAAAAGTGCTTTCTCATTTATCGTACGGTCTTTTTGGTAGGGATTTATGTTGGTTGCCCCACCATGGGTACGAAATACCATACCCTCATCTTCCAAAAATTGTAAGTCTTTACGTATAGTTACAGAAGAAACTTTCAATTCTTCGCATAAATCAACCACAGAAACATGCCCGTTTTTCTTAATCTGTTTGATTATAAACTGGTGGCGTTCTACATTATTCATAGCCCAAGATACGTAATCCATCCGTAATTTAAATCAAAACAACACAAAAACTTCAAAAAGTTTCGTTTGTTTACGTTTTTTATTATTTTTATCGCAATAAAAAAATATTAACGAAACGAATCAAAATGATTTTCACACGAATCGAAGCGATACAAACAATAAAAGATGATAGCGCATGGGATATCGCCATTATTGGTGGCGGAGCCACAGGATTAGGTATCGCGGTCGACGCCGCCGCTCGGGGATATAAAACGTTGTTGATAGAAAAATATGACTTTGCTAAAGGCACGTCAAGTAAGAGCACGAAACTCGTACATGGTGGCGTACGTTACCTAGCGAATGGCGATGTCAAACTGGTATATTCCGCATTAAAAGAACGTGGTCTGATTTTCCAAAATGCACCCCACGTGTCTTTCGTACAGAGCTTTGTCATTCCGTCTTATAGTATATTCAGCAAATTAAAATTCCTTATCGGCCTTAAGCTTTACGACTGGATGGCAGGTGGTCTACGTATTGGTAAATCCTCCCTGTTAAACAAAAAGGAGGTAATTGAAAAGCTCCCGAAAATAAAAACGAAGGGATTGCGTGGCGGTATACAATATTTTGACGGGCAATTTGATGACGCCCGTTTGGCCATAAATCTAGCGCAAACAGCCACCGAATACGGCGCGGTAACACTCAACTATGCAGAAGCGACAGCCATCCGGAAAGATGCTAACGGAAAAGTAAACGGTCTTTCTTTCGTAGACACCGAAAACGGAACGACATACGACATACAGGCTAAAGTGGTTATCAATGCAACGGGTATTTTTGTAGACGACATTCTAAAACTGGACACTCCTACACATCGGAATCTTGTACGTCCTAGCCAAGGTGCGCATATTGTCATTGATCAGAAATTTTTGGGCAATCAAGACGCTCTCATGATACCAGAAACAAGTGACGGGCGTGTTCTTTTCGGTGTTCCTTGGCATGGAAAAGTTTTATTAGGAACAACAGACACCCCGTTAAACGAACATCAAATTGAACCTCGACCGCTGGAAGAGGAAATTGAATTCATCCTTTCGACAGCCAACGAATATCTAGAAGACGCGCCTACTCGCGCAGATATACGTAGTGTTTTTGCGGGTCTAAGACCACTCGCAGCCCCTACAAATGGCGACAGCAACAGCACAAAAGAAATCTCCCGAGACCATAAGCTCATCAAAAGCGAATCGGGACTTATCACCATCACTGGTGGTAAATGGACAACCTACCGAAAAATGGGAGAAGAGACGGTCAACTTAGCAATAAAAACGGGGAATCTCCCCGAGAGTCCCTGCAAAACCGATCATCTTCCACTGCACGGGTATTCAAAAGATAAACACCCTGGACATTGGCAAGTATATGGTTCCGACAGGATAGCTATCCAAAAATTAATGGATAATAACCCTTCGCTAGCAGAAAAAATCCATCAGAATCATGATTTTACAGTTGCTGAGGTTATTTGGGCCTGTAAAAATGAGATGGTTGTTAAAGTAGAGGATTTTCTGGCGAGACGAATTCGACTGCTGTTATTAGATGCACAGGCATCCTTAGAAGCTGCTCCGTTGGTCGCTAAAATCATGGCAGAACAATTGGATAAAGATGACGAATGGGTGAATAAAGAGGTAGCCGATTATGAACTTTTAGTAAAAAATTATACATTGTATACCGAAATAAATAACCATAATAACCCCACATTGGGGTAAAGCCTTAAACTAGTATTCGAATGAAGAAAGAATTTATTTTAGCGCTCGATCAAGGTACGACAAGTTCCAGAGCTATTCTTTTCAATAAGAAAGGTAAGATTGAAAATATCGCTCAAAAGGAGTTTACACAGCTATTCCCCCAATCGGGCTGGGTTGAACATGATGCGCAGGAAATATGGTCGTCGCAACTTAGTGTGTTAACGGAAGTCATTGCAAAAGCTAATATAAAACTGGAAGCCATTAAAGCCATCGGTATTACAAACCAACGGGAGACGACGGTTGTTTGGAATCGAAAAACGGGTGAGCCTATACATAATGCGATTGTTTGGCAAGACAGACGTACTGCTGCATATTGCCAGTCCATTGTAGAAAAAGGGTTAGCTAAAACCATTCAAGAGAAAACGGGTCTTTTAATCGATGCTTATTTCTCGGCCTCCAAAATCAACTGGCTCCTTACGCATGTTAAAGGAGCACGTAAATTGGCCGAAAAAGGCGAACTGGCTTTTGGCACAATAGATTCCTGGCTCGTTTATAACCTAACCGATGGCACCAAACACATTACAGATGTCACCAATGCATCACGTACACTACTCTTCAATATCCATTCATTAACGTGGGACGACGAACTTTTAGATATCTTTGATATTCCGGCATCTATGTTGCCTACGGTATGTGACAGTTCTGAAATATATGGAGAAACTAGTACAACGTTAGGTGCTCGACCGATTCCTATTGCCGGTATCGCCGGCGACCAACAGGCCGCGTTGTTTGGCCAACTATGTACCCAAAAGGGCATGGCCAAGAATACATACGGTACAGGCTGTTTTTTACTCATGAATATCGGTGACAAACCGGTTATCTCTACACACAAATTGGTAACAACCGTCGCCTGGAAAATTGGTAAAGAAGTCAACTATGCGCTCGAGGGCAGCATTTTTATCGGCGGTGCCGTTGTCCAATGGTTACGCGATGAATTGGGGATTATAAAAAAAGCAAGCGACATCGAGCAATTGGCCATGCGTGTAGACAATACTGACGGCGTATATTTGGTCCCAGCGTTTTCTGGCCTAGGAGCGCCACACTGGAATCCAAATGCCCGAGGGACACTTCTTGGATTATCGCGCGGCTCGAACGACGCCCATATTGCACGAGCAGCATTGGAGAGCATCGCCTACCAAACATATGATATTCTAAAAGCAATGGAATTGGATGCTAAATCCAAAATCCGTGAGCTTCGAGTAGATGGAGGCGCTACACAAAACAGTTTCCTTATGCAATTTCAAGCCGACATTTTAAAAACGAATGTTATTCGTCCGGCCATCACAGAAACCACAGCTATGGGTGCCGCATTTCTAGCGGGGCTAGCGGTTGGTTTCTGGAAAGATATTGACGAGCTGAAAACATTATGGCAAGAGGAAAGAACATTTGTTGCCGATACGAAAAAGAAATACCAACCCCTACTTCAGGAATGGAAAAGAGCTACAGATACTGTAAAATTCTGGGCAGATTATAAATAAGATAATTGATTCTAATTTCATTATTATGACTTCTTTTTTAGCAGAGTTGATCGGTACGGCCTCCATGATTTTATTGGGTGGAGGTGTTGTGGCGAATGTCGTATTGAAAGGCACAAAAGGCCATAATGGCGGATGGATAGTCATCACGACCGCGTGGGCAATGGCCGTATTTGTAGGCGTGACAATTGCCGGGCCTTATAGTGGTGCCCATCTAAATTGGGCGGTTACCATCGCAAACCTTGCGCTCGGAAAATTGGATTTAGCGACCTCTCTATCGTATATGGCTGCACAAACCTTGGGCGCCATGACGGGCGCGTTTATTGTCTGGTTGGTTTATAAAGACCATTTCTCCCAAACGGAAGATGCCGGAGCAAAGCAGGCTGTATTCTGCACCGCCCCAGCCATACGAAATCTACCCATCAACCTCGTCAGCGAAATAGTAGGAACATTTGTTCTTATTTTCACGATTCTGCACTTCACCGATGCTTCGTTCGGCGGGGAAGACGAGAGTACGCCCATTGGCTTAGGCTCCATAGGGGCTATTCCTGTTGCCTTTCTCGTATGGGTAATTGGTCTTTCGCTGGGTGGTACAACAGGTTATGCCATAAATCCGGCACGCGACTTGGGGCCACGTATTATACATGCGCTGTTACCGATCCGGAATAAAGCATCTTTTGATGCTGGCTATGCTTGGGTTCCTGTCGTTGGTCCTATTATAGGTGCGTTGATAGCCGCCGCTATGTACCTTGCTATTTATTAGTCTGCAACACACCCATATCATTTAAAGATTTTTTAATATGAATGCAAAAAAAAGGTATTTCAAGACACCCCTAACCATAGGGATGCTAGTTTTATTTGGTGCTTGCGGATCTTTGTCGTCCTTGAATAACCAGCGTCTACATGACGATACTTTTCCAGTTTTTTCCTATGAAGGACATCGAGGCGCTCGGGGGCTTTATCCGGAAAATTCTATTGGAGCGATGAAGACGGCAATCGATTTGCCAAAGGTTACCACCCTAGAAATGGATTGTCATATTACAAAGGACAAAAAAGTCGTCGTATATCATGATCACTATTTAAATCCAAAATTCGTCCAATATGTCAATGGTAAACCACTTTCCGGAAAAGACGATAAAGGGATAATATATCATTACAATTACGCAGATTTAGCGCAATTTGATATTGGAAGTAAATTCTACAAAGACTTTCCTGAGCAGAAGAAAGTTCCTACTTCCATTGCTTTGTTATCTGACCTCATCGATGAGGCAGAAAGTTACGCGAAAGACAAAAGAAATACACCCATGTTTTACAATATCGAGACGAAAAGCAATGCAGGAAAAGACGGAGAGTACCATCCCAATCCTCCGGAATTTTCTGATCTGTTATTACAGGTTGTCATCGATAAGGGGATAGCTGCTAGGACGGTCATTCAATCTTTTGATAAACGTACAATCCAATATATTAATCGAGTGTATCCGCAGATTAAAACGTCTTATCTGATTGGCGGTAATAACAAAAAATCGGTAGCAGAGCTGGTAGACGAACTAGGCTACAGCCCGTTTATCCTCAGCCCACATTATTCATTGATTACCGTAAACTTCGTCAAAGATGCTCATAAAGCTGGCATCAAGGTTGTTCCCTGGACCGTGAATGACCACCAAGAAATAAAAAAACTAGAAGCTCTCCAAGTGGACGGCATTATTAGTGATTACCCTAGCTTATTTTAACAAGAACCAAAAAATACATGTTTAATATTTTCAAACCAGCGGCACACAAACCGCAGTTACCTGCCGATAAAATAGATCCTGAATATAAAAGATTACGTTTACAGGTATTTATCGGTATATTTATAGGATACGCTGCGTATTACTTCGTTCGCAAGAATTTTTCATTTGCCGTCAAAGATTTGCAAGATTCGCTAGGTTACAGCAAGGCTGAATTAGGTTTTGCCATGTCTGCAATATCGATTGCATATGGTTTGAGCAAATTTCTAATGGGGAATGTTTCCGACCGAAGCAACGCCCGGTATTTTCTGGCAACAGGGTTGATTCTTTCTGCTTTGACTATGATATTTATGGGTTTCTCACCTTTTGCCACATCGTCCATCGCAATCATATTCACTCTTCTATTTATCAATGGTTGGGTGCAAGGTATGGGCTGGCCAGCATGTGGTCGTGTGGTCGTTCATTGGTATTCTATTAAAGAACGAGGTACCGCCATGTCGATCTGGAATCTCGCACATAATGTAGGTGGTTTTTTAGTGGGTCCGTTGGCCATACTCGGTGTTGAATTGTTTGTAGATTGGCAGGCACGTCTTTATTTCCCGGGCTTAGCAGCCATACTAGTGGCTTTAATATCTGTTTTACTAGTACGCGACACTCCCCAATCCTGTGGTCTTCCGCCGATTGAGGAACATAACAACGATTACCCCAAAACATATGACAAATCGCAGGAAAAAGAATTTAGCGCAAAGGAGATATTTTTTAAATATATCTTTAATAATAAAATGTTGTGGTTTATAGCCATTGCCAATGCCTTTGTCTATTTAGTCCGCAACGGTATTATTAATTGGGCTCCTACCTATTTACAGGAGGCTAAACATTTCACGGCGTCTGAAGCAACATGGTCGGCTTCTATCTATGAATTAGCAGCTATACCCGGAACCATTCTATGCGGCTTGATGAGCGATCGATTATTTAAAGGACGGCGTGCTCCGGTTACTATCATCTATATGGCATTTACGTTCCTAGCGGTACTCCTTTATTGGTTAACTCCGGGAGAGGCTGCCTGGCTCGTAAATGGTTCGTTATGGTGTATTGGTTTTCTAATTTACGGGCCGGTTATGCTCATCGGGGTACAGGCTTTGGATCTGGTACCAAAAAAAGCAGCTGGAACAGCCGCGGGACTGACCGGCTTGTTTGGCTATTTTATTGGGGATATGTTGGCCAATGCAGCTCTTGGTGCTGTCGTAGATCACAGCGGATGGAATCTGAGCTTTGAAATCGTATTGCTTTCTTGTGGATTAGCAATTTTATTCACCGCTTTTACCTGGAATAGAGAAAAAATGCTTCTACAGCGATAACAAAAAGCAAGTATCTTCGAAAATAAACAGCTCGATAAAACGTTTTATCGAGCTGTTTGTTTATCCCATATCGTAGTCCAAAAAGAAAATGTCATGGCAAAAAGTATTTTCCGTCTTTTGAATAAACTCAATAGAGCAATATTGCCCAAGTTATCAGGAAAAGATCCTAGCAAATTGAACAAATGGCAACAAGGTCTGCTCGCCTACCGTTATTACATCCTTACCCGCTCCCTGGATTGACGTTTTCGATTATATAGAATACAAACCTTTTACTTACCTTTAACGTGATGTCATGGATATATTTAGACAATAATGCCACTACAAAGATGGCCCCCGAGGTTTTGGACGCTATGCTACCGTTCCTACAAGAGTCTTATGGTAATGCTTCCAGCGTACAGCACCGTATCGGACGTGAAGCCAACCAAGCAGTTGCATTGGCTCGTGAACAAATTGCGCAAAAGCTTCACGTAAAGGAAAGTGAAATTTTCTTTAATTCTGGCGCAACAGAGGGAATCAACACAGTACTTCGGGGGATAGTCCATGCTTATGCACGCAAAGGAAAGCATATTGTTACTTGCCAAACGGAACATAAGGCGGTGTTGAGCACCTGCGCCCAGCTGGAACGAACCGGCGCCGAAATAACTTATCTGCCCGTCGATAAAACAGGAGAGATCGCCTTGCAGATGCTTCGAGATAGTATACGCCCAGATACCATCTTGGTATGCATTATGGCGGCTAACAATGAATCGGGCATTATACATCCCATTTCGGCGATAGCAGAAATTTGTCAAGAGAAGGATGTCTTGTTTTTCTGCGATGCTACGCAACTAGTCGGTAAACAGGAAATAGATTTACAGCGGGTTCCGATTGACATCCTAACCTTCAGCGCACATAAATTCCATGGCCCTACAGGTGTAGGTGTATTATATGTACGCCGCAAACGTAAACCCATACAAATACCTCCGTTGATATCGGGTGGGCAACAAGAAAATGGCTTTCGTGGAGGGACATTGAATGTTGCGCCTATTGTTGGTTGTGGGAAGGCAATGGTTATGACAAATCTCTATCCGGAGATCGAGCAATATCGAGACGAACTGGAAAAACAAATCAAGCTTCAAATTCCGGAAATCATCATTCATGGCGAACATGCGCGACGATTGAGCAACACGAGTTTCATCGCCTTTCGACATATTAAAGCAACCGAAATTATGACCGCCCTCCCGCATATCGCCCTTTCCTCGGGCTCTGCTTGTACCACTGGTCTTTTAGATCCATCACATGTCTTAAAAGCGATGGGTATTAGTGATGACGACGCTTTCGCCAGCGTCCGTTTTAGCTTAAGTAAATTTACCACGAAAGCGGAGGTGGATGAAACTATAAATGATCTCGCCAAGACAGTTTCACACCTGCGTTCCTTCTCTCCCGTCTGGCAGCTTTTTAAGGACGGGTTAATATCTTGACGTCGCATCATACATTTTTTGACATTCACTCAACGTCCGATAATTGGAAGTAAAAAAAAGAATGACGATTTTTGTATATTCAAGAAAGAAAAACGATGAACGAATTGGTTACAATCACAGATAGAGCAAAGCTACGCATTGAGCAGGTTATGCAAAAAGAAAACTACGACCAGAGTTATTTTGTGCGCGTCTCCGTAGAAAGCGGCGGCTGTTCTGGTCTTTCCTACAAATTATCGTTTGATAATGAAGAAAAGAAAGGAGATCAGTTCTGCGAAGATAAAGGGGTAAGAATCTGTCTGGACATAAAATCGTATCTATACCTAGCAGGTACCGAACTAGATTATTCGGATGGACTTAACGGAAAAGGCTTTGAGTTCCACAACCCGAATGCATCACGTACCTGCGCCTGCGGCGAGAGTTTTTCGGTGTAAAAACAACAATAAATGCCTGTGTATAAACAATCGACAAAATCCTAAGCTATTTTTTAGTAATATTTTCAAAACATCCTTTGTTTTATTATTAAAACCTTTATTTTTGCTGATAAAATTTAAAAAAATATCAATCTTCAAAATCTGAATTATGGTATTTTGAGGGCTAGCAGTTTTATGGGACGAAATTTACTAAAGACAGAACAAGCGATTACGTTTGTAAAGCATACTTTTTCACAGAAATTAATTCATGCGCTAAACCTTATTCCGGTTTCTTCACCGCTTGTTGTGTTGGATGGAACAGGCATTAACGATGATTTAAACGGCATCGAACGCCCTGTTGGGTTTCCTATTAAATCTTTGAATGAACAGCGCGCAGTAGTTGTCCATTCTCTCGCAAAATGGAAAAGATTACGTTTGAAAGAGCTGGAGATTGAAACAGGGGAAGGTATCCTTACCGATATGCGCGCTTTACGCCCTGACGAAGACTATAGCCCTATACACTCGATCTACGTTGACCAGTGGGACTGGGAGAAACATATAAATAGCGAAGACCGTACCCTCACCTACCTGAAAGATACGGTACTACAGATTTACCGTGCACTCTATGAGACCGAACGTGAAGTGGAAGAACGGTACCCAGCTAAACAGGCTGTTTTGCCAAAGGACATACATTTTATTGCTTCTGAAGAGTTGTTGGCAAAATATCCTGATCTTACACCGAAAGAACGAGAGAATGCGATAGCCAAAGAATATGGTGCAGTATTCATATATGGTATTGGCGGAGAATTAAGTAACGGCTTCCCCCACGATGGTCGTGCCGCTGATTATGACGATTGGAGTTCTTATAACGAAAATGGATATAAAGGGCTAAATGGAGATATTCTTGTGTGGAACCCTATTCTCCACACCGCATTTGAACTCTCTTCGATGGGTGTCCGGGTCGATAAAAAAGCATTGTTACATCAGTTGGAACGGAGACAGAGTACGGAAAGGGCGAAGCTCTCCTTTCACAGTATGCTACTCAATGATCAGCTGCCCCCAGCTGTTGGCGGAGGTATCGGGCAATCACGTGTTTGTATGTTTATGCTCAAAAAAGCGCATATCGGTGAGGTGCAAGTCAGTATCTGGGATAACGAGCAACGAGAAATATTAGCATCGCAAGACATCAACTTATTGTAATTACCTACGGGACCTTGCCAACTCGACTATCTTCCTACCCCTTGTGAGGTTCTTGATTGTTGTGTAGTTATGTCGTAAGGCAATAGCTATTTAATTAGTATATTTGCATCATTATTTGGAAAGAAAAAAAAGATATGATTATACAACCACGTGTAAGAGGTTTTATCTGCCTAACTTCCCATCCGGAAGGGACAGCACAACATGTTAAGCAACAGATAGATTATGTAAAATCTAAGGGTAAAATCGATAATGGTCCTAAAAAAGTCTTGGTAATTGGTGCTTCTACTGGTTTTGGTCTAGCTTCGCGGATTACCGCAGCCTTTGGTTCGGACGCCGATACGATCGGTGTATTCTTTGAAAAACCAGCTGCTCCTGGCAAACCAGGCACTGCGGGCTGGTATAATACCGCCGCCTTTGAAAAAGAAGCCCAAGCTGCTGGACTTTATGCCAAAAGTATCAATGGCGATGCTTTCTCTGATGACATAAAAAAACAAACTATTGCGCTTATCAAAGAAGATCTTGGACAGGTGGATTTAGTTGTATATTCACTGGCTTCCCCACGACGCACACATCCTAAAACGGGAACAGTCCACACTTCGGTCTTGAAACCTATCGGACAGACTTTCACTGATAAAACCGTCGATTTTCATTCTGGTGTGGTCTCCGATATTTCCATTCAACCTGTCGAAAGTGAAGAAGATATCGATAATACCATCACCGTTATGGGTGGTGAAGATTGGAAATTTTGGATAGAGCAAATGAAAAAAGCTGGCGTATTGGCCGAAGGTGTGAAGACCGTCGCTTATTCCTATATCGGACCGGAACTTACATATCCGATTTATAGAAACGGTACCATCGGCAAGGCAAAAGACGATTTGGAGGGCACGGTCCCTCTTTTAAACGATTTATTAAGTGATATAGGCGGTCGCAGCTATGTCTCGGTAAATAAAGCGTTGGTTACACAGTCGAGTTCTGCCATCCCTGTTGTCCCTCTTTATATTTCGTTACTTTACAAGGTCATGAAAGAGAAAGGCATACACGAAGGTACGATCGAACAAATGCAGCGACTATTTGCTGAGCGTCTATACGCTGATCGTGAAATTCCGCTGGATGAAAAGGGACGTATCCGCGTAGACGATTGGGAAATGAGAGACGATGTGCAAACAGAGGTGGCAAAACTATGGAAACAAATTAGTACAGAAAATTTAGAACAGATCTCGGATATCGTGGGTTACCGCAATGATTTCTTCAACTTATTTGGGTTCAACTTTGACACCATAGATTATAATAAGGATATCGACGAGCTCGTCAATATTCCGAGTATCAAAGATTAAGAAACATTAAGACGATAGATAGATAAAAGGCAGTAAGGTTAATAATCTTACTGCCTTTTTACTGTTTTATACCTCCTCGTTATGCTAATCCAAAGGAGGAAATAAGTTGAGAATTAACATCTCAAAATGGAGACAAATAATTGCAATAACACCTTAATATACAAGCAAAAAACCAAAAAATAAAGAATTATATCTATTTGATATTTACAATATAAATAGCCACCTTTACACCCTATACAAAAATAATCGATTTAAAAACTCTACATCATGGCAAAAAATAAAAATAAAGCGGTTGAAGAATCGGCAATTGTTCCGGAAAAAAAAGCACGTAAAATTGTAGCTGGTCCTATCAGAGACAAAGAACGTACAAAGCGTAGGTTAATAGCGACTGTTGGCAAAGTATTGCAAAAGTACACCTATGCTGGGCTTACCATTACCAATATAGCAAAAGAGTCTGGTCTAAATCCTAAACTCATATATCTCTATTTTGGAAATTTAGACGGATTGATAGAGGAATACATCCTAGAAAAGGATTTTTGGACAGGAAAACTTAAAACACAATTTACCGAACTTGCCGAAAATCCGAAATCTCTTAATGCACAAGACGCTAATGATTTATTCCTCTTACAATTTGATTCGTTCTTAAAGGATAAATCTATGCAACGTATTATCCATTGGGAGATGGGCGTAAAAAACAAATTATTACGAAAAATCGCCGAAGATCGGGAAGAAGTCGGTAAAAGCGCTCTTAATCTTATTGCAAATCAATTCGAGGATACAGATGTAGATATCCAAGCTACACTTGCCATCATTCTCGGTGGAATTTATTATTTGACCCTACATGCTAAAAACAATGGAAGTACTGTTGGCGGTATCGACATTAACGAAGACGAAGGTCGGGAACGCATCGAAAATGCGATCAAAAGAATTATCTCCCGAGATTTTGAAGATGCCAAGAAGAAAAAAACACCTAAAGGAAAAAAATAAAGGCGTAATTTTGCCATATGTCTATATTAAACCAACAATTTAACACGGTGCATGATACGGCACCGTTTTCACAAATAAAAAACGAAGATTATAGTCCAGCATTTGACATAGCCATCGAAAAAGCGAAGGCAGAAATCAATGCGATTGTTCACAATCCGGAAACAGCTACTTTTGAGAACACCATTGCTACAATGGCTTATTCTGGTATGGAGTTAGACCGTATCTCCAATATATTTTTCAACCTACATGCGGCGGAAACTGACGATGAGCTAGACAAGATAGCCCAAGATGTTGCCCCAAAACTGTCTGCGTTTGCGAATGACATTACCTTGAATCCTTTATTGTTTGAGCGGGTCAAAACGGTGTATGACCAAAAAGATATACTTTCGTTAAACACCGAGCAGCAAACTTTATTACAAAAATCCTATCGTGATTTCGTTAGAAACGGGGCTTTGCTTGATCAAGAAAAAAAGGAAAAACTGCGTAAGGTAGACGCTGAACTCGCCATATTAAAGCTAAAATTTGGAGAAAATGTATTAGCAGAGACCAACGCATATCAGCTCCACATCACGAATGAACAAGATTTGGCGGGTCTACCAGAAGGCACTATCGAAGCAGCAAAAGGGCTCGCGGAAGCACAGGGTGAGTTAGGTTGGATATTCACGTTGGATTATCCAAGTTACATTCCATTCGTAACGTATGCGGATAACCGGGAACTTCGTCGTGAAATTACGGTTACAGCCGGACAAAAAGGTTTTCAGAATAACGAATATAACAACGAGGAAAACATCCGTAAAATTGCGCGCTTGCGTTTTCAACGTGCTCAATTGCTTGGTTACGATAGCCATGCCCATTTCGTTTTGGAAGAAAGAATGGCTCAGCATCCATCGAAGGTAGCGTTTTTTTTAAACGACTTACTGAAAAAAGCAAAACCTGCAGCAGAACGAGAGTTTCAAGAATTAAGTGTTTTTGCAAACAAACTCCACGGAATAAAACAACTCGAAAAATGGGATACAGCGTATTACAGCGAAAAGTTGAAGCAAGAGAAATTTAATTTAGATGATGAGCTACTGAAACCGTACTTTCCACTTGAAAACGTATTGAAAGGCGTTTTTATCATCTCTCAACGACTTTTTAACTTGCATTTTCACGAAGTACAGCATATCGACAAATACCATGAAGAGGTACGCACATTTGAAGTCACCGATAGCGAAAACAGATTGATTGCCGTATTCTATGCCGATTTCTTTCCGAGAAAGGGTAAGCGTAACGGTGCTTGGATGACATCTTACAAACCGCAGTACCGCAAAGATAATAAAGATGAGCGACCTCACATATCCATCGTATGCAACTTCACCCGTCCGACCGCGACCAAACCGTCTTTGCTGACCTTTAATGAGGTGACTACACTCTTCCACGAATTTGGCCATGCCCTACACGGTATATTGGCAGACACCATTTACCCTAGTCTATCGGGCACTTCTGTTTATTGGGATTTTGTGGAGCTCCCTAGTCAAATCATGGAAAACTGGTGCTATGAAAAAGAAGCACTTGAACTTTTTGCCAAACATTATCAGACAGGTGAAACTATACCCATGGAACTTATTGATAAGATCAAGGCATCAGCGTCGTTTATGGAAGGGATGGCTACATTGCGTCAACTGGGTTTTGGATTATTGGATATGGGCTGGCATGCACAAGACCCTACGCATATCAATAATATTAAACCGTTTGAAAATAGTTGTTTCAGTTCTACGCAATTGCTTCCCGATGTGGAAGAAAACGCTATGAGCCCATCATTTTCACACATTTTTAATGGCGGATACTCTTCGGGGTATTACAGTTATAAATGGGCAGAGGTATTGGATGCAGATGCGTTCGCTTATTTTAAAGAAAAAGGAATTTTTGACACGACAGTTGCCACGAAATTCAAAGAGAACATTCTTTCTAAAGGAGGCGTTGAACATCCGATGATCCTGTATAAGCGATTCCGAGGGAAAGAGCCAAGTACAGACGCCTTAATGAAACGCGCAGGATTAATCCTATAATCGTTACAAATTTGATTTAAAAAGTCCTTTTCGCTTCCACTTACAGGAAATAGTGTTTAACTTTAGTTCAACAATCATCACATCTTAAACATATATTTATGAGCAAATTAGAAGAAAAAATCGCTATCTATGTAGCGGAATCAAAGAAATTAAACCTTTCTCTTGATGAAAAATTGATTGCTGCTGTTGCTAAAGGATTAGGGCCGTCTATTTATAATGCAGATGCCGAGACGATCGCTGCCTCCGATAAAGCAGAACTTGATCGGGTGAAAAATAATTTTTTAATTAAGAAGTTGGGATTGGCAGATGGGTCTGCATTAGACACTGCATTGGAAGAAGTTATCGAACAGGTGGGGAAATCAAACCGGAATAAGTATCGCGTTATCATTTACGCATTGCTTGTTAAAAAATTCAAAAAGGAAAGCATATATGCCTAGACCAAGCATATAAAAGCTAAAAAAGCTCGATTCTAAATACGATATCGAGCTTTTTCTTCCCTATCCTATCAAATTAATAATCATTGATTGATCTCTATCATGTTGTCAACCCATTTCTGATCGTGTTTTTAGGGTACCATAAGGAGACGAGGTACACCGTCAGAACAGCAAGTGGAAAAGAAATCAATGCCGGATTTTCCAACTGATGTATAGCATTTGCTGGATCTAATCCGTATTTATCCCACATGGTAGGTGACGTAAGAATAATCAATAACGAAGACACAATACCTACAATAATCGAGGCTGCTATACCTGTTTCCGACGTTTTCTTCCAAAAAAGTAAAAATAAAATTGCCGGCAAATTGGCGGAAGCAGCGATTGCAAATGCCCATCCCACTAAAAATGATACATTTATTCCTTTGAAGGCCATCCCCAATAGGATGGCGAAAATTCCTACAGCAAAAGCAGCTATCTTTCCAACCTGAACTTTTCGATGGTCACTCAAATTCTTTTTTAGATAGATATCAATAAAATCATGGGCTATCGCTCCAGAAGATGCCACAATCAATCCGGCTACAGTACCTAGGACAGTGGCAAAAGCCACCGCAGAAATAATAGAAAACAGTACTGCACCAAAGGCACGGGCTAACAACGGGGCCGACATATTACTTGATTCGACATCCAACACCCCATTTACTGCAGCCCCAAGCCCCATAAAAAGAGTAAGAATATAAAACCCTCCAATAGCTGTTATTGCTAAGATGGTCGATTTCCGGGCATCACGAGGTGTTTTCACGGTATAGTAACGGATTAGAATATGGGGTAGCGCAGCGGTTCCTAAGAACAACGCCAACATCAGGGATATGAAGTCCAATTTACTCCATAAATTCGCATCACGACCAATCTTGTATTTAAGCCCTGGCAGCATGAAGGTTGCACCTGCTGTAGGTTCTTGATAGTAAACGGACACCTCATCTGTTCCGTCGGAAAACTTCACTTGAAGAAATCGAACAATTTCACTCTCCTGCAGGGTCGATAAGAATTCGAATGGCCCCACTGCTCCTGTCTCCCCTACTTCTTGTCCATTAACTACAATTTTACTCATGTGGCCCACTTGGTAAAAACGACGATTTTCTTTTGGCTCACCGTTATATAATGTTTGTCCATCAGCCCGCTGCGTAACGGTCAGTGTCTCTTTCAGCATAGATCCGTTGGCATCTTGTGTCCAATCGAACCATCTTTCGATTCCATTTTGCGAAAGCTTAACAAACGTTTTATTTCCAACTGTTTGCTGTCCAACAACGTCCCAATCATTGACCGCAATGAGTTTTTCGTTTTCAACTTGTGGAGTAAGCTCCATGAAAGTATAATGACTACTACTTCCCTTGAAGTTCGGTGTAAGTGTTAATCCATTCTTAAGGATAAAAAATGTCAGCACCACCGACAACACAATCAATAAACCTCCCTTTAAAAACTGGACATAGGTTGTAGAAGCCATTCCCGCACTCGCAACGATTACTATGACGATAGCTCCGACCAATAGCACCCCAACCCAATGTGGCAGACCGAGAAGAGGCATTACCAAATCGCCCGCTCCGACCATCTGGGGAATAAGATAAAAAACAGATACGATCAAAGTCCCAATAGAAGCTGCCAACGTTATAGCACGCGAATTGAATTTAGCATTTAACGCGTCGGTAAAGGTATATTTTCCCAGACGTTTAAATGGTTCGGCAATAAGAAATAAAGCAACAACCCACCCCCCGAGAAAACCGATTGCATATAAAAAGCCATCAAATCCGGATACAGCAATCATTCCACATATGCCGAGAAAAGAAGCGGCGGATAAATAATCTCCTGCAAACGCAATCCCATTAACTCCCCAGTGAATCTGCCCGCCTGCTGCATAGTAAGAAGAGGATGAACGGGTCTTCCTTCCAAAATAAAAAGAAAGTCCTATCACAAGTCCAACAAAAATAAAAAAGAATAAAAGTGCGACGTACGAAATTTCATAAATCATGCGGCACCTCCTTCTTCTATTTCATTAGGTTGCTCGGCTTCTGCCTCATCTTCATATTTTGTGCAGTAATAATTGTAGACGACCCCTAGAATAACAGCAAAGATGATCAATCCTATTCCATAGGCCAGTGCTAAATTTAATCCTCCTGGCACCTGAACGGCTAGAAGTTCGTATTGGAATACACCAATCACCACAAACCCTGCATAGCAAATTAGGTAAATAAAAAATAAGCGTATACCCAGGACAGATTTTCGCTTGGTCAGACTTTCTTTTTCTGTAGACGTGTTATTAACGTGCATAATGATATTTTGGAACGGTTTATAAATTGAAACATCGGCCGCATATTTGAACTATGCAGCCGACCTCTATAGACAAATGTAACCAAAAACAGGAAAAATTTATATATTTTTTAAAATTTAAATTCGTCGCGAGCCAACATCAACCGTCTTTTTTTTCTGTGGGGTAATAGGCATCAATGAAATCGTCTAGATATTCTGCACCAATTGGAAGAGGTGTATCCTCACCCAACAAATAAAACTGTCTCATAGCACGGGAAAATTTCATAACCTTATGGATATTGACAACATAACTTCGGTGTGCTTGAATAAATATATTACTAGGCAACACGGATAATAATTCTCTAAGCGTAGTACGTGCCCTTATCTTGCGTTTATCTGCCAAGTGGAAGCAAACATAGTTTTTATCACTCTTCACCAAACCGACATCAGCGAAAACAACCTTCGTATCAAACCCTTCTTTCACGTCTTTCACAAACATAAATTCTGGGCCAGGTACTTCAGAATGAGATCTTTTTTGAATCACCCGATTTATGGCTTCCGCCAAGCGAGCGTAATCAATCGGTTTCGGAATACAATCATCGGCTGCAACCTGAAAGGCATCCATAGCACGTTCGCCGTATGCGGTTACCAAAATAACTGCCGGACGAGGGTGGATCGTCCTAATTAAAGAAATACCGTCAAACCCTTCCATAACGATATCGGAAATCAACAAGTCTACGGAACTATTTCTCATATATTGGAGAGCGCGAATACTATCCGTTTCTGTACCTACCACGATCAAACGGCTATCCGTCTGTAAATAAGCATATAGTACGCGTAACATGACGGGATCGTCATCCAAAAGAAACACACGTAATCTAGCGCTCGGCTGATCCATGTTCGCTTTGTTTAATCGTTAGTTCAACGAAGAAATATCCTAAACGCTTACCGTAACGCAGGCTATATCTGTTTTCGGCCAATAGATCTAAACGCTCCTGAACACTCGACAGCCCAACACCACTGCTACTTCTGAATCCCCGTTTACTCTCTGATTTGTTAATGGTAACGAAGGTGAACATATCTTCTCGGCAGTCTATTTTCACCTTAATGGAACGTCCACTATCATTCACAGAAGCATATTTTAAGACATTATCCATGAAACTCAGCAATAAGACAGGCGGTACATGATGTCCTTTCATCGATCCTTGTTTTACATACTCTACTGCATCATTACGTCCGTACTGGAGGCGTATTACGTCGATCAAGCTCTCTACCTGGTCAATTTCTTCCCGTAAGCTAATCATAGTTTGCCGAGCATGTGCCTTCTCAAAACTATACCGTTGCACACCGCCCAATCTACCTAACGACCGGGCAAATTCCCAATTTCCTCGCAATGCAAGCTGATTGGCAATGGAGGAGAGAACATTGTATTGGAAATGTCCATCCAATACGAAATGTAACTGTTGTTCTTTAAGTTCACTGTTCTCATTTTTTTGTTGTTTGAGGATCGCAATGGACCGGATTCCCCACAGGATTAACCTAAACAGAAAAACATGTACCAATAATTTACAATATTCTACAATTAAGGTAGAAAAGAGATCGATCCATGTTAGTCTATATTCACTGTTATAGAACACAATATCGTACAATGGGAACACCTTATAAATCATAAAGTACGTGATGCTCACTAACGTGGGATAGAATAAAAGCAATAGCAAAAAACAGAATTTCCATGCGCGTCGGACGACACAGTAGCTTACGATAAACCAAACCGTATAAAAAAGAGGAATGTAAAGCAAAAAGAAACTCGCCGCTGCCAAGTATATATTGCCTTCAAATTCGCTCGTTTGATTACGTGAAGCGGTTAGCCCATAATGGGCAACCCACCCTAAAAGATGGATTAGGACGTTAGTAGGAACTCTAAGTTCAGCAATTTTCTTCATCGCGGTTGAATAAGGTAGTGCTTCTCCCGCTAAAATTACTAAAAAAATTTTAACTCTTCATCTGTCTTGTTAAACGTTTCCACTTACGCATACACAAAAAAGACAATTTACCAATCTCCTGGCAGGTGTACCGCGGACTGATCATCATATAATATCGAGTCCCGACACGACAAGGCCAATACGACTGATTTCGTCTTCTCTTGTTGCTCCGCTCTCTCTTTCCCGGCATCGTATGGACATATAGCCATCCTTCCCACATCTCCGGCTTTACAGAAATAATTTCTTGTAAATGATCATATAATGTCCCAAATACGCGCGTTGTGTAATCTGCCAATGGCTCCTCTTTATGGGGAAAGATAGTAGGATAGCTTTTATAAAAGGTATCATCTGCCTCATCCAAGGAAGAAAGGATAGGATAAATAGGGATATTCCGCTTATGGGATAATACCGCTAAACCTTTACGTACAACAAGATTACAATGGAAAAAGGGAACCTCTTCGTTGTCCGACTCGTCCTTGGTAGGTGCGGCACCATGATTACCATCCATATAAACGACAATATGGTAGCCATCGCGCAACGCAACTAACATCTTAAGAAGACAATTACCTGCATCGGCATCAATCAACTGTAGTCCCCCTACGTCTTCCATTTTCGCATGTTGTGCAAACAAATGCGCACCCTGCTCAGCTAAGATCTCCCGAGACATAACCACCGCCACGTTTAATCCTTGCATATACATCACTCTGCTGAGCAAGCGATATGAACCGGTATGAAAGGTAGCCACAATACCTGGTCGGTCTTTTATCTGGCGGATGTATGATGTCAGACTGGTTAGAACTTCTTGTTTAACCGGCAACACGTCTGCTAATTGATCATCCGAAGCACGGTATCTAGAAGTCACTAAACGACGATAGATATCCGGATAACTGACCGTATCTATCTGTGGGCAGAATCTATACATGTTAGCGGCGAATAAAGCGTAAAGCCAAGATGTGGCGACATCGTTATCACTTGCAGTACTTCTTTCCAAAAAATCCATGATCATAGAGATTCGTTAAAGATCCAAAATTTAGTCGTTAAAAGAAGGTCTGCCCTGAATTGTCCGAGGGCAGACTTTCTATTCAAATCTAAAATGTTCTGAAAAAACATTTCGGTTCTTTCCTAGATGAAGCTTCAAAATCCCAAAATGCAACCATCGTAGGCAGCGCCACTTGTGTGCGACGTCCTGTAAGCCCTTGTACTTTACGTAACCATACTTTTAAATTCTTCATGTTTTTCAAATTAAGTATTAATTGTTAAACTTTCATGCTGTGGTCAGTTCCCATGCCACCTAACTCCGTCCGGATCGGAGTTCCATGAAATACACCAAAAAATTAAGTAAATATTTTGAAGTTGCAGCAAGAAAGGGATAATGTACATCGCATTCGTGACGAAAGCATAAAAGAAAGCTACAGAATAACTTATACCTCAAAAAGAGCATTTCGTCACGGATGTCGTTCCGATTTATCCTTGAACTAAAGTCAATTCATCCCCAAAAACCAAGACAGATAACTAAACAGCAAGATGTAAATCAAGTATTTTGATCCTCAAAAATATACCGGCTATCCCTGAAAACAGACTTTTTACAGTTTTTTTTTGTTGCAAAAATATAAGTATACAACTTGACCTTACCAACAAGGAGAAAATCATTTGTATGTTTCTGATGCCGAAATAAATAAGGACTGGATTATGACCAAGAAGGCATTTGAGGGAACATCACAGGAGGAGAATAACAGTTTAGGTGTTGCTACGGGCGCGGCACACCTGACTGCTCCTTTTATTCGGATATACCGCTCAACGTTTAGTCTATCCCTGCAATTTAATTTCTCCTAAATTTGGAACGTCTTTCAAATCAAACGGCGTCGCTTGATATACATAATAATTTAGCCAATTATTGAACAATAGGTTCGCATGACTGGTCCATCGCACCAATGGGGGATTATCAGGATTATTATCTACATAGTAATCTAATGGCATATCGATCTGCAACCCTTTTTCCAAATCCCTTTTATATTCCTCATCCAACGTAAGCGGTGCATATTCAGAGTGCCCTGTAAAATAGAACTCGCGTCCTCCTCTAGAGGAGAGAATAGCAAGCCCCGCATCTCCTGACTCAGACAAAATAGAAATTTCATTCTTATCTGCTACCGATGTTTTCAAGATAGTAGTATGCCGGCTGTGCGGAATAAAAAATTCGTCATCAAAACCTCTGAACAACGGATGACGTTTCTCGGTTGTTGTATGCTTGAACACACCGAATAATTTTTCCTCCAAAGGTGATTTCTCCACGTTATAGAAATGATAAAGTGCTGCTTGAGAAGCCCAACAGATATATAAAGTAGAGGTAACGTGCGTTCTCGCCCAGTCAAATATACTTCTAATCTCATCCCAATAGGATACGGCTTCAAAATCCATCATCTCAACAGGTGCTCCCGTGATGATCATTCCATCATAAAAGTCAGCTCGCACTTCATTGAATCCCTTGTAAAACATCTCCAAATGCTCCTCGGGTGTATTTTTTGAAGTATGGGTATCCAAACGTACAAATTCTATCTCCACTTGTAACGGATTATTGGACAATAGCCTTATGAAATCAGTTTCCGTTGTTATCTTCAGCGGCATCAGATTAAGAATAAGAACACGTAAAGGGCGAATGTCCTGTGCAGCCGCTCTTAAATCGCTCATCACAAATATATTCTCTTTCTCCAGAAGTTGAATAGCTGGAAGATTATCTGGTATCTTGACTGGCATACTATTTCCCTCGCTTAAGTTGATCTAAAAACTGATTGCAAAAATATAAAGAATTAATCGGAAGAAAAAACATCCATTCGTAAAACACCTCGCAAACTAATTGAAGGTTACACGTCCGCATACGCACACCTGCTGTTCATATCCGGACAACAAACAAAAGGTTTTAAAACTACAAATCGCTTAAAATGAAACATTTCATTTTTTGGCGATGTAGTTGGAAAGCACTGAACAGAAGCTATGAACAATAAAACGTATAATGACAATCGGTAAAATAATTCACCGAATATTACAGCGGTTTTACCGAGAAATATCAAATACTGGTCTAATTGAGATTTCATGCGATGCTGTATGAAACTACTTTTGAGTTATCAAAATAGATGAAAAGATAAAAAAATAAATATTAACACATTAAAAACTTACTACAATGAAAACAACAATCACAACCATCGCAACCGCCTTTATCATGATGATATCATTCAGTTCGTTTGCGGCCGACAAAATTAACCCGCTGAAAGATCTTAATTCGATGCGTATCATCGCTACTTATCTAGAGGCAGCTACAGCCGGCAGCATCGAATTCAATAAGTTTCTTTTTTCAGAAGACTTCGAATACCGAAATACGGCTAACAATGTGTGCTACAATAAAAAGATGTATACTAACTTTTTAAAAGCTAACAAAGGTTTAAAATTCAACTGTGAAACAACCTATGAAATGTTGGATGAAAGTGGTAAAGCATGTGTCGCTAAAGCCATCATGAAATTTGACACCTTCACTCGTGTAGATTATATTACACTAAACCAAAGTCAGGATGGCTGGAAAGTAAGTAAAGTGGTAACGACTTATCCATAGAAACCGGGTATTTGTTTCCATGTTTAGTTTAGTGAAAAGCCTACGAAATGTAGGCTTTTTTTCATCCTAAAATGGCGCATCGTCAGGCATATCGTTCATTCGCGAAGGCATCGTAATCCCCCCACCGCCGAAACCTCCCGCGCCGCCAAACGCGTCAGACGGCCCCATTGCCGAGAAATTATCAGCTCCTCCTCCAAAAGAATCGGCACCACCGAAATCCTCTTCCAAATCCACGAACTTTACGTACTTACCGATAAAGCGCAACGGTACAATACCTGTTTCACCATTCCGGTGTTTCGCAATAATAACCTCACCTACACCGGCCGTAGGACGTCCTTCTTCATCTTCGGTGAGTCCATAATATTCTGGCCGATAAAGAAACAATACCATGTCGGCGTCCTGCTCAATAGAACCCGACTCCCGCAAATCCGACAACATCGGACGTTTACTATTTCCAGGTCGAGATTCTACAGCACGGCTTAACTGGGAAAGTGCCAATACCGGAATATTCAATTCCTTGGCAACGGATTTCAACGCACGTGAAATACTACCAATTTCCTGTTCTCGGTTACCACCACCTTTTCCTTCACTTTTCCCATGCATTAACTGAAGGTAATCCACAATGACCATTTGAATATCATGCTGTGCTTTCAAACGGCGACATTTCGCTCTGAATTCAAAAACATTGAGCGCAGGCGTATCATCAATGATGAGCGGTGCTTCCGTTAGTCTTCCTATTCGCGAATGCAATTGCTGCCATTCATGGTCGGCTAAATTTCCTTTTTTAAGTTTTTCCTGTTCGATTTCCGTTTCACCGGCTATCAAGCGATTAACTAACTGCACGGAAGACATCTCCAAGGAGAATACCGCTACGGGTCGTTGGTGGTCTACCGCCGCATTTCGTGCGACCGATAATACAAAAGCCGTTTTCCCCATCGCAGGACGTGCAGCAATAATAACCAGGTCGGAAGGTTGCCAACCAGACGTCATGCGGTCTAACGCAGTTAATCCCGAAGGAATGCCGGTTAATCCGTCCGTACGGTCACGAAGCGCTTCCAAATTGGTGATTGCTTCCCGCATAATATCGTCCATCTTTCGCGAATCACGACGTAAGTTATTTTGTGCGATATCAAATAGTGATTTCTCAGCATGGTCTAATAAGTCAAATATATCCGTCGTTTCGTCGTAAGAGTTATTTATAATTTCGGTCGATACTTTAATAAGCTCCCGCTGAATATATTTTTGGGAAATAATACGGGCGTGGAATTCAATATTCGCGGCAGAAACAACCCTGTCCGTCAATTGTGTAATATAGTATGCCCCTCCCACCATTTCCAGTGCGCCCATTTTCCTCAACTCGGCTGTCACTGTTAACAGGTCAATGGGTGAAGTCTGTTGAAACAAGTTAAAAATCGCCTCGTATATTTTTTGATGTGCTTCTTTATAGAACGAATCTGGTTTCAGGATATCGATGACCTCACTAAGGGCATTTTTCTCGAGCATCAGTGCCCCTAACACCGCTTCTTCTAAATCCAATGCTTGCGGAGGCAACTTCCCCAATCCACTGACTAAATTATTAAGGCTAGCCCGTTTCTTAGCAAAGTTAGTTCTGCCCCCCGCATTGTTCGAAAATTCATTCTCTATTGCCATTCCAAAAAAATCCTCTGTTTATTGTTAGTGCTGATTTGTAACGAATAACAAAAATATAAAAAATAAACAGGAAGAATCCAACTATTTGTACACACCTCAGCATACGGAAAAAAAAGACCGGTTATAACTCCCTTGCGGATACGGTCTTTCATGCGCACATTTTCCACACCTACTGTTAATAACGTGTGGAAACAAAAAAAAGTCTCTTTTGAGTCAAGAAGTTGCTTCTATGTTGATAAATCTCGACGATGTTGAAAACTGTCACTTCCATTTTCCTTTTTGTCCTTTGTATTCAGATTTCCTTCATACGCCATTCGTACTTTGTTCGCCCCTTTACCGGGAATCTACCGGGAGTTTACCGGGGATTTACCGAGGAATACACGGTAAATCCCCGGTAAACCCTCGGTAATTAAGCGGAACTCATCCGAAGAAAGTGCGAATCTGGTATAAAGGATATACGAACATGGTGTCATAATATGTTGAGATTAGAAACGGTTTTAGCAAGATAAAAATCAATATTGTATCTTTGCTTTATGGCAAATGACACCCGCACGATAAAACCTTACAAAGCGCAAGAAGGTGGAAAGAAAGAACAAGTAGCGAATATGTTTAACAACATATCCGAAACTTATGACATATTGAATCGGATGATGACCATGGGTATAGATACCATTTGGCGTAAAAAGGCGATTCGATCCTTGCGCAGCATCAATCCACAGTTTATCTTGGATGTAGCGACAGGTACGGGTGATTTTGCTCTCGAATCTATTCGAATATTAAATCCTCAAAAAATTATAGGGGTGGATATTTCAGCAGGTATGTTGGAAATAGCTCGTAAAAAAATAGAGAAAAAGGGATTGGGAAATCAATTTGAGGTTCAGCTTGGCGACTCGGAGAGACTTCAATTTGACGATAATACATTTGATGCCGTTACCGTTGCTTTCGGTGTTCGGAACTTTGAAAACCTCGAGCAAGGACTTGCTGATATTCGTCGTGTATTAAAACCAGGCGGTAAAGCTGTCATCCTGGAATTATCCAACCCCACCACCTTTCCTATAAAACAATTGTACCATTTTCATTTTCATAAATTGACACCTGCATTGGGGAAGCTTATATCCAAAGATTCAAGTGCCTACTCTTATCTTCCCGAATCTGTGGCAAATTTTCCAGATGGGAAACGATTTGCCACCATTACGCAGAAGGTAGGTTTTAAGGAAACCAGAGTAAGGCCGCAAACGTTTGGGTTTTGCACCATTTACGAATGTACAAAATAATAATTTTCAGTAATACGAGGGCGTCAAACCCTCGAGCTATAATTCACACCATATGTCATTAGAACAAAAAATAAACCAGGATATCAAAGTATCCATGATTGCAAAAGACAACATTAAACTACGTGGTCTTCGCGCTATAAAAGCTGCCATACTATTAGCAAAAACCGAAAAAATCCAAGTAGAAGAACTCAGCGAAGACACGGAGATCAAAGTATTGCAGAAACTAGCAAAACAACGCAAGGAATCGGGGGACATCTATAAAAGTCAAAATCGGGACGACTTGTATCAAATTGAGATGGAAGAATTACAGGTCATAGAGGAATACTTGCCCAAGCAATTAGACCGATCTGCCGTCGAGCGGATTATAAAAGACATTATAACGGAGCTAGGTGCCACGTCGGTCAAAGAAATGGGAAAAGTAATGGCCGCTGCAAATCAAAAACTTGCAGGACAAGCTGACGGGAAAACCATATCAGAAGTGGTGAAATCGCAGTTAGGCTAGTCCAAAAAAAGACAAGAGCATGGATGTATGTTATCCTTGCTCTTTCAACCTTGATCCGTCTTTTTTATCACGCTCATAGGTAATCATGTGTCGTTCTTTTTTTGCCGGATAGACGTCCGCTAAGGTAATCATAATACCCGTTTCTTCTACCTCCCCAAACTCATCGTTCAAGGCCGTCCCAAACGTACGCATCGTCGGTGACAAATTCATGTAAGTATTGATAAGGGGTGGAATATTTTCACCCAACTCCCTTACTTTCGTATTGAGTAACTTATATCCTTCTTTATAAGTCAGTTTATCAAACACGCCGATAAAGGGGGTGATATCTGTTTTATATTTTAAATTAAGGTGTTCAAAAGGAACGACTAATTGATCTTTATCCGGGAAATAATGTTCCATAAAATAGATCAACAAATCGCGCGCGGTTTCATTATAGTGTGGATACATCGTCACTTTCCCAAACAGATACTTGACGTCGGGATTAATAACGACCAATGCTCCTAACCCGTCCCATAGATTATCTAAAGAAAATAATCCTTTTCGATTATCTATCGACGGCTGAAATCGCGGCTGTACCCAAGAACGGCCAAGTTCTAATGTATGAGGTAGAAATTCCTTTTTAAATTTATCAGAAAAATGGAAGTAATGTGCCGTAGAGAGATGAAGATCGCCATTTTTATCTACAGCATCTAAACATTTGATAACTCGGTATCCAGCTATAATTTCCTCCTCCTCAGGGTTCCAAGCAATAAGCTGGTCGTAATTAAATTCGCATGTATCATTCTCATCAATATCTAGGGGCAGCCCTGTTCCGCCTCCAGCTCCTCGAAAGGTGACTTCTCGCAGACGACCGATTTCACGCATAATGTGGGGAGCTGTATGATAGTTGATTAAATAAACCTCATTATTTCCATTATTGGTATAACGCACAAAAGCATCTTGTGTCAATTCCGCTTTGATTAACGCTCTATCTACCGGTGGTATTATCTCCTGCATATATTATTTTTTGTCTCCCATTCTGTATACTATCTCCCTCACATGGTGCGCCCATTCACGTTCGTTTTTGGATCTATCAAATTCTTGATAAGGAATCCGTTCTCCGACACGAATAGTTACCGTATGGTTTCGTTGTGAAAACATCTCGTCCGGCAAATATAACATCTCTATGTTTACTTTTAATCCTATTTTTTGTCTTAGTCTAGCTAAATTATAGAAAAAATTAGAATTTTTACCATCAATATATACGGGCACGATGTCTCTTTTATATTTTTTGGATTTCGATATAAAACTCTTCTTCCATTCTAAATCGGCAATCTTCCCCCCTATCTTGCGTGAAACCAAACCTGCCGGGAAGACCAATAATGCATTGTCAGAGGCATAAGCCTGATCGATTGCTAAAATACCACTCTTTGCTTGTCCCCCTATCTTATTCACCGGAACAAAAAGAGGTTCCAAATTTCGGACATTCATCAATATGTCGTTTACCAAAAATTTGACGTCACGTCGATATCGTCCTATCGCCTGCATGATAGCAATACCATCCAATCCGCCAAGGGGATGATTTGAAGCAAATATGACACTATCGTCGACCGGGATATTCTCTGCACCCTCCAGCATCACCTTCACGCCTAAATCCGTTATTAGAGCGTCAACGAAATCTAACCCATATAAATCCCGAAATCTGGTCATAATATCGTTAATCTCATCTTCATGGATCACTCGTTCTAGGTAACTTATGAACGGGCTAGGAATCCATTTGGCCAGTTTTGGACCTTTTTTTCTAATTACTTCACGAATCTGAATAAACTTTACCTGCTCTTCTTCTCTGGCCATTTATTTTCTAATAAGTTCCGTGTTTTGCATCATTATCGGGGTAAAAATAATAAATTTAAATTTTATTGATGTAAAAAGTTATTTACATAAATGGTATACGGGATAACGGTAATATTGCTAATTTAGCATATAATTTAAACAAGGTTAGTAAAAACGCTTTTAAGTTTTCTTTGTTTAAGTTTAAAACAGTTCATCATGTATATAGGTGAAATTCTAACAAAGAACTATTTTGACGTCCAATCCGACGATAGCATCAAATTTGCATTAGATAAGATGAGCGAATTGCATACTTCACAAGTTTCGGTTGTCAACGAACAGGACTTATTGGGCATTCTCACAGAAGATCATCTGCTTTCTGCGCATAATGAGACGCATTCCGTAAATAGCTTAATGGTATCGTTGCGTTTTTTGTACCTATACGAATATCAACACGTTTACGATGCACTCCAGTATATGGACGCACATCAATTGGAAATCCTTCCTATTTTAGATAAAGAAAACGCTTATATTGGAGTCGTTACGTCGACCGATTTATTATCTGCCATCAACGAAACATTGGGCAACAAGGATACGGGTGCTATAATTGTATTAGAACTCGGGAAAAACGATATATCGTTTTCACACATCGCTCATATTTTTGAAGCGGAAAATATACGCATCCTCAATACTGCAGTTCGTGATATTCCAGACACCACGAAGATGGAAATGACAATTAAAGTAGATAAAAAAAATGTTTCGACCGTGGTGGCCTCTTTGTGGCGTTTCGATTACGTGGTCAAAGCAACATTCAACGATGGCAGTCAAGATTCGGATATTAAGGACCGCTATGATATCTTAATGAATTACTTAAATCTATAAAACTCTCCGTAATTTTAGCATCTTTGCATAAGTTTTGATAAAACCGCTTTTTATGCAACAAAAATCCATCGCTATATATGGCAGGGCTTTCAATTCATCCGTTGTTCCCTATGTCGAACAATTGTTTTCCTATTTGAAAGAAAAAGGCGTCACTGTTTATATATATTCTGACTTTTACGATTTTTTGAATGGACAATTAGCGTGCCCCGATTCCTTCCTTCGATATTATAGCCACAACGATCTCCCTAAAGACATTTTATTTCTATTAAGTCTTGGTGGTGATGGCACGATGCTTTCTGCCGTGTCGCAAGTTCGGGATTCAGGTATTCCGATTGCAGGAATTAATTTCGGACGCCTGGGTTTTTTAGCATCTATTCATAAGACGAAGATAATCCAAGCACTCGACGATATTCTAGCAGGACGCTATACACTACAAGCCCGGGACTTGCTAGAAGTAAGCAGCGATCAGCAAGGAATTTTTGGAGATACTAATTTCGCATTAAATGATATTACCGTTTTTCGCCACGACACATCGTCTATGATCACGATCAATGTAGCCTTGAATGGTGAAATTTTGAATTCGTATTGGGCTGACGGTATTATCATTGCTACGCCAACGGGTTCTACGGCATATTCCCTAAGCTGCGGCGGCCCTATTATCATGCCAGGAAGTGGCAATTTCGTCATCACCCCCGTCGCTCCACATAATTTAAATGTACGACCAATTGTCATCTCGGCGGATAGCGAACTGGAATTAGAGATTGAAAGTAGGACTGACAAATATATCCTCAGTTGTGACTCTCAGAACGAGACATTGAACACCACAACGAAACTGCGTATTAAACGCGCATCTTTCCGTGTACACCTTATTCGCTTAACTTCCGATAGCTTTTTTGGTACCCTACGCGAAAAATTGCTTTGGGGATTGGACGTGAGAAACTATTAACAATATATTTAACACAATTTAATACCTCCATATTGCGCTAAAACGTCTATCTTTACGCCATAAAACCCGTATAAGGAAGCCCGATAAAAGAAATGAATTTCAAACAAAAGATAAATCCGAAAGCATTACCTCAACACGTCGCTATTATTATGGATGGGAACGGTAGGTGGGCAAAAGGCTTTGGAAAGTTACGTATCTTCGGCCACCAAAATGGGGTAACCGCTGTTCGAGAAGCATTGGAAGGATGTATAGAAATTGGGGTACCCTATTTGACACTTTATGCTTTCTCATCGGAAAACTGGAATAGGCCAAAGATAGAAGTTAACGCATTGATGGAGTTGCTGGTAGATACGCTGGCAAAAGAAACCAAAACCTTTTTGGAAAACGACATTCGTTTAAACGCTATAGGCAGTATTAGTGATTTACCACAAAACTGTCAAACGAAATTGGAAGACACGATCACATTAACAAAAAACAACAGCCGGTGTGTACTCACGCTCGCATTAAGCTACGGTGCTCGAGCAGAAATTATTGATGCGACAAAGTCTATCGCTAAACAAGTCGCAGAGGGCAAATTGAACTTGGAAGACATAGACGAAAAGGTATTCCGTAACAATCTGTATACTGCTGAGATACCTGACCCGGATCTAATGATCAGAACAAGTGGTGAACAGCGAATCAGCAATTATCTTCTCTACCAAATGGCGTATACAGAATTTTGCTTCCTGCAGAAAATGTGGCCGGAATTTAAACGTGACGACCTCTTCGAAGCGATTTATAATTATCAGCAAAGAGAAAGAAGATATGGTAAAACAAGCGAACAGCTATAATATTAAATTTATTACCTTTGCACCATCAATTTGGAGCCTAATTAAAAGGCTGGTTATTATTATTTCTTTTAACAAAAATTAACAAGAGATTGGTGTACTTTAGCACCGAGAAAATAGAATAAATGAAGCGCTTACTATATTTAATAACATTTACACTAGTTTTCGGGGGGCAACCATTATTCGCTCAAATCCAAGGAAACAACCCGATTAACCTAAACGACCCTGATGATATCAGCTATTTAGATCCTAAAAATTACATCATCGGCGGCGTACGGGTTTCCGGTACAGAGTACTTGGATAACGATGTATTGATTACTATTTCTAAATTAGTTGTAGGTCAATATATCGAAATTCCTAGTGAAGAAACAGCCAATGTTATCAAAACCTTAATGGCGCAAAATTTATTTGATGATGTACAGTTATATGCGGAAAGATTTGAAGGGGAAAATGTTTACTTGGAGATCCGTGTGCGCGAACGTCCACGTCTTACACGCATTGAGATCGATGGACTTAAAAAGGGTGAAAAAGAGGAAGTACAAAAGCGTTTAAATACCAGCTCGGGTAGAATAGTTAACGAAAACTTATTAAAAACCACCCGATCGACGATCCAAAAATTTCTTCGTGAAAAGTCTTTTCTTTATCCTGAAATAGAAATATCCACAAAAAAGGACAGCGCAGAAACAAACAACGAAATCGTTTTTGTTAATGTTACAAAGAACAAAAAAATAAAAGTTCATCGTGTGTATTTCGATGGAAACGAAGAATTTTCAGACCGCCAGTTACGCAAGTACTTAAAAGGCGTGAAACCACGTCGATGGTACCGGATTTTCGGACCGGGAAAATTCAAAGACGACAAATATAAAGAAGCAAAAGAAAACCTAATTGCCAAGATGCAAGATAAAGGCTATCGGGATGCCCAAATTCTTGTAGATAGCATTTCGCGTTATGATAATAATGAAGTTGACGTACATATCAATCTTCATGAAGGTCCTCGTTATTATATGGGGGATATTCAATGGTCTGGAAACTCAAAATATACAGACTCCGTACTGAACTTATTGTTAGGAATTGAAAAAGGGGATGTATATAGTGAGGAAAAATTAACCACCAAACTTCAAGGACCTACTCGAAATAGTGACGATATAAGTGCACTATACCAGAACGACGGTTATCTTACTTTTGGTGTTCAACCTATTATTAAACGGATCTACAACGATACCGTTGATGTAGAAATCGTAATAAGCGAGGGAAAACAGTTCACCATTAATAATGTGATCGTCAAAGGAAACGATGTCACCAATGACCGTGTCGTATTACGTTCCATCTATTCTAAACCCGGACAAAAATACTCCCGCGAGCTAATCATGCGGAGTATCCGTGAAATATCCCAATTAGGTATGTTTGACGAACAGAAAATCCAGCCTGACATTCCGCAATCCTCTATGAACTATGAAGAGGGAACAACCGACATTGTTTTCAATGTCGCAGAAAAGCCCTCTGATCAGGTAGAGCTTTCAGGAGGATACGGTGCTGGGCAGGTCATCGGTACATTGGGATTAACATTCAACAATTTTTCAACCAGCAATTTCTTCAAAAAAGATGCCTGGAAACCCCTACCACGCGGAGACGGACAAAAGTTAAGTATCCGTGGCCAAACATCGGGAAAAAGATATCAATCGTACAGTTTCTCTTTTTCAGAACCATGGTTAGGTGGTAAGAAGCCCATTTATTTTGGCTTGAGTGCTTATACTTCTAATTCATCATACGGCGGATTTGATTACTTTACCGGCCGCCAAATGGTCTCAGACGATCAACTCAGTCGTATTTGGATGACGGGGGTAACTGCTACTTTAGGTAAGCGCTTACAGTGGCCGGACAATTACTTTCAAGTCAATACCTCATTGTCTTTCCAACGTTACAAATTACAAAACTATGGCGGCTACTTCTTATTTGATAATGGTACGGCCTATAATATGAACATCACGCAGGAAATCAGTCGAAATTCGGTAGATGCGCCCATCTATCCTACTTCCGGCTCGCATTTTAAATTTTCTGTGCAGTTAACACCGCCATACTCTGCTTGGAACAGCATCGATTATCAAAATGCACCGAGCGAAGTCAAATATAAGTGGACTGAATACCATAAATGGAAGTTTGACAGCCAGTGGTACACAAGAATTGTAGGGAAATTAGTTTTGAAAAGCCAAGCTCAGTTCGGTTATTTGGGCAACTACACAAATAGAACAGAGACCTCTACATTCGAACGCTTCAAGCTCGGTGGAGACGGGATGATGGGCTTTGATTTTTTACAGGGTTCGGAAATTATTGCTATGCGAGGTTATGCTAACGGTACCATTATTCCAGAATCCACAGGATCGCAGAATAACGGTATAAACAGAGCTATCAATTCTGGTAGCCCTATCTATGCAAAATATCAATTAGAACTTCGCCACCCTGTTATGCTGAATGAACAGGCAACCGTATTTGTTCTTGCGTTTGCTGAGGCAGGGAATACTTGGAATAAATTTAGCGAGGTTAACCCTCTTAAAATGCGTCGTTCGGCTGGTATAGGTGCACGTATTTTTCTACCTATTTTTGGTATGTTGGGTATCGATTACGGCCACGCCTTCGATCCGATTCCGGGCTTACAATCTAGTCAATGGAAGCAGAACTTCACATTCAGCATATTACAAAACATGGGCGGATTTTAAACTTTTTGGAACTATTATTGTCCTAAAATTTAGAGAAATAAGTAATTTGAAAATATATGAAAAAGGTAATATTTATCGTCAGTTTGATTGTAGCTTCCGTAACCCTAGCTTCCGCTCAGCGTTTGGCGTATGTAGATTCTGAATATATTTTAAAACATATCCCGGAATACACCGCTGCACAAAAACAATTGGATAACCTTTCCAGTACATGGCAAACGGAGGTCGATAAACAATACGAGGAAATTGAAAAACTGTACCAGGCTTATCAAAATGACCAAGTGTTATTAAATGAAGATATGCGCCGTCGTAGAGAAGACGAAATTGTAAATAAAGAAAAACAAGTAAAAGATTTTCAACGTCAAAAATTCGGCTTTGAGGGCGATCTATACAAAGAGAGAATCCGTTTAATACAACCTATCCAAGATCGGGTATCCAATGCGATACAGGAATTGGCCAAAAGTGAAAGTTTAGATTTGATTTTGGACAAAGGTAGCGAGGTTGCCATCCTATTTGCTAATCCCAGCTTAGATAAAAGTAATGACATCATTACAAAATTAGGTTTGAAACCGAATCCAAGCTTGGCGAATTAATTTTTTTATTATACTTGTAGCAAGAAATTGCAATTCATTATTAACGTATATTTATAAAACAAAAAGTGTTTTGGTTGATAAAAGAGAACCAAAAAAATGATTAAAATGAGAAGAATGAAAAATTTATTTAGAAGTGTAGCTTTAGTAGCGGTGGTATTTTTGGGCGTACAACAGGTAAGTGCTCAACAAAAGATTGGTCATATCAATGCGGATGAAATTTTTCAGTTGACTCCTGAATTTAAAACGGCAAATGATCAGTTAAGAACATTGAACGAGACGAAGACACAAGAATTACAGGGAATGTATGCCGAGTTTCAAAAGAAACAAACCGAAGCTAACGAAAAATACAGGAGCCGAAGTGAGGCAAACAAAGAAACCATTGATGCAGAACTACAAGTATTAGGAGAGGAGCTTCAAAGTATCGAACAGCGTATACAAGAAGTACAACGTGTCGCACAAGAAGATATGAGTAAAAAGCAACAAGAGCTTTTGACCCCTATTCAGACTAAGGTTATGACCGCTATCAATGCTGTAGCTAAAGAAAAAGGATATGCTTACGTATTGGATACTTCATCTGGAAATGTTATTTACTTCCAAGGTGGAGAAGATATATCGATGGACGTACGTACAAAACTAGGTATTAGCCCAGACGCTAAACCGGTAACACCCGCAGTACCTACTACGGAACAACCACAATAAAACCCTGTTTCAGAAAATAGCAAAAGGAGACCAATGGTCTCCTTTTGCTATTTTGTAACGTTGTGTATCCATTCGGACACTTGCTATTGCGGCTTTTATTGATAACCTTCATTTTGTCTAAACTCGTCTTTATTGAAAATCGCATCAAGCTGTCCTTGCGGAATCGGTCGGACGATATGATGGTTCTGCAAAGTTGGTCCAACATCTGGATTATTGCTTTTTACTCTGTCGAATAATTTGCCTGTACGTTTCAGATCGAACCAACGAATCTGTTCGCCGGCAAACTCTCTAGCGCGTTCATCCAAGATAAAATCAAGCGTTATCTGTGATGGGGTAACCTTCATTTGTTCTTCAAATCCTGGTTTCGCAGCTCTCACACGAACAATATTTACCCAATAAGCAGCAGAATCCAGATTCCCTAATTTCAATTGGGCTTCTGCCGCATTTAAATACAATTCCGCCAAACGTATCACAAATACATCCCGCGCACTTTGCGCTTCATTGGCAGATGCTCTCGTGTTATCTAAAAATTTACGAAGTGTAGGATATCTAAGCTGATCCTTAACTTTACCATCTGCTTGGTACATATAATTCCGATCATACGTTTTATATGCTTTACTAGACGGATTTACAGCTCTTCGGGTTGTATATACAGCGGTATCTCCCAACGTTAGGTTCCCAATTGGATTATTAACATAGAAGACCTCTTTAAAACTTCCTTCATACCGTTCATCACCCGCGGGAAATAGATCCAATAAAAATCGCGTAGGCATATACCGATTGAAAGGTCTACCATTTTCGGTATCTCGCATCATGCCCGTCTCGGTATCATATTTCATAATAAACATTAAGTGCCCATTATTGCTACCACGGCTATGACCCAACGGGTTAAGGATTTCATCTTCCTTATCGTTTAATGCTAAATTTGTAGAATAATTGACAGCGTATATCACCTCCTTATTTTTAAGATTCGACATATCCCAGAGATCTGCGTATTTTGCTTCCAATTCGAACCCAAAATTCCCATTGATAACCGATGTGGCATATTGATTTGCTTTTTGATCATTGCCTATCGTCAAATACACCCGGGATAGAAACGCTCTTGCAGCTGGATTAGTTACCCGTCCATAGTCTGACGTCGTATTAGGCAAATGCTGTATAGAAAACAACAAATCCTCTTCTATTAGTTTATAAAAATCCGCTACAGAGGCTTTATTAGCTGTTGTCACAATACCGCTAGTTTCTTCTACGGATAGATGAACCTCTCCCCAAGTTTCCACAATATGCCAATAATAAAATGCCCGTAAAAAATGTAACTCTGCCAAGCGTATGTTCTTCAAGTCTTCCTCAAAACCGGCACCCTCTATTCTGGAGATACCCGCATTACAAATGTTCACAGCAGCATATAACGCTTTCCACTCAGTTTCTATAGCGCCATTATTGCCTTGCAGGTTGATATACTTTGTCAGATCAGGATAGATATCTCCTGCTCCACTCATCCACAGGTCAGTTCCCATTTCAGACAAACTATATCCCTCTTCCTTCCCATACCACCAGCGTTGATAAGAATACGCTGCATTTATCAATGTTTCGAACCCTTGCGGCGTAGTATATACCGTTTCCGACGTAATACCACTTGGGTTATACTCTTCGATCATATCGCTACAGGCTATTGTTACACCCAACAGTAGAACACCTGCAAGCCATTTAAAAACTATATTTTTCATATTTTTCTTCCTTTTTAAAATCCAATATTGACACCAAAAACAAATAACTTCGTCATCGGGAAATTCTCCGACCCTCCGCGTTCTGGGTCGTATTCTTTTAATTCCTTTGCTTTTGTCCACGTAAAGGGATTTCGAGCTGTTCCATAGATACGCATACTTTTCACTAAACCTGATTTTAAAATCGAATTATCGAAAGTGTAGCCCAACGATAGATTACGTACGCGGATAAACGACCCATTCACGTGGCCTAATGTACTCGTGTATAACATGCTACTAAGCGATGATCCAGAATTTGGTCTTGGATAGGCATTCGTAGGGTTTTCGGGTGTCCAATAATCGATAGCGGCCGTACTTTGCCCCAACCCCTGCGGATCATATCGTCTCAAGAAATCCGGACGAATCATCTGTCCCCATCTCGCAAACACGTAGACGTTCAAATCAAAACCTTTGTAAGTAAAGGTATTATCCCATCCTGCCAACCAACTAGGTCGTGGTGTCCCAAGAATGACACGGTCAGCTGATGCATCGATTTTCCCATCGCCATTGATATCTCGTACCCGGATGTCTCCCGGCTCTTGTCCCCATTGAGCGGCTTCGGCTTCTTCCCCCAGCTGCCATATGCCGATCTTATCGTAATCATAGAACACAGTCGTTGGCTGACCAATGAACCAGCCGTTACCAATATCATCGTCCTTGGTGACAAGTTCTATAATTTCTTCTTTATTGCTGGTAAATGATAGCGCTGAGTGCCATTTAAACGCCCTTCCTTGTATCACATCTGCATTCAATGCGATTTCAACACCCCGATTACGAGTTTTTCCTACATTCTGAATTACAGAAGTTACTCCGGTTGTAGGCGGCAGGCCACGTTCGAGCAAAAGATCCGTTGTCCGAGAATCGTACAGATCAAGAGACGCATTAAACCTATTCTGTTGAAATCCAAAATCAACCCCCACATTAGCTGTTGCTGTGATCTCCCAACCTAAACCATAGTTACCTATTCGTGGCGAAAAAGTATACCCTGTCGCTTGTTCATCATCCCATGCGAACGCCACGCGGGTCAGACTGTTTTGCGTTGAATAAGGGTCTACCGCATAGTTTCCTGCCTTTCCATAACTAGCTCGTAACTTTAATTCACTAAAGGTATTTTGATTCGTCATAAAACCCTCATCCACTATACGCCATGCTGCTGCAACAGACGGAAAGAAAGCCCATTTTCTGCCCTGCGCTAATATCGACGAACCATCTGTACGGCCTGTCGCAGTTAACAAGTATTTCCCTTTGTAAGCGTAATTAAGACGGCCAGCGAACGACACCAGATTATTCATCGTATAACTTGTATTTGTTGCAAGATTTCTTCCTGCATTGCCCAGAGCGTAGAACAATTGACCGTCTAATAATAGATCCTCTCCGGAGGCATTAATATTATCCGACCTATTCCATAGAAGACTATTAACCGCCGTGACGGTAAAATTATGATCTTCTATTTCCTTTTGGTAAGAGAGCACATTTTCCATATTAATGAGATAGCTATTCTCTGCGTCGTAAGTCGCTTTCGAGAATGAACCATTGCGGTCAATTGTATAGGATCCAGCATACGATCCATCTCTCGTATTTGTAAAGGTGACACCTAAGGTAGATCTCCCTGAAAAGCCCTTCCAGTTTGTCAATTCCACATAGGCGTTCGTTAAGGTTCTAGTTATGTTTCCCTCGGCCCTATAAGCATTTGGTTCCATATCGGCTAAAGGGCTAATGGCCGAACCGCTAAGGGGATACATAATCAAGTCACCTGCATCATCGTATACCCTACCTAGCGGATTAATTTTATTGGCCTGATTTAGCGGGTCTCTTCGTTTATCAATTTCATATCGCGTCACTTGCGACTGCATACCGGCTTTAAAATAGTCGCCCAATTTTTGATCGATGTTCAAACGTCCCCCAAAACGATTCGTCATATCCATATCGAAGATTCCCCGCTCATTTAAATAATCTCCACTAAAATATACCGTGGTTTTATCGTTACCTGCATTAATACTGACTTGATAGTTTTGTTGCATACCGTCTTTCACCAACAAATCAAAATAATCGATATAATCATTATTGCGAATGGCCTCCAATTCTGCATCATTAAACGCATTCTTATCGTCTGCCTCCGAACTCCATTTACCTGTGGCGCGATACGCTTCTCTCCTTAATTTGACCCACTGGTCTATGTTCATCACACTGGGATACCGATCAACTTTAGACACCCCCGCATAAGAATTAACTGCGATACGCGCCCGACCGGATTTCCCTCTCTTTGTAGAAACAATAACCACCCCATTCGCCCCTCTTGACCCGTAAATTGCCGTCGAAGAAGCATCTTTCAATATCTCCATCGACTCTATATCATTCGGATTAATATCCTGAATATTACTATACTGAACACCGTCCACAATAAATAGCGGCCCATTTTGCGCCGTAATAGACCTATTACCTCTGACGGTCATAGATACTCCCGAAGATGCCGATCCGTTACTTCGTGTAATATCGACGCCTGGCACTTTTCCTTGGATAGATTCAATAATATTGGCAGAGGGTACTTTTGCTATCTCCTCTCCCTTTACCGAAACGACGGATCCCGTCAAATCACGCTTTTTTACCGTTCCGTAGCCTATCACCACCACCTCATCTAGTGAGGTATTTTCTTTTGTCAAGACAACTGTAGATAAAGCAGTTCCACTATATTCGACTTGACTAGGTACATATCCAACTAAGGTAAATTTAACTTTTCCGGTAGTTTCGCTAATTGTTAATCGAAACTGTCCGGATTCATCAGTCGAGGTTGAGGCTTCGCTTGCTTCTCCCTCAAACCGTACCGTAACGCCCTCTAAGGGGGTTTTTGACAAGGCTTCCACCACCGTGCCCGTGATCTCTGTTTGCTGGGCATAACTTTTCCACACACTGAGAAATAGTATACACATTAAAAATAGCTTTTCTCTCATATTAACTTTTTTGGTTTATAAAAAACATTAAAATGCAATCGGTTGCATATACATGCAATTTAAACCAGATAACTCAATTATCAAAAAAAAGTTACGCAAACGTTGCCGGCCTAGGAACAAAAAAAGGAGCCTTTTAGGCTCCTTCTCTTAAATATCTAACAAATTGATAACGGGTTAAAACTCTATTTTACGGTATCAATTACTGCTTTAAAAGCATCAGGGTTGTTCATCGCTAAATCAGCCAATACCTTACGGTTTAGACCGATATTTTTAGCATTCAATTTCCCGATCAACTGTGAATAAGAAATCCCGTGTTGACGAGCACCTGCGTTGATACGCTGAATCCATAAAGCTCTGAACTCGCGTTTTTTGGTTTTACGATCGCGGTAAGCGTATTGTAAACCTTTTTCTACTGTATTTTTAGCAATCGTATAAACTTTGCTTCTCGAACCGAAATAGCCTTTGGCCATTTTCATGATTCTTTTTCTTCTTCTTCTCGAAGCTACTGCGTTAACCGAACGTGGCATATTATTTTAAATTTAATTTGGTATAAGGCGTTACGTTTTTCAGCAATCTTACGACCCAATACCCGGTTACAAAATTATTTATTAAATGGAGATAAAACTTATTTACCGATGCCAAGCATACGTTTTACGTTGCCCATATCGGCCTCGGAAACATAACTTGTTTGTGTCAAGTTACGTTTTTGCTTCGTTTCCTTTTTTGTCAAGATGTGGCTCTTATAAGCGCTCTTTCTTGCAATCTTACCTGTTCCAGTCAATTTGAAGCGTTTTTTCGCGCTGGAATTGGTTTTTACTTTTGGCATAATGAAATTAATTTTATATCAATCTGTTAGATTCTCTTATTTATTTTTTTGGAGCTGTCTTTGGAGCAAGTGTCAAGAACATCCTTTTGCCTTCTAGTTTAGGCAACAATTCTACTTTCCCATAGTCCTCCAATGCTTGCGCAAAGCGCAATAATAAAATCTCACCTTGTTCTTTGAAAACGATAGCACGTCCTTTGAAATGCACATAGGCACGAACTTTTTCGCCATTTTCTAAAAACTTTATAGCATGTTTTAACTTGAATTCGAAATCGTGATCATTCGTGTTTGGCCCAAAACGGATCTCTTTAACGACAGTCTGCTTCGCGTTCGATTTTATTTCCTTTTGCTTCTTCTTCTGCTCGTATACAAACTTACTATAATCAATGACCCTACAAACAGGAGGATTGGCATTTGGTGAAATCTCCACTAGGTCAAGTTCCAACTCGTCTGCCATTTCTAATGCTTTACGAGTAGGATAAATGCCTTGCTCAACATTTTCACCCACCAGACGGACCTCTGGTACCCTGATGAATTCGTTAATGCGATGTTCTGGTTCTTTCTTTCTCATTGGCGGTCTAAAACCACCTGATCTTTTTAATGCCAAATGTTTAAATATTAAACGGTTATTTCTTTAATTAATAATTCCTTAAAAGCTTGCGGGCTCATCGAGCCTAAATCTATCGATCCATGTTTACGAACAGAAACTGTGCCATTTTCGACCTCCTTCTCCCCTACGATCAACATATAAGGGATTTTTTTCAGTTCCGCATCACGGATCTTCCGACCGACCTTCTCATCACGAAAGTCAATCAGTCCGCAAATATCGGAATTATTTAGCGAATTTAAAAGGTTTTTGGCAGTTTCCTCATATTTTTCAGATACGGGCAAAATTATAAATTGCTCAGGAGCAAGCCATAATGGAAATTGCCCTCCACAATGTTCGATGAGAACCGCTATAAATCGTTCTAGGGAGCCAAAGGGTGCACGATGAATCATCACAGGACGATGTTTTTGATTATCACTCCCCGTATATTCCAATTCAAAGCGCTCTGGTAAGTTGTAATCCACCTGAATTGTTCCCAGTTGCCACTTCCGGCCTAACGCATCCTTCACCATAAAATCGAGTTTAGGCCCATAAAATGCGGCTTCACCATATTCCATTACCGTCGGAAGCCCTTTCTCTGCAGCCGCTTCCATAATCGCCGTTTCGGCTAGATTCCAATTTTCGTCCGTTCCGATATATTTCGTCTGGTTATCTGGATCTCGCAACGAAATTTGCGCTGTGTAATCCTCAAAACCTAACGCATCGAATACATATAATGTTAGATCGATTACCTTTTTAAACTCTTCCTTCACCTGATCTGGTCTGCAGAACAAGTGCGCGTCATCTTGTGTGAATCCCCTTACTCGCGTCAATCCATGTAACTCTCCAGATTGCTCGTAACGATAAACTGTCCCAAACTCCGCAAATCGTACAGGCAAATCTTTATATGAGCGAGGTTTTGTCTTATAAATCTCACAATGATGCGGGCAATTCATCGGCTTCAGGAAAAACTCTTCTCCTTCAACAGGAGTATGAATGGGTTGGAATGCATCCTCACCATATTTTTCATAATGTCCCGACGTAACATACAATTGTTTGTGTCCGATATGTGGTGTTACAACCGGTTCATAGCCCGCTTTTATTTGTGCCCGTTGTAAAAAATCTTGTAGCTTTTGGCGAAGCGCGGCACCTTTAGGCAACCAAAGAGGTAATCCCGCTCCGACTTTTTCCGAAAAAGCAAACAGTTCTAATTCTTTTCCCAGCTTACGGTGATCGCGTTTCTTCGCTTCTTCAATAAATTTCAAATATTCTGATAGTTCAGATGCTTTCGGAAAACTAACACCATAAATGCGGGTAAGTTGTTTACGTGTTTCGTCTCCACGCCAATATGCGCCAGCTACGTTTGTCAATTTGATTGCCTTGATCACGCCTGTGTGTGGAATATGTGGCCCACGACAAAGGTCTGTAAAATTACCCTGTGTATAGAACGTGATTTTACCGTCTTCCAAATCCTTGATCAAATCCAACTTATACTCATCTCCCTTCGCTGTGAAATATGCCAAAGCATCCGCTTTCGAAACTGACTTTCGTTCAAACGTTTCTTTTTGCTTTGCCAGCTCCAACATTTTATCTTCAATTTGCTTGAATTCGTCGGAAGAAAATTCACGGTCACCGAAATCTACGTCGTAGTAGAATCCCGTTTCGATGGCCGGACCTATACCAAATTTTATCCCAGGGTACAAAGTTTCTAGGGCTTCTGCCAATAAATGGGCGGACGAATGCCAAAAAGTAGATTTCCCTTTATCGTCATTCCAGGTTAATAGTTTCACAGTAGCGTCCGCTTCGATTGCTCTTGACGCATCCCAAACTTCACCGTTTACTTCGGCACCTAATACGTTTCTGGCCAAACCTTCGGAAATCGACTGGGCTATCTGCATAGCCGTAATTCCTTTTTCGTACTGACGGATCGAACCATCAGGCAATGTTATATTAATCATCTACAAATATGATTTTAATTTATTAAAAAATTGAAATTTAACCATTTACAGACGGCCAGCATACTACGCTGTAAATTATCCATAAAGTCTCGAGCGCAAAGATATTCAATATCTCCAACAAACGGAAGCCGTTTTTTTTGTACCTTTGTCCTCTCAAAAGGGAAAGCAATGTCAAATCAAGTTCCGGAAGACGGCACGCTGCTTCCATTGATGGAAGAATTTTACACGATACAAGGCGAAGGATATCATACAGGGAAGGCGGCATACTTTATTCGCCTAGGCGGTTGTGATGTAGGATGTCATTGGTGTGATGTCAAAGAAAGCTGGGATGCGGAATTACATCCGCTGACGTCGGCAGAATCAATCATCGAAAATGCAAAGAAATTCCCTGCAAAAACGGTGGTTATTACAGGAGGAGAACCGCTGCTATACAACCTAGATTATCTCACAAGAGGATTAAAAGATTCCGGCATACAGACTTTTATCGAAACATCAGGTGCCTATCCGTTATCTGGATATTGGGATTGGATATGCTTATCTCCTAAAAAATTCAAAGCCCCGCGACCGGACGTATTAAATGCTGCAGGCGAATTAAAAGTAATCGTTTTCAATAAAAGTGATTTTCAATGGGCCGAAGAGCATGCTCGGTTTGTCGGCAAAAACTGTAAACTATACTTACAACCTGAGTGGTCTAAGACCGTAGAAATGACACCACTGATCATTGAATATGTAAAAAATAATCCGCAATGGGAAATTTCTCTGCAAACACATAAGTATCTCCATATCCCCTAGTCCGTCACAACGTCACCATACCACCAGTTTTGACAGATTCGTCGCAAGCAAGCGCTATTCTTAAACTATTGATTGCATCTTCCATAGACTTGGATAAATCCAAGTTCTCCTGTATAGCCTGTAAAAAATGTAACTGTTCCCTATCGCATAGTTCTTGATGGCTAGGCTCATCCGTCAAATCTATCCATTCATCTGGTCTGATAAATTTGTTTTTTTCATCTATATCTGCATAATGTACACGCAACGATTCTGTTTGTGTATGTGCTTCGACTGAATCGGACTGACCTTTTCCGCTCGCTTTATTTGCGACAATAGAGACTGCGCCTTTCGGACCCATTACATCTTTTATGAAAAACGCAGTTTCGCTTATCATCGGCCCCCACCCGGCCTCGTACCAACCTACAGAACCGTCATCAAAGTATATCTGCAGCTGTCCATAATTATAGTTATCCAATGGTATATCATCCGCTAGACGAGCACCGATAGCAGAGACACGAACGGGACGAGCTTCCGTCATTTGGCACATCACATCAATATAATGCACACCACAATCGACGATAGGACTCAGGCTCTTCATTAGATTCCGATGCACATCCCACATAAATCCTTGGCTTTGTTGATTTAAATTCATTCGGAACACCAATGGGTTTCCTAATGTCTTCCCTATTTCAATAAATTTGATCCAAGATGGATGATAGCGAAGAATATAGCCTACCACTAGCTTTTTATCCGCGTCTTTAGCTGCCCGAACCACCCGTTCAGCACCTAGCACACTATCTGCCAATGGTTTTTCAACAAACACATGTGCCCCTGCCTCAAAAGCCTTCAATGCATACGTTTCATGTGTGTCGGGATACGTCGCGATACACACTGCGTCCGGCTTTGTTTGACACAAAGCAAAATCATAATCGTCAAACGTTGGATAAGCTGTCTCGAGCGTGGTGTTAACGTGATGTTTACTATCCCCTCTAGAAACCAATCCAACAATTTCAAACCCGGCCAATTTATGATAAGCGGCTGCATGCGATGCGCCCATGTTACCACAACCAACAACTAATATCTTTATTTGTTCCATCGCTACGTCAACTTATAATGACCCGGTCTCGGGATAGGTAATTCATCTATTTTCATCTCCCAGTGATAGTCCTCCACAGATGGCCCCAAAACTTCTTTCGAATGAATGACCTCCTCATACGATAACGTTCTTCCTGAGTAAGCCGATAATCTTCCCCAAATTGCCATTAGCGTCGAGGTTACCATGAAATCACCATCATTGATGATTTGTTTCTCTTTTATTGCTTTAAACAGTTCATCATGCTGTGTCTGGTACATGTTATTAAGAGGGGCAGTATTACGCCAAGGGCTATCCCCGAAAATTTCATAACTCGTGTTAATCCCTACATTTATAGACCCTTTTGTACCCATAGCTTCTACGGTATTACGCGGCGTTGTTCCATTCTGTTGACGACCGAAATGAAAAGTTCGAAATCCATTATCGTATTCGTACTCCACCGTAAAGTGGTCATAAACGTTGCCGTATTTATTCCATGGCCGACTTTGGCGTCCACCCGTCGCGGTTACTTTGTGCGGGACCTTATTGTTTAATATCCACGACATATAATCTACACTGTGTATCGTCTGCTCCACGAGCATGTCACCGGAATATCTTTGGTAATAGTACCAATTGCGCAGCTGATAGGCTAAATCATTCCATTCAGGTTTTCTTTCTTTATGACTCAATTCACCACCGTGTCGAAACGAAGAAAGCGCTTTGATTTCTCCAATAGCACCGTCGTGTACTTGCGAAACAATCTGTCTGTTTGGAAAAGAATAACGAAAACAAAATCCGCTCACTAAACACAATTCCTTTTCTTTTGCCAACTTGACGGCCGCTTCTACCTGATGTAGTCCTGGTATATCCACGGCAACAGGTTTTTCGCAGAAAACGTGTTTACCCTCTTTTACAGCTAATGCCAAATGAGCCGGCCTAAAATTCGGCGGCGTACACAATAGCACCACGTCCACTTTAGATTTTATTAACCGTTCATAAGCATCGAACCCGAGAAAGGACGTTTTATCGTTGACGGTTATACGGTCACCATATTTTTGCTTTAGCGCAGATAGCGTATTGTTCAGGTTATCTTCAAAAATATCCGCCAATGCCGTCACCTGTACGTCAGGATCCGCTGCCAATGCTTGAAAGACAGCCCCCGTTCCTCGCCCCCCACATCCAACTAATCCCACGCGGATGACCTTTTTCTTGCTTTCTGCAACAGTTCCAAACAAGGGAACACTCATCGCTGTCGAGGTAATGACCAGTCCACTATTCTTGATAAAATCTCTGCGATTAATCATGTTATATGTTACGGTTTAAAAAAAGATTACATAAATTCACGAGCAATTTAGCAATTAACACAAAATATGCAAAATGCTATCAGAGAAATTACACCGCTCATAGAGGATAACGCAGCGGTATTGGGCTTATTAATGATTATTCTGGGGCTCGTTTTTTACACGTCAAGCTTAAAAAATAAATATATTACCCGATTTTATTCGGTTATCCCACCGTTGCTACTTTGCTATTTTATTCCCGGCTTGCTTAATTCCGCACATATTATAGATGGTGAAAACTCTCCTCTTACCAGTATCGGCAGTCGGTTTCTTCTCCCTGCATGTTTGATTTTATTTACGTTAAATTTAGATTTGAAAGAAATGTGGAATCTACGTAAACGGGCTGGTTTGATGTTCTTGACTGGAACAGTTGGCATTGTATTGGGTGGCCCTATTGCTGTGTGGGTTACCTCACTATTTGCTCCCCAGGTCGTGGGTGGCGCGGGCCCCGATGAAGTATGGCGTGGATTGGGCGCATTAGCAGGGTCTTGGATTGGTGGAAGTGCTAACCAGGTGGCACTTAAAGAAATTTTGAAGCCTTCTCCTTCGTTATTCTCTTCTATTATTGCTGTAGATGTATTTGTCGCTTATATATGGATGGCTTTTCTGCTATATGGCGCCACTAAGCATCAAAAATTCAATCAATTTTTTAAAGCAGATGCGTCAGATGTAGAAGAATTGACCAAAAGAATGGATGAACAACAGAAAGCGAGTAGTCGTATACCCGAAGCAAAAGATTTTATTATCATGTTATCGCTTGCCTTAGGCGGGACGGGCCTCGCATCGTTATTGGCAGAACCAATAGCGTCGTATATGACCAACCATTTCCCCGAATTAGAAAAATTTTCATTGACCAACAGCTTCTTTTGGATAGTCTTAGTCGCCACGTTGATTGGCATTGCGCTCTCCTTTACACCGGCACGCAAATTGGAAAATGCGGGAGCCTCTAAATTAGGAACAACCATGCTCTACATGTTGATCGTGACTATTGGCATGCAGATGGACATTACAGCAATCTTGGAAAATCCTGGACTATTTATTGTAGGCATCATCTGGCTGGGCATACATGCTGTCCTGTTGTTTTTAGTAGGAAAATGGATCAAAGCTCCTTTTTTTTACTTTGCTGTAGGCAGCATGTCCAATATTGGAGGCGTAGCATCTGCAACGGTGACCTCGGCTGCCTTTCACCCCTCACTCATTTCTGTAGGCGTCATATTATCGGTATTCAGTTACGCTGTAGGCACCTATGCTGGGTGGTTAACTGCTATATTGATGCAAATGGTTTCTCCCAACTAGATACCGCTTATGAAATATTACAACGAAACAAAAAACAACATGAAACAGCATATTTATTACGAAGGCCAGGTACTCTGGGCTCAATTAGACCCGAACATGCACCTTAGGCATTCCGCTTATGCCGATTTTTGTGCACAGGCGCGGAGCAATATGATGACCCACGCGGGGCTTTCGCTCGAAGAGTTTGCCCGATATCACATCGGTCCTATTCTATTTAGAGAAGAACTGACCTATCATCGTGAAATCGGTCTTGACGAACGAATTTTCGTAAAAGTTGAAATGACAAAGCTAAATCTACAAAATTTTCGATTCTCGTTCCGTCACGAAATTTATAAAGAAAACGGTGTAAAAGCAGCAACAGTAGAGATAGACGGTGCTTGGCTAGACCTCCAAAAACGAAAACTGACTACCATTCCCGACGCGTGGCATTCCATTTTTGAGGTGATCCCAAAGGCAGATGATTATGTAGAGATTGCAGGATGATAAACGTAGTGAATCTCCTTACTTTAGGAGATTCACCTCGTATAAATCCTTCCTTCTATTTTTCAATATTTTTACCGTTCCGTATTCATGCAGATCGCGAAGTGCATACAGATCAACATCCGCTATCAGTACCATTTCGGTATTTGGTGTAGCTTCTGCTTTGATACCATTGTTCGGAAAGGCAAAGTCTGACGGGGTAAAAACAGCCGATTGCGAATATTGAATATCCATGTTATTCACCCGTGGTAAATTCCCTACACAACCAGCAATGGCGACATAGCATTCGTTTTCGATCGCTCTCGCTTGTGCGCAGGCCCTTACCCGCAAATAACCGTTTTGCGTATCGGTCATATATGGTACAAAAAGTATCTGCATGCCTTGGTCAGCCATAATACGGCTAACTTCCGGAAATTCCACATCATAACATATCAATAGCCCTACCTTTCCACAATCCGTATCGAATACTTTTATTTCATTTCCGCCAACCATCCCGTAATATTTGAACTCGTTAGGCGTGATATGAATCTTTTTATGTACGTCCAATTTTCCATTTCGATGGCACAAATACGATGCGTTATAAAGTTTCTTGTACTCCCTGATCGGCATGGATCCGGCGATGATATTGACATTATAAGACACTGCGAATTCTTGAAGCTTTTCGACAATTTCTGCTGTTAACTCTGAAAGTTTCTCCATAGCAGCGTGCTCAGGCAAATCATTGTATGGGCTCATCAATGGGGTGTTGAAAAACTCAGGGAACATAACGAAATCTGATCCGTAGTCACTCACCGCATCAACAAAGAATTCCACTTGATCGTAGAAGTCGTTTATATCTTTAAACAATCGCATTTGCCACTGTACCAGACCCAATCTGGTTGTTTGTTTAGAAGCAGAAGAAGATATGGCATCGGGGTCATAATATATATTATCCCATTGCAATAGCGTAGCAAATTCATTCGACTCTTTATCTTCTGGAAGGTAATTTTTCAAAATCTTAGAGACATGAAAATCATTGGATAATTGAAAAGTGAGCGTTGGATCGAAAATTTCTTTCCGCTTTACTTTTTCAATATAGGTTCGTGGCGTTATTTTATCTGCATAGGCGTGGTAATTTGGTATACGCCCGCCCGCAACGATTCCGCGGAGATTCATTTGTTCACACAGCTCTTTTCTGGCATCATACAAACGTCTACCTAAACGTAAAGATCGGAAATCGGGGTGTACGAACACCTCTATTCCATAAAGGATATCACCTTCATAATCGTGCGTCGAAAACCTGCCATCATCGATAATCTCGTAATATTTCTTATAAATATTGGTCTTCTTTGAATCGATGATCAGCGAAAGCGCGCAGGCCACGACACGTCTATCCACCTCCACGCATAGTTGGCCTTCGGGAAAAATCTCTATCAAATCCACGATATTTTCACGCGTCCACACATCGCCTGTATCGTCTCCGTAGGCCTTTTCCATGGAGCGCTTTAAATCCTTGTAGTCTTCAATGGTTAAGTTTCTAACTTGTATATCCATCTTACGCTTCCCCTTTCGGACCACCAAAATTTAATGGCAACCCCGGCTCACCCGCTTTGATAGTGCCGTTGGCGGCTTCAAATCGATTAACATTATCCTGTAATGCGCCTAACAACCGTTTAGCGTGCTCGGGTGTTAAGATAATTCTGGACTTCACCTTTGCTTTAGGTATTCCCGGCATGATGCGAATAAAATCCAACACAAATTCAGAACTGGAATGTGTGATAATAGCTAGGTTACTATATGTACCCTCTGCTACCTCTTCACTCAATTCTATACTCAGCTCGTTATTCTCTGCCTCTTCTTTACTATTGTTCTTCAAATCCATAAAATTAATATCCATTTGGTTCTCTAATTTTTTCCCTTTTTCGTTTATTTATACGACAAATGACCTAAAATCTTGCCCATCTTCGACCTGGAGCAAAACCTCATAGATAAGCCTTATAACATTGTCTAAATCTTCTTTATGCACCATTTCTACCGTTGTATGCATATATCGCAAAGGTAAGGAGATCAAAGCAGATGGCACACCGCCATTGGAATAAGCAAAAGCATCCGTATCTGTTCCGGTAAAACGAGAAGACGCTTGTCGCTGAAACGGAATATCATTTTCCTTAGCCACAGCTATCAAAAGCTTATTTAGATTGATCTGTACAGCAGGCGCATAAGATAGTACGGGGCCTTGGCCACAGGCTAAATCGCCCTGTGTAATTTTATTAATCATTGGCGTTTGCGTATCATGCGTTACATCCGTAACAATGGCGAGATTAGGCTTGATATAATGGGTAATCATTTCTGCTCCACGTAAACCGATTTCCTCTTGTACAGCATTTACAATATACAATCCAAAAGGTAATTTCTTTTTGTTCTGCTTTAATAATCTTGCAACTTCAGCAACCATAAAACCTCCGGCACGATTATCTAACGCACGCCCTACGTAATAGCGGTCGTTAAGTACCATAAATTCATCTTCATAGGTTACTACACAGCCCACATGAATCCCCATCTCCTCCACTTCGTCTTTAGAAGTTGCACCACAATCTAAAAAGATATTCTTCAAAGAGGGGGCATCCTCTTTCTCGCCGGAACGCGTATGTATGGCGGGCCATCCAAAAACAGCCTTCACCATGCCGCTATCCGTATGGATGTTCACACGTTTAGAAGGTGCGATCTGATGATCCGACCCTCCATTTCGGATAACGTATATTAGCCCTTCTTTGGTGATGTAATTAACAAACCATGATATTTCATCGGCATGAGCCTCAATAACGACTTTATAGGGCGCGTCAGGATTGATAATACCTACTGCTGTACCGTAATTATCAATATAAGTTGTGTCTACGTAAGGTTTCAGATAATCCAACCATAAACGCTGTCCTTCCCATTCAAAGCCAGTCGGCGACGGATTATTAATATATTTTTCAAAAAACTTTAGCGACTTATCCGTTACCACGGGGACATGTTTCTTCTTTTCTTTTTTATTTGCCATACATTTAAACTATATCTACAAACCATAGAATTTGGAATATTCCATGGTTATCAAAGTTAGGAATTTCAAGGAAATAGCATAAGAAATTTAATGCAATATTGATTTTATAAAGGAGAACCTTATATTGCCTCTATAAAATAGCTCTTGTTGGCTGAGAACAGCAAAATAGAACCACGTAATGCTCTGAATGCCTTGAAAAGCCTAAGACGATCCTGAATAATTTATTTTATATGCATACGCAGTTATATTGCATATCAAAATAAATTTATTTAGGTTTACCACACAATTGAAGACTTATGCACGCAATATTAAATGTTATCCATTGGAATATAGATCCTATCATTTTTGAAATAGGTTCCTTTGGCCTGCGCTACTATGCATTATGCTTTTTAGCCGCCTTTGTCGTATCCTATGTCCTGATGTTAAAAATTTTCAAAAGAGAAGGAAAAACACAAGAACTATTAGACCAATTAAGTATTTATATCTTTCTAGGAACCTTAATTGGTGCACGGTTGGGTCACTGTTTATTCTACGAGTTTGATTACTACAGTAAACATCCACTGGAAATGATCCTTCCCTTCCGTATGATCGACGGTAGTTTTGAACTTACAGGATTCCAAGGACTTGCCAGTCATGGGGGTGCCATCGGCATCTTGATCGCGCTTTGGCTATTTTCTCGAAAAACGAAGACAGACTTCATGTGGATTGCGGACCGTTTAATTATAGTGGTTCCACTGGCAGGTGCTTTTGTACGACTGGGCAATTTTTTCAACTCAGAAATTATCGGTCTTCCGACCACTTTACCATGGGGTGTTGTTTTTGAGCGGATAGATATGGTAGCCCGTCACCCAGCACAATTATATGAAGCCCTTGCTTACATTGTCATTTTTCTAATTTTGTGGACAATGTACCAAAAAAATGAAAAGCCAAAACCAGGATATCTGTTCGGTATATTTTTGGTATTATTATTTGGAGCACGATTTGTCTTGGAATTCTACAAAGAAAACCAAGAGGCATTTGAAGACACCATGAAGTTTAATATGGGCCAATTGTTAAGTATTCCGTTTATGATTGTAGGGTTGTATCTTATTTTTCGAAAACCGAAAAAAAACTGAAATTACACTGAACGGTGATTTACCTCAATAAATCGCCGTTCAGCAATGACAACTACAAAAAGCTCTCTATCCCTAATTTATAGCTATTTAAACCAAAACCACAGATTACTCCAATACAGTTTTGGGCCAGATAGGAATGGTGACGAAATATTTCACGTTGATGCACGTTGGAGATATGGACTTCAACTACTGGGGTCTTGACTCCTGCAATAGCATCTCCAATGGCAATCGATGTATGCGTATACGCGCCTGCGTTAAGTACCACACCATCATAAGAGAAACCAATCTCATGTATTTTGTCGATAATTTCGCCCTCGTGATTACTTTGAAAATAAGATAGGTCAACTGTTGAATACTTTTGTTTTAATGCTTCAAAAAAAGACTCGAAATCCTGACTTCCGTAAATATTTTTTTCTCGTACCCCTAATAAATTTAGATTAGGGCCATTTATGATCATGATCTTCTTCATACGCTAGCTAAATACTGTGCCTAAAGATAAGAATATCCTATATATCTCCATAAAAATTACGGAACGAAGAGCGAAGGCCGAAACGAATAACACCAGATTTCTCTGTTGGCGCCCCTTCTATCTTATTATAGCGTTGCGTGTACCCTAGTTCGAAGCGTAAATTGTATTTCGGATTTAATACATATGCTGCTTTTACATCAGCATAGTAAAGGTCATTCTTTACACCTTGTCCGATGTAATTATCATACATACTGGGAATAGACCTATATGACTGAAAAATATCACCTCCCATATTTGTCAAGGGATCTGGATCTGTGCCAAAACGACTGTACACACCCTGTACTGAAAAATCAAAACGGTTCCAAGAATAATTGGCCATACCAATTAATTCTTTGAAATTTGCCCCCCTGGGGTGAGCCAAGGGTTCTCCATTATTGCTGTAATTAGAGATGGATACAAAATGTTGATACGTATAAGGTCGTACCACATTATATTCCGCTAGGAAGTTGAGATTTTGAACCTTAAAGATATTGAAACCTTTTACGCCCAGCTGTGTACCCCACTTGTTATGTGCATAACCATTGCCGGCAAAAAACTCCTTGGCTGTGAACTCGCCTAACAAAAATTGTCCATAGCCTGTAATATTATCCAACACTTTATACTTGGCATTTAATCCTAAGAACATTTTATCCGGTGACGTCGAATTGTTGGATTCCACCGGGCGCAGAAAAATGATAGGGTTAATATAATTAAAATCGAATCCGCGATGCCCCGCTTCGTTACGATTTGCCCATACAACGGCTTGGAAGAAACCAATCGACAAACGATTTGTTGCATTATAATCCAAATATTGGAAAGCGCCCCATTTGCTACCATCACCAAACCGACCACCAGAATTGAGCGAATCTACGCGTGGATTTCTCGGGTCGTTCATATATGCCCATATCGACGTATATTGTACATTCCCAATCTTACCCGTGAATTTCAAATGCGCATAATTTGAGGAGAAATCTGACAACAACAACGAGCGGTAACCATCTCCAATATGATTTTTGTCATATGCCAAAGTGGTTTGGAAATAATCGTTAAAGTCATAGGTCAGACTGGCCGTGGCATACATCCAGTCCTTTTTATTATTTGATAAGTGCTTTGTGTTTCCTTGGCCAGGAATCACGCCAGACCTTTCTATATAGTCGGTAAGGTAATTCGGAAAAACACCTTGATTTTCAAATGCATTCGCATAAAACGTAAATTTATCCTTAATGTTTAACCCTACTTGAATCCCACGCGTGTTCAACCAAGTTGTTCTTTTATCCGCACCTAACATTTCTTTTCCGATCACAAAATCAGGTAGAAAGTCCACATAGAAGCTATGGTCTTCTTTATGAATTTCTACTAAATGTTCATTGAATATCTTCCGCATAAAAATATTATCGGAGTCCACTTGGTTCAAGACTTGAAGCGAATCGTACTTAGCCAATAAATTCCCTTTAAAAAGAAAAGGCTTGGTAGCGGTATGCATCCGTGTATCCGGCGAATAGAGAAGCTCGTCGTATTTTTGATAGTGCTGGTATGAATAAGGTTGGTATTTAACTTGTCCCTGTACGGGAAACACCGCAGTAAACACTGCAAAGGACACTAAAACAAAAAAGTAATGAAACTTCATAAATTAAAATATATTGTACTTGTTCTACCCAACAATTATTATTCCTAATTTTATTTCGCACCAAAGGTAAGGATATTATAGTTGGAAAACTTACAAAGAAAAACCATCTTTGCTTTACAAAAGAAACTGACAGAGATACGATGATAAATACAGCAAAGCAAGGTCCAATTGGTATATTTGATTCCGGTTACGGAGGGTTAACTGTATTTCGTAAAATTAAGGACAGTTTACCCCTATACGATTACATGTATTTGGGCGATAATGCACGAGTACCTTACGGCACACGGTCTTTTGAGGAAGTTTATGATTTCACAAAAGCCTGTGTATTTAAATTATTCGATTTGGGTTGCAACCTCGTTATTCTAGCGTGTAACACCGCTTCCGCAAAGGCTTTACGAACGATTCAGCAGAATGATCTTCCAGCAGGAAAAAAGGTATTGGGCGTTATTCGCCCAACCACGGAATCTATCCATCAATACACCAAGACCAATGAAGTAGGTGTGCTTGCGACACAGGGCACCGTATTGTCCGAGTCCTATAAAATAGAAATTACAAAATTCCATCCAGAAATAAAAGTATATCAACATGCTTGTCCGCTGTGGGTACCACTTGTTGAAAGAAATGAAATAAAAGGTGAAACAGCAAATGAAATTGTCCATAGCGATATTCAGGAGATCCTTGGACAAAGCCCTCATATTGACACCCTCATACTCGCCTGCACACATTACCCCTTATTGCTCCCGCTTATACGTCAGCATACACCAGCTCATGTACAGGTCTTGCCACAAGGGGAACTCATTGCCAACAGCTTGGTCGATTATCTTCTTCGCCACCCTGAAATCGAAAAAATCTGTTCAAAAAATAGTCGCATGCAATTTTTCACAACAGACCACACCCTCGGTTTCGAAGAAAAAGCGTCCATATTTTTTGGAGAAAAGGTAAATGTTCAATACGTTTCCGTATAGATAGGAAAAATACGTTAATCTCTCATTTGCAAAGCCACGGCATACAATTTCATCTGTTTTACCATAGATAGTAAACCATTTGCACGTGTAGGAGAAAGATGTTCTTTCAATCCGATCTCATCAATAAAATAAAGTTCTGTCTGTGCGATCTCCTTTGGGGTATGACCAGAAAGCACTTTTACCATTAAACTCACCAAACCTTTCGTAATAATCGCGTCACTATCAGCCGTAAAATATACTTTCCCGTCTCGCAACTCTGGATATAGCCATACTTTTGATTGGCAGCCCTTTATAATATAATCGTCTTTTTTATATTCCTCTTTAATCAAAGGGACCTCCTTTCCCAATTGGATGATGTATTCATATTTTTCCATCCAGTCCTGATAAAAAGAAAAATCCTCAATAAGTTCGTCTTGTATTTCGTTTATCGTCATTTTTAATTAATGGTTTACACGGTATATCAATCACGTAACATTTTTAATGCCCTTTTCAATCCTACTACTAAGATATCCACCTCTTCCTTCGTGTTGTACATCGCCAAGGAGACCCGCACCGTTCCAGATATTTTGAAAGCATCCATAACCGGCTGTGCACAATGATGTCCCGTCCTCACCGCAATGCCCAATTTGTCTAATATGACACCTATATCATAAGGATGCACGCCATCTACGACAAAAGAAATGACGGAAGATTTACGGGCTGCAGTACCAACAAAGCGAATCCCATCAATCTCTGACAAACGCGATGTCGCGTAAGCCAAGAGTTCATCTTCATAAACCTTGATCGCATCTATGCCGATACTTTCGATATAATCTATAGCATCGCCCAGACAAATTCCAGCCTCGATATTGGGTGTTCCTGCCTCAAATTTAAATGGCAGTTCATTATAAGTGGTCTTTTCAAAGGTTACATCCTTAATCATATCTCCCCCACCCTGATAAGGAGGCATTTTGTTCAACCATTCTTCTTTCCCATACAATATCCCAACCCCTGTTGGGCCATACATCTTATGTCCCGAAAAAGCAAAGAAATCCGCATTGAGTGCCTGCACATCTATAGCTACGTGCTGTATCGCCTGTGCGCCATCAACCAATACAGGCACACGATGCTCATGTGCAATATCGATCATCTGTTTCACAGGATTTACCGTTCCCAAAGCATTAGACACATAGGTAAACGAAGCCAGTTTTGTCCGTTCCGAAAACAACGACTGATAAGCTTCTATATCCAACTCGCCTTTATCATTCATTGGAATAACACGCAACTTACAACCTTTCTCATCACACAGCATTTGCCAAGGTACGATATTCGAATGGTGTTCCATGGCCGAGATAATAATTTCATCTCCCGCATGGATAAATGCACGACCATAACAGGACGCAATAATATTTATAGCCTCCGTTGTACCTTTGGTGACAATGATTTCATGCTCATACTTTGCATTGATGAATGTTTGCACTTTACGGCGTGTTACTTCGAAAGCATCGGTGGAAATCTGACTCAGATAATGTACGCCACGATGCACGTTACTATTCATATCCGCATAATAACGTGTTATCGCATCAATAACCTGTCTCGGCTTTTGCGTAGTAGCACCGTTGTCAAAATAAACTAACGGCTTACCGTTTACTTCTCGGCCCAGTATTGGAAAATCCGCCCGTATTTTTTCTATATCAAAAGTTCCCAATGTAATATACTCCTTAAATGTCCTACAAAGTTAGTATATTAAGCATGAAAATAGGTCAAGATGATGTATTCTTTTTTTGTCTGGCTTTATCGCTTTATTTTATTCTCAATTGGTTATCTTTGTATGAGATATGCAAGAATTACCATTAAATATACCTGAAGGCTCAAGAAAAGAGGTTATGGCATATTTAGAGCCGTTCATGTTGAAGGAAATGAGCGAGTATCTAAAGCCAGTAGAAGAAATGTGGCAACCCGCTGATTTCTTGCCTGATTCCTCACGCCATACTTTTTTTGAAGAGGTAAGAGACCTACAAGAAAGCGCAAAAGAGCTTCCCTATGATTTAGTTGCCGTGCTTATCGGAGATACTATCACCGAAGAAGCTCTCCCTACCTATGAATCTTGGCTGACGATGGTCGAAGATGTCGAGAAAAATGAACAGGGCGGATGGATGAAATGGGTAAGAGCTTGGACGGCGGAAGAGAATCGTCACGGCGATCTACTGAACAAATATTTATATTTATCGGGACGCATTGATATGCGACAGTTTGAAATATCTACCCAATATTTGATAAAAGATGGCTTTGATATTGGCACAGGTGCCGATCCTTACCGCAATTTTATTTACACCTCATTCCAGGAGTTGGCGACGAATGTATCACACCGTCGAGTCGCCGGTATTTCAAAAAAATCAGGTGACAAACTATTAGCCAAAATGTGTGGCGTAATTGCAGCGGACGAAGCTCGGCACGCCAAAGCGTATATGTCATTTATATCCCATGCCATGAAGGTAGATCAAAGCGAGGTTATGATTGCTTTTGAAGATATGATGCGGAAGAAGATTGTGATGCCTGCCCATTTTTTACGCGAAGCGGGCGAACCACAAGGGGAAGCTTTTGCGCATTTTTCTGATGCTGCACAACGTATGGAAGTGTATACAGCGTTAGATTACGTCGAGATTCTCCGGGATCTTAACCGTGAATGGGCCCTTGACAAAGTGACTGACTTGAACGAAAAGGGAGAAAAAGCACGAGATTATCTCATGAAATTACCCGATCGTCTCACAAGGTTGGCAGAAAGGATAAAAATCCCAGAAATACAGTATAAATTTAAGTGGATTCATGGGTAATGTAAAAAGCTTGGTCTAAAACCCAAGCTTTTTTTGCAATGTATTAATCTTTTTGTAATTTTACTTGTCACACTAATAATTGTCATGCATCCAGCATAAATGAATATACAAAAAGGAACATTATTCATGCCTGCTTCACTGCCATAAAAAACAGATTATTCGAATGAAAAAAGAAAAATACACTCAATATTCTTTCATTCTGGATCGTACAGCCAGACGTGTAAAACAATACGCACAGACTTCCTTTTCGGAAAAATCTTTTGATATTACTATCGATCAATGGTCGATCTTAAAGACCCTCTATAAGGAAGACCCCATGACACATAAGGAACTAGCTGAAAAGACAGGGAAAGATCAACCTACCCTAACGCGCATTGTCGATATCATCATAAAGAAAAAGCTAGTGGAACGTGTAGAACATCCAGAAGACAGACGATGTTTGCTCATACAATTGACGACATCGGGCGAGAACAAAGTAAAAGAGCTTTCTCCAGAGATCGCTCAAATTCGTATGAAAGCTTGGGAGAATCTTTCAGAAGAGGATTTCAAAAATTTCACCAGAATACTAAATACTATATATAATAATTTGAATGTTCAAGGAAAATAAAAAATAACACGATGATAAAAACAGATATATGCATTATTGGGGCCGGTCCTGTTGGCTTATTCGCTGTATTCGAGGCCGGTTTATTGAAAATGAGATGCCATTTAATCGATGTGTTACCTCAAGTCGGTGGTCAGCTTTCGGAAATCTACCCACACAAGCCTATTTATGACATTCCCGGCTACCCTAACATAAAAGCGCAAGAGCTTATCGATAAGCAAATGGAACAAATTGCACCGTTCCAACCTACGTTTACACTAGGAGAACGCGTAGAAAGTTTACAAAAGCAAGACGATGGATCGTATCACATCATAAGCTCTGACGGTACTGTCATTCATTGTCAAGTAGTTGTTATCGCAGGCGGACTGGGCTGCTTCGAACCGCGCAAGCCAGACGTGATCAATTTAGAGCTTTATGAAAAATCACATGTGCATTATATGGTCAAAAATCCCGAGCGCTTCCGCGATAAGCGTATCGTTATCGCTGGAGGAGGTGATTCCGCACTCGACTGGACCGTTTATCTTACTACCGTAGCAAAAGAGATAACGCTCGTACATCGAAACGACTCCTTCCGAGGTGCACCCGATTCCGCTGAAAAAGTCTACCAACTGGCCCAAGAAGGGAAAATAAATCTACTTTTGTCTCATCATCTTGTTTCCCTTAGCGGAAACGGTCATTTAGAACACATCCAGCTAGTCAACAAGCAGAAGGAAAACATTGTAGTACCTACGGAAGAATTTATTCCCTTATACGGGTTAAGCCCAAAATTGGGTCCAATCGCTGAATGGGGATTAAATATTGATAAGAATGCGATAGAGGTCGACACATTCGACTACAGAACTAATATCGAACGTATCTATGCCATTGGCGACATCAACACCTACCCTGGAAAACTTAAATTAATCCTATGTGGATACCACGAGGCTGCTTTGATGTGCCAAAGTGCTTTCAAATATATTTATCCGGATCAAAAATTAAGTTTTAAATACACCACTGTAAATGGTGTCAATACATTTTAAATGGAAAATATAATACACATCACCGTCGAAGACCGTGATGGAGCAACCCAGACGATAGCAATTCCGACAGACATCAATTTAAGTCTAATGGAAATCTTAACAGCTTCAGCGTACAACATCCTCGCGACCTGCGGTGGTATGGCGTTATGTGCCACTTGTCATATACAGGTAATCGACGGCGGAGACAACTTACCGGAAGCATCGGATCAAGAACTAGATATGTTGGATACACTGCCTGACGCAGACCAAAAAAGCAGGTTAGCCTGCCAATTGCACCTCACGAATGACCATGAGGGATTGAGGGTAAAAATCAAAGGCGCGTTACAATAACAAATACGTAAGTTTTTACACGATGTTTTCGTACTTTTGCCCCAAAATAGAACAAAATTAGTTTATCATGTTATTAGATCGTTCTGAAAGAAGCTTTCCGAGAGTGATTATCATCGGAGGTGGCTTTGGTGGTATCGAAATTGCCCGTCGTTTAAAAGATAAAGAAGTTGAAGTATTGCTAATCGACAGGAATAACTTCCATACTTTCCAGCCATTGATGTATCAAGTCGCTACTGGAACATTAGCAGCCGATGCCATTTCCTTTCCAATCCGCAAAATGTTCAAGTCACAGCATAACTTTCGATTTAGAATGGCTGATGTTACTGAAATCGATCACACAGAAAAAATTGTTAAGACATCCGTAGGTGATTATGATTACGATTATCTGGTAATTGCGACAGGTGCTACATCCAATTTTTTCGGTAATAGACAAGTAGAAAAATATGCCCTGCCGATGAAAAGTATTCATGAGGCGCTAAATATCCGAAGTTATGTTCTGCAAAATCTTGAGGAGGCCGTACTCCGAAAAAACTATCACGACCGGGAGCGTTTTCTTAATTTTGTTGTGGTAGGCGGTGGCCCAACAGGTGTAGAACTTTCTGGGGCGATAGCCGAAATTCAGCTCCACATGCTCAAAAAAGACTATCCCGAGCTCTCTAAAAATGAAATGAAAGTATATCTTGTCGAGGGTACTGAAAAGATCTTAGCTGCGTTGTCTGAAAAATCTTCCCAAGACGCCGAGCGTTACCTCCGAGATCTTGGGGTAAATATATTGCTCAACACTCAAGTGACAGGCTATGACGGCAATACCATTACATTCTCCAACGGAGAAAGTATCCCAACCAAGACCGTAATATGGGGCGCTGGAGTGATGGGACAATTTCCGGCCGGAATACATCCGGAAATTATTCAGCGTGGTAACCGTATCCAAACAGATGGACAGTGCCGCGTAAGCGGAATGGAAAATGTCTATGCAATTGGCGACGTCGCGGCAATGATTACAGAAGAGACCCCACGGGGACTTCCAGGTGTGGCGCCGGCGGCTCAACAACAAGGCGCATATGTGGCCAAACATATCCTAAAAGATATGAACAACCAGCAGGCTGCTGATTTTAAATATTTCGATAAGGGCTCTATGGCCACCATTGGGCGAAATAAAGCGGTAGTTGATATGGGCCGTTTCCACATGAAAGGATTTTTAGCATGGCTTACCTGGATGTTTGTCCATTTGGTTTCTATTTTTGGATTTAGAAACAAATTGGTGACCTTTGTGAACTGGTCAATAAAGTTTTTTACTAAAAATAGCGGTATCCGCTTGATCATCAACAAATACAAGCGACCAGATATAGAAAAGGAAACAGAAATCGAGTATCATTCATAAAAGAATCATGGAAAACAAAGCCATAGCTAAAGTTTTTAAATTATACAGCCAACTCATGGAGCTGTTCAACGATAACCCGTTTCGAACAAAAGCTATGGCCTCTGCTTCTTTCAAGATTGATAAGCTTCCTTTTCCAGCGGTGGACGCATCCGTTGATCAACTGAGTATGCAACCAGGGATTGGTAAAAGTACAGCAGAAAAAATCATAGCCATTTTGGAAACAGGTTCTTTTCCTGAGCTAGACAATCTCGTGGGGAAGACGCCACCAGGTGTTTTGGCTATGTTGACCATAAAAGGGCTCGGACCAAAAAAGATCCAGTCTATCTGGAAAGATCTAGGGATTGAATCTATTGGAGAGCTTCTTTATGCCTGTAACGAAAATCGGTTGAAAGAAGCTAAAGGTTTCGGCTTAAAAACGCAGGAAGAAATCCGTAAAGCCATCGAGTTTTCGAATGCCAATCAAGGCTTATTTCTTTACGCTAAAGTAGAAAAAAGGGCCTCCACCTTTCTAGGCGACTTGGTCTCTCGCTTTCCAGATCAACAACATGCACTAACGGGAGATTTTAGACGTAAATGTGAAATCATCGCTTCCATCGATATATTGACAACTATTTCTGTCCAAGAGATCGTTGCCTTTATAAAAGATATGCCAGGCTATACCATCGACGAACAACCGGAGGCAACCGTCCATTTAACTGACGAGTTGGGGATTCGTTACCATATCCAAGGAACAACCGAAGAGCATTTTGCGCTTGATCTTCTATTCAGTACAGGAAACGACACACATATACAGGCGCTCCAAGCGATTCAAGAAAGTTTACCGGCACTTTCATCGGAGGAAGCCATTTATAGCGCCTTGGGGTTACCCTATATTGAACCCGAGCTAAGAGAGGGAGCGGGAGAAATTGATTGGGCAAAAAACGGAGATCTTCCCCAACTTGTCACCTATGCCGACCTGAAAGGCACCTTGCACAACCACTCAACTTATAGCGATGGTGTACATTCTTTAGAACAAATGGGAACATTTTGTAAAGAGGAACTTGGGTTGAGCTATTTCGGTATCTGCGACCATTCTAAGACGGCTGTGTATGCTAGCGGTCTTAGTATAGAAAGGGTACAAGAACAATGGCAGGAAATAGAACAGTTAAATCAAAAACTAGCTCCTTTTCGGATTTTCAAAGGAATCGAATCGGATATTCTGTCCGACGGCAGTTTGGATTACCCCGATGAGATACTCGCAAAATTTGATTTCGTAGTTGCTTCCATTCATAGCAACTTACGGATGGAAGAAGAAAAAGCGACACAGCGTTTAATCACGGCGATAGAAAATCCCCACACAACCATTCTCGGACATCCTACAGGTCGTTTGCTACTCAGCAGACCCGGCTATCCGATTGACTACAAAAAAGTAATAGATGCTTGTGCCGCCAATCAAGTGGTTATCGAAATTAATGCCAACCCGTTACGCCTCGATCTGGATTGGCGGTGGCAGCGATATGCATTGGAAAAAGGCGTATTGCTATCTATAAACCCAGATGCACACCGTACCGAAGGTTTAACGGATATGCAATACGGCGTATATGTAGCCCGCAAAGGAGGGCTATCTCCCGAACGTTGTCTGAATGCATTTTCTTTAGAAGAGATTGAACAATATTTCGCTAAGATAAAAAGATAAAAAGAAAGGGCCCTGCGGGCCCTTTCTTTTTATCTTTTGTAATATTGCATTGCTTGCGGAATAAGCTTCTGAATATCTCGAACCCGTCTGGCATCACTCGGGTGTGTACTCAAAAATTCAGGTGTTGAATTAGCTTTAGATTTCGCCGCAGCCATACGTTCCCAAAAAGCTACCGCATGCTGTGGATTATACCCCGCCATCGCCATAAACATTAAGCCTAGCTGATCCGCTTCCGATTCATTCCCACGCGAGTAATTTAACATTGCCAATTGCCCTCCAATACCATAAGCATTGTTTACCAATCCCTGTACGATAGAGCTTTTTCCTGACGTTGCTACCCCCAAAACTTGCGCTCCCATCTGCAACGCATATTGGTTGGACATCTGCTCCATCGAATGACGAGCAATCGCATGTGCAATCTCATGTCCCATTACCGTGGCAAGGCCATCTTCGTTCGCTGTAAACGGCAAAATACCTGTATATACTGCAACTTTTCCTCCAGGCATACACCATGCGTTCACATCGCCACTTTGCACCAAATTAAATTCCCAATTAAAATTGAATTGGTTCGACAGACCCTCTGCTTTTAAGTATTGGTTTACCGCAGAAGCAATCCGGTTACCTACTCTTTTTACTAATGTTGCATCTGACGTACCCGTAACTACTTTGGTATTCGGATTCCCCAAAAACTCCTTATACGCCACCGCAGCTTGCTGCTGTATCTGATCGTCGCTTACCAACGACAATTGCTTTCTACCGGACAACGGCACGGTAGAACATCCTGCGATAATCGCTACAATCGTTGCTAACGAAACATATTTAAAAATCTTTTTCATAATAATTCAGTTTGTCTACAAACGTAACAGATAAAAACAATACGTTACAAATCCTATGCCTAAAAGCTCAAAATATGACATTTTTCAACTACAAAATTCTGTGGCGCTTCTCTCCGTTCGCTATCCCTTCTTAGCAGTTGATATCCCATCCAGAGAGGATACTACATCTTCTTTTTCTTAAACAAATAAATCTTAGATTCGTGCCCTTTTAAAAGTCTTTCAATATTTTTTTGATGTGTTACCAATATCAAGGCACAGATGGCAATCCCATATAATAACACTGCTGGTACCGACGTATGGAAAATAAATGCGACACTAAACGGAAATGTGAATCCCGCCAATATAGAGCTAAGCGATACATAGTGTGTGATCAATAATGTCAACAGAAACACCGTTACACAACACAACGCCGCTTCTGGATGGATAGCAATAACCATTCCGAACAACGTTGCTACGCCTTTCCCACCTCGAAAGCCTGCAAAAACGGGAAAAAGATGTCCTAACACGGCGATAACGCCCAATGCCAATTGAAAGTTGACAAATTGTACAGAAGTCGGCACACCGACAACGGCCGTATCTAGCAGATAAGGTAAATTGGTGGCTGTCCAACCTTTGAATATATCTACAAACATAACAATCGATCCGGCTTTTTTTCCTAGTACCCGAAAGGTATTGGTCGCTCCCGCATTCCCGCTTCCATATTCTCGCACATCCACTCCATAGAAAGCCCCGCCGAACCATACCGCAGAAGGAATGGAACCAAACAGATAAGCTAAGATAACTATGCCTATTAGATAAATCGAAATCATATATTAATTTAAGCTCCCTAAAGGTAACTATACAATTTTAGCTTTTAAGCTTAGATCTAAACTTTTTACAGAATGTGTTAACGCACCCACCGAAATATAATCCACTCCGGTCAACGCATAATCGCGAATAGTTTCCAAGGTGATTCCACCAGAGGCTTCCGTTACCAAACGGCCGTTCACCAACCGTACCGCCTTCTCCACATCTTTAGGTGTAAAATTGTCAAACATAACCCGATCTACATATTCATTAGATAATACTTCTTCCAGTTCTTGAAAACTCCGGACTTCTATTTCTATCGGGATAGACAACTCTTTAGTAGTTCGATAAGCTTGGGCGCTCGCTAAAGCGTTGGAAATGCCTCCAGCATAGTCTACATGGTTATCCTTAATGAGTATCATGTCATAGAGTCCGAATCGGTGATTAGCACCTCCACCGATCCGCACCGCTTCTTTTTCCAAAAAACGTAATAACGGTGTAGTTTTACGGGTATCCAAGACTTTAGCCTTTGTTCCGATCAATTGATTTGCATATAAGTTCGTTCGCGTGGCAATTCCCGACATGCGTTGCATCACATTCAACACCAATCGTTCCGCCTTTAAAATGCTATGCACACTTCCCCGCACAAAAAACGCTATATCGCCTGGTTTGACTTCCATACCATCTTGCGATGCAAGGTGAACTTCCAACCCAGAATCTATTAATTGAAAAATATCTTTTGCTATAGTGACTCCGGCGAGAATCCCGGTATCTTTAACAAGCAGCTTTGCTTCTCCCCCTACCCCTTCTTGAATGGTGGATAAGGAAGTATGGTCGCCATCTCCTACATCTTCTTGCAACGCTAACGCCACAAAATGTTCCAGTTTACTCAACTCAACTGCCATTTATTAGAATTAAAATAATAAGCGAAGATGACAAAAAAATATTTTATTATAAAATTCTATATCAACTTTTAACAGCTTATCCCTATTCAATCCGTATCTCAGCAATCTTAAAATCCTTATTGTTAGGCTGTACAAATTTTATAAACACCCGATAGTTTGTTGAATTTGCTTTCAATGAAAAAACAACAAATGAGGTCGTTGAATTATTAGCCCGTTGCATCTCCTTCAGCTCATCCACTTTATTTGTCCGAAAAAAATCATTCAACAGCAACTCTGCCTGAAATTTTGTAAACGCCCCCTCGTCTCGTTTTACAGAAAGGTTGACGCTGTTATCAAAGATAGCCGCCAATTTCTTCGCGTTGCCCTCTTGCAATGCTTTGGATGCATTTCCCACCACTTCTTCAAACGAGGTGTTCATCGCAAACGCCGACATACCCGACATACACCACAATACCAAGACAGCGTATCTATACACCATGTTACACCTCATAAATTCTTATTTCTATTTCTATCTAAAAAGCTACTAAAACTATGCCAATACATTGACTTATTATGTAGAATGCCTTTAGATAGATTTTTGATATTTGGATAGATTTTTTGTCCTGGGTATTCGTGAATACAAAGCATTTTCTATAAGTTTGTATGTGAGTAATTCAGAAAATAAAAGAGTAGCGCTACTAATCTTAGATGGTTTAGGCTACGGTAAAGACGATAATTCAAACGCTGTACGTGCAGCGAATACACCATTTCTAGATCATTTATTAGCAACATATCCAAATGCTCGTTTAGAAGCTTCCGGAGAAGCTGTTGGGCTTCCAGAAGGACAAATGGGCAACTCGGAGGTTGGCCATATGAACCTTGGTGGCGGTCGTGTTGTGTATCAGGAACTGGGACGGATAAATAAAGCTGCAAATGAAGGAGAATTTAACTCCAATCCAGTGATTAAAAAAGCTTTTGAATATGCCAAGACAGAAAATAAAAAGGTACACTTCATTGGATTATTATCTGATGGCGGTGTACACGCACATATCAACCATTTAAAAGCACTCTGCGACGCAGCGCAGCAAATCGGACTTCAACAAGATCAAGTCTTTATCCATGCTTTTATGGACGGACGGGATACCGATCCCAACGGTGGACTTGCTTATATCGAAGATTTACAGAATCACCTGGCTCATTCCACTGGAACTATCGCAAGTGCAATAGGCCGTTATTATGCTATGGATAGAGATAACCGCTGGGAGCGAGTCAAGGAAACGTACAACCTCTTGACACAGGGAATCGGTACGCCTACTCGAGATGTACAACAGGCCGTGAGGGAATCCTATAACGATGGAATAACCGATGAGTTCATCAAACCCATTGTAGTGACAGATACAGATGGGAAACCACTGGCCACTATCCAAGAGGGTGATGTTGTATTTTGTTATAATTTCCGTACAGATCGTGGTCGCGAAATAACGATTGCTTTGACACAACAAGATTTTCCGAAATATGACATGCATCCGTTGTCATTGTATTATGTAACCATGACATCCTATGATGAAACATTTAAAAATGTCCATGTCGTGTTCCATAAAGAAAACCTAACGAATACATTAGGGGAAGTATTAAGCCGTCAAAACAAAACACAAGTTCGTATTGCGGAAACAGAGAAATACCCACATGTTACGTTTTTCTTTTCCGGAGGTCGCGAAGAAGAATTTTCTGGAGAGCGTCGGTTGCTCATCCCTTCTCCGAAAGTAGCAACCTATGATCTTCAGCCCGAAATGAGTGCAGAAGGCATTACGACGGCAATATGCAATGATATAACGGAAAACAGACCCGATTTTATTTGCTTAAACTTTGCTAATCCCGATATGGTAGGGCATACGGGTGTCTTCAACGCTGTCGTAAAGGCCGTTGAAACCGTAGACGCCTGTACCAAGAAGGTTGTGGAAACAGGCTTGGAAAATGGTTACTCGTTTATTATCTTGGCCGATCATGGAAACTCTGAGTTCATGATTAACGAAGACGGTTCTGTAAATACGGCGCATACAACCAACTTGGTGCCGTGCATCTTGATAGATAAAGATTATAAACACATAAAAGATGGAAAACTGGGTGATATTGCTCCTACGGTATTAAAGTTATTGGGTGCGAATATTCCAGCAGATATGAGTGGTGATGTATTGGTGTAAAAATAAAAAAACATCGGGCAAAGCAGTAATGGCGGTAGTTGTTACTGCTTTGTTCTTATGCTGTACCCCCAGCTCGAAAGAAACAACGATAAAGAGGGAAACGTATTTCGATATTCCAGGATATTTTAATGCCGAAATAGCGCGATTGACACAGGAAAACCCTACTATAAACAAGACCGTTATCAAAGACAGTTTATCAGAAACTAGAGAAATACAAATCGCGGACTGGGAAACAGAGCTTTCCAGTTTTGTATCGATTGATTTAAACAAACCAGTTTATACTGGCATGCTGGAAAAGGACAGTACAGCTAATAAAATAAAAATAACTTCTTCCGACCCTAAAATTGATATTTCTTCCGTTGAAATCGAATATAGTGAAAATGGCGTGCCAATCGAATTTCGTATACAGCGAAATATTGAAAATTCACTTTATAAAACACACGAAACGCTCCACTATACCCAAAACAAAGGATATAGTTTAGAAAAACATCAGTCGGTGTTGGTTCTTGGAGAAAAGTATTATTATATCAAGGGCGTATTTAAGCCCTAAATCGCACCAGCGAAATTATCCGTTCACTAAAACGTGTCAAGCGTCCCTGAGCCTGTAAGAAGTCCAAGCTAATGATAAACGTATAACCAACAATATCAGCGCCCAGTTTTTCTAACAACTTGGAAGCAGCCACCACCGTCCCCCCTGTCGCCAGCAAATCATCATGGACTAATACTTTGCTTCCTGGAGCAAATGCATCTTCATGTACTTCTATCGTCGCTTGTCCATATTCTAGCTTATAGGATTCCGACACTGTCTTAAAGGGTAGCTTCCCCTGTTTTCGGACAGGGATAAAAGGAATATCCAACCTATTGGCCAACAACATACCGAATAAAAACCCACGGCTTTCTACCCCGGCGATAGCATCAATATCTACGCCTTGCAAACAGTCAACCAACTGATCTATAATCTCACTACAGAGTTGTTGATCTTTTAAAATAGGTGTAATGTCTTTAAATACAATTCCCGGTTGCGGAAAATCGGGAATATCCCGAATCACAGATTTGAGACGTTCTTCTAGCATACTTTTTAATTAAAATCTAAATAAGGTGCAATTTTACGTAAAAAATCGGCGTTTAAAGCATACACTTTTTCTAAATCAGTCAACGATGTAAAAGCACCGTGCTGCTCCCGATAACGGACGATATGCGTAGCCTGCTTACGGGAAATATAAGGGTGTTGAGCCAGTTCTCCTATCGGCAACTGATTTATTGCCCATTTTTTAACCGTAGGAGCATCCAATGCCAATGAAGATTCCATTCTTTCAAACTGCTCTTCCGAAATGCCATACACCTCTCTTACCTGGTCAATACAATGAAAACCACCCAATGCGTCACGAAACTTGACGATTCGAGTAGCAAGTACCGGGCCTATACCATGAACTTCCTGCAGGGCCGCTGTATCTGCTATCGCCAAGTCCACTACTCGTACTTTTTTTGCGAACGTTTTTTTCGATTCCTTCGATGAAAAAACCACCTTCGAGGGTGAAGGAGAAACTGTTTCTGGCAACGTAATGTACGGAGCTATTCTCTTAAAGTCCTCGTCGGAAACAACATACATCTTAGCGACATCCGCTTTTGTACGGAAACCTCCCCCCTTCGATTCATAATTTTTAATCACTTGTATTTGTTTTTCGGTAAACCCCAACATTTTCCACTTCTCCACAGGTAAATTGTTGGGATCGAAGGGAAACAAGGATTCCTTTGCTACCTTATGAACGTTGTAAATTTTTTCTGGCTTTGATTCAAATGTTTTTAGTTCTTCCTCTATCGTGGAAAAAACTAGCAACCTGTCATCGGCAGTGTGTTTCACATAAAAGCCATATACTAGGGGTGTCACTCCTATCAAGCCAATAAGAATCGAAAACATCAAAAATCCCCGGCGCTCGTTCTCACTCATTCCAAAAAGGATGGCCAGCTTTTTCATAATGTTTTTAATTTAAGGCACTCGCATCGACCTCTTTCACTCGCGTACCATCTTGCAAAATCTTAGAAATCGCATTAAAAGGTCTCGACACCACCTTATCTCCCGCTTTTAATCCGGATTTAACAATAATATTATTATCGTCTTGGATACCTGTGGTTACTTCGGTCATGTCCACGACATCTCCATTAAGTATAAACACATATTCTTTTACATCCGCATTGTCTACAGAATCCGCTTTATTTGTATTCTCTCGCACTGTCACTGCCTGGATAGGAACGACAAGACCTTTATCCGATTTCGTATGAATCTGTACAGTTGCGGATAAACCAGGTTTGAAGGGAGAAGAATTTTTATTATCGTCATCTATCAAATCTTCATACGAAGATGTCTCGATACGTACCTTGACATTAAAATTCGTTACTTGTTCCGCCGTTGTTGCCACGGTTTCAGAACTCGCTGAAGTAGAAGAGCTTGAAATTTCGGTCAGCAACCCTTTAAACTTTCGTCCTTGAAAAGCATCTACCTCTATTGTTGCTTCGTTGCCCACTTTTACACGGTTAATATCATTTTCATTTACTTCAACATTCACTTCCATGGTGGCCATATTGGCGATACGCATAATTTCCGTTCCTGCCATCTGTGCTGTACCTACTACGCGCTCACCTAGTTCTATGGACAGCAAAGAAACAACCCCATCCGACGGTGCGTATATGGTTGTTCTCGACAAGCTATTTCCTGCCTCCTGTAGCTGCGCCTGCGATTGATTCACACCGAACCGAGATACTTCAACCTGTTGGCGCTGCGATTCCACCGTGGCACGCGCAACTTCATAATCCGCCTTTGCTTTATCCATTTCTGATGCTGATATCACTTTTTTATTAAAGAGTTCTAAACTTCGGTTATAGATAGCTTCCGCGTTGATAAGGCTCGCCTCTTGCTGCTTCAACATCTGCTGTGCTGCAGCAAGTTGTGCTTTTTGTTGGCTGACCATAGCCACCACTTGATCATAGCTGGATTGTAACAAATCGGGTTTGACGCGACATAATATGTCACCCTTTTTAACAACTTGTCCTTCTCGAACATTCAACTCTATAATCTCGCCGGAAACTTCCGAGCTCAATTTTACCTCGAATTCCGGTTGTACCTTACCACTCGCAGAAACAAGCTCCGAGATGGTTTTCTCTGTCACTTCATCCACCGCGACCTGTTGTACGCCCCCATCACCAAACCAGCCGAACTTACTGCCTAATACAACGAATATTAAGATTACTACTGCAGAGATGACCAATATTTTAGGAAGGTTGCTCTTTTTCTTTGCCATGAAAATATAGTTAAAAATTTATAGGGTTTCCGATATAATAATCAATGACCTTTCCACGAAATACCATTTCGTATTTCCGACGGATCATTTCAAATTCTGCTTTATTCATATTTGTCTGTGCGGTAAACATTTCCATCGAATTTGCCATACCCACATCATAACGTTCCTTAATGGTTTCATAAGCTACTTTTGATGTATTAAAAGCTACTTGTGAGGCGAAATACTGTTTGTTGGCAGATTTCAAATCCAAAATGGCTTGTGAAATGGTTTTTTCCAGATTCCTACGGGCTATCGACTCTTCATTTTCCGCCTGTAAATAGCCTATTTTGGCTTTATTCACCGCTACCTTCGTCCGGTTATTATTAAAAATGGGCATTTGAAGACTGATTCCTCCCTGAAAGGACTTATTTTCATTAATCTGGTTGTAAAACTTCATTTGTTCTCCAGTAATGATATCCGTCGCCCTAGAAGAATAATTTGTGCCGTAGCCTGCATTTAGACTTAACGTTGGGTAATAAGCACCCTTAGCAATATCAATATTTTTGCGAGCCAATTCCTTGTAATAACTGGCCTGTTCAATAGCTGGCTGAGTCAGCAATGCTTTTTTAAACACGTCATCGAACGAGCTTACGGCATATTCTGCCATAATATCCGCTATACTGGGTTTTTCCAAACTAAACGTCGTATCCGGAGATAGCTCCATCAATTGCTTTAAGTTAAGCAACGAGAGTTCGTAAGCATTCTCTGACGACATGATATTCAGCTCATCCGTTGCTACTTGATTTTCGGCCTGAGCCAAATCAGCCAATGTTTTGTTCCCTACTTGGAACTGTATACTATCCTGACGTAACTGCTCTCGAGAAAGCTTAACTTGCTGTATAGCTGCCTCATACAATTCTCCATTCGTAATCGCTTCCAAATAATTTGTCACCACTGATAAGATCAAGTCGTTTTTCACTTTTTCCACTTCGGTTGCGTCAACCGAAAGCTGGATTTTATTTGCTTTAATCTGATTGACTTTCTGAAAACCCTGAAATATCGATACACTCGAAGATAATTGTCCTCCCGCACTCGTCGTCCAATCATTCCCACGAATTAGCTGTCCCGAAGTTTGGTCAAACGTCAAACCATAATTATAAGAATTACTAATACCTACGCTCAAATTCGGATATAACTCTGATTTCGATTGATAAAGATTTTGTTCACTTATTTGACGTCCAAATTCTGCTTGTTTAATTTGCAGGTTGCGCTCCAAAGTTGTCTCTACAGCCTCCTGTAAGGTTACCTGTGCGTATCCCCGAGGGGATCCTATAATGAACAAAATGGAAAATAATACAATATAATAGGATATTTTTTGTGCCATTTGATTAATTAAGCATAAAATGATTTTTAAATTTGGGACAAATATCTGATATTATCAACATGTATTTTGTTACTGCACCCTTTTTTTTACGATGGTACTATCCAAAAATAACGTTCAATAAGTCGAGAAAAGAACGAAAAATATTTCTGACTTTCGATGATGGGCCGATTCCAGAGGTCACGCCCCGCATACTAGATATATTAGCAGAGTATGATATCAAGGCGACTTTCTTTTGTGTAGGCGACAATATAGAAAAATACCGATCAATTTATGAGCGTATCCGCTCCGAAGGGCACCAAGTGGGTAACCACACCTACAATCATCTGCGGGGATGGGATACAGAAGACAATATCTATCTGAATAACATAGCGAAATGTCAACAACTAACCGGAACCTCATTATTTCGTCCGCCTTATGCCCGTGCAAAAAAAACACAATTAAAAGCTTTGTACGAACGGTATGAAGTAATCTTTTGGGACGTCCTTTCCGGTGATTTCGATGAGCAAATCAGCCCCGAAAAATGTTATCAAAACGTTATCAAGCATGTCAGAAGTGGGTCTATTATCGTGTTCCACGACAATATCAAGGCATTGCCGCGCGTAACTTACGCACTACCAAAGGTCATTTCTTACCTCAAGCGAGCGGGGTATGATTTTGGCGTATTGTAATTTATGGCAACAAGCTATCGTCAAGATTATCCCAATCAAAATCCATATCCATGACTTGCAATTGGAATTCTTGCGCTGAAGCGACAGAAAAATAGCCCAACGCATTATTGGATATATTCGATGTTGGATTTGCCGGAGCAGCAGAACCAGGATTTGTACTCTGATATTCATTCCAATAGTCAAATACCTTTTCGTCTATGCAATAGCGTCGCACAGAAATATAATCTCCTGGCTTCAATTCAGCGTCTAAGTCAGAAACTTGGTGTGTCACATATAACCCATCATTGAATTTATCTTGAAACACCGTAGAGAAACGATAACCAGCATCGTTGGTCGAGATATCATATTTATAATAATTAGATACGTCAGGTGGGTCATTAAATTTGAAAGTCGCAAAATAATAGCTTTCTCCAAAAATATTTTCCCGGACGATACCTGTCGAATCTACATCGACATAAGATTGCATATAACAAGTGGAATGAAATTGTTCGCCATCCACCTCCACATATAACGAATAGTTTTGTCCTGCAACTGGCGTAAAATCTCTAGCTACATAATTCCCTTCTCGATCATGCTGGAAATCATGATGTCCCCCCTTGCTGTCTAGTACAATCACAACCGCATTCATTACGCCCAACGAGTTAACCGAGTCATTAAAAGCAACCGTTTTAGATACCCTAATGCGCTGGGTAGATTGTAAGTCAGAAAGATTCGCTTCAATCACTACCCGAGGATCTGCATCATTCAAGTCCACCTCTATTATTTCCTCGCAAGCAGAGAAAAATAAAAGTGTACATACTATATAGATATAACGCTTAACAGTCATATAATCAGAATTTAAAATTCCACGTGACAGACGGAATAATACCGAATAAGGCTATTTTATACGCCTCCGTGATGTTCGAATTACTTTGGTTCTCCCGGAAATCGATAATATAAGCATTCCTTCTATTGTAGGCATTATATATCCCAAACGTCCAACTCGATCTAAAACGCTTGTCGGAGAGAACCGGTTCATAAGTAGCAGACAAATCCAATCGATGATAATTGGGCATTCGATAACCGTTCCTTTCTGTGTAATAGAACATTGTTTTCCCATCAACTTCATATTTACCACTCGGAAACGTCACCGCATTTCCGGTGTAATACACAAAGGTCGCACCCAGCGTCCATTTCCTCGAAAGTTCATACATACCGACCACAGAAACATCGTGTGTCCTATCTTGACGTGCTCTGAACCATCGTCCGGCATCAATCTCATCAAATTTACGTTCACTTCTGGCAAGGGTATAACTAACCCATCCATGTAGTTTGCCGGTACTTTTCCGAAGATAAGCTTCCACGCCATAAGCTCTTCCGATTCCATACAACAAGTCCCCCTCTAGATACTGATTTGCCTGCAAATCCGCTCCATTCCGAAAATCAATCTGATTCCCCATGTGTTTATAATAGGTCTCCAGCGAAAATTCATATCGATTGTCTTTGAAATTTCGGAAATATCCCACTGCAACTTGATCAGCGATTTGAGGTTTAATATTCAAGCTACTCACCACATACTGATCTGTGGGCAAGCTCGCCGTCGTGTTGGTCAATTGATGTAGATTTTGCGCAATACGATTATAAGATGCTTTAATACTGTGCTGTTCGCTCAACAGGAAGCTCGCCGAAAAACGCGGTTCTATATTCAAATAGTGTCTTGCTATGGTTCCCTTTCCGTAATATTGTTCTGCGACAGCCTCTCCGTCCTCATCATACGTATAAAACGTCCCCGGTCCCATCACCATAAAATCACTGGCGCGAAGCCCATATAATAACGATAGCCAATCGGCAGGATTCCAAGTATGTGATATATAAGCCGCCGCCTCTATGCCTTGGCGATTATCTACATCAATAGAATTAACGGACGTATTCTCGTCGGCAGATATACTCGCTGGATAAATGGACTGTTGCAAAGCATGGAAACCAAAACGCCAAGTACTTATCGGGTTTTGATAATAAGAAAAATCCTGTTTGAAATTCCAATTACGGATTTTCGATGCTATCCCAAAATTATTATCATCGCTGGACACCTGCACATTATAGCTGAAATCACTGTATATCAGCGATGTGTTACTGAATAGTTTATCGTTAAAAATATGATTCCACCGTACCGTTGCTGTAGCATTTCCCCAATCAAAATTAAAGAGGTCAGAATAGCCTAGGTCATCCTTGCCGAAGTATCCGGATAGATAGAGCGTATTTTTATCATTAAACCTAAAATTCAGTTTGGCATTCAGGTCATAGAAATAAAGCTTACTTTTATTGACATCATCGTCATTTGAGAGTTTCAAGAACATATCCGCATAGGTTCGGCGACCGCTAATCATAAACGAGCTTTTGTCCTTGATTATCGGTGCTTCTACTTTGAGTCGGGAAGCAATAAGGCCTATACCGCCTTCCGTCGTTAATTTCTTTTGATTCCCATCCATCATGGCAATATCTAAGACAGACGAAATACGTCCCCCAAATTGCGCCGGAATACCACCTTTGTAAAGCTGCACATCTTTAATTGCATCAGAATTAAAAGTAGAGAAGAAGCCCAATAGATGAGAAGCATTATACACTGTTGCTTCATCCAGCAAGATTAGATTCTGGTCACTACCGCCACCACGTACATAAAAATTAGACGACCCTTCTCCTCCACTCTGTATCCCCGGTAGTAGCTGTATGGTTTTTAATAAATCACGTTCTCCAAAAACGACGGGCACATTCTTAACTTCTTCCATGGTAAAGTTAAGTACGCCCATTTGTGGATTTGAAACATTATTATCCCTTCGCTCTGCGGAAACAACAACCTCCTCTAACGTATTATCTCCTCGACGCAGCTCAACATTGAGTCTTTGGCTGCTATTTAAACTTACCTCCTCTGAATAGGATTGGTAACCGACGTAACTCAAGGTAATCTGATGTTTGCCCTGAGGTAATGTCAAGGAATAAAAGCCATATGCATTGGTGCTAGCTGCCTGCCCTCCCGGCTCTACCGACACAACTGAACCAATCAATGTCTCTCCCGACTCGGCATCACGAACGGTTCCACTCAGTACAATTTGCTGTGCAAAAACCTCGACAGCACTAAAAAGAACTACAAGAATCAGCCACAACCTATTCATCTACCCCCTTATTTCTTCGCATTTTGACCTTGAAAACATTGCGCAAAAAACGCCATTTGAAAATCTATCGAGCGCGCCCAATATTCACCGTTATGTTTCCCTGGCATCGTCATGTAATGATGCGGCACATTCAAGTAGGTAAGCTTTTCGTGCAGCTTATTATTTACCTCAAAAAAGAAATCTTCCGTTCCACAGTCTATAAACAATCTAAGCGACTGGGGTTTAATAAGATGCGTCAATTCAACAACGGTATGCGCATCCCAAACTTCTGGCTTTTCGTGATACTCACCAAGATGTTTTTTCATGTCCCAATTATTTGGGAACGGACGAATATCTACACCGCCTGAAGTGCTACCGGCAAAAGCAAACAAATCCTGGTGGCGAAATGCAAGATATAAAGCCCCATGTCCCCCCATACTCAAGCCCGTTATCCCACGGTTAGCACGATCCGTCCCTACTTGGTATTGCTGTTCCACAAAAGGTATAAGTTCTTCGGTGATAAATGTTTCATATTGGTATTCGTTATTTTCTGTATCCCAATACCAACTACTAAAACCGCCATCCGGACAAACAACCATATATCCATACGTATCAACAAGTTGTTTAATATGTGGTGCCGTTTTCAACCAACTAGCATAATTGCCCGAGTACCCATGCAGCAAATAAAGTGTAGACGTTGCTTTTTCATTCTCTGGAGCAATAATAACCGCTTTGATTTCTTTACCCATCCGCGTACTCATTACCGTTACTGTATCGACAGTTGCGGCGTGTAATTGTAATACACCCGCAATGGTCGCTAGTAAAAGAAAAATGTATTTCATATTCGTTCTTCTACTCCCCCCCTGTAAACGCCGATAATATACCTGGATATTGTGCCGCATCTTTGGCCCACATTTTAAAGGAGCGGTTATACAGATTCAATTCTGCAAACACTTCGGCTTCCTCCCCTACACTGTTCGCAAAAAATAGTTTAAACGCATATGTCCCATTTCCTGTCAAATCCACCACCGTTTTATTGGAAGAAAAAACAAGCGGTTCTAGCGTTGCATCCGTCATACCAGCATCAACAGGTTGTTCATAAAGAGCCGCTATCGCCTTCACAAATTTGTCGGACTCCCCTCCAACGGAACTAAATTTGATGGCTCCGTCATGGAAGGCATTTTCTTCATTTACATTTCCATCTTCAAATATTCCCGCAGAAATATCTTTGATGATTTCAATCTGTAAGCCCAATGTATCCTTGTCATTCAGTGATTTCCCAACATACACCATGGAGGAATCCGTTTCCGTTGATTTAACTAACGACAAATATACGGCCGGATTGTCCGTTGTAGACGTTGCCACAAACTGTGCAAGATTAGCTGTCAAGGCGTCCTCGGTTGTCTTATCATTACCGTTTTGGTTATTTCCGCAGCTAGCAAATGTCGACACGAAGATCGTGACCGCAGCTACTTTTAAAATTGTCCTTTTCATCTGTATATTTATGTTTATTCTGTTATATACTATATCAAAATAGTTTAACAAGCAAAATACGAATAAATTGCTTTATTGTACCAAAGCATCGTATAAAACTTCTACGGGATGGTAAGATCTTCGTCCGGTGCCATCCTTAATCTGGTGGCGACAAGATGTCCCAGCCGCCGCAATTAACGTCTCTTCATCAGTGGCACGTACCGCCGGTAAAAGAACAAGCTCTCCCACTTTCATGGATACATCGTAATGTTCTTCTTCATACCCAAAAGACCCCGCCATACCACAACAACCTGAAGGAATGACCTCTACACTGTAATTCGGAGGAAACGACAATAATTTCTCCGTGTACCCCACCAGATGAAACGCCTTCTGATAGCAATGTCCATGTAGTTTGACTTTTTTTACCCCCGTCGTAAATTGCTTCTGTTGAATTCTCCCTCCCTCTATTTCTCTAACCAGAAATTCGTCAATCATCAACGTATTATTCGCTAACTGGCTGGCAGCGTCACGCAAATGCCCATCCACCAAGTCTATATATTCGTCCCGAAACGTGATAATCGCCGACGGTTCTATTCCCAAAAGCGGCGTATCTTCCGTTATCACATTTTTCAAGAGTTCCACATTTCTTTCTGCGATTTTCTTCGCTTCTTTTACAAAACCCTTAGACAGATATGTCCGACCACTTTCTACGTGTTGGGGTATAATAACTTCGTACCCCAATGATGTTAGCAATTTATGTGCCGTTACGCCAATAGCTGTATCGTTATATTCCGTAAACTCATCACTGAACAAATACACTTTTCGGCTATGATTTTGTACCGGCTGCTTCCGTGCCCACTTCGACAACGTCGTGAAATGGACAGTTGGTAATGAACGTTTGGAGGCAAATCCTATAACAGATTTCACCATATTCGCAAGTAATGGTGTTTTAACCACCCAATTATACAGCGGAGCTACGTACGATCCCAACTGCTGACTTTTGGTAAAATTAGCAATAACCGAGGAACGAAAAGGCACACCATGCGCATCGTAATAGTGTTGTAAAAACTCGGCTTTCATCTTGGCTACGTCTACACGCGAGGGACATTCGCTCTTACAAGCCTTACAACTTAAGCACAAATCCATTACTTCCTTTATTTCCTCGTGATCAAACCGATTCGCTTTCGTTGAATTTGTCAAGAATTGACGAAGCATATTGGCTCTCGCTCTCGTAGTATCTTTTTCATCTCGGGTCGCCATAAACGACGGACACATCGTGCCACCGGTAATTTCTGTTTTCCGACAATCACCGGAGCCAGAACATTTTTCCGCCAGGCGTAGAATTCCCTCCTCTTTTGTAAAATCAAAATAGGTCTGTATCTGCTTGCCGTCTACCACCTTGTCATAACGTAACGACGTATCCATTGGTGGGGTATTGACAATCTTATTGGCATTGAACACACCATGTGGATCAAAAATTGCCTTTGTCTCCAGCAACAATTGATAAACCTGTTCGCCCAACACTTTTCCTATAAACTCCCCCCGCAAGCGTCCGTCGCCATGTTCACCACTCAACGAGCCATTGTATTTCAGCACTAAATCCGTGGTCCGTTCTAATATTGATCTGAATTTGCGACGCCCCTCCGTCTTTTTTAGATTAATAAACGGTTCGATATGCAATTCGCCTGCCCCCGCATGTGCATAATAAGAAGCATGCACACCTTCTTGCCGTAGCAAAATTTGTATGTCTTTGACGTATGCTGGTAAATCTTCAGGAGAAACAGCACAGTCTTCAATAAGATTTACCGGTTGCTCATCGCCCGGCAGATTCCTTATTAAGCCCAATCCGGCTTTGCGCACATCCCATACCAGATTCGTTTGCTGCTCTCCTACAATAAAAGGATACGCATAACCCAAATGCCGGTCGATCAAGTCTTTTTGTAATGCTTCCGCTTTTCGATATAATTCAGCTTCCTCCTCGGCACGAAACTCGATAATGAGTAATGCCTGCGGATCACCCTCAATAAAAAAACGATTATGCTGATACGTAGGATGTCCTACTGTAAAATCCAATATATATTTATCCACCAATTCGGAAGCCTCCGGATGATGAGATAGCGCGACGATATTGCCCTCCATACATTCGACCATATCTGCAAAATGCACGCACAACAACCCAATCTCTTTAGGTGGAAGAGGCATTAAGCGCAACTTGGCTTCGGTCACAATGCCAATCGTTCCCTCCGAGCCCGCCAACAAATCACATAAGTTGAACGGTTTGTCGTTATCCGCGAGAAAATCCAACGCATACCCCGTATTTCGTCTAGTCAGTGTTTTTTTAGGATATCCCGATACGATGGCCTGTTTATTTTCCGGTCGTGATAGCAAGATATTTAGTTGTCTGTAAATTTCCCCTTCACGTGTTGGAGACGCCAACTTTTCAAAAAGTGCAGCTTCATCCAATGCTTTAAAAACCACCTCCGAAGTATCATCCAATAATACCCTGGCTTCTAACAAGTTCTTTCGTGTATCTCCCCAAACGATAGAATGCAAACCAGAGGAATTATTTCCGATCATCCCCCCGACCATCGCACGGCTTGCCGTCGAGGTTTCTGGGCCAAACATCAATCCATGTACCCGGAGATAGTTATTTAGATCATCACGAATAACACCGGGCTGCACACGCACCCAACGTTCTTTCACATTCAGTTCCAATATCTGATTAAAGCATCGAGATACATCGACGATGATACCACTCCCTACCACCTGGCCCGCAAGTGATGTACCCGCCGTCCGCGGAATAAGGGTCAGATGCTGTTCGTTTGCGAATAAAATAAGGTTCTTTAGATCTCCCTTGCCTTGTGGGATCGCCACCGCAAGAGGAAGTTCCTGATACACAGAAGCATCAGTTGCGTATGCTAACCGCATCGCCTGATGCTTTGAATTTTCGGGTAAATAAAACAACTCTCCCGTTAGTTGGGAAGACAGTCGGTTTAGTTCATCTATAATCTGCACGTCCGTATCGTAGTTTGACAAAACAAATTTATAATAATTTGAGCAGCTTTAACGAATTGTTTCGCTTTTTACAAAAACAGCTGCTAGTCAAACAACGTAAACGATCCTACGAAAATGGGTGGTAAAGAAGGACGGAAATAAAATCATTATTTCAGTCTAGCAAAGCTTCACGCAATGCCTGTCGAGACCTGTAAAAATCAAGCCCACCTTTATATACAACATTCCACTCATCATTAATCCCCTCAACATTCTCGTCTTCCGTAGCGTTAGTCACCTGCCTAACCATTATACACCACAGCAACCCTTCCTTTAAATAAGATAGCGAATGAGATTGCGTTTCACTCCACACCCCACCGCTGTTCATCCAAACGTAACTTAAATTATTTCCGACTACAGAAGACGTCTGCTTTTCAAAATTTCCGTCTACAAAATCCTTTTTGTCTTCATCGTACATCAACCTACTAGCTCTACCGTTTTCAATTCTAAGTACCAGATAGGTTGTACGTTCATCGTCACTGACGTCCGTTAATGAACCTGCCCAATAACCATCATAAGAATCTAAGCGCGCTACAAATTGTGCTTCTGCGTCTGCTATATCAATAAAAAGCATTGAAAACACGACCATGGCGATTCTGATTTTTTGTTTTAGCTCCATTGTGTCTTTTTTAATTTAATTTGTCAATTCTTGGCAAGAAAGTATAATATCGTCGTTCAAAATTATTCATATACAAGCGTTTCAGAAATACCCAATGTTGGGTATTTTTTGAAAAAAAACACCTTTTCACACCCTTAGATGAGACTCCTAAAAACAACATTATATTCAATAAAAAATATAAAAAAGAGAATATAATTCTTTTTCAGACATAATACTTTGAATATTATTCATTAAACTGTATCTTTGCAGCATAATGGAAAAAATAGAGTTTAATTTAGATCAAATTGATTATCAAATCCTGCGCATCATGCAAGAAAATGCGCGCACAAACAATGCGGATATCGCAAGGGAACTAGGGATGGCACCTTCAGCCATTTTAGAGCGGGTCAAAAAACTCGAACAGAAGCAAGTCATCCTGCAATACAATGCGAAAATCAATCCAGATGCACTGGATCAAAAATTGCTATCCTTTATTTTTATTAAAGCACAAGACCCTATTGGAACGCAAAAGGTAGGTTTGCTCTTAGCCAAGATTCCCGAAGTACAAGAGGTACATGATATTGCCGGGGATGATGGATATCTAGTTAAAGTACGTACTCACGATGCTGCTGGATTAGTAGATTTGATGCGCAACTCCTTGGGAAAAATAGAGGAAATTATTTCCACGCGTACAACCATCGTTTTAGAGACAGTAAAAGAAGAACAAAAACTCTTTATTCCAAAAAAAGATTGAGGTTAATATGACAAAAGGAAATCAAAATATGCCAGCCACAAGTAGCATCATCTTTGCATACCTTGTAGTATACATCGTATGGGGCTCTACCTTTTTCTTTATAGAAAAAGCGCTGCATAGTTTCAGTCCCTTTGTGCTGGGATCCGTCCGGTTTATCTTAGCAGGATCCCTCTTAATGGGATATTGTTACCTCAAAGGTTATAAGCTTTTCGCAAAGACAGCTGTAAAGGATGCACTCTTTGTGGGATTTTTATTACTTTTTGTGGACATGGCTGCCGTCATATGGTCAGAACAATATATATCCAGTGGTATTGTCAGCATTATCGCAGCAGCGACCGCTATATGGTTCGTTGTACTTGACAGACCAAAATGGAAAGAAAATTTTTCCAGCTTACCTACTGTATTAGGATTGATTTTTGGCTTTATAGGAGTTTTTATGTTATTTGCCGAACAGCTTTTTGCTCAAGAGGATTCGGCAGGAGATAAAAGCATAAAAATAACGGCCATGTTCGTCCTTGTCTGCGGAACAATTGCCTGGACAGTAGGGTCGTTGATATCCAAATATAACCGAGAAAAGAGAACCCGCCAGATGCAGAAAAATGGAGAAGAAGATATACACGTCATGGTAAAAACTGCTTGGCAAATGGTCTGTGCGGGTATTGCTTTTACCGTGGTTGCCTCTTTAAATGGGGAATACGCTCATTTTCAAGCACAACATGTAATGCCTGAAGACTGGGGAGCGATCATATACCTCGCCACTATGGGCTCTATTTTAGCGTTCGGCAGTTATATATGGTTGTTACAGTATCGTCCCACTACGGAAGTCAGTACACACGCCTACATAAACCCTATTGTCGCGTTAGTATTGGCACACTATTTTACCGATCACCAAGTAACTTCATTACAGATCATAGGATTAGTCGTTGTATTGGGCAGCGTCTTGCTCATGAATTGGAATCTGTACAAAAACAACAAGAAAGTCAGACTTTATAAGCGTGCTAAACAAATGAAACGACTGCGTGAACTCGCACCACAAAGCAGCATCCCCCGTATAATGGCGCTTTCCAATTTCAATCAAAGGCACGAAAAGAAGAAAGAAGGGGATAGTTAATCCGCACGAATAAAAAATATGTTTCACACTGTAGCATTTTCTTCCTCCATTCCGTATTAATTCCAAAACATATCAAGTAAGTGAAACTTGCATAAGCTACTATCTCATAAAGAGTCTCATAAATAAGCTTACAAGAGTTGATTACCATATGAAAAAAAGATTTAATACAATGAAAAAGTTATCACTACAATTTTGGGGGTTATTGCTTATCAGCATCTTCACATTCAGCAGTTGTTTGAAAGATAATGACGACGGTCCGTGGAACGACATGCCTTCAGCGGGTCTAATGTATTTTGTTAATAGTTTTGCAGATGCGGAGTCGGGCTTACTTTACCGTTTAGACGGCAACATTATTGGAAACCCCCTGAATGGCAGTCCGATGGTATTGAAATATCGAGAGTTTTCGGGTGCACAGTTACTACACCCCGGCAATCGTAAATTAACGATAACAAACAACGGTGCCGATCAGGACATTTTAATAGACACGACACTAACTATCAAGGTTGATAGCGGCTACACCTCTTTTGTATACGGTACAGAGAAGGATCCTAAATTTGCGATGACGCAGGATAAAGTTATCGAAAATTTGAGTCAAAACGAGTCTGGCATTCGCTTTTTGAACTTAGCAAATGGTGTTGGTGCTGTGAATTTACTTATTGAGGGTGAAGAGGAGCCATTATATACAGATAGACCCATCGAGACAGGAGCTTCTGTTGTGACAAATCAAGCTTTTCAAGCACAGAAGAGTGGTGTGTATACATTCAGGGTTACGGATGCCACAGGTAATGAATTGGCAAAACGATCGTATAAAAAAGACGACGGACGAGGACTATTAGATCGTTCATATTATACTATTATGTTGACAGGCAACCCAGACGATGAGAAAACGCCACTATATATCGGCGTAGTCGAACATCGTTAATGTCTACTGATATCAGTAGTGATACCATCCTAAGGCATCGCTACTGATATTCTTTTTGTTTCCATAACATAGCGGAAATACTCCTACCACAGCACAACGAATACCAAAAATTGATCAAGAAGCCACCCCATTAACATCGGTGATATAGGAATACCACCCGGCGGGATATAAAAACTTTCCTTTTACAATATCAGCGAAGCCGAAAGAAAGCAATTGGGATTATAAACACATAAAAACAGATTGTTTTTTTTATCTTTAGATCGAATATAATCCTAGCACAATGAATAAAGTAACGTTTTTTACCTGTTTTTATTTCTTATTAATATGGTCAAATGGATCGGCTCAGCAGAACCCCGTTTTCCCAGGATGGTATGCGGATCCCGAAGGCATTATATACGATAATACTTATTGGATTTTTCCGACCTACTCCGCACCTTACGAAGAACAAGTATTTTTCGATGCTTTTTCATCTAAAGATTTAGTCACCTGGCAAAAACATCATCGAATAATTGATACATCGGAAGTAAAATGGGCAAATAAAGCGATGTGGGCACCTGGTATTATAGAAAAAGACGGTAAATACTATTTTTTCTTTGCAGCTAATGATGTTCATGAAGGTGAAATTGGCGGAATCGGCGTGTCCGTTGCCGACAAGCCCGAAGGCCCATACAAAGACCTATTAGGCAAGCCTTTAATTAATGATATTGTTAACGGAGCGCAGCCTATTGATCAGTTTGTATTTAAAGATAAAGACGGTCAGTATTACATGTATTACGGCGGATGGAAACATTGTAATGTCGTAAAACTTAGTGACGATTTCAAAAGCTTGGTACCTTTCGATGACGGCACTATTTACAAAGAAGTAACACCCGAAAATTATGTGGAAGGTCCTTTCATGTTTATCCGAAACAACAAATATTATTTCATGTGGTCAGAGGGCGGTTGGACTGGACCAGATTATAAAGTCGCCTATGCAATATCCGACAGCCCGTTAGGTCCATTTAAGCGCATCGCAACTATTTTGGAACAAGATAAGGATATTGCTACTGGGGCGGGACATCACTCTGTTATCAAAATCCCGAACGAGGATACCTATTACATCGTTTACCATCGCAGGCCGCTAGATAAGACAGAAGCACACGAACGGGAAACCTGCATCGAACCCATGACTTTTGACAAGCAGGGTTATATCAATCCAGTAAAAATGACTTTTGAAGGGGTTAAACATACGTTAACTAAATTTTAAAAATAAGTAAAAAACTGTATTTTCGTCTGTTTATTTTTGTAAGAACAGCGCATGCAGTTAGTAAAATTAGAGATTAAAGGATTTAAGAGTTTTGGAGACAAGATTACCATTAACTTTAACGAGGGTGTAACAGCCATAGTAGGACCCAATGGATGCGGCAAATCGAATGTCGTCGATGCTATTCGGTGGGTCCTCGGCGAGCAAAGTACGCGTACGTTACGTTCAGAGAAGATGGAAAACATCATCTTTAACGGAACAGCGAACCGGAAACCAGCAAATCTAGCGGAAGTATCCTTAACCTTTGAGAACAATAATAAACTACTCCCCACCGAATTCTCGACCGTCACCATTACACGCAAATTGTATCGTAATGGCGACAGCGAGTACCGTTTAAATGATGTAAAATGTCGTCTAAAAGATATTACTGATCTATTTTTAGATACCGGTTTAGGTGCTGACACCTATTCGATTATCGAACTGAAGATGATTGACGAAATCATCAACAACAAAGATAACTCCCGCAGGAACCTGTTTGAGGAAGCATCCGGCATTTCTAAATACAAAGTACGGAAGAAGCAAACGTTATCAAAACTAAAAGATACTGAAGCCGATTTAGACCGCGTCGACGACCTTCTCTATGAAATTAACAAAAACTTAAAACAGCTAGAAACACAAGCAAAAAAAGCCGACAAATATTTTCAGCTTAAAGAAGAATATCGTGAAGCCAGTGTCGGGTTAGCCTATTACCGTTTGGAAGGATTCAGCACGGATTTAGAACGCATCGGCGACCAAGAAAAAGCACAGCAAACGCATATCAAGGAAACATCTGTTCAAATTGAAAGCCAAGAAAATCAGCTGCGCACACTACGTGAGAATATTCTTGCCAAAGAAAAAAGCCTAGCAGTACAACAAAAGAGTACCAATGAATACGTTCATAAAATTCGGTCCTACGAATCAGATAAAAAGATAAAGAACGAACGTTTTAGTCATTTACAAGAAAAGGAGACCCGGATTACAGCCGAATTAAACAACGACAAAAACCAACTGGAACACGTTCAATACACCCTCAAGAGACTGAATGAAGAACTTTTTGAAGAACAGGGAAAATTGGATGTTTTTCGGTTAGATATTGAACGTAACCAAACCGAGGTAGAAGAACTTCGGGGACAGCAATCGTCCGCAAAAGAAAAATTAGACCGTTTCACACAGGAGAGCAGCGAACTTCAAAACAGGATTTATAAATTAGAAAAAGATATTGCTGTTTTGAACATCCAAAAGGAAGCACTACAGCAGGAATCCATACGTACGATGACCGATGCATCTGCTAAAGTCGAAGAGCTCCATGAATTCAATAATGCGGTGGAAGATCTGGAAGAACGGGTAGAGCAGCAACAAAGCCAATACGATGCTGTTATGCAAGCAGAAAATGAATTACAGCAGCAAATCCACACGGTCGAAGAACAATTGAACGAGACACGCGCCCAACTAAATAGAGAATCCCGTTTGGTAGACGCAAAGCAAAATGAGTATAATCTCACCAAATCCTTGGTGGACAATCTCGAAGGGTTTCCGGAATCCATCAAGTTTTTGCGCAAAAATGCAGGCTGGAAGAAGTCCTATCCTCTATTTTCGGATATTCTCTTTTGTAAGGAAGAATACCGGGTGGCGATTGAAAATTATCTAGAGTCCGTCATGAACCACTACGTGGTGCAAGATCAACAGGAAGCCGTGCAGGCCATTCAGCTATTGAGCGACGCGTCTCGCGGAAAAGCAAATTTTTTCGTATTAGACGCTATCCAAACGGTCAAAACTAAACCTAAAACACCCGAAAACACGATTCCTGCATTAGAGGTTATTAAAGTCGACAAGAAATACAGCCCGTTATGCGAGCAGCTTTTGCAACATGTATTTTTACTCAAACCCGAAGCTTCGGATAGCTTGGCCGAAACATTACCTCAAGACGATCTGGTTATCTTACACCCTGAGGGAAAATTTTCCAAAAATCGCCTAGGTTTAAACGGAGGTTCCGTCGGTCTGTTTGAAGGTAAACGTATCGGGAGGGCGAAAAACTTAGAGAGTCTTACAAAAGAAATTAAGGAGCTGAATCAGAAGATCGAAAAGTTACAACAAGACGAAGCAGACGGTGTCGATCAATTAACCACCTTGCGCCTAGCCTCCCAAAAGGATGTTATGGATGAACTTCGTATGGTATTAAATCGTCTGCATAACGAATTGATCTCGGTAAAAACCAAACAGGAACAATATCAGACGTTCATCACCAACAGCCAAAACAGGAAGCAGGATATTGAAAGTAAGATCACGGTTATCCAATATGAATTACAAAAGGCGGAACCGGAACTGCAAATATTAAAAGTAGAAGCAGAATCGGGCCAAAAACAATTAGCAGAATTGCAAAATGCCTATGCTGAAATTGCGGAGGTGCTGCATGATAAATCCGCATCCTTTAATCAAGAGAACATCCGTTTTCACCAACAGCAAAATAAAGTATCCAGCTTGCAAAAAGATCTGGAATATCGAGAAAGCCAACAAGAAGCCTTCGAAGCCAGAATAGAAAAGAATTCATTGGAATATGAGCAAGTGAAAGTGGATATGAAAGACGCCTCTCACATTGTGGATCATAACGATGAAGACCTCGTAGCGATGTATGCGCAAAAAGACGAACTCGAAAAAGGACTACAAGAAATCGAAGAAGATTTCTATACTACACGTCGCCTAATCAACGAACTCGAAGAAACAATCACACAATTACGTCGTAGCAAAGACCAGCATGATTTCCTACTATCTGAATTGAAAGATAAAAAGACCGCCTTACAAATCGATCTTAATAGCTTAAAAGAGCGGTTATCAGTCGAGTTTAACATCGACATCAACACCTTGCTTGAAGGTGAGATGCCCGAAATTTCGAGTAACCAAGACGAATTGGCTACCGCTTGTGAAAAGCTCAAAAAGCAATTGGATTCGTACGGCTCTATTAACCCCATGGCAAAAGAAGCTTACGACGAAATACAGGAGCGACACGATTTTATCTCGAAGGAGAAAAGTGATCTGCTTGATGCCAAAGCTTCCTTAATGGCCACTATAAATGAAATCGACCAAACAGCCAACGACAAATTTATGCATGCATTCAACACCGTCAGAGAGAATTTTGCCCACGTGTTCCGCTCGCTTTTCAACCAAGAAGATTCTTGCGACATGATATTAACCGACCCGGCCAATCCCTTGGAATCAGATATTGACATTATAGCACTTCCCAAAGGCAAACGGCCGTTATCGATCAACCAACTGTCAGGCGGTGAGAAAACCCTTACCGCAACCGCCCTCCTATTCTCATTGTATCTACTGAAACCCGCCCCATTCTGTATATTCGACGAAGTCGATGCGCCATTGGATGATACCAATATTGACAAGTTCAACAATATCATTAAGGATTTCTCCAAGAATTCACAGTTTATTATCGTTTCACACAACAAGCGGACAATAGCAAGCACAGATATTATTTACGGCGTCACAATGGTAGAGCAAGGCGTTTCACGTGTCGTACCGGTAGATTTGCGGGATGTAGCATAAACTACTTTCTCAGATTTGTATCTATTTTGTTGCAGATTAATTTCTAGTGTGTATATTTGTCTGTAATCAGTCTAAATAAAATACACAATGAAAAAATCTCCATTATTCGTGCTTTTAATAGCACTTTTATGCAGCAGTTTATCGCATACAGCCTATGCACACGCGCTGTGGATAGAATCATCTTCTACAGCTACTCCCAAAAATACCGTACAAACTGTAAAGGTTTTTTATGGCGAGTACGAGCACGGGACTAAGGACTTAGTTAAAGATTGGTACGCCGATCTGAAAGCACTTGACCTTTATGTACAGCATCCCAACGGGCAATCCACAAGGTTGGAGACGCATGTGGCGGACGATCATCTTGTAGCCTCTTTTACACCTGAACAAGATGGACTGTATCTTATCCATACAACCCACGCGGCTAGCGAATTAGGCGGGCAAACCAAATACATCTTCTCCGCCTCCCTCCCTATTGTTGTGGGTGAATCGGATCTAATGATTACCAATCCCAAAGAAATAGACCTATTGGCTTTCGTTTCACCTCGCAAAAACCACTTGAATCAACCCGTAGACATCTTCCTTCTAGACAAGGGTAATATACCCGAACCCGCTAATGTCACCGTCATCAGCGCAGAGGGTTGGGCAAAAACATTTAAAACCGACGCCACCGGAAAAGTTAGCTTTTCTCCCTTATGGAAAGGGATGTATGTTGTCGAAACCAGTAAATACCAACCGCAAGAAGGAGTGTGGAACGACAAACCCCATACCCACGTTTGGCAATCTGCAACTACTATTTTTTATGTACATTAAACAGTATAGCCTCTTTCCTAGATAAGGAAAGAGGCTATACTTCTTTGAGTTACGCTAAAACTCAATATCATCCGCCACGCCGGAAGTTCCGTTTTGTTTTGCGAATCGTTCACTGTATTCCTTTTTCTTTCCTTCCTGATAATCCATCATTTCTGCCATAATATTGAAATTATTCATATACTTAACACCAGCGCCATTGACCTGGGAAACCGTAAGCCCCAGGTTATCAATCAACCACTGTGCGCCATCCATACCATTCGCATAAGCAGCTTCTATAGCCGCCTGAATTTCGAAAAAATAATATTTATCGGATTCCAGTTTTTCTAAGTGCTGTGCTGCCTCTCCCTGAGGAACTTCACTAACCGGGACATTCTCTGGACGCAACGCACCTAATTTCGGATGTTCCTTTACCTTGCCAAAATAAGCAGAATATACATTGACCACGTTATACGTATTGTCGTCCCGCATTCGATTATTCCACGTGGTCTGTGCCTCATCCCAAATGGGTCGTTCTATCCCTAAAGCTTGACAAATCTGTTCCTCCGTACATCCTTCACCGATTTTCGAAGCACCAGCTGCATAGTCAAAAAGCGTGACTCCATGCACCGGCTGCATGGTTGGATCATTCGGATCTTCTTTCGCAGTATTAGGTGTCACTACCCCAGCCGACGCCGCACCTTGATCGAAAATCTTTTGCATATCATCTTGTGAATAAGCTTTCATCTGTTCTTGGTGTGACGTCGCATTTGTTTTGCTTTCCATCATTTCTTTGGCCATATCTTCCAAATTTCCACTCAGATTCTTCAATAATTTTTTAAACATGATTTTAAAATTTAAAGTTAAAAATATACTTACCAGGGCACAATCAAGTTGTTATAGTCGCGCATTAACCGATCATAAAAATGCTGGTGTTGTTCTTCCATACCTGGTAGTATGTTGTTCATTTGTGCGATCATCGTCCGCACATATCTTTCATAATCGGCCGTAGCCTCCCGCTGCCCCACTTCCGATTTACGAGCTCGATAAGCCTCGTATTCCGCTTTACACCGAGATTCGGCCAATGGTCGAGCAATATGTTCAATCATTCGGGCCTTCGAACCCGGATCAAACGTATTCTGCGTTTGGCAAAATTCGCAGGTCAGATAAGTCGCCGTGAAATAAAACTGTGCTAATCGTAATTTTGCACCACATTGTTTGCAATGGAAAGCATCTCGTGCAGCTTCATATTCGTCCATCATCTCCGCATATTCCTTTTCAAGGTCACGTTCCATAACGTCATCAAATGCATGTGTCATCATTCCGACAACCCTGCTTTGCCAATTGTTAAACAGCTGGCTTACGTTCATCATCTCCAAGTTATTTGCGTTGGGCATAATCTGCTTTTGGAACGTGTCTGATCCTTTTTGAATAACAGACGTAAATTGCGCGATAATCGCGCTTTTAAACTGTAGATAGCTCCTCTTGTAGGGATCGGTGTCCGCGTCGGCCAGTAATTGCGCAGAATCCTTTACTTCTGCCAATATTTCTTCACAGCGTATCTCCAACTTACCAAAGTATGTTTCAGCACGCTGCATCAGTGCCGTTTGATTGGCTCTTGCAGTCTCTTCACTTCCCCCCTCTTCCCCCATCATTTTTTTAAAATTAAATACGTTCCACATGCTTTATTTCGATTGATTTTTTCTGCATCTACTTTGAATTATCTTCTTCCTTGATGTTTATTCCATCGGAAAGTTTCGTAGCGATAAATTCATATCCGCAATACCCGCATTTTGTTATGCCATCTTGCTTCGCACGTCCTGCACCACATTGCGGGCATTGCACCACCAAAGAATCAGCAGGCTTTACCGGGATAGATTCCCTTTTTTGTTCCAATGCAATTCGTTTCAGTCGTTCGACCAACGAAACAGGTTTGTCTTTATCCGTCATTTTCTTCTATAAATTAGATAACAATGCTGCCTTTTTCTCTTTATATTCCTGTTCGTCAATAAGCCCTTCCTCGAACAGCGCTTTGATTTTCTGCAACTTCACACGCAAATCCCCCTCTCCTTGCGGCTTTTCCCCCTTTGCCGATGTCGTAGCATTCATTTCCTTTAACAAGATTCCCATCGCCGCCCCTTGTTGCGCTCCCTGCTGTGCCATATTACCATCTTTGCTGATAGCGATAGCCGTATTGAACTGCTGAAATTTATCCATATTATCACCCAGCATATTCATACCCGTAATCTTATCATAATAGCTCGTTACCTCCTCTGGCAACGTGACAGAAGTAACCGTAAATTGTGTAATTGCAATTCCGAAATCCTGAAAGTAAGGCGCTATGAGCGGTTCAATGCGTGCATTGAGTTCCGACAAGTTTCCGGCAATTTCAACTAAAGGGATTTGTGAGAGCGCCAGTGCTTCTGCAAATTTCGGTGCAATAAAATCTCGCAGCTGTTGTTGAAACTCAAAGATTGTCAACTCCGGATAGGTACCAGCATATTCTTTAAAGAAACGAGGAACATCAACAATCCGGACATTATAGCTTCCAAATGCCCGTATTCGTACCTGTCCAAATTTGGCATCCGTCAACATAATCGGTGCGGGTGTACCCCATTTTAGATTGACAAACTGTTTGACGGAGAAAAAATACACATCGGCCTTAAATGGGCTTTCAAACCCATACTTCCATCCCTTTAGTCTTGAGAGAACCGGAACGTTATTTGTGGAAAGCGTATGTGTCCCTGATGTCAGGACATCGGCAATATTTCCCTCATTCATAAACATCACCTGCTGACTTTCGCGGACAATTACCTTGGCGCCGTTCTTGATTTCCCGATCACCATCCGGAACCTTCCACATCATTACATTTGGGGTATGCTCAATCCATTCGAGTATTTCTATAAAAGGCAATTTAGACGTTGCTGAACTCATATGCTTTGAAATTTAGTGCACAGTATTTTGCTTACTAAAAGTACGGCATAGGCAACCTAAATCGTATAGATACAGCGACTACAAAACGACTACAAAAAATATAACACACTGATATTCAAAAGAATTTACATTGGATTAGGTTATCTAATTTTTTGATCGGTTAACTTAAATCCTGTAAATATCGATCTAAATCAACTTCTTTATCCAGGTTTAACTTTTGTTTTATCCGGTATTTACTAACCCGCACACTCTTAGGTTCGATATGAAATGCAGCTGCCATTTCTTTGGTTGACAACTTCAAGTGGATATATGCACAATGTTTCAACTCGAGCGAACTCAGCCTATCCCCAGATTGTTCTTTGAGCTTCTGAAAAAATTCCGGATGTATATTCTTAAATTCTCGAGCCGATTGTTCGACCCGTTCTTCCAACCGCATCTCTTCCTTGATCATCCGATCAATATATCCTGTATTATCTTCGGTCTCCAATTTTTTCATTTTTTCCTTTAACTGGAGCAATAATCTATTCTTTCGCTCTATCTGGAGCGCATCCGCCATGGACTCCTTCTGTAACTGTTCCATCTGCATACCCAACAGTTTTTGTTCCGAGCGCAACCGAGCCTGTTCCTGCCGCTGTATCTGCAGTTGCAATTTGGATTGCTCTTCCATATCCTGTTTTTGTTGTTGTAGACGTAAATTCCGTTCAGTTTGTAACTTATGCTTGTTTTTGAACGACACCCGAAGCAAAAGTAAACTGACGATTAATGATACGCAGACCCCTACCAATAAATATAACTGGATTCTACGATTGCTGGCGCGTTGCTCAGAATCTCTAATATCGGCTATCAAGCGTTTATTTTCATACTGTGCCTCCAGCTTATTTGCTTGCGCCATTTGGGCTTGATCAAATATTTTTTGGTTGAATTCTTCCTTTTTTTTCTGGTAATACAGCGCTTTTTGGAAATTCCCCTTTCGGGTGTAGAGGTCGCTTAAACCTTGCGTGACGTTGGTCAAATTGTAATATGAAGGTTCTTTCGCTTCAATCAGGTGGATATACGAATTCATCAGGTAGCTCTCGGCCACTTGGTTATTTCCCTCAATGGCTGCAACCTCCGCCAAAAGACCATTCACGTTAGCCATAACATCATAATTACGATCAAATCTTTCGTATACCCGTCGGGCCTCCCCCGCATAACGCACAATGCTTCTACGGGTTTCCTCTTTTTTGGGCTCTCTATAACGAAAAAAATGATTCGCCATATTAATATTCGCAATAGCATATGTTCTTACCGCCACCGCTTCTGGACGTTCATGGTATACATCCATCGATTGCTGAAGGTATTTCGGTATACTGTCCAGATAATCGGTTTCCTGATCTTGACTATATTTGAATTCCATGACAACCGATTTAGCACTATAAGCATTCGCTAATAACTCGTAATCTTCGGCTTGTTTTGCTCTATCAATAACCAGTTCCGCATATTTCTCACAGCGTTCCAGATTGTTCCACGCCGAATAAACGCCATAAAGAATATAATACGCCCTGGCCTCTAACTCGGGAAAAGGATACTCTCGCAATACCTCAATTGCCTTTTGCGCATTTTCGACCGCCAATTCGCCCACATTTAAATAATTGAAATACGTTGCTTGGGTAAGGTAAGCATATGCATGATTAATGGGTAAACGGACACTATCCGCCAAGCGACGATTTCGATCACTATACATCTTAGCCGTATCGTAGTGCCCGACAACCAAATAATGCTTACTGAGTTCCATCAACAATTTGGCGCGTTGCGCAGATTCATTTGTAGCATCATCCCGTGATTCCGCTTTTTTGAGAAATCGAATGTTATTGTCGTAGTCCGACTTCAATCGAGCTTGATAAGCTTGCTCCAACAACCCCTCTACTGCATTCTTTTGGGCAATCCCCTGCCAACTGATTACAGATAGCAGAATACTGAAATATATTCTTAATATATAGCGATTTGTCATTTCGATAACGCTAAATATATTAATAATTCGTTAAAGAATTATATCTGTGGATTTTTTTAACTGAACACCATATCTTTCCTGAAGCAATTTAAACTGTCGTTTTGTACTGTCTTCAAAGCCATTTATGGGCGACATACAGTCCTCTAATAACGTTATGCGTGAGGTCATCTGGCGTTGATCTGTATAATGTTCAAGAATCTGTTCCACCGACGCCAGAACACAATGGCTAGACGCCTCTCCGGCAATATAGATCGCATCATATGCTGCTATTGCATCCAGTACCGTATGATTCACATATTGCTCGCGATCGTATTCAGCCTTAATAATACCATACATTTCTGTATAAGGATTCTGCCCCTTGTAAACCAAGGTAGGTGTTGTTTGGCGTACTGCTGCATGGAAGTAGAGCATTTTTGTAAACTCACTTTCCAATTTCGCACCAAAAGTACCTTCCAAACAGTGGTAAGGCCATATACACAGCGCCTTCTTATTTCCCGATTCCAAGTTATCAAGATATTCTAGCGACCGTTCAGTTTCACCATTTACAACTTTCCAAGTACCATTTATTACATCATCATACCTAATAATCGTAAAAGGTTGTGGATGCTTTCCTTCCGCATCCATCCACCAAGCAGGATGAAAAATCTGCATCATCGAATGGGAATCCAAACTACAGATTACATGGGTAAGCGACGCCATGTTGCGATACATCCATTGTGTTAACCGTTTTACATCGCCTCTCGATCCCGGAACCGCAAGACTACCGATGCCCTCCATAAAATCGTGCTGTACATCGATGGCCAACAATAGGGTCCTTTTTTTATCCTGCTGCGCTGACGGGCTGTTTTCAGCTTCTGCCAAAGCGAGGATGTCCGTCATATGCTCTCTACTTTCAAAGGTAGCGATATGATCTATATCAATAATCTGATCGTATGTCGTGTTCATATTGGATGATTACATAAATGAAAAAACTCCCGTAATAAATGTACGGGAGTTCTTTATGAATATCAACTGACATTTTCTATGATATTGTCTTGTTGGAGATAACGCGCTAAACTGTCGTCCATTTCCTCTATCCAAGGTGTATGATGAGGTACTGCTTCCGTTCCGTCCACAACCGATGTATACACTTGGTCGCGATAGCTAAGTATATTCACTTTTTTATCGTTCAGCCAGCTTTTAAACATCTGCGCGACTTTATCTAAATTGAAAGGAGGATAATCGGTAAAACCAATTAAATCCTTAATATAATCCGTTTGGAAGTCGACATGATCATCACCAGAAATCGTACGCGCTTCATCCTCGATCCATTTCTTGATATCGGCATCACGCGTCTCTCTATTCGGTAATTCAATACGTCCGAGCATATAATCGCGGGCAAACCAAGCTTGAACATCAAACATATTAAACGTATAATATTGGTCTTGCATGCCTAAATATATCAACCGTTCATTGTTATTAAAAACCACACCTTTATACAGATTATCGGGATATAAACAATTCTTCGTTTTTAAACGGAGTTCGTCCGGCAGGAACGGAAATTTATGCTGATACCCTGTACACATGATCACAGCATCAAACTGCTCATGCGAACCATCGCTAAAGAAAGCTCTATCCCCTTTAAAATGCGTAATCAACGGTTTTTCCACGATACCTTCGGGCCACATTACGCCTATCGGAGCAGTACGATAGGCAATCGTCACCGATTTACTTCCGTGCTTATAACATTGTACACCGATATCTTCGGCAGAATAACTACTTCCAATAAGTAACAGTTTTTGGTCAATAAACTGATCAGCACCGCGGAAATCATGCGCATGCATAACCGTTCCGGGGAATTGGTCAATACCTTCAAAATAAGGCATATTTGGTGTAGAGAAGTGCCCTGTGCCTACCACGAGGTAGTCAAAATATTCCTCAAACGTTTCATTTTTCAAGAGGTTATCAAAGACTACACGAAACTGCTTTTTGTCTTCCAAAAACTCTACCCAACGCGCCACCGTGTTGAATTGGATAAACGAACGCGCATTACTTTTGTTAATACGGCCCTGTATATAGTCAAAAAGAACCTCTCTTGGCGGATAGGATGAAATCGGTTGTCCAAAATGCTCCGTAAACGAATAATCTGCAAACTCTAAGCACTCTTTAGGTCCGTTAGACCAAAGGTACTTATACATACTTCCATGAATAGGTTCACCAAATTTACCGACACCAGTCCGCCAGGTATAGTTCCACATTCCACCCCAATTATCCTGCTTTTCATAACATTTAATTTCCGGAATCGGATTACCTTTTTTCTGTTCAGATTCAAACGCTCTTAACATTGCTAACCCACTAGGGCCGGCACCGATAACACCAATTTTAAAATTACCCATATAAAAAATTTTGGCACGAAAAACCGTGCGATTAAACAAATAATAAAATTAAATCCGTAAGTTTATTACACTCTAAAAGAATGTTTACAGATGAGAATTTCTTCTCAAAGAAGATGGCCATTACATGAATGGCCAGAAATAGAGTATAGCGTCCGAGCGCTATTATGACTTTAACAAAAATACACAAAATTTTCCACATAAGCAAAAAAGCGGCCCAGAACCCTTCTATTCAAGGAAGTTTTCGGTACAACAAACTTAGAATTCGTAACTTTAAAGAAATTAACAAGATACTGTCATGAAACTTCAACATATTATATCCTATAGCAGCAGATTGACTTTCTTTCTGCTATTTGTTCTTTCGACCTCTTGTGCGCAAACCAAATCGGATAATGTTTCAGCTACCGTAAACAGGTCTAAAGCCGATGGTATCACAACAGATACCGCAACCTTTGCCGCGGGTTGTTTCTGGTGTGTCGAAGAGCAATTCAAACAGTTGGATGGTGTAACTGCGGTCATATCGGGTTATACAGGTGGCCATGTCCGTAACCCAACGTATAGACAAGTAACCACCGGCAGAACGGGGCATGCTGAGGCCTGTAATATCGTTTACAATCCTAGTGAGATCTCCTACGACGAATTGCTCGCTGCCTTTTTTGTCGCACATGATCCCACGCAGCTGAATCGACAAGGAGCAGACGTCGGCACCCAATATCGGTCAGCCATTTTTTATCACAATGACGAGCAGAAAAAACTCGCAGACTATTACATCAAGCAATTAAATGATGAAGGCGCATACAATAAACAGATCGTAACAGAGGTCAGCCCCTATGATAAATTCTACATCGCGGAAGATTATCATCAGGATTACTACATCAATAATATGAATGAAGCTTATTGCCAGATGGTCATTAAACCCAAGCTGGAAAAATTCAGAAAGGTATTTAAAGGAAAATTAAAGCAGGAGTAAGTCGCTGGTCTCATCTTTATCATTAATACCCTTATCAAGATTTCTCTTTACCAAACTGCGCAATCTGTTTCTCTAAACCTTCCTGTACAGATTTCATGCGTTCTTCGCCAAGCAGTTCTACCAATAATTCGTCAATCGACTTGGTTTTTGAATGCGATAAAATGTCCTGGTGTTTTTGTTCCGTATTCTTCAAGATATTGACGACCACTTGTTTGTCCTTAGCGTCTATCTCATTATACATCAGCAAGGTCGGTTTATAGAGTAATTGATAAAGATGAAACAATACTTTTTCGCCCTCGGGCGTAAGCCTTACTAGCTTTGCCCTTTTGTCGTCCGGATCCGTCCTTTCCACGATGTAGCCGTGATTTTTCAGCTTGTTAAGCGTGTCGATTCCCGTCGTCTGTTCTGCGAAGTTATATTGGATAACCTGGGTCTTTTTGACTTCCCTCAAATGATAGATAGCACTAAGAAAATAAAACCATTCCAGCTCAAATCCGGGCATGTCCTGAAGAGCCATTTTCGAATACGCCGTCTGCATGCCGGCAAGCCTCCCAATCAGCTTCGCAAATACCGTATCTAAATCTGGTGGCGTAAGGCCGTCAAACAATTGATTGTTACTTTCTGTAGCTAAATAATACATACAGAATTCCGTTGCAGAAATATCCGCATTCTTCTGTGCGTACTCCTCCCAAGCGGAAATTAATTTTACAAGTTCACTCATAATTACATCGAATTCGATGTAAAAATAAAAAAAAAACAGTGAGAATATCTTGTAAAACAAAAGTCTATGCGTATATTTGAATCGAAATAGATGTATTTATCATATAAATAAAACGGAAACGATGAAAAAAATATTAACCATTAAAAGTCTACTTATACTAGTGCTTGCCCTGAACGCAATCGTGGTCTTATTTCAATTTATCTATGTAACGCCTGAACCTAACATTGTTAACTACGGCTTCCCGCCAGGTAGAGAAGCAGATTTGCGGGAAATTCAACAATTAGAAAACACGAACGCAGAAGGCTGGGCAGAGGGAAATGGAGCCAAGATGGCCTCCGTATTTAGTCCGGATGCTGATTACATAACATTCAACGGCGAATGGCTAAAAGGGAATGAAGAAATTGCGACCGTACACCAAGAACTTTTTGATGGTGTTTTAAAAGGTTCCAGCCTCGCCAATAGGAATATACGAAGTATTCAATTTATAGGTGATCATATAGCCCTTATCCATATGACCGGCGCTATACGTCAAAAGGGAAAACGCCAACCTGCCAAAAGTCGGAACTCCATCCAGACATTAGTCGCCAAAAAGGAAAATAATGAATGGAAATTTGTCGCTTTCCATAATGCACGAATTAAGAGAATATCTCTTTGGGAAGGTATGATGATGTCGTTTAATTAACGTTTGATCTATTCACAGCTGTATTTATCATGTAAGCCCACTCCATCCAAAATCTGCTGTTTATACTTTTCAATCCGGCCTATCCTCGTTTGAGCCTGTTTTGGTTGTGAGAAATATATGATGTATCCCCTTTGTCGACCGGCGGTCAGGGCATAAAAAGCTTTTTCAAAAATTATATCTTTTTCAAACGCCTGCAACAATTCTTCGGGAATGGGTTCTAGGTTTTTCTTAAACGCTACCTTTTTACCACTTTTTTCAACCTCAACAGCTTCCAGAATATAGGATTTCAGGGTTTCCCTTACCTTTTCGATCTCCTCTGTACTGGTGAATTTGACTATCCTATCGGATTGCAGATTGCCCTGCTGGGAAAGAATCTTTTGCTCGTCAGATAACAAGACTCCTTTGAAAAAACCAATGTTGGCCGACGCTTTTAACGCCCCTACGGAAAGGATATTTTTACCCTGGTAGGTATAAATGGGCGCGCCCCATTTTAACTCCTCTTTTAACCCTGCTTCCAAAACAATCTGTCGCAATGCTTCTAGCTCCTCCCGCCAATTATGTACTTTGCATTGGGGCGTAGCGCCATATTTACAGCGCATACAGCCATCTACTAAGTATTTGTCAACCTGTGGATTTAATTCTATCTTCATTGTTATTGGATTACAATTTTTCGCTCATTCGGCAGGAAATACCAAGATACGATGGTTAGCACAAGCAATAACGACGGTCCAAAATATTCCATAGCTTCATCCCCAACAGCAATATGGGTGAAAATAGCGCCCGTCATCAAAAAGAAAAAACCTGCGTACGCCCATTCTTTAACCAAGGGAATTCTAGGTAGCAGTACCGCGATAACCCCCAATATTTTCCAAACACCAATAATCGTCAAAAAATAGACCGGGTAGCCCAGCTCATTCATTTTTTTGACCTCCTCATCCATCTGGATAATCTGGACGATCCCCGTGGAGACCATCCCTAAGCTAAGCCAAACCGTTGCTATCCAATAAATAATTCTATTTCTCCTCTTCATCGTACGTTTATATTAGTTTACCAATTACCTTTTCCAGTTTGTTATGTGCCATATTGATACCTTCTGCAAATGGCATCTGCAACATCAAATCTCTGTCTTCAACCGACTTATAAATCACATGCATGGTCAGCTTGCTTCTATCGTCGGCCAATTTCGTAAATTCCAAAAATTCGAGTTGTACTGGGAACGGCGTATTCTCCATTTCGAACGTTCTGGTGATTTTTGCATTCGGCACAAATTCATGGATCACGCCGTTAGCCCGAAAAAGAATATTATCTTGGTGATCACGCGTTTCAAACTGGTAGCTACCGTGCACCCGGCTTTCCATTTTCAAGACCTTATTTCCCATCCACTGCTCTACTAGTGTCGGTTCGATGTAGGCCTTAAACAGTAAATTTATGGGTAGTTCAAACTCCCGGGTGATGATGATCTCTTGTTTGCCATCTACGGCATCCACTCTTGTTTTTCTTTCCATCCTATGTAGTTTATGTTGATTTGTAATTTTTCATAAGGCTTTCCAACTTGTTAAACCTGTCATCCCAAAGCTTTCGAAAGGGTTCTATAAAGTCAGCAATTTCCTTCATTTTATCTGCATTGAGATGATAGTAGATTTCGCGCCCTTGTTGCTCACGTTTCAACAATTCGCAGGCAGTAAGTATCTGCAGATGTTTCGAAACAGTGGGGCGGGCGGTATCAAAGTTAGCGGCAATGACCCCTGCTGTCATAGACTGGGTTGCTAGCAGCAATAAAATGGTTCTCCTTGTAGGGTCAGCAATGGCCTGAAATACGTCTCGTCTTAAATTCATTATGAAGCTATTTGACTACAAATATAAATGTAGCCAAGTAACTTCACAAGAGTTTTTTAAAAAAAAATTACAGTGCCAATATCCACCTTACCTCGAAGATATCGATTATTTCCACCAATTTCTGGCTCTTACAATCAACAATGGTCGGATGCTCTTTTCCGACTTCAAGCTTTTCAATCAATGTCTGTCTTTCATTCGCAGTCCGGCAATGCAGAAAAACAGCCATATAATTGCCAAGTATTCTACCTTCATTATGTACAAGGTCTGAACCGTGTATAACGATCCTATCCGAAAAAAGTGAGCCGATGACGATCGGCTTTTCTACGTATTCCTGCCCTGAAGCTTCAAAAGTTTCGAACTGCAGCGATCCACCAAGACAAGTTTGGTAATGGGTGAGTGCATCCCTACAGTTACCCGAAAAAGTAATGAAGATTGCACTCACGAATTTATGCTGACCAGAGACAGGCATAGCTTACTATTATGCGTCAGGTATTTCCGGTTCAACCAATTTTATCAACTTATCAAGCGAATCCTGCCAACCTAAATAACACATCTCTGCGGGAATCATCTCTGGAATCCCTTCTTGTACTACCTTTAGTTCGGTACCACATGAAACCTTATTTAACCATACCGTTGTTGTCATTTCTCCCGGCAGTGCGGGATCATCAAACTTGTCGGTATATTTAATATACTCATTCGGCTTTATTTCCACATAAGTTCCACCAAAAGAGTGTCCATTCCCGGTACTGAAATTAATAAATGTCATATGGTAGGTTCCCCCTACTGCAAAGTCCATCTTCTGGACTGTACATATGAAGCCGTAAGGCGGCAACCAAGTTGCATGCGCTATAGGGTCAGAAAATGCCCGGAATACCTTTTCGGGGCTTGCCTGGATTACGCGGTGTAAAGAAACTGAGTTTTTCATGATATTGAAATTAACTTAAATGAACTATTTATTTTTTTCTCCTTTTTCTTCATTCTCTTTCTTGCGGAAAGTGATTATTTTTCGGATCAGCGCTTCGGGCAGAGGCTTGTCCATGGGCATCTGTATGACCGACTTACTTGTTTTATAGCCCTGCAGATCGCTTTTAAAATGCTTCCAAAACGCTTCGCTATAGGGATGAGATAGTGAGATATGTTTAGGAAATGCACAATAGTATATCAGATATCCGTTGTATTTAAAGCATGGAATTTGGTAACTGATACCTTCTACTGCATCAGGTACTATTTCATGAATGATTTTTCGGATAGTCTGCAGCCGAGCCAATGCTTCACCACTAAACGCTTCGTGGTATTCATCCACACGCTGATAATTTGTTTTAGCCATTGTTCTGTATTTTAAGATTATACCGATAAGAAACAGCAAGAATACCCAAAACCACCAGCGGCATCAGCATAAAGCCAATATTTTGATCTACGCAAGCATGACTAATGAAGGCAAAGATTAAGTTAAAAGTAAGCCCTGCATATGCCCATTCTTTTAATTTAACGGGAGCTTTAGGATAGGAAATAGCCAAAACACCAAGTGCCTTACATATAATCAAAGCATACGCAAAGTAATCTGGGTAACCTAAAGGTCTTGTACCTATAGTCGCCTGTTCAGGTGCAAAAAGTAGCGTACTGAGTGGCATAACGCCTTCCCAAAGGATGATGATGGCCGTGGCCACCCAAAAAATTATTTTATTCCTTTTCATTTTGGTAAAAATTAATAGTTTATGATTGTGTTTTATTCAAGATTTCAATGTATTATCATCATCTACCATACAAAGGTACGTGCGGATTAAAAACATAAGCTATAGTAAAAACGACAACTTGAGGGGTAAATTATGACAAAACTATTTGCTAACTTGTTGCCCTAAATAATTTCGGAGCTATGCAGATTTCAGTCTTTGTTCCTGAATATGGTGTGATAGAAGCCGTTACACCAGCCTTCAGAACCTTCCAAACTGCCAACGAGTTTTTAACCGTATTCGGTAAAAAACCCGTCTTTACGGTAGAATACGTAGGCTTACAAGCTTATGTACCGGCCAATAACGGGGAATATATGATCAAAACCAATAGACTACTCAAAGATGTACACGAAACAGACTTATTGATCATCCCCCCGACCTTTGGCGATACACTCAAAGGAATCCAAGCCAACGCAGAAGCAATTCCCTACTTTAAAAAGCTATACGAAAAAGGTTCAAGCGTTGCTAGTTTATGTATAGGCGCCTTTCTTTTAGCCGAAACTGGATTGCTCAATGGTAAGAAATGTTCCACACACTGGGCGCATGTAAACGAGTTCAGAGAACGATATCCTCATGTGGAAGTCGAAGACGGTGCGATTATTACCGAGCACGACAATATTTACAGCAGTGGCGGGGCAAGTAGTTTATGGAACCTCATTCTATATCTGGTAGAAAAGTTTTCCGATAGAGAAACGGCCGTCATGATCTCCAAATATTTTGCGCTGGATATCGGGCGGGATAGCCAATCCCAATTTGCGATATTCAAAGGGCAGCGGAATCATGGAGATGATGCTATTAAAAAAGTGCAAGACTACATTGAAATCCACTATCAGGATAAAATATCCATCGAGATGTTGGCCAATTTAGTCCATATAGGTCGTCGAACCTTTGAAAGAAGATTTAAGGAAGCCACCAATAATACCCCCATCGAGTATATCCAGCGCGTACGGATAGAAGCCGCTAAAAATTTCTTTGAAGCGTCCCGTAAGAACGTCAGCGAGATCATGTTCGATGTAGGTTATACCGATACCAAAGCATTTCGAGATACTTTTAAGAAGATTACCGGACTAACCCCCATTGAGTATAGAAATAAATTTGCAAAAGTCGCTACCGAGGTGTAACCTAGGACTTGTATTGCTGCAACAACTTATAGGCTCTCCGTCGGATCTTATCTCGCAATATTTTAGGAGCGAGCACTCGGATACACTCTCCAAAACCAAATATTTCACGTTCCAATTCAAAATTTAAGACCACATCCAAACGAATAAGGATACTACCGTCTTCTTCCATTTTCAGCAATTGCTGCGAAGCGTGGACAGGTTTCGTCAATACATATGGTGCGTTGTAAGCATCAACTCGCAAGATCACCCGGTGCCCCCTATCCTTTTCCGATTTAGTCACACCAATAGTATCTGCATAATAGCGTTCAAAATCCACACCATCATATTCCACATACCCCGCTTTTGCCATTTCGGCTATATCCTGTATGCGATCCAGAGCCAATGTGATTAGCGTTTTTCCGTTCTTAGGCTTACAGATTAAGAACCACCTATTCCGATACTCTTTGAGTAGGTACGGGAAATAAACCGCTTCCTGTGACGATCGAGATTTAAAAGACTTATACGTAATCAATAACGGAGTTTTTTCTCTTATGGCTTTATGCAAAGGTGTTATCCAGTTCAATCCTTTCAGCAGCTTGTTGCTTTCTAGCTGTATATACGAGACTGATCTGTTCTCTCGTTTGAAGAGGTTGTTCTCTAGCCGGGCGATCATATCACTCATCTCTTCAAAATAAGAGAAGCCATTCAAATGTTTCAAAATATCGACCGCGTCTCTCATTTTGGACATATCACCATCCGATAACGGGGAATTACTAATGGAATAATTCAGGTCTTCATACGTATAAAACTTGCGCTTGGTCACGATGATAGGTGCGTTATATCCAAGCTTGTTGCTGCGCATGAGTTGGATATCCCCCTGAATCGTCCGTTTGGAAACACCGCTATGAATACCTTCCAACTCATACAGACCATCCGACACCTTTTGAATAAGATCTTCCAATGTCCATTTTCGATGCGTTTGCCGTAAACAATTATCGATTATTTTATACCTTATCAAGGCCAGTTTATTAATTGACATACCGTTTTTGTGTTAAGCGTAGCGTTCTAAATTTACTTACTTTATTTAAAGTACGCAAAGTATCTGCGCAGTATTCGTGTTTTTAGTTATTAAGAACATCTAATAAAAAATTATAGCACTCATTACCAAATAATTACAATTTATCAGTCAAATATCTATTACTGCGCAAAACGACTGCGCATACCTCGTTGCACCTTTGTCATGTCGGGTACGACAGACGTTCTTTGATGAAGAAAAGCAAATTATTGCCATAAAGATATGTGTCGAAAGGCACAAAGAAACCTTTAACTGAAGATGGCGCCCTGGTTTCCTGTTTCTGTATAGCAGGATAGTGTTGGTTCCGTAGAATACAATATACTGGCAAAATGGACAGCTTTGAGGTACTATACTGCTATGTAGGTTCGAATCCTACTTCCGGGCAACCGGAATAGCTAATTGGGTAAGCACAGTAGTCACGTTGTAGGTCGCAGGTTCGATTCCTGCTCCCGATTCCTCAGGATAGTTCAGTCGGTTAGAACAACAACCCTAATCACAGAACTTCGGATTCTGGTTTGATGAAGTTAAGGCTTTCTTTAAAAAAGCCACGATAAAGCTTTTCGTGTTTGGTTCGGTAGCCTCGCGATTGGTGTTGTATACGGTGTGGATACTTTGGTAATTTTCGCCACATCGATCGCAGGCAACAATTGTAACCTCACTTCGCAGATCAAAACAAATGTATTTGGAAGTACTGGATTATCTGGATGCACCAGGCACCCGAGTCGATCCCTACGAAGAAAATGTTCCTTTTGAACTCCGTCAGGAAACAATGAACGAAACACGGGAAGCTTTTTAAAAAGAGGATAATAAACGATAAAATAAAGAATAGAAATCATGAAACGAGTAACAGTACATGTAAATCAAATTGGTCTGGTTGTTAAGAACAACGCCGTAACCCGTGTGTTAGCTGCCGGTAAGTATTGGCTAGGCTTTGGCGAGAAAATGGAGATCTACGATCTGTCTGGCCCCTTTCAAACAATACGTGATATTGATGTGCTGTTGCAGGTAGATGGTTTCCGTGAATTTGTGGAAGTGGTGGAAGTAGCCGATACCGAGCTGTGCATCATGTATGTCAACAACAATTTCCATCAGGTGTTGCCGGCCGGACGTCATGTGTTCTGGAAAGGCCTGAAAAATTATCGCTTTCAGATCGAAGATATCTCGACCATAGAAATCGCTCCGACCGTGAACCGTCAGCTGTTAGATAAGCAGAACTTGGCTAACTACGTACGTCATTTTAAATTGGAACCATCGGAGAAAGGATTGCTGTTTGTAAACGGTGCATATAGCAAAACCTTGGATTCAGGCACCTACTATTGGTGGAAAAACGCGGCTACTATCGCTGTAAATAAAGCCGATATGCGGGTAATCGCTATGGAAATATCAGGTCAGGAAATTTTGACTAAAGATAAAGTACAGATCCGGGTCAACTTCTCGGTAAACTATCAGATAAACGATATCGTCAAGGCTTTGCTAGAAAACAAGGAGTACGAGAAGCAACTATATACATTGATGCAATTGGTACTACGTCGGTATATCGGGCAGATGACATTGGATGAGTTGATGGAAAACAAGGCCGAAATCGCCAAATACGTCATCGAAGGTACAGCTAAAGAGGTAGATGCCTTGGGATTGGTGCTGCGGAATGGTGGTGTCAAAGATATTATTCTACCCGGTGATGTCCGCGATATCATGAGTCAGGTATTGGTCGCCGAAAAACGGGCGCAAGCCAACATCATCACCCGTCGGGAAGAAACCGCATCCACCAGAAGCTTGCTGAATACGGCTAAGCTCATGGAAGAAAATACGATGTTGTTTAAGTTGAAGGAAATGGAATATGTGGAGAAAATCTCGGAGAAGATCAACAACATCTCCGTTTCCGGGAACGGTCAAATTCTCGATCAGCTAAAACAATTGTTTGCTAAATAGCATTCGCCATGAAAGAGGTGCAAGGAACAACGTAAAGAGGTTGTTGTTCCTTGCTTAAAGTAGGTTTTATTTGGATGAAATTATGTATATTGATAACGAAGAAAAAATGGAAAACAAGAGAATTAACGGCAACGATTTACTTGCCTTAGGCTATAAAGAAAACCATGCGATGGGCGTGGCATTGAAGATCAACAAGAAAAGACTTGGTTTCAGTCGAGAGCAAATGTTGGCGAAATTCAAGGGCGTGCTGGATCACCCAGAGTCTTATTTAAACGACAAGACCTTTAAACCTTTGGCCGAGGTCCTGTTAAATATTGACGCCATCGAAAAAGAAGCGATTTCTCTGAACGAAACCCCAGATGAGTATACTGTATATGGCGAAGACCATATCGAAGAAGGAGCCAAGAAGCAGATGGACATCGCGATGAAGTTGCCTGTAACCGTTGCAGGTGCCTTGATGCCCGATGCCCACCAAGGTTACGGTTTACCAATCGGCGGTGTGCTAGCCACCAATAACGCCGTTATTCCCTATGGTGTAGGTGTGGACATCGGCTGCCGAATGGCACTTTCGGTATTTGATTTACCGGCTGATTATCTGGACACCAACCACGATACGTTAAAAACGGTGCTCATGGCCAATACACGTTTCGGGGCAGGTCAAGGTTATTTGAAACACGAGCGCGTGGATCACGCTGTTTTAGACAATGCGCTATTCGATACCCATGATTTCATCCGATCGTTGAAGGACAAAGCCTGGACGCAGTTAGGCTCTTCCGGTGGCGGGAATCACTTTGTGGAATTCGGCGTGATTGACTTTGCCAAGGCAGACGAAGCCTTGGGCGTAGCGCGCGGGAAATATTTGGCGCTATTAACACATTCCGGGTCGCGTGGACTGGGCGCAACCATTGCGGGGCATTACACCAAACTCGCTAAGGATATCTGTAAGCTGCCCTATGTGGCCCAAAATTTGGCTTATCTGGATCTGGATACCGCCGAAGGACAGGAATACTGGTTAGCGATGAATCTAGCCGGCGATTACGCGTCGGCCTGTCACGAGGTTATCCACAATAAGATTAGAACAGCGTTGGGTGCCGAATTGCTGGTCAAGGTCGAGAATCATCATAATTTTGCATGGAAAGAGCAATTCGAAGGAGAAGAGGTGATCGTTCACCGTAAAGGTGCTACCCCTGCAAGTAAAGACACCATGGGTATCATTCCCGGATCGATGGCGACCCCAGGCTTCTTGGTACGAGGCAAAGGAGAAGAAGCAGCCATTAACTCGGCCTCTCACGGCGCCGGACGTCTGATGAGCCGTACACAGGCGATCAAAACCCTGGCATCCGCGGATTTGAAGACAATGCTGGAGCAGCATGGTATTACGTTACTTGGAGCCGGAATGGACGAAGCACCTATGGCGTATAAGGATATCCATACCGTGATGTCCGCGCAATCCGATCTAGTCGATGTTGTAGCGACCTTCTCTCCTAAGATTGTCCGCATGGCAGACGACGGGTCGAGGGAAGATTAATCAAATCAGCGAGACGTTGCAGGAATACTAAAAAAGCAGTAAACTCCTCACGTAGTTTACTGCAAGCCTTTGTGCATGTTTGACTACATCGCTCTCAGCGGGCGTTCTTTCTGGAAACTTCGAATAGCGTTCTTCATCATGCGTCGGATCGTCCGCGCTGGCTTCGTTTGCACTATCCCGCTGTTCCGACAGATTGATCATCTCTTGACTGTTTTTTGGCAAGTAAGTTTGCTGCTCGTCGAACTCTTTTCTTTCGTTTTTCATAACTTTTTATTGTTTATTCAAAAGCAAAAATAAATGAGTTAATGACAGCAGTATGTCAGTATCTAGCTCATCATTGCTCAATTGTAAACATTTTTTAAGGTCACTCAAGCACGGCGCTTTTTCTTCTTTCCCCATTTTCGGTTGTACCATATCAAAAATCCAGTTAAGGGAAGGCTAGCACAAAACATAGAACATATGAAAGCAAAAATTTTGCTGGGCAGCCCCATAAAAGAGCCAACATGTAGATCAAAATTCATAGCGCGAAGCTTATCGGCCGTATTCAGGTCATCGGTACCATAGGAATAGAGCAGTTCAGCTGTTTGCCGATCATAATACGACCATTCAAAGTGGTACGTTCTGCTTTTTAACATACGGATCTGAAAATCGTAAGGCATATCTTCCGCTTCCCGGACACGCATCGATACCATATCCGCTTGTGGATAGCGTTTCAAAACATCAACAAACGCACTGTCCAAACCACGCTTGTCGGAGCCTTCCGTTGGCGCTGACGCAGGAATTTCCCACTGCGTGCGATGCTGTCCTCCACTAAAACTATAGGTGAAAGCTTGGTCAAACCAAGCGAAAGAATAAACTAGCCCCGTCATGGCTAACACTAAAGCAGGAATCAACATATAGAATCCCCAAACGTTATGCAAATCGTAATTCAACCTTTTAAAAGAAGCCTTCCATTTGACAGTAAATGATTTTTTCAAGTGCTTTCGATTCCATTTTTTAGGCCACCAAAGTACCAGTCCGCTCAGACAGAGTAATAAAAAGATGAGGATAGAATATGCCACTATGGGTTGCCCGATTTCCTTCCCTAAGAGCAGGTTTCGGTGCAGTTCGAGCACAACCCGAAAGAACTCTCTGTTTTGGTCTTCCACATAGACAACGTCCGCGGTATATGGATTGACGTATACCCTATATTTAGCACCCGCACGGAATACCCATGTACGGCCAGGAGCCGGCTGTATATCAGCCCGGACGATCTCGTGCGACGCCGATACCGCAGCTTGCGCCTGCGCAATCATGACTGAAAGCGGTTGGTACGGAACATCCTCTATCTGGACATAGCATCTATCGCGATAAGCTATCTCTCTTATTTCATCAATAAATACATAGAGACAACCCGTTATACTAACAATAAAGGTAATCAATCCTGTTATTAAGCCTAACCACAAATGTAACCACGCAATTAACTTCTTCAATAAGCGCATCAATATGTATAGGTCAGGTTTAAACTTGCGCGAGCACCATTACCCATCGTATACCGAAGATTGTCTGCACTATATTGACTATAGAATGGGTAAAACGATTTGTTGAAGATATTTTCTACTCCAAAGCCTATACGCATCGCTTTATGCAATTGATAAGAACCGCTCAGGTTAAAAATGCTGACTGGTTTAACTGGTCCAGTTCCCGCCTTATAACGACCATCTTCCTGCGGATCAAAACGGTCCCTGCTTCCAGTATATACCCAAAAAAGCTGCAGGTCCAGCTTATCCGTAGCACGATACCTGGCATACGCCGTTGCCTTAGGCGGTGCAATACGTGCAAAGCCTAAATATTCTTTGGTACCGTCCTCTTTTTCTGCCTTCCCCTCCACATAAGCGTAAGTGGCTCCTAGCCCAAACTGTGCCGATAGCTGTGCATCAAGCGTCAGTTCATAGCCATGAACCTTCTCGGGATTACGCTGCGGCAACAGCGTACCGCTTTCATTGGCCACCAAATTTGCCCCTAATTTAGACGTACTGATATAATAAGCCGCTGTTAGGTTAAAAATCGAAAAGCGGCTGCTAAAACCAGCCTCATAATTATTCGTGATGATAGGATCTGTCTGCAGCAGTGCCATATCCTGAACCGTGGCAGCTCTTAATATACGCCCCAACTCATTTAGGCCAAACGCCTGAGAAAAGCTGACAAAAGGGTTAAAATGTTCGTATTTATTATAACGGAGCCCTGCGTTAAACATCGCACTTTTATAATTGATCCGTCCACCTTTAACAGCTACTACTCCCCCGCCATCGGCATCTTTAGGGAGCGTTTGATAATCTTTTACATCTACCTGTGCATTCTCATAGCGGATGCCCCCTTTGAATATCAGGTGGTCAAACATATCTATCTTTAGCTGAGCGTACGGCGCAATATTGGTCATATCCATATTTGGTATATAAACACGGCCATCTAGCAGTGGCTGGTAGGTGTCATCCTCCAGCAGGTCCATTCCATAGGCTACCGTACCCTTTATCCGTCCGTTACCGAAAGGAGTAAGTAAATTCAGGCGCAAACCTTTCTTTTTTGAACTGATCTGCGTCTGTCCCGGCCCGTACCATCCATTTGCCTTGGCTACATAGCGGTTCGTAGAGAGAAATTGGTGAAAATACCCCGTTAAATCCATCTCGGTGTGGAATGGCAGATCACGCAGCGTATACGTGGCAAACACGTTATGATTTTGTGGAGTTCCAGCAGGTGCACCCGGATCTTCACCCTTTACTCCTATAGCTGGACGTTCACCGTATACACCGGGCTCCACCACATAGTCACTGTTCTGCAAACTCTTGAAAAAGCTATACGCCACGGTAAGTTCGCTCTGTTTGTTAAATCGATATTGGCCTTTTGCGAACGTGTTCAGCGCGTAGGATTGTCCCAGCCCATCTTCCTGCCCAAGGACACTTCCATCGGCATCTTTCAACAGGCCAGTATAGTTGTAGGTCGCACTAGCCACATACGAAAATTTGTCGAGCGTCCCGCTGAAAGATTGCGACAGCCTGTACCCGACTGAATTATTAAGCGATCCCGGATGACCATTTAATCCTAAAAAGGTCTGTCCCGCAATGCGTTTATCCGCATCGGGCTTCTTAGTAATATAGTTTATAATACCACCTCCCGATCCGTTACCATAAATTGATGTTGCACCCTTGATAACCTCCACGCGTTCAATAATGGCCGGGTCGAGCGAACGGATATCCCGGTTGCCGTTCATCAGCGGCGTGGATTGCGGTATCCCATCTATCAATACCAACACACTACGGCCACGCAAAGTCTGCCCCGAGTTAGTCGCCTTGTTGGTAGACGGTCCTAAGCCCGGCACTGTAAATGCCAATATCTCGCTGATGGACGGGTTAATATTGATTTGCTGTTCGATCTGTTCCTTTCCCAGTATCGTCACAGACGATGGCACTTCATCAATCCGCTCGGGCATACGGCTGGCTGTCACCAAGACTTCTTGAAGTTTTTCATTTTTAACCGAATCAGCTGTACGGTTCTGCTTTGTGTTCAACGTAGTGGCCGTTTGGTCCACTGGCCCCTGTTGCGCTGAAGACGCTTTAGGCAATATCTCCAAAAATAGTAAATGGCACAAGAAGAGAAATGCCCCGGTCGTAATCTTTCGCATATTATTTTTTAACGGTTGTAGTTCCTTATGTCATGTCGTCGGATCCGACTGCCGGCTTCCATACAGACAAATCGACGACAAATCTATATTTTGTTTAGAACTAATCCAAATAATAATTACAATAATACCGAATTGTAAATATCGTCGGGTTCGACTACAACTATCCCGTATTGAGATACAAACCGACTGTTTATTAGAATGATCTTTGTCTTGTCATCAAAAAAAGAAAAACAATGAACAAAATAGCATTCGTAACAGGCGGAAGCCGCGGTCTAGGGAAAGACATGGCATTGCGCATTGCCGAAAAAGGCTTAGACGTCGTACTCACGTATAAAAGTAACAAAGAAGAAGCTGCCCAAGTAGTTAAGGCCATTGAAGCAAAAGGCCAGCGGGCCTTTGCCATACAACTGGACACCTCAAAAACAGACAACTTTGATTCCGTCATTGCGGAGGTCCGAAAAACGCTAAACGAAACACGAGGACAAGAAACGATTGATTTTTTAGTGAACAATGCCGGTATTGGGCTTGGAAACCCTATTGCAGAAACCACCGAAGAACAGTTCGACACGCTGTCGGACATACATCTCAAAGGCGTATTTTTCCTAACACAAAAACTCATTCCCATCCTCAACACCGGCGGTGGAATCATCAACGTATCTTCCGGTTTGGCCAGATTCTGCATGCCCGGCTATGCAGCCTATGCCATGATGAAAGGTGGCATTGAGGTATTCTCCCGTTATTTGGCAAAAGAACTGGGCAGCAAAGGCATCCGGGCGAACACGATCGCTCCCGGCGCCATAGAAACAGACTTTGGCGGTGGCGCTGTTCGTGATAACGAGCAATACAATCAGGCCGTTGCTTCGGTCACGGCATTAGGCCGTGCAGGTTTGGCCGAAGACATCGGTGGCGTGGTGGCGTTTTTATGTACAGAAGAAGCCCGTTGGATCAATGCACAACGTATTGAAGTTTCAGGAGGTATGAACATTTAACAAAAAATGTAAAAAGAAGAGTAGAAGTTTGTATCTTCTACTCTTCTTAATAGAACAGCACATATGAACGAGTTAATTCGAATCGATACGATCACCGAATTTCACCGGCTGAACAGCATACCGCTTCCTGATCATCCGCTGATCAGTGTCATAAACTATGCTGACCTGCATAAGGTAGAAGGCCGTTTTCATTATTCGAAATCGTTTTATAGTATCGCCTTGAAAAAAGACGTCGTCGGGAAATACCGTTACGGGCAGCAGTCTTATGATTTTGACGAAGGCTTGATGACCTTTTTTGCACCTCGGCAGGTACTTCAAGTACACTATACCCAGGACGATGTGCATCGCTCGCCCTCGGGTTACATCTTACTGCTCCATCCCGATTTTCTGTGGAACACGGGCCTTGCAGAGAAGATGAAGCGGTACGCTTTTTTTGGATATGAAGTCCATGAAGCCCTTTTTTTATCCGAAAAAGAGGAAAAGATCATTCTGGAAATATTCCGACAGATTCAGCAGGAATATTCGGGCAATATGGATGATTTCAGTAAAAACATCATTATTTCCCAGATCGAATTATTACTCAATTATTCCGAACGGTTCTACAAACGGCAGTTCCTTACCAGAGATCAAAGCAACCACGAAATCCTAACGCGGTTCGAAAAGGCACTGGATCGTTACTTTAAAAGCGATGCCTTAACCATCGAAGGCTTGCCCACCGTACAATACCTAAGTGAGGAATTGCATATCTCAGCGGATTACTTAAGCAGCACGCTAAAACACCTTACCGGACAAAACACCCGGCAACATATCCAGCATAAAGTCATCGAACAGGCGAAAGAAAAGCTATCGAATACACCGCTTTCTGTCAGTGAGATAGCATACCAACTAGGCTTTGAACATTCGCAATCGTTCAGCAAGCTATTTAAGCAAAAGACAAAACTAACACCTTTGGAATTTCGGAAAAGCTTTAACTAGAACATACTCGGTACGGTAACGGGAACAGCACTTATCTTTTTACCAAGCGGACCGTCTCGCTGTGGCTTTCAATAATTTCCATTAAGATATCAAAATACGTTTGTCCTGTTCCTGCTTCCAAATGTTTCAATTTTTCCTCAAAGAATTGCTGATTGAAAGGGCTGTTTGGTTCCAATTTCGATTGATAATAAGCTTTCGTTGTTGCTACTCCTAAAGATCGTTCCGAAACCGCTATATCTTTCCAAACAATTTCCAGCTGATCGTAATCTTTCCACTTGCTGTACCCTCCATACAATACATCATCAAAAGCATCTAAACTCTCTCCCAGTCGCCAATTCTCATCTTGCATCAATTGTTCGTTGAGCTGCTTATAAAAAGCGGGAATATCGGTTATGGTAGATCCTTCCAGGTAAATGGAGCATGTCGTTTTATCATTCCTAAAATTCATCTCTCTACGATTGACGTTCATGATCATTCATTATATTATCAAGGTCGTCGGTAATCACGGCTGCGAATAGCGATATTTGGCAGCAATTTTGATTGATCTTTTACAAATAGGATAACAAACAATGATAAAAAACATCTTAAAATCTGCCGTTGTATTAGCCATCCTCGGATTGATGACGCAATGTAAATCTATAAAAAATATAACAAAACACGACAACAACATACCCCACGACACGACATTGTTTGTCTCTTTAGCCAGCGAAGAGACATATGCGCTTCACGGCGCTATCCCTATAAAATTCACCGTTACCAATCCCACCAAGGACACCTTGAAATTCACGCAATATCACACCCCGTTTGAAGGGATGATGAGTAAATTTCTTACCGTTAAAGACCGTGCGGAAAATGAGGTTTCTTATATCGGTGCGATGGCTCGCCGGGTTATGCCGCCACCAGCAGAAACCTATCATACAGTAGCGCCCGGCGGAACGAAATCTGTAAGTTTCGATTTAAAAAACGGGTATAAAATCGAAAAAGCTGGTGTATACACCTTACACTATGTTGGAGGAAATATCAGTGGGATAGCCAGCGGAAAACCTATCGTTATTACGGTAGTGCCGAACGGTGAAACTCGTGTTGACAAGACGCTAATCATCATGCTTTCAGAAGAGGCTTCGTTGAAAGCGATAGCGGAAGAGGCAACGTCTTATGGAGCAGAAGTGCTCTATAAATATGATGCTTTAAACGGATTGGCTGTAAAGATACCAGATGACAAATCGATAAATGAAGCCATAACGCATTTTAAAAAACTTCCAGGTGTTGTCGCTGTTTCAAAAGATCAGATCAACACGATTCAACATTAAAATACGGTAATATGAACAAACTACTCAAAAAACTAACGGCGGACGACGAATTCATCATGGAAAACCACCCTACGGATGTGGGGGCAGAGATAACAGAGGAAGAAGCAATCCGAGGATTGAAGAAGATCAGAAAGGAAATTGCGAAAATCCAAGAAGTCATCTACGCACACAACAGATACGCCGTATTAATCTGTTTTCAGGGCATGGATACCGCCGGAAAAGACTCCCTCATTCGAGAGGTGTTCCAAAAATTCAATGCCCGAGGAGTTGTTGTTCATAGTTTTAAAACCCCCACTTCCAAAGAGCTGCAACACGATTACCTGTGGCGTCATGCAATCGCTCTACCAGAAAAAGGAAAGTTTGGCGTTTTCAACCGCACCCACTACGAAAATGTGTTGGTGACCCGCGTTCATCCAGAATATATCCTTAACGAGAACATCCCTGGCATCAACGCCGTGGAAGATATCCCTAAGGATTTCTGGAAAACCAGGTACGAACAGATCAATGCCTTTGAAAAGCACGTCGTAAACAACGGAACGATTGTCTTCAAATTCTTCCTGCACCTCGGCAAGAACGAACAGAAAGATAGACTCCTAAGACGGCTAGAAAAAGAAAAGCACAACTGGAAGTTCTCACCCGGCGATCTCAAAGAGCGTGCGTTGTGGGATCAGTACATGAGCCATTACCAAGAAGCGATACAAAACACCTCCAAGAAGCATGCACCGTGGTATATTATCCCATCAGACAGCAAACCCATCGCAAGGTATTTAGTAGCGAAGATTATATTGGATAAACTCAAAAAATACAAAGACATTCAATACCCAGAGATGCCGCCCGAAATCGAACAGCACAAGGCTGCTTATAAAAAAGTGTTAGAAAATCAGGACATTTAGACCGATGCTCATATCAAATATATATATGAAGATTTAGTTCCCAAAACGATAATTCAATGACAGTAAGACTTTCCTATTGTCCGGAAAATCCGAATGAAATATTTTCAAGTCGCCATATTCACTCGTTAACTGCGGGTTAGCATTCCTAAGCAGACCATTTACAGCCAACTTGACCATTCCACGGTCACCAAACACTTTCTTCTCTGCCGCTAAATCCACACCATATCTTTGATCCGTACGTGTGGGCCCAGTCGTCACTCCAGAACGATAGTACAAGGAAATTTCGGAGCGAAATCCATATTTAAATTGTAAGGTGTGGCGGCTATTTGCCGTCCAGCTCGATCCTTTGGCATCTAAGTTCACGTTGCCGATCTCCCCAGAATAGTCGTTATAAAAAGCATTGGCGTAGTGGCTCGCCGTCCACCAAGAATTCAATGTTTGATTATACATCACACTCGCACTATAATTCAGATAACGTCCGATATTTTCAGGTCTGGATAAGTTTTCGCCTACTTGGTCTCCTTGACGAATAATCCAATTGATAATATCCCGCCCATAAGAAACACCCAACGTGGTAAACAATTTATTTTTGAATCCATGCCCTATTTCGCTGATATAGCTCTTCTCCGGTTTTAAGTCTGGATTTCCTTCGTGGTAACTATAGGCATCTTCGTAGATGCGAAATACATTGATATCATGATCACCCGGTCGCTCTATGCGACTACTAAATGATGTCCTTAACGTGTTATTGTCATCCAGGTTATATAGCAAAGAGCCACTCGGAAACAAATCAAAATAGCGTTGATCATTTTTCTTGTCCAACGTCACCTGGTTGGCCTTTATAAACGTGTACTCACCACGCAAACCAGCTTGATATTCTAATTTTTTATACTTTCCCGAATAAATGGCATACAGTGCCTCAATATGTTGCGTATACTGGAAACGATTAGAAGTTGCCACATCCTGTATCCAGTTTCCATTATCCAGTACCGTATTGACCACATCATTATTGATAAAAAAGTATGTCCCTTTCCAACCAAGTTCAATTTTACTTGCATCAGCAAGCGGCCTGCTATAATCAAGCCTTCCGGCATACGTTGTATTACTCAAATCTTGCACATTGGTACGCCCGGTAGCAGTTTCTGTATTCTGCTGAAGATTAAAAACATCCGTTTCAAAACGATTATTATAATCATTACCATGCGGAGCAAAATCAAAATTGAATTTCAAGAAGTGATCTTCGCCCTCATATCTATTCGAGTAATTCACGTTAAACGTCCAATTCTTAAAAGACTCATCAAAATGATTATTACTCCTTGCACGTTCGGAATACACATCACCCGGATAACGCCATGTGTCCATATCGATCGTCGCATATGGTTTGTAACTACCTTCCATCCAATGCACGCTTCCATCCAGTATCCCTCCGTCAGCGAATTCATATTTTGCGCCCGCGCGCACGCTATGAAACGTAGCATCATCTAAGATTTTCCGTTCATTTTGCTGTTGAAAGGACAATAAGTCCCCCTGGTCATAAAAACTTCTTTCGGTTATGTTGTGGCTATTCGTGCGGTTATAGCTTTTGTTCCCTTGCACATACATGTCTAAGCCATTGACTTTATAATGTAGTCCACCACCAAAGCCACCCTCAAATTCTCTCCCTTGAGCAGCACGTAAAGATACATCCCCGCCAAAACCTACTTTAGCATTACGCTTGGTCACAATATTAATAATACCCGCCGTACCCGAAGCATCTTCACGAGCAGAGGGATTGCTCATCAGCTCTAATTTTGAAACTTCAGATGCCTGTAATCCACGCAATATACTCGCCAGTTGTTCGCCCGATACATACATCTCACGACCATCTATACGCACATTCGCACCCGCACGTCCTTGAATAGAAAAATTCCCTTTGCCATCCGAAACCAGTCCCGGTGTTTTCTCTAGTAATTCTAACACATTGTTCCCCTCTGCCAAAACACTCCCCTCTACATCCACCACCATTTTATCCGCATATTGGCGGATACTTGCTTGCTTTCCTATAACTTCTACAGCCTCTATTATTTCCACTTTCTGCGCATACAGTCCCATCACAAAACATGCAAACAGTATAGATAGTATTGTTGATTTCATTGTAATAATCTCCTATGTCCCTCCTATTTCGGAAGAACCAGCTTAAGCATATAAATTAAATAGTAACCTCTAAATATTTGTAGATTTTGATCGAAAACGAACAGGTTGTTTTCTTTTCTTTTTCTTACCCCATTTACGATTGTACCAAATGATAAAACCTGTAACGGGCAACGAACCCGCAATGAATGTCAAGAAAAAGGCGAGCACTTTTGTCGGAAACCCCCAAATAGATCCCACATGAATATCGTAATTAAGCCTTCGAAATTTTTCTCCGGCACTTAACGCATAATAGTCCTTATTAAACAGTGAAATGCTGTTCGGGAGAAACTCCCCTGTATACTGATCGAAAGAGTAGTAACGGTTATTAAATTGTCGATCCATATCGTTTCGAATGTATACCGAGATCGTCGCCTCCTTCCTGACCGTATCCGGATACGAGATCGTGAGGTAATGTGGATCTTTATATTGCGTCAAGATCGTTTGAATCTCCTTGTCAAAGGCTTGCGGAAAGCGTGTTAAATGAGCAATTTTCGTCGTGTCCGAACTCAGCGATGTACGTTCCGGTAAACTGGTACCCCAGTTGGTTGACCAATACAACGCTCTATTTACCCAAGTAATACCATAATACATACCCGTCACCGCTAATAATAGCACCAACAGAAAAGAATAAAACCCAACAACATTATGAAGATCTATATTTACCCTTTTCCAACCCGCTTTCCATTTTATTTTAAAACTTTTCGCTCGTGTCGATTTCGTCCATTTTTTAGGATACCACCAAACCAAGCCCGTGATTAAGGTGATACAGAAAATCAAAGTAGCATAGTTAACAATCGGACGCCCAATGTCTCTAGGAAACCATAGAAACCGATGACCACTAAGGGACCAGGCAAAAAAGCTATCCAGTTTTTTCCGTAATTGCGCTTCATCCGAAGTATCCTCCACTTGCAAACCCAAATACTCGCCCGTATAGGGATGTAATAAATTAACTTCCGGTTTTACGCTTTTCGCACTGTCGTTACTTTTTACATTCACGGTAAAAGAAACAGGGTGATCCCTTGTATACGTAATCCCACGTACGAAATCATCCGGATAAAGGGAGTCTGCAATAGAGACAATTTTGGAAGGAGAAATCAATGATTCACTAGAAGCCAAAATATACTGTCTCTCTTTTTTCGGAATCATCAGATCTATAATCTCGTAATTGAATACCCAAAGGCATGCTGTTAAGCAAACTATAAACACAATAACCCCCGAAATCAGTCCCAGCCAAAGATGCAGCCAGTTATTGACTAATCGAAAGATCGATAAATTTCTCTTTTTCCCTCTTGCAGACATCCTTCATTTATTTCACCTCAACGCGCTTGGAACGATTTTATTTTAGTTTATTAACATGGTAAACATGCGTAATACCGCCATCAATTTCGGCTCCACGTCTTACAGCATTCGTTGCCGGATCATACTCATAGATATACCATTTAGAAGCGTCCGTTTTAAAAACATCGTATAGTTTGCCGTTCTCCATCAGATTCATCGTCGTTTTTGGCTCCGCACCACCTGTCAGAATTCTCAAATCAGCGGTTACCTTCTTATTTGCTGGGTCAACAACAAAAGGACTGATATAAGCTTTTCCGTTGCCCAGCTTTTGGATCGTAGAAGACGAGGTATTTTTGAAGACATTATAATCTTTCAAATCAAAGAAATAGTCCTTGTCAATCTCCGTTTCTCCCGCTTTGATGCGTAATAAACCATAGGTTGCCGCAGCAATTTTCTTGGTTAAGAAGTACAAATCGTTGTTATCATCCAAAAAAGTAGTGTTATTCACTTCCCAGTGACCAGCAACTATTCCCCCCCTTGGGTCTTTCAATAGTTTGCCGTTAGCCATGGATGGATAATCACAAACGTAAACCAATGCCGAATCCAAGATGTCTTTATTACCTGTTCCATCCGATCCTCTGTATTTATGTCCAACAAACAATTTATCGCCTCGAACTGTAAAACTAGTAGGCACCATATAAGGGGCGATATACGGCGTGTTATCGGGCGTAAGCGGTGTATACTCTAAAAATGGAATGTCTACCGTCAACGTTTTATTAAGCGTCATATCCTTGACATTCATAAAATAAATGGGCTGCTCCAGTACATTTTTTTCCGCATTAAAAGTTCCAGCAGTTTTTGTTAAAACCAATTCATCCTTAGAACTAATTTCGTTCAATACTTTCCCCAAGTAAAATGTACTTGAAAAAGCATAGTTATCCGTTTCTTTCATGGTGGCATTATCTTGAATTTCAAGTTGGCTAAAACGCGTTCCATCGTTGGACATATAGAATTTCCCTTCATGATTATAAGCATATACGCCATGCCATGCCGCTGGTAGGTAACCTGAAATATCGATTCCTTTATTTCCGGCAGGTGTCAGCAACGTATCCTTCATCAGATCATCCGTGGTCAAAATATATGAACCTGCAGCTGAAGTAACCCATATGGAATACTCGGTACTGATTTTATCCGTCGGATCGGGTTCATTAGGACTATCTTTACAAGAAGCCAACAATGCCGCACCGAGTGCATAGTAAGTTAAAATACGGTTGTGTTTCATTTTTTTATTATTATCTATTTGTGTTAAATTATTAGTAATACTATATCTTCCTATACCGCATAGTGATCTTCCTTAAGCTGAAAGTCGTAGATGGATTTCCAGTTTAATAGACGAATAGTATAAAAGTATATATTGACTTCAATACCTTATTTAGATTAAGTATATATAAGAGAGTAGCGTATACTTCACTTTACCGAAGGTGTGTTGTATATTATTTTAATAAAGAAAAGTTAAACAACTGACTACAAGAAGAATAAATTTTTGATAAAAATAATACCGGAGCGTATTACTTTAGATAATCTAGGCGAACGGTATAATTTGTTGTATTCGGAAGCTCGATTCCTTTAGAAACTTCTTTTGTGTGTAAGTTGTATTTCCACACCCGATGCTCGTCGTTCGCATCGTCGATAGCGGCATAGATATAGTGATCATCACTCCACACATTCTCTTTTTGTGTGCCCTTATCTAACGGAAAATCAATTTTTTCGATCACACCGGTTTTTAAATCGACCAATCTATACTCAAACTGGTACACCGAATGAAAATCAGAAAAATCAGTGTATAATTGCTTTTGTTCATTACGGATCACCGCTTTGCTATCACCAACGTACCACATTCCATAAGCATGGTTTCCGATGGATGCAGAAATATTAATCATGTACTCCTGATCGACGAGATGTTGACCTTTCTTTTTCCTAAAAATAGCCGTAGGCAATTTCACATTATTTCCCAAGGCTATCCCCGGGTTTGTCATAAAATAATAGTCGCCATTTTCATCTTTAAAACTATACGATTGTATAAGATTGAATCCACCAGGATACGTGGAACGCGTTTCTTTTTGGATAGTCTTAAGCTGAAAACTATCGTAATTTATCGTCGCATAATACGTCGTATCTGATGTCGTATATCCGTACTTTCCTTTGGATTTGAAAAACGAATACGCTAGCCATAGATCGTCTTTCTCAAAATCCACAAGACCGACATGCAAAGCCCAAAATTCATCCGTAGCATGCGGCAGTATAATCGTATCTTCCCTTACGATCTTCATCTCCTTCACATTGATCTGATAGACCCGGGCTTGGCTTTTTTGCTCCGCTATATCTTCCCGGCAAACGGCCAGTAAATTTTCATCATCTTTCCAGCTTACCGTTTCCACGTTAGGATTACGCAAGTGTAAACTATCAAGAAGTACCAGCGAAGAACCCCGTAATTGGTATTTCGTAAAGACACTGGTGCTATTTGACAGGCGATAAAAAAAGCCATTCTTTTGGATATACTCCCTTTCTCGTATTCGGGCGGTAGATAGCGGAATCTGCACGGAAGCATTTTCATCTTCGTCCAAACGCTCGACCAACAAAAAGCTTGTGGGGCTTTCATCTTTGTTGAACAGACAAAGCACAAAATTTGGATCTATATTTTTTTCAACAGTTGGATTACACGAAAAAAGAAAAGTAGAAATGAAATACAACAATAAAATCCGTCTTCTCATCCTACACTACTAAATACTACGAAATTGCTCTTCTATTTTTAGCTGCATAGTCGATGGCAAGAAAGCTAAATCACTCTTTTGAAACACAACAATTCTACCAAAATCAGGCGAATCAGAGATAAAATATTCTCTACCAGCTTTAAAAACCAATGTATTATCTTCTGTATCCAACAACGTAAAATTTCGTTTTGGTTTGATGATAAAATCACCCGAAAAAACCAATTTATTATGAATCAGATCAATACTTGCCTTGCTATTTCCACTCAACAACACATCATAATGCTCCTCTGTGAAGAACTTCGTTTGATCCATTGAATCATTTGCAAAAGACTGCGCATCTAAAGCATCGTATGCGAAGTAGAAAAAAGAAAATCCGAGCAGAAAAACAATCGAAGCCGCTGCTGCAACCCTTAACCAACTTATTCTTTTGGTTTTGTTCGTATCTGACGACACCTTATCCCACATGTTCTGACCAATTTCTTCTGGTACAGCCTTATTTTCGTCAATACTATCCCACGAATCATTTTCCAACCACTTTTCAACCCATAACTTCTCCTCTGCCGAGCATTGTCCGGCAGTATATTTATGGAGTATGTCCTGGTTGATTTTCATCCTTTATAGTCTGTTTATAATCAAAATTACAAAAACAAATGAATACTAATTTGTTTTCATCAGATTTAGACTCTTACTAAGTTTTAACTTAATGACAGATAGCGCTTTACTGATATGATACTCTACAGCTCGCTCCGTGATCAACAAATTATTGGCTATCTCTTTATTCGTCAGCCCCTCTTCACGGCTCATCTTAAAAACATTTTTGCATTGGTTAGGCAAAGAGTCCACTACCGTATTCAATTGATTATATAACTCCTTGTAGTGAAAATTGTCTTCTTCGTAATAAGGTGTTTTATTTTGCAGGATAACCTGATGGTGTTTTAATCTATTACCCCTGTTTCTGAGGTGCTCCAACGTCCTTAATTTGACAGCGCGTAGGAGATACCGCTCCGCATCCTGCAATTCCAGCTCTTTTCTTCTTTCCCAAAGCGACTTAAAAACATCTTGCACTATCTCTTCGGCATCTTCTTCTTCCATGACAGCTTTCACGGCAAATGAAAACATGCGCTTCCAGTACAAATGGAACAGAACTTCAAACTGCTTTTTATCAATCTGCATGCTATGTTTAGACGTTTTCAAAACGCACAAATATAGCATTATTTAGAATCATTACAAACAACTAAGAGTTTTATACAAGAATTCTATTCATAATAGAAGTAGTTTTTGTTTGCCAGCCCCCTGACCTTCGTATCGCAAAACAATCCCTCTAGCCTATAACATCCGTCGTCTAAACACGGATCAAATCTATAACATATAGTCCTGTTTGTATAACGAAGGTGCTTAGGTACCTCCATACCTTTGCTGTATCGGATATGGATCATCATCCCGTTAGATAATAGCTGGCGATTAAAAGGACATAGCATGGCAAGGAAGAAAGCGTACGAACATCATTTAAACATCATTACTAATGAAAATCAGCATATTGCGAATTTGTTAGCATATGATGCTATAGCGAAACTAACAACATCTATACAAAACTCAAAAAGGATCTTTTTTGCGGGAGCTGGACGAACTGGCTTGGCTTTAAAAATGGCAGCCATGCGTTTTATGCATCTTGGCTATGAGGTATACGTAATGGGAGAAACCGTTACGCCAGCAATTTTAGAAGGCGATTTATTAATCGTAGGTTCCGGATCTGGAGCCACTTCCACACTGGTTACCGCAGGAAAAAAAGCGAAAAACCAGCATGCAACGTTGGCCGTACTTACGGCAGATAGCCAAAGTACACTAGCGCAATTAGCAGATCAATCCGTACTCATTCCGGCAGCCATTAAGACCGATTTCGGCGTATCCGCATCTCAGCAATACGCAGGCAGTCTGTTCGAACAATCCATCCTTCTACTTTTCGATGCCATCTTTATGACCTTATGGCAGGAATCAGGATTGAGTAAAGAAGATTTATGGCCGAAACATGCCAATCTCGAATAAGTAAACACATTTTTTAGATTATTTTATATTATGGCAAAATTACAAGTAGCAATTGATCTGCTAACAACAGAAGCAGCATTGGAGTTAGCAGCAAAAGTAGCTCCGTATGTAGATATTATTGAATTAGGAACCCCATTGATCAAGGCAGAGGGTCTAAAAGCGGTTACTGCAATGAAAAATGCCCATCCAGATAAATTGGTCTTTGCAGACATGAAGACACCAGACACTGGCGCATTAGAAGCAGAAATTGCCTTTCAAGCAGGTGCAGATCTGGTAACGGTTATGGGCGCTGTAGATGATGCAACAATCAAAGGTGCTGTAGAAGCCGCAAAAAAACACGGTAAACAAATAGTCGTAGACACTATCGGCGTTAAAGATCGTGTAAAACGGGCAAAAGAAGTGACCGCATTTGGCGTCGCATTTGTAGAGTTACATGCTGGTCTGGACGAGCAGGCACTTCCCGGTTACTCCGTGGAAACCTTAATCAACGAAGGTAAAGAAGCACAAGTACCGTTTTCGATAGCAGGCGGTGTTAATTTAAACACAATCAAAGACGTTGTTGCTGCAGGCGCAACAGTCGTGGTCGCTGGAGGAGCAATTTATGGTGCGGAAGACCCAGCTGAAGCTGCAAAAGCCTTAAAAGAAGCTATTGGAGCATAATCTTAAAAGATCTTGGCCCAAGAAAGCTAAATGTGGTGCATTTATTTTTTTAGTAATCAACATTGCAGCACAGTTTTTGCACTATCGGTATTCATTAAAAAAGGTATATGACCACCCATCATTTAAAAGATATACAAACGAATTTTGAAAGGGCTATTACGCCCTTTCACATTTTTGATTTAGATCAAGAAAAACTAGAACCATACAGAGAGCCTCATACCAAAGACCATTTTTGCCTGATGTTTATCGAAAAAGGAAAAATGAAAATGCAGGTCGAAGACCGAAACTACGAAATTACGGGAAACAGCATCTCCGTGATATTTCCCGGGCAGCTATCTTCCAAAGAACAGGTCAGCAGCAATATTTGTGGCAAGATGATTTTGTTTGATGAGGTGGTTTTTTGCTCCGATATTCTACGAAACGAATTGCGTATTTATAACTACGATATTTCTACCAAATTAAATTATATCGCCTTACCAGAAACAGAATCGGAAGAGACACAGATGTTGCTACAGCAAATCGAGTTGCTGTACAATGATCTTACCTCTGTTAAAAAAGAGCAAGCACGTTTTTTTATTAAAATACTCTTGTTAAAATTGGTCGAATTTGTTCATACCCATGTGGATAGAGAATCGTTGAAAAACGAAAACGCAAAAGTGTACGCAAGCTTTTTAGAGCTTCTCGAACGCAGTTTCAAGACAGACCGAAGCGTAGCTTATTATGCAGATCAATTGCATATCTCCACAAAAAAACTGAATCAGATCACAAAAAAGTTAGCCGGACTTACCGCTATAGAGACGATCCATTCCCGCATTATGAATGAGATCAAGCAGCTTCTGCTACTTTCCACCTATTCACACAAAGAAATTGCGTTTGAACTAGGTTTCAATTCACCGGCAGCGCTCAACAAATTTGTACGCTCCAAGCTGGGCGAAACACCTACAGAACTTCAAAACCAACTTATACAAATGTATAACACCTAATCTACAACAATCGTATTTCACAAGCAGAAGTAGGCTAGTACCAGCAAAGAAGTATAAAACATTCCAGCGATGATCCGCTAATCGGTTTATTTCAAAAACTCCTTTAACGGCGTTATAAAGCGGTCGAAAGCCTCAATATGCGGGAGGTGTCCTACATTATCCAGTTCGACCAATTGTGAATCGGCTATCCGCTTTTGCGTTTCTTTTCCAAGAAGCTGATATTGTCCCATTTTAGCAGCAACCTCGGGATCTTTTACATTGTCTTTTCCGATAGCCGTCCTGTCGCGCGTTCCGATAATTAATAGTGTAGGCACTTTGATATACTTAAACTCATAGACCACTGGCTGTGTGAAAATCATTTCAGACGTTTGGGCATTGTTCATGGCCACTATCGGGTAATCGGGATGTTTTGCCCACCCCGTAAGCAGATATACCCATTCATCGTAGTCCGCCTTCCACTGATTATCGTAGTAGAACTCTAATTGGTATTTTTTTGTCGTCTCATAATCGGCCTTCAGTTCCTTTTGGTAATTGCTATCTATAGAAACATAAGGCGCCACCACTTTCCAATCTTCCAATCCAATCGGATTTTCCAGCACTAGTTTTTCAACCCTTTCCGGATACATCAATGCGAACCTTGTGGCCAACATTCCGCCCATTGAATGACCGAGCAGGTATATCTTATCGATATCCAGTCCGTCTAAAACGGCTTTCGTGTTCTGCGCCAACTGCTGAAAGGTAAACTGATAACCAATGGGCTTGGACGATTTGCCAAAACCTATCTGATCGGGCACGATGACGCGGTATCCCTCGTTAGTAAGTGCCTCTATGGTGGTTTTCCAATATGCTCCATTGAAATTCTTGCCGTGCAGCAGGACGACCGTATTGCCGTTTGGATTCTTCGCAGCGACATCCATATACGCCATTTTCAACTGCTGATTCTGACTATTCAGATCTAAATAATGTCCTTCAAAAGGATATTCATAATTCGTCAACATAATATCCAGCACCGGCCGGTCGGTCTGCGAGAAGGCGGTCTGGAAAACCGCTAAAAATAGGATCAAGAAGGTGCGTTGTTTCATGATATCGTGTTTTTGACTGTACGTATTTAATAACAGCTCTTTACGGGAGAAGTTTGTCATAATCCAATATTATCTTATCGAACGCTCCGGCAAAGAATATTATCCCCCGCAAAGTATCTGCTGCTGAATTGCAAGTACAGCAGGGCGAGTCGGTCTACAATATCTACGATATGGAATTCGGACAAAAAGTATGGCCGATTATGTTCAGCGGATGGGGAGTTTTGGATGAAGATTAGGTAAACGATTTACGAAACGCTAGCGGGGTCTGCTCCGTTTTTGCTTTAAACAGCTTACTAAACGACTGGGAATGTTCGAAGCCAAGTTCATAGGCGATTTCGTTAATGGTTAGTTCCGTGGTAGAAAGCTTTTCCTTGGCCTTATCTATCAGCTTCAGATGAATATATTGCTGCGTATTCAGACCGATAAGCGAACGGAGCAGATCACTCAGATATCCCGAAGATACGTTGAGCTGTTCGGCTAAGAACTGTACTGTCGGAACACCATTTGTTAACGACTGTTGGCTATTGAAATAATCAGCCAAAACTGTCTCAGCCTTCTGTAATATAGTGTTATTTATTACTTTACGGGTTACAAACTGGCGTTTATAAAAGCGGTTGGCATAACTCAACAGCAATTCAATCTGGGCGATGATAACGTTCTGACTAAATTCATCCACACGACTATTCAATTCCTGTATCATGATTTCAAAAAGGGAGACCATCATTTCCCTTTCACCTGCGGATAAATGTAACGCTTCATTGACAGAATAGGAAAAAAAACCATATTCATTGATTCCTTTTGCTATCGGATATCCCTGTAGAAAATCCGGATGAATGAGCAGCAGATAAGCATAGGTTTCTTTATTGTACTCTGTCGATCCAACAAGTTGATTGGGGGCTGTGAACAACATACTACCCTCGTTAAAGTCATAGTAATCCTGCCCGTATTTTAGTTTCCCACTATTTTTGGTGATGAACGTAATTTTATAGAAATCCAACACATCATAAATAGGAGCCATATCCGTATTAAACGTATTGCCTTCATGGAAATGCACCAAGCTAATCAACGGATGCTGGGGTTTTGGCAATCCAAAGGCCTGGTGGCTTTCAGATATAGATCGGAACCGCACCAGGTTTTCTTTCTTCTTTTTCATCCTTTAAATTTAACTAAAAACCCGTGACAAATGTATGGTCATAGGTTTTTAGTTTTTCTAAACAAATTACCATGGAAGTACATTATCCTGTCCAGAAAAATCAGCTGGTCCCGTAAAACTTCCCGTAGGCAGATCTTCCGCCAATGCTACTCGAATTGGTTCCAACGAGCCGTATTCCACGGTATCCGTTCCCTGAAAATTATTGAGCGCTGTAGCCGTAAACCCCGGGCTTACCAAATGAACTTTGATATTCGTGCTTTCCAATTCTATCGCTAGAGATAGAAAGATACCATTAAGGGCCGTTTTGGAAGCACCGTAAACCGCATCAAATGCCGAGCGGTACGGACTATTGGGGTTTGCATTTATCGTCAAGGACCCCAAAGCACTGGAAACAGTAACAATCCGCGGAGCGGACGCTTCTTTTAACAAGGATAAAAATGCCTGCGTTACTGCAAGCGTTCCAAAAACATTGGTGTTCCAAACCGTACGCAGCTCACTTATCGATGCGATACTCGGCTTTTGCGATTCCAATACGTCTTCCATCGTTTGTCCTTCTTTGCCCGTATTCGAAATAGCAGCGTTGTTGACCAACAAGCTCAAGTACCCGGCATCGGCTCGAATTTTTGTTACGGCCTTATGGATAGAATCGCTGTCGGCGATGTCTAACTCGATGACCTTCGCATTGGCACCAAGTTTAGCAGCCGCAACTTCTCCTTTTTCCAGATTTCTTGCACCTAGATAAACGGTGTAATTATTTTCTGACAAGGCTTTAGCGATTTGAAAACCAATCCCTGTATTGGCACCTGTTACGAGCGCAATTTTTCTTTTTTCTGTTTGCATCTTTTATTTTTTTAAATTGATGCAACAAAGTTCCCTATCGCCGTTTCGAGGATTGTAGCCAAAATGAGGGTTCTTGTAGTCGGAATGAGGGTGATCGAAGATCAGTTGAATAATCGCCTAAACTCCAACGGCGTCTGCTCGGTTTTTTGTTTGAACAGCTTACTGAAAGATTGCGGATGTTCAAAGCCCAATCCATAGGCGATTTCACTTATAGACAGGTTGGTTGTACTTAATTGTTCTTTCGCATAATCTATGAGCTTGTTCTGAATATGCTGTTGTGTGGTCTGCTGGGTGTGCAATCGCAACAGCGTTCCCAAATAGTTTGGCGAAATGTTCAATTGTTCCGCTATGAGCGTGACTGTTGGCATACCATTTTCCAATACCTTGTCTTTTTGAAAAAGGTCAGAAAGTACGCTTTCAAAACGCTCCAGCAATTCGTAACTTGATTTTTTTCGCGTTAAAAACTGGCGCTCATAAAAACGTTCCGCGTAAATCAGCAATAGCTCCAACTGTGCTACAATCAATTCCTGGCTAAATTTGTCTATATTCGACTGGTATTCCAGCTCCATTTTCAACAGGATGTCTACCATAATTTTCTCTTCCTTATCGGAGAGAAAAAGTGCCTCGTTTACCGAATACCGGAAAAAGTCAAAAGATTTTATTTTTTTTGCCAAGGCCGTGTTCCACAAAAAATCAGGGTGAACGAGCAAAAGCCAGCCTGTAGGTTCTACCACCGCATCCGGGTCGATTTCTATTTTCAGAAACTGAAGTGGCGCAACAAATGTCAATACGCCCGAATCAAAATCATATGGCTGCTGTCCGTAATTGAACTTGGCATTGACATTCCGCTTTAACCCCACCGAATAAAAATCCTGAATCCATTTCATCTGGTTATCGTTGACCGGATAAACAACCTTACTGTAATCGATCAAGCTGATCAACGGATGTTCGGGATTCGGCAAACCGCAGAACTGGTGAAATTCTGCAATAGAATTAAAGCGGAATGTGTTTTCCATGAGGACTAATTTACTTATTTTCTTTATATCGTTTTATTTTTTACCGCAGCGTCATTAGAAGCCGGTAGACAGTGTGTAGCTTTTCCATTGTTCGATATCTTTATTAAGCAAATCCGCCTTATTTTTCGCCATGTCGTAGGCATCGGTGCCCAATAATAAATGAACTGGTGGGTTATCTTCTTTACTGATAGCGATCAATACATCTGCCGCTTTCTCCGGATCGTTCGGTTGATTGCCGTTGATGCTATTCAAGTGCGCTGCTTCGGACTGACGGGCAGCTTCATACTCCTGAATCGGCAAGGCCGGTGTTTTTACAGAACCGTTTGCCAGAAAATCAGTGCGGAAATACCCCGGATAAACAACCGTCGCGCTCACCCCAAATGCTTTTACCTCTTCCGCCAATGCTTCGGTAAATCCAGCAACCGCAAATTTGGTAGCACAGTATATACCAAATCCTGAAAATCCCCCAAAAAGACCACCAACCGATGAAATATTGAAAATAACCCCCGATTTCTGCTTACGTAAATACGGCATCACATTTCGGATCACGTTCAACGAGCCAAACACATTGACATCAAAATTTTCTCTAGCCTCTTCGTCACTCAGTTCTTCTAAAGTGCCTATCTGCCCGTAGCCCGCATTGTTTACCACCACATCAATTTTTCCGAAATGCGCCATGCTTTTTTCAACGGCGGCCTTTACCTCGCTATTATCCGTTAGGTTTACTTCGATTGGAAGAAAAACCTCCGATGCATTTCCAATCTCTTCGATGAGTGATTTAGCGCTCCGTGTCGTAGCCACGACACAATAGTTTTCTTGTAGGAGCTTCTTTACCAAGGTAAGCCCCAGACCTTTTGAAGCTCCGGTAACTAACCATACTTTTCTTGTTTCCATTTTCTTCATCTTTTATTATGTTAGAACAATAAGACAAAGTTGGTTGTATTCCAATTGTTGGACGTAGCTAAATCAATGATTGACGTAGTCAAATCGTGGATGTTGCACGTTGCAGACTATTCATACTTGATTTCGGTCTTTAACATCTACGATTTCGGACCTGGATAGAAAGTATGGCAGTTGGAAATTATGGACAATTAGTTGCCAAATTTCACGTCCAGGTTATGTTTCTCTGCATAAGCTTTACCCAATTCCAATACTTCGAAGTACAGGTTTTCAAATCCTTCGCCATATTTCTCTTCGACAGCAAGCGCTAACTGTTCAATGACTTCAACATCTTCTTTTTTATCGCACCGCACCGCAATATCCATATATTCCTTTTTATAAACCGGAAGAACATAGTGGTAAAGTGCTAGGGATTTTCCTTTGATAGCTCCCGCGTCAGCATCTGGCGGCGTCATATCTTCTATGCGGCCGATCGTCTGCTCCACATAAGCAATTTTTGCTTCGACAATTTGTTGCGCTTGATTGTCTTGCTGTTGGCCGGCTGGCATGCCTTTATGCACAACCATTGTAGAGGTCAAGGTTCTCGTAAAAGACGCTTGTGCAAAGTCGTGTAAAATATTCGTATTCAATACGGTGCGCTGAAAAAACTTGTCCGCGCTTGGCCTATTGCAAGCTGATATTACAGCTATCATGCTGATAAAGAGCGTAAAAACCACAGTATTTGTTTTCATACTATTTATATTGTTTCCGTTTAATTCACAACAAAACTATGATTATTTTGTTGGCTTCTATTCTTCTTTATGATACCATGAGCCGATTAATCGCATTAATCCGCTCATGTACTTGATGACACCTGGTTATTTCAGCATATAGTTTATCGCACCCCCATCTACCAACAACTCCGTTCCGGTAATAAAACTGGCATTCGCGGAAGCCAAAAACAACACGGCGTTTGCAATCTCTTCCGGTTTGCCCAGTCGTTGTAAAGCCGTGCTCGACGCTAAGAAATCTTTGGCATCGGCCGATGCCACACCGTCAAGACCTTCCGTTTGAGTTGGCCCAGGGCTTACGATGTTGACTCTTATTTTTCTCGGCGCCAGTTCGTTTGCAGCGATCTGGGCAATTTTACTTACCGCCCCTTTGGTTGACGAATACACACTGGTATTGGCACTCGAAGCTGTCGCTACCGTAGATGAAGTGAATAATACCGATGAACCGTCAGCCAAATGCGGAATTAGCTTTTGTAGTGTAAAGAACGATCCTTTCACGTTCGTATTAAATTGTCTATCAAAGTCAGCCTCCGTTGTATGTTCAATCGGCGCAAACGAGGCAATTCCAGCATTGAGAAAAAGAACGTCCAACTTACCTCCATGTTCAACAACAGCCTGTTCTAAAACCACAATACCCGCAAGGTTTGACGTATCCGAAACAACCGTTTTCAATCTCGGGCTATTAATTGCCACTGCTGCCTTTTGCAGATTATCTGCATTTCTACCCGTTATGAGCACGTTAGCACCTGCGTTTATAAAAGCTTTTGCCGTAGCAAACCCTATGCCTGTGGTACCCCCCGTAATGACTACATTTTTGTTTGTAAAATCCATTTTAAAATTATTTTATGTTTAATGTGAGACAAAGGTATACTACTTTGGTTATTTTAAGTAACTTTGTATCTTAAAGTAATAGTAACATCGGTGTAACAAGGTAACAATGGACTGTAAAAAAACTAATTTCGGGCAGGAGCATAAAAGAGAAATGCGTGCCGTTCAAGATTCGATGGACGTTTTGAGTGGAAAATGGAAAATCCCTATTATCTCGTCTATCTGCTACTACAATAAACGGCGTTTTTCCGACATTTTGCATGATATTGAGGGCATCTCCAACAGAATGCTGAGTAAGGAACTAAAGGAGTTAGAACTTAATCAATTGATCAAACGGACCGTTTTAGAAACTCAGCCCATCACGGTGGAATATCAGCTTACCGACCATGGTCTAACACTTCGAACCATCATCAATAACCTTACCGACTGGGGCGTAGAGCATCGAAAAGTGATCGTCGGAAAACCGCAGTAATCAGAAGGTTATTTATTTATCACACATGAAACAATATCGTTTAAGCCTCCTCTGCTATCTCACCCTGCTCGTTGGTGTCGCACAAGCACAGCCCCCTGCAAATCACCATGTAGGCCACTACGGAAATAGCGATGGCGTATGCCTTTTTGAAGATGGAAAATTTCTGCTTTACGGTTACGCCACGGCCATATTTGGCCGCTATACGATCAATGACAGCAAAATCCAGTTTTATCCCGACAGACGCGATCAATTTGAAGCATACGGCACTAAAAATCAAGAAATTGAAGCGAATCAGTCCCGCTTTCGGTTTATGGGATTTGAAGAGGGAGATACTTTTGTCCAGTTCGATCAAGATTCCACTTTCCGTGTCTTCAATACGGACGCGAATTGTTTCAGCTATCCCTATACCACCACACGTACACAACCAACAAAAGATATAGCCTTGCTACTTCAATCCGAAGAAGCTGAAAGCTTTCAAACATTCTATTTTGCCAACAGCACCGGATACAATGATGTTGTACTCGTATACAATAAAGTAGATGAACTATACAATGATTTTGTCGGACAGCTAGAAGGCAATGTGCTTAAGCTCTCGAACATTGGCGGAGCAGATGGCTACTCGAAACAAGAAGAAGACCGCGAATGGGAAGATATCTTAGCATGGAAAATACAATACGAAGAGATGATCGTTGCGCTCGACAGCTCCTACACGGATGAACGAACACAGATTACCTACGCTAAAATAAAGGCGCAAAAAGCTGGAGAACAAGCAAGTTTTGACAAACCACTTGCCCATTCCCCGGTTTTCCAAGTAGCCTGTGAAGGCTCTTTAGAATTGCCCACCACAAATACAGAAAATGCCTACTATGAAGAAGCACCTTTTGCTGTCGACAAACCCGACGGTTTCTATTGGGTTAAGGAATTGAATCAGGAAATCTATGCAGAGACCCGTCTAGAAGATCTAGCTGTTATCACCGCAGTCGATATTCAATCAGCCAAATACGAGATTACGCCGCAAGGTCAGCCCGTTATCTCTATTAACTTAACCGAAGAAGGGAAAGCGAAGATTGCCGCTTTTACCGCAGCGCATATCAATCAGCACATGGCAGTCGTCGTCCATAAAATGGTGTTATCTATACCCCGCATCATGGAGCCAATTTCGACCGGGAACCTGCAGATTGCAGGCAACTTCACCGTGGAGGAAGCGCAGACTATCGCTAGGCGATTGAATGGTGTAAAATAGAATAGCTAACTTTTTCAAGCTCGACAAATGGAAATCTAAACTTGGTTAAAAGATGTTGCCGCTCCACCCAGTTTTTCTTTTTCTACATCTTTCGCATATCCCTGAAAACAGCAGAAGTGCGTTATCCACATGGTGGTTGCCCAATTCTGCTCTGTAATAATCAGGCAACGGACTGAGTGCCGTCGTCAGGCCGCATTCACGGCAGCGAAAGGACGGATGGATCTCGGCTACAGACTCACAGTAGTAAAACCTGACGATCCCGTCGATATCAACGACTTTTTGGATCAGCCGGTTTTCGCAGAAAAGGTTGAAGGTGCGATAAATCGTGACGCGGTCCTGTTTCTTTCCAAAATGTTCGTACATCTCGGTAAAGGAGTAGGACTTTCCCGTAGACATCAAGACCTCCAGCACGCGGATCCGCAGTCTGGTCGGTCTGATGCCGTGTCCTTTCAATATTTCCACAATTCCTGGCATATCCATTTATTTTAGGAGATCAAAGAATTCGCTTCTGTAATTTTCCTGTTCAAACACACCGACCATATATGGCGAACAACTTGGTACATGTCTGCAGTTATTGCCCAACATCGGTGAGATGAGGTATTGATAAGCCCTGATCGGCAGTATAAATAATCGCTTCATATCGCTGTTATCACGTTTAGAAATCTTCCTGTACCATCTGGTGGTTGACCATGGCACCAGCAATATTGCCCGTTGCAACAGCATAAGCTACCGAGCGCAACATTCCAGCGCAATCTCCACACGCAAATACACCGCTTACGGTAGTCTGCTGGAATTGGTCTACCTTAATATGGCCGGATTCTGTCAGCTCACAGCCCAGGTCGCTATAGATACCGGAATGTTGCTCGAACGGTGGTGCAGCATACAGAGCTTCGAAATCCAGGAGACGGCCGTCCGTTAGGGTAACACCATGGATATTTCCGTTTACCTGTTCAATTGACGCTACCTTTTCCTGTTCAATGCCGATGCCATGCGAAATCAATTTTGCCGTCTGCTCTTCAGAAAAATCTGCATTTCCGTTGGTCAGTATCGTTACGTTTTCCGTAAGGTTGTTCACCAGCGAAGCCAGATGGGGCGCTTTCTCCCCATTTACTATAATACCGGTTTTTTTTTCTCTAAATTCGTAGCCATGGCAATAGGGGCAATGTATTAATGATTTTCCCCAACTTTCCGCAAAGCCGGGGATATCAGGGAGGAGATCGCGGACACCTGTAGCTAGCACGAGTTTACGTGCCGTATATAAAGCACCATCCTCCATTTGTATACTATAGCCATCCGTCGCCCTATGGGCGCTAATAACACGTCCTGAACGGAACGCTACCGTAGGGTACGCAAGCACCTGCAACCTGGCCTTATCTGTGATATCTTTCGGCACCGCACCGTCATGCGTAATAAAGTTGTGCGAATGCGGCGTAAAACGATTACACGGCAAGCCGCTGTCAATGACGAGGACATTGCGCAGTGAACGACCGAGAGCCATCGCAGCCGAGAGGCCGGCATAGCTACCGCCAATAATAATAACGTCAAATCTGTTCATATTCTCCAGGTTTTAAATATTTTTTGGAAATTCATCCTTCCACCATGTAAAACGCCAGTCATCGGCTTCCTCTTCCGTTAATAGACAGGCTTCCAGTTCTGCGATACACTTCTCCTTTTCCAGGTTCTGCCCGATGAACACCAGCTCATTTTTTCTATCCTCCCATTGGGGATGCCAGCGTTTCATCAGCTCGCCCCGTACCTCTGCATATACAGGATACTGGTACCGCACATCTTCAGGCATACTACTCCACCAAGAACCCGCACTTTCCAACCGTACACTACCACCTGCCTGGCTGAAACTGATCGCTATATCCGGTCGTGATGCCATCCAGAAAAGACCTTTTGCCCGGATGATATTATGCGGATAATCTTCATTAAGATACTGATGTAACCGTTGCGGATGGAACGGCCGTTGTGAACGGAAAACGAATGAAGAGATACCATATTCCTCTGTTTCCGGCGTATGCTCGGCTTCCAGTTCTTTTATCCAGCCTGCAGAAGAAGAGGCCTCTTCAAAATCAAATGCACCCGTGCCCATAATATCTTTCGGATCTACCTGACCGAACTGTGTACGGATGGTTTTGGCTCCGGGGTTGAGCTTGCGGATCGCTGCCTCCAGAACGCCCAGTGTCTCGTCCGATACCAGGTCGGCCTTGTTCAGTATGATGACATTGGCAAATTCGATCTGATCGGTCAACAGGTTAACGATCGTCCGGTTATCTAAGTCATCATCCGTTAGCTCCCTGTCCCAAAGCGTCTCCGCACTGCCGAAATCCCGGAAAAAGTTGAAACAATCCACAACAGTCACCATGGTGTCGACGTAACTGAAGGACGAGAGGTCTATTCCGTTGTTCTCATCGACATAGCTGAATGTCTGGGCGACCGGAATGGGTTCGGAGATTCCTGTACTTTCGATCAAGAGGTAGTCGAACCTATTCTCGTTTGCCAGTCTTTCTACCTCGACCATGAGATCTTCCCGCAGTGTACAGCAGATGCATCCATTGCTCATCTCGACCAGTTTTTCTTCGGTACGGGATAGTACGTTCTCTCGTTCAACAGCCTGTGCGTCGATATTGACCTCACTCATATCGTTTACGATGACGGCCACTTTCTGTCCCTCTTTGTTATGCAGCACATGGTTCAACAAAGATGTTTTTCCGGCTCCCAAAAAGCCGCTCAAAACGGTAACGGGTAATTTTCTGTTCATTGTTCTTTTTTATTAAAACCTTATTTTAATTCCTTCCTCGCGGACGATCTGCCGGAACCACTCCCCGATATGTTGTAGAAGAATCGGACAAAAAAATGTCCGATTCTTGCCTGTTATGGGATCAGAACCATTAATGATCGTGTCCTTCTTCCGCATGTATTTCAAACGAAAGCTTCATCACATCCTCGCCCGCAAACCTCGTTGCATAGTCCGCCAAATTCCACTGCTCCCGTGTTACCGTCGCTTTGGTTTCAGCGGAAGCAAATTTTCTTAATACATACGTAACATCTTTTCCACCCTCATTAGCATGGCCTACGGTAAAGTAGAATATCGTTCCCGTTGTACCCGTACCGCTTGCCCCGGTAACGTCCGTTCCGTCGCCATATTTTGTCTCTCTTGGCTGGAAAATCGCGCCGCTCTCATCCGTTGTCGTAGAATTAAGTATAAACTCTCCGCCGATTAAAAATGCCTTATGGAAGCGAGCTACTGCTTCACTTTCGATATATTTTCCCTGTACCTCATTTCCGGCATCATCCAACTGTTTGAGTTCGACTTTATAGATTCCATGCGGATCCAAATGCAGGTGTCCTCCCGAAATAGCCGATCCTTGCGCGTCAAAACTCACCGTAACGGTTTCGGCCCCGTCCTTATCGGCCAGATCGTGGAAATGATTGCCATGTGCATAACCCGCTGATTCGGTGAACAGTAATTGGTAGGCAACCGGTAGGTCTGCACTTTCGATCGTCAACTCAGACTCCGCTGTTGCCGTGTTCCCAAGTTGGTCCGTTACGGTAAGATGTAAATGATATTCGCCAGCGGGTGCATCCGCAGGAATATCCAGATGCTCGTGTAATGTTGTATTTCTCACACCGATATATTTACCTTCGGTCCAAGCTTTCTCGATTTTGTATTCACCGTCACCTTCTTGATGGATTTCGACCTCAATCTTCGCTATCAAACCCTCGGCAACGATATCGCCCTCTAGGTGTAAATCTGAACCGGCAACTGCAGTTTTACTGTTTTCAAGCCCCACTTCAGAAAGGTTGATAACGGGTTTTCCACCAGGGATCTCATCATCGTCTTTACTACACGAACTCAACGTGCCCAATGTTCCCAGTACAAGCAATAAGAATAGATAAATGTTTGTTTTTTTCATGTTAATTTGATTTTAATTATGATAAATTGTTGATAATATTATTCCACGATCTGTATGCTCAGGCCCTTTATGGTATTCCAGCCAACCTGATCGGATACAGAGATCATAAAATGATAGTCCCCCGGATCGATGTCGGCTGGTACTTCAATCTGTTGCACCGCCTCATAAGCCTTTTGACCCGATGGTATATCATAGGATTTGATAAACAAAAAAGGCTTTACCGGTACTTTTTTAGGTTGCATATCACATTCTTCAAACTCCGTGCTATGGCTGTGGTGATCAAAGTTATGGTGGATATCTATGCTATAGGTACCCAGTTCAACGTTGTCACTGAATTTCGTTTTAAAGGTAAATGTCTCGCCTCTTTTTAACGTGCTGCATTGAACCGGAAAAGCATCCGCGCTGAGGTCAATAACAGGTGCATCATTATCAACAGCTTCGTCATCCTTTTCGCAACTCCATAACATACATATAGCTGCCGCCACTATTCCGATTAATCTTAGTTTCTTTTTCATAATTCATCCATTAAAAGTCATTTATTTCAAGTTCAACATAGTGGTGAACGCTAAGGTGATGTGTCGTATTTGTGTATACCACACCTAGATAATATGCGCCATTTTCCCAGCCCTTTTCTCCGTTTATGGGGTTGGGATCCGGCGTATTATTGTCACGGGCAGCTCCCATGCTCAATTCCGGCCAGCGTTCGTAATCATGCAGCTCGCTATTGTATGGTGTATTCCAAAACGTAAATACCTCCTTTTCTCCTTTATGCTCATATACATCAACTACGATAGCTTTCGAAAAGTCAATGTTGTCGATCGTTTCAGGGAAATGATTCAGCTTTTTCTTTATGAGTAAGAGATACATTACCCCGTCATCTTTTACGTCTTTAATTTGAGCGTACGAACTGAGTATGTCATTTTTTGCGAATACGACATCCTTAGGGTTTTCAAGTGTTTCATTCACAAAGTAGGAATCACCGTTGCTGTTTTGGATACCCCAGATATATAGCTTAGGGTTCACGGCCAGATTGACAGGATCAATCAATTCGATTTGTTTAATTTCTTCGTGTACCGTTCCATTTTGATCGCGTACGATGATAATAAAATCATATTGGCCTTCCGGAGCATCCTCAGGAATATCGAAATGTTTGTGCACGTTGACGTTTTTGGCTCCCCTATACTGTTCAAATTCGATTTCGAATAACCATTGTTTTGTATACGTCTCGTTGGCTTTTTGTCGTATTTTGATTTGAACGTTATCAATTTTGTCTCCGGCAACAATATCCATGTCAAGGTGAAAGTCGCGCCCGATAATACCAATGCCATTATTTCCAGAACCGATCTCTATGTTTTCGAGGCTAGCTTTTGGTAGTTCTGGTTCAGGACCCTCACTTTTGTTACAAGATACCGCGTATGCAGACAGCCATACGGCAAACAGTAGTAGTAGTTTTGGTGTTTTGATTTTCATGATGGTTTTCGTTATTAAGTTAAATCATTTGTTTGTTTTTGATATTTAAAGGCAAAGACAGCGAAAGCACAATATTCCTTCCCGCTTCGGGCATTTCGATCAGCCTATAGAAACTGGTATGGTTCAGATATCTGGTATTAAATAAATTCTGCACCTGCAGGTTTAGCTGTATCGGCCTACCATAAACCATTAAAGAATGGCCGGCCTGCACGTTGACAAGCTTATATCCCGGCGTTTTCTTCTCGGGAGGAACGATTTCGTTTTGCGGTGCCACCAAACGCAGATCAACAGCGAAGTACGAATCCTTTAAGAAACCCCTGCTCGGTTCCCAGCTCATATTGGCGAGGATCGATGCCGGCGGCGAGAACGGTAATGGATAACCTTTCTTGCTCCCCGAGCGTTGTTCCGCTTTTACATATTCAGCAAGCAGCTCGGTACGCAAGACTTCCGAAAAACGGTAACCGATTTTGAGCTCTCCACCATAACGTAATACCCGACTTTGTGTATATTCAAAAATTTGGTTCCCGGCCCCATAAAAATGATCATGGCGGGGCGTGGGGTTTAGGTATATGTAGTTACTAAAGTAATTATAAAAGGGATTCAGCTCTACACGGAGTTTTTCTTTGCTGTAGCTGAGTCCCGCATCGACTTGATACGATTGTTCGGGCGATAGTGATGGATCGCCAAGTTCGTAGCTGAAATAATGATAGTTGACACCGTTTGCCGCCAGTTCTTTGGCTATCGGTACACGGAAACTTTTACCAACATTGGCTTTGATTGAAAAATCTCCTTCATCGTAAGTGGCGCCCAAAGACCAAACCAAGCTGTTAAACGTTCGCTGGAGATCATTGGCCCGCATGAGGTACGCCGTTTCTGTAACACCATTGTCCTCTGAAACGACAGACGGAAACCAGTCTGTATATTCTATCGTTTCGATATGGCTATAATCATATCGTAAGGCCCCGTGCAGCGAAGCTTTTTCACTTAGCCGGTACCGGTCATATAGAAACGCGCCGGCCGAACGCTGGTTAAATCCGGGAATGAGGAAACTCCACCCATCAATCTGGTTATGCTGGTACTCCCCGTTGATTCCGGCTACAAAAGTGTGTTGCCCTACCGAAAACCGGTCACGGAGGTTCAAAGAGTAGACCCTTTTGTCGTATTCCCGTTCAAGGTTTGAAGGCATTTCCATATTGTCCGGATATACAGGTGGCATGTAGCCATGATTTACATATTGGCTGTGTTCCTGTCGGAAATTATGCTGAAATCCCGCTTCCATTTCTATATGGTGTAAACCCCTTGTCAAGGAACTTCGGTTGATAACCTTGAGATGGTTCACCTGCTGATACGGCATTTGCATATCCCTGCTGGAGGCATCATGCAGTTCGGTATCGACTCTTCGCGGCTCCAGTCCATGGGCATTGGCAAAGAAGCCACTTTGGGCCGAGTTGTTGCTGAGATAGAAAACAGACCGGAAATTTTCGGAAGCGTATCCGCCATTGACGTGGAAGTTCAGTTCTTTTCCGGCGGTATTCCGAGCCTTTCGCCCATGAAGTCGAACCGGATAATCGTAAACGTGCACCGTATCCGTCGGAACCCGATAATCACCGTAACGCTGATAGCTAACCCTTCCGCCGTAGATCCACCTGCCGGTTCGGCCCTGCAGATTGCCAGACATGCCGTAAAGGCTGTTGTTCGATTTGCCGATGAAGTTTAGGGATCCCGAAAGCGATTCCTTTTCGGGCAAAGGCACTGGTTTTATGTCGATGACACCGCCGATAGCGTCGGAGCCATACAGGAAAGACGCCGCACCTTTGATCACTTCGATATTCCCTGTCGCAAATTGGTCGATTTCCAGCCCGTGATCGGCGCCCCATTGCTGTCCTTCATGTTTGATACCCTTTTCTACGACCACGACGCGGTTGAAACCCAGACCTCGGATTAAAGGTTTTGACTGCCCAGATCCAATACCAATATTGCTTATCCCTGGAAGTCGTGAAAGTGTCTGCATTAAGCTTCCACCCAGATGCCGATGGATATACTGCTGATCGACGAGCTCTTTGTTCAGCGCACCGGCAGGCGTAGTGGTGTAAATCTCTCCTACGACATCAACTTGTTTTATCGCGTAATTGATCTTTCGCATCACGATAGTTCCCAAGTCTATCGAGGTGCTTCCCATCGTTATTGTTATCTCTTTCGGTATATACCCTACATGACTAAAGGCAACGACGTGTTCACCCTGCGGTAAACCAGTTATTGAAAACTTTCCTACATGGTCTGATTTCAAGGAATGCCCTGCGGCAGCGATCACGATCGATACATTAGGCAACGTCTTGCCATCAACATCCGTTATCATCCCCGAAAGCGTAAATGCTTTCTCCTGTGCAAACGTAAATATCGTTAATAATACACTAAACAAGCCGGTAATGCTATATTTCATCAATTTGCAATTCTTCATTTAGCTACTCAAAAGCAACAAAGATGCAAATATAATACACGCCCAAATTAAAAGCAACTTAATTGCCTTTAAATTTTAATATAGTGATTCTAGTCTACCGAAATAGGGTATCCACGACCGCCTGTATTCATTAAACTTTATTGTGTATATTTTTAACTGCTCTCCGTAAAGATTCATAAAGCATAAGGATGCCAAAACTCAGGTAAAGGAAATTTGATTAATTTAGTGCAGTATCAACAACGTTTAAAACTAAAAATACTTGAGTATGCAAAAGAGATTCGATATGCAACAGACGGAGCCCAACGGATACAAGGCCATGTTTGCTTTAGAAAATTACCTACAAAACGCGCAACTGTCCAAAACACATTTAGAGCTCATCAAGATACGGGCCTCCCAGATCAACGGATGTGCCTTCTGCATCAATATGCATACCTCGGATGCCTTACAACAGGGGGAAACGGCGCAACGTATTTTCTTGCTCAATGCCTGGCGAGAGACCGAATTATTTACCGAAGAAGAAAAAGTGGTCCTGGCCATCACCGAAGAAGTAACCCTGATCAATCAACAGGGGTTAACAGATGCTACCTACACTCAGGCTGAAAAATTCTTTGACGAGCATTATATCGGGCAGATCATCATGGCCGTTGCCACCATAAACGCCTGGAATCGGATTGTTATTAGCACGAAGCGGACGGTGAAATAGGAGATCGCTATTTCACTTCCACGAGGCTAGCATCGTTCCCATATTTTTCGGCAACTGTGCCCCCTCCGGGCAGAAACTGATTATGCCTTTGCTTTCGTAAAGCAACACACCGGCTTCGCGAATAGCGGCAAATACGGCTTCCTTGTCTTTTCGATAACATACTGTCGTTGTGATACGTCTATCTGCCGGCAAACAATGGTAATCTTTAACACGGAAGCCGTACCAAAAACTCATCTGCGCTACGAACTCCCGTAAGGAAACGTCTTTATACGTCCTTACAGCTTTGGTCCACACCAATATTGCGTCGGTATCCGCAATACCTTCATATTTTAAACTGTCCTTGAACACCCCTTTTTGAGCCATGGAATACGTCGTTATCGAACCTTGCGCACCGTAACAACTCAACAAAACCGTATCATCGCGGCGGTTGGCATGCAAGCTTAGCTCTCCATCTAGCGCTGCTGCTCTTGTCAGATTATTCAAGCTCAACAACGCAAAATCTCCATGGGCGGATTCTACGAAACCGTTACTCGTACCTATAATCAAAGGCACCATATTCGTTTCATTCGGTCGCTGCACATAAGCTTCTCCCTGCACCTTTATTTGCTGGGCTTTCTCTTTTCCCGGTACATAATGTAATGTCGACTGCGCGTTTAACCTTATACGTGTGCCGTCCGGCAACTCGACCATGGCCTGTTGCTGCTGGCCCGTTACCACCGCTATATCTCCTTCCGATCCGCCAGCCCTCCTTTCATCATCAACTTCTCGTATTTGAAGCACTCCTTCTTCCGTTTTGAATACGCGCACATCAGCCGTGTGCAACACCTCTCCATGGTTTTCCCCTGTTACTTGCATCGCTGCTGTATCTCCCCATCGTAGGGAAACGATTGATTCCGTAACCGGAATCTCCACATCGCTGGCCAACCCTGCACATGGGCCGTGTAGAAAATCCGGCAGCTGTTCACGTGTAGCATGCCAATAGAAAAGGATGGACAGTATCGGCAAAAAAACGGCAGCCCCCCATCCTATTTTACGCCAAAGCGATTGCCCAGGTTCACTCCGCTTTTCCGCCTTTCGGATGATCGCCTTAAAATCCGGCTTCCAGCCATCCAAGGGCGTTGCAGACAGTTCATCATCCTCCATACTTAAGAGTACCTCGGCAATCATCTCCTGTATTTCCTCGTGTGTATAGATCAACCGGCACGCATCCAGCTCACCTGCCTCCCGTGGCGTAAGAACACCCATTATCTGCCTCCGGATCAGTTTCTTCACATATTTCTTTTTGTAGATCATCTGATTATTGCCTAAATCTTGTTAAACAAACATGGAAAGCATGTGCTTTAACATGCGCATTACCTTCTTCTTCGCCCGAACAATCGTATTTTTCACCGTCTGTTCGGCTACATTGAATTTCTGCATTATCTCTTGATTGCTTAGCTCGTCCAACATGGATGCTCTAAAAATTTCCCGTTCCCTGGGTGGTAAGTTATCCAAGGCTTCGTTTATCATCTCTTCCAGTTCCTTTGCCCTGAACTGTCGGTCAGCATGGTCGTCTCCCGCCGTTTCCAGGTATTTATCTTCCAGTTCTACGTGGTTGTGTTTCCCTTCCTTTCTTAAAAGATATAGTGCCTGAATTTCAGCCACACGCTGCATCCAGAAGTATGGTTTGTCGTACAGGGCAACCTCCTTCTTTTTATCCCAAAGAATGGTCAACGTCTCCGATATAACCGTTTGTATAAAATCCTTATCCTGCTGGCAGAAAACGAACAGATATTTTCGCAACCTTTTGCCATAACGGTCGTAGATGGCCGCAATGGCCTTCTCCGGCTGTACGAGCAGTAAGCGGAAATATGTATTGTCGTTATCTGGGCGGCTTTTCCCCATGCTTTCATTTTTAGAAACAGTTTCGATATAAAATTATTACACTGAAAATCAGTTTATTATAAAATATATTACTTTCCAGTAGGTACGAAACCCGCTGTTTTGCAAGTCATATATAGAAAGCAATAAGAATGATTTAATTAGTTAAACCAAAGGTAAAGTAAAAACCAGACAGAAACAAGAAAAAAATAAAAATAAAATATTGATTTACAAATAGTTGCAATAAAATAGCGACCCAAGATCGTCATGCATAAAAGTTCCAACCATGAAAACAAAAGCCCTACATATCGCCCCTTTCTGCATCCAGATTTTTCTCCTGATGTTCTGGCTCTATGTCGGTGTAGAAAAGCTATGGAACCTGCAAAGCTTCCATTCGGCTCTACTGCGGCAGCCATTTCCAGATCTTTGGGCCGATACGTTATACTGGGTTTTACCAGCAGCCGAAGCTATTGTTGGGATATCACTCATCTTCCATCAGGCTAAACGGCTCGCTTTTCTTTCTTCGGCACTATTGCTTCTTGTATTTTCCATATATATAGCGTTAGGAGTTGCTGGTCTGTATTCCCAGCGGCCCTGTGGCTGCGCCTCGGTGTTCAATGGACTGACCTGGGAATGGCATCTCGTCGTGAATATGGTTTTATTCAGCCTGTCTATACTGGGGTGGTACTTGACTGGTCCAACTACCCCCATGGGCAATCGTAGAATAAGGCACAAGAGATCCGTCACCCTGTTCCGGGCGTTTACGATGCTGCTCGCCGTACCGGTTTATTTTATTTTCGTTTTCATTGCTAAAAGATTTCCGAGGAGATTCGCAGTATTCCCGGGTAGGCCGGTAAGGACAAACCTAAATTATACGTTCGCTGTATAAACGTAAAAAATACAGTCGGGGTCATTTGTTCGCTTCCACCTCCGTTAGAATAAGGAGGCAACAAAACAATACACATCTACTACTATGAAAAATTTAAAAAATAATATAGTTGCAGCCATAATGGCTGTCGCTACAATCGCGGGGTTCTCGGCTTTTAAAGCATCTGAAAAGCTAGAACAACCTTCAGTTTATTGGTTCGAATATGATGGAACAACTATTGGAAATCATATACCGCCTGCAAATCTGAATTCATTGTGTCCGCTCACCTCAGTAGAAGAAAACTGTGCAGTTGCTTTATCTCCTTCTGATGTCGACACATCCGGTTCTACTCCTCAACCTAATCCAGGAGTAGATGCGGAGGAAGATAACATTGGGATGCGCTTTAAACGAGAGTAAACCTCTAGTTAGCAATTATCACCAAGGAATAGTCTTCCTTGGTGATAACGCTTAACCTCATCGCTCATTCTGCTCTATGTTGTTCAACCGTATAACCTGATCAGGTATTGGCAAAGCGTACCTTAAATCGTTTGGACGTAACTCAAACAATTTATCATCAATTTTACGCTGGAGTGTAAGGTTCATGTTATCAATGGCATTCAAACGCTTTAAGTCAGACCAACGAATTCCACGAAAAACCAATTGTTTCCTACGTTCTTTTAATACTCGTTCCAGCAATTCTACCTCTGAATTAAATTGTATATCTTGATAAGTACTATCATACCGATTTCTCAGGAAATAATTTAGGTCATTCTGGCCATTAACCAAATCTCCCTCCCTAGCGTAGCACTCAGCCCGTATCAGGTATATCTCATCCCACGAAATGCCGTTAAAGAAGAAAAGTGTACCAGAATAGGAGCCAACAAATTCTTCTCTACCTGATAAATTCCCCCAAAAAATAATCCTTCTAAGATCGTTCGCTTCATAACTATCACGAAGAACATTATTCATCATATATTCACCTAGAAATATACTGGCAGCGCTCATCTCACTATAAAAAATTGTTTCGTCATTAAACTTTGTGAAAGGATAATCTGACATATTTCCATCATACAATTGTTTATAGTCCAGCAATATCGGTTCCATTATCAAACAGCTATCAGCCGACGCCAACGCATTCTCATAATTTCCCATAACGAGATATACTTTAGCTAACAGTCCCAAAACAGCTCTTTTATCAGGGCGAGTAGATCGATTTTCTCTCTCATTAACGAGCGTTAGCGCAACTGTTAAATCAGAAATAATCTGGTCGTATGTCGTTTTGATGTTCGGTCTGCGGATCTGCTCATTTATATCAGCAGTCAAACGCATAGGCACACCCAAGGTTGAATTTTCCGTATCTGGGTGATAACTCATACAGAAAAGCTGTGTCAAATGAAAATAATTCCATGAGCGATGAAAGAGTGCCATTCCCTTGAGATTTTGGTTCATGAGTTGCTGCTCCGCGTCGAGTTCTTCAAATGCATCAAGCGCGACGTTAGCATAAAAAATGCGCTGATAACATTTGTTCCATTCTAGGCTTTCTATATTCTCAAATATATCATCGCTCCATAAATATGCATTCCTTTCAGGTGCATAGCGTAAGGCGCGCCAAGCATCTCCCGAAACATAGAAGTCATCTGATCCAATTTCTCCTATGTTAGGTCCGTCAACATTCATCACATCGAAGTTATCTAATAACGCCAGTATATCTTCTGTTGATTTGGGTACCACCAGTTTGATATCCCGTTTCAATTCCAACCAGTTATCACTGCATGCGCCCAATAATATTATAGAGCAGAGCAGAAAAATTAAAGAGTATTTCATTTTCATTTCAAAAGGCTTTTTTTACAAGGTGGATTTAATACCGAAGGAAAACAAACGCATTTGTGGATATATCGATAAGGGCATATCAGGGTCGATCTGATTGTCAGATTTTCTCCATAAAATGCCTAGATTTCGTACACTACAAAAAACATCAAACTGCCTAAATCCAATGCGTTTACAAAAACTTAAAGGAAAGCGATATTCAAGGGTAACATCCTGTAACCGGATATGGTCTCCCTGATCCACTGTCACGGCAGACGAACCATATACCCTATCTCTGTTCTGGTTTTGCTGTGTCGCAGCAGACGGTACATTTGTAAAAATTTCATCTCCCGGCTGCTGCCACCGCTTTTCAAAATCTTGATGACCAACCCAATTGTTCGCCAACTGATAATAATTGATAGAATTCCGTCTAAAATAGTAGCCGGTTTTCCATGTAATCAATGCGCTCAAACGAACACCTCGAAAAGAAAAGGTATTTCTTAACGAACCCCAGAGCGGCGGATTTCTACTACCGTGCCTTATAAGGTCCGTTGTTTTGATCTCACGGACAAACCGACTATAGTCTGTTCCCGATTCACCATCTACATTTACGAGTGGATCTCCCGTGTTGGAATCCAACCCGTACCACGGATAGCTGTATAGCGTATTCAATGGATCCCCTACTTCCGTAATACCTCCTTGCAGAAAGCTATTTACCGTCCCTTGATATTCATATTCTTCTATCCTGTTTGTAGAATAGTTTACTAAAAGTGTAGACCGCCATTCCATTTTCCCTTGTATATTGATGGAATTTAACTCCACATCCACGCCTTCTGTCTTCAGAGCCGCATAATTGATATTGTGTCTGTTTGGAAATCCCAACGTGGGATCTAGCAAGATCGGCCCGATCAGATCGCTGCTATTTTTCTGATAGAACTCTAGACTTCCCCTTATCCTGTTATTTCTTGAACCGAAGTCTAACCCGAGATTAACATTCCTTACCCTTTCCCAACGCAGGTGTGAATTTCCAGGAGAAGTTATCGTTGCCGTTTTCAATCCCGTTACCCAACTTACATCATAATAAGCCGTTGGAAAGACAGTTGTAGTCTTGTCCACATTACCATTATAGCCATAAGTAAAGCGTAACTTCAGTTCCGGCATCCAGTCCCAATCGTAAAATTTCTCTCTGTTTACCAACCAAGCTATCCCCGAAGACCATAGCGGGATCCCTTTTTGATTAGAACGCACTCCAAAAAGATTGGAAGCATCCCATCGCACACTTCCCGACAATATATACCGATTCTCGTAGGAATATGAAAAATTCGAAAAATAGGACAGATATCGATCTACCGTCTTTCCCAGATCCGGAACAGGATTGGGCAATCTGGCGTTAGATCTGGGCCGCGTGGGATAATATGTTAGATAATCCAGTTGCGTCTGATAAGTATAGGTCTGCGGATCGAAACCATATAACTGAAGATTTGAACTGTTGAGGGAGATCTCTCTGATATCCAATCCTCCCAAAAAATTGATCTCGTGTTTGTTATCAAAAACACGGTCGTAATCCAGCTGTGCACGTCCTGAATGTGCAATTTGTTTATTAAAAAATTGATTCAAAAAGCCCCCATATGGAAATACGCGCGTACCATCCGACTGGGTGAATCGGTTAACCAGTCCTCTGAGGTAATAAGAATCCTTATCCCACAGAATACGGTTTTCATTTTGAATGTTTTGATATTGATATTGCACGTTCAGCTGAATATCATAGGGCAAATTAATCTTCACATTCATTTGTCCGCGAAATTCGTTTCCTTGCGTCATATTATCGCGCAGGTTCCTATCGTTTAACGGATAAAACTTCCAGTCCAGAAGCCTATCCCCTGCGGCTTCATTTTCGTACAGAGATCGATATTGATATGGAACAGGCAAAGCTCTTCCATGCGAATCTGCAATTTGGGTATACGGTAGAAGATTTTTGCTTTGCGGCTTTATATCGTCAATGCCATAACCATTGTCCGCTCTCTGATTTCCAATGAAGAACATGCCTGCTCCTATTTCTAGAAATTTGAAAGGTTTGAAGTTGCTGGTTGTACTCAGCGAAAACCGGTTTAAATCATTTTCCTTTACTTCCGACTTATGTTGGTCATAACCTCCAGAAAGGTAATAGGAAAGGTTTTTACTTCCTCCCGACAGATTCACAGTATACTGCTGATGCAAGGAATTACGATATAAATACTGTCGTGCCTGATCTCTAATATCAAATCTACGGAGAACATCAAATTCCCGTTCCATAACCGTTCGGTCTATTCGACCATCCCGTTCCTGAACAAGGAGCTCTACCGCGGGGGAGACTAGTGGTCGTGAGGCATTAACGAGCGTGGCGTCGTAAAATCCATTCTCAAAAAGCAGTTGCTCGTACCCAATAAAAGATTCAGCGTTAAGAAAAGAAGGTGAATAATACAAATCCGGGATGGACCCTATCGTCGTATTGACATTAAATGATGTGGTTACCGGTTGATCAAATGAACCTTTCTTCGTCGTGAACACAATTACCCCGTTTCCTGCCCGCGCACCCCAAATCGAGGATGCTGCCGCATCTTTTAATATTGTCACATTCAGAATATCATTTGGATTGATATTGTTAATATCTCCGTCATATGGGAAATTATCCACAATGATCAGCGGCGCCTGATTATCCGATGAAATACTACTAAATCCCCTAACATTGAACCGTGATGCTCCTGATGGATCTGGAACATGTTTTCTGTCAAATAATAGAGAATTGCTGATTCCCTCTAGACGCGATAAGATATCCATACCAGGTGTCCTGTTAAGTAGCTCATTGGAAATGCTTGTAAAAGAGCCTGTAGCACGGGCTTTGGGTACAGACTGAAATCCTGTATTAATTATCACCTCCCCCAACGAAGAAACAGCAGGCTTCAGATATATGGTGTTATGCTCGTCACCACCAAGCACAACATTTCTCGTCGAATATCCTATGTAACTAACTATCAACGTATCATTCGCCTTTCCTAAAACACGATAGTACCCCTTTGCATCTGTAAGAGCGATGGCATCGCCATCCTTAATCCGGACAGAAGCCTTTGCTATCGGTTCATTGGTAATAGCAGATTTAACGCTGCCCTCGTAGTAAGTTTGTGCAGTGGAAATTTTGCCCATGACAAAACATAAAAACACGAAAATATACTTCATCATATTAAACGGTTAATTGGTACTTGAAAAACGGATTACAGATATCTTCCTTTCTTCTTCAACGAGATCAAATCCTTGTTTGTGAAGTAGCTTTTTAAATTCTCCTACGTCTGTAATCCTTTTCGGTACAACCACACTCAGTATCAAATCAGGATTGACATCTGAGATGAATGGCATATCAAAATCCCTTAAGCCAGATCTTATCGCCGATGATAACGATGAAGCCTTTGCACCCTGTAGATGATGATAATGTTCACTATCAAAATGTTTGTCCAGCAAACTATTCTTTTTTTGCTGATAACCTTCAATTGCTTTCAGGGTCAAGCAAGTTGTCAGTGAGGAATCCAGATCGGCGCGAATTCCAACTGATAACGAAAAATAATTGTTCAGATCTTGATGTGCTGTTGATAACCAACTTTTGCGGTTTCCCTTCCCTCCTTTTATAAAAAAATCATAACTGTATCGCAAATTATTGTCGTCATCCCTGCTTATCGAGAACACTAGAGATTTTTCAAGATCGAATTTGACCCGGTTGTCATATATTAAACCAGGGTCACCATAATATCTAGCGAGAATGACTTTATAAAGGCCCACTATTGTAAAATTTCTATAGGTCATACCATTAGGCGTAAACGTATAACCGCCTATTGTTCCCGGCAGATATCCCGTTATCAGCGAATGATAAATCAAATTTTCTCTTGTTCCCCCGTTATCGCTAACTAACAAAGGTTCGTTTTCATCATATAGATATTGGTCTTCTTTTATCTCTAGATCAACATCAAATCCTTGTATAGCTGCATTAAGATTAGTTTCAGTCGCATCCTCTGCACCCGATAACTGAAACACTCTATTGTCTCTAATCCACACCAAATGAGGAATAATAGAATATGGAAAATATTCCTTCAGCCATTTATCAGCATATACATAGGGCACGTTGAGTGTCTGTCTTTGGAGAAATTGCTGTATCGTTGTTTTTGTCTGCGAACTAACTGCGATGGTCGCTAATTGGTATTCCAGCTCTGGTTCCATTTCTTCCAAATGGCGTAAGGAAGCTATACACGGCGGACAAATTGTTCCGCCAAAATCTAATATAATCAACTTTTTATCACGGTAATCGTTCAACGTGATCGTATCCTTACCGTCAGGATGATTTACCACCTGCAACGGCAGATTCCACAATTCCTCGGGTATGGTATCCCCTATCTGTAATGGTTTGATTTCGGATTGCCCTTCGGCAGTCCGCGATTCCGCGGACTGCGTCCAGGCTGATGATAGATTAAACAACATGAAACAAAGCGATGCCGCCAGAAATGGCATGGCTTTGTTCTTTGATGTCATTAAAGATAATAATTTCCTTGAAAAACAGCGTAACGTTGTCAGACACAGGGTTACTTTGGTCGTCATTGCATCTGCCCCTACTACTCTCCTACTTATACTGTACCGCTGATCTACGCCAGAGGTACATGCGTTTAGTGGGTCAGTAGTGGATCTCCAGTAGCTTCTTAGTAGATCTCCAGTACCTTTTCGGTACACTCCCCGTACACTAACAGTACACTCGCGGTACATTAATGGTACATCAGGTATTTTACGCAAACGTTGCGTAAAAGGTACTACATCCTTACTGCATCTATACTTGATCCTCGCTTTTGACTTGCTTAAAAAATGGCAAAATAGGCCACTGTTTCTGCCCGTCTTTAAATTTGTATGTGGTTTCGTACTACTACCAGTTTGAGTAGTAACAATCTTTTTGATAGGGTCCTGTAGAAACACATTTTGATTATGAATGTGGCTAGGTGGATACACATTTACCTGTGTCGCCCTGTCCGTTTTTTTAGGCATGGCGAGCCCATTAGCATAAAATTGCTGCATGTTTTAATCGGTTTTATGACTAGTAATAAATTGAAAATCAATAAAACCGACCTCCTCACCTTCCGAAAAAGGAAAAATATGCGCAAAATCATTTTGCAGGATTGGAAAGTAAACGCTATTTTTATTGTGCGACGAATTAAAATGCCATTACTGACCGAAAAAACCGTACAAACAATTGTGCATATTTATCAGAGGTCGGTATAGCAGAAAACATAGGGTGAAATCCGTCCTTTGGGACGACTGGGCGAAGTAGGCTATATTGCGTTTGATGGCATACCTTGCCCCCTTCACCTTTGCTATCTGCTTTTGGCTTTTTATTCGGGCGAACACGGAACGTTCTTTAAATGGTGTTTACTGGATGGATGAAGCGTCACCTTTCGGAGGTAGCTTTGGGTAATGATACTGGGGTTTAAAATCGTTCTTGTCATAATCGTAACGGTTTATGATATGAACGAATCTCCAATCTACCTATTTAAAACATAGGGATGGGCACTTGCTCCACCACTCTTTCCCGCTAAAACAAAGTTCTAGCGTAAGGCCCAAAGTAAAACTTTGGGTGATACCCACAAGCGGCTTCACAGCAAGGCCCAATCCTACGCTTATATACAAAGATATAATAATCGTAGGAAATGAGCTAACCTTACCGCCTCCTTCACGGGTATCAATCGGGAAATTGGAGACTCGTCAATATTAATAGTGCTTAAAAGCACCTAATATTTTAAAGTTAACTCGATGCCACAACAACAATTTGGGCATCATGATAAATAAATTGGATAGCCAATAACTTTTAGCTATCACCATACAAACATACAAACTAAGTAATAACTAAGCAAATGTTTTTTTAATATTTCATGCAAAAAAATAAAATAGAAGAAATGATCGTGAAGAATACTATTGCGATCAGAAAGAAAAACAAGAAAACACAAAGAGATGTTGCTAATGCATTAAGAGTTTCGCCTGGCTATGTTGGTCAAGTTGAGTCTGTGAATTCTCCTAGCATGTATACATATGATCAACTAAATAAATTGGCGATCTATCTAGAGTGCAGTCCGAAGGACTTTATGCCCGAAGAACCACTAAAAGAATAAAACTGAAGGTTACAAATCGTGACCTCCCGACAAAGAAACAATTATTAACAAAGAGACAAACCAAATTTATGAGGCAAGAGTTTACCTTACCCCAGTTTCCAAGTTCGACTTTTGAAATCGAGACTTCCATATGGACAGGAAAATCTAAATTATGGAAAGATGGAGAATTATACGAGAGATCATCAGATCAGGGAAAACCATTTTTAATTCCGACAGAATCTGGTGAGTTATACAGAATATATCCCAAATCTTCCTTTCCGGATTTAATACCTTCACTAGAGATCAATGGTATCAAACATACCATCGTTGAGAAGCTTCCTTGGCACCAGTATGCTTTGGCATTATTACCGATGATATTGATATTTATTGGTGGAGGACTTGGAGGAGTTATTGGCGCCGTATCTACCATATATAATTTACAGATCTTCCGAACAGAAGATTCAGATATCATAAAATACCTGAAAGTGATAGCAGTTTCGATACTGGCGTATATTGCATATTTAGTCGCGGCATACCTTGTTTTCACTTTAATAAATTAATCAGGTAGGGTAAAAGGCAAAAAGATGACAGAAGACTTTGACAACTAGATTAGGAAAAAATAATTATTAACCAAATGGACCTAAAAGAACCAATGAATCTGAAATACTGTACTTTTTAAAAGCAGGTAACCTTACGGGAAACCGGAAGTCAATTTTGTGATCATTATTTAGGTTTGACGGAAATAGAAAGAAAGAAAAAGTAATAACTAACAATATATGAAAGATAAAACAACCGCAGCCTTATTGGCATTTTTCCTGGGAGGAATAGGTGTACATAGGTTTTACCTCGGACAGACCGGCGTAGGCTTCTTATGCCTTATTTTCTGCTGGACATTTATTCCTGCCTTTATCGCTTTCATCGACTTCATCATTTTCCTGACCATGAGCAAGGAAAGCTTCGATTATAAATACAACCGTGCATATTTCCAGCAGCCGATCATAAATAACTATGTGCCTACACCTCCGACGCCGCCAAAAGATACAGCCTCCGAAATAGAGCGGTTACATGGGTTGAAAGAAAAAGGAATTATTACGCAGACTGAATTTGAGGAAGCGAAACGGAAGTTGTTATGATAGGAGAATTGTTTGGGAGCGAAAACACCTAAAACCATAATAAGTAAGCAACGGCTTACTGACTTATATTTTTAAACCAGTGCGCCCGAGCCATATGAGATGCTGCTTATCGAAAAAGCGGTAGGAAAAAATCCAGGAGAGTTGATGAAGGAGTATGTTGAGAGGTATCCAATTAAAAAACAAAAAGAGTGAAAAATGGAGGTCGCGGGCTGCGACCTCAAAGTAATACAATTATTAACCATATTTAACAAATAAGTTTATGTCACTAACTGATTTTTTTAGAACAATTTACCTTATGGAATGAAGAAGAATTCTTCGGGAGAATAGTTTGCCTTTAATAGAGAATATGTACCTCTCGGTTGGAATTCAACAAGAAATTCTGAAAGTATCGACCAAGAAAAGCCATATTCCGAACATCCTATTCACACAAAGTTCAAAGGATTAACAGATAAAGCTATTTTAAACATTTTTACTGATATGGATGCTATTAAAAAAAATGAAGATGGTGAGATTGAATGTATTTTCTTTTATAATGACAGAACTATCCCTCAATCACACACAGAATTCTGGAATGAATACTTTGAAAAAATTAAAGCTTTCTCAAAGCTTGAAATAGATCAATAAACAGCATATTTGTATGGACCAAATATGACTTAAATAGTAAATATATTCAACAGTAAAAAACTACTATGTCTGAGAAAATTAATGCAATAATATATTCTGATGGATTATTTTCTAAATATCAGTATTCGGATTTCGAACAAGAAGAATTGGACATCTTGTTTGACTGTCACCGTAAAATAAAATACACTTTAGATCTCTTCTGCCCTATTTGCAAAAGAGAAAGTGTGTTTTTTCCAATAGTGGACGAAGATAATTATCTCTATCAGCAGACATATATAAATAGTGGATTAGGTCATGATAACCCCTTCAGAATAAAAGATTCTCCGAAAGAGAACAACCATTGGCTATCTAACCTCAATATCATTGTTCGCGAATTCGAGTGTAGCAGAGAAAAAACAAATAATCAACACAACTTCGTGGTAGTCTTTAAGTTTTTTGATGATCATTTTTTAAAAATAGCACAATCTCCTTCTGTCGCCGATCTAACCAATAGACATTTGGAAAGATATAAAAAGCTAGACAACAACATTTTTTTAGAACTCAGTAAAGGACAGGGGCTATTTTCTCATGGTATCGGAGTCGGATCATTTGTATATCTAAGAAGAATAATTGAAAATCATATTGTAAAACCGGAACTAAACAAACTAATTACCAAAGGAGAAATAACCGAAGATGAATTATCTAGAAAGGACTTCAAAGAAAAGCTAAACTTACTGGAAGGTGAAATTTCTGATTTCTTGCTAAAGAACAAGAAAATTTATTCCGTATTGAGCAAGGGAATCCATGAGCTATCTGAAGAAGAGTGTAGAAGCATGTATCCAATTGTTGAGACGTGCATCGAAATAATTCTTGACGAACAAATAGAATTGAAAGAAAAACTAAAGAAAAAAGCAGAGGTTGCTAGACAACTTAATCAATTGGGATAAACTGTCCAAAAGCAAAACAATAAATTTTATGAGAAGTTACGGATACCAAAATACCATTAAATCTTTCAGTGAAATAAACAATTTTGATTTCACAAAACAGCTAGTTGACAAAATTAAAAGTGAAATTGAAGGAAAAGGAAAGGAATACATTCTCAGGGTTGAGGAAGAAGACTTCAAAGCATATTTAATTGACAAGTACTCTTTAGAGCCGTTAACTATAGACTATGAAAGTGAAGCAATTAGCGAGCCTATAGTTTCAAAAGAGTGGGTTGAAGACAGTCTTTACAGAGAAAAATACCAGGCCGATGTTTACAGCTTCACAATTAGATACAAATTCACTGGCTCAAGTGAACTTTTTAGAGTTCAACCAAGCACTTACGCAATGACAAGCGCTGACATTAATGTTAACGAGCAGAACAATACCGTTTCCTTCAGTTTTAAGATTTACAAAAGAGATCCTAAAGAATTTGAAAGAACTAAGAGCAATTTTCAAAGAAAAGCTTTTACTAATATAGAAAACATTAATCAAGTCGTTATAAGTTGGATGCAATCTTTGGCGGGGACAGTCAACTCATTTTTTTAACAACAGAAAGATAAGTATTTACAAGAAAACGATTTTTTCAAAGCAATTAACGTCAAGGTTAACAAAGACACTATATCTGTTTTTACTGCACCAACAATCAGAAAGAAAGTAATTCCACAGCCATCTGTTTCAAAACACAAAGAGTTTTCCTCAGAGCCTATGATGGCTAAAGAAATGTATGACGACATTCTTAAGGTTATATATGACCTCGGAAAAAGTATGGAGAAAAAACCATCAACATACAACGGGAAGGATGAAGAGGGAATCAGAGATCAATTCCTTTTGGTTTTAGAAACTCGTTACGACAGCACAACAGCAAGTGGGGAGACTTTCAACAGAGGTGGTAGAACTGATATTCTACTAAAATATGCAAAAGACGGAAGCAACTTATTTGTTGCTGAATGTAAATTTTGGCATGGAACCACTGAATTTCATAAAGCAATTTCACAACTTTTTGACAGGTATTTAACGTGGCGAGACTCGAAAGCAGCATTGATATTATTTGTAACGAATAAAGACTTTACAAATGTTATTAACACTATACAAAGAGAGACCCCGAACCATCCTTATTTTGTAAAATCCACAGGGATGAGAGGTGAAACCTCATTTAGTTTCGATTTTCATCTACCACAGGATGAGGATAAAATAGTATTTTTGGAGGTAATAGCATTTCACTATGACAAGTAGCATATAAGAAGAAAGTCGAATATGAATTTCCTTTTAGAATTTTTCCATCGGTGTTTTGGTATTAATCTCACCACGCTTACACTTGTATTTCAAGCATAACAAACATACTGAACAAAATGGACTTAAGTTATGAAGATAAGCACAGTATAAATAGAACAAACTTTTACATTGATATCGCAAAATACGATAGTAAAGAGAAAATAATAAATAACCAAATGAACGAACGAAAACTAAGGAATATTTTTATGGCGATGGAAATATGCTTATTGTAGGAACTGAGTAATTATTAATTGAGCAAACCGATAAACCAACCACCAATCTAAAGTAAATAAGCACGAATTGGAAAAATTTACAACAAAGCCTTTAATTTACGGGGAACCGTAGGGAAGATTGCAAAATGCTTAGTAGGTTTGGTATTATATAAAAAGACTAGATTATGGAAGAAATAAAAAGTGTTGAAAATGACGATCAGAAACTATTAGAGCAAGAAGAAAAAAGAGTTGGAAACGTTACTAAAATCCATGACAATATCAACTCTGGAATTTTCCCTAGGCTAGTTGATAAGGTAGCATTTGTACTGAATTACTATCCTCAATCAAGAAATTCTGATGTTGAGTTGGCTTACAATTTCTGGAATCAATTTGAAAATGAGGTTTTTAAAGACGGGAAAATTGATAAAAGACAGATGTTTAACCTGACTAAAATCACTTCACTCACGCGAGCTCGAGCAAAAATTCAAAATGAATACAAACTTTTTTTAGCCGATCCTGAAATTCGAAAATTTCGAAGAAAGTTAAGAGATACTTTCTCAGATGAAAATGTTAATGACAAACCTCACGAATTTTCTTACCATGTCTATGTCGATGAGTCTGGAAAAAATGAAGATTATCTAATAGTCGGCTCTATATGGCTGTTCTCTTTCGGAATTTCTAATTATAAAAAACAACGTGAACTATTCGACTGGAAAAAAGAAAACAATTTGAACTTTGAGTTTCACTATAAGGATCTGAAAGATAGAACACTTAAAAATTACAAAAAATTTGTCGAGAAGTTTATCGGGTTATACCCTGACTTAGCTTTTAAAGCCATAACAGTAAAACGTAAAGGTATAGCGAATATCTACAGTGCAATAGAGGATTTAACTACTCATTTACTATATCATGGCATCAACCAAGAAAACAAATCTGGGAGAGCAACACTACCACGGAACTTGAATCTGACCGTTGACAAAGATGAAGTAGGAAAGGACGCAATAAAAATGGAAAATATTAAAGAGAGAATGAGGGTTCAAAATATTGAAGGCTTAAATCTTTTGAATTTTACTCCCGAAGACTCTTTTAAGAATGAAATTCTACAAATGACTGATTTAGTGACTGCTTCTTTAAACAGACTAATAAACTATCCAAATAAGGACACCTGTAAAGACAAGTTCGCAAAATATTTACTTAATATCATAAATATCGATCCACAAGTTTTAAATGAGGAGAGTTTTAACATCGTGATTACAGATGTGGATAACTCAAAAATTATTAATCTTAATTAACTACATAATATCATTCATCAAATGCTATACTGATTGAATACGCTTGAAGAGAAGAAGTTAATATAAACATAAAATTAATGGGTGACTAACAAAACCAATGATAGAAAGAATACTAAACATAGAAAAATTCGGAGTTTTCAATGATTTTAATTGGAATAGAGATTCTACACTTCAGGATTTCAAAGAAAAAAACATCATTTACGGTTGGAATTACTCAGGAAAAACGACATTGTCACGAATATTCTGTTCGCTTCGTGACCGAGCAATCCATGCAGACTATCCACAAGCCAAATTCAAACTTCGGCTTGACAATAGTGAGGAATTTGAAAGTAAAAACTTAGCTACTTACGAAACAACAGTTTTTATTTTCAACAAAGAGTATATTGACGCAAAATTAACCTGGGATTCAAGAACTGAATTTGGAAAACCAATAGCGTTTGATGTCGGAGAAAACACTACCATAAGAAGTGAAATTGAAAGTTTAGAAGCAAAAATAGAATTTGCCAAAATGAGAAAAATCACAACTCAACCGGTAATTGACATTTTCAATGAATACGAAAATTGGCGTTTCAAAGACGAAAGTAAAATAATCAGACTAATTATTTCCAATAACACAATTCCTTTTGACAAAGGGCATTTTAAGAATTTGCTAAGTTCAATTACAAAAGAAAATCTTGATTCATTTATCATTTCAGAAAGCTCCGAAATAGAGGAATTGAAGATTTTATCTAACTCGACGAACAATTTTCAAGAGTTTGCCGAATACAATCTTGATTTAAAAATAGAAGATTTGAAATTAACTGTTATCAAACTTTTAAAAGAAGAGCCTACAAAAGATGTGGTAATAGATATTTTAGAGGAGAACAAGGATTTATATATTTGGGTTAAAGATGGCTTAGAATTTGACGAAAATGCAGAAACTTGTTCTTTCTGTGGCAATGATATAAGTAAAAATAGAATAACTAAATTAAATAATTATTTCTCAAATGCTTCTAAAGAATTGAGAGACAGAATTTTTACTCAAAGAGATTTAATTAATACAGAAATTGCCCAAATTAATGCAATAGAGATACCCAAAAGTAAAAATGACTTCAATGAAAAGCTCAGAGACAAAATTGATAAAAAAATTAATTCTTATAGATCAATAAAGTCAAGATATATATCTGAGCTAACCCACTTATTAAGTGAACTTACAAGGAAAGAAGATGGAAATATTTTTAACAGTATTTCAATATCAGAAACTGAATATAATAAACAAGAATTTGAGAATTGGTTTTCAGAAGTTAACGAGGTGATTAGAAGCCATAATTCATTAATATCGAACTTTGACACAGAGAGAAATAAAGCCCGAGAAAAATTAAAAAAACACCTAATCGCAACCTTTTTAAAAAACGAAAGCTATTTTGACAAAATGAACAAAAGTCAAAATGCACAAAATTGGCAAAACCTATATGGGAATTACGTTACGAAAAAGGAAGGCGTTAAAAAAGAAAAACTTGATTCTCTAAAAACGATTACCAAAGGTAAAGACGAATTAAACAAATTCATTCAAAAATTTCTTAATCGATATGATATAGAAATTGATGTGACAGCAGAGGACAAATTCATTTTATTGCGTAAATCTATACCAGCTAGAAATTTAAGCGAAGGTGAAAAGACTGCAATTGCTTTCTCTTATTTTTTAGTCGAATTAGAAAGCCTTGGTATTAAAGAAATGCAAAAGACAATTGTTTTTATAGACGACCCTATTTCTAGTTTAGATACCAACCATATCTCCCAAGTATATTCACTCATAAATTCCTACTTTTTTAGAAAAAATGTCGAAGTTGATTGTGTGGAGAAAGTTGTTAATTGTTTCAAACAATTATTTATCTCGACACACAATTTTGAATTCTTTTCATTTCTAAGAGATTCAAGTCAACTTAATAAAAAGAAAAAAATCACAGATCCTACAACAGGAGAAAAAAAGGAAATTCCAAATTTTGGGTTTTATCAAGTTCAAAAGATAGATACTGATAACTCTCTTCTTAAAAGCTTAGATAAAACATTAAAAAGATACAAATCTGAATACATTTATCTTTTTAGCCTTATCTATAAGTACAAGCAAGCTATTGAAAGTGGCGGAGAAGTATATGATATACTAATCCCGAATGCTTTAAGAAGATTTCTTGAAATTTATACTTTAATGAAAATACCAATTGAGCCTGACAGCGTAGAGAATAGAATTTCTCAATTAGTAGATGATATTAATAATTTTAAAACTCTCAATCATTTTTCTCATTTCACAACATTTGAAAAAGCAACTAGACATGATGAACTGATTATGGTTCTCCCAACTGCTTGTAATGAACTTTTTCAACTTTTAAAACTTGATGAAAAACATTACGAATCACTTAAAAAAGCAATATGAATTTTGATAACAAATAAAATCGGTGAATGACAAATCAAATCAAAAAAACAATTAATGATAACCTTGGGAAGGTTACAGACACATTGGTAACACCTGTAAATCAACGATTGTCCAATCCACTAATTGGATCATTTGCATTGTCATGGGCTATTCTCAATTGGCAACCTATTATATTTTTGTTGGTATCCAATAAAAACATTGAAGATAAGTTCTCCTACATAAAAGAGCATTTTTATGGAGTGGAATGGTCTGGATGGTTATCATGGTGTATGTATCTCATTTTCCCTTTATTAATTTCAATCCTATATGCGATTGGTTTACCCAGACTTGAAAATTTACTTGAGGCACTCAATCTAAAACCTAGAGAGAATAAAATGTCTAGAGTCCATACACTCAATATGAAGGAGTATAGCCATAGAATCGCTTATGCAAAAAGTCAAGCAGAGATCGAAAATGTGAAAGCAAATTATATGGAAGTAGAGGATCTTAATCAAAGAATTACACTCCTAACTGAACAATTACAAGAACGGAATAAAACAATAGAAGATTACAAAGTACAGCTAGCCGAAATACGTTTTGCATATAAAGAAGACATTAACGAATTATCCACAACAAAAGAAAAATTCGAAATAGCTTCTAGAAATCTATCCAATATAATTACTGATTTAAAGGATGTACTGATAGACAATTACGCAAACAGAGGACTTCTGTCCGAAGAACAACACAATTTAGTAGCACAAGTAGTCAATATTCCTTCTATGCCCCAAGAATTGAAAAATTATTTATCAGATACATTAAATTTAAAACGATTCAAAAAACAATCCGAAAGTACATTTTTTGTAACTCTAACACCCTCACATAAATTCTCCAGTTTGCAAATGATTAATGCTGTAAAAGATTTGCTATCAGGGTTAGGGATTGGATATGATTTTCAAAAAACTAACGATGACAAAACAGTTTCATTAGATGTGTTCGCTGGAAAAAATCTCACCCACGAAACGTTATCTAATATTTTGATGAGTTTGCCTGAGGTTGATAATATAGTATACGGTTAACCTCTTTAAATAACCTTCTGGATGAAGCTTTAAACCAGGAAATCGCAAACATTAAAGAATTACAGAATAGAGGTATATATGAAGATCTTTTTAAAAGTACAGAAAACGGCATACCACAAGGTAACCCATTATCTCCCTTGCTTGCTAATATTTACTTATCCTCCTTCGATGCACTAGCATCTACTAAAGATTTAAAATTAATACGGTATGCGGATGATTTTATAATTTTATGTAAATCTTACGAGGAGGCAAAGCGAGCCTATTTGATCTCGAAAAGCGAAATTGAAGGAAATCTAGGGCTAGACCTTTATTCTTTAGTCGAAGATAGAAAGGAACAAGCACGTCGCAAATGTAGTAAAATATTAAATGTCAAAAACCAGAAATTCAGTTTTTTAAGTATTAGATTTGACGGAAATTGAAAGAATTTGTATCCCACGACGTAAAAAGATAAACCCGTTATAAATATCTCCAGATATTATTCCCAGTTATCGCATGACAGAAACAAGAATTTACAAAGATCTTCTTTGCTAGGGATTATTCCTGGATTTATGATCATTTAAGTGAACGAATCAATGATTTAAAAATAAAAAAACTGAATAAATGGAAAACCACATTCCAAATAGCGTAGAGATTATCGATTCTCATTTAGATGAATTTTTCAACGATGAAGATGACATCGTTGTATTTGATGAAATAGAATCTGAAATAATTCATCGAGACATCTATTTTATTAAAGCAACCGATGATAGACCTTATCATATTTTGCTGAGCTGTGGCATGAGTGCACTACCAATGAACGTACCCAGCGAGGTAGAATCTTCAGAATTTGCTGAAGTTATGATGTTACTGCCAAAGCAATGGAATTTAAATTACGAATCTTTTAGTGATGAACGAAATTATTGGCCAATCAGACTGATAAAGGAATTAATGATGTTACCACATACTAATAATACCTGGTTAGGTTTTGGACATACATATAGCTATGAAGAGGATGAAGAATTTGCTCAGGACATAGGCTTTAATAATGCTAGCACCATCAATGGAACTATCAGATGATTTTACCCAAATTAAGATGGAAAACAACCAAGTGATTGACATCTATACATTGGTTCCCCTTTATAAAGAAGAACTTGAATTCAAGAAAGAAAATGACGCAAAGAAGCTAATTGAGAAGTTTGACCAGTTTGGCATTGAAGAAATAATCAAAGTAGGCCGAAAAAATGTTTGTATCTAAGTTCTCAACACTTTCAGACAAACTAAGCAGTTTATTAGACTCAGGATATGTAACAATTATCCATTATACACGTTTTGAAATGGGATTTTTAAATAAGTTATACGGTAAGGAAAATACTGAGAAAACAATACATATCGACAAAACATGTGATCAGCATCAACAAAAATGGGAGTTTTATTTTAGCTACATCGATGATAAACCGGGTTACATCTTTGTGGATCTCGGTCTTTACGGCATTGCTCCAATCGTAGAAAAACCTAATATAGTCTGGGTTTCTGTTAAAATGAAAAAACCGACAGAAAAAGGGCTTTCGTCGAATGAAGAGAGCAAATTACTCTGGACCATTGAAAATGAATTGGTTGAAAACATGGTCGCAAAACACGGCTCTGTATATACCGGACGGATAACATCAGCTGGCTACAGACATTTTTACTTTCATCTTGGAGACCACACACTCTACGATAAGACGATATCAGATGTCATGATTGCCTTCCCCATATATGAATTTGATTTTGGTATAAAAGAAGACAGGGAATGGTATGGCTATTTAAACCTCCTCTATCCGAATCCGGCACAATTTCAAAGTATTCAAAACAGACATGTTATCGATCAACTTGAAGAGGCCGGAGATAGTTTAATTAAGCCGCGGGAGGTTTTCCATTGGATTTACTTTAGATCCGACATCGACAGGGAAAAGTATCTGGATAAAATCAAAAGGGACGGTTTTAGCGTCGTAGATAAATATATAGACAAATCGTGGGGGGAATTCGCTTATAGCCTTCAAATAAAACGATTTGATAAAGTGGATCATAACAGCGTGGACGAATATGTTATTTATCTATGGGAACTGGCAAACAAGCTGAATGCGGAATATGACGGTTGGGAAACATCGGTTGAGGAAGATTAAAATTTGTTTAAAAAATATCGGCTAATGATAGCGTAAAAAAACAAAGGATGTAGGAAATCAGCGGTGTAATCTGCAGTATTTTTTCCTTCATCTCTCCAAATAGCCTTAATGAGTACGGCTAGTTTTCGTTTTAACGCTTTCGTTGCGCCGTCAATTGCACCGTCATTTTGACCAAACTCTTGCTGTGCTGTATGCTCCTTATTGATAAACTGCACTTGAAACTTAGTATACGCACCTTCTACATGAGTAGATTTTGTTAAGACCTTGTTCAGATGTTATTCGCATGTTGTTCGGAAGATTACCGGCATTCTACCGTGTATTTACCGGGAATTTACCGTGTTTCGCACGGTAAATCCTCGGTAAATACACGGTAAATCATCGTTGAACGGGCGAACAGAGTCCGAATAGTGTATAAACAACGGCTAAATAGCATTCGAAGAGACATTGGAAACTTTCACAGCTTTT